>Ga0207841_1000001_pt1 | contig 1072387 bp, 1069 predicted proteins | sample HigsolmetaGSP18D_FD_184846 | JGI IMG/M metagenome (GOLD analysis project Ga0207841, IMG submission 184846) | High solid enriched microbial communities from the Joint BioEnergy Institute, USA - SP1-8-D (SPAdes) | ecosystem: Engineered > Bioreactor > SSF (Solid state fermentation) > Aerobic >... | reverse complement strand
GGGGGGGGGGGGGGGGGGGGGGGGGGGGGGGACTTACGCGGTATGAAGACGTTCTCGTCCGGCGCCCGGACGAACTGCATCGTCCGCTGGGCGAACAGCGCCATGTACTCGTCAACGGCGTTGTCGACGATGTCTCCGTACGCGGTGTTGTACAGAGCGACGAGGATGTTCAGGAGCACTGGTTGTGTTAGAACCTTCCGAAGGGTATTCGTATAGACTGGCTAAAACTTACAAACAGTGATCATGAACGCAAAGAAGTAGTAGAGGATGATGCCAAACGGAAACGCAAAGTTCTGCAGCTCGCTGAAGTCGGGACTCGACATGACCGTCTGGGCCATCAGCTGGATAATTGTCCCCGTCATGGGCACTTCGAGGTTATTGGCCTGGTCCAGCCCCATGAACGCCTGGAAGAAGCCGACCAGCACGAAGACCAGCAGCGCGAAGAAGATCAGGCTCTCCTTCATCATGACCTTCAGCACGACGAGCATGACGCCGAAGAAGCGGTACGTGTCCAGGTAGAGCATCAGCCGCATCCAGAACATCGGCGCGGAGAAGGACAGGAAGTTGTAGCTCAGCTCGTTGATCCGGCGCCGCGTCTGGTCGGCTTCGTCCGGCGAGTGCGCCAGCGCCACCATGCGCAGGACGAAGGAGGTTGTGAGCAGCGCGTAGAGCGACGAGTTGAAGAAGTTCCAGAACCCGAGGTAGTGCCGCCCGACCTTGCGGAACTTGTTGAGCTCGTCGCACATGAACCCCAGCGTCATGGTGTAGAGGATGCCCTCGGCGACGTCCAGGTCGCCGGACGGGTTGACCGTGTTCACGGCTACCGTGTAGAGGGCCAGGTACAGCACGGAGAAGAACAGCTGGCATATGTTCTGGTAGAGAGGGACCCTCATCCGGTCCGGGTTGAAGTGAGCCCAGTAGCGCGGATTGGCCCTGTCCTTGTACTCGACAAACCGGGACGGGTCCTTGTCGTCCTGGCAGAGCCAGCCGTGCCAGAGGTACTTGATGCATTTCTGATACCCCGAGGACCCGATGACCCTCAGCGCATGCAGGTCCACTGCGCGTTCGACGACGTTGGCGGGCTCCGACTCCTGCCCGTGGTGGAAGATGGAGTAGCGCTTGAGCAGAACCTGCTGCAGCAGGAAGTCCTGGTCCTCCTCTGTCTCGATTCTGTATTACATGTGTCAACAATCTTGGCAGTTCCGCATCGAACGAGGGGTAGGAATGTCGTACATGCGCTTCGCGATAGTCTCGCACGCGATGGCTCGACAGTTGTGGAGATCGGAGTCCCAGAGCTCCACGAGCGCCAGCCTCTTGAACCATCGCAGACAGACCAGAAGGCAGAACACAACGCATGCGCGATACTCATCCTTGCCAGCCTCCCTGGCAGTCTGGAGCACCTGTTTCGTGATGACCGGGCTGTTCGGGCTGGTGATAACCTCGGGCTGGAGCTCGCAGGGAATGACCTGCTCGATCTGATACTTCAGCCGGAGGGCCACCTTGGTGACCTCCTTGGAAGGCAGCGCCGGGGCGATCTGGTCGTTTACATAGGCAGGAAGCACTGTTTGTTCGGGTCAGCAATTGGATCTGTAGTTCTCCTAGTGTATAGCCATGGGACGCGCGGCGCGCGCTTCGATATGATGGACGTACATCGCCTGCGCTCTTCGTGGAAGCGGCCGTCATACCTCCTGCCATCACCGTCGAAGAGATCCTGCCAGTGCACCATCGTGACCTTGCGCGACTTGAGCAATTGAGAAAGGCGACATAAAAAATTGGAGCGGAGAAGATACGACGCGCTGGCGTCGGTCCCCCGCTTCACAGTCTTCAAGCCGCCAGCGCCAATCGTCGAGTATCAGCGTCTTGACTGGCTCCCGATTCGCTAGCGGACCGCAGAGCGCGGGGGAGCGAAGCAGGGGGATCTCCATCATGAGGCTAGACGCGACGGTTGCGATGCGCTTCCTGTCGAAGATGTCGAAGCTCTAGATCTCTTCGCGCTCGACGCTGATGTCAAAAGATCACGCTGTCCATGTGCCCCTGGCCTTGCCCTAACGGGCGTGGTCTGTTCGCTGTGTCCTCCCCACTGCATCGGCCCATCTTGCAGATCGATCGTCAAGGTAACATCAAAATCCGAGAGCCTGCGGAGTCTCCCGACAGTATGTCAAAGGCACTCCTTATGGTTCAACCAGATGCCCGCCAAGGACTCTTGCCATTTTGGCGTACAGGGAAATGGTACCTGGATGCGACTAAAGCAAGGCTCTGCTTAAGCATTTGCACAGACGGATAACCCAGGCTTGTCTCCAAGCTACATATAATAACCGGCTTCAAAAGGACATCCATATGTACATTGAAATTTAAAGATCTAACTATCATCATGGAGCCGCAGAATCCCAATGGGATCCGAACTACGGGGCACATCAGAAGAATCCGAGCTCATCAACATATGATATACATTAACCGCTGAGACTCATCAATGGAAGCCTTTTCATGTGGCTCAAGTGACCATTTGCCCCGTGTCTAACCATGCTTTATCTCCTTTGACCTTTTCTCCTAACGCAAAAAGCCGTTCCCCTCATCAGCGTAAAGTCCCCGTGCCATGCATGACGTCAACCCTGATTTTTTTTGCACTTTTGGCCTTCATTCACATATAGCCCTGCTAACATATGCAGTCCTTGAGATGTTGGCTACCTCGCTCGACCTTGGAAGTCTCTGCTCAGCCGCCTAAACCGCTTAATGCTCTCGGAAAGTCGCGGTGAGGTGTCAAATAGATGTTTATGCCTCTGGAACGCCCTCGTCGCTCTCAGACACGCTGTCGTCTCCGCTGACCTCCATGTTCTCGCGCTCACGCTTGTCCATGAGGGCCTGCAGTTCTGCATCATCGTGCTCGGTGACAGCCTTGGGTGCCATCTTGACGACGCATCCTCCGCCCGACTCCTTGATCTTGGCCTCGATGCCCTGGATCGCCTCTTCCAACATCTTGATGCCCATGTTCTTGTCCAGACACTGGCTCGTAAGCACATACAGCGGGGGAGACACCAGCTTGACTTTGATCTGGGTCTCGGGGGTGTTCCTGGCCTCAGCGGTGCGCAGGGCGTCTTTAATGGCGTCGATGCCGTCGTAGCCGAAGCACGTCACTTCAATGTCTGCACGGACCTTGGTGGGGTGAGGGGTGAGCTTCTTGCTGATGTACTGCAACAGCTCATCCTTGACGACCTGGCTAGGGAACTGGATGTCGTCCCACACGTCAGGGTTCCTGAGAAGCATTAGTCAATTGCCGGTGGCGTGATCGAAGGAAGGGTTCCTTACGTGATGGAGAGCTTGAAGGCATCGTAGGAGTGCCCGTATTTTCGGTTCAGCGGCCAGCCGATCGACTGGTAGAGGGTCTCAAGCGGGGTCTGGGTCTTCTCTGCGACGTGGCGCATGATCGAGTGGACCGCTTTGCTCTTGTTATACCGCTCCTCGCACTTCACAACATCCTCTGGCGATACTCGTCGCTTCGAGAGATCAATGTAACCTGGGGAGAAAATCGAGTCAGTGATATGTCTCCTTTCCAGACCATGCGGCTTTCCGACGGCGCGGTTTCTCACCTTTCTCCTTGTCGACACGCAGGACGACGACGACTTCATTCCGTCCGATACGGATCAGCTTCTGGATACTTCGGATACGTCTCCGAGAGAGCTCAGAGAGCAGGATCATTCCGTCAATGTTGTCATATTCGAGCAGCTTCACATATGCGCCCATCTCCGCAATCTGTGGGTGGAACCGGTGGTTAGACGGCCGCCGTTTCACCTCACATGGCCACTGAAGGGTCGTACCTGCTTGACGTTCACCATCACATAGCTGTCCACCTCCGGATACTTCTCCTCGTAGAAACGGCAGTTGGTTAACGACATCTTGGCGGGGTTGCGCCTTTCCGAGGCGGGCGGTCCAAATGCTCGCGTGACAGGTGGTCAGACTCGAGGAAATCAAAGCAGTCTGGTCTTCCAGGAGGGTCGGCACAGCAGGCCAAGTTTGCAGACTGCACAGCGCGCGACGAAGGAGTGGCGTCGGCCGTGAATTATTTCAGGTGGGATGGAAGCACAGTCAAATCACTTTGTGGCGGCCGCAAAACCCACACGCCTGCGCCGCAGCGCTCACGGTGGCGCACAGCGACCACCAGCGCAGTCACGTGAAGCCGTGCCTGGCGCCCGGGGCGTGGAGCCTGGGCATCGCTGTCAACTGCTGGTCGCTGTTCTTTGTCGATAGCAGCTGATGCGCTGCAATTTCTGCATTCTTTTTCCATCTCATGGTCTAGAATATGTGTGCTTGGCTGTCAGAGATCTTCATTGCTCTCAATGTTGGTCTTGGATGCTTATCTGTCGCTGACTAGTAGTACTTGGCTGCCAGCTAATGGGGCATGGCGGAGTACTAGGAATACATCCAGTCATTCCCTAGGCACCACTTCCTTCCTTCATCACTATTCCTAACCTCTCTGCTCTTATCTCTGCAGTTTATACCATGGGCGATCCTGACAACGATCGCCCTGAGCGTCTGAGCCAGCTGAGGGAATCGCATGCTCGCTCCGAGGGCGATATGTCGGGCTCTAATCAGGCCAGGCCACATCAGGCAGAGAGAGGCCGTCCCGTATGGCATCGACTCGCCGGCATCTTTCGTCCATTCTCTCCATCAAACCCATCAACGGCTACAGACGCAATTGGTACTGGAGCAGGAGCTCGTGACTTTCATGTCTCTGCAGTCCAACCTCCGCCTGACGAGAGGACCCGTCTTCTAGAGTCATTCGATCGCCGCGAGACCGTCTGCGGAGCGGGGCCCTGCACTCATGGCACATTCTCCCCAAGACCAGTCACACCTGGGAGTGCTGCAGGCAGCATAAATTCTTCCGAAGGGGTAGGATGGAGTGCCGGAGCTTCACGCGGGGGTTATAGCGGTATCCAATACCCAGTGGGCCGCCCAGATGGCTTGGACCGGGGGGACATCTCCCCAACAAAGAGGCTGGCTCTAGAACATGGGGTGAATTTTCGCAAGACTATGTACGTTTGTCCCTTGAGGAGGCTTTGACAGTGATGTTTCATCGACTCCATATCATCAAAATTAGCAAAAACTAAGGTGCAATCTTCCTAGGTACATATCATACTACATTCCGTTCTTCAATTGGATCACTCAATACCGTTGGTCTTTTCTGCAAGGCGACCTGATTTCTGCCTTGACTGTTGCATCAATCTATATTCCCATGGCGCTGTCCCTTTCGTCGAACGTAGCTCATGCCCCTCCTATCAATGGGCTCTATTCCTTTGCCGTCTGCCCATTTGTCTATGCCATATTTGGGAGCAGCCCGCAGCTGGTTGTTGGACCAGAAGCCGCAGGTTCCCTCCTTGTCGGAACGGTCATTGAAGCAAGTGTCATGCGGGGACATTCGAGCGACGATGACCCCACTACCCATGCCAAGGTCGTGGGAGTCGTGACCGCCATGGCGGGTGCAATAGTGCTGATCGCAGGACTCACTCGGCTGGGTTTCCTGGACAATGTGCTTAGTCGACCTTTCCTGAGAGGCTTCATCACCGCTATTGGTTTCGTCATCTTCGTGGACCAACTCATCCCGGAAATGGGGTTGGATGAGAGAGCCAGAGAAGTTGCAAATGTTCACCATGGAAGCACTGTGGACAAATTGGTGTTCGTTGTCCGGAATGCCAAATATGCTCACAGCCTGACCTGTGCGGTAGCCTTTGGCAGTTTTGCCATTATCATGTTATTCAGGTCAGTGTCTTTCTTCACGCCTTCGAATCGGCGGATTACTGAAGTTGTACTGCCGTAGGACTATGAAGAAGCACCTCCAACCGAGATTTCCCGTAGTTGCCTATTTCCCCGATCGGTTGCTTGTCGTGGTGGCTTCTGCCATCCTGACCTGGAAACTTGGCTGGGACAAAAAGGGGCTGGATATTTTGGGGCCAATGAAAAATAATGGCAATGGGGTGTTGGCGTTCAGATGGCCATTCCTTCTTAGCCACATGAAGCACATGCGCACTGCAATGAGTACTTCGTTCATCATTGCCATTCTTGGGTTCTTTGAATCATCTGTGGCCGCCAAGGGTCTAGGTGACGGCGCTCAAGACGGGATCAAGGGCATGGGAGTCAGCCCAAATAGGGAGTTGGTGGCGTTAGGCATGGCCAACGTGGTTGGTGGTTGCTTCATGGCCCTGCCTGCATTTGGCGGTTACGGGAGAAGCAAAGTAAACGCTTCCACTGGCGGCCGGACGCCTATGAGCAGTATATTCCTCAGCATCATCACGATTATCTGCATCGTATTCTTATTGCCATATTTATACTACCTGCCGGTGAGCCCTGGTGTCTTCTCAACTCCGGTTTCCCTGCTAACCGCTCCCAGAAAGCCGTTCTCTGCTCGATGATATCCGTTGTCGCCTATTCCCTGATCGAAGAATGCCCTCACGACCTGAAATTCTTTATCCGACTGCGCGGCTGGGGGGAGCTGAGCTTGATGGTTCTCATCTTCCTGGCGACGATCTTCTATTCCCTCGAACTCGGAATCGCACTTGGCATTGGCCTGTCTATATTGATCCTCATCCGTCACTCCACGAAGCCCCGGATACAGATCCTGGGCAAGATCTCCGGAACGCACGATCAATTCGAGAACGCGGAGCTTCACCCTGAGAAAGTGGAATTCATCGAAGGTGCCCTGATCGTCAAGATCCCGGAGCCCCTCACCTTCGCCAACACCGGTGATCTCAAGAATCGTCTCCGCCGCCTGGAATTCTACGGAACGAATCGAGCGCATCCCGCTCTCCCTCGCGTCAGGCCGCCCGAGCATAACAAGAACATCATCTTCGACGTCCACGGCGTCACGAGCATCGACGGCTCCGGGACCCAAGTCCTGTACGAGATCGTGAAGGCGTACGTGGATCGTGGGGTGAGAGTATTCTTCTGTCGTCTTCCGCATCCAAACAGCGACGTGTTCCGCAAATTCGAGAAGAGCGGCATTGTGGAGTGCTGCGGGGGAATGAGACACTTTGTCACAAGTGTCGACGAGGCCCTGCGGCTGACTGAGGTGGAGGAGATCTAGAACGAAAATGGGAATGAGAATTCGATTTGAGGTTTATCCTCAAGATTGGACGTTTAAGTGAACCAGGAAGCAGGCACACTGCTGACACGAGGAAGCTTTCCGCGGACGGACGGTTACAGACCCATATTCCAAAGAAGACGAGGGGCGTCTCGAACACCTCCGAAGCCTCTTTATCGAAGACGAGATATCAGCCACAGGCATGCATGGAGACAAGGCACGGAGTTTTGAACCGAATTGAGTGAATTGGACAGCCCTTCGTTGCATATATTAATGTCATTCCTTGCATTATGACGAAGTTCTGAACCTGCTTGCTAAAGAGACTGATTGACGATGACGATTGATGATGATGGCTGCTACTACGTAGCATACACGAACGAATGGGGTTGCATTTGATTGGTCTTTCTTTGTTTGATGCTGGATAAGTCGATAGTTTTGAGTTGGTTGCTACCCATGAATCATGGTTGACTTTGATTGATTTCGGGTTTATGACATGAATGCCGATGTCCTTCTTTTTCCCCTTCCATAAATAGTCCACAAAGCAAAAACGGAAGTACATACCGAGTGCATATTCTCTCAAGTATTATTACCGCACGGTCTGTTTGTCTGGCTTGTTTTGTTTTGTTTCAACTTGCTTCATTCGACGCTCCTATCTATCTACCCCGTACTGTTCGGACGCGATCCGTATTTCTATTTGGGAATACAGCCACAGCCACACACATGCACAGATGCTATCAAGACTTGAATGTTCAGATTCGATTTTACTTGATACCAGGCAGGCGGTTTCATCAAGGCTAGATGCCTAAAGTGTTCTCGTAGATCTTGCTCCCACAAGTAGTGCACCGGGTGCTATGGGTGCGCACCATCTGCTGAGAACTGAGGGGGGAAAGGAATGAAAAGGAAGCAGGAATGGTATTTAGACAAATCTGTCTGCCCGGCTTAAGCTTAGGTAGGCTTAGTCTCCGGCAAGGAAGCGGGTATTATCATTAACATTGTGGGATCGACCGAAGATGTATTTGTATCGCTTGGCGTCCTGGGTACCGGATAGAGCATTTTCGAGCAGTGCTGGAAGTCCCGTCATTAATGCCCCAGGCAAGACTGCCACGGATCTTCCGCGGAGAGTGTGAGAATGTGCTGAGCCGTAGGAGCAAGCACGGAGACCGAGAGCCGCACGCTGTCTGTTATCCGTCTAGTAGAAGTAGGAACGCGGTGCATGCTGCCTTAGGGACGTGGGATGGATAACTCGTTCGGAAACAATATATCCAATATCCATCGATGATATATATCCGACTTCTCCATCTCGTTTGTCTCTTCACGTCTTCCGCTCCCCAACCCCACCCACAGCCCTGCGTACCAAAGCCCTCAGCAGGCTCTCATTAGCTCTCAGAACCAGCCGATCCCTCCTACTCTCCGGGTCCTCGTCAAGACTATCCAGATCTAGCGAATCGTCCCCAGGCGCCGTTGTCGCTGCTGCTGCTGCCGCCGCTGCTGCACGACGACGAGCGGGACCGGGACCAGCGACCAACTTCGCCCTCCCCTCGCCGCCGAGGACGAAGGCGCCGCAGGCGACCTTGGTCACTCTGACGTGTTCGTTTGCTGCTGCATGTGCTGGACCTCCATCCCGACGGGCGAAACTGTTCAGGTCCAGTTTCATGGCGAGGTGCCTGTCGAGGTAGTCGCATAGCGATGTCAGGAAGGGGGTTGAGGGTTGATCTCGATCTTGAACCTCAGCTCCATAAAGGTCCGTCTTGGGCCTCGACACGTCGACGACGAACGAGGCGAGCGATTCCCGGGGGAGGTTCACGTCCATGGAGCGCAGAGCGGGCGCGATCGACGGGGAGAAGGAGAGCGTCAGCTGCATCTCCTTCATCACGTCCTGCAGGATGGTTCGAGAAGTGGAATTGTTGAGGGAAGACTGCCCCTCTGGGAGTGAGATCAGCTCCGCGATGTACGCCTCGAGCGCGGCGCAGAGGAAAGTGGACGGCAGACGGAGCTGAGAACAATAAGTATCAAAGTTCGTAGAGAGGAACGAGATGAAGGTCTGTCGGAGGGAGTTCGGGAGACGGGTCATGAGGAGTGGGAGGTAGGTCGACTCTCCTCCTTTCACTTTCCCTTTTCCCTTTTGGCCGTCATCACGATCACGATAGCCATCCGGCCCAGCAAGCAGCGCAGCCTTGTACGTGACATTCTCATACTCTAGCAACACCAATATCCCCATCGCATTTTCGGCCGCGATGGACTCTTGCTGCTGCTGATGAAACAACCGATCAGGATCCTCCAACTCTTCATCCTCCACATCCAACAGAGACGACTGTTCCCCACCCCCGCTCCCCGTCCCATTCCTCCACCTCCAGTACGACCACGACCACGTCGGGATCGTCTCCCACCGACACGCCCTCAGCGCGCCCGCTTTCGCGAGCGCGTCGTCGGACGGTGCGGTGTTGGCGCCGATCTGCACGCCGCGCAGGACGTCCCCCGCGAGCAGGTCGCGGAGCCGCTCGGCGTAGGTCCTCAGAGCGGTCGGGTTGCCGAGGAGGGTCGGGAACTCCTTGCCGTGGTGGAGGGGGGAGAGGCGGTGCAGGGTCCAGGAGGTGTTGAGGAGGTGCTTGGGGGTTGACAGTGCCATTGTCTGTGGAATGTGATAAATTAAAATAGAGAAGAAAGGTTCCCGGATAGCAGTTCAAGCTACATTTCTTTCTTTCTTTGCTTTTCTTTTTTTCTTGCAAATTCGTTGCATCTGGTATAACGACCCTCCCGTTATGTAGTAGAGTACTTCGTAGTTGGTAGGTCGTTCGCGCGAACCGTCCAAGTCCGGATCTGGAACGCGATGCAGCTGGCGCAAACACAGCAAACACCCGCATTTTCTTTTCCAGACACAGGGCTTAGGGCCTAGGGCTAGGGCAGTCACGTCACCTACTTAACCCGCAAGCTGCAAGCAGGAGCAATCGATTATTTGCGAACCGAAACGGGAACTTGAAAAAAACTTGTAGCTATGTATTACACCTAATTTACTCACACCACTCTTTCCACCGGTCCCAGAATGAATGGAATGGACGCCTTGGCATGTACATTTTCGAGGCGATTAAAATGTTCGAAAGACGTGTTCATGTTCATGGGGTAGGCTTTCGGAAAGAGAGAGTGTGTGCGTGAGAGTGATAGAGAGAGCGAGAGGAACGAGTCAATGACATACCCTGCCTGGAAGGTATTCTCAAGAATGGATGGATGGATGGATGGATGGATGAATAAATGCCTCTATATATAAATGGGGACTAAATCTATCTATTCAAATCAGTACCGAGGCAAATGGAGTGGGGAAAAAGATCAATCAGTTGCCGACACGATGATAATCCCATCAAGAAAAGAAAAGAACCCTCGTTAAAGCAAACCGGAGGAAGTACATAAACCAAACAGGACGGTATAGGATGGTATGCTGCGAGAAACGAACATGCGATGCGTGTCTTGGAGCAGTCAACGACGTAACAATCATATGCAAAACAGTACCAGAATCGCCTGCTTTCCCGATGCATCAAGATATATAAAGATAAAATCAAGAAAAAAAAAAAGAAAAAGAATCACGCACGCCAACCAGCCCTATTACGACAATCCTGGCATCCAAAGAGTATAGGGACGCCATTCCAGACCCATATACTCTCTATGTCATGCGGCACCGCTCGCCGCGCACTCAACTCCTCCCTAGCAACGTCGAACCAGATATCCCGTATACCAATCGAGTGATAGTGTCCATTCGTGTCCGTGCCAAAGTCAAAAATCAAAGAATTCCTCTCGTCGCGTTCGTGCCTCATCAAGTCGTTATGGAAGTTGTGCATGAAATCCCGCCGTTGCGCCCGCTGGTTCCCGCCGTCGCCGATCTCCGCCGAAAAGAACTCCACGATCCGTGAAAAGGGTGACATGGTGAGCAGTGAGCCGATCCAGCTGTCGTCAAACACCGGTTCGTCCGGGGGCATGGTGTGTCGGAGGTAAGAAACGAGTAGCTGCATACAGTGGTGGGTGGAGATGAGGGTCGAGGTGTCCGTGAAGGGGGGTGACTGAAGGATTTTGGCTTGCAGGGCGCGGTACATGTCTCTGCGGACGTGTAGTGGTATGGGCACCGGAAGCCGGCCCGCCTCGAAATCGCGCAGGAGACTGTTCGTGTGCTCTCTACGAGCTTCAGCGTATGACTCCAGGAAGAAGAGTGCGCAGTACCTGCAGTTGCAGGAAAACAGATTAGAATTCGTCATAAAAAAAAAGGGTATCCAGATGGCCACCAACATTAATGGTGTAAGGTTGAACCACACGCTTGCGACCCCGCGTTTGAAGAAAGCATTGCGCTCGCTCTTCGAGGGGAAGTTGGTCTTGATAAACGTCGTTTCGCTGTGCATGAATCGATCCATCACCCGGTCCGCAAGGTAGTAGCACAGTCTGGAGCACAGTTTCTGTCGACGCCGCAGGCTGTGCAGGTATCTGAACGTGTATAGGTGGCCGCCCCTCGCGCTCCTCAGGGGAGGGAACAGGTCCGACAGGAGCACCACATCATCTTCCGGATTTCGCGTATAGGTCCGCTCCTTGTCGATCGGGGACGGCAGGGTTCCATGTCGGCGGTCGCGGAGATACTGTCGGGCGATCAATTGCTCGTGAACCGTCAGGATCTCGTAGAAGGCGCGGCAGACGAGCCTCAAAGGCAGCAGGTCGCGGACGCTGCATTGGGCGAATATCTTGATCTGGATCTCGACGGGCAGCAGGTCCCAAGGCGAGGAGGTCGGCGTGAAACTGACTTCTCCGGGTCTGTGACGCGACGTGCGGTCAGCAACGAACACATATTTAATTGAAGGCCAGGGACGCAAGCTCCGGGCGATGGGCAGGAGTAGGTACCTTGGAGATATGTCCGGGTCCCGCTTGTAGAGTCCGAGGCCTCCCTTCCCTTTGTGGATCGCAGAGCGGAACTTCTTGTGGTTGAGGATCAAGTGTAGGAGTGAAAGCATCGCAGAACCCGTCACTGCATCGGAGCCCAGCTCCGCACTGAGTCCCTTGAATAGGCCGAGGAGAGCTGGCGACGTGCTTGCGGATGGCGGAGCAGCGTTCAAGGACGGAGGTGACTAAGCGCCGTCGGCATCTGTTTCTGTCTCATGCCTTCCAGGCCTCAGACAAGCGCGCGAGCTGGCGGGTCCTGGTCGGTCCGGTGCGATGGCTGCTTAGGCTGGCATCCTCTGAGACATGGGCGAGTTTCCAGCGCGTTCTGCTGGATGGTGAGGTCCGCCGGCGGACGATGGACCACGAGCAGTCCTGTCGCCTAGAGAAAATGTCAGCTGCGGAGACGATCAATTCTCAGCACTCCATCATCCCCTGAATTGTTCCCACTATCGGGATGCCAGAAGCTGAAACGGAAGCCCTCTTTGTTGCGTGTCGGGCGGGGAGTAGAATCCGAGACAGATGATCTGGACTGGCCGTTTCAGAGCTTGCGTCCGACTAGCTCCCGCCTGCGTAAGCTACAGGACCTTATCAAGACACCAAGAACAATTACTGTGTATTATTGAACGAGAAGAATGCAATGAAGAACAGTATAGACGTTCTCAATGGGATCGATTTTGTCTCTGGCCACCAAGGACTCACTTTAGACATCATGATTCCATGGCATCTGCGCAGAATGGCCCCAAATCAAGCTTCCTGTTGTCAAATTTAGCAAGCTTTATGATCTGCAGGGAAAACCGTCGACCTCGTCAAGTCCGTCTGCATTCCCCCAGAGGCCATGTCTACCTGGTTGGATACTTCGCAGTGACTGTTCTGAGGATTTTTTTTATAAAAAAAAGCTGCACAAAGAAGCATCCTCGCTCCATATACATATATCAAACTACCTAATCAATCCTCTCTCCATACCCCTCTGGCCATCATCATCATCATCATCATCATATTATATCACTCCCTACTCCTCCGTCCTTCCTCCCCCTCTCCCTCTCCACCTCCAACTCCCACCGCAGGCACCGCCCCCCTCCGCCCCATAATCGCCAACACCCTCCCGGTCCCGCCCATGATACCACTATCCTCGCGGACCTCGCGCCCCTTGACCTCCACGCCCAGCTTGTGCGCATAGAACCGCTCCGCCACGCCGCCGTCCGACTCGCGCGCGCTCGCGAGCAGCATCACCCGCCGCAGGTGCGGCATGTGATCCGCGGACAGCGCCTCCGCGACGCAGTCGAGCAGCCACGACCCCAGCCCGCGGGCCTGGTGCGCGGGGAGGACGTAGACGTCCGTCAGGTAGGCGAAGGTGACGGTGTCGGTGACGAGGCGGGCGAGGCCGATCTGGTCGACCTCGTCTGGACTGATGGGGGTTTCATCATCGTCTGGGTTGTGTGATTTGTTGCTGTTGGGGATGTATCTGTAGACGCCGAAGCAGAGCGAGCCGTTCAGGGCCTGCCGGAGCACGTCCTCCGGGAGCGGGTGCGCCCAGTACAGGAAGTCCATGGCGAAGGCGGCGTTGATGGCCTGCACGGAAAGGAGGCGCGGGTCGGTCGAGATGATGAATTCTTCTTCTTCTTCTTCTTCTTCATTCTTATTACTATCATTGTTGTTATTAATGTCCTTCCGTTTCAACCGTCTCCTCCACGTGCGAGGCGGGACGAGGGACGAGGGCGGGAGGGTCATTATGGATCAGTTCCGTGAGCCTCGTTCTTCTCCTTTTCCTTGTCGCGGGTGTGTTCTATCTCATGCAGTATTACCGTCGGGTATCCTCGTCGAATTGGAGTCAAAATATGCTTTCTGGAAGAGAAGAATTGCCTGCGGCCGCGGTCCCGCGTTGTGAACCTTGTATATGGCTCGGAGCTTGAGTCATTGCCGAACCAAGAGCACAACTGCGGGCGTCCCACTGCCGAATACGAGTCTCATATAAAGGCACTTTGTTCAATGGCTTAAGTACATCTCAAGTTGGATATCTATGATGGATAGAGATGAAGCAGCGAAAAAGAAACATTAATGTACTGTACATACACACGGCCATATGGGCGCAGAGCGCCTGTCTAGAACGCACCCTGCTTGATCAACGCTCCGGTGGGTGTAACTTCAACTTCCACAGGGCCAAAGTACTCCTGGAAGGTCTTTGCCAGCAGCGTATCCGTCAGCTTCATGTGCTCGCCGGGGACGGTCTCAAAGTCCAGCTTCCCCTGCTCGTCCAGGACCTTCAGGCCCAGCCAGTCCTCCTTGTACAGCTGCCTCTCCCGCAACGGGGTGACCTTGCCGCTCGTCATGTTGACCTCCGCGAACCACGCGCTCTCCTTCGGGACGGCCGTCATGTCGTCCTCGAACATGAACATCCCGAACCGGTTCAGCGACATCAGGTTCTCCCGGTACGTCGAGTTCTTCACCGCCCGCTCGTTGTTCACGTCCGCCAGGAAGTTGCTGTGCTCGAGGTACGCGTCGAGCTCCTCCGGGTCGCGAAAGTACTGCGCGGGCACGAGGTGGCCCTGGACGAAGTCGGTCCAGGTCCCGGACCGCAGCAGGGCCTCGGCACCACGACACAGCCAGTCGCTGACGCCGCACGATTGGAAGTGCGAGATGCCGTTGTGCTGGCTGCCAAAGGTGACGAGGTTGTGGACGCGCGGGAAGTTGCAGCGCTCGACGTAGGCGCGCAGGAACTGTCCGCCCTGCGAGAATCCCAGCGCGTTGACCGCGGGGGCGGTGCTCAGGATCGGGTCCGCGGCAAGCTGCTCGCAGACCTGGGCAATCTGCTCCGTCACGTTCCCGAGGAAGGTCGCCTGCCGGTCGCCGGACGGGGAGTCGGCCAGCCTGATGATGTGCACGTAGGTCCCCGGGTTGACCTCCTCTGCGAGGGAGGCGACAGATTTGAGCCCTTCGCGAGCATAGTCATCGCCCAGTCCATGCCATATTATCAGCGGAAGAGGAGTGAGTTCGGACTCTGTGGCGCGAAGGGGAGGTCTCGGTGGGAGAGCTGCGGAGAGGGCGGAAAGGGTGAGAAGAGCGACGGTCGACGGCAGGGAGAACATGGCTGTCTGTCAGTACGGTCTGTAAGCTTCGTGTAGAGCCCTTCTCGAGGACCGCAAATGGAGATGACCGAGGCAGCTCACGGACACCGGCTCACGAGAGATCTGGAGAGCTGGTGTTGACGATGGAGATGGAATCGGATGTGGGAGGAAGCATAGCAAGGGCGGTAAACGATAAGATAGGCATCCCTGTCGGCGCTCCGATGCAGGCCGGGACATCCCTGCTCGTTCAACCTTGGCTACGGCCTTCAATATCGATGACGACCCTGACGGTCGATCTTCATCTTCTCCCTAGTCTAGGATATTAATATTTATTATTAACAGTTGCACAAGGGATTGGCTATTCCTTTCCTACTGTGATCACATCTGCCTAGCCTCTTCTCCTAAGTCGCAGTGGCACAGACTGCACTCTGCATGACCAATTCCGACACTTCAACCCACAGGAATACTAATATCAAGGACATTTCCTGCTCCTTTACTTAACGATCTACAGCGATACCCTCTCCATGCCGCTTGTGGCGGGTAATTTGCCATACTCCTTTTCCTCAGATTACTTAATTTTGCCTACCCAGGGTTATGTCTCGTCTACCACGGAAACGCAGGGACAGCCGTCCGGCCTTGGAATCCAGTCGTTTTTTGGTTGCGTCGTATTTCAGCAGACGTGCAGGACAACACATCTAGGACAAGTCAGAACTCTCATATTTCCTTGAAGCTATGACGATGTCAAAGTAAATCAGCGTGCAGTTCGCATTATTTGTCATTACTATTTACTGAATGCTGCACTAAAAAGTTGCTTTCATTTAGAAAAATTATCAAGTCAATCATATGTTTCTAGCGTATTTCTGACCACAATGGCTAAACACAAATTGCATGATAGCGACAACAAGATGGGGAGAAGATAAAGGGGCCAGGAGAACAGCATAATAGACGTCGAGCTTTGAGACTGGCAGATATTCTGGGGTATATACCGTATGGAACGACAGTCGCGGAACAAGTAAAAGAAATAACGGGCGTGCCACTTCAATATGAGTCAGGAGAAAAAGAACGATGTAAATCTATCGTCGAAAAGGGGTCCTGAAGATAGGCGCTTGCCCTCCTTCGTCAGCGTGGATATTCCCAAACGTTGCATTCCGATTTCCACGACCACCGCTGGAAACAAGGTTATTCTGTATTTCTGCGAACGATGATTCGCTCATCACCAGTGGATCCGGGGACGAGGTTTTTCGCTCCGAGGCCGACAATGATAGGCTTGGTTGGTTTTGTATCAGCAAATAGCCTTGAGAAGTGGATGACGGTACGCGGAAAGAACTGGATAAATTGGCTTGATTCGATATTGAATGTTTTCTCTTCCTTTGCTCAAACACTGGTGAGAGGTAATGCATGCTTGAAAACATACTTGGCGATCGAAGGGTTCTCGGAGCGTCAATGTGGACAGACATCTGAGTCAGGGACTCGTCGATGAACCCTCCCGTCAGACTCATGTGGGAGAGGAAGTCTGTATCTGACTTGTTTACTTGAGCAGAGCTCTCCTGTGATGGTTCCTTGCTCAGATTCAGATAGGTGTTTGCGGAAGTCTGAATTGTGGGCTGCGTGCTGAATGGTGCTGGTGTGGTCGGGGTAGTACCGAGAAATACATCTTGCTCTTTGATGCTATTACTATCCGTCCTAGAGAGAGCTGCTTTGTTTCTGTATGGCGACAATCTTTGGATTTGGCCATTGTCCTGGTACTCATCACCTTGTCCTGCGCCCTGGTTAGATGTCAGGGTAAATCCTATCCAGGACTCGAGCTTCTTGTTGTCTTGAGGAAGGGGTCTAGGAGCAGGTTGGATAGACTGCCCGAAGAACTTTGCGCCCGAATCGGCATTGCTCACTGAGCCTCGAGACATGTTTTGTCTTTGTCTACCAACTATGGAGGCTATATTTCTCGGAATTGATTCTTCGAATCGGGCTCCTATGTCCTCTGAGCGCAGCAGTGATCCGGCGTGTTTGGTGGACCTTAAATCCCTGGAGATCTTACGCCTAGTTGCTGGAAGCCATCCACAATGTTGGTTACTAGAGAGAGATTGAATGTTTGTCAGGGTATCCTCGTCTCTTCTACCGCCAATGCTCTTGCCGGAGTAGTCCCCTGCGAAGAACAACGGCGATGACTTTTTGATTACCTTTCTGGTTTCAAGGAAAGTCTTGTCTCCGATGTATGCTGGCTTTATCTTGTAGATATTCAGCGCTTCGAGTCTGGGGGAACTGATGTTTAATCTTCCTTCCCTTTCTGCCAGGACCTGGTCGTCCAGCGTGAATCGTCGACGGACTGGCAGTTCGTTAGTGTGAGAAATGGGGGAAGAACTTCGGGGTTGAGTTTGGCCAAGAAACTCAGAATAGTTAACCCTAGGACTTCCTGAATTTCTGTACTCAGACCGAGCCGTATTAGTGAGCCTGTCCGTAGAGAGGAGTCTAGAAGGTGTCGAAAATGGGATGCTAGACGCAAATCTAGAAGATAAGCGGTGGGTATCTAAATGTCCCAATCCACGTACGTCGCTGGGAGAGGTGTCGGAGGCAATTGAAGGGCGACCAGGGATTAGAGACCTCGCGCCTCGATGGTTTGTCTGGTTTCTGGTATCCATCAGTCTGTTATTGTAGACCGCCTCTTCTCGATCCAGAAGCATCGATTCTGATGACTCCTGACTGTATGCGAGCTTCTGGTTGTCATGTCGTAAACTTGAATTCGGTCGATACCCGTCTATCCTTATGCTAATATCCTCAAGCGTGCTTATTTCTGAAGACGTGTTCCTCCGTGTTCTCTTCCGAAGCGTGGTATGAAACTCTGGTGAGAATACCTTCGCTGCTGGTGCAGCATGTCTTCTCTGATCGTCTGCTGTTATCTTCCTCCTCTTTCCAACCATCTCTCTCTGTGCGGCCGATGCAAACGTCATCCTCAGTGGTCGAGCTGCTGAAACTGCGGTCCAGTCGCCCTGACGGAGTAGTTGACGCTTCAGGTCCTCTAGTTGAGAAGAAGTTCGAGGGCGTTCGCGGGGTACCTCGTGACCAGGGGTATCTTTGTAAGTTAAAGATTGATTCCTTGACGGGAGTTGTGACTCTGTCTGCCTGTGGGAATTCCAAGGTGAGACAAGTTGCTGGTCGCAATCCGCATCACGCAGACGTTGTAAGCGGTTAAGGCCTTCCAAGGATCTCAAGCGGCGTTTGGATATGTGCTTCTCATGCGACTGACACGGCTGTGTATTAGGAAAATCATCGGTTCGTCTTCTTTTCCCTGTCCTGTGATTCCCATCGGCTAGAACGGCGTAAGAATGGTCTGCGCTCGGCGTCAGCTTTCCAGAAACCTCATGCACCGGCTTACGAGGTGTGAAAAAACGGAGTGGGGATGCTTGATGAGATTCATTTCGGAGCTTTAGCCTGGCCTTCGCGAAGTGCTGCTTCTGGATCCTGGACAGTGAACTTGGCTTGTTATGCGAATGGCGATGAAGACGGCCTCCGGTCCAGTTCATCAGAACAGATAGACTACTCTGCGAGAAGGATGTGGAAAGAGTGCAGATGCTATAATGCAGTCGCTCTAGCGCCTGTCAATGTCTAAAGTGGAGATTGCCAGTCAAACGAGATACCAGTGACATTCTTGGAATGAACAAAGATTAGAACTGTGTCAATTGCCCGTCGTAGATATAACGTGCTGTTCCGAGTCTTCCAAGGTCACGCCCGGATGCCTGGGCAGGGCAGCTAGGTCTGAACACCTACCTACCTAAATAGGAAATATGCTTCCGGAACCTTGGAATCTTACCATCATGTGCATTGCCATGGGAGGAGCTCAATTCTTCTAAAGTCACTGCATTCGCATCCTCGGAATCTGCCACAAGAATAAAAGCTGACATGGCAATTATACAATAGCCATATAGTAGACAGAGCTAGAAGATGCCAGCAACGCACTGGGACTTGCATTGTCAGAGAAACTCGACTCTGACCTCTCGCCAACGACATATCGTCTCTGTTGGACAACCAGCATGACGTATCCTCAAATATATATACCATATAGAACAGCAAACGGAAAGCACGAATATTCTTTCTGAAAGTAAAGACCAAATTCCGAGAACCGTTACAGCAAGATATCTATTGCAAGAAGCGCTGGGAACCGATCAATACGCAGATTGAAAAGCAGAATTGGGTGCTCAAGGTCATAATAATTCTGGATTTATAGATGAATTTGCAATTATGGAGCGAAGATAGAAGATATTAATCATGATTGTCCACAGGTAATCCGTGGAAGCGAAAGAAGATGTGGAGAAGTGACGACATACGGAGCCGTAGATCAGGTCCAGACATATCCCTTGAGAAGAGGCGATAAGTAGGGCGGCTTTACGCTGTAATAAAGAGAAACAATAAACAAAAGGCTTGGGATGCTCCATGAGTTGAGTCCGAGACCATCTACGGAGTAATCACTTTGTGGTGTTGACATTTTGATTTAAAATTGGTTAAACGCGTTACGTGTGCTTGCGACCTTGGGAGATGCTGACTCAGCCACTTCTTCAGCGGCTCAGCCACGAGCGGCGCCATCATCCATGGGTCCGGACGGGCCGGCCCGTGACCCGTCCCCGTGTTCCGGGCAAGACGCAAACGGTGCAAACCAAGTCATGTGCCACGGCTCGCTTCACCGCACATCTTAAATTTCCGTCTTGCGTTGCGCAAGTCGCACAAATCCCAATATCACCGACGGGCAGCAAACCCAGCACTCCTAGGCAGCGTTGTGTTGGCCAACACCTGTTCTGCCCGAATGGTGTTGTGATGGACCTTTTAACAGACCTAGCGAAGCAATGATGATATGGCTTCCGTGCTACGGCAGCTTCGGCTTGATTGCCGTTGCACTCCCACTGGCTTCTTAGAGCGCTCGGGAAAAGACATCCATGACACGTTTCGTTTCCTTACTAGGTAAGTCGGTCTCATCCCTCTAATTTTCCTATCTTATTTTTCCTACCTCCATGATGAGCATCTACCCCAAAGCATAGTTCACCTGAGCGCCTTCGGGCCGCTGAACGACAAACCAAAACCATCTTTCACCTTTTCTATCTGAAGCCTCGTGCCGTGTCTTTTGCTTTTGCGCTATGGTCTCCCTTCTGTACCGCGCGGCTGACTGTGAGCTGAACCCACAGGATTGGTGGCAGCCGACATGGCCTAGGTGACATGTCGCTGTCTGCATCGGTGCCCAACGATTCCGGACACCGTCCGACTACCCACACCCGCTTGACGCCCAAACCAGTAACAATAATTCAGTGTATGATATGGCTCAGTAGATATAACCACAGCATCCGCCCCGAGAATATCCAGCTTCTCTCCCTCTCTCTCTGTGTCTCTTTTCATGACCCGAACAGCGCCCCGTGGAAGAAGGCTGTCGACGTCTCTGCAGGATGATGCGAGGACGCGTACAGCAATAATGATTCCTGGGCAGGGTGCGCTGTTCCTGTAGCATGTGTTGTGGCCGCACTGCGATGCAAAAGGGGGGATGCCATTCTTCACATGGATGAAGGAGGGCACCAACGAGGGTCATCCATGTGCGGAGTAGAATGTTCTGTTGGCCGATGCGCGCAGCTGGTGTGATTGCGGCTGCCGCTCAGGCCCGGCATGTCACACGAAGGCATGCGATCCTCAGCAGCACACGAGCGCTGTGATCCAATCGTCCCCTTCCCCCTCTTCTTTTCATATGCCTGTGATGCCTCTCTCGATCCCAGTCCCCGGTGTTTCTTCTCACCGCTCGAGACATGGGAAACCGCTGTGACGTTGAGATGCATCGAGTGCCACGTCAAAATGGCCTCGATTGGCAGGCGAGTGCGGGAGATGCAAACGTCCTGCTCTTTTTCCCCCCTGGGCATCAAATCACCGTGCTCTGACGGCGCCCAGAGCGCTGCCGAGGCGGGCCGTCGCTGCGATGAGGCGAGTTCGACCCACGCCGGGCGCACGGCCCCACGCGGCGATGCCTCGCAGAGAGGCACCCCTATTCTGGTTAAAAAAGCCCAGTGCCCCCCCCTTTTTCGTGATCGCTCAACCTGTGTCTGTTTTTCTCCTCGACTCACTGACGCTTGCAAAGATTCTCCGCTTCTGCTAACAGATACTTCTGTCTTTGTTACATCATTGTACGCTGAAAACTGCGCGTTGATACTTGTCATTGTGAATCAATTCTGTTGACTGCAAGCCGTGGATCTCCTTGAACGGACCTGGCCTCATATCAAGCCTCTCCAATTGGGAATCCCATCCATTACCCTGGACAGGACCTGCTTGTGCTTTTGTTGTTCAAAACTTTTACAGCTTTGCTTCGTCGAGGGCACCCGTCTTTGCTCCCAGGACTTTGTCCTTTTTGAACAGAACGACAGATAACAGGTAGTCCCCTTGATTTTTTTTCCTATTGTTTTTTTACCCTGTGCGTGATGTTTTATTCTACTACTCGGACCTGTACCTGAATGTCATGTACCCCACCTGGATGCTGTGCTTGCCTGCACCGCCGACGGAACCGGATTTTCCCATGGGATTTCTGTTGCCGCCAATTGGCTCCGTGACGAATGATGATGATGAACCAGCCAATGGATTCAACGTCTGCCTCCACGACAACCGTCGCGAGGAGGGTTTGCGTCGTGGATACTCGAGTGCATAATGTTGCAAACTCGAGAAATCTTGCTTTCCCCGGATGGTCTCCTAGGCCGCTCCAAGCCTGGAGTGGGAACTGGAGTGATTTCCCTTCGGAATTCCCACAGGACTTTACCCAGGACCTCTTCCCCGGATAGGACCCATGGATTCTGGATTACAACTCCGCTGCCGGCCCGCGGATGCTCTGGACCTGAATTTGTTCTTGTGGAATTTAGCTATTGGCCCGTCTCATGTCGACTTGATATCGATGCCAGGGGAGCCACAATTCTGCTAGCTTTTCAGTTATGCTCTGTTTTGCCGCAATGTGTTAGGCTCTGCTGGATGCTTCCCAGGACGACGTTATGTGGATACCAGATATTTTAAGGACCTTGGAAGAATGAACTACGTATCTCTTGCCCAGGACATGATGAACAATGATACATCCCAGGATTATGATCTTCCACGACCTTTGGCCTTAGCTACAGCGGGACCAAGAGTATACTGGCCATGCCAAGGAGAACCAAGGACCGGGGATATGTTAACTGTGCCTAAAGGAATCCTGGATGCCGTCGCCATTCCTGGATAATGCTTTAATCTGAAATCAATCTGGTCGGTGACTAAAAAAACACTTGCTGCCATGACTTTTACATGAACTAACTGAGAGTACAGGTTGCCGTACAACGTCGGGGTTCTGGAAATGCTTATTGTTTTGTTTGTTTCATCACTTTTCATGTGCGGACTAACTGACTTTTGTTCTAGTATATAGTGCGTATCGCGCTGCCGAATTTGGCTAGAGTTCTGGACTTGACCTCATAATGTCCCCAAGGATCAAGCCGGACCCTGGGAGGGTTTCAGTTCCTCAGTCTTCTCTTCAGACAATGAACCAAGGCTCTCGACCCAGACATACATCTTCCATCCAAGGGATTTCCAACTTGTCTTCCAAAGCAATGCAAGATGATGAACTTTCCAGCCAGGAGAATTTTTCTTTGTCTTCCAGCTTGCCGAATGGTTCCCACTGGGCCTTGACCAGTGCAGACTCTGTGGAGCCAAGTCCTGCCTTATCACATGAGCCAGAATCCCCGGAAGTCCAGATGCTGTCTTTTTCTTTTTCCCAGCAACTTTTGCCGCCAACTGCAGGACACAGCAATGCTACTGGCCCTGGTTCCATGTACCCATCATTATCTGATTTCCAGGCCGTTCAGGACGTGAGTGACCACAACGAGATGGACTTCTCGCACACACAAGACTTCCAGCACTTTTCGTCCATGGTGGATTTTTCCTTTGATCATGATGCATGTGCCCCCAATGGAACGCAGGGCTGTGCTCCTGACGACACTTCGTCAGTGGGACACAGTTCTCACACTGATGAAAGCCAGTTGGTTAGTGGCAATGAGGCTTGGAACTCCTTGACTGTGGACACCGGGAATCTCCATGGTTCACCACTGGACCAGTTCTCCTCCAGCATGTTTAATCCTATCCCTGTTTCTCCTCCTTTGACTGATGCAAGCAATGATGTCTCTGTAACTTCCTCGTGTTCCGGTTTCTCGTCACTCCGGGCCCATGATGAATCTTTCTTTGGCGATATCACAAACTCCAGTATTGGTGGCCAGAACATCAACCTCGCGGATCCTATTTTCCCATTGACTCCGCCATTGAGCGATCAGGACCCCAACAGGTTAGAAATCAGCCGTTTTATCCCCATCGTGGCTCAAGTTTGGCTGACTTCATTTTGCTACAGGACCATTAGGCCAACAAAACAGGCACAGAGACCGCTCCTGTCTGCAGCTACGTCCAGGACCCAGAGGAAATCGGACCCGGAGTTCTACGCCTCCTTGCCGGTCAGGGAGCCTATTCGCCAGCGGTCTAAGGACGGCTCCGAACAGAGATCACCCCGGGACCATCCATATTATTCCCTGCCTCCTCGCCCTGATGGAAAGTACTATTGCCCATTTGCCACTGGGGAGAAGCCTTGCAACCACCCGCCTACCACGCAAAAATGCGCCTATCAGTACAGTCTCCTCCTGTCCTTTTTTGTGGTCACGAACTTGAAAGCTAACCTTTTCACTAGTAAATATCTGGACTCCCACTTGAAGCCATATCGCTGCAAGGTGCCTGCATGTATGGATGCTCAGTTGCACTTTTCTTCTAATGCTTGTCTTTTCCGTCATGAGCGAGAAGCTCACGGATTCCATGGCCACGGAGACAACCCTCATCTTTGCCTCTTTGAAGGATGCGAGAGATCAGTCCCAGGGTACGGATTCCCCCGGCGGTGGAACCTCTATGATCATATGAAGAGAGTGCACGACTACGATGGTTCTGAGAGACCTAGCTCGCCCGAGACATCTTCTACCAGTGGCCAGAGCTCCAAGAAAAAGGACAACCCCGGACGCAAGAGGAAAGTCCTCGGACCCACTGGAGGTCAAACGATGAAGCGGACCCGCTCCAACCCCTCCCAGACAAGCCCCTTGAAGGTTGCCCAGGCTTCAGCTCACCATGAACAGCGGCTTCAGACTGCAGAGAGAAACTACTACAACTGCCGCTCCAGGTTGCTCGAGGAGCTTAGCAATCTCAGTCCTAAGGACGCTGCAATGCATGATAAGGTGAATGCCAGCCTTCAGGAACTGATCACCTTGGGAATCAACTATCGCCATATCGAAGCAAGCCAGGCTGCCGCCCAGATGGCCAGCGGTCTTTCTGCTTAAATGAACTGCCTAGTGATCTTTTTTGTCTTTCATTGGTCCAAAGCCAGATGGATTTCCTGCCAGGTTGACCAGCCCGTGATCCCAGCCATGGGTAGGCCAGTGTGTTTGATGCCTGGATAAGTCGCGGGAACCAGTCCGTGCAAATTTGACAGCCCCGGCCTGCCATTGGATCCATTTCTGCCCAGGTGGACTGTTAGTCAGCCCGAAAGGTGGACTATTGGATAGAGGCCAGGTCATATTGCTGACCTCTATTATTTGTTGCCATCAAAGTCCAAGAGGATCCTGCTTTCCATGTTCTCCTCGGCCGGTGGATAAGATAAATTGTGGGTCTGTGCCTTGAGACCTATCCCCAACAGCGACCACACAATGTCGAAAGGAGAGAGCGGTGGTAGACTGGAATTTCCTGTCATCACGACCAATGCACCGTGTTACGCGGTTGACCAAGTGAGCAATGCAGTGGGCTCGCCATTGGTTTCACCTGCCGTGGACAGGCGCCATGATTCGCATTCCACTTGTGTACACCACTTAGGACGTGTATTTTTTTTCGGGTTGGATGTTTGCCTTTTTTTCATTTTCAGGGCTGGAAGAGGTCTGTTTTTCTTGCATATCGGAATGACGGAGGAATTGGCTGGTAAAAAAGGGTTTTTTTATATGGAAGTGTGGGAAGGATTAGACCTGGGTTTGTTCATTGTTTGTGTGGGATTGTGAACTAGCTTCGACCTTTTTCGGTTTTTTGGGTCCTTATCTTGTGATGTTTGATTCACTTCGTCGCGGCGTCATGCTCAGCCGCTCATGTTATGTTCGAATTCTCTCATGCCCTGCTTTTTTTTCATCTTTGAGTTTCGCTTCGAGGTTCCGAGATTGTTTCCTAGATCATGCCTGGTCGCCCACTGTACATTGCCCCTCGTTTGTGAGCATGTGGGGAAACAAAAAAAAAGGGAGAATAAAAATGAGTGGAACTCTGGGAGGTTTTTGGTCTGTGATTTTGGGTTTGGTTGTACTCCGGTGGAGGGTTTCTTTTTCTTGTTACCCTTTTGCTTGGTTGGCTTTTGGAGATCTGCGGTTGGATATCTGATTTTGGTTTGCATTTGTACTCTTCTAGTTTTTATGCTGATTGATTGTATGTACATCCTTTGTGATTTTTTTAGTCTTCGACTCATTCTACGAGGTATATCATATACCTTTTATGCAGTAGCTCGTTGGCCCGGCTTTTGGATAACACACTCCGTAATTTTGGTTCGTATCGCATCGCATCATATCGCATCAGGGCAAAGAGCGCCCCTGCAAATCCCGGACTTATTGCTCCAACTCGAGATACTTCCGAATAGAACCATCCTTGCTCCATCTCTTTACTAATATCATTACAAACGGCTCTCAACTTGAATCAACAACTTGACCTCCCTCGCCCGCAAACTCGGCATTCAAAAACCTCACAAACGCATCCCCTACCTGGTCCGCGCTGAGCGCACCTTTCCCCTGCCCCTGATTCTGCGCAACATACGCGCGATTCAACCCCACCCACTGCCTCCGCAGCCGCTGCAAGCGCGGGAGGGCAAGGATACCGCCCGCACCGGCGAGCTCGTCCGTCGTCGCACTCGCCACGACGTGCGCGGGGATGAAGACGGAAGTGGAGGCGACGTCCGCCGGCATGGGAATCGTGATGCCGCGGCCGCCGTCGGGGCTCTGGGCGAGGGCGGCTTCTCCGGAGGGGTTGGCCAGCGTGAAGGAGCGGATGGTGGAGATGACAGCGGAGGTGCGCTTCTCCATGTTGTAGAGGGCCGTAGGGTCCGTGGCGGCGGGCTGGACGGTCGCCTGGTGCGGTTTGATCTTTGGGCGGGGCAGGGCGCCGGTGGCTGTTCTCGCCGTGGTGGTGGCTGTAGAAGGGGCCACGCTGGCTGCGTCGGATGGTCTGGAGTCTGCTGTCTCCGATGACAGGAGGTTCGAGATGGGTTTATGGACAGAGGGTAGTGATGATGATGTCGGGAGCGTCGTGCCTGTGATCGCGGCCCAGATGTCCCCGACGGGAGGCGCGGCGTCGGACCAGGGGACCGTGAACAGCGGCTTGTCCCAGCGGTTGTGGGTGCTGGGCTCCTCGTAGCGGTATATCAAGTTGTTGAGCAGCTCGGGTGGGTATGGGTCTTCGTCGTCTAGGTCCGCGCGGCCTCCTTCTGCTGCGACCTGCTCTGGTATCTGGTCCTTCTGAGCCTCTTCTTTTTGGGTGTCGGACGGTGGTGGTCGCTTTTCCTCTTCTTCCTTCTCCCTTTCCTTCTCCTGCTTCTCTTTTTGCTGCTCCTCCTGTTGTTTCTCTCGACGGCGCAAGCGGGCTTCATTGTTCGCGACGCACTGGTCGATGGGCGTCCCGACATGGACCTAGACACAAAGTTCAATGTTAGCTAAGTAATCCAAGAGATGTGGTAAATAGACTGATATCAACAAAGCTCGAGTACATATGTAAAACACACACACACACACACACACACACACAAGCACAAAATCTCTACCCAAAACAATAAGAAAAGAAAGAAAAGAAAAGAAGAACATACCACACAACACGTCGTCCCTGCCGCCTTGGCCTCGCACCACAGCTGATACCTCCACCCCTTGATATAATTCATCCCGTCCAGGATCACGATACTGTCCCTCCCCAGCATGCGCTTCGCCCGCGCGTACGCGACGCCCCTCGCCTCCTTCTCGGTGCGCGCATTGTCGTACACGGTCCGCGGGTACGACGCATCGTGCGACGGGACCACGTGGATCTTGTACCGGGGTCTTTTGTCTTTATCTGTTGTTGAATCAGCGGTGGAAGCGAGGAACTCGTCCTGCGCTGCTTCGAGGAGGCGGGAGAGTTGGCGCGCTCGGTAGGTCAGGCCCGAGCAGGGGTAGCCGGTGAGGATGATGAGCTGGGTAGCGTGGTAGTAGAGACGTCAGTTATGTGAATAGAGCAGAGGGGGAGAGAGATGGAGGGGAGATGAGGTGGGCTTACCGGCATGGTGGCGGACTGCAGCAGGCGCTGGCGGCGAGGCGTTTGGTGTCGCGGGGAGTTTTGAGCCTCACAGCGCGGGGCTGCCGGTGCATCTGACTCGGGATGGGACGCCTTGTGTTCGGCTCGGCATCCCGATCGTTGCGCAGACCCCGCCATAGGAACCCCTCAGTCACCTGGGGGTCTTACTATCGCTGCTTTTCAGCACAATTGCAGAAAAAATGTACTCACACATATAAAAGAGTTATGAAGAATCGGTATCTACCGTTCTCGAGAGATATTCATGTGTTACAAAGTAGTTACCATGGCCGGCAGTAGGTACAGTACAGTGCATACATACAGTGCTATAGGTTATTCGATCCAATGAAGTATAGTATATATGAACAAGCAGCTCCATGCCTTGTACTAGTTTCATATGCCAAGACATGGATAGCCTCGGTCTCTAGTCCACAAAGACATGATACCTGCTGGCTTCATTGGTCTCTACAGCTCGAGATGCCAGTCTTTGACAATCCTTTATAGCTGGTCCGGAGCCCATCTGATCTCGTATCCAAACACAGTCCGTCTGAGTCTCTCATCCTGCGACAAGGTCAGCAGCACCTCAAGGCTAGACTCTGCAAAGGCCAAACATACCCCTGGGTCATTCTCGAAGAGCACCTTGTCCATCAACTTCTCGAAGATCTTCGTCACTTTGAACCCATTCTCCTCCGCCAACGGGAAGAACTTCTCCGTCTTCGGCAGCAGCCACGGCTGGTAGGGGGTAAAGATCACGAGCACGATCGCATCTGGAGACTTCTTCAGGGTCCGCTTCATCGTGGTGATCAGGTTGCCGTGCTCGCGGTGGCTATACACCACGTCCGCCATGATGAGCAGGTCGAACCCCGCTGATCCAGGGGGTAGGTAGGAGAGCAGTCCGTCCACCGGAGCTCCCCACTTGTACCCGTCGACGTGCAGGCATGTCGGGTCTGGGATCAGAGGGGCCGAGAAGGAGGCGTTCCGGCGCATGTTGTCGACCAGGTCCGGGTCCGGGTAGTCCGTCATGACCACGGTGCGGGCTCCCTTGATCGCGCACACGATGCTGGGGACGCCCGCGGCGGCCCCAATCTCGAGCACGTCCTTGCCCTCCACGAGCTCCGCGGCTTTCTCCTCCAGGTAGTGGGCGCTCGTCCGGCCGGCATTCCACAGCAGATCTCCCTCCAAAGTCCGTCAGTCGGGATTCTCTCACACACAACAGTAACATAAAGACAAACATCACCCCATCTGTTATTATTACAGATGGGTTAATTGGGTTTAGCCGGTTCGTACGTATAGAGGATGGCTGCCGACGAGGCGCACGCGCAAGGTCTGGCCAGAGAGCATCGTGTGCTCCGCGAAGGTGGGTTCCTTGGGCTGGTAGTAGCCCTCCGGGTCCGCGAAGAAGCCGCCGACATCGAGACCGTCCGCGAGGACATCCCCGTCCTGCTGTACCAGGCCCATGTCGCCGGCTTGGGAGCAGATGAGATGTGGAATAATTCAAGAGAAACACGACCACCGCGAAAAGCCGCGCGCGGGACACGGCCTCGGGATCTTCACTTTCGGGCTTCCGGCGGGGCCTGCCGTATCGGGACTAGCGGCACTGACGTAAGCATAATCGACGCGCGCCAGATCACACGGAGCCGATCACGTGCATGCTCGGCCGGGTCGCCGAGGCTCGGCAGGACACGCCCGTACGGTAACATTACCGCGTCCCGCGGCCAAAACCCCGTGGGGCCGGACGGAGATACGGAGCTGATACGGATCGGGTATTTGTCGGGGTTGGCTCGCGCTTCCCTTCGCCCAGCTTCATCCCCCCCATCTTTCCTCTCCACCTCCACTTCTCCCGCGACGCTCGTCAGGCCACGGCGCTGTCTCTTCTGCTCTGTGCGTCCCCTGCTCTCCCCTTTTCCCAACGGTCTTGGTGTCGCCAGAGCCAGCAAGGAGCAGACCGTGCAGCGTCTCTGTCGTTCCGGGAAAGCTCTCTCCGAACGTCATTCCGCATTCATCTCGATTGACCCCACGTTAGATCGCGTTGTCCATTCTGCGGTCCACACAGTTTCTCCGCAGTGTCACCTGCAGTCTCCTCTGGTTTTGAAATCCCGGGACGGCCTTCGGGTATTGGGGACGTCTGATCCTGTCACGGCCATCAGAAGACCTCTCACCCGCTCCTCCCTCCTGATCCCTCCTTGGAGCGGGTCAGATGAACATCTGAGTCCACCTGCCTTGCTGCCTCCTAAGATCGTCCTTCTTCGCGATACCTCCCACGTCCACCCCTCCTTACTCCAGTTCCCACTTTCGATCGAGCCTTCGGTCGAAATATCTCACCTGTGGAGCCCCATGGATCGCAGTCTGAGAACCCCATACAACCTCCGCTCGTTTAACCAGACCCCCGCGCAGAACACGAGCGCACAGCCATCCTTCGCCTCGTCTACGTCGGCAAGCAGCGATCGGTTGAACGCCGCGGGCTCATTTGACGCGATGTCATCATCACAACCTCAGATACAGAAACAATCCGCCATGGAACCGGACAATCAAGCAGCTACCCTCCTTCCGTCCCCCGCTGGCAACGAGCCTCGTCCCTTCTGGAGCCAGACTCAGCCGCAGAGCTGCGGGATGCAGGCTGCTGCTTCGGAGCAGGAGCAGCAGCAAGGTCCCAATTCCGCGCCCTTTGCCCAGGCTGTTGTCGACTACTACCCCCACCGCAACAACGAGAAGGGCGGTCCGATGGCCACGGCGCCGTTCTTGAGAGACTTCAGTCTCGTCGCGGAGGCGGCGAAGCGAGCACAGATGGCTGTCGTCATGCGTGATCTGGAGAGCGTCACCCTATAGACGAGAAGCAAAGCAGAGCAAGACTTTCGATGAGCCTTGAACAAACTTTTCTGGCGTTTTCGGAATCTTCTCAGGTGTCTGTTTTAATGGATCATCGGGGGGTCTGGGTGTCCATGTTAGACATTACATTATGACGGATTGATCGACATCGACTCGTGTGGCCCGGTACCGAGCTCAATTTCTCTCGAAGAATACTGCTTAATGTTTTCTCCTCTCTTCTTCACATACACTGCATCTTTTTTTATTCACTTATTCAGAAGAGGTGATACATGCATCCGAAATGTGGCGTATCATACCGCATCCATATGGTGGAGGGGAACATGTGCACTCTGATTATGTTTCGGTTTCGTGGTTTTTTGTCTGGAAGACATATGATTGATTGATTGATTGATACCTTTGTCGCGCTTCTACTTTGGAAAGAACTGGAATAAATAATATCTCTCCTGTCTTAATCCTCCCCATTCACTCATCTTAATAAAATATATTCCTGTTTGGATTCTTTCTTCTGTATATTTTTTTTCCATTCGACACTATTCGCTATGGGGTATACGGACCTTGGCGATGTTAGAACTGTTAAGTTGTAGAGCAATAGCGATAAGATTGCAGATAGAAATGCGACAGAGAATGCATCCTGGATATAGATAGCATGTTTGCTGCTCTTGATGTAGACGCGTAGTAGCTTCATGATAAGCCGAAATGGAATGACTAGACTGTGTTTTACGATCGAATTGCAATGGATCTCTGCAAATATTACCTGTTAGCATGATTTCAGTTATAGACGCTGGTCAACGAGTACAGTACATAGCTGTACAGCAAAGAAGATGGAACCGGTCCGCGCTGCATCCGATACTCCATTCCAACCTTTATTTACCTAGATATTGTAGTATAGTATATCCTTGTCCATCCAACCAAAACGCTATTGTATCGATTCCAGTGGGCGTGATCGGACGCTATGGGATATCAGATCAGATATCGTATCAGTCCAGCACGATGGATATCTAGTGTACTGTGTGGGATGTGTACCATGCCATTAACTCATCTCATCTCATCTCTCTGTGTGTGCTCCGAATAAGATGAGAGGAAAGAAGATATAAGAAAGAAAGAAAGAAAGAACCCCAATGGGCTTCTTTCGAATTCATCTCAAGGTCCAATCAGTCCATCCAGTGGACTGACCCATTGACTGATCACCAGCAAACTACGCCATCACTGGGACTTGGGCTTGAGTCTCGGCCGTTTTTTCAATTCTTCTGGCGATACAGACGACGTAACTCCGCAGCCCTCACCTGCTCCTCCTCCTCCTCATCCTCCTCGTGCTGCTGCGCAGCAGTCTCGGTCTGTGGTAGTGGTGCTGGCTGCTCTTGCTGTTGTTCTTGCTGACCAGCGTGCGACAATGATGGCAGCCCAATTCCGCCTCCAGGGCCAGATCCAGGAGAGTTGCTGCTGCTGCTGCGGGGGAAGCAGTAGAAGAATCAGCAGGGGCAGAAAAGGCAGAAGGTGCATCAGCAGGAGAAACGCCAGTAGTGGTAGAAGCAGGAGGAGTAGGAGCAGTCGCAGAACAACCAGCAGTAACGGAGAAAGTAGCAGGAGGAGCCGTAGCAGCAGTAGCAACAGGAGTAGCAGTAGTAGAAGCAGGCAGAGATGCAAGCATCTGAACCACATCGATCAGAGACTCTCGGACAATCCTGTCCGCGGCATCGGAGATGACGGCACGCAGCACATTTGCATCTACGCCCTTGTCCCCGGTCCCAGTCCCGTTCCCCGAAGCGGGACAACCCATATCCCTTGAGTCCGAGACCAAACACGAGTCTGCATCGGGATCTCTGTGCATATCCAAGACCGGATCCGGATCTTCATCCACGTCCACCATCTCTATATCCTCAGGGATATACATCTCCACGTCCACCGGCTCGGGGCGGAAGATCTCAGGACTCCCGCCCAGGGCCACTCCAATGGGGACGCATTTTCCGCCACAGCGGCCGCGGCAGGTGTTCAGAACGTGGTCCAGGCCCTGGCCGAGATGGTTCACCAGGATGAGAGGCGGTGGTCCCGTGGTCGTGGGGATATTCCCGCATGGAGGAGAATGTATGATGTCAAAAAGTCTTTGTTGCTGTTGTTGCTGCGGCTGTTGAAACGCAGCAGCGTTCCAGATCCTCGACACTGGCCAGCCGTGCTCAGCAGCGTACCTGATTATGGCTTTGTAAGTCTCTAGCAACGCGTAGTCTGCCGTGTAGGTGTAGTTATCATTATTTTCGGGAGTAGCGGTGGAAGCTACGCTCGACGGATCGAAGGCTTTCAGCGCAGCCGAGAAGCTCGTGTATGCGGGACGAGAAGACGCAGAAGAGAAGGTCGGATAGCCGAAGGGATTGATCGTTGGATGGTATGTGAATTTGTTGACTGCCATGTAAGTTTGCACACGAATTAGTATATAGTATAACGTAAAGCTATAAGAACCGATAGATAAGAATAGAACAGGAGGCGGTAGAGCGTCTTATACATTTCCAAATCATGCTTTACCCCATAAACCTCCTTTTCAGATCCTTTGTTCCATTGTATTATCACACACAAAGGCATTGTCTTTGCTTGGCTGCTCAGAAGGCACCTTGCCACACATGGTGTATTTTTCCGACAGTCATGTCTTCTCGTAATTTCGCGATTCTTTGTCTGGTAAACACGTTGTAGTGATACGGCGGAATATTAAGATTAACATTGTCGATGGTTCGTTATTCGTAGGTATTGTAACGAAGGTGATATCCATTGACGACATTACCAGTCCCTCATGGTCCTCTGTGATATAGCTTAGCGAAAAGAAGAGCTGTTTCATACTGGAATGGTGACCTACTTGCGATTTAGTGGACGATTAGCTCCATCAATCGCATGGCATGTTGCATCGTGTACTTACTAAAGGTCTAAACATTAAAGACTAGGTCGGGGAGAATCGTACTAATCTGAAAACTCCAATTGGGGCCTTGATTAAATCCGGAACCAATTTAGAAGCTGATCATGATCAATAACGAGTCTGGCAAGATAATTCAGATCGATTACGTGTGATGATAATGGCGAATAGACGGCACGAGAACTGACCATAGAAGTGCCGTGCCGTACCTATGTATAGAAACATCTCATGTCGATCACGAAAGACTTGGAGAAATTATTTGTTTCACCCTAGATATATGTACATCAGAGAGGAAAAATGCCATTGCTTATGTCCAGAAAACATCATTATTAGATTTACCCTATTCACCTCCGACCCGTCATTTATCATTTTCCAGTTGTTGTTGTCTATATCGTGGGTATCTTGTAAGAGCGCCACACGCTATGTGTACCTCTCGATAGAGGTTACATCCCTGCAAACCGCCGAGGCGCAGCGGAATGTCAAGGTAGAGACCTCGATCCGAAATTGCTAGTCAGCGATGTTGTCGACCAACGCTCCTATCGCACTTCTTCCTCGTCTCTATTCGTAGATGGCGAGCTTGGATTTGGGTGTGAATTTCTTCGCATGTGGACCGACCGCGGCCGCTTGTCTCTGATCGAATGGAGCCCGAACCCGAGCGTGCTGAATCTTCTGTTCGGTTTCCGCGCAGGAGGAGCAAACAACATGTCGAGGGAGAGCATCGAGGCCATGGACAGCGGCCTGGTAGAGGGTTCGGAGGGTGTTCGGCTTTCCGTGAGATCCGACGTCGACGACGAAGTCACGGTCACACGCTTGCTCTTCCAGGCCCGCGAAGAGAGGTCTTCTTTGATCTCTTCGAGGGCGGAGGTGAGCCTGTTCAAGAATCCGGTCTTGACTTTGATCACGGAGGGTTCGCGCCGTTCGCAGCCGTAGAGGCGCACGGGCGTGGAATCAGGACAATTTGGGTTTAAAGGAGTGGAGTAGAAACGAGATATCCGCTTGGGAGCGGTGAAGGTATTCTTATGATTATTGTTCTTCTTGCCGAATTCCCGTGTCAGAGAGTCCGTGGATTCGCTAGTGACAGTAGAGTCCTCGCTGGGGGTAGAGGAAACATCCATCGTGAAAAGTGAGCGAGTGAATAAATGGTCAGATAGGGAAATAGTCAAACAATAATGGCAGTCCGAATTAACACACTCAGCTCAGCATAGTTGAACGGGCCATAGGGGACAGAACCATGGACTCCGAATATTTTCCTCGGCAGCGATTGACCCTGCTGTGCTCCCTCATATAGCTCCAGCAGTGTTTAAAGGTGACCGGATATCGCGGGGCTCATGATCGTCTGTTTCACCGACTCCGGACCCAGTTCATTCGGTGTACTTAAGGTGTTGTGCTCGGATGACGCGGCCGTGGGAAGCAAACGCGGAGAAGCCAATGTCGACAAACGTAAGCTGGTCTCTGTACGCGCAGTCAACACGGGATCGAATTTATTTTTTCTGTCCTTCGTCTATATCGGAAGGTCTCCGAGGACGCACCTCAGGAACTCTCAGTGGTACCGTGGAAGTGTGTGAATGGTAGGATGGAGGACCCTTGCAGGTAGTAGCTTCTTGTGTTTCGTCAGCAAGACTAAAACACAAGCATCTAGATCATTTGATGCATGAGCAATTGCAGTGCCAAGACAGCTTCAGAAGCTTGTTGACGCGTTCGTTGATGTTGCAGGATAGCGCGGCGGCAACAGGAATAGTGTATCCACCAGAGAAAAGGCTTGTTTCCAGCAGCTGCGAGAGCAAAGCCGCAGCGAATGCCTTGACCGCGGTTTATATAACTCTTGCTGGGATTTCGCCCTATCCCCGAAACGGAGGAGCTTTGGACATGTCTCTTTGTCCTAGAACCCGCCGGCTTTGAATGGTGTCAGCTACAAAAGGAAGCCCACAATTTGTAGGCATGGATCTAGGGCCTATGCGGGCCCGACAAATGGTCATTACAAAAATAGATGATCGCCCCAGATCCTTTCATGATTATTATGTGACTGTGCTTTAATTTATGCTACCATGTAGAGGTATGAAGGGAATCTCCTTATTTTCTCCTTGTGGAGCTTTATCTCCGAGGGCCACAGAAGGTCCGAGAAGTCTGGGAGCATTGAGCAATACTCCATACAACCTAGGGCGACATTAGCTCTAAGAAGCTCTAAGACGTGGCTATGTCTGTCATATTTGCATTTCTCCAGTAAATGCTTTGAGAAGCTTTTTACTCCACATAACCACTGGTTTATTGCTGACAGCGGCCGGGCCAAGCAACTATACTAGGAATTGTCATGTTCCATTTTAAGCTGTAAGGATTCTACGATTATCTCGGAGGATATCTGCAGGACTGTGGCACTACAATGAGTAAGTTGCACTACTTCATACTCTATAAAGATAATCTGAGATAAATCTGAAAAGAAAACGTTTAAATTGGGTCCTTGTGTCGAGACACTTGAAGATCGGAGCAGGGTGAATCAGCAGACTACAGCATGCACAGCCGAATTCTTCTTTCCAAGATAATATTATAAGCTTATCTCTAGATGAAGGAGACTAGCGTTAGTGGAGACTTTGTAAAAAGAAGCAGAATTAAGAATAAACCAAATAGTTCACTGATGCTATGTTCTTTGTTGAAACCTTCAAAAAGTTATACACAGTACTCCTGTTTATCTGCTTATCCAGAGAATGGAATAGTAGCACTGTCCTTCAACTTGTTCGTTGTTCTCGAAAAAAAAAGTGGCCGCCAGCTTGCTCTCTGTGTTTTTGTTCCGCCGGTAGGAGCCCATGAGGATTCCCCTCAAGCTTCGCAGGAAGCTGGGCAGCATCTCCGCTGTTCACATATGGATGTACGTTCAATCAGTCCTTTCACTTTGAATGAATTCTGACCCTCACAATTACCAGCAGCATGTAGTATCTTAAGGTTGATCTCCGAGGAACCGGAGGTATGGTTGAGTTTCCGAAACGGCAACCCCGGTGGGGATGATCCGCGCGGATCCATGACATCAGCACACTAATTTAATCCTTGACTTAGATTTTAGACTAACGCACCAAAAATTGGACAGAATTAAGCAGAACTTTTAGATCTCTCGTTAGCACAATTTACTAGAAGTAGGATCTCGCTGTCCAATTTCTCTCTGTGCTGGGTCTAACTGATGTAGCATGCATTTTTCATACGTCGGACAACTATACAGGATCAGGAAATCCGCGAGCAAAAAAGGTTCGACCTCCTACTACAGGAGGCTCAGTTTGACCGACGCAGGACTCGAACCTGCAATCTCTTGATCCGTAGTCAAGCGCCTTACCATTGGGCCAGCCGGCCAATTTGATACATAATTGCTTCCTAGTGCGCCCGATGAAGCATGCTCGCAATCCTATCCCCGAGTACTTTACTAGACAACTGGTCGGTTTATCATCAGTTTTGAATTCTCTTTATTAAGAATACTGTCGCTTCTAACACTGCTAGTGGTGCTACTGGATAGAGCAGGGTCGATGTAGTTGGAGCGATTGGTGGCGGCCATGACGTTGGAACGTGCCTTCATGCCGTCCATCAGGGTGAGAAGCTGGGAGACGACACGGCGCTCGACGCCGTTGGTCTTCTCCCGCTGGGGAGACATGGATTCGATCTCGATGAAGATGATGGACGGGGCGTTCAGATGATATCACATCACAAACAACAAGTTGACATCTGCCACCGCCGTCAGTGACCCGGATACAGAAACTTGAAGCCTGCGAACAATATATATATATAACTTCGGACCAGTGGGAAGAATTGAGAATGACATACCAAGTGGATGACTGCAGCTCAGCTGCGGCTTCTGGGTATATTTCCCCTCGAGCTCGCGCCGGATGCTGTTCAACAACTGCAGGTAGCTCTGATGCGGTGCTTTCTTGAGCGATTCGATGAATGCCCAACTCAGTGCGCCTCGAGCTGCTCCGCCTTGAAAGGTATCCGCCCTGGTAGTTGCAGCACGCGTCAGTGGAATACATACTCGCGAAGAACAACAACTTCGAAAAAGGGTAACAAGCATCGACTCACGATGTTTGGGTGTCCTTTGAACCCGAAAACATGACCACGTCAGCTGGAGACGTCTTCGTCATCACTGTCTTCTCCCGGGCAGAGTTTCCGATCGTCGCTTTCTTCAAAAACCCCATTGCCGTTGAGGCTACGCCTGCTAGGTCTCCCTTCTCGTATGCGACGAACGCGCTGAAGAGGTCTTGAGCTGCCTCCTTGGCGAGATTCGGCTCTTTTAAGACACCCTGCGCAGATGACGGATCAGACCTGAACAGTTCTCGTTGCGTTTTGAACAAGACGAACCTGCGTGGAGTACACGTAGGGAAGGTCCAATGCGGTTCCTGAATGGCAAGCATCCATGATCGCTGTCAGTCGAACTCCGGGGCGAAGAGGACGGACCCTTGCGACGGTCAGCAAGATTCTCGGGAATAAGCAGGGCAGAAAGACGCACAGTATAGCGTGCATTTCATCATCCACAATATGACCGGCGACGCGATAGTCAACTGGGTATATTACGTCGTCGAATCCTGCGCACCATAAACATTAATGTTCCGAAGGAGACTAAAGGGCCTCAAAACCGGAGTATACCGTCATCCTCATCGCCATCCAGGTCTGGTGTGCGGCCACCATGTCCTTTCCAAAGTCAGCAACAAGTAACCAAGGGGCTCGGAATGCGTTTTTGGTTACCGGAAAAGTGGAAGAAGAGCGAATCGTTGGGCTGCGCGTCCTTGACCAGCCAATGCATTGCCCGAATGATGTTTGCCTTTGTGGGTTGGCTCAGCGGATTGGCTTGGTCGTCGGTCAAGATCACCATGTCCTCTCTCCGATATCCGTAACGCTGATTCAAGAAGGTCGACATCTCCGCAACATCATTGATGCAACCCCTCAACTGGTTCGGTTGTCCAATGTAGTTAATACCGATGAGAAGGGCTTTCCGACGGCCCGTACACGCCGAATATTGGTACCGATAGTGAGATGGAGCACCGTTTCCAAAACTTTGACTCTCCAGAGGAGGCCGGGGTGGCAGGGCGGGTGGCTGACTCCATGACGGTGTGTCTGCTCAAATCATCTCAGCATGTCTCCACGGAATTGGTGTAATGGACCCCCAGAATTCTCAACAGGAAGATGCGCCTACGGTGATGGTGAGTGGTATTTTGATGAGGATGGCTGAAGTAGGGAGACGGAGGGTGCTGATAGCCTCTACGCGGGCCAGACATCGGGGCCCCTGGTGCAGGAGGTGGATGCCGGGGCCTAAGATGGGAACTCAATGTTGAGGAGTGTCGCGTCAAAGATCAGGCGAAGCTGAATGTTCCTTACCATTGCTGCCCCGGATAAATCCAGCCAGGAGGCGGTGGCTGGCGTGGGGGAGGGTACATAGAACTGTATGCGGAGGCTCGCGTCAGACGGATACCTTTCGGGGTATGGATTACGAGAGATGAACTTGGATGTGGTCTCCTTTTCTAATAATAATAATATCCATGGACATAATATCCATGGACTGAAGGGAAACTCTCGGGCGCCCTGCTCTGCAGAGAGCTTGTCCTGCCCGCGACGCAGACGACGGAAGGAAGCCGCATGGGACCGTCGCGATACTTAATGTATTCTTCACTAGCTGACGACGGGCGGATCGACAGACCGCAAACCGCATATACGGTGTGTCCGTGCCGTGGAGCAGACTGCGAAAACACCAAATTGCTCGCTGCGAAAATGCATCTCCAGGCCAGACAGCGTGGTCAGATTCCCCACTGTCGAGTGTTCATTATTGCTACCACGGCATAGGTGTTCGTTTTTCGAAAACCGTTCTGGGACCAGGGCTGAGGTGCAGCCCTAAAGCTAAAGCCCCCGTCAGCGGGCGGCGGCATCCCGGGGTCCGCCTCTGGAAAAACAGCGGTGAGTCGCCCTCGCCGAAGTCCTCGAACTGCATCGCTTTATATGAACTGGACGGCCTGTCATTCTGAGAATATCATTATTTCCTCTGCTTGTCAAAAGGACTCCCCCGTGTTACTCTTGGCGGGAATATTCTGCCCTTGCCCTATCTCCAAGTCCATCTGTGGCATCGCTGCTGACCAACCGTGATCTTTTCAGGCTCAGCATAGAGCAGCCTCTGGACAGCATGGCGCGTCCGACGCACTAAATCCCAGTAGACTCGGAACTGCGTAGGGCTAACTGCCCTACGGGGCATCCTGGGAGATGTGGAGTCGACCGGTCAGAGTCCTCCATACGTCGTCGTCATCCGCGGACGGTGGTTCCACCGGCCTTTCTTGGTATCCTCCACCCAGACGAGGATGGATCATACAGCTGGACAAGCCGATGACCCGGCTGATATCCCTTCTAGGAGCAAGCGGTCTCACTAGCCTGTCTTGTGCAAACGGGTCCAACCCTATTTTTTGACCTTCACGTCATCAATCGAAGACGGTCGTTGAGCCGCCCTTATCCGACCGCTCACAAGCTGTTTTCGAACACGGTCACCTGGGATCCATGAAGAACCACGTGGCTTTTTAAGGAGCACAAATCATACCATCTTGGGAGTTTTGTAGGAGATGTCGATAGTCAAACAGCACTTTTCGGGGTCTTCGGGTGCAGACCTCCCAGAGGGTGCAGGACAAGGTAGTACTATCAAGAATTTCAGCGATGGCATGTGTGCGTTCAGGAAATGGCCTGGTATGCATGCTATTTGCACCTTCTATTCTTTGTAATGTGTCGATTTTTCAACTACACAGGACTCTGTTGAGAGAAAAGCTCCCAGTCAATTAATTCGAACTGAGGGCTCTCCATGGAGCTCACTTAACTTCTTATCATTGTTCACAGGCCACGCAATCTTTGTTTTAATGAAAGGAAACGTATGATTTTCCTTTCAAAACACCGAAGGAGGATAGTATATTGAGACTTTCTTCGATGCACAGTTTCTGAATCTAGCCAACACCTGTGCATTTATAGTTAGTGCCTGCGGAGAGCCAACCACGGCAGTTCTGCGTTTTGCCATGCTGCAAGTCATGACGGTGTGCAGACTACGTATGTTTATGTGTTCCAAGATACGTGTCTCAGTTTAAGACACGTCTGTTGAGGAATAAAAAGATGATGCTTTGCAGCCACTGCAGATCACCTCTGCGATGATGGCTTGTGGAGGCTCAGACGGCTGACCAGATGTTGAAGGTTAGCGAATTAATTGATTATATTGTTATGAAATTTCCATTAGACATGAAATCAAAAAGCTGAGGCTGTGTATTAGGCCAATTCTGCAGGAGTGGCAGCAGTACGCTATCATCAACAGCCGGTGTCTACCTAAGCAGGTGGCAGGAGCCGCCATGTATCATTATCGCTACTGCCTAGTACGTGGTGGATATACGTGGTTGTGCTCCCATGTTACTGTAATCCATTCTATGGAAATTCCTTTTGTAATGACGAGATTACCAACTTACCGCTCATTCCACCAGATACGGCACACTCATGTATATACTCACTTGCATCATTTCGAATCAGTGAACTTTTTTTGCGATCTACTGCGGCTGAATAGACAACTAGTGTGAGATCTATCACTACGAAGTGGGTCTAGAAATTTCGCGTACATACATGAAGTGATATCCTGAAGTAATTGAATTATCTCTATCATCCTTACGAGGTCCTTCAGTAGCGAATAGTTGCTCCCAAGCTACTTCGTAGCCTATTATTTGATTGTACAGAGAATCTTGAAGCCTAAATAAGACTCACTGGACAAACCGGCAGGATTTGTGTTGTTTTTAATGCGCGGTTGATTTGCGATCCACATAAGACTCTGCACAGACGATTCTCAATGCAAGAATCTGTGCAGTAGTAGCGGTGTGGCCTTCGAAGAAGCACGCGAGGCTATTCTCTTCTACAACTCCCACCATCATTATTTCTAGCATATACGAATATTGCACGGGAATCATTTACCAAATATGGAAAAAGGCGTACCTGCGCCTTAGAGAAAGCCAAGTTGCCTAGGAATCTCCCTACCTCCCTACCTACTCGTCGTCTACCATCCCATCCAACCATATCCCACTCACCAATTTCGCAACTGCGGCCCATACGAAACCCACACCAAATTAAAAGCTCGATTTGATCGCTTCCAATGCAGACAGGACGGCGTCTAGAATTATGAAAATAGGGGATGTAGGGTATCGTTGGCATTCATCCGATTCAGGGAATTCTTGCTCCGATTCCAGCTCTGGCTCCTTCAGCTGCGCAGAGATCTGGCAGTAGACACATTGTCCGGGGACAAGCAAAATAGAGACTCCAGACAAGAGAGGAAGAGTACATGGAGCAGTGACGGTTGAGGATATTGGAGGATGGGCAGGACAGGACGAGGGACGCTGGGGAAGGTCTGCGAACGTAGACATATGTCGACTTACCTGCTTCCCTGGTTGTGTACACTCAGCATCTAGGTACTCTTTGCCTTGCGTCTTTCCGTCGTCTGACCAGAGACTATTGAAAGGGTCGGTTGTTCTAGACGTTCGACGAGGCAGCTTTCACGAAGGTCAGGTAGCCTGTGGGTCATCAAATGCAGGAGAGACAGATGATCTTATATTCCATAGTTTCAGAGCTGCACAAAGCATAAAGTCATTTTCAGGGTCAACGTATACTACACAGCAAAGCAATTTTGGAAGCAAGGAACAATGGTCTTGTTACTAAGACCGCATTCAAAGAGCCACAGGTTTAATTGAGCGCTTTATGCATGACACTGAAGGAACTAACTTGTGGAAGTTAGCGGCACTTTCGAACAGCGCAGACAGGCTTCATGAAAGAAAACATGGCTAGTTATCGCATAGCCATTCTTTTATTCATTGCAGGCAACTTCAGACTGGATTTCCATCAAACCTCTTGATATGAAGTAATGACATATCCCGATTGTATCAAACCAGATCACATCATCGAAAAGATTGAGTAGGCAGGAAGTGGAAAACGTAGCACACGTTCTAGAACATTCTAGAATGAATTGTCCGAGGACAAAGGACAACCTGGAAAGCCATTAGGATTTCCCAATGTCGTATGTATGTGATGGAGATATCATGAAGCAGCTTGTGTGTAGAAGCTGACCATAAGCAGCATCACGTCATCTCTAGTGCCCAAAGTGAGCTCGGATTCACCTTCCGGGAGAAAAGTGGTCCACTCACGGCAGGAGCATTTTATTTCTCCGGGACAGATGTGAATCGATTAGATCCTGTTCTCTACCCTCGTTCAAAATGGCAACCATCGTGTGCTTTCTTAGAAGAAAGCAAAAGTATAACAATGGATAAAAACTCAGACGATAACTACCCAACTAGATATTCTTCCAGATAGATTTGGTAGAGAAAAAAAGATCATGACTGGGAGCCAATCAGCCTCATTACTCGACTTCTCTTTAGCCTCATGAACAAAGACAGGGCAATTCACATGGCAACTTACACACCTGTTCGTTAGCCTGTTCAAGACTGAGTTTAGGGTGGGTTGGAATGAGTCGAGACCCTGAAACCATGGCCAATATTCCTCATCCTCCGGACTCGTGGCTTCATGTTTGTCGCTACTAGTACTGCTTTCGTTGGCCTCGTATTCCTTGTCCGATCCACCATCAAGTGGACTGTCACGTAGAAACGTAAGAAGTCTCAGTGTCATGATCTGCAAGAAAAGCCAAATGTACCGTGCAGGGAACCTTGCAACAGCAATGACGGAACATTCATTGCAATGCTCCATACTATGTATACTACTCTTGTGTGATTGTGGGCAAAGACGGCTTAGTTCTTTGTTGGAGTTAATTTAAGGGTTTATAGAATTTAAAGCTCTTTTTTGACAACTACTGGTTCATTCTTTATCTCTTATTCTGTAGAGATCGGTCTTTGCATCTAACAATGAATGAAAAAGCCACTGTTCTGAGACTGTTCACGTGGTAATAGTATAATGAGCCTCTACTGAATCTTGCTGCAAGTAAATACTAATGCAGACATCATCTGACTTAATCCCTAGACCAGACTGCATATCCCGACGAATCTTCCTTTGTCATCTGAAACACCTCCGCAAAAAAACGGGGTTTTATACCTGCTAGACAAAGTAGAGAGTTTAACATCAGGGAAGCCGCTTTCTGTGAGCGGGGATAGTGGCACAACAGGTAGTACTCCGCATTTTTTCCGGTTATCATGTATCACAAACATCCAGTCGTGGCCAAAGAAGTGCTGGATAGACCTTTCTTGAAGCCACTTACTTAATATACTGCACAAGTAGTGCAAAAATGCTGGGGATGCGCATGTTTGCAGCCGCATCTACTGTATTACCTGCTGATATCTGTAAGAAGGACCGAAAACCCTAAACAGTTGCTATAACAAGTAACATTTGCAGGCATATCCAATCACAGAAGAAAGGTAGGCAAGTGGCTTGGGCTGACAAGGTATGTAAGTAAATAGTACTAACATACCCTACTAACGAGCCTTTTGGTAAAGTTTTGAGTGCATTTGCTGTGATTGTCAATGGCGGATCATGGGCTGTTTATATTAGATGCTTAGGTATTCGCGACCAGATAACTGCCGTAGATGGCCCAAACAGAGCCTACAAGCGCAGAGCAAGATAGAGCCGCACTGCTGTCGGTAGTGACAGAAAAGGGGGGGGGGGGGGGGGGGGGGGGGGGGCAGGACGGAAAAGGGCCTCGCTTGAAAGAGAGCGGCTGTGCAAGCCAAGTCATCCAAGCACTACTGCATAGCCACTGAGGCACGATCTGGTCCGCGAAGCAAAGCCTGCAGATGGCACAGAGCCTCATGCTTAGTGGAGCTGCAGATCGGACAGTGGTCTGAAACAGAGGGCCGAGACATTTGAGATATCTCCCTTAATAGTCCTTTCTGGCTGCTCTCCGCTCGAGCCACATCATCGCCTCGCGTGTGTTCCTATTCAGAAGTATACAGAGTGTGTCCTATCATACATACTCCTGGTCAGCGTAAAGTTTAATGCCTAAATTTGACAAATATTCCCTAAGACGAGCTATGTGTGCTAATTGCATGGTACAACTGCATTTTGGTACATTCTAAACTCACATTTCAGAGAGATACGCACTGCTGTACATATTCATTGTACCAGCATCCTGTTTCCTTTGCCTTACGTTCTCTTGAACGGTTCACGAGGCAAAGGGTGGGTAAAAGCCACAAGAAAAATATACACTAGGTACTTATTAAGTACCTAACATAGACCGTCACTTTGTTCGGATCTCTCATGCGGCCAATAAAAGGGAGATAGAACGTGACAAAAAATAGAATCGTTGAAAGACAGGAAGTAATTACGACTTATCGTTAGGTCCGAATGTCTTGACAGTTATGTAGATTCAAGGTTGATGCTATTTAGTTGGAATGAGGCTCAAAAAGATCGTCGCCACACCAAAGAGCCGCAGAGGATTCTTAGCGGAGCCGCGCCGCGTCTCACACCGTCTAAGGGCCGCAGCGCCGGCAATGTGACCGAGCTGTCAGAGCATGGCAGTCTCGATTTTTAAGTTCAGATGGGCATGCGGCTTCAAGGATGTTCTGAATGCACGTAATCCCTGTTCACACTGCTGCTACGACGGCATTTTTCAATGGAGCCGCAATGCATTCCGAACCTTGCAGTCAATACTTCATAGCACTTAATTGCATGTACTTCCGCAGCATGCTTTGGCCACCATGATGCTTTTTACAACCGGTCACTTTCTTCAGTGAACGTTCTGTTGTTAAGGGTCTACTCCTTGGGACTTGCTGTCGAACAGGCATTCACCGGGACAACCTACTCCATGTTTCTCTAGTATGATTCCTCCAAGCATACCTTGATCCTTTCTCTCTTTATGCTCATAGCTCTATCAATGTGATATATTGTTCCGTTTTCTTGATCGCCACTGGATAGACCTCAAAATTGCTCGTTAGATTTTGTGTTTCTGAGCCATTTACCCTTCCTGTCATGACGAACAGGGCCAGGAATCTCGACTCTCTTCCTTATGACATCTTCTATAACATTGCATCTGGCCTTGAATGTCAAGATTTCATCAATCTCAGCCGAGTGAGTCGGAACATAAACACATTGATGTGCAGTGAGTCGATAGCGAGGAAAGCAATTGAGGTACACCTCATATCGGGCCTAATTCCAAGCATTCTTCAACCAGTTAGATGCTGACATGTTTCCAGTCCCACATGAAACATACCAAGGAAGGGCAGCGTGCATTGAAGGGAGAGATCGGGTATCGAGAAGCGATTGGGCATCTTTACGACATTAAAGAGGCGTTTGCCACGGCCCAACCTTACAGCGTCACCGTCCTGTCCTATGGGAAAACGTTCATATACAATCAAGGATTTTTATGTTATGTGCACGCTAATGAGATACGCGTGCTAGACGTCCATTCTGCAAAAAGAGCAGAGCAGGTTCTAAATATCAGAACCGTTCTCCGCCGTGTCATTCCCAACTTCGTGCCAGAAGAGGAAGATTTGGTTCAATCATCCCTCCTGTACTATAATGATGGGATTCTGGCATTCTTTTGTGAGATTGGTGACAGGGGGGAATCATGGCTCATCGCGGTCGATGTGACGGAAAATCGGAGGTATGGTCGAGTACGTGTCCGGAGACAGCTACGTTCAACACGCAGACTGTTTGTACGTCATAATCAGTCTTTCCTTTATTACGGAACCCATTCATCACTTGGCACACATGGATATCATCAGTGGGCTATTCAGTGTGTGAACCTGAAAGACGGACAGGACCTAACTGAAAAGCCAGTTGTGCTCGAAGGTTTTGCAGGATCCGATATTGGGCAAACGGTCTGCTTTGAAATCTATAATGATCACCTTTATGCGGTCTCGAATCAAGTCAATTTTGAAGAGGAAGAGGTAGACTGGACCTCATTCTACGTCTGGGCCTGCTTACCGCCTAGCAAAGATGTCAAGTGCGTGGAATTGAACAGAATATGGCGTCGTCAACATCGCGAGGGCCCTATAAATGACACTTGGACGGATATCTCACTTCGAAAAGACGAGGCGACAGAGAGACTTTTGATTTTAGAATGCCGCCGCGAGTGGTTGGATGGGAGGAGTGAGAATATTCGGACTTACTATACACAGCCGCTTCCGCTTCCTCAGGAAATCTCTGAAGGCGAACACCAGCTGAACGCGACTGCGAAGCAAGGACAGTTATCATCTTCGTCGAGCATCCCGTCGACAATTTCAAATTCGAGACCACCTTCCATGATGCTTCTACCACCAAACGAACCATTGACCATGACTCTGGATTCGTCCAACAAGCCTAACTACGCTCCACCAAAGAAGAGGCTATTGAGGCATGTCCATGCGGAATACTCTCTAGAAGAAGCGACGTCCCACAGAAGAGATTTTATCCTCGCGAAGACAAAGTACCGCACGTACAACCCATCAGCATCCGCATTCCTGGACCTCGTCAATGACCCCAAGCAAGATTCCGGCTTTTCCATCCCACGGGATCGTCTACGGATCCGAATCGCGTCCCGTAAACGGAGATGCCCAATTGACGAGAATGGAGATGAAGGGGAAAAGGGGATGCTTTTCAAGCCCGAGCTGGACTCTGACGGCCGGCCCATAGAGTGGAGCGAGGAACGATTCGTTTCACAAGGCATCAAGCTCTGGCCGCCCGAGGATGCACCGGAGGAACTTACGGAGCTACTCTGTCCATCAAAGAGGGCTGGGAAGGTCCAAGCAGTCGCCGATGAGAGATCCCTGGTCTACTCTGTCGATATACCGAACATGGAAGAGCAGGCCATAATCCTAATCAGCTTCGACCCTAAGATCCGGTTCCCTAGTTTAAAGCGTCTCAGCTCTACCGCTGCGTTTCAGGCAGCAGAGGCAAAAGCTCCAATCGGCATCGAACGGCCAGAAGCCGGAGACGATAGCCGGAAACGAAAAGCCGTTTTTCTCGATGCGGCTGATTCTGAATCGACGGGGCATCCAACGCCATCTTTTAGGACTGAGCCGGCGATGCATCTCAGCATAAACCGTGGGTACTGGCTTCGCTAAAATCTCAGACTGGAGAAACTGGGGAACGGTGACATTTTCAAAGGCAAGGGGGTGTTCTCTCTACAAAACCATTTACGATTGGAAAAGTAGGTGGCCAGTTGTCTGATAGAGTAGTATAGTACTGTACTGTGCATGTACATACATACTAGTACATATCTAAACAATAAAATTCTATCTGAAGCTTCGTTTCATACATCTACCTAATATGCATTGCGCTACTACCGACTTATCTTTGATCATGATCATGATCATGAGGCTCTGCGGCTGAATGTTTCCTTCGTACAGTAAAGTGCTACTACTCCCCAGCCACCCCAGGTTAGGTATCAAACATACCCCGGATCCCTTCATTTTATCCCCGCCCACTTCATTCTCGCAGGTCAGCTAAGGCACAAAACAAGGCGCGATAATCCATTGCTCTGAGATCGCATGGCATGGCATGGCATGACTTGAATCGGATGCAGTGCGGGGCGAGCAATCAATAATCAATCACCTCATTTCAATGTCATTAGGTATTCATCACGCGATATCTCGGGCTTTGGCATTATTAGCATCTGAGCCGCACGCAGGGCGGATTTCGGAGGCCGCCTTGGGCGTCTTTGCAACTTTGCGCGGAGAATAACGTGTTTGCGTTTCGACTGAGGAGGCACGTGCTTTTTTTTTTACTGTACAGCCTCGATATTTGTTTTGTTTGTTTTATGCATCTATCTTCGTGCGTCTCTTGCCAGTTTTAGGATAATGTGGCTTACATCTAGTCTTGAATTATTGGCAGCTAATACTGGCCACAATATGAGGCCATGCAGTTTGGTCTGTTGGATTCGATGTGAGATCGTATACTTTTGTTAATTTTGTGCAGACTGAAGCTGAATTCAAATTTATAATTTAGGGAAGGAACTTTGTTCATCTATCACAATGCTCGACACTGATCACACAGTATGGATATGATGGTCGGATCTTATCTATCACAGATGCTGTCATATTCTAATCTCATCAATATACATGGAAGAATATGTCGTAACAGATATTCCGACAACTAAATGCCGCTCCTTTCTGAGTCTCCGAGGTTTGATTTCCCAAGCGGTCCATTCTAGCTTGCATCACTAGGGAATTTGGAGATTAAGAGAGGGTTCTGATCGGATAAACACTGGGAATGTTTTTGGTGTTCGGCACGATCGATGGAACAGATCTGTACGAACGCACCGGGACAGCTTTTTCCGTCAATTTCGGCATGCGTCTGACCTTCTTAATATCCGTTATGCGGGCAGCAATATTCAAGATCTTCGGCTCAGTCCAGGGAAGGCCCAGAATCTCCATCCCGATAGGAACTCCTATAGGTGCGTCGTCAGTGGCAGGCGAGAACCCTGCTGGGATAGTGACTACCGGGAACCCGGTTACTGCTCCCAGGATCCCGTTTCTTCCTGACTGGGACGGAGAGCCGACTTTGACGACAAGGTTTTTCTGCTCCGGGTATATGATTGCGTCGAGATCGTTGGTCTTGAAGGTCGTTTTCAACGTGAGGATAAGGTTCTGGATAGTCCGTTGTCTGCTGAAATAGGATGAATTACTCGTTGAGGAGACCAGCGCGTCGTTGACGTATGAATACTGCGAAGGGATGACGAGGTATTTCCCGCTATGTAGAGCTCCTGGAGGGTTAGAGGATGTGTTCCCTGAAGGCTGTCATTCTGCAGATACTGGTCCATCGCTTCTCGGTACTCAAACCTCTGGACGTCACAGGTATCTATTATAGCGGTTGCATTGTAGATTGACTCGTTAATGGGGACGATAATGGCGCCAGCTGCCTTCAAATCTGCGACCATGGAATCCATGACATCGTTCGCGGGGGTCGTTTCATCACTTTCGGTTCGGTTGAAGAATGGCAAAACAAGACCAAGGCGTTTTCCCTTCAAACTTCCTCCGTAGAGCGCCGCGGAATAGTCAATTCCCATCGAAGAAGGTGGAACAAGGGCTGTCGCATTATCAGCTGGATCGTATCCCACGCTTGCCATGACTGTCAGAGCAGCTGCAAGGTCCTCGAGAGAGCGCGCGATGGGTCCTACGACGTCTTGAGCAAGAAATGGGTATCACTCCAGCACGGGAAAGTAACCCGCGCGTAGACCGGATGCTGAAGAGACTGTTCGCACTTGCAGGGCTTCGTAACGAGTTCACGGTGTCGGTTCCCGTTCCAAACACCGTGAACGAGGCTGCGATGGCTGCACCTGTTCCTCCAGAACTTCCTCCTGGGGTGCGAGTGAGGTCGTACGGGTTCAGGGTCTGTCCGCCCGCAGAGGAGACGGTCAGTCCTTCCAGCGCGAGTTCATGGAGATTGGCCTTTCCGAGAATGATGGCACCTGCGTTGCGGAATGCAGCCACTGTTGGTGCATCAACGGTTGGCTGGGAGTCTTTCAGGTCAAGGCAGCCGCCTGTTGTTTTCATATCGACGGTGTCGAAGTTATCCTTGAGCAATATCGGGATGCAGAACAGAGGCCCGGTGGCATTCCCAGCCGCCAGGGCTTTGTCCATCTCATCCGCAATTGAGAGCGCATCGGGATTGAAGCTGATAAAAGCATTGATGTCTCCATTGTATTTTTCGATTCGCGAGAGAAAGGATGATACGACTTCGCGACATGATACAGTGCCGCCGAAAAGTGCACTGTGGACACTGCTGATTGTGGCCTCGCGGCTGTCAAAGCCGTTTAAGCTCAGCGAGAAACATGGCACAACGAGAGAGAGAAAAACGAAACCGCGTGAAATCAATGAAAGGTGCATTGTTAGTCTCAGCATCCTCAAACGGAGAACAGATCATGGAGGTAGCCGAATTGGGAGAGAGACAAACGATTACCACCATCTTTATATGCATCTCGCAGCAAACCTCAAAGTTGCATCAATTTAAGAACGGTCGAGAACAACAAGCAAGAAGTAATAAAAATTGATAATCCATATCGAGACTGTGGAGAATGTTCACTTGAAAAGTATACAAACACGAGCAACTATCGCGGCTGATCAGCGACTTCTTCCCCGCTTATCAGCCCCGGAATATGAAAGAGGACGCTGACATTCTTCTTTCAGAATATAGATACCAAAACCACGTTCCCGGGACCTTTCCGTTTCATCTTGGCACCGCGGAAATATGTTAATGTCAAATCCCCCCGAGATAGCATTATCGGCACATCCTGAACCCCATTCCATCGTGCCTGCAGATGGTTGCCCAAATTCGGCAAAGTCGATAATTCCTTTCCACGTACAGTACCTTCAGAAGAATAAATTCTAGAACTTGGCATCTTCTTCGTCCGTTCTAGGCCTTGGGATAGGATACCGTGCCATTGGAGCTGGAATCCTGCTCAGAAGGTTTAGGTGAACTCATTTCCAAAGTAGAAAATCCTTTGACAATCTTGGACAGTCTATTATTACTAATGAGTTCAGCTGTAGGCAAAATTTCGACATTTTCCTGGCACAAGATGTTGCAGAGTTCCTAGACCTGAGCTATTGCGGCACGAAAACGGTGTGATCAGTTCTATCTATGTTATATTGCTCATGGCAGACAACGGATACCAGAACTTAGTATAGCACATAAGTGTACAAGTATTTAGTAAGCACGAGTTCCGGGATTTTGCTCAAGGTTTGGGTTGATGGATCTGGTAAGACCCATTTGACGTGGGTAGAAGCTTTATCCGCTCCTTGTGTGTCGTTTAGATCAACACGTTATGGAAATATATAAAAAAAGCTCATTCATTATTCATCAACGCATGATTTATTACTCGAAGTATTTCTTCTTGCTCATCAACCTAGCAGCAGTCTCCTTGTCGTGACCAAAGACTAACTGAGCGTTGAACATCTTCTGCAGCCTCTGAATCATGCTCCGACTTCGGATCCAAGCGTTGTGATCACGAGCCAACCAGCCATGCGGATGAGCCATCTCATAATTTTCCGCAATATGGAATTGATCGGTCGTCCAGATGAAAGTTCCGTCATGTTCGAGGTTAATCTGCATCACGCACAGACCGGGCGTGTGGCCGGGTGAGAAATGGAGAGTAATGCCCTGGCAGAGTTCAAAGTGGTCCTCGTTGAAGGTGGTCCAATTTAATTTGTCCAGGGACATGTAGCTCGCGAGGTAAACACCGAGGTCAGCTTTTGTCGCGACGGCCCAGCAGGCGTGCTTGAACTCTTCCTCGTGAACGTAAATCGGAACATCCGTGCCGATGAAATGCTCGAGGCCACCAGCGTGATCGAGGTGCAGGTGGCCAATGACAACAGCCTTGACATCCTTGATGTCATTCCCAGTGGCTTTGATGGCGGCTGGAAGGCGTTGGTCTTCTCGGTATTCAACCCGAGGGAATATATCGGTTATGGGAGCACCCCATTGCTAAGCTCCTGAAGTCAGCGCGAGCAAGGCATATTGCTGCAGGCCACGTACCACTTCAATGTCTTCTGCACAACCAGTTTCGAACAGAATGAGGCCCATGTCGGGATGCTCGATCAGAGCAGCTAAGACAATCAGGTTTCGTCGTTTATTCACCGGGTTCTGGTTGCTCAGCGTGCTTGTGTTTGCGCCTCGAAGGAGCCTGGGCAAGAGCTATTAGTGTCTCACATTCCAATTAGATTGTATTCAGCCACATACCAGCCTTCGTCCACTTGTAGGGTTCCCAAATCCAAAATGTGCATCTTAGTGCCGGGAGGACATTTGAAGGCGGGGACGCCGGCGGCAGCCAGACGGCTGGCCACGCTGGGATCAGCTACGGGGCCCATGATTTTTAATATTGAAAGTAATTGACCTGATACTATGGCTCTTTTTGATAAATGCATCAAATGCTACGGCTTTCAGATGCCTTTGCAACGACCTTTATATCTCGACGCAGAAGCGCGTCTGCCCCAGGATTCTCCGCATTTCCCCAGCTTTCCCCACATGCCCTCCAACCGAACATGATCTTTCCTTCATCACAGCGATTGGTTGAGCAACACGAACAAAGAAAACAAGCTCTCGGCAATCCCTGTTTACGCATCTCGGAACGAGTACGGAGTACCATTGAGAACAGAACTCCGCACCCTGGTAACTATCGAACCCCGCTCCCGAAACCTCGGATATTCGGTGGAAGGGGGCAAGGACAAAATGAGGCGACGCAGACCAATTTGCACAGTTCCTCAAGTCCGATGGCCTATCAGAAATGCTCAGATTATACCGAGACGCAGTTTGTATTCAAATTGGATACCCCTGTGAGAAGGGAAGAGAGCCTGTAGAGCCATCGTTCTTCCACTGGTAACCCCGGGAATGTGGAACACCCTGGTGAAACACAAGACCACCCATGTCGTCGTTGGTTAATGACCAGTCATGAACTTGACAGTCATACTACCGTGGCTGGTCTTCGTCGAGTGTGAGAGCGACCAGAATGAAGATCCATTAACTGATGTGTCGAGTAATAGATTTGACGGATTGATCATTGAGGAAAACATGCTGCATTGTTGAATATGTCCTCGCCAAGCGATTCCATAATTTTATAACCTGCTCTTCTTGAAACTGGGAACTAGGTAGTCCCGAAATGGTACGCAGATGCCAAACTGCGTATGACGTCTTTTCTTATATGTGTCTAGGGGTCCCTGGCAAGGACGATCAAGGTCAAGTTTGAGTAACCCTGATTTAGAATCCTGAGAGGAATTAACCCGTCTCAGTCATGCGTGTTGATTTTTATCCACCAATAGACGTTGTCTTTTTCGCTCACTACCGTTTTTCAGTTCAGCACTTCCATCCAGAATGCTCAATACGTACGTGTCTTCCCCGCATAGGTGGACTATATGGAAAATTAATCCTTACTTTCGATTTGCCAGTGGTAGTGCCGGCTTTCGTCCACGATTATAACCCTAAGCACAACAAGCTGATTCTCTGCTCAGCGGGTTCTGTCTTTGCCGATCGTGGATTCCAAAATTTCGATCTGTGATTTTACCATGATTTGTTAGCCGTGAAAGGTTTGGAAAAGATTCCTCCGAGGTATAATATATAGAAAGCAGCTTTATATCATGGAGCTCAGAGAGCTTCGTGGAGTTCATGGTACTCCTCCTGGAATCCTGACGCCATGCTTTTGCAGACAAACCTCCTTGTCATTCTTTCTATTTGTGTTTCTTCGGTTTTCTGCCATTTGAGAGAAGTTCCACCACCAAGAAACCGAAAATGCATCATTCCTTCGGAATATAAATCATCCAATGGCGCAGCTGACGATTCCCCCGCTGTCGCTAAGGCGTTCGCGGACTGCTCGCAGAATTCCGTCATAGTCTTCGAAGAAGGCGTCGACTACAACATCTTCAATCCCATCAATGCTACAGACCTTAGCAACGTGGAAATCCAGTTCAATGGAAACCTTCATCTACCGCAAAATATCACAGCCATCCAGCACCTTGTCAATGCCACGGAGGCACTCACGTACTCGACAGCCCTGTACTGGTTTACGTTTTCCGGGCCGTGGATAGACTTCATCGGCACAAAGAACGTCACGAATGGCTGGATCAACTCCTACGGACAGGCCTGGTGGGACGCCAACCCAGTCAATGGAACCGGTGCCCCCTCTCGTCCGCACCTGATGAGGTTCAACACGACGAACGGGTCTCTGCAGAACTTCAAGTCCCGGAAACCCATCGCCTGGAACGTCCAACTGATCGGGAACAACATCACCGTCACGGACGCCATCATCGACGCCTATTCGACAACGGGCAGTTTCCCATTCAACACGGACGGCTTTGACGTGACGGGGACGGACATCCGGATTCTAAACAGCGTCATCTTCAACGGCGACGATGCGATTGCTGTCCAATCTGGTTCTCACAACGTCCTCTTCCAGGGCGGCACAATCGGCTACCAGAGCCACGGCATAAGCATCGGTTCCCTCGGCCAGAACCAGGCCTCCTTCGCGAACGTCTCCAACATCACCTTCGACGATGTCACGGTGATCGACGCGGTCTACGCAGCGCGCTTCAAGTCCTGGGTCGGTGGACAGGGATTGGCAAAGAACATCACCTGGTCGAACATCAGGGTGTACAACGTCACGTTCCCGATCTTCGTAACCCAGAGCTACATCAATCAGGGATCATCGCAGACGCAGCTCGAAGACGGCAGTGTCACAGAACGGCCAAACAACTCATCGGTCATCATGGAGGACTTCACCTGGGCCAACTTCTCTGGCACCATTAACACGTTTCGCCCGGGGGACGGGTCCTGCGTCTCAGATCCATGCTGGTATGACGATGGATTACCGAACCTGAAGCACACGGAGGCGATCATCATTGAATGCAACACGGACTCATCTTGTAACAATTTCGCGTTGAGCAATATCCAGATCTTCCCACAGCATGGAGCCGCCCACCGTGATTTGCGTAAATGCGACAGCGGAGTTGAATCCAAATTTGGGATTTGACTGTAGGAACGGGACGTATGTCCCACTGAAGAAATATGCCGGATAAGAACAGCGACTGGAATTGTAGCCATTACGCCTAATATGTACTTAGCACAGTACCTAGGCATGATGGCAAGGGGGAAGCCATTTTTATGTCTTTAGACGAGGATAGCACATGTACATAGATATGCAACTCATATATCATTAATACTCCGTACTTCAGAATCATTTAGTATATCCGAAGTTTAAAGACTTTAAGAACAAGCCTCCTATCTTGCTCTCTACAGTGAGAGAGAGCAAAATTATTCAAGATACGGAATTATCTAATCTAGGCATGTTATCCAATTCCTCACATTATGCTATATTCGAACAGACGACGCCTAACCCTCGGCGCGGCAATCAGGTAGATACATTCCAGTTGCACATCCAGTAAAAAGCAATTAGGTGAATATCTTCCTCAATATCCTTTCGCTTGGTACCTACGACCATAGGGTGTGGAAAACAGGGCTTCCCGTCCGCTCAGCCGTACTTAAGCCACACGCCGGGCGGTTAGTAGTTGGGTGGGTGACCACCAGCGAATCCCGTCTGTTGTAGGTTGATTTCCTTTTCTTTGATGTATTTTTTATCTGTCCAGCTTGTCACATCCATAATTTTCCACATCTCTACTCAGCACTTTGTAATCGTGCGCTTCGAGGAAGTGTTCGGATAAGACAGAACGCTTGCACATATACGGCAACTCAAGACACTCTGGAGTATACAAGCCACTTTCCAAGTGAGAAAGATATCTTTGAAGCTGAAATGATGACTGTTCCATTTGCATAAGATCCATGAGAATGATCTTGGTAGCTCTTAATGGAATTGTAGACTATGTGGACTACATACATGTTATGTATTATGTTTGGAAGTATCTAGTGGATATGACCCATGAAGAAATAACCCTCTGCCCTGAGGCCACATTATAAAATCGAAGGAGTCATCCTAGTCATCTTCCATATCATAAACATAGAGAATATCATACAAGTCAAACGCTGCCATAGCTTTCAATCAATTTCTTCACGAGGTCTGCATCGTTCAGGTCATCCAGAAGGTTAGATGATTCTCTTTCAATCAACTTCTTCACAACTCGTCCATCATTCAGGCCATCAAGAAGGTTAGATGCCCCTCGAGTATCGCTCACGTCTTTAGTCAGATTTAGCGATGCAAAAGGATTCGTTCCGTTTACGTCCAGGAGACCACGGAGCGTGTTTCGGAGCACCTGCCTGACCGGAATCTCTGCTGTAAGAGTGAGGTTCTTCATGACTCTTGTGTAATAATCCACAGTGATCCCCTCGTAGGTGACCAAGTTCCCTGTAGATTTTAGAGCGATATTGCCATGTCTGAGGGCATCACGTTGTGACGCTATAATCTGCGGGAGGTTTTTCATAACAGTGTCCATATCCAATATTCCACGCAGTGGGTAGCTGTGGTTGCCCGGTTTGATGACGAGGTTCTTAATTGTTGCATTTCCAATGGCGAGATCCCCGCTCCAAAGGTCTAGTAAGACATCTCCCTGGGAACTGTTAGCGCTCGGAATTCTAAATTCCCAATTGATCCTTGCCTACAATTTCCAAAGTCATTATCGACGGGTTTGGCAACGTGGCATTGGCTACAAGATTCGTACCGTCAGGTTCAGGCGGGATAACGAGTTTGGAATCCTGGACTGAAAATCCCTCAAAGCGGTTGAGTGCTAAATGCGGAGATATTGTCAGAGATACGAGCAGAATGGCTTCTCAGGAATGCCGCAACGCTTACCGTTCGACCAAACGTCTTTGTCCAAGGTTACCTTTGCTTTGAGCTTGCCAATGTGGGAAATCGTCGTACCCTTCAGCGATACTGGTCCCTGTTTATCATTTACCGCGTGCTGCACGAATGTTTCCCACCCTGTCATATTAAGGATGGGAGTGTGTTGATTTTTGACACCCTGCACAATACTCTTATGAATCGTGGCTTCTGGCAGATAAAGTTGGGCGTAGGGTGCGAAGGGATGGAGCTCTCGGATAAACATGTTCAGCGTCATTGCATCGACTCGAATTGGAATGCCAAAGGGAAGAACCAGCTTCGAAAACATCGTCAAGTTTACCGAGTCGGGCCTTGGTTGCATAATCATTGCGGAAGTAATCGTTAGGGTAGAGTCATCCACGACTTGCTGCGCAATTGCCGGAATAGCATATACGAAGCTTGCCGTTGCGTCAGCATCTCTTCTGAGATAAAGGGCTATTTTTCATTGGAACAAGAAATGACAGGTCTCTGGCGTGATATTGGTAGAGCAACTGGGGAAAAATGTTAACGAATGGGAATATACAAACAGACTTACAAGAGAGGCAGGAAGATTGCCAAAAAGACGATACTCCCAATCAGATACCACCACCAGTTGCGCTTGAAATGGCGCTTTATCCTTTCTTTTCTCTTGGGTTTTTGCTCTTTGGTGTCGTCCATGGCCTCGACGCGTTCGACGACGTCGCTGCCCGAGGCTGCTGGATCACCCTGAGAAATAGCAGACTTCTCGCCCTTCGCTTTGTCACCGTCTGGGGAAGTCGCCAGCGGGCCTCGATTCAGGCCAGCGACATACTTGGCCAGGCGGTCCTTCAGGGACGACGGCTTCTCGTCCATGTTGCCGTCTACACTCATTGTGCGGCTCCCCTTGAGTCCAAGACACAGGCCTGATTCTTGAAGGGACAGCAATCGTGCTATGGAATCACGTCATGGACCAGGATTTCATAGGCCAGCGAGTACATTAATTGAAATGAGATGGCCCTTTTCTTTCAACAAAGCCATAACTGAGATTCACAGCTGCGCTAACCTGCTATTGTTCTCTCCACGGTGTCCAGCTCGACATCCACTCCGCACCCGCGTTGACGCGAGCTAGAGCAGCGCTTTGGCATCATCGATCGACAATTGGCCTTCGGAAGGCTTCGACAATTCACCGCGGATAACAGCGACTATAATTGAATTTCACATACCGCTATGGGCGGGAACGCCCGAGATCAACAGCGCTCGTCGATGTTTAGTCTCATGCCCCGCTCGCGCTGTTGTGTGATAGCGCACGACGGACGCAACGACGTGCAATTTAAATCCAGCAGAGTTTGCTAAGCGCACTCCCCGAGCTTCTCCACAGTGCACACGTCGGGATAGGGATCAGCGCTGGAGACGGCCTCGTTGTCCGCGGGGATGGACGATCGGCAACAACAACGTTTGGGGCCCCGGAGCAGCATTCCCCATGGGGACAACGCGGGTGACAAGACTCGAGTTCGGAGGTCTTGCGACAGTCACTAACTCGACGCTAACTCATGAGGTCAGTCTGTGCTTGGGCTGGATCTGGAACCCGTGTTGCTCCCATTGAAAGATTCTCCTACGCGGTGGGCTCAGGACTGCTGAACACGAAGCAGTGAGCAAACATGATATTTCAAGTGTGCACTTACCGAGGTACACTCCATTGATCTGACTTCAAATTGAAAGCACTGTCTGACATTTCCGCAGAGTGATAACCTGCTGTGAGTTCCTTTTACCCGAATCGTGCAATAATTCGGTATTGGTGTCTCTATTGAAACCGCAGACGTGGCCATAACGGCGACAACCTTAGACTCTCCCACTCCCCGTTTGCAGGAAATTGCAGAAGAGGCGGAGTTTAGAAGCTCGTTTTAATGGTGCGGAAGCTGAGTGTGAACTTCTCGACCCTCTGGATAAGCTCAGATAAATCCCCAAGATTTTATGGGAATGTATTTTCATTGCAGGCGGCGTCGCTGTTCCGCTGAAGGGAGCGGCTCAAGGAGTGGTTAACGGTGTCAATCAGCACATAATACTCGGGCAAAATCCATTTAAGGAATATGAATTTTGTAGAATCTCATGTCGAGTCGGACACATTTTACAGATGTTTAGTACATTCTAATAGGTGGCCATGTCAATGCTAACAGTTCTGTTTACATGACGCATATAGTACAGAACCTTGATCCACCAATTGTTGACAGGCCCAGACCAAGATTTTATCTCATCTACAGTAAAGTCAGTGCGATGGGCACTATTGCTTCTTGGGAGGAAAAAAAGCCGTCGATCTCCCCGTTTTCCAGCTGATGCCCGCCTCAAGAAGAGACCTGCACTCTAAACCAGGCCTTGACCAGGTTCCATCAGAATCTGTGCAGCTGGCTAACCCGGTACCGTCTCTGGTCCTTCTTCTTTGGGTGCTAGCAATCCTTTGTGAATGTGCCAAATCTGACAAGGTATGCTAGCAATTTGTTATACAAGTCATTACCTAGAAGTTTGGTCTTTGACGAGCTGCGTACCACATATACTCCGTATCCATCGAATGACTCCCTGCCTAACAGGATATTCCACAACATCTAGAGATCTACAAAGTGCCACCGACGTCACTGCAGCTGAGCCTCCGAGCTTAAACCCCTTCTATGCACAGGCTAATGCCAGATGCAACCATCCCTGCATGGTCCAACTACATTATGCATGGAAGGTAGACACTGCATTAGCCACTTCTCTCTGCGCCGGTCGCGCATGGTGCCAATGCGGGGTCGGATATATGTGCCGTCGCCATTCTATCCCATCTTGATTGGGCATTGGTTCTCGAATTACCTAGGTAAATCTTCGTGCCGTACATATACCTACATGTCTGTTCATGTGAGTTAAAGATAAAGCGGGAATTTTCCTCCTCCCCGTGGGGAAGGAATGCAGTGCGCCAACTAAAAGTCTGTTGTCCACTTGTAACTAGGTACAGTACATACAGATATCCGTGGACCGCCCGGGCGTCCCCTCGTTCCTCCCAAGAACGGGGGCCGAAGGAGTACTCCTGACGATTCTAATCTTAATCCACTAATGTATCATTCATTAGCAATGACATCTATCCGCGAATACGGGCTATACTTACCTTCTCTTCTCCTCCACCAGCCTGGACTGGACAGGACAGTAGGGCCTATCTAGAGGCCCAAATATCTGTCCCGTGTAGAAGAAAGAAACCTGGACCGCAAGGTACTCCGTACATGTACTCGGTATATCACAGCTGTAATATCCATTTCCGCTGATCATCGCGCCAGCACAGCCAGGGTACGGAGTAAGCTTTTTTCCAAGTTCCACTGCCACGATTGTTTTTTTTTTTTTTTTTTTTTTTTTTTTTTTTATCATGCCCGGGGCCGCGTCTGGGGTTGTCCTGTCCCCCGTCCGCGTCCCTGTCCCCAGTTTTCTCTTCTCCCCTGTTGTCACAACGCTGCAGGTGGAGTCTGTTTCCGCTAATTAATGCTCCTGCATTTCGTTTTTATCACATTCTATGTATGTACATACGTTCTACCTACATATCTACCTACCTACCTACCGGATACCTAGAAGTAGCTAGAGGATGGTATTCAGTCTCCATCCATCCGGATTTGATTCGATATCGACGACACGACATCCACTTTTCACTTTTTTTCGCTTTTACTTTTACTTTCAAGGGACCCCCTCCCTGCCCAAGAACTGTGTGAGATTAGATAGAACTGGATGGAAAAAATTGGTGGTGTGACATCACTGTCAGATTAGGTAGATACTATAGATAGATAGATAAGACAACATGATGCTGTCTCGTCCTTTTCCTCGTGCATACTTCGTACAGTGTAGGTCTGAGCAATACAGGGTGAGTGGACTAAGGAAATAAGAGTGCATCGGTATCTTACTATATCAGAGGGTCAACGGATACGCACAGTAAGCAATGTGAAGACTGATAAGAGGATCATATTGCCATTTGAATTCCCTTTCTACCTAAGGTACTTGAGTTGGTGATAAGTAAAAAGCTCATCCGAAATGGAAATGGAATCATCACGCTCGACTTTTAGCCTCCGACCAACCCATTAGTGCAATTGTCATCATCGCCCGTAGAGAGACTGATTTATGAACAGGATGCATCCCAACTGCAAGAACATGCCATAAAATCATGAACATGCATGGCGGCAGATTGCCAGCCTAAACCCCCGAAAAGAAAATCATAAAACTCGTCTACATCGTACATAAGCAAGAAAGTTATGAGAAGAGAGGGTCGAGATCACCAATGGCATATGCCACCTTCACTGTCATCCATCGCCCACGCTCCAGCAAGGCCCACAACCTCGATGTGGCCATCCGCATGCTCGTCGACCTTTGATAGCGTCGCGAAGCTCGAGTCCGCTGGCCCATTGCTGAGCAGCCGTCTCGCCCACGCGTCAATGGCCGGCTCGCCCGTCTCATCGCGCGCCTGTTTCAGGAACGGGATCAATGCCGTTCCTCCAGTCCCCCGCAGCTTCTTTCCGTCCTGTTTTCCAGTGCCATCTCCGTACTTCACCGTGGCCAGGTTCATTGCAGGTGCAGGCCGCGGGCTGATCGACCGAGATTGATCCCTCGACTCGCGCGACTTGATGATGATGTATCGCGACACCATCTGGATATGCTTGTCGCGCAGGGTGCGCAGCATCGCCAAGCAGGCGTCGTACGCGATGCACAGCGCCTTGTCGGAACGGCGGTTCTCCACAAACTCGCGGATATTGGCAACGCTGCTGACGTGTTCCAGGAACCGACGGTGCGGCCCTGGCATGTATGTCCGCATCTCATGGATGAAGTTGTGGCGTAGCTTGGGAGCGACGCCTTCCTCATCACTCGAGGAGGCGCCGTCGTTGCGGGTCACACCCGTAGGACGGTGTTCAACGCCCAACACGATGTCGAAGAACTGAATGATTGAGCTCTGCGCGTTGCTTCCGCCTCCATATTGCCGGTAGTCTTCTTTGCCGCTTCCGTCATCGTACATGAGGCCCTTTGGAAGCCCTGCGTCTCCCATGTTCCTACTGCCTGCCAGAAAAGGACGGATTCGGTGATAAAAGATGTGAGGATCACAGTTCTCATACATCCTCTCCAGGAGAGTGCCTATCTCATCCAACCTCTCCGCAAAGGCCTGCAGACATTCAGTAACCACCCTGCTGTTACCGACACGAGCGGCAGCGATCGCCTGCAACATCAACGGGATGGTAGGGGCACTGCGAGCCTCGATCGCTACTGAGACCAAGTAGAACCATTGTTCATCTAGACACCCCGTAAACGTGTTAATACAGGCGAGGTTCTCGAGGTTGTCAGCTGGCTCGTCTGGGAATATCGGCTTGTAGTTCCAGAGACAGAGAGCAGCATAGGTAGCAACTGGGGGCAGCTCTAGATACTCGCAGACTTCCAAGAGCGGGATGGTGATCTGGGGAGGAACCCTCTAGAGGATGGTCAGCGCCGGAGAAGACTTGCATCTATAAAAATAGAAGCCTACCTCTGCGGGCTTGTCACCACCCCACACATAGCCATGCAGCATGAAAACAAGCACGACATAAGCTCTTCTCCATTCCGCGTCCGTACGCAGATAAGAGGTGGAGAGGACAGGCAGATTGTCGATAGTCTGGCGCAGCCTCTTGCTGAGCAGGAGCGCCTGAAGGTTCGAGACTATGGCCTCCCACTTGGCATAGTAAGGATCTGGGATGACGTCCAGTGGCGGTTCGGGCGGAAGAAAGCCATGGTGAGGCGAGATGCCGTAGTCCTCCAGAACAGGAATTGGACGAAGCATTTCTAAGAAAAGAGCGAAGATAAGAATAGAAGAAAGAAAAGAATGATTGATAGAGCGTCCAACGAGGATGGAGTTGGATCTCCGCTCACGTGCGGCCCTGGAGACGGGGTTCCTGAAAGTTTGGGATGCTCCGTGCTTCGGAGGAGGCAAAATCTGAGATGCCCAGTTGGGTTTCACCACCCTTTGCCGAGTCTAGGCTCGGGAGACTGCAAGCGCAATAGAGATGATGTAGGGCTGGAGAGAAATGAGCAATTTGCGGTTGTAAGGGTGAGGAGGAGCAGGAAGATGAATATACATTCACCGAAAAAAGAAAATTGCGGAGAGGGAGTGAATTCAGTACTATCAGGGCCGGTCTGTCTCCTGAGGTATCTGAGTTAATTTATGCGGAATCGCATGAGAACGCGGATCCGCAAGGATGTACACCAGCGGGAGCAAGTCCGAACGTCACCCGAGCCTCTGCCCCTCGCCAAAGCTACAAGTGAGCCTTATTAGATGGGTGAAGGAGGGGGGCGTAGACGATGACGGATGTCGATGGTGGGACGCAAGAAGGGAAGCGCAGCGGAAGCACCGGAGAAGAGGTAGGAGGGCAAGTCCTACGGGTGAATAAAAAAGGAATTAAAAAAGGTTCACGCGACCGAAAACCTTTCACTGGCACAGGATGGCGTAGAAAGCCCAGGGGAGAAGAGAGCGAGGACGTAGGACCGTCCCGGCAAGCCTCTTGGAAGCTAAAAGTGTCGGCCACGGATGTCAAGGGCAGAGAAAAAAAGACCTGAGAAATTGGTTGGAGATCGGGGCCCAGATCGCAGGCCATCCTCGAGGGAACAATAATAATATTCAATAATAGACAGATCCCTCAGGTGACTAATCAGATAAGAACGCAAAATCGTGTCTGGGAGACCCCCGGGGGCAGGAGGGCCGCGGTCTCCAACACCCATGGATCCATCGTGAGCCAGCATGAGACAATTTCCCTCCCGTTGCGCATCATCATCATCATCATCATCATTATCATCACGTTCAGATGGACGCTCGAGTGGGATACGGGGTCTCTGAGGAAAAGAACAACGGCCCGTTTCACTGGCAACTAGGCAAAAGACGAGGAAGACGGGGAGAGGGATGATGCTCGGAGGCAATAATTGACGTTCGACGCGCTGCGGTCCACGGGGGTCCTTGCTGCGGAGAACCGTAACGCTGACAACGGTTGGGTGGAAGCGAGAGGGGAGCCTGGCCGGTATGTGCTAGCGCGGGTGCTAGAGAATGAACCGGAGGGCGTGGCGAGCGCTGCCGGAGCGCCGGGCGTCACACGGCTGCCGACGACCCGCCGCGCGGCGGCCGCGGCCACGTTCGCCTACACCCACGCCACCCCGTTTGGGCCTGCGGTGAGCCGGCGCTTCCCCGCGGCCGCCATTCTGCCTCAGGCCGCCGTCCGGTCAGGCCACGCGTGTCGGACGACCTCCGTATCTCCGGGCCCAGCACACGCCTTAAAGCAGAGTTACGAGACGAGCATCTCAGACTCTCAGTAGACGAGACGTAGCGCTCCGGACGCAGTTAGTTACTCGGGATATCCGCGCGCTTCTTACATTTTCCTACGCTTCCTACAGGCTACGCAAAGAGTTCCACACCAGCGTCAAACGGAACAGATGCTTTTTGGTACAGATGACATGGGTGCTACCTACGTATACATACACAGTTCGCCTGCCAGTAGCTGCGCTCGTACTCATCATTCCAACGCCCATCCATGACCGGTAGGAACCCTCAGAAAACCACAGCTATCCGACTCAAGAAAGCAAGAAGAACAACGCGAACATCTGCGCGTGGCTAAAAAGAAACTACAAACCCGCCGGAGATCCCCTCCCTTCCAAATGATTTTCGCTTGCGTGTATCATCATGAAACCGTTCCGGATTAATGCTGACTCCACTCGATCGTCTTCAGGTCGATGCCTTCCTGCACCATCTCCCACAGCGGGCTCAGCTCCCGCAGGAAGTGCACCCGGTCCTTCACCGCGTTCAGCACATAGTCGATCTCCGCCTCGGTCGTGAATCGCCCGATGCCGAAGCGGATGCTGCTGTGCGCGTTCTCATCGTTGGTGCCCAGCGCGCGCAGCACGTAGCTAGGCTCCAGCGACGCGGACGTGCAGGCGCTGCCTGACGACAGCGCAACGTCCTTCAGGGCCATCAGCAGGGACTCGCCCTCGATGTACGCGAAGGAGACGTTGACGCAGCCCGGGTAGTGGCGCTCGGGATCGCCGTTCAGGTAGGTGTGCTCGATGGACAGAAGCCCGTCCAGCAGCCGCTTGGAGAGGCGGCTGATGTGCTTCGCATCGTACTGCAGACCGGGTCAGCTACCCTCATATCTTCACAGTGTCTAGTGACGTCATGGAGTAAAAAAGAAAAAAAAAGGCAAGAAAAATATGGAGCCTGTCAGTACCCCTGCTACTGCAATCATTAGGAAGCATGGCCACGCCGAAAGGCGTGCACGCTACCACCAGCTTCTCTCAGAAAGCCATGCATATATATATATATAAAGCAATCTAATCATCCAGGCTCCGCGAGGCAAAGGACTAAACTATGGGAAAAGGAAAAGAAGAAACGCGATCAGGAAAAGACTTACCTCCATGTCCTGCTTGGCAATCCGACAAGCCTCGCCAAAACCGACGACAAGGTGAGGGGCGAGAGTTCCACTGCGCAAACCTCTCTCCTGACCACCTCCCGTGATGATCGGGTCGAGACGGACTCTGGGCCTGCGCCGGACGTAGCACGCCCCAATGCCCTTCGGTCCATAGATCTTGTGGCCGGAGATGGACATCAGGTCAATGTTCCACTCGTTGACGTCAATCGGTATCTTTCCAACCGCCTGGGCGCCGTCCGTGTGGAAGAAGACCTTCTTGGAGCGACAGATCTGACCGATCTCCTTGATAGGCTGAATCACGCCAATCTCGTTGTTGACGGTCATGACACTGACCAGGGCGGTGTCGGGACGGATTGCCGCCTCCAGGTCCTCCAGCCTGATCAACCCATTGCTCTGCACGGGAAGGTAGGTCACCTCGAAACCCTCGTCCTGAAGATGCCGGCAGCTGTCAAGCACACACTTGTGCTCGGTCTGGGTAGTGACGATGTGCTTCTTCTTCTTCCCGGAGCGCCCGAAGAATCGCGCAACACCCTTGATGCTCATGTTGTTGCTCTCCGTGGCTCCACTGGTGAAGATGATCTCCTTGGGGTCGGCCCCAATGAGGTTTGCGACATGCTCTCGCGCCTGCTCGACGGCCTTCTCTGTCTCCCAACCGTAGGCATGGGTCCTCGAGTGAGGGTTGCCAAAGACGCCCGTAAGGAACGGGAGCATCGCGTCGAGCACGCGAGGATCCGTGGGCGTCGTCGCCTGCATGTCAAGATAGATGGGACGGTTTCCCTGGTCCATGATGGTGGCCTGCTTTAGGATGCCCGCTTGCGGGCTCATCGAGGCGTCTGCCCCGACTGCTGAGGCCGGGAGCTGGGCATTCTGCGGCTGGATGCCCGTCTGCTCCGTAAAAGCCTTCTGCTCGGCCTTGATTGCGGTGTCTACGCTGACCTGGGCGTTGCCCGTCTTCGTTTCAGAGACATAGGAACGCCTGGAGGCAGCTGGGCTTCCCGTCCCAGCCCGCATCCGCAGGGGGGAAGCCCTCAGCAGGCCGTTTGACGACGGCAGTCGTCGAGCGTACGCTCGAGACGCCTGTCTCAAGGCAGAAGGTGCCAGGCTAGACATGCTGCAGGAGATTCTCCACGTGTACCATGGGAGTAGTGCGTTCAGTGGATGGGGGCGCTGAGACGCAGCCGGTGAGCAGAGGGAGTTGAAAGTCTGCTGGGGGGCGGAAAAAGTTGGGATCTGATTATATCACTCGCGCTTGGCGTGACACACGGGCCTCCTTCCTCGGCTTTATCTGATCGGTCGGCGATACTTGCCCCATTCGGGAGCGGAATCGGCGTTTCTTTGTCCCGGATCGCTAATACCTTGTTCCAGAACAGGCCGGTGAACATCTGCTATAGCCATGCCACTACAGACAGTACTCCTATACAGAGTACTTAGGATATGTAGAACTCCGTAGTCCTGGAAGAGCTGTCCATTGCGGGGCAAACTGTTCAGGGTAAATCCGACATGAGACCTTAGCTCACTACAGACACCACACAGTCCGACACGTCAGGTATCAAGTGCGGAGTTCAGTGGTATCTTGTAACAAAGTTAAGATGTCAGAAGGGCTGAGAGGAGGGTATCTTGGCATGGAAACATGTATGCTACCCGCCTAAACCCATGTCGGGGATGCTAGCCCTGAGAACGAATCATAAGTGCTGGTCTCTGAATGAGTATTGCCCGAAGTGCCATACCTGCCACCAGGAGCCAGCGGCAGAACTGATATCAATGACATTGTGAAACGAATCTCATACAGTAGTACTACAGTACATACCAAGATCGTTAGGCAGTACCTTAGATAAGACACAGGGATCCTCCCAGTAGCATACGGGATCCCCAGGAACCTTATCCCCACCATCAGCTGCGTGGCTGATCATGGAGGACTCGATGGAATAACGTGGCTGTCTGTGGCTGGAGTAGCTCTCCATGTGAGAGGGATATATATCATCGTATTGAACAGCAGGGGCCGACATGTCTTGAGCAAACGATGAATGCCAAATGACGGTGCTAGATTATACAGTCCTGTACAATCTCCAGGGTCTGCGTCACAGGCTGCATGAGATAGAAGTGCTTTTCGATCCGTAAGAACCAGCCAGAATGGATATACTGGTGCCTGGATGCTCCATCCCTCCATGCTCCGGCGGCACTTCGGCTCGTCCGCTCCGGGGCCTGCGCCACCGACCTGGCCACGGTGCGGCTGAGCCTGCACGTGACGGCCGCCGGCATCTGCAGCCAAGGGCCGTCATCTCGTTGTCTGCAGAGATCATCCGCATCCTGTTCACCAGATTCATTTTTCGATCCCAGATCCCTGCTCGGATCCGGCCGAGTCACCGCTGCAGCGGGCGCAGGGCGACGTCTCCTAGCGCGCGAGACGGTTGCAGGCCTCGAGAGCCTAACCACGCACCAGCCTCAGCCGCCCCGTGGATCGCCGGTGGCCGAGCCCTACGGGCGTCCCTTTATGTCATACGCAGCCACAGCTGCCCGAGGGAAAACGAATCGTCACTCGAGCTCTCCGCCTCTGGGTAGCGCAGACGGCCAACGGACGGGCGCCGGCTGGAGGATCTGGGCTGCGGCGCAGACGCGTACAAGAGGCCCTTTACACCCCACTACTGCCGTGGCTTTCGGCGTCAAACGCCAGCTTGCTGCCAGACTTCACCCTCCTCGGCCTCCCCAAAACGCTCCTCACGACCCTTTTCCCCCGGTGTTTCCAGCGCTTCCGCCAGTATCTCACCGCCTGAGGGGAATCCCGAGATGAGTCTCAAGGGGATCCAGAAAAGCATTGCTCGGGCGCCCCAGACCTTCAAGGCCAAGTTTAACATCGGAGACAACACCAAAGACCCGGTCTACATCGATGCGGAGCGGCGGTTCCAGCAGTTGGAGAAGGAGACCAAGAAGCTGCACGATGAGTCCAAGAAGTACTTTGAGGCCATCAACGGTACGACGCCCCGACACCGTCGTCGTCGTCAAAGGCAAGCTCCGGGTTGCTGACCGCAGGGTACAGGCATGCTCAACCACCAGATCGAGTTCTCCAAGGCGATGACGGAACTGTACAAGCCCATATCCGGCCGCGCCTCCGACCCCAGCACGTATACGATAGAGGGTAACCCGGAAGGAATCAAGGCGTGCGAAGAATACGAGGCGATTGTCCGCGAGCTCCTGGAGACCCTCCAGCCGGAGCTGGAGATGATCGAGACTCGCGTCATCAGCCCTGCGGATCAGCTGCTCGAGATCATCAAGGTCATCCGGAAAGTCGCCGTCAAACGAGAGCACAAGAAACTGGACTACGACCGGCACCGTGCGACGCTGAAGAAGCTGCAAGAGAAGAAGGACAAGTCGTTGAAGGACGAGAAGGCCCTCTACAAGGCGGAGAATGACCTGGAGCAGGCCACACAGGAATACAACTACTACAACGACCTGCTCAAGGAGGAACTGCCCAAGCTTTTTGCCCTCGAAGCAGAGTTCATCAAGCCGTTGTTCCAGTCCTTCTACTACATGCAACTGAATGTCTTCTACACGCTGCACGAGAAGATGCAGGGGATGAACATCCCTTACTTCGATCTCACGCTGGATGTCGAGGAAGGGTTCCACAAGAAGCGCGGGGACGTCAAGGAGCGGGCGGAGGAGCTGTCGATCGTCCACTTCAAGTCTACCGGGGGGCGTCGTCCAGGCACCAAGTTTGTTCCACCCGGCAAGGATAATAAGCTAGGCGTTGACAGCAAGAGTAGCTACGCACCACACCACCCGACGTCTGATCCGGCCGAAAACAACCCTCCGCCTCCCTATTCCGAGACTCCGGCGCCCGGGACCACAGTGATCGGACGGGCGAACAGCACCGCCGGCAGCGCCCTCAGCGCCGCGGCAAAGGCAAAGGCTCCTCCGCCGCCGCCCCCGAAGCCGAAGGCCGCGCGCCTGACCCAGCAGGTGGAGACGGTCACGGCCCTCTACGACTACGAGGCGCAGCAGGCGGGTGACTTGAGCTTCTCCGCCGGAGACATCATCGAGATCGTACAACGGACGGACAACCAGAACGAGTGGTGGACTGGCAGGATCAACGGAGTGGAGGGACAGTTCCCAGGTAATTACCCAACACCTATCGACGTGCAAACCCAGAGAGCTAACTTCGGCATAGCAAACTACGTCCGTCTGAACTAGCAAGCAGAGGACCTACATCCCCTCGCCCTCATCTTCCATCCCTCCCCTTACCTCCCTCTCCCCCTGTCAGTTCATTGGACAATGCACCCTTTGCCCGTGTCTGTGTCCGCTTTTGTGTTTTCGAGGAGTTTCGGAGCCGAGCGCGAATCCAATCCAAACCGTACCTTCATCCTCCTACCTCTACCTATTCCTTGAATCAGCGATCGCATGTGTCATGTTGAAGTGTTGAGTGTTGTCTCCTTGGCTTTGTTTTATTTACCTTGACTTGACGTTGATCCTATAGAACTGCCGTTAGCATCCATCCATCCATCCATCTATTCCTCCTGTTCTCCTGTAAATATTCCTCTGTCCTATTCTGCAGTGCAATCCAGGCGAGAACGGAGTCTGTTGGAGTTTATGTTATATATGCCATGCAACATTAGGTAATCTCATCACAATCGTCATCATTGTCATCATTGTCCTGCTTGTCTTAGGACAGGTAGATAAATAAATCAATAACTTAATTTGGATATGACATGGTTCACTTGGAGCATATCCATATCAAACTGTGGAATACAAAAAGGCGAATATTCTCTCCATATAAAAAAATGTCCGATCATCCGAGTCATATGTAGCAAAGCGCCTCAAGAGGAGCAAATTATTAATCCATCCTGAGGAAAGTATCTAGCTCATAAGGAAGCAAAGAAGATCATGCTCTCAAAAAGCCCCTTCAAACTCCACTACCCCCATCCCAATCCCATCCTCTCACTCTTCACTGCATCCATACATTCGTTCATTATTTTCACCAAGATCAAATCAAATCCAACCAACGCAAAGCCCTCAAGCCCAGTCAGTCCTCCCCTCACTCCCACTCTCCCCTGCCTGCTTGCTACCTCCTACAGGTACATGTACATGTACAGTACAGTACCTGGGTCAGGTAGGCGGGCTACTTACAACAACACAACACCCTCACAGCCGGATACCTCGCCACGAACCCCTGCCACACCGCCGTCGACCTGACAAAGTCCTTGTACCGCTGCGCCCGCTTCGCGTCGGCACAGAACACCAGCAGCGCAGGGACCGCGGACGCCTTGTCCGTCCCGACCATGCGGAACGCGACCTGCACGGTATCATCCTTATCCTTGCCGGCGCGGCGCTTGCCGTTACCCTTACCGTTACCGTTGCCATCACCGCCCCGATCACGACAATCACGGCCATGGCCATAGCCGTGGTCCAGCTTCTGCCTTAGCGTCTCAGGAAGATTCTCCGGCCGAAACAGCGCCTCGACCTCCCCGCGGACCTGCTCCCACGCGGCGGCCGCGGGCCCCACGGCGTCGAAGGACTCGCCGCGCAGGACGCGCGTGCCCGTCAGTCGGGCCCAGGTCTCGAGGGGGCCCTTGGTCTTGCCGCAGGAGATCTGGGCGTTGGGCCATTTCTTGCTTTTTCTTTTGGGTTCTGGTTTGGTTTTGGTTTTGAGGCGGAAGGGGTTGGGGGGTTTGAAGATGAACATGCCGGGCTGATAGGTAGTCTGGGTTGATTGGTCACGGCACAGGTTAGGTAGGTCAGGTCAGTTATCTGGTTGGTGGTGTATATGCGGAGGAAGTAAGCGATAGACAGATAGATATCTTGCTAAGGTAGGTAGGTAGGTAAGTACCGTAGATCTAAATCTGGATTCTCGAAGTCAAGTTAGCAGGATAGTTAGGTTAGGTAGGCAATCAGTTCCAAGATATCAGGTAGTAAACGTTCAGTTGTCAGATTATCAGGTAGTCAGAAAGTAACGGGCCATTCCAACCACCTAACTTTGTAGACATCAAATAGCCCTTGTTCGTTCGAAAAGCGGCGTGACAATGATGAGAGGGAGATAGAGCACATACTTCCCATGGACCCGTCCCAGGACATGAGGCATAGTAAATAAACCAATATAAAGAAATGGAGACTGGTGACCCACCTTCTATTCCACTTTCAAGTAACTCCCCGAAAAACAAAACGTCTTCCCTGTTATGTTATGTCTCCAAGTCCCCGTCATAAAGGCATTGATTGTTTCATTAACCGCAAATCATTGAACAAAGAAATAGAAGAAGACGTGTAAGAAAGAGATGGGGCACCATCCACGCAAGACGAAAAGGCGGTGGAAGAAAGCTTGTGCATAATGAGGACACGCCTAGATATGTAAGGGATAGTCCGTAAGTGCCTGGACTGAGACACGGAAACCCAGGCATCAAATGGCGCCGTCACTACGTGGTCTTTCACCGCGTATGGGAATTTGCGATACTTCTGATCTACAAAGCCAAGAGAGATACGAAGGAATGTATATGGTCTACGGAAATCCAATGTCCTAGATCTTACAGGCAATCTTCGTAAAGAGTACTGTACAAGGCTCTAGCATTTAAGTGCACTACAATATTTTCCTCTCAATGGCATTTGTTATATTCAAGTTTTCGAGTCTCTAAACTGCTCCTGAAAAGCAAACGGTCAATTTGAAAGGTTCTATGTCTATTTGTTAAATGAATCAACTCTAGTGTCTATAAGATGACTAAAACCACAGTCGATGCCCCACTTCCATTATGAATTAAAAACTAGGCGAGATCTATTGTCATGAAAACCCATGCGGTTGTACCAAGAGAAACAGAAAGATGGGAGACAAGTAATCGCAAGGTAAAGCCGGGCTATAATGCTGGTTATCAACCGGATTTTTATGTTTGTGGTCATTAATATAGAGTACAGATGATGTTGTCTGGATGCTGTGCCTCTATGCAACGTATATCGGAGGCTCGTCGCGAAGTTGGAGCCCGGTGTCAACTCGATCTGCTAATGCCTGTAGCGCTGACCTTTCATCCATCGCCCTAGGGAGATGTTGGAAAACGTCATGAGGTCGAACTGAAGGCTTGCTTTTGTACCGAACCTGCACAGGAACCTGCAATTCGAATGTCGCCCGGCAGAGCCATTCTATGTCCACAGACATGCAGAGAGTATATCTCCGCGATACCAGAGACGATGCGAAGGTAGGCTCTGGATAGTTATCTCCTGTGTATTCGACAACCAAGGTAGCTTCCGACTCCCATTCCTTATTTGGCGCTGAGGGAGAATCCCTGTCTGTTAGGCGTCAGCGAATACTTATTCCACTTTGTTGGCGAAATAGACATACCAGAGGCTCCCCCTTTGGACGTTGCCTGTTTCCATGGCGAGAATCTCAGCTTCCGCTTGTGCCGCATGTGGTAACTAGAATGTCTGGTGATAAACGGCGATTTCTTTGCTTCCTCGCAGGTGGGCAGGCGTTGCCGTGGCACGACAGATACGAACGTTGTCGCTTGCAACTTCGAGTTGACAGTGGCGTAGGCCGGTTTCTGGGGCTCGAAGCCGTTGACAGAGCCATGTATTGGACGGTATCTCAGCCTGATATTGACAGCTGTAGAGGCGTCATCCTTCATGCTGTGGAATTCGAAAGGAGCCGGTTCGCTTGTTTCTATGCACAGCTCTCCCAGACGACGGAAGATCAAGAAGGTCCGGAGCATCTTTGAGGCAGAGAGTACATACTCTCCAGGGAAGTCACTGGTGCATACAGGCGGTTCCTGCTGCAGGGTTGGATACAATGATATCGCCCGGGTGGTCTCCGCGACTACATTTCCCGCCTTGACGACCTGCGCGCGGAGTCTGTAACTGACATTGGACTTCCCGCGGCACCCATGTTGGTGCGGATTGAAGCGGCAGTCGTCAAAGGAGACGCGCAGAGAAGAGGGCAGATACTGAATGAGATCCCTCCCTGGCTTCAGGCCATTGGGGGTGACGATCTGGCGGGGTATATCAAAGTGGAACGGAAACGATATGACAGCATTATTTGCTCCATCTGAATTTTGAAATGCTCGATTGTCTGTCAAATAGAGGAGCTAATGATATGATTTGGATTTGTCAGAAAAAACAAGTGTCTACAGATTATAGGTAGCTAGACATACCTTCTGCCCCATATGCATCCGATAAAGCTCTGTTGACGGCCAATCCATGTTGATGAGGCTGATAGTATTGAGCAAGTCACCTAAACGAGAGCACGTCAGCTACTCCACCCACCCACTAGGGATCAACATAGCTCGATGAACCTTCCAGCGTGATCTTCACCGAATCCAGTTCCCCAGCAGCGCCATTGTCAAGGTCAGAGACCACCACGGTCCCATCGACGCCGTCGTCGCCAAGAAAGAGCGGGAGGCCATCACCGTTCAATCGAGAATGCTGCGAAGGTCCATCGCTGAAAATGATTTCAACCTTGACGGTCATGCTGGGGCTCTTCTGGTCTTTTCGAGCTCAATGTCCTGAGAAAAATTTCACCTCTAAGAGCCGAGATTCGAGAAAGAAAATCAACACTGAGAAAAAAAACGACGAGCAGAATCCAAAGCAAATCCAGGCAACAACGCGGGCCCGGGGGTATCACAAAGAAACAAAAAAACATGAAGGCAAACAAAAGAAAGTGAATCCAAGGGACCCACGACCCGCCACAACACATAAAGAGGGAAGCAGCAAAGCAGCCCGTTTCAAGCTGAGACTTCAGCAGCATGGCTCCTGTGCGGCTCAAATGACCTCACCGTGGACAGTGTCTCGCAAGGTCCACTACGATAGCACCAAGGCGTTCGATTTCACGTCAGGCGTCCATCCACTCATCATCAACCTCATCAGGCGGACATGGGCGAGACGACTAGCCCAGCAGGGCGAGAAAACGCCCACCACATGGCGAAATCCACCGGATCCGGAGCCGGCAGATCTGCAGACGATCAAACGTCCCGGGCGCTTCAGGCCACCAGGGTCCAGCGGCCGCCCGACAAGAGTCAAAGAAGATAACGGGGTCACTTGAGGCTGTCCGTTTCCTGTCACGTCGGAGCCGGTTCGGCAGCGCGCGGCAAACGGCCGGCAGACTCTATCGACCGGCGCGACCCGATCCGATATAGGGCTGTCCTTCGGATACCTACCATACACCGACATGACGTCCATGATGTGTAAGGACGCTATTTTTCCCCCCTATCCCCGAGACAGCGTACGGATATTCTTGCCTCTATCGTGCGGAAAGGATAACTCCAACGCAACTTAGATACCTTTTGAATGCGTCGCTGGTGTCGGGTTCGACATTCTATAGATACAGCGGGTAGATATGGGTGGCCAGAGATAAGTAGACAAGATTTAAGAAGTGGACCTAGAGGAGATCGGGATGTGAACCGGTCCTTATCTGGATTTCCTGTCTGTCTCATATATGCCATTCATTATTCTCGACCTTGAGAGTTCCTATGCAATTCGGCAGTGCCAGCGTAGTAGAATCTCACATCACAGATTCATTCCTGGGTATCTATGTATGACATGCTGACGCATCCATCTATCCCAATGCAATAATCCTCGTCCTGAGAAACCTCATCTCTCATACGACCTATGCACATAAAAATGCTTCCCACGGAATAATCTTCTTGCTGACAGGGAACTATCAGCTTCCTTCCAGACCCATCCCTTTCCCGATCTTTCGTATGAGAGCGCGTTTAAGGAAAGCCTCTCGCGCCAATCCTCTCGTATGCCGGGACCACGTCTCGACACCAATTACCCCCTTGACAAGCGCCGCCTGTAGAGCGTAAATCGCTCGCTGGATGCCACGCTCGTCGGCAACCAGGTCGTAAAGCTGCTTGCCCACGACGGTGGGAGCAACAAGCACCTCGTCAATGGGAGGAAGTCCACTGGCCCTGCCGTCGGCTGCCGCCTCACCCGCTGGCGGAGGAGTAGAGATACGGGCCTGCGCGTCCGCGATGACAGCGTCTGCGCGGTGGAGAGATTGTTGCAGGATCGCAGTGTTGGATTGAAGCGTTGCGTTGAGGTTGTTCAGGGCTGCGATTTCATTCTGCAGGTTCGTTATCGCTGCATGCAGAGCTGAAGCCTGGTACAGCAGAGGCTGCACAGCAGATTTCGATTTTGCGACATTGTTCTGGAGAGTTTCGGTTAATGCTTTTGAGACTGCCCGGAGAAGCGCATCTTTCTCCGGGTTTGGTGGGATTGGAGGAGCGGGACCCGAGGGTGTTACAGCGGGAAGCTCAAGCTCAAACGGAGAGGTAAGGAGATCAGGGGTTTCGGTTTTGGGCGCCGGTGCCGGTGCCGGCTGTGTAAATGGAACAGGTTGCTGCGGGGGCAGGTATTGCTGCTGCTGCTGCTGCTGCTGCTGCTGCTCTGCAGGTGGTTGCTGAAGGAACGGTTGAGGTTGGTACGAAGGGTGGGGTTGCTGACGGCCTTGGAGGTATTGCCCCAGAGGGTATTGCGAGGGTTGCTGCTGTTGATTCCCATAGGCAACACTCTGCAGGTTGGAGATTGTCGGTTCCGTGGTTTGCAACATGGGGATACCGGGACCCGTTGTCTCTTCTGGTGAGTAGAACGGTCTTTGCTGGTATGGTGGTTTCGGCGGTAGCGCTGGCGGTTGAGGCTGCTGCGCTGGCTGACTCGTTGTCGCATTTCTTAAACTGCTTGACCTCTGAGGCATGTACTGTAAAACTCTCTGACCAAGAGAGCCATTCAGCTCATTCTGATATTGGAGCGATTCTCGCCTGGGATCCGGTGACTTTGGGGGTAGCGGAGGCGGAGGTGGAGGCGACTGATATCTTCCTTGAGCAGGCGGTTGTTGCTGCTCCGATTCTTGTACTTTTCCAGGCTTAGGAGGTGGTTGAGGCGGCATCTGAGGAGCTGGCTGTGGTGGGGGAGGGGGAGGAGTTTGGTTCGATCGGGAGCTGAGTTCGGGCGGGAGAGGTAGAGGAGGCGGGTTCTGGGTCTGTTGAGGTTGCGGGGGCGCACGCATCTGTTGCTGCTTGTATTTAACAGGTGGTTCCTTTGCAAAGATCTCTCGAAGGATAGAGAGAAGGTCGACAATTGACGATCTCTGTAACGGCATCGGCGCCGGCGCGATGTCTGCGTTAGCCATCGCTCGTCGGAATTACAATAGAACATTCCAAAGACAGCACAATTTTTGACGGAGCACATTCAGCAGGACGAGGAGCACTCACCTCCCACGCCTCAGCCCAATGCGCTAGATAGTGATGATATACCCTCCCCTCCAACGTCACATGCTGTCCCACCCGGACCACCATATCCTGCGTCGGAGTGACATAGACAATCGGGGGTTCGCGAGGATATGTATTCGGAATCCATATGTCTATCGGAAACTTATACACGGCGCCGCGAAACGTGACGGGCAGGGTGCCCATGATATGTAGCAGAAGGGCGGAGACGCCGTTCTCGTATGCTGCAGCGCGGTCAGGATCCGATCAGCGAAAGGCGCCGGAGGGGTAGTCGGGGGAAGAAGGAGCTGGATGGAGTCCATGGAATCACATAGGGAGGAACTGACTGTAAACATCTGTCCGGGGGGAAAGTGAAGGGTATTGCGCGAGCGCGCTGGCAACATCATGGTAGGTCCGATTAGGGTCGTGATATGTCTGCCTCGGGTCGTAGTGATCCTGGGGCGAGGATGCCGTCAGCGCGAGATGATCGTGATAAACAGTAGAAAACGACGCCAGTGGCCTTACCTTTGTCAAGACACTGTAGAGCCAGCTCAGCGTCCTCTGCGGCACGGCGGCCATGTTGGCGATGCCGTCGCAAGTCCTCGAGGCATGGCGGTTGGGTCGGAGCGCGCATGGCTGTCGAAGTGATGTCGAAACTCCGCATGCCTAGACCCCGCAGCTTTCTTGGCCGAGAGCATCTACCCACGCGAGCGTTGCAAATGACCAACATACGCTTTACCTCAGGATCCGCTATGATACTACATGAATCGCTTCATTCTTGTAAAATTATTTTTGTGCTGGCTTCAAATTAATTGACAAAATAAGCTAAGTTCGCAGGTGACGGATACTAAAAGAGCAAGTCGGAATTCACCGTTCTAGCGTGTCAACTGACGCAGAGTACCTCGATTCTCCAGACAAATGGAGAGCCAATTGTATAAGTCTGTAAAGGAGACATTGATTTTGACAATTTGTCCATAGGTTCGAGTGAATGTCAACAAGGCAATTGATGCGATCCGCTGTCAACTCCGTTTGAACAACTGGACGGGTGTTCTCAACATATCCAGGTCACCTCTCACGCACCCAGAACTTCTCTGCACTTGGAGTTCGTCACTGAGAAGTTATGCTGCACCCTGATTCCTTTTCCAGCCTTCACATCAGGGTAGCGACGGTCAGGCACTGCGGCAGTCGAGTTCGGACCAGACGCACCGTTGATCTGGGTGACGGTCGGAGATGGATGCTTGAACACTGACCACCGTCTGCTCGTGTCGGTGCCGGAGGAAGAAAAAGGATTCAAAAGCTTACGACGTTCGGTGGAATCGCTAGCTGAGTTGGATTGGTTGTGAAGAGCAGATGCAGCCCGCACCCAGGATAGCGGAAGAGATATCGCAACGAGCGTAAGAACGTTCGATTCCATCTCAGGGACCGGGATATAGTACTGCATGACCGAGAAACAAGCTGCTGATGTCAGTCAGGTTCGGCCATTAATCATGAATGGTATGTTTACCAGGAACGATCATAGTCTGACAGCCCATAATGAAGATTACCTGCATTGGACCAAACTGCTTCAGTCCGAGCTGCCTGCGCTGCCAAATGGTGTAACCCAGCTTGATTGCGAAGATCGCGCTGAAGAAGCAGATGCTGATGGTTATGAGGATGTTTGTGGCATTTAGCAGCCAGGCATATCGAGTAGAGCCCTCTGACGCCATGGTTTTTGAGTTTTCGACTACAAACGCCAGACGGAATCCGATTGGAACAAGAGCTATGAGGATTGACATCACGAAGATGATGCGTTTGTAAACATTGCGGAGAGTCGTACAGACGACTTGTGTCTGCAGGATCAAAGCAGACCACCAGGAAGAATGTCAAGATAACACCCAGGATGGAGTTGACGTAGGCGCTGAGTGGGACTTCCGAGAGGTCGCCCGAGAGGAGGGGATAGGCCCTGAAAATCTTAGTGGTAAAATATGTGACCATGCAGATTAGCCGGCAGATGTTGAAAAAGAGAGCGCAGCTGTTGGGGAAGAACACGGGAGAATGACGCTTGTCAAGCCTTGTCAACAGCAGCAGGACGATAAAGAGTACGATGGAAGCACCGATCTGGGAGCCGTAGTTGATGCAGATCTTGATGCTATACTGGAGATAGTCGTCTATCTCGTACAAAGTCGCATTGAAAGTAGTGCCATCGGCGCCTATGAGAGTAAAACTCTGAGTATATGGGTCACTGATATCCATGATCACGTATTCGAGAGAAGTGGAGGTGGAAGACAGAGGGTATGAAGATATCTGTGATTTGGGGCTTCAAGCTCAAGCACTAGTAAATGAGACTCCGTTCGAAGTACTTGGTATGAGGATTGCAAAGAGGAAATATATAATCAAGCCTTGAAGGGAGATACGTAGCAAAGGATTCGAGAATCGAGGATCATGCAAGCTTGCTTTGCAACAGTGATGGAAATATTATTGGGCGTACGGGGCTCCATTATCTCCATTCGCTCAGCGATGATAATAGCTAGAACAAAGGTATGGAACGGGAAGAATGGCAGGAACAATATTGAAGTGAAGTACCAGAGTATCTTTGGCAGTATTGAGCTGTAGCCCTCCAATCTGGACTTTCATGGGAGTGAAGTTGAGATTAAGACCCAGTCGTGGACTGAAACAGAACAATATCAAGGTCACATGGGAGAACAATATGAAGACATGGATTCAGTTGCACTGGCGCCTGAAGGGCTCCTGGAACGTGGGGTGGGCCTGTATCATAACAGGAGATACGTTTCTGCACATTTGTCAGATTGTTACACCAGCAAGATCCCAACTTTTATGACCGCGCCTTCCGTTTTAGAAGAGAGTAAATGTGCATGGGATACGCAACCAGGCGGCGAGCAAAAGGCTAGATACTCTTTAGCACACTATAAGCGCGCTCAATAAGCCACAACCGCTGGGTTAGCAATCTGGATATCCACGAGCTATCAGCATAGAACGGTATTCGCAAGCTATTCACCTGCCACTAAAAGTACATAGATAGGTAGAGCTATGTTGTATGTCAAGATTGTACAGTACAGTGGCTTGCGTGAGGCGCTGAAGACTCCGTAACAAAGAAGCAGAGGAAGACGCTTTTGATTTCTTTCACCTGACCAAGCCACCACTGTGTAGAAGACCCACACTTCTAAAAATGACCTACATATCTAAGGCATGATGAATAAAAAGGTGAGTAAGTGGGACTGACTAGGCTTCAAATCAGTCTTTAGAAGACATGTATAGGTAACCTATTCGTAGTCAAGACAAACTAGCTGTGTTTCCTTCGGAAGGGAAGCGAGCAATTAGCCCATTATCCACAGTAAACTGGGCAGAACATAACCCAGGCAGACATTTGGCTGAATTATTGTTCTCGAGCATAGTAAAATAAATCCAGATGGTTTAGGAGTTAGTTGTCGAGGGCCAACATTGTAAGGCCAGAAATACTCTTCTTTGCTGTTATAATGCTTACATGAACCTTTTTTTCTGATGTTGTTCTTAATTTTTTAACACATTGGGGTGATTTGCTGGTGGCCAGATGGCTAGGAAGCTGCTAGAACGATATATGCTTGAGGAAAGTGCTTATTTGCCTGTCTGCAGCAGTAATCACAGCACATGAGCAGAAGAACAGTGATGCAGATGATGACTTTAAAGGCATGTTGGATGTGAGTCGGTTATCTGGATACAATGTGGCAATTTGCAATGCGCAACAATTTGTGAGGCACAACTGTGTCATGAGAGCGGGCAAAGTCGCTGGAGGCAGAATGCTGGATATCTTTAAGAGGGAGGGAATGAAGCAATAATGGAGATGGATTGGGATTGTTCTGCAAGAGAGACAGATGAAGAGTGTGAGTTGCAGGTTGCAGAGTGGTAATACTGGGGGCTGCTCTAGGTGCAGCTCAACAATGAGTATTAGGCTTGTACCTGGAGTACTTCAATTTGTTCGGGATATCGACATAGAACAGCATTAGAAAGCTTTGCTTCGAATCGGTCTCTGGAATACATGCATAGATAACCTGTTCGTAGTCAAGAGACGCCCCACCAGCAACACCTGAGTGGCACGCTTCCTTCAGCTAAAATTAGCCCATAATCGAAAGTAACCCTTGCAGAAAATAATTCATATATTAACCAGATAAAAGTAGAATCCTCAACATTCAGGCAGGGGGCGCTGTGCAACATATTACATGTCGCTTCGCTATTGGGGGAACGGGGGGGTTCCCTGTTGAATTCTCCTTCGCCACCCCGCAAGGTAGACAAACGCCTGCTGCCGCATTTGGTTATGGCAAAGAGTAAGGTGCCCTGATCCAGACTTGGAAACGCAACGACGTCAATATTGGCGGAAAAAGCACTGGATGGCGCCAAAACTTCTCTATTACTCCGTATGGTAGAATCACCACCAGGGCTGGATATACTTAAACACGTCACGGTAGAACTTCCCGTCTCTTCGGTGTTAGCCACTCTGCGGGCGCACGTGGACTCCGGAAAAGTCAGGTGAGAAAATGCCGGCTGAGGAATGAGGGTTAGGGCACCGCAGGGCACGTGCCCCGGTCGAATGCTTTGCTTGTATATCATAACGAATATATACTTCAAAGGCTTGAAAAATACCAAGAGCAAAAGCATGTTAGCTCAGAGGAAGAGCGCCGGGCTCATAACCCGGAGGTCCTTGGATCGAAACCAAGACATGCTAACTAGCAAGAATATTTTTTTCCCGCTTGAGTCATTTCGTTCCACCGAACGCGCCTATATGTGGATCTTCTACCAAAACAAACGCAGAAATAGACCCCTGGGGCGCTCCCGTTAATCATATGTCTTTCAGCTTTCTTACGCGTCGTCCTCCCGACATTTTTCCTTTTTCTTTCAAGGCGCTGGAACTCCGTTGTGACCTTATGCGGCGAATTCGCTTAACTCCGAGATCTCATGTATAGATTGTGAGTCACGTGACAATATGACTCAGGATAGTGTAACCATTCAGATGTCGTCTGGTTTGGAGGAGCGCCCCAGTATATCGTCGGATGCTTAGTGATGACTGCAATCTTCTGCCAAAGATTACCACTGGATATCTTTCAGCGAACCTTTGTCCAAAATCTACGCGTTAAGACGTTCCGGTCTGGTCTTCGCGGGGATAGGGGAACGAATGATTCTTGCAGGATCCTGACTACATCCTAAGGTACTACTACCTGAGTGCCAGGCTGCTTAGCAAAGACGCATTGGATCCTCTCCATACATATGCATCCATCAGATAGGCAAAATTACAGTACGGTGTGTCCCCTTGCTGATCGCTGGGGAAATCTTTACTCTCGTATTGTTCTCGCTGGCTAGCATGTCTTGGTTTCGATCCAAGGACCTCTGGGTTATTTTTTATTTTATTTTTTGACCTTCTCCTTATGTAGCATCTCACTGCTACGTAGTGTTAGATTCAATTTGCCACCATAGGAAGCATATAAACCTGCTCATGATGGATATGATATTCTGATCCCTGCACATCACCTTCTTGTCTGTAGGATTAGATTAGTTCGGTCAATAGAACTTGTCTATTTCCAGAGTTCACCCTCAGCTGGCATAGCATAACCTCCTACACGTAGTACATAAATTCTGTTTGAAAGAAAGTACTTCGCGACGGAAGATTCTATTATTTCCGGTTTAGTTCGAAAATATATATCTAAACGGCTTCGACTCCCAGCGATGTTCACCACATGCGCACCTTTCTACGTCATGTTCTTTAATGGTCATATAAGCGGACTGTGGGATGCCAATGCAACCTCTAACCACTGAGGTAGTACATCCGAATCTGGGAACGTGGCATGGGCAGAGAGCGTCAAGCATCGATCGGAGCAGCTGAACCTGGAGCAAGTTACACTCCGCGCGCGCAGCGGAAGCCCCACCAAACGGCTGCAGTCTGCCTCACGAGAAACTTTGTCGCAAGACTCATCTTTCTACCTTCGACCAGCAGAGACAATAATAATAAATTTCATTTTCCCTCATTCAGCCTCAATATCGTACCTAATTCCTCCATCCAGAATGGCATCTACAATAGCGACGGAGACACAAACACCACCACCTCTCCCCCCTCCCTTCACGAACACGACCCCGCCGCCTATTCTGCTCACCCAAGGCGCCGAAGCGCACCTGTACAAAACCACCTTCCTGACCCCCTCCACGCCCGCAGCGCTCAAGATCCGTCCCTCGAAACCATACCGGCACCCGATCCTCGACCGGCGACTGACGCGCCAGCGTGTCCTGCACGAAGCGAGATGTCTGGTGAAGCTTCTGCGAGAGGGCGTCAAGGTCCCCGGTGTGTTGGCCGTGGACTGGGAGAGTAGTCCGACCGGGGAAAGCGGACGCGCATCCGCGTGGCTGCTGATGGAATGGATCGACGGATTGGCTGTGCGGGTGGTTTTAGAGAGGTGGGAGGCGTGGATGAAACAGCTGCAGCGAGCCGATGCGGATGCCCACAGAATCAAGGAGGAAGAAGAACGTGTCCGCGATCTGATGAGGAGGATCGGACGGGCGGTCGGCGGTATGCACAAAGCCGGTGTCGTACACGGCGATCTGACGACGAGCAATCTCATCTTGAGACCGGTGAAGAAGGCTGGAGAAGACGCGCAACCCGCGGAAACTGCCTCTGAAGGGGACCCTCCTTCGATGGATGGGGAGATCGTGCTCATTGACTTTGGACTGGCTGGTCAGAGCGTCCATGAAGAGGACAGGGCTGTCGATCTGTATGTTCTTGAGCGGGCATTCGGCAGCACGCATCCCCGGACGGAGGGCTTCTTCGAGGAGGTTCTACAGGCCTATCGGGAGAGCTACAAGGGGACCAACGTGGTGCTGAAGAGGCTCGAAGAGGTGAGGATGAGAGGCCGCAAGAGGAGTATGGTTGGTTGAGACCGTCTACAAATCTCGGGAAGGAGAGGAGTCTAAGAAAAGACATGTGCTGCGCGAAGGGAGCAGCTCGAGTCCATTCTATTTCTCATAATCGAGGTGATCGTGAAGAACGACATGCATGCATTCTCCGCTGAAATGAAAAGAGCCAGAACGCCGCGCTTCAAACGAAACAAGAAAAAGAAAGAAAAGAAAAATTCATCAACGAGGCTGGATACAGCTTCCCACCTCGGCCATCGCAAAATATCCTTTGTTCTCAATAACGCCGCGGTCCTTCACTACGGCCGTATATTTGACTACCCACTGGGGCTCGATGTCACCCTTTATGCCGTCGTCCGCGTCGGGTGACGAAGCGAGGATCCCAGCGCCTTTCTCTCCGGGGCCAAGAAGTTCTCTCGTCGTGCCTGTCGGGAGAATATCCGTGCAGTCGTTGTGTGTCAGGAGCTCTATCTTCTCCTGCTTCGCATACAAGATCAATGACTTGGGCACGACACAGCAGTCCTTGACATTGATCTGGTCGACCGACGGCCTGACTTTTGTGTGTGGAAGGAACTTGGCCAGCCTCTCGCTGCCAAACTCCGCGAGTCCAAGCTGTGCGATCATGCCCTTCTCATGCAACTCCTCCAGTGTCCGCCACGTCTGCACCATGCTGTCAAAGTCATCCGTCTGCTCGCCGTCATCATCAGACGATGTTACTTCCTCCTCCCCTTCATCGTCCGCATCAAACGACACCCCGGGAAATGACACAATCAGTAGATCGATAGAATCCACATGCAACTCCTTCAGTACCAGATCAATGGCCTCTCTCGTATGCGCACATCTCCGCGACGCCGGGATCCCCGGCAGGTAGAACAGCTTGACCGTAATGTCGTACTGCCCCCGCTCCTCGGCCAGCCCGGACTGCGAGAAATCGATCGCAGGGATGTAGAGTGCATCGCCCTCCTTCGACGTCCATGACGGGTAGTTGCCGCTGTATGAGATCCTCTGTGGTGCACCGTGCACTTCCGGTGCCGACGCGGAGGTGCCGTTCGCGTGAGCGGGCTCGACGTGCTGCGCAGCGACGAAGTTGGAGCGCAGCGAGTTGATCAATTCGACGTTGGACTTTTCCGTGGTCGGTCTCCGGATGACGGAGGGACCGCCTTTCATAATATTTCTGTTTGTTTTGCCATTGCTTGTTAGCAGACACGCGCGCGAGAGAGATAACGGCGGGGTCGGCGCAATTCATTCGCGAAGGGGATCTTACGAGGTGGAGAGAATGAACTTCATGACGTCGGTTTCAGGAGCAATGCAACACCCCTCTCAGAGAGCTTCTCTCATAGGAGCAATGGCGACGCTCTGTTCTCTTTTTCTCTTCCGTAATAATATCGAGCTGGACTCTTTAGTCTGCGGCATTGGGCAGCGGCGCAAGGTGGTGTGACGAAGGTTGGTCCAGGGAATTGGATTGCTAAGCAGCCCCGCGGGCTAGCTTCTCCGCCTAGCGGGGAGCTTCGGACAAAAATTACTACATGCTCCTCCTAATTTCTAGTGAACTATGAACATGAACATACGCAGGATTCCAGATCTAACCATAGGTGACGTCGAGAGAGGTCATAGATCGATGAAAGGTCAAAAAGAGCGCTTCGAACGGATACATCGAAAGCCTAACGTTCGCCGAGGCTCCAAAGCAGCTTAACACGATGATCTTTATATGACAGCCGAACTGCAGCTGCATTGGAATAGGCATCTCTTCCACACGCACGCGCCAGACGCATGGGCTGCTAGTCTTTCTTGTTACCTACTAAGATACCTAGGTCGATAAATCAGCTTCTATCAATGGTCGGATCCCACGTTACAGGCGAATAATCGTCCGTGTGCAGAGCTTCCATGTCTTCCTCAGACAATTGAAAATCGAAAATGTCCGCATTTTCTTCGATGCGGCTTGGAGTCACGGATTTCGGCAGCGGAACAAAGCCCTACGTAGCCATTCAATGCCATGATCAGTGACAAGTTTTCAGTGCGATCTAGATTCCAGACGAATCGACTTACCTTCTGCAAGCTCCACCTCAGGAGAATCTGTGCGGGGGTCTTGTTGTGCTTCTTCGCCAGCGCCTGCAGCACCGGCTCGTCCATCCTCTGTCCCCGCGTCAGAGGACAATACGCCTGCACCACGACGTTCCGCTTGCGAAGCCACTCCACGATATCGGATCGGGGAAGCCAGGGGTGCAGTTCGTATTGCCCGACGTCGATGGAGCCGCCTACGCCGCTTTTGATGTACTCTTCGAGTTCTTCGAGGTGGTGGACGCCGTAGTTGGAGACGCCGATCGATCTCGTCTTGCCGGCTTTCTGGGCTTCGACGAGGGCACGCCATGTGCCGTTTCGTGCCTCTTTGCCGCCGTACGGGGCGTGGATGAGAATTCTTGGACGAAACATTAGCCAAACTATGGATATATGGACATACTGGACAATTCCGATAACGGATGTGACAAAGGTAGCAGCTTACAGATCGAAATACTCCTGACCCGTTTCCCGTAGACTCGCATCGATAGACTCTTTCGCCTTTTCGTATCCCATGGATTTTGGTGAGATCTTCGTGGTGAAGAAGATTTCAGATCGATCGAGTCCCGAGTTCTTGATGGCTTGGCTGCACGGTATCTCATTGCGGTATGATCTTGCGGAATCCACCTGGAAAGCAATGTCAGCAGGGTACCGACGGTGACTGGTCTTTTACAGGCGGAGGAAATTGGACTTGCAAGCAAGAAAGGCTTCAATCGTAGTCCAGGGATAGCATTATTACATACATGACGGTAGCCAACTTGAACCGCTTTCAGAACGAGTTCCTCGGCGATCGCTGCAGGACTGGTGTTTCCATTGATATTATTTTATGGCCTATTCTAGAAGTTCCAGATAGATACGCACGTCTGATAAACCTAAGACACCCAAATACACATGTCAGTAGGTATTTTTAGGGTCATTTTTGCTTATATTATATAAGATGCTGCTAGGAGAGCTGTTGCATAAAGATCTTCTCGGCAGAAAAGACTGGGAAAACCGTGCCGTGCCGACTGGTCAACGCAATTAAAATAGAGCCGACCAGTTACTCACCCCGTATCCAAGTATCGGCATCTCGTACCCAGAGTTCATCTTGTATGTGGACTTTATATTGAGAGAGGACGCCATGGCTAGTACCTGTTCCATGGCATACTTTGGTCAGTTTCCTAGACCAATGGACCAACGACGAATTCGAGAAAATAACCCGGTTGGTATAAGAACCTTCAAATTTTCTCGAGTTGACGGCTATTATTGTTGACATGGAACGCAGAATAGAAGCTGTCCCAAGTTGTGACGTTATGGATCGGGACAGAAACACTCTCCACGGCAATTTCATCATTGGAGAGCGCCCCGCATGCGTGTCTGGTTCCATAACGAGAACGCGCTATCCGCATCTGGGCGCTGTCGCCGATTTTGTCATCCGTTACTGTGCTGTGGATATTTCTGGCGGTATCTAGCAGTATATGCACTAATTATCAGTTCATTCTGAGAATGAAGAAGCACTCTACCAGCCAGTCTTACTATTAGTCCTGATTCTAAGCAGCTAACTCGGGTGGAACGCGAACCAGGAACGCTTCCGCGTCCACTGCCGGGCCTGCGTTCATTTGCACACCCTGATGCATTATTATTATTATTATTAATATTTGGCTAACTGCAACATCCAAACGCTTTCGATTCACTATCCATGTATGCCTTCCACCGCGGTTGATATACCATGGAACCCGCTGAGCTATCTACTTCTGCGCAGTTCTTAATAGTAAGAGTATCTTCAATCCCTCCTCACCGCCGTAAGCTCTTGTTTACTTACACCGAGTACCTGCTACCTGTAAACTTCATTCTTCATAGTTGGTTTGGTTGTCTGTGAGCATAACTGCACGCCAAGCGCTCCGTGCCACCCGGGAATCGTTGCCCATCTGGTGAATGGCGATCCCCCGCGAGGGGCATAAAAACCTCCTCGTATCCGCGGCTCTATCTTTTCTCTCTCTCTCTCTCTCCTTCTCTCTTTCTGGCATCATTCTCGTCGAACAATGCCAAATCTTTAATGGGTATGTACCTGGTCAATCAAGAATAGAATGGCTTCTATAATAAGATATGATAGCAAGGCAAATGGCATTTTAATTTTCATCTTCGAAGTTCCTTAGAGACGTTAATGTCCTAAGAAAAGATTGAATATCCAACCGAGATGAGTTAATTGCGATTGAAAATATCTGATACCGAGCTATTATGGCCTGCTGAAATTACTTTGCGACTATCATATCACTATGGGCCGCCGTTATCCGCAAAATAGGCTGGAGGGACCCCAGGAAAGTCGAGAACTAAGACTGGTTCTCATACAGACACTATCCTATACGATGTGATTTTGGAAAGGAGAACAGGTTTCACGCCTTCAGGTGATCATCTTACAACCAAGGAACAGGCTCGGGGTCTTGCGGTTTGATTCGATAGGTTGAGTCTTCTTCTTCCTCTCCCTTTTTTGAAAATTGGTGAAAGGAAATCAAATCCTATTGCAAAACATACCTTGGAGTCCCCCTCGCCTTCTTAGAAGTGTGCAAGAAAGGCTGACGCACACGAAAGAGACAGAAAGACACATGGTGAAGTGGAGAGATGAATAGCAGCGTGGCAATAGTCTCAGAATAGTTTTACCGCTGCAGCAAGTAGTTAGAATACGGAACAAAAGATGATATGTCTTCTCAGTTTAGCCGCGGAGTCGTCGAAACTCCCGACTCTCAGAGTTTGGCTTTATTACTAGGCACAGGGATTTGATGCAATGGATATATTTGGTAGATAGCAGGTGGCGCAGCTTCTTCGACTGTATAAATCTTTCTATCGAATAAAAGACGGAGTCGCAAGCGGAATCGTGGTTGAACGTATTAGATAGATCGAGATGGATGATAAGTCGTGGAATTGAACACCTTGTATGCAGAACCATTTCAATTTTGCTTGCCTCCTTAGGCGCGTCGGTCAGAAGATGTAACATCGATGTAGAGGCATAAAGAAAATAAGACAGGCATTTATTTACTGCGTAGAAAAATTATTTCTTCGGTGGAGACAGGATATAGTTCGGAAGATCATTTATAGCCAGCTTCCGCCGCACTGGATTGCGTTTCCAGGTTTTAGGACGCATACCTCTGTGTGCCTTCTTTCTCCAGCCTTCGAATAATAATAAGATAAATTTACAGCATCAGATAGCGTCGTTCTGGCGTGGGCATCCTGCCGAGATGTTGCTGACTTATTTGGGTTGTAGCAGCAGTGGGGCCCTCGTAGGGACCTGAGCGTCCGCGCGGCGCGCAGGTGGAGGACACTGCTTTTAATTTCTCCAGCGTCGGCTTCGAAAAAGGGCATCAATCCACAAAACACCACCAACACCACATCAGTTTCCTTCCCTCAGTGAGCACTATGGCAATCCAGTGAGTTCCTAGCTTCCATTAAAGCGCGACGCTGTCTGACATCGTCGACCAGTTACCTCATCTTGCTGTCGAGACAGGGCAAAGTGGTACGCCTCGTGGCCCACCCCCGTACCTGACCGTGTTGCATCCAGCTCACAACACAAATTCTTCCAGCGCCTGGCCAAATGGTTTACGACTCTCTCGCCCAAGGAGAAGGCCAAGATCATCAAGGATGTCTCTCAGATCGTCCTGTCCCGGCGCACGCGCATGTGCAACTTCCTCGAATACAAAGGTACTAACCCCTGGATGGACGTGATGGGTGTCCTTTTGGATCTCTGGCTGACTGGCCTGTCTAGACACGAAGATCGTCTACCGGCGCTACGCCTCCCTGTTCTTCATCGCCGGATGTTCATCCACGGATAACGAGCTGATCACACTCGAGATTGTGCATCGTTACGTGGAGCAGATGGACAAGTACTACGGCAATGTCTGCGAGTTGGACATCATCTTCAACTTCCAGAAGGCATACTTCATATTGGATGAGCTTTTGCTGGCGGGGGAGATGCAAGAGAGCAGCAAGAAGAACGTGCTGAGATGTATAAGCCAACAGGACAGCCTGGAGGATATGGAGGTGAGTATCGTTTGATTATGCGTTTTGCACGACAGGCTGCAGATCAAGCTTTACGCCCCATGCTACGCATAGTCGAAAGCTTTGGATCGGCTCATCCTCATTGCCATACCTCCCGGCGTCCTCTTCCGCTATTATTGTGTTATACAAGCCTATTATTATCCTGGCCAAGACCAGCCCCGAGTGCTTTTGCCACTGCTACCCTCGTCGTTGCCCATCCCTCCCTGCCTTCACCATCCGCCGGCTCGTGTCTCTGGCGAGATGTACACTCCGACGTTGACGACATAGCTCAGCTCCTCCTTCGACATCGAGCTAATGCCGTTTCACGTGGTCAGGCCGAGGAAGATGTGGTTACGAAGATTATGTAACGGACTCTGGAGGCGTCTCTCTGCTTTGTTCTGGGCCTAGCGATGATTTACTACTGGCGTTGGACGTACATAGGCGTTGATTACTTATCTGACCCAGTCACTAATTGAGAACTCTCCCACTGCTCCAGGACACGGAGGAGGTGCTCGCGCGGATGAAGAGGATCGGGCTGCAGTGAGCTCCGGCCAGAACGGGGCGACGCTGTCCGGGCCTGCATTCGCTGTCCGCACGCTGCACGCTCCAGCCCGTGAGCGTAGCGCGTGCTGTCAGTGGCCGGGCGTGCCCGCCACGTGACCGGCCTCCCCTCGGCTGTCGCAGCGCGCTCCACCCCTGTCAGGCGGTCGTATCACCATCATGGCCATCTCCATCCCATCCTCTGCCATCTTCATGCTGTTCCGCAGCCCTTGATATGGCCTCGTCTGCCCATTTTCTCTTCCGCTAGGTGTCTCTTGTCCGGCCTAGTCGATCGCCCAAGTATCATCCTCGCTGCCAGTCTGGAGAGCCTTATCGCCGGTCGCGCCTAAGCCGACTATCAACCAACGTCCTGGCATCCGCTGTCACGTCCGCGGTCCCCTGCGATCTTGTCTGCGATACTCTGGGTGTGCGTACATCACAGCTCCGACGATTTCTGGCTTCTTTCCTAAGCCCCGTCACTCTTTCGGATCCCGTCGGTCGATCTCTGCGGCAGATAGGCCACGTCACTACCAGCCAAGTCGCAAAGTTCCGGTTTCGCTTGCGAACCCCATCAACATGAAGGTATATAACCATCAACAATCAAATCCCGATGTTGGATTCCAGATGCTGACGATCTGGCGCTGGCAGTTCCTTCCGATCCGCGAGTTTGAGGACGTGACGACTTCCCTCAACTTCGATACTGCCGATTGCCATGTTGTCGGGGGATGCGATCTGTATACCACAAAGGCAGCTGGGGCGGACCGAAAACTGTACAAGAGCATCGAGCAGTCGCTGGAGTCGCAGTATGAATCGACATTGCGCCTCTCCGCGTCGCTGTCGCCTCCCAACGCTTCCGACGCCGCGGCCTCGCTTAACCTGTCTCGATCGAGCCCATTCGGTCCTCTGAGCGAACATTCCAGTCGTCGCACGTTTGCCTATCTGATAGCTACTCTGAATGCAAGCCATCCGGACTACGACTTTTCACATGTGCTCAGGCCCACCGATTTCCGCCGCGAAAGGAGCCTAAAGAAGGTTATGAATACAGTTGACACAACGCTTTTCAACCTCCGCCCGCGTCTGAGGGGCGACATGACCCCGCCGTCTCCGGTCGCAGGTTCGACATTATACTCTTCTAATTCGCCGCCAACCTGGGGTCCGAGGATGTGGCGAATCATCGATGAGCAGATGTCGTTGAAGGAGTGCTCCATCTATTCCTATTCTCCGGAAGAGGATCCGAACGATGCTGATGATGGGGCGATATGGAGTCTGAATTACTTCTTCTTCAACAAGACGCGGAAGCGCGTTTGCTATCTCTATCTCCGCGGGATCAGTATCCTGAGTCATACTCCTCCCGATGGAATCACAACTCCGGTGACCAAGAGGACTATCGACGATGGATATTTGACGCCCGACGTGGGTGCAAGGAAGCGCGCTCGGTACTGGCTCGGAGACTACTCTGAGATCAAGTTGCCGAAACCAGAGAGCGACGAGGAGGAGGTTGTGAAGCCCTCTCGTCCTGGGGCCGAGGAGTTCGATAGCTACGTTATGAGCGACGAGGATGTTCGGTCTCGATCTGAAAGCAAGGGCAGAGTTCGTGCTATGAGTGAGGAGATCGCAGAGTCCATTGAGGTTTAATCTTTCACGACTGTCCCCGGTCCATTTCGTCTCGGTTTTTTTTTGGATCCTCGACCAACATTTGATTCGTTTGACTTGTTCATATTCAATATGCATATTTCGGAGGCGTGCAGCGGCTGGTGAGGGTGGTTATGGGCGATCAACTGGACCAGAACGCTTTCTTGCATCCCTACTTTTAGTTTTGATGCTTTTTGTTGTGATACCATGCCTATACTTGTCATTGCAGGGCGTACTCCTAATCATGACTGAAGGGTTTGAGGTGCTGAACTGATGGGACGCGGATCGGGCACGTGGTTGGTGTCAGGCGGCGTTTGATGCTTGTTTTCTCCCTTCATGCTGTATCTCTATTCGACCACTGTTATTCTTTTTACAGACTGGCTGTCTGTCGGCCGACTTTGCCCATCACGGCGGGGCGGCATTGAATTCTGGTTAGGCACTAGTTCAAGGACTAGTTTCGGGTATCTTCCCGGAATTTGTTTCTCCTTGCCACCTTCAGACCTAATGTAAGGCTGTCCGTGCTGCTCGTATTGCTAAGCGATAACCTGCGGATGAGAACTGGGTACCTAGCCCACATATTCGAGATAGCTTGATCTGGGCATACTTAGCCGTCACCCCTATGGAATTTCGGCCAAACGATCTCCGCCTCGATGACATAACTATGATATAATGTCAAAGATGCCTATAAAATAAAAGGACTCTTCCTCATTCCTGCACTTGATGAACTACTACTACCCATCACTCATATACTCGAGCTCAAGCAACATTCAAAGACTACAGTTACATGTACATACATAATGACAAAATACTAACCTCCTTTTGCGAGAAGCAGGACCCCAAACACATACCGTACATACATACATACATACATACCTAGGCTTCATATGTACTGTACTGTACCTATGTACGGTACAAAAACCCATCGACACAGTTCTCATTCTATCCCGAATCGCCTCCATGGATAGAAGGTCTACATACGATGGGAAAGCAAGAACGAACAATTTCGTCTTTTTTTGTTCGTTCGTTTCCCTGTAAGCTTTGAGACCGTCTCAGCTTTTTGTCTCTTTGGAGGCGGGTCTTCATTCCAGGTGGATACATTTGCTATCTCTAGTTCTATCCTATATAGATAGTGGTATCGAGCTACAGTACTCTCTGTCCGGGTGGGTTTAATAGTTTATTCCTTAACAAGCTGACAACCCTCGTTTTGCTGATAGAAAGTACTCGGTGAATACTAAATATTGGATGTATTATTTTGATCTCTCTGAAAACAAAACAGAAAAAAGGCTATAGTATAAAAGGGGATAAAAAATTGAACTCCCCGACGGGGAATCGAACCCCGGTCTCCCGCGCTTGCTTTCCAGGATGGAATGACAAGCGGAAATCATAACCACTAGACCATCGAGGAATTGGTGACAGGGTAGCAGCCGTGTGGATCTAAATTGCGAAAATTGAAATTGAGAAAATAATCAAAAAGATTAGTTTATTTAACTCTCTATACTACTGGTAGTATGATAGCACCTGCATAGGCTCTATATGCTAAAAAAGCGGCAACAGAATCAATATTTAAATCTAATATTTATCTGCCGCGTGAAGAACAGCGGGAGCATCTTGGTGGCTCTCTCTTCCATGTAGAATGTGCACGCAATATCTGAAGGTCATCGTTGACCGGTTCGCGGGGGTGGTTCCAAGTTCCCAAGCTGGCACTGCTCGAGTCCAGCAGCGTCTGCAGTGGTTTGACGCGGTCTTTTTTTCTTCCTGGCATCTATGTGGACGCCTCTTGAGCGGCCGGAAGAAAATATCAGTCTGACGTTTATAAAGGTCAACAGAGCCGCATATGTTGACTTATCTCAGGGTTTGCTTTCGGGCCTCTGGGGAGGCTTCAGAGGTCGTTTGCCGCTCACGCAATCCCAGTGAAGTCCAGCCCTGACGATCTACAGGACAAAGAGTATATAGATTCTAAAATCCCTGCATAGGTAATAATAAAAAGTAAAAAAACGAGTCCGAAAAGGATAAAAAAGACCTACAACAGACGGGATTCGCTGGTGGTCACCCACCCAACTACTAACCGCCCGGCGTGTGGCTTAAGTACGGCTGAGCGGACGGGAAGCCCTGTTTTCCACACCCTATGGTCGTAGGTGAAGGGAACAAATTTTATGTGGTTTTTATGGGAGCCGAAAAGCCTGCCCTGAGGATTCTGGGTTGTCCCCCCTTTTAAAGGTACCTATTTGTTGCCTAGGTGTTGAGGGGAGGGGTCCACGGCTTTAGATGTGCCCTCCACGGGATGCCCGTATGTCTCCGTAGCACACTCTTGAATCTACGATCCATATCGTCAATAATATAATATCTTGTTTCAGCTCGTATCCGAGGAAATAGGAGCAATCTAGTTCCTCAAACGTGGTATTATGTCTCAGAGGATATCTCGCTACCGATTATATTAACCCAGCAGACGGCTGCATTGCTGCCCTGGCGCGTTTGCGCATACAGTATCTCAGCCCAGGTCAGAAGAAATGAAAGGGAAAGGACATACAGCTTTGACGAACCAGCAGAATACTGCTGTGTTCAGGCATTGGAGATCCCCTTGGTTTGAAGATGGCCCTGGCTCCCCGCCAGGAAGACAATCTGAGACTAGATGCAGGGCTCAAATTCATTTCAGAGGAATGACCATAACTCCTTATCCATCCACGGATCTGCCGGCTAATTATCAACCAGAAATTTCGCCACAGGGTTGTCCTCACGTTCACGAAGAAGGTACTGGGCGACTTCTTTGCGGGAGTAACCTGAACGGTTTTTCTAAATTCTCCCTTGGGATACTCGAAACTTACTTGTTCCAGCTTATCCAAGCTCCTCAGATGCTCCACTGCGTCTGGCCATGATCCGGAGAGAAGATATGGGCTTTGAAGGTGTAATGCTTTCAGTTCCTTGTTGCAGCGCTCTGTTAAGGCTCTTACTTCATCTTGATGGAACGGGATATTTTCCAGTGCCAGAGTCTGCAGGCGTGGCAACGTTCATGTTTGCAGCGGCAGGATCTGAGAGCCGCAGAGATTTTTGGCACCTCGTAGGAGCAGGGATAGTGTCCGAAGCAGTATGAGTTTCTCTAGCCCCTCTACGTCGCAGAATGCACGCGTCAGGTTCCCCAGGTGTTGGATCTCGCTGTATGGACGGTTGTTGTCTACAGCCAAGGAGCATTGTTGAGCCCACGGGTGGATAGAGGTATTTACCCTCTTTACCTTGTGTAGGACGTGCCTAATGCAGTCAAGCTGCTCTGATGATATCTCCAGAACAGTGAGGTCGGAGGGAGGGGAAATAAAGAAGTCGAATTCCGTTGGGAATGTTGAAGATTCCTCCAAGGCGCTGAAGATGTCCGGGATGAAATGCGCAGGAGGGGTCATGTCTGCGTCATAGTTCCCTTTGCCAACTGCGCGCCATTCCTTCTCAATCCAGACACACTTCCTATAGACCCTTTCCTGTCTGTCTATTTCTTTATCACTGCCATCCAATCTGAAATGCGTCTGTTCATATATATCCAGCTTGTTCTATAGATGGCCTTCAGAACACTTTGCGAACAGTGAGAAGTCTTTCGCCACAAGGGCGTCGTAGGACGATAGATTAATCTCAACACTTTCAATCAATTTGGCAATTGCGGGGTTCTGGGGTAGTCCTTCCAGTCTGTCTAGAGAGACCCGTGATATGTAAACTGAGACATGGCGGAGTAGCATCGGGGCAATGATTTCGGCAAGTCGTTTGGAAACAAGGCGGGCAGCAGCCAGGTCAGGCAAGTCTTTCAGATACCCAACACAGTGAGCAAGGATCTCTGACAGTAGATAGTGAAGTCCCATCTTAGTGATATTCTGCGCTGCAAGGACAGAGGCAGAGCCAAAACTTGGCGTCTAGGTCTCAAGCCTGGCAAGTCGAAAAATGCCTCTTGGGAGAGAACTGGGCCAGATCCTGAATTCGCTAACCCCCTCTCCAAAGCGAGATAATATCTTATCAAGTTATTAAGTATCCCTGCTACATCTACAAAGCCTTTAGCCACAGATCAGCCTGTCAGATTCTTCACTGCACTCGCTCCATTACCACAGGTGCGACTTGTGCTGAAATGTCAGCGGAATATTACCACTATAACCTATCGGTATGCCAAGAATCCTACCAACCTAGTCAGCACACGATGATCCGGACCCTTCGAGGTCAGAATCCCTGCAATAAAGGAATCATACTGCCTATTCCTATAGTCGCCTATTTTTCTTTGTTATAACTTTTGATATCATATTTTTGGGTTTCCATATTCGGAAGGTCATAGGCCCCTAATTCGTGAGATAAATAGTCAATTAGCTAAGTAGATTCGAATAATCAGATCTTCATCATCATACCTTCGGATTACTAGGTCCGCTCAGTCCGACATGAAATAATGGCACAAAACAGTCCTATTCAGACAGAATCAGTCAATCAAATTGCTGCTGTCTAATGCTTCCAACACTGAACTATCTCTGCCTTAAAACATTGATGTTAGTATCCAGGACAGTATCGTAAACGTATGCTGTCCACTGGTCAGATCTGCGGTCATAAAAAAAAGCTTGATCAGCACATTGTATTATCAAGTATCAGGCGGAGGCGGACCCCAGATAGGTTTTAATATCAGTCATTGATAACCACCTGGTATCATTGGTTGGAGACATATATGGACCTGTGGTTCGCATCAGAGGTACCACGAAAAGAACGCCGGTCAACATTCTGACGTGTATCATCGTAATTGACAGCGGGATGCCTTCAAAAGATGATGCTGATGAAATCTGAAAGGTAAAAGCTTAACTCGAAATATTCCTTTGTTGATATTGTTCCAATTGCTCCAGCCATATAGATCATTGCGCATCTGTGGACGGCTCGCCTCGTCTACTCTTTCTCTGCCTCCAGCATGAGGAGATACTGGCACAAATATCTCGACAATGTCGTCTACCACTACTTACCGTTTCGAATAAAAAGGCCTCTAGCGGCGGGATCATTACAGATCAGGTCAAACGCCTCACAGGTGGCAGGTAGATCTACTGGGGCAGGAGACTGGTCAGGTACGAGAGCAATCTTTCTTTTCCAAGCAATCGATCAGAGCTCCTCTGATGTCCGATATGGAGTATAGAGGAGAAGGAGAAAAAGAAGGACGACGACAAGTTTGACGGCCACCTCGGTGCGAGCTCGTTTCTTATGCTTCTAATCGCAGGAGGCGTCGCCGCTGGAGTCAGCGGATATAATGGTTATTTCTACCTCTCCGCCTTCGAGAGGAGTCAAGTGCACATCAATCGGGAGCTGGGACACATGATGACGATGATAGAGCATCAGGATGAATTGCGGCGGGTCAACCTGGACAAGCAGGAGCGGGAACTCGTAAGACTGGGAGAGAGGATCAACAAGCTGGAAGAGAAAACACGGTCCTAGTTGATATGAGAGAATGTTAGGAGACAACAGGCAAAGGAAGATAAAGGAAATATGATTATTTAGTCTCTTCTGGTTATTAACGAGGATGGAGTGCAAGCCCTTTTTAGAGGAGACTCAAAAGGGGCACAGAATAGTGAGGTTTTGGCACTATGCTTACACCCACTGGATAACGTCTATGCTGACTCGTACATGCTCGAGATGTGTAGCAAAACAACCCTTCTTAAAATTACCTATAGCCATTAACGCGTTGCAGCTCCATTCTGCCATTGCCAAGGTCATAAACGACGTGCTTTTTATTTCCCCCAACCTATCTTGACGCTAATATCTGTGGATCAAGAAGTTATGATACGCCCTGCCCTTATCAACTGCTTCTGTCGCGGAGATAAGCGGGTCTTCGACGGTCAAGCATTGGCCAAGGAAGCCGTTAGACAAGGGTGACCAATGAAGAAACTCTTGATAACTATGAGGGCATCCCGATTGCGATGCGCGGACCTTCGATTATCTCTTATCGCCAACCTGCCAGCTCATACAGTACTAAAATGCCAGGAGATTGTTCAGTCCCAAGTTGGCCAATTGGCTCGCGTGGATATCCGGTCTAGGAGTGATAAAATGCGATCAGCCATCTTCTACAAGCTCCATGGAACGAGCAGAGATGCTTGTTCTCCGTCCCACTGTACTTTTTCTACAAGACGTTGCGAGAAGCCTAAGCGAGCAGTAGCTCTCATATCCTAACCATGGTAAAGATAAATTCGATTAATCTCAATAGACTGCAGTTACGCTATCATAGCCCCTATGTCCAGAACATAATTGCGGGCATCTGTGTTGGATTCTCTGCAGGAATCTATGTGGCATTGAACCTGTGAGGAATAAATCCCAAAAAAGCATTTAATATGAACCACAAAGCCTGGGACTTCAGAGCTGATGAGTTCGAATATATGGACCCATGCAGCTTAGGTGCCAGTGGTGGTCGACCTGATTCGGCACAAGTCGTCGAGGTTGTCAATGCGACGCTGTGAGCATGAACCACGAATCCTTTCATTTCCAATTCCACAATATATAAACTTACTATTGTTTTCAGAAATGCGGTCTGGTTCTTCTCATCATCATTTGGTGGCTCGATCCTGAACAAAATCGGGCCCGCGGTGACTATGTGCATTGGTGTTTTAACTTACGTTTGTCTATGTGGTAAGTTTAGACACGATAGGCACGCACAAGTTGCTATGGGCAGCCTCGAGAACCGATGGAATAGACTGATTCTGCATAGGGCTCCTCTGGTACTTCGACGAAGTTGGGGAACGAGTGTATCCGTATTCTGCTGGTGTTGTCATCGGTATAGGAGCCGGCATGGTCTTCGTGACTGCCGGATATATCCAACTCGCGTAGGGTTCACAGCCTGATTCCCTGTTAGAAAAGCATTACTAATAAGACCAGTTATCCTGAGGAGAAAGAGAAAGGTTCATATATTACGATGCAGTCGAATCTTCGGGCTCTCGGCAGTGTTATCGGTGGCATTATTCCCGTAATTATCAATCAGTGAGCCTTGAAAGATTATCATTGTATGCGCTGGAGCAGATAGAACTCGAGCATGCTAAGTTCTTTATACCACCCAGGAACTCCGCAACGACAGGCGGCGTCCCTCGAGCTGTCTACATCAGCTTCATAGTTATCATGAGCTGCGCCGGTTTCCTCGGGCTCCTGCTTCTTCCGCCGCACAAGCTGAGGCGGGACGACGGGTCCATTGTAGCGGCAAATCCTCCTCGAAGCGCATGGGAGGAATTCCGTTCTAATCTCCTGATCTTAAAAGACTGGAAATTGCTGATGATGTTCCCTGCTTTCCTTCCCGCGGAATGTTTTCTCGTGTACAGTGGTTCCGTCAATGGTAAGCTCAAATCCAGAGAGTTTTTGATTTATTGACGAGCCTGATAACACCTATTTGCTACAGCATATCATAACAATCTCAGAGTCCGGTCGCTACTCTCCTTTATCGCCGTTGTCGCGCAGATTCCATGCGGATTGGCCTCCAGTGGATCCTTGACCACAAGATCTGGGGTAGGAAAAAACGTGGTCTTATTGGACTTAAGGTGGTTACAGTGCCCCTGACAGCGGCGTGGATCTGGGAAATCGTAAGCCTGATCAATCCTCGTGGTGTACTCAAGAAGGAATTGGATACATAGACAGGTACTTATTGCTCTGCGCCTTAAAAGATTAGGGTTCGAAATTACAACAGACAGGAACATCGCACTTCACCGACGGACTGGAGTGACAGCAAATTTGGCTGGATTCTCGTTCTCTTTCTGCTGCTGTGGGTATCTTGCGTACGGAAAGCCACTCTCTTCACAACACGACCCCTGACTGACACGAGGACCAGTCCCTTTGGCAGTACATCATCATGTACTTCCTAGGTGCTCTTACGAACAGCCCCAAAACGCTGACCTACTACGCGGGAGTGTTCCGCGGTGTCCTCGGCGCCGGAGAGGCGATCTGCTTCGGTCCTGATTCGATCCCCATCCCGTTCATCGAGGAAGTCGGAGGATTGTTTGCCTTTTACGGTGTGGGAATACTGGTTTTCTACTACCTGTGTCTCATCCAAATTAACGACGAACTACTTCAAGGATGGTGAAGACGGTGTTATTGTACCGAACCATGTCCTAGCCGAGAGAGGCTTGCAGGGGGAGCAGATCGTTTCCGAGGGGGAGGAGGAGCGAGCTACGGTGGATACGGAGAAAGGGAGTCCTCTTCCGAAAAATGATTGAAATGAGAAATGTAGTTGGCAGTTGGGTCTTGCCGTGTTTGAAAAGAGATCAATGACGGATGATTTTGCTCTGGAAAGAAATCCAGTGGGCAGAAAAAATATAGTGGATAAATAAGTGGTCCGATATCGGCTAAAGATATCGTCACAAGTAGAAATATATTCTCCTGCTGTACCTGAAATGGGATTAATGTGCATATTTGTTGAATCTAGCGGTCTCAAACTATCTAAAGGATAGGACCGAATGCGGCAGACCATGCCCGGATCCCGGACCTAGATGTGTTTCTTCATAAAGAAAACACCAGTTTCTTTATTGAGTTGTTTGAGGGCCACCGGAAGACGCTAAAAAATCATATGCAGGTGAGCGGACTAGTCAAATCATCCTAGAAGATTATGAAGCAATCAAAGAAGTGTGTTTGTCTATAAAGTCCTTCTGGACTCCCTTTCAGAATAGTTTCCTTCACGGCTGTTCAACTTATTGGAATATCCTCCATAGCTCGATTTAATTGACAGTTCTACTCATTCAGAAGTCACGCAATTGCTTTCATGCCAATATTTAATATTTCATCAACATGTAGAAGGAGCTCACAAATTTTGTACCCAAAATGTTAAAAGGATATGACACCCCTACAATTTCTATACTCGCTACTCATCATCATCTTCTTCTTTAGTAACCTGAGCAGTTTGCCTTCACCTCCTTCGTATCTTTCAGCTGGCTGACATCCACTGACAAAATTTCCCCCGAAATCACTTCGAACTGGCGTTGGCATCACAGTTCTCGTATGCAAGCCGCATGTTCGAGCTGAAAAAGAACAGAGTCCAAAGGTACCCGACAGGTTTCCATGCCCACATCATCTTATCAGTGTCTGATTTGCGGAAGAGACGCAAGTGAAACGCTTGAACCGCATTCTCAAATAGGATAGCCAAGCCAAAGCACGCGTAGAGTATGCCTATAGGAACAGAGCTACATGGAGAGCCTGCAGCCCTGTATCCAACGATGTGCATGAAACCGGAGAGACAGAAGCAGAGGAATCGCCAATTGATCGAGCGGCATGTGTTCGGGGATGCGAAACACTGAATGGCTGATCAAAGCTGCGTTCGACACGAAGCGTCTGTACATCAGGCCGTGCCAGAATTTACTGGGGTTCTTAGATACGAGGACACCAGTCTGGAAATAGAAGAGTAGGACATACCTCCAAAACCTGCGTAGTGTGTACGCCTCGCGGATATCGCCGTAGAGCGGCGGCCATCTTTCAGGGGAATCGCCCAGCAAGACTGCAATGGCAGAAGCAAGTCGATGCGCGGCACTATGCGTGATGTAGAGACGTAGAAATCCATTTACGGCGAAATACACCCGCTCTAAAACATCGCTCAGCCGGCTGAAGAGGTGTGCCTTAGAAGAAGCCAAGTCATAATCAACATTGAAAAAAGAATTAATAGTATCTGAGGGTACAGCCAATCAAAGAGGTAGAGGAATACGAATCCAGAGAAGCGCTGAACGAGGAACTCCCTCCGAGACGGAATATACCCCTTGTCCTTCCTCGAAAACGGCGGGAGGTTTTTGATCTGCCATTCTAGCCCAACTCCCCGGGGATTGCTCAACAGCCTAATTGCCCATTTGACTTTGCTCAAAAGGCTTACTGCATGCCCCCGAGAAGGAGTGTTAATCAAACACAGCCCGTAAGACCCATACAAAAAGATCCCAACCATGACGTGGCCAAAGAAGAATCGATGTTCTGATGAAACAAGGGAGACGTCGGCATGTCGAATAGCAAAGGATTCAAAGAGCGCGAGGACGAAGAGAGCGGCGAAACGCGGTATTGTCTTTGGGGGAACAAATATAAGACAGGTCCCAAGCACGGCATAGCTGCAGGCGAGGAGGAAATAGGGACGAGCGTCCAGTCTCCCATCTGTCAGAGGGATCTTGATATTAGCTAAGAGATGCGAGCTGAAGGACTCTGAAAAGGATATTATTCACAGAAGCTGATTCCTAGAAGAGCTCTGGAGGCGCCGTCCGCCTGTTGAAGTGCCGTAGAAGCCATTCCAAATCCGTGGATGAATGAAAACACAATGCTTACATGTGCAAATATGAAACACGAGCCATTCAGGTCACGATGAGAGAAAACTGGGAGAGAGCGCCAGTTACATAGCAGGCCTTCACTCTGCTGATGCATTAAAGAGTCATACTAGGTACGGAAATAAAGAAGTCGATACGATATTCAATAAAGCATGGTCAATGGATTTAACTGAAGAGACAAGCCTAAAACCGTATGAGCTCTAGGAAGTCTGACTAGCAATACATAAAGCATGACCACAACCTGGATAGAAGATGTTTGATGCTGGTTAGAAGGTAATAATTATCAAGTTAGGTACAATAGTATCTGTAGATGTTGAGGACAAATCGCTGGCATATCAGTACTTGCGATTGCCGAGTACGCGTACACGATATTTGCTGCATTCAATATGCCATTCAACTAGGATCTACTCCGTAGATGAGCCAGGTCTATTCACTTTAAATGGCAGATATAGGCTGTGTGAGCGCTAAAGATGCAAAGCCCCCAGAGAGTGGTCAAGAGCCTGAGGACTTGATTATCTTTAAATGATAGAAAGTAGGTCAGCAGGTAGAATGCCAGATAGTTATAAATGATATTATTGAAGCCTCAGTGAGCGACACGAACGGTTAAGGGCTTGTGTAACATGTACCTAGGTATCGGGGGGGGGGGGGGGGGGGGAACGTGCACGTGGCCCGTGCGCGAAACCCCGTCCGCTCGAGAGGCCACCTACCGACATCGCAGGTCGATCTATATAGCAGGCTGCGTTTCTGCTGTGCGCACTCTTTCCTCTACTTTTTTTTCACCTCGAGGTAGTTCACCATGGCTGACGACGAGGAGAAGGCAAGGGCAGAGAAGCTTGCCGCTGCCAGAAAGAGGGTAAGTCTGCGCCCGCTTCACGATCAACGCAGTCTGGGAAGGGCATGAACCGGGAATTGTTTATTGATACACCTTATTTTTTTTTTACAGGTTGCGCAGCTTCAGAAGCAGAAGAAGAAGGCTGAAAAGAAGGCCGCAGCCGGAGAGGAAAGCAAAGACAGTATTCCCGCGGAAGAGACTCCCAAGGAAGAGAAGAAGGATGCGAACGAGACCGCAGAGAAGGAGCAGCCAGAACAGCCAGAGGAGCCAAAGGAGCCAGGGAGGCAGGAGAAGCCAGCGGAACTGCCTTCAGAACCTATGCCCGATGCCCCAAGATCCCCTGGTCCCGAGATACCGCCCGAAAGTACCAAGGAAGACAAGCCGCGCGAAGGGCATGAGCGGAAGCTCTCTCTCTCCGCCCAGTCGAAGATGCGGTCGTCGTCATTCCGGAAATCATCTATTTCGCAAGGATTAACTCCTCCTTTGCCCCCTGCGGCGCTGAAGTCTCCTCCGCTCCCTCCCTTGACCCCTGATGGCGACTCTGTGCAGGAAGTTTACCGCAAGCAGGCCATGAGACTGGAGGAACTCGAGAAGGAGAACAAGCGTCTCGAAAAGGAACTAGAGGAAGCGAACAGACGATGGAAGAAGACGGAGGACGAACTGGAAGATCTGAGAGAGGCTAGCGGGGACGTCGTAGAGCTGAAGGACAAGTTGGAGAAGGCAGAACAGAAAGCAGCAGAGGTGGAGAAGCTGGTAAGTTACACTACATCAATTTTCCCGAGGTTTCGCTGCGGACCTTTGAATCGCGGGCAGCTGGCTGACCTGGTCCGTCGTAGAAAGTCGAAATCGCTTCTCTACAGCGCCAAAATTCGCAGCTCCAGAGCAGGTCACACCGAAGTGCAGCCAGTATATCCGTTTCTGGCCCCTCGGAACCACCTCCTGCGGACCTACTGCAGCAATTGGAATCTAAATCTGCCACAATCGAGGCGATGGAACTGGAGATATCCAATCTACGAGCACAACTAAACTCTCAATCTGCATCCAACGAGGCCCACAAAGCTCAGATAGCTGCGTTGGAAGAGAAACTCTCACGCAGCGAAACCGCTCTAGAGAAGACGCAGCGCGAGCTCGCGGACACGAAGCACGCCCTGACACGAGCCGCAGAGAAGGCCATGACGGAAGGCGTGAACAAGACCTCCACAGAGACCCTGATCAAGGGTCTGGAGCGGCAGATTAACGATCTAAGGGAGGCAAAGTCGGAAGCAGAGAAAAAGATCGAAACGCTGGAGAAGAAGCTCCAAGCGCTCTCGAATCTGCACAAGGAGTCGGAGCTGCGGCACCAGGTACGGCTCCGCGAGAGCGAGAAGACGGAGAAGGAAGCGGCGGCTCTGAGGAAGAAACTGGTCGTCCTTGAGAACGAAAATCTGCGACTGAAGGAGGAGCGCGAGCGCGCCAAGAAGCGAGACGCCGTCGGGGCCGACGACGAGGGGCTCGACGAGCTCGAAGATGAAGAGCGCCGACGCCTGGAGCGGAGGATCCGCGAACTCGAAGGCGAGATCTTCGACCTGCGCCGCGGAATCTGGAAGGAGAAGAGAAAAGAACTCGCGGGAGAGCACGATGTTGCACCCGCAGAGCCATCTCCCGGTGCGAACACCTTCGACGACGTGGACCTGGTCGGCGGCGTCCCGGACCACTCCCGTCGCCGCAGCGTCGCAACCGGTCGACCGCAGCAGCAGCATCAGCAGCAGCATTCTTCATTCACGACCGTCATCCAAAGCGGCCTCGCCGCCTTCACGGGCGGCGGCAACCGCGGACGTCGTCCGTCGAACCAACACAACCCCCCCGCGACTCGGGGCAACCTCGAACTCCTCCCGGACAACGACGACGATTTCGACGAGGAGGCGTTTGCGCGGGCGCAGGCGGAAGAGGAGGCCCGGAAGCGCGTCGAGTGGGTGCGCGAGGTCAAGCGCAAGCTGAAGGACTGGAAGGGCTGGCGGCTGGATCTGGTGGACAGCAGGGCTGGAGCCGAAGGGGCTGGCGTCGGGATGGGTGAGATCTTTGAGGTCTAATCGTAATCGTTGCATCTGATAATACCTACCACCTGCAGGAAACAGGTCGTTATGGATGATAGGTCCGCTAATTATGTTTTTCGTTCGTGAAACTCGTGTATTTCTATTTCAGTTAGTCTTGTCGTGCGGCATGGAATGCCTAAGTTATGAAATGATAGGGTCAAAGGCATGAGATGATATCCCGGGAGAGTGCCATGAATTTCTTAGCAATTTTATGAACTTTGTGACCGTTCTGACCTGAAGTTTGGCGCATCAAAATCCCCGCTTAAATCAGTACAACATTGATTGACGAGTAGCAGAAATTCTAAGAGTACAAGATGGATATCCCGACAAAATCCAATCAGCAGAAAACTCTAAAGCCTAAACTCCTCCCTCTTTCCATGGGACCAAAAGCACTGAGATCTCCAGAGAAACAAGAAACAAGTTCAAACAAACAATGCAGATAAAATAAAATAAGAACGAAGGGTTTTATTCACTCATCCTCCCCATGCAGGAGCTTCCCGTTCAGAACTCCATCCGACTTCCCCCTGGCCCTCCGCCGGCCTATCACCTCCACAAACCACCCGCTGAACTGATACAACCAGCCACCAGTGACCATCACGCCCGAGACGATATTGATCAAACGGACCATGAGGCCCAGGAAGCTGCCGCGCTCCTCGCTCACGAGCAGCATGATCGGCTCGATGTTGTACTTGAAGAAGATCCCCGGGACGTAGTACGGGTTCTCGGGGATGGCGTGCGACTGGCTGGTCACGGCGTACTGGTTCGTGAAGACGACGTCCTTGTCCCTGCTCATGGCCTGCAGTACGGCGGGGGAGTTGGTGTTGTATTTGTCGACGACGCCCCTTTTCCCCTTGGAGTAGATGGTGGGGACGATCGAGACGAAGTACTGGTATTTGTAGTAGTGGTCTTCGGTCGTGGAGATGGTCTTGTCGAGCGGGTTCAGGAGGGATGGGTAGTGAGGGCCGAAGGACAGTTCGGTGATCATGTGGGAGAAGTTGAATGCTGTTGCGTACATACATACATCAGCTGAGGTCCGGATCCTCATCGGGAGGGGAGGGAAGGGACAACATACCGCTGTGATCCAGATGGACCCCAGGCTCCTGATATCCATGGCCCCTGGCCGTAATGTGGAAATCACCCTGGACCTTGTTCCCCTCGAGGCTGCCAAAGATGCGGCACGAGTCGATCGGATCCCCCCTCCTGAGTTTCGGCCCCTTGGGGAACTTCTTCTTCGAGCTCCTGACCTCCCCCAGCACGTGGCGGACATGCACGTCCTCCTCCTGCGCCTCCAGCCGCCCGCTATCCTCCTGGCTGAGCGTCTGGTACTCGCGGACCCCCTTGGACCGCTCGAAGTTGCGCTTCTCCATCCACAGGTTCCAGCTTGTGTCGTGCTTCTGCAGCAGGTCCCCCGCGAGGATGCGGTCGCCCGCAGCGTCCTGGACGTTGACGCGCAGGGAGTCGCAGGGCATGTGGACGACGATATCCAGATTCAATTGGAGCTCATGTCCGACTCCCTTCTCGACGGTGAAGTGGTGCTTCTCGGTGCCGCGGAACCAGGTCCGGAGCTCTGAGAAGGCAAGGATCGTGCTTATTATGAGGACGACGACCGTCCATTGTCCACCGCGACGGGAAGGAGAGGTGTACGAGGGCTTTGTCTTTGCTGGAGAAGAAGCATTCCGGTCAGCATGGATTTTAAGTGACGGTAGTAATATGTTCGATATGGATGAGTATAGGTCCGCGGAGAGTGACAATGGCCACGGAGCGCAAAAGACAAGAGTGTAATGGACAAACTGCGCAGCCGTCGAGGGTCGTAGCACTCACGGAAAGCATCGAATGTCCTCAGTCCTGTCCTAATTCCAGCTTTCTCCCCAAAGGCATCCTCGTCGAGGCCGAACCCATTCATCACGACCGGCGAAGTGTTCAGCGCGCAGTAAGCAAAGGCATGAAGGAGAGTCAGTATGAAAAAGATCAATTCAAAAACCCGCGCAAGGAAATATAGGAAGCGAATGCGAAGGCAAAACTGCGCCAGCGAGGGGTCTGGGAGAGGTCCGCAGGGATGCTTGCGCCATGGTCTTTGAGGCCAGGTATCCCGGAACGCGCTGCGGAGTCGGTGGACCGCGGGGGTGTTTCTAAAACTCAGACACGCTAACCCCCTTCTGGCCACGCTAAAATTAGGTAGTCCCACAAGTCAGCTGACATGGAGGCTTGATTTAGATTTTTTGAATCCAAATCCAGACCTCGGACCTCATTATTATTAATAATGAAGGATCAAATATCTTCAAAAGTGATATAAATGGAAGATCAAAATATGTTGTCAAGAAGATATAGTGATCACAGTAAGATTTAACACATAAAAAAAGGTGATTTGGAGAAAGATATCTTTATTTGTTTTGGATTTTCCTATCAAGTTGCTGTCCAACTCTCGTGACTTTATGACAGCGTTGCCATTTAGCGTGTCCGAGTTATATAGTAGTAACGGACCGCGGAGCTTCCGCCGTGCTTATTCAAGCATCCCCGCCGCATCGCAATGACATGTGTTGTCTGCACGCCAGTTTCAATTATGTTGATCTCCAGTTGATTATTAGCGTCTGTTTATTTTCCAGATGTGTGTATTGTTCTGCGTTACGTGGTTCCCCCACGCGGTACTTTTATAGTACAGTTTGCCATCATATGAACCTAACCAAGCATGCGACCCGAGAAAACACCCCCGAAGTGTATCGCGTAGTCAATCAGCGATGGCGGAATGGAGACAAGGTTTCCCAAGAGGCGAAGCTCCGGTCGGAGGTACGCAGGCCGGGAGAGTCGCAACTGGAGGATCTTGGGACGACCTGCGACATTGACATGGCATCCTGGGCCCCTCTTTCTGCGGCGACTTGCCTGATTGATCCCGCCAGGGTCAAGCGTCGAACAGGTCTTATTCTCCTGGCAATCGCAGCACAAGTACTGACGGCCAGGCGGTCTACAGTCCAGACCAATGCATCTAGAGTGTCGCCATGTAAGACAAAAAACGACAACAGACACCGTCCACGTCCAACTTATCCCGTCTACCGCAACACGGAACTGAAAATTCGAAGCTCCGCACTTTGAAATCGCCAAACTGGGGGGGTCGATGAAGAGTACCATTTTCAACAGCGAGAGAAGCTTGGCAGAATGAGACAATGTTTTTGGGCCTCATGTTCCTGAGCACCATTTGGAAGATTCAGGAGGTAAAGTAACCCCCACCACTCTCTGTGAGCCGAAGATTTCTTCCAGCAGGAAGAGGACAGAACGGAGGTCAAGGCACGGAAACCAGGAGAGCGTTGCAATGCCGATGCATTTACAATGGGCGGGAGCGCCGCAGAGCATAACACACTCCTGCAAGAAAGTTCAACAATGGCGACATGGTGTAGTGAGATGAGGATTAAATGAGCTGTGTCTTGCATCCTTCTGGAGTCAACAAGGAAGGCTTTAGCCCGTAAAACAGCCGCAGTCACTGAAGGCACTGTATCAAGTGCACCGCACAAGACAATAAGGAAGCCATGAAACCAATATACATCTGTTTCAGGGCTCTTCCAACGCGGAATCGATGAAAAGTGATCGGGAGCTCAACCTGGCTGTCACACGATACTTCAAGATCTCATGCCGCAAGGCGCAGGAAAGTGACAGTAAGTGTATTGAATAGTGGTGAGGGATAAAGCCATATTGTCGGATGATCGATATAGAATCTCCATAGAAAAGTGAAATCTGTAAACAGTCGATGCTGAAGCTCGTTCAGGGGTGTTGGTGGGCTAAAGTTAATTTTCAATGTTCCAGAGATAATTGACTCAGTTTGCTGTTCATCTGTTGGGCTAGAAGTTTGCTGAAGCGGCCTGCGTGCGTTTTGAAGTAGAGATGCAGTCGATAAATCAGAAGCTTTGTGAATACTGGCCAGGTCAATTCGGAAAACCGAGGGTCGCAGAATTCCTTCATCTTCAGTCCATCGAGAGATTGTCAAGAGCCCCGCATCTAGATCAACAGCGTAGACATAATCCAGGTTCGAATGAAGCGGACTTGGGAAAGGAACTGGCTCCCACTCGTCCGTTTTCCTCGCTGTTTCCTGGAGTTGTTTGATTCTTTGAAATGTGACTTCATCGCCTGGGGAACTGATTCGTCCTCGGAGTCGGCAGGAGCGATACCATTTCCCTAGAACACGTGGTTAGTGCAGTAGATAAAGCGTGCTTTTTGCTTTCTACACACCATCAACATGTAGATTCCAGAGACCCCTGCTGACCATAGTACTGAATAAGATGTGGCTGCGAATGCTGCTGGTTGAATCTCAACAGCAGTTTTGAGAATGATGTAGCCAATGCTCCACAAGAGGTGCTGTCTGTTGACAATTTGTGAGCGGCTGTCAGTCCACAGACCTCACTCTGTAAAGCACCGTATTTGCCTTATTCTGTCACTGGTATCTATCTGTCTTCGGCTGGATTGACAGTACAGCTGTATATTCATGAGTTTGGAAGCATTCAACTTGTCCCTTGTTCGAGCGAGTAGGTGAGAGTTTTCAGTCTCAGCACATGTACCCTGACAACATGTTTAATCTGACACCAACGCCAAACACATCCAAAACCTAGTAGCTGGGTATCTACATCACCGGAAACTGAAGTTACCCACCATAGTGGAAAAAAAAAAAAAACAATTGCTTATTTAGTGGGATGTTTAGCTCTAGCATGGTCGCTCATGCTGCAAGCTTCTCCTTGAACCCACTTCCTACACATCGGAATACGACAGCAGCAGACCTGCTGGTTCGCTCTTTAGCACACGAGTCGGAGAAAATCAAGTTTATTATAATCCGATATCCTCTGCGAAACTCTCCGAGCAGGGTTTGTACATTACATAGCAAGAATTGAGACAACACCGCTACCCGAGCCAATTCCACAAACAAGGACACAGTGACTCCTCACCTCATGCACTGCGGGTCTATAAAAGCCGCAGGCTGTTCTGCACAAAATAACTTTGTTCATACCGCTTTCCCAAAAGTTATGTAAATGAATGAAGATAAGATGTTCATGTCACTTTGATCAATCCATCACAACCGAGAGCCTGCACCAACGACTTTAATGATCGTCAAGAAGAGAGATGATAAACATCAAAGACATAAAAAAATGAAAGAGAGAAGAATACATTGGGAAAGGGAAACTGGAAATCAAGAAACTTCAAGGTCATAACAGTGACAGGGACGCGTAGGCAGCGGCAAAAATACATTCGTCTTCACAACAGATGCAGATGTTCAACCAGGGGTATATGACGGACTCTCTCAGCCTCCGCCTTTCTTGTCCAATCCAATTCAACTCAATCATGACGCGGAAGAGAAAAGCACTGGGATCCCCAACCTGTCTATGCTGCATACATGGTAATGATAGTCAAGAAGAAGAAGAAGAAAGATTATTAGGCCTACATATTGACGTAAGGAATACGGGACACGCTATCTCGTCTTCTGTCCACGAGTCAGCGCCTTGTTCGGAAAAAAATAATAATAACAATAATAGATAGTTCGGTATAGTAGCTCTCCCTAACTTACCAGGCTTGTTGCAGCCGCCGCCGTGGCGAGGTCTGGCTTTCCGCTGATGCTCCTCGTGGCGACCCTGGGCAGCGCTGTTCCAGAAACAGAACCGCCATTGGAACCCCGCTTCGTAGACACAGACGACTGGGCCCCGTTTACGGTCGACTGCCGCTTTGCAACAGTCGGCTTGACAGGGGAGCTGCTCGGAGCATCCTTAGTTCTGGCTACCGCGCCACCCTTAAGCGTCGTCCCAGGGGGCTCTGGGAGAGGCCGCCCGGAAGATGGAGCAGTCACCGTGTTTAGACGCTTGACTGGTGAATTCGTGTACGCCTGAGACTTGGATCGAGCAGTCGGCTTGACTCCCGTTATGAACTCGTGGTTCATACCCTCGTGGGGTGTCATTCGACGTGCCGGATCCCAGCGGAGGCAACGAGCCACGAAATCGAGGAAAGCCTCATCGTCACACTTCAGGACCTGTCTAAGATCCTTCGAGCTTGGCTTGCGCCGTCGACCTTTGGAGGAGACAACCACCCTAGGCTTGCCCATAGAATCGAAGAAAAGTTTTCTCCGAGTGCTCTTCTCTATTAGGTGCTTCTCTGGAGGACCGAAGACTTCCATAATGCAGGCTAGCTGCTCTTGCTCGTTCTCACCGGGGAAAATGGGGTAGCCAGTATAGAGCTCCGCGAGGATACAACCCAAACTCCACATATCGATGGGCATACCATACGACATGCCAAGAATGACTTCAGGAGACCGATAAAATCGGCTCTGGATGTAGGTGTATACCTTTTCGTGCTCGAAACAACTCGAACCAAAGTCGATCACCTTGATTTCGGTGCGCATTGGGTGAGCAAGCAGAACATTCTCGGGCTTGAGATCGCAGTGGATAACCCTCTTGTTGTGAAGAAGTATCAAAGTCCCAAGAAGTTGCTTCGTAAATCGACGAATAAGTTTCAAGGAGAATCCTCTGAAGTCATGCGCCTTGATGAATTCATAGAGATTCATCCCAAGGAGTTCGGTCGAGATACAGAGGTGGCCTCGGAAGTAGAAGCTTTGGGTGAAATTGACAACGTTATGACGGCGATGAGGATCCTAAACGACGCGATTAGTTTTCTGTCAAGACCAGATAGGGGGTACAGAGAGAGATAAGCTCACCCATTCTTTCAGCTTCTGAAGGATATTAACCTCCACCAATGCCTGCTGATGGAATCGCTTCTTGTTGCGAATGATTTTCACCGCAACCAAACCCCCCGTCTTGTGGTCGACGCATCTCACCACCTGCCCAAAGCTTCCTTTGCCCAGAACATCGAGAACCTCGTACCGATAAGCCAAGTGATCACCGATGACAATGTTGTAGTCACCACGCTCGTCATCGTATCCAAAATTCGTCGACTGCGCCTTCAGATCCCCGACGTGCTTTTTGGCCTTGCTTGTCCCGCAGAAATAAATGTCCTTGAAATCAATTATCTCGCCGCGCTCGAAGATGTTGAGATTCGCCATCCTCAGCGCCTGTGCTGGACTGACGCGTTCCTTCGGAGTTGCTTTGCGGCGCAGCTCCTCTAGTTCTTTGGCTGCTGCCTCAAGATCTTTTCGTTTGCTATTAAGCCTTCTCATTTCTTCCTCAGCAGCCAAATCATCTGCGTCTAGGGTCGGGTCCACGGGCCATTGTCTAAGCGTAGGGTTTGACTTGGCAGAGCTGAGGAGCTTGTGGACAGGAGACAGTATTGATGAGCTGGACCGGTTGTGAGAAGAGTCCCCTTCGCCAGAGTCAGTTGAAGGACTGGGGTCCCGCGCAGGACTCTGTTCACTGCCATGGCTGTTGTCCCTCGTGAGAGTGTTGGTAAGGCTAGACGCAGACGACTTTCGTCTCGACTTGAGATACGCCGGCTTTGAGGTTGGACTACTAGTTTGTGCGGTCGAGAGGTTGCCCCAGGTGGACGATGCGGGTAACCTAGGCGGTGGCATGTTATCATACTTTGCAGGGTCCGGTTCTGTCTCCGATGTCGCCTGCGCTTTGGAAATGCTGCTTCTCCGTGCCAGATTCAGCTTGTTTCTAAGAGAAGAAGAGCCATTCTCAGCATCCGTCAGACTTGACAGCTGGCTAAGTGTTTCAGCGTTAGCAGAGAACGCTGAAGCCTGGGTCTGAGGTCGCGGCCCGATTATCTTCGCCTGCGATCTGCTCTGTGAGTAGTCTCCGCTAACTTTAGGGCGCACGTAGCTGAAATCACCGCTATTCTTAGGCACCGAAGAGGATATGTAGGGAGAGACAGTCCGATTCTCAGTCGAGATATCCAGCGATCCGAGAGCACTTGAGCTGCCTGACGCTCTGAAGCCCGCAGAGTCTGAGCTAAGTGCGAAGTGAGATGTGCTGCTCCTTTCCCGGGCAACGGGTAGGGGATCCTGATCGCTGTGGCTGTGGAAGAAACTTGCTTTTGATGCAGTCATCGGAGTGCTAGGAGTCTTTGCTGTGAGGTGGTGAGGTGGAGTATAGGAGTTCTCATCTGCCTGCCTTCCATCTCGGTCCCTCAAAGCGTCGATCTTGGCTGCCATTGGTGTACTAAGCGGCAACAAGTTCAATGGAGGGAGCTTCAAAGGCTGCAGGTTCTTCTTTCCAATACTCGCCGATGACCGCATCTTCGCGTCGGGAGTCTTTGCATTCCGAGTGCTGGATGCACGGGTTGAATCGCCTTGGCCTGGATTAGCAACTGGCGTCACACTCGAGTCCGAGTCCCGCTTTGTAGCGCCGAGACGGCCAACTTCCAGTGACTTGCGAGGAGTCATGGATGATAGATCACCGTGAGACTGGCTAGACTCGAAGGCTTTCGGAATAGCGGGAACCGGCGGGACGTCGTCCTCGCCGGGTGCTGCTATGCTCTCAATTCGAGGCTTGGGCGTCGGTAGTCGAGAGGTTGAGAAACTCTGTGAAAGTCTCGGCTGCAACGAGCCATTTGAGTTGCGTACCGAAGTAGAGCTAGCGTTGGACGATAGAGACATGCCTGAGCTGTATGATTTGCGATTCGGATCAGGGGTAGTCCTGGAGGAGGAAGGAGTAACACTTTTTCGCGGTATCAACGAAGGTGACTGCGCTGATGATCGAGGACGAGGTCCAGGTTCCAGCTTGGTAGGAGGCGTATTGGGCGCTGGAGGCGCTTGAGACATCCGTTTCATCCGCCTCGCGTCAGTAGGGCTAATCGTGCGAGCCCCGAGTCCTGTGACATGCGGTGGCATCGTCGTAATCCTTTTGGCGGAAGACGGAGTTGTAGTCCTTCCTATTGTACTTCTCGCAGGGCTACGAGCAGTGTTCGTGGAAGAAGATCTAGAATGGCTGGCAGCTTCCGACGGTGTCAGGAGATTCTCCTGAGGCTCCTTCGATGGCGGCTGAAGCGATTTCGCTTTGACATTCCGGGCATTAGCCGTGACCTTCGTGTCGTCGCTGCGGGTCGGCTCCACGTTCTGCTGGCGAGCACGGAGGGAAGAAATTCCGTCATTACTGGACTTTCTTGTCGACAGGCTTGGACGTCTCCGCGTAGTCGCGGCACCGGAACCCTCCTGTGTGAGTGTTGCAGGTCCTGCCGATTTTCGCGGCGGCCGAGAAGCAGCAGAGTTCGAGGGAGGCGCCGGTGCTGTGCTCTGCCGACGACTTCGACCCGAAGGAGCAGGAGGAGGAGGCATTGAATTGTGCGTCGAAGTCTGGCCGGATAGACGGGCCGCGTCGCTTTGCCGGCGAACCGAGTCGCTTCTCGCTCTCTTCCCAGTTGGAGCAGTCCCGTTGCCGGCCCCTGAACTGTTTGATTTCAAGGTCGTGTCCGTGTTCTCATCATAACCAGCACTCCCGTGTCCTGGCAGAGGGAAATTGCTTAGGCTGGGTTCACCCATAATGCTGTTGTGGAAGTCGTCAAAGCTGATCGGCGCTAGGAACTCACTGCCATCTGGCGGAGTCTGGTTGTTCTCATATTTCGTCGAGTTTCCAATGCTCGATGTCCCGAGACTAAGACGTGAGTTGCTGGAAACACTTCGCGTCGAGTCGTTCGTGGAGTCGAGAGAGGAGTTGACGGAATGCAGACCTGTACCAGACGTGTGTCTAGCAGCGATAGGACAGAACCAAGGTTAGCATGAAGCCCCAAAAAAAGAACCAGACCATTCTCAGGGGTAGATACCGCTTCACCGCATTCTCCTGTGGCCGTGGGCCCGAGGGTGCCTTTTGATCTCTAATCGACATTCTCCTCCTGGTTACCTGGCTAGTTCGTGATCCGGCAGAGCTCTTGGAGGACAACGATGAGGCGTTTGACTGGGTCTCCGCAAGGCCGCCATTTGACGCAGTCTTCTGCCTCCTGCGAGTAGGACCCTCTGCTGCGGTATCCAACCCCGTTAGCCGTGGTGCCATGTACCCTCCCGCCGGAGGCCTGCTCGACATCTTGGCCCGCGTACCTCCTGACCCAGAGTCGTCGTTCCGAGATGAATTGTTCGAGGTCCTCGACTGGACCGTTCGCGTCTGCGCCGTGGCAGACGTCTGCTGGGAGGCCACCTTGGCCGGCATGATCGATGCTGTCTCGACCGCGGAACCGCAGAGGGAGATCGGAGTCGTGGATCAGCGCACCAGGATGGAAGATTCCAGCGGGGAACCTAGCAGCAATGGCATTCAGTGAGCGAGCGTCGGGGGATGCCAGGCAAGCGACGTGGTCAACAAAGCGGCGACCCGCAACTTGGCTACCGGTCCATCGCGGGGAGAGGACGGCCGCTGCTCCAGGGGAGTTCGTTGGTTCTGGAAGGAGATACCCGACGAGATGGTCTGCGGCAGGGGGCGTCGTTCGGGGGGGGGATTGCTCGTGCGGAGCTGGGAGGTCGACAGGGAGGCGTTGGCGAGCACGCTGGAGGTGCTAGCGGTGGTCGTTAGGGAAACCCGGGCGTCTGCAGCAGCAGCGAGGCCGGCGACGAGGACGGCCGCCCACAACAGTCAACAGACAGGAATTGGGCACGAAGCACCACAAACAGCAACGCCAGGAAGGATCCTCCCGGTGGTTCAACAACGGTCTTGGTCTTTCTCGCCTTTTCGCTGCCCCTGGATCGACCCTGGACCTTCGGCCGTCGTGCTGCGGCTAGCGGGCGCCCTGCAAACACAGCAAACCGTCCCTGGCGGCTCTCCCCGCCGCCCGACCTCCACCGCGCATCATCATATCGAGACGCGCTCGCTGCATCGCCTCAGCGTCGCGGGGTCATCGTGCGGGCTGAGATGTATCGCCGTCTCCGGTTGCACGACTGTTGATGCGCCAATGGACGAGTACACGGCAGACGCCTTTGTCAACCGCGATGATACGACCGGTCATGGGGAGGAGGCGCGCAGCAGCAGACAGGAGCTGACGCCAGAGCTCTCCCCCGCCCAGCACCAGAGGATGGATTCTGGTGCTGGTCTGTCCCTCCAAGACCGTCTCTTTTCCAAGTACAGCCCTCCACCTCGAGAACGGTGGGCGTGGTCAGTAGGCTAATCGGTCCGTAGACTCCTGCAGCAGGTGATCCCGGAGGGCGATGTTGAAGATGATTCAGAGCCTGCAGAGGACAAACGCTCGTCCAAACAGGCCAAGCGGCCTGCATTCAGCCTGCCGCTGATGACCAACAACTTCCGCCGCTTCAACGCAAGGTACGCCGCCCTATGTGTCCTGTCGAGTGCCCCGTAGCTGAAGGCTTTCCAGAATCGGTATTGTATTCGTCTTTCAGAACCGGCTGGCACGCCTTTTCAGCTGGAGAAAGCCTACGCAGACCGTTGCATTTCTCTTCGTGTATTCATTTGTCTGCTTGGATCCCTATCTTCTCGTTGTCCTCCCGTTGGCCACGGTCTTGCTTTATGTCATGGTCCCGGCCTTTGAGGCTCGTCATCCCCCTCCCCCTTCCTCGTCGACGCTGAGCACTTCTCCCTACCACTCATATCAGGGTCCCGCTCTTGCTCCGCCCAAGACGATCAAACCGGCGAGCGAGACGTCGAAGGACTTCTTTCGCAACATGCGGGATCTGCAGAACTCCATGGCTGATTACTCTAACATGCACGATGCGATGGTTTCCTTCTTCTCTCCCCCCACGAACTTCTCAGACGAGAGATTCTCATCTGCCCTGTTTTTGCTTCTCTCTGTAATGACCGTATTGCTCCTGCTGACGGCGCATCTCCTCCCCTGGCGACTAATTTTCATGATAGGCGGAGATGCCGCTATTATCTCTGCCCATCCCCAGGTTCAGAGGTTTCTCCAGCGGCCGGCGCCGCGCACACCAGAACAGCAGTCCGGGGGGACGGGCAAGGCTGCCGCTAAGTCGGCCGACACTGTCGATTTCTTTGGCTTTTCGGTGCCAACATCTCTATCGTCGCTTAGGTTGCTTCTGGACTCCGTCGCTGATATCTCACTGGACTCTTATCCTGAAGAGCGTGAAGTTGAGATCTTTGAACTCCAGCACCGATCCCTCTCTCCATACTCCGCCTCTTCGGAGTGGGAGCACTTTCTGTTTACACCCACTCCGTACGATCCTCTCTCCCCGTCCCGTATCGCGGGTGACCGTCCGCGCGGGTGCCGCTTCTTCGAAGACGTCCAACCTCCCCCCGGTTGGGCGTGGAAGAGCAAAAAGTGGGAGCTGGACTTGGACTGTCGGGAATGGGTTGTCGACCGCATGATAACCGGGGTTGGGTTTGAAGTCCCTGGCAGCTCCGTTGATGGCAGCGGGACCAGCGAGGAAGTGGGAGGTTGGGTCTGGGACCTTCCTCCCGACTCTCAATCCCAGGAAGAAGCGGGCAGACCTGCCGGGCGTGGCTGGGAAGAGGCCACGGTCAGCTCCCATGGTATGGGAGAGTGGCGCAGAAGGCGCTGGGTGCGTATCGTGCAGAGAGTGAGCGTACCGACTGCTGAGAACGACAAGGATGTCGACACGGATCGAGATTGATCATGGCATTGAATTCTTCCGTGTAACATTAGCGTGATACCTGCAGTACTTGATGGCATGTTCTAATGGTAATGGTAATTAGTGATAGCAGATTACAAAATTACAAGTTTCTCCGTATTATTCCCTTCTCATAATCGATCTGTAGTTGATTGTGTTACTGGAATTAAGACTGCGTTTCAGCAGCTCGAGGACGAGTCCTGCTTAAAAAAGGCACATATAGTAACCCTCACTCGCCGGGCTTCCGAGTATAGCCTTGGAGGAACACCAACACCCTATTCCCTATCAAATTCAAAGGCCAAAAGCCCAGGAACGATCCATCGTTGCTATCAGCATTCTTCTCATCAACTTAGTAGACAGTACTTCACTATGCAGATGCAGACGCAGTCCCATTTCCAACCTGTCCGCTTGTCGCGTGCCTGCCTCCCGCCCGCTCTCCCCTGCGGCCTGCCTGCCTGGGGCACCCGGCACCTGGCACCTGGCACCTGGCACCTGCACCGTCCCGCTTCAAACTCGGGTTGAAGGCCGCGCCGATCTCCAGCGCCCCAAAACAAACAAACTCAGCTTAGCCTGGAGATCATGCCATCTGACAGCGGGCCGGATGCACGCCACACGGTACGGAGCACTCGGATCCTCCCGTCTGGATGGACGGAATCTTAATTACTGTTACTAGTACTGTAGATGGTTAGGGAAGGTGATGGTGAAACGGCCATGGTTAGAAAGGACCGACCCCATTAGACTAGAAGTCTAGATAAAAGGGAAAGGAGGGTTAGAGTTGAGATAAAATAAGATTGAAGCATAGCTTTCCTTTTTTCGTTTACTTACAGTCTTAGCTGCTTGATACATGTCTAATGATGTGTGCGGTTATTTTGGGTAGATTGTCAGTCATCGATGGGGTTAGGTATGTACCTAGGTAGTTAGATACAGAGAGAATTCTACATTATTACTGTGCAGTACAGTGCAAGAACTGTGTGTGAACATGATCTGGGCGCCCACCAGCGGCGGGTTTTGGTGCGAAATCTGAAGCCTACGGTAATTTACAAAATGATGTGACAGAAACTGTGAAAAGTCTGATATTGTATTATTCACTACACCTCCCTGGGGCATAGCAGCAGCCCAAAAGTAAAGAGAAGAAAAAAAAGGCCGCCTACATACAATCTTGATCTGAAAAAAAGATTTAATCATGGAACAAATAAGGAGTAGTCAGAGACGAAAACCATGTCCCCAAACCTCACAATGCGCAATGGGTGCCATCGCACCAGGCGTCGCCGCATCAGCATCCGCCACAGCATCATCTGCCTAAAGCAGTACTGCAGCAAAAACAAGAAGCACAACAAAGGCAGCTCGGGCCTCATTGCTACCCTTCTCTCCCAGGCCCCGGGGGCTGGCGGCGGCATTAGTGGTTGTCGTTGAGGTTGAGCTCGGGCGATGAGCCGAGGAGGAAGAAGGGATGAACGGAGCAGGGGTCGGGAAGACCGAGATGGTGACGATCGCCCATGACTCGGGGGACGAGTGCGGCCCGTCAAAGTCTGAAGAGGGGACGATGGTGCCGGTCTCGGGCGGGGAGATGGCCGTCGTGTCTTTGTCTTTTGGATGGACGCCCGTCGGTTCGAGCGCTTCTTCGGTCTCTGTGAACAGGACGATGGTCTTCCAGATTGTGGTGAGTCGTGGGGTATGCCCGTCTTCTGCTTCTTCTGTGGTGACGATGGTATGAGCGCTTGTGGTCTCTGGATTCGGGTTCACATGTGGAGGAGTGGTGGTAGTGACCTTGCCGCTGGTGACGGTGGTAGTATTGGTAGAATTCGAAGACGAGACGCCTGACTCTGGGTTGCTGCCGTCTGTCTTCGATCTTCCTGTTGGCACAGAACTACCAGCATGAGATGTCACAGATGTGCTAATTGTGGTCGTCATCTCCGACGGCATGGGGAAAACCTCGCACGCGTCGGTGCTGCTGTGGAAGACAGTGCTGTCTGGCAGAGAAGTTTCCACTGTAATGGATGAATTTGCAGCCTTCAGAGCAGTCATGGCGCTCTCAGGAACTTCAGACCAGGCCCCGTCTAAGGTGTATCCAGTTCCATTGAACGCGCAAACTGCATCACCGGCATTCTCTGAGGTTTGATAACCTTAGAGAATCACAACAAGCATTAGCAACTCTACCACATTTAGGCAAGACATGGGATAAATATTGATGCTGAAGATGCTTACAGAGGGCAGCTTCCTCAAAACCGTCAGGCAGTATATGGGCGAGCCTTAATTTCTCTGATCAGTGTCTTATTCCTCTTTTTTGAAGGATAAGTGACTACCTACACCAGGTTGCAAGAGTGGATCTCAGCAACATCTGTGGACACACAGTTGATAAGAATGGGCGTGGTGAGAGATTCACCATTGCAGTATGTTCCTCCAGACTGTGGGCACATGAGACTGTTGGTAGGCTCATTGCTAGAGAGGGTTTATCAGCATAGTTTCATGGAGTATTTTTCTGTTGACAGGAGACTGTCAACTTACTAGCCAGTCTGGGCCGTGACGACGCGGGTCAGCACCGTGAGGCAGGCCACAGCGTGAGCTGTGTACTGCATTTTGACAAGGCTGATTGGTTGTAAAGTGATACCTGTCACGACAAGTTCGTAACAAGCAGATGACAGGGTGTGTACTTCAAGAGGGTGGTTTTGAGGGTGTCAGGTTGTGAATGCTTACGGTGAGCGACAAGGTGGGAAGAGAGGAGATAAAAGAAAACAACATGACTCTGATGAGGACCCAAGTCCAACGCGTTTCTGGCTCGTGTTTTGTTGACAGTCAATGAACGGGCGGCCGCCTGGTTTCGTAGGATGGTATTTTCCTCTGGCTGGCTGTGAATGGGTTCATGGAACCTCTCCTTTTCTCACGGAGCTCTCCTGAAGATCTGAATTCACCTGATCCATGTCCATCTGGAGACTCACGAAAGCAGCCAGAAGCCTTTGTATCCATCTACCTGACAGTATTAGCTCATTGTATCTCCTATATCAAGTTTTCAGGTCAGATTCCGGTCAGGAGATAACTTGGTTGAAGCTGGAGACGGGGAACATCGTCCTACTCTGTGCGTACCAAGTGACATTGACAACAGCCGCCCTTACAGCATCTTTAAAGTTCGACGTCATACCTCCTCTTAAGCTTTTGGCTAAGACTGTCTTATACGTCTGCGCGCCGAAGTGAAGCCTGGTGTGACAGAAAGGGCACACATATAAAAAAGTTGAAGATGCATCAACCTCGCATTTAAATCAAGCAGCAAAAATAAAAAAAATCGTTCGAAACAAGGGAATCCAAATGCAAAACATTTTATTAGAGGATCCCAAAGTCGAAGATGAAAGCACTTTTCCCTGTCCCATATACAACGCCGATTCGCCCGTTTTATGTAACGAATATCGGGATATATCATTCCTGACTGCCAGCGGCCCGTCTCTCCTTCCATATCCGAATTCTCCTCCGCAGATCACCCTCGCTCTGCTGAAAAGGGTTCAACTTCCTGTCCCGGAACATAGCCCCGTAATCGTCGCCGTACTTATTGACCAATCTCTCTATCCATTCCTGCTCGCGCTTGCTCTGCTGTCGCGGCCGCCTCTTCTTTACCGCCTCCTCTTCCTCCGCTGCCTGCAATTCCAGCTGCCGCACTATATCCGAGCCGGGGTTGTTCTGATGTGGTTTTGAATCTCCCTCGGGGTCCGGTATGTCATCCACCGGATCCCCAAGCGGGTTGTTTTTCCGCCGTTTGCGTCCCGCGATCTCAATCTCCTCGTCCTCGTCGCGAAGGACGCGCAGGATCTTGCCTGTCTCCGGATCGCGCTCGACACGAGCCTCACCGACCGTGAGATTTGCGGCAGCGGCATTTGCGCTGCTGTTTATATGCAAAGGATCACTGGGTAGTTGCTGTGCGGAGGCATTTGGGCCCTTGGGCTTTTCAACACCGCCTGTAGGCGCATTCAGACGGGCGGCGAGACCAAGACGGCGGTAATTTTGTGTAAGGGTCAATTTAGTGTCCCTGTATTGGAGAAAATTAGTCTTGTGATGTGTGCGATAATTGGAGAGAAATTCTTGTCCCCTACCAATTCGCGGCAATGATCGCATTGCCTAGCACATTGATTTTTTTGTTGCCATTTTTCAGCGTCTTGCGCTTGCGCTTGGTCAGGACCTTTGGCACCTTGGCCTTGTTTTTTTTCTTCTGTAACTGCCTACCCATCCTGGCACCTTCGACACGGAGCAGTGCGCTCTGCTGTATGGAATACACGGTACGGACCTGAGGCGACGAAAATATCAATCTCTTATCGATTTCTCAGAGGGACTCGGGATGTTTGCATCTGGTCTTGGCGTGTTTGGCTGCTGCCCGCGCCCCGACGCAGGGGCGCCGATGGTCGGCGGACCGCGGAGCACGGACGGGAGCACGATATCCGTACGGACGTTATCAGATGCAAGAGGCGAGCATCGAGCATCGTCTCGCCGGCGCTCAAGGGCTCATCTGAAAGAGAGCGACGGTTACAGTTGCAATGGCTGTGAGAACACTCTTTGCGCGACGCAAGCCATTGCTTGCTCTGGCCATTGGGTTCTTGGCCTTCTCGGTGCTTGCCGCTGCTGATATACCGAGCTCCAAGAGCCACGGCGACACTCCAGTTGGCAATCTCACCGTGCCACAGATTGAGGAGCAGCTGCAGGTACGCATGGCTGCATGTCTTCGAGACTTCCACCCGAGGGCTATCTATTGCAAGTAGCGCTAATTCACCTTAGCAATGTTCTCTTGTTCAATCGCTCAACGAGCACAAGCGCGCAACGGCCCCGCAGACCACCAGTTTGACGTCCCGGATATTTTCGATCCTCTTCCCAGGTAGCCCCGCGGTGAATTCTATTCTGGCAACTATCTATATCTCTGGACCGCCTAGTATGTTTTATGTCTCCCAATCTCCGCTGTCCCATCGCAGCCGTCTTGTATAGGCTTATTGACTTGGCCTAGATTTCCTTCTTGCGCTATGCCCAACCAATATCGATCCCTCGTCCCTGTCTGTGATGGTAGCCTTCGCAGTTGGCGGACTTCTGGGTGACACCTTCTTCCATCTGCTTCCCGAGATTTTCCTGGGGGAGGATTCCCCCGAGAACGTGCGATTCGTGCTCGTCGAGCCTAACAAGAATCTCCTCCTTGGCCTGGCCATTATGGTCGGCTTCTTTACCTTTGTGGCCATGGACAAGGCCCTTCGGATAGCTACCGGAGGGGACGGAGGACATGATCACAGCCACGGCCATGCCCACACTGAGAAGGGAGAGGATAGTGCTGTGACCACGAGCTCCAAGAAGGACGAGAACGGAGGCGAGTTGAAGCAGCGCAAGTCCAAGTCCGGCTCCGCGTCCTCTGAGTCTAAGACCCACAATGAGAAAGAAGTCAATCAGAGCGTGAAGCTAGGCGGATACCTCAATTTGATTGCGGACTTCACCCACAACATCACTGACGGGCTGGCTCTTTCGTCCTCCTTCTACGCCTCTCCCACTATCGGTGCCACGACCACCGTGGCGGTTTTTTTCCATGAGATTCCACATGAAGTTGGTGACTTTGCCCTTCTTGTCCAATCGGGATTCTCGAAACGGAAGGCCATGGGCGCGCAGTTCGTCACCGCTGTGGGCGCCTTCCTCGGAACACTCATTGGCATCGCAGTGCAGGAATTCGGCGGAGGAGATGCGTCAGAGACGTTGGACACCTCCTCTCCCGGCTTGCTGGGAACCAGCCTGACTTGGGGAGATTTGCTTCTTCCATTCACCGCTGGAACTTTCCTCTACGTCGGTACCGTGTCCGTGATCCCGGAACTGTTGCAGACCGGGAAAGATAAGAGTGCAGAGAGTAAGAAGACGATCACTCAGTTCTTGGCCATGGCTGTTGGTGCCGGGATCATGCTGGGGTAAGAGTCTTATCCTTCTTGTTGTTGCTGACATTGCTAACATTGCGAATATAGCATCTCCTGGTCGTGAGTTGAATATATATCGGAACCCTATAATCTTGGTAGCATCGGCACCATACTCCTAGGAAATGGATGCCAGAAAGACAATATATAATAGAAGCTCATGGCAGATTCGCCATACACCTATATTATGTCAATTGAAAGCCAAGGAGAAAAGAAAAGAGCAGATCTCCACACAGAGGAGTATCCAAACAGTTGATCTCTTAGTCTCGTTGATGTAAATCACGTAAGCCGTGACCTTTGGTTTTGCTTATTGGCAAGGTTCTATATCCTCTAACAAGGTAGGTGTGCAGCTATGAAAGGCATATAAGGATAGACAAAATATCGCTCGATGCAACCCGCTCGTCCATATATCATGTATCATGAAATTGAAATTTAAATTCCATATCTATAAAAAAAATCCTCTATTGCCTTCTCCTTCCCTCTCTTTCTGGCCTCAAGAGGAAGGGTGGCTCATCATTTCCACCTAAACCGTTCAATACAACATTGGCGACAAGGGAGGAAAGGCTCCTCCTCCTCTATTCTCTGATCCAGTCGAACAGCCTGTACGCCAATGCTTTGGACGGGTACTTGACCAACCGGTAGAACACCTCGCCGATGGTTATAACAGAGACGAAGCAGACAACGGGACAGGTCACGACTGAACCTTCTGGCGGCCATTGTTTCTGGATGTTCAGGTGCAGGAAGAGCTTGATGCCCGCGATGTAGATGATGATGCTTTGGACTAGGAACCAGCCTATAAATAGCAAAAATTGCAAATGTCTAGCGGGGGCACCGATGGACGGGTTTGTTCAGAGGGCGATAACTTACTCAGTGATCTAGTCCCGAGGTATATCAGGATAGAATTCCGAAGCAGCCGCTGCAGAAAGTCGAACGTCTCGACCGCAGAGAAGAGGGAAACGAGGATGAGGTAGATATCGTCTCTAGCCTGAGGCTGGGAGGGATCATACCGGTTGTTCAAGCCTCCGGTATAGTATAGACCAGCGTGCGCGATGATCTCCGCATCGGCCTTTTGCGGCTTCCAGCCGGTCCAGATGTACTGCATGATCAGGCCGGCTGCGGCGAGGAGCAGGTACGGTATCCACGAAGGCAAATATATAGTAACTTGGACCTCCAGATCGGGATCCCACGCTGGGCTTTCTCCTTGAAGTTCATGTTCATGACCATGTCGGCGATGATGAGGCCCGTGACGGAGTACCAGGCCCACGACTGCACCCACCAGGCGGTGATGATGAAGAGGATGGACCCCTTGACGCGCCACGAGTTCCGCGTGTACGGGACGATGAGCATCGCCATGTAGACCGTGTAGCTCTGCATATAGATCACGGTCACGATCCACAGCAGCTGCGACGGGAAGGCGCTGCTCCCCCCGGACGTGGCAAAGTCGTGCGTGATCCAGAACATGTTGAAGACGGAGTTGAAGTAGATGAGGGTGCTGGACATCTCGTAGGGCGTGCTGAAGGAGTGGTTGCCCGTGAGGGACTTGAAGAAATCGACAAGGTATCTAGACCATGCTGCCTACATCCTCACGACACGACAGTTCACCGATAATTGGGAGTACGGCTAGATCATGTCAAGGTTTTGGAAAAAGTTGAACCCCAATTCGTCATATTGCCCTGCTATGTTATCGTTATCAGTCTGATCTCGTTGGTCCTCAGCACCGTGGCTTGAGGAAGTGCCACGGAGTGCTTCCAATGTTTCCATACGCGATTCCCCAGAATAAACCACGTATCTATGGCTTCCGAGAGGTCCGCTCAGCTATACTCTCGCTTGGGCATCACTCCATCCCTGCGGCTGTTATCATCAAGAGGTTAGACACCAAGCATTTCTAACAGGATTTCGGAAAGAGGCTTGCTTCTAATCTTGGTAGAGCCCTTGGCGGCTTTTGTGAGTGTTGTATCATTCCCAGTTCACCATCAGAAACAGAAGCTGCTAGCTTCATATGCACCTTCATATGCATAATTAGCTCTAGCGAACGAGTTGCGGAGGCCGCTATGGAACAAATCCTATCAGGAATTGCCTTAAAAGGCTTCTCCTAGATCATGACAGTACGCATTAGTTGTATTGATCGAGTCCGTGAGATCTAGGCCGTGAGCTAATGTGTATGGCGCGATGTCATACCAGAAGAATTGTTGGACTAAGATAACAGACATCATTCTTAGAAACCAGGGCATCTTTCAAGCAGAGTCGATCTCTGGGATGCCACTTGTTCGTTTGCACTTGAAGTGGTCAGAATTCCTCACGCCTTGGCATCTGCTGGACTGTAAGTGGTCTGCTGTCATATCGATGCTTGTTCCAATTGTTTGAATATGGGTAGGCCTTATATTGGAGCTGAAGTTTACTGATAATTTGTGATACCCGCATGAAGATTCCCTTTGCATACCCCTCGTTTTTCTTTCTTATTCCTTTGTAAGGGTAGTCATTTGTTCCCTGCCCTGTTCTCAAGATGGATTGTGTTATACCTTGTGGGCTGTTTCCATTGCTACTCATCTTTGGAAACTATGTCAACACGACTACGTCAAAAGTGGTTGGAACAAACAATACCGATTGCTCGTGTGGCTATTACGATGCGTCTACCAAAAACCTTTTTACTGATTCCATTATTGTATATTTCAACGAGACGACATCGTTGAATTTCACTGGCTTTGAAGGACAGACGTACAAGAACCCGTACCAGAAGGGTGGAACAACCAATACCGTCAAGGGGCAGATCTAGCTCATCTTCAAATATTAAACGATTCGTCCTCGCCAGAATTCCCGCAATCATTGGCAATCAACATTTCGACGCCAACCCCCGATCGTCTTGTTATGGGCGGGTCCATACAGACATTAAGACACGATATACATTATGGATCATTCAGAACTTTCCTGAAATCACCCCGTCAATGGACTGGTGGGAGTGCTCTGTCAACGGAGCTCTTCTTCAACGAGACTCAGACATTTAGTCTCAATTTGTTGAGCACGGAGGATCCGTCCACCGCGCGAATCACGGTGCTGACGAACCGCGAATTTCCCGATTCTATATACGGAGTCAATTATACCACCCTGACTGACAACACTACATCACCCTAAGACTTCACCGAATATCGTGTGGATTGGACCAAGGATTATATTCACTATTTCCTTGGTGACAAGATCTGCCGCTCCGTCTCAAGGAAAGAGAACAGTGGATTGCCTAGCACACCAGCTCCTCTACATATCAAGCACTGGTCGACGGGAGATTTCTTCTCCATGCAAGGACCACCATGGGCGGAGAATACTGCAAACGTCGGTTGGATAAGACTATTCTTCAACACGACCTCGATGAGCCAGTACAGCCGCAAGATATTCGACTCCACGTGTCGGGTGTCGGATGCTTGTTCTGTCGACGACAGGCAACTCCGCGGGTATTCATCCTACTTTTCAAATGCAACAGTCAAATGAAAACAGCAGCCGCCTCCTAGAGGCCAACGAATTCCTCCACTTGTCATTTCAATAGTATCCGGCTGCCTGAGTTTTCTTCTGTTGCTCAATGCATTCCTGAGAAGATCGCCGTGGAAGTGGTTAATGCCAGCCAAGAGATATGGCACCCCTTTCTCACGTAGCTTTTTCATAAAGAGCACAAATTCATCGACGGAGCGGATCACTTTCCCACAAATGATGGAAGGTGTTCCTGTGTCGGAAACTGTATCCGGTAACGTGACACCCTTGGGACAGGTTGGACAACCTGCTACCCCATCTGACTGGCTGAACGATAATATATCCGCCTTGAGGAGTGAGAATGCTGGCCGGAAGCTCAATGAACTTCAGATCGAACCAACAGAGCGAGAAGCCGCAGCGAAGAATGCCAAAGGAGTGGAAGCGGCTTCGAAAGAGGAGGTTATGGATGAGAAGGCTGGAGGTCCCAAGACAGCCAGCACCGTTCCCCCATTGTCTCCTGCTAAAAAGCGAGTTGATTACCTGGCTGGTCTCATGGCCCTCAGTTCCCTTGTCACTGCGATCCATTTCGGCCTGACTTTCGTGTCGGCTTCTATAAACCCCGGAGCGTATGTGCATTACAAAAGCGAAGTCTGGGCTCGGAAGACCGTCACGCCTTATCCGCTGAATCTGATCTGGATCGGCCCGTTCCTGATGACATCGAGCCGTTTCCTGGCGGCGAGCTATCTCCGCAATGGTAAGCTGGAACCGATTGCGGAGGAGACCGTCGAACAAACTCCTCGACTAATCATCCCCATCTTCGCCATAGCGATGCTGGAATATTTCTTTATTGATGCGGGGGCGACGAAATGGTTGATGTAATCAATCACATGGTCTACCTGGCCGTTTACCGTCGCCTACAATAGCTTCGGAGACTTCATCAGTGAGATTATCGAATTGATGTATTTGATCCCCAATGCTGCGCCACAGATCACGTTCAACTACTGTACCGGCGTGCTCTGGACCATCCCGGGGCAGCTACAGGGCTCCTGGTTGGTCCTCCTCGGTGTTATCGTGATCCGCGAGATCAAGACGCCGTGGAAGCGGTTCGGATACTACATCTTTGCGTCGTGAACCACTGGTACGCGCTCTCCTGGGGCTCATACTTCTGGCTGGGGCTGATGCTGGCCAACTTGGATCTCACATACAAGTATCGGAAATGGCTGCACGCACGTCCGATTGTCAATTACCCTTTGGTCATCTTCTGCGCCGTCCTCGGACTAGGAGGACTGTCAATGGACCTCGCGGCGCAGTGGACGGAGGTGAACACGCCACGTACGAGTACAACATCCACCCCGATCCAGCAACCGGACGTCCCATCGCCGAGACTCCCGGCGCGGGATACCCGCAGTACTACGTGCCCAAACTGAACGGGCTGGTCTTCTCCCTGGGCTTCCAGGCCATCGTCGAGCTGAGCCCGCTGGTGCAGAAGCTCCTCTCCTTCAAGCTCTTCGTGCTGCTGTTCCTGCACATCTTCACCATCTACCTCGTCCACGGCTTCGTCTTCTGGAGCCTCGGCGCGACGCTGTGCGTCCAGCTGTCCGCGATGGTCCTGCCCTACTGGGCGAACATGCTGGTCGTCGCGGTGTGCTGCTACGCCGTGATCTTCCTGTCTCTGCCCGTCCTGACGCCCGTGGTGGAGACGCTGGGCAAGAACGTGACGGCCGACATCTGGCGCTTCGCGCACGAAAAGCCGCCGGTGCGCAGGCCGACCTTCTATCCGTTCCACAAGGAGCTCATCCTCGGCCGTTCTGACGGGCTTGCGGGAATGAAAAAGGAAAAGAAATCGAAGCGGGAGTCGACATCATCTTCAAGTACTAATGTCTAATAAAGCAGCTCTCTCATTTTATATCAGTTTCTTTAGCTCTCTGTGGACAGAATTCTCAGAGAGAAATACCGTTCAACGATCAAAAGAGGTAATGGCCACTATTTGTAGTGGGATCTGGTATTTTGTCTGGTATTTCTCTGGTTACCAAGAATAGACAATGCACAGTCGGCATATACATATTTCTTCTCATATCTGGAAATCGTTTTTAGTCCAGGCTATACATGAAGAGACGATATCGGACAAGAAAAGAAAATGATCCATAATAGATAAGAACCTACCTGCAGCTGGACACAAACAACCGAAGATTGATATTTCATCATTTATTCACTCTGGAGTCAAATGTACGTATGACTTGTACATGCAGTATGTACTGTACCTAGCACTCGTAGACATGCACGCCTATATACACATAAACTTCCTATGCTAGAAATATTGACCGGTTGCCCCCCCCCCCCCCCATCAGACCCCATTCAAAACAAATACGCAGCTATAATAGAGACTTTATAGTATCATATACTGTGCTGCGTTGCCAGTGGAGCGGAGGAACCTTCCAACCGGCGGAGATGGCGCGGGGATCATCTGTACTGCATGGAACCATGTAGGTACTACTGTACGAAGACGAATAATAAAGATGCGGATGCGACATGCATGGATATATGGATGGATGCTCGGTTCGATCTACATACATAGCTAATAACATACATTCCCCGCTTCATCAAACGAAACTTCGAGTTTGTGTTGGGGATGGAATGGTCATGCACCGGACGGGATGGTACGGCAGGCCGTGATTCCTACTATAGGTACGCGCATCAGCCATCAATAATAATGGCTTACTTGATCATAGGGCGCATGCCTATGTATCCGTAAGAGTTAAAGGTACGGAGAAGGTATGTCCTTACCTAGGTAACTAGCTTAGGCTAAATGGCCTGCCCATGCATGCATGAAGTTAGGACTGGGTAGTTATTGGAAGAATGGTCAGACATATCTCGGTCGAAAGGAGGGGGCAGAAGTCTTGAGTCCGGTCCTAAGTTTAACAACATATCTGGCCAAATAGAGAGGTAGAGCGAGAGAGAGAGAGAGAGAGAGAGAGCAGGGGCAGTAAGTGGCGCTGTGCTGTGGCCAACCTGGCCCTGGCCCAGCTTTCTCAGTGATAACCGTCGCAAACGGGGGGAGTGTGCGCTTGCTGGCTTTCAGCCTCGCTCGTAATAGACTCCAGACATATATTGACCTGCATCTATAGTCTAGGGTCCTGTTAGGCTGGCGGGGATTTTGGGGGGGAGAGAGGAGGGGGAGGTTAGCAGTTTCCTTTTTTTGCTTTTGAGTCCGGCCCCCTTGAACAGCTACTCCGCGAAGTTCGTTCGAATTACTGGAGTCCTGGACCGAGTCAATCGATCCCTCCTCCTGTATTCCAACCCATGCTTGTTCTTTAACTTCGTTAGATTGACAATGAAGCTAGCATCGGAGGTTCGCTCCTAAAGTTGCTTACCTTCTCCCAAGGGGTATGACCGCGTGCTCTGTACGGACAAACTTACAGTATGTGCTCAATAACAATAAAGTTCAGACTGACATGTGCAGTCTTGCTCCGCTAGAAACACCAGCGGCGAAGGCAAGGATAAAAGTAGTCCAAAGAATGGACCAGACCAGACCTGGGGGATCCGAGTTGCCGGGTCCAAGAAAGAGGTAAAACACAATACGACCATTGGACCTGGCCCCGTGCGGGTTGTAGGATCCTTGTAGGCTCGTTGGCTGTGCACACAATGGATCTCTCGCAGCCTTGTCAATGACTCAATGGCAATGTCTCTGCTACCCTGATGTCTCAAACAGACTGCGAATGACGACCGCGACTGTTCCCAACATCAGGGGTCGTATCGGGCAGGTTTTGGTGGAAAGACTGCAGGGTCCTCAGTGTATGTATTATTGTCTGAAATCTGTGTGCAGTACCCACTATTCCATCAGTATGGAACCGAAAACAGCGGGTTCTTTTTCGATGCTGACATAACGCTGACAGAGAGCTCTCTAATAGGTCGCGAGAAAGCGAATTGGCGATGAAGCGAGAGGAGGTGCGAGGCGTCCACACCATCGTACATACATGCCAGGCACAGAAAGGCTACGCGCGGTGCTCAGTTTGTCCCCAGAGACGTAGTCAGACCTGCGACTGGCTCGTTCTGTCAGCTGTCGCGCCGCTGGACTCAGTACTACGTACCACATGACTGGACCCTGCGTCATGCATGTCAAAAAACTAAAAGTCTGTTGGCCTCGAGATGTCGGTTGTGTAGGGAGTCCCTGAGCGGCCGCATCACGGAGCAACTAAGGTACGGAGTACGGCATTTGATCTGGATAGATTCCGATAGGAGAGAAAGCCGGAGAAAACCTGATACACAGCAGCACGGACAACTGCGCAAGGTCATTACCGTCAATGTATTCTGACAGGAAGGTAATCAAAACAGGCAAGGACCGATCTTAGTGGACAGTCAGCCTCATGAAGATATTCTGGGGTTGAAAATCCTGCTGCGTCCTGCAGATGGAGAGTCGCGATGGATCATCATGGATGTTCTAGCCTCCTACTGTCCGGGCCATCTGTGAGGATAGAGGCCAGTGGTTTAGACAGAATGCGCATTCAAATGAATAATTAGCGTGCGATGAGCAGGGATTGTCCCATTCATCCGAAACAGGATCGCCAAGGGTCAGCTGAAGGACGGCAACTGTGAACAAAAAGTGGCACTATTTTCAAGGAGGACAGCAGGGAGGAGAGTGACTGCGAAGAGAGATCCAACCAGGATCCTCCTCCTCAACATGAAACTTGTCCGACTTGAGCAGGGGTATTGAGATTGACGTAAGAAACTGCCTGACACTTCGTACGCCGTACACCATCTCGGTTGCGACGGGGTTCTTAGTGCGCCCCTACAGAGAAGCGAAGTATGCGAATCGACGGCGCTCGAGCACTTGCTGCAATCGGACGATTCCGAGCTAAGGATCAACCAGTCGCATGATCCCAGCGGACGAGCGAAGTGGGCGATGTGTGTCACTCGGTGCCGAGTTCCTGTCGCGAAGACTCATCGTCCAACTCCAGATTGTGGAAGTTAAATATCAGCCGGTCTCCGTGTTCTGAAGCGGATCTGGGGTCAAAAAGTCCCACTTGCAACTGCGCAGTCCCCACTGCTGTCTGCGGCCTCTTTCCCGTTGGTCATTGTTTCGTTTCTCGCAGTTATATCCATGTTTGACCTCTAGCCCGGCAGAGGGCTACTCGGAACCTGCTGTCCATCGACGATACGGTTGATTGTTGCTGATACCTGCTTCTGTTTCTGTGTCGGTCCCTGCCTGTGTCAAGTGCCCTTTCCCATCCATTTCAATCTCATCCCATCTTAGTGCATCTGGTGGGGATTCTGTTGACAGGCCGCATGGCCGCGTGGTGAGGGCGCTGCGCCTTGCTGACGGCTTGGCCGCAGCAGCGGTGCCTGCGACCAGCGGGCCTGAACCCCTATCTTGTTCGTATCTGGAGATTCTCCGGCTTTGTACCGCCTTTTTTACGCCGTTAGAGCTTCCTTTGGGACTGGGGTCTGATGCTGACTGGCTCCGCAGATAGCGCCGGTGGAGCGTCAACCGCACCTTGTGCTTTCAGGAACCCCTGAAGGACTGCTGCGTCTGTCAGAGATCCAACGGTCAGCTAGGGCTGGGTCTCGAGTACCCATACAAGCTCGTCCTGGTCAATTGGGATTCCTTTGCAGTAAGTAACAGTAAGGCATCCGAGCAAAGGAGGATCCCTGCTCTGGTGGACCGTGGAGCTAGGGCTCAGGGCCTGCGGGGTCACATGGGGCGGCGACGGTCCGGGGAGTCCGGGGTACGGTACGGTACCATACCCGTCACGGCGCACCGGGCCCGTGCGAGCGCTGCTCCATGACGCCATGAGGGTGCCGTCACGTCTTGTCCCGGACTGACAGAGCACGGTCAGACAAGCAAAACATATGGACTGCTGACCGGGATAAATAAAGCACAGGATGACCCGGATGGCCGTGTCTCCGTCCTGCTCGTCCGTCTCCTCGTCCTCGGTCTACCCGTCCTCGCTCAGCTCCGTCTCAGCTCCGCCGCTCTGTAAGTCTTCTCCAGACCCTCCGCCCAGCGGGTCCTCGGACAGAAGTCCTCCATCAATCCCCAGCTTTTGTCTCATCCTGACCTCTTTCGTCACTGGTGGGCGAGCGTGGTCTCTGTATGCCCCTGCACCGCTTTCTGCCCGACGTTTCACAGACCCCAACCTCATATCCTCTCCTCTCCTCCTACCGGCATTCCTGTTGATCGCTTCCGCCACTGCTAGCAAACCTCGCATCTTCACAACGGCGACAGGTCCACCGCTCCTTGGATCTCCAAGTGCGCGCCAGAGACCACCTGGAGGGCCTGATCAAAAAGCACGGCCGCCCGACCGTCGTCTACTCGACCTCCTCCTTGCGTGGCCTCACATCGACGTCGCCTACGGCCAGTCCTCCGTCTCTCACTCCGCCGCCCTCTCCTCCTGCTTCTGCCGTTGAGGCCGCCGCAGACGCGCTCGAGACGTTCTCGATCACTTCTACCGGCACACGCCCCATCCCTATACCAAGACCACCTTCGACCCGCAACTTCGACGACCTTCCCATCACGCCTCTTACTGGACGCTTCGACAAGGGCCATTTCTTCCTTCACGTTGAACGCTCTCCTCTCCCCAGCAAGAACACCAGACCGCTCCAGAAGAAGCGCAGCCGGGGCTCTCGACTCTCGTCGCGTCCCAAATCCGAGAGCAGGATGCATAGTGACGGCTCCACACAGCTGTACTCTCCTTCTCTATCTCCCGCCATGCCGCAGCCCGGCCGCCCTGTCTCTCCACAGAATTCGCCCAAATCGGCGCCGTCATTTCACCTGGGGAACCTGCCTAGGTTCCATCCCGCTGTCTACCAGTCCCCCAACCCCTCCCACAACACCTCGCAGCCTCCATCGCCGGTGCAGCAGAGATCCCCAGCGTACCGTATGTCGTCGACCTCGCGGGATGCGTTACGACAATACCGGGAGTTTGTGACGAGCGCTGCCTTTCCTCGCAATGGCTCAGTCTCCTCGACGAGACCATCCGCCCCGCGGCTGGACCCGTTGGGCAGCCCGGGGCCGGTGACTCCGTTGACGTTGGAGGAGGAAGACGGGTATCTGACTGCGGGCGCAGTCAACGCGTCCGGAGACAACCAGGCCTCTGGACCGCCACCAGAGCTGGTCGAGGAGCTGATCCAGAGGGAGAACGAGCGGATCCTGTCGCAGAAAAACAGAAGGGATTCCAAAGGAAGATGAACCCATCCGTCTGCCAGACTCGATACCGCATAAATTATGTTTGGCATGGCCGGACGTGCAGCTATCGAAGTTTCTGGTGTCGAGCATCTGCAGACGCGAATTTGACGTCTAGTTCGCTTGTTGGATCACTTTCCAGTTGATGACTACCATGTCGCCTGCCTGGCTGCACGTGTGATGCGGCATTGTTATTATGCACTACGACTCTGCTTGAGTCAGTGTTGTTTCACCTTGACTTGATGACTACTTTTTTTAAGCGGAGTGCCCTGTGTTTTCTTAGGCCACTCCTTGTAACGCAGCGTTCTGTTTCTGTTGTCCATCATTTGCAGTGGTTACCGGTGCTTGTATCCTGCAGTGGTTGTTTCCTACGTGTGATGTCTACATCTATACCCCCTGAAGTCTTTGGAGACATGTCGTTCTCCGGTTGCGTTTTAGTACTGGAGCAGGATATTATGGATCCGGCTCTGATGATGCTGCTCGGGATAGAAGTTCCCCGGTAGCTGGTGGTCATGGTACAAAATTCCTGAAACTGATCTGGCACTGGTGCAGTGGGCGGTTAAAACACGGCGGTTAGTTGAACATGATCTCATCTCTTTGGACCATCGGCATGCTGCTACCCGTCATGAAATGGCTCTTCCATATTCATCTTCAGTATATCCCACCAGATAAGACGGGGAAACCCCTGATATATTCCAACTGCCTAGGTAGGTACTTTACATATACATACCTAGGTACCCACCCTCGATGCGCCGGGACAGCTACATTTCGAGAAGGCCAGTGAAGTCATAGATGACGCTGGCTATAGTCCAGACTTGCCACAGCGCAGAGTTAGCTGCGGACCTCGTTGAGCGGGACGCGCCGCGCGGGCAGGTCCGTGTCCAGACGGCGGACGGCCCTCGTCCCGCTGGCAGCGGAGATGGGAAGAAGACCGCGTTCTTCTATTACGCAAATATCACTGTATATCTATGCATGAAGAATACATATTAATGCGTTATATAAAACATGTTCCAACCCGTACATAATAGAAGTTATCTAGTACCTTGGTAACTCGCTGCTCTCCGGCGGATGCGTCCTCCGAGAGTCGGGGGAGAACAGATGGCCGAGTTGGAGTCGGACGCAGCATTAACCAGATTTTTTTTTCATCTATCCCTCCACTCGTCCTCTCTGGTCTCTGCTACCCTTGCATTTCCTTCTTCTTTATTGCCCAATCAATTGGTCTCTCTATTATCCTTCTTCCCATTCTCTTTCACCCGACATTGGCTTTTGCGCGGCGGGACACCGAGCGGAGAGAGTCTCCGGAGTTGAGCTCAAGTTCCCCGGACCTCCGACCCTCCTCACCGCGTGCCCGGAAGATTTAAAAAGAGAAAAAACGGGCAACCCTCTACTTGCCTCCTGCGAAACACCTGGTACGGAGGAAACCAGAGAGCGAACGCTTCGGATCCAGCAGGTATCGGGAGAAGTGGTGCAGGCAGGAAGAGGAAGTGAACTTCCACCCCTCCCAATCCCCGCCGGCCGGCCGAGTCCGGGAGCCGTGACGATGTCGACGGCACCGACCACCACGATGGCTGCTGCGCAACAGCAGCCCTCGATGCGCGAGGGCGGTACGTCTACGGCGAAGGGCGCGAAGCGTGATTACAAGGGTTTCGTGGCCGGCGTCTTTTCAGGGATTGCGAAGTTGAGTGGTAAGTACCTACCTACATCACGCTGAAGGCCGCTGTTCCTGCTAGGGCCTTGATTATATATATAAAGATAGGATTACAATTGCTAACTTCTGTCCTTGCTCCTGATAGTTGGACATCCGTACGCCTCTCCGTCTTGCGTATCCTTCGTTTCCTACCCTTTGTTGCCGTCGTACCATAGTATAGAAGAACCGGTTGATTGACCCGCACAGATTCGACACAGTCAAGGTCCGCCTGCAAACGACCAAGGATGCACATTTTAAGGGCCCCCTCGATTGCGTGTTGAAGACAGTACGGAAGGAGGGTGTCAGTGGGTTGTACAAGGGTGCGACACCGCCGCTGGTGGGATGGATGGTGATGGACTCTGTGTGAGTGGCTCTCCGCCTCGTCTTCTCCTTAATCCCAATTGCTGTGGAGATGTTTTGGAACTGCTGTGAGGATCTCTGACTGGTAATGACAGCATGCTTGGTTCCCTCACGCTCTACCGACGGCTGCTTCTTGAGCACATCTTCTCGAAACCCCAAGTCCGCGCCGCAATCCCATTCAGCGGCGGCCAGAAAGACCTGAACACACTGCCTCCCCTCGGACATGGCATTGCCGGGGTCATGGCCGGCTCGACGGTCAGCTTCATCGCAGCGCCCGTCGAGCACCTCAAGGCACGGCTGCAGGTCCAGTATGCGGCCGAGAAGAGCAAGCGGATGTACAGCGGGCCGATCGATTGCTGCAAGAAAATTGTAAGCGGACCAGATGTCCTATTCCAATCCTAGCATGTCCCCAGATAATAATACTGGAATATGCTGGCTGACGGGCTCTATTGTGAAAAAGCTTCGCACGCACGGCATTCCCGGCCTCTACCACGGACTGTGTGCAACGCTGCTCTTCCGCTCCTTCTTCTTCTTCTGGTGGGGCTCATACGACATCCTGACACGCCTGATGAAGGAGAAGACCAACATGTCGACGCCCGCCATCAACTTCTGGGCCGGGGGCATCTCGGCGCAGATCTTCTGGATCACGTCGTACCCGTCCGACGTGGTCAAGCAGCGCATCATGACGGATCCGCTGGGCGGCGCCCTGGGCGACGGCGAGAGGAAGTTCCGCCGGTGGAAGGACGCTGCTGTGGCCGTGTGGCGCGAGCGTGGATGGAGAGGATACTGGCGCGGGTTTCTGCCGTGCTTTTTGAGGGCGTTTCCGGCGAACGCGATGGCGTTGGTGGCGTTCGAAGGTGTGATGCGATCGTTGCCATAGGCCACGAGAGACGGTCATATTAGAGCTGTATCTATAGATGAAAATGCGCATGTACTGTACATAGAGATATGATATGATGGTCTGAATACTAATGATTTTGCATACGGAGTTCGCCGCTCAAGCGAAGGTGTACTGTACCACATAGATGCTATTTAATGACGGGGTGTGCTCAGCCCTTCACACAGTCAGATGGGACAAGCGAGGGACGGCAGAATTGCCTAGAATACTCAAAACAAGGGAGTGCCCGGCGAGAAGCTGGCCTGTTGCTTGTATGCGGAGCGCGCCCCGGTGTTGCTGCTGCGCTTGTCTGGCCCCTGCGGCTCCGTCTCCTTTTCCGGCGCTGCTGCGAACGTCAGCCTCGATTTCGGCCTCACGACGTTCCCCATCGGGCCAACAACGAGCGCTCTCGCCCTCGCTCTCCGCTACTCTCCTGGTCTCTGCTTTTGTTTCCTTCTGGATATTCTTCCCCTTTCTCCTTTGGGCCCCTCCATACCCCGCTATGTCCTCCCCACTGCTCGTTCAGTCTCGATTTGCCAGGTAACGAGTCGCTCGATCTATCTACATCTCTTCTCTTCCTCGAACCTCTCAGATCGACAAGACCGTTTGACTTGAGCGGCCACCATGGCCGTTGCACGATCTATGCGACGGACGAGTCCCGTCACGATCCTCCTCGCCGCTCTTCTCTCCTTCGGTTTCCTCTTCTTCCTGCTGTCGCCGTCCTCCTCGCCCTCCTTGTCGTTCCAAAGGCACCAGGATGCCGCTGAGAACAAGCCGTTCTTCAAGCAGCAATTTCGCCGCAATGGACAGAATGCGCCTCCAGCAGTTAACATCTACAGATTGAACAACATGTCCGCGACGGCAGACCCGGCCGCCAACGGTGAACGCGTGCTGATCCTGACGCCCATGGCACGCTTCTACCAGGAGTACTGGGACAACCTGGTCAAGCTGACCTATCCGCACGAGCTCATCTCGCTGGGATTCATCCTCCCCAAGAACAAGGAGGGCAATGCCGCCACCGCCGCCCTGCAGGCCGCCGTTGCAAAAACCCAGTCCGGCCCCGTTGACACCCGGTTCGCGAGCGTCACCATTCTCCGGCAGGATTTCGACCCTCCCATCGTCTCCCAGGACGAGAAAGAGCGGCACAAGATGGAGAACCAGAAGGTCCGCCGCGAGGCGATGGCCCGCGCCCGCAATTCCTTGCTCTTCACGACCCTCGGTCCCTCGACCTCCTGGGTGCTCTGGCTCGACGCGGATATCGTCGAGACGCCGCCCACCCTGATCGAGGACCTGGCCAGCCACAACCGCGCCGTCATCGTGCCCAACTGCTACCAGCGGTACTACAACGAGCAGACCAAGCAGATGGACGTCCGCCCATACGACTTCAACTCGTGGCAGGACAGCGAGACGGCGCTGCAGATGGCGGCCAAAATGGGTCCCGATGAGATCTTGCTTGAGGGATACGCCGAGATGCCGACGTACCGGTCGCTGATGGCCTACATGGCTGACAAGGAACCGGACCGCGATCCCCGGAAGATCGTCCAGCTCGAGGGTGTCGGCGGGACGGCCCTGCTGGTGAAGGCGGAGGTGCACCGCGACGGCGCGATGTTCCCGGCGTTCCCATTCTACCACCTGGTCGAGACAGAAGGATTTGCCAAGATGGCACGGAGGTTGGGCTATACACTGTTCGGATTGCCGAATTACTTTGTCAGATTCCCCTTCCCTTATTATTCCAGTAATATGGTTTGACGAATGCTAACGTTCTGCGTCAGGTGTATCACTATAACGAGTGATCTGAGCTGACTCGACCTGACAAACCAAACCAAGACTAGATTCCTCTAGAATCTCATCATTTCATCGCATCATCATCACCATTTTCATGCACTATGCATCATGCGCGCTGTGCGCTTGTTCCCCCCCCCCCCCCCCCCTTTTTTTTTTTTTGAGCCCGGGTCCTTTCCCTCTTCTTGACCGGAGACTCTGTTGGGTACTGCGTTTAATATCCGAACCAGGCACCAAACAGTTTTCTTAGCCCATGTAATTCCGGTTTTTTGTGGAGGTTTTTGATTTCCTTTTTCTTATTTCCCCCTAGAGTTCAAACAGATCTCTGTGGTCACGCGAGGCAGCGGGAGGAGGAAATGCCAAAAAGGGGATCCTACGGAGCGGGCCGGGGTGTTGATAGATATCGCGGACTCGGCAAGAAACGTCCTTTCCGGAAACAACCTTCTTCAATTTGCCCATAAAACGAAGAAAGGTAAAAGGTTAACAAAAGGAAGACGTGTAGAGAGAAGGGATCATGGCACGGGGATCATCCGGCCCTGAGATCGGAACGGAGTCGGCCGAGTTGGATGATGAAAGAAAGAGAGAGAGAAATGTCCAGCGAAATTTCAATCTCGATCTAAGCTAGGATAGGACTGCGGGTGTAAAGATGGCATATTCCGTGGATTTTTAGATAGAATAACTTCATTTGTTTTGAGTTGGAATTCGGAGAGCGGGATGTACTACAGGTACTACTGTTCTGTATGTTGTGTTGTGTGTATATTTTATTTTCATTGTTTCCTTCTTGATTGTTGTAATCCGATCCATGGAAAGGAGGAAAGAAGCTTGGTCTGTCCAGCTATCTACTGTACATACCTAGGTCAGGTTGGAGGTAGGTACATGAATTATGTATGGGTAGAAGAATCGACGTGAGTTCATACATAGACAGCTCTGCAGTGCATTCTACAGTACAGTAGTGACGTCACGACTACTATCTATCTATCCATCCATCCCACTCCAGGGAGGGCTGTCTCTACATGTCTTAGGTTACTCCATTTGTATGCCGTACAGTATGCATGCCGTGCCTCAAGAATGTACTGTACAAGCTAAGGTACAGGGCATATCATCACCCACCCACCTGCACCGATCGGCAGACAAGTTACCGAACTCGGCGACTGGCTGCTGAGGTCGGGTCACGGTGCCGAGTCAGATCTGTGGCTGTGCATGAGCCATCCATGATCCATGCCGCCATGCGCATACATCTGCCGAGGTGTGGCTGGTGTGAACCCCTCCCGGCCTCCCCTCCGTCCCTCCCCAATGCTAGGACCCGGAAGCTTGACTGACTGATATCATCACCGCGGGGGGTTTGACTAACTGATCCTGGGAACCCTTACTGTATACCAAGCATCTTTCTGTTTTCTTTGCTGAACAGCTGACCACCTAGTTGCTGGGTATCTGCCTGTTGATTGTTAAGAGCTTGACAGTGGTACCCTGGCGTCGCATGCGTCAAGTGGCATATCGCGGATGCCTATCCGCCGCCCACCGACCTAGCTAGCACTGTATTACCTTGAACACTACTACAGCTTAACGCCATCTGTGTAGAGCCCTTAATACATCTGTGAAGATCATACCATCCCATCCCATATTTCTTGTTGTGAAGCTATCAAATCTGGAAATCTCTAACCGCAACCATGGCGATGCAATACATCAACCACATCAGAGCCAAAACGCGCTTCGCCCGCTCCAGCAGGGCCCAGGAGCCGGTCCTGACCGACGAGGATGAGGCCTTTCTGCAGCGCGTCGTCTCTGGCCCTACGGAGGGTGACTCGAAAGCCAACTCCGGACTGGTGGAGAGGGATGAGCAGATGGCGCAGATTGGCGCAGCGCAAGATATTCCGCTGTCCGTGTCACCTGCTGAAGATGTGTCAGCGGGAGAGAAAGGGAAGGGTAAGGGTGAGGAGAGAGCAAGAGGCAGGAGTCCTGGAGTCGCAGAGAAGGAAAATCGTGGGGGAGCGGTAAGGGTGAAGAAGGCGAGGCCGTGGAGTTGGTTCATACGGAAGAAGCCTGTGGATAGGAAGATGGTAGGTTCGGTCACCTGCGTCGCCTGTTCAACCTAAATTGATAATTCATGACTTGCATAAATAGGATCCAGAAGCAACTGCTGCAAGAGTCTCGGATGTCACTGAAGGATCGAGCATACTCGATGCCGGAGTCGTGAGCGACCACGAAGCGGAACGGGAAGCGCAAGACATGACGGAGGTCCTGGAGCGGCTCAACCTGGCTGCTGCGAATAACAGAGTCTTCTCCTTCAGCGACGAGACGCGGCAACTACTGCGAAAATTCAACCTGGTCCTCAAGGATCTGATTAACGGCGCACCTGCTGCATATCGCGACCTCGAGTCGCTCCTAACCAACGGCCACAAGCAGCTTCAGCAAGCCTACGACGACCTCCCAGGCTTCCTCAAGAAACTCATCGAGCAGCTTCCTGACAAGGTGGCACTGACCCTGGGGCCTGAGCTGCTCGCTGCTGCAGGAGTGAAGGCCGAGGGGAGCGGGGTCAATATGGAAAACGTGGGCAAAGAGGCGACGGCGGCAAGGAAGATGGGCTTCAAGACACCCAGCCTGAAGGAATTGGTCGGCAAGCCCGCTGCCATCGTGGGCATGCTGCGGTCCATCATTGCTTTTCTGAGGGCCAGATTTCCGGCGGTCATGGGCATGAACGTTCTGTGGTCATTGGCATTGTTCAGTAAGTGCCAATTGGCACTCCCGTCCCTATTCTGCACAACATGGCAACCTAGTCTGTGTTCTGCTTGTCAGCGCTGACATGTGTTTGGGCAGTACTTCTCTTCGTCCTGTGGTACTGCCATAAGCGCGGACGTGAGGTCCGCCTGGAAAAGGAGCGACTCGTGACGGAGGACGAAATTGCCAAAATGAACGCAGAATCCACGGAGAGGATCAGGGCCACCGAGACGCTCACCACCACCGCTCCCCCCGGCGCCGCCATCGAGGAGGTCCACGAGGGCGTCCAGGAGGCGCGGGAGGCGCGGCAGGCGGCAGTCGCCGCGGCGGAAGAAGGCAAGAAGGAGGATGACCTTCCTTCCTTGTCGTCTCCACCGGCCCAGGCCAACACTTCATCTCGGCGCAAAACTCCCCGGAAAAAGGCCGACAGGATAGAACCATACCCGGGAACCTAGATCAAGTTTCAATTGTGCCCGACGGTTCGTCCATGTATAAACGTCGGAGGTTCTTTTCGGTCGTTGTCGTACGTAGGATGTTATTATTATTGATACCCTTCCGAATTGAGCGGCATACAGGCCACTTGTCCGTCTGTGATTATTAGTTGGGACCCTAGAGCCATGCGCGCCATGGTTGAGAAGCGTTGGACGGTCCAGAAAAACGGGGCGGACTGGTGACGGTGGAAGCTAATTTCGGGGCACGGACTCCAAACTGGGATTCTGGAAAAGAGTCATGAATCACCATTGCTGCATGGCATTCTGCCCGTACAGATTAGCTGGACGACGCTCAACAGCCGTCGGTTCTTAGCATCGTACTGCGCACGAGACTCCCACGGCCGTGATATCGTGACTCTGCATCGACGAGCGCAAGAGGCACCCATTGACCAATGAGGCGGCGCTAGGGCCTGCATTGCCACCTGACTGGCCTTGGCCCGCCAAGCATCCCTTGATGCAGATCGTGAAGTAAGCGAAAACCCCACAGGTCGCACTAACCGGTGCACGGAAATCACTGCGAACAGTGCGGAGGAGAAGAGAAAAAAAATTTCATGGCGGGGCCTTGGAGAAGCAAAGAACTTGAAAGAAGGTAGGGAAAAGGAAAGAGAAAGCAAAAAAGGACCCATAATCAAGCCAAGAGGCCGGCGCCTCGCCTCGTTGGAATGGAGAAAATGTCAGCATGCAGCCAGTCAGAGTGTGAGAAAGTCGTTCGATTAGAATTTAGCATGGCTACAGGTCTTTTCCTGAGGGAGGCGCGAAGTGGCGTACCCAGACCCGGTCGACCCCTCGACAGCAGGCAATTGCGATGACTTTTCGAAGAACTAGACGTCATCGCGATCCTCCCTTTTCCTGCTAATCACCTTTCACAGAGGCTAGACTGACACCTCACCGGCGGCTTCCCAGCAGTCCAGTGTGGCATCAAGAGCCTAGTGTCGCGGGGCCAGGAAACGATTGGAGAGGGTGGAAGTGAGATCTACAGTACTCCGCGGTTGTCAATCATGACAACTGTTGGTACTGCCTGGTTCTGATGCCACAGCCAATGATGCCAACAGCGTCAATGGGCATGTCTGGTTGTCGATTATCATCACCCAGCACTGGCACACGGACTCGTGCAGGTTGCACGGGGCCCCAGGCGCTCCGGGCACCGCGAGGGGTTGTTTCTACCAGCTCTGGCCTTCTGGTGGGTTGCAACCTGCAAGCACGAGCCTGGCGGGGGCATTTTGACCTGGCACTTTGCCTGTTGTTTGCTAGAGAGGGCCGGAGATAGATCCTTCGGAGAGGCTACCTACGGACTAGAGACGTAAGTAATGAGCAGTGACAAGTAGCTATTCCTACTCGAGTCATGGAGAACTCGACCAAAGCGGGTCAGAAGAGCACTTGACCTCATGTACCTCTGCGTTGTCCGTCACCATGTACATGGTCGATTCGACAGCGTGCCTCGTACCGTAGCAGCAGGTGCTCCAGGACGGAGGGGGCGGGGAGGCAAGGAGAACGAACAGACAGGCTCTGGACGACTCAGCACAGCGGCATCACCATCGTCCCAGGGAGCGGATGAGAGAGCAGACGTCTCGCCTCTGTCCCTGGAACGCTGGCCGCGAAAGCCGTGGTGAGACGGGCGCCGGAAGATGCGGTGAGTGGAGGGCGTCCCGGGCACGGCGAGGCGCCGCGCAAGGCCGGACCCCGCCTCGCCCGCCAGGACGGCCCGGCGCTGCTGCAGCCTCGTCGTCGGATGCTTCCTGGCGCCGAGTCGAAAGGAGCCTCCTCTTCTCCCTCCTCGTCCTCTTTTTTTCCTCTTCAGACAACCTGCACCGCTGCTCGATCCCTCCCCGCGCTGATTCCTTTTTCGGCATTCCACGGAGACTCCCAGACGCCTTGTTGCCCAGATATCGTCGAGAAGGTGTGCCTAATGGCTTTCGTCGAGCTGTAAATTCCTCACTGGGGGGCTTGTCCCCGGCAGGCTCCCCAGTCCGACAGCTCACGAGTGTTGCGATTGTTCTTGACGATATCTGCCCCTCTTTCGACGCTTGCTCGGCACGTCGAAATTGCCCCTGAGTACGATCACAGAAGAAGCACTTCGACGTCCTTGCTGCAAGGACTGGAGGTGTTTTCGTGGTCAAAAAAAGTCTGCATATTGCCCCTCTCACTGGTGTTCCCCACGTCTCCCCGCCGCGTATTCGACTTTGCACCGTAACAGCTTCTCTGATTCATCAGACACACTCGACTCGAACACACAAACTCGAACTCGGACTCTGTTGTGTGAATCGCGCTTCCGGAGTTGCACCCGTCGCATCTGATATCCGCCTGAGAAAAATCTTGACACGACCCCGCAACTCAAAGCATCTTCGCAAAAAAATTCAAAATAACCTGACCAGTTGCGATGCCGCGCACCAATTCCCAGTCTCCAAGGCAGTCGCCTAAGAATGCGGCGAAGAACAGCCGCATACGCAGTTCCACTCCGGAAACACCCCGCGCGTCCAACTCGAACACCTATGTCGACGCAAGTCCGGGTAAGAGTGTGAACCGGACCCCAACCAGATCAAAGGGTGTCACCCTAGGTCATATGAGTGAAAACAGAAAGCGCAAGTCATCAATCTCCTCAGACTCCGGCGTTTCATCTGTCTCTGCCGTTGAGGGGTTCAGCGGTGACGAGGATGAGTCTGAAGATGCTGACGATGAGGAGGACCAGCCAGCAAAAAGTGCCCCGTCTTATGGTAGCAACAAACGCAAGGCCCGTAAGGCGGGGCACAAGACTGGTTCACGACTCGCGGAAAGGAAGAAGATGAAGTTTGCAGATGATCAGGACGATGGCTATGAGGGCCAGCAGAGCAGCTCAGAGGATGACTCAGACGACGGGTATGCTGCAGTTGATGATATCACTGATGCAGACGACGAAGAGCAGATTGTGGAGAAACTGGAAGAACAGATGATTGTAGAGTCTGAGAATGAGCACAGCCTGGATAGCATCCTAGAAGTTTCTGATGCTCCAGATGCGGATGAATGGGGTGGCCTGGGGTCCATTGACGACAATATGCTTTTCTCCACAGCGTCTTTCTTTGATGAAGAGCAACTGTACAGTGCATTAGACACAATTGGAGAGACTGACATGACCAGTGAAGCTGTGGAGACGCCTGCCCCGCGACGTGTCCACTTTGATGAGTCTGACTCGTCGTCTGACAGTGACCAGACCCCTACGGTCAGCACTGACGACGAAATCCCCAGTGATTTCTTGCACCAGGACAGCCTCGATCCTCGACTACGCCGCATGATCGAGAATGATACAGACCCATTCAGCGGTCCAAATCAGCGTTTCGATGATATATTCGGGGACTTTGACTTCGGCCAGACTGGCAACATTTACCATGCGGAGTCGGATGCTATATCTGATGAATCCAGTGGTTACGAGAGTATGTATAGGACTTGCATGCAGTCTCTCATCCTTGCTGACCCCCTCTAGCGGACGACGGTGAAACTACAGACGAGGACCTTCCTCCTCCCGCGACTATTACTCACCCGCGCTCCATCCTTCGTCGGGAGTCCCCTGCCCCGCCGCCCGCTACAGGCGACGGAAACAACAAGCGGCCGCCCCCTCGCCGTCGGGGGCCAATCTTGGGCACTTTCATCGCAGACCCGAACAAACCAGTTGCTCTTGTCGATTGCACTGGCAAGCACCTTGTCATAATTCCCGCCTATGCGTCCTCCCGCCATGACTGGCTCGAGTCAGCTACAAACAGCCTCAACGGCACTGCCAACAACAGTCCTCGTGCCACGACTATGCACGTGATCGACGAAAGCGATACGGATGCTCTTGGCTCCCCGAGCCGCCCTGATCATAGTCCGATGCTGAGCTCCGGGGCCAATCTGATGATGACTGCTCTAGGCAATGATGCCACCCCTGGTGGCCAGGTCATGGGGCCGCCCGAGGCATTCTATCCTTCCCGTGACTTCGCAGTTGACAGCTCCTTCGAGGAGGATGATGACGACGACGGCGAGGCCGCATTGAATGTTGACGATTTCATCGATTTTGGCAACGGATCGTCTGATGAAGAGACGGATAAACCTTTCGACGAGGGCCTAACCTCGCCGATGGTCGCTGGCACTCCCACACCGAACCGTGGTGCTGAATCACACCAGTGGAGCAATGAGGAGCGCTTCTTGAACCATCTAGACAAGGGTATCGTTACGGCATTCCGTCGGAACCACAACCGATACCAAGCATTGCTCCGACTTCCACAGCATCGGGAGTTCATGCCAGCAAACTCTCCATCCAGACCTGCCAGTGTGTTCAGGCATGCCAGACATGCTGACCCCAGAACGCCAACGCGGAAGCGGAAGGCTAGCACCCATGTTGGCGGTGAAACAGTTCGACGGAAACTTATTGACGCTCACAGAAGGAGTCATCTTCCCTTCTGAACACATCCTTGTTCTCCCTCTCTTCCCTCTGTTGGAAGTTCCACACAGAAACAGTTATGAGTTAACGAAGATCCGAAATGGGCACATGGCCTATTTCTTTGATGATTACCTGAAATTTGGGGAAAAGAAAAAAAGAATGCGGTGATGAGCTCTGAATTAAAGTTTAATTTTCGTGAAGCCTGTGTTAGTAACAAAGAGTCTATCCCTCAGGGGTATGTGATCAGTGTCATGATCCCTACATTTGGCTCCGGATGTGGCCTTTAGGACGGATAAAAAAGAGCAGAGATGTGATGAGATGGTGTGACGATTTCTTTTTCTTTCTTCTTTCGGTGCGCTGTTTGCGCCGGATGAAATCTAATAATGAAATGTCGGAGTCATGCTGGGGTGGTTTATGGCGGAAAAGTCTTGTTTGAGGGATGAAGTTTGGAAATGTTCTCTTTTCTCATAGCCATGTCTTCAAGTGTGAATGTTCTCTTGTTGAGTTCTTTTTCATGTGCTTGAAGCGATACCTCGGGGTTCAAGTGTCTGGTGGCTAACTGGTTTTGGCTCAATTTCACCAAGTTCTTTCAACCATGTTCGAGATCTCACCCTTTTCACATCTTCTCTTGTCGCTATTCTGCCAGACTACCAGATCAAAAGCCGGGGTGTTCTATCCATTGTCGAGGGCATGTCTGGGTGGATCGTTGTTTTCAGTGGAAGGGCAGGCTTTGGTCCTCTCGGGTTTGATCAGTGTGCCTGTCCCGCGTTGCCAGCCGGGGCAAGTGGTGACACTGTATGCTAGCTGTGGAGATCGATCTATCCTAGAAGAAGTAGAATAGCGAATTGAATTGAATAAGACAAAGGGATATCTGAATTCACCAGTCTTACAAGCATTCTATCATTGCCTATGCAATGAGCAAGACACGAGTCTTGGGCAGTCACCGCCCGAGACCTGGATGGGAACCCCTCCCCACGCTCCCCACGCTCTGCCCCTCCTGTTCCCACCGCCCCTCCCCCTCTGTCCCTCTGTCCCTCTCTCCACGCAAGTCTCCAGCCAGCAGTCGACGGAACTTCAACTCCGAACCTTGCCACGGATCTGCTTAAATTTTGCTTAGTTATGTATGCTGATCGGTATACCTAATCCGCAGCATGGTCTGACACGCTCGCACGCGCGCGAGAGAGAGGGAGGGAAAGGGCATCGCATCTCTTACCCGTCGACCTAGCCGAACCGGTTGGTTCATGGTGGACGGGAGGATAATCATTTACCCCGGACTGGGGGAGGGAGAGAGGAGATGTGGGAGGGCCACCCCACCACGATAGGTTCAAAACATAAGGTAGTGACTGTGACCGGGGCACCGATACGTACATATATGTCTAAGGATTTAGTACTTGTAGCTTTCTCTTTCTCTTTGACGTGCTTGGTTTGAGATGGGCTGGAATATCTACCTAGTTAGCTAAGCTTTGGGGAGGGTTGCACTTTATACCATACTGGTCGTTCTTTATTTCTTGCAGCTGGTTCCCTGATACCAACCCAGCAATTCTCGATCCAATAACCATCCAATCCATTATTATTTAATATCAGACAATATAACATGACGTCCGAGAACAAATCCCCGTCGGGCGCGTTCCGCCGGTACCTCCCCGACCTCAGCACGCCGCGCTTCACCACCATGTGCCGGCAGAACGCGCGCGAGTACGCGCGCGACTTCCTGACCAAGCACCACCCGCCGTGGCTGTACGAGCTGTACCTGCACTGGAGGGAGCTGTTCCGGGAGCCGTTCCGCGGGGTGACGAGTGATGGTTCGTCTAATCTTTTTTTCTTGATTTCTGTCTTGTTTGATTTTGATGTTGGAGTTTTACAGCATAGTCTCTTACTTATGATTGCGATAGACGATATACTAACTTACTACCTACTCTAGGAAAGATCAGGCCGGGCCTGTTCCAGCTCCAGGACGAGGGAGTACCGATTGAGAAGATTGTGGCAGCAGCAGAAGCCGTGCTATCCAGGTGTTTGCCCGCGCAGCGGGACGCGCTCCTCTACCACATCGACTCGCCCGAATGGCGCACCTGGTCGAACCCGGAGTTCCTCCTGAGCGACAAGGGGCTCCGGCTCGACGACCTGGAGGACAACACCGGGCTGCGGGACGCGATCCTGGGGGTGCTCGAGGCGACGCTCTCGCCGGAGGGGTACCAGAAGGCGCTGAGCGCGATGCGCATCAACCACTTCCTCGGCGAGCTGGTCAAGGCCCCCGGCGTGATGAATGAGTACTCGTACAACTTTGTCATCTTCGGGACGCCGTCGACGGAGCGGCCCTGGGGGTGGTCGTTCTACGGCCACCACCTCTGCCTCAACGTCTTCCTGGTGCAGCGGCAGCTGGTCATCTCGCCGTGGTTCACGGGCGCCGAGCCCAACGAGATCGATGACGGCCCGTACGCGGGCACCCGCGTCCTGCACGTCGAGGAGAAGCTCGGTCTGCAGCTCATGCAGAGCCTGCCGGCCCCGATGCAGCAGAAAGCCCAGATCTACAAGCTGATGCGCGACCCGGCCATGCCCCCGGGGCGATGGAACCGCGACGACCAGCGACACCTGTGCGGCGCGTACCGCGACAACCGGGTCGTTCCGTACGAGGGGATCACGGTGTCGAGCATGGACGCGGCGCAGCAGGACCTCGTGTGGGCGATCCTCGAGCAGTACCTGCTCTACCTGCCGGAGCAGTCACGGCGGATGAAGCTCGAGCAGGTGCGCTCGTTCGCGGACGAGACGTACTTCTCGTGGATCGGAGGGTTCGAGACCGAGGACGAGCCATTCTACTACCGGATCCAAAGCCCCGTGATTCTCGTCGAGTTCGACCACCACTCTGGGGTGTTTCTGACCAACGAGGAGCCGGCCAAGTTCCATATCCACACGCTGCTGAGGACGCCGAATGCCGGTGACTATGGGTATGCGTTGCGTCCATTGATACCGTCTGTTGAATAAGGTTTCCTGCTGTAGATGAGATTCATATTGGAAAGGTTCTCATACCTCTGGGGCTCTGATTTTTTTTTTTTGTTAGATTATGTTCAGTTACACCTACTCTTCTCTCTTAATGGAAATGGAAGATACATACCTGCCTATGATGAACGGTCCTTGGATCTTGTATGCAGCCCGTTTGGATATTGAGCTCTTGCGTCGCTGCATAGAGTGAGCTATCAGAGATTTGCTATCAGCAGCATATCGCTGATAGCTCTTAGAGATGCAATTTGCTATGCTCTGGTTTTATCAAGGCGGCCTGCTGGATCAGTTAGGGTTACTTCCTCTTGCTGCCCCCGACTCGCGCTTCCGTGAAAACGCTTGGACACCACGCGCCTAAGTCATTCGACGTTATCGATAACGAACATGCTAATACTCCGTACCCCGTAAGCAACTGCCATATTAAAGATCGATGGTTAGTGCTTTTGGTCTCTTCTCGATTTTTAGAGGTATCCCGTGATAGGTATGTAAATAAGAAGAAGGTCCGGAGTGACTTCGGAATAATCATTGGATTGGAAGCAGCCGCTAGTTTCCTGAAATGGAACGATATGCGGTATGTATTCTCACTTCCAACGTCCCTTGATATTATAAGTGCATCGTTGTCTCCCTTGCTGTTAGTAGTGGTTGTTGCCGCAGGAATCCATCTGGCATCTGCTCCGGTCGCTGAGAAGCCCCTTGGGTCCTCTTCAATACCGGAAGAATGGGGAGAAATCCATCTCGGTTACAAGAGGCTCCTCAAAAATTGGATTCTCTATACTGGGTCAATAATACATGTCAAAACTTGAGAGCTCCAAAAAAAGACACAAGGTCTGTCATGTTCCTAATTCTTTGCGCCTTTGTTCTGCTGGTGGTTTCATCGGTTCGGCTCGGTTCGGTTTACCTACCGACTCCAGTAACTTAACCATGAAAAGAGGGGTCGAAGACAGGGAGAGGAATGGGGTCTTCTGACCCATCATATCTGCGAAGCGAAAGGGGTAGTGATATCAGACAACAGTTAAGAACAGGGGTAAGTTGGGGGCGAGTAATCGGGAGTACTTTTCTAGGAAATAGAGTGCGCTGTGCCGCGAGATGGATGGACACTGGTTTTGGGAAAGCCTGGAAAAGAACTAAAATGTATCAGAAGAGTTTCTTACCTGGCTTTGGCTTTTGCCGCTGTTTCTATTGTAAGTAGCTTGATGTGCACTAACTTACCTGTCAGAGAAATTGCTACTAAAGCTTGGTCGTTATGGGAACAGTAAGAGGTGACCGGCGAATAGTCACTGCCTTTTTGGTATCGGGAGTCGGGACAAAAGGGGAAAGTCGAGCAAAGGACATGGTCTGAGTCCGACATGCTAAGCCAGTAAACTGTGAAGCACACATGCATGAAAAAGCAGAGACGATAACGCATGATATGGATATGAAACATGGTGTGGGGAAAAGCGTACCAGGAAAATAGACCTGGCGTCACAGCGTCAAGCCGATAGGTGTGCCTGCGTCAAGGATTTAGCCCAAGGTCCACAGGGCAACATGCTTCTCGCCTGAGGGCTTGATAATAGTACTTGGCTTTAAGACAGGTTGAGCTCTTGGCTCTCAGGAGTTTGGCTAGTAAGAGATATGTAATAATTGCGCAGTAAAACTCGGTACTCCCGACAATAATGTAAACACCGCTTGAATCTTCCGATTTTGCAGGTGTTTCTAAACTTGGTCTTCCTCGAGATGCAGCGTCTTAAGTCAACATTTCCTCTTAAGTTATTAACGCTGATAGCAACGTGACCGTGGCTTGCAGGTGCAGTTCGAGAGCCGGTTGCACAGAGTACCGGGCAATTTAGAAAAAAAAAGAACATAGAAAATGTGGAGCAGGGAACTCCGGCAGTGGCCCTACGACGTTCGAAGACAGCATGTTAGTCAGGTTAGTACGAGCCCGGGCCAGAAGCGAACATGCATGCAAGAGCCCTGGCCAGGGGTAAATTGGGTAACTGGAGTCCGGGTGGAATCGATATGCCGAGCTTTGCTATCCAGCGCTACGGAGACGTCTGGCCCGGCGCGCCATAGGGCTTGCATCGAGCATCCAGGACCAGGAGTCGAGTCGTGGCTCAGCTCATGCATCATAGTCGCTATTCCAATCTTTTATTAGCCCTTTTCGATATTTGAGACGTATCATGCAAGTACCCATGGCCCAGGTCTGGTTTGTGATGAGAGACTCGCGGTAACGACCAGGCTGCGCTCTGAGAGTATTCTGCGAAGAGTCGGGCGTCCCGATGTTGCATACGGAGTACGGAGTAGAGAGACCCTAGAAGGCTTCGATCTATAAAAATAGAAAAACGGCGTTTCGCGGACCAGGGATGGACTGGGTCCATTGGCTAAGATGCAACCCCGGCCGAAGCTTCGAGCATGATGATACCTGCAGAGTCTCAGGTGGGAGCAGGCATGCTTTCTTCAGGACCCATGTCGAGATCCCAGCTGGGATGAAGATAGACACGGAGAATAACTTGTATGGTGGACAGAATCGTAGAAGCTCTGAGGTCGTATGTCGACGCTGCCGGGAGTTGCACGGTCCCCCCGGCCGGCGCCTCTCCCCGGAAGACGCCGGCGCCGTCACCGCTTGATCGACCGTCGATGCTCGATCCACCGTGCATCTCGTCCCTCGTCCATCATCATCCTCCATCGTCCATGCAACTCCATCGTCCATGATCCATCTGGCCCAGCGTCCTGGAGTCCGTGGGGCCTCGACGGGTCTGGACACGGAGAGAGACGGCTTGGGTGTTGGTCTTTATCACAACCTCCTGCCCTACCTGTTCTAATGACTCGTGTCAACGGACCTACACAGATGCCCCCAGCATCCTCTGCCCGCGCTGTGTGATCTGCTCTGGCTTCGTATCCTCCATTCAGCGCCCCGGTTCTGCGGCGTGTTTCACGATGTCCGCTTCGGTTCTTCCTCAACCCCGGAGGCTGCTTGGCAGAACGGGATTCTCCAACCAGAGCCACCTCCTGGGCTCCATCACGGTCTAAATAACCATCCCTCACAGATTACAGCCGTTGCATCCGAATCCCGACTACGGAGTCTCCTATGCCCTATGGCTTGCGGGCGCATCGACCACCGCAAACGAGGGATGGCCCTGCGCACATCGCCGCGGGTGTGGATCTTTGCCCGGTCCCCAAGTTCTAGATCTTGACTGGCTGGTTTCGCGCCCTCCAGCCAGCTTCTGCTTCTAGGAAGTTGCCTTGCGGTATACGGCGTTGTCCCCAGTCGGTTCCTGCGCTAGTGGCGAGCCCTCAGAGCTTAATTGGACAGATTTCTTTGCTGCGCTGCTTCATACAACCTTTTTCGGACTGTTCGTCCATTGGCGTTCTTCTCTGAAGGTCCCTTCACCTTCAGAATGTCTTACTCCATACCATTTGGTTTGCCAGTGACAAGGTGGAGGCTCCAGCGGGCACCAGTCCCCAAGGCACTCCGTCAGGGCCCCTTTTCCGCATGGCTCCTCATGCATCTGCATATTTATTAAGCACCTGGAGTCCCAGTCTCGAGCGATCCCTCCTGGCTTTCCTTCAAGTGCTTTTGCCCTTCACCTCCCCAGTTCCATTGGAACAGACACACTCGTTCATTCCTGCTTGTCATCACTCGTTGGCCCTTTGTGTGTTGTTCTGTTTCATTATTGTCGCTGGTCTACGATAATAGCAAGCACCTCTTTCATCTTGTTTCGACATACGTTTTGTTCTGTAGTCGCTCGTTGATAACTTTTCTTCACCATGAGGGTTGCTACATCTGCAGCCTTGGTTTCTTTCTTAGCCTTCCAGCAGGCTGCTGCTCATGTACGTTGTCTATGTGGCTGGCTGGTCAAATCCTCCCTGGCGTGATGCTAACTCCCTCTAGTTCTGGGGCTCTGATCATTACTTCCCCAGCCCTGACAACTGCGACAACAAGTGCTCTGATCAGCAGAAGAGTGGCTTCGACTGGTCTGGACTCTCCACTGGGTCATTTTCCTCGTATGGAGACCTCGACTTCTCTGGGTTCACCTGCAAGGATAAGTTCAGTGGTGCCAGTGCTTCCAACAAGTTTCAGGTAACTCGGAATAGCTACTGGTTTCTTATCCGGGTATAAGATTTTAACTCTCCGTCTAGGGCAAATGCATTGAAGGAAAGATTTCGAAGGGTGCCAGCAGCGGTGGCCCAAAGATCTCCTGTGGAGCCGACAAGAAGTTCTCCATCACTACAATGAAGGTCTCCTCCTCCAAGAAGACTGATGTGCACTTCGTCTATGGCATGCCAGACGGGTCTACCTGCAAGCAGGTTGCCTCCTGCTCTCCTGAAGGCACCGAAGTCACCAATGACCAGTGCGGTGGAGCGACTTCTGTTAGCTTCCACCTTCCAGACAACGCGGACGACGACGACTGCGACATTGGCATCCACAACATCGGCTTCGACTGCTCGCCGCCGAAGTCTCCTCCCACGCAGAAGACGACAACGCCGTCCCTCCCGGAGACAACCTCGTCGGCAGCTGTATCTGTTCCACAGACAAGCAAGGTCCGGGGCAGCCCAGCCTCTTCGTCGTTCCCCTCGGTCCCTTCGTCGCCTTCGTCTCCTTCATCCGCAGCCGTGTCTTCGCCTGTAGCTGTGTCGTCGCCTGGAGCTGTGGCTTCGTCGTCCGCTGCCGTGTCTTCGCCCGCAGAGTCCTCGGCCGCGGCTGTCTCTTCATCCGCAGCTGTGTCCTCGCCCGCAGCAGTCTCTTCGCCTGCCGTTACCTCACAGGTTAAGTTGACAACCTCTACTGTGTATACAACTAGTTTGGTCACTATCACGAGCTGTGCTCCGGAAGTTACAAATTGCCCAGCAGACTCCACTACTGTTGTCACTTCTACCATCGCGGTCTCCACCACGATTTGCCCTGTCACAGAGACTGCAGCTCCTTCGTTGCCTGGATCCTCGCCTGCTGCTGTCTCTACTGCCGCTCCTGCATCTTCGCCTGCGGCCCCTGGCTCATCGGTTGTCGGCGCTGTGACCCAAACCGCCCCTGCCGCTGAGACTTCGCCCGCTGGAAGCTCTCCCGCTGTATCCAGCGCAGCTGCCGTCTCAACACCAGCTGTTTCTTCTCCCGCTGAAGACACGACCACTACTGTTGTCACTGTTGTGACGGTTACGACCTGCCCAGTGACCGCTACTATCACGTCCGGCTCTTCGGAGATCACCTCGGTGTACAGCACTGTCTCAACGGTCACTCTCACGACGACCTCCACCCTCTCTCCTGTTCCAACGGGCAACTCTCCCACTGGATACGGCTCTAACACTGGATCTGGCTCTAGCTCTAGCTCTGGATCTGGCTCTGGCTCTAGCTCTGGATCTGGCTCTGGCTCTAGCTCTGGATCTGGCTCTAGCTCTAGCTCTGGATCTGGCTCTAGCTCCGGATCTGGCTCTGTCTCCGGCCCTGACGACGGATCGAACACCGACTCTGGCTTTGTCCCCGGCACTTCTTGCCCGAAGGTGGTCCCTAAGTGTATCAACACTTGGCTCAACCTCGTTCCTCAGTGCAACTCGAACAGCGATGTCAGCTGCTTCTGCCCGTCGTCTGACTTCACGAACAAGGTCATCCAGTGTGTGCAGGCATGGGGTGCTTCGGACTCTGAAGTTCAGGCTGCGCTCTCCTACTTCACCGGCATCTGCGCCTCCTATGTCCCTCAGAACCCGGGCATTGTCACTGCGGTCCCGACGACCGTCACCCTGGTTCCAGTCCCTGCCCCAACTGGCAGCGCGTACGCGTCGGCTGGTGCTGCTGTCACTCCTGCACCACAGCCACAGCCCACAACCATCACTTACTCTTCTATCACCGTGACCGTTCCCCTGGTTGGCTTCACGACTGCCACTGCGGGTTCTACTTCCGGATCCGTGGACCTCGTCCCGGTCACGTCGCCAGCTCCTGCCGCCGCGGTTCCAACTTACGCCGCTGCTGTTCCAACCTCCGCCGCTGCGGTTCAAACCGCCAAGTACCCGATCGGTGGTGCCTCGACCTTGAGGACTGTCCCCGTGGGAACTGGAACCGGTGCCCTGCCATCGCCAACCTCTTCCGTGGTGCCTTTCACTGGTGCGGCTTCTTCGTTCTCCGTCGCCTCCAGCGTCTGGCTCGCCGCGGCAGTTGCCCTGGTTATGTGCCTGTTCATCTAAAGGAGAGATCACATAACCTGTTTGCTTTCCTATCACTGCCTGCCTAATAATTTCACAAGCTTGTCATTCTACAATGCGAATCACATTCGTTTTGTAGTATGCCTAGCTTCCACCACTTCCACTCCCTTGTCAATCAAAATGTACGTACATAATGTAGTATCCATGTGAACCACAATGCATATTTATTAATTTTTCTTCTTCCGCTCCTTTTCCAAAAAAAAGCTTCAAAAATGTATCTTTTTCGTCCCAAACGTTCAGGACTTTTGTAAACATTGGATGTATCAAAATTCGTACGCCGTATGTCAAGTATATGTTGGGTATAATTGTCTCCAAGAGATCGTTCGCCCCCGGCGCGAGCTGGACCTGCCGTCTTGTCTTGTCCTGAGACAATAATGGTCTGAGATAGAAATTTAGTTTATGCTGGACAGATACAAAATGCAGGTATATGTACCATTGACTGCCATTGGTCATGTACTATTCTTATTCTGTATTCTTTACACTTGATTATTGTGCCGCATTGATTTTCAAGATAATCGTCCCTGTTGAAGATAGATAGATGATTTGGAGCTCGTGTATAGATATAGATAATCCCCAGCAGATAAAACTAGACAGTGATAACGTATCATATCTTATCTACGACGACATCAGATTGATAGATGGATAGATATATTCATTGATCCAGTGTCCATGTTCCATAGTTGAGAACTCCCATTACTTCCTTAGTAGGATGAACGAACTTCGTTCTTCAACAAATCCGTTCTTGGCAGACATCAGGACGCGAACCAGACTCTTTGAAAAACTGTTCAAAAATAAACATTTACATGACTGCTTCGGCGTACAGGAAGGGTATCGTTAAAAAATAACTAAGAGAGGAACAGGAGACCGAAAACGATAGTGGAGGTAATGGAGGTGAGGTGAGCGAAGAAAAAGAAAAAGTGGCGGAAGGAGGACGAAAGTCAGGTATCTTCCCTCAAAACCCAACACCAAAATCCTCCTCCCAAGGCGCCCTAGCCCGAATATAACTCACGCCGTGCACATAATGACTCAGCATCGGCTCCTCGTCGATCGCGCAGTGCGGCCTTTTGTCCCGCCCCTTGAACCAACCCAGGCCGTACCGCTTGTTCTTCGCGACCAGCATGGCCTCCATCTCGCGGTTCGTGTAGCGCTCCGTGCCCACAAAGTCGTCCAGCATGCGGGACTGATGGATGAAGGCCAGGATGGAAGCGATGGTCGAGGGCTGGCGGGGTAAGAAAGGGTGCCTGCGGCGCGTGTAGACGAGCGTCGCGGAGAAGATGAGCAAGGCTGTGATGACGACGGAGATGGAGGAGGAGGAGATGAAGGACTTGAAGGTCTCGTTGTTGAGGGACAGTGAGGATGCGGTCACGGTCAGGATGTCGCCCATGACGGAGCCCAGGCCCACGAGCGCGACGAGGTAGTGCCGGTTCAGGAGCGCTTTGATGGGGAGCAGGCCGTAGGGCGTTCCCTGGTAGTCGAGGGTGAGGGTCATTTCGGGCCGGGCGTTGCCCCGCGAGAGGATGTAGAACGGTTCGAGCATCTTGACGGCGAACTCGAGTGTCGTCCACAGCTGCTTGATGACTGTTGCGGCGAGGATCGGGAGCCAAGGTGTTTTCCTGGCGATGATGTTGACGTCTGTGTACGTGATAATTGGGATGAGGACGAGGAAGATGGTTAGAAAAGCGATGAATGCGATCCCTACATTTGTACGGAGGATGATGGGATGCGGGTTCTCAACCTTGTGCTCCGCGTACGAGTCCGATTCCGTCTGCCTCATGTACTCACCCTGCCAGATGGTGGACTTGTACAGGATGTATCGACGGTGTCGGAGCTTCTTGTGGATCTCGTCGTGGCGAGCCTCGTCCATGCCCTGGAAATCGGTGAGAATGTGCGACTTGGTGGCCATCGATGCAATGCCTGCAATACCCCTCGGGTCACTGAGCAAGCCTGATTTCCTCCGCAGCTGGAAGAACAGGATCAGGGCGACTATCGCGACAACGATGAGGCTGGTTGTGAGAAGCCGCGACCAGACAGGATCGATCCGAACAATATACCTGAAACTATCTGGGCACTCTTTTTCATGGCAGTTTGGGTTTTGGATGGGAGCCACCGACGGGCTCTGCAGCGAAGGCGCAACAGTAGTAGCTATGATCGTTCCCAATGAGGAGACGAACACGGCCCACTGTCGATATCTTATGGCTTTGAGGGGCACAAAATAAGCCCACAGAGTCATATAGTCCAGATTGAGGCTCTTCGCTGCAATGTTTCCCGTCGGCTGTGAGAGCTGATAGTACGGCTCCAGCCGCTTGACGTCGTAGTCGGTGATCTGCCACAGCACGCCGTAGGTAACCATGATTAGCGTGGGAAGATATTTCCAGCAGAAGAACGCGCCGGAAGATATATCAGCCACCTTGTTGTAATGAATCAATCCGCTTCCCGTCTTCTCTAGCCACAGAGATCTCTGACACAAAAATTCCTGGACTCCAGCCAATGTAAGTGAAACGATGGCAAGCATACTTATATAAAAGCTTCTCATGGAGAACGGTTTCCAGTCCGGCTGCTCTGGGTCTGAGGGATAGAAGTAACTCTGATGAACAAGGTCGGTAGTAGGACCCTTCAGGGACGGAGAATCGAATATGGCGGATAGAGGACGCTCCGTTCCTTCCAGAAAGCTCAGATCTACCATCGGGGATGCTTCCTTCACGGAAACTATCATGTTTTTGTTATCAGCCAGCTGCTGTCCGTACTTCCGTATTGTTGCAGCCCTGGCAAGGTCTGATGATCGAGACAAGCTAGCAACAGGGCCCACTCGTAGTTCGGCGCCCACGACTACTCCCGCTCCAATGCCATCGCGGCCATTCGATGACGGTCTTTCGGACTCGTCAGATGCTCGGCTAGTCTGCTGAGGACGCGGGCTACTTTTCCACTTAATGTCGACGGGTCCCTCAAGAAACGAGATATCGACGCTGGCGTCGTCTTCTGCGGTAGTAAAATCATCCAACTCGTGTAGAGCAGTGTATCGGTCTCTCCTGGAGCGGAACACTAGGCCTGCTCGCAGATCCGGTGATTTGAGAGAACCTAGTTTTTGTAGGAGCGTCTTCGACCTCCCCAGCTCACGCATCGAGCCAGCAGAACGACGAACTCTCCAGGAAGCGGCATTATGCCCTTTATAGGCCGTGTCCACCAATGGAGGAAAGTGTATCAATGTTGGACTCCTTGTGAGAAATTTGGACGGTGGAGCAGAAGGAATATACTCATATTTTGGAGGATCACTGTGCGATAAAGAGGGAGTAGGACGGTGCGGAGTCTCCGTTGCAGATGGTAGCCCTGTTCCAGCATCTTGTTCGACATGGCTGGGTTGTGATGATAACAGAGAATGGGTCGGATCGCGAGTGTCTGCTTCTCTAAGGATTGAACTGTACCTCGAGGTCCTCCTACTCTTCTGGGGAGCTGGGGGCGATGAAAGTTCTTCAGAGCCATCTGGCGCGTTTTGTCGCGTTGGAGTCGTGTGGGACGCCATTGTCGCCTCATTTACGCAGGGAACTCAAGGCGATAGTGGTCAGAGGGTGATGTAGCGACTGAGCTGGGTAACATGCTGCCCTAAGCACCGTACAGCGACAAGAAGAACAGCAGATCTCTCAAGTCGCCAATATGCGACGGCTAGTCAGAAGGACGCAATTATGTCCATATAGAATGCCCGTGCGATGGGTGAACGTCTGGATGAGTATAATGCAATCAAAAAAAAGGATAGACGAGATGTTGAGATAGAAACGAGCGCATTCTTCGGCAATTGTAGTGAGCCTTCGTGCTGGCAGTTTCATCATGGGGCAATAGAAATTACCTCCGAGGTCTTAAAAGTAAATATTCCGCAATCAATAAGGACCAATATTGTCAGGTCAGCAAGGATAAAGTGCACGGAACCTAAACACAACGTGCAGCCGACTTCAAGGGTAAAAATGATCCTCCAACGAGGGGAGCAGTCTCAACGAATGCAATCGAACAAAGGAGAACAGAAATGAGATGCGCAAGGGTCTTGCCGGAGGGGAAACCACCACCAGCAAGCACCCGAGGCTTTCAAGCCGTGCCATCGAGAGTGCCAATCGATCGCAGAAGCAGCCTGTGTGGCTGACCCTGGTGGATGTCGTGCGGAGGAAAAGCTGCCCGCCAAGTTCGAGCGAGATGGAGATTCAGGGGATTAAGCTGCCGCCGGCCCAATTCATGTCTTTCTCGTATCTCCCTCGACGTCCCACCTGACTCCAACAAAGCTCTAACCAATCGCACTCGTTAGCGCCGTGTGCGAAGATGCCCAAGACCAATGGCTTCTACTTTGCAATGTTCCTGGACACTCGGGTTCTGGACTCCTGCTTCGAAGACATTAATTAATCAGGACAAAGCAGATAGCCGATATTGCGGCGTATTTCATGAGATGATTCGATTGAAATGCAGGGGAGAGCGCCAGACGCAGAGCTTTCAGCAACGGGGTTAAGAGCCTCAGATGTTTTGAGGATCAGCTCCGTTCTAAATTTAGGCTGTTTAGCAAACCTCTGCAGGGAGTGTACATAGTAGTCACATACCTCTGCAGGCCATGGCACATCTTCCTGAGAATTGGGGGCCAAACAGGGCAAATGTCTGGCAATCCCTCCCTGAAACCGTCAATGTGTGACCACATCACGGTATAAGCGAATTGGAGATGGCTGGCGCCATCTTTTTCAGCCTCAGCACGAAACCTTCGACTGCAATCGACGTCAACAACCGTGCACGCGGAAAGTTGCCGTTCCATAGCCAGAATAAAATAAGAGAACCGCGGGAAAATGCAGAGGTTCTGCTGAACAAGAACTGCACCGTAGAGGCATGATGCTGAGACGTCACAAAAAGGTGGATTTGCGTGGTAGTTCGGACGCTTCAAAGGTTGCACGGTCATGCGACGCACTCCCTCTTTGCAGCGCAGCGCTCAAGTCTCCGGCCTCGACATTCTCAAGGTCAGTCGGATATCCCTATCCTCACACCTCATCTGGAGAGGTTTTACACCTCTCGTACGCTAATAGTAATAATTTACCATTCTGCAGTGCATGTCTTCTGCAGCTGTAGCGGTTGGTGTGTTTTGATGTGTTTCTATTTCTGAGCACCAAAAATCCAACGGTTGTTCCCAGTTAGCCGCCAGACGTCTCCGTGCCAGTAACAATCGCTGGATGATGCACTGTACTAGGGATTCATGACCCTTTTTCCTGTGACTGATTTGGTGAGCTGTCAACCCAAGGTCTCGACAAATGCATAGCCTCATTCATACACGCTTCCTAGGTGTCTTGATGAAACACAAGTCACCTTGATACTTGCACTAGAAAGCAGCTTCTTTAAGCCTCGCAGCTTCGCAAGTGCTTTCAACTATGGTCCAGATGATCTGAGCAAGAGGACGGGGCTTACCCCTGCAGGGGATCTTCTCACAAGACAAGGATCCGATGGAAGAATAAACAAGGGCATCTTTGCTCCATAGGGAGCTCTGGTCTTCAGGCGAACTATATTTTCCTAGGTCAAGCCTTAAAAGATCTATCATACATCTGCCTATCCATTTAGTATCTACTTAACCTATTTAGTGGAAGGATTCGGATTGACCGTCTTATCCGGCCACTTGCGGAACGTGTCCGCGACGAGATCGATTGGCGCCGTCATCAGCCCGATGGCCGTCTCGAAGGGGGGCTTGTTGGGCGCGTTGGGATGCGAGCGCGAGGGGACGAACATCTTAGTCCGCCCGAACGACCTGGACAGGTCCTCGCTCTCCCGCGCGGACAGGGCCTCTTCCAGCCTGACCAGGTCGTGCGTCTCCTCCTCCTTGATGTGCTGCGCCAGGTCCTCCATCAGGCTCTTGATGGTCACGATGAACTTGGGGTCGGAGGACTTCATGTCTTGGAACTCTGCGAGTTGCTCTTTTACCTGAAAGACGTCAGTCATATGTTCTTCCTTCTTCTGTTTTATCTCTGGTCACTGCAAATTATAGTGTAAGTGGGGGAAATACATACAACCTGATGCTCTTTCCGATCCTTATCCGCCATCGCGTTGCCATCCTTTAAATATTTCTCGAAAGCCGGGTACACGATCAACTCCTCCGCGACGGCATGCCGCGCCAGCTCCCACGTGAACTGGTTCTGGAACCGCGTCTGCTCCTCGGGGTTGTTCGAATTGACGATCTTGTCGTAGTACGACTCCAGCTCGCGGTGATCCTGCTTGATCGCGTCGATGATCCGCGGCGTCATGGCTCTCGGTGCCGCTGCGAACGAGCGTAGAAGCAGTAATGGACTTTTAGCTGCTGCGCGTGCTTCCTTTCCTCCCAGTTGTTGTTCTCCCCCCGCTGCACGGGTAATGATGTTATTTCCAGGCGTGCGTAGTACCTGTCTGTTGATGAGGGTCTTCAACCACAACAGGCTCGAAGAACGAGACATTGGGCAGGATGAGATGAAATCGTGGAAAATGAATGAAACAAACAGGTAAAGATATATTTCAACAGGGTTTAGTTTTGCTATTTTCGTACAATGTCCTTTATACGTAGGTTAAGGGTTATTACGAGTTCATGAGGTATGTAGGTACTTGCGACATCACAATGAGCACAGGGATTGCAAACAGAATACCTTTCATTGGCTTCCAAATCAGGTACATGTTACACCCAGTTATGAGCTATCCAAACGGATCAGGATGCCCTTTGGGGAACAAACGCGATATGGAGATCAAGAACTGCGGAATTCAAGCGGACCGACTATCACAATTGGACCATACGGCCATTCCTTCGTCAACATTCGCTCATTTTATACGGGCACCGAGCAGCTGGAAACGCTATTTGTGAACCAGGGAAGATGATAACCTTGGTCTGGTTGGGTACTTAGAAGTTGGGTAGACTACATAGGCTAATGTACAGTACGTCAGTATGAGGGACCCAACCGTACAGTCGAGGCTCCAAACAAGCGCTACCACCCTGCCCAGGTAGGCATATATCTCTGCTAAATCTCGCCCAAAGAAGTGATCGAGAAATCAGTCTCAATCTCATATAATCGCATGAAGCGCCTTGCTCAAGAATGTACATACATAATATGCCAACTCCTGAAAATCCAAAATTAGGTGTATCGCACTTGACCAAATTTTTCATAAAAAAAACCATAGACAAAAATCGTCGGTGTACAATACGTGTATAACACAATCAGCCGTTGTTCCTCAGCGTAGAAGACTGCTCTGCTGCTGCAGGCTGCGCTTAACCACCTTCAGCCATCGTCATGATCAATCTGGCTGTTAGTTCTTCTCATCATCATCATTATCATCACTCTGCAGCTCCATCGGCAATCTCACGGTCCAGTTTCTTAACCCTCTACCTGAACATTGCCGGCCGACCACCTGGCAGTTCGGCATAGCACTGGGGGTTTCTTCGTATCTCCGCATAAGTACTGGGTTTGGGTCTCTCTTGGCATCTCCGGCAGTGGAACCTTTCTATCCTCGAGTGGGCGTGCCGGTGGGCGCGTTCACACGTGGGGGCCAAAAATATGCTGAGTAAGTCCTATAAACCAATTGCCTTATCAGGCAGGTGGACTAACAGCGGGTGTGGAGGAATTCAACATGATCATCATAGCCTCTGTCCTATTTATTCGATTCTGTAACTTCTAGTTGTTGAGCAACTATAACTATATCCAGAAGCACATGCAAATATATGCATGCTAACAACTCCCAATACCTACCCACAAGATGCGTCTGACTTTGCTGCAACCATATATGAATTTGATAGTTTGTCCAACAGTCCCAGAACATGTGCGGAGGCTTACATGTCATGGGACATTGTTGAATACCAAATAGATAAAATGTCAAATCTGATCATGGTGAGACGACTCCCGCAACTTCCTTGCTAAAGCACAGGTAATCGTAACCAGAACTGGTACGGCTTCGACTCCGTCTCCCCTCTGTGTAGCGCATCAAAGCCGGTCTTTATAAGCTGTGCCGCAAGAGAGCAGCAAATCTCCAAACAGAGAGCTATTGACAAGGACAGAGATGATATTAATTCAAGTCATTCAACACGATGTTCTCTTGATATACCCAGGTAAGCATCTGACAGCGCTGATGACCCTGGAATGCAGAACATCATGACATGAACCCATGGGTCCATTCATTTCTCTTTCATAACGACCGGAAAACGAGAAAACCCCATTTATCTAGAAGCTCAACCAAACACCAGCGCCCGCACCTCGATACTCTCCCGTGGCCTCGCGCCCGGCGGCGTCCGGGGATCCACAAACGCCGAGTGCGGGACCCTCTTGCCGACGCCCTCCTGCGTATCCGAGCACTTGAGGAGCAGCCTCTCGTCGTTGCCCATGCCCGACCAGTAATACCACCGCTGCGCGGGGTTGTACTTGACGCCCATGGTCTCGCCCGTGCGGTGCGGGTACCGATGCTCGATGGGGACAAGGTCCGCGTCGTGATCGACGGATTCCGCGGACGCGAAAGCCAGCGGGCACGACTGCACGACGCCGTTGATGGGCCGCCAGACGTTGATGATGCGATACCTCCCCTTCAGGAGCTCCTCGGCCTCCGCTGGGTCCGGGACGTGCAGGCGCACGCGCGCCTCCGCCGCCTTGGCGGTCTGGTCGACGTGCGCGCGGTTGACGGGCTGGCGGTGCGCAGCGGGGTTCTCGCGGCGGATGGTGTGGTCGAAGATGATGACGCGGTGGGCGCCCGGGACGGTGTCGAGCAGGAGCTTCTCCACCTCCGGGTAGTAGACGCGCTGGATGTCGTCGTCCGAGTTGAAGGTCTCGTAGGTGGTCGCGGAGGGGACGTTGCGGAGGACCTGGAAGGCGTCGCGGTCGAGGGTGTACTCGTCCTCGCGGCCGCGGATGTCGGTCAGCTGGACCTTGTGCAGGGCCTCGCGGAAGTTGCGCTCCGGCTGACCCTCGGGCGGCTTCTCGACGTAGTTGAAGGGCGTGGTGCCGTCGGCGGGCGGCACGTAGAAGGTCAGTTCGGCCTCGACGGGGCCGCGGGGGACGTAGCTGGCGTCGTTATTTTGCGAGGAGCCTGAGAGGACGGTTGTCGTTGTGGTGGTGGTGGTTGTGGACATGACGAGCACTTTTTTAAGAGGATGTATGCAATGAATCAAAGCTAAGGTCAGGATCCAGGGCGCGGAGATATGTAGGTGTCTATGCCCTGTACTGTTCGTCCAAGGGCCTCGGATACGGGGCAGATGGGTACAGGAACAGTAGGTAAGTGATTGATGTATGTGAGAAGGACGGATCGCAGGAGAGCCTCTAATTCAGAGGACCCCAATAAGTAATGAAGTCTGAAGCTCCGAGTCTGGGATTAATAATAATGGAGAGCGCGGGGTATCAAATCAAGGCTGCCAGCTCAGTGAGGAAATCAAGATCTCAAGCCCGACGACGGAACAAAGCTGTCTCATATACCACTATACACAGAGACACATGCAATGGATCAAAGCTACATCCAAATGTGCAGTCTGAGAGATCGATCAGTATATATAGCCTTCTTTAGATTTGCCTCCGCCGTCAGCTGGAGTAATCCTTAATCCCCAGACCAGCCAAGTCAGAGATCCAGGGCTGCTTACAATATCTCCGAAAATTTGTAATCAAGCTTGACAGGTTCCTCCCTCCCGAGCCGGGCCCTCCTCCCACTTCGGCCGGGCGACCGGGCCAACCAAAATTACCATCCCCAGCAGAAAGTACGAGACATCTGCAGGTCAACAACCACAACCCCGACACTCGTTCTTTGTATCTCGTAACTTCGCAATTCAGTGCTGACAATAATCATATCAATCGTGATGAAAGCGGCCCTGCATTTCTAAGCAGAATAGCGACAGTGATCCCGCCAGACATCACGGGCCAAAACGCCAAGGTCGACAGCAGGGCAATGACGTCACCTCCCGCTTCTCGTCCCTGATTGGTGGGGGCGAAACTCGGGATCCCACCGGAGGTCAGCCCGTGACCTGTCACGGATACCGTGCATGGGGTTGGGTTGCGAGCACGCCATAGTCTGCGCGGATTGTTCAAGTTGCTTTGCTGATGGCGGTGTTGCCTATCGATGGACTTCTGGAATATACCTGCATAGTAAGTATGACCTAGTAGATCGCAGATGCATAATCGAAGAAGTTACGGGATCCAGTTAATTAATAAGACCCCGGGATTCTCTCACTCCGCAGTATCGAGATAAAATGACTTTTTTCAACTTACAGAGTGATCGAAGGGGAAAAAGAAAAAGGATCCTTCTACAATTCCTCCGGACCGGATGAAGTACGAGGGAGAACTCGATCGAAACTAATAATGCATTTGATTGAACAACCCAGGCACGGATGGCCGCTGCGGTATATTCCACCCAGGGACTGAAGTACATAGCCATGCAGCCAACAAGTTGCCTTTCCTGATAAGTACCTATGGTATGGTATGTACAGCACATGCGTACACACGGAAAGAAAAAAAAATTCGTAAGCTTCAACAGTGGTATTTTTTTAACTCCAGCCCATGGAATCAGATGAATCGGTAGATGAACAAGCGCACAGAATGTCAAGTACATACAGTACAGTGCAGTGCAGTGCAGCTCAGCGCAGCCTCTGCTTCAGAGACGCCATGTGTGCTTTGAAAGAGACGGAAAAAAAATCACCCTGGTACAATTTACAGAAATCACAGGAGTCCTCCAGTCAAATAAAAAAAAAGAAAAAAAAAGAAAAAAGTGCCATGAGAGTGGATGTTCGGTCGAGCCAAAACGCCTGTATCGTGATTCCCATTACGCACCCATTATTCCCAGTCAAACAAACCACGCCACGGAATACCCCCGTGCAATGTGTACGCAAGATGTGCCTGCAAAGAGCGTAGGGCCTGTTCGCAACAGGTTTAACCCGTCCGCTGCTTCTTATTATTATTATTATTGTTATTGCGATCGTTGCCTGACGGGAACATCTCGTCACCGTTCTTCCCGCCTTTGAGTGGATAAAGGTGGATGCCCATGTCCACCGGGAAGTCAGGGTGCAGCATGCTGAATCGGTCAGGATTCTGCGGAATACCGTCAATCTCCTCGGGAGCGGGCTCGACAAGCTGCTCGATGAGAGCCCTGTCGATCCAGCCCAGGGGCTTGCTCTGCAAACGTTCCATCCGGGCGCAGTCATCGTCGATCTCCTCGTTCATGAGGGGCGGAAGCGGTGGTGCATTGCCGCTAGGTCGCCCGTGATAGTTGGCAAGGATGTGATATGGCAGGTTTGGTCGAGTCGCGGGTTTGTCGGAGAGTTCTCCCAATACACTGAGGCCGGAATTGCCGTGTGTGCGTGTCGATCGGGTCGCGTGGTGGTTTTGGCTCGCAGTGCGGACCATGTCGGTCGCAGGAGTGCCATTGTCCTCTTGTCCGGTGCCGTCACCAACGGCCGAAGCCTCTTCGGCATCAGTGTTGTTGCCATTGGTCGCGGCACCCGAGGCCTGATCGTGATTATTGCGCCTGGATGTAGAGAAAAAGTGTACGGTTGCAATGTGAGCATTGTTCGCGTGGGCGTTGAGCTCCTTCTCGGTGAAGAGCGAATGGATGCTGTATGTGTTCGAATGCTGCTGCTGATGAAGATACGACTTGGCACGCTCCGCCGGCGTCGAGCCACCGTCTCGAACGGGCGATCCGATGTCATCATCCAACGGAGCTTTCCTCTTTCTCTTGTTGGGAGGCTCCATGATGCCATTGCCTAGCTCTTCAAGATCAACACGGTGCCTGGTGTGCCTGGTTTTGCGGTTGCTGTGCAGGCCACCGGGGCTCGCAGGGTTCGTAATGCTAAACTGATTCGGGTGGAGGAGGAGTGCGTTGGTGTCTGCAATGTCAAGCTGTTCCTTTTCACGCATCAAGCGGGCCTTCTTCCCGGAGATCGCCTGCACCAGACGCTCTCGAAGGGTCGACGAAAGGTGATTGTATTCCTCTTCGGCAAAGTGTATTCTAAAAGCGTATTCGCGTTTGTACCGCTCCAAGTTCTCACGGTGCCGATGCTATCAATGACCGGAACAAGGTTAGCGCACTGACCACACAAGACCGCGGAGGATGCCAGGAAGGATAAGAGGCGAAGTAAAAAAAAAAGGACGGGAAAACACAACACAGGCGAGAATTGTAATTAATCAAAACTCACCATGAGCATCACTAGTTCAGCATCTCTATCCTCCTTGACCTGATTGATCTCCTGGACAAAGCGAGAATACCACATTCCCGCGATACTCGACATCTCCTTGGCGTACTTGCCCCCGCCGACAGTATTTTCAATCAACCGCGCTATCTCCTCCGCGGAGTCTGGAAGCGGACCCGGACCGTAGGGATCGGCATTGTTGATGAGGGTCATATCGCACTGGAGTGCATGGAGCTGCTGCCGAAATTGGGTGTCCCGGTTCTGACTGAACGACGCCGTGAGATCCTGGAGACGCTCCTGCAGCGCGGTTCGCCGCTTGTCGCGTTTCGAGAGGGGAGGGTTGCTGGGAGGGCTCATCGATCGGCCTCTCGAATATAACCCGGGCCCTCCAGCGGTGGGCGAATTCGGTGCAGGAGAGTATGCCATGGCTGGCACACCAGGAAGCAGTTTGTGATGCGACAGGGGACCGGCTTCCTTTGTAGATAGATAAAAGAGTGGTTGCGCTCAAGAAGTATGTGTCAAGAAGTTCCTGTAACGCACAAAAAAGACTGAACAATGTGAAGCATATGGGAGAGCAAGCAGATAGAAGCACTCCCTTTTCATGCGAAAGCAGAGAGAAAAGGGAGGGATCTTGTGGCCGATGACGCCGGGGTGTGAGGAGAGGAGAAGCACGGGTGGCCGTCTGGGTCGCCGTAGAGCAGAGGGCGCCGCATGCTGGATCTGCCCGAACCGGCATGGTCTCGGAGTTATGTTTGGCCGACATGCCTGATACTTAGAAAAGGGACTCTGAGTGAAGGTGGCCCCGGACTGTGAATGCCTATTGTTGCATTCAAAGAATCCTGGCTGTGTCAAATAGCAATGGAAATACGTGCTGATTTACACCTGTAACGCTATACTGTCTGCTTGAGCCACACCTGGGCAGTGATAGCGCAAACCGCAGGATTCTACATCAAGTCCTTGGAGCATGCAGGAGCATCTGGTGCGTCCTCACAAATAACATGAGAGCTTCCATTATATATGCCCCATCCTTTGCTACTACAACATAACGTCTGGGTATTAGACCAATGTTACAATTTGTACAAATCATACAATCCCACCAGAGAAGTACGCCCATATATGCCCATGACGCCCCATACCCCCTCGTGTTCCCTTTTAGGCTGCAGACATTGTGTCATAACAAAGCAGTCATCCCGGTACCCATCCCATCCAATTCACCGCTCGAGAGACCGTCGAATAACAAAAATACCCAATTCAACCCCGGTTTTGGGTTCATTATCTTCACCGTAGGGTCGTTTCTTGATCCCTTCAAGGATCTCACTGAGCAGCATGGCCGATGTGACTTCCTTATCAGCGAGAAGACGGTTGGTCGAGCCTACCGACTTATTGACAGGGAGACGTTTGCCGCTCCGCCAGTACACGTTGAGCACTTCTTTCATCCGCGCCCTCTCCTGTTGAATATACCACTCCGTCCACAGGTTGCGATCCAAATGGGCGGTGCCTTTTCCAGCCTCAACCAGGGTGAACCGGGAGGAAGGAGTGCTGATGGCCTGGCACAGCTTGATGATGTTCGCTTTCATCGTCTCGAAATCCTCCATCTGCGCAACGGCAGAGAGCTTGCCTAGGAAGATCCCCACGTCTGCCGATAGCTCGTTAACCACCACTAGTTGACGGAGGAGGGGATCGAGGATGGGACCCAGATACTGAGTCTTGAACGACATGGCCCCTTTCTTCGTCGGATAGATAAACAGCAGACTACCTCCATTGGGGGATAGCTCCTTCAGTCGATCGACGAGGACGGAAGGTCGGTTCGGAGAGAAAAGGTCTTTGTACTCTTGTGCGGACGACGGGGGTAAATATCTCTCTACAACAGCAACGTGCACACTGTGTGGTGGGACAATCGGGACCGGGGAACGTGAAGGCTGAATGGGCCCCCGGAAGTCGTGGTAGGCTGGGACAGGAGTGGCACTAGAGAACACTGTAGAGCTGAAGTAATCATCCCCTGGGGAGAGAAGATTCGGGGTGCTTGGCGGTGAGGTGGGGAGATTGGAGAGGCTGAATTGTTCCGGGACAGCGTGAGTGATATTGATGTAGGGTGATTGTCCCGGTCGGAGACGTTCCTGAATTTTCTGGACGACAAAGCAAAATACGGTATTTTGTGTCGGTAGCTTGACCGACTTGTCCGCTGCACGCGGATACGGCAGGGTTTGGGAGACAATCTTGACAGATTCACCTCGAGTATTGGAGACGAGCAAAGAGGATACTAATTTTCACAGTCAGGAAGAGATGCTTATGAGCAGGATGATATCGATATCAACTTACGTGCAGCTTCAATGCCCTCCTCCAGCCAAGAATTTGTGCCCCGCTGGTCCTGCAGATCGCCTCCGGATGATCCCACACTCTCGCTGTCCGGGGCGCGACCAGTCGAGTTCCTATCGGAAGGGCTGCAACTATCGTCCCGAGCCTCCGGACGCGAAGTGTTCTGTCTGTTCCGGCCTTCGTCCATGTGAGCCGTCGGGTTGGGCTCTCGATTGACGTTGGCCTCCGAGAGCGGAATTCCCGAGTTAGGATTCCAGCTCACGTTCTCATCGTCTTCTGGTGGGGTTAGGGGTAGAGCAGAGGAGTAATCATTCCGGGAATGGCTTTTGACCACGTCATGCGAGGTCGAGGCAGCCGAAGCGGATACTCGACGAGGAATGGCAGTCGACGCGAACAGGCGAGGTTGTGGGCTTGCAGAAAACGTCCGCGACTGGCCCCTGGAGGCCCGTGTCGCGATGCCCAGGTTCTCAAACGAAGGCAGCTGCAGCGAGAAGCTTCCCCTGGGCCAAAAGCGGGAGATGGAGGAGCGGTCGGGTTGGACGGACCCTTGAGAAGCCCGACGTGCGGACGGGTTGGCCACGTCCTGTGCCTGCCAAGTCCTGGACTTTTGCAAAGGCGCAGCAGTCGACAGATATCCTCGGTGTCTCAACGGCTCCCGTTTCTCCCGCGAGGAGTGTGCCTCTCCTCGCGCTTCCGGTCCGAATGTCGCAGACGGCGAGCGCATGATCACATCCTCATCTCCTACCGCAGAAACGCGCTCTTTCTGCTCATTGCAATCCTGATTCATCCAGCTTGCCTGTCCAGCTGTGTCGATGGCGGTTGATGGATCGTCCGAGCAGGCTCTGACATCCGCCGGGGGGAGCGGGCCTGCACGGACGGAGACGGGCGACTGGAAGCGCCAATTCACCAGAAGGCGATTGAAAGATCGACCAGCGACGAGGGATGCGCAGCACGTGGGTATCGGACTCCAGGAGAGCTTGCGTGGGAAAGATAAACCGTTGCTAATATGTCGGTAGCACTCTGTCAGGATGTTGAGAGGTGTGCGAGAGCCAGCTCGAGCGGGAGATCCTCCACAGACTATTCACCGGGCTAGCAGCCGGGCGGTCTAGCGCAGCGGGACGGGGTGAGCGATGGAGCAGACTAAGGGAGGAAAGGGCCGAAAAGGAGGGGACGGGAGGGGAGCCCAAGCAGCGCAAGTGGCTCCGCCGGCAGCGCAGGACGGGGGAAGAGATCAAGATCTTGATCAGCGCAGGCCGGCCGTATAAGGGCCGGGCGGATCTTCCCAGCGGCGTTCTAGACCGGCGTGACGGGCGGGCAGGGACGCGCCCGACCGCCCCGTGAGCCCCGTCGCGCCAGACGCCCTCCGCATCGATGACGAAACCCGCCATCCTGGGCTCATATCGATCTGTATAAACAAGACGTGCTGAGCTCAGAGCGCCGGTCACCCAGCTCCATCAGCCGGTTGCAGATACCTGCCTCGTGTGCGTGCGGCGGCCGATCGCTCCCCAACCCTGCTGCTCCACCGGCTGAGTTCGGATGATCGTCCGCCCAGTCCGTCTTGGGGCTCCTGGCTGCCTCGCGGGCCTTGCGATCAAGAATCGTGTTGCGACTCGACCTGAAACAATGAAGCACAGGGCAAATGAAGGGTCAGCGGCGAGCCACGGCACGCTCGTGTGGCATCCCTGGATCCCTCGCGGTGACCCAGGGGACTCTCCCACGACGCGGTCTGGGCGGCTGCCTGTGCTCCGCCCGCCGTCCGAAAAAGCCTGGAAACACGACGCTGCTGATCAAACCGGGCGACGCGGGCAGGCGGTGGATACCTCCAGCCAAGCTCCAACCCCGGAGCCCTCAGCCCGCAGCATCTGCACCATCGACCGACTGAGCGCAACTTTCGTGCCCTCAATTGACCCGAACAGGCATCTTGCAGGAGGGCGCACAGCCACCGTCCCTTGTCTGCGCTCTGCACGGCTGCCTTTGCTGATTACTATTGTTATTTACCCAGTGGCCCAAGTCCAGATTCCATCGGCCCTTAGACATATAAACAGCCATGCGTCGGGGGGCGAATTTTCGATTTCCCAGGGCAAACTCCATGACTCTTAGGTACTCCGGACACCGCTCCAGATCTGGGGTGGTCCGGCTGGGCACTCCTCGGGTGGCTGGTGAGTCCGTGGGGGATCACGGGGAGTCGCTGGCTGCGGGACATGATCTTACTGTGTACGACTACTGCAGTCCAGCATGATCATAATAGTCAGCCTGCTGCCGGCCCTGAGATGGTGCTGGTACGGTCGCCGATGCGCATCTACGTCCTCTGTGCCTCGGCCGGGAGCCGCGATTAGAGAGAGAGGGAATAATGGGCACGGGCGCAGAGCGCAGGGAATAACAATCAGATGCTACAAGGCACGCGAGAGCGTGCAGGTTAGCATCCGATGCTCCTCCCGATGAAACCCGCCTTCTCCGCCCCATTGGGGCCGTCATGGACATCACTGCATGCGATATTCCAGGGAAACAGATCATCTACTGGCTACACATTTGTTAATGACTCGCATTCGCCAATCGGCCGGCTTTCATCTCGGTCATTCTGGTCTCGATGGATCGACCGAGATGTCGCTCACGGGTTCTGTGCTTGTCTGAGACCCACGTTTCCGGAGACGTCTCTCGTGCTGATCCGGAGCACCGGCTGCCTGCCTATGACCACGATGACGATACAATGTCAATCGTCTCCCCATCGATCGATTTGTCCGCGGAATCTCGCCAGATCCACGAGTGCCAGAGTTCCTCTGCTTCCCCAGTTGACAGAGAAGCTGTCCCGTCGGGCAAAATCCGACTGTACGTCCTGTACATGTTTCCATTGCGCTGTCCAGTCGAAGCTGCTGCTGCCACTGCCGTGAGTAGTAGTAGTAGTAGTGTCGGAGCAGAGTTGGAATATACGTAGTGCTCCGTAGGATTGTAGTCGGCCTCACTGTTAGCCTGCAGCTAGGAGTGCGCTCCTGCAGCATGTGCACGGCGACTTGACTCGCAACACCGTTTCCTGTGGCTGGAAGGTTGATACGAGCTGAGACTCTCATCTCAATCATCCATGTTCTCAGGCGACATGCGCCCCTTGACCTTACTAACCGAATCAGGTCTCCTAGACCAGGGGGATCCTGGTCTTCGCTGTTGGCATGTGGATTGTTACCTCTCCTGGCATCTTTGTTCTCGTATAACCACGCACCATCGCCGCCCGTTGGCGCGATCTATTGTAGTCTCTGCCTTGACCTCCTTTTGCTGCGCCTACGACGGGCGTTCTCTCACGACTGCGCACATCAGATGGATGACTCAGCGGATCGGGGGATATAACTACCACGTTCCTGTCTCGTCGACTTGTTGCTAAAAAGGCATGTAACCCGCAGTGGGACTATGCAGTCAGACAGGCGGTCTATGTATCCCTGCCAGAGCAAGGTACAGAGTGGACACGATTCAGAAGATCAATGTCACCTAGAGTTCTGTGCCCCCGACGGACGGGGAGAGACAAGAAAGGACCCGATCCGATCCAAGCTTCTCAGATCTGAAAGCGGCGTGCCACCGTGCCCGCAGTTAAGGTTGTCGATCATCAATCATCCTACGATATTATTCTCCACCGGAATGCAGCTTTGGTAACAAAAAAAGTCAATCCAACTTGTTTCATCCAGCTTGCCGGGTCGGAGTACAGTACACTCCAGGGAAATAAGCCTCTCTCAAAGGTGCGGTTAATTTTCCTGATGCTGGTTCCGCAAGAGGTGGATTTACCACGGATGAAATCCTCAAACGCGTGGTTTTTCTGCCTCTCTACCTCCTCCTCCTCAAGACAGGGCCATTGCAAGAAATACTTGCACTGTCGAGAGGAACTCCTCGAACGCCATATCATTCCCGGCCATTATTATTATTCAGTGACAGCAGTGCAGTAACTGTCTACAATAATACCACTTCATGTTACAACCGTTCGTCGATATCTGCATCAGCAATAAGTACTCCGTACGTACTACCCAAAAATGAATAACGAGAATAACGAGATACCACAAGTGGCGATGTCTTTCCGAATCTTTCTCCCAGCATATATCTATTTATGCCGGCACAGTGTATAATTAATTCGCATATAGCTCTTCCGGAACTCTCCCATGCCGGTTGGAAGCTTCCTCCGCACCCCACGAGGCATCCATCCATCCGACGGCCTCGTTCGTCTGTTCATTCGAACGCCTCGATCGGATCGGATCGGGCGGCGATAAGGCCGACCCGCAGAGGACATAGTATGTACACACGGACTACGGTGTAGGACAAAAAGAAAGGCCCGCCTCTGAGGTCGGTCTCGATCGCGCCTGGCCTGGCCGCGCCGCGCCGGTGGCGTCGTTCCCGCTCTCTCTCCCCCCACATTCTTGTCCCATGGATCTCGTGCCCACACGGGCCCGAAACACGCCCGTGACAGGGGGATCGTGGGACATTGGATGGAAGCATTATTCCAAGACCATGGACATTATTTTTGGACAGAAACAACAGAACAGGTCTCCTCGGACTCCGAAGATCCGACGAAAGGAAGGCCCAGGCCCAGGCCCGGCCCGGCCAGGCCAGGCTGGATGAGACGAGACGAGGTGGTCCAGCGTGTCTCGAGACTCGTTTCGTTGTCTCTTAAAATAATAAACCCTTAATATTAGGTTATTGACTAGTTCTTAACTCTCTTTGTTTGTTCGGATCATGGTTCTCTATCTCTCTGGTCGGAATTATGCGGAGGTTTTTTTTTCTGGATTGATTGATTGATTGTTAATTTCCGATTTTTTTTCCCTGCCCTACTTATCCTTTCTCCCCCCTTTTCGTTTTCATGACTGGAATGCTCAAGAAAAAAAAAAAAATGAATGAATGAAACGGAAAACTTGACTTCTTTCTCTTCTTCTTCGCGGGAAGAATATCTCCTGGTTACTTTACTTTGGCTTTCTCTTCTCTTCCCGATAATAATAATAATAATAATAATAATCCCCCATTCATTATTGATGGGTAGGTACGAATACGACATACGACAATACGACATGATTTCGTCATCGACTTGACTTGCGCGTCCTGACCTGACCTACTCCTACTACTACTAACTTTCCGCGGGGTTCTGAGTACTACTAGCATGGCTGTACAGGGCCTCCATTCTCCAATCCGATCCGTAGTGGGCTGACACCATCAATCAATCTGGCATTACAGTACAGTATGCCCACACCGTGGCCGAGAGAGAAGTCACAAGTCATGGAGGGGTTGTATCTGTATCTACTACCTAGGCTAGGTAGGGTACCTAAGGTAGTATAGCTCGGTAGCTAGGTAGCTAGCTAGCTGAACGGCTGTCGGATTGTAGAGCATATATTATTATCACTTATTACTGTTTATGGCGTAGAGAGTAGAAGTAGCAGATATCCCGTTATCAGTAGTTTTATCAGCAGTATTCGTATCAGACGGGCCAGGGATGAGATCGGATCGGATCAGATCAGATCAGACCAAGCCCGGACGGGAACAAACAGAAAAGTCCCCAGGCAAGGTTCCCCCCCCCTCCCCCCCTTCTTCCCCCGGGAGTTCTCCTCCTCCCAATGGAGATGCTTCAACTAACCCCGTGCTCTTCTCTGATCTAAATTGACCACACATACTTACTGTAAACTAAACTTGATGCCGCCTTTCTGTTCTGTCTCTATCAACCCTTGAAATAAACCAAAAAAAAGATAGAATATCTATCTCACTGAATCCCCCTGCCCTACCCTACCCCACTCTACCTGCCTGCTTGAACCAACCCCACGTTATCAATTTATTGATTTATTGATATATTGCCAGATATTGCATCATCTGCGAATCATCCCATATCATTCGCGAGCGCGGCTTGGAAACAATGTACAGTACAATTAAAAAAAACCTGGAATCGGTTTTTCGGCGCTGCGGACGCCCATGAATCAGTGGATACCGAGATGGACGTCTATCTACCTATCTAAGACGAAGACTGGGTACAGTACAGTACATACATACTTTAGGTAGTAGGTGAGTAGTTCCAAGTCCTTTAGGCGGGTACAAGTACAGTATGTACAGGACCTCTGACGACGACTTGACTACAATGATACGACTGGTCGACAGTCGACAGATTAGATTAGGTCATGGATCTATCCGACCTACCTACCTGTCCATCTATCCATCTATCTAAATCTACCATGTGTTGTACTGTACATGAGGAAGGGATCAATGGATATAAATGGATATAATATACATGCGGGCGCATCCGAGACTCAAGGTAGATGATGATCCCGTGCCTTTATAAGTAGGTAATCTATGTACAGTACAGTACAGTACATACCTAGGCATTGGCTTCCTGCCAACCTATCTCTATCCATCTAGCAAGACCTTTCAGTAATCATCACGCTTCTCCTAAGAAGCTGAAGAAGGTAACCGTGCATGTATACGATATATGATCATAAGATAACCATCGTAACCATCGTATATTAGCTACCTAGGTAGGGATCTATATACCCATCCTTATCTTTCTTTGCCTATGTACAGTACAGTAACTGCGCGTATGCCCATTGCAATGCAATGCAAACTGTTCAACTAACTCCTGTTCGCCTTGGCAATGCAAAGAATAGTAATGATATGATAGGTAGGTAGGTCGGTAACTCCTGCTCCCTCAGGTGATAATAATGAGTATGTAATGTATGAATGCAAATAATAATATCCGGAAATGTCACCATCGACATGCCTGCATGCAGCTCCGTGGATGTATGGAGCCCAGGCCCTGTCGAAGAGTAAAAAGAAGGGAGAAGAGGATGTTGTCACTAGAAAAGGTTATGCAGGTTCAAGACTGGAAATGGGGACCATTTAGGTCCTGGCTCCTCCGAAGAATAAAGTGTGGAATCAGCCGCACTCCCGACACGAACACGGTCCACGAGGCTCAGTCACTTGTATTTCCGTCTTCTATCGTGCTTTTAGAAGCACAACTGCAATTGCACCGTTGGGTATCGCCAGATATCCAGATAGCAAAGCATGCAGACCCCTAAAGGACGCCAAGGTCAGGACGTAATTGACCGGCTCCTATGCGTCCGCGTCAGCGGTCTGGCAGGACCGGGGAACTCCAGCTTCTTGGCCTTCACTCTGCAGCACAGCGCCGTCCAGCAGGCCATGATCATCTTCGACAGCAGCTGCTGCTCCTCCCAGGTCATCCGCAGCTGCCTTCGCGCCAGACTGGAGATTTCAAGTGCAATGGCCGGCACCTGGCAACGGTACGGGTAGCGCGTGATCACCGTACCAGAGGTGGTGGTGGCAGCGGTGGTGCATAGGGACTGAGAGTGATGCTTCTCTTCTGCCTCCGGGATGCCTCGTAGCTCGAGGCACTGCAGGACCAACTGCTTGATGCCCACCTCAAGCCCGCAGGCTCGGTACTCGATATCAGGCCAGAACCCGTCGCCCCAGAAGGGGTCCTCCCGGACAGCAGTCTCCAATGCCCCGAGCCAGAAATCAAAGGAGGGAAGCCGGTGATCAAGATCCACGAGGTCCGTGTCTTGCAGGTGGTCCGACAGCAGACAGGCGACGGCCACGACGCGGATCGTGGGCTCGGAGTGCAGGACGTGCAATACAACGCAGGCAGGGCATCCTTCCGTTGAGCACCAGTCCTGTTCCTCGGTCAGGATGCAGTGGAGCCAGGAGAAGGCGCTGCGCGCTTCCCCCCGAAATGCAAGCTCCGGCTCTGCCGCCTTCCGGGTCGACAGTGTGCGGGATGCAATCTGGGACGCTTGCCTGTGGATCTGAGATAGAGGCAGAAGCAGAGCGTGGATTATATCGCGGTGGAGCCGGAACGTGGACCGCGCCTCATCGCAGCACCAGTGCTGATGGAACTGGCAGAATCTGTATAGCATTGTCAGCGACGGATGAACAGATAAGCGTCATGGAGAAATATCCGATTTCAGGGACATGATCCCAGTTCCCGGGTTACAGACCTGAACGCGCCCTTCTGCTCACTGCGTTCTAGACGCTGCTGCACACTCCTGAAGGCTTCATTGCGCGCTAGCTCCTCCTCATCCTCCTTGGCAATCCGAAATGGCGACGTTGTACTTGATGTGGACATGGTGCTCGGCTATCAGCGTATCTAGAATTCTCTAAGCGGTATCGCGGCGTGTTTTCATTAGAGACCATCAGGCGCGAGTCCTGGGCTCGGCGACTCTCCACCAGGAAGAACGGGTATGTCCCGGGATTTCAAGCCGCGAACGAGGTCGAATATTTATTCTTCTGCAGAGATGCGACTGGGATCTGCTGGGCGACAACCCGTGGATAGCGGTTTGGTTTTGACAGAATGATGACGTAGTCACCCGGACTGGAACATTCCTACACTCCACAAGACAATCGCAAGAAGATTCCAAGACTTCTGGCCGACTCAGTCATGTCCGTCAATCAGAGGCGGGGATGAGTATGGAACGAATATGTCATTCGCCTCGTCGGTGGTGTTGCGTGGCGAGACCACGAGTCGCATAGTTCGAGCCGTCTTCAAACGTTTGGTGGTCGAGAAGTCGCGTCGATGCAAGCAGCAGAAGTTATCTGCTCCGGATCATAATAAAGGGGAGAATTTAGGTCAATGAAACCGAAACAATTAATTTCAGATGGAGACGGGCAGTCATGTGAGATCGCACGCCGTCCGCGACGATCGCCGTGACCGTCGTTTGGAACTGGAGATGGTGCCGCGCGCAGGAGGAGGCCCGAAGACACGCCGCGCAGGGTCAGCACCACCAGACAAGAGCAGACCCAAGCAGAAGAGACGACAGGAAGGCGACACAGCGACGGAGATGTGCATCTTTTTCTAGTCTCTTTCCAGGCCGTCGACACCGCGTGGATATCACGACACCCTGGCCGGGAGAGGGGGAGACGCACCCGGTCCTCCCCGGGTCTCCATCGCGGGCGGTAACGGTGCCGCGTCACCGTTGCATCCACGCTCCCCCGTGCTCCGTCTCCTGTCAAATGTCCATGTGTCTCTGCGTCGCCGCCGCTCCTGCGGCAGCCCGGTCGTTCGACGGCCTGAGCTGGAGGGCAGCGTTCGGGCGGTGGTTGTCGAGTGCTTCGAGGGGATTGGCGATGGCGACGCGAAGGTCGGGCATCGACGGCGGTCCAGGTCGCGCCAAGCAGACCCTGCAGGGAGGCCGAGGATACCTGAGGAATAGCTTCACGCTGCGCTGTGCTTAATGTTCCGACAAACAGTACAGTCGGAGTCTCGACTCTCTCCAACCGCTGATATGTGTGCACCGCTGACTCGTTGCGTTCTGGCCAGACCTCGGCCGTCTGTCCTCCGTACCGTCTCCGCAAGCGGTCGCTTGTCATACGACACTTGCCCAAGAGAAACTGAGAGCCATACGGAACTTGACAACGACGGTGGGATATCATCACCGCGTGTGAAGGTATCTTTGTCCACTTCTGGGGCCTGCATCATCTAATTGAAGCATCCTGGAAAGACAAGCCAGCCAGGTTCTCCCGAATTCCCCTGTCAAGGAAACGCACGATACTCCTACGAGCATCTCTACATACCTACTCCGTGCTGGCCCCATATCCCCCATATCACGACTCCTCACCACGTGCTCCTGTCCACGCAGCTCCGCCATGTTCTGCTCTGGACAGTGGACTTTGCAGTTTTGTCCGTATCCTGCAGGGCTGTCCCACTCTGGAAAACTGCATGAGTCTCCGTAAGTACTGTGTAGGATGTAGGTAGTCAGGACTACCTTTACCCGCACAGCACAGGATGCGGACGGCATAGATGCCCGATGATTGCCAAGTAGGTAGGTAGTTTCCATGTGTCAACGACCAGTCCCCAGAATACGTGTCGATTCTTGGGGGTTTTCAGTATTCAGTTGACAAGCAGTCAATAGTACAGTACATACTATGGCTGTTGATGTGCCTTTTTCTACCATATCATCCTGAAAGATCACATCAAAAAGTGCCATTGGTCTCTCTTTAATAATGCCGTAAGAACCATTGTACATACATCAGCACAGTACCACTTCGGCTATCTCTGTCCGGCAATAATAGCACGAATCGGACTTCTTTTCCGCTGAATAACTCCACCATCGGCCTTTGTCATATACATTTCAAATAGTAGTAGTACTACTAGTATTCTTGTATCCTATAATAAGTCCAAGTTCTCATTGACAGTACCTTGCCTGATTGTCACTCTTCGATTCCCCACTAAACATGTACACATGTTGACCAAGATCGAAAGGGAAATAAATGCAACAGCATTCGGGTGAAGTGTCCCTACTGGGGCTATCACGCAGTTCGATGTTCCGAGATTGAGCCATACGTACCTTTTGCATCAGATAAATATGTTGTCGTTGATCAAGAAGACAGACCCGTGCCAGAAGGTCTACAAAGATCCGAGAAGACAGCAGCAAAGACATGGAATACATGGATGTGGTCCATACACATCATGTACAGTGTGTTGTTGCTCGATAAGTATAGAATTAAGCAGCGCCACGACCAAGATAGAGAGATAAGCATCCAGGAAAGAGACAACATACAGACACCTCTATCTAGGGTGTTGTACATGTACAGTCCAGACATGTACATATAGTACCTAACTGCTGGACAAGTAAGCAACAGCGTTTTCCTTTTCCGGTTACCGGTCGGAGAGAACAAGCATAGCTGCCTGATAGTACCATAGATGCTACCGCACGTGCGCCACGTAGTAGTAGGAGTGACTGTGTAAGTAATGTAGGGGCTTAACACTACGACGGGTGCCATGTAGTAGGAGGCCTTACTACGCAATCGCACCAATATCCATTCGGACCGTAGATTACTACCTAGTTGGCGATACGAGATCGGAGATTACCGCCGGTCTGTGCTGATAAACTTTGCGATGCAGCTAGGTATATACGCAGTACCACGTGTTTCGTATACAAGGAGGCTGGATCAGGATCTAGTGGCAGCGAATGATTCAGGGAGGATATTTTTTAGAACGCGACGACCGGCACCAAACTGCGAACTGTCGGTGGCTTGGTCATTGTCTTGGGATGCAGATTTTCAAGTCTTTAGGAATGAGACACAGTGAAGTGATCACGCTGGTATGGGTCCGAAAGAGTAGCACTCTCTTGCGTGCAGAGGAAATCGTTCTTGTAGCGGTCTGGATCGAAGAGGCGAAGGTTAGGATAGCGCTCAGGGTCATTGTTCAAAGCCCAGACATCGATCACCACTCCAGTTTCAGCTGGTAGAGAGTGGCAGTTCTAAGTGTCCTCATTAGTCGTGGCATGGGGCACAATAACAAGAATGCTCGAAGGCAAGAAGCGAAGAGACTCCTTGACTATACCTCGGATGTATTGGAGCTCAGGCTCATCCGCCATCGCATTAGGGCAATCTGGCCCAATTACCCGGTCGATTTCTTCCTAAGCTGTTCACTGGTCAGCAAATACAACTGGACATACAAACCAATACCTTTCTTCTGCACTTCAGGGAAGTTAATTATAGCCACTTCAAACGAGAGGAAGATAGACGCAGTGGTATCAGCCGGCCTCGAGCATTGTCACACTAACATAAGCTCGCCCAGTTATCCGTAAAGTCATCTTTCACCTTGCTTCTTGAACATGTCCTCGCAGAAACGTCCGGTGATGATTCCCTTGGAGATCCGTTCCTTGACCTTGAGCCTATATAATTCGTGTACCGCAATGTCCTCCTTATGTGGTTCCTTTCCTCGTTTCTTGCTAGAGTTCATAAAGTCTGGGAGGAGACGAAGTATAGGAAAATAGTTGGGTATTGATGCAGATATTCGTGAAGCAAGGGGATGGGGGATGGCGGTCTTTCGTTGCTTGTAGATCATTCAGAAACATTTAGAGGAATGAAAATGCCAATGACTACATGCCATAGGTTATCCTTTCCTGGCTGGGACATGCACATTTTGACATGTCACTCGAGGTCTGCGGTGAATCAGGTATTATAGCGTGAACGTAGCATCATCATCATCATCATCATCATCATCATCATCATCATCATCATCAGGCCTAAAGCTCTCCACTTAGCCGGAGGATGCGCCCGCTATAGGAATAATCAAAGCTTTCTCAGGCAAGTTTTCAACATGACCTTGGGAGAATTGGCTTGAGTGTCTGAACATTGTACACACAGTGCATAGCTCGGCTTTCGGAAATAGGACTTCGTCTCTTATTCATCACGCTTTTTCCTTGAATGGTAAACAACAGAAGAACAAAAGCAAGGCGGGAAACGAGCTCAAAGAGGTACGAGATAGTGCGGTCCTTACCTATTCTCAAGCTCCGAGGCAGAATGCGATCAGCGTCCGCATAATGGGGTCCACTCTCCGCTCGACTGCTCGATGGCAAGAGCGTCATCGTCTAAGCTTCGGGGCACCACAGCCAAAGACGTTATCAGGACGTTTATCGGCGCTCACGGGCTTGGCCTCCGCCTGGTACCCCTGAGACTCTTTTTAACCACCAAAGACTGCTCAGCAGCTGGGCCAATAGGACTCGTTTCATTCAGGATCATCCAGGGCTTTGATAAATTGTGGCTGGTGGGCCTCAGTCGCAACCTCTGGGATTAACTGCGTATAGCCACACATAAAGGGGCGTGAGTTGTTTGGGACAGAAATTGGTTCTGATCTTGTTGCCCTTGTGACTTAGCGATGAGTTCCCTTTTATACCGCTTCCATGCTCAGCTTCAAAGTGTTCTCTATCAGCAAGGAATCGATCTCAGTGCTCCACAGACGTTAGTCTCGGAGTTACCAAAGATGCTGCTCTGACGACATTGAGCCCGGAATTCACATTTGCAGATGTAATGTGTCTATTATCCGTGGTCCGTGCAACTAAAAGGAGTCGCGTGGAGGTGGTATTCGCCGAAAGGGCGATTTGAGCCCCAACACGACTGTTGGCAGCGTGCCGATTAAGTGAATTCCATCAAGAAACTCGGAGAGACTCTGGAAGCTCTTATTAGTCATTTATCAGGAGCACAGAGAACAGCAGCGTTGCTTCAGACTAGCTAGCAATCCCAATCGTCGACCACGATTTATCCTGAGGGTGCTAGCCCCTAATCACGAACGGTGATTCCCAGAACTGAAAAAGCCTCAACTTCAGTGTGTATATCTTTTGGAGGAGCAATGAGATCTAAACAGCCGCTTCATGCACTACTGTGCACAAGATAAGTTAGGTGCGTATTAGGTGCCAGCGACAGCCATCGACACGGGGAAGAGTTGCCAAGGGGGATTTCCATATTAAGGCGATAACGTAAAGCAGCCAGCTGAAAAATTCCCGACAACAGCCAATCATTTACTGGATCTCTTTGTGTGATCGTGGATGGCAGTGTCACTTGCCTAATCTTCAAACCCCATGCAGCAGATGGCGCTGAGTCAGCGTTTTATCGGGAGCGCAGTATCTACATAACTTACCCGACCTTGATGAGACAGCGACCACATCAACGGTGAATTCCATCTAGCGGGCGACCGGACCGCATTGCCTGGTGGGAACTGTGATGAACATCTCTTCAGGACCCAAAGCAAGCTCTGCCCCGGAAGGGACTTGACAGCTGCTAAAGAGGCACTTACCTAGGCCAGATACCTACCTAGGTAATTAGCAGTTAGTCACGTTGCTCCTCGACAGAGACGGTTGTCTCCTTAATATCATCTGGGACGCGGACTTTTCTCTCGCGGTGATTCCTGGTTCTTCTTCGCCATGTCGTGTGTGCATGGACGGCGGCGGTTGCGGTCGTGGAAGTCGACGGCCGTGGCTCCTGTGGCCGCGATGCGACTGCCTTTCGTCGAGCCGCAACAGGACCTGCCTCGTAGTTGACCGTCCAGGAAGCATCTCCTTCCTCTGTCTTGATCTTTCTGTCTCTCCTTCTCCAGGCGCGACGGGAGATCCCCATCAACAAAAGCCCACCTGGGGCCCTCTTCATCTTTCTTCTTTCTTCTCTCTGCAACTCTTAACACCAGTTCCATCTTGAGACTGCGAAGACGGTACACTGCAGCCAGTTATTTCTGTATCGATCCCGTCATGTTGCTGACCCTCTCGCATTCTCCTGCCGTGGCCTTGGGCTTCGTGCTATTGGCATGCCTACAGGTTATCCAAGTATTCGCAATCTCACCCATAACTGCAGTTGGATCCAAGTTTTTCACCGAGGATGGTAAACAATTCTTCCTCAAGGGTGAGTATTCTTCCCATCCGCTGCAGTCCTTCATAGCAGTCATTGACAATCCATTCTTCCAGGGATTGCTTATCAGCTCGTTCCCAAAGACCCTCTGGTCGACACGGAACAGTGTAAGAGGGATGTGGCGCTGATGAGGGAGCTGGGCGTCAATGCCATTCGAGTGTATCACGTCGATCCGGATGCAGACCATAACGGATGCATGTCGACACTTGCGGACGCAGGGATATACTTGTTTGTCGACCTCGACGACTTTCCCACACAAATCGAAGAGGTACGTCACTGGATATATCACCTTGAAAACTTCCGTTCTGACTGCAGCTGCAGACTGAGCCTCACTGGAACGAGACCCAGTTCGAGGCATTCAAGAGGGTCCTTGACGAGTTTCAGCAGTATGACAACACTGCTGGCGTTTTTGTGGGCAACGAAGTGCTCACAACCAAAAGAGGCTCGAGAGCCGCTCCGTTTGTCCTGGCCGCTGCCCGCGACATCAAGGTGTACCGAGACTCGCAAGGTTATCGTGAAATTCCTGTTGGCTATTCTGCGGCCGATATTGCGGAATTGCGTCCCATGCTTCAGAATTACCTGGTGTGCTCAAGTAATCCTTTGGAGAGACTTGACTTCTTCGCACTCAATGCATATGAATGGTGCGGTGATTCTTCATACACGGTGTCCGGATATAATATGCTCCAAAAGAATGCATCTGGGTATCCAGTCCCTATATTCTTCTCGGAAACAGGCTGCAATACGAACCCTCCCCGGGATTTCAACGACCAGAACGCCATCTTTGGTGACGAGATGTCGGGCACCTGGTCTGGTGCACTCGTCTATGAGTGGATCGAGGAAGCCAACCACTATGGATTGATCAGCTATGGGCCGCCGGCTCCGAATGCAGATCCAATAAATAATGCGGATCCAGCAAACGCCCTCGTCTACGATGGATTTACGCGCAAGGGAACTCCGACTCCAGTAACTCCGGATTTTGAGAATCTCAAATCCCGCTGGGCCACTCTCACTCCGTCCGGCGTTGCTCTGACAGACTATTCCGCCTCGGCATCCACTCTGACGCCCCCTCCCTGCCCAGCCCCTACGGCTGGCGTCTGGGATGTGGACCCCAGTTCCCCTCTTCCAACTCTGGGCCAGGCCTTGACTTTGTTTACGAGGCCAAGGCCAACCGGTACATCTACTGGGGGAGCCACGCCTGGTGCCGGTTCCAAAAAGACCGGGAGAGTGCCTACGACTGCATCTACTGTTAAGACCGGCGGAGCCAATCGAAGCATTGCCGCGGGTTTCGGCGGTATTGTTGGACTTGGAAAGATGGTTGCATTGCTGTCGGTGCTTGCTGGAGTCGTGGGTTGGTGGCTGTGAAGGATAACAACAGCCTTGATCATTCTTACCTAGATATGCGTGGACGGGGAAGTAAACCTCCATGATAGCTAGTGTATTCTGAATCTGGTTCTCTCGGCATGGTTTGCATGGATACGTACGACATGAATTAGACATAGATCAATGCCGGCTGTTATGAAAAGAATGTGTCTTAGTAATAGATCGCATTCTTTCTCAACTCTTTTGAGAAAAGACTTGGTGGACGAGGAGCCTACCCGCACAGCTCTACAGTTCTAATCCATTCAGTAGTTCATTTTAAGAAATATCAGCGTAGATACCTGGCTTCCCTGTACATATAATCCATGTAGAACTACCTCATAATCCAAGGCCAGAGGTCGATTGAGGGAACAACGGGAAGTGCCGTGATAGATAGGACGGAAATGAAACATCAGACAGACCATCATCAATAGTAAGGCGCTCGGAACATGTCACGTTAAGTAGACATAACAGCGAAAGCACCCGATTTCACCATTGGTTCAGTGGTAACCAGATTTATTCCTTTCACAACGACGACTTTCGTTCCGAGATAAAGAAACCCTATTGCCCCTTAGTCAACATGGACCGTAAATTCGACATGCTCGACGTGCGAATCGGCAACGGGCCTCTGAAAGCAGCAGCAGCAGCGCTGCCGTAGTAAACCAAGGACTCAGCCGAAGATGACGCCGTCCTCGGGCTGCTGGGGAGGATCAAAGTTGGATCGTGCCAGTGTATGTCGGTGAGGTCTTCTTCCTCCTCTTCTTCTACTCCAAAGACAGCGATACCAGGTTGATGTTCATATTCTTCTTCTGCCCATTGGTCTTGATCTTGATCCGTGTCGCTGCTTTCAACAAGATAGGACGAGTCCCATTCGCTGCTGCCGCAGCCGCCATTATTGCTACTGCTAAAGCCGAAATCGAAACCGTAGATGGATGCTGGAAGGGAGGGACTGCTCACGGTACGTGGACATGTACCTACTACCGGGTCGCCTCCCGGCTCTGCTGCTGGGGTTTCTTCTTCTCTCTGAGGGAATTCGCCTCTGGTGCTGGTAGGCGTTGTTGTTTCAATAAAGTTATTATTAAAGTCACGAAGAATCGTTTCGTCTGATGGTGATTTTGGATCTGATTCGGCTTCAGCCTGAGGCCCATCGGGACGAGTGTCGACATTATTATTATTATTAACTGAACGATGCGTCTTCGACGAGCAGTGCAGTTCAACGATGCCGTCCAGCTGCCGTATGGCGTTGGCGAACCGTCTTTCGACTTGGCTCGCGGATGGCCGCTTCTCGGGATCCTTGGTCAGCATCTCCCGCACGATCGCGAGCATGGGTTTTACGGCCCGGAAAACAGGATCCCTGCGCTTCTGCGCGTCGTGGTCCAGGAGCGTGACCCACGAGTGTACCTGCCCGAGGTTCCGGTCGAGGTGGAAGGAGGCGTCCGCGACGCCGCCCCCGCGGCCTGCGGTTCGGTTTTTGGCACCGCGGTGGTGGACGAAGGCAGAGAGCTTGCGCTTGCAGAGATGCGTGAAGATGTCGAGGACGATCGCGGCAAGGGTGAATATGTCCGCGGGCTGAGCGTTGAATTGGTGGGATTGCCACGTCTGGACCACCGTCGTATGTGGTGAATTCAAACTGGGCGACCCGACCGGGTTTGGGGTATCTCTGACAGGACGTGTTGTTGCCGAGTCGGACGAGTTCGAAGAGGCTATGGACGGGGCGTAGAATATCGGCCTCTTGAGGGAAGAGATGGACCGCTTCTTGCCCCTCCCGCCGTTGCTGGAGGAAGAAGAGGAGGAAGATAGGGCGTATGAGCCTCTGTTTGGAGACCTCGGGAGACCAACTCTTATAACTGTCCCTTTTGAGGCGGATGAACTCGGTCGGGGACCGTCCGATGGCCAGCTTATCCGCCCGGACTCGGGCAGCTTTGGAAGACTGGATTTTGTTATACTGCTGGAGGACTGCTTCCTCGCGGTACGCCCTCCGGAAGGAAGCATGGTACGTGATGCGGTCGTCTCCTGTACGGCAGCGGTACGGACCCAACGCTCAGGGGCGGCATACTGGTATGCCTCTATGTCGTTGACCTTCGCTGGTGGCAACAGAGTGTCGAGAGCCTCAAATTGTCCCAAGAAGATGTTGTGAGTCGAATCGATCAAGACATTTGACGGACGAATGGCGCCGTGAGCGAGGCCGTGGGAATGGAGCCACGCGAGACCGTTCGCCAAACAGTGAGGCCAGTTTACCAGGATTTCCCTGCGCTTCGGTTTCGGGAGACGCTTGAAGTGCTGAGGAACGTCGGTAAGGAAAGACATCAACGTACGTTCATATGTCCCGGCAAAAAGAACGTAGATGCTGTCGTCGACGAAATAGGAGCCGTAAACAGAGAAAAGGTGTTCATGAGCCAGTTTCCTCAAAGACCTGATCTCGTCCAGCACCTCTGCTTCCTCGAAAAAGTAAGGAGCACCGCCGATTTTGATCTGTGTACGCAAGTACACACGGCATACCGCACCGGATAAGACGACCTTCTCCACGCCGTCTTTGTTCGAGTGAGTGAGGCCGCTGCGCAGCACCTCCACCGGAACTCCCTCATTCTCTGAATATCTCACATGCTCCCCTTCCTTGATTCCGCGGACCAGGAATCGCCATTGAGCATGGAAGAATTTCGAGTCCAAAGCGGGACTCTCCCCGTCGGAGGAAAGGTGAAGCAGGTCGACGCTGTGGGCAGCAATGGGAAGGTCCGAGTCATCATAAGACTCATCGACGAGATCGAAGATTCGATCCGGAATGCCAATGTCATTCAGGATCAGGAAGAGCTTGCCTGCCTTCGCGAGGATCCAGTCCAGATATGTCTCATTGGTCAAACCCTCGCCCCAAGGGGGCAATGAAAACAGGCGCTCCTGACTCTCAGGCCTGAGGTGAGAAGCGATGTAGTCAGCTGAGAGGGTCGCCTCTACCCTCTCGTCCGTCCACCACAGCGATGTTGGTTCCGACATTGCGGGCGCATGACGACGGGAGAGCGACAACCAGGATACGTACCAGGCGGCCAATGTATCATTATAGGGCGTCTAGCAGCCCAACATCGTTGCTTTTGTGGCTGTCAGCAGCGACTGGTCTTTGTCATGGTGCAAAGCAGCACAAACTGGGCGATAACTAGGTAGTATGCTTCGCTTATCAGGAGATCTGGGCAAGAACACCGATCCTACGGAACGCAGATCAATAGTTGCGTAGTGGGGGCGCGAATGCATTGGCGCTCTGGGAGAGAGCCATTAGATTTCGTAGGTAACACAAGCTTTCTCTTCCTGGAGGACGGACAGCTTGGGCAATGGAACCGATGGTGGAAGATTAACCCGGCCAGATATAGCAGCCCCACTGCTCCCCGTATTTAGAGTGCGATGATCTCTCAAAATCGAAGAAAGCCACGCGACGGCACGGAAAGGCGTCTGTGCAGAGAGACACAGACCACTATAAGATACAGAGATATATGTAGTAACGTATGGCCCGGGTACGATCACAAGATACTCCGACGGCGCAGCAAGCGATCAGCCTAGTATATCCTTCCCCCGCCAACTATGTCATGTTTTGCTGATGCAGAGCGACTCCCAGACGCAATATTGAGGCGCGAACCGGCAAGCTTACTCTGCCCTGCGAGAGCCGGCCCGGGGATGGCATGTCATTGTCGAGCACCATGGATCCCTGCTCTTTACAAAACGGCCCGTTCTGTTCCTGAAATCTAACCTTTCTCCCTAGCTCAACCAAGGTTCCTGGGATATGCCGCGCGGCGACATGATGTAGTACGGAGTACTCTCCGGTTGGATGCCATCGAGGCAGAGCAAGAAGATCTGAGAGACATCTCTCCCGATGGAACTCCGTGCAACCAAATGGGCAGGCGGATCAGTGTTCAGAAGGAGAATGGGTCCAAAGACCGGGTGGAATTCTTTTGGAAGAGCTTCGGATGCATACAAGGCGAAGATGAACTGTGGCTGAACGATCGCGGTGGGTTTGGTTTCGTTTAGGGCAAGGCAACTCAGCAGACGTCCAGTTAACGTTGTCCGGGTTATCAGTGCGCATTGATGTGACGTCGCATGGTTTAGTCAACGCGAGATAGCGACCGTAGAGGCGCGCAGCCGGCGGCGTGGCGCCGAAGGAAGCGAGGGTTCCTCGTGTTAGGGCGCAGAATGCAATAATAATATCACGCAGTACGGAGAACCAAGAACTGGACTCGAGTCCTGATGTCGTCAGCCGGCTCGTTTGGTCTGCCCAGATACATCAAGTACCTACCGACCGACCGACTGTATCCCAAACAAGACCATCCACTGTTAGATATTGTAAAGGAGATCTTTGTCCATGACGGCTTCGTGCCAACCTCGGTCCAGGGAACCCCGAGCAAGCCCATCCATGTCTGCAGCTTCATGTTAACAGCCCTATCTTAAGCAGCTGGCTCGAAAAAAAACGACGTAGCAGTGCAGAAGTAGCACTCGCCACGCCCCCCAGCATGTACATACGAAGTACATAGAGAAATATGAAGGCGTTCCAGGGGAGGCTGCAGGGATGGTCTCGACCAGGGATCAGATGCGGCCCCCGGCTACACGCGGCTGCACGAGGGGATCGACGAGCACTGATAAGGAGCTGACTTGGGAGGAGCAGCAGACAACGATCACAACGCACCCCGCTACAACTCAAGCGAGCAACCCTATGCGTACTTATGCACCCAGATAGGACGAAAAAGAACGACTGCCATTAACGAGTTGGAAATGGGACTTTCCCCACGGGGGCGTCTCCAGGCATGTGATGCTCCCCGGGGGGAGAAGCAACTCCAAGCTCCGTCGAGATATCCGTCGACAGTCTGATCCAGACCACTGCCGAATACAACTCTATGGCTCTACTTGGATTGCAAACATTGAAATTAGGATACGCCTTGCATGGCCGGATCTTCGTCCCCATGCGGACCGGTTCCGAGCCTTGACGGCCCGGGCTGACAGACAGAGGAAACCCTCACTCCTTGCATCGTGCGTTATCTTTTCAAGTTGCTTACTATGTACTGTACTTACTACTTAGTAACACTTACTACTTAGTAACCATCAGAATCAGCCCATGTCAGGTACCTCCGACTTCCGTTGATGTCTCGTCTGCCACAATTCACATGTCCGTCCGTTTACAGCTTTTCGAGGGCATGTAACCCCTTTTCCTTCCTGAAACTTTACCTTCTGAACTGACATGATCTTCCACCAGGTCCCGTGGTCAATGCCTACCTAAGTAACTCACCCTATTTCACAGTCCATGCATATTATTTTATTGCTCTGGATCCACAGCTCGTGTCCTCTCCGCCTATCATGTGGATACAAACTTTTAGCTATCTGAATGAAGACGTCACACGGCATCAGCCAGCACATCAGGCGCAAGAGATGTCCATATCATCATTAAAGTATCATTAACTTGGATACCTATCCCATTAACCGTTCCCACCTTGCAATGATTGCCTCCTTCTCCTCTTCCAGGCCTTTCGGAACCGATGGCGCTCGTCGTCCTGCTGCCGCGTCCGCATCTGGATGAACGCCTCGTGCGCTTTCTTCTCCTCTATAAAGGTTTTGATCTGCTTTTCGTCCCGGATATCAGTAACTTCAGTTAGTAAATAACGTTCAAGACGGTTAGGTAGTGATCAGTGGTAGTAGCAGATCTTCAAAAAGAATGAACCCAAGAAGAAAGTTGAAGAACACACCTGCTCCAACCACACCACCCGCTTCCGCTCCTGCTCCAAACTCCAACGATCCATATCCCGCTGGTTGCTCTGATACCTCGCCAGCTCCTCCTCTGCTGCGCACAGTTCCAGCTCCTGCTCAGCCGTCCACCGACTCGTCGACCCGGTTCCGGTCACGATACTCGCCCAGCTGGTGACCCGGTCCATTCCCATCTCGCTGGACCCAGACCCGGACCTGGTTGACTGGTCTCCGTCGTCGTCATAGACGCAGCAGTTGTTATCGTCGTCTGTTTCTATTATCTCCTCTTCGTCTTGATGCTCTTTCTTCCTTTTCTTGTTGTTTTTGCCTCGTGGAGAATCAGGAGGAGAATGAGAATGAGGAGAGACCGGCAGTCTGCGTCTGCGTCTGAATCGCTTCAGGAACGTTTTGACGCTCACTGACATGCTTGATGTATGTGTATGTGTATGCACGTTGAGTGGTAGTGTCTGTTGTCTCTTAGTTTGGTGAGTTAGGTAGATAGATACCTAGTGCCGGACTGACAAGAGATCTAACAAATAAGGAAATGAAGGAAAGAACGAAAGAGTAAGCACCTCAGAACAGGAAGGAAGGAATACTATCACAGTATCGGTCCATTCGAGACTCACCCACCATGAGTCCGCATGAAGGAGGAAAAAAAAAGCCTCGGAAAACGAAACAGTAACAGGAGTAGCAGCAAAACCAAACGCAGCTGGGGGACTTTTCAGAATCACCTACCTACCTAGCTCATCACAATTATAGGATTTTTCTCAATCATGCCACTGAAGAAAGAGAAATTAGGAATTGTATTTCGATTTATATCCGGGATGCATTTATTACCCGGATTCCCTCTCCTGAAAAGCTAACTTACTCGATAAAATATGGGATAAGATTAGGTAGGTACGATATTGGTATATTGATCGGGGGATAGCGACAAGATGGCAATTGACGATTTCCTTTTTCTCTTTGTCAGTCCGCACTTGCCTTTTCATGATATGTCTCATCCATGAACACGAAAAGCCCTCCAGTGCTATATAAATCCGGTTTATTCAGTAAAGCAAGCAGTAGTCAGTAGGTAATAGTCGTCACGGCAGTACTCGTATGCATGACTAACCTGACACACCATGGGCACACACTAACGCAGTGATGAATTTCAAAACCAACTGACCACCGCTTCCCGGAATAACAAGTACTGCACAGTACGAGCAAGATCAAAAAGGCAAAAAAGAATAATCAAGAAAATATTATATATCCTATAATATTGTACATGTACATACAGCACATACATATATCCAGGGATATATATCGTCATTATCGAATGGAACAATCCTGACAGGGCTGACACACCTGCACTGCACGGGGCACGCGCCATTCGACATTGCAAGTAGGAGGTAGTATTTTATCGATCGTGATATCAACCAACCAAAAAGACTCTTTTCGGAGAAAAGAAAATAAAATAAAGAAAGGGAAAGAGAGATTTCATGTATGCAAGACCCATCCATCCATCAAGACAAAATTTTTTTCCCTCATGCCAATGCCGATAAATAAAAGAAAGGAAAACAAGGACAGCCAACTCGGCACGCAGCTCCAGAGTCTAGAACAAACGACCCTATCCAAACACAGGATATCCAACTGTGACTATGTATAAAAAATAAAAAAAAATGAGGCGACCAACCAATCGGCGTCAACTCGATTAATTACGGAAACCGCATCTGTCGAATACTGGCGCAATCCGCAGGGACCGAGATGTGTTACACCAGAACCGGGAGAACTCTGCAACAAGCAAGCCAGCTTGGGAGACGGTCCGGCTGGACACGGTGAAACCGACCACATGTTTCTATCCAAAATGCCGAGAGACCCGAATTGGAGTGGAAGGAAAAGAAATGTCCTGTATAATTAATTCTTCTTGCTCGTCGATGTCACGACGCCACAGACGCACGCTTTGCAGACTCATCACTTATCTGCTCCCTCTCCTTCTCGCTCTCTCTCTTCCTCCTCCAGGGCCTGCGCTTTCCTCTGGGCGCGTATCTGCTCGCCAATAATGATGCAGAACAGCCTCTTGTAGAGCTCCTCTTCGGACCAGCCAATCTCGCCCGTCCCGCCGTTCCGTATGTCTGCCTCAGCAAGGTCCCGCACGAACCGGTCGATGATGGCGAACTGGAGCTCCGTGACGGGGATACCATAGGCGCCGTCAGAGGTCCACAGCCAGTCACCGATAATGTCTTCCCGGCCGGGGGTAGGGTAGTAGGGGAAGAGTTCGGGAGATCGCTTCGCAAGACGGTAGAGACGGCGGAGAGCGTAGTAGTGGTCGTCGGTGAAGTACCCGGAGACGGCTAGAGGAGGCTTTCCTCTAGGTTCGACGACATTCTGGCGCTCTGGCTGTATCTTAAGCGTGGGGCTGGCACTGATTTGCTCAGGTAGAGGAGTTTCAGCAATGGGGCTCTGGTCTGGACTTGGACTTTGATCAGGCAGCTCATACTCAGGCAGAGGAGTCTCAGCGACCGGGCTGCGGTTTGGGCTTAGAGTTGGACTTGCAGCAGGCAGATCCTCAGCATCGTCACCAGGCTCCTCATAAGGCTCCTCAGGAGGCTCCTCGTCAGGTTCTTCCTCAGGCTGATCAAGCTCATCAGGTTCATCAAGCTCATCATCTTCAGGAGGCTCCTCAGGAGGCTCCTCGTCAGGTTCTTCCTCAGGCTTATCAAGCTCATCAGGTTCATCAAGCTCATCATCTTCAGGAGGCTCCTCAGGAGGCTCCCCGTTGATACGAGAACTCTCCTGTTCAGCAGGACTCTGTTTCTCAGGCGAACCGGTATTTTCCCTCCTCCAGAACGCCGGAGCGAAGTTTGAGAGCCTGCGGAACCACGACGATGCCCGGGCTCCAGATGTGGTCTGTCTCGCAGGTTGCGAGGTCTGGGTCTCATGCATTGAAGGTTTGTCGGACATCGCGGCATGTGAGGGTTCTCGGTCGTCATTTTCATGTAGCTCGTTGTCAGAATGCTCGTCGTCAGACTGTTGACTCACGCTGTCCTCGGGGCCAGGGCTCTCTTCCCATCGGGAAGAAGCCTCGTCAGAAGACCGCGATGGGCTCCGGCGTGGGCTCTCTGTTCCCTCAATGCGTCGTTCAGGAGAAGAAAGCTCATCCGATGGCAAGTTGGGACTTCTAGAAACGCTCTGTCGGTGAGGCGAGGTTTGCTCATCTCGCTGTGGACTACTCGTTGGGAGCCTGGCGGGAGAACTAGGGTTATGGGAGTCACTTGGCTGCAGTTGTTGGCTCGAGCGAGAATGAGGGCTGCTGTTCCCGTAGTACTTTCTCGTATTCGGGGTGTCCTGTCTGCGCAGCAAGGCGGAGAGATCGACCTCCTCTTCCCTCAGTCTCCTCAGGCGTGACTTGCCCAAAGATGGGAATTCACCTTGCTTCGCGGGAGAGCCCCACAGGATGCGAGGAAGATTCTCCCCATTGTCGCTCGTAACGCTTTGTCCACTCTTCCAAGGGCTCGAGTTCGGGCCGCGACCTGGTTCCTGTGCCTTACGTTCTTGACGATGCGAAATCGAAGATTCGTTGAGGCGTGACGCGTGAGCTTCTTGCTGCCATATGTCATAGTAATCGTCGTCATCATCATCATCAGGAACTCGTTCCTCGGCTTCGTAGTCATCTTCTTCACCTTCAGGCCTGTCTGACATCTCCTTGTCGCTGTCAATGACAATGACATTGTTCGAATCCGCCATCTCGATTTCTCGACTAACAGCCTCCCTCTCGCATTGCCACTCTGCTTGACGCCGTGCGATTTCCGAGTTCAGTCTCCCAGTTTCCGGCTCGTCTTCGTGTGTCTGGTCCTGAGTGGCAGCTTCTGGGCTCACCCCTCTTGTCTCAGCAGCAGTGATATCCCGAGAGCTAGACGCTCTATCCTGTTCCTCTCTCCGCCGCCTTTCTGCTTCCCTCTGTCTCCTTGCGAGCTCCTCTCCAAACCGGAGACCAGCCCGCAATTCTCTCTGGGTCGCGAGGCCGAATCCACTGAATAGGTGCTCAAGGCGTCTTCGTGGGCCGTCCGAGTCGTCACTCTGTTCCCTTGTACCGGATCTCGTTGGACTCGAGAACGGGCTTTGCAACGTTGAGCCCCTGCGTTGGCGCCTGAGGATGCCCTGCAGAGCGATCCCTGCACGTACGACTCTAGCCAGACTAGGAAATGATCGTTTCTTCGTTGTCGCTGCGGATTGAGCGCCCTGAGCAGGAGCAGCTGGAAGCTTTGGGGACACGATATTTTCAGCAGGCGTAGCTTTAGGCCGTGAGGTGTCGTTTTCCTTGGAAGAGTCCGAGACTGGAAGCTGTGATGACGAAGCTGTCGGCCGCTGGTCCACCCCGGATTGAACCCGAGGGGACGATATTGCTGCAGGGACCTCGGCCGCCTTCGAACCGGAGGCTCTCTGTTTCGTCCTGTCCGAGGAACCAGGAGTTTGACGCTCGAAGAAAGGCTTAAGAACTCCTTTGGATAGATTTAAATTGGAACTCGTGGAATCCAGGGCTTGCTGCTTCGTTGACGATAAGGACTTCGCTGATGCTAGCGACTTCACTGATGGTAGCGTATCTAACGAGACCATGCTAAATCCTTCGCTTTCCATTATGGTATCGAACTCTCTGTGTTCATCGGTTGGATCACTAATAGCGCCAGATACAGTACCCTCACGTTCGTCCCTGTGCGCGACTCTGGTCGGATCTTCCCCAGGGTTCTCGCCTTCGATGAGGGATGAGGAGGTGGGAGTTGGATAGATCCGCCGTGGTCGAGGGGTATGTCCTGCGTGCAATGTATTCTCTGGAGAAACGTCGCGCAATACTCTGTCAGGAGAGAGGTCCCTAGCAGGACTTAGCTCCGTATCCCCTTCCAATATTCGGGCTCTCTTGGGAGGAGGGGGCTCTGGTCTCCTGGATGGTCCGGTCTGTGATTGTATCGGCGAGCTTCTATTGGGGCTGGTCACATTGAGGCGACTGGGTCCCGGGTCATATGCAAACGGGGCAGGGCTCGATATCCCATCGTCCGAGCTGAGATCGGCGGCATCTCCCTCGGCGGCCAGGTTGAGAGGGCTTGCCTCTCGCGGAGCCGTCTCGGCTGGCGGAAGATGCGCCCTCTCAACGCTCTCCACCACCTCCGGTTCCGGAAGACTCTTTCTCGGCCGGCCTCTTTTCCTCTTGACCGCGCTCGTGGTTATCGGCCCCGGCGTGCGCCCTGGAGTGTGCCCAGGACTGCCTCTCCTCGGCGTCGCGCTCTGCTCCTGGATGTCCGACTTGCGTGGCCGGCCCCTTCGTTTCTTCGCCGACAGCTGCGACACCTCCTCCGTATCTTTCAATGGCACCTTGGTCGTCGTTGTCGCCGTCTTAAATCTCTTGCGCGCGGCGCTCCCGTTGCTGTTCATCTCGTCTTCGTGCTCCGCCTCGACGGTCACCCTGATCCGCCACGGACTGAGGTTGCTCTCGGACTGCAGCTTCGAGGGAGACAAGGAGGAGCCCTGCCCGCCGCGCGCATTCTTCGAGGGGGTGGATTTCATCAGGTCATCTAGCCGGAAGGAATGCGTGGTCTTCGTGGGGCTGGTGCTGGGTCGCGGCCTCTTGCGAGGCGTCTGGAACTTGGACCTGGACGGCGTGTACCAGCTCCGGAGACCGGGGACCGGTTTGACGGGGGCCGGGGAGATGAGATAGTCGATGTCGGCGGGGGGTCCCAGGACGTCGGGCGAGGAGCTGGCGCTGCGGGTGGACATTGCGACGACAAGGCGCGCCAGAGGAGCGGTGTCTCAGAGGGAATGCGTGGAAGGGTCGAGCGCCGTCGCGTGGTGTCCGGGCAGCGACACGCGATGGTAGAGGCTTCTCGTGCGGCGCTGGCCAGAACGGCCATCCCATCGCCTCCAGACGCGTTTTCTCTCCACAGAAGGCGGGGAAGCAGGGCGCTGTCGCCGCTGACAACATAAACAAGCATCCCGATCGGGCAGGCCGAGGAGTCGGTCGGCTGCGGCTCGGCGCTGCGGCGCGTCTGGATTATGTAAGCATCGGAACCAGGTTCCTCCGGCCTCCGCGCGTGCGGGCCACGCTAGCCGCATCCGTCGTAGCGCCTCTTGTCACGGGGTTGCACAGGGCCTCCGAGGCCTTGGACTTGATCCTCTATATGATGTTGAAGCGCACATCTCCTTGCTGGTGGTCGCGATGAGATGACCGCGCGCGCTCTTTCCGGGCTTTTTGACGAGTCTGATGGTCCGCTTTGACCGCTGTTCACAGATCGGCGGCGTATCAACAGAGTGGCCCTTCCCCGCAGCGCCACCAGCCAGGGCGCTGCGCTACCCCACCGGATATCCCCTGCAGGGCTTCAGGTTGTTGGATGCTCAACGTTCCGGTCACAACCTCCGTGTGTCGAGGTCCTCCGGTGCAGTCCATAGCAGCACTGGCATCTGCTCGTGAAGACCCGCTTGACGCCAAAGATCTGTGCGGTTTCGTCCAACTTGAGCATCAAGATCTCCGGCCCAAGCTTGCCATGTGGCCCTGAAACTGAGAGCTCCAGCGTTACACCAGGTGCGTCCGGCCTGCATTTCTGTGCTCACCTAGTCGACCACTGCATAAAAGGGCTTTCAAGCACGGCGATCCCGGCTCGATCCCCGCAAACTAGCTGCCAACCCCGGTCTCTCCGCCCCGCTGGCCGGGCACGATGTGGTACTAGGATGGCTCCCTCGCACCTACATAACAGTGCCCGCCCTTGGCTTGTTGACTGCTTTCGCCCTCTCCTTTGTCCTGCTCGCGTATCGGCGCGTATCCTAGGAGTATTTGGCCTGATCTTCCTGGCAATCACCGTCTCATTGGGATTGAAGATGCACGTCAAGCAGTACTTGCCTGCGGCACTCTCCGTGCTGCCTGCTCTCACCCAGGCCCAGGGAACGAGCCCTTCCTCCAACTCTCCAGCTGAGGCCACCGTTGATCCCTTCCAGGTCTACACGATCAGCGCGGAGAACATCACTGCGAAACTCATCCCTTACGGAGCGCGTCTGATCTCTTTGCTCGTCCCAGACAGGGATGGTAAGCTCCAGGACATTGCTGTCGGTTATGACGACCCCCGGGAGTACGTCAAGGATACCGAAGGCAAGCATACCTACTTTGGCGCCGTCGTCGGCCGCTATGCCAATCGAATTAAGAACGGGACGTTCACGATTGACGGCACTGAATACCGCGTCCCTGAGAACGAGAACAACGGCACGGACACCCTTCACGGAGGACTCGTCGGCTACGACCAGCGCAATTGGACCGTGACTTCGTCTTCGAAGAACGCGATTACGTTCACTCTCTTTGACAAGGCGTTAGAAGGCTTCCCCGGCGATGTGATCACCCACGCCACGTTCAGCGTCGACACCTCCCGCACTCCGGAAAATCCTGACGGTCTGCCCCAGCTGACCACCAAGCTAGTCTCGCTCTCCCTGACCCAGAAGACGCCCATCATGCTCTCCAACCACATCTACTGGAATCTGAACTCGTTCAAGGCGCCCACTATCCTGGACGACACCTTCCTGCAACTGCCTCTGTCCCAGCGGTACGTCGGCACAGACGGCATCCTCATCCCCAACGGCACCATCCTCGAGGTCTCCCAATCCCCGCACGCCAGCATGGACTTCACCTCCGGCAAGCTCATCGGCCAGGACCTGCAGTACACGGAGGGGATTTGCGGAACGGGCTGTGTCGGCTACGATAACTGCTTCCTCGTCGACCGTCCGCCGTCGTTCGCACCGGACTCGCTGGTACCTGTCCTGAGACTCAACTCCAGCACCACAGGCATCAGCATGGAGGTGTCGACGAACCAGCCCGCGCTGCAGATCTACGCCTGCAACGGAATGGACGGGACCATTCCCGTCAAGTCATCCCAGATGACGCGGAACCAGGCCGACGGCCACGGCGGCGTCAACTCTATCCAGAAGCATGGTTGCATCGTCATCGAGCCCGAGGGCTGGATCGACGGCATCAATAACCCGCAGTGGGGGCAGCTGCCGTACCAGATCTTCTCGCCGGAGACGGGGCCGGCTGTCAACTGGGCCACGTACAAGTTCGGTACCATTGGGTGAGAGCCTAAAGGGTGTTCAGCAGTACCGTCCGCAGTGGTGATGTCTCCCTCCAGTTATCCTTGTCTTTCTATGTCTGTGGCGAGAGCATGTCTCTTCCTGCATTGGAAGGTGTTTGCTTATTTATTTATTACGATTGCATACATCGACAGCCTTTGTTATGCTGGCCGCTCGGTACTTTTTAATACCCTGATGACCAATCCACCGTACTGTCATATATACACTTCCTGTAAATAGGTATTAATCGAGGATATCAAAAAGGCAATGGAAAACGAAGTTATGCTTTGCACGATTACAGCATCCGCTGCTATGACAGATGAAATATGTGCCTACTATTTTTAATTTTCGCAGCAGGCACCGATTCCGAAAACTATGATGAAAAACAGGACACATATCTACCCACATGCATCTCCCTGCGCGTGTGGCGCGTACTTCATGCAAGAGCCGAAAACATTAATTGATTTTTTTTGTCCGGGTATCTTATCTATCGTTAAGAGAAATCATAGAACTAACTGCTCGTTATGTACAGTACAGGTACCACATCATCACACCCCATCAATCATCACATTGCCTCAATTCATATCCATGCCATGCCATGCCATGCTATCATCCAAAAGCTGTTGGCTTCCTAATAATAGCCGTAATAACTAACCCCACCCAGCCAACGTCCAACTCGACCGATCTCCCGCCGCCCGTCCCGAACCACCAGCATGATGATGACCGAACCCGGACCGTCTATCCCCTGCACCACCACCGTGACCGCCGCCGCCGCCTCCACTGGCGTGGAACTCAAAGTCGCGACTCGCGCCCGCCAGTCCGTGCTGGAGGTACTTCTCGCGCTCTATTTCGACGAGCCCGCGGACTTTCAGGCTGGTGACAAGGCTGGCGCCGGCCCAGGCGCCCAGGGACTCGACCTGGCGGAAGACGCCATGGACGTAGGGTTTCGCGTCGCGGTTTGGGTTGTTACGGCGGAGTTTTTGCTCAACGAAGTCAATTTCTTCTTCTTTTTCTTCTTTTTCTTTTTCTTCTTTTTCTTTTTCTTCTTCTTCTTCTTCTTCTTCTTCTTCTTGCTGTTCTTCTTTTTGTTCTTCCCTTTCGTCTTGGTCATTTGGGGGTTCGGGGGTAGTGTTGGCCTCTGTGGAAGAAGAGGATGAGTTTCCATCGTTTGCTGATGGCTGTGGTGATGGTTGTGGCTGCGACTGGCGATTAATGCTCAGCTCCTGCAGCTTCTTCCGCTGCTCCTCGATCACCCTGCCCCGGACGGGGCTCCAGCCGTACTTTTCCACCATGGCCGCCACGTCCTTCATGACCCGTCGCCGGATCCCGGGGATGTTGGAGCCGCCGCCGATGAAGACGATGCGCGACATGCACGCGCCGCGGACGTCGGGCGGCAGCGCGAGCAGCGTCTTGTAGACGACCTTGTGGATCGGCTGGTCGTGGTCGTCCAGTTCGAGGTCCGGGATGCCTTCCGCGAGAAGAGTCTGTTCCACGGGCTCGGCGAAGCTCAAGAAGGGGACGTCGACGTACACGGCGCTGTTGGAAGGCGATGGGATAGAGACCGTTCTGCGTGAAGGGGAAGCATGAAAGCGCCTTCTGGGGATAGCGCCAGTCAGGCCCTCCTCTTCCTCCGAATACGGCGATGGCTGCTGGTCAGACGCAGTGGGAGTTATCTCGTCCTCCTCTTCGTCGCCTAGCCTACACCACGCTAGCCGACTGACGACCTCTTCGCAGTATTCGAAACGGACAGATATCCCATCTGCAGTTGTTTCCTGGACGTCATTATTGTTATTGTTGTTGTTGCTGTTGTTATTATCCAAAGTCGAAAGGAATCGCCCCATCTCCTGCATCAGCAGCTTCATAGCCCGAGTGCTTCGCTTCGTTTCAATTTCCCTATACTCGTAGATCCCGGTAACTGTAGTCTCCGCCCAACCAATATCCACGACCAGGCCAGAGCGTAATCCCGCTGCTACCACAGCCATTGTAGCAGATGGTAATAGAGTGATGCTGGGGTATCTCCAGCGGTTGAAGAGGGTCGAGAGAATGACAGCCAGCAACGGATGTGGCATGACCGAAGGCAGGACGAGGACCAATCGCGAAGATCCCGCATCCGACAACAAATATGTGTTGTATATCTCTCGGATCGCCCGCTCGATCTTATCCTCGACGAGCCCGAGATCGAGATCCCGCAGATCCATCCTCCAGAGCTCATACTCCCTCGTCCAGTCCTCCGCCTTCTTTATCCGTCGATTATTCCGGCCAGAATCGCTGTCGTCACCTGTCCTTATCCATCCTCTGTAGTCACCGGCCTTTCTCGACTGCTCGGGCCCGAAACCAACGAGACACATGGGCGTGCTGTCGCCTTCAAATCCGGCTCTGAGCCACCGGGAGCCGAATTCGAGTATGACAGCCTCTTCCTCATTGCGAAAAGACGAGCCCGGCGAGGATGTCGAGGCGAATGAAGATATGGCTGATCGCGAGTGGTGATGCGTGGTGGGCGTCTGGGGGGAAGAGGGTCGTGGGGGCTGGCTATGGCGGAGACTGGAGCGCATCGCAGAACTACCGGAGAGAGAGCTCTTCTTATCAAGACCAACGGTGGATGATACGGTCGCCATGGCGCTCGCTGCGCTCTGCTTTAGATGTACCGCCCGCACTGTGCTTCTAGTCTTAAACAGACATTTTGAGCGTTTGGGGACGCGAAATTTCAGGTCATGAGCAGCCTATGCTCCCACATCATCGGTCGCCAGCTGGAGCCCTTCCCATAAAGCGTCAATTTATTATGATTGTGCGAGGCTGGTCGAGCATATCGTGGGGTTCAATGTTGTCAAAGAACCCCGATCGAAGTGTAGGGACGGAGCTACGTCGGGCCGGTGGAGCTGTCCGCTCCGCTCAACTCTGCCGCTGATTGGACCCCGTCCGTTGCTTCCGCGTTCTTCAAACCACAACATCAAAGGCGGCGAACTTGGATACAAAGCCGTGTCGCGTGCTTCGGACACCGGGTCGACCGGTGTAATTTTTCCGTTGGTTCTAGGATAACGGACATGTAGATATATGCCGGATGGGGATCCCTGGGTAAGTGAAAATGGCCTTTGTTTACATCCTTTTTGACAGCTATCAAACTTGCCTCGTGGCTGCACACTGCCGAGACGACCCATTGAGACCGCGTAGTCAGCGCTTCTGGTAATCCTGGCTGACCTTAAATAAATAGACTTACCAACGCTATCGGGCCCGGTGATCGAATTGCCCTTTCCCGGCTGGCCATTACCCATCTGGAGAGGACTTCTCGACCCCTCCGGATTGCTGTTGACATTTCAATATGGCTGTTCCAGGTCCAAGCGGGCCGCGGGGGTACCAACCCCGAACTGCGGACGTTGTTCTATAGGTTGCTGAAGTTTATCGCTCTTCCAATTCATCCTCTTTTTGTATACGATGGGCGACACAAGCCGCCCTTCAAACGGGGGAAGGCCGTTAGCGGTCGCAGCTACGGATCCGCGCCCATCATTCGCCTTTCGAAGACGTTGATTGATCTGTTCAAGTTCCCCAGGCATGATGCTCCCGGGGAAGCTGAAGCTGAGTGCGCAAGGTTGCAACGAGCAGGCATTGTAGATGCCGTCATGACCAACGATGTCGACGCCTTGATGTTCGGATCTACGTTCACGATTATGAACTTCTCAAAGGACAGCGCGAGTGGGACTAACGGAGCTACCCATATTACTTGCTACCGAACAGAAGAGGAACATGGTCTCCCGGCCAATGTTCCCTTTGACCGCGCAGGCATGATTCTGTTCGCCATGCTCAGCGGTGGCGATTATCTACCGTCCGGAGTTCCGAAGTGCGGCAGCAAGCTCGCTGCGGAGATTGCCAAAGCAGGCTTTGGCTCCGATCTTCTGGAGATAATTAACTCGGATGCGCCCGGTGTCGACGCAAAATTGGATGAATGGAGAACCAGGCTTCAGTTCGAATTGGATGAGAATGAGAGCGGTTACTTCCAGACTAAGCACAAAGCTGTCAGGATCCCGGAGACGTTTCCAGACAGGACAATTCTGTCATACTACGCTAACCCTGTTGTTTCGACGTCTGACGATGTGGAAGCTCTAAGGCACAGCTTGGAAAATGCTTGGGATAGAGAAATCGACGCCCTGGAGATAAGGAAGTTTGCTGCCGAAGTTTTTGACTGGAGATATCGCTCCGGGGCGAAAAAGATTGTTCGGCTGCTTGCAGAGCCTTTGGTTTCTTTTAGACTTCGACTTGGAAAACCAGTGCGTACTGTTCAGGGCTACGGTGACTTCGTCCCGGACATGGAAGCTCCCATTCTTCAGCGTGTGTATAGGAGTCGAACACATATGAGCACAGATGGCCTGTCTCAGCTCCAGATGGAGATTGTTCCCATCGAGATAGTTGGCTTGGATTTGTTTGCTGAGGAACCCAATCCAAAGCCCCAGCAAGAGGTTGTGGAACCACTGGACGATGAGGATCCCGAGTCGGTAGATGAGCCGACTGCGCAACCCACTGCGGACCCCCAACGACAGGTAAAGTTCTACGACCCATATCAACCCGAAAAGGTGTGGATTTTTGAAACTTTGGCGCAAATCGGTGTTCCGGACGTGGTAGAAAGGTGGAGACGGGAACAAAATGAGAAGGTCTCCGCAAAGACCGTATCCAAGAAGTCTACAACAAGGAAGAGAAAGCCGATAGATCCCGGAATGAAGCCCGGGGGGATCCTTCAGTGGGCCACTGTCAGCAAGAAAAGAACTGATATGTCTCCCGCGAAACAAGCCCGGTTTTCGGAGGCTGTCCTTGCCGCGTTGTCAGAAAAACACAGTCCATCCCAGCATGAGATACACAATGACTTAGAAGGTACACCCGTTAGGACCAACTCAACATCGAAGACGGCTGACCTCTCACAGAGGTATAACGTTGAACGGTCGTCGTCTTCGCTCGATGATCTCGTCGACCACTTTTCTGCGGCCTGCACCGTGTCAGGTGCAGTATCTACCAAGCGTCGTCCGAGAGCAAACCGCCGGCGTTTGAGAATCAGAGGCCGAAATGTAGACTCTGACGACGCGGATGTAGCAGTAGCGGGAGACTTGAGTGACCATGAAGCGTCATTCACACGGCAATCACCAGCTCCACAGCCTAGGCAAATCACGGTAAGCTACTCTAACGTTGAATATCAGGACACGGTTGCCGTAGATACCACTGTCACTTCCTCTCGCGCGACGGCCAATCGAAAACGTACCGCAAAAAGGTCCAATAAAACCAAGGGTAAATCTCGAGAGCCTGAAGTAGTCCAAGAAGCTGAATCCGCCCTCGCATCATTGTCCATATCTGAAGCTGCCTCTGAGGCTCCTGCAGCGAGAAGTACGCGCACGCCATCCCCTCAGCCTAGGCCATATATTCGGTCCGATTTACCAGAGATTGTATCCCGAGAACCCGAAGTCGTCAACCTGGACTCGTCTCCTGCAACGGCACGTTCCATCCCGTCGCCAGAACAACAGCAAAGCCTCCAATCCCCTCAAGACGTTTTGGAATTGGAATCCAAACAAAGACCCGCAGAACAGGAGCACGCAGGCCATGAAGTCTCCCGATCTGATGCATCACATGCGATTATAGAAGGAGGGGATCAACATCGCGAACTACCGTCACATTCTGCACAAACTTGGTCTAAGGAGTCGCCAAGCAAGCGGATGTCCGTCAAAACTAAGCCTCGGGAGTCGAATGGACACGTCTATGTTATCAGCACATGTGATGGATACTGGACCGTGGATGATACCAAGGAAGAGGAGCCGTCCTCTGGAACCCGTAATGCAGAGGACCCGAAGAAACAGGATAAGAAAAAGATCGGCCGAGTCAGCATTGTGGATCTGACCTAGTGGGTTGCATTTCGGCTGCATTTTGGTTTGGTTTGGTTATTCAGGAGTTGGCACTATCGGATGGGCTTTTTTGAGTATGGTTCTCCTGGCCTGATAGAGCAATTTTTTTCTTGGCACTTATTTGCATCATTTTGGAGCATTGCTGGAATACCAGAACGTTCTCTTGCAGAAGTTGGTTTTTGGCCCGAGAGAGTCTTTGGCACCAGGTCATCCGGTCTGTCACGTTGCTGTACGTCTCAGATAGAACCTACAACGGGAGATCCATAGATCTATAATCTAATCGATAGATGGCGGTCATAATTAGCGAAGGCCCTCTTTTAGTCGCCAACGCTGACTAGAATTATTTCTATCATCTCTGCGACCTACCTAGCTAGCGTAAAGCGCCACAATCTCGCTCGTTAAATAAGACATACAACATAAAATACACAAACATGGACCTGACCAGAAAACAAAGCAAGGCAAATATTGGGGGGGAATACGGATGGAGGGAATCAACCAACAGACCCGTGGACTTAGTGTTAGAAAACCAAGGGTAGTACCAGTCTATTGTTGAGGTAGACGCTTTAAAGCTCTTCTTTCCTGCCAACTAGAAGAATATCGCGAACGTCACACGAAAGGTATCCGAACAAAGTCTGATGATATCATCTGGCCCAACTGCAGAACCAACCAACAAACCAACCAACCTGAGCGAAAAAAGGGGCAAACATAATGTAGCACAATTACAAAGGCAAGAAAACAAAAAGGGGACACGGGCCTTTCCGGGGAATAAATCGCAGCGAAGCATGGAATGGATAATTTCGTTAGGAAAAAGAAAAAAGAGGAGAAAGAAGGAAAGGAAGGATCAACGTATATTGTTAACCAAAAACTTTCAGGAAACCCCACAGGCCGATCCCGCTCAGCACAGGAATCGTAAGGTTATCATCAAGGCCGAAGAGATCGATCAGTTCGCTTCCCGCGGCCACGATACCCGAGACGACGCTCATCACACCGAGCGCCCACGGGCCCGTTATGACGCCGCTCGAGGCATCGCTGTTCGTCCAGCCAAGGAGACCTCTGATGCAATCAGGGAGAAGATTGAGACGGCCCGTGAACATGAATGCGCCTTCTGGGTCATTGGGGAAAGTCCCTATACGAGGGACGAAGTAGCCCCAGAACGTGGCCGCGGTCACTACGCCGACAAACCAAGCACCCAGAGTCCCCGCGAGGCTCTTGCCTCGGCGAAGGCGCATTGTGTATCGGCCGTAGAGACGGCCGAAGGTGGACGCCGCGGTATCGCACCAGCTCAGCAGCAGGACACCCATCACTCCCACGTCCTTGGGGAAGAACCGGAGCACGATGTATGCTCCGAGGAGGTACCAGATCACACCGTTGTAGTGGTCCACTTCGGTTTCGCGCATGAGCGCGCCTAAGCAGCGAATGTAGAGCTTGTTGACGGTCTGAGAGCGATGACGGAGGAAGTCTGTCGCTGCAATTGGCACGAGGGCTGAAATCAGCAACGGGGTTATCTCAAAAGTTTGTATGCCGCGGCTATAGAGGTGAAGTGTCAGAAAGCCGATTGACACGTGCAACAGTTTGCGCGGGATCTCGTGGCGATGGATGAAGGTACGATAATGTCTGTGAAGTGGTATGAGCCCCAAAGGCGAAGGGGAACGTGAGGGGTCGTCGCGCAAGTGGTCGTGGATGGAGTGCGGTGACAAGCGTCCATTTGGAGATAGATGTCCGTTGGTCAGCGGTTCCGATTTGGTTACAGTCGTCCTCTTTTTCGGGCTTTTGGACGAGGATTGGCGACGCATACGCGGCTGGGACGAGCCTGAAGATGTAGCAGCAGGGCCGCGAGACTTCCTACGGGCTCGTTTTTCTGAGTTCAAATCGGATTCTGTCTCCCCGCCGTCATTTTTGCCTTCTTCCGATATCGAGGGTGTAGAAGATGCGAGCCGCTGTCTCCGGGAAGCGGAGCGCGTAACGGGTCCGGTATAGCTATCTCTCGAGTCCGACCTTTCTGAAGGTGTAGGAGAAGGTGAGATGACGCGAGGCGTCGCCGGAACGCTGTATTGAGTTGAGGACATCTCGACCGCAGTTCCAGTGAAAGGTGGAAGAGCCGGCGGTTGGATCACCCCCGATAGAGGTCGTTGCAGGGCAGCGACGTCCTGGGCAAAAATGCCAAAGGGCGAATCGGTAACTGGCGGAATATTGACGGTTATGGGAAGGATGAAAAAGCTTCAGATAGGTTGCTTATCGGGGCGGACGGTTGCAGAAACCTTCGCGGATGTACAGATCCAGGCACTACTGGCGCATCATGGCACAACCTCTCTTCAGCAAAAGCGTGGCATTGCGGCAGCAGAGACCCTGCTGTGCATCCGGAGAGGATATCGCGAGAGAAGAGAGGATGTCTGCAAAACAGAGGGGAGACGAAGCAGGGATCTCGTCGAACGTCGGCCGGAGCTTTTTTTGCACTGAGGCTGCCTGCGCCTTCAGCTCTCCCGCCGAACCCGCGCGTCACGTGAGGGCAGAACGCGCCCACCGCCGGAGCGGATCTGGATCTTGATAAGGGTTATCGCGATCGGCGATCGAAAAAAGTTGATTTCGGGGAGCGCGTGCTTGCGACAACGGGCAGCGCCTTGCACATTCGGCGCACGCTGTGGGATTAGCTATGGCTCCGAAGCCTCCTTCTTCGTCGTCTTCAAGGGCGTGGGAGGCCCTCACTCCCCCGCTCTCAGAATGGATCCTCGAAGCCGTTTCCTCTATGGGCTTCACCCGCATGACCCCAGTGCAAGCCTCCGCCATTCCCCTGTTCATGGGCCATAAAGATGTCGTGGTGGAAGCGGTTACCGGCAGTGGAAAGACATTGGCCTTCCTCATACCCGTGGTAGAGAAACTATTGCGGTTGGAAGAGCCGATCAAGAAACATCATGTGGGCGCAATCATTATCTCTCCAACAAGGCAAGAGTCGAATTCTCCAGGGGGCTGAAGATTGATACTGACAACTCCCCGCAGAGAACTTGCGTCGCAGATATATGATGTTCTATGTTCATTGTTAGCATTTCATCCTCCTTCAGCCTCAGTTATTAACCCGCCAGACGATAACGACAGCGCGCCCCAAAAATACCCAGCGTCTACTCCAAAGGTGGTGCCGCAGCTTCTTCTAGGAGGATCAACAACCCCAGCGGAGGATCTGAGCACTTTCCTGAAACGGTCCCCAAACGTACTCGTTTCCACACCAGGGAGGCTGCTGGAATTGCTCTCGTCGCCTCACGTCCACTGCCCCCAGTCCTCCTTCGAGATGTTGGTCTTAGATGAGGCGGATAGACTGTTAGATCTCGGGTTTAAGGAAGATCTGCAGAAGATTCTTGCCCGGTTGCCTAAACAAAGACGAACGGGTTTGTTCAGCGCCAGTGTGAGCGAGGCTGTCGACCAGCTCGTCCGGGTTGGTCTGCGGAATCCCGTCAAGATTGTGGTTAGGGTCAAGGGTGCGTCGGGTGTGGAAGATAAACGCACTCCCGCGAGGTAATTAGATCCGTCCTGGATACGTCTCCCTAAGATCGCAGTCGCTAACTAGTCGGACAGCTTGCAAATGACTTACCTCCTTACTCCTCCAACCCACAAGTTACCAGCTGTAAAACAGATTCTTTCAGCCGTAGAACCTACACCACAAAAGACGATCCTCTATTTCTCCTCCTGTGCCGCCGTTGACTACTTTTCAGCAATAATTCCGTTACTCCTGGGAGATGACTTTGCTGTCATACCCCTTCATGGCAAACACGCCCCGAATGTTCGCCAGAAGAACTTCACTCGTTTTGCCAACTCGACCACTCCTTCCGTCCTATTGACCACGGACGTTGCTGCCCGCGGACTTGATATTCCAGCAGTCGATCTTGTTATCCAAATAGACCCACCGTCAGACCCGAAGGTTTTCATCCATCGATGCGGTCGCGCTGGACGGGCTGGTCGTAGGGGCTTGAGTATAGTCTTTCTGCATCCAGGACGCGAGGAAGACTACGTGCCTTTCCTGGAAGTCCGCAAAACGCCAGTAACACCGTATACGAATCCCAAGGTCTCCGTTTCCGATGCAGACGCGTCTGCGGCCACGGAGATTGCGCGCGAAGCCGTCCTTACGGACCGCGCTCTTCACGACAAGGGCCAGAAGGCCTTCGTCAGCTGGGTCCGGAGCTACAGCAAGCACCAAGCGAGCAGTATCTTCCGCATTGCGGACTTGGATTGGGAAGCACTGGGCCACGCGTGGGGGCTTCTGAAACTGCCCCGGATGCCGGAGTTGAAAAACTTCAAGGGCGACCCGACCCTGGGCGTCAACATTGACTGGGACAATTACGCGTACAAAGACAAGCAGAAGGAGAAGAATCGCAGACAGGCTCTCAAGGAACGCCAAGAGGCCGAAGCCAACGGTACCGCTCAGCAGACTGGAAAGAAGAGACCAGCGAGCGAGAGCATTCCATGGAGCCAGACTATTGAAAAGAAGAACAAGAGAGAGAAGCGTAGGGAGAAGAATAGAGCACGAAAGGAGCGGCAGAAATGGGAGAGGATGACAGAAGAGGAGAGGGAGAAGATGCGCGAAACGGAACGGATGCTGGAGGAGGTCAGAAGAATGAAGGAGCAGGAACGGGCCGCGAAGCGCGCGGATAAGGAGAATGCTGCTGCTGACGAGGAAGAGGAATTTCAAGGTTTTGATTAAGGATCCAGGAGTTATGTGGATGATCGATGACTCTCTGTACAGATTCGATACCTGTAAATATATCCGGTGTTATCGGGTGGAGATATCAAAAAAGTAAAGGATGCGATTGAATTATCACCCTGGTTCAACGCCACAAAGCTCACAAGCAACATGTGGCAGAATGCACAGTGCAGTAGTCCAGCAAGTAATTGTGATGTCGGCTGTTCACCAGGCCTCCATATAACTGAACCATCCGAAAAAGGGAAGCGAGCTCGGAGAAGTTCTACGCTCCAGAAATATACCATCCATCCATTCAGATCTATTCTTTTTCTTTCATCCATATATCACGCCATTGTCTCTGTCCCATTATCTCTCGTTTCTGAAAACAAAAAATAAAGAACTTGAGAAGAATAGAACAAAAAAAGCAACACAGACCACTGCCACGTTTATATATAAAACAAGAGCCGCTATCACAGTCACATTAAACAAAGAGTTTCTTCCGAAGACAAGGAATTTCTTTGTAAAAATTTGATTTATATATTCCAAGCACAGGTGACAATGCTGCAGTTTATACTTTGACTATGTCGGTACTTGTCTAAATATATAGACACATATATTATTTAAATCCCTCTTGAATTGAAGGACAACACCTCTGTTCAAAATCTGTTGATCATCCCTTTCTACTGTTTATATACGTTTATCCAAACCCATTAGAAAGATACCAAAACGCCTTTAAAATATTTAAATATTACCTACCTGCTTACTTCACCACAGACAAGATAGGTAAGTAAGTAGGACTATCTACTCAACTCCAGGCTACCTACTAGCCTACCTACATACCTCTGGAAGTAGGAGGCAGGCAGAAAAGAGAAAAGAGAAGTCGATTACCTTACATACTTACTCTATCTACCATCAAACTCGTTGAAATCGGGAAGGACCGGACGTCGTCACCTCACTTTGGTACTCCTCTTTTTTTCTCTCTTCCTCTAAACAAGATCCAGGTCCAGGATCCAGAAATGTGCTTCTTCCAAGAGAACAAACCCCCCTGCACCTGCGCCTTCAGACAACTCGTGCAGCCCTGCTGGCGCGCGACCTTCTATCCGTCCCCGAACGACAACCCCAACCCGATCGTTCTGGTCTGCGGCGTGATGGACACCTCAGCGGGGGCTGGACTGCGATACTGTTACCGGTGCGAGGTGGCCGCCGCGCTTGCGCAGGCGAAGGCGGCTGTGGAGGCGACGAGACCGGGATCGATAGCAAGACTAGAAGAAGGATCGTCGTCGTCGTTGTCGACAACTTCTTATTATAATACATGTTATGGACAGGGAGGAGAGTCTGGGACCATCTCGACGGCTGTGGATAAGAATAATAACAATAATGTCTTGTGTTCACCAACAAGAAACGATAAGACCGTGAAGGGCCAGCAGCGGCAGACTCTTCTCAAGAGGCATCTTGCTGGTAGAGGTACTACTAGCAGACGCCAGCCCTACACGCCGAGGAGCGTGCCAGAGCACTGGCAGGAATCGGCACCGGGACCTTTGTCAAACCAGACGGCTACTGGTAGTAAGCCCATAGTCACGGATCTCAACCTCAATCACAACATACCCGACTTGAATCTGGATCTAAATCTAAATATCGACGATTTACTGACGACCGTGAACTTTGACGACCCCGGAAAGCTCTTGCCGCCTTACGGCGACGTGCCATCTCTCGTGCCTTTAGATGCGGACGGGGCATCAGATCCTCGTCCGTGGACAACGGAGTCGTGGATGAATACTATTAACACGTCAGCAAAGCAATAAGAAATGGATCTTTTTTTCTCGTCATTCGCGAACAGGCCTATGAAATACATACTGATATCGGTTACTGTACTGTACATACATACCAAACGCTCATCTTGTGGAGATACGTATGTGATTAATGACAGAGAATAAGAGTTATCTTACACTCAGAGCTCACTCCTTCCTGCTTTCTACTCGACTCACGCGTTTTACGAAGAAAATTGACGTCACCCTTCATGGCATTTTGTCCAATAACATAACTGAAACAGCCAAAAATACATGCGTTATTAGGAGAATTACAAGTAACAATAGTCGAACATCCAAACTTTGGACTCCAGCGTAAACAGGAGAGTGATCCCATAGAAGATCAGGACAGACATGTAAGAGCAAGTCTTGTTTCAATCGGGGCAACATCCTTTGCCCGTAATAAATACATGCAACCGGGAACGCCAAAAAAAATAAAAAAAAAATACAAAGAAAATTGCCCGGCCCCATCCATCGAGCGCAACAACCTCTCCCACAAACAGGAGGGGAAGTGGGCTCGGCGGAGGGGCCAGAGCAATACAGGAAAGAACAAAAAACACACACAGAAACCACAAACACCATACATACATGCTAATCAAAAAAGAATACAAAAAGTTGCCCGGCCCCTTTTATCGAGCCCATCAACCTCCCCCGCGAACAGGAGAGGAAGCGGGCCCGGCGGAGGGGCCAGGGCGAAAAGAATCGAGGTAAACAATTAAAAACAAAAAAAGCAAAACCACCCCCGACCACCGGAGGAGTCCGGAGAGTCTGGCTTACGCCAGGGCCTCTCCGAACTCCTCCAGGCTACGGCAGAAGGGGCCGTAGCCTTCCTCCACCTCCCCCTCCTCCCAGAGCTGGGCCAGCAGTCGACCCGCCTGCGGGTCGACCCCTAAGCTCTCCACATACCCCTCCCCCCTCGGCCAGGCCAGCTGGCCGAGGTCCCCTGACGGGCAGTTGGCGTAGAGCCACTGCGCGTCACGCGCAAACTCATCGTCCCCCAGAGCCTTGATGAGCCGGAGGTGCTCACCTTCTTCAGGTGAGCCCGTCAGCGGACTCGAGTAGCGGCCCGCAGTCCGAAGACCACTTGGCGTCTTCGGCTTATACTTCTCTGCCAGGGAACGGGCCCTGGCAAGAGCGTCGTTGTCACCTGCGGCCGGCGTGGATGGGGGCAGCGTTGCATGAGCAGGCGTTGGACGTGGCGGAGGGGCCTGCCTCGGAGGGCGTTCCGGTGTCCTGGATAGAGTACGTGTGTTAGCCGGACGTTTCTCAGAGTCGCTGTTCTTGCGACTTGGCTTGGGTTCTTCGGGGGATTGAGGCACATACTTGTCTTTTTGGGACTCGGGCTGAGGTTTCTTGTCTTTTTCAGCCATCCTTTCAGCGGCAAATTGTGCAGAGCGGCTAGATCCAATCGAAGGAATACCGTCAGCAGAAGTTCGCACAGGCTTGTTGTCACTCCTGGGATAGATATCTTCAATGAAAGGTGGTTCTGGAGAGGGTTCCTTGGGTTCAAATGCAAGACGTGTGTGATTGGGTCTAGATTGAGGGGAGGTTTGAAGCGGCTGGGGCTGTTCTGGCTCGAAAATATCCTCAAAGGGTGGTAGGGGTCCATACTCAGCTTCAGCTTCAGCTTCCGCTTGCTCGGCCGCACGCTGCTTTCCTCGAGCAACTCCGCTCATGGGAGTGGGCGTACTCGGGGGTTTTTTCTTGTCGGGGGACGGCTCGCCGTTCGAATCGCTGTCACTCGAAAATGCATCGTAATCGAGCTTGAATGTGCCGTTTGGGTTAGGGATGAAGCCCGGAGGCCGCTGCCGGATCTGCTCTGTAGACGCAGGAGTGGGTGTCATCGTCGCAGCGGAAGATTCATCTCGAGGAGCAAATGGGTCACGGACACCAACAAACTGGCGGCCAGTATAAGCGTCAGTGGCACGGAGACGAAGTTTGGATGGCGTATCTTCAGGGCTCGCATCAAAGCGGACTTTTTTGGGCGGCGGTCGCTGCGGTCGGAGAATACTGCGGACAGGCGGTTTCGTTGCAGTAGAAGCTTTCTCTGGCGGAACGCTAGGACGGGTCTCCTCTTCCAACTCATCCTCGCTCTCCTCGCTCTCAGAGCTGTAGCAAAAGTATCGTAAATCCATTCCATAGCTGCAACCAGGGGGGTTGGGAATTACGTCAGGAGATGGACTTCTCTTGCGCTTCTTTCTACCGTCCTTCTTTTTGCGGGACACTTTGTCGGTTCCTTTTGCACCTTCCGGAACGACGGATTTCTCAGGAGTTCGGGCTTGATCGTCCATGGTCGACGTCTTTTCTGCTTGCGAGTCCGTCTGAATTCTCTTTACAGTGGGAGCCTCAAGATATCGGCGTTTATCTATCGGTGCTGGAAAGAGTGAATAGGTCAAGTCATGTGGGCTCGCTTCCTTGCGCTCTTGGTCCATCTCGGTAGGGGGAATGGTCGAGGGTGCCACGGTAGTTAGTGTGCGATCGATCCGTTCAGAAGCTGGCGGTTGAGAAGCTATGTCAAGTAAGCGACAGATATTCCGATGATAATGCAAGCAGTGTCAAAAAAAACTCACGAGGCTCTCTGGATTTCTCAGGCGAAAGTCCCAAGACAGGTAAGATTCTTGAAAAGGAGCGGGGCACAGAATTAATCAGGCCACGAATGTTCCAGCCTCGCTGTGGAGTTTCTGGGACAGACAACGGCTGAGTGCTGGGCTCCTGTGCCGGTTTCTCTCCATGTCCGTCAGTCAGTCCAACGGACTCTCTCGCCTTATCCCAATCGGGTTCTTTGCACGGGCCGAGAGGAGGCTCTGCTGCCTCTTGACGATCTGCCTCGGTCTGAGCGACAAGCTGGGGAAGACGAAACAGTGTCTTTTCGATACGGCCTTGACTTTCAATCACTCTTCGACGACGTTGTTCAGAGTACGGCGTGGCTCTATTAAGAAGTCGGTTTGACAGCGGTGTGGACCGGCGGACATACGGTGTGCTTCCCGGAGGACCTATGTTACGGCGTTTTGAAGGAGTGGCAATATCGGCGCTTTCATTGTCGCTAACGTCGGTATGGGCCCGCTTCCTTGGTGCTACCTTCTTCGTTAGCATGTTGTTGTGCCCAGAGTGAACGTGGCCAGGATAAGCTCCATGAGGGTGTCCATTGGGGCATTGCAAGATCGCGCTACAGTGTATGCACCGAGGACGCTCTTCAAGGTGGTGCTCTGGAGGTCTGGAAAGAAACAAGCCAGGCGTGGTCTGAGTAGACGTAGAGGATGGTCCTTGTGGAGTCCTGGGTGACAGACGGGAAGGGAGATGCTCTTCGGTGGGAGATGCAAAAGACGGAGAATGAGCGAGAACTTGAACAGAACCGCTGAAGCTAGTCGCTTCAGCAACAGTAGCAGGAGTCCGAGAGTCCTGAATTGGCACTGGGATGGAGTTGAAAGCGCGCCTCCTGTTTGCCAGTGAGGGCCTGGCTGATATGGCAGCTCTGAAAATTGCACCTGTCTGCTGAAACGCTGAAAAAATCGCCCGCTGGCCAGGAGAGTCGCGTTGAAACTCGGGAGTTGTAGTTCCAGAAGAAGCGGGAGAGTGGACAGAAGTAAGAGGTACAGATTGACTCGACTCCGGGACTCTATGGGCTTCCGAAAGAGCTGGCAACTGGGTAGAATGGCGGACAGCCGAACTTGATTCTGGTTCCTCAAGTATCGGCGACAGTGTAGAAGGGGTCCAGAAGTTGACAGGCTCTTGCACAGCAGAATCAGGGGTTTGTTGTGGGTGAAAGGAAGCGGAAGTAACTTGAGTGACATCGACTGGGGCTGACAGAGTTTGGGGTAGTGACTGGACGGCAGGAAAGTGCCCATGATCGGCGCTACTGACACTTGGAGAAAGGACGGAAAAACCCTGAGAAAGCTGAGAAGGATCTGTAGTTGGCTGCCCAACTACAGGAGAAGGACCAGTGAAATGGGTATCATGAGAGCCTTCGTGAGAAACAAAAGGAGACGGGGCGTTAATAGCCTCCAAAGCCTCTGCAAAGAGTGCAGAACCACAAACTTGGGTGTCGACGGAAGATGCACTAGCAGGCATTGACAGAGAGTGTGGGCCTGTGTCCGGCTGACGGACAGGCGTGCTGAGAACGCGTCCTCGGGCAGGAGTCTCCGTGGCAGACAGAGCGCGTAACTGGGGGTTCTCCTGGGTGTGTTGAGGGGTTGGGATGAAAGGGGCTGGATGCTCACTTTCAATGTTCTCTTTTTCCAGCTCGTCGGCAGGCACCGACGTGACAGACTCAGTCTGGGTTTCCACCTGGTCGGTAGCGGGCGGTTCGTCGGGACTTGTCGACTGTTTCTTTTTGGTCGTTTTTCTCTTGGGCGCGGCTTTGCGGGTTCGTTTCGTGGCCTTCTTCGCAGGCTGCTTTGCAGCTGGCTTTTGAACTTTCGAAGCGCCCGTGGACGAATCCGTCGTCGCCGTTTTCCTCCGTCGAGGTGCGCGGTCCGTCTCGAGAGACACGAAGCCTCCAGGCGACGCGGCTTGAGAGCGAGTACGCATGGCGGTTACGTAGTCTGCGAGAACGGTAGGTCGGACGAAAGCGGTGAAGGGAAGAGAAGTGGTGAAAGTCCGGGCTCGGTTCTTGACAGGATCGCACCAGACTCACGTTCTGAATTCTGACAGAGCAGTAATGAAGGATAGAGATGGTAGATCGAGGCTCGAGACTCGGAAGCAAGGAAGCTTGAAGTCAAGAGAGATGGAGATGGGACGAGGCAGGAGGATGGAGAAGTGAGAAGGATGGAGAGAGAAGCTCCTGAGGAAGTTGTTTTTGTGTTGCAGGTCGCGTCTCCTAGGAAGGAGGGAGGACAGTCACAACAAGGGCAACGCTCAGTGAATGCCGCGTTGCCGTGTGACTGGGCGGCCTCCAGGCAGAGGCAGTGCTGGTGGCAGCAGAGGTGAATGCGGGAGGCCTCGAATATTACTCTGTTGTTGAAATTCTGGGTGGTGACGTCCGGCAGAATCGCCGTTTCCCCAGGAAGGCGGTCAGACGCCACACGCGGCGATCCGCCCGCGCCGCCGGCGGCGGCCAGGGGTCGAGGCAGGGCCTGTTGTGTGGAGGCGGAGATGTCGTGAGATCTGTCTCAAGGTGACTGAAGCTATATTGGAAATCTCTTGCGAGAGAGTCCTCTGGCACACGGGACACCTCGACTACGCGCAAGCCAGTGACGAAGCTGTAGAGAGCAACATGCTGCAAGGAGGCGTTCAGAACACGTACGATAGCAAGCCCTACGACGGCCACCTCATTTGATAGCGGTCAAGAGGTAAAGAGACGTTCTGGCTAGTCCCTTTACTCATACAGCATCTGCCGTGTTCTTTTCGCTCTGCGACTTCGCTCCCTTGAGGCTCAGCTAGCTACGCGACGTTGCAGTTAAGGCATTTCCAGGGGATTACCAAAGCAGGAGCCTGACCAAGGTTATCATATAGCGGTTTCATATCACAAGTTTATATTCCAGGGAGCAGTTATGAAACATCAAGGCCGGAGACTCTTCTCGGAGACATTAGGAATAATATAGGAGAACGTGGAATTTCGTCAACCGCTAAGTATAGATTCATGGATGCAGAAAGGTTATTTATACAAAAGGAACTCCGTGCGGATACCAGGGACATGTCAACAGAGACAGACGAAACCGCCGAAGCAATATCAAGACACCTGAGCCTCTGCAATGTAGAACAACCTCTGAGCCCCTCTCGAGGTCTACGTTCCGATGGAGGCAAAGTCCCTCGTAGAGAGTCGTGCGCTAACAATCCATCTACAGGCTGATCTCGCCCTTCCAAGCAGCGTCGGACAATCCCAGCGTCTCCATCAAGTGCTGCCATCTCGGTCCACCCCTCTCCTTTCTCCGTAGGTATTTGAGAAGCTTCTGTCGTTTATGCACCAGGAGCCTCAAATTCCGCTTGTTGTGCTTGTCTTTGTTTGTCCCCTGAAGGTGTCTGTGCAGGTTCAAGATTTTGGCAGTCAGAATAGCAACCTGCACTTCGGGAGAGCCGGTGTCAGGGCCCACACGGGGAGCCTTCTCTGGATGAGCTGGAGCAGATTTATGCACCACTGCCGCGGGCTTTGGGGGCAGGAATTTGTCTGTGTTGTGTCGTCCAAATGCTTCAATGCATTTCTGGATGATTACCCGGGTCCGATCCTTCGTATTACCGTTCGAGAGCTGCACGATACGGTTGATAGCTTCCTGGGCATTGCGATGCTCCTGCGCGTGCCTCTCCATCGCCTCCTTCTCCAGCTGAGGATCTTTGGTGTCCCGGTCCGGGTTCTCGAGAGGAGATGTCAGGTTTTTGGAGTACTCGAGAGATTCCTTGAGCTCATCGGGCTTGAGGAAATAGTTGAGATGGTTGGTCGCCGAGGACGGAGATGCTGCATCTTTGGCTTCAATCTGACCTGTTTGAAGGGCTTGAATTTCCTGAATGAACGGAGTCGGCTTGCTCAGCACAGGATCACCAAGGGCGGCTTCGCGCTCTTCCTGGAGGACTTTCCGACGAGACAGATTGGCAGCTTTGCGCTGGCGGGACTGGGCCATCAAAAATGGATCATGTCTCCTTCTCTCCCTGGCCTCTATGGACCCGGCTCTCACAGAGGGCTTGCATGGTTTCAGCGACAGCGCAGCAAGAGGGTTCTGCACATAGGAAGAGCCTGCAACGATTGTGAGCAAAAAAAAGCATGCAAAAGACACACGGACAAAGCCAATGACATACCCGTGAAGGCCTTGAAAGGCGGCTGGAAAAGGATACGGGGCGGCATCCTGGGCGGACAAGGTCTACCGTCTCGGAGACATTGACAGCGGCCTTGGACGATTCCTTTCCTTCTCGTCCTCTGCGCGACTTCGGAAATCTCGAGCGGCGCCCGACCAGCGGCTAACCCCGAAGCAGCCTAGCGGAGCCCGTGACCCGAAGCCCTGCCGCGAAGTCTTGGCGTGCCGGAGCCCTAACCCACAACCGCAAGCGAAATTTATCGATATCCGAACGAGATCAAGTTTACCTTCGTCCCCTCCGCGTCTCCCTCTTCCACTCCTCCCACCGTCGCGACAAGCGCCAGACGATTGATATTCCTCAGTCGCCATCTTCAACGGTATCAGTCGCCCACCATGGCTCCCTCGCAGCTGCCCCCAATTTTCAATCCCACCAGCCAGGACATTGAGATGCTCCTGGCGGCTCAATGTCACCTTGGCTCCAAGAACCTCCAGGTGCACATGGAGCCTTACGTCTGGAAGACTCGCCCGGATGGCGTCAACATCATCAACATTGGCAAGACCTGGTAGGATTCTTTCTATTCCAATAGAATCGTGCCTATCGAGTCTGACTCCGAGCTTAGGGAGAAGCTCGTCCTGGCCGCCCGTATCATCGCTGCCATTAACAACCCGGCCGACGTCTGTGTGATTTCTGCTCGTCCTTACGGTCAGCGCGCTGTTCTCAAGTTCGCCTCGCATACCGGCGCTACCGCTATTGCCGGTCGCTTCACTCCCGGAAGCTTCACCAACTACATCACTCGCTCTTTCAAGGAGCCTCGTCTGATTGTCGTCACCGACCCCCGCACCGACGCCCAGGCTATCAAGGAGGCTAGCTACGTCAACATCCCCGTCATTGCCCTCTGCGACACTGACTCGCCCACCGAGTTCGTCGATGTTGCCATTCCCACCAACAACAAGGGTCGCCACGCCATCGGTCTGATCTGGTGGATGCTTGCTCGTGAGGTCCTCCGTCTGCGCGGCACTCTTGCCTCCCGCGACGTCGAGTGGGACGTCGTTGTTGACCTGTACTTCTACCGCGACCCTGAGGCAGAGGAGAATAAGGAGATCGCCGACGAGGCCAAGGTCGCTGGTGCTGACGATCTCGGCGCTGGTGCCATCGACTCTGGATACGCCGCTGACAGCTGGGATGTTCAGGGTCCTGGTGCTCCAGGCTCTGCCTTCGCTGCTGCCAGCGCTGTGGGCCCTGCTGCTACCAGCTGGGAGGCTGACGGCGGTGACTGGGCTGCTAGCTCCGTCCCCGCTGCTGGTGCTGAGAGCTGGGCTGAGACCCAGCCCGCGGGTGAGGCCAAGTGGTAGACTGTTGGCGGCGAGGAGTGGCGTTGAGGAGAAAAATAACCACCAGAATGGGGACCCGGAATGGACATTGCGGCGGCTTTGCGCAGGAATATATCAAAATGTCTTGAAGTTCCATAAAAAAGGCCTACATCTCCCAGCAGACCCCTTGACTTGTCTCTCTACCCTAGTATTTTTCCCTGGAAGAATCTGAAAGAAGAACAAGCCCGAAAGGAGCTCATGGACACAAAAAAATCGCTCATACATGGTATGGTACACGGTTTCGGTTAGGTACTGCGTCTTGTTTCACGACTGGGGGGATTCTTGCAGCCAATATATTGACTGGCACTTATGAGGGAAAGATACCCAGTTGTTCTCACTCTTTTGAACCTCTGGGGGAAAGCCCTGTGCCGTCAATTTAACGGGGCGTACTTAATCGTTGTCCCGGGTTTCTCCCTATGTATTTTCTAGCCGTAATGCAAAGTGCCTGCTACTATTACATCATATCCTCTGTTTCCAGCTTTGCGTAGATGCTCGTAGATCATGACCTACCCGTTGCGCAGGTAATGATGACATCAATAAGTAGACATAGGCCTTAAAAGAATTTGTAGGACTACAAATGCTCGAGATTCGGAAAAGGCAATATATGAACGGGCATAGTCTTAAAATAGGATATCATATCGTTCTCCGCTCCATGGTAGCACTATCGAGTATTTCGTGAGGTACCACAGTGGTGAGATATGAAGGCCATGGCTTTTAAATGGGAAGACCGAGCCTACGGTCAGAAGGATACTTCAACCATTACCTGGCAGGAACACCCGACGTTCATCTATCCTGCTGGGAATGGAGAGAAAGCGGACTGTTCTCTTCTCATCCACGACAATCTCCGCTGCTCTCAAAGCTGTCGACTTAATAATCCAATTCGCGGTTCGTGAGATCCAACTCGTCAACCATGTCCTCCATTTCCCGTCCTGGACAGACAGTGCCATTAGAAGTTCCTTTCTCCGCGTTGTACATAGTCGTATGCTCGGGATAGTCGATGCTAGATCTGCAATCGTGGACAATCTCACCCTCTTTGTAGTTGAAGTGGAGCGGCAGGGGCCGAGGATACCGGTACAGCTTGTCGCTGTAGTAGACCGCCTGCTCGACGGCACCGATAGCCTTGAGGAAGGTGATAGTGTTGGAGTGGCCGCTGGGCCAGTGGCGCTCCTCATCGCGACAGCGGAGCAGACGGAGAGGGAGTCCGCCGAGTCCGCACTCGTGAGAGAACTTGACCATTCGCACCGCCAGCTTGACCCAGTGGTAGACGTCCTCGTAGAGCAGTGTTCCCTTATGCTGACGGAATACGATCGTGCGTCGAGGGTTCTCGTCGGCGCGTGGATCGGATTCGTGGAGGCTGGAGAGGTCGTATGCAGGCAGGATGTCCGCGACGGAGGAATAGGTCGCGGCATTGTTATTGCAGTTGTCCTTGCCCTTGCCTTCCCACACCATGTTGAGGGTAGCGAAGTCCTTACAGCTCTCAATCAAAGGGACAGGGTCATCCGTTTCCGGGAGAAGCTGGCTAGGGGGCGCGCAACACTTGGAGCGAATAACACGCGTAGGCGGATGCAGGGCATTGATTTCCAACTCGAAGAGACTGACGAGCTGAGTGAAATTCCGAAGAGTCTGCAACGGGAATCCTCTGCTGAAGAACCATTCTTCGTCGTGTTGATCGGTAAATGCTCCCACGTGGACGTGAAGCCCACATGTAGAGTTCACCGTGACCTTGAATTTCTTGAGCGCGCCCAGCATACGCTGTATCTCCTTGAAAGGGTCGTACTCCGCGTTCCTCTCAAACCGCATAGGTGGAGAGTTGATCTTCACAGGGCAGAAACTCCAGGCATCGATTTGGTCATCAGGTTTATCTGAAGGGAGCACTCCGATTGTAGAGATACCCTCGACAGTCCAGAACTTCCAGCCGTGATCCAGAGTATTGTAGTCATTAACTTGTAAGCCCGTCTCGCGGAGAACTTCGATAACTCGTTCATGTATATGGGCGTTCCTATCATTGTACATTGCCGTTGGAAACTGCCCCTCAGTAGAACTCTGATCGAAGTCAGTATGTTTGTATTTGATCATCAGTTCGAACTCGACTCCAAATGTGTAGTAGAGGGGATAGAACAAAGGCGAAACATGGGCATCAAGCCCCTCGATAGCCATTTGTCCGTTAGCTAGTCCTTAGGGATTTTCGCAGTTCACAACACGTCAAAACAGTGAATTCAACTGAAAACTTGAGAAGTAGATGGCTTAGCAACTTGCCAATCCAGGAAGTCAAGAGAAGTCCTCCTGAGCCACAAAATTGGGAAGGCAGATTAAGAAAACTAACAGTAAAGAATAAAGCGGTAAAGGCCGGACACACATTGCTGGAAGATGCCGGCAGCAATGCCATACTGTAACCCCTTTATTGCCATTCTTTGATCTTCATTCACAGTCCTCCTAGTCATATTGAATAGCTGGTGAAAGCCTTCATTAGATGGATGAGCCAGTCTTCAAGTTGCTCCTTCATCATACTGATGCCTCCTTCCTTTTTAATGTAAGACATGCCGCACGCATGTAACTCCTCTGGGTGTCTCCATTTCTGAATAACAAGACAGAGCTGAACAATGGACAGACATCATTATTCTTCCTAGATCAAGGTGGACGTTCACCTGTTAGAAATTTCCGCAGCCATTGCCTACTGACAAATAATCCTAAGTCAGATATTACTCACTGGCCCATAGCCCACAGCGAGCACGGACACGATTAAAAAATTATACATCCCCCACTGCTCTGTCCTCCTGCTTCTGTAGTTGTCATCGCTGCTACCCTAGCAATGTCCTCGAATGCTTGCGCCAGAAGCTCCCCTGTCACAGCAGAACATTCCGCATATCGGTCGCAGCGGAGCTCTTGAGCGATTCGATATGACTATGCTCTTTATTAACTTTTTATTTCTAATAGACGCGCAAGACTAGAAAATGGCGTATATAATGCCGGGATAGGGTTGATAGCTTACTTCTTGTGGATAGATGATATCTTCACTCCGACCTCTAAGGTCCCTCTTCAAACCAAGCATCACCACAGGGATTCTTTCACCATCACCTCTTTGAAAGTACCTAGTAATATCATTTCGCCACTGGATTTTTGGTAGTTATATACTTAGTTCATACAGATTCCGCGTCTCTTTACCGAACAAAAATTGAAAGCTCTAATTCGGGGCAAAAAGAGGGGCATGGAAGGCACTTACCCCCTTCAACCCATCTAGGGTTTTTCTATTCGAGACATCAAATGCCAATATGACAACATCGGGCTTCAGAGTGGACCAATGCTGGTTTGGGCTAGCAGTATCGTAGAATTGCAGGGTGAACCACTTCTTCGAAAACCGGATGTCGAAGATGAACGGTTGATCGCCGTCGTGCAGGAGTTCTAACGGTTCTCCCGCCCGACTAGCTGACTGACTTTCTAATTTCGTTTTCCCTGCCTTTAATCGACTGACATAAATGAACTTTCTGTTAGTTGAAGCGTTATGCCATAATTTGTTCTTCCATAGGATGGTTAAGAGCAAGGAAGCATATTATCAGGTAGATGAAAGACAGGAGCGAGACATCTAGCCATACGGTGAGGCGGAAACAGACAAAGTTTGACTCAAAGTGCAACAAGAATAAAAAAAACATATACGTACGATAAGAATGTCGATTTACCGCAGCCTGGGTCGCCGAGGAGTAGAATGGTTATAGTTGCCTTGTCATCCACGTCGGCGGCCATCAGGGCTGCAATCAAGATATTGTACTCATCAACAGATAGCGAGAAACAACACCAATTTTTTGCCAAGGAGAAGGAACTCCTATAAAAAATACCTGGACCCAGGTACCAACTGGAATCCTGTAATCTTGGTGATGATGAAATGCTCAAGAAGGCCTGATCTTCGAACTTAACAGGCAAGCCATCCACGTGACACTGTTTCAAGAAGGCTGGGTATTACTGTTACCGCCCACGGGTCCTATTATTGACGGCTACACCCCACGAACTACTGATGAAGGTGGATCTTGTTCTATTGGACATGCTCTGTCCCCCAGACATCTAATGTGGTGATCACAAATAGCACCTTTGAGATCTACAAGTTATATTTTGTTTTCCGGAACCTCGCGGCCTGAGTGAGGCCCACAAAGAATTTTACATGGAGACGGATAATTCGCGACTTTTGAGCCATCAATCCGATAGAATATATCTGGAGTGCGATTCCGTATGAAAAGGCAGCCATCTTTGCACATATCTTGTACAAAACTCTTCCAGATTGGAAGGTAGGAAGATTTCGAAGGAACCGTGAACTCTTTAAGTATTCTGTTAGTAGTATGATGTAACATGCATTAAAGACTATGATTTGGGTTCCTGAAGTGCAGTCTTTACATATTGGCCAATGACGTTTGGTTATTAGTCCATTCTACATTTCATTGAAATTTAAACTATTTTGCATGGACGTCTGAAGTACATTTGTACTTTTGTATAGTTATACTAGTAATATCTAGTAGGTAACTCCTAACTATTCGAGTATCAGCCCCCGGGGGGGGGGGGGGGGTAGAGCGATTACATTACAATACAAGATAAGATTACAACGAGAATAAACGCCAAAATTTCCATCAGCGGCGACTCTCCAAAAGTCAATCGCCACGGGCAAGCAAACTGCAGCCAGCAAACGGATGGAATGCGGAGATTCCACTGGAGATTCTCCAGCTTCAGCCGAATCCCAGCAAACACCACTCCTAATATACCGCGCAGTTCTGCACTCCAGTGGCAGTGCCCGAAGTATCAGTCCTCAACTGCCGAAGCCATGTCGGACCCCGGTGGACAAGTCGCCGGAGGACAGCCCGATTATTCGACATGGAGTACGCCTAGCCTGATCGCAAGAATCAAGGAGCTCGAGCACCAGTTGCAGCTACAGTCCCAGACGAGTCTGTCCGCTGAAGCGCCTACCTCAACCGCAAGCCATTCCGCGCCTCCTCCAGAACAAGTTCCTCCGGTCGATACGAAAGCTATTACTGTCTCCGCAGAAACCGCACCAACAAATACAAAGAAAAAGAATAATCCCCCTCCTCCGGACGATTTCACACGAGTACGCTCACCACTCCGCGGCCCAAAGGAGAAGCGGGACATCGATCCCTCCAAATACAACACGCGCTTCATCGCGCTCAAGTTCGCCTACCTGGGACAGCGGTACAATGGCTACGAGCATGCGAATGGGAACATTACGCCCCTTCCCACTGTCGAGGAGGAGCTCTGGAAGGCCTTACGCAAAACCCGCTTGATCTTCCCGACAACCTCCTCGTCGACAGATGATGATTTCGATGATGCAAAGTTCAGATCGATGAGGCCGTACACCATCAACTGGGAAGGTTGTCAGTATTCTAAATGCGGGCGAACCGACCGAGGCGTGAGCGCCTTCGGGCAGGTCATCGGGATCAGAGTACGAAGCGCGCGACCGAAATCACCCGCCAAGAGTAACACTCCGTCAAGGCTAGAGCTCTTGAAGCAGAGGCGCGCGTCGGCAAGTTCTGTCGGCGATTCTGAATCTCCTGGTGACCAAATTACTGAAGATGGTACCCTTGTGGGCCTCAATGAAGCAGATTTGGGCGATTCTGGTGCTGAGGAAAAGTGGGATGATATTGCAGATGAGCTAAACTACATACAAATACTTAATAACGTGCTGCCGGAAGATATTAGAATTTTGGCATGGTGCCCTCATCCGCCTCCTGACTTCGACGCGAGATTCTCTTGCCGTGAGCGTCGATACAAATACTTCTTCACCCAACCAGCTTTCTCTCCTACCCCAGGACCTCTCGGATTTGTGCGAGGTGCAGGAAAGGAAAAGGGATTACCTGGGACCAAATACAGGGAGGGTTGGTTAGATATTGATGCTATGCGCAAAGCCGCGAAGTATTTTGAGGGTGTGCACGACTTTAGAAATTTCTGCAGGGTGGATACCAGCAAGCAGATCGATAACTTTGAACGCATAATCTATCATGCAGATATCGAGCTTGTTGATCCCAAGAGCCACCCGCTGGGTTATGTTGGGAAGCCTGGATTCCAGCCCCTGGAAACCGATAGCCATGCGGCAAGCTCGGAACGATCAGAAGAAGGTCATCCGCCTTCGACACCACAAGTTTATGCCTTTACTGTCCATGGGTCTGCTTTTCTATGGCATCAAGTTCGGCACATGGTCGCTGTATTATTCCTGATCGGCCAAGGACTCGAGTCCCCTTCTATCATTCCCGAATTGTTGGACGTATCTAAGAACCCACGGAAGCCAACATACGAAATGGCGGATGATGCTCCCCTTGTCCTCTGGGACTGCATATATCCAGATGAGAAGAGTGGCAGCCGTGAGGATGCTCTGGAATGGGTCTATGCTGGCGACCCTAGGCAAAATAAATCCATATCCGGTAAAGGAGATGGAAAGTTCGGTCTTGGGGGCATCGTCGATGGTCTTTGGACCGTCTGGCGACAGCGTAAAATGGACGAAATTCTTGCAGAGCAGCTGCTGGATTTGGTTGTGAACCAGGGTGATCAGAGCATCATTGAGCGCGGAGGATTCAAGTATCCAAGCCCTGAAAGGTTGCCTCGCAGTCAGAAAGTCTTCTACGGTGGAAATGAAGCGAGAATGGGTGGGAAATATGTCCCAGTTATGCAGAAAAGGAAAATGGAAACAGTTGAAGTCCAAAACGCAAAATACCTGGCAAAGAAGAAGAAGGCGGATGCTGGTGCTGAAATATAGGGCTGTTGCGCACTCCACTCACCTATAAAATGCCAATTGATATAACCCCGCAAGCTGAAAAGTACCAATCCAGACTACATGCCTGGTTTAAGCATTTTGATAAGAGCCACTCCAGAGAAAGAACCTTAATTCCTTCAGCTATGGAGTGGCCCCGATTTCGATTCATAGAGACACTGTCGAGTCCCCCTCCAGACCTCTTCCAGGATCATTCGCCTTGGTAATAGTTTCTTTTGATGCAGAATCGCCAGTAAGCATCCATCGTAGCGCAGTCAGGGTCACAGATGTAGTCTTACCGGAAATACAACCACAACTTCGGGCTCTCCTTCCACAATGACAGCAAGGTAAAAGCGAACCTCAAACCCTTTGAATGCTTCATGAATCACAATGTCCTGGATTTGTGTAGTTGGAATAAATCTCGTTGTAGCGGTGGACAAGTACGTTGCAGAGGATGTAGACGTCTGAATTCCGAGACCACGGATGACAAGAAGTGATTCCTCTGCGGCGCAATTGGGGTTACTACTTCACTTAGCTCCTTCTGTTGGCCTGATATAACACACCTGTATACCCTTTTCTGAATACCCCATAGATGACCAGCGGACTGAGCACTGCAATAACCCACCACCTGTACCTATCTGCAACCTGGCATGCAAACGACCCTATGGCACTGGACCACAAATCCTCCCAAGGCACAACAGGACCATTCTGCGTAAAGATTGAGTGTCGCATCTTTGCGGCATCAACTAGCAACACACACACAAAGCAGAGGGCGCGTATCAGGACCTGGAGGCAAAATGCGAGCTTAGAGGGAATGGTGCAGCGCGCGGGAGCATTGGAGACGGTAAAGCAGACCGTCGTCGGGGAAGGACGACGGACGGTGAGACGGACGGGCATTGACAACGAATCCAGCTAGGTTTTCGCTGACATATGTGTTCAATGGAGCCATGCAGTGCGATCCTGGGAGGAGGGAGCGTTGTGCATTTTGAAGCCAAGCTATGGTGATGATGATGGAGTACATACTATGTCGGTGGGTAAGTCAGGTACCCATCTGGGAGCGCCCGGGCGGGCCTATGCAGCACTCCGGAGGAGCTTAGGAGTCGGGATCTGACCACAATTGTCACGTGCTGTACGATTGTGTTCACCGTCAGCTCTCCTATCCACCCTCTCTTCACCACATACAGAAGCATCCGAAGCACCGAGAATTTTGGAGATCGGAGCCTCATCAGTTTGCATACTTCTATTTAGCCGCTGGGTTTACTAACGAGAATTGCTCCCAGTCCACAAACGCCTCCGACGTCCTCTTACTCCCGCGACATTCTACGGAGTGATCTGTACGACCAGCATACAATGCAAAGGTCACGATCCAGGTCGCGATCTCCACCCGTGGAAGAGCGCAGACGAAACAGGTCTCCCGAGAGAAGAGTGGATGGTGATAGGGACAGGCCCCGTAAAATCCACGGAGGCTTCCGGTGGAAGGAGAAGAGGCGGGACGATGACGCCCGGTATGGCCACGATGAGCGGAGGCTGGAACGAGGATACAGGGATAGGGGAGATCGAGCACCGTCGCCGCGCCGCGGAAGGGAGGTTGACCGATATGGAGACCGGTACAGGGACAGCGACCGTGATCGAAGACGTGCGGACGAATTGGATAGGGATAGGGGCAGAGATGATGACCGCAAGGAGAGGAAGAAAGAGAAGAAGAAGGCACCAGCAGCTGCGCAGCCCTCTGAGCCCATGATTGTTGTACATGTCAACGACCGCCTTGGAACCAAAGCCGCCATTCCATGCCTCGCATCGGACCCAATAAGTGAGTTCTTATCCCGCTGGTAACGTGGTTTGCCTCGATACGATACGGTTTCTGACCCAGTTCCAGGGCTCTTCAAGGCTCAGGTGGCAGCACGCATTGGGCGTGAGCCGCATGAAATCTTACTCAAACGACAAGGCGAACGCCCGTTCAAGGATCATCTTACATTGGAGGATTACGGGATCAGCAATGGCGTCCAGCTTGATCTGTGAGCAAACTTCCCCTCCCTTTTTGCTTTGCTTCGCTCCGCGTGATCCAGTTGTTGCTCAGGATTGGGCTGTACGCTGACTCTGCGATTGTAGGGAAGTTGACACAGGGGATTGAGACACAGCGGTGGCGTTGCAGGTGACATCTCCATTGGCTAGCGCGTCTAGGCTGCAGGCATGCATCACACATAAAAGCACATGGAGCTCCCGTCATGTTTCGGTGCTACAATAGATTCTATCGATTTTATCGTGTCCTTGTTTGAACGAGTGTCTGGCGCTTGGTGTTTTCTGCTACCTGGTTTCTCGGGAAAGCCTCATGTATCTACCAGCAAACGGACCTCAATCCATTTTCTAAAGCAGGTACACGCGCTTTGCGGATAGCTGTTGTGCAAGGTACGCTCACTTGCTGACCATCTGGTGAGCTCTGCTTTGCCGCTCCGTCGTTTCGCCGGACCGCGGGGCACTGTGCGGGCAGGCATCGCGCCTTTCCCGTTCGGGCAGCCGAGTTCGAGGCCCGTGACGGCAGGGATCCCCGAAGCCAAGCCGGTTCCACTGTTCTGGAGCAGTCTTTTCCATTGCGAACTTCACACGACCGCCGGCTTCAATTCTTCACCTCCAATGTCTTTCCTGCTCAGTGCAGCGGACCCCGTCGTGCCCGGCTCCCATCTTCACTCTCCGCCATGATAGCGCCTGCTTCGTGCTGCTGATCGTGGACATTCTCTGACTTTTCGCCCGTCGTGATCGCCCCAGTTTTCCCACCTCTGCACAAAATCGTCCTCCACTTCTTCTAGCTCGCCCACCTTTCCCCCCCTTGCTCTCTACTTCGGATCTTCCCAAGCTCCCACGACACGATACACCATCGCCTACCATGGTCAGGAATATCGTCGTTCTGGGTGGTAGCTCCCACCCACAGCTGACCCAGACCATCTGCAACCACCTGGGCATCCCCCAGGCCAACGTCCTACTGTCGAAATTTTCCGTCGGCGAAACACGGGTTGAAATTCAGGAGTCCGTCCGTGAAAAGGATGTTTATATCATTCAGTCCGGAGGTGGCAAGGTCAACGACCACCTCATGGAGCTCCTCATCATGATTTCTGCTTGCAAGACGGCTTCTGCCAAAAGGGTGACCGCTGTTCTGCCTCTGTTCCCCTACTCGCGCCAGAGCGATATCCCGTACAACAAGGTCGGAGCTCCTCTCGTCAAGTCTTCAGTACATCCCAAGCCTGAATATACTTTCGAGAGTACCCCGCCGACCCCACATCCTGGGAAGCCCGAGAGCGGAAGCCTCGTCAATGGCGTTGACGGCCTGCAGAAGAGCCTCGCCAAGGCACAGCTTGATGATACCCCTGGCAGCCCGCAGAAACGAGGCACCGAAGTAAACGGAATCAAACGCAGTGACACACTTGATTCCGTCAAGTCTGATGCCAGCAACCGCCAGCCGAATGGCACTGCCAACGATGACAATGCCAGTGTCACTTCGGCTTCGTCAAACCCAAGCTCTTGGCAGCCACGGCCCGGCTACAGGCAGTGGGTTGCGCGAGCAGGCACGTTGGTCGCAGATTTGCTCACGTGCGCTGGTGCGGACCACGTCATTACGATGGACCTTCACGATCCACAGTATCAAGGGTTTTTCGACATCCCCGTCGATAACCTGTATGGGCGACCTCTTCTGAAAAGATACATCCGGCAGAATATCCCCAACTATAAGCAAGCTGTTATTGTGAGTCCGGATGCGGGTGGTGCAAAGAGAGCGACCGCGATTGCGGACTCCTTGGGCATGGAGTTTGCTCTCATTCACAAGGTAAGCCTATTTGAACTTCCTCCCTGATTCGTCTAATTTGTAAAAGGAACGACGCCCTACGAAGATTACAGACCGCCAAAATGCGACGATGATGCTGGTTGGAGATGTGCGAGACCGGATAGCGATCTTGGTTGACGACCTGGCGGATACATCGAATACGATTACCCGAGCTGCGAAGCTACTGAAAAAGGAGGGTGCATCCAAAGTCTACGCGTTGGTTACGCACGGCATTCTCAGCGGAGACGCCATCGAGCGTATCAACGCCAGCGCCCTGGACAAGGTCGTCGTAACAAACAGTGTCGATCAAGAAGAGCACAAGAAGCGATGCCCTAAGCTAGAGGTTCTTGAGGTCGGACACGTATTTGCTGAGGTAAGGCTGCTAGACTGACTTTCTCTTGAAGTGGCACACTGACGGGTTCCAGGCCATCCGCCGCGTCCACCACGGCGAGAGCATCAGTGTCCTGTTCCAGTACGATTAAGCGACTGGGCTAGGCAGGCAGACCTCCTTGCTATTGCTAACCTAGGTGAGGAATTGAGAAAGAAATGGGAGAATATCATGGATACAACCATATCCTGTGTGCACAACTTTCATGAAGGCACTTCAGCAGTGGATCATGCGCCGTCTGACGTACGCTGCGTACTTGGGACACGAATATGGAGATGTGCACCTGTCTACTCTTTCAGGATTTCTTCAGCCTTCTTCTTGGTCCTTCATTTCGGTCAAGTCGGCTAGGGGCAGAAGAGAATCCGAAAGGAAGGGACTGAGGACGAAGGCTGTTTCGTTGCCAAGCGCTGTCATTGGATTTCGGTTCTTCTCCCTGGTCTCTTTCTCTTTCGATTGAATTGCAATGGACCGTCGGTCCTGAATACGTATCTTCCACCAGGCCTGGGTTTCTCGTGGGTTGTTTCCCATGCCACTCAGTTCCGTTGTCTCATTTTTCAAATTTACCCCTCATTTGAACTTCTGCCTTCAAAAAAATAAACAAAGACCACACACAAAAAGCACATAGGGCCATGACATATCCAACCATGTACACATGCTCCCGCTGCATGCATGGGCAGTAAAGGAAAATGTTGCAGGTAAAACAAGGGTTCCTGTTATCTACCTTCTGCTTTGGATGTATTCTGTCTTTTTGCATCACCATCTGTGTGATCAGGCCTGTCTTCAGGTAACTCAAACAAGAAATATGATATTTCTCGGTATCTTTCTCCAGCATACTATTCGCCTCGGACTATGTACCGTATGATGCTAGCCGTAAGCAATGAAAACCTCTTAAAAATTAATCCACCTAGCGCTGTTCAAGCCTCCAGTCCTATTTCCGCAACGGTGAAGGAAACGGACCCAGTGGGCAATTTCCGATACCTTTGGCCCCCACGATGATATTTGCTGGATAAACGTAAGACTATGCGGAAAGGAGACGAGTCAACCTCAACTTTACTTCACTTCTACCTGGTATCAGAAAAGCACGGCTTGGGCCCGACGCGCGGGGTAGGACTGCCCATCCTCGTCATGGAGGCAGCTAACTCTATGGTGCCCGCCCGGGCTCCAGTATTTTTCCTCTTTCCCAATCCACCCGCATCAAGCCTAGGTAACCGACTGTACATAAGTGAACCGTTGCCCAGTCATCTTAACTCTGAGATAAGAGGCAGATTTCGTTTCTACCCATTGTTAATTAAGGCCGCAACTGGAGCGCCTAGCCAGGTTTCACGTGACAAGAGATGGTGGAGGTGTTAAAGCACGCCGACTTCTCTGATCTCATGAAGCTAACTAAATTCTTTATTTATTCATTCGTTTCATTCATCTATCGATCACTAGAATAGAATAGAAAGGGGGGGAAACCAAAAGCCTCGAAACACACCCTGCGAAAAAAGAAAATAATCATCGACTAAAGCGGGCACTAAGTGAGAATGCCGCAGAGCGAAACTTCGATGCGCTCATTCCAGAGAAACCTTACTGGGTACTTGATAGTAAAATGACATAGCAACGGTGAAAACAAGACGGACAACGGCTAGATACATTACATCACAGATCCAACGAGAAATGCCCAGCAGACCGCACAAAGGGAAGAAGAATGCAAGGTTGAGACGGCTCAGAAGACGGAAATGTAGTTTCCTATCCTCTCCTTCTGGTTCTGCGCGATGCACTCTGAGATCCAGGTTACGTTGCGGATTTCCTGTTTCACTGTCAGCAATGCCTGGGTATAGACAAATAGGGACAAGTGAAAGGGTGAGCTGAAACTGACCTGCTCCCGCAACTTCACCCACCCATAGACCACCGCAGGGGTGAATTGTCGAGTGAAAATGAGCTTCGACATCTCCATTTCCTTTTGGTAGAACAGATCCTCAAGGCTCTTTCCATCGGCGCTGCTTCCGCCGGCCATGCCGCCAAGGCCTCCGCCGCCGCTCTGGTTCAGACCAACGGCCTCAAAGAACGCCCTGTACTCTGCAACTCCGCTGACCGCAAGTGCCACCCCCTCGACATCGTCTGCTCTCGAAAGCATCAAGGAGCCCTCGGGATGCAGCTTGCCGAACTCTGGGTACAGCTTCCTCCGCTCTTGCTTGGAAAGCTCGGTACCGAACGAGTTGAGCGTGATGTTGATGGCACGGCGGTCCGCTTCGAATTCGAGGATCTCGGACATGACCTCCTGCGTGGGAGTCCCCTTGAAGTCGGGGTGCGTATTAACGAAGTTGTAGAAATCCTCGAGGTAATTCTTGTACAGCATGTTGCGCACAATCTCGATGTTCAGCTCGTCGAGGTCCTGATGACTGAGGCTGCCCTTGAAGTATGGCGCCAGCGGAGTCTCGATCAGCACCGAGTTGTACAGCTCCTCGATATTGGTCGCGACGGTCAGCGCAGGCATGGTCTCGAACCAGCCCAGCGGGTGACATCGCTCCAGCAGCTCCTTGGTATCTCTCTCGTGCAGAGTGCCCGTGATGAGCAGTGCGATGTTGTCGATCATGTACCCGTACGTCAGATACTCCATGAACTTGGCAAATGAGCCAGTGGCCTGTGCCTGCAGGTAGCGGAATTCGGCGACGAGCTTGTCGGTCATCTTGCTGGCAAGGGCGGAGGTCGAGGGGTTCGGGGGCAGCGATGCCAGGAAGTCCCCGTATGCGGGGCCCAGCTGGAGCTTCACATCTGCAGTTCAAGAGGTGTCAGAAACGTGCGTCAGGGAGAGGAATGGCTCCTGGGGGCGGAGACGGACCATCGACAGTCTCGCATTGTATCAGGTTGGAGTAGTGCTGGCTGGTGAGGAGGCTGTTGCGATACCCGCGGACGATGCCCTCGATGTATCTGCAAGCGTCAGCGTGTGCCCCCGCGAGTCCGCGGCCTCACAGACATACCCGCCGTTGACGTTGAAGAACAGACCCTCCATCGTGGACGCTGATGGGCGTTGAGGTGCCTGTCCAGCAGCGTAAGGCCTGGCGTCTGGCGCGGCGGACGGGGAGCAGCTGCAGCGGCGCTTACATAAGCCGCCCACCGCCGCGGCCAAGCCCCGATTCGCTTTTTGCACGTCGACTCGCAACCTCAAAATTTCCTGCGAGCAGCGAAAAAAAGACTCGCACCGTGGTTTCTGGCCAGGAAGCTGCGCCCGCCCGCACCATCGCCGCCTCGCTGTTTCCCTGCGCAGACGCCGGACCGCTGAGAGTCGTCGCTGCCCACGATGACGCTGTTCATCCTCACCGAGACCAGCGCGGGCTACGCCCTGCTCAAGGCCAAGGACAAGAAGCTGCTCAAGCGCGACAACCTCGAGGCCGAGACGCAGACGGCGGAGGGCGTGTCGAACCTGTAAGTGTCTCCTGCTCTCCTTTCTGGAAGAGGCGCACAAGATCTGGCGTTGGATGTTTATCAGCGGACGATTGAAACTTTTTTCCTCCGTTTTTTTTCTCTCTTGGACCAAGCTTCTGACGCGTTGTGTAGGTTGAAACTCAAGACTTTTCAAAAGTTCGACAGTGCCGCCACGGCTCTGGAGGAAGTTGCCGCGATCATCGAGGGCAAGGTCACCCCCCGTCTTGCCAGCCTCCTCGACTCCGTCAAGGATGAGAAGAAGGTTTCGCTGGTGGTCGCCGACCCCAAGCTCGGTACGCTGACCCCGCCTGCAAGCGTTGATGTTATCTGCACTGGCCTGCTGACGTTCCTCGTAAAGGCAATGCCATCAGCAAGCTCCCTGGGCTCGACATCCAGCTCATCGCCGATTCCTCCACCCAGGACATCTACCGCGCCATCCGAGCCCACCTCCCAACGCTGATCCCCGGTCTCTTGCCCGAGGATATGTCCACCATGTCGCTGGGTCTGTCGCACTCTCTTGCCAGACACAAGCTCAAGTTCTCGCCCGACAAGATTGACACTATGATCGTTCAAGCGATTGGGCTCCTGGATGACTTGGACAAGGAGCTGAACACATACGCCATGCGTGTGAAGGAATGGTACGGCTGGCACTTCCCGGAGATGACCAAGATTGTCAACGATAATATCGCCTACGCGAGGGTCGTCCTGAAGATGGGCATGCGGTCGAACTGGGAGTCCACGGATCTCTCCGACATTCTGCCAGAAGAGATCGAGGCTGCGGTCAAGAATGCAGCTGACAGATCTATGGGTACGGAGATCAGTAACGACGATCTGGAAAACATCCAGGCTCTGGCAGAGCAGGTGGTCGGTTTCGCTGAATACCGACAGCAGCTCGCCAGCTATTTGAGTGCCCGTATGAACGCCATCGCCCCCAACTTGACCGCTTTGGTTGGTGAGTTGGTCGGCGCGAGGTTGATTGCCCATGCGGGAAGCTTGCTCAACCTGTCCAAGAGCCCGGCCAGTACCATCCAGATTCTTGGAGCGGAGAAGGCTTTGTTCCGCGCATTGAAGACCAAACATGACACTCCCAAGTACGGTCTCATCTTCCATGCATCCCTGGTCGGACAGGCCACCGGAAAGAACAAGGGTAAGATGGCAAGAATACTGGCTGCCAAGGCTGCCCTTGGTCTCCGTGTGGATGCTTTGGCCGAATGGGATCGCGACGATGTTACGGATGAAGAGAGGGCAGCATTGGGTATCGAGGCTAGATACAACCTGGAGAGAAAGCTTGCCGCCATGGAAGGCAAGCCCCTGAAGCCAAGAGGCGTTGCCATCGCTCCGAACGGCGTTACAACTCAGCCCAAGAAGTTTGAGCTCAAGGAAGCCAGAAAATACAACACTGATGCGGATGGTCTTGCCGGGGAGGAACCGGCATCAGCAAAGAAGGCGAAGAAGGAGAAGAAGCTCATCGAGGAGGTTAAGCCACGTTCAGAATCTGAGGACGAGGAAATGGCAGATGCCGATGAGGCCAAACCCAAGACCAACGGCGCCGCAGAGGATGAGGAATCCTCAGACGAATCCGATGGGGAGAAGAAGCACAAGAAGGATAAGCACGACCCCGAGGTGCAGAAGATGGCAGAGAAAGCCGGTCTCAGCGTTAAGAGATATCTGCGCAAACTCGAAAGGGGCGAGATCAAATTCGATGTGGAAGGCAACCCCACGGCGATCAGCAAGAAGGAATTGAAGAAGGCGAAGAAAGAGGCCAAGAAGGCTGCCAAAGCCGAGGCGAAGGAGGAAGGGAAGAAGCGAAAGAGGGAGGAGGACGCCGAGGACGCCGACAAGGCGGAAAAGAAGAAGAAGAAGAAGAACAAGGAGTGAAACAATGACTGGAGGCTGTGTTTTGATTTCTGTATGATATCATGTCTGTTCTATCTCCCTGTTTTGCTTGAGACTGCGTGTTGTTTGCTTTTCTGGGTGGTATCTTCAGGGCGAGATATTTCCTGGTCCGTTCTATGGCGCAGAGGTCCTTGTTGGTATAGGGCGAGTATTGTACTTTGCCGGAAAAAAATAATCTGTTTATATCAATGCAAAAATTTTTCGTTTCATAAATGGTGTTTTGTAATGCATCATTGAACAGCCCGCGGGCTATCTTACAGTGCTCAAGCTGCAGGGGTGGTTGCCCTAACTCACCGCCTGGATCTGGCCATCTTTTCTGCCGGCAGATCCCATATTTTCATCCTTCTCCGCCCCGCATTATCTTCCGTCTGCGCAACTCTGTTTGTAACTCTCACAGTTTTTTAAGTCTCCTTCAACGGTATCTCGTCTGCTGGGGTTCAAAATGAGGGTCAGTCAACCCTTTTATTCATTATACGCATTACTGCAAGATGACTCACAGACTGTAGATCGTGGATCCGCAGGCCGCGACGCTCACCAATATCGAGGTGCTCGCATTCCTCACGGCCAACCCGCCGCGACGGCCGCCCAATCCGCCTCCGAACTCGAGGAATTGGGTCCCGAGGCCGGACCTGCGGGATCATAATACGGTTGTTAAGGAGGTGAGTTTGGTTTGTTTTTGACTTTTGGATGGGATCGATTGTCTGCTGGAGTATGGGGAGTTCTCAGAAGAGAAGAATGAGGGACGATTGGGGTCATTCATTGTCTTTATTTTGTCCCCGATTTAATGTTTGTGTTTGTTGTCGGTGTTTTATGGAGATGTCGCTCCCTTCTTTAGAAAATGATTCGAGTTACCCAGTGCTTCCCTCTGCTTGCGTTGTTCCTTAAGTGATAGTCGCAAATCCTTGACCTCTCCCACCTCGAACATCATCCACTGTTCTATCGGAGACAGATCAAAGCTAACATACTACCCTCGACTCCAGATCCACAACTACGTCCACCGCATCTCCCCCCACCTCCTCAACTACCCGCGCTACGTCCACGACAAACCAGCCCAACAGCAACTCGCGCAGGCCGCTGCGGCGCAGAACATCCCCCCGCCTCCTCCCCCGACCGAACCGACCCCGCTCGATGAAGCCCTCCGCACCCTCATCGCCCGACTCCAGCCCTACGGCCTCACCAAGGGCGAGGTCCTCATGATCATCAACCTGGGCGTCGGGCTGAGCAGTAGCAGCAGCGCTGCAGCGCCGCCCGAAGGAGAGGGCGCGCAGGGGCAGGAGGAAGGACAGGACGTGGAGATGGCGAATGGTGAACCTGGAGCTACGGAAGGAGAAGGAGGAGAAGGAGGAGAAGCCGCGATCGCGGACGAAGACTACGGCGCGCTGGCGCTGCTGGACACGGTGATCGAGGAGCGGGAGGAGAGGCTGTCGAACGAGGACGTCGCGCAGATACTGGCCATCATTCGGGAGACGTTGGGGCCGAAGAAGGGCGGGAGGACGAAGAGGGATGAGGTGGGCGTTGATGGTGGGGAGGGTTGATCCATCCATCAATCCATCTCCTTTCGTATTCCCCCCTTCTTTTCTCTTTTCCTTTTTCTTGTCTTTTCTTTTCGGGACCGCCTTTTGTATTTCTTTTCTTTTTCTTGTTCTGGTGTGGTATTGTACTGTACATGTATGCATGAGGCTGGGTTTTTCAAAAGTTGGGATGGACCGGTGTGGCTGGTCATATATGAGGTTTTTTGGTATCTTTTCCGCATAGCGTGAGGCGTTGACTGTGTTTGTACTGTACTGTACATACTGTACATGTAAATAGAAGGTTCATGGTTATATCTAACGCTGCTAGATCTAAAAGTTTGGTGTCTTGTCTACAGTCTAGGTCCGCGGGGGGAGAAAAAGGTCTTTTCATCAACTGATTCTGCAAATCAGCCTTGAAAAGTTCTCTTCTCTTCCCTTCCCTTCCCTTCCCTTCCTTACTTCCTTTTTTTGACGGACTTAACTTGATCTTCTCTATTTCGACTTCTATTCACTCATTATTCCATCCATTTCTATTTGTAAAGTACAAAAGGCGAAGAAACGAAGCGAAATACATCCCATTCCGCCCCCAAAGCACGAACACGAAAGAAAGACAGAAGAGAACCTCCCAACCGCTCAACAAACCACATATTTCTAGGAAGAAAGGGGGAGAAAAGGGAAGCAAGCAAGAAAAAAAAAGTACTTTTTAACCTTCCAAAACTGACTGACTGTTATGCTATTGTTCACGACGGCTCGAGCCACCCTCCCTTATTTATTACAGTAACAATAGGGTAATAATAAGAATAATAATAATACGACAGATGAAAAAAAAAGAAAGGGAAGTTCGATGTGTACATACATACATACATTGGACGAAAAGAAGAAGAAGAAAAAGAAAAAGAAAAAGGTTCACTCACTAAAAACGCCGATTGATCAGAGTCCACGTCCACGTGGCACCCAGACTCAGACCCAGACCAGACCAGAAAGACTTTTCCCGATTCATGCAACATGCAAAAAAAGACAGGTCAGAGGATTACAAAAATGGATCAGTGTGCTCTATGATGGTATCCGTGGAGAGAAAAAGGTTCCCTTCCCAGGGCGATTCCCACCAGCAAGCATCCTGTAAGAGCAAGTAGATATACAAGAGAATAGAATAGAAAAGGCCGGATAAGGTATATGCGGGAGAGAGAGATTGAGGATATGTGTCGGGTCTATCAAAGACCGAGGAGTAAAGAAAGCTCAAGTGCCGCCCGGGGTGTTGTCTGCATTGTTGCCCGCATTATTATCGCCCTGCTGTTGCACCTCTATAGTTGGGGGCCCCTTGCCCGCGATCAGGATGCCCCACTGGTTGTAGATGGGTTTCTCATATTCGCCGCCGTCCTCCTGACCCCATGCTCCGAGGCCGTCCCCAAAGATCTCCCCTTCAAAGCCGCTGCACAGCTCCTCCCACTCCAGCCACTCCTCGTTATCCGTCCACACGCCGCCCTGTCCTCCTCGCATGTCCCACCAGTCGTAACCGCCCAGCAGCGACGACTGGGAGACAATGCGGCTGCGAGGCGCGCGCATGTACTTGCGGAGAAGGGCACGAGCCCATGGGTGATACCACATGTTTGACCACCAGGGCTGCCGGAGAGCCTTGTCGCCGTTGAGGTGGATCATGACGGGAACAGACGTGGAGTGGATGTTAGTCATCAGCGGGAGATCGTTCCACGAACAGTTCTTGGGGTCTGGAAGCGCGTCAATGCTGGCGTTGAATGGCGGTTTGATGACATCGCCTTCTGCCATCTTGGGCACAATGAAAGGGTTCTGCGCGTGTTGCTGGATGTCTTTCGGGAGAGTCAGGCGACGTTCCCGCGGAACGCCGTGCTCCTGTTGGACTCTGGACACTTTCGTGACGTTGCTGTACCTGAGCCATTCCACGTCGTCCTTCGAGTGCAACATGTTGAAGAAGAGCCGAGATTCATAGTCGACTCCAATACCATACTCATACCGCCGTCCCGGTTCGAGCGGTATGTTGATGCCTGTGAGGTTGGAGGCCTCGGAGATGCCGATCTTCTCCCGCAGCCACTCCGTCCAGCCGCTGTGGGTTCTCCTCCTTTCCAGCTCCCTCACATATTCCTGCTTCCCATAGATGTGTCCTAGAGCCAACTGGTCGCCATGTTTATGGCGACGGTGACCAATTGCCTCCACGACTTGAGCGTATATGAGCTTCAGATCTCCAACCTGGCCAATGACACCGCCAGAGTGGATCCACCGCGGCCTGTTCAGATGTCCGTCCGGATGTGAATCTGTCTTCGGCCCGTAGATGTCGGGGGCGAGCGTCGATTTCGGCACCGTTACGCAGCCAACGTCGTCGGGCGGATTAGGGAAGCACACCTTGCTTGCCGCGAACAAAACCCTTTGTGAATATTTCTGAACAAGTTCCCTTTTCTTTCCATCTTGAGTTGCCACCATGACCATACCGTATTTCCGCCTCAGTCTCTCATTATTTTCCTTCAGCAGCTCGTGAAACCGTCGAATCGTCACCTCCGGAGGCAATTGAAACAGGACATCGAACCCGTCAACTATTAAAACAAGATCGTTATCTTTAAGGTGCTTGCTGTTCGTGAGGTAGTGGTATATGCCCTTCACCCTAGCTGCCATGGCGTCGTACTCCGTCCCATGAAACTCTTTACCGTAGCCGATGAGCGTGGGAGGGGGGTAGTTCAGGATCATCGCAGACGTAACCGCTTTGCAGAGATGCGCATTCCTTTCGGTAGCAGGCATGAGAACGTGGAAAGAAGGATTCGACTTCTGCAGGCTGCTCGGGAGAGTCCCATCTTCTCCCACGGGTGGTGTTGCGGGGGCCAGAATCGACGAGTCCTCTGGCCGCTGCGAGGCAGGATAATACGACGGGTGTTCGGCCCAAAAGTTATAGTTAAGAGAGTACCGGCCCTGTAGAGCAAGTCAGCTCAACCGCCCGGGTCATCAAACCGCGCGCACGAGTAGCGCAATGCCATCCCGACTCAACTTTTCTCAACTCACCTGACCCGAGCTATGCGACAGGAGGAGAAAGACGAACAGGCATGTGGCAGTAGCAAGAAGCAGGAGCTTCGACCTGCGAGTCCTTGGTCGGCGGAGGTAGACCTGTCGCAGCGGCGCGGCCAGCGAGGACGGGAGAGAGCTCCGCAGGGAACGCTGGTCCGCTCCGCCGTCCAAAGCAGGATAGGCAGACATCTTGAAGAGCTAGGACTATGTAGTCTCTCTCGGTCGAAGGACGGCCTGGAGAGACCGATGTAGAGGAAGATGTCGCAGGTCAGCAAATCCAAGCGACAATCTCCCAACGCATCAACATTCCGGAAGACGGCTCAGACCCGGTGTTGAAGGCATTCGAGCGAGCGCCGATCCAAGCTGATAGTCAGTGGCTCCGGGAACTCATGGCACGCAAGTCTTGCAGATAATGGACCTGGTCGCCAGATGCTGTACCTCAGATCGGGGAAGACAGGTATGCAGGTCGAGACGGAACGAAAGCTAAAGTGGTTGTTGAGCTCCGTACCCCGTAGCAGTAGACGGGTGCAATAATCGCGTAGGCCGGTAAGCGGAGGACGGCGAGTTAAGAACGAGCCAGCCGGTGGAGCCACAAGGGGAATTATTATTTAGGTTCATGTGGAGACCATCAGGAAGAGCAGCGCCGTTTGCGCAATTACTGGGTCCGGAGGCCGTTGAGATGAGGTGTCTTGACACGCGGACTTGGCGATCGTCATGGCCCGGGAGCATGGCGGGCGGGATGGATCATGGAGGCATTCACGACGTCCGCGTTCTCTTCACTCCTGTCGAGATCCGCACGCAACTTTGCGCCACAGGCCGGAGTGTGAAGCACAGAGCATCTCAGCATCATGACATGCTCCATCTCCATTCCATCCACAAGGAGTGTCTTGCAATCAAAAGGGCCCCCGCACTCCCTGAGGACAGTCCCCGGATATGTTGGGTCGGAACAATACATGCAGGTGGAGAGATCTGGAGGAGCTTCGTCAGCGGCCAGATGCATCCTGCGTCTGGGATCTGCATCGAGCTCTCTAGCGGCCGTGGCTTGTTTCATCTGCACCGCGATCTGATGATTCCGGGTGGCATCGCATGCAGCCAGTCTACTGTATGCAGTTGCATCCTGACTGGCTCAAGTTCTATATATACTTGAGAGACACATGCACACCTATCTTGTTTTCCCCTTTGTCATTCCTGTTCGCGTCGTAAATCTATTGATCTATTCCAGGTATATCTCATCACGTAGTCGCTGTAGATTCCTAAACAGACCGCCTCCAGGCCCTCCGCTGTCACTGTTCGAGCGCTCTTGGTCCATCGACGACCTGCCCTTCTTCGACGGCACCCGTCGAAGAGACGGATCCCCCGCACCGTATCGCTGTTCTCTCTCCCTTGACTGGCTCTCCAGCACCCTGCGCCGGTCGTCTACGATTTTCGCTAGACTATCCACGAATCTATTGCGTGCCTTCTCCTCCACCGTGCCCTTCCAGACGGTGGCCAGACGCCGCAGAGCTTCCACGCGCTTGGTGGCTGCCTCGAGCCCTGCCTCCCCGCCGCCCTCGCTGTCGAGGAGCTCTTTGATCTCCGCGCGAAGCTTCTTCGCGACCTCCTGGCCCTTTTCCTCCAGACTGTGGCTGTCCGGGCCGGACTCGGGGGCCGAGACCGAGATGAACGAGGAGGTTATGGAGATCTCCGATGGCGGCAGGGGCCATTCCATGGCCTCTCCAAACGTACGAACCACCTCCTCCAGCCGTGCTCGGACCTGACTCAGCGTCCGTAGCTTGGTAATGTACTCGGGGTCCGAGACAGCAGCACTCTTGGTGCTCTGTTCCCGAGCCTCGTCGGGTTTGGCTGCAGCCTCCGCGGGGCTGTGGATGACGTTTGCGCTGGTAAGGTCCGCGACCACGCCTTCGGGAACGAATTTTCGGATATCGTCGTGTAAGGCTTCCGTCAGAGCATCCGAGAGACCGACGGCTTCTCCCCTCAGGACCTCTACCTCATAGGCCAACCGGCCCCCGCTCCTCAGGATTTCATCGGTGAGCTGGGTGAGGATGTTGGACAGCCGGACATTCTGGGCGCTTAACTGAGACAGCTGGGACTGGGTCTGGGTGGACAGCTCTGCCAGAGGGACCGACCCAGGGGCTCTGGACGCATGTGGTTGCGACGAGGCCAGCGTCAACGGAGGAAGTGCGTCATTGAGGTAGTCGACTGGGTCAAAGGAGGGATCAGCAAACTGCTGCAAGGACGGGTCGAGCTGGGAGTGTGCTCTGGTCCCTCCCCCAGCTGCACGGCCCTTTGTACTGGGGGTCCGCGACAGAGACATCTGGATTGTAGAACGGGCTTGTGGTCTCGTGTAGGAGCTGCCAGCAAGGTTGCAGGACCTCGCGACCGGCGTAGAGCGCGACACACCCAGCTGTGGAGCTTGGATCACCTCGCTAGGCTCGGGCGATGCATAGTCCGTCCAGGCCGGGACCTTTTGTTGCTGCTTCTGCTGCTGTCTGCTGTGTCAGAGAGTCAAGCCCACATCAGCATGCAGAGCGTTCACTCCGCAGCCCCAGGTCGGACAAGCAGCGCTTTTCAACCTCAGCGGCCGGGGCGGAGCGCGGGCGCCCCGCAGCAGGCACCGGCGGGCGCCTTGTGCCTGGGCGCAGCAGACACTGTATGACAACACCGCAAGGCTGCACTCGTTGCCGTGTCTCACCATGCATGACCTCCTCCGGTGTCCTCTCCTTTGTCATCTAGTCGTCTTCTAGTCATTGCTTACTCGTCACCTGCTCGTTGCTTAGTTGTTGTGTCCTCCCCAGTATCAACTCCGTTCGTTGATATAGGATTCCATCTTTGGAATCATATGCTTCCAGTCTCTCTCTTTGAATACCCCATTCTGGTAAACTACTTCTTCCTGATCAGGGGGGAGGAGGAAGAGGTGACGTGTATGTTAGATGTTTTCTAACGCGTCTTCCTGATTCACTCCATGGGGCTTTCAGCCCATCCGTTCACTATAATCCAGATATTTTGCCTCTACCCTGAGTTATAGTCTACCATCGCGTGGTTGGATCAGCGCGTTATGATTGTCAAGCTCTTTCTGTAGTGCGATTATTCCTCTGCACTTCCCTTGAGATAGAGACGTTCTGACTGGGTATCTCTGCAGTTGCTGATACAGATACCCGGACGTCATCATGCCACGGAAGGACTTTGTCAGAGACCTCAAGGAGGCGTCTGTCCCGGGAAAATACCCCTATCTCGTTGACATCAGAGCTGGCGACGATGATGGTGTGATCTCCTTCAGCTATATTAACGGCAATGTTACTATCCACTTCGAGGCTCTAGTTTCAGGTATGTATGTATACAGTACATACATACCCGGCATAAGGAACTTTTTGGTCTCGTCATTCGACCTCGACACTGACCCATCAGCAGACCTCTCTTGCTATCCTAATTCACACGACTATTTTGCGTACACAACATCCGAGAATGTACCCTCTGCCGTCACTTCCACAATCCAGGAGGTCCAGCCGCTGTTAAATGGACTCACCCTTTCTGATTTTCTCAGCAGCCTGAGCGATGCGGTTGGGAATACTCTCTTTTCAGACACTCAAACTTCGCATGCAGATGGCGACGTTGAAATGCATGATTATAACGACTTCTCTGGCAATGATGATGATGAATGGGACATCCACTCTCCCCAGCGTCGTGTATTTGAGGATGACATCTCGGATGGTGAGCCTTTCAGCTCGATGGAAGATAGAGAGCTGAATTCGAAGATCCGCGAAGACATGCGTACTGTCAAAAACGCCGGATTTAAAACCGGTTTCTTGGGTTCCTTGAGTGGATCGATTATCATCTCAGTCTCCTGCCGTATCGCGAAGCTTGGCATCTCCGAGGAGGCCATGCAGGCTTGGGGCGTGCAACCTCGACAATACCTTGTTCTGCTTATCCGCTATCCTAGCAGGTACCGCGATATCGATCAGATCTTCCATGAGGACGCTTCTGCGAGCAAGTCCTCTATCGAAATGCACGTTGCCTTGTGCGATTCCTACAAGCCTACGCTGGCGGAAGCTATCAAGGCCTTCAACCGTCCCAATGAATCCCAGAACCAGGGAACCACAGAAAAAAACACCCGGACCAAGGGAGAAGATCCTCGTAAATTAAGCCCCACCTTCATCAGCAGACCCTTAAATGCGTTGCTCAACGAACGCTTCATCAAAATCGCGAGGTACAGGTGCACATTCGGTTTTGGGTGGTCAGGGGCCGAGCTGTTCTTCAACGATGTCCAGGGCAAGTCTCTCGACTCGGCGGATCCTGGTGACCCAAAGTACTCCATGGAAGACACGCTGGACTTGTCGACGTCGGGTTTCCCGAACCTGCTAATCAGTGACCATATTCTGGAGAATGACTCCTCTCGTCGGCTGTCTTTTCCCCTCCTTGCCATGCAGTTCACTCTGCGCCATTTCGTGAGGTGTACTGAGTTCTGCCTGGTGTGCCACTGCAAAGTGAATGCAGATTTTGAAGCGCTCAAGCCATATGTATGCTCGAAAGCTCTCTGTCTTTATCAGTACATGGCCCTCGGATTTGGCCCGAGTCTTGAATGGGAGATCATCTCGCAGCCTAACGTAGTGGACCTTCTTGTCAGCTTTACATATGCCAGCGCAGTGAGTGGCCGTTTGAAAGACTTTCCAACCGGTCTTGGTCTTCTTGTTCCCGAGGGCACCGAGTGCGTGCGTCAGCTCACTGCAAGCAATACAAGTCCGTGTATTCCGCAGGGATCCCAACCTTCCCCAGCTTCCGGCAGTGCCCCCAGGTCGTATACAGCAAAGCTAGATCGCAAGAACATGGAGCTTGTCTTTCCGGATGTGAAGAACCCCCCGCCAGTCCGCACAGGTGATTGGATAGTCATCTCCTATGCGCCATCCGGTGATCCAGCGGAGATTCACCCGCACTGTCGGGTGCAAGACGCAGGACTTTGGCCTAGAGTCAAGCTTTCTACACCGGTCATAAGGGGAATGCATCCAGAAAAATGGTCGTCGACCGCTCCAAAGGGTCATGGGCCTGTGTTCGAGGCTGTCACATTCGTCGTGTACGACAAGAACTTCGACGAGCTCACAGCCGAGCAGAAGCGCGCTGCAATCGTCATGCTGCTCGATACCCTTCCAGAAGTCGAGGAGATGAAGGCGTATTTAACGGAAAACAAGCATGGCAGTTCCGAACCGCTTCTTGCATCTTGGAAGGAAAGAATCTCAAAATCCGCCTTGGACGTCCTGCGATGGATTGTTGCATCAAACCGATCCTGTATAATACAGGACGAGGACGTGACACGAACAGATGCAACTCAGGTCTCTAACGAGAACCTCGTCTCTGGAATGGAGGGATACATGCAATTCCGGTTTGCGCAAGGTGCCCCCGACAAGGAACAAAGATTTGTGAATTCAGTCAATGCTGCTACTGCACGACTCAATCTGAAATATCCGACAATCTTTGCCTGGCACGGAAGCCCGCTGTACAACTGGCATAGCATCGTGAGAGAGGGCCTCCATTTCAAAGAAGTGGTGCATGGACGCGCGTACGGACACGGTGTATATCTGAGCAATTCTTTTCAGACATCCTACTCTTACATGGGATCTTATCATTCTGGAAATCAGATTTGGCCCAAGAGTAGACTGAAGGCGTCCAGCGCTATCTCACTCAACGAGGTTGTCAATGCGCCTTGGCAATTCGTCAGCCGAAGTCCCCATCTGGTGGTCAATCAGCTGGACTGGATTCAGCCGAGATATCTGTTTGTTCAATGTTTGGCGTCCACCCCGACCACGGGTAGCAGCTCGCCGGCCTCGAAGATCAAACCGGCCACATTTTTCTATGAGCAGGACCCGGCCTATACGGCCCTGGGGCCAAAAAATTCCCCCATCGTTATACCAATCACAGCCATTAGCCAACGTCGCCGCCAACTTGTCAGGGCCCCCGTGAGCAACAAGAAGACCACTCCCGTCCGCGGTACAAAGAGAACGCTTTTCGGGAAGGGTAGCCAGTCCGCTCGAGATGAGGATACAGACAGTGTCGAAACCGACCATGAGGATCTGCTGGCTCTCCTTTCTGACTACGAGGACGAGAATGACGACAACAGCAAAGTTGACAAGACCGAACATGGTCCATCAAAACCAGCGACTGGCAATAAAGCCAGCCAGTCCAAAGGTTCTCCCGATCCAAAGACAGACTTTAAGCCAGGCACGTTGGATGGATCCTCATTGCCCCTTCTGGCGCCCCCGTCGTACGCAACGACCGCGGCAACCAAGGCCCTTCAGCGGGATCTCAAGACAACGCTGAAAGTCCAGGAGACGCAACCACTGCACGAACTAGGCTGGTACCTGGATCCAAACCTGATCAGCACCGTCTACCAGTGGATCGTGGAGCTCCACTCGTTCGATCCCAGTCTTCCTCTCGCGGCGGACCTGAAGGCCGCTAGCCTGCAGAGCGTCGTCCTCGAGCTCCGCTTCGCGAAGGACTATCCGATCTCTCCACCCTTCGTCCGGGTCATCCGCCCGCGGTTTCTCCCGTTCCTGTCCGGCGGCGGCGGTCACGTCACGGCGGGAGGCGCGCTGTGCATGGAACTCCTCACCAACTCCGGGTGGTCCGCCGCCTCGAGCATCGAGAGCGTCCTGCTGCAGGTGCGCATGGCCATCTCCAGCACGGATCCGTCTCCGGCCAGACTGGATCCCGGCCAGCGGAAGGGCCAGGTGAAGGAGTACGGCGTCGGCGAGGCGATCGACGCGTACATCAGGGCGTGCCGCGCGCACGGCTGGGAGGTGCCCAGGGATTTTGAGCGGGAGAATCACTCCCAGTGGAGTCTCGCAGGCAGCACGACGAAAAAAGAATTAAACTAGGCAACATCTCCCTTTTCACCATCATCATGAAGAGGAAAATTCTCTACAACGCTCACTCTGAATTAATTTTGTTTCCGCATCACACGAGAGAGAAAAAAAAAACTTTGGATGTAACGCACATTGACGAGGAGATGACCAACCATAGGTAAATAATGTCTCCAATATTCCAGAGCCCATGGAATTTTAGGGCGCTGAACCGGTATGGTATGGCATGGTATAGTATGATACAATACGATATGGCGCCGCTTCTTGGTCCTTTTGTCTGCTCTGGAAGGCCATATCATGAGGATATGAGGAACGACTCCCGAATGGAATGGAAATCATGGTTAAGGATCTTTTTTTTTGGTCATGAGGTGTACAGTACTGTACAATAGTGGCTGATGTAGCTAATAAAATGAAATGAATGTTCGATTTATGGTCTCAAAAGGCCCCGTCTTCCTTTTGTTCGTGCAGGTTCGTAAACGGTAAGCTTGCGATCCGATCGATTAATTGACTGATTAGATCCCACCCGCCCACCAGGCCGTCCAGGTCAGACCTGACTTGTAAGTAAGGTAGGTAGGCAATCCTAGCGAGCAGATCCATTCCCCTTTCCCACGGTCTAATCTCGACGGTGAGATTTTGATGTACAGTATGTTTGATAGTAAGTATGTCATTCTTCATGCATTCTTGTACATTTACATACATGGGCGAGTAGCAGTTAAGTACAGTATGTACTGTACCTAACCTAAGTCCAGAGCAAAGCAGGGCAGGGAAGGGAAACTCTGCCCTCTCTGTAAAATTCAAATTGAAGTCCAAATTCAAATCAAACTGAGAAATGGGAAATGACAAGATGACTGGGCCAGAAGACATTATTATCAGATGTGGGTGGCAAAAATCAGAGATGCTTAGACACAACTGGACTGGCAGAAAAAAAAGTTGATCGAATCGAATCACTTTGTCGAAGTTGAATTTTTTTTTCTTTTTTGTTTTTTCTCCTTTCATATTCCTTTCTCTCTCAATTATGTGCAAAATCGGGATGCTGATAGGTAGAAACAAATAGTTGTAAAAGTAACTGAAACAAAACATAAAACAGAAAAAAAGGAGGGTATCATCATCTTGTCCGCATAGCATAAAAGAAATCATATACATACATGCCACAGACTTCATAAACAAAAAACCGAACCGAATTACATCACCGTCATAACCACTACATTGCAGGCATGCATCACAGAGAGCTAGGGATTTCAGATTTAGATATCCTCGATGATCCGCGCATTGACCGCACGCTGGAACCCGTCATCGTTGTTGTTGCCGCTGCCCGCCGTGTCGAACACAGTCTGCCCTGTGGCGTACTTGCTCGGGCCCTCGCCGGCGCTCTCGGCCTGGAACAGCTGCTGCGCCACGGTCTGGTTCATCGCGGGCAGGAAGATGACCTTGCTGTTGGCGGTCTTGGCCATGGCTTGCATGGCCTCGAGGTAGCGGATCTGCATGGCGGGTGCGGAGGAGAGGATGTCGGCGGCCTAAGACATATACATGTTAATGAGTGCTTTCAAACGGTCAGGTTTGAAGTGTACATACCTGACGCATCAGCTTGGCCGACTCGACCTCCGCGCGCGCGGCGATGACCTTGCTCTCACCGATGCGCTTGGACTGCGCGGCCATGGAGAGCGAGTCCTGCAGGTCATTGCTGAAGATGATGTCCTTGATGAGCATGGACTCGACCTGGACGCCCCAGCCCGCAGCCACCTCTTCGATGATCTCCCCGATCGACTGGGCGATCTCCTCGCGGCGCTCAATCACGTCCTGCAGCACGCGCGCGCCGACCACGTGGCGGAGCGTCGTTTGCGTGCGCTCCACAAGCGCCTGCCGCACGTTGGCGACGCCAAAGGCCGCCTTGTGCGGCGAGGTGATGTGGTAGTAGATGACGGAGGTCAGGTTGAGGGTGACATTGTCCTTGGTCATGCAGACCTGGCGCGGGACTTCGACGATCTGGATCTTCACATCCACCGTCGTGAGGCGCTCGCTTAGCGGGTTCACCTTGACCAGGCCGGGGTCTACGGCGCGCTCCAGGCTAGATAGGGTTACATGTCAGCAAGAATTCAAACCCTCGGGCGACTTGATATGTCTGAGTCGTGCGTACCGTCCGAATTTCGTGACCAAGCCGACCTCGCCCTGCTCCACGGGTTGGAATGGATTCGGGCAGCAGAAGAAGCACGGAATGGCTCCAAAGAAGCCGATGCATTCACCGAGACCGTGGACTGAATGACATCCGAGTTAGCATGTTACAGTCCATATGGAACATCAGACTCACTCAACGACGCGTACCACCCATGCGCCTCAGGGTTATCTTCCGCGTGCTGGATTTTCTGCGCGTAGCGAGGTTGCAGGTCCTCGAGACGGGCGGGCTGTACCTTGATGACAGTGTCGTGCGATGGCAAGGCGGCGTTGGTGCTCCGCGCAGGGGCCTTTCCGTTGGCGCTTGGAACGTCAGCGGAGGCAGACATTTTGTCGATTGCTTGATCAGAGATAAAGAGAACGACAGTAAGAGGGGGCTCCGCGATGGAGGGATTGCCGTGCTTGGCGACGATGCAGTTCTCAAGGGACAGGCGGGGGTGGGGAGCTTTGAGACGGATGAGGTTTCACAGCTTGGGTTGGAGACACGGGATGGAGGGATAGCAACGAATGTGACGGTGGGAGGATGGAGTAGTATGGGATATAGAGGATAGAGACAGATCGAGAGGCAGGACCAAGATGGATGGACGGGCAGACGTCTTGTTTAAATACTTCTTCGAATGCGATGATCTCGTGGGCAGGGAACGCTGGTCAGGCCGGACAGGGTCGAATTGACATCCTGGTAGGAAGCTACTCCTGCAGCCGCGCGGGACAGCGTGAGATTCCCCCATGCGGTCGACAACCCCGCCATCCCAAGTCTTGATTCACCAGACAAGGACTAGGGCATAAGTTCGTTCCATATCCTGCCAATGGATGCACTGTAGGTAGCAAGGACCTAGGTAGCCATATCTCTGCATCCGAGAGACGGCTCATTCTATCTACTAAACCTCGAAGTTAGCATCCAGGCAAGCAGCGGCCCCTCACGGTCGCGTCGATGGACGAGCTGCGGCGGTGGAGACAGCCTGATAGGATCGCACATCCCGGTGGATCCGGCATCGGATCTCGTTCAGCCCCGCGTTGTGCCCCATGCGGAGCGTCTCGCTGCCTGACAGACCGCCTGACCGCCCACGTGACCCGCCAAGCCTCCGCGTTTTCCGTGTCGCTTCCACCGCCTTGCCGCTTTGGTCCATCGGACCAGGGTCCGGTCTTGTCCCCTTGCAAATGTCTGGATAACAGTATGGTTCATTATCTACCTCTATCTGACCTGTTTGCACAGTCCATCCTCGGTTCTACCGTCCAAGCATCAGGCTTCCCTTCCCACAGTATTCTCTCAGTCCCACGACTTGATAACCCAACTGACGAACTCCACAGAAACAACACAACCACTCTGCCTCGACCACCTACCTATCTTCAGGCCGCACCCGGACGCCTAACAACTAGCGCAGAATAACATCAGCGCCAGGTCCCTTCACACATCGGTTCACCCGATCATTGATCCATTCGACGCTGCTTACTGACACGGGAAGCCGGGCGCAAGGGGGCTGTGCTGCCGAAGCGGCGGGCGAGGAACAGCGACAGCACTGCCCCCTAGCGTCCCAATAGAAGACCAGCTACGACATGTGCCGGCTCGTGATCGATGTTAAAAAAAAAAAAAAAAGAACTTCGCCAAAAACTTCGCCAAGCCGTGTTTCTTCGGTTAGTCAGTTATTAAGTAATAGGAAGCCTGGCCGTATGGAGGAAGGCTTTGTATTCTAGAATCGGTCGTGTCGTGCCGGAGATCCGTTCAGCCAGTAGAAGTCACTGAGGCTGACTAGATGGGCATGACTAACATAAGGCCCCTGTTCTTTCTCCCCGTCAGCTTTGCTTGTCATTTATTCTATTTGGACGTTGGAGTTTGAATCAGCCCCTTGTTTTTATTTGAGCCTCACGACATGCTTTACCATCTTGCAACGTATTGTTTATCAGTGTTAGATGTTTAAAGAAAAATATGCTGCTGCTGTAGCTGAGAGCTAGAGTATAAAAACCACGTACGACCTAGATATGCCACATATGCCTTATATTTTATACAAGATGGAAGCACCCACTTTGAACGGTATTATTCCTCCGATACCATACGATGAATCAGGCATTTAGCAAGACTCACGCGTCAGACGGTCTCCAGTGGTTTAAGTACTTACCTCCAGGGGATATATATATATGCGGCTGACTTCACCGGGATCCTTGCCTTCATTCATTCATTGATCGATGAAATCATCTGATGGGAGTAATGCATATGAGGGAGTTGTTAGGTAGTTAGTAGGAGGTCAGATCCAGGGATTCCGCCGCCCTCCCCCCGTGAGTGGTTTAATTCCTAGATTGAGGTGTGCGACTTATGAGCATTCATCCAGGTTCCTTCAAGTTCTTGATGGCATCTGACGCTAGTTTCTTTCAATCAATCAATATCAATGGCCATTGGTGTTTTCGCGTTTCAACGGCATTATTGTCAGACGTGAGTCACAACACCGCAATCCTTACGAGTAAGAAAAAGAAAGTAACCCCCGATGCAGGTGCGATAGCATCGAATATATATATATCTGAAAAAAGACCTTTCACGGGATAAACAAGATCAGTTCTTCATATCGGACAGAGATGTCTATTGACGAACATCGAGTAGATACTACAAGTTCACCCTGGATGGATCTATGGGCGGTTTCCACGGACCATCGGACCCTCTAGGGATAAGGTTACGGTATCTTAGGTATTTATCCAAAACTCAACGATGCCAATTACTATATACCACAAACTATCTATTTGTGTCTTGATATACCGTTCAACATATTATGTATACCTAGGCAGCTATGCGCAAACCTTGTCTATGAGAGATATTTTCCATACCGGATATCGACAGGTGGAAATGAACAGGCTACGGATATTCAGCCTAGTCCATCTGCCGCCCAAACGTATCTTCCACGGGTTTCAAGTCTCATGAGCAACAGAACTGTCTAGCAGAAATTCAACGGTAGGGGTATATTTCCTTGATGAAACATACATACAACGAAATTAAAAGTGATGAACTGCAAGACCAGGAAAATACGACAAACGACAAACGACACCAGATATGTATATCCAAGGCGTAAAATGTAAGTGGAGAATTCCGAAGAAGAGAGGAGCTCTCAAGTGTCCTGGAGAGCATAAGATATTCGGGGTATGAAGTTTCAAAACTCGCTCAACAAAGAAACAGTCCCAAAACAGCAGCCCAGTCCAGCCGGTCACATAGAAAGGAATTTGATTGGATCTTATAGCATCATGAGCTATACGAAACTCGGAGAATATAAGCGTGGAGAGAGCACCATCTTTTTACCGTTCCGGTCTAGTTGTTAGCCTTCTCGTTCACTGCGTCCTTTGCCTGCTCCTCCTTCTTCGACCCCAGGAAGGAGCTCAGCCAGGCCAGCGATTCTTGCGACAGAAGCAAGCCGGTCGTGATCACCGCCTTGCCGCTCGCGACGTAGCCATTGCCGCCGCACTTTGCGTACTCGGAGTCGTAGAGCTCAAAGACGTGTTTCTTGACATCACCGGCCAACCGCAGCGGGAGATAAGCCCTGTCGCGAATGGTTCCCTTTATCGTTTCTGTGTCCTCCTTGACGATGGGGAAGGCGAGTTCCACCTTTGACAGCCCAGAGTCGCCTAGGGCATCAACCTTGGCGATGTACGGAGCGAGGTAGCCATATGGTTTGGAGAGATAAGGCAGGACGGGCTTTGCAAAGCGAGAATAGCCCTGATCGGCGTAGTCAAGGGACTTGGCTCCGTACTTTGTGTTCTTGAAGGTCGCGATCGACTCCGAGATCACGGGATACGAGGCAAGGTGCTACAAAAATAGGAGAGCGTATCAGCGGGGGATCCGTGTCAAAAAATGCAGACAGGAAGTTCCGTGGAAAGCTTTCACAAATGCAACAGACCGGTCAAGGGAAGGGGAAGGACATACCGTGAGGAATTGCGAATGAACCTTCTCGCCGTTGACAGCGGGTTCACCCATGGTGTCCTTCTCCGCGTGGGGCATGGAGATCTGAGACGGAAAAAGACTGGAAGAAAATCAGAAGTAGTCAGCAGACGGGAACCAACCACAGAGGGACCGTTTGACTCTCGGGGATTTTTTAAGACTGGAAGGGGGAAGGAGGGGGAAAAGATCGAAGAGATAAGAGTTACGTAGGGCTCGGGGGAAGCACAAACCTCGTGCTTGGCGGAGGTCGGCGGGAGTAATAGTCGGACGTCAGGTGGTACGCTGTGCAACCGCGGGAGATAAGGAAAGAGGGATGGAGACAGAGAAGCAGGAGGGCGATGAGAGAGGAAACGGATCAGGTGCTTGCGGTGGCGGATGGGAGGATATTAGAAGATCAGTAGACGGAGCCTGAGGATCGCAACGCAGCGCAGCAAGCGACAACTCAGACCAGACGGTGCAGGCAGCCTCTCTATTTATATTTAAATATAAACGTGCTCCACGAGGGTCCAATGGCGGCGCTGGGCCATCACGAGAAGATCCAGGAACTCGAGCTCGCCATCAGCATGTGAAAGCGGATCTGATAGGCTCGAGTCTGGCCCGTCAGCACGGGACCACGACTCCACCCGCGAGTCTACGAGACTACGATTACAAGTCACTGCTACGCTGCCGCAACGTAGCTTAGGTACTGAACGCGTCTCTGCAGCGGGAGGCCGGATCTGGGAAGCGACGGGCAGGGAAGGTGCCGGTGGTGACGTGCCTGCCGGAAGAGCTGGCCGGGCAGGCGCAGCGCAGAACGCAGAAGGAGCTGTCGAGCTCCTGCTCGAGGCATCGCGATGGTGCGAGTTTTGCATGTGATTGCGGGTCCCTCGCGTTTGCGGCAGACCCAGAAGCGGAAGTCGCAGACCGGCTTCCTCTTTCTGCTCGGTCCGCGCGCGAGCCGCGCCCCGACCGCGCCCTCGATGCCGGACCGTGTGTGCTGTGCGAACTCCGAGTTCGTGCACTACTGAGGAATCCTGCCGTACGGCCTCGGAGTACGCCGTCATGGAGAGTGGTCCGTAAGGAGGGAGGGACGCTTTTGCGATTTTGCTCCCCCCTCCTCTCGACATCCAGACCATTTCTGCTGCAACCGCTCCTGAACCTTGCGGGATGAGATCCCTGTCCCTGTCCATGCCCCTGCTGCCGTTGCCACCGCTCACCGTACCCTTATCACGACACGCCTGTATCTTGGCCAAAGATTTATCATCCGGCCTGCGCTGGTCTGAGCACCTGCATGAAAGATAGCTGGATGCAGAGGCCGGCAACACATTCCCTGAACCTGCCGGGATCTCTGTGGCCGAGGGGCCGTTGACGGCTGCGGCTCCCGTTGTGTCCTCTCTATACATTCATGTTGGTGTCCCTGCTGCTACTCTCAAGTGCATTGACTAATGTCGGTCGTTCATGAGCGAGAACTGGTCTGTGGCATGGGCATCTGCAATTCCCGGATTATGGATTTTACTTGCAGGGTATTGTGGACGATCGTCCTACAGACCATGTCGTCGACAACTGACCTACCTCACATCGGAAGAGTCCAACGTTGTACTGTACGCGTACAAAGGTCGTGCACCCTTCCTGCAAGGCCCTCTTGTCGGTGACCAAGATTATATAGATATACCAGGCCGACTGCGCTAGTGGTCACCATGTATATATCCCCTACGGTCGTTGTCTGGTATATCAGCCAGCTTTGGCCTGTACCGCTTCACTGACTGACAAAAGAACGGCCCGATTACAGCAAGCGGGCAAGGACGGTCGTACAGCGCCGTTTATAGTCCGCTCCTGATGTCTCATGTGAACACTGACAGTTGTGACAGTGTTAAATATCATCCCGATCAATAGAGCACGCAATCATAACCAAACTGCGTGCCCCGTACTCGTACGACAAACCTCATATGAGATCCCGGGCCCAGACCGAGGAGCATGCGGTCACGGAGCACCTCCAGTCTGGTGCCGACTCGGTTGTGGCTCTTGCGTTTGGGTCCGTTGTTTCCCACGGCCGAAAAAGAATATAAGCTCCACATCCCGAGGCAGGCTATGTTGTCCTAAAGGGCACTTAAATCTTATGACCTCAGGATTGTGAATACCTACCTAGGCAGGCGTTGATACCGCGATTTACACGTGATTGTGGCTACGATGAATTATTTGCCGGGATATGCAATACTTCAAGCCAACAGGATGATGCTAACTAACTAGCCGATCTGCTAATGCAGCTTGGAGATTTATTCCCTCCGCCGGGAGATTTATACTAGAACCGTGTATATATGTATAGGTTGTACTTTCCCAGCCCGACGCCAACAAGGACGCTGCGTCTCAAAACGCAACCTCATCTAACTAGAGCAGAATGGGAAGGGTAAAAAAAAATTAGGTAGTCTTCCTTGAGAAAATAATGGACATTTCATCTTAAACGCATAGGCAACGAGCATGGGTGCTCGGTTCCGGTTCCACATGCACAAGCAAAGCGACAATTCATGTATGCCACTGCAGCAGTGTACGTCTTAAATCGGACTTAAGATCCGCTTTATGCCTGGCCCAACTGTCTACCCAGACCACCAACTCTCCCCAGCTTATGGAGTAGTCTGGATTACATTGAAACGAGCTGCATGGGCAGATTATTAGGGACACAACGGAGTATTCACGTCCGACCATACAATGCATTGGCACCATAGACATGGAGTTGCTTGTATCTCATACCCCACTATCCGTGATAGTCTTACCCAGTGCATAGATCGAAGAACAGAACAAAATACTCAAAGTCATCTATCTACCCATTCGGCAAGCAATCGGAATTGTCCATCCCGAACCTCACCCAAACGTGGGGGCCACGCATAATCCACCTAAGCTTGTGAGGTACATGTGCTGTACATAGGTACAGTATCTAAGATATTACATGCATAGCATAGGCAGCCCGCGCGGGGTGTCGGCGGATGAGCACTTCCGCGTTGCGATATTGGCCGGAGACAGACCACTACTAATACTGGCCTACTTTTTTTAGGTACTGCACATGTACACTAGCTAAGCTGGCTGGGGGGAAAACATATTCACTCAACACCCCCGCTTTGCTGTTTAGCACCATCGCCCCCCTCATGGCCTAGGCCCATGGGGACTGATGATAACTACCTTAGGTCCCCGACTACCTACCTATGCTGAAACGTCCGGGGAGGATGCGGAGGTGGACAATTTCAAGCGAACAGGGCGGGGCGGTGCAGTGCAGAGGACCGGGGGGGCAAGGGGGGGGGGGGACAGGCTCGAATCGAGGGCTGTCGGTAAACGCTTGGAAAATGCTGCTCCGGGCGAGTGAGAGAATTGCATTGGAAGGATAGGACAGGATAGGATAGGGTAGCCTATGGGCCGGCCTAGATCGATTTTTCCTGCCTGCGGAGCGAGTCGATTGGGGGAGACCTCTATTCCAGTTCTCTCGAGTTCCATGACAGTGATAGAAAGGTTGTACGGAGTACTGGGTGATTTCTGCAAGCCAAGCAGGGCCGTCGCTTCCGGCAGTACCGTGCCAGGGTATCACGGGCGGATGAATAATATGCAACTATTGGGTAGTGGGTGGTATGGAATTCTTTTTTTCATTTCCATTCGAGACAAGACGCCATTATCTCTCACGGCTTCCCTCATAAAGAACAAGAAGATAAAAAAGTAGTTATTCATCGTCTCGGAAAAGTGGCCAAGTCCAGTTTCACTCTGTTCCTGGTTCCTGGACTTGTTGCTGTGGTTGTTGTGTGGGCATCGAACAACATCCCCAATTCATCTTCTTCCAGCTTATGGTATAAACCCATATTTATTTCTATTTTTGGGAATATCCCATATGCTTGTTGAATTGAAGATGTTCGAGGCCTCCTTTCTTTTTTTTTGCCTTTTCACACCTCACCTCGGACGGATCGAACCCACGTTGCGCTTTTGTCACATTCACACAACAACACAACTCCCCACCCAATGTCCCAGCAGGCAGAAGGTATCCCCTTTAGAAGCCTAGAGAAGATAAGTGTCAGACATTGACATCCGGGAGTTGTCGACCAATCGAGAGACGAGGAAAAAGAATGCGATTATCCGTCGTTCGCGGGGATCACTTACGCAGAGGAGTAAAGAACCATCTGTTCTTGCCGCTGTGGTACCGGTCCTCCAGAGCCTTCTTGACGGTCTTCTTGGCCTCCTCGCGCTGCGAGACCTCCTTGAAGGTGTCGTTGGTCACGACGCCCTTGAGGCCCTCCAGCTCGAGCGTGTAGCGGGTGGGCATCAGGTGGTTGTAGTTGATGGTCTTGATGAAGGGCTTGAGGCGGCTGCGCTTCTCAATCTTCTTCTTGCCCATGCGGCGCGTCACCTTGAGCGGGTAGCGCTCGATGCCGGCGACGAGGGCATAGGGGAACGGGTGCGTCTTGGAGCCCTGGTCGTTGGGCTGGAGGATGACGACCTGGAGTTCGCGAAGAAAAAAGTCCCGTCAGCTTCCATGTTCCGTAGCTTCCTTGTGGCGATCAAGAATGACGATAATGGTTGTTCCTCCATTCGTTTATCAATCCTAGATCACTCCCGCTTCACCAGGCGGCTTAGACCTTTGGGCTCTGCCAAACGCGACGTTCGAACTTTCCCATCCGTCCCGGTAGAAACCCATATATCGTCACTTCGAAAAAGAGGGCTCAGAGAGAATGCAATCGTACCTTCTTGCCGGCAAAACGGCCACGGGTGATGATGGCCACACGGCCCACTTTCATGACTATATGGCAGCTCCGTCAGCATAGTCCTAGTCGAGCATTGAACAGCGGAAAATCGAATACTGACACTTCATGGCGAAAGCCCCGGTGAGCGGCAGCGAAAGGAGAACAAGGGAGGGGGAGGTTTGCTGTCGATTGAAGTTCGGTCGATTCGAGTGAGGTTCTCCGCGCTCGACCTCTTTTTCTCGCTTGTGAGTAAGTGCACACACACAGCGAGCGAAAAGGGCAAGGGTTTGTGTGCTCGCAGATGATTGGTCCGTTTACCGACCGCTGAGAGCCAGGCCGTAACGGGCAAGTTTCTCCATGCGGTAACACTCCGATCGGGTTCGGACTCCGAGCCGGCGAACCCTCGGACGACCGAGGCGCCAAGACGGCGCTGCGTTACCGCGTTACCGGGCTAACGATCTGCTCACTCTCACCGCCTTCATCGACCCGGAGATGCTTATCTAAACAGCATATATGTCCGTGTGTTTGTTTACCCCAGGTGGGCCGGCGCTTATCGTGGTAACGTGGTTGCTAGGTACCCATGGTGGCCCCAGCTCGATGCGTCTTTGACGTGGTTGGGCTGGGCTAGGGCGTTGCCGCCCCATAAGCTACCGTACTTCATATGACTTCCTCAACTCCACTGTTTACTTTTCAAATCCTCAAACTTCACGATCATCTGCTGTGATCTTGAAACCGGAAGGGTACCTAGCTATCTCTTCTCTCACGACCTGGTTACGATTTTTTGATGACTCTGTTGTTTGTCTACGACCTTGTCATGCCGCTAGTCCTTTAATCGTATTGAACATTACTCCCCCACATTCCAACAGTTTGAATACCCCTTCATCATATACCCCCTCATCATATTGAATTACAGCAAGGATCCTCATCATGCCGTCACACGAACGGGATGGTTCACGCGACCGCGATTTGGTCGTTAGAGGGCATCAACACTCCCACTCGGAGAGTAGCCGGCCCTCGGTACCCATGTATGTAAACAATGCAGATGCTGCTGATGGCAGGCTATCACGATCATGAACTAGTCATATGGAACTGACATCGATTCTCGCGAAACGTAGGTGGGACAGCTCAGACCCTGACAGAGCTCCTCCTCCCCTCCCGATGAACCCTGGTTCCACCAGTCCTGCAACACGAGGGAATGTCTCCCCCAATATCCAGGAACGGGCAGCAGGTTTGACCGAGAAAATGCGTGAAAATGCGCCCAGCCCCTATACAACGAACCCAATGCCGTTGAAATCGTCCCCAGAGAAGTCACTCATCAAGGGACAGTACCATAAGCGCCTGCAGTCCTTCCAGAATGGCAGTGACACCCGCTCCGAGTTCCGCAGCTTCCTCGAGACTCGATCTCCAGAGCGGCCGTTGCGGGCCTCCATCTTCGAAACAGGAGATAAGTCACGGACCTCCATCTTTGAGACAGGAGATAAGTCACGGACCTCCATCTTTGAGACAGGAGATAAGTCAAAGACCTCCAGCTTTGAAACAGGCGATAAATCGCGGGGTTCCGTCCTGGAGACGGGAGATAAATCGCGGGGCTCCAGCTTAGAGACAGGAGATAAATCGCAGGATAAGAGCCCTGGTCGAGCGGGGACCTCGACATCAAATGGAAAAGACCTCGGGCGGGAAACGCCCGCGTTCCGTCCATCGAGTCGTTACCTTTCTAAACCGATCCTAGGCGAGAGCACGCCGCCATCTGCGACGATGTTGGCTCTGCAGAACATGCAGGTCCCAGGCGAGAACGAGCCTCCGCACTCAAACAGCTCCTGCAGTTCCTCTTCTACCGGAACGATCCCGTGTCACAATTTCGATGCTCTATCATCTCAGATCCTGAGCCTCACCAGTATTGCAACCAACTTGCAGCGTGAGATGGCCCAATTGAGCCGACGAAGTAAAGACAATGCCACGGATCTCATCAGCCTCAAGGCTGCGACAAACGCCCGAGACGAAGACATCAGAAGAAGTCTTCGAGAATTGGCAGCTAATATAAATTCCAAGCTCCTTGACCCGGACGCAGCCACAAGGTCAGCACCCTATGTCCTCATGGCTATTGAACACATGATTGACAACATACCATACGACAGTTCCCCTGGCTCAAGGAAGAGCTACAGCATACCTCGAATGTCCAGTGCTAATAGCTTTGCTGCCGCGATCGAAAGGGAACTGGGTAGTTCACCTGGGCCGATATCTGACGGCTCCGCCAGCATTGCTCTGTTGGAGAAGGTATTGCGTGAAATGGCTACCAAGGAAGGACAGGAAAAGCTCCTGGAGCTCGTGAACGAGATCAAGTCGAGACCTACGAAGAACGGGGCGGACAACGAAGCAGACAAGACGATAACCAAAATGCTTGAAGAGATCCTCAGTCTTATCAAGGAGGATTCTGGGAGTCGAGCGCTAGTACGCTCAAAGCCTGATGGAGGTTCAGGTATACAGCCCAATCCGGACAATCCTCGATCGGAACGTCTAGCTCACATCAAGCAAGCAGAAATCCAAAAGTCCGAGCCTGAGTCTAGATCCGATAAGGGCACCACTAAAGCAACCTCGCCGGAGCAGGCCTCCAGCTTCATTACTGAAGAGATGCTGGACATCCTCAGGAGAGTGAAGAATAGCGTGGTTGAGGGTGGTGGTCTGACAAATGAAGTCAAAGCCTTGGTTCGGGAATTGCGCGGCGAGGTTCTCGGCATGGGAAGAGAGATTGCCCGAAAGCTGGAAGCAGCTGAACTCGCTCGAGCTGCTGAAGAGAATAAGCCAAGGGCTCCCGGAAGGGAGGAAATCTCCGCGATCGTGGAAAGCGGCTTGGCGGAACTGAAGGAGCATATGGCCTTCATTATTCGCGAGAACCGGCGACAATCACCATCTTCGGCACTTATCAGACCAACTGTCGACACCGCGGAGGTCTACACGGCCGTGAAGAATGCACTTGCTGAACAGCTGCGGGCTCCTGAAGCTCCGCGAAGTGGAATCGAGAAGGAAGAGATCCTCGAAGCTGTAAAGGAAGCTTGGGAGACCTACAAGCCAGAAATCGAACTGCAGAACTTCGGACTCGAGCGGGAGGAAATCTTGGAATGCTTAACCGAAGGACTTAAAGCTTACCAGCCTCGGTATGAGCAGGGTGTCACGTACGAGCAGGTCCTCGCAGCAGTCCAGGAAGGACTGCAGAAGTTCACGCCGCCTCCAGTTCACTGCCAAGCCAACATCACAAGAGACGAAATCATCGTCACAATGCGCGAATGCCTCGAAAGTCTTGAATTCCTTGCTCCTCAGCCGTCGGACGAGAAGCAACCAGGTATCACACGGGACGAGATTCTGAGCGCAATCTCGGAGGGAATTGCCAGCCAGAACGCTCTTACTAGAGAGGCGTTGGATGCGGGAATAACCCGTGAAGAGATCATCAAAGCCGTGACAGAGGGCCTGGCCGCTCACCATGCTGCGGCTAAAGAAAGGGAGGGATCGAATGTCACCAGGGACGACGTAGTAAATGCCATTAACGAAGCGTTCAGCGCTCAACAATTATCTGTTACTAGATATGTCCAGCCGAGTCAGCCGAGTCTATCACGAGAAGACATATTGAAAGCAATTGCGGAAGGCCTGGCCAATCAGAGTGCGATGATGAGAGAACGTGAAGTGAATAAGGATGATATCCTTGAAGTTGTCGTATCTGGCCTTCACGAGGCAACCGCTTCCATGAACACCAGCGTCGGAGAGCAAATACTGGAGCGTCTCCAGGATCTTTTGGAAGAAGTAAAGAGTGAAGTGAAGCAATGCTCCGCCTCCAATGCCAGGGATACTGAACATGTGCTCGAGACAATCAAGGATGGCCTTGAGGACCTCCGAAGTGAGGTTGAATCGTACGTGGACAGAGCTTCGGACGTCGCTAGCAAGGACGAGATAATCAGCACAGTCAAGGAAGGTTTCAGATTGCTCCAGGCTGATATGGAGAGAACAATAAACGAAGCGGCTGCTCGGTCTGCCGTAGGCCGCGGCAACCCCGACACCCCTGAACTCTTAGACGCCATGGAAAAGGAATTTGAACATCTTCGACAGACTCTCAGTAGTCTTCTCATCCGAAACAGTGTATCTAGCGACAAGGATGAGATCCTTGATGCGATCCGTGATATCACGGAAAGTCAGAAGCCTAACACGAATGCTGATATGATCAAGACCGTTAAAGAGGAGTTCGAGAGCCTCCGTGAAACAATCGCCATGAGTATGGTGCGGTCAGGATCGTCCACGGACAAGGATGAAATAATAGCAGCTCTCAAAGACAGTTTCAATGCCTTACAAGAGGAAACATCTCAGAAAAAGGAGGCAAAGGAGAGTATGCTGCCCAGCACCCGCGAGCTGCTTGAAGCATTTAATGATGGAGTCGATATGATACGTTCTGACTTGGAGAACATTCTAAACAGACCTTCTGACGACAGTAGCACTGAGATTCTCAAAACGCTCAGAGAAGGTCTGACCAGCATAAAGGCTGAAATGGAGGCTCTGCGCGAGGCACAGAAAGAACTCGAGGAAATGAGCGAAAGTCGTGGCAAAGAGCTCATTCTTGCGAACGAGAACTCCATTGGAAACGACATCGAAAGCCTCAAGGTCCTCATCACCCAGTTGCAGATCAAAGTTGAGGCTATGGAGTCCAACCCTCGGTTTACGGAGCCACCAGAAAATGCATTGACGAAAGCACACTTGGACGATCTCCTGGCAGCGGTTAAGGAAGTTCAAGGATCGGTCGTCGCGGCTGGCGCCCGTGGAATGCCCGTCGATGAAACTCTCGCCAAGAAAGAGGATACCGACGCTATTGAAACTTTGGTCCGGAATACCAAGGCCAAGATAGATGAACTTGTTTTCCCTGGACCTGATGATATGGTCAAGCCAGAGCAAATTGAAGCTCTGGAGGCTCTTCTCAAGGAGACCATGGAAACCATCAGCCAGCTTTCCACACGTATGGAAACAGAAGGTGCTACAAAGACAGAAATTGGCACCTTAGAGACTCTTATGAAAGACATTTGGGTTGCCGTTGACGAGCTCAAGAGTAAAGAAAAGTCTGCAGAGGAAGATCCTGAAAGGGTCGTCAAAGCAGACCTCCAGACCGTTGAAGCAATGATCTTTGAGGTCAAGACGCAATTGGAAGAGCTCAAACTCCCTGACACGGAGACGTTGCCCACCAAGACTGAGATCAAGCAACTTAGTGATCTTGTTTCTGAATTTAAGGAGAAGATGGAGGCCGAAGCAGAGCTCACTGCACAGGCATTTGAGGCTCGCAAAGTAGAGCACGGTGGTCTCGCAGAAAAGATAGAGGATGCGAGATCTGCTGTTGGTGAGCTACGGGAGGAGCTATTGAGCAAGCTCGACGGGAGCAATGAAGGGCTCTCCGAACTAAAGCACCTACTCGATGGCCTGTCAGCCTCTGCGGAGACATTTAGTACCGTGGAAGATATCAAGGAACTTGGCAATCTCATTAGGCGTGAGTTCGAGCGAGCACGTTCCGATCACGAGGCGACGAAGTTGGAGACGGAGGAGAGGGATGCTGCTGTCATCGTTAAGCAGGAAGAAACCCGGGCTGCCATCGTGTCTGAGCTCGGCACTAAGATCGACGAAAAGCTTTCCGAAGTCATGGCCAAGTATGAAGAGGCACGGACGGCGCTTGAGTCGAAATTTACCGATATGGAGGAGCGAGAAATGGCCAATTTTGAAGCTGTGACGAATGCGAAGAGTGTCGCGGACGACATCAAGCTCATCATTGGTGCCATGGGCAACAGTGTAAACGAGGCGTGCGAGCGCATGAGCGACGACGCGAGGACATTGTTCCAAAAAGTTGACGAATCCTACACGAAGATGGAAGAGATGCATAACGAAATGAAGTCGCATCAGAAGCACGCCCAAGCGGAAATAGAGAAAACCTCCGCTACCACGCAGCGCGTCGAGACAGAGCTGCGTGAAGTCCATCCTCAGATCCTGAACTCCATCAAGAATATCCTGATGATCGTCAGTCAGCACTACGAACACTCCCAGAGAGCGGCTCAGGAGTTTAAGATGAATCTGTCTGCCCTCCCCGCTGCCATCACTCCTTTGCTTCCGGCTTTGCCTCCTCCGGAGCCTCAAGCTCCGGAGAAGTACGATGACTCTCAGGTCCAGGAGAAGCTCAATGCTCTGCTTGATCATGCCGCTAAGAATAAGTACGATGATTCGCAAGTTCAGGCAAAGCTTAATACTCTGCTTGATCACGCGGCAAATAAGTACGATGACTCCCACGTCCAGGAGAAGCTTGACGCCCTGCTTGATCATGCTACGAACAACAAGTACGACGATTCCAAAGTCCAGGACAAGCTTAATTCCCTGCTTGAGCATGCTGCAAACACCAGCAAGTCAATGTCCCAAATTGATAGGCTCGAGGAGATCCACCAGCAGATGATGGCGACTTCACGTGAGGTCAGTGAAATGGTTGCCGCCCAGACAAGGCTCATGGAACTGGACCATGAGAGGAAGAAACGGGAGGCGGAAGAGGCCGCAATCCTGCTTGAAAGGAGACTTGCGGAGAAGGAGAAAATCGAGGCTGAGATTATGGGTCTGAAGGAAGAGAAGGATTCCCTCCTGAACATGATTCAAGCATTGAAACTCGAGAAGGAAGACCTGGCGAGGCAGAACAAGAGGCTTGCGAAAGAGGTCTCTAGTCTCGAGACGGCCTTGGAAATCCGTCAGGAAGAGATGCAGCTTATGGAAGAGCGGGCCGAAAGCCTCGAGAAGAGAATCCTGGAAGGCGTCCTCGACCACGCCAGGAGTGTCCTTCTGAGCCGGCCGAACATGAATTTGAAGAGAGTACCTAGCTCTGCGAGCACCGCCACCAAAGCCAGCAAAGCCGGTGCGGCCAACGCCGCCAAGGACAGTCACAGCATCCTTAGCAGCAGCGTGGGTCTGGCGCTGAAGCGACGGGGCCTAGCGAAAGCTCCAAGTACCGGGTCGACGGTGTCATCCAACGCAAGCAAAGAGAGGAGGATCCTCAGCTTGAGCCTTGTGACGGGCAACAAGGGCTCGACGGACCGGCAGACGACGCCGGCACCTGCTGTCAGCAGCGGGATCGGCAGCCTCAAGCGGAGTCATTCGGTCAGGTCCAACTGCTCATACCGGAAGCGTTCCTGGGGGGCCAGGAGCTCAGTTGCGAACAAAGAGAACGAAGTGTTTCCAGAGGATGATGAGCATGGGAGTGGTGAAGAGAGTGATACGGGGACTGAACGACGGACAAGCTACGCGAGAACCTACGTTGACAGCCTGCTGGACGCCGCCGAATGCGCTCTGTCCGCAGACCGTAAGACAGGCGATATCGCGCTTGTTGCTGCCCACCCTCAGTCCTCCCTTGGAGAAAATGAAGATGGCGAGCAACAAGAGGATCGCGACGCAGGACCGCACCATGACGACACCCACACCCCAAGAGCAAAGGGAGCCGGGGGGGACCAACACAAAGCTCAGGAAGTCCCCGACGGAGAGAATCAAGGACTGGAGCCGCCGCCTAAGATGGAAGACCTAGTGCTGCACGATGGACACCACAGTGACAGCGGCATAGGGACCGACATCCCAAGTGGAGAGAGCGTTATTGCTTGATGATGTCCAGATGGGGAGGGATAGAGTGTGTATAAATCAGAAAATCGCCTTGGTAGTTTTAGACTACCACATGGCATGCAACTGACATACCTGTCTTCTTTTCTATTGTCTTCTTTTCTTGGGATATGACATCGTGGAATGAGATCCAAACGATCACGCCTGTGGATATGAGAGATGAGTACATACGTCATTCGTTTGATAGCCTTTCCTTTGTGTGAGTCATGAGCTGCTTGAATTATTAATGACATGTCCATTGCATATGATTCACCAGTATCATTTGATAACAGACGTACTGTAGAGGGGTGTAGTTGTGAGATAGCGATCGGGGCGGGCGGAGGCTGAGTCAGCGATCCCCAACGGATCGGCCCTGGCGACGTCATCCGCCCCAGCGTTGCCCAAAAGGGCTCGCGACTCAGGCACCGCGCGGAGCTCCAGACAGCTCCGAAGATGCTCAGATAGGGCTGGAGTCCCATCTCCTGTCCTCCCTTCTCTCCGCCCCTTGCATGCTCTTCTCTCTCAATATGGCCTCCGTCTAGATGTTGCCGCCCCCATGTCGACGAGGATCCCTCTGGACCGGCTAGATCAGTAGAACTTCCTTTATCAGCTCTTACTTAACTACAATCCATCTCGCTTCCTCCGTTCCCTTGATCGGCGTTGGACATAGGGGCCATGTTGGACCCCCTTGGTCCTCCGCCGCGATGGCTCCGGGCCTATACAGAGCCCTGGGCAGCGTATCTCAACCTGCCAACCGTCTCCGAGCACATCCATGAGATCCTCGCCGCTTTCGCCCTGTACCTGTTCATCCACTCGTACCTCTCACCGCGATTGTCTGCTGCGCTCTTCCCCCGTTTCTATCCACACTTCCCGCGTCGTACCAAGCTCAACTGGGATGTCCATGTCGTGTCTTTCGTGCAGAGCACCCTCATTAACTTGGTCGCTCTGTGGGTCATGTTCGCCGACCGTGAGAGGCACAGCATGTCCGCCGCGGAGCGGGTGTACGGATACACCGGGGCCAGTGGCCTCGTGCAAGCTCTTGCGACCGGGTATTTTCTGTACGACCTGATTGTGAGCACTGTATACGTGAACATCTTTGGCATTGGAATGCTGTTCCACGCTATCAGTGCGTTGTGGGTGTTCAGTCTTGGATTTGTTGGTGTTCCCTTTATTCCCTCATACCCCTGCTATGAGACGGGGCGTAATTGTCCCTATCTTAGAAAGAGGAGATTGTGTTGTCTAACGGAGGTGCTTAGAGACCGTTCCTCAACTTCTACGCCCCAGTCTTCATCCTCTATGAGCTCTCCAGCCCATTCCTCAATATCCACTGGTTCCTTGATAAAGTCAACATGACCGGCAGCAAGGCGCAGTGGTATAACGGCATAACGTTGCTCTTCGTTTTCTTCTCCTGCCGCCTCGTCTGGGGTACTTGGCAGTCTGCCTTGGTCTACAGGGATATGTGGGAGGCCCTAAAACAGACGTGGTCCGCGTCTGCAGCATCGGCTCTTGTGGAGCCGGCGGTTGGTATCGACAGCCCTATGGTATTGAAGCAGCGGAACGTAACTCTCTGCGTCGACGAGACCTGCGTCAGGGCGAATACCGAGATCTCCAAGTTCGCGCACTACACGGCAGATGGGGTTCCGGTGTGGTTGGTCGCAACCTACGTGGCCTCGAACCTCACCCTGAACTCGCTCAACTATTATTGGTTCTCTAAGATGATCGAGGCTGTGATGAAGCGCTTCCGCGAGACTGTTACTCCTGCCAAGAAAGAGAAACGGCCCGAGGAAGTCAAGGAAGAGATCAAGCAACGTGCTGTGCTTGATGCTGCCGCTGAGCTAGAGAAAGAGGAAGCGCGCTTCATCGGCGGCGAAGTACCCCATGAAAAGACCTCATCAGCGGTAAACGTTGCTGCTAATGAGGATCTGAGGAAGAGGAAGGTTTAGGCCACTACTTGTCGAATGGAAGTAGCGTGAACCAGGCGCTCTCCACTTTCTTCTAGCCTCATCTCTTCTACCCGTTATCCCTTATCCCCATTCTTCAGACCCTTTTATTGTTTTAACATCGAATTGGGGCAGGTCCATATATCTTCTTCACTGGATGGTTCTCGCATTTATAGCTTGCTTCCATTGTGGTCAAGTGCGGCTCAGGATGCGACTGGTTCCGATGTTTCCTTCTCACACTTCCTATTATTATTATCGCACGATGAGACGCCAATAGGAACAGGGCATGGCTATGGTTCTAGTATTACCCGGGGTACGTATGTCTTAGGGCCTTGGATAGGCAAAGGAGAATAGAAAGGGACAGGGAATGTATATCGTCTACCTTGCTGCCATATGCAGGAACCGTAAAATCTACCTAATATTAGGTTGGATGTCTTGTAATTTCAGTACAGTATACAGTTTGACATTGCATTCAGGTCGGGCTATAATTCATCTAAAAGCTAGGCGGGGACTTTCTATGTAAGCCCGGCAGAGAGTAGTACTGTACATTAGCTGTAAATTGAATAAGACTCCCCGGGAAGAGAATCGCAATTGAATGGGAAAGATAGCCACATGATACATGGATCCACACCTCCAACCCACGAAAGAAAAGAAGAGAGTATCACAGGCGCCTAGAATTTCGCTCCACTTTCATTTTTTCGCCATACGAGATTTATCGTACCCGGACATACAATCCCTCCCAGCTATAGCACAAGGCAAACAGAACATGGTTGGAAAAAAAAGAAAAAAAAGGAAGCCCAGGACCAACAATAGCTGCTTGCTCACCTGGCCGCCGCGGCTTCCGGCTTCGCAAGCATATACCGCACCGCCTCCCTCGCGACGGGGGTATCCCACACCCCGTTCGATCCTCCGCGGCGGAACTCGGGTCCGGCGCCGTCCTCGCCGCCGCCGCGCGTGGCCTCGCCCAGGATGGTCTCGAGGTCCCTGCGCTGCGAGTTGGTCCAGCGGCGCACAAAGTTGGCCGGATCCTTGCTGAGCGCGGTGTAGAAGGAGTGCTTGGCCTTGGAGTGGGTCAGGGCCTGGATGACGAGCGCGAGCTGGTCGTCCAGCGCGGCGATCTGCCGCATGTTGGCCGCGTACTGCGGGTTGGAGGTCAGGGCGATCATCTTCTGCCGCAGGGGGTCGTCGACGGCGACGCGGATGTCGTAGATCGTGGGGGTGGGGTTCTTGTGGAACTCCTCGTCCACGCGGATCGTGTAGGGCAGCTTGATGGGGTCCATGGGGCTCGTGTGCGCGCTGATGCTCTCGGGGATCTGGGGGAAGAACATCTGGTCGCGGCCGAAGATCTGTTTAGGATACGGGTATTAGCATCATTTCTAGGCCTTCAAGACAAAAGAAGCATATGCTTTTCGCAGCAACATACCGATTTCAAGCGGTCATCGCAGCGGACTTGCCGCTTCTCTTCGTCCTCCTGCAATCCCATGGCTCTGATATAGTCCCAGATTCCGAGCACGATACCGCTCCGCGCCTCCTCCTCGGTGTCCAAGACTTCTGCAAGTTCCTTGCTCAGCTTGTACCGCTCCGGCGTCTCGTCCCGCACGAGGCTGATGGTGATGTTCAGGTTCTCCTGCGACGCGCGCGAGAACTGCAAGCAGTCGAAGTCGGCGTTGGGCGGCAGAGAAACCGCATTCGGTGGCAGCTGGGGTTTTGTCCAGGTGACGGGGGAGGTCTCCTCCGGCTTGACCGATGGAGATCGGTCGAACTCGACCGTGATAGACTTGAAGAAATGGGAGAAACGCTGCCGCGGGCGTTTTGGTGTAGGCTTCTTGGACTTCTGTGCTTCAAGACCATCCTGTTCCATCGCATCACTATCACGTTCGGCCTCATCCTTCTCGTCGTCATCATCGTCTGGGACCGTAGGGTCGGTGTCGTCGTCCAGCAACCTCCCTTCTATCTTCACTTTGTACCGTCCTGAACCCGGGTTGCCTCCTGGGAGGGTTCCGCTCTGCTCAGCGGCCTTCTGCCATGGCTGGTTCTCCACCGTGTTCGATATCCAGATGCGCAACGTCCTGTACCTCTTCACAGTGCGACTGATGGAGTCCTGGATGTCCAATCTCTTGCGGACCATGGCAGCGTCCAGCCGCTTCTCCAGGTCGCGCAGGCTCTTGTACTGCTGCACACCTTCTCCGATGATCACCTCCTCGACGCCATCCGGGATGTTTTTATCCGTAGGCTTGCGACTCCGCCGCAGTGCGGCATCGTTGGAGTGCGCCATGTTGCGCTGAGCCTGCTGCGCGGCCATGAGGTGAGGATTCGGCACTGGTTGTTGCGGCATGTGAACGGGCATCACGGGTGCTGCTCGGCGCAAAAGGATCGAGTTAGCAAAAGTTGAACGGAGCAGGCATAGGATGGGGAATGAGGCGAACCTGGGCCCGGCGGACCGCGGCGAGGAGGGTTAGGGGAGTGTTGAGGCACTTGAGTGGCTTGTGGTGGGTAGCCACGAGGAAAGTTGGGTTGCATTGGCTGCATTGGAGCGTTCATCGCTGGTAATGGGCGGGTAATCGAGCCCGCAAGCGAACGGGACGCGGTCCGTGGAGCTTCGTCTGTGGCGGTTGCTGTCGAGAGTCAGAGTTGGTGGTCCGTCAGATCCGTCTGGTTCGCCGATGCTTCTTGAGGTCGAGACGAGCGACAAAGTCGCGAATCTCGCGATGGGCGTTGTCGCCCGCCGCGCGGCTGCGCTTAACCCTTTGCAGCACGCGCCTCGCCACCGCCTGCAGCCAGGCACATTACTCCCCTACATAACAATTACTGGATCATACTCATTACTAGATGTATTTCGTATATCATGCCGGGTTTGAGACCGGACGCGGATCGATTATGTTTCTATCCTTAACTTCCACCATAGATCACGCATCATATCCACGCTTGGAATATGCTATACCCATGTCCCATATCCCACGCCTGCAGTACAAATTCACTCCAGCAGAGACGCCTGGTTAGTGTACAAGACATCCACCACGTTATGTAGCCTCTCAATCGTCTCCAAGGCAGCATCATAGGCTTGGTCTCGCTCCGTCTCGTCGTACACGATTAAACATCCTGCGCCCTGGTCCAGGACGCCGGTGATAACCTTATCCAGGATCATCTGCGACAATTTCCTCTCAACTTGCTGCGTGTCCAGCCCGACCATCTTGGCGATGTGGTCGATCTCGACCCTGCTGAACGGCTCAATCACCTTGATCAGGTTCTGCTCCAGCATCGCATCATAGAGCCGGCGAAGATGGTTTCGGATAAAAGGATCACCCCCCAATTCGTATCTGTAGTCCGAAAGAGCCTTCTCGTACTCCTCCAGGGATCGGTTGGCATGGGCACGCGCTACGGCCTTCATGGCTTCGAGCCTGGTGCCGGCGTACTTGAGAGCTTGCTTGGAGGTAAGCAAGCTGTTCACATCGTCGACGAGGTTCAGCATAATCTTGCACAGAAGCATATATTGAAGTGCCGCCGTTGCCCTCGGCGTGTCGTCCAGAGAACTGTATCCTTCCAAAGCCTCAATAAAGTATGAGAAGGCGGTGTTGAAGTCCTTATCCTCTGCATGGAGCATGCCACTTTGCATGTCCAGGCCTGCTTGGAGATTTGGAGGAGTGTAGACGGACGCTGCAGCTGTTCGGGCAGACGTAAGGGCTGCTCGTGCTTTCGGCTGGTTACCAAGCGCGTGATAGACTCGGGATTCTAGTAGGTGCACTTCGACCAGCATAAGCTTGTCGTCCAGGCGCTTCAACTCGCGGAGGAGGCCATTGATAAGTGTGAGGGCGTCATAGTAGGACTGCTTCTGCATATAAATCGTAACAAGCCTAGTTTCGAGGTTCTGTCGAAGGAAAGATCGCCGTTCCGAGACAGCCCAATCGATGGCGGACTTGATGACTGCGATCTGGATATCAAGGGTATTCGGGATCTCGGCGAAGAAATCCAGAAGCTGGCGAACTAAAAGCACATTGTGAGTCTCCGCACACGTCTCAAGCCTGTCCGTGTTCAACAGGGAGCTACCTACCTAGCTTCGCTGTCTTTGCTTTGGCAAATGAGGAAAAGGCATCGCGGCTTGTCTTGATGAGCTCTGCGAGCTCTTGTGGCCTCCTACCATCCCGATACAGCTCACCCAGTCCTACCAAAGCCGCCTCGTACTCGCGCGAACTCGCCTCTGTTGTCCCCGGCCCCAGGGCCAGGACTTCTTTATAGAGACTCTCTGCCTTGGAAGCGTCCTGCTTCGCGACAGCTTTCGCTTGCTCTAGCCGCTGCGCAGCGGTCGAAGAGGGTGCCATGCTGGGAGCCAGGGCACAGCTCTATCTGTAGGAGAAGGAGGGGAGCGAAGATGAAGGTGAGATATCGGTCTGGATGTGGAGTAGATGGAGGGCGTGCTGGATGAGCTGGGTGTCTGGCGCACGGCGGCGGTTGCGTAGGTCGGCGGCACGACCAGCTGCTCCGGCCTCCACGCCTCGCTAGCGAATCACACCGCAGGCTCGTCCACTTTTGGATCGCCGTCGCGGGCGGGCGTCTGGAAATTTTATGTCCGACTTGACAATGACCACTGCAGCACAACTATAAGGCAGCATGGTGAGTGATCACCTTAGAAACGTATTGCTGACCGCGATACTGACCATTCGACAGAAAATCAAAGCTCTCTCCCGCCCTACTGCCCTGCAGCAGACTCCGGGGTCCTCTGTCACCAAACTGCCCAGAAACCTCGACCCTGCACTGCACCCTTTTGAGAGAGCACGAGAGTACACACGGGCTCTAAATGCCACGAAGCTGGAGCGCATGTTCGCTGCCCCGTTCATCGGGCAGCTCGGCAGCGGCCATGTGGATGGTGTATACACCATGGCTAAAGACCCAGGCTCTCTGGAGCGCTTTGCAAGTGGGAGCGGCGATGGTGTAGTAAAAGTCTGGGATCTGACAAGTCGGGAGGAGATCTGGCACACCCAGGCCCACGAGAACATCGTCAAGGGCATGTGCTGGACACCGGATAGAAAACTACTCTCTTGTGCCAGTGACAGGACAGTCAAGCTCTTCGATCCGTATAACTCTGCGCCAGAAGCACCCCCGCTCGCAACTTGGTTAGGCCAGGGTCCTTTCTCGAGCATCTCCCATCATCGCGATCACCCAGCTTTTGCTGCTTCATCCGCCGCCATCTACATCTACGACCTCTCCCGACCTTCCTCGACACCTGCCCAAACTCTCCACTGGCCCACCAGTATCGATACCATTACGTCGGTCGCGTTCAATCAGACAGAAACCTCGATCCTTGGATCTACCGCTACAGATCGTTCGATAATAATGTATGATCTTCGCACAAATTCACCACTTACGAAAGTAATCCTGAAGCTGGCGTCAAACGCCCTTTCTTGGAACCCCATGGAAGCCTTCAACTTCGCCGTCGCCAATGAGGACCATAATGTGTACATATTCGATATGAGGAAGATGGATCGGGCTTTGAACGTGCTCAAGGATCACGTTGCTGCCGTCATGGATGTCGAGTTCAGTCCAACCGGCGAGGAGCTGGTTACCGCATCCTACGACCGCACGATTCGACTATGGAACAGGGCTGCTGGTCACTCAAGAGACATCTACCATACAAAACGGATGCAACGGTACGGTTTCATTTTGCCCCTCCCGCTTGGAGACTACTTGCTAACTGCTCGTGTAGAGTTTTCTCTGCCAAATTCACGCCGGATAACAAGTATGTCCTCTCGGGTTCTGATGACGGCAACATCAGAATTTGGCGTACCAATGCTTCCGACCGGAGCGGAATCAAGAGCGCCCGCCAGAGACAGAAGTTGGAATACGACCAAGCTCTGATCCAGAGATACGCACACATGCCGGAGATCAGACGGATCAGACGTCACAGGCATCTGCCTAAGGCTGTCAAGAAGGCCAGCGAGATCAAGAGAGAAGAGCTGGCCGCTATCAAGAGAAGAGAAGAGAATGTCCGGAAGCATAGCAAGAAGGGCACTATGCCGCGCCGAAGCGAGCGTGAGAAGATGATCTTAGCGACTGAACAATAATGTGTCAATAAGACAACCGGTGTCGGACTGCGAATGTCTGATTCCTTTACTCTCCTACTCCCTCTTATTACGTGGCGCATCCTATGGGTAACGGAGGAATGTAAGGTATTCCAAGAAACGGTTGTCATTTCTCGTTCATCCGGACATGAATCCATCGGCTATGCGAGGTCACTGGAGTGCGATATATACATACATTACTTTCGGTCTATGAACAAAACTCCTGTTTTCGAGTGTCCCGGCACAAAAAAGAGACTTGCTATCTGATAATTGCATCACTCAGCTTTGACAACTTCCGCGTCACTTTCTGATGATGGTTGACTGGTTGAGGCGGATTTCTCCTGTGGAACTGGCCCAGCAGACGCCTTTGCTACTGCGGTATCGATTCCGCTCAGGTATCTGGCGAGTCGCTGTACCCCAGCGGGCAGTACTGCGTACCAGTTAACCAATGCAGCGAAAGCGGGTAGTCTGATCACCCCGCCTTTCCCATTATCGATGGCGGACACTATGTCCTGTGCAACTTGGACGGGCTCAAGGACAGGTGCAAAGAATTTGTTTGGTGTCTTTATTCGCTCGAAGAGTGGTGTCGACATCTGACCCGTTTCAACCAACAGCATCCTCACCTTGGCATCATCTCCTGACTGTCGGAGTTCGGCTTCCAGCGTCCTGTGGAGGGCGCTGAGGCCGGCCTTGCTGGCGGAGTAGTCTGATAGACCAGCTGCGCAGAGCTGACCGAGAACAGAACTAACGGTGACGATAGTGCCGCCGTTTTCTGCTTTTAGCATCCCCGGTAGGAATACTTGGATTGTGTGGAAGGCTGCGACCAAGTTTGTTTTAATCGTCTTTTTGAAAGCATTGGCGGAGAGCGACAGAAGCGGCTGTCCATTGATCGCTGCTGCCGCGCAGTTTATGAGCACCGTGGGTGTACCAAGCTGGGAAACGGAGGTTAGCATAGGAATGTCTTTCACAGATGGCCGCATCAGAAAATTAGAGACATAGACAAAAATTCTCAGAAAAAGAAAAAGAAATGTTACGTACATCCTCCTCGATCCTCTTCGCCGTCGCCTCTACCTCCTTCCGGTTCCCAACGTCACATTTGTAGTATTCCACACCGGACAATTCATCCCACCCCTCAATCTCCCCGGGCTCCTTGATATCCAACACCGCGACACTGACCCCTCGCATCCCATAGATCTGCGCGATGAGCAGGCCCAGCCCGCTCGCTCCGCCCGTGATCACCACCACCTCATCACTCAGGTCGACCTTGCGGGGCAGCCCATACGCGACGCGCTGGTTGACGATCCCCGCGGCGAAGTAGAGCGTCAACAGGGTCGCGTACGCGGTAGTGATAATGAAGGCCGGGTCGGTGTATGGCGTGACCTGCGCGCGGAGGCTGAGGACGACGATCCAGGCGACCCAGGGGTGCAGGAAGGTGCGGTTCAGGACCGTGATGAAAAGGTCGAGCGTGAGGTGCTCGTACCATTGCTTTTCTGGGGGTGAGGAGGAGGTGCTGCTCTCCGGGAGCTCGTCGGGGGAGGTCATTCTGCTTGTTTTCAGTGTACGTACTGCACGACAGAGGAATGGAAGTGTCTGGGTTGTTGTTATATGAACAAGAAAAAATGAATATGGTATTTTTATGTTATTAGACAGCAGAATAGTCCATTGGAGTAAAATACAAGAATATTGAAGGGAAAAGAAAACAGGAACAGAGGACTTGACAGGGAAGAAGAACTCAGTTGTGGTAGAGGAAGAAGGATCTCGGCGGGGTGTTTGAGCGCGAGATCTGAAGATCCTGAAGCTGCGGTTGTTTCACGATATCGCGAGTTTCAGACGTCAGAATTCACACCCCAGCGCCGGAACATGAGACGAGATGAAACTGCCGCGCAGGCCCGCTCGAGCCAAGCAGTAACACTTCCCTTAAAACCGCTGATCTGACCGCAGTCTGGAATCGGCTTCACGATCATCACGAACTGCCCCCGACGACAGCTCTCTCCAGGCGGTGTCTTTCTGCCTGACAAAAGTGGGGAGCTCCGAGGATCTCCAACTATGGCTTCTAAAAATGCGACTCGAACCCCAGGGTATTTCGGTATGGACTACCAGCTCCTAGACGCTTGGTTTAGGTATTGGGATGGAGAGGAGGGTACTCTTGCTATTGCTACACATGTATCCACAGAGATTTCAAACAACAGAGGATTGATTGCAATGGTCCTGCAGAGGAGCTGGGTGCCGTTGAGTTCTGCCGGAAGAGCCGCCGGTTTATTTATACCCTTGACTGACATCTATTGGCATTGTACAGAGAGAAGCTGAAACTGCTGGAATTTTGCACCAAAATCGGAAAAGAATATGATACCGAAAAATGACACAAGACATATTCGATCGATAAGGGGAGTTCGACTGGCCGGGACCCCACCGGGCTCTTTATGGGATACCAACATCCAGCATCCATCCTCATCAGAAGAGCCATCGGCGGGAAGAATAACATCCATCACGCCCCATAACGAACCACATGCTCGGGATCCTTCTTGCTTCCCCCTTGTCTTACCTTAGTTGACTCACCCGCACATCCATCTAGACAAAGCATTCGTGCACAGCGCCCCTCAGTACTCGGACCTTCTGCCCTCGTCGGGGTCGTTCCAAGAAGCGCTTTCGTTTACAACCAAGGCAAAGACGCAGTTTACTCCGCCCGATCTCCTGAGGCGCGGGGGATGGCTGGTTGCAAAGTCTGTGGCTTCAGGCGTCACGGCGATGAGAGCCTTCGTCGAGGTAGACGCCACGGTCAGGTTTGACTGCTTAGAAGCCGGGATTAGGCTGAAAGATGAGTGGAAACATGCTTGTCACATACAGCTTGCTTGCTTCGCACAGGACCCCATTTTCTCCGGGCCGCACGGTGACGAGAACAGGAAACTCATGGAGGAAGCTATCAGGAACAGTAAAACAGATGTGATTGGCACAACCCCATACGTTGAGGGTAGCGTTGATGCCGCGAAAATGAACATAGAGTGGGTCATTGAGCGGTGTCTTGAGTTGGGGAAGCATCTCGACTTCCACGTCGATTACAACCTCGACAGCAGCAAGGAGCCGCTGGTGTGGCATGTCCTGAGGATACTCAGGGACAAGGGCTGGACGTCCAAATCCAGCAGCAAGAAGGTGATGCTGGGGCATTGCACCCGATTGACCCTCTTCTCAGACGAGGAATGGAGCCAGATCGCCCGGGAGATCAACGAAAACGACCTCCCCGTCACCTTCGTCAGTCTCCCGACCAGCGATATATACATGGCGTCCCCACCCCGCGACGGTCCCAATTGCCCATCGCATCTGCACACACAGCCCCGAGGTACTCTTCAGGTCCCGGACATGATCCGTACGCATAGACTCGACGCCGTCATCGGCGTCAACAATGTTGGAAATGCCTCCACGCCCTGGGGAGGTTCGGATCCTCTCTCACTCGCCTGCTTCGGCGTGGGTATCTATCAGACCGGCACGCAGGCCGACGCAGAACTGCTGTACGAATGCGTTTCGACCCCGCGCTCGCGCAGCAATTGGCTTGCCAGCTCCTAGCTCGGGCTTGCAGTTGAAGGAGGGAGATTCCCCTGATCTCCTGCTGCTATACAGTGTCGACGAGACCGGTCTTGGTGCTGCAAGGGCGAGAAAGAGTGTTGCAGAGGTCGTCTGGGACCCGCCGGCGAGATGTAGCAGAGATGTCGTCACGGAGGGTCGACTGGTAGTAAAGTTTAGGGCGGTACAGAGGGAAGAATCAAGCCCAGGAACGACTATACTCTATGCTGAATGATGCCCGGCTGCTTGCCTATGTCACTCTCAGAATCGCCACAGACGATGAACGTCTCGGAAATTGTATGTTGAGTACATAAATACATACATAACCGCAGGATTCTAATATATAATGGTAGAATGGATCTTACAAATTTTCAATGTCAAAATTTTCTACCTATCTAGAGAGAATAAGCCCAAGAAGCTCAGCTGCCCATGTACTACTGTACAGTACATATATATGCATGTTCGAGTAAGCACAACCACCCGCCACTCCCAGAATGTCCGAATCGTATAGATATCACGGCAATTTAAAGAATTCCAACCGCCCACCTTTCTTTTGGAGAACACCAGACATACCAGACCCAATGGCATGCATGCCCACGGCTTTTGAAGACTAGAAATATACGCCTATTCCATCGTTATTCCACCATTATTCCCAAGACTGAAGGCGAGGCAAAGCAGAGAAATACGAAGTGAAACATCCTCCGCACCAAAGAAAAGCCGTCCAAGCTTCATGACTCTCATTCAACTACAGTCACAACCAGCCCTCAGACTGATTTACTACCAGCAATGCGGAAGCGCAAGTCTCCCACCATTCATCGGTAGTATCAGCCGTCTACCATGACACCGTATTTTCTTTGATCATTGGATCCACCGAGCATTGTTCAGGTGACGACGACTGGGCTGCACTCGGGAAAAGGAAATCATGGCACGGTGGAAAGTAGAAGAAAAAAATGATTTCAAAGAGTGAAGCCGGACGCGGGGGTCGAACCCGCAACCTTGAGATTCCATTTGATCACTGTACTCAATGATCGGGCTTTAAGAGTCTCACGCTCTGCCGATTGAGCTAGCCCGGCGGATCTCGGTTGGAGATTCCGTAAAAAATTTTTATCAAGCGGTTCCGCCGATGGATATCAGCCCCGAGGACTCCACCCTCGCTTTCGCCGGGCCATGCAGAGCGTAGCTGAACGTCGTGCAGGCAGGATCCTCCAGTAACATGTCCAGGTCCTCGGTGTCAGGAGGGAGACGGAAACCATTCCCCGCTCGTGGGTAGAGTCGATGTTCTTCTACCTCTTCATATTCCGACTCGTCGTCGGAATCCTCGTCCTTCCTCCGAGTCGGATGAGCAGATGACGAGTCTGAACTCGAAAGATTTGCTGCTTTGCTTGTGTCCGCTGTGCTGGTGATGTTGGTGGTCATATTTGGTGGATCTGAACTAGGTGGTAAAGTGCCCGGCCTGGCAGCTGCCGTTGAGGAGCCGTCATGCGAACTTATCGGGGCATTTGAGAAGAATTTTGATGCTGGTAAATCCCTCAAGTTCGAAGGGAACATCGGGACAGTAGGATTTCGATCCGATATCGAGACGAGCAGATTGACCAGGGTTGCATGCGAGAGACCAGATAGATAAGCACGTTTTTCATCTGCTGTAAATTTCTCGCCTCCAACTTCTGCTTCCGGAAGCACAGTTGGAGCTTGAATAGGCTCGACAAAGAATCTGGCCTGTGTCTCCGAAGGCATTTCCTCAGTTGTATGGGCTACCTGCCTGCACTCCCCACAAAACCACTCCATCTCTTTCACGGCTATCACCTCCTTTTCGATTGGGGGATCATGGCAAAATTGGTGCCAGGCCCGATTACACTCATCGCAAAAGACAATCGCATTGCTCGACGGGCTGTGGCCCCTCTGGCAATGGATGCAATTGACATTCATCTCCTTGCCTTTGCGATAGACGCGCCTTCGCTTTCGAGCGGAGGTAGTTCCAGTCGCCGTGCCATCAGGCCTATCTGGTGAATTTGCCTTCGGCTTGGTGGTCACTGCAGGAGTGGCGTCGGGAACAAAGAGAGAAGGGCGATGAATCTGCCTGCCAGATTTCGTGTGCGTTGCAATTGGCGTGAAGTCGGAGGACTCATCTGAACTGGTATCTCCTGCTTTGATTTCATCATCGTCGCTGTCATTGTCACGTCTGCGCTTCCTTGAACGTTTGGCGTTTGCACCACTCCTACGCTGACGGGAAGCAGGTGCCGGTCTTGGCCCCTTGCCAGCTGAAGTCGCGGTCGGTTGGGATAAGACCGGTGGAGCTGGCGCCAACGGCTGTAGAGGGGTTGCCGTTGTTTCAACTGGCTTGGGAGCAATAGGAACAAGTCCTGTTTTCGCAGATGGCAGCGCTGAAGTCTTTTGAGGGACGCTGGGGGGTGCTGTCCGGGCACTAGAGCTAGCGAAGGGGGGCGTAGGAAGCTCTATGATTGCAGACGAAGCCTTCATCTTGGCCGGTCCTTGAGTGACTAGATCAGGATTATCAAAACTAGGTTTAAGAGGGGGCGGCGCGTTCAAGCTGGTGATACTCGCAAGAGGACCAGTACCATCTTTGATATCTCCAGCTTTGTTACCGTTCACTCGAGCAAGCAGTTCTGTGGTAGCGGCCGACAACTTCGGAATTTGTGAAATAGTTGAGACAAAACTCGATGGCCTTGTTGGATTCGGTTGCGACTTAGAAGTCGAGGTAGGATTGTGTTCTGTAGCTCCTCCAAGTGAATGGGAGCCGTCAGGTGGATGATGCACGTTGCTGCTTAGTGGTGCCGAAGGGCGTTCCGCAATCTCTATAGACGAAGCCCCTGAGAACCCGTCCTGCACTGACATATCCCAGCGCTTGGAGAATATACAACGAAACAGTCCAAAAGCCTGTACCTTATCAATTATTTGACTGACAATTGGAGAGAGGGGAGAGGAGATGTGTCCTGAAGCGACGATGATCAGATCAGGTCTATATTCTCACGTGACGGGAAGGCTGGATCGGACAGCACCGTTTCGGAGACAGTATATCAATCGCGATACTAACTTCTGGTCTCAATATCTACAAGATGGGTGTGTCATTCCTGCTACATATGAAAGATTTCACCGAGACTTAGACTTTCTTACACAATCATGCCACTGGAGTCATCCCGCTGACCTACACCGAGCTCAAAAATGCAACCTCAGGAAAGCAAAAGACTCCTGACAAGGCAAACCTTCCAGAAAGGTGTTGCTCAATGAAGGCAGATATATTCATATCCAAACGCAGTCGAAGCAGATGCCGCAATTGGTGGTATGAAGTAAGCCAAAAGCTGCGACAATTATTTTATTTACGGTGAATCCGAAGTTTATGAAACTCATCAGCGGTTTACCACAGATTCTTCCAGCACGCCGTCCTTTCTCAAATTTATAACGTTTGCCACAGTCCTACACCGTAAGGATGATCTTCCCATATTTCGATGACTTGGTACGAGCGCACTCGTAGGCTGCCTTCGCCTTTACCAGCGGATAGGTCCCCGCCACGAACGGCTGTAGAACTCCCAAATCAGCGAAGGCTGCCAGCTTCTCCAGCGCCCTTCGGCTGGGTTGCACGATAAAAAAGGCAGTCTTCCTTTCCCTTCCGCAGACGGCGCTTCTCATGCTCTTGCTCAAACTGGAGCTGGATGAATCCACCGATACGAGTGTTCCTGCTCCTACTACTAAAGACCAACACCGGGTCAAAATATCTCCTCCGACGGCGTCAACGATTACTGTTGCTGTACAGCTTCCCTTTGAGAAGTACTGACGTCCGGCACAGGAACACCCGCCCAATCAAACAGAGCCTGATAAGCTATCAAGGCACTGAGCGGGACGGCTGCCGCCTGCTCCCAGGTGGATTTCTTCGGTTTCAACGCGATCTCATCTCTGTGGACTACTGTATACTCCGCCCATGTTGCTCCTCGGTCTGGATGCGCCATGCCAAAGACCTCATCGCCTGGTTTCAGTCTATCGTGATCACCGTCACCGGGAAACACGTCTACCACAACTCCCGCAAAAATCATGCCCCGGGATGGTATCTTCTGTGAGATAGGTTTCAGGCCATGTCAATGCATCGCGAATTACCGACGCCGCTTTGATGCGACTCAAAATCTCTCCTGGTTTGGGAGGTTTTGGAATGGGAACGTCATTGTCTAGTTTGAACGCGGATGAAGGAGCAGGATTCGCGACGGAGTATGGAGTGGAAGAAGCTGGAGCAGGATGGACACGGATGGCCTGCATCTTTTGATTGTATGTCACTGGGTCAATATTGTATCAATGTACGATTCATTCTCCAAATTCCATTGCAACTAGGATATGGCTCAGCTCCTATGATTTGAAGTTCTCGGGTCCCCGTTTGAGTCATGCTCGGGAAATGGGGGTTCGGGCAAGAGCTTGTTGAACTGTCCATTGGAACACACGACAATGACGTGATAACATGGTGATACTATAGGGTGTTTTGAAGGCAGAACGAAGAATAGAAAAAGAATCTTGAAGCGCTTAATAAAGATCGTGTCATACGGCAATCGCCGGCGACTCGCACGGGCCTCACCGGCCAAGATCCTAGCGTTCTATGATCTATCAACTTACCAAGTGAGACCGCGCAGTAGTTAATTAATAATAGAAGCTTCTAATCAATCTCACTCCGCCTCAACTGGACAGCGCCGTTTCTGAGACATGGTAGTGTATACGAAGTGTATATCAATCACATTATTACCTTCTGGTCTTAATGTCTATGAGGCTGAGTGCACTGTTTCTGCTATATGAAAGGATCTTATCCGAACTTAGATCTCCTACACAATTGCCTCACTGAAGTCATCCCACTGATCTGGACTAGGCTTAAATTGCTATCTTGCAAAAAGCAATCCAGAGAAGGCTCCTGCAAATGTGAAGCTTCCAGCCAGGAAGGCATTGCATGGGAAAGGCAAATGCATTCAAAATCTTCATTATGTCTGAAGCTTTACGACACCACTCCTTCCTGTTTCAACCGAGCAATGTGTTCATCGTCGAATTGCAGATATTCTCGAAGGATCTCATCGGTGTGCTGGCCGAGAGTTGGAGGGGGTGTCCTAATACCCGGCGTTGCATGGGAATATTTGACGGGCGTGTTCACGAGCTTGATAGGGCCGCAAGCCGGATGCTCGATCTCTTTGACCATCCCTCGCGCCTGGACTGTTGCACTGTCAGCGGCTCAGAACACCGTCCATCGAATGGGAACTCACCGTGAGGATGATTTAGTGTCCCTTGGATGTCATTAACTGCAGCATAGGGCATGCCGCTCCCTTCGAAGATTTCGAGCCATCCCTGCGTCGTTTTCTGCTTCGTTATCTCCTCAATCATGCTATCCAGCTCTTCCCGGTGTTTCACTCGAAGACTATTTGTAACAAAACGGGGATCTGTTTTCCATTCAGGATGACCTAGCTTGTCACATAGAACACCGAATAGTCTGTCGTTACCGCCCCCGAAAAGGATATCACCGTCGAGGGTCTTATAACTTCGGTAAGGGACGATGGATGCTGTGAAGCATTAGCCATTTATCAAGTATAGCGTAACTGGATCACGCACGATGCGCTGTGCCCCATCGTCCAGAATCTTTCTCTCCGCTGATCAATGCGGAACTCGCCAAGTTTGAAAGGGTGGCAACTTGACAATCACTTAGACAAGCATCGATGTGCTGCCCCTTACCGGTTCTTGCCCGGGCGAGCAGCGCGGCCATGATCGCATTGGAAGTATACAATCCTGTTGTCAGGTCCGTTACGGCAACGCCAACTTTCACTGGGGGGCCATCTCTTGACCCTGTAATATGCATCAGTCCCATCTCTGCCTCCACCATAACATCGTATCCCGCCCGGTTGCTGTACGGCCCTGTCTGCCCATATCCGGTGATACTTGCATATATCAATTTTGGATTAATCGAACTTAGAGTTTCATAGTCCATATTGTACTTTTTGAGGCTACCGGGCAGGTAGTTTTCGACCAACACATCGCACTGCTTCGCAAGCTTATGGAGGATCTCGACGCCGGACTTATGAGCGAATGAGAGGCCAATTGATTTTTTATTGCGGTTTACCTATAATTATATTAGCAAACAAGATTGGGAGGACGTTTCATTAGGCCTTCGTACAGCTAAATAATAAGCACTTTCTCCAGGGCCCTCTTTTGTCCCATCTTTATACTTCGCATATGGCGGTCCCCAAGCTCGCGTGTCATCGCCTCGGACAGGATGCTCGACCTTGATAACTTCTGCTCTATATGAATCACATATTTTAGCATACGTCACGTTCAGTTTCAGTAGGACTCTATTCAACGCCGCGGGAACTTCTCAGTCAACGCTTGATGTGCATACCCAAGGTCTCCAAGGATTTGTGTACAATAGGGCTACAATTGAAGATTAATGTAATGTCAGCGGATTTTCTCCTACAACCGTTTAAAATACATATATATGTAAATAGTACTCACCCCAGCAAGAACCCTAGTCATATCAAGAACGCGTATGCCTGCCAGCGGCAGCGTATCTGGCTGAGGAGCCGCCGTCGAGTAGCGCCGCCTGTGTACTACATGTTTGAAGCCATTGACAGACAGGCCCAACACCGACCGTCGAGCGACGGTCTGTAGTGTAGACGAGACACTCATACTGTCACAATTGCGACGTGCATGCTGGAGACTTGAAGCTTACACGGCCTATATGGCCGAAAACGGGGACCCGAGAATACGGCGGGAGTCGGCGCCGACCCCGCGGTGCCGAGGTCAACCAACTTACTTGCCTCACGATCCTGGCGCCTCACTTCCCCCGCGTCGGTAGGTCCGTTTTTGACAAGATACGCCTTTTCAGTCATGTTCACCGGTCTCGTTGAGACGATCGGGAGTGAGTTCTGAAAATGTAGGATCATACGTGCTGTGTCAAAGAGCTGACCTTCTCCTAGCAGTTACGTCGCTCGAGCCCCTCGACACCACCGCAAGCGGGGGCGGGGGGACATCGCTGACGATATCAGATTGTGAGGAGATACTCACCGACGCGCATCTCGGGGACAGCATAAGTGTGAACGGTATGAAAAAGCTAATCGCGTCCTGGACACCTATTCCCATGGACTTGAAGGAATTGCTGAGAACAACGCTCGCGAAGGGACATGCCTGACCATCACGGCTTTCGACAAGACCTGGTTCAAGGTCGGAGTTGCTCCCGAAACTCTCCGTCGCACCAACCTAGGATCTTTGCGTCCCAATTCGCGCGTTAATCTTGAGCGTGCTGTGTCTGCGACGACGAGGATGGGCGGCCATTTTGTCCAAGGCCACGTCGACACTACTGCGAAGATTCTCTCTGTCACTCCGGACGGCAATTCGCTTGTATTCAGGTTTCAGCCCAGAGACAAAGGTGTATTGAGATATATCGTCGAAAAAGGCTACGTCACTATTGACGGTGCTAGCTTGACTGTGACGAAGGTCGTGGACGGTGAGGATGGATACTGGGAAGTTATGCTCATCGCCTACACCCAGGAGAAAATCGTCACGGCGGCGAAGAAACCTGGGGAGGAAGTCAACGTAGAGATTGATATTATTGGGAAGTACGTGGAAAAAAGCGTCCAGGCCTATTTTTCAGGGAGCTCTAGAGGAGATTTTGCTGTCCTTGAGAAGATGGTGGAACGGATAGTGGAAGAGAAGCTGAAAAAATCAGCAGCTCAGTGATACCATGAAAGGAAATTTTACGCTCATACGTGGAATATTGAGATAAAATCAGGATAAAAATTTCGCGAGAAACCTATTACGCATGGGAGATTTATCTAGACATGTGGATTGACCGCAGGACGGCCAGAGTAGGAGGTACAATTTTGACATGATCCACGACCTTGATGCTATTACTGTAGCTTTGCCAGCTACCAGGTACATAGCATTCTGCAAAATACTCTGACGAGCATGTTTTCCTGTCGCCTTCCGGGACAAAACACCTCAGCTCCCGAGTCGCTTCATAACATACTTCTATCCACAGTTCATCTGCAGGTAGAAGACTCGAGATTGACCATCAACAGGCAAGACACAAAGAGATGAGTGAAATAGGGACAGTGAGCACTCCAGCTCTCAACCCAACCTTCCACGTCGCTGTGATTCGACGTTGTAGAAAGCGGGGCAGCCACGACTGAATATCACAAGATGATATCCTCACACTGCGCTGCCGTCTGAACTCGACCAAGCCGGGGAATCGAGATCACGGTATCTGCTCCTTCGAGGATCAGGCTGCTGAAACAGGAATAAAACTGTCGAGGGCCGGATGGCCGGGACATTAAGTAATTGGACATCAGAGGCCGTCCATGATCGTCATATCGCTCCGGTTCACTCTTCCATGGACATGTCATCATCTTCATCGTCCTGTTCGACGTCTTCATCTCCATCAAGATCATCGCTATCCCATTCAGAGTCCATGTACTCATCCTCGTCTTCCTCATCTTCCTTAACTTCTTCTCCGTTAGCTCTGGCTTTCGCCTTCTCCTGCCTCTTTCTCTCAATGTTTTCTTTCTGTTGTTTCTTGCGTTGCTCTTTTTCCTTTCTTCTGCGCTCCCAAGTTTCATCCATTTCCTTGACTTCCGCCTCGGACTTCTTCACATAATCATGCCACATGACTCTCCCTCCACATAAACCTTCTTCGACCTTTATCAACCTCAGCTTCATGCGCGGGCCCAATTCCACCAGTTTTATGGCCCTCTTTTCGACATTCGGGGTGCTTGTCAATTTCTGTGCCTTCTTTCCACCACTCTTAATGCGTTGCAGCTCCCGCTTGTTGAGGACCTTCTTCGTAGTGGACCCTGCAACCTCTACTTCCGCATCCGTATCGAGTTCTGTCTCACTGGCAGAGTAGTAACCGGAGGATGGATCAAGTATATAGTCCGCAGCATCATTCAGCCTTCCAAGATCTGGAATGGCCGACCTCTTCTTATCTTTATGACGCAGCTCCTTTGGATCGAGTCGTCTGATTCGTTTAGGTATCCCTGTCTTCCTTGTAGTAATAGCGTAGTGTCTCAAATTCAAGATATACGATTCCTGAGCATTGCCATCAGATGAAGTAAGCTCTCTGTTTAGGAGCATAACGCGGCGGATGGAAGATAGAGGAGTAGTTTGAGGTGAGATCGGAGGAAATAGCGATTGGAAAATAGTCGTAGTGAGCGACTCCAGTCGTTTCGGTATTTTTGCGTTCTCATCAGCGTTTGTCAGAAAGTTGTTCATCACAAGTAGAGGGGGCGTCCGATGGTCCTGGCCACCACCTCTCGGGTGCTTTTGAGCCTTTTCAATATCTTTGCACAGAGAGTAGCTCTCGACTCTAAAGTGAAGTGTCGGTCCACGAGGCGTGAGCGCAAGGCGCATATTCGTATTCCCTGTTTTGGATTTTGAGAAGAGCAATAGATGTGTGACGCCCAATGGTCCCGCCATCGTTGTATAATCCCTCAACTTGTTGGCTTTGCGTTCCTGAAGTGGAAATGATGTTAGTATTCACTCTAAGCTGATACCTTCTGACCACAGCCTACCTTCAGACGGCTAGCCGTATCAGGTTCCATCATTAGTCGAACATCTTTGACCAGCTGGCTCACGCTTGAACCGACTTCACCAGCGCCAATCCGAATGACCATAGATTTCGGAGACTTGCTCATGGATGAGGCGCCATTTTTTGCATTGGCCGGGGGCCGCACATGAGTGCGTTTCTTGACACGCCTCCTAGCCATATTTGAGGGCGGGACAGTTAGGGCACAGTGAGGGCAAAATGATCTGTTAGGTGGGTTGTTAGCAGCGTTGAAACTTTTTGCCTATCTGGAGTTGGAGCAAAATCGGGGAAGCGCCCGGATCATCGATTTTGCGGCGCGCCAAATTTAATTTTCTGTTATCGCCGGCCGCCTCGCCAAAAATTACGCGGGGATTATCACGATTTCCCATGTGACCAGCAAAACACAGAAAAATGCCGGCGCAGAAGAAGAGAAAGATTTCCCATGAGGAGGCCCCAGAGGCCCCGAGCGATGCGGAGTCCTCACGTTCAGGAACTCCCTCAGACGGGGTGGACTCGATCAAGCAAACTCAAGATGGAGGAGCTGAAGCCGCAAAGAGCGCGGCGCCAAAGACATTTAAAGATTTAGGGATCATTGATGCATTATGTGAAGCCTGCGACGCCTTGGGATACAAGGCGCCAACTCCTATTCAAGCAGAAGCAATTCCACTGGCCTTACAAGGGCGCGATTTGATCGGCCTGGCAGAGACAGGAAGCGGAAAGACGGCCGCCTTCGCTCTTCCGATTCTACAAGGTAATGGGCTTCCGGAGTTCGACGAACGTGAAAGTGAAATCTGACAATGAATAGCTCTTATGGAGAAACCGCAATCGTTATTCGGTCTCGTGTTGGCGCCAACTCGAGAATTAGCATATCAGATTTCGCAAGCCTTCGAAGCCCTCGGATCGACAATAGCAGTGAGGACTGCAGTCATTGTTGGAGGGATGGACATGGTACCGCAAGCAATCGCACTTGGAAAGAAACCTCACATAATCGTTGCAACGCCCGGTCGGTTGCTAGACCATCTCGAGAATACGAAGGGATTCTCTCTGCGAACTCTGAAATATCTCGTCATGGACGAGGCAGATCGGCTTTTGGATATGGACTTCGGCCCCATCCTAGATAAGATCCTTAAAGTCCTTCCTAAGGAGCGACGAACTTACCTTTTCTCCGCAACCATGAGCTCAAAGGTCGAGTCATTGCAACGCGCCTCACTCACCAATCCACTCCGAGTGTCCGTCTCCTCGAGCAAATACCAGACCGTCTCCACCCTCCTCCAATCTTACATGTTCTTCCCTCACAAGTACAAGGATATCTACCTCGTATACCTTCTGAACGAATTTGCAGGCCAGTCTGCCATTGTTTTCACCCGAACTGTCCACGAGACACAGCGTCTCGCGTTTCTTCTCCGCGCTCTCGGATTCGGAGCAATCCCGCTGCACGGGCAGCTTTCGCAGTCTGCTCGGTTGGGAGCGCTGGGCAAGTTCCGCGCCCGCAGTCGTGACATCCTTATCGCGACCGACGTGGCGGCACGTGGTCTTGATATCCCCTCCGTTGACGTGGTGCTGAACTTTGACCTGCCACAAGACAGCAAGACCTACATCCATCGAGTGGGCCGAACGGCGCGTGCTGGAAAGAGCGGGCGCGCAATCAGCTTTGTGACGCAGTATGACGTCGAAATTTGGCTGCGGATTGAAAACGCATTGGGCAAAAAGCTGAAAGAATATGAAGTTGAGAAGGAGGAGGTGATGGTTTTAGCCGACCGTGTCGGAGAGGCGCAGCGCCAGGCGATTACGGAGATGAAAGACCTGGAGGAGAAGAAGGGCGGGAAGGGATTGAAGAAAAAACCGGGCAAGGGTTCAAAGCGGTCTCGAGATGAGATGGATGCGGAGGAGGGTTGAGTACCGTGATTGTGCATTCAGGGTTCTGTGCATTCAATGTTTTTGATACAACCAGAAGTATCTTGATTTTACACGAGCGTTGTTATTGAGCGTAGACGTTAGAAATACCCCAATAATGCAATAATGCTGGCAAAGTCCTTCTCATAAGTGGCACCCTTCTATTTAACCTTACGATTTCCCTGAATCTTTTACATTAAGAGTACTTAATGGCACAAAACTATCAATAATATCTATGATTCATTGATAGTTACTGTAGGGAATTTTTTAATGCAAAGATTTACTATTTCCGCATAAGCCTTCTGATATCTCCTTCCTGGGCTGAAAACAATGGCGACTACGGTAGATGATCCATGAGATACTTCTCATGCTTCTTCATTCGCGTCTCACCTCGTTTCCTATCTGGTAGATAGACGCACCGAATATCTACCGGCCCACTCCATAATGGATTGACGCCATCATGACGCTGGAGATATAGGTATCAGAGATACAGCGGACATGGAGAATAGAGAAGTACGCTGAATTCTTAGGTAGACTGCAAAACCTCCTTGACAGCACCAGCATCACGAACAGCGTTCGCCACGCGAGTAGCAAGATCGTCCGCTTCAGATCGGCTCGCGGCTTCTGCATAAACACGGACCGCATCCTCTGTGCCGCTAGCACGTGCGAAACTCCTTCCTTTGTTGTATTGGGATTGGAGAGCGTCAATTTTTGCCTGAAGTCCAGGTGGTGACTCCAGCTTACGCTCGGCATCATAAGCCTTGAATATAGAACGATCAGGGACCTCAACACGAACGAGACGAGAGGGCAGATCCGTATAAGTCCCGAGCCACTCCTTGACGGTCCAGCCCTTGTGGGCAAGGATGACTTCGACAAGGAGCATATCCGATATAGCGTCGCCAACGGCTTGGTTGATCAGGTCAGTAAGACCCCTGAGACATTCCAGAGCATGTTGCTGCGCCGGAGACTGGGGCTCCGTGCTTCTGATAATCTTCAGAGCATTTTCAGAAAAGGTGACCGTGCCGTGACCGTTGGCTTCGAAGTAGACACCAACGTCGAACCGTAGAGCGGCATGGTGAAGATGCTTCACACCAGTATTCGTGCAGACAACTGGAAGTTTAAGCACCTTCTCGACGTAGTCAGTGCTCGAGCCATTTGCATAGGCAGTTTGAATAACACCAATTTTGAGCTTCTGCGCGATGCCAGCACTCCGCGCCAGATCACCGATGAACGAAGCAGCAAGAGTAGCGATACGGTCTCCATCAAGAAGCCTGAAGACGTTTGCTTCATCGATGAAGTAGTAGACCACGCGATCGGCATCGCCATCCAGGGAGGCACAGCGGTCGAGCACAGCTGCCTTGGATGATGGGGGAGCACGCTGCTTCGTCTTCACGTAGTCTGCACCACACTAGACCAAATGAGTCAGTGCGGTCAGCTGAAAAAAAAAATAGAGCATGGGAAGCACTCACCTCGAAGTTTAAGCTGTCAGGATTAATAACATCGTCATTAACGACCTTGATGTCGATGCCGCCTTCTTCGGCACTTGGTAGGTATTTGATCAGCTCCCTGAGTTTGGGGCCGCCGACGCCATTTGCGCAGTCAACGGTAAGAGACCCCTTGATCTTAACACCCTTCGTGACTCTTTTGAAGGCATCTGCAAGCTTTTCGTAATAGCCCTGCTCGGTAGGCTCTCCATATTCATACTGAGTGCCCAAAGTATTCTTGCAGCGGACGATGTAGTGAAGTTGCGGCGTAGTCAAGAATTTCATGTCGAGGAACTCAACCTCGGAGGCAGTGAGGGCAGCATTAAGGACGCCCACGAGACGTGCACCAGAGGCACGGGTATCCCGAGCAAAAACGACACGCGCAGGATTGTCCATCTTGATGTCAATTTCCTTGATGAGTTCATCGTAGACATCCCCGATATTTTCAAGCGGGGCGTTTGCGAGTTTGGTGGCGTATGCTTCCCATTCGGCCTGACAGAGGTGAGCAATCAAATGAAAGTAGGAGATATTACATCAAAACTCACCTCCAGCATTTCACCCTGTAAGTCTCATGCGTCAGCAAGCAATGTCTTTAGTGCTGCTGGGAAGCCAACTTCACCCACCATAGGATCAACCAACTTCACACCATTGTCGTCAGCCGGGTTGTGACTCGCCGTGACCATAACACCAATCCACTGTCCATTGAGCTTTTTAGAACGAAGCCCAGCAAGCAGGCCCACGGCGAAAACCACGGTGTTGAGAAGTTCACTATTTTGGCGTGGTATGCCCTGTCAGAGACAACGAACGGGGGAACAGACGCGTGGAACGCGGTGTTGGTCTGATCGTTCGAGATAACTTACGCCTTCATGCGGAACTACGGCAATCTCCAAGTCAGCCAAGGTCTATTGGCATCCATCAAGGAAGGTACTTACTCCTGCAGTGCCATACTGGAACACCTTCCCCTCCGGCTTGACATATTTCAGAGCTGCCTCCGAGATTGCCTTTCTGACGGCTGGGGACGCCATTTCGGCGTGGATTTGTGCAATACGGGAAGCGTATCTTGTCTCTAAACTGGTGAGGAGTGACGATGTGAGAGAGGTAGGATAGAGGAGAAAGAGCAAACGGACCGACGCAGAGCTGGAGAAAGAACGTTGGGGAGGAGACGATGGCTATGGAAACGTGTGTACTTATTACTCCTAGGGTCAAGAGCAACCTGGGCGGACTCAGGGCTCAGGCGGTGAGGTGGGGGAGGGCGGCCAGCGAGGGCAGAAAGCTCGGCGACTGCGGCGTTGCTCCACTCGGCACGAGGACCGAAGCTTCTACCCCTGTTCTGGCCCCGGGATGGACAGCGAGGGCGTCGGGCCCGTGGCAGAACGGGAACGCTGGGCATGATCTTGGCTGAACTCTCAAGCGAACATGGTGAATCAACGAATATCACTTATATTACAATCCACATATTGGTGCCGGTGGTGGGCAGGTAATCTCACAGGTTCCGTCCAATACTCCAAACATCCGCCCGTAGGAACCCACTAGAGACTACGCTCGATACAGGAAGTTGAGAATTATAACGTAGAGGGAAGAAGACAGACATGGACTAAGCTTTCAACCTTTCCCCAGTAATGTCCTCTTGAGCATCTTTGATCAGGAACCTGACAGAAAGCAACATGGTCAGCTTGACCGTCAAAGGAAAATGAGATCCACGAAGCCACTCACGAATACCACCATGCTGTAGGGACAACTGTCCCCAGGTGCCACAAACTATGCGCATCAATCAATCCGCCCCACGGGGGAAAGTCTAGCAACTCAAGGCTCATGGCCAACATGATCCAAGCGACTATCATTCCGGGCCAGGCAGTCCATGATTTGAGAACCCTCCTGTAACGGGATATGCTGAACCAGGTCCACAGCAGATTCTGGATGATTCCGACCGCTACGTTCGCGGCCATGTTGTAGGTATAATCCCAGGACCAGAAACTCAAATAGCTGACGTGCATGAGGTATAGAGTGATACAAATCATCGTCCAATAACAACACAGACTTGATTTGTATCGCGGGCTCTGTTGATCCAGACGGAATACCCTGATTACTGAGAGGAAAAGCCCGTACATGACGCTCGCACCTGCCGCGAAATAGTCCAGTTTCTCAGTCCAAGGAAGATCTCTTGTGTGGAACAGCATGCTGAAGGTCCAGCTCGCCAACCCACAGTACCCAAAACCGAGGTAGTATTTCCGTAGAGGATAGGAAGCAGGAATTGACTCTCGGACTTTTGCCATGCCCTGATAGTGGGCAAGGAAGTTTAAAAGGGAAAAGAGAACAGAGAATGGTTCCTGCATGCCCATAATTCTACGGAAAGGCCATTTTCCATGGAATTGCACCACAGGGTTGAGCATTGGAGGCTCTCGTGAGACCCTACGATCGGTGATAACATGTTGACAAGTGTAGTCACATTCGGCTGGACAAGTCCATAGCAATAGGCGGAGGTAGAGCGCTATCGAAACAGAACCATAAGCAGCTGATTAACACGAAGTGGGCTGTTTTGAGTAGACTTACGCAGGACTGAGTCCCCATGCTCGCAGTTTTCAGCCTCGCATACCTTCTGAGCGTTAGCTCTGCTCCTTGGAATTATCGGCTACGGGCGGTTACCTTGACACATTCTTTGAACTCGGGAAGTCTATCGCCCAAGGAAGCAGTAGACGGTCCTATTAAAAAAGCAAAGAAAATGAACACGAAAACGCTGCGGAGACTGAGTCTCCCTGCTGTTGGAAGCATCGTGGCCCTAACGACAGCAAGTCAGGTTCCCTGGTGAAGCGCGTAAAGGAGAAGCGCGTTATTACTAGGCGGAGCGGGACGGCATTTCGGACCCAGTCTTGGCATTTTTCTATAAGTAAGACGTAGGTACCCAGTAAGCTAGGAGTAGGTTGCGCTGACTTCCGGAGATCAACGTTCATAATTTGATTCCTGAAAAGGATGTCCCATGTTAATAATGCCTGTCTCCATGATTCGTTACTCACGGGCAGGAAAACCCCTGGGAAGACTTCGAATTAAAGCGTTCTCCGGTTTCCGATAGCTGCCTTCAACGAGGACTTGAGAACTTTTTTTGTAGTATAGAGCCAATAATAGCACATTGTGGTCATATAAACTATTTTCTAAAGGACGGCTGATGTGTCCCATGTTGACACAGCAGCAAGCATTGACACAGGATTAGGTACCTACATTAGGTACCTAGATACCTAAGGTAGCCCTAACCTTACCGTATGAGGGCTCATATAGTCACGTGATTTGATTCTTGATCAGTACTAGCGCCATATACGCCATGACTAGCGTTAGCTGGGGCAGATTTCAAAGGAAACAAAAAAGTCGCTTAAGAGGGTCTCGAGAGCGCTTTTTTCTTCCGCCATCACTTTACCCTCTATTATACATATTTCTTCCCGTCCAGGAACTTTTTCGTCTAGTATATTATCTCCAATCAAGTCATTTTCACTTTAATTTTCAAGACGATCAAAATGAACGGAACTGCAAACAAGCCTACAGTGGAGGCGTCTCGCTGGATCTCTAGCAGCGCCGACAGGATGGTGGGCATGGACCATGCGGAAGTGCGCTATTTCACCAGGTACGATTAAATCTTATCTCTGGTTTAATTATATTACTTCCAAAATCGCTAACATTATCGACAATAGCTATGATCACCATGGTAATTCTTCCTGGGCTCCTCTTGTGTCTAATATTAGCTGACGCTTTGGGCAACCCCGCATAGGCATTCACGAAGAAATGCTTGTGAGTACAAAGCCACCACGCGTTAACCCCGCAGTCTACTAACCAACATATCTCTTTTTTATCCAGAAAGATGATGTCCGCACCAGGTCGTACCGTGATGCCATTTACCAGAACCGCCACCTTTTCAAGGATAAGATCGTTCTCGACGTCGGATGTGGAACCGGCATCCTCAGCATGTATGCTTTATTGTGAAACAAACTTGGAAGAAGTTACACTGATTAATTTGTGACGTCTTAAAGGTTTGCTGTCCGGGCTGGGGCCAAACATGTTATCGGTGTGGACATGTCCTCGATCATCGAGAAGGCGCGCGAAATCGTAGAGGTGAACGGCATGTCAAACAAAATCACTCTGCTTCAAGGAAAGATGGAGGACGTCACCCTTCCATTCCCCAAGGTCGACATTATTGTCTCGGAGTGGATGGGTTATTTCCTCCTCTACGAAAGTATGCTGGATACTGTCCTCTATGCGCGCGACAAATATCTTGCTCCTGGGGGCAAGATCTTTCCGGATAAGGCAACTATCTACTTGGCTGCGATTGAAGATGGTGAATACAAGGAGGAAAAGATCGGATGTTCGTACTCAAATTCCCATGTTGTTGATTGAGTGCTAATTCTTCAGTCTGGGACAATGTCTACGGATTCGATTACAGCCCGATGAAGGAAGTTGCTCTCACTGAGCCGCTTGTTGATACTGTCGAGCTGAAAGCCCTTGTTACCGATCCTTGTCCGGTCCTCACTCTTGACCTTTATACCGTGACTTCGGCCGATCTCTCTTTCAAGGTTCCCTTTTCGCTCACGGCCAAGCGCAGTGACTTTATTCACGCCATTATTGCCTGGTTCGATATTGAATTTACTGCTTGCCACAAGCAGATCCGCTTTTCGACTGGCCCGCACACCAAATACACTCACTGGAAGCAGACAGTCTTCTACCTTCGGGACGTCCTTACCATTGAGGAGGGCGAAGTTGTGACCGGTTTCCTTGAAAATAAACCAAATGAGAAGAACAAGCGCGATCTCGACATAAAGATTTCGTATACCTTCGAGACACAAGACGAAACGCGCTTTTCGGAGGGCACTTTGGAGTACAAAATGTGAGCGTCGCGAGTATTTCTTCAGCAAACTGAATGCTAATGTCTCCAGGTGCTAATTTTATTCCTATCCCTATCCTCTTCGGTTATCCTGTTTTCCTCTCGCTGGGAATAATACAAATCCCCGGACACAAATTTCCTTATTTCACCGTGGGGCAGCATTGCATGGAAAGAGGTATCCGAGCGGACTTTGGGCGGTTGAATGGTTGTATTTTTTTTTCCCCTTTCTTTTGTCTTTGGCGTTCTGGGAGGTAAGGAGATGGAATCATGTGGTGCATGATTTTTTTTTCACGGAGAGATGATTTCCAACGATTTCGAAGCTCCTCGACATATGCAAGTAGATACCCCGAGTCGATGCTGAATCTAACCATCTCCGATATTACCTTCTGTCTCTGATGGATATTCGCGCAATTTTTTCCCTTCGGCTTTGCAGATTTTCTAGTGTGGTAATGCGACGGTCGTGTGCCGCGGCATTCGCCTGCACGAGCATTGTGCCTTTCGGTGTCCGATGAGCCTCGGTCCCTAACTGCGTCGCCCCGCAACTGGATTGCGAGACTCCGCTAAACCCCGTAGTTTTTGTATGACCCACCGACTTCGTCGCCCTTTCATCTTACATTAATAGGCATCCATACTTCTTCCAAGGCTATTTCTAAGTGAATTATATTATTAATTCTTCATATTGTTTCTTCTTCAGGAATCCTCAATTCTCAGTAGGCAAAGGAATTCCGCGATGTCTAGTCCTGGAGCTGGCTTCGAGTTCCCCCGACAGGAAGTTTCTTGGCAGAAACGCGATGTCCTGCTCTTCGCAAACAGCATAGGATGCACGGCTGACGAACTGCATTTCCTCTATGTTCGTCTTATAGATTCGGCATTGTTCTCAATATCTCTCTAACTGGGCTCCCAGGAATTCCATCCTAATTTTGCCGTCTTCCCAACCTATTCAGTGATCCTCCGTAAGCTCCTCAAAGATTGCGCCCCAAGAATATTGCTGTTGCTGGCCATGACTGACCCGTCAGCTTTTAAACTCACGGATCAAGAGGTCATTGACTTCTATGCGCGCCAAAACTCTATCCCAATCCCCGGTGTCCCAAAGTTTGACTACCGCCGTGTGGTTGACGGGCAGCGTAAGGTCACCTTCTTCAAACCTCTCCCGACAACAAGTGCAGGCCGGAAGTTTGAGCTCCGCACCAAGGTTATTGGTGTGTATGATAAGGGAAAGGCTGGTTCCGTAGTTGAGACGGAGCAGTCAATCGTGGACAAAGAAACCGGAGAGGTATACTCGAAAGCCGTAGGAAGTAGCTTCTTTGTTGGGCAGGGCAATTGGGGTGGGCCAAAAGGTGGGTTAACAATAACGGCCCTTTGGTGAAGAAAGTCACTGATCAGTTGCGGCCATTTTTCAGGACCAAGCACCGTGAATTATCCGCCTCCACAGGGAAAGGAGCCAGATGCTATCCATGTAGTCCAGACGACTAAGGAAACAGCTCTTCTTTATCGGTAAGTTTATACCCTCTGACAAGTGGACTTGAAATTAACTGGTTGATGCTGATTCCTTGATGAATAGTCTAAATGGAGACTACAACCCCCTACACGCGACGCCAGAGCCTGGACAGAAGATGGGTTTTGGAGGCACCATCATTCATGGCTTGTACAGCTGGAACACTGCCGCACATGGCCTCCTAAAGGAGCTCGGTGGCAGCGATCCAACGAATCTGAAGGAATTCCAGGCGCGATTCTCGTCGCCTGTAAGACCAGGCGACAAGCTCACCACACAAATGTGGCGGACTGGTAACCTTGAAGACGGGTTCGAAGAGGTCCGTTTTGTCACAAAAAACGACCAGGGCAAGGTTGTGCTGAGCAACGGTCGGGCACTTGTTAAGATCGTCGGGAAGCAGAGCAAGCTATGAGGCGAGTTCCTGAAAAGGGTCAATATCTGTAGCTTTTGCTTTTTCGAGCTTTTTTGGTCTCAAGGTTGCGTCTATGTACGTCGAAATGGTTCGGATGAAACATTGTTTGAATGCAAGAGTCACATACTTTTAGCGATGCTCGCGCGCATTTCTATCATCTCAAGTCGCAGGTTAGCAGGTCAGATCCTAGGAGTTGATACTACGTACATGTGTATCTAGGTAGCCAAGTTTAGGCTAGATCACACCCAACCAAGCGCAACCTAACCATCTACTTTTACCACATACTATACATATATGTATATATTTGTTTGGATAAAAAGGACTCGTAGTATTAGCAGCAGCTTTCTCGGCGGGATCCTTGGACAAGAGAACAAATTGACACGTGATCTTCGCCTTTGGCCCGACGAAACTCCGCGTTCCCAACAGCGTACACCTGAGCGTACACATCTTTCTTGTAAGTACCTTTCAGGCTCCCGGCGCCAGTATGAAGAGCTTCTCTTCATCCGGGGCGGTCCGCCCCTGGAAGTATGTCTGGTAAGGCTCACAATTCATCCATCGAAGGGCCGTGGCTGACACGCTGTGTGATGTCAGCGAGTCGCGAAGTCTCTCTTTCGCTCTCGCGAAGCGAGGGGCTGCTTGGGTACGTAGTATATATAATCCTTCTTTCTCGTGTTGCTAAATACTTTTGCTTATATCCATTGGATGGCCCGCTTAACTTTCTCCAGGTAGCAAGTTGTCGAAATGCTTACTCAACAGGAGCAAGAGCTCCTTTGTCCCAATGTCCGGATATGCGTTTTCGTCGCTACGTGATTTCTACGGCTTTCAGTAGGGCAAATTCAACACTCAGTGAGGCCCAGGCCAACGATCGTAAACCAGCTCCGGAACAGCGCGCTGCAATGACCAGTCGAGTACAGCTGACAGCCGATAGCATTGGCCGGCGGACATAGTAAGTTTTATACCTTTTTTTTTCTCAGAATCGGCAATTAGACGACTGATCTTTCTACCTAGTGGCTCTTTTTGGCTTAGGTTAGGAATTTCTACCATTATGAAAAAAAAATGCAAACACTAAATTCGCTCTCGCAGGGATAACTGTCAATGTTCCAAGTGCATTAACCCGGAAACTAGACAGCGGAGTGTGAATACATTCGCGGTTCGTCATTTTATTCTACACATACCCAGCCAGAATTTTTTGGACTGATACTTTGCTCTAGATACCAGATGACATTAGAGCAGAGAATATTAATTATGGCCCAGAAAATGTGCAAATCCATTGTACGGACCACATGCACCCCATGATCGTCAACGTCTGCTTATAATTCACAGGGTCTGATGGGCATGATGGTATTTATCCGTACAGCTGGCTAGCAACGCACCGGATGCGTAAGGCGTATCCAGCATCTAGAAGATCGTTAACCTTCAGGTGCACTTATTTCCAACCCTGCTATCAAGAATACTGTTTCAACTGACATTTCTACCCAGGCCTTTCGTATCTGTCAAACCTCAGTCTGAATTCCTTCCCACAGTTTCGTATGACCAGGTCATGACCAACGACAAGGGTGTATTAAAATGGCTTGAGCAGATAGTAAGTGGGAACCTTCTCCCCGGGATTAACTGTCGCCATAGAGCAAAGAACTCACTTTAGCCAGCAAAAATGGGGTTTCTGTCTTGTTAAAGGTGTCCCTGTCGACCCCGAATCCACAAAAACTCTCTTGGAGAGAATCGCCTTCATTAGGCATACACATTACGGTATGAATCAAAACCATTTACAGCAGACGTGACCACTCGGGATTAATAAAAGCTAGGTGGATTTTGGGATTTCACGTCCGACCTCACCTTCAAGGACACAGCCTATACATCGGAGTTCCTTGATGCTCACACAGACACCACATATTTCACGGACCCGGCAAGACTTCAGCTGTTCCACCTCTTGTCGCATACGGATGGTGAAGGTGGTTCCAGCTTGCTTGTTGACGGTTTCAAGGCAGCTGCCGTGATGATGAAAGAGAAGCCTTGGAATTGCGAAATTCTGAGCACTTACCCCCAGCCATTCCATTCAAGCGGCAATGAGAATGTCTGCATCCAACCCATTTCACACTTCCCTGTTTTCAACCGTGATCCGATAACACATCGGCTGTACCAGATCCGTTGGAACAATTATGATCGGGCGGCAAAGATGGATTGGGAGGTATGGAAGCAAAGGCAGTGGTATTCCGCTGCAAAACACTGGAATGAAATTATTAGCCGCCCAGAGATGAGAATCTGGACTCAACTTGAACCTGGAACCGCTCTGAGTATGTGTATCTCCTATTTACATTTGTCCTATATTCTTAATTACCAGAGCCGCGCTAACCCTTGACATAGTCTTCGATAACTGGAGGATGCTTCACGGTCGTTCAGAGTTTACCGGAAAGCGGAGGATGTGTGGCGGCTACAGTATGTGTTCTCACTCGATTCCCTTCCCACCTTTTTTGTGGTTTCTTTACACTTCCTTTGGGACGGCGAATTGACTCGATACAGTTAACAACGATGATTTCGTGTCTCGATACCGCCTCTTGAAGTTTGGTCGTGAAAGGGCTCTGAACTACATTGGAAAGACTCCTGACCCTTTGGACATCACCTGGACACGTCAGCCAAGGAAGCGGCGCACGAATGCAGCCTCTTCGGACAGTGGCCCTGTGCAGATATAAGTTGTTGGGCTTAATCTTGACTGTATCTCAGTTAGGCAATTCTTCGTCTCGAGATACTAGCAAGAAAATAAGACTCGCGTAGCCTTCGAAATCAAACTGTACAACAGCATCAAGTGTTGGTCGCTGGTGGCGCATGCCTACCAAGCACCCAAACGATTACTCCAGTACGCGGTAAACTATTATTAGTAAGACGACAGATGTGCTGCCGGAAGCGGCTGCTTCTGATGCTACATCCCTTCAAGAAGGCCTGGCGGATACCCCAGCGAGAGTTCCACAGGATTGAGGATTGAGGTCACTTGCAGTCGCATCACGTGACATCCAGGCAGGGCAGCTTGCGTTTGCTGGCCGGCCCGCCCAGAGCTCGCCGACGGTCGAGCACCTCCATCTCCCCATCGCCAGAGCGCAACATCGCCGCAGTACCGCCAGCTTCACCACCACCACCCCACCTCCACCTGTTTCTCCTGCCTCCCTTTATCTAAGACCCCTCTACCTCATAATCCTTTTCTAACCTCCTCCCACCTTTCAGCGCCCTCATCATGTCCACACTCGAAGAGCTCGACGACCTTGAGCGCGAAGAGAGGGAGAAGAAGGACCGCGGGGACGGCGATGGCAAGAAGCCTGACAGAGATGGAGACGCCGAGATGAAAGATGCAGATGCCGATAAGAAGAAGGAGGAGGATGACGTGCTGGATGAAGAGATTCTCCGATTGAGCACCAGCGATATCATCAAGCGGCGACGGATGCTGGAGAATGAACTGCGCATTATGAAGAGCGAGTTCCAGCGGTTGACACATGAGCAGAACACGATGAAGGAAAAAGTAAAGGATAACCTGGAGAAGATCGAGAACAACAGGTAATACCTTCTTGTCTAGCGTTCTGAGTCCTACAGCCCCTGCCTTGCTGGTGATGAGAGGGTGGTCGGCTTTCCCGGTGATTAATAATGCTGATACGATGGATATGCAGACAACTACCGTATCTTGTCGGCAACGTCGTCGAACTGTTAGACCTCGATGTCGAGGCGGAGGCAGCTGAAGAAGGGGCCAATATCGACCTCGATGCCACCCGGGTTGGCAAATCCGCCGTAATTAAAACTTCCACCCGCCAGACCATCTTCCTCCCTCTCATCGGTCTCGTAGACCACACGAAGCTCAAACCCGGAGATCTCATTGGTGTGAACAAGGATTCATATCTCGTGCTGGACACGCTACCTGCCGAGTATGACAGCCGAGTGAAGGCGATGGAGGTTGACGAAAAGCCGACGGAGAAATATACAGACGTTGGAGGGTTGGACAAGCAGATTGAAGAGCTTGTGGAGGCCATCGTATGGCCGATGAAGGAAGCAGAGCGATTCAAGAAGATCGGCATCAGAGCGCCAAAGGGTGTGTGGCTTCCACATTTTCCTATGTGTCCATCATCGACTGCAGACCGCTGACATTCATCCCAGGTGCCTTGATGTACGGGCCTCCCGGTACAGGCAAGACTCTCCTCGCCCGTGCCTGTGCCGCCCAAACCAACGCCACCTTCCTCAAACTCGCCGGTCCGCAGCTCGTGCAGATGTTCATCGGTGACGGCGCCAAACTGGTCCGGGACTGCTTCGCCCTTGCCAAGGAGAAGGCGCCCTCGATCATTTTCATCGACGAGCTGGACGCCGTCGGCACCAAGCGTTTCGACTCGGAGAAGTCCGGTGACCGTGAAGTGCAGCGGACCATGCTGGAGCTGCTCAATCAGCTGGACGGTTTCGCCTCGGACGACCGTGTCAAGGTGCTCGCGGCCACGAACCGTGTCGATGTCCTCGACCCGGCCCTGCTCCGCTCCGGTCGTCTAGACCGCAAGATCGAATTCCCTCTCCCCAACGAGGAGGCTCGTGCGCAGATCCTGCGCATCCACTCGCGCAAGATGACCGTTGACGAGAACGTCAACTGGGCCGAGCTGGCGCGCAGCACGGACGAGTTTGGCGGTGCCATGCTCAAGGCCGTCTGCGTCGAGGCGGGTATGATCGCGCTGCGCAAGGGCATGAACAAGGTCGGGCACGAGCACTACGTCGATGCGATCGCAGAAGTGCAGGCCAAGAAGAAGGATACGAACATGGGCATCTACGTCTGATGCCCTCCCATGTCGCCACCCTTTTTTTGCTTCCCTTCCTTGTCCTTCACACCTCGTCTCTCGTCACGTACGTAACAAACTGTATCTATCTCAGGTACTACAAAATTCAGTGTGCATGGTATCGTGGAGAGGGAGCAGTCCCCATCCTCATCCCCGCGCACTTCCTCTTATGATCTATCTTTCGATCTTTCCTCTTCTCGGGATAATATCTTGATTGGTTGAACTGAACTAGATGGAGAGAGAGAAAGAAAGAAAAGTCAGGCGTAATGATGAATGATAGGTATTTTTACAATAAACGAACGAACAGACTGTAAAGCTATGAATGAGAATTGTGTCTTTCTATCTATCTATCGATTGATCAATCAATCTGTCTATCGGGGGGCACCGGTGCGCTCCCAGCTTGATCTGTGCATACTGCGACATTGGATTACAGAGGCCCACCCAGCTTCGGTGGATTAGATATCTTATCTCGAGCAATCAGATGAGATAACATTCTTTTTGCGATCAATATCCCATTCCTGTGATTATTATTTGCCTAATAGTACATACTGTACAGAGTTACAGACATACAGAAAGGAAAGAAAGCCTAGCTATGCGCCTGAGAGGTATGTACTGTACAACCGTAGAGAAAGAGCGAGCGAGCAAGCGAGAGAGCGAGACGGAGAAAGAAAAGAGACAACAAAACACCCATATCCAATCCAATCCCAGGGATATCCCAGAACCCGACAGACCCATATCATCCTGTAACCCGTTAAGCAATGTTATGTACAAAGGGAATCAACGGCAAATGCATCAAACGAAGGCCAAAAAAATATGTACAAAAAACCAAAAGCCATCGGACCCATTCACAGAGAGATGCCCCAGATGCTGAATCCCTGAAAATAACAAAAACATTGGGTTTCCTTTTCTCGACCCGAACGAAAATGAAAATGTATGCCATGAGTACCTGCCCCAGCTGAACAAGAATAAGAATCATGTGAAGGGAAAAAGATGTTCCCATAACCGACCGTAAGCCCGACCCCGTGGATATCTCTGGAAATAGCATGTGTTCATGCGATCTGATGTTAATGATTAAAAAAAAGTGTCGAAGGAATGTGCCGTAGTGGATGCGATAGAGGACTAGACTGGGTCCTCCATAGGGGGTATCGCAGGGAAATAATCGAAAACGTGTTTGAAAATTAGAAGAACCGCTTCGGTCCGATAACCTCGACTTGTCCTGGACGCTCACGCTCTGTGTGAAACCACCAGTCCTTGCCGTTCTTATGTCCCTGATTCCAAGAGCCGGTACAGACATCTTTCGCCCAGGGGGGCATGCCTGACGGGAGGAGCATTGGTGTGTTCGGGGTCGTCGGGGTTGCCGGACTCGTGACCGCATTAGAGCGTCCAAGATTGCCCCATCCAGGAAACCACGAGGTGGTAGTCGATGCTGGCGACAGAGGTTCTTCCAAACCAACGGTGCTGCCAGTGCGATTACCAAAGCCGTTGCTGGGACTAACTCCTGAGGAATACGCCAGCGTCTGGTTCGTCGTCAGGAAGTGCCTCCATCCAACCAGGCCACCATCCACATCTGATCCAGGTATATCGGGACGAAGGACAAATCGCGGGATGAACGCATCACTGTTAGGAGTACCGACTCTACCCATATACGCCGGCAGTCTGAACTCGTGGACCTTGATAGGTCCATCGCGCTGCCCGGGAGAAAGATCATCCTTGTGTCCTGCACCAGCAGGGACCAGCACATCAGAGTCGTCCGTATCCAAATCGGACTCGGCGTCATCGCGATCCAGAGCGTTATCTGGAACATAGGAATCGGAGTAATCTGTAATTACTACCTTCGTTCCTGTTTCAGTGTCCTTTGCCGCCATGTCAATGAATGTCTGGGCGCGGATGCGGGCAGAAGTTAGGTTGTTTCCGCCGGGAAGTGCCAGCGGCCGTGTGCTGACACTACCATGGGAGCTTCTAGGCAGGCTGTACCGATCTGCGGGGATCAAGGCCTGGCCGTTGCGAATGGGTTGACACACTGACTGGAGAACTCCAGGGGGGTCGATATCGGACGGTGCACGAAGAGCTTCCAGACGAGGAAACCCTGAACTAAGAATGCTCTGAGCGAGATGGGAGTTTGGGGTGTTGGAATGCCTAGGTGGTTTGATGAAAGGAGCGGAGTCGAGCTTGCTGAGCGCGTTGGCAGGATCTGGACTGGCCACATCCCAGTGCAGGTACTTGAGACTAGATGACGCCAGCAATGGTTGAAATACCATGCTTTCCGATGGCAGGGTTGGGCACGTGCTAGTTTGGACTATGGTAAACCGTTCCAACCTTCCCAGCGACGCCAGGATTTTTGATATCACCAGCAACGACTCGATGTTCTGTTCGATGAGCGTCAAAGACTTGAGGCTCTGAGCCTCTGCCCGAGAAACGTACTGAGCAAGACCCTTGTCGGTGACCCCGCGAAGATTCTCGAAGCGTAGTGATTCCAAAGGCGGCAGGAACAATAGGGTGCGGTCATTAAATGCCTCTGCGGTGAAGGATGAAACACAGAGGTGACGGAGCGAGGGTAGAAGGTTGAACATTCGCAAGAAGATGCCGTGTTGCATCACACCATTCACGCTAAGGGAATGTAACATGAGTGTTTCGAGGTTGGTCCACGATACGTGGTAGTTAAGAAACTCAAAGATTTGGTGTTGCCCGAGAAGCTCCTGAGAAGGGGACTGGCTGCGGGGTCCCTCTGAAGTCTCAGCAACTTCCCCAAAGACCCATGTGTGTTCCTTGAGTTTTTTCCGTGTCGACAAGGCGTACGTCAGGCGATCGAACTCATGGTAGTAGGGAACCGTGAAACCCAGCAGCCTTTCGAGGTTTGGGCACACCATAACGACGGAGGCAACGAGGTCACGATACTCCTGCCACTGGGCGCTCTGCTTGCCCGTCATGACGATCGGGTCCATTTCTGGGACGCGGAGCTCCAGGACAAGATTGGCCAGCAGCTTCCTCTCCCGCAACGTCCGTCTCAGCAACTTCAACCGGCTGCCCCTCTTTAACCGGTACTTCTTGAGTTGCGCCGGAGAATCGTTTCCGAGAATATGGATGCGACTGTACCTGGGACAAGTTCAGCGTCCCCATGTCAACTGGATTCACGTTTTTTGTCCGACTTACAGTTTACCCCTGACAGCCTTCTCCCAGGATCTGCTGGTCAAGGACAGAGCATGCAGGTCCCTCTGAAAACATGTTAAGCATCCGGATTTGTACGCCCCGGTATGCTCCAACTCCAAGTGGCGTAAGATGCAGTCGTACACCTCCTGCGGCAGGCGCTTAAAGATCGGCTCCTTCGGCGCGGGGGCCGGGGTATGGGCCTTGAGCATGCTGTAAGAGAAGTTTGGGAATGACGGGGACGTCGGAGAGTAGATGGTGGGAGCGGTCGACTGGCTGAAGCTGCTCATGCACGAGGAGACGGAGGTCCTGCGGGAGGAAACCGACTCCATTGATACAGAATAGGTGGATCCATGGTAGTTGTGTGAAACATGACTCTGATGCGGGATTGTGCTGCAGGGCATGGAAGCCCTCTCAGGTCTGCTGGCAACGACGCTCATGGTGAATTCGTGCTGTTCATCTGAGGACAGTGAAGAATGGGGCTCAAAAAGGAAAGAAAGATGCTGAAATGAGAGACGTCAATGACGGGGAAGAAACAAAGGAAGGCAAGAGAGTTAACTGTCTTGGGGAGGGAAAGAGAGAGTGTGTGGGAGAAAGAGAGAGAGGGACAGACGGTCAAAGGTAGAGCATCGCCGTCGACCAGAGAGAGGTGCAAGCATCGTCGCAGGCACGCCACTACTTTTAAGGGAGAACGAGATGCAAGGGTAGCAGGGATGGGGCGGCACTCACAAGAGACGATCCCCCCCACAGGCAGGATGATCTGAACCGTGCTGGAAACAGCATGCTGTGGAGGGCGCGGAGGCCTTGTACACCAGGCCAGCCATGACGACAGGGCCGCCCAAAGCAGCATGGGCGCGAGGGCCGGATAAAAGAGGCACACAGTCCACCGTACCACTACTGCCTGGCTGAACCCTGACAATCCTGCCACCACCTGACAGGGAGATGGAAGCAGTCACTGCACTGGTTGAAACTGAGAGACCGTCTGTCTCGATACAAGATCAATGAGACGGAGAGAGCGGACGCCGTGACGGCAGGACGGCCTGCACAGAGAGCGACAGAGAGAGAGAGGAAGAGAGCGTGCACGAGGGGAGCGGTTCGTGGTGCTGTGGAGAATCGGCTAGCCGTTCTGGGTATGGGCAGCGGGCGGGCACCACGGGCTAGCGTCAGGGCCGCCGGCGCTAGGCCGCTTCGGGGGTGCGATGCTCTCGCGCGCCCCTTTTCCTCTCCCTGCCCCTCGTCCGCTATAATTATTCTCGCAGCGTGGTCTCCTTTTCTACCTCGTACAATGGTCTGCAGTAGCCGTGTACCATAGCTCCGTGCATGAGGCAGTGTAATCAACCCCTCGTGCCTTCTACTCCAGACTCTGTATGCTGCATGTTCCAGCATGCAAGCAATCGTGGCAGATCAAACAGCACCAGGATGATCCCGTGTGGAAAGACCAACAGTGTCAGGTGTTGCGTGCCGCGTCCTTGATCGGCTGTCGGCCATGCTTGACGGGCAGCCCCCTCGCGCGCCAATCAGACGCCCGGCCTCGCCGCACCCGTGATAACCCTCGTCACTTACGTCAGGCCGGCCGTGATGCAACGGCGTGCGGAGTTGGGGAGGGATGGTATCAACCACGGAGCCTGCCGGTGCGCTCCGTAGTGCTCAGCTTGAGCCTATTCAGCCACATCTCCTGTCAGGCTGACTTGGCAGATGTTTCTCTCGTAGAGCTTCCGCTCTTGTTCTCAGAGTCCTCTCAGCTCCTTGCAGCTTCAGGAGCTTAATCAGCTCAAGATCCTTCGTTATCTGCGGAGCCATATGGGCCTAAAGCAGAGAAGCAGACTGCAAACCATCATGATATCATCTGATCTGATGTCTCGGACGTCCTCCACTGCAGGTACCGGCTCTAAGCAGCGGCATGGTGTCTCGGTACACGAGAGGAGACATGATGGACCGTGTCACTGGCTGTCGCCACTCCTCTGCGCCGGCGTCCTTCCACCTCCGACCGCACCGCCCAACCAGAGATGAGCGCAGGATCGGAGATGGGTCAGGACTCGACTGTTATTTTGGTCGCCGTGCACGCCTCCAGACGCAAGTCTTTCATGCAAGAGCTCGACAGCGGCTTGTGCTTTGATCAACAGCCCCCTTGGCCAAGTTGGACTTGGCCTTACCTCCAGACGCCCAGACGTTGTCCGTAACGGTCGTTGAACTGTGAGAACTTGCACTTGGCACCTCAGCAAGCATTCCAGAGTCAAATGACAGAAATAACGTCCCCTCAATTCAGATATACTTCGTAGCGCCGGACAATCCTCCACCAGCCTGATTTCTGAGGCAAACGCGGATAGGCAAAATTCAGAAATTCCAAATCAGAGAAAGCAAGACAACCGAACCGTGGAGAGAGAGCTCCTGAAGGTCTTGACTACTCCGTACTCAAAAGGGGATCGTCGCTTTGTTTATCTTAGGCGCTTGACTACCCGGGCCGATTCGCGCTTAGCGCTGGCAGACGCCGATCATATGGGCCCTGGCGTCTGCTCGATTGAGCGCGCTGCAGCAGACGGATCGAGGCGTAAAGTTTCAACAGCGTCGCGCCTCCTCGAAATAACACCCAGTCGTTTTGCTTTCCCTCATTTTGTTTCCCCCCCCCCCCCCTTCGAATGCAGCTTGACAAGGGTCTCGGTGGTTCCTGCAACCCCACTCCAGTTTATGATATCAGCTGGCTCACTCCGTGACCCTCCATAACCGAAGCGCGCCAGCTTGATATATCTAGTACACTACGGAGGACTGATAGCCGGCGAAAAAGGGAGTTTGTTTATGTACTCCCTATCTACCAGGTGACGAATCAACACTCCTTACTCAATGCATTGAAATACTCTGTGGTTGACTTCTAGCTTCTAAGCAGCTCAGGCAGTTTCATAAAGTACTCTGTAACTACTATCACGTGGTAGAGCTCCTATGGACACCCGACAAGCAACCCCGCGACTGCAATTCTGCATCTTCTGCTTAGTACACAGTAGTAACTACGTCACTCCCCTCCTTGTTATCCGCAAGCAGCCGAACACACCAACTTGCTGCTGCGTAAGGAGCAGTATCAAGCCAGTGCTCTTCTCTTAAATATACACAGTACAGAGTACGGTCCCATCCACGGAAAACTACCGAATCGCTGCCTGCCTGCGCCCCTCCCCTCCCTCTCGATAAATCACAATATCAACTTCGATCCGCTAGTTAAAAAGAAAAACAAGGTGTCTGTGCTAATAATAATCAAGTACCCAGTAGTACCTATCTATGATCATGCAGCTGATTCAGCGGACAAGCCTAAACCCTAAAAGGCTCCCAGTAACAGAAGCTATCGACTTAAGAGCGAAAATAGTTCCATTTTAACCTATGCGCCTCCCTACGGTAGTACCATACTACTGATAACCTGTTTTGATTGATTCTCCATCATTCTACGGGTCCTGAATTTGATCCACTCCTGGGGGATCGCCCTTTATGACATCAGTTTGTTTGACCTGGCCCGACTATCTAGGTACTATACCTACTGCGTACTGTGTTAGTATAGATACTGCTAGCTTGGGCTGAACTGAACTGGCCGACCAACCGACCGACTCGGGTCTCAGTTGGAGGGGGATTGATTATCATTTAATCGCCGATGTCGGCTTCTTCGGGTTTTATTTGCGGAGTACGGAGTATGTATGATTGCTTAAAACCAGACCGGATGGACCTGCTGCGAGTTATTTCCAACCCTACTTATCAATATTTCTTACTCAGTGTGTTTACCCATTCCATCCATGGAGTATTTCAGTTTGAGCTCTAGCAGGCAAGTTCTTCAGGTTCTTTCCTTCTCTAATTCCATCTGATATTCCAGAAGTCTTCTAGAAGTCTATTTCATTTTTTTTCTTATATCATCTTATACGGAGTATCTTCTGACATACATGTCCCACCTTCCCCCCCCCCCCCCCCCCCCCCCCCCCCCCCCCCCCCAACCCCCAACCCCTCAACCCCCACTTTTCTACCCGTATAACCATGGCAGGTAAGTACCTGGGTAGGTATAGGTACCTACCGTACCTATCAATATCAATGTCAAGGTACCGTACTGTTTCGTCACCATCACGTGCAGATATAATAATAACTTTTCTTCTCTATTAATACAAAATTCTATTATTGACTCCCAGAAGAAAAGGAACATCCCTGCTCGCAAACAAAAAGGTGGCCTCGACCGATCAAGCTAAGCCGAGCCGGCCCAACCAACCACTTGGTAGCCATTATTGGAACCGTGACTCGTGGGTTTTGCGTGCCGAGGACTGCATGTACTGTACATATACGTACGTACAGAGCGCAGAGCCGTTCCATCGGTAGGTATTTTGTTTTGTCCCTGCCACGCACAAGTATCCATGACATCACCAGGATTCCCGCATGTAGATCCGCCTCGAAAAGGAAAGTTTAAAAGATTACTCGGCGTCCTCGGAAGGACAGATATATGGGAGTATGGAGATTTCTTTGCCAATCCTTTGCCAGGACCGAACAAGCAGCACGTGGAGCTCATGCCACTCACTATGATACAGTGCCCCGAATACTGATCTCAGCAGGAAATCGGGTCAGATTAAATTAAGAATTGATTAGTATTTCATTTTTCTTGCTCTCCATTTACTACCTAGCATAGGCATAACCCAGTCAGCAGCAACCCCTTCTGACGTCTCATGATCGTCAAGGGGTGGACGGGGGCGAGAGCTTTCAAGGATGAACATGACGAGGATCAGAAGCTCGTCAAGCAGTTGCGCATAATGCGAATAGTAGATCACTCAATAATGCGAGGACAAACAAGCGGATATACTCTGGATATGCGTAAGTATCGCGGGTTCCGGCTGTCAACACTACGCTGCAAGTTCCCTCACGACAAACATTCCATAGCAGAAAGCGAGGAAACTGAGAGAGCCGAGTCAACGTATCATAGGAGGACTCAGATGATACTTAAAAAAGGTCGGTCAAGAGAAAGGAAGATGAAAATCACCGATTCCTCTCTGCGCCATCTTCCCAACCGAACGCCCCAAACGGGAAGCAAACCTAGTCTGCTTCTCTCCAGATATTATGTGCCACAGAGCAGCTCTGGCATACATGCCGTCACCCGGGGAAATATACACAGAGAAAGGGTGGCAAACAGTGCACGAAATCTTGCCTGTGGTGGAATAAAAACCTGGAAAATGGGGTACGATGACAACAGCTTAACTTAAAGCAAAAGAGAACAATGCACATTGATAGGTGCAAGCGGAAACTACATTAAGAAAGCGACAAGGGTCCGCTGGAAAGAAAAAAAAAAGTCGGGAGAAGAAAGGAACTGACCCTGGGGACCTTGCAGGCATCCTCCCATCAGGGCTGAAGACAGAAATCGAACACCCCATTTCCGGAGTGTAGAAGGCTTTGTTAGGAGAAGGAAAGTGGGCGAAATATAAACAAGAAAAGCTAAACTTTTTGTTCAGTCATCGCATGCAAGTCCATGGTAATGAAGGGAACTGCCACGGAAAGTGTGTATTGCGTGTGAAATGGAAAGATCTTTTTTAGGGCCCATTGATTCCCAAAGGCATGTACAATAGAGAGTATATGGAAGTGAGACATCCATTATCATGCAAGACATAGTCACATGTCAAAATTATCATCAACGTTGAAAATACCGCTCTCACCAGTTTCACCCCCTCTGAGGACACCGCTCATACGATGATCCACAGAGCTCTCGGCTCGGTGAGACCGGTGCCACGTGTCTTCATCCTTTGTATCTTCTTCCATGTGGTCACTGTGGAAATTCTTGAGATGGTGATCCATGGAGCTCTCATTGACAAATGTAAATCCCTTAAAGTTGGCTTGCATGCCAGGTGACAATGGTGTCGACGCCGGCATTGCCCCATTTGTCAATGCGGCTGCACGATCGTTCAGGGAGGTAGAATGATCCAGAGCTGTCGTAAACTCCGGGTCGAAGTTTGACGTGTCGGTCTCGGACGTCAACTTTGGCTTGAATGGAGGTATGACTTCTTTGCGAGCTAAGGCCTCCCAGTCAATGTCGTGGAAGAAAGGATGCGCCATGAGCTCCCTGGCATCATCTTTCGCCCCGAGTCGATGCTTCGGATTCCGGTTTAGTAGGCCTTTGACGAAATTCCTTCCCTCGGCGCTCAGGGCATCTCGAGGGAACCTAACTTTGCCAAAGGCAATGTTCTTGTACATCTGCTGCGTGTCTTCAGCATAGAATGGGCTCCAACCGCAGCACATCTCGAAGACGAGAACGCCCAGAGACCAGAAATCCACCATCTTGGTATAACCTTGCTCGTCGAGCAGCACCTCCGGTGCAAGATACTCTGTTGTTCCACAAAATGTGTTGGTCGTGTCATTCTTGGTGAGATTCGCCTTTGACAGACCAAAGTCGCAAAGGGCGATATGACCATTAGCGTCAAGCAAAATATTTTCCGGCTTGAGGTCACGATAGACGATGTCATGATCGTGCAGATGCTGCAGCGCCAGGATCAGTTCTGCAATGTAGAATTTCGCCCGTGGTTCTTGAAATCGGCCTTCCTTCTGCAGGTGCCAGAAGAGCTCACCGCCAGACATGTAGTCAGTGACGAGATAGAGATCTGTGGGAGTCTGAAATGAAAACTTGAGCCCGACAATAAACGGAGAAGCCGACATTGCGGTTCGAACGAGAATATTCCGCTCACCCAGAGTATGCGCGACTTCTTTCTTTTGAATAATAACCTTCTTCGACAGAACTTTCATGGCGTAGATGCGCTGCGTGTCCTTCTTCTTGACCTGATAAACTTGACCGAACGTCCCCTTGCCAATAAGTTTGAGGATCTGGAAATCATTCGGCCCGACGTGCTTTCTGTCTGTCTTTTCGAAGTGCATCTCTAGGTGTATCTCTCCGGTGACCTGATTGTCCCCTGCTCCCCGGGCGGTAAGGGGGAACCAGCCCTCCAGACGGCTCTTATCCTCCTTCAGGTTGAGACTAAGCCTGACGTGGCCCAGAAATGCTTCATGGTTGGAGCGGTCGTAAACGGAAACGTCGATCTCAGACTGCTCACCAAGTACATCACTGGAAACCGGTTAGCAGAGTATCGAGTTCGCAATCAGATATCGAAACGTACAATACAGCTTCATGATTCCAATGAGGATCCGTCACTGGCACTTTCCCCTTCTGCTCATGGCTATCAAGCGAGCTGTTGTTGCTGCTCTGTCGGCTCTTCATAGGGATAGCCATAGGTCGTCCCGAGTCACCATCTGTTAACTCCTTCTGCGCTCTCCTTCGCTCTCTTGAGAGCTCCTCCTCGCTTTGAGCTCCCTTCGAAATGTATTCATTCCATTCAAACACGCATACTACGTACGGGTCGAAGCTAGGTCGGAGTCCTCTTGCTTCGGAGATCTTCACCGAAAGCTTCCCTTTCAGTGAACTAACTGGAGGTCCTTCCTGCGACGCTGGAGATCGTGAAGGGAATGCCTCGTTGAGTTTCCCGGTTAGTTCTTCCGTCGTGCCGGCAGTGTCAGCTGACTGTTGATTTGATGGAGCGGAGGCGTTTGACGAGACGCCGGGTCGCTTGTCGGACTCCGCGTTCTCGTTCGACATTGCCCGTGGGGTAAGAGGCGGGGTATTCTTTAGACGCGAGCCGTTGGTCGCGTTTTCAGTTAGCTTCGCTAGGTTCTCAGAAGATTTTGAAATCATTGGCTTTTCATGATCGAACAAGGGTGCTTCCGGTGGGTGTGGCACGTCTGAGGCATCAGGAAGGGATGGGTTAGAGAAGTGAGAGGCAAGGACTGGACCGCTTGAGACACTGGAGACTGGATGTGATGTATGACGCCGTGCTTGAGATTCAGAGGCCTTTCCTGACGAGAGATAATTCTTCAATGCAGTGTAGATGGAACTCATTCCTCCCTTATCTGCACCAGGGGAAGCAGTCTCCGCCTCGTCTTGCTCTTTCTGCAATAATGAAGAAGCAGATGAGTGGGGTGGTGTAGGCAGCAAGCCGGATTGTAAAGTCTCCAGCGACTCCTCTGCTTCTGGCTTCTTGGATCCGTCATCTGGGTAAGCAGATGACTTGGCTTCACACGCCTGGTCACGCTCCATCGTGACGATCGAGCCAGATGATGAGGAATTGGCACCAGAGGCTTTGTCTCCTCGCTGCCTTGCAGGCTGCGCATTTGTATGCATCGACTGAACACTTTCCACAGGGGTTACGGAAGTAGAAAACTGTGCTTTGAGAGAACAGTGCTTAGAACCGGAAGAACCAACCTGTGGAAAAAAGCTATGCATTATCGACGGTAAACGCTTGTCCGCCGGGTCAGGTTGCGGAGTAGCAATCCCGGATGGCGTCGAGCCATTCGAACCGATTTGATCTTGATTGTCATCCTCTTGCGAGCCCGTACTAATCGATCCGTTAGCCTGATAAAATCGATATCACGGTCGATCTGTTGAAGAGGTATTGAGTGGAATAGATGACAGTCATGGAAGATCTGGGTTATTAACAGAGCAGGAGTAATAATCCATCCTTGCTCACACAAAAAGGGTAAACATGAAAGTTGGGGAGAAAAAGTGTGGTCAGGATCCCTAGAAGCAAGTTGACAATTCGCCCCGCAAATGAACAGTCACATGCGACTGAAGATATGCAGGGGTTGTTGTCGCATACTGGATGTGGTGGATAGACAGCTGTGCGAATAACAAGCCAACTGAGCTCAGCTCAGGGCAGCGCGCAGCTCTGGGATCCTCTTGGTCATGGAAGGGTCAAGCTGTGAAGAGATTCAATAGAAACTTTGGTAGACAAAGAATCCAGACCGAGTAGAAGTTGAGGATTGGCGTCGTCGTGCAGATATGCCAGCAATATGAGAAGTCTGACTCACTTCTGGAGCATGGCCTGCCTCGTCAACTCAGCGTCCGAGTGCGGATTTACTCCGCTCTGTGCAGCCATGATTCCTTTCCCATCCGACAAAGTCCCTCCTAGCGCGGCTGACCTCGATGCGACCCGTCACCACAGCGTGTATCAACTTGCGACGTTGCGGAATGGACGTAAGCTGTGGTGGTTGAAGGAGGAGGTTGTGGGAGTGGAGAGAGCGGACGATGGGACCGTGACGCTGTTGGTGTTGATGAGCTAGACAAGTGTGCGATTGCTGGAAATCTAGCGTGGCGGACCGGGGCGCCGTCGGCTTCGGGTTTGGCCTCAATCAGGATTGGGCTGCGGAGAGGTTCAAGAGATCTGGTATCGAAACGGGTAAAGGCCAGGGTATTGGGATGGCAACAGCGCGTTTTAGAGACGCTGAGCCTGGTGGTCGTGGTGCTGTAGTGACTCTGGGTGCTGAGCTAACCTAGCGCGAGCGCGCCCTCCGGGAAGATGGCGACGCCTTGGAGAGCGGGCTGCGGAAGTTCATAGGACAGGGAACGTAGACCTCAAGAAGCACAGGTGGACGGGCCACGATGGCCGCGGGGAGGTGTTGAGGAGCTGGAGGACGCACGAGCTGGTCCACCTGTGAGATCTCTGTCCTGCCTGGGGGGATGGGGAAGGATAGTTGGAGAGGGCAAACAGTTTGGTGGACGAGGACCTGCAAGCGTTCACAGGTTCCGATGCATCAGCGAGAGGCAAAAGCGCAAAAGCCGCAGCCCGGGTGGAGATGGCGGCGCAGACGAGGGGTTTGTGCCGCTATCAGCAGCGCCAGCCACGGAGCACTCCGTGCATGAGGGGCTCAAGTACCGACGTGTACCGTCCCCAGAGAGGTACATCCGCAAGGGCAACTTCAGGTTCAACGCCCTCAGCTGGTTGCTTCTGCTTGCCCTTCTCCTCGTGGCTCTTAAGACTCCCTTCCCCTCCAATTGTTATCTTGTCGCTCTCCTCACGAGGCCGCTTCTGTTGGCGTGGGTACCGGTACCCGTGTGGTGGGGTACGTCCAGCTACCGTCATTACCACCACCACCACCACCACCACCATTCCCCTCTCAGCTTGCTGTTGGCAGAGAGAAACTTAATATTCTAGAAGAGAAACGGATCTCGATTTTCTTCTGTCTTTTTTGTTTTTTTCTAATGTCTCTGAGATTATTTGTTCTCTCCCATGTTCCACTTAACCTCTTTCTCTCTAGCGTCGCTCCATTGCCTCCTTCGAGCACAGGTAGTTCCCAGTCCATATCTAACCCTTATGCGGGAGTACGCTTCTCATGGCCCGAGCTCGAATGCCCTGCAGCAGGCATTGGCTTCCGATTTGTTCTCGCAGGGCCCCCTGTCGTCCAGATCTTTCAGTCTACAAGCGCAGACGACCTGGGGTTTGCGGCCGAAGAATCATCTCATCGTCCGGGATACGTCGTTCCCAACAATAACCCGACATCTTCTGAGCAGGCCTGCAGGTTGAGGTCTTGATGGATGAAATGTGAGCTCAAATCTACGGTGTGTTGGGGGGGGGGGTTGAGCGGGTATTATAGGCGCTGCTCTATAATGAAAAATGGGTAGTAGTAGCTTGCTTTTCTACCGTCCTATATGACACGATTACGGATAGTAAGCACTTTCTCTGGTTGAAATCCTAGATCTCGGGCTTCTGCGCAGGCAGTTCCCGTCACAATATTTTGCCTCTTTCGCCTGTCGACAGCGCGGCAAGAATACCTAGGGGTCTCCAAGACATGTTTTGCGATTATGAATTTTCAATCCCAAGATACTCTTAGCTGACTGATACGAGATCTTATTCAACAGGGCGAGGAATTACAAATTTACCTCCCTAGAATTCCCACAGCTTAGACCAACGTCATTAGCAAGTGTTGATGGCGGTGTACTGCAGTCAGTAGCCCTTCGGATGCAAGGTGGCAGGCCCAGCCCTGGAGAATAAGCTGAGGGGCCGTTTAGGGCACCGCAATGGTAACTAGGAAAAATACTCCGTTCAGTGCATCTGGGCCACTATGAGAAGCGGTGTGGAATTTAGAACAGGGCATCATAACCCGCATTGGGATTATCTCCGCAGTAGTTATTAAAGTGTGATGTTGATTGTAGGATTGGAGTCTCACCCATGGACATGTGAGAACCATGTTATTCGCATGTGCGGCCGCCAAGGTTGGCTAGGTTAGTAACCGCTTGCTCCCGCCTTCCAAGGTTGGAGGTTTGAGGCCTGCAAACAGTGAGAGATTATTCCAATAGACATTATTGCAGTAGACCACGAGTGCGGAGTCGGACAGATACTTTTGAGGTAGGATAATTCGTTGCATCGGACTGTTGGCTTGAGCTGCGAAGAAACATGCAGCTCAACCCTTGTGACCTTACATGTCCAAAATCATGGTTTTCAGCTAACGATTTACGATTATTAGGGGGGAAACCAACCTCGAACAGCGGTTCAATCCAATTTTCCAATTCCAACCCGAGAGATAGAGCGAACCGGAGCAAGGGCGAATGACGTAGTCGATGCTTGCTTACTACGTAATAATTACCGGTTCCACCCGGGTCACTGTGACTTAGTCACGCTTTTCCCCATTCGTCCTTTAGTCTGTGCCCACAGGGCAGAGGCAGCGGACCGTGGGCCCGTAGAGCTTTGGGATGAGGGGGTGGATAGGGCTCGCAGCCTAGGGCTTAGGGCTCAGGGCTATACCTAGAGCACGTGGCGCCGTTATTCGCCGCTAGATCACGTGAGCAGCTTTATGTCCCGGGAAAAAGTATCTCCGAAAGGCCTTCGCGACTCGCGACCGCTGTAGAAGGCGAAGCCCCAGGGGCGCAGCTAGATGTTTAATCTCGAGCTTCAAGCCTATCCATTATCACCCGGTCTGGAGCGGCGCCAACATGGCACGGAAGCCCAGGGCAGCTGCCCAGGCAGCTGCACAGTCCATGAGTTCGTGTTATACCCAGCGTGAGGTGCTGCAGCAACAATATGCTGACTACCTATCTCCAGAGACTGCCACTGCTCCTCCCAGCTTGCCCGACGCTTCAGATGAGGAGATGGCCGACGCACCTCCGTCGAGGGAATCCCCCGCCCCCGATGACCAGGGAGATGCCGCGGACGATGATCCTGAAGTTGAACCGCAACCGGAAGCCGATCAGGAAGAAGAGGCTGCAGCGACACCTGCCCAGGAATCCGATCCGCCATCGCGATCGAATACGCCTCAACGCACTGGCGGCAGGACCTCTGCCATCCCGCGCAAACGCCGCATTGGCCGTCCGCCGAAGAACAAGCCACCAGACTGGGATGCGCCTGAAGAGGGCGCCACCCAGTCCCAAACCAGTACCAGTACACCTGTCAAGAGAAGACGTGGACGTCCGGCTGCCAGCGGTGGGCGATGGGGGCGGAACAGAGGGGGACCGTCCCATGTCACTCAGGTCCCGATCGACAAGGAAGGAAATATGATGGATGTCATCGATGACGAAGTCGCGCTTCCTGAAGATCCCGAGGGTGAGACGAAGGTAGACAAGATGGGAAATCTCTTGGGTGGCAGAGAATACCGAGTCCGTACGTTCACCATCCTCAACCGAGGCGAGAGGCAGTATATGCTGTCAACAGAGCCTGCGCGTTGTATCGGGTTCCGAGACTCGTATCTTTTCTTCCAGAAACACAAGATGCTTTACAAGATTATTATCGACGAAGATGAGAAGCGTGACCTGATTGAGAGAGAGATCATCCCCCACTCCTACAAGGGACGAGCCATTGGTGTGGTCACCGCAAGATCGGTTTTTAGGGAGTTTGGTGCAAAGATCGTTATTGGTGGCAGGAAAGTTATCGACGACTACTATGCACAGGCGGCCAGAGATCGTGGAGATGTCGAGGGCGAACTCGCTGTTCCAGAGGACAAACTGCCTCCTCCCGGCGAGCCGTACAACAAAAATCAATATGTAGCATGGCACGGTGCGAGCAGTGTCTATCACTCCGGGGCTCCTTCCGTTCCTATGGCCGGCAAGATCGTGGATCCGAAGAAGCGAAAAGTGACCGTAACTGGCGACAACTGGATGATCGAGCATGCCAGGGAGGCCAGGTGAGTCTCCATTCTTTGATATTTTTTTTTTCGGTTTCCGATGTGGGAAAAGCAATTACTAACGTTCCTCTCCAGCCGCTTCAACTCATCCATTCTCAGTGCCCGTCGCGAAAATCTCGAGGGTGTATATGACATTCACACCAATGTTATGCAATATCCCAAGATCATGCAGCCCACCCATGCACGCTGGGAGCGCTTACCACCGTCTGACCCCGGACTCACAAGCAAGCTTACGAAGGGTATGTCCACTTTACGTCTGACAAATGGTACCAGTGATGGAGAACCCACCACAAATGGCGACGTGCACGACGTGCCATCTTCCAAGGAAGGCAAGGGTGCTACCAGTGCCCATTCGACAATTTTCCCCGCGGTCCCCTCTGTCTTTACCCGCCGCTTTGCCATCCACGATGTCCACTATGAATCACCACCATTCTCCAATCTCGGTGTCCCCGGACCCGATGGCGATGTCCATGACCTCGGAACCAATGGCGTTCTCAGCATGGTGGATCCGCTGCACCCGGAGTTCGTGAACGCGGACATCCTGTCTGAATTACCACCTGACTGCAAAGAGGCCCTTCTCAAGGCTGCTGAGCACGAATGGGCATGGAAGTCCAAGTGGCGTAGCGAGGCGGTCGACGGTGCCAGGACGGCTCCTCTCAAGAGCTATGCTTGGTACCCATAATACCTTTAGCGGTTTGAAGAGAAGAAGGAAATGGGGCTACAGAAGCGATGGCCTGTCTCTCATGGGTCCGGTAGTCAGGAAATGCTGGGACATCTGAACTGGGCCGAGAAAGAAAGTTTCCTTTTCTACTGGCATTGATATCTCTGTGTTTGTGGTGTTTTCTAGAAAAGTTTTTTTTTCATTACATGTACCATGGTGTTTTTTGATGAGGTGTCTCCGGAGTGGGCGGTCTCTTTGGGTTCATTGGGGGGGTGCCATGCATATCTGTCACTACGCTATGTCTTGAAAGAGCCTACTTTTTTTCGCTTTGAAAGAAATACTACAATATGACCGGGAGCTTATACCTGGCTAGGTTTGGTTCGATTGGCGTTATTGTCTCTTTCATTCCTTTCCTTCGTTCTCTAACACCGCCTTCGCAGGGGAAGAGAAGGCCAAATGCTTTACCTTGTACTAGCCACGCAGTAGATGGGATAACATTACACTATTATTATGTATGCTTAGTATTTGTAGCAGCAGTAGTCTGGCTCTTATCATTGATTCAGAGAGGAAATTTTTGGACACGGCGAGAGGAGTAGTTAATTGCGAACGAGATTTGTTGTATTCGACGGGACCTCGTGGTATGGATTTCCCGGGTGGTTTTAATAAGTGATTGCAAGTTGACAGGGAATGTATGTGTCCATGACAGCAGGATTGTGAGCCTTGGGCTTCACGTAAAGTGGTCAAGACAAGCATGATGAGAACTAGAACTTTGAGTGAGGAGAGAGGGGGTCATGGAAGTGATCTCGCCTGCAAAAAGCCCAAGACAACGCCAGTTGAAAGGAAAAATCCAAACAGATAAAATCCGTCATTAGATGGCTACAATATAGTTTGTTCCATCGACCTCGTGCGGTCAGTCATTGCAAATTGTTGTCCACTGCTCTGGCCGTTGATTACATTGCATACGGCACGGATCTCGGTGATAAGATACTTTTTGTTTACAAGTAAGGCAGACAAAATTTGACAACATGATAGCTTCTAGGAATGATGCCGAAGCCTGCTCTGGACGGGAACAGGAAACATATCCGTCTCAATGTGGTAGTAGTATAATAGTAAAGGGCGTTACGAGGGACAAGCCGGAGTGATGTACTGTGTTCCCTCGCAAATAAGTAGATACAGAGTACGCCGTGCTCATAAGTATGGCAAGCGAAAGAAAGCATTTCATGAACAATAACAGCCACCCTGCATAACAGGGAAATAACTCGAACACGGTTGAAAAGAAATTCGTCTGTTGTTTAAGCTGAAACGAACGCCTGGGCACGGATACCCCGCTTCGAAGAGGACGGACCGTACAACACTTCGTACTCTTATGTCTGTGCGACAGAGCACTCACTGGGGAAACTTCGGCTTGTTGGGTTAGTAGAAATAATGGCCATATCTCACGAAGGACCCAAGACAGGTGCTAAATGAGCTCCTCCGAGCCACAAAAAGATATAGAGTACGGGGCCCTGCAGAGAGGGACACGTGCCGACTCGTATTCGAGTCTGTAGCAGCCCACACCGGAGGAATTTTCATTGCATCAGACGTGGAGCCTCTTTGTCGACATGCAAGTACTGTGTAAGTCGTGCAGAAAGCGATGTTTCTGTCAGGAAGGGCCAGACGACCTTCGTATCCGGCTCTTAACTCCGCAATTAATGCCGTCCGGGTTTCCCCAGCGAGGAGGGGTTATGTCCGCTTGAAAAGGAAAAACAAGAATAAAAAGACGAAAAGAAACCGCGTGGTTAGTAGTAGAAAAAAAAATTTCTACCGAACCTCGGAGAACAAACAAGAGCCGTCTCCATCTCCATCCCATCCCGTCTCGTCCTTATGCATGATTACCGCAAGTTTCCTCTTGGTCTCCTCTTGGACAGAGGGGACGATGAGAGCGAGATATCAAATCGGAAGAAACGCGACTGCGGTCCGTCCCGAAGTGGAAATCGTCGCAAAGCAACGTGGACGGCGGGATGGGCGGGACCCATTTTCCTAGGTATGCACTCCTCTTAAAAGACTTTTCGAGGCCTGCGGGGTTGGTGGATCTCGGACAGCAAAATCGCTCACCGGGGAAAGTCTCTGGACGACCCCTCCATAAGTGTTGTCAATGAGTCAATAATAATAATATCCCTCGATTTGAGGAGCGCATAAAGATAAAGACCTTTTTTAAAACGCTCCGATGTCATCGCTGTCTTTTCTGTCTAGTGTCGCCGTCGCCGGGCTGCCCGCTACGTCTGCTATTCTGCGCGGGCCGACGGATAGTAATTCTGTACTCCGTACAATGCTATGCTAACTCGCATAGGATCTTCTCTCGTAAGAGACAAGACGTAGCGGGCGGGGTACGGGGAAGGGATGTGTCCACACCATTTAGAGATTCTGTCATGTTCTCTCGTGGATATTCAAGTCGAAAGTAAATATGTATCCCTATCCAGCATTTAGATTTGGTCTGAACCTATCAGGCGCTCGTGTGAGTTCCAGCTTTAAACATGCAGCCCTGCCGGCTGTCATCTGGCCACACAATTACGATAGACAGCGTGGCGTCTTTCTAGGGGGCAAAGCCTATCTGCCCTCTACGACCGCTGGCAGCTGGCTAAGCGACGGGTGGTGGTGGTGGTGGGACAATATGTTCCTGAACGCAGGCGGCGGGATATCTCAAGGGCCACCAACCAAATCGAAGCAGCGTGATGGCCACAAGCGAAGTCGGCAACCCATCAGGCCTCTCTCTCTATTATTACCGCTGGATAAGTAGATGCAGGGACACGTTTGATAGGGTCGAACAACCAGCCACGGATGACGTTCACTTGAACACTGACGCTTGGTCTCATTGCTACAGGGAGATGACAGACCAGCGCCCAGCAGCATAAGTGGAAGCTCGGTGACCTGTAAGATTTGGTTGATTATCGCACCGGAGGCGGCGGTGTTAGAAACGACAGGAATGTTCCAGGTCAGCCAGACAAACCAGTCAAGGCGACCATCTGCGCCAGCAAGACCAAGTAGTGGCGGATGAAGTAGTAGTAGTGAGCTTGAGCGATCGGGCCGCCAGGTAGCATGCAGCACGCAGTATCTGACAGAAGACCACGGAGTGCAAATGCTCTATTGGATTCGTCAACATTCACAGCTGAGCCCTGCAGAGAGTAGAGTCATTCTTCACTGATGGTTTATGTATCCAGACCAGGTCCTGAACAAAAAGCACCACATCTCTAAAATGGTACGAAGCAGGTTTCAGGACGATATTTCAGGTATGTTGTCGCTCCGAAAGATGCACCGAGCTGACCGCTCCGAGAAAAGGCGTATGCAGTATTACACCCACGCGCGTCCAGGGCTCTGCGGTTGCCACCGGCAACACAGTCAAGAATGCAATCTATATCCCCGTTGCGGACGCTCAGCAGTCCACGATGACCCACAGGGTTTCCCTTTCTGTGCTCTTATGCCACGAGGAATCGTCGAGGATAGGCCAGGGTCCGACAGCAGCAGTCGGCGACTCAGCACGGTCCTGATTCGCGCCGTACCCACGCTGTCTTGCCCTGGAGAGTACGGCGATCGACGAGTGGTCAGCCCCTTGAGCCCGCGGACGGGAGGCCAACCCTCGCTACCGGCCGTTTGGGCGATGATCCGAGATCTTGTGAAGAACGTTGAAACAAACCTGCGTCCCCGATAATAATAAATGATAATTTCAACAACCGTGACACACTGACAATTCACATGGCAGACACGACATTTGTTAGCCAGTTAGAATGCCTGGTAAGAGGATGCACCGGCATCCATCTTCACCGCCTGATATGCTGGTGGTCGACTAAGTATCGCATCGCTCCTGTGCTGGATATCTTTTTTTTGTTACCTACTGCAGACTGATCCCGTGGAGGAAACACCAATACCCTCCGTGATCGCAGATCATGGATGATTTAGAGTTCATCAAGTACCACTTCTGCCATTGGACTGATGTCCTATCCACGGAGATCTTCCCTTCGAGGGGTGTAAATAATGTATGATCTGCGGTGGTTATGCAACTCTGCATCATCCTGGTTTTGCAGTTGAGTAACTAGCACACGTTCCTCCGCAAGGCTTCAGTGAAGCAGTGTCAAGCTCCTGCAAGCAAACCAGGCCGACTTTGCTCGACCAGCTGTACAGAGGACGCAAGGCATATGCAGTAGAGAGGTTCGTATCAGACTGCCACGAAGAAGTGCCGGAAGGGTGGAAATAAGCGGCGTGGAGAGGAGGAAAGATAATATTATCAGCATGCGCGTAGCAGGTGGGCACCAGTATTCACCAGTATCATCGTTCTGTACTCAAGTTTCGACTGCTTTACCATTATGGAGAGAGCTGGAGAAAGCCTCCTCCGCTTTCAGATCTAGATACGGAGAATAATCACCTTCCATGACAGAGGATAGCTCCAGTCTTACCCCACCTGGGCAGCGGACAGCGCATTCGAAGAGTCGCAGTTTCTCTCTTTCAAAATTCCTTGGGAATACGGAGTTTCAAGTCGGGAGACTGCTGCTCATCCTGCAGTAGTGTAGTAGTGGTCCTGTCGTACTCGCCAGCAGACTGCTACGCCGACCACGGCACGCGCGTTCTGAATTTTTTTTTCCCTGCTGGGCCCGCGAGCCGTCTGGCGGACGAATCCTGTTGGGCATAGGAAGCGACTCCATCGCGGCAGCGGTCCTTGATCTCCGGAAGGGGTAGACAGTCCGAGAGTCGAGACTACGAGGGGTGCCTAGACAACTAACTTTTGATTAATTAAAGAACTGGGCGGGATGGTGTGTGTGGACGAAGTCGCAGTCAGCGTGTGCCAGGTAGCGGAGCCATGACTGGAGTATGACTCTCCTGTGTGACCGCGACTTTGCATCACCCGCGCCCGTCCCCCTTCCTGGCGCCTCTCCGCCTGGCCTCTCGTCTTCTCTCCCTCCCGCTTCTACCGCCCTTTGCCCGCGTCCGCCGCGTCGTGGTTGACGTCTGTCGCTGCGGTGGTTTCTCTGGCCCTTGTCATACCGCTCAAGCGTGTCAGACGCTCTCGAGACCTTCAAAAAGAGCCAGACCAGACGGCCAACGGCCCAGCTTTTCTCTCCAGCGTCTTCGCGTCCGGGTCCTGCCTGGTGGCGCAGGTCGCGAGGCGTGAGCCAGTCATCGTCCCTCGCAGTCCTGCTCTCCCCGACCGGCCGCAACCGCGTGCCTAGGAACAGTCAAATTGAATCCCTGAGGCTTCAGGCGTTCCTGCCGGCCTCTGCCACGCCTTGGGCGGATTGTGGGTATCCTACGGTGATTTGACTTTGGTACGCGGGCCCTTTTTTTTTTCGTTTTCGCCATTCTCTCGCCCGTTTCTCCCGACCGTTCCCTTCGTGGAGTCGCCCAGCGGTCCAGGTTCCAGCCCCAGCCCCAGCCGCAGTTGACCTCGTCCTGGTTTTTTTTTTCTGCGGCGCTCCTGACTCGTCCCCGGGCCACCCACAGGCAACGGCACCAGGCCTAGTTCGGCGCCAGACACCGCACACCATCGCCTCCTAGAGAGAACAGAGATCATCAACACCTCAACACTGGGACGACCTTCCTCCGTCCTCCACCCTCCACCCTCCTCCTCTGCCTCCATCCCTCTCTCCTCCCGTCCATCCGGATCCTCCAGCCAACGAGCTTTTCACTAAGTGTCGTTGTGCGTTCGGTCGCACTCGTCAACCTCCTCGTTTTCCATCCGAGGAATCTGGCTTGTCCCCTTGGACTCGTTTCCGCCGTTTCTCTTCGGTCTTCCCTTCACCGTCTCCGACCCGTAACGATCCGGTATTGACCGTCAGCGCGGCTCCTTCTGGGCGTCCTGAATCGGCAGTCCTCTCCTCTCCAGCTATCCTTCCATCGTCACGGTTTCCTTTTTTCTTTTCGGACCGTCTTGTTGCTCTTGACGAACCTCCCTCGATGTCACTCTACTAGAGAGTCTCTTGCACGCAACACACAGAGCCGCGGCTCGTTGAGCAACGCTCACCAGCCCGGGACGTGGCGGAAGTGTAGACGGTCCGTATACCACTTCTCTTCTTGACAAGACTGCTTCTCATGCTGACTGGAATCTGCTACAGCGTCTAGCCGTCTACCTTCCCGTCCTGAACGGGCAACTCCATCATCATGCCGTCCTTTTTTGCTCCGAGCCTCCACGGCCTTCCTACTCCTCCATACGTCAACGGTGGCAGCAGGATGGACGCTGATCAGCGTTTTTACGTCACGGAGCACTCCGCCTTCCCTCCGCGGTACCCCCAGAGCGGCTGTGAATTCATCGAGCAGTATTCAGCCTGCTATGCTAAACCGGGTGCGATGAACGTCCACCCGCAGGCGATTCATCCGATGCGCAACGGCAGGGAGCTTGCGGCAGCACAGACGATGCAGGCTCATCAGGGTGCGCCCCAGGCCTTGTTCGGCCCTCTGGCGGCCGCTCCCGTGTTGCCCCCCATCAGGCCCAGCGTCCAGCTGCCGTCAATGGATAGTGCTATCCCACCCCAGTACCGCCGGCAGGAGCTGCTCATGCAACCCGAACAGCAACCCAAGGAGGAGAAGGCAACGGGTGGAGTTGCGGCTCATTTGGACTATGAGATGGACCAGATGACAGATTTCGTGGCCGAAATGGCCCAGGGAATGTATGCTTTGTACATCACCAAGATCAACCTTGCAGATATTGACTTAGTTCGAAGCGTATACCCAGGGACACCGGTGCCGCCGCAGTTTCGCAAATACGTTTCCCAGATCTTGTCATCTACCCGTCTCCCGAGTTCAACGATCCTCTTAGGTCTCTACTACCTGGCAACAAGGATGCGGATGCTCTCGTCTGCTGGAATCTATGCTTCGGGAAGTGGCCAGGTGTATCGTATGCTCACGATTGCGCTACTTCTGGGCAGCAAATTCCTCGACGACAACACCTTCCAGAATAGGTCGTGGGCCGAAGTCAGCAACATCCCTGTTGCTGAACTGAACGCAATGGAGCTCGACTGGCTCTTTGCATTTGACTGGAAGCTCCATGAGCGCATCCACAACAAGCAGGATGGGTTCGCGACCTGGCGGTCTCACTGGGAGAACTGGCGTGCCAAGGCTGCTGCGAGGGCCAGCGAATCCCGTCACAAATTGGCGCCAATCGATACGAACATCCCGAGACAGCATGTTGTATCGAAGCCTCTGCTCTCTCCCGAAGGCCCCATTCCGCCACAATACCAGAGGGGCGTCCACTTTGACAACACGTGGCTCAACCCTGCTGCTTCCGAGTATTCGCCTCCCTCCGCTCCTCACAGTGGCCCGAACACGCCGGATTACTACACCATCGGGCCGTGGGGTTACGCGAACCCAACGCCGCCGTACTCTCGTGCCTGGGTCCCTCCCCATCAGCAGTATATTTCACAGCCGGCTCCACGGTCGCAGCCGCCGTCCTACCACCAGACTCCGTCGTATTCTTTGCCCTTTGCGCAAAGTATATGGACCGGCCATGGTTCATCGTGTGGTTGTCTGTACTGTGCCAAACATCATGAACATTACGTGTGTGCCAATGCATTTGGCGCCATACAGCCCGTCGTTGCTGGCTAGTTGCAGCCAAACCTGCACCTAGTTGCACCCGCTTATCACGTTGGTCCTTACTCATTTGCGGTCGGATATCGAATCCATCGCCTTAGATTATTTTTGCGATTTCAGTGATGTCTTCCTTCTGCAATGATGCCGCGCCAAGTCCTCGCCACGACTTCATATTCTCGTTCACTGTACTTGGTTTGATCCTTCGGCATATCTCCGTCTTCACCGCCTAAAAAAGTAATTCTGTTTCCCTCGAATCAGTTTCGGAAAGCCAAGCCAAACAAAAAGTCAGCAGCGACGCGAACGAGCTTGTATGGTTCTTCCAAGTTCGCGGTGCTGGATTCTGCGTCTCTCTTCGATCTGCCCCCTTTCTATTACAATACGAATCCGTTTCAATGGAGGGTTTGCAATATCATCGTGTCACTCGAATGACCCCGAGGTCCTCACAGTTGGCACCGATCCTCGGAGAAAGCGCAGTCATGACGGTTCATGATCTTTACTATGCAATTTGTCGTCTGTTCACATCTCCTTTTTCGACGCTATTCTCAGTTGTGCTTTTGGCATTTGTTTGGCGAGTATTACCCATAGATCATTTCCCTTGGTTTTGTTTTTCAGATCGGTACATTTCCAACAGATTCACAGCGTTCAATTTTCGTTTTCGGTCAGATTGAGGGTTAATGGCATGCACAAACCGGGGAGGGTCTTTTCTTTACTTTCTTTCTTTCTTTTTTTTTTTTTTTTTTTTTTTTTTTTTTCGTCGGCTCCTTGATTGGTATTCTGCAGGACTTTTCGATTATTCGCCTCCCGGTCCAGCGTGCTACCTGCTGTACATGTCAGGTGGCGTCCCTCGGTGCCCTTTCAGTCAGCCCCGTGCACTGTGCGAACATCAGAGTGAAACACTTCACATTGTGGCTTTTTTTTCCCCCACACTCCCCTTTTTCCTTCGCCGCCGGCCCTTAAACATTAGGTTGATCTTCTCAACTCATTATGTTTGACCGTCATTGATGACATGGTTTTATTCTCAACACAGAAAGTGATGCCCCATAAACAACCCCCCTTTTCAAGTCCTTCTTACAATCGTGACAGGTTTTGACAGATTTTCTCTCACCAATTTGGTGTAAGTAAATTTACACAGGTATATCCTGCTTCCTTAGCTTCCGCCCTCCAGCTGCGAGGCATAGAAGCCTTTATTGAAAATTGAATCCAATGAAAATGGACGACAAAAAAAACATCGCTCCTTTGTACCTCTTGTCGCTGTTAATATACTCGATTCTCGCTATGTATTATACAGTGTTTTGTTAAGCGCGGATTAGGGTGTCTGAATGAAGGTGATAATTCTTTTGGATCTGTCATTGGATCTTGTTCCCGCTCGGAGTTCTGAGCCTGCCTACGGCTCCAAAGTCTTTTAGTTGTACGATCCTCAGATATGAAAAACATGGAAGAGTGTGAGCGACGTCACATGATGTAATGGGTTGGCATCAGCATGGATATAGAAGGAACCATTATCACACATTCCCTATCAAGGTATCTGTTGTGATGCCCAAGGTGAGGTCCCGAGACCTATCTCTGATCTCTAACCTAGCGAAGAGTCAATGTGCCATCGGAGTATCAGTTTACTTCCGATCTCGGACAGAGAGAACGTGAAAAATGGCAGCACATGGTTGTGCTCATTGCACAGTACTACTGGACCTCTTTTTTCTACAGTTCTTTCTCCTTGTTTTATTCTCGGACATGCACTGTACTTTTTACTGTATTTTTTTAGACGACCTTGGAATGTCGTGGCTAGGTACGGAGTAGGAAATAAACTATAGACGGTGGACTACGCCTTATCTGTACTGAAATGAAATGAAATCTAGTCATCGTGATGGCCATCAAATCATGGTCGTGGTGTTTTTGCCGTTTTTTAGTACACGCTCCCGCGTAGACTCTGGTCTCTCTTTCGTTCCAACTCGAGAGAATCTAGTTGCTCACGTCCATCATTCTCATCCTTCTTCTCTTGCTGTGCCTGATCACTGCTGGACGTGCGCTCGCCGTCGTCCCTGTCCCCGAGAGCGTTGGTCATTCCCTTCCCATGGGGCCGCGCGCGCCGTGAACTCCGCTCCCCGCTCCCTTCATCGTCGCCGTCATTTTCGATCTCCTGGGCAGGGTTCTGGAGGCTTTCGATCGGGTGGTCACCCTCTTCGTCCAATGTGACGATGCTGTTCGCGCCGCTCTGGGAACCCCCGCAATCCCGGCCACCGAGGTGAACCAGCTCAATGCCCCGAGAAGAAGCAGGGGACCGGTTGTTGTCATCGGTGTCCGGGCGGAGTGGGGAGAGGCCGGAGCTACTCTTGTCCTGCCCTGCTGCAGACGTTTCGCTGCACTCGGCGGACTTTGGTGGTTGCCTCGGCCTGTCCTCTTCGGACGAGAAGACGGACGGCGTGTACGGGGGCCTGGGGTGGGTGAGCGCGGCCAGAGAGATGTAGGATGGGGTCGCGTCCGGGGAGGAAAGGATATCGTCGATAGACTCGGGTTTGTGGATCGCGATGGTGAGGTTGGCCTTGGCGGAGAGCGACGATCTCTTTGTTTTCGTCGTCTCTGTTGTAGAACCCGAGGATCTACTCTTGCTGTTTTCGTCTCGAGTAGCATCGTCCGTCTCCTCGTTGCCGTCACTGTACCTCACCGACCGCTTCCTCCCCGACTTGTAGTATTGGGCATGGTTACACCCATTGGGACAGCCGCCCCATTTCCGTTTCGACGGGACCGGCGAGTCTGACGACGTCCCGGCAGGGGCCGGGGGCAACCCCTTTGCGGCACGTTCGCGCGCCCACTCCAGCTCCTTCTCCTTCCTGAGTTCGGACCACGTCCGCAGCTTGGTCTTTAGCACGTACTTGCCGTTGTCCGGGTTCTTCTCCATGATCACGAACTCGCAGTGGTTGACGTTGCGCAGGTCCTCGAAGTACTCGACGCTCCAGTGGTACCATTTCATCAGGAAGATGCGCGTCATCAGGCCGTGGGTGACGAGGACGCAGACGCTGGCGAAGTCTTCCTCCCCGAACAGGCGCCACAGGGTCTCGTTGAAGCCGCTGACGCGGTCGTAGGCATCCGCGGCAGACTCGCCGTTCGGGATCCGGTAGAAGAAGTGCCCGTAGTCCGCCCTCTCCTGCCACATGCGCTCCATCTCGGCGGAACATGGCTGGAAGTTGCCAAAGTCCTGCTCGCGCAGCCGCGGTTCCTCGTACACCTTGATGGTGTGCCTTGGAAACGGTGAAGGGGACGGATCATCAGAGGTCAGGGATTGCAGGATCCCATCCGTCGTCTCACGCGCCCGACGGTACGGGGAGGTGAAGAAGTGAAGGGTATCATCGGGGCGGAGGAGAGCACGCAGTCTGCGACCGGCTTCCAGGGCCTGCTTGTGCCCTTCGGGGGTCAGTTTCACACGGTGATCAGGAACGGTCTGATGGATCTCGCGATTCTTGTTCCCTTCCGACTGGGCGTGTCGGATCAAGATAATCATCTGTTTGCGGGTGACATCAGCTTCGGAGATCTGCGGTGGAGGAGGCGGTGAACTAACCCGTGGCTTACCCATCGTGTGTGCAGCGCTATGGCAGACCTGACCAGTTTGGTAGATTGAATGATTTTTTTATTCTTTTCCAACCAGTATCCGGAATTCTGCCAGAGCAGTGTTCTCTTTATAGACACAGCGTAGAGATTAAATTTTTGCATTGTCTCATTCCCCTACGATATGTGCGGCACGAGGGGGGACCTGAAACGTGCCAGGCGCTTCGGAAGCGCTGCGCAAGTGGCCGCAGAGACCGCCCAAACCCCATCTATGCTGGACTTTCAGTCTTTACAGTTACTGTAGACTTCAAACCTGAGCCCCCTCGTGTTTGACGGCCTCTGTCTCCACAGCGAATCTGGGGTGCGCATTGATGTTCTGAACCTCTATCGCCCGTGGAATCGGTGCGCACCATGACAGATCCGTTCTACGAGCTGCTTGTTCCGTACCTGGACGCTGCTGAAACCTCATCGCGTCCCGTCCCCTCCGCGCAAGATGCGACAACGTCGAAGTATCTCAACCGGCTGTCTACTCTCTCCCTCGAGTCCCTAAAGTCAACCGAGGCGCAGTCGCTGGCCCAATCTGCTCAGTCGACATTGTTGTCTCTGCAGGCCCTCTCGAATCGCTCGCATAAGGCATTCATCACATCGTCCGACAACCTCTCGACCCTCCGAACGTCCATCCCCCGCCTGGCCCGTCAAGTACAGCAGCTACGCGATAGCATTCCAACACTCGACGAGGAAGCTGTGCGCTTCTCGTCCACATACTCGAAAATCGTGGAGAATCCGATCCTAGATCGGCGGAAGAAGGCGATGCAGCTGGCGAGGAACGTGGATCGACTGTCCGACATCCTGGAGCTTCCTACCTTGCTCTCGACCGCCGTGTCCTCGGCCTCTGCGAGTTCCGGCGGAGCCGCTGCTTCAACAACGAGCTACTCATCTGCGTTGGATCTGTATGCGCACATAAAACGGCTTCAGACCCTTTATCCTGACTCTCCTCTGATCAAGGACATTGTGCGGCAGGCGGAAGATGCGATGAAAGACATGACGACGAATCTGATTGCCGGTCTTCGCACACAGAACATCAGACTTGCCGCGGCCATGAGGACTGTCGGGTGGCTACGACGTGTCGCCCCCGAGCTTGAAAACCTGCGGAAGGACGATGGGCCGGGCACAAACGAAGGTGCATTTGGCGCCCTCTTCCTTGTCTGCAGACTGGCAAACTTGGTATCTACGCTTGAAGCGCTGGATCCCCTGAGGGAACTCGCGGATCAGGAGACTCAGCGCCGACTTCAAAACACGGGAAAGCAGAACGGCTCACTGGCCAACGCGAACACGTGGTCTGGGGGCCAGCAGACGGAGAGATTCCTGAAAAGGTACATTGAAATCTACCGGGAGCAGACCTTCGCCATTGTCTCGCTGTACAAGAACATTTTCGCAGCAGAGCAGTCCGAATCAGAGCTCGCGAGCATGCACGGCCTGAATCTCCGGCACATTAACCTGCGGACGAAGGTTCCATCGAAAAGGCAGGCAAGCAAGGACGACCCGCTTCAGGCTCTTCCGCCGGCGCTGGCAACTTTCCCCATGCACTTGGTGCAGCTGCTGACGGAGACGTTGCGCACATATCTCCCGAACGTGCAGGACAAGAGCTCGCGGGACAGTCTCCTGACCCAGGTCCTCTACTGCGCGGCCAGTCTCGGACGGCTTGGAGGTGATTTTAGCATGATTTTGACTCTCCTGGATGGTACCGATGACGAGGAGGGAAGAGATACGTCTGTCTACGAGTGGGAGGAGGTGGTGAGGAAGCATCGGGCGCTTGCCGGGCGTTTGGAGCAACTGACTAGCGGCAATGCGGTGGCTGGGTCCAGGGGAGGCTCGCGGGTGACATCACCCGCGCCCTGAGAGCGGGATAGACGGCAGCAGTCCCAGTACGTGCCTTTGTGTATGACTGCACAGCACTGTAGCCAGGACACGACGCATCGGCCTCTCAGCTTCTGGCGATGAAGTGCCGTGGCTTTGAAGATCTTCCAAAAATACCCAAAGGGCCAGGTCTGTCGGCTGCGCTAACCCGCCGGGGACTAGCGGCGGATCCCCTCTCCGCTTCTCCGCCCGTCTTGCGGTGTCCAGACTCGCTTCACTCTCCCTCTCTCCTCACCTTGGGATCCTGCTCTGCCAGGCCCAGGTGCTCCCTTGCTACCTTTTCTCCTGTCTTGAGTCCATATCTTGGGCTCAATAACAGGTTCAATAGACCAACCTGCGCCGAATTGTCCTTCGTCGTGTCTCACCTGCTGATCTCAGCTCACATATTCTGCCGTCATCCCGCCATCCCCTTGCATCTATTAGCTTCCGGAATTCCTGTAACACCATTCCGAGATTCGATCAGCCGGCATTCATGAGTGAGATTTCCCTTTGAGAAAGGAAACCTTCCTCCCTCTATATCTGCGACATCTCGAAACCATGTCGATGCTCGCCGCTCCCGCAGCTCCCCCGCCATCTGGCGGCTTGATCGATCCAACCAAGCAAGCGGAATACCCAATTCTCCTGGGCGACAAGCTGGCAGGGAAAGAGAGCGCCAAACAGACGCGGTTCGTTAACATCACCTATAATCACAAGAGCAAATCGGCCACCCCGCAGCAACGAGCAACGATCACTCGCACCTCCACTTCTCGAGATATCTACGACCTTACTATCAAGGACAGAGCTGCAAATGCGGAACAGACCAGCTTGACATATACCTATCGAGGTAGTGTGGACCCCTCGATGCCCGTGTCGGAGTCCGAGCCGAGAAATCTTGTCTTGGTTTTCGATCCCCAGCGGAAGGCGTTTATCCTGGAGCCGGTTTCGACACGATTGAATTTCAACCTGCGCTCCGCCCCCGGAAAGACAGATAAACAAGTTGCTGAGCAGTACCCGCAACTCAATATACTGCCGGAGGACGACCAAGCCTCGGGCGATGATCGACAACAGGACGGTGCCAGTGAGGATGAGGGTCCGGCGGACGACGAGAACCCGTATGATTACCGTCATTTTCTGCCAAAGGCCGACGGCGAAGCGGAGAAGGTGGGCACATCCGCCAGCACTACCCCAGATCCGCACCAGATCGTGAGCAAGACGAGTACGCCTTCCCTACCTCCTACCACGAACCCGAAACCGAAAGCAGTACCCCAAGCAAAACCACAGACAAATCCTCTTCGCCAGCAGAAGCGAGCGCCAAAAGCTACAAACAAAGCCAATCATACTGCGTCAACGGCGCAAAAGCCAAAATCTGCTGCCCGTGTCGACCCGGAGGACTTGGCTTTCGACTCTTCACCTTCTGACGCGGAGGAGCCCGCTAGAGCGGTGTCATCAAGCAAGCCCGCTCCATCGCCGGGCTCCAACTCCAATTCCAATATCATCATTGACGGAGATCTGATCATTGACATGGGCTCACCGCCACCGTCACGTCCAGTCTTCAAGGTCAATCCTGCTCATTTTTCATCGAACAATGCATCTGCCAACGAGGCGGATGATGATGAAGAAGAGGAGGAGGAGGAGGAAGAGGAAATTGAAGATTTACGACTACCCTCTCCTGCCAGGCCAACAGGATCTGGCGGCGACTCGCAGATGGACGACGCTCAGATGGCGCAAGAATATGAGGAAGAACCCGAGGACGATGACGAACTTGCTGCGGAAATGGAGGCAGCATTAGAAGAAAGCGCAAGGGAAGAAGAGCAGGCAAGGAATCAGCAGCTTTCGCATCAGCAGTTTACGGTGGAGAGCGAAGACGAGAGTGAAGTGAGCGAGGAAGAGTAAGATTTCATGTGGGCTTATATAAATTTACGTCCTGGCCTTGGAATTTGCTTTCATAATAGTTTCGATCGGGATCTAGCATCCAAGCAACACATGGCGGAGTACGTTCGGAGTTTTGGGAAAACAAAAGAGGCTGTGAGGAGTTTCAGGTTAGACAAGAGTATGATACCAAAGCGCTGTCTGTTTGTCTTTGATGTATATTAAGTCCGCAGATTCTTGAATGTAATTCTTCTAGAATTGAATTTTACTTCCTGTTGTACGAAGGAGAGCCCGTCCATTCTAGTAGTCGGTAACGACAGCCGGTCGGGCGTTGACGTCGAACATCCAGGACGCGGAACAAAGATGTTCCGGCGCTCTCTTTCTGTCGCGCGCCTCAACTCTCTCGCCGACATGAACAGCCTCGCGCTCGAGACTCCTCACGAGCAGGGCGACACTCCCCCTCCTTCATCTTTTTGGGCGCGCTATCTTTTGAGGACCACTTGCTCCGGCTGGTTTTGTTCGAGGGATAGTCCAGTCGTTGTGGCTCTTTGTTGATCTCTCAAGCAGTCGTCCGTTTCCGGCTTTTGCGACTCCCTCCCGCGGAGACGACGCTGCACGATGATACCAGATAGGTCCGCTCTGGTCTATCAAGTCTGTTAACGCTCAGTACTATCTTTGTTTTCTGGGAAACAGGGGAGACGCGATTTTGTGCGCCCGCGCGTGGCTTTGTCCTCCGGAACCATCATCAGCTAACTACTTCTACGATCCTCCCGTCGCATATCACCCGCGCCGGTAGTTGAGTCTTCCCCGTCCGAGGACCTTTCGACATACAGTCACATATCCTGGTTTCATTCCCTCTAGGGCACGCCCTTGATGGCATCCCCGTCATCGCGCCCTGGCGAGCCGCGGCCCGTTCCTGCCCCGTCAAATCCCATCCTCCTCGAGGCGCAATCGCAATGGATCTTCACGGATGAAGAGCTCACCCGGACGCCATCCCAGCTGGATGGCATGTCGATGGAGGCGGAACTCACGAGCCGGAGCAAGGGGGTCAACTTCATAACGCAGGTGGGGATCATGCTGAAGCTGCCGCAGCTCACTCTTGCGACAGCGGCCGTGTACCTGCACCGGTTCTTCATGCGGTTCAGCATGGTGGACCTGCCACAGCGACCGGGAATGCATCCATATCCGATCGCGGCTACGTCGCTCTTCCTGGCCTCGAAGGTGGAGGAGAACTGCCGGAAGATGAAGGAGTTTGTCATCGCATGCTGCCGGGTCGCGCAGAAGCAGCCCAACCTCGTCGTGGACGAGCAGTCCAAGGAGTTCTGGAAGTGGAGAGACACGATTCTCCACAATGAGGACCTGCTCCTCGAGGCGCTCTGCTTCGACCTGCAGCTGGAACAGCCCTACCGCATCCTCTACGAGTTCATTTGCTTCTTCGGCCTCAAGGAGAACAAGCACCTGCGCAACGCGTCGTGGGCGTTCGTCAATGACTCCATGTACACCGTCCTGTGTCTGCAGTTCTACCCTCGCACGATCGCTGCGGCCGCGCTCTACGCGGCCGCAAGGCACTGTAACGTGGCATTCGAGGACGACGAATTCGGGCGGCCGTGGTGGGAGCAGATCGATGTGGACCTGACTGAGGTCCGGCGAGCATGTGCCCGGATGGCCGAGCTCTACGAGCGCAACACGGTATACAAGCACAGCCACCACTACCCAACTACGCCGATCCATGTTGACGAAGATCCGGGGAAGACCAGGATCCCCCGCCGCAGCAGCGCCGCGGGAGTCCCTCCCCCTGAGGAGGAAGAGACCAATGGACGAAAGCGGTCCAGGGAGCCGGAAGACGAAACTGAGAGCCGCCATGGTTCTTCGAATCCTCCTCAGGAAGAGAGCAGAGCAGGAACCGCGACCAACGGCGCGTCGTTTGACAGCGCAAGCAATCCCGAGCGGTCCTCGAAGCGGCAACGGATCATCCCTCAAGACGGCGGTCATGATTCTTCTTCGAAATCGAGAGAAGCCGATGCCGGCGGCTCGCAACAATCATCGTCTCAAAGCCGAAGCATGAACGGCCACCATGCTTCTTCTTCCTCTTTCTCCTCTACTTCTTCTACTTCTCATCTCCCCCCACCCCCGTCTAACCAACAACACCCCTTACCTCCCATCCCTCCAGCCCCCGCACGACGCAATAGCCACAGTAATAATAGTAATAATCATAATGCCGACGCGCCCGCAGTCGACCCCGTCCAGCAGCGGATCGACGAGATCGTGGCCCAGAACAGCGGCAACGTCGGCGGAGACAGACGGCGCTCAGATCACTACCGCCCGCCGCCGCGAGACCGTGACCGCGATCGGGACCGGGACCGGGAATGGGACCGAGAACGAGACCGAGACTGGGACCATGAGAGACGCCGTTCATCCGGGTCCGGTCCCGGTGACGGTGGTGGCGGTGGTGGACGGAAATCGAGTTTCGATTCACGGCATCCACCACCCCCAGAACCAGATAGGGAACAGCAACAACAACAAAAACAAGCCTCTCAAGATGAAGCAGAAGAAGGCGAAGTAATAGAAGAAGGCGGCGGAAGCGAGGAGGGGGAGCTCTGAATAAATCTATTTGTCTATACTAAACTCGAGGAGACGAGTCCGTGTACGTATGCGCATGCGTCATTGTTATATCCTGGCTGATTATTATTATTGCCATTATTCTTTTGCACATTACTTTAGGCGTCGCATGGTATGGCGCATTTGCATGGTGTGCATGACCCCCCTGACTCCTCCTGATCTTGACTTTGACAGACCAGCAGATTATTCTCTTCTTTTACTATTGTTGTTGTATGGGCGAGTTCTGCGTCGCGGTTCGGTCTGGTCTCGTCTCGTCTGGTCGGTATGTGTGTATGCAGTATCTGGATTTCAGGAAGAAGGCGCAAAAAAAAGGCGACGGAAACTTGGGTTCCAAACCAGTCTGTATGTAGGTATGTATGTACTTCATGTATGTATATGTATAATGTAATTAGGTAGTTGGGTCCTTGTGTGAAGATTCTTACAGCATGACTGACTGGTCCGACTACTCTTTTTATGACGAAGATGAAAAGGAGAATCCGCGAGTAGAGAGAGCTAGGTAAATTCGTGTATGCATTAAGTATCAGTAATCAATCAATCAATCAGACATCCAAACCCAATCCTAGCACGCATGCTGCAGTAACGCGTCAAATGCGGTCAGATCCAAGAACATCAAAACATAACGGCCACAGATGCAATCAATCAATCAATCAATAAGATATTCATCATTTCTTTCACCCGGTCCCCTGTACCTCTTTTCTTGTCTTATTTTTTTATTTTATTCTTGTTTTTAATCTTTCCTGTTCCCCTCCCTTATTTTTTCTTTCAAAACATACAGTTCCGAAGGGCCACCTGAAAAAGGAAAAAAAAAAAAAAGCGGACTGGCCTTCAACAATCCTCGCCTCCCCTTTCGAAGGTTCCTGCGTTTGAGGGGCGGGCAAGTACAAATACAGGATAAAACGACAATCATGAAATATATGTACAAAGAATATGTGCCCCTCATCCGCCAAATATAGGCAATAACACAATGGCTGAAGCGAGTAGGCCAACGAATTAAACAGGATGCAACAGGATCAGCAAAGGCAGGAGACAGGAAGCAAGCAAATAGGGATCAGCGATACAGGTACAGCGGAGTGTTGCGAAAGAGGATGGCCATGGGCCAGGATATTCCAGAGTGGGGAGATGGAGGTAGTGTGGATAGTGATGACATAGAATCCCGGAAACCCCCGAAGCATAGACGCCATAACCGATAAGACATAAAAAAATCGAAATTCGTAGCAAGTGAAGACGCGTGATTGCATGCCAGGTATTCTGCGTTGTGTTCAGAAGTCTCCGAACATCTCGTCGAGCTCGTCGACCTCTACGGTCTCAGGGCTCCGCAGGTCACTCCATGAATCACGAATCATGTCGAAGTCCATGGTGACCCCGAGAACGGAGGCCTTTCCCAGGGGCGTCTTGTGGTCATATCCACCAGCACCCAGGCGAACTCCAGAAACCTTCATGTCGACTTCCGAAAGATCGGTCCCCAACATGTCAATGGTCCGTTTCAGCGTCGAAACAGGAGCAGTGGTGGAGTCGCCCGAAATAGATACGGGAGTAGCACCGCGGACGTTCGCAGCCATGCTCTGTTTCAGCTTCAAAAGACCCGCAGTTGTTTCGATTCCAGAAGCGCATTCCTCAACATCTGAGCCTGCATCGGAAGTGGCACTCGTACCAGACGAGAGCGATGAAGCAGACGACAGAGAAGGCGACGGAGACGTGCCGAAAAGCGCAGCGGCTGCCGCCTCGTCGAGATCCTGCTCCTGAGCACAGGAATCTAGCCGTGAGAAGTAATCACCGTACTGGCCATCCTGGATACTTTCCTCGCTCATTGAAGAAAGCGGGTCCACGTCCATCGGTGATCCGGAAAGATGGATATTTTCCTCGGAGCTCTCAAAGCCGAGAGCACCGCCATTCTCGGTATTCCCCTTTCGGTTTGCTTTTTCTTCAGAGGTTCGCTCTCGAACAGAGCTCGCCGTTTGAGTAAATTCCTTCTCGTCACCCTCCAGTGGTGGAGAAGCCGCGCGGTGGTTGTGTATTAAGCGGTGATGGTTACGGTGGTCGGAAAAGCTGGTACCAGGCGCTCCCGAGCCTCCCGGTCCAGCATGAGCATTCAGATCGATATGATCATCTTCGAAATCTGGGGAAGACAAGTCGACCTCTGGACTCGGACTAAGACGTGCCCGCTCCCGAGCTAGCGCATCCTCCTCATCCTGATCGACGCTCGATACACTAGGTGTGGCCTGCTTCCCGTCCACGCTCGGGATGAAGACATCATCCGAATTCTCCGGTAGAGGCTGGTGAGGGCAAGTGGTAAGATAATAGAACACCTTCCGAGGATGAACTGGTATCAACTCCTTCGCGAGCGGGCAAGGCGCAAGAGCAGACCAGGGGCGCTTCAAATAAGCACTCAGCCGGGAGGACAGTAGAGCAGCCGGGTTTGCGGAATTCGCGACACTTTCGTTAACCGTGACGAGGACCGCCGCGAGCTCCTTGATGAGATGCGGTCTGTTCCCCGTCTTTTCCAGTTGCTGGATCACGGCGACGACCACATCATCGTCGATGCCCTCTGTGTCGACTTTGGGAGTAGAACCGTCGGTGGGCGAAGGCGGCGGGGTATGCTCGTAGGTACCTCGCTTATTCGAGGGGCGACCACTGTCCACGTTCTCCTTTTCATCCACCGGGGAATTTGAGGCGGATACAGGCACCTCTGGCGACTGTGAGTCCGAGTCATGCGACCTCTTTACCTTCTTGGGTGGCGGAAGTTGGTCGTCGGTTACAGGCGGCAGTTTGGAGGCAGGCGGGGACCGATTCGAACGAGAGGCGTTTGGAAGGTGGATACCCAGCGACGGAAGGGATAACGACTTGCGACGAGTATTATAAGGCATATTTGGAGGACGACGGTGAAATGAGAGGACGGGGGAGGAAGAAAGTAAAGGAGTGGAATGGTATGTGTCGAGGAGAACGAGTTGTCGCGAGGGGGGGGGGAGGGGGGAGGGAACCGACGGCCGATCGCAATTCTGATCGATCGATCGAGTCGGTATCCAGGGACTGCTTGGGCCCTTGGGGGCAGCGGGTTTGTTGTGGGTTTCAGCTGGGCCGGCGGGAGGATGGGAGGCGCATGCGACGGCGACACCTGCGGTGGCGGGCCTGATTGGGCCGAGGGGCGCTGGATGGGGCTGGACTGCAAGTGCGTTCAAGAGCGCGACAGGGAGAGCCGGCGAGCGTAGGGGGTGCAAAACAAAGCAGCGGAGATCCAACCAGCGTGCGTCTATTTTTTCGCGGTGGGTTCGTCAGTCCAAATCCGGCCAAGGTTGTGCACCAGCAGGGCCGACACACCGCCTCCGACAGCGATGCAGGGGCGACGCGGCGGGACAGGTTGCGGGACAAACAGAAGAAAAAAATTGTAGGAAAGGCGGTTGTGAGAAGTCGAGGGGACTGTCAGGCAGACGCGACTTCCACTCACCAGGTATTGGAACTCAAAGAAGGGCCGACGCGTAGGCCAAGTGCGGTGCGTCTATGACGGGCGTCGTCAAGTCGAGCCTTCGCGGTGCGCGATGACAACACGGTGATTGGAGACGGGCGACCTCTAAAGGCGGTCCGGGCCGACTGGGTTTTGTGCACACGAAAGGTTGGCGAGGGCTAACCGCGCCGTAGCAAATAATAATATCGAATAACAACGGGAGAAGACAGCCCAGTCGAGATGGCAGGAGAGAGCAGAAGCAGAAGACAGATGCTGCTTCGCGGCAACATGCAGTTTACCGGAGAGGTTTCCTAGGAAAAGGATGGATTTGAGGGAACCGGAGGCAAAACAGATGGCCGGGCGACGCGAAGTCAAAAGGCAGCAAGAGGTTGTCGGCTAGCCTGGGACGGATCGCTGGCCACGGCTCTTCTGCGCCGGTAAGCCAAAGGAGCTCGACGCGGCTACGCCGTACGGGGTATAGAGGGGGCACTCTGGAGTGCAGTAGCACGCTGCACAGAACATGGAAAGAAGCCCACCCAGCAAATCGGTTTCGGGTTTCCAAGGGCGGTGGATCATGGACGTATCGTTGTTTGACGCGCTCCGGCCAAGCAAGCCAAGGTGGACCGGGGCCACAGCGTCCAGGCCGGTCCGGCGGCGGCGAGAAAGCGACGTGAAGGCGGCACGATACGAGGCGAATCACCGTCCAACGGAAGACAAAGCCCGGCAGAAAAAAACTCTCCTCGAGCGGAGCAGTGTTGGAGCTGCGTGGATCGAGAGGCTGAAGCTCGCCACGACTGGATATGAGCGCTCACCGACCCATGGGGCGCATGGAATGGCAGACACTTGCAGTGGTCAACGGTCGAGGGCCCGGGCATGGGTGCTAAAAGGCATGGCGCATGGCACATCGCACGACAGGGGACGGCCGGCTCGCATTCGAACCAAGGATGGTAGCGTGTCGCTCATGGAACTCTGCAGGCGGGACAAACAAGCACCACTGCATATCTCGGGATGCTGGTGACGATGGCGACGAGATTGAGGGGAACGGTTAGCCCAGAGTCAAAAACGGCGCGAGGAGGTCAGCATGAGGGCAAGCCAGAGCAAACCTGGAATAGATAGGCTCTAGCCATGGAGCAGCCGAAAGGTTCAAGTCTAGTCGTCGATGCCCCGCTGCCCGCTGCCAGGACGGAGATGGATCATGATGCAGACGATGTGGGTGGTGACGGTGGTGAGGTGGTGAGGTCCGTGAGGATGCCCGGCGAGGAGCCGCAGAGCAGCGGGCGCTCGCATGGGCGCCGGCAGCACAGCAAGGACCCTCTGATGACCAGCTCATCGCCATCCATCTCCATCACATCTGATCCCAACCCCTCTGGAGGCCGTGCTTGGGTCTGTTGCCTCTCTTCTCCATCTCCATCCTGATCCCCCTCGTCCGGGGTTGCTGCTGTAACGGCCACCACAGCCCCTCGGCCAATCGAAGGCTATACAAATCTCCGACTGGACATACAGATCCTTTCGCTTCTGCCCTCTGTTCGGAATACCAACCGCCTGTGAGGCCGTTTGGCCACGCTCCAGCCTCGATACGCGATGAGCCCGATATGGGTAGAGATGTCTCGTATCATATCTCCTTTCTCCGTCCGTCGCTGAGTTGACCCAAGTCACTGCCCCTCTCTGCTGCACACCGTACAGGATGCTGCTAAACTTGCATACGACTTGCATATCCTTACATCCAGACAGGCAAGTCTCCATCAAGCCGCAGCCTGCGTCATCGTTGACAGCTCGCTACATGTATCCCCATCATCATCATCATCATCATCATCATCATCATCGCACATCGTGCAATATACTACATCCCGCCCCAGCCAACAGAACAATCCTCCCTGTAACATTAACATTCCCATATCACCAGACCAAGGACTTGGAATGCGCTCTAACAGAGCACTTTGATGATTTGATCCTGTTATGGCTATTTCTAGTAGTGCAGGAGAAGCGCAGATCGCTTGTCTACGTGTGAAGACCAAGTTCCGCCTCTAGACCGAAAGCGTTGACAATGTCCATCCAAGTCCTGAATAAATAATCCAGTGTCCTAGGAGCCCAAGATTTGATACTTACTACTTCCTAAAGGGGCAAAAACCTGAATTACTAGTATCAGTAGTCGCGGTGGCTCTCCACATATGAAACGCCACTTTAGGAGCCTTTTCCCGAAAAAGACCAACCGGAAACCCCGCACCGCACGTCCTGATTCCTGATGTCCGAGACGGACGCGATAATAATAAATCATCATCATTCGGTGAGGAATCGCGATCCACAAATAACATCAGTTACTATCTGCCCCTCCTAAGCCTCCTTTGTTCCTGCTTGTCCTTAGTCCGTCTCAAAATTCGTACCCTTAGTCATATTGAAGAAAAATTTCACTCGGATCTCTCGAAACAAGTGTCTGTGCTCCAGATGGGCGGGATGTCATGTCGGTGTAGACTCCATATCCAACAGCAGTAAGACGTCATAAAATTGAAAACAGCAACCAGCTATCTTCATATCGGGCATAGGGTCACGCAGGATCCATATGGGCGGAAGTTCCACCGCCCATCCCCTTTCATTAAGCTTGGGCAGCCCACTTCCATCCTGCTCTTTAACGTAAACGCACAGGGAAATCGATTAGATCAATCGAGCTTCAATATCAAACAAAACCGTCTGCGCCGCCGACTCCGCCACCCAACATTAAGATTTTCCTTCCTTGTTCCGGCGAAGTACGGTTTAAAATAATAATATCAATCCGTTTGTCTCATAGCCCGATCCTCCCCGATGCTGGCTAGGTGACAGGTCCATACATCTAATCTAAACTTCCTTTGTTCCTGCATTTCCCCCCAGCTCCGCCACCGCCCACTTCCCTTCCAAGGTTTATAGATCCATTATTAAGTTTAGGGGGTAGATACCATTTGAACTTGACTGGCCGTTTTCGTTGTTTGTTTGCCCCGATGCTAATCCCCCCTGACAGTTTCCAAAATATGATGTCTTTTATCGATAAATAATAATCTACTGCGCGCTGCGTACTCCGTAAATCAGCGCTCCCACTCCGAAACAGTTCGGTTCGGTTCGGTTCGCATGGAGATCTGATCCCTGATCTAACCAGTCCTGGTCCAAGCTTAGGATGACAAGTTAGTTGACAACGCTCAGAGCATGTCGGATCTGAGACACGGCACGCACACCGTGACAGGTTACAGTACTGCGTACGGAGTATTAGTACTAACCGTATCAGTCAGATCTCGATACCTTAGGGTAGATAGGAGGTGGCACAGAGAGAGGCCCGGGCGCCATGTACTGTAGGTCCAAGAAATGGACCAAATCATACTCTGGACATCATCATCATCTCTCAACACCATTGACTCTCGTATTAGCGGATGATCTATGCTATATAGATATAGATATATTCGAGAATTGCGCCAATTTGGAATATCTCCAGGCTGATTTGGGAATATCTGGATGAGCAGGACAGCGAGCTACATGTACGTACCTCGTGTAATAAAGGGTCTGTATCTAGTCCAATATGTGGATCTACCTGAGAGATGGAGATCTATAATCTATTGTTACAGCTTTCTCTATATGGAAGGTGTCAGGGGAATGTGCCATCCACCGTCTAATCCAAAGAATACACCCTCTATATACTGTCAGATCTACTTGCTTCTTCATTTCTTGCTCTCTCCTGAGGGCTCTCTCCTCGGCCTCAAGATCACCCTCCACGTCGTCCCAAGGTGAAACCTCTTCACCTCCAGGACCTCCAGCCCGCTCTGCTCCACGATCTTGCCGATGTCCCGATTCCACCAGCACCCGTGGCGGTCTGCGTGCGCGGCGGCCAAGTTGTCCAGGATGTTGTTCAGCCAGTTGTAATAGGAGCGGCCGTGTTCGAGCAGCAGGATCCGGCCGTGCTCGGGCTCCGTGATCGTACCGAGATGGCGCAGGAGGCCGACGGGATCAGGCGTGGAACAGAGACCCATCGTCTGCAGGACTGTGTCGAAGTAGGGTTTTGATGTTATCCTCGTAGATGCGGCTGGGGAGGTTGGTTCTGATTTCTCTGTTGATGAAGAAGGTGAAGGGGTGACCTCCCTTGCATCCTGCACCCGGAACGCAACCTTCTTGAAGCCCGGGTGCAGCTTCTCAAACTTCCGCTGCGCGATCGCGACCATCTCCGGGCTGAGATCGACAAACGTGACGGACCTGCAACCCTGCACTTCCGCCCTCCCCTTCTCATCGACCCCCCTTCGCTCCCCGAGCTCGTAGTAATCCATATTTCGCCCGGTTCCACAGCTGACCTCCAGCACATCCCCGCGCGCCATTCTTACCAGCTCCTTCCGTCTCTTTCCTAGCCGCATGAACTTCTCGGCCATGTCGACCTCGGCGTCGTATGTAGATGCCGTCCGGTTGTACCGGTCCGACACGTCCTCAGGGACCGATAAGGACCGCGACTCAGCCACTTCCCTGCGGTAGGTCGTGTAGAGGTAGCCGCAGTAGGTGCTCACAAAGAGGACACCGACCCCGAAGAACGTCATGGCGCGCGGAGAAATGGGGGTACGCGCTGGTTTGAGAGGATCTCTGAGAAGTGGGTTTGCGCGTTTCGGTAGAGAGGGAGCCGTGGGCCCTCTTTGGCTGTGACAGAGTCAGAATGGATGCAGGAATCCTCGGACATAGGCAATGGATTGAGTACAAGTGAGCAGTAGCTCCCACAGGGAGGGCAATAAATGGTCGTAGCTCTTATCCAATACTGACCTCAGTCCCGTTGGAACGGGTGTTTTCAACTCTTGTTTTCCAGGTGTACCAGCCCGAGGAACTTTCGCCATCTTGGGCGACTGTCTGGCAGCCGATGAGGTCGACATTTCTAACCATCCAGAAGGCGCCCAAGAAAGGTACAGAAACGACACTGTATGAAAATTATGCGGGTTGATGGAGAGTGTGCGAACCACGCATTCAAATCCTCAGATAAGCAATAGAAATTGGACAAGTGATACTTGTTTCGCGTACACCACATGTACATGAAACAGAGAGCTCTTAAGACCACAAGGGTAAAAATAAGATCCCGGAGAAGAGAAAAGAGAGACCGAATTGTCGAGCAGCAGGTGGTATCTCAAAATTGGCCCGGAGAGCTTGTAAGACAGGGTATCAAGGGATCGAAAGCAACCCGACACGCAAGTCCCTGGCCCGGAGTCGAGCAAAGACCGCCGCCTCTGGTGAACTCTTTTCGCGGTATTTCCGGGCCTGTCGACGATCAGCAGCGGCGTGGGTTGATGCCGGGCCAAGACTTTGTCGGGCCGGTGCTTATCGATAACCCGCGGGCGTCATCGGTAGGGCGCAACGGCTCACCCCACGTTGCGGAGTCGCTTATATACGGAGGAATTCCCGAGGGCACCTGGCAGACAGATACTGAAGCAGTCTATCAAGGTCCAAGGGGAAGCAACGCAGGAGATTTTTGAGTCCACGACGCCTTGCCGTTCGGGCGCGAAGATAGTGCACTATGGCGCTGCCACAGTCTATATTGATAGTCGGAGGAGGGGTCTTTGGATGTTAGTCAATGCAATGCCTGTTTGTTTCATGTCATTGACCAAAAGTTTGATATCCGTGATTTCCTCTCTTTGTCTGCTTTCATGTTGTGTATCTTTCCTGTTTTCTTGGCCTATAACTCTTCATGCTTGTCATATCCACATCCCCCAATTCGCAATTATATATACCCGACACAGTCTCTATATACACTCTCTACTGACCACCACACACAGTATCCACCGCCCTTGCCCTCTCAACCCGGCACCCAGAAAGCCAAATCACACTCCTGGAGTCATCCCCAACAATCCCAAACCCTCATGGCTCCTCAGTCGACACATCTCGCATCGTGCGGGCCGACTATGCCGAACCAGCCTACGCCAAGCTGGGAGCCGCGGCCATCGAGCGCTGGCGCAACACGGACTGGGGCAAGGAAGGCCGCTACACGCAGAATGGACTCGTGCTCGTCTACCCCAGCGGTGACAGCGCCGCGGCCAACTATACGCGGAAGAGCTATGAGAACGTGAAAGCGATGGAGGCGGACAAGGTCGAGTTCTTGCCAACCAAGGCTGATGTGGAGAGGATCATGTCGAAGCATGGAGTAGGGGCCGATGTCGCGGGCGGTTATGTGAACTGGGGCTCTGGCTGGTCAGACGCTGAGGCCTCGGTGCGGTTTGCGAGGAAGAAGCTCGAGGAGATGGGTAAGGTGGTGTTCAAGACGGGACTGGTCGAGAGGATCCTCTTTGCAGACGAGAAACAACAGCAGGAAGACAACAACAACAACAAGAAACCGCAACGCAAAGCCATCGGCGTCGCCCTGGCTGACAACACGACTGTCACCGCGGACCTCATCATCCTCGCAACGGGCGCCTGGACGCCCAAGCTCGTGGACCTCCGCGGCAGGGCCCAAGCCACCGGCCAGGTGCTCGCATACATGCACATCACGGACGAAGAGCAGCAACGGCTTGCGAACATGCCCACGATTCTGAACTTCGCGACGGGCATGTTCATCATCCCGCCGCGGAACAACCTGCTCAAGATCGCGCGGCATGCGTACGGCTACCGGAACCCGAAGCGAGTGCCTGTCCCCGGCACTGATGGTCGCGAGACGATGGAGGTTAGCCTGCCAGAGGAGGGGGTCCCGATACCGCTCGAGGGCGAGGAGGCCTGCAGGGCCGCGCTGAGAGAGATGCTGCCCGCGTTCGCGGACAGGCCGTTCTGCAGAACGCGGGTCTGCTGGTACACGGATACGTATGTTGCTTCCCTAGGACCCAGACAATATCACCAGACGAAACAAAACAGCTAACCATCTGCTCCAAACAGCCCCAAAGGCGACTTCCTCATCACTTACCACCCGGACCACCCCAACCTCTTTCTCGCCACCGGCGGCAGCGGCCACGGATACAAGTTCTTTCCCGTGTTGGGCGACAAGATCGTCGACGCGCTCGAGGGCACCCTGGAGCCCGAACTGCGCGAGCTGTGGGCGTGGCCTGCCTCCGCGGAAGGCGACTTCGAGGGGACAGAAGACGGGAGCAGATCCGGGCCAAAGGGGTTGATACTGAAGGAGGAGCTGGCGAAGACGAAGACCAGGTTATGATTGGTATAACTATGAATATACATGTAGCAAGTTGGTTGCTCCATGACTTCCTGCCCATACATACAGTACATAAATTAGGTATATAAATTGATATGACAACCCCATCTCTGTAATTTGGGATTAATAGCGAGACACAAAGTACATCTACGTGGAGGGGAAAAGGCACCAGCTGATGTCTTCATTTTCTCCATTTCTGGTTCACATATTCGTAGGCCATCATACACAGTAATACCATCCTCCGTAATCGAGCTCCCGTAACACAACTTAGCCCTTTCCCATATCAATCCCTAAGTACCGAGTTTATGGGCCTTTCGGCTTCCCGCCCACCCTCAAAGTAGGAACGAAATGGAACATTCCATAATCTAATGTGCATGAAGCAACATGTCTGAGGCCTTGGCAACAAGAACCTCGGGATGAAATAGAACGAGCCACTCAAGTATCGAGTGGAGAAAGCGCATCGAAGATTTAGGAACGCTGCGAAAATAGGGTGGCAAAGAAAGGATTAGGAGGCAGCACCCATTCGTCCAGCGCACATGTACCGCCCCTTGAGTCTGCGGAATGTGCGACTTTCTAGTGTAAACGTAGAACGTTTCTTTTAGGGGAAAAAAGAGGTAAGGGATAACCAGCTAACTTTCCGAACCGCTAGAACGCCGTGTAAATGCAAGCATGAAGTAATCGTGAAAATGGATCCGGAGCCGTAAAGGCAAGGGTATACAACCAGCAAGAATCGAGCCGGGCGGAAATGTTATTAAGCAGCACCGTGCTCGTCGGAATGGATCCCGTAACGTAGAGAACTGTTAATACAAGGGTGTAGAAATCCAAGGATAGAACATCGAGAAGATGATCTTCCTGCGGCTGTGACAGTCCACGAAGGCATCAGACCTTGCGGAAGTCTTTGATTGCGTTAGCACTCATGGTTTGAGTGGCGACGTGGTCGGGTTACCCACCAGAAAGCACAGGATAGATCAACTCGAACGCCTGATAGATCTCTTCACGGACCTTGGCGCCAGTCAAGACTATCTTTCCGCTGACGAAGATCAAGAGGACAATCTTGGGCTTCATCATGCGGTAGATGAGACCAGGGAACAACTCTGGCTCATAGGAACTGAAGTTGTGGTGGCGGCTGGCCAGACCCTCCAGACGGATAGGGAACTTGATGTCGCACGAGCCGACGATGTTCTGGATCTTGAAATCCGTGAACTTGGCATTGAAGCCGAGCTTCTGGATGATACGCGCGTACTTCCTCGACGCCAGTTTCGAGTCATCCTCGGATTTCGCACCAGTGACAACCATCTTGCCGGACGCGAAGATCAGCGCAGTGGTCTTCGGCTCGCGGATACGCATGATCACCGCAGCAAAACGCTATAACAGAATGTTTAGCCATACTGTTTCATGGCTGGAGACCTACAAGTCAAGATGTAGGGCAATGCGGAGATTAATACCTTTGGATTATACTCCGCATTCCGCGCATGAAGCGCGATGGTCTTCAGATCCAAGCGACAGTCCAGGTTGACGGTTGCGACAATGTTTCTTCAAACAGTCTGTTCAGCCTTCTGGTAACCCAGAAATGAAAACAGCAAGAGTATACTCACTGCAACGTAGGCACAATGCCGCTCCCCGGATTGGCACCAGGAGTCGCAGCGGGAGTTGCGGGCGTCACCCCATTGCCTGTAGCGGCGGCATTCCCTCCTTGCTGCTGGCCATTCACCATTCCGTTCGCGCCTTGGCCCTCTTTCTCAGAGGAAGGCGGCGTCAGGTCGCCAGCTCCTCCAGGGAAGGACAGCGAGTTTGGGGATGTGAAGGCCCTGGCCTGTTGCGCGGTCGACGGGTGGGTCGTGAGCGATTCCATTGTGACGTGCGAGGACACTCAAGCCGTCGAACAGACTCAGTCGCTGGTGATTTTGTGGTGGCCTGGCGAAGGCAGTCTGCAGGGTGAATGCAAGGTTAGGTCCAGAACCTTTGTGTGTCCACGGGTGCGAAGTGAAGGCTGGGGTATCAGTGCGATCAACCGTCAGACAGTCTCGATGGGGTTGGAGTGTCCAAGAGGGTGCCCCCAGTGAGAGATGGATGAACCCTTGGTGACGATCGACTTGGGATATGGTGTTGGGTATCAACTGCTGCACGCAGCTCTAGAGAGCTTGGTTGCCAGGAGACAAGATTGTGTTGTGCAAAGATGTGGGTGGGTGAGACGGGGTAAGGCCGTACCGTTTGTGGGAGAAAAACAACTCAATGTCTCCCCTACAGCCGCTGCCTGTTCAACCAGACGAGACCTGGAGTCCGAGGTGAGACTGGATCCAGGCGAGGTGAAGAGGATAAGAGCGGGAGGATGAGAGCGACAAGAATGGCAGAAGGCCTCGAAGAAGTAGTCCGGGAGGTGAAGACTGGAGGCAAAAGGCGGTGGAAGGACCCGTCAATGTGGCGAAGTGGAGGGACAAAGCCGACCGCCACGTCTGATACCGAAAATGGAAATCACCGCTGGACGGAATCAACCACAGAAAAATTTTTGTTTATTTTTGGATATTTTCTTCTGAATTAGGGAGGCAGACAATAAAGAGCAGGAACCAGGAGCGATGAAGACGTGGAAGAGCTATGGATTTGTCACAGTCAAGTTCTGGATGTCTATCTGCGTCTGAAGAGAGTGGCGAAGAGGCGCGCCTGGGACCAAGGCCACGACCGTCCTTCAGCAAATGCTTCTTGTTATTTCTTGTCTAAGCTTCTTCCCGGACACTAGAGGCGCAGAGGGCAGTACGGCGACGCTCTGCAGGCCGCGAGAGGCGGAGGGTGGAGAGAGAGAAAGGGCGGGGAGAGGGCGGGAGAGGAGGTGACGACGTTCTGGCGTTCCGGGCGATGCCAAGACCAGCACAGGATTCCACGGGGCGAGGGCGAGTGGGAGGTTGGCCCTTTATATAGGTGAGTCAGAGCTCGCGCGCTGCTGCGTCAGGGGGGGCTGGCCCGCGCGGCCGCCGCAAAAGCAGCGACAGCTTGGGCCCGCGCGTCCATGGTTCTCCGTGGGTGGGGGGCGCGCTGACAGGCCAGCCATGCCGACACCTCCCGTTCGCTGGCCGCTGGCTCCTGCGTCCTCCGCCGGCGCTGACATGGTGCCATGGGTGCGCTCCAGTCGCCGGCCTGTCCACCTCGCTCCAGCGCCCCGTCCAGACCCGCCCCGACACGCCATCCTCGTCCAGCCCAATCAGGCGGCTGCTCTGCTAGCCGTGTCTCGCCGCTTTAGCGGATGGCAACTGAACAAAAATTCTTTTCGCGCCCTTCTGATCTCTTCTCTTCCCTCTCCCGGCCGGCTCAGATCTGCCCGCGTCCCGGCCTGAGAGATCCCCTCACCCGCGCGCGATGCCCCAGCAACCTTTTGCATCCCGGAGAGCCGGAGCAGCCTGCTGTTCCAGACAAGTTTCAGATGCCTGGTTACTTTCTCTAAAGCGACATGTTACGTGGTTGACTCGTCGCTGGAGGTGAAACGCGGTCGGCGCGCGCTCTGCTTGACCTCGGCCGTGCTCTGGGCTACCTGGCCACTGTGGATCTGCCTCGCACCACGCACTCCCGCTCAAACCCACCCGACCGTTATCTCAGATGCTTCTCGAACCAGCTTTAAGCTAACCTAGCCTACACTTGATAACAATAGCAGCTAAACATAAACACGTCTTACAAGGCGATAATATGCGAAGTCCACGGATGCAGCCGAAATGGGAGTTTAAAACTCATTGTCTGCTCTCGGGTATCCGCTTTCCTCACCTCGGATTGGCATGTTCTTGTTGGGACCGGTCAAGTCGGCTTGTCATCGCATTCAAAGCATATGCCTGTGGGGATATCAACCATGCACTCCGTGCAGGACATGTGTACACATGCAAGATGCGATCTTGACACGGTGTTTAGACTCACCGCGTGCTTATGATGTCAGTACCACGAGTTTGAAGACCAGCCTTGGCCATCTTGAACAAGTCGGTCGCGAGCACCCCTTTTCTCTGGCAGCTAAGAGGTGAGACAGCCCTACTCACATGATCGTTCCATTCAGACCCTTGTCTTTCCGGGGGCCAAGATCTATCTGCGATCAACCAGTAATCGGGCCGTTAATAATGAACAGTAAATCGCCTCCCAACACATGTTTACAGATTCCGTTTTAGCCGACTGAGAAGGATCACCTACCCTCGTAGTAATTTTGTTCATCGTCGACTTCTTAACGCGGAGACAATGGCTAAATTGTAGTATGCAGGACACGCAGTTACAGATTGCAAGCAGTACTATGGTCTACCCTGGAAGGATTCCCTGGTGCGCCCCACAAGCACAGACACTGACAGGGGTTAGCTTCTTTATGCTGCCTTTAGATTTCTCTCACTGCCTGAATTCTTTTGACAGGCAGAAAGTTCTTAGAAGACCTCTAAAACTGCTTATCAGTCCTCTCTGATTCTTGAAAAAAAGACCATTAATTTAACAACAGCAATATCAAAAGGCAGAATCAAAGACTGGGATTGGCCCAGAATCCCTCTATGTGGGGCGCGCCAGGGAATTCTTCCAGGGTAGACCATAGTAGAGATCATCCCAGTGGCCTTGAGACCGTAGACGTGAATCTCCCGCTGCCGATAAATCAGAAAGAGGATAATCCGGCCTATCAACCCCCGGGGGCGCGACATTACTCTGCCGGAACACGGTTACTGTCGGAATGCCATAGGCCGAGGAAGAGCAGATTTCCATCGCCGAGATGCCTATTGGCTGCGCAGCCGTGGCCCTCGGTGCACCCGTCCAGGTGTCGGTGACGTCTCCGGACCGGAGGCGGAGAGTGGGGGTGGAGGAAATCAGAGATTCATGGGCCCGGGGACCCGAGAGGCAAAGAGTTAATTCCCTCCTCCCAACTCTTCCACCTGGCCCCGACGGGCATGGAGAGCGGTTCTCCGTGACAACATCGTCTGCGACAGTTCTTTCTCTTGTGCATTTTCTTCCCCATGGCGTCGAGAGGCGTCTTTCTGCCTCTGCTGCGGCGCGAGCTGCGCGCCTCTTCGCAGAGTTGGAGAGCCAGCTCCTCCATGTCCGCTGTTGGCACACCTGCCCGCCGTCATGTCGGCGGTGCGTTCGAACGCTCGAAACGGGCAGGCTGTCGCGCGGCGTTCCTGGAGCAGAACCTCTTTCAGGTTCAGACTCGAGCTTTCTCGCGGTCGTTGCGGAAGAGATTCGCCGACGAGGATGGCAACTTTGACCCCCGTCAGATCGAGAGGGAGTCGGACGAGGTCGACGTCTGTATCGTCGGTGGCGGTAAGGACAATCTGTGACCCCCTTCATATCGACCTTGCAAAGACTTGTTGCTGATTAGGAATTTCGCACAAATCAGGTCCCGCCGGTCTTGCTGCTGCGATCCGACTAAAGCAACTTGCCAACGAAGCTGGAAACGAAGAGTTCCGGGTCGTCCTGTTGGAAAAAGCGGGTGAACTCGGCGCGCACATCCTCTCGGGTAACGTCTTCGAACCGACGGCGATGAATGAGCTCCTCCCGGACTGGCTGGCCGAGGACAACCCATCCCGTTTCGAGCATGCGACACCAGCGAAGAACGACAAAATGCGCTTCCTGACCAAGAATTCGTCGTTCCCGATCCCGGCCCCGCCACAGATGAATAACCATGGAAACTACATCATCAGCTTGAATCAATTGACCAAGTGGCTGGGCGAGCGTGCTGAGGAGCTGGGCGTCGAGGTCTACCCGGGCTTCGCAGCGAGTGAGGTGCTTTACAAGCCTGATGGCTCCGTCCGTGGTGTCGCTACAAATGACCTGGGTTTGGGTCGAGACGGTAAACCGAAGGAGACATTCCAGCGAGGGATGGAGTTCCACGCGCGCGTCACACTGCTCGCGGAGGGATGCCATGGGAGCTTGAGCAAGCAGGTTATCAGGAAGTTCGACCTTAGACGGGACAGTCAGCCGCAGACTTATGGGATTGGTCTGAAGGAGGTCTGGGAAATCCAGCCCGAGAAATTCAAACCGGGTGAGATCGTGCACTCGATGGGCTACCCGCTACCATCGGACACCTATGGAGGAGCTTGGATGTATCACTTTGGTGATAACCTGGTCAGCTTGGGCCTCGTGGTTGGTCTTGACTATCCCAACCCGTGGCTGTCGCCGTACGGCGAGTTCCAGAAGCTGAAGCACCACCCGCTCTTCAAAGAGGTCCTGGAAGGGGGCAGGTGTATCTCATATGGTGCTCGGGCGCTGAACGAGGGTGGTTTCCAGTCAATCCCCAAATGTGCATTCCCCGGGGGTGCCTTGATCGGTGACAGTGCTGGATTCCTAAACGTCCCCAAGATTAAGGGTACACACACTGCGATGAAGTCTGGAATGCTTGCTGCAGAGGCTACGTATACCGCTTTACAGAGCAACGACAAGGGCAGTGTTTACTTGCATGAGTACGAGGATGCCCTTCGAAAGTCGTGGATCTGGAAAGAGCTTAAAGAGGTGCGCAACATGCGACCTTCCTTCGGCCATTTCGGTCTCTATGGTGGTATTCTGTACTCCGGACTTGAAGCCTATGTCTTCCGTGGCAGGACGCCTTGGACTTTGAAGCATCACAGCACGGATCATGCAGCTACGAAGAAGGCGGATGAATGCAAGAAGATCGAATACCCCAAACCCGACGGTGTGATCAGCTTCGATATACTGACCAGCGTGAGCCGGACGGGCACGAACCACGAAGAAGACCAGCCTGTTCATCTGCAGGTGAAGGACTGGGATAAACACGCAGAGGTCGCGTGGCCACAGTACAAGGGTGTTGAGAATCGATTCTGCCCGGCAGGGGTCTATGAATACGTCGAGGACCCGACCAGGAAGCATGGCGTCCGCTTCCAGATCAATGCTCAGAAGTAAGTAAGCCCGTTTCCAGGAGATAAATCGCGGATTCTAACATCGAACAGCTGCATCCACTGCAAGACCTGTGACATCAAGGTACCTACTCAGGACATCAACTGGCAGACCCCTCAGGGCGGCGAGGGCCCGAAGTATTTCATGACTTAATTTCAGGGTATGGCTGTGATTCATTGTGGTGTATATGTAGGTACGGTTCTGCATCCCTCGGGTTGCGTTATCCACGGCTTATACGAAGATTGGCATTTTAGCCAGATAACTGCATTGGCAATGTGAAAGGATCGTGTCAAAAAAGGAGAGCTACAAAAAAAGAGCGAGATGTTTTTGAGGCCAGTTGTCTATAAAAAGAGAATACCCGCTGTATATATTATTATTTTTGTCGCTATCTGTAGAGTTCCAAACCTGGAACGTGATCAAGATTTTCCTCACTGCTGGGCAGCGTTGTTTACGTGACGGCGGATGGGAACCCCCCGCGGGGACTGGAGCTGCGGAACCGTGGAAAGAGACCACTCAGCATCCGGGATCCTATGGAGACATTCTGGAACCCGGCGGATCGGTCAACATCTCATGTTCTATAAACGCCTCCAGCTGCAGTGCTCCGGATGACACTGCAGTAGGACAAACGCATCTGGAGATGGCCAGCCAAGGTGCCCGACTGCGATCGCTTAGCATAGGGTAGCGCTTTTTTTTCTGTGCATTGGGCGGGGCCACGTGGATCGTCCGTCGAAGTGAGGCGGCCTTATCCTCGTTTGGGCTCAGCTCCCTCCACCGCCCGTGTCCTTCTCCGTTGCTCAGCCTCCCCTCTTCTGCTCCTTCATCTCACTTCTGACAACCTCATCGGCAACCAGCAGAAGTGTCATCGAAGTCCTGACCAGGAAGTCATCGCCCTTGGACCACGGAAGGGAAGACTCAAATACATCCCCCTCGCAGGCAAGGACGTCCCAGTTCAGGTCATCCCTTGTTTGCTTCTGTGTCCCGTTTCATTAATCGCCTTGGCCGCCGGCGCTCCTGGACCAGTGTAGCCTGCTATTCTCGACCTGCTTCCGGAAATCATCACCTTACCTCGCCAATCATGACCGAGGTCTCTTCAACGCGACTCTATCTTGGGAATCTCCCCCGTAACGGTACGCAGGTCTTCATCAATCCTTCTTCCTGAGAAGTCAGCCGTCCTGGTTGGGATATTGCCCTCTCCCCAGAAACTGGATGTTTTTTTTTTGGAGCCACAATATCCCATGTACATTTTCGCGGACACAGAAGAGGAGGATGTATCCCGTCTGCAGGACACCACGAGGGAGAAATATCCTTCCAAATGATACCACGCACCATGGACATCTCTGGCGTTGCGCACCTTTCCTTGGACAGTTCGTTTGGCCACAAAGAGCTGACATTTGCATCTGCCCCATCTTGGTGTTGGACTCCTTCCAGTCACCAAACAGGAAATCGAAGAACACTTTAGCAGCCATGGCTCGGGTAAGATTACGGAGATCAAGCTCATGAACGGCTTCGGCTTCATCGAATACGAGGATGCGATGGATGCCAGGGATGTTGTTCCAGGTAAGCTTGCTTTTTCGTCTTTTCTTTCGATTAGCCCTGCCAATCCAGGATAGCACTCTGGAACTTGCTTTGCTAATGCGATCGCTATCCAGCTTTTCGTACGTATAGGATAGATCCCGCTTAGGATTCCTCCTTTTTGACCACCGTCATGGTTACAGATGGTAGCGACTTTAAGGGCGAGCGCCTTACTGTGCAGTTTGCCCGCGGACCACGCCGCAAAGAGAACTTGGACCGGCCAAGTGTGCCGCGCCCACGTCGCACAATTTATCGTATGCAGATCTCTGGCCTTCCGGAGACCAGTTGGCAGGTTAGCAGCCCATGTCCATTCATCCCAGGATCCCTTGGATTTGCTCTTTTTGGCCCATATGAGAACCCTTCATTTCATTTAAGTATCCTCTGGCAGAGGAGATTAAGATTGGAAATCTGCCCTTTCTGTTACCATCTGGAGATTGCCTGGACTGTCTAATTCCATTATCCGGAGGACCTTATTTTCCTGAAGGACCATTACCAATGGGCATCCACCTGGATATTCTCTAAATTTCCATTTTTCACCTTTACTTTCCTCTGCCTTTGGCTGGAACCTCCCTGCAAGGTGCGGATCATATCATACAATGAGCTGTTTTGGCCGGTTCGGACGCGAAACTGGGACTGAATTCTTTTCTAAGCACTGGGATTTTGCAATTGGTTTTTATTCATATCCATAATGGGATTCTGGATTTGCTCGTCAACCGGAAATCGACTCACATGATGGCCTTTCCAGGACCTCAAAGATTTCGCCCGGCAGTCTGGCCTTGACGTGGTTTACTCTGAGGCTGGTCGTGATGGCCGGGGGTGAGTAGAGCTGCCGCTCTCACAAACCTCCTTGGATGCTTACTGACTTGCACCCACCTGAAAGCTTCGTTGAATTTGAGTCTGCCAGTGATCTCAAGGCAGCGGTTGAAAAGCTCGATGGACGAGAGTTTAAAGGCTGCAGAGTGACCTGCGTTGCGGATGTAGGGATGCCTTGAGCAAATCTTCTGTGGGAACTATTCTCATTTTTCTCCAGATTCAAACTCCGGAGGAGCGTCCCTATTATCGTGATCCTTACCGGTCTCGCTCCCCTCGCCGTGGATATCCTCCCATTGATGACTATGACAGGCGTGGTCCCCCACCGCCGCCGCCGCCCCGTGGCTACAGCCCCCGTGATTACTACCGCGAGCGTTCCCCTCCTCCCCTCCGTCGGGACTACTATGACCGAGATGGCTACGGGCGTCGTACTCCTCCTCCTCCTCCTCGCCCCCGTAACGATGACTATCCTCCGTTACGTCGCCCTTATGATGACCCTTACGACACTCGTCCACCACCACCACCTCCTCCTCCTCGCCATTATGATGATCCGTACTTGTCAGGGAGGCCATATGGTCGTCCTCGTACCCCTCCTAGGGGCGATTATGGTGGCTATGACCGCCGTGGTTACTGGTAGAGGCACTTTTCACTCTTTCCTCTCGCCACTTTATTATTTGTTCAAGTGTGTTATGAATACCCATTATGTTGTGCGCGGCCCCCTTTCCCCACATTCGCTCTTCCCACTTCCTTTTGTGGACTGAGGCATGGTTCCTCGCACTTGTGCTTGAAGCTTATTATTTAGATTGGCGCAAAAAGCAAAATCTACTTCGCTGTCCGCTTCACCGCTCCTTTCGTGCCATCACACCGGCCGAAAAATCGATGATACCCAGAGACAGAACAAGGACTTTCATGGACTTGACGAATGCCACACGACGGACCGTTCCGATTCCAGTGGCGACCAACCGGCTATTCTAGAACCTAAGGAAGGATGAAGGGCCGGCTTGGACTGTTCTTTTTCTTTCTTGTTTTGGTTTCTAGTTTACGGGCTTTTCACGACACTTTGGTCGGTAATTGCGGCAGTCTTCCCGAGTGGATATCATGCTGCAAACAAGGTGGCAATCTGGTTTCTGCAAACTGTGCTGCCAACGGAATTCTTTTTTTCTTATTGCATGTTGTCGAAGTGCATAAGTTTGCAATGAATAAAAGTGACGTGAATACTTCTAAAATCTCAGAACATGGCTGTAGCAATCCGGACGATAACCCAAGATTTCACTTGGCGTGGGCTAATCAAGTTCTTTTCCACTCTATCGCTGACAAACGTTATGCAGAGAACAGAACACGCAGATCGCTGCATGATATAGAATTCCCTTCTTAAAGAGTAATGGGACAGAGGACCTCTAGTTATTATTTGATTGGGTCACGTTCCAATGAATCTCAAGGTCACGATGAAGCCGTCCAATGCTAGTTGTAGGCTTCTAGGAATCGGAGATTATGCTCCATTCAATTCATTTCTAGATTTACATGGTTACTGTAGTATAAATGCCTATGTTCATATATACATGCATATATGAAATTGAGTGATAAAATCAGATTACGAAGTCGAGCAATGCGACTGGATCGATCTTTCATGCCGCTGAACCGCCCCACAGACTTGCCTGTTCAACCCCGCAATGGTCATTCGGTCAGTCTCATGTGCAGCCCTAACAAACTTGAGAGAATGACTTGAGAGAATGACTAGTAGTACCTGGGTACAGTACTAATGTTAGTTTCCTTCCTCAGGCCAGGGCCATCGATTAATATACTAATGTTAGGTACGGGTGGTTAGCTCGGAAGCTTATCCCGCTTTCGCGGACGCTACCATCCAGATCGACACCCCTGCCATGACGATTGTGCATGCTGGCTGACTTCATGTTCCAGTTGAGAGTTGTGGGTGTGAAGGGACACAAATACTTTTGTCATTCGTACCTATGTCCAATTGAGCTCCGGGCAGAAGCATTTCAAGTTGCTCTGCCGTGGATGCCTCCGGAGGCTTCTGTCGGGCCCTTAGTGACGTACGTCACAGCTGCATCTTATCTTTGCCATAGCACGACTGTTATCCACTTCTGGGGCATTGTTTTCCTCTCCCTTTCCCTTCCCCTCTTCATTCGTGGGGAGGTTGGGTGCTTCTCCACGTTTTCTTTTTGCAGGACTGGCGCAGTTGCCAGTGACTTTTTTAGGAGTGATTTTTTTCCCCCTTTCCGGCCGCTTCTGTTTATGATTTGAATTCTACATTAAAAAATTTTTTACAGGTTATCTACTCATTATCTTGCAATCCCACAATGGCCCAGGAATTCAATATCCGCATCCCAACGCGCCCGGCTGTCATTGACCATATCCAGCTGCGGGATATCCAGCTTCCGCTGCCTATGGGCCCGGACCCATGGCATCGTCCTCGCAAGCCGCAGCCATGCACTGCTTCCATTAAGTTGTCCTACTCCTCCGCCATCGCGGCCGCGGCCGCTGACGATGTTGCTCTGTCTCTCGATTATGGGAAGCTTTATCGCCGCATCGAGGCCGAAATCCGTGAAGCGAGCAAGAAGAGTGCTCATGGGGAGACACTCGACATCGGCAGCATCAAGAGAGAGACGAAGCTGGAGGATTTCCTGGGGGAGGACGTCCGGAGGATCGCCGGGATAATTGCGGACTGCGGATTTGGGCTGCTGGACGAGACGGTGGCCGGTTTGAGGAGGATGTCTCATTCACACCAGAGTGTGATAGCACAGACGACGAGCGGCGGAACTGCGGGCGCAGAGGCGCAGGCTCAGACAGCTATTGCTGCTAGTGCTCCTCGCCCGGAACCTATTGATGGCGAGTTCGCCCAATGCGAAGTCTGGTTGCATCTGCCAAAGGCGCTCCTTCGAGCGGAGGGAGGCCTCAAGTACCGCAGCGTGACAGTGTTGGGATACAAGGATCCATCAGAGGGCGCGGAAGCCGGAAGGCAGCCGATTGTTCTCGAACAAGAGTTCCGAATCGAGGGCATACGGAGTTACTGTATCCTGGGAGTCAACTCACACGAGAGGCTTGAAAAGCAGGCCGTCATCATCAATCTGGAGTTCAAGGGCCCCGGACAGCTGGCCTGGGGATCAACTGTGGTGGAGACATATCAACACATGACGAGGGTGGTTTCTGAGGTAAGGCTCTTCCAGGTCCAATATGTCTGGTTCTCTTACTGAAGATCCAACCTCTTTTTTCTACAGAGAGTCGAGGAGACCTCGTACCAGACCGTCGAGGCCCTGGCGACGTTCATCGCGCGTATCGTTACCATGGAATTTGGCAATGAGAGGGTCACCGTGACGGTGGAAAAGCCAAGCGCCTTGGCGTTCGTAGAGAGGGCAGGGGTGGAGATCACCAGGTCACAGGCGTTCTTTGCGCAGCAGGACCTCCTGCGAATGAAGGAGGGCATCGAGCCCAGCTCGCGATAGTGATGAGAATCCGCAGGCTTAACATGTCTTGTTCTTGTGTTTTGTTTATGTACTCCGTATACAAGCGTGAGCCTCGAGGGACGCCGCGTCCAGCCGGCACAGCCCCTTGCCGCATGTGACGTAGGCCCTTCCCAGATACAGACTAGCACTCGCTTAGTGCGCAGACACATGCCAGATCCGGGTCCGTGGCCTGGGTCAGCTATTTTTGAAACTCCAGCTACTGGTCGAAGTAATTTCCTCAGCTTCACATCCCATTCACAAAGGGCTTCTCCCTGTTAGCCTACGTTCAATTTGTTCTATCTACACGGAATCAATAGGAGATATCGCTGCTTGTTCCTCTATGGGCCTGGTTGCGCGTAACTCGTTCTCATCGTCCCCTTCTGTGCAGGTTTTCGCTGGCCGCTTCCCCGACTTGAACCCCTTCTTTCCGGTCACCGAGTCTGACACCGCTGCCGCCGTTCCCTCTGCGGTTATTGTTCCCTCTGGAGCCGACAAGCCAGCTCTCCTTGCGCTGCCTGCATTGGACAACGTGGTGTGGCTACGGGTGCATGGTCCGTCCTGAATAAGGGCGGACGGTAAACTGTTCAGGAGGTTCCGGAGGTCTATCCACGATCCGCCGTAGGCAGGGGGATTGCGGAGTCTCTTGACTTGATGTAGGGTGCTTGCATTCCGGCGTGATTTCTGCGGCGCGGCCTAGCTTTGAAGCTGATCTTGTGCAGCAGTTCGGATCCCCAGATAGGCGCGGGAAAGCCTGTCTGCATCGTATGTCTTGTTTAATGTGAACAGCCCCTTTGGTCCACAAGTTCCAGCGGTTCGCGCCGTCTCCACATTATGTTTGCTCCGGGGTCCCTTCAACACCAGAGGTTGGCGCCACCTGCGACCGCCCAGATCGTGCAGCCGACGGTGGATTCCGCATCTACCGCCGTGCATGACGATGTCTTGGTTGATGATGTGTTCAGCCCGCAGGTTGAAGAAGATTGCAATCGCACCGAAACAGAAATTGATAAGCCTAGTACTGGGCTCCGGGTGAGCTCTGGTGGCAGCCCAATGCGCAAACAGGATGCCCCATTCGGTGCCCCGAGAAATGGGGTCAATGGAAACGGGCCGTTTGATGCGCCAACTCTGCATGCAAACCGTTTGGCTGACAAGACGCCACGGCGGAAGAAAAAAAAGAAGCAAGGGGCTGTGGATGCTGACCAAGTTCCTGCGCTATCGACGGTGCGGGGGTTTACCCCGAGGCTATCTGGCGATGAGGATTCGGATTTCTCGAGCGCTGCTGCTTCTAGGGCCGTATCCCCTGGACGGTCTCCTCTCCGAGGAAATAGCCCCTTGGTGCAACCTTCACCCTGCGGTGGGGTTAGTGCCTTGAAAGCCCAATTGGATGCATTAAGCCTGTCTGGAAGTCGTCCGCCGTCGCGGACAACAAGCAAGCTTGGCTCCCAGACGCCGAGCAATGCTAGTGACACTTCCGACAGTGACCAGACGGAGGTGATGACCAGCTATGAAGTTCCTCTGGAAGAAGACTTTGTCAGCGTAGAGGCCGTGACCGAAGAGGAGCTATCCAATCCTTGTGTCAACGAGGATTATCTTCGGAGTCAACTGTGCAGGAAGATGACAAGCAGCGACTTCGAACCGCTGTTGTGTCTGGGGAAGGGCTCATTCGGGACTGTGTTGCTCGTGCGCCACAGCATCACCGGCAAACTCTATGCCCAAAAGCAGTTCAAGAAGGCCTCAATCACCGTACACAAGAAACTGGTGGAGCAAACAAAAACCGAGCGCATGATCTTGGAGAGTGTCAACCGCCATCCCTTTGTGGTCAAGCTGTACTATGCCTTCCAGGACCACGAGAAGCTGTATCTCATCCTGGAGTATGCACAGGGGGGCGAGCTGTTCACTCATCTAGCCGCGGAGCGCATGTTTTCGGAGGACGTAGCTGCATTCTACATGGCAGAGATGGTTCTTGCGCTCGAGCATCTACACCAGAACGTTGGGGTGATCTACCGCGACCTCAAGCCTGAAAATTGTCTCTTGGATGCAGAAGGTCACCTGCTACTGACAGATTTCGGACTCAGCAAGGTCGCTGTCAACGAGGATGATCGTTGCAACTCTTCCCTGGGTACCATCGAATACATGGCTCCAGAAGTCATCCAGGGCAAACCATACGGTAAGGCATGCGATTGGTGGTCGTTGGGCGCTATTGGGTACGACCTTCTCACCGGATCTCCGCCGTTCAAGGCAAACAACAATGCAAAGATCCAGGAGAAGATCCTCAAGCAGAAGTTGGTTCTACCATATTTCCTTGGCCCGGATGCAAAGGACCTCTTGACCCGTCTGCTCCGTAAGGAACCTTCCAAACGGCTTGGCTACCATATGCCCAAGGATCTGCAGACGATCAAGCAGCATCGCTTTTTCCGTAAGATCGACTGGAAGGCCCTCGAGCGGCGCGAGCTGGAGCCCCCAATCAAGCCCGTGATCACAGATCCAGCGCTGGCGGAAAACTTCTCGACTGATTTCACATCTCTACCACTCAGCCCTGTTGTGACAAACAAGGCTTGGGGAGATGATGGTGTCGGGAAAATGTCGAACATCGCGGGGGCTTCTGGTAAAAAAGATGTCCCTGTCGATATTGGCAGCCCGCCGGCCGAGAATGACCCATTTGGGGGCTTCAGCTTCGTGGCTCCCAGCAGTCTGCTGGACCGTGAGATTGGACTTACAACTGCAGGGATCTAACCAAGGCTTCAAGTGGCAGCTTTTTTCTGGCCTGATTTGTTCAGATTGAAGTTGTATTGCTTTTTGCCTTTTTTTCCTCGCTTGCTGGTCTGTCATTCATTTTTTAAGCTTCTTTGCGCAACTTTATACGAGTGGCAAAGGAGCGATCCGATCATTGATATGTTACCATGTTGCAGGTGTTCGACCTTGGATGTTGACACTCTGCGTTGCTATCGAGAAGCAGATAGCAACGGAGAGGTCAGTCGCTATTTTATTCTTTTTATAAGTGTGCACTTAAATTGACCGCATTTGTATCTGCATATCGTTACCATCATCGTAGATACCTTGCACCGTCAATCGTGACGCAATCACATGGGCTGAGATTGCGATTGCGAAAAAGGGGCAACATTGCAGTGATTGCAGCAAGTTCCAGGCCTAAAGTGATCCCTCTTTATACGCCGTGGTCGTTCTTTGCTTGTATCTCGCAAGCAGTGGCTTGGATCGGCGCGGCATATCACTAATCTTTTTTCTTCTGATCCATTCTTTGGAAGTCTAGTAGCTTGTCTTGAGATCTCTTTGCGAGACCGAATCTATCGTTTTCCGTTTGAATTCTGACCTCTGGTATCACAAATGGCGTTTCTGCGTGCTATCACATTACCAGGAAAGACGTCTAACAGATACAAAGTACCCTTCCCCTCTGGGCCTTATAACTTGGGGGGGGGGGGGGGGGGGGGGGGGGGGGAGGGCTCGGAATGTCTCTGCAAGTCGGTTCTAACCTGCATGGAATTGGAAGCCTCAAGCTGGGATCTGCGGCTAAGTTATGCTGAGATCGACCGATGTTTACTATTTATAACGCAACAAAAATGAACAAAAGAAACGTCGAAATTGATCTCTATTCCGTCCCTCTATCTATCCGTTTATGTCTCAATCTATCTATCTATCTATAGTAGGTGATGATGCAGGCTACTACAACATTGTATCAACGTCGCAGTGTCGTTACATGATATCGATGATATCAATTAACACATGGAAAGGAAAAAAAGTAACCTCGTCTATAGCGCATTCAGGTTTTTGCGCCAAGATCTATCATTGCCATTTTCGTTTTCCAAAATGGAATCTGAGGATAAAATAAATAGATGGTAAGAAGACATGGAACAGAACAGAAGAACAATGCTCGATATCTATGTATAATGTAATGTACAGGATGGCCGTCACCGCTCAAGAGAGAAAAAAAAAAGGAGAAATTAGAAGTGCTACGCTGCGGATATCATGGCGTAAAAGGTGGCGTCAGGTTGGATTTCGTCGTTGTGTAGAGCATGTGCAGACATATATTATATACCAAGGGATTCACCATGATGAATTTTTATGGTTTTCTTGCTCCTGCTCAAGTTCTCTCATCTTTCGCTTCTTCATCCGGCTCAGGTGGCCCTGGACTTCCCGATCAATCTCCTTGTCGCCGAGACGGAGCATCCTGAACTTCTCGACGCAGAAGTCCAGAATATCTTCTACGCTTTCCCCTGGTACTGTGGAAGAAGATGGTGGTTGTTCGGTCGAATCGTCCGACGATGGCGAGGGGATCTCTTCTGGAGGCTTAGGGTGGGCCTTCTGGACTGCGTACTCCTTGACCGCGGCCTGGGCAATGATGCGGACCGTATTCAGGTTCGGAATGACGGCCTTCTTCTGGGCTTGCTCGAGCCAGGTTGGATCGAAGACGGGGTCACCCATCCTGTAGTCGCGTTCGTCGGTGGTGTAGAGACGTTGCACACCGCCCTCGTACAGACGCTCTGTCTCGGGAGACGGCCTTTCAAGGCACCAGCGCTCCCATAGCTTTTTACCGGCCGCGCTGCCCTGGACAGCGACGACGGCCGCGAGGAGATTGTGGAAGGCGACTGAGGGAATGTAAGGTATAATATCTCGACTGGAGGCAGGTTTGTATTTCAGCTCTGCCTTGCGACAAATCTCCTCGAGAGGCCCAGGGATGGACATGAAGACCTGATGCAGTCGATACAGTGCCCTCTCCTGATATACCATTCTCCCGGCCGACGGATCGGGTGGGGTGTTGAATTCGCCATTCAATAATCTCAATAGAATATCCTTTGCTTTGGACAGGGATTCTTCCTTCTCGGGGGTTGGTGGGATCTTGCGCTTAGCCGATCGATCGAGCTTCAAGACTGCTGCTGCTAGTGCAGTAACATTACTGTCGCCCCACGACTTGGCCTTATGGTCTCGGAGATATTCAAACATGGTGACTACCCGGTCCCAGTCGCCCATGGTAATCCTGAAGTTGAGCAAAGCCTTGAGAGTGTTACGGGACACAGGCTGGGACAAGGACTCGACAACTTGGTTGCAGAGAGGAGTGTTTCTGGTGGCCGTTGCGAATCGGATTATCGAGGGTGCCAAAGCCTGATCTCCGTAAGCGTCAAGAGGGATGACGGGTCCATCAACGTCAGTAGAGAAAAGCAACCACTCTCCAAAGCGAAACGCTCCGGATGTAGTTACCAAATCAAGAAGGTCTGCTAATGTCGCATTCGACAGCTGCGGAATAGATGACCGGTAGAGATTATTACTTAAGGAAGAGCGATGTTGTTGGTCAGGAGCGGACAAATCCTCATCGTCAAGCTCTCGAGCCTTTTCCAAAAACCTATGGATGTGCTGCAACTTGCTTGTATCGACAAGCTCTTGCAACCAGGCAAATACATCGAGGGCGCCCCCGGTGTGGCGATGAGCTGCGTAGGATCGGAGATTATATTCAAGCAGACCAATCAAAGCTGAAGAGTCATCATATATCTGTTGCCTTCTTAACTGGTTCAGCTCTTCTTCAAGGGTCGACGTGTTATCATCCCAGGGAAGCACAGTCCAAGACTGTCCTCTCAGGAGCCGCTCGAGAGCCTGCGGGTCGGCTTGAGGATCAATGCCACCAGACTCGATCATGCGCACGACAGACCAGTTGGAGACTCTATTGGCCGATTGCCAGTCTTCTTTGGTGGCACGGGCGAGGAGAGAATTGAGAAAGACAAGATACTGAAGAACAGCCCTTGGTGATAATCCGCGGTATCCCAATCCGCGATAGACAAGATTCGCAACACCATCCATTAGCGACGTAATAACCTCGACGCTAATTGTCCGCTTCCCGAGTCCGTAAAAAACACCAGTTGGGCTTTTCGACATTCTACTCACTGGGGGATCCCCCGGACGGCGCCAGAAATCTTCCACATCAATCTTGGTATCCCTTACCAACTCCGGATGTTGAAGAAGGGGCTTCCAGCTCTTCACATTCCAGGCCAGATCGCCCTCTCGTGCTTTCATGCGCTGCAGTATCCACACTCCTTCCTTCACAAACCCCTCTTCCACGCAGCACCAAAGTACGAATTCAAGCCAGACTTCCGGGCCCAGTTCACGTATTGCCATTTTGAAGGGACGGTACGGAGACTTGTTACCGGCGGCAGCTGCTTTCGCGGAGACTTCCGCCTCGTGTACTAGCCACATAGCATCCGACAGAACATTCATTATGTGTGTTGAGAGTAAGAACATTCCGGGCGGCCGAAACAGGGCCTCCTCATCTTGCGGACGAAGATATTTGTAGACTGAATCCGGTATAGAGCCCGAGTGGTGAAGGCGAGCTAGTATTTGGTACACGCACGATATGGGCTGCTTGGACTCGTTGGAAGGTAGATCTGCGGCTTCCAGGATAATGAATGCCAAGCTCTGCCAGACCTCGCGCATGATCATCTGCGATTGCCAAAGTCCGAGCGGCCGGTCCGTGACAACGTCCAGGCCTATTTTCGAGGCAGAGGAACTTTGCTCATCCGATTTGATTCGAACTTCTGCAGGCTTCCAGTTAAGAGCGTCACTCGTAATATCATCCAGGGAAGAGTCTGGCCCCCATTCGATGTTCGACGGAAGCTGGACTTTGGACACCGCTTTGAGTGCCTCCGTCGAGTCGAGGAGCTTGTTGACGAGTGCATGCACTGCGGGCCATCTGCGGAGCTCAAAACCAAGGTGCGCCAAAAGGTCCAGGTTCTCCAGGTGTCTGGCTTGATATAATAGCGTAGCTATCGCTCGGCTTTCCTCGTGCACATTCTTCTTGGAGCCCAAACTATCCTCTGTCTTGGTGCCATCTCCCGCACCCTCCCGCAGTGACGGAGGCAGGTATTGTTCGAGGAGAGCGATCCAGGCATTAGGATCTCTTCGCTGCGAGCCGTGGAGCGGTGAAGGTGGTGCCTCAGCGAGAACGCTCTCTCGCAGCCATGAATGATCTAGCAGGTCCCGTGAGTCTTCCCGTCGTGGGCACCCGAACGAGAACTGCCGAGTCCATTGTCCCCTTGCCAAACAATTCCTCCCACCCAGTGTATTCGTGAAATATGAACGGTGCGAAAGGTCACAGAGACGCGGGAGATAAAGCCTTCGGCCCAGATATGTCGGACGGCCTGGGCGCAGGCAAACTTTCATGACACGGACAAGCTAACGGAGGGGCCGCGAGACTGGAGATTCAAACTGTAGTCGTGCTGGAACGGACGTCTCTTGCGCATATCCAGTCATTCATATATCCAATTTCCTCATACTTCCCAGTTGACGCGCGCGCCCGATTGCCAACTGCCGGAACGGTCGTGTCGATTTTTCTTTGAGACTTCACATGCTCATCTCCGGTGCGGCCTGTTGGAGAAAAAGGCGGCATATTATTGCTTAGTCAGCATCCAAGGATCCCTGCCGGCCAATTATAGCGTGGGTGTTGCTACACAGTATATCTCATTCTCCGTGCACAGCACACTTGAGCAGGATACATTTTGGCCAATCCAGATTCAGGCACGATGATTACGAAAGATTCTTTTGGCTGGTAACGAACATTAAGGTGAATAGTGACTTGGACATTAAATTCTTCCCATCCAGTATTTGATAAGTTCGTTTATATACAAGCATTAAAACCCCGAAATCGAAAAGGGGATGAAATTAAGAAGGATGAATTGCACAGACACCGAGTTCTCGAGACGAGCGTAGGTGTAGACTTTGCCATATAGTGACGGCATTGCTGGCATTGGCGGTTGGAAGGGAAACTGGCCCCGACAGCGGTTTGCGTCTCATCGTAGCGTGGCGTGTAGGAAACGGCTTGAGTAGACAGTGGCCCTCATCCACGATTTACTGCTCCAGAGGCTTGATCTGGCGGACGTGGACACGGTTGAACCCGAAGCTCCCCTCCTTTGGAGTGCCCTTAGGGAAGACTGGTGGAATAGCCGATGGAAGCTGAGTCGACAGGGGAGCGGTAGGCTGAGTGGGATAAAAATGAGCCAATGTACAATATAATAACATATACTACAAATCAAAGGAGAAATTCCAAGCTGAACTCACATGAGCGTTGATGGTTCCAGTGGCGGCCGCGGTGCCGTTGACCAGGACACCAAACGCCGGGGCAAAACAGAGGGCAAGAGACCCGAGAACGGCGATGAACTTCATTGTGCAATTGTATATAAAGGGCTGAATCTACCTGCGATTCAAGAAGTAAAAAAAAATGGTATGGTTGTGTAGAAACAGAGATGGGCCTTTGTAGAAGAATTAAAAGTGAGCAAGCAGGAGAAGAAGGAGAAGAGGCAAGAAATAGGTTCTCCTTTAAAGTACACAGCATCTATCACGGCCCAATCCAGACCTCCAGCAAAGAGTGTTTTGGTCACGCCACAGCTATCCACTTGTGCTCTGATCGACGACCAGAACTTCCAGAAGTTTGAAGAAAAAAAAGACGGCTACACCGTACGCAGAGCATTTGGCCGCTTAGCGTAAGAGAAAGCCATACATCGCCAATCCTCTTAGGACATAGATCTGCGCCTGGCTGATATCGCTGCCAAATCACAAAACGGAATGATGATGATAAGGCTTGTCTAGACGATGAAATACCGTTGGGGAACCCGGAAACATGGCTAAATAGTAGCTCCGTAGACACAAGTCGGTGTGCCAGCGGCGACGTGCTCGAGCCTCTGAAGGGAAAACTTTTGAATTTTTTAGCAACATCTAGAGATAAACCATGTAAACTAAAGTGGAGTCAAAACAAATGCCGCACGAATCAAACCCACACGCCAGCCAGTCGTCGCCACACTGTTGTTGAGTGTGGATCTTGTTTCTCACTGTGCCTTGACCTTGCACACCCTGATGATCCGGCTGGCCCTTGCGTCAGAGGGCAGTTCGCTATGTACGGAGTACAGCTTGAACAATATCTTCGGTAGGATTCTGTGAGCAGTTATCGATAAGGAATCGGAGGTTGGGGTTCAGGTTGAAACAGCCGACTCCGATCTGGATTGCCGTGTGCTTGTCCATCGGGATGCCTGCATATCAACTGGTAAAGCCGCAAGGGACTCGGAGAACGGCACAGCCGAGAACCACGGCCCGTTCGGCCGCCTTGCGACTCCGTGGAAACCGCAAGATTCCCAATTGAGGTCGGCTCTTCGCCCCTTTAGTCTTGCGCGGACAACGATGCATTATGCATGCCTCTCTGGAACATGCTGTATCTACCTGAGCCTTGAAGATTCCGACTCAATCCTCGCGTACATATGCCGTGACGGCGGGTCAGCTATCATCTTCTCTCTCTCTGCCAAGACAAGTGGAAAACTTCTAACCTATGGGCATGCACTGCCATTAGTGTTGCTAATTTAATCCACGATCCGTGGCAAAACAGAAACCCCTCGCTGCTGATGTCTTATCTTAAGGGTTAATAAAGGCTATGTTGGCTGCTCGCGCGGATCCCGGCCCTAAGTTGCAGGCCTTGGAAACATTATATGTATTATGTATTGTCTGCTCAGGGATAACAACAATCCCTGCAATATAACAAGCCCGAAGTGCGAGACTGATAAGTACACATAGAATGGCTACATAGGCCACTTGGCTTTGCATGTGCCAGTCCAAGACAATGGAACCCTGGGAAGACAGTGGCCTGCAACTGGCCAGCCAAGAGGAACAACGAAATGAACAGGTCAATGTACATACAGTTATGTATACCCAAGTGACCAAAGCATACAGAACCCAGGTCATCCATCATGAAACCAAACAGGACAAAATTAAACACAGTCATCATAGAACATACATTTCCTAATTCTCCTCATTCATGGGGGTATCCTCTGCAGGCTGAGCCTCAGCGCCAAGTTCCTGTTCAACCTCGTCGACAACAAAGTTTTCGTAGTCCTCTAGACTCTTCTGAATGTGCACTTTGAAACGAATGACGTCGTTCAGTATGCTCTCCACGCCCGTGTGGAGCTCTTCTCGCAGCGCATTCGCCCGCAGCTGTAGCTGCTCGTACTCGATATTTGTGTTCATCTCACGCTGCTCCATCAGCTGGACGCTCTCCGTCAGTGCTGCGCGCATCTTTGCTAGCTCCTTCTCCATTTTCTCGATCTGTGCATCTGACGCCAGCTTCTGAGTTGTCGTGATCTCCTTCAGCCTTTCAAACTCCTCCTCTGCTGCACGTCTTCGGTGCTCGAGAGCCTCGACCTCGCTTCTCTTCTCATCCATCGCTTCCTTGATGCTGTCCAGGAGGTTACGGCGCTCCATATCGTCGTCCATGGCACGCTTTCTCCGCTCGTTTATCTCCTTTCTTAATGCGTTTAGGTTGCTACGGACAAATCCCCTCAGGTCGAGATTGAGCAGATGCGCAGGGTGGTAACCGGTATATGCATCTGCCAGGAGTCGATCTCCCTCTGGCGAACCCCTGGTCTGCGATCCTCCCAGCTGGGAAGATGAGAAGCTGCCTTCGTTGACGTTGAGGCGCAGTTCATAGTCCTGGCCTTTGGCATTGACCGCCGATGCCGGAATTATGCTTGTCTGGTAGCCGAGCGTGTTGTACACCTTGACAATTTGTTCCAGATCTTCGAGTTTCCTGCTTGCTTCTGCCTCCTTTTCCATGAGCTTGGCATGCGCTTCTTCCAGGCGGCTAAGTGTGTCTTCAAGACTTTTCTGTAGTCTCTCTCGTTCGGTGTTCATGCGGTCTATATCTTGTATCGTGAGACCCTGCTTATCAACGCTGGCCTGGAGACCTGCTCTTTCCTCCTCTGCAGCATGCAGTTCCGCCTCGGTTTTCTTGATCTCTTCATCCAGGAACTTGATGCGATTCTCATACTTCTCAATCTTGGCCTGGACGTTGTTATTGTAATCCTCAAATTTCCTTTTATCGTCCTCCAAGATCCGGAAGTGCTTGTCTAGCTTGGCAATATCCGGCGCATTCTTCTCCAGCTCTTCAATCTGGTCTCGTAGCGCCCTGTTTTCCGCTTCCAAAACTTGCATCTCCTGGACATACTTCTCGTTTCCTCTCTCAAACGCCTGCGCCATGGCTTCAACGTGAGGAATGAGCCGCTTTTCGGCTTCTTCGTCATCCTCGTCTTCACCGCCTTGTAGCCAATCGTGATACGCCCCAGTCAAGAAGCGGAAGATAATGCGGTCTCCAGACACATCGACCCCGGCTTCGGCGCAAGCGTCGTCATATTCACCCATATAGAACTTATCCAACATCTGCGCAAGTTGCATCATCCAATGAAGCAAGCCAAGAAACGTTGGCCAATTCTGACCTCCAACGGCCGCCAACTGCGACTTTGTGATACTCTTTTCGAACGGGTAGCGTAACTGCTTCAAAATGGGCGGTACTTCTGCCTCGATGCTTTTCTGGAATCTGTAATTGGGGTCAATCCGGTGATAGAGCCACTGGAAGATGTAGTTGAAGTCCTTCTGCGTGGGTGACCGGAGCGTGTTCTGACTCAGCGAGTGCTTCATCTCAAGCTCGAAGTTGTTATGCGTGAGGTATTCCAAAAGTTCTTGCGCAATGCGGGCCTGGAACGCTCGATCCCTCAGAGGACGGGGGTCCTTGGGCACGCCAGCCGGCGCAGGAGCCTGGGCAAAGAAGGACTGGTGGCTCATCGCGCCACCCATCGACGGTCGCGAGAAGACGCTGCTCCTTCTTTGCAGATTCTGGGCTGCAGAGTGGGCAGGAAGCGAGCCTGGAGCATAGCTTTGCCGGCCGACGCTTGCGGTCTGGAAGACGTTGTTCGAAACGGAGCGCCTGACCGACGACAGGCCCGCATCAGCGCCGAAGGAAGACGCACGGTGGAAATTGGGAGGTTGCGGACGGCCCATCGAGTTCAGCACCGAGGACGAGCGCGTGTGCTGCGAGGTGTACGGCGGGTTTTGGAAGGCGCCGACGGAGCTGGTGCGCTTGAAGGCGGACGACGGCTGCGGAATGGCAGAGTAGTTCTGGACGCTCCCGAGAGTCTGCGCCGACGACTGCGTTAGCAGAGGTTAACGCCCAGTTCTGGCTTCACATCAGCATGACGGGGGATCGTGTCTCATACTTCTCGCGGGCGGCGGATGCTGAACAAGCCCGTATCCTGCGACATGGTGGCAGCCCAGCCGCAGCGTGTGGCCGTGGAGAGGCGGGACGGCTTTCGACGACGGCCGCGATGATATCACAGGGAGCCTCGCTGCCGCCGGAGAGGGCAGATCGTCGCGGACGGCAATGCGGGGGATCGGGATGAAGCCTTTGAGGTGTATCCGTAAACAAAACCATGTGACCGGACGGGAAGGCGGTCTCGGGGCGGAGAAACCGCGGCGCCGGCGGCCCTGTCCGACCGCCGCGGAGAATGAGGCCGAGGTCCAGCGCCTCGTGCCGACGAGACCGCCGTCTTCGTCTGCCGGACCTCTGCATCCTTCTCCTGCTTCTCCTGGACCAGAGGCCGTTTGCCTCGTGCAGAGCATCCGATTCTGTATGCGCAGAGGGAAGTCGACTGCGGCATAAGCCGGAGGGTTCAGTATCATGGCGCGTGAGGAGCTCGTCTCCTCAGCTGTATGTCTCCATCACCCCAGACCCAACACAGTTGAAGCTTGAGCTGACGATCATCCCTGCTGCCAGGTTACCTGTACGTTCGATGTGATCTCCGTTACTCCCGCTCTTGCTTCGCGACCTGTTGTCGACAGAGCCTAACAGATCAGCAGTTCTCCAGGACCCCTCCGTGGCCTCGTCGCCTCTGGAGAAGCGGATCGCATTCCTCCAGTCCAAGAACTTGACGCAAGAGGAAATTGAGCTTGCGCTCTCGCGAGTAGGCGAAGACACGTCGTCCGTCTCCTCCTCCACATCTACTACACAGGGATATACTCCGCAGCAGCAACCTGTCTACCGATCACCTCCGCCTGCCCAAGGATATGGCTATCCTCCATATGGTCAATGGCAGGCCCCGCCCCCAGAGTAAGAGAATCCCCAGGCCCCGGGCCGCGACGCTCACTGACCACTTAAACTACTAGGCTCCCCAAGAGGGATTGGCGTGACTGGTTCATCATGGCCACAGTGATGGGTGGCGTGGGATATGGACTGTACTTCATCGCCAAGGTCTGCATCTGCGTGATCTGCATTTATCTTACCATATTCCTTGACACTGACCGCTTTCGAATAGCGATACATCGCCCCCCTCATTGCTCCTCCCACTCCCCCGCAGCTCCAGCAGGACAAGGAGAGCATTGACGAGCAGTTCTCTCGCGCATTTGCCCTCATCGACCAGCTCGCTTCCGACACAGCGGCACTGAAATCGGCGGAAGAAGCACGAACGGAACGGCTGGATGCCGCCCTTCGGGAGGTCGAGAGCGTTGTCTCTGAGCTGAAGTCTTCAACTCGTCGCAGAGATGACGAAACCCGCCGGATCAGCGAGGAAGTCAGGGCACTGAAGGACAGTATTCCAAAGGCTCTTGAAGGGGCCAGGGAAGGGAACGAGAACCGATTGAAGGAGCTCAGCAATGAGCTGCAGAGTTTGAGAGTCCTTATGGGCAACCGACTCGGTGCTGGAGGCGGAGCTGCCTCACAACTGCCTAGAACTGCGGGAGGGTCAACGTTGCCCGGTGCCTCTCGTCCGTCTGAAGGGTCAGCCTCTCCAGGCACCAACGGTGTAGCTACCGGATCTCAAAACCAGCCTTCGACCTCGTCTCCAGCTATGGGAGCGCAGCCTGGGACGAGCCAAACTGCTAGAGAAGAGGTCAGCAGCACGCTATCGAGGCTCGGAAGGACTGCTTCTATTCCGGCCTGGCAGATGGCCGCTGCAAGCAACTCGAAGACTGCTCCACAGCAGGCTTCCAGTTCCTCTGCCGGTGCGAGCACTGGCAGCTCGGAGAACGAGCAGCAGAACGCATCGACAAGCTAAACGGATCCCATTATTTTTGCCTCTTTTTTTTTTCCCGGTCGTGCACTGAAGTGTAGAACTCCATTTTCTGCTCAAAACCCGATAAAATGGCGGTTTGATCCTAATGATTGTTATGCAAGGATATATAATTCCTTCTGGCTTCCGGTCTATCCAGCAACGCAGGCGGTTTCTTATTTCTATTACGCAAATTACATACATGCTTCTTTAATGGACTATGTTCAGGATCTTATACTACAACTATCTATGTAGTCAACAAGAAAAAAAATACTTGGTGTTAGCTTCCTCTACTTGTGCGACTGCCTTGACAGCTTCAGCCTCCGAGCTGTGACAGAACGGTAGGTGATCTCTATCCAACCAATTCTGCAAGGAGCGAAGAAAAGCGATGCGCCTATATATACTATCTATCAACTTTCAAGAGGCTGAGCGGAGGTCGCGGCGCGGCCCGGTTTTCGCAGTATCTCCAAGTACGGGCCCGGTAGGAGCCATGTACCCAAAGCGGTAATGTAGCTAAACGCCCGCATTGATCTGCCCGTACATGCGTGTGGAAGGCCAAAACAACTGTACAACTTCCCTCCTCCCGTCCGTCAGAGAGACCAGGGGCAAAAATGTCCCACAACGACGACCGCGACCGAAGCTCCAGAGAGCCATCATCCCGCCCTTACAGTTACAGATCCCGAACCCGCTCCATCTCCCCGTCGCCGTCCAGAGACCGAGACCGCCATCACGACCACCGTCACCGGCATCATCGCGACGACGACGACGACGACTACCACCACCACCGCCGTCGACGCCGCAGAGACAGCGTTTCCCGCTCCCGCTCCCGTTCGCGCTCACGGTCCCGATCACCCGAGGGAAGCGACAAACGGCGAAGACACCATCACTACCACCATCATCACCATCACCATCACAGACATGAGCGATGCTCCGAAACCCCCGCCGCACCTCCGGTGCTGCCGTTCAACGCGCGACCACTGTCGAAGCACGACCTGGCGCACTACGAGCCCATGTTCGCCATGTACCTCGATATCCAGAAGGGGCTGGTCATGGAGGACCTGAGCGTGGAGGAAGTAAAAGGGAGGTGGAAGAGTTTCGTGAAGAGATGGTAAGGACTCTAACACCTAACTAATGCATGTTTTGATGGCGCACTTTTTTTCGTTCCGCGCACGCCTACAGGTGGGTTGATTTGAGGACTGACATATCAGGAACCGTGGAGAACTCGCCGAAGGCTGGTACGATCCCGCGACGCTTGAGAAAGCGCGCCGTAGTGCGCAAGAAGAAGAAAAACGAAAGTATCAATATCGTCGGTCCCCGTCATCGGGCGGCAGGAGATGTCCGTCGCCGGACTATGAGCGAGGTGGTGATGGTGGAAGCGACGAGAGGGCAGACAGGGAAACAGACAGACGTGACGCAGAGGACGACGGGGAGGAAGACTACGGCCCTCAGCTTCCTACTACTACAACAACCTCAGAAGGAGGTCGACCAGGTCAGAGGCACGGCCCGACGGTCCCGAGCGTACAAGATCTAGAACTGCGGCGAGGTGAGGACTCCCCCTTTGCTTCCATCGGCATAACACCTAGCTGACCGAGATATCTACTCAAGAACTCGCCAGAGAAGACGCCATTGCCTCCCGAGAGGAGCAACGAAGACAGCACCGCGCCGAGGTACGGTCGCACCGGGCTGCAGTGAAGGAGATGGAAGAAGAGATCGCGCCGCGCGCGGAACCAGGTACGCGCGAGCGCCGCCTCGAGAAGCGCCGGGAGGCCGCGGCCGCGAACCGCGAGTTCGCCCAGTCCAGGCGGGGAGGCTCGCCGGAGGCGGTCCCGGACGAGGACCTAATGGGCGGAGGGGACAACGATCTGGAGATGCTGAAGAAGCAACGGGAGAGGGAGCAACGGAAGAAGAATGAACGGGAGCTCAGGAGGGAGGAGATGCTCCGGGCGCGGGCCGCGGAGCGGGAGGAGAGGTTACGAAAGTATCGACAGAAGGAAGAGGAGACGATAGGATGGCTCAAGGCTCTGGCCAAGCAGAGATTCGGTTGAGCAGTGCCTTTCGGATTATCTATGTCTGCATCCATATTACGAGTTACCTAGACTATGGTGCTGCAGGCTGAGGGTGGCCTTAACACGACTGACAGTAATGGATCTCTATATTCAAATAGAGTATGTTCTCATTATCACCTATGCATATTCCTGGTAGTTAACCCACAAAGACATACATCATTGATTGGGCCACTATGGTTACAGGACGGTTTTTTTTAACGATTCTCTGCTTCAACACATACTGCTAAGGCCTAATGTTGTTCTCCTGTTCCAAATACCTATACCTCTTTCTTACCGTCGTCGGAAGCCTGCAGTGTGTCTTTCAATGGACATGTCCCTCAATGATATGTTGTTTAAGAGATACATTCTATGAGTAAGAATAGTTGGAGTGAAGTCGATCTGTAGGGATTCAGTGGTTTTTAAACGAAGAATGGAATAGCCATTTTTCTTCAGCTCATTTTTTATCAGTCACAGCTACATATCTGCATGCCCGGTAGGCAACTGTACAAGAGAGGTAATGAAATCCCATCCGTAATTCAAGTCCTTAGCAGAGACCTGGTCACGAGGGCAACAGGGAGTCTGGTACAGGACACTAAAGGTAATATACTGTACATACTACATCGGGGGCAAAGTCGATTAAGAGATGAACTTTCATGCTCTAAACATCACACAGGTCCCTTGCTTGCCGTTTCGAATCGTACAAATTTGACTGTTGAAAGACCATCAGCCGCATTGATCTCTTCCGTCCATGATATGGGTACATATGTGGGCATTATTGGCGAGTGTCCGTTATAATAGCATCAGTCTCGAGACTCACTCCCCGCTAACTTGCATTTGGATCATCCAAGGTCAGGAGGTCCACTTTTCGACAACTTTCTGCGAGAGGCACGTTTGTCACGTTTCTTCTTGTACTTTTTGCTCTTTGCATGCGCTGCGGTTGCCGTTTGTGAATCATGGGCACCATTAACTTGGTCTAAGGCGGAGCCGAAGTCCTCAGAACCGTTTCCATTGGAAACGGGGTGACAAGTTGAAATAACCTCTTTTGCGCTAGTACTAGAGGCAGAAGATTGCTTTATCGCATCTCCATGTTCCGATGCCACAGTGAGTTTTCCTGGTAAATTCTCCTTGGTAGCTTCATAATGCTTGATTTTGCTAGCGGAATCATTGTTTGTGGCCGTTTGGGGTTTACCGCAATTCGACAGTTGAAAGCGCCGCGGAATAAACTCTGGAGCATCAGGTTTCCAAACTCTTTTCGTCGAGCCTTCTTTCTCGACGTTCGGAGCCTTGGGTCCTGTGTTTTCAATGACTGAGCGGTTGCCTCTAGCACACTCATCCCTGGGGAAGTCCGACTTAGCATGCGCAACCTGAGGTTTGATCGGACAGTTCGCTGCAGAAACTTCTTGGGATCGACTCAATCCAGAATTAGTGAGCTCTTCAGTGTCATTCCTGATATCAATCAATGTAGGATTATACTGCGTTCCAGAGCTCAAACCTAGAGTCTTAGAACTTGATGGCTCCAAACTGGCTTGACGTGACCACAGACGGTAGTAATGACCTTTGCTTTTCAAAAGCGCTTCATGAGATCCTTGCTCGACTATGCTACCATCTTTAATAACAAATATTATGTCCGCATTGACTACGGTGGAAAGACGATGTCTGCAAAGTACCGTCAGCCGAAGTATTCCAGGAAGCACAACTCACGAGGACCTACGCAATAACAAAAGTTGTGCGGCCAGCAGTGAGCTTTTTTAAACTCTCTTGGATCTGTGATTCTGTTTCACTATCCACGCTGCTGGTCGCCTCATCCAAGAGCACTATTCTTGGATTTTTGACAATAGCCCGAGCGATAGCGATCCTCTGAAGCTCTCCTCCGGACAACTTGACGCCACGCTCGCCAACGAGGGTCTGATACCCGTCTGCGAAAGTCAAGAATTTATCGTGGAGTGCAACAGCCTTGCATGCCTCATATATCTCTTCATCTGTAGCTGAATGGTTGGCGTATCGAATGTTATTTGTAATGGTGTCGTGAAATAACGCTGGATCCTGAGGAACGACACCAATGTTTGCACGAAGGCTTTCAAGGGTGACACCACGGATATTTTGTCCATCAATCGAGATTGATCCTCTAGCAGGGTCATAAAAACGTGAGATGAGTTTCAGTATGGTCGACTTGCCACCCCCTGTCTCTCCAACAAGTGCTACTGTCTGACCTGGTTGTGCCCGAAAGCTGAGATCCTTCAATATCTTTCTTCGGCCATCGTATGAGAACTCAACTGATTTAAATTCGACTTCTCCCCGGTCTAGAATTAGTGGTTTCGCATCATCCTGGTCAACGACCGTCGGTTTCTGTTTCAGCAGCGCGATTAACTCCTCAGCGTTGACCATATCAAGGGCGATATCGCAAAATCCACTAGCAAAGAACTGGAGAGGGCCGGATAATTGAGCCCAATAGCTTAACAGCATAACAAAACTACCGACAGGTTTGTTGCCTCGAATAACCTGATATGCAGCCAGAATGCACGCTCCCATTAGTCCGACAATCAGTAAGAATGACTGCGCCACTGATTCAAAATGCGACCACAGCTTGAAGATAAGGGAAGAATTCATGTGATCTTTGACTGCAGAGGAGTATCGAGACTTTTCGTGAGGTACACGGTTGAAGTACGAAACAGTCTGCCAATTAGCGGTAGACTCGCACAGGATGTTATGTTCTTTCTCCATGTCAGAAATCCATTTCCTCCGTTTCTCCTTTTGCTTAGCAAGGATTTTGCCAGACGACCACAGAAAGACAATTACAACGGCTGCGATTATCAACGCCATGTAAGCGTCGAATAAGTAGTACAAAACGCTCACAGCCAAGACGAGGTCAACTAACATGGGCCCGATCTGGAAGAGGGCGGAGCGTACGATGTATCGAACGGACGCGCCGCGGCTGACTGATTGCCATAGACTGCCGGAGTGTTTGTTATCGTGAAAGTCGCTTGATAGGGTCATGATCTTGTCGAATGCGGCCGTGCTAATCTTGTGGTACGAGTAGTTCTCCAATGGTAGCCACAAATACCTTCTGATGGCTGAAATGCCACCGCTAGAGTCAAGAAGTCGAAGAGTGATAAAAGCCATAATTTCCTTCCATGGGAGCTTTCCTACGCAGATGTTTAAGGGTCAGTGAAAAATAGAAGAAAAAGTATGGGCATGCGTGTCATAGGTGTATGAGATCGTTTCAAGACAGGTATGTACGAGTATTCCAAAGTAAAACGCGTCCATATATATATCACGTACCACTTCCATTGCTGAGAATATCAGTTATCAGACCGAGCTGTAGGGGAACAAGAACATTGAGTATGCGGTCTAGCAGTAGACAAAGGCCAACTCCAACGTAAAGTAGCTGTAGATGGGGCTTCCCCTTTGGCCAGAAGAAAGGAACAAGAAACTGAATGAATTAGTCGAGGCTGTTTTCATGGCCATATTTTCGACATATCGACTAACGTACCATGAAGGTCTCAAGGTTACGAGACAACCTCTTTTTTGATTCCTCACCTTCGGACTTGGCGTTCTGACTGATAGCATCGCAGGTATTTGCCGATGTAGTCTGGCCGTGAGCCATTGTCGCGTAACCATGATTCGTTGTTGTATGTTGGACATGCGCTGGATTGTTGACGTTATGACCCAGTAAGGGCATGTTCTCCTCGTCAGTCTGGGTGCATTTGGCCCTGATAACCCGGGTTCCGGCGAGGATGCAGAGGGTAAGGAGGAGTGATAAACGACATATTCGGAGCCCAGCAAGGAAAATGCTCCATTTTCCGCTTCGCTTCTCAACAACAAACCACAAAGCAAATCCCACAGTCTCTGCAGCCAGATATATGACCCAACACCCACTGAACGGGAACAAGGCGGGAATCTTGGAGTCAGCAAATCCCACAATTAACGTACACCAGACCAAGGAGGAGCCCAAGGCAAAGACCTGCCAAGGTGGAGTTAGCTGTCTTGGGGCTCGAAAAGAGTTCTTTGATGCTAAGATTAGAGGACGAGGAGGCTATCTGCTCACGATGTTGTCCTGGCGAACTGACGCCTGATTGTCAGAAAAGGATTTGAATATTAGAGACACAGAATCAACACCCTACGAAAGAGCATTTGTCGACTGTTAGGATACACGAGACAGCTTCAACTGAATGTCGTAGACAAGGGAAAACTCTCACATATGTGACAAGAATAGCGAGCATCAACCAAAGGGTAACCAGCCGGAAACCGCTCTGTTGCTTTCTCCGGCCTCGACCGTCTGCATGCGCAGCGCTGACGATCCAGGAAATAAAGTAGTAAGCAGTAGCAACAAGTGGCATAAAGGAATGGAGCATCCGAATGGCGAACAGAGCTTGCCCATCTGGGCTCAGAGGATCGGCATTGGCCATGTTGGCCATGACGCTGAACGACATTATCATCCCCAAGGCCCACAACGTGCTGCGCCTTGCACTTTTCCTTTGCCACAAGCAAAGATGGGGGGCCTCAAAGCTTAGAGCTGCTCAACAAACGGTCACAGGATGGGTGAAACCAGACAAGGAGCACTAGGAAATGGAAAAGATGATGATGTCTTGGTCCTGGATGAATCATGGAATCACGGAACAGGAACAATTGGAGGAGCTCTATGTTTTTCTCATGGGGCGGTGATCACACGCTGGTCAAGGAAGGCACCCCGGAAGTGTACTAGGTGCTCTCTGGATCAAGGGCAGGCAAGAGCTACGTGCGGATCCGCCGTGTGCCTCTCCAGGGTTCGGGACAGGGAGCAGCAGCAGCAGCAGCAAAAGCAATAACCTCAAGGTGACCTTTTTTGCAGTGTACCCGAGTCAAGAATGAATCCGAATGGTGAAATTGTCACTGGAATATTCAATGTCTGCAGCCACCAGCTTCTGACTTAGTCATAGGCAACAGGTCACTCTGCCAGAAATGCCCACATGTTCACAGATGTTTACTCATGGTGTGGATTGGATCCCACAAGTCTGGGACAAGTACTGCAAGAAGTCTTCTAGAAGGAACTTCTACCCATCACAACGGGGGACATGACTCAGGGTTGTGCCACTGAACGCTGGTCGCTCGATCTTCACTCCAAGAGCCCTGTTCTGCAGACGCAGAGAGTGGAAGGTATGCAGCTGTTGGGGATAGAGTATCATCATTCTCGTTGAGGATCATCTACGCTAGGTACCTTTGAAACAGGTCACCTCTACCTGCAGGTCCCTCCAGGCATCGATCCCCAGTCCCTGACTGTTGGGAGCCGGGGAGGTGTTCCATAATACGGTGCTGATGTACATCCTTGTCTAGCGCAGACTAAACCAACATTGCGGAGAGGCAGTGTCTCGGAATGAATTCTCGAATGCCGGTGCAGAAGGACTTCTATCACGCATTGGTGGCGTCTGTTAGCTGGGCGAGGGAAGTATAATTGTCGAAATAAACAACTTGGTCGCCTTTCTCGGAGAATTGAACCAAAACCGCATGGTAACACAAGCCTGTTGCATAAGGATGCCTCTGCCTATCGGATCCAGCGGCGAATGGATGGAGGTGAACGAATCATCTAAAGTCCGGCTATAGCTCTGGGACAAGGATACTTGTGCATTGTGCAGATGACCTTCAAAAATGTACCGTGTGCGCAGCGTTCCTGGATAAGGAGTGCTTTGTACTGTACCTCACATAGAAGTCCAGTTTCAACCCATCGCTCATCATATGTACAGTACAGGCACCTACTGTACAAGAGCCTCATCATACACTCTACACACCATATGATATGCATGACATCGAATAACAATCACCTTTGCGCATTCCTGCCTAGATCTAGATCCGCCACGAGCCTCAAATCCCGACCACCAGCTGGCCCCGCATCTACCCCAAAAAATGGCTTGATGGCAGCGTCCACAACAGCTTCAAAGAGGCGGCCCACAACAACCTCCTTAAGCTGCTCCCCGGTCTGACCAAAGTCCGGAAATGCATTTAATTCGAGCAGCCACGCGGTGCCAGCCTTGTCGACCAGGAAGTCCGCGCCGAACAGCTCGAACGCGTTGGGGAGCGTCTGGAAGTGAACCAACATGCCCCGGGCGGCAGCCTCGAACACTTCCCCGGTGACAGCACAGATCTGGTCGAAGACACTGTCCTTCCAGCCTGCGTCGAGTCCGGGGATGGAGTCGTCCAGGTCCCAAAAGCGCCGGACGCTGCCCTCGTTGGCGCTGCCACCCTCTTGAAGACAGGTGTTGGTCAAGTGTCTAGCGAGATCTCTCACCTCATCTTCCTCCTCCCAAGGCGCCTGGTAGGGCTTTCCAGCAAACAGGGCCAGCATCTCCCTAAACACGTAGACCTTCAACGAACCCACCGCAAGGACATAAGTACGGATGTGGAACTTCCGGTTCGACGCGGACGGTATAAGGAGAGGAGGGTCAATGTAAGGCTGAGCGATGAAGTGGCGCAGCTGAGAAATTACGACGCCCTGCTCATTCTTTTTACCGTTTTTGGCGGGCTCAGACCCATCATTATTGTTTTCCTCGGGATCATCTTCCACGTCGGAGTCGTCTACTTCCCATTCCTCGAAGATCTCCTGCAGCCGAGCCTCACTGTTGAAGAGGCGGATCCCCTGACCACGATCGCTCATCCCCGGCTTTAAGATCCACCATTCCTTGTCGCACTCAGCCTTGCCTTCGTTTCTCCCCAGGCTTTCACGCAGCTCGTACGCCTCGGTAAGAGCCTCATCGAGGAATTCGGCATAGTCCAGCTCAAAGTTGACCGCGGGCTTCACGTGTTTTCGTAAGATGCTGTCCGGGTGCTTGGATATCCAATTGGCTACCGTGTTTGACAGGTAGTGTTTGCGGATCAGAGCCTTGCGGATGACAAAGGAGTTCGCTAGAGACGTCGAAGGGTGCGAAAGCACATGGTCGAAATCCAGTTGTTCGTACTCTCGGTATTGCAGGACGCGAGCTGACGGGTCTGGAAGCTCCGATAGAGACGATATCGGCCGGAAGTCGACTCCTTTGAGCCTGGTTTGCAATGCTTGCTTCACTAACGGTTGGACGTATAGATCCTCAATGTCGATCAGATAGTAGAACACGGGCTCACGACTTGATCTGGACAAAAAGGAAGCTATCAGAATGACCTCGAGACATAACACGCGAAAAATGTAGGAGCAAGCAGGGGTGGATAATAAAGCGTGTTTTCAAGTCTAGATATCTACGACAGGGGAGAATCTATAGATGTTCTAGAGGAGAATCTATTCGAGCCCGCTCGCCAAGATTATCCACTCACAGCTTGATCTCCCCTTCGATTCCGGGCACATGCATGAAATTGGCTTTAAGTGGAGTAACGCTGTCAAGACAATATCAGCACAGCTAACATGACAATCAAGACATAACAGTAGCATAGGCTGAAACGTACCTAGTCATTCCCTCCTTGACTGCCCAGCCGTCGTTCCCAGGTCCACTCTCATCCACGCTCCGATATACGTCCCCAAAGTTGGGTGCCCACTTGAAGTGCTTGTGCTGAATTCTAGGCTTCTTCTGATTCTCTGCCGTCCCATTCTCCGTCGCACCCGCAGCTTCACCCTGCTGCCGCAGTTTCTGCTCCTGTAGCGCAGGATCCTCCCCGGCCACTTCAGGGTCAACGGCCTCGAAGCAGCTGCCCGACGACCACCGGTTATCGAGCACGGTAGTATACAAGATCTTTCTCTCACTGACTCCAGGCTCAAGCGGCACATTGATCGAGTACAGGTCTACGCCATCGCCCCAGTTCTTGCAGAGATGCTCAATGAGCCGGACCGAATGACGAGACGCCTCAGCGATGACTACGGGATCATGGTGTCGCGTGCTGAAGGCGTACGACAGTGCGATAGCCCGCTTCCCACAAAGTGCGGCCTCCATGGCAGCTCCGATGGTCCCGCTGGACAGTGAGAAGAGCGCTGTCGTGTTGCGTCCATAGTTCGGGCCCGAGACCACCACGTCCACAGGGCCGCGGTCCTGGAAGTAGTGGAAGAGCCCGATCTGGACACAGCTGGCTGGGGTGGAGTCGATGAGGATCCATTCGTCGCCGCCTTCATCGTCTTCGCCGTTACTGCCCCGTGGCAGAGGGTGTATGGTGCCGTCGTCTTGGTGAAGTGTGCCAGGGCGGAAGTAGGTCGGTTTGATGGACGCACCGACAAGGTGCGCTTTACCAATCCATGATCGCTGCTGGTGTGGCAGGACTACCGAGACGACATGCCCGGCTGATTGCAGAGTGTGGACGAGCGAGTGGACATAGGGCGACGACTGGTTCGACGGGGGGCCGTCGTCGTTGACCACCTGCAACGCGGGGCAGTCAGTAACGTCTTGGAGACGGTGGGAAAATCATCACGCAGATAGAGATCAACCACTCGAGACACGCCCGAGACATGTGAGAGAGAGAAAGCGACAGCTTACCAGGATATGCATTGCAGCTCGTTTCTTAGAGATAAAGTAAGGCGCGCAACCTTCTAAGTCGAGCAGAAGTTCCTCCGCCTTTTCGTTTTGGCGCGGAACCAAGAGTTGCTGCTCGGAGGTCTGCTCCACCTTTTTATACGGATAGAGAAACCGCCGTGACGGTTCTGAACGCTGGGAATAGACAGCGCACAGTCTTAAAGGGACGAAATACATTATGGCTACTTGCGCATTTATTTATCTCATACAGGGTTTAAACTGATGCAGTCGCAAATTTCCGCCCATCGCACTCTGCGCTCTACCCCGCCGGCTGGCTTGCGAATGTCGAGTCCACAAAGCACCATGCAGGAGAAAACGTGGCAGCATTACGAATACCGGCTAGAAAGCATCCCCGTCTGCAGATTGCTAAAGAAGACCGGGCCAAGAAGAAAAAGAAAGGTGCATATGTAACCAGAGGTGCCCAATAACTGTCTCCTCAACCGTCTCATAGTTGTATTGTACATAAATCCGTCATCGGGTATCTTGCGCCACGAAAGCCAGAACTTTGTCCCATCAGCTCCAGAAATGAATCAAACAAAGAATGTGAATTCTGATACTCAGTCCGCCTGGGAACCGTGATCATCGCCACCTAGTATATGACTTCTTCGACGCTGAACGCCCCTGTAACTTCCGCCTTCTTGGCTTGCTCTAGCTCCAGAATCGTAACGCGCACCTGTCGTCCTACTTTGCTGACCGCCATTAGCTTCGTCGTCAGCTTCACTGAGAAGAGGGTCAAGCCTAGTCGATTCCTCGGCCTCTTCCTCTTTCTTTATTTCCTCCTCTCCGGTAGAAAGCCCATCGGCTGACTCTTCATCTGTTTCGGTCTTCACTTGAACATTGCTTTTGTCCTCTTTCTTAGTGTCCCCTTCAGATCGAGTTGTGCCAGATCTGAAGTAGTAGGACAGGAACAACCAGGAAATGGTCGCCCAGGCCATAGACACTCCCCAGAACATTGAGCTAAAGACCAGGAACGACAGGATTCTCCAGTTGTACATAATCCACCTAGTCACACGTCAGCAATGAGAACAGTGCCGAGTCTTAGAGAACCAGAACATACCGTAACCCTGTAAACTTTGCCTCAAACTTCACTTTAGCACTGTATACCTGCATCCGTTCCTCACTCTGGATCTCAAATCGCAGACTTCTTGGCAAGTTGCGCCACCCTTTCGCGAATTTGACTCCTTCCATCATCTTCACTTCCAATGTCTCGGCCTCCCGTTGCCATCCGATGACGTACAGCGGCATGCGCGAGATCTTCTTCGCGGTGTCCACGAGAGGGGAGGCATAGGTAAGAATCGCAGGACGACGGGAATGCGATATCAAATAGGTCGAGGCGTTGGCATTTGTAGTCACCGAGCTCGTGGGATGGGAGAACAGAGACAGGTCGAGCATGAAGTTGCCTGCGGCAAGGTTGGACGGAGTGCGAGGTAGTTGGAGCGTTACGCTCACGTCGTAGGGCTGGAGAGAAGCCAGATCCGAGTCGAGAAGGGCTGTCCCCCAAGGGTGGCCATCGCTTTGGAGCAAATTGTAAGAGTTAGATCTCTAGTCTCTTTTCTTCGAGTGCACGCGTAAGTCGAGAGAAGGGCCGACTGCACATGTGCGAGTTCCGCACCGGTTACGTACCCAAATTGCAGATGCACGACTCGCTCAAACCCAATTTGAGGGACGAAGTTGAAATAGAATATCCAGTATGCGATAGTGGACACGCAGAGCAGCAGTATGGACGTGCTCGCGAACAGCGCAGTCCCAAGATACGCCTTCTGTGCCTGCCTCGAAACCGCGACGCGAAGGGGGACCGTCAGGATGCTCTGTACAGCCAGCAGTCAGAGAGGTCGTTGAACGGATTAGGATAGATAGAAGACAGAAACAATTACCACCGCTCTGTATACCGGAAAGATGTCAGCATCGGACTCATCATCCATTGCGCACTCCTTCCTCATCCGCGCATCCATCTTGCCTGAAGCAACTGGCGGAAATGGCCCCGGTGTTGAGGCGCCGAAGCCGTCGGAGCTAAGACCACGCTAGCAATGCAGCATCGACGTCACATACGGGCCTTAGAAGCACAACCACAGCCCCCGTGGAAGATCGCACAACCTACAGCGAGCGATTACATGAGTTCAGGGAATAACATACAATCGTCCTATATTGACTAAGAGCAACATAAATTTCGTTATAGTACAAATCGAACAATTACGCCTATGTACTTTTACGATCTCCTGTTGCACCCCCTCCATTCTCCAGCGGCGAAAGAAGACGCGCGGAAAAAAAACTCGACGAAGCAAAAAGATGAGCGGTTTCATCTCGCCTTAGACCATGCTGAACATTCTCCACATGCATACTCTCCTAGAAGCCCCGGCCTCAAAGCGAAGAAGAAAAAAAGGCAGGAAAAAAAGCCCAAGAACCGGCAAACCGACACGCCGATATAAAAAAAGGTAATCCATGGGACTGAAAGTCGTCAAGGACGTCTGTAACATGCTAAAAAGAACCTCGTGCCTACGGCATGCAAAGCATTCAGTCCAGAGATCATGTCTAGACAAATGCGTGAAAGTCATAACAGAATGGAGGATGCGCTTCGACAGGACCCTCTAAGCTAGCGCCCTGGGGCTTTGCTGCTGGATATGCTGGAGAAGAGCATCGAATAGACGACCGATCTAGTAGATCATATATGTTAGTCGCGTGTTGCAGATATATTGTTTGCACTACTCACCTCAGGTGCAGCCTGGATAAACGGAAGCCGGAAGAAGGCGTAGCTTCGATTCTGAAGAAGCTCCTGCAGGGTGATGATCAAGCCCCACGGATGCGGACGATGGACGATCAGCCGCTCAAGGAGCACTCTTATTATCTGTTGGCGAATATCGGAATCTTGCTGCTCTGAGTAATCAACTCCAAAAAGATGGAGGATCGTAAAGCTGAAATAATATGTGTGGCTGTTTGGATATCGCAGCTGGTTCGCCATAGCGCTCAACAAATAGTACCGCGCCTCCGGTCGAAGTACCTTCGCAAGTCTCTCCAGCAATGCAGAGTGAGGAGAATTATCGAAAGCTGCACGAGTGCCACCCTTGGGACCAACTGAAGACACGGCACTCTGACCGATGTAAAGCACCAGCGCATTCAGGAGGATGACATCGACGTTGATCGGCGTGAAGAATAGGCCAGTTTCTTTGGTGGTTGGATTGTACACCGCTTCACATATTTGCTGGACCGATGCCTCGGATATGGTGTTGCTCTGTAGAGCATTATCAACGACACTCTTGATGTTGGCCTTTTGAAGAGGGGCAACTATATCCCCAGCGATCTTTGGTGCTTCCCGCATTTCCTCGAGGCGCTCGACTTTGAGACCTTCTCTGAATGGATCAGGGAGTTTGTGGAAAGAGGAAGGGTAGGCGCTAAGGACGAGGTTCCGGAGCTGAGCGCAGTGCGCTGGGATAACATTACAGAACTGGAAGTGGTTCTCAGCGACGAACTCCGGGAAATCATGATGCAGGATTAGCAGTATGCGTAGCACACCCTTGTATAGGTCTTTGGTGACGTAGGAGATATTCGCTGGCTTGAGTTGTTCGCCAATGTAAGAGAGTAAAGCTTGCATAATCTCGCAGTAAGGTCCCCAGCCTGCTTGCTCTGGCAGATTGAGCATGCCAGACATAAAGACTCTGTGGGACACCAAGGACATCCACCCATACACGAAACCAGGAACATATTTAGGCTGAAGAGACAAGAATTTGTTGGCAAAAGCGAACATCATGTCCTGATGCTGATCAGTCTGGTGGAGCCCGTTCATAGAGTATTCGCAGAGAATGCTCGAGAACATCCTGAAGAAGACTCGCTGGTTGAATGCTTCCCCACGCATGACTTGATGGTGATTCAACACCAGTACCAGAAGCGAGAGAATAGAGTTCAGATACACAGATTTGCTGGCCTTGACAGCTCCACTGCTCTCACCCTGGAACTTGACCAGTAGGACGACGAGCTTCGCAAGGGCGTCTATATAGAGGAAAGCCTCATCAAGAGTGCCATTAGGATTTTGGGACTCGTGCTCAAACATAGCGACAGAGATGTCAATGCAGAGTCTGAAGAAGAGCGCGGAGTCTTCTTGGTTGTTTATCACCTGCCTCTGATGCATATCCTTGAGGAAGGTGTAATATGTACGGTCAGTAGCGCCAGGGAACCTGTAGATGCCAATCCACTCGCTGAAAATGTACTCCATCTGATCTCGCTTGGACCGTGCCTTGTCACTGAGGAGGGGATTGACAACTTCGGGGATTCCAGACTCGCGCAGCTTGCGAATAATCTCGCTAGCTTTTGAGAGGCTTGGATCCTCCACAAGCCATTGACTCATTGCCTCCAGGCTGCCCGAGAAATCGGATCTCAGCGCAGACGGTTCATCGTTGAAGAGAACTCGATCCATCAAATTGGAGAGAAGATCGAGGGCGCTGGTGTTCTTTTGGAGGATCAACTTTGTCAAAATCATGTCGACGCGGTGAAGATCCAGCAGGCCAGCATCAATGAGCGCAACCGTAACTGGAACGTTGAACATATGCTCATCATCGACCTCCGAGAGGATTGCCCACGTATATCTCGCCACAAGTGAAGACATATCGCAGAGCTTGGCGAGCAGATGGACAAGAACTTCAATCTCAAGAGAGCCTTCCGTTTGGGAGTATAAAGTGGTGCAAATTTTGAGAGACGTCAGCCTGGCCAGGTCTTCGCCATTTGGCGAAGAAAGAATCGTGCGCAGAACTTGGGTATAGGCTTGCAGAACTGGACTATCCCTGCCGAGGTCTTTGACGTGCTCCTCAGAAGCGTTTCGAGCGGCCTGTTGAAGTTCAGAAACAAGATTGTCAACTTTATCCCTGGGGCTCTGGGCCTCGAGGAAGCCATTTAATTGCGGCTGCGCGCCAACCATTGTGGATTGCTGCAGACGAGCATCCTGCTGCGCTTGCGGGGTCTGATGAGGAACAGCCGGCTGCTCGGCGGGAGTTGAAAGGTTTGGAATCGTGGGATATGATTCCTGAAGCACGTCAGGCAGTTGTCTGCCGGAGTCCGTGGACACATTTTGAACGTGATTGGACACCGGGCCCCTTGGTTGGCGCGCAAAGTCCTCATATATAGCCAACTGCTCTTTGTTCAGTCCACCAGGCATCTGCCTATACGGCTCGGGAATGAAAAGGCCCCAGCGACTCATAGATGGGTCTATGAACGGCTCATTCGGGCGCGTAGCCCTGTGACGTCGGCGTGCTTCTAGCTGAGGTTCGAGGACCTTCTCGATTTCAGGAATGGCTTTCTCTTCTGCTGCCTTCTGGACGATACCGCAAGCGGCATCGAGATTGTCATTAACACACATTAGGATTAATCCTTCCGGCATAGGCTGATCAGAATATTCCTGCTGGATCATCCGAATATAGTTCGTCATGCTCATCTTCAGCGGCTCCTTGCAAGTCACAAGGGCCAAACTACCAGCAAGCTGTCGAACCATCATGCCCGCTGCGTGTCGCACCTTTTCCTCGTCAGGTTCCATTGCGAAATCTTTCGATATCAGCTGAGCGGTAGATATCGATGCAATGGTAATTGAACGCTCCACTACCGGCGTGATAATTTCAGCGATGGCTCGCTCGACCGCACTGTGAACAATCTGCCTGAGAATATTGGGGTCGATCATGCTGCTTGCTGAAGACGGGAAAACAAGAATTTTGTCCAAGCTTGGGAGGGACGACATGATGGCCGCCGGCGACAATCTCTCGTTCCTGATATCCTGATTGATGCCACCGAGCGACATATCCTCAAATCCTTCCAGCCCTTCTGGAACCTTAGCTGTCCCATCTTCACCGTGCGCAGAACGATCCCTGATGCAGGTAGAAGGTTCGATTGTCTTGTGATCGAGCTCAAGATCTTTGCAGAGCACCTCTATCTCGAATTTGAGGTTCAGTTTCAACTCGGCGAAGTGGTAAAGCTCCATCAGCAAGGCAAGAATATCCATCAACCAAGGATTCGGTGGTTTGAATACAGTGGACTTTTTAGCCTGAAGCAGCACCTTGCATGTGAACGGAATCACAACCGTGAGCCGCTGGCTATCATAACCTTCAATAAGAAGTTCTTTGAAATAGATATTCTTGTGTTTGATAGGCTTGTCCTTAGCGATGGTCAAAGAACCAAGCCAAGAACCGAGGTTCTTGAGGTAACCGCGATCAGTAGACGAATTCAATGTCGATTCAGCGTTCAACAATCTTATTGCGCTGACGTAAGTCTCCCTAAGAACCTCTGCCCAAAGGGTCTTATCACCGAGGAGCTCTAGAAGATCGAGATACAGCTGCTGGAAGTTGGGCTGCAACTTCGCCCGCTCCTCTACAAGGTAGGAGGCGAACCATTGATGGTGCTCGTCACGAAGCACCTCTTTGAGATCTCGCAGCTTATCTTCGATGTTCTGCTCCGAAACGTTGTTCAAGACGAAGAGTATCTTATCTTGAACCTCTTCGTCTGGATCTTTGTAGATGTCTGGACGGAGTGGAGGGTCGACATGGAGCGAACGGAACTTGCGAGGCGAGCCATCCGCTTCCGCGTTGCCGTTTGTCAAGGTCTGTCCATCCGAAACACCGTTCAGTCTTGCTGCTTCAGCTTCACTTGCAGCCTGATTACCTTGCTCTTGCAGAACCTCTTCGGCTTTTTGGGAAATCGATGTACCGTGAAGAGTTGGGACCTGCAACAGAAGATGACAAAAGCCAGCCCACTCTGCAAGGCGACTCATCAGTTGTTCGATTGCTTCGACACCAAACTTGTACATTGGGTCGTGCGGCTCATGGTCTCGGACCGCTTCCAAGATCATGCCCAAGCCAACCTTGAGTGGAATACCGTCTATCAGTCTGAAATTGATGATACCACCGAACATGACCGCGGTTTTGCTGAGTGCTTCCAGTGGATATTCATGGTAGCAATGATATTCGTCAATGAGTCCGTGAACCATGCACGCAAACAGGTCTTGCTCTGCAGGGTCACGCGAGGTCTTGTATCGTCTCATCAGCTCTAGGATCTCTCGCAATGACAGTTCTTCGTGGTACATCTTGCCGAATAGCTCTTGCATTTGCTTGTCAATCGCTTCCGGTAATGCATTTCCGTTTTCCCCATTAGCATCGATGATGTCGTCGAACCCTTCTCCATAGTTGATGAGTCTGGGGTATGTCTGGATGCAGATCCGTTGGACAGGAGTAAGGCTTTCGCGATCTCCGACGTAGTCTTCCAATATTGAAAGCAAAGTATGTACGGTCTTGACCGCTAGACTGACCATCTGCGGGGCAGGTTGCTCCTTTCTCTGGACACGGAGCTCGTCCTCTGCTTTGATCCTCAAAAATTTAGACAATAAGCTGCCCATGTCCATCGGGCCCTTTTGCGCGGCGTTTCGGACCCACTGTTCCAGATCAAAGGATCCCTTTCGATGAGCTAAAGAGGCAAGGTCCAAGGCGAGTCCGTTGGTGAATCCAAGAAGGTAATCCAGCCAACCATATTCGACGGCGTGTTCGTAAATGGCCGCAGTGGATGTAGGATCCTGCGTAAATGTAGTGAAGAGCTGCTCGGCAAGCCACTGCCGATCTTGTTTCCAGACACCATGAAGAGCGAGTTGATAGCCTTCCTCCTGCTTGAGAATGAAGACCACAAGAGTGCGGAGAACGAAACTCTGTTGGACGCTCGTCCAAGGCTGCGGCAGGGCTAATGCCGAACAGAGGAAAACCGGGAGACCGTGCTGGACAACGGCTTTAATAAGCAACTGAGCCTCTGTAGTTGCCCACGCAGCCTGAGAGAACAATGCAAGATCAAATATTGCCCTCATAGCGTCCAAAGAACGCAGTGGTGACTTCACCGCGCTCTCCCCTTGGAGCCGTACAGTTTCTGGGCCATCGGCGAACAGGTCGGCCGGGAAGGTTTCCCTCAAGTTAGGAATCTGCGAGATATCGACCTGGGAAGAGATCAGGGCCGTCAGGAAAGACACTTGCGTGTCGCGATGCTCCCAATCGCCACCCCAGAGTCTCTGGACATCCAAGGTCGAGTCGTCAGATGCTGCATTCAGAAAAACAGAATACAACCTTGAGAACTGCTCAGCGTTGATTCTCAGCCCCTCGCGATCAAACTGTCGCAGAAGAAGAGCCCAGTTGATTCGCTTATCCGCATAGTGTGCCTGAACGGCTTTGAGGAATGTCTCGAGCGAGTATTGTCGCGAATATTGCGACAGGACCATGAAGAGAAGAGCGTTCGCGACGTGCTCCTCACTCCAGCTATCTGAGCCAGCAGAGTTCATAACCTCATTCACAGCATCCTGGCTAGACGTGGCCTTTGGACCTTTCGAGTGCAGCTGGCGGACGATAACTAGGCGAGGATTGAGGAAATTGAACATCTGCAGAGCCGAAGAGATTTCCGACGGAATATCCACTCCCAGCTTCTGATATCGCAGACTAGCTGCATATATCAGTTTGGTCTTAATATCCTCATTAAAATTACGAGGTGGATATAGGATGAAGCGCTCGATCGTCAGGCCGATGAACGAAGGGTTAAAGTCTTTGTTGGTTTCCGACGGCGTTGCAAGGCTTTGCAGGAACTGGGGGGTGGTATTCGACAGGATAGCATCGGCTGGCGGAGTCAGTCTGAATAGTCGAAATGAGGCCCTCTTCTGGAAGGACACACTACATACCTTTTGCACGCAAGTCTGATTTATTGGCCGTCTTGAAGGCAAGTGCCAACGCAACCTTCACCAGAGGATCAAGTTTGAAATGCTCAAGAAAGGTGGATAGGTCGAAGTCGCGGAAGACATCGCCCTCAGATGTATCGATTGTCTCCGCGATCTTCTGCGCCTGGTCCAGATCCTGGGAAACTTTCTGCATCTCCTGTACTAGAAGAGGATAGTTCCCCGCATTTTCCGCCACCTTATTGGTCCCTGGGAAGATTTGCGGAGCATTGCCAGTAAGAAGACGGCGGAAATATTTCGAAAAGACTTCCATCCCGTTGGACTCCACAAGCTGCATGTTGGTTAGATAGCGTGCATTTGCAAAGAGATGGCCTGTATGTAGGAAAACTTGCCTTTTGAATCTGTGCAGCTTTTGTCTCCCACTTTTCTTTGCCCTCTTTCTCTGTGATAGAGTCCAGAAGGAGGAAAACTTGGGCAACAGATATCTTAGTGAGGGAAGACTGGTTTGAACTGGTACCAGCCCCTGCACTCCCTGATGTCGGCTTATCAGAAGAGAACCCCGTTGGCGAATTTACGGTTGTTCCAGATAACGGAGAGAAGGCGACACCTCTGGAGGATCCCGTCCCACCGCCTCCTCCCCCGCTACCTCCTCCACCCGCGACTGAACCCGCTGTGGAAGCCAGATGAGAACCGGAAGACGGAGTAAGGGCCCTGGATTTGGGGGATGAGAGAGACTGTCCAGACTGCTGGTGCTGTTGCGAGCCAGGTTGGAGCGAGGGAAATGGTGACGGTGTGGAGGCTGGCGAGGGGGCGTTGCGGCTACCTGGGAGCCGGCTTGAAGAAGACAGAACGGCGGAGAAGCTGGTTGTCAGGGGAGACGTCGTCGAGATGCCGGGACCGGGACTGCTCGACTGTGGCGGCCGTCGAGAAGTCGCTGCGGCAGTCGAGGAAGAGGAGAGGTTGTTGGTCGCAAGCGGCGTCAACCCACGGCGGACGCTGGACTGAGGAGCGGAAGATCCCCAGGCTGGCTGTTGGGATCTTGCAGACCTTGAAGAAGAAGATTTATCGGTGCCAGAAGCAATCGACGATTGGGCGGAAGGGGGAGGGGGAGGGAAGGTCATCTAGGAGACGCGATCATTTGATCTAACGTTGGTCGACAGAATTTGATCAGGCGAGGGCGATGGGGTCCAGAAGAATTCGAATCGAATATCTTTCGGCGCCGGATAACTAGGGCCGAAAAGTAGTCGTCAGAGATGGAGAAGAGGGCGATACGTGGGTGAAAAGGGTGCTTTTTGTGGCGTGGATGAAGATCTTGTTACAAGGAAATGGGCAAAGAGGTGAGGATAGGTGGAAAGGTGGAGGTGCCGCCTTAGCTAACCAAAGAGGCTGAAGCTCTGTGGCTCGAGACCGCTTGTCTCTACAACACTCGTACATTGGAGAGTCCGACTGACAGACAGCTTGCTATTTTGAAGGCAGTCTATCTAGGAAACGGTAACAATTTCCCCAACTCATATTATATTTTTCCAGCAAGTCGATCTTCACTGACTGCGATCGTAGTCGTCGACCTGACCTGGTGAGGCTGGTGGTGGCGCGGTGTGCCCGCCAAGGATCGTCACGTGTCTGTGCTTGGTGTGCTGCTGGTCGTGTGCTGTGCGGCCTGAGGCTGCAATCATGCGTTGGTCAGCACATTTTCAGTTTTTTAGTTGGGATGGAGAGACGCCGCGAGAGTCCATGCAGCCCTGGAGGTCTTCCGTTACTACGACTTTTAGTTTTAGATTTCTTTTCCCTCTGAAGGGCTGGAAAGCGACGCACAACAGTAGACTCAGAATATTGTCTCTTGCCATGCGGGATGCTCCTCCCTAGGTCCTTAGACTCGGCGGTACGCTTCGCGTCCCGGTATATCGACTTCAAATTCATCACTGTCCCAGATTGTAAAGGGACAGGGCTACTCTAATAATAATATTGCGCGAAAGGTAGAATCTCGTCGAAGGTAACCTCATACATGAGGACTAAAAGACAACCACCGTCGGTCACGTGCATTGACCACGGTTCAGGAAGAATCATGATGCCAATATCATTTATCTATGTATAATATGCTAGCTATTCAGGGCGAGATATCATATCTGTGCCTGACGTTTTGATACACTTTTACCGCAAAAAGGTCCAGAATGCCCATTCAGCTAATTGCTGCAGAGTAGGTGAGGAAGTCGTTTCATTCATTCTCCAGCGCGTGCACAACTACATGTACCTACTCCGTATCTAGTTAATTGCCCGACCTGTTCCGGCCAGCATGCAGTATAGCTCAGCACTGCATACTGTGTACACCGCCTGGATCGACCCCCAACGCTTGCGCGGTCTCGCCCCGAAAGAAGCTGGTTTCCTGTTCCTGGGGCTTCTCGGACACGCAAACGACTTTCATTCGCTCGCACTCTGCATGACTATCTTGTTGGCCTGTTTATATAGGAGCCGTATGCAGTATTGTGGATGTCCTCCGTAGTATACAGTGAGACATCGGGGCGCTGTCTTCGAGGCGGAGGAGACTCGAAATCGCACACTGCACCTCTCCCGCCGCAACTCACCACCTTGCCCAAGAAGCCTCTCAGATCAGGCTAAGCTGAGCTCAGGCCAGCGGGTCCTATTGATCGATTCGATCCGAAAGGCGCCGTCGTGGCGGAGATGCCCCAGCCTGTCGCACAGACCCAATGCTGCTGCAGCGCGCGGCGGTTGCCCTGAGTGACGCCAGGCATAAACATGGACAGCCCACCTTCTCCAGTTCCATTCCACGGTTTCACTATCAACTCCACCAGCTTCTGCTCCAGCTTGAGATTCTTTTTGTCGCTGCCGCGGCTCTGGAGCTGCACTCCGTTTTTCCCCCAAGATTTCTGTGCTCCCCAGCGTTCTCACGGACCAGTGCAGACTCCATTTATTAGATCAAGCATTGAGCAGACGCTGGCCAACGCTCGAGGACAACTCAACCTACGGCGAGAATGCCTGGAACAGGAACAGGATCGGAGGGGCCAACAGTCGCGCTGACCTGTGTGTTTCCTCCATCCTTTTTGATATGATCGAAGAGGCAGTTGCCCGCTGACCATTGTTCCTCGTCCAGTTGCCGATAACTTCTGGGGCAAAGATGACGCGGGTGTTGCGCCCATGTTCGAGCGCATGCACAACGCCAAAGTAACATGCGATGAGTTAAGGGCATTCTACAGCAGTATGTTTTTCTTTCGTTCGTATGGCTGTAGACAGCTTCTGATAGCGTTGATAGCCCGTGCTGCTATTGAAGACGAATATGCCAGGAAGCTTCTCGCGCTGTGTCGCAAACCCCTCGGATCTGTCGAAACAGGCACGCTGCGTGCATCCCTTGACGTCGTCCGGGGGGAAACGGAATCCATAGGCAAGGCCCATTCTGCAGTTGCTGCTCAAATGAGGACCGAATTAGAGGAGCCCTTGGCAGCTTTCGCTGGTGGAATGAAAGAAAGGAGAAAGATCGTTCAGGCCGGCATTGAACGCCTCCTTAAAATGAAAATGCAGCAGACGCAGGCTGTCAACAAGGTAGGACCATACGATGTTCAGTCTTATGAAAAGAGCATATCCTTATTCCAATTCAGTCTAGGGATCGATACGAGCAGGACTGCCTCCGAATCAAGGGTTATCTGGCACAGGGACATATGGTGATGGGCCAGGAGGAGCGTAAGAATAAAGCAAAGCTTGAAAAGACTCAGATCCAGCTTGCATCAACTAGCAGTGAATATGAAGCTGCCGTGAAGCTCCTCGAGGAGACTACAGGTCGTTGGAACAAGGAATGGAAGGCGGCTTGTGACGTATGTTATCAAAGCGCTTGATAGATAATATGGCATAAAGCTAATGTGAACCCCAGAAATTCCAAGACTTGGAGGAAGAGCGGCTGGATTTTACCAAAAGCAGCCTATGGAATTATGCAAACATCGCCTCTACCGTCTGTGTGAGCGACGATGCTGTAAGTTTGTGCTCGATTCATGCAATTCTTACGGTACTGATCCCTAGCTAGTCTTGCGAGAAGATCCGATTGTCTCTGGAGAATTGCGAGGTTGAAAAGGACATTATTACCTTCATCAAGGAAAAAGGAACCGGACAAGAGATACCTGACCCGCCCAAATTCATCAATCTCTGCCGAGGAGATCTTAACGATACAAGCTCCGAGGCTTCTTCGGAAGAAGGTTATTCTGTGGCACAGTTTCAGCGGCCCATCAACCCCGCGATTCGAAGCTCGTCCCCGCAGCCTTCAACCTACGAGTCTCATCATGATCCGGAGTCAGAGCTGGCTATGCGAATGGGTCATGGCGGTCCGTCAACTCATTCGAGCAGAGAGGCCACAGTGACTCCGCAGAAGCCCACTCAGCCTCAGCAGTCGCATCAACAGCCGCCTCAACAGCCCCCTCAACAACCCCCTCAGCAACCCTCTCAGCCGCAAGCTCCTCTGGATCTTCGTCGCGGTAGCCAAGTGCCGCCGAACTACAATCCTAGCGAGCATGGTGAAATTGGGACGGTGCCTCATAACTCGTATCCGACGGACGGAATGACTATGTTTTGTCGAACAGGACCACCGTCCGAACGCAGTTCTGCTACAAGTGGATATCGACCGTCGAGCCGGGACTCGCAAAGCGAATGTTCGAATCCAACGTCTTTCTCCAGCCAGGAACCACCCAGCGCCAAGCAGTCTCCAACAAAGCCCATAAACGGTGTTCAAATGCCTGGAATGGGAGGGGACAAGCAGGTTCAAAAGAAGAGGAGTGCCTTCTTTAGCAATAGCCCTTTCCGACGCAAGAGTCGGCATGAGAAGGATCGCCCGTCCATTTCAGCGCAGCCGGCTCGTGACACGTGGGACTCGTCCTCGAAACAAACCAGTCCAGTTAAGCCGGCACAAGTCACACCACCAGCCCCCTTTGTTGACAACGACCATAGGTCTGGGAGTCCAGAGCCAGTGGATCCTAGGGCTAACTTCCAGCTTAACGTTGGGAACAATGTATTCGATGTTGCTTCCCCAGATGAAGCGACATCGAAGAAGGGGTCTCAGGCCAGTAAAGCTGCTGACGAGGAGAATGATCCCATCGCACGCGCACTTGCAGATCTCAAAGGAGCAGGAAAGCAATCATCTTCAAGGGTCTCTGCAGACAGATATCATGGGATCGCTACACCGGAACCGTCCACCACGGGTTCCAGTTATGGGCCGAGCTCAGCCGCAATACCACCGCCTGCTTATAACGATCAGTCAGTCAAGCGCCTGGACGCGCCACAGCCGGCTTTCACAGCCGCACAAATGCAGAAGACCACCCAGAAATACGTTGGTCAGACCCAAAATATGCTTACAGGTTCCAATAATGCTCCCCGTTTTGGGTCAAGAGGGAGCGGTCAAGCCCAAGACGTTACTCGTGCGAGATCTCCCGCTCCTGCTGCTCGTGCTGGTCCAAGAGCAAGCGGTCAGGCACAAGACGTTACTCGTGCAAGATCTCCCGCTCCTGCTCCTCGTGCTGGTCCAAGAGGAAGCGGTCAGGCACAAGAAGTTCCACGCGCGAGATCTCCTGCTCCTAGACGAAGTGCCAGCCCCCAGCCAGCTGCTCGTGTAGAGAATCGCATGAGTCCATACAGTGGAGGCGGCAGCCCAGGCCCATCCTCATACCAATCCAACAGTTTGAATGGCCGTTACCAGCAGTCCCCGACTAGTGCGAGCCAAATCAAACGTTATAGTGATCGCGGTAGCTATTCTCCTCGGGAATACTCCAAGCAAGCTTCACCAAGCAATGTTACCCGTGCTGTTTCGCCCCAGCCACAGTTCAAGCAGCAAAACCGTCCTTCCAGCGCTGGCGGGATGGAACTTCAGCTATCGAGCAACCAAGTGGACACCTACAGCGGTGGTTACGATGGGTATGGCTCAAGAGGAAGGGAAGCCAGTAATCGGCCATTGTCCATGTATTACGGTGGTGCGCCAGACGGAGGGAGTCACGGATCTAGGTCGAGGAGCAAAAGCCTCGCTGTCGCCGAGCCTGGAAGACAATATAGTCGTGATGGACGTCCAATCCTGCACTTCGGTAAGGAGCCGCCGCTCACTGTCTGCATATAGATTTGACTTTACGCTGACGTCTGATCTGTTTTATAGCACGAGCAATGTACAGCTACACTGCCGCTATTCCAGAGGAGCTGGGTTTCACGAAAGGAGATATCCTAGCGATCCTGCGGATGCAAGATGACGGATGGTGGGAAGCAGAGGTGACAGGTACCCGAGGACGTACGGGCTTGGTACCTAGCAACTATCTGCAGAACCTCTAAGCGTCTTTTGTCACGAGAAACGATGAATCGACACTGTTACGAGATATGACATTGTCCTTGGAAATTTCTTGTACAAATGCTCTCTTTTGATTTCCTCGATGCTGCTCTTAAGCCGTTACACAAGGTATGTTGCAAGTTATGGATTCCGGATGAACCCTCAGCCATCATTTGAAACGTTTGCAACGATCTTATGTCTGTTCACTCCAGCCATTCAAGTACTTCCGGGTTTTGTCTTCAATCATGTTTGGTTTTTGTTTGTTTTCTCTTTTTCGAGCACCCTTCCCGTTCTCATGTTGTCTATTTACTTTGTTATTGTCACGGTCCCGCTTTGACGATACCTTCTGAGATATAACCCTCTTTCTCTTGTTTCTTAATTTTTGATAAATAATCCAGTTTGAAGTCTAATCCGTTTGTCATCGGGGACTAAATTCCCTGACTATAAACTGCATAGTGCCACAGAGAGTCTGTGGGGCTTTGCTGCGAAGGAGCTTTTTGAAGAGGATCTCCAGGGCCATGGCGAGCAACCAGGACTGGTCTATTAATTCCCTGCGCGACACACTCAAAGTAGCTCAATTTCATCCAACGGATGGATGTGTCACCTATATATATATTGCAGAATAGTATTTGTATCTAAGTAGATACGTACTGTATGAACATAACCAACAATGCCTAGATGGATAATATATAGCCTGCAGTACCTAACACCCCTATTTGTTTGTTTGTCTATAAATCACTTTGTGTGTCGTGATTACCTTGTTCTCCTTTTTTTTTTTTCTCTCTCCATTATTTGTTTGGATTGCCTTTGTACATACCATTGGGATAGGACATATGTCAACGTTATGCAGAAGTGCCGGGAATGTAAGCAACGAGTCTCTGCCCAAATCAGGATACAATAGACTGATTGTTTCTTATACATATGTAGATACATAATGGATTACATTTAAATCAATACCGGTCCGGCCCTTGGGCGCCCAGATGCCCAATACCACTCACTCTATATAGTGGCTCTGCAGGGGCTAGATAGGTATGCGCTAATAGCAGGGGTGATAGAAGTAGTACATGTATATACCCAGGTACTACTTATTAAATTGTCAAACTTAAGAGGGCGAAGCCGACAAAATAAGTTCAACAAAGAAAAATTGCCTGGCTGACCAAACTCGCCTTTGAGCGTTGACATGGATACCTCCTTGTCATGGAAACAAGGAAGAAAGCAGAAAAGACATATATATATATATATATATATATATATATATATATATAAAGGAGAATCTCCTAAACAGGGTAATCTGAAGGCCACGGGCTAAGAAACGCGAACCCCGAACCTTGAGGTTGGCCACAACCTCGACCGGGGGAGAGGTAAAAGCCGCACGAGGGCTACCCGGGCTGTAAAAGCGCATCTGGCATGAGCGACGGCAATCCTAAATTTGACTCGTCTTAGCAAATGACAAGTGACAGACACCATTTTGCTAATAATAGATCCCTTGAAGCCCAAGTTCATAATGTAAATTTAATCAGTGCAAGATATATTATTATGACGTAAAAGATGATAAATGTACAGTATATACTTAATTTCTTGCTGTCAGTCTACACTCCTCATCTTACAAAGACCTACTCCCTCCTCTGTCAACCTGTTCCACTACGACGCCCTAACCTCGAAGTTTGCCCCTAGAATTATACCAATTGAACTGAACACTTTTGAAATGCTATCCAGGAACCCCGCCTGTGCTACGGCCTAGTTCGTCTGTAGTACCAATAGCGGACTCATATAGAGACAGGGGTTGGCAGCAGCGGCACCGGCACCCGCGCGCGAACTACCGAGGTTGTGGTTGAGGTTCGGGTTCGAGTAGTAGTAGTAGCTGGAGGTTATGGGTTTCGTGATCAGCTCATGACGGTCTCGTAGGCCGTCGCAATAGAGAAGAAGATCGATCGCCCGAGAAGCCGATTGTTCGCTATCATCATCCGGGTCGGTCACGCCCCGTGGTTTCTTGGACGCCGGTTGGGGCCCGGAATTCGCGATGGGACATGCCATTAGGACGTGGTCGTTCTTGTGGCCGCATGTTTGACGATGCGTTGGACGTAGCACATGTTCTTGCTAGTTGAATGAATGGGAGTCTTCAAACGACATCAAGGAGGTATTCCTGTGGAAGAGTTGGGGGGGGGGGGGGATTGTCTCTTGGAAAGATTGACCAACAAGTAGGAGAAGAAGCTCGAGTAGGGTTCCTCAAGACGGATCTTGTAGTAGTGGAAGAGGTGGTCATTGAGAAAGTGCAGTGTGGATGGAGAGTGGATGGAGAGAGATAACAAGAGATTGGAGGACGAGGAGGAAGAGGAATTTAAACAGTGACAGAGCCGGGGCCCTGTGGATTCCAATCTCCGTGAGTGATCGATCATCTAGGTACTCAAAGGCTGGTGATACCACGGTCCTAACGTCAAAATGGTGTCCAGGCGGATCATTTCCTGCCACAGGTGGAAATCCGCATACTGATTTCCGGCTTATATGTGATTGATTCGCCCATTGAAAAAAATTGTACAATAGCAATTTGAATAGTGACCGAGTGACAGGGGGATATGGAAGTTAGATAGTTTGTATTGACAAATGTAATTCGTATATCAACATCACAGCGGGGCGAAAACAGCTGAAGACATCTATCATGGAGCAGTTGCTTCACATGCAATGCAACGGACATGTGACATTGATGGTGGAAATCGATGGTCGAAAGTAAAGAAAGAGCATGAAAGATTCCAAGAGCATCAAAAGCAGACAATGCAGAAACCTATTCATGAAACATGCGGCCACATTAGGTGACAATAGGACAGACAGCCAACCTCCCGATAATAGTGCTGAGTGTACATACATTAAGAAGTAGATCACCACTCCATGGAGTAAGTATGTACAGAGGAAATAGTGCTGGTGCCGCGGAGATCAGATGAAGTCATGCTCTAGTACAAATCAAGTGCGTTGACGCAAAAAATCGAGCTTAAACGCAATGTAAGAACGATGGAGTCACCGACGGGGTATCTGAAGATCGTATGCTGCGGATGAGCAAAGGAAGGAGGTAGAAGATAACGATATCGGTGACTTATTCGTCGTCAACGAAGGAGTTCGCAAGACGACCAAAGAAAGGGACCTCGTAATGCTCGAGGGAGTCAACTGCCATTCGCACAATCAGTAAATTGCACTTTCCCATCTTCCTGGGTATTATATAACATCGACTTCGGGGTATCTCACCATCACGGTAAGCATGCATTGCCAGGAAACCGATCAGAATAAGATCGCCGACAAACATGAGCCACGAGATGACGCTTGACCACGAGAATATGAGGTGAATTATCTGCACGTAAATTAGATGATATTCTAGCTGTCGAAGGCAGTGTTTACATACAAAGATGACAGTAAAGAGCATGCTGGACTGCCAGGCATGAAATCTGCGACATGCAGATCAGTAATTTACCCCTGTGATAAGGCGCAGGATACCGCAGGTCACCGCTTTAGACATACCGCACATAATCGCTCTTGTGCTCAAAGAGCAGGAGAAAGACTCCTCCTGCTGGGGGTAGAAGCAGGTACGCCAGCATGGCCTCGTAGTCCACCCGCAGGGGCAGGCTGGTTTCGAATGCCCCCAGACTCAGTCGCCCGCCTTCGACATCTCTGCCAAATCCAGTATTCCCATGGCCTCCAGTTCCCACGCTGCCAACGCCGCCGAAGTGACTCGGAGAGGGGAGCCCGGTTGTAGGAAAGCCCGAGGCGGCAGGAGGGGACGCGCGGGGCGACCGCAGATTGGGTGTTTTGGAGCGGTGCGCATCGGACTGCGTGGGGGAGAGGGCTCGCTCGATCTCCGGCGATTCGTCCTGATACGGTGCAAAATTCATCTTGGGCTGCCTGTCGAGAAAGGAAGCAAATGTTGCCCTTGGGGACCGCTCCCGTCCAGCTTTCTTGGATGGCGTGCCTCAGGAGCTTCGAGTGCACCGAGGCTCGGCGCGTCGCGGATCCCCGCTGCGGGAGACTCAGGCTCTGCGCGGGGCTTGCCTGACGTGGTGGGAAGATACCTAATCCTTTTCTTTGTATCAACTTCAAAAAAAATTAATCTTGAGCAGTCTGGATCATACAAAAGCATTTGGGTATCTTCGTTCATTTCTACTATGTACAGTACATGCATGCCATGGTCCTGGAGGTCTCTAGCTCATCAATCGTCATATCCCTCATGCCCTTCCCCGGCCGCGCGGAATACCGGTGACTTTAGGAATCCCACTAGCAGGTCTCCGCGTAACCGTCGTGGATCCTCTGACTGTTCCACTTGTTGCAGTCGATCCTATACGGGAGGAAGAAGTAGAAGTGCTGGGTGTCCGGCCAGGGACTCCGCGAACCCTCCCTCGGCTTGTCCCACGGACCCCTCTGCCTGCAGACGCTGCGGCCTCTGCTTTCTTCCTCTCTTCCTCTGCTTTTCGCGCGGCTTCTTCTCTCCGTTGCTGCAGTTCGAGTTCCCTTCTCTCCGCTTCCTGCTGCTTCCGAGCAGCTTCGTTCTCCATGTCGGCGATATCCTGCGAGGCACCATGCCAATTGGGGTTCAAAATCAACCGCTGGTTATGCTCCGCCTGGGAGAGGATCCGAGTCCAGGTATTGAGGAGTATGGAGGCAGAGTTGACCGTTCGGGACACCGTCTGGTTGTGCGTAAGCAAACCCCCAGAGTCTAGACATTCCGATACTGTGTGGCTGGACATACCTCCATGTTATCCTTGGCACGGTCCAGGCTCTCCAGCACACCCTCGATTACCTGGTTGATGTGCCGTACCGTCTGTAGCTCTTCGCGCAAGGCGGCCTCCCGCGCCTCTTCGCGCTCGTAGAGTGAGTCACCGCGCTGCGCATGGGAAGGCTCTGGCTTGGAGCTGCTCTCCTCCGCAGTCTTCTGTTCATGCGTCCTGCTGGTCTTCTTGGAGGAGGGAGAGTTCCACAGATCCTCTGTATCGTCGTCGGAGAGCTGGAGCCTCTCCATCTGCTCCGCGGCGCTGAGGGCCATGGTTCAGCGAGCCTGCTCTGCGGAGGGCAGCACGTGGAGTGTGTGGCGGTGCGGAGGAGGAGGAGAGACGGAGGATCAAGATCATCAGCCTGATGCGGACGGCGGAGATCGATGTCCGGCAGCCACTTGTCCGCGCGTCGCGTCGGCGGTGGGGCGGGTCCGCTCTGGCTTTGTGGAAGGCGGTGGCTGGTCGGGCGTCAGGCACCGCGTTCCGCTTCGTGTCAACCTCTTCTCTTCCCTCCCGCCCCGTCCTCTCCCCTTCCCTCCCCTCCTTTCTGCCCCTGCTCGCCCCCATTGCTTGCCAGAGTCGTTGTTTTCTTGCTATTGGATACCCTCCTATGCGATCGCGCTCCTGTCCGTCGTTGTCTTGGTTTATCGTTCGCTGTCCGCGCTTATCCCCTTGCTCGCACCGCTCGCGCCTAGCATCCAACGTCTGTTGTTCCCAACGCCCATCTTGCTCGGGATTCTCCGGCGTATATACGGACAGGAAGAAGGCTTTGTGTGGTTGCTGTAACTCCGAGTAATATATAGATCGCCCCCAATGGCGACCACTCCTCCACCGCCCTCGCCGTCGACGCTTCGAATGCCCCCGGCTCCTCGCCATGGAGCGGGATACTACTCGTACGAACCGTATGCCACGCGCCATTCCGCAAGGTTAGCCGCTCAGCGGGCGGCCAGGGACTCCCAGACTACTCCTCCACCACCAAGTCCATCAGGCTTGCGGGCTCGAGCCGATCTGGCAGGTGGGCGAAAGCAGAGGGATGACGAGCTTGGGACGTTGTCTCCTCCTGGGTCGATCCAACCCTCTCCCCGGAAGAAGCCGTCGGGCCGGAGTAGAGGGGTTGTTCCGTCCCATTCACTCGATAACACAACCGACCTGGATGGCACAAATACCGCCTGTCCTGAGGAAACCACGCACCGCAAACAATCTTTCCTACAAGCATCACGCACGACGACGGTAGCCGGGATGCTGCCAACGCCCGCAAAGACGCCGAGAAAGAAGGCTGTGGGGGATGTCAGCAGCACTGCACGAACTCTTTTTCCCAACCCTGCGTCGTCGCGCCCCAAGAAAGCCCGGAAGTACACGGGGTTTTCGCTAGAGAGCTTCGAAGAAGATCCCAGCGACAACCACAAAAAGATTGAGATTTTCACTGATTCACGTGACCGCATTCCAGAGCTCGATGAGAGTGAGGGAAATCCATTCTACAGCAAACCAGGGAATGTGGAAGCGTCTGGGAATGCAGCCTCCCGCACCTCCAAGCGGCGCAAGGCAGACGAAAAGAAACGTGACAAGGACGTTGAGGAGGCCATCAAGCGTGACGATGGCATGATCTATGTCTTGTAAGTGTAGAGAATCACCACACAGGCCACTTGTATGTTTGATATCTGAGCTAACGACCTTTTCCAGTCGCGGCAAGAAGACTTTCCGCAAGTTTGAGGATGATGCTGATGATGAGAGCGATGGAGATGATCTGGGTCTCCTGGCTGCTCGTCCTGATCTGATTGATTCCGACATCAGTACCAGAATTCGGCCTTTGACCCGCTCATCTATCAAGCCGCGTGTTCTCTTCCCCAGTGCTCACCAGCGTGCTGCTCAGGAAGCACCTTCAAGCGATGCTGGCGAAGAGGCTGCAACCGACATCGAAGACAACGCCGATCCCGACGAGGCTACTGGCGAAGCTAACGCGGCGGATGTTGAAATGGAGCAACCACCTGTCACTCCCGAGGTGAAGTCTACTGTTACCACTCCTTCGTCTCCCGGTGCTACAATCCGCACCCTCCGTCCTCGCGGCAAGCGGGACGATGATGTGACGCCTTCAGCTCCTGAGCCAAAGAAAGGCAAACGCGTTAGCCCCTTCGACGGCTGGCTGAGGAAAAAGCAGACCCCATCCCCAACTGGCACGGCAACCAAGGCCAAGAAACGGGACGCGGAAACTGTTGGTGGAATGGGCGGCCCGGTCGCCAAGAAGACCAAGGGCAAGTAGCGCTTTGCTTCTATTATCGCGACTCTCTTGCTTTTGCCTTGACACGGCACGATTGCTCCGCATCTCGCGAATTGCTACGTCGAGTCTCCTACCTACAAATTCTTAATTTTCAGGAATTTTGTTAGGAACTGGCTTTGGCTCATTCTGACGAGATGTGTTTGGCGCGTTTGGGACTGTCGATCCTACATTTTGTTTTCCTTTCAGTGAGATGAATGATGATACCTGCGGGCTTTGTTTCCCCTCACTTTTTTTTCCATTGCACTTTGATGGACACAATCGGATCATCCATTTGAATGGCATGGACTTGGGTGAATCCCTAGCGTTTTCCTTTTGTCTTCAGGTTCAGGTTTCTGGTCTCATTTGATTGATACCGATACCGATACCGGTCCCATGGCTCGAACACATTTTCTTTTAATGGATGGTGTGAACCCTTTCCCTTTGTTTCCCCCCTTTCCTTGTTTGCAACAAACACCTGTCTCGTCGTGGCTTGATTGAAATCGGATGGATGCAAACGGGTATCATGGCTGGTGGTGCTCTCCGGACGGAATTTCCCTTTTTCCTTTATTTTCTCTTTACGAATCAGGTAGTTGAGAGACTCAGATTGAACATCGATCGAGGAGATCCAATGGAATGGAATTGAAATTGAATTCGATCATTTGGATCTTATTCTTGTTCGCGTGACTCCGTATTGTAGGTACTGGAGCGTACTGCACTGGGCTGGTCTAAGGACCAGACTTGATCGTAATCGTAACGTCTGTCTTGTCCGACTGACTCAGACCAGACTAAGAAGATATCGGAAATAAGCGTAAAATAGAATGTTGTATGTACCAATGTGACTGGCACCTGACCATACCCGGGAAGAGGGAGAGGGGGAGAGAGAGACTCGAACATCAATCACGTCAAGCCGTCCATCCATTCATTATTCGAACTCCATCAAGTGAAATGAACCGGAAACGTATGTCACGTCACGTCACATCAAACCAATGCAATGCCGAGAGCCTGAGCCTATCCTATCGTATCCTATCCTAAGGTATCTTGTATGTATCCCCTATGATTGACTATCCTTCATTTTCAGTCAACCAGCCAGCCGTAGCCATAATCATTCTACGCCGAAGAAAAAGGCAAGAAAAAAAAGAATAGTGCCAATGGACTGTATGTGAATCATGAGAAGTCAAAGGAAAGCGGTACGTATGTATGTATGCATGCATGCATGTACTGTATGTACGGACGTATCCATGCTCTAGATAATATCCAGCTCGTCACTATCGTCATCCTCCGGAGAAATGGAAGAATGAAGTTTGCTCTTTGCGTCCGCTGAGGGGGCGGCACCTCCGAGACTGTCTCTCCCGGCTTCCCTGATCCCCTTGGGGGTGATGAACCGCGTTTTCTTGAAACCACTGCTACTATTACTGCTGCCGCCGCTGGAAGAAGTCTTGCTGTCGCTGCCGCCGTCGTGCGCGCGCTTCATCGGGCTGAGACGGATGGTGTCTGCTTTTCTGAACCTGAGACTGTTTGTTATTGTTGTCGCTGTCGTTGTCGTCGTCGTTGATGATGATGACGCTGTTGTGCTGCTGTTGCTCTTATCCTTTTCTGAGTTCGCGGTTCCGTTTGTTGAGTCGCTGACGCCAGCGCGAAGATACTCCGCACCGACTCCGCTGGCGCTGCCAGAGCTGATGAGTTTCTTGGCGATGTCCCGCTCGCGCTGCTGCTCCGCGAGGCGCCTGCGGAGGCGCTCCTGTCTGCTTTCCATCCCTCGGCTCATCATGTCGGACATGATGAATGGATCGCTGTCAGCGTCGATCAGGCTGGCCGCTGAACGGCCGTGGCCGAGGTTGAACCGGTCGAGGTAGGAGGAGTGCTTGCTAGCACTGCTAGCTTTGGGCGCTTCGGCAACGTAGTAGATGGACTGGGTTTCGGGGTCATATCGGGCTCCCTCGGGCTTCAGTCCTCCGCCTCTGTTGTATCCTCCTGCTGCTCCTCCTCGTTTACTTCCCCCTGTGCCGAAGAATCCTGTGCGTGGGCCTGACCTCCCGCCGGGTGCGAACATGCCTGTTCCGCCGTTGACGCCCATCCGCTGGGACTGCGTGCGACGGATCTGGACGTCGACGTGGAAATCGCAGAATTCCGTCTTGCGGGCGTCGACCCAGGCATGGCAGGTCTTGCCGTCTTTCCTGACGGCCTTGCAGAATCCGATATCCTGCGCGTAGCCAATTTCGAGGATCTTATCGTCAGAAGATGAGATGGACAGGCTGAACCGGTTGGTGTCTATCTTGTTGGGGGGAGGAGGCATGATCGTAGGATTCAGAATCGCTATGAGGATGCCTTCTGAGAGCTTGTAGTATCTCGGAAACGCGGTGTCGAATAGAAAAAGGTCGATCGTCCATTCGAGGTCCGTGAGGGTAATCGCCATATACTTGTTTGTGTTGTTCAGACCATCGTCGTAGGGATCGACCTCCTTTGCGGTCACATTCCTCGACTCTTTGAGTTCTCTTGGCTCAGACTTGGAAGCGACTATGCCAACCACCACATAATCGCCATCGATATCCTCAGGGAGTTCAAAATCAGGAGCCTTGACCGTCCTCAGGAGGTCAGGGATGCGGAGTATCGTCTTGGATTCAAGCGTTCTTTCGAGAAAGGAATGCGGTAAAATGCGATTGGACAGGTGCAGCGAAGAATAGGGTTCGAATTTGGACAGGTCCGGTGCCTTGGTATTGGTATTTGCTTCTTCCTTCTCGTGGGCTTCGGCCATCGTGCGGGCCTGGTATACTCTTATACCAGAGGACTGTGCGTCTGCTTCTGACTGGTTTTTCCGTCTATGCAAGTATGATTGCTTGTCCTCTGAACTGTGTGAAGATGCACCTAGGCCGTGATTCGATGGTATACTTGGAGCTGTCTTACTCCTCGGACGTGTTGTCGTAGACTGGTGGTACGATTTCAGGATATCTTCCCGACTGAACGTTTCTGTAGGGCGAGTCCTAGGGGGAGATTTCGAAGCGGAGTCTGACCGCTCAGCAGCAGCGGCCTTGAAACGTTCCATTTCTGCCTTGTCGAATTGAAACGCCGAACTTCGATTCCTTTGTATTTGCTCCGCTCTCTCAGCTTTCTCTTGTCGAGCCTTTTCAAGAGCTCGACTTTCAGCTATACGCTCGCTGAAGGTTTTACTCCGTTTAATCCCCTGATCGGCTGATGAGAAAGGATCTCGAGATCCATAGTCATGACCGTCAGCACGAGATGCTGCGCCTTCCAGGTGTCCATGCACGCTCACAGGCCTTGAGACCGGTGGGCGCCGGAGAGAAACATCTTTTCCCTTCAGGCCCTTGTCTATGCCGAGCCGAAACCTGCTAGGAGAGACCGACTCGGGCTTCTTCGGCGGAGACAATGGGACTTGGACGTCATCCTTCTCCGTCTTCCCGTTCGCGATCTTCGTCTCGCGGGCGGCATGGAGGCGGCTCTGTGAGCATGCCGCTGATGCGCTGCCAGCCGTGGCCGGTCTCGAATGCGAATCGTCCCCTTGCTTATCGGAGCTCGCGTGACTAGCCTTCGCCCGCTGAAGCCTCTTCAATTTCAGACGGGCCTCGATAGCGGCCAGTTTCAGCTGCAGCGTCTCCTCGTCCTCGTCCTCGTCGTCGTCGTCCTGTCCACCAGCGCTGTCACGCAGCAATTGTTCCGCTTTCGCGCGCAGATTCGGAGTGGTCGATGAACGCTGCAGCGGCGATGTCGTCGTGGTGGACCGGCGACTCTGCATCTCTTGGAACTTCTTTCGACCGCTTGGAGAGCTGAGGAGGGCTTCGCGGGGGGACTTGGGGGGCCATGATGTCTCGACCACTAGCAAATGATGGTGGGTTAGCGGGGAATTCATTAAGATGTCCCGCTGCAAAATGTATACTCACTTGTGGTCATTGCAGGCGTTGCAGGTCTTTGCTGTTACCTAGTAATTGTGTTCAATACCGCTGGACATCCAGTGGTATGACACTGCCTTTATTTATAGCTGGCCCGCCGCTTCTGTTACTATTGTCACTAACAAGGGCGTGGGTGAACCGATCGTTCATCAACCCAGCCACATGTTCATGCTGATGCACAGAAGGGCCTTTACCACATCGGATTCAAGCAGTATCAAAGGGGAATATCGTGGAATGGCAACAGAAGGAGGAGTAATCGAATATTCTGTCGTCGGGCAGCATGAGACGAGACGTCTGACGCAGCCCTCGATATCGCAGCTTGTCGTTTCCTGCCTGATTGGTTGGGCTGTTGCGGAGAGGCTCCAGGTTCGCATGCGGCGCGTCGCGTCGGCCCTTCTGGCTTTGGTCTCCGCGGGCTAGAACGTCCACGCCGTACAATAATAATTCGCTGCATATACACAACAGCAAGCTCAATCGCTGAAGGGCATGATATAGAACTTGCTGCTGCTTATATCCAAATCTCTATACCCCTCCGGTCAGTATGAGAACTCGATCTACCACCACAACAGCCTCTCCGCCGGAGACGGAGACCGAGCAGCAGCCTGTGAAGACGTTGACGCCCGCAGAAAGGCCCAGCAAAACGTTCATCCTGCCATCCAATGCCAGCAATGACGCCAGATTCGTCGTCCTACCGAACCCAAGCACCGGATCCCCGAACCGCTACTTCTTCTGCCCCAAGCTAGGCTTGTACGAGTTCACCGCCGTCTCCTCACCGGATACTCCTAGGAGTATACTCTTTGCGCCAACGCCTAAAGCCGATGATGGCACGACCGCTCAAGAGGATCGCCCAGCAGAGCCTCCCAACGGCGCAATCACCAAGAAAGCAGAACTGTTGGTCGCCACGCCGGTCGACATCCTCTTCTTCCTCATCCCCCTCCTGTCCTCGCCGCCTTCCTCCTCCTCCTCATCGAAGGCCAATTCCTCCGCGGAGAAGCTGTTCCGACCGCTGGACGACATCCTCGACTCGCAGGACGAGCTGCCCAGACACCTCCGCTACGTGCTCTACCACGACTCCTTCCGCCCCGTCCTAGAGCGACGCATGGAGGCGATCTGCGACACTGTCGAGGCGGGCGACGAGAAGATGTTCCGCCTCAGCAAGGAGAAGCTCCTCCGGGAGCTGCTCGCCAAGGCGGAGCGCGCGGTGGCGCAGGGAGGGGGGCTCCCCGCGAGTCTGGAGGAGCGGTTCGTCCGGCAGGCGTTGGAGATGCCGCTGTTGAGTGTCAAGCGGGAGGATGTCGTTACGGCCGACAATAATAATAATAAGGATGATACAGACAAGACCAATGGGGAGAATAACGGCGATGCCGGATCATCTGCGGAGAAATCAGAAGAAACGAAATCGTCGAGTGCCGCGATGACTTCAATAACTCCTTCTGGTGGATCTACTCCAGCTAAACAGTCGTCGTCCATAACAACGACGACAAGCGAATCGCCTTCTACGGATAATCATAATAATAATAACAACAACAGTGAGAACAATGAAATCTCACACCTCCAACGCATCCGCATCGCCCTCTCCTTCATCCAATCCTCCTACCTCCCGCCGCACATCTCCTCTATCATCGACGAGATGCTCGACTCCTCGCAGATCATCGACTTCAAGCCGCTGACCGAGCACCTGAAGCGGTTGGCCGACCTGCGCGCCGAGGCGCTCGCGTCCCGCACCCTGGCCGACTTCAGCCGCAAGCGGGCCGTGAATGATGGCGACGAATTGTTAGTGGGCGAGTCGCGCGCGGAGAAGAAGCGCCGCGAGGAGGAGGAGAAGAGGAAGAAGCGGGCGGGGGAGTCGCGCGGGGTCAGGGAGCTGAGGAAGGTCGACACAAGCGGGATGAAGAAGATGAGTGATTTCTTTGGGAAGGCGGTGGCGAAGAAGAAGACTTGACTTGAGCCTCAGATGATGGTGATGATGATGACAAGATCCGACTTGAATGGATTGGATGGGTTTTACACGCCTATGGACGAGCCGAGCTGAAAACTTCCCTATCCTCTGGGAGGTCCTGTTCTTCTGGCATAACTATCAATGACTGTTATCCACGCAAGTTGCTTCCAGGGAGGTCGGGGCAGGACATAGTTCCACAAAAGGTCTCCTGGACCCAGGTGGCTCTCAAGAGTCAGTAATTCATGCCAGAAAAAGGACTACCTGTAATCCCATGCAACAACAGATGGGTAGTCATGCATCGCATGTACAGAACAAGTTGGGAAGCCCCGGGCGCAAATGGATCTGTCCGGGTTCCTCCAGTCTATCGGCATCCCCTGCGATGCGGATACAGCTCGCGGCTACAGGAGCCACTCTCTGGGCTGACGTGAAAAGAAGGTCTGATGAAGAGAGATACCATCTGTACAATACAATACAACTACTGTTTAATTTTTTTGGCTCATGTGATTGGTCATAATTCATTTCCGGAGCTTGCATCTCTGATCGAGATGGGAGACTAAGAGATAGATACCTATATATATTGAGGGTCCGGATAATTGGGGATCAGAAAAAGTCACGTTTTCAGGGACTTCGGCTAAGAGTACGCATTGTTCCGTTTCGTTATCGTTGAAGATGTATGATTACAATCACCTAGATTTCAGCTTGGGTGATAGCTGCGCCAAGGACCCTGTAGATTGTCAGCAAAGCTGATTCAAGCCTTGAACTTCAAGATAGAAAGGTAAGGCACGTACACGAACGACCCGTTCGACGGCTTGCTGATGACCATCGCCTCGGCCAGCTTCTCCTCGCTGATGTCCGGGAACCGCTTGAGGTAGTACTCCTCGCGCAGCGCCCTGGTGACGGCCTCGACCTTGGCCTGCGGCAGCATGTGGACGGTGCAGCCACCCCACCCGGCGCCCGTGAGCCGGCTGCCCCAGGTGCCCGCGCGGCGGGCGATGGCGCAGATCTCGTCGACCTCGGGGCAGCTGCAGTCGTAGTCGTCACGGCACGAGGCCTGCGACTCGTTGAGCAGCTGGCCCAGGTAGACGATGCGCTCCTCGTCGAGCTTGTCGGCGTTGGACAGGCACGCCTTGAAGGCGAGCACGCGCCGCGCCTCCCGGAAGCAGTGCAGCGCGCGCTGGCGGAGCATGAACCGCTCCGCCTGCACGGGGAACGTGGAGAGGAAGCGGGACTCGAGCTCCGGCACGGTGATGTCGAGGAGCTTGGCGATCTCCTCGCGCGTGTAACCTTCCCCCTGTATGAGGAGGTCCGTGGTGCTCTGGATGACCGAGTCGAGCTGGGACTCGAGCGGGTCCTGCAGGCGGCCTTCTTTCCGCATGAGCTCGTTCTGGAAGTTTCGCAGGCTGCAGCCCAGCGAGCTGTTGTCCTTCTCGAGGGTGATGCCGTGCAGCTTGGCCAGGACCACGGCCGCCAGCGTGCACTCGGCCACGCGCAGGTTGTAGCGGCGGGGAGCGGTCTCCGCCTTGGCGGAGGTCACGAAGGACTGCGCCATGAGGAAGGTGATTTCCTGGTCCGCCTTGGGCACGAGGACGTGCTGGACGGAGAAGCTGGGGAAGAATCGAGTGTAGAGGAGGTATCCACGCTTGGAGAAGATGGAGGCTGCCTGGTCCATTCTGTTGACGTAGGAGTCAGTGATGGACCTCACGGCAAAGTTGGATGGATCAAGTCTGAACTGACCCTCCAGAGTACACCCCAACCGCACGCTCAGAGACGACCGCCAGATCCAACAAGTCCTGCTTCGAGACATCGTGCTTGTTTGCCTTCATGACAGCCAGCGCGCTGGCGCACACAAACGCAGCACTGCTCGAGATACCACCGCCCGGAGGCACATTGCCGTCGACGAGAACCTCGAGGCTGGCTGGCGCAAAGGAGGAACCGGCGTGCTTCTGACGCAGGAACTTCAACGCGCCCAACAACCCCGCCTTGAAGTAGTTCACCCACTCGTGCTTCTTCGGGTCGATCTCGACGTCCGTGTCGCGGGGGACGGTGAACTGGCGGCTCGGGAACCTGTTCGGGCTGACATTGGCGATCTTGACAAGGGCGTCGGGGCCCTCCGACGGGACGACCCGGACGGCGATGATGACATCGACGCTGACGGCAGTGGGCAGGACGTCGTAGAGGTTGTAGTCGATGTGCTCGCCGATGATGTTGACGCGCCCGGGGCTGCGTGAGATGAAGTCTGGCCGGTGGCCGTAGAGCCTGGTGAACTGGGCGACCAGGCCGTTCCAGCGCGCCTGGATCTCAGGCGCAACAGCTGCTGCGGAGGCGTCGTCGGTCGCGTAGACGTCGGCGATGGACTCTGTCTGGGGGACGAGCTCTTGCGGGGTTGCTGCCATGGTGGGGAAGGCCAGGGCTGGGCTGGGGGTGTCGACACAAAGGAAAATGGAATCAATCAAGGACGAAGAAGGGCCCAGGAGAGGTCAGGGAGAGAGAGAACGAAGCAGGGTATTATTATTATTTATGATATCGAGGGGTTATCGATGCAAAGAGACGTCCTGCGTCTCCAGATCAAGAATAAGATGGTCGCGGAACCCCACCCCGTCCTTCGAGGGCTTAGATGCGGCGTCGATGCCACGCTGCGGAGGGGTCAGGCCACCGTGAGACGCGGCCATGGGCATCCCCCTCGTCGTCCTCGATCATCCCATCCGGACTCTGGATACTCAGGTCCAGGGACAGCACGCGAGGTCGAGGATCTCGGATCTCTCTGCACGACGTGTGGCTGGTGATGCCTCACACGCCTCTCTCCGTCCGCCCGACCGGCGCCGGTGAGCCCTTCCGGGACCTGGCGGCCTCAGGCACGTTCCCCGCAAACGCCGTTCTCTCGTCTTGTTCTTCAGGCGATCGAGGAGCCCTGGCCATCCTCTTCCCGGTCTCGTTGCTCTCGCATTTCTGTGCTCTCCGGCGTCTCCTCGAGCCGGGCAACGAGTCCCCGACGTCTGTCCATCTTCAGCTTTGGTCCGGCGTCGCGGCCGATGATCGGACCCCCCTCCGCCCGACCCTCGCGTCCGCCAATGATGCGGCGGCAAAAACGAGTCACCGGCCAGAGCTAGATATTCTGCTCCCCGGTGACTCTTCACGCCCCCGTCCCTCTCCTCTCTCTTCTCCCACCCTCTCCCTCTGGCCTGGCACTCGTCTGCGGCAAGGATGATGCCTCTCAGACCGTCAAAAGGCGCCCTGCGCGCCCTCCCCAGCCAGAGGTCCCTCAGATGGCCCCTTTCCGCCTCCTGTGCGGCTTCGGCGCTCTCGCCCCACCGCGCCTCTGCCCTGCGCTGCTCCATTGAGCCCTCGAAGCGCTGCCAGAGCACCGCAACCGCTCCCGCATCGTGAGTCCCTCTCGTGCTGCACGCGTCTTGCGAGCAATCGATCCGCTGACGCTGGTGTCTTCAGGGGAACGAGGTCCGCCTCGAGTCCGGCCGTGAATCAGGAGCCCCGGCGCAATGAGCCGTCGCCGCTGCAGAACAGACCTCTCCCGGAGCTGGACGAGTCGTACGTCTCTCCATGCAATTGCACGGTCCTGGAGAATTGCTGATTGTCTTACCCCGGACAGGTTCGTCGGGCTCAGCGGTGGAGAGATCTTCCATGAGATGATGCTCAGACTGGGCGTCAAGCACATCTGTGAGTCATCCGGTGACCGTCTCCAACACCGAACCGGCAGCATTCCTAATTCGAACCTCCAGTTGGATATCCGGGTGGTGCCATTCTCCCCGTGTTCGACGCCATCTACAACTCGAAGCATTTCGACTTCATCCTCCCCCGACATGAGCAAGGCGCCGGTCACATGGCCGAGGGCTACGCCCGTGCTTCTGGAAAGCCCGGTGTCGTCCTCGTCACCTCCGGCCCCGGCGCAACGAACGTGGTGACCCCCATGCAGGACGCCCTTTCGGACGGCACCCCCATGGTCGTCTTCTGCGGACAGGTGCCTACGACCGCCATTGGCACCGACGCCTTCCAGGAGGCCGACGTCGTGGGCATCTCGAGGTCCTGCACCAAGTGGAATGTCATGGTGAAGAGCGTTGCGGAGCTGCCTCGACGGATCAAAGAGGCCTTCGAGATTGCTACCAGCGGCCGGCCCGGCCCGGTTCTCGTCGATCTTCCCAAGGACGTCACCGCTGGTATTCTGCGGAAACCGATTCCGATGAGCAGCACCCTTCCATCGAGTCCCAGCGCTGCAACTCTGGCGGCTCGCGAGTTGAGACGGAGACAGCTCGAGGCCACGATGGAGCGGGTGGCTCGCCTTGTCAACATGGCCAAGAAGCCCATCCTCTACGTTGGGCAGGGTCTTCTCGCTCGTCCGGAGGGCCCACAGCTCCTGAAGGAGCTGGCGGACAAGGCCTGTATCCCCGTCACTACGACCCTCCAAGGTCTGGGTGCCTTTGATGAGCTGGACCCCAAGTCGCTTCACATGCTGGGAATGCATGGGTCTGCGTATGCCAACATGGCGATGCAGGAAGCTGACTTGATCATTGCTCTTGGTGCCCGGTTTGACGACCGTGTGACGGGCAACGTCGCCAAGTTCGCACCGCAGGCGAAGCTCGCTGCCGCGGAGGGCCGTGGCGGCATTGTTCACTTCGAGGTTATGCCGAAGAACATCAACAAGGTTGTCCAGGCCACCGAGGCGGTCGAGGGTGACTGCGCGGACAACCTGCGTCTTCTCATCCCTCAGGTCAAGCCCGTCGCGGAACGACCGGAGTGGTTTGCCCAGATCAACGACTGGAAGAAGCGGTTCCCGCTTTCGCTCTATGAGAAGCAGCAGCCGGACGGCCCCATCAAGCCCCAGGCGCTGATTGAGAAGCTCAGCGATCTCACTGCGCCCATCAAGGACCGCACCATCATCACAACCGGTGTCGGTCAGCACCAGATGTGGGCAGCACAGCATTACCGCTGGCGGCACCCGCGTTCCATGATCACCTCTGGTGGTCTCGGCACCATGGGATACGGTCTCCCAGCCGCCATCGGCGCAAAGGTTGCTCGTCCAGACGCTCTCGTCATCGACATCGATGGAGACGCCTCCTTCAACATGACTCTTACCGAACTGTCTACCGCCGCCCAGTTCAACATCGGCGTCAAGGTGATCGTCCTGAACAACGAGGAGCAGGGAATGGTGACCCAGTGGCAGAATCTATTCTACGAGGACCGATATGCCCACACCCACCAGAAGAACCCTGACTTCGTGCTCCTGGCACAGTCGATGGGAGTTCAGGCTCAGCGCTGCACAAAGCCCGCTGAGGTGGAGGAGAAGCTGAAGTGGCTCCTGGAGACTGACGGTCCGGCCCTGCTTGAGGTTTTCACCGACAAGAAGGTGCCTGTTCTGCCCATGGTTCCGGCTGGAAGCGCCCTGCATGAGTTCCTTGTGTACGACGAAGGTACGTTGTCTTGTTTCAATATGGTTCTAGTCGTTATTGCTTTACTTTCAGGTGCTGACGGACGTCCTACTCCCAGCCAAGGAAAAGGAGCGGAAAGCCCTGATGAGGAAGCGAGCCGGTATTATCGTGTAGCCGGTGATAGCGTGCGCGAATTGCGAGTCAGACAGACTGCAGCCGTACTGGACCGGAAGGTCGTTCGATCTTTCATTGTTTTCCGTTGATATCCATGGCGTTTCTGGCGGGTTCAAAAAGTCGCATCGGTTTCTGTGTTTTTTTTTTTTAAAAAAAAAGTAAAAAAAGAAACCATTCACAGATCGAAAGCGGTAGGGTCGGAGGACCTAGGCTTCATAAAAGCTGTGTCTCATCTACTTTGGGAGTGCACCTTGCAAGAATCGGGTCTTATGTCTTGCTACCGTCATGTACTGTACATAATCGTGATCTACCTGCATTGGAATTGGAATCGTTTTACGTAGATTTAGAGGTTTCCAGTCTGTCAGAATGTACTGTGTTAGTATCCCGCTGTAGTAGACTAAGTTGTATGTTGTGCTTCTCCTCCGCCAGCTGTCACGTGACAACGTTGCCTCTGACGTCTTGGCTCGGCGCCTCCGCAGTTCCACCCGAGCGCTGAAGACCAGTCAACTAGGTATTTATTGACTGCCATCGCGGCGCTCGACCGCATCTTCTCCACACTCGCCGCCTGCCTTTCAACCTCCCTGTCGGTCCCGTCGTTCCCGACACGAGATGCTGAACGACCTTTGCCCATAGGCCTTTACACCGTTTCCTATCTGGCCAGCGGAGATGGCATCACTTTCATCCAGCTATCCTGCTACTGGCAGGCCGCGGTCATCGGATGCCCCCTCATCTTCCTTGAACAACGGTGAATTGCTCGCGTCCGGGGCTAACAACGATGCGGGCACGCCATCGCCACAGCCGTTAGAGGACTCCGAAACTGTTCTCCTCAATCGAGCATCTCCTTCCCCGAGCGAGTCGCGAGCAGAGGCCTCGCCCGACACCTCGGAAAGCGCCACTACTACGCCTAGCAGCCAGATGACCAACGCAGTTGACGCCTCGAAAGAGGAGCCGCGGAAATGCTGGATCTGCTACATGGACGAGACAGAGGACACGCCGCTCAACTCGGAATGGCGCTCGCCGTGTCCCTGCGCCCTGACCGCGCACGAGGCTTGCCTCCTCGACTGGCTCGCCGACCTGGAGAATCCCAGATCCCGTAATCGCAATGGCCGTGCAGCAAAGATGCTGTGCCCCCAGTGCAAGTCGGAGATCGTCGTGTCGCGCCCGCGCAGTCTCATCGTGGACCTGGTCCGTTCGGTGGAGAGGCTGGCGGGGCGGCTGGTCCTGCCGGGAATGGTGTTCACCCTCGCGGGCACCATCTGGGCCGGGTGCTGTGCACACGGCGTCTACTCGATGTACCTGGTGTTCGGGACGGAGGATGCGAGGCGGATCATCGAGGACAGCGCGGATGGGTCGTGGAGTCCGGGTCTGAACCTGGGGCTTCCGCTCATCCCACTGGTCCTGATCTTCTCGAGGACGCGCTATGCGGAGGGGCTGCTGCCTGCGATCCCGGTTCTATTCTTCGCGACGCACAACCCCGGTGGACACGAGCCCGATATCGACCTGTGGCCGCCTAGCGCTGCCATGACCTTTGCCGCTCTTCCCTACGTCAAGAGCTTCTACAACGCGTTCTACGAGAGATTCTTTGGGAAGTTGGAGAGGAAGTGGATCGCGGAGGTACAGCCGCGTGCGGGAGAGGAGGGCGCCGATGACGGTGCCCAACAGGACCAAGGCGGTGGTGGTGGTCGAGTCGCACTGGGCAATGTTGGCGACGGACAGATCTTGATGGAGATCGACCTCGAGCTACAGGTCGGGATAGGTGACGCCAACGAGGAGCCAGAGCAGCATCCGCCTGGTCTGCCAGCGGGGGAGAACCAGCAGGGCGCCGGCGGAGCGCAGGGAGAACAGGCCCAGAATGGCCAGGACCAGGACGGTCAGATCCTGGGACGACGACAGGATGACCTGATCCACGAAACCAGCAACCTCGCGGACACGGTCCTCGGGGCACTTCTCTTCCCGGCCATATCGGCGTCCATGGGCGGGCTGCTGAAGCTTATTCTGCCCAAGTCATGGACCACGCCTCCGCCCCTCCTGGAACGAGGAGGGAAGGTTGGGCTTCTGCAGAGCCGATGGGGCAGAAGCGTCGTCGGTGGCTGTCTCTTCGTCCTGCTGAAGGATGCCTTGGTTCTGTACTGTCGGTGGAAGCTGGCGCAGACGCACCGGAAGCGGAGAGTGCTCAATTACGACCGTACAAAGAAGCAAGTAGTTGGCAGATGATGACGATGATGTCTCTGTGAATATCTCCTCCCTTTCTTTCCTCTCCTTTCCTGATGATGACCATCGTGTAATGAAGCATTGGACGGCGTTTTTGGGATAGGTTCAATTCTTTTGATGACGACGATTATGATTTGTCGAAAATGTTCTTTAGTTTAGGAAGGGCCGAAATACCTTTTTGACTCTTCTCAATGGAATCTCAGCCATTCGTGCATGTGCAGTTGCGATGGCTTTGCCTCGTAATATTCGTAATACTCGTACGGTTCCGTACCAGGCTCGGTTTTGAGGGTAAGCAAGCCGACTAGAAACCCGATTTCTGAAGTCGTAGATTTCTCCATGGAAGAAATCTCTGCCGGTGAGCAACTAAATCCCTTGCACAGTAACCAACTGATGGATCGTTCCTGCGACCCGCGTTCCTGACCTGACGGCGGCTCCGGGGTCTCCGATGCGCTTGGCGCTTAATTGCACGTTAAGCGCCCGCGGCTGAATTTCCAGCCCATCCAGTCCAGTCCACCTTGGAGAAAGCCCTTCCATCGAAGAACTTCAACCGGGGGGCTGAAATTGTTATAATTGTCCTTGCAGCCGCACGCCGGAGTGGCATACGAGAAGAATAATCCACTCTAATTAATTTCTTAAAAAGCCGCACCACCAGTCCGACCACATATAAGACGACATTTTTCTTTAACGACAACGACGAACGAACGCAACGAACAATGCGGCCGCTCTCCCCGGTCCTCGCGTCCCTCGCGAACGCGTTCAGGATCCCTATCTCCTCTGCGTCTGCGTCTCGGCCCGCAGTGTGCAATGATGTCCTGAGAAAGACGACCACCACGACGACGACGACGACATTGGGACTGGCACCACAGCTCGTCTCCGGGACGATAAGGCCCTTCTCGACGACCAGCTCGCTCGCGAAGCGCAAGGGCGAGGCACCCAAGCTCGACAAGCGGATCAGTACGAACGTTCCCCTTCCCTTCCTTTCCCCTCAACAACAACAACAACAGTCTTTCTTTTTCTCGGCTAACGCCTCGAAAAAACAGCCCTCATCCGCTACTTCCTCTGGCACCCCAAGACCCCGCGGCCCCTCCGCTTCTCGCGCACCCGCTACCTCCGGCACTGGACAATCCACCGCGCGTGGCAGCTGTACCAGGCGCAGCGGCGCCGCGCGCGCGAGCTCGAGCTGCAGCGCATGTGGCAGGCGATGCGGGACGCGTGCGAGGAGCTGCGCACGGGCATCGGCGACGGCGGCAAGCTGTTCCGCAAGTCGATGATCAAGAAGGGCGTGTTCAAGGATCTGTTCCCCATCGAGTACGGGCGGATGCAGACCGAGGGGCCGAGCAAGGATGGGTGGAATCATGAGTGGAAGAGGCAGTGAATGCCTTTTCTTTGATTCCTTCTGGGAAGAATGATGGGGATGAGCGGAGGGGGGGAGGATTCTGGTTTTTACTGCAACCGGCAACTGACCGAGTGAATGGGATGCATGGTGCTTTTGTCTTGTTTCTGGATCTGACGAACATTGTATTGCGTGCGCGAGGCTTGTATGTATATATGTACAATATGGACATTTTCCTTTTCCGTTGACTTCTACGTCGTTATAGAACATTATACACATCTGACGCTAGTCTGCTTCATGCTACTCGTTTTTTTTCCCTTTCGTCCTATCTCAATCTGATTTTCGGTTGATAGCAGGCCTTTTAAACACATCAAAATCAGAGCTGTCTTCTTCATATGATGTTCTGGGGAGAAAACAGAAATGTACAAGACATGCTATTTCTCATGACTCTTTTCATTTAAAAGAGCCAGATCCCACATTCTCAAAAAAGAATATGTCTTGTTCGTAAGAAATGTAATGTCCCTGAAGGATGCCACAATCTGTTTTGATTCGACGAGTATCTTCGCGCGCTTTGATGGCAGCCTATTCACCTGCTCCCGGTCTGACATGTCTCGTATTGTTGCATCGCTGCGGTAACGCTCTCTTGCTATTTGCGGGGTCGTCGGAAGGAAGAAAAAAAAGGATCACAAAAAAAACACCAAAGAATCGAGTGAGGGTAGTGGGGAAACTGAAGGGAGAAGAAAAGCAATATCCATCATCAACCAAGTAGGCACCGCTTGAAAAACCAGTAAAAAGGAGGGGAATCAAGAACAAGAAAAGAGGTTACATGACATGCTGAAAAAGCCATGAACATATATCAAAACAAGGGAATGAACAAGAAGACACCCATTAAGAAGTTGTACACTTCTCTTCAGGCCATGACATGGCTGGCGTACGTAGCAAGCGGCTTGCAAAGAAAAAAAAATCCATCTGAAAACCTGAATAGGCCGGATATTGAATCAACAAGACCCCCGGAACGCCACTGATGCACATTGTATCGATCGAATTGAATCGAATCGTCGGTCACGAATCTTCTCCAGCAGAACAAGACGGAACGGAGGTAGGCAAAGAGGCCGACAAGGAAGCATGATGCGCGACAGATTCGAATCAGGAGCAGATGGCGGGACAGCAGGAAGACATAGTCGTTATCTTCATCTGCTTTCGGCTCAAATCCATCCAACCTAAAGAGAAAACCCAAGAGGAAGGGAGATGTACTGTACGAAGCGAATCCAGACGTGATCTCATGAGCTTGTGGAGATGCGGGGTCGATCATAGGATGACGCAGCAAGAGCTCTTGCGCTTGTCGAATGTGAGGAGGGCCGCACGCGTGGCCGCTTCGAACACGTCATCCACCCCCTCACCGGTCAAGGACGAACACTCGAGGTATTTCCTTGCCCCGATCTGCGCAGCAGTGTCGCTGCCCTCCTTGGGTGTCACGAAGCGTAAGGACTTCTTTCTCATTTCCTCAATTGCGACGGGATCTTCACGGAGATCCTTCTTCAGCCCGACGAGAATGATGGGGACGCCAGGACATCGTTCGTTGGCCTCTTCAATCCACTACCCGTACAAGTTAGACATACGCGATAAGAAGGCGACCGGTTAGAACAGACGCATACCTTATGCTTGACGTTCTCCAGGGAGTCTGGAGTGTCCACCGCAAACGCGATCAAGAGCACATGGGCCTTGGCGTAGGCCAGCGGGCGTAGTCGTTCGTAGTCTTCCTGACCGGCGGTATCCCACAGGGCAAGCTGGACGGCCCGGCCATCTACCCTGCAGTCCGTCACGTAGTTCTCAAAGACCGTCGGGACCTGATGGACACCAGTCAGAAGCGAAGCACAGGCCAGCAGGGAGATATGGGGATACTAACATAGTGCTATCGCAACGAACGTCAGCATATCGATACCGCGCGCTAGGGTCCTGGGGACATACTCACAGTGGGGAAGTAACCAAGGGTGAACACACTGAGCAGACTAGTTTTCCCGCAGGCACCGTCTCCTATGATCACCAACTTCCTGTGCGCAGCTCACGTATATCAGCGAGATATCCTTCGTGAAGAAGACGAAGATTCCGGCAGTGTCTGCAGGAGACAGCGGATGCCAGCATCCCCGGAGTTTGCAGGTTGCCTGGAACCATCTAAACATCGACCACCACCCTAAGGCAGGCCTGTTCTGTCGGAGCATCGCGACGGCACGACCGCGCCCGGCAGACCAGGCAATTCTTGGAGTGGAGCACTGGCGTCTGGGCGTCTTGGACAGCCGCAAGGATCGCTATGTAGATGCGCACACGTACCTTCGCAACACATTGTCCACCTGTTGTTGCGCCATTGGTACCGGCAGCTGCAGCGGACGAACCGGAGGCCGAGCACGCGAGGTCGAAGAGATGAGTGGCGGCCTTACACGTCGCTGATGGACAGGCCACCGGCCAGCTCAATTGAGACCCCCAGGCAGACACGTCCTAAGCCCGAGGGAGAGCAGGAGACGGGGAACTCTGGATCTGGGTGTCGGGATGGACGACGAGCAGAGGGCGGACGGAGGAGGGAGCTCTCGCGCGGTGTGGACAGGCGCAGGGAGAGGGAGCAGGCGAGGTGAAACACGGACGGGCAGCGCGAGTGGGATCGCTGCGTCCCGGGCGGGTTGCCGCGGTCGATGGGAGGTTGCGCGACAGGGGAGAGAGTCGTCGGAGAGCAGCCGTGGCGGTGGAGGTCAGGGCGGTGCAAGCCAGGGACGGGGAAGCCGTTGCAGGATCTCTCGATGGACCGTGGACCGCGGAGAGAGGGAGGGAGAAGGGGAGATGGAAGTCGGAGAGAGCGAACGACGGGGGGAGCGCAGATGGGGAAGAGAGAGAGTCCAGAGGGCCTGAGACGACGGGGGGAGGAGAGCGACGGCGACGGCCATACGAGGGGTTGAGTCTGCAGCATCCCCAGGCGAAGATGGGCGATCAGCGTGTCCACGAGGCTCCCCGCCACAGCTGGCCCATGCTGGGGACAGGCCCAGATCCTGCGCACTCGCGACGCATACGTGGATTCCCCATCTCCTCGTGCCCCGATGCCTCAGATGCCTCGCTGAGAGCGCGCATCGAGATCGTCGTAGGGGAGAGGCCTGTCAGGACGTACGGTACGGTACCATACCGGACGGGACGTGACGGGCTCGCTTGCGGCGCCTAGCGCCTCCCGCCCAGCCCAGCGCGGCCAGCCAGAGGCGCCCGGCGTCAAGATCCACCATCCAACCCATCTCCGTCCACCACCAGCATCCCGCCTTGTTGCGCCTCCGCGAGACACACGACAACGCCCCTCCGCCTCTGCCCTCTCCAATCCCGCCCGTCTGTCTGTCTGAAGCCCCGTCCGCGCCTCCTCCCTCTCCCGCGGGCTTCCCGCCTGGAGCTTTTGCCCTCCCCATTCCTTCCTCGGACGTCCTGCCGCTGTCCCATCGGCCGGTACCTTGGAGGGGCTTGTCTCCGACTCGACCACGCCCGCTGACCAGCACCGTCCGTCTCTTCCCCGCGAGCTCTCTCTGGAGATCTGCAGCTGTCCCGTCCCTCTAATCCTTCTCTCCGTCCCATGTGCTCTGTGCCGCCGGCCTGACTGTCAGTCCCGCATCAAGCAGAGGCATCCCCATCAAGGCCCAAACAGCACGGTACAGTGTCGAACAACTTGTCCCGGCAGAGTGCCACCGCAAACACAAACACAAACGCGTCCACAAGGCCTGTCTCCAAGCCGCCCGCATCTCCGCACGTCAACAAGACCAGTTCCGCCTCCGCGCCGTCGGACAGCGTGCCACCCGCAACATCTCCAGACCGAGCAGACCGGGAAGAACCTGTGGCAAAGGAAAGCAGTCACCAACGACCAGCAGGGACGATGGCGCCGGCCGTGAACCGGAAGAAGCAAAAAAGAAGACAGAAACAAGCCGCCCGGCTAGCTGCCGAGCAGCAGCTCAGTAACGGGGTTCATCCCGCTGATAATGCTGAGCAGAATGGACAGCCTACCTCCAACCACACTCCCACGGAAGAAGTAAAGCGCGCCGATGCAGAGCATGCAGCCTCGGTAGATGGCTTGGCAGACGGGGAGCACGACGCGCACGTCAACGGCGAAGAGCACCGCCAGGAGGACGAGCATGGGCAAGTGGATGCGCAGCAGCCTGGACAGCCGCAGTCGGAGGCCAAGGGGCCCGATGGGCAAGAGAAGAAAGCTACGAGCGGGAAGAAGAAGAAAAAAAGTAAAAAGAATCGCTCGGGTTCCCAGAATCACGAAGAAACCTCTACCTCCCTCTCGACACCTTCCGCCTCTACATCTCGACCGCCTGCTTCCTCCTCCAACGCCACCTCTCGATCTACGCAGAAGGCAAAGGACCGAATATGGAACACCTCGACACAGGAAGAACGAGAGAACATCAAGGCGTTCTGGCTCGAACTTGGCGAGGAAGAACGTCGTGCTCTTGTCAAGGTCGAGAAGGACGCTGTTTTGAAGAAGATGAAGGAGCAGCAGAAGCACTCGTGCAGCTGCACCGTATGTGGAAGGAAGCGGACGGCCATCGAGGAGGAGCTGGAGGTTCTCTACGACGCGTACTACGAAGAGCTCGAACAGTATGCGAACAACAACCAAGGCTCCTTCGAGAACGGTACACCGATTGTGCCTCCTCCACGGTTATATCAGCCTCCGATGCGCTCGCTCGACCGGCACTCTCAGGTACGAGGGCAACACCATCCGTCGCGGGGTAGAGTACAGGAGGTGCCAGATGACGACGAAGAACTGGAAGAGGAGTACGATGAGGACGACGAAGAAGACGAGCCCTACAGTGAAGACGAACTGGAAGATGAGGCAAGCCGCAATGCTCGTGCAGACTTCTTCGCATTCGGGAATAGCCTCACGGTCAAAGGTACCGCCGGCGGGTTCATTTTCCATAGTTGCATAGGCACTTTAGCTAACTCTTTTACTACTTTTTATAGATGGCATCCTCACAGTAGCCGATGATCTACTAAAAAATGACGGCAAACATTTTATTGACATGATGGAGCAATTGGCCGAACGTCGAATGCAGCGCGAAGAAGACACGCAGTATGGACTGGCCGCTCATCAGTCCCTTCACGCCGGGCATAATCACGGACCTCTTGACGAGGACGACTATGACGATGAGGAGGACGAGGAGTATGATAGCCAGGATGAGGAGGACTATGAGGACGATGAGATGGTCCGCTTGTCAGTCGTTGATGTTTTTGAACGTTGTGCTAACAGGTTTTTTTTAGGATGCGATGACTGAAGAGCAGCGTATGGAGGAGGGCAGGCGAATGTTTCAGATATTCGCCGCCCGGATGTTTGAGCAGCGCGTCTTGACGGCATATCGAGAGAAGGTCGCGGAGCAGCGTCAACAGAAGCTCCTTCAGGAACTAATGGAGGAGAAAACCCTGGAGGAGCAGCGTGAGGCCAAGAAAGCAAGAGAGGCCCAAAAGAGGAAGGACAAGAAGAGGCTCCAGAAACAACAAAGAGAAGAGGAGAGAGCTCGACGGGAGGCTGAGAAGGCCGCCGAGGAGGCGGCTGCCAGAGCCCTTGAAGAGAAGAAGCAGGAAGAGCAAAGGAGAAAGCGAGAGGAACAACGCAAGAAGAAGGAGGCTGAGAAGAAGGCGCAGGAAGAGGAGCGCGCGCGCAAGGAAGCAGAGAAGCAACGGCGATTGCAAGAGGAAAGGGAACGACAAGCCGAAGCCGAACGGAGGCAACGCGAGCAGAAAGAACGGGAGAAGAAGAAGCGCGAGGAGGCCAAGAAGAAGGAGCGAGAAGAACGAGAGGCCCGCGAGAGGGAGAACCGCGAGAAGAAGGCCAGGGAGGAGCGGGAGCGCAAGGCCCGCGAGGAGCAAGCCAAGAAGGAGAAGGAAGAGAAGGAGGCCGCGGCCAAGGCGGAGCAGGAGGCCAAGGAGCGGGCCAAGCGCGACGCCCAGCTCGCGCAGCAGCAGCAGCAACAACCGCAACAACCGCAACACCAGCAACACCAGCAGCAACAGCAGCAGCAGCAGCAGCAGCAGCAGCCTCAGGCGCCCGCGAAGCGGACGTCCGGGCCGTCGGGGTCCATCCCTCCGCCCCCTGGATTGCCGCATCCCCAGGGCTCGTCGACTCTCCAGTCGCCGCACTTCCAGGTCGCCACTCCCGTTGTGCCCAAGGCTCCCACGCCCGCCCGTCCCCGTCAACCATCGCAACAAGGCTCCCATACATCTTCTCCCCGGTCCCAACCGGCTGGTACGGAGGCGTCGCAGGCCTCGGTCTCGCCGCGGACCGCACCGTTGTCGCAATCGTCGGCGACATCAAGTGCTGCTTCAATCAAGGGTCATGGGCCACAACCAATCCTGCATCACCCTCAGCCTTCAGCGCCTCTGTCTCCATTGGGAGGAGCTGGAAGGACGGCCCATCCTCTGGGATTCCCCGGGATGAATGGGCTGCCTCCAAATCCGCCTCCTGGCTTACCCGGGATGGTCCCGCGTCCACCGATGGTCCATGAGATGCCCATGTATCCGCCGCACACCGGTCCGATGGGAGGGCAATTCCGAGGGTTTCCCGCTCCGAACGGGATTCCAATGCCCCCTGGCATCAATGGCAGCCATCCGATGCCTCCTGGACGGGGCTTCCCTCTAGACCCAGGCTTACCGTTTCCTGGACCGCAGTCGATGCCCGGACCAATATCTGCGCTTCAGGGCGGGCGGTCACAGGATCACTCCAGACAGGCATCAGGCTCTTTTGAGAGATCACCGCTCGACTCTCAGACTCAGCCACTACCCATTTCCCGACCAACTCCCATTAAGCGCCCGTCGAGCGCCGCCCCTCAGGACCAGCAGAAGGAAGGGGACAAGAGATCGCAGCAAGATGTTGACGATCTCAGTGCTCAACTGGGCAGCAGTGCGCTTCTCGATGATACCGATGTTCCCTTCACTTCCCACCTGTCCCAATCCTTGCCATCTGCGACAGCTCCCGGGCCCTTCCAAGGTCCCGCGCGTGCCAGCTTCGGCGCGTCGCCGTTTTTCACGGACCCTCTTGGCGGTAAGTATTGCAATCGTCCCTTTTTTTTCAGATGACTTTTTTTTTTAAAAAAAAAAAATGACTGACGGCTTTGGTGCAGCGCCGAAACATCCAAACTTCCCCATCGCTGCCGGAGCAGGAAGTACCTGGGGTACCCATATGCCCTTTGGGTCGCCCGCGTTTCCGGGTGCTCCAACATGGGGAGCAGGGACTGGTAAGTAGTCTGCCATGTCGATTCCCGAGACTTATCTTAGCTCACATTTGCTAGGTGGTGGTTGGGCCAATAATGCATTCGGCATCGGCGGTCATCACCGCGCTCATACGTCTCGTCCTGTTGCCATCCGGCTGCTAGTGATCCAGGCCTGCAAGCAGCTAGACGCGGCTGGTCCTACGAAGGGAGCACCTGACTTCCATGATGTGAACCAGGTGTTGCGCCAGGTTGACCAACTGAAACCCCTTACTGAACCTCCAATTTCGCTCAACGAAATGTTGGATATTTGCGATACGGAGGGTAACCCGCAAAACGGCGGCGGCAGCTTCACGGTCAAAGATGACGGCGAGAATGGGAAGTTTGTCAAGTTTGAGCCGGACACCAACAGTGCTCTCTCAAGCCACAGGGGTAGCATTGTGCCTGGCGACATTGGCAGTCCCGTTCCTAGCAGCAGCATACCTGCTTTTGGCGGGCCTAGGGGATTCCCTTCTCCACAGTCGGGGTTCTAGGCACTTGTCTCTGACGTACGCAGCCTAACATTCTATGCTCCTGCGCCTTCGGTTGATTCTCGAGCCTCCTCATGCGTAAAAGCGTCATTCTCCTCTTCTCTGCACGTTTCTCCTAACCTTTATTCCGAGCCATCTTGTTCCGTGATGTCATCCACATTACGCAGCGATTCCCATGGAGTTCACTCCGTGCAGAGCAATTGCATGTTCTGATCCTTACTGTGATGCGCTTCATGAACGAAACATGCCGCGTCATCCATCTTCTTAGTTCTCATCATTGTGGGACACGTTACAGCTTACTCTTTTTTTCTGTTCGAGTTCACATTGTGAGAGCCGCTGCCTGGTGTCCTATTCTTTTTTTCCCCCTCCACCTTTTTTCCCCCGTTTTATCCCTGTGTACTGTATGTAGCCAGGAAGAGCAGCGTCTTTCCACCCCTTTTTTTTCTCTTCTGTTTTTTTCTTTTTTTAACCAACACAAGGCAGGCAGGCAAATGACCAATGACCAATGACCAATGGCGAGACGGCCGACAGAAGGGGCCGTCTCTTATTTATTTCAAATGATTCCTACTGTTCTCCCGTCCGTCCGTATCACGTAGCCTTTAGCCTTTGTTTTTGTGTTCTCTCGATGTCAACAAGTGGTCTGAGCTCATGGTTGCCGTTATTCCCGTAGATACCAGTCATCGAGTCGAATGAAAGTGACCAAATAGGTAGGTGCGTTCTATATATACAGTACGATGTCAATTGGATCTATCCCTTAACCAAATAAGTGCATTTATCGCGGTAGTGGATTGACACATTGTTCCATATGTCTATAACCTCGGAAGATCTACCACTCAGTTCCCCCTAATCTCACCACATTGAGCTTTTAAGCTTTCTACAGTACAATGATTTACTCCGTCTGTCACTTGTCTGCAGGGGAACTAGAACTAGATGTACTGTACTGTACTGTACTGTATGGTACAGAATAATACAGTACAGTACGATACGGGGTTATCTAAGCTTAATCAGCTTAGCCTGTTTTTGATATATTGGCCCTATTATTACCTAGTTAGCTAGTATTGTTATTATTTTATTATTATTATTATTATTATTATTATTATTATTAGGCCCCCTATCAATCGGTTGATCGTCGGTTGGACTGTTAAGATGTTGAGCTGCATAAATGCAGTTCTGTACTGTACATCCTGTCGGCTCAGCTGGCAATAGTATTAATAGAATAGAATAGACAAGCTGAAAAGTGAATGGATGGATGGATGGATGGTCGTTTAGAGAGGTCCATGTATGTGGGTTGCATTTACGTTTACATGAAGTCTTTCTGGAGGAGGAGCCTATGTACTCGCGCGTGCCTCTCTCTCTCTCTCTCTCGTCGATCAGCGATCTCTTCAGAACTCAGCCCTCGCGGAGAATATACTCTTACAGCTCATCTCGTACGGAGGGGGAAAATGAAGAGAGAAACAACAAGGGGAAAAGGTCTTGAAAAGGCAATATGGGAAAAGAAGAAAGAGAAGCCAGGTGGTCTTCGTAACATAAGATCATGTGATAAATTCCTCCTTGCGTACTTATCTAGAAAAACTTGTGGTTATAATAATATTGGTTGAAGAGAAGAATTTCGTTCCCTTCAAACTACACGTTATGCAGACACTCCCCCCCTACTCCACCATACATACATACCTACCTACCTAGGTACATACATACATACAGCATACATACACACACGGGGTCATTCCACTCACTCGTTAGAGTCTTAACTGCACTACTGTCTCGGCTCCGTAACGACCCCCTCGTATTCCCTCGACCGGATATACTCCAGCGTCCGCTGGAAGTGGCGCTTCGGGTTCTCCAGGCTCGCGTTCGGCTCGCCCTGGTTGGTCTGCAGGTTCGAGTAGATTAGCTCGATGAGGCCGTTCAGGTACTTGGTCGTGACGGTCTCGGTCTGCTGGTCGAAGTAGTAGACGTAGCGGTTGAGGATCTCGACGAAGAGCTCCACCGACACGGCGGTGTCCATGCAGGCGTCGGCGACGCGGAGAGCGCGCTGGAGGCACTCGAGGACGCGCTTCCCATCGCGGTAAAGCTGTTGTCGGAGGAGAAGAGGTTAGCATAATGGATTCCCGCATCCATCGAAAAGGTTGAGGGATTGACGTTGAACTTACATTCTTCGGATCCTCCTCCCCCCTCATTGGGTTCTCGACCACCCACCACAGGTGACTTGCCAGATACACCGCCCGACACTGGTCCGGTTTCTTGAGCAGCTTGCTTCCGTGCAATGCTGCCTTCGTGATCAGAGTGTCGTAGTTCTCCTTCGAAAAACCTCTGGTTCCGTGGAGGGCGCCCGCAATGATACAGACCGCTTGGAATTGTGCTCGAGAGTCGCTGATTGAGTCCTCGTAAATCGTAAACGCTTGGGCGAAAAATTCGTAGCTGAATTCCTCGAAACCAGTCTGATCGGCAACTTCACCGCACATCACGAACAGGCGGAGGGCCAAATCGGCACATCCAGAGTTCACTCGTTGATAAAGGCTGTTGATGCATTGATGCAGAAATCGATAGAGAGCCGAGGATTGTGACTCCCAGTTGTCATCGTAATGTTCCCGAGACTTCAGCTTGCGAGCGAGCCGTAGCGAAGCAGTGACGATCGCTGGAATGGTGTACCTCATCCGATCGTTGCCCTCGGCATATGCCTTACGGGTCGCTTGTAGAAGCTGCGCGGGGCATGTCAGTGCAGGAGTTCTTATTCTCTTGCGTAACGATACACACCTTTAGTTGGGTATCGTTGTCCGGTGCCTGGATGAGATGGACTAATCTTGCAAGCAATCCCTGCTCCTCTATCGTCTCATCGGTTTCGCCTCCGCGTCGTTGCGACCCAGGGTATCCCACAGGCTGTTGCATGCCTTCCCTGATCAACACCCTAAGGACCTGTAGAACCCTATCCAAGTTCTCTGCCGTCGTGATCAAGGTCTTGTTACGCAAAATACTACGAATGACTTCACCTGCAACGCTTCTGCGCGTAGGATACGACTGTGAGGACAGAAGAGGAATATAGTGGGGCAGGGCTAGAGCTGTGAAAATAGATGCATATGAGCGAAGAGGTGCAAGGAGGAGGTTCAAGAGGTTCTGCTGTGCAGGGGCGGAGTGTAGGTCAGCGTGATCTGCATATTCAGCGGTCTTCTGCTCTGCGTATTCGAGGACCTGGTCGACATATTCTGTACTTCACGTTAGCAGAGGAGATAATCATTATGAAATCCACTGGACACCGCCCAATACCTAATCGATCAGGATAAATGTTCCTTTGGAATTGTTAGCTCGGCCAAAAGCATGAAGAACTATCCCAGGGGTCTTACAGTGCAAGATTGACAAGCGATACTAATAGCGCCATTATGTCCTGAATTGGCAATCCCCGCGCCTTGATCAAGTTGACAACCTGTTCGTAGAAGATCTCATACAACTTGATATCCGCTGGAATGCCCGGCTTCGCACCGCCGCTTTCTCCATTGGTGGCAGGAGCCTCTTCTGAAGGCTTTGTAACTTCACCAAATGCGTTGACAGGCTCCTCAGTCTTCGTGCCATTCTCTTGAACAGCGCCCGTGGCCGTACCACGGTTACCGTCCTCTCTTGACTGATCGGTCAATCGGACCTTCTCGAGCAACTTCGCTACAGCTTCTTCCTCGGCTTGCTTCCGTGCCGCTGGATCCACAGCCGACTCCGCCTCCCTCACCCCATATGACGACAGCCGGTCCATCAATCCAATAACTATCTTTTTCAAGTCAACGTGTGGGTTGAGCCTCGAGATGGCGGTGAGCATGAGATCTAGGGTGTGGAGGTGATATTCGTCGGGGAAGACCTTCGTAATGACTGCGATCATGACTTTAGTGCATTGAATCCGACATGATAAGAGCATATGTCGCCATACCTTCGAGGAGATACTCTTGCGCCAGGACGTCCCGACACATGACGATCTGTTCCAGCAGGGCTGGTAATATTACCGACTTATAGGTGTCAAGGTCTACCAACTGGCTCAGCCGGACGATGTTACTTCCGACCAGCAGCTCCAGCTCCCGTCTCTCCTGCGTTCTCTGCTCCCGCTCCCTCGAATGCCCTTGATGTTGTAGCCTGACCCAGAGCTTATTCATCTCCACGAAGTTTGTCAAGATGAAGTTAATCGAATCCTGCAAATTGCCTTCAGGGCCAGTGCCATTTCCCGTAGGTAGATGGTCCCTCGCCTGACCAGACAGGTAGTATCTCAGGAAGAGGCCGCGGATCGGATGTTGCACGCCCCTACTCATCTCCATCATGTCCTTCATGATCTCTTTGACCGGGGCATCCTCAACCGACATGTAGACTGTTCCCACTGTGATCATGAGGTAGAGGCGGGGAATAATATTGCCAGCATATTGCACCAACTCGTAGAGGTCCGCGAGGTGGTTGACCGGGTGGTTCTCGCGCAGGTAGACGGCCAGATGCCGCAACGCATCGAAGACAGCCATGTACAGCTCGTAGTATTGCTTCGGCCCTAAACTCGACGTTCGCAGCTCGGAGACAAAGGTCGAACTAATTATCGATAGAAACCGTCAGTAAACTGGCTGGAGAAGTGGCAGCCGAATCTCGCTGCCTGCGCTGAGGAGGTTCTCAGAACTTACGCGCACTTGAGCGCGTCCATCAGCTTTCCCGGTGTCTCAAGGCATTTTCGCATCATATGCGATTGCTGCCGTACCACTCCCAAAGCCTCCTCGAGCAGGCGGCTCTGGTCTTCGGTGGGAGATGTGGTGCTAGCCATCGTGCTGGAGGGGACCTAGGTCCGGGGGCCAACACGTGGGTGCTTCAATGACCGATTGCAGGATTTGGGAAGCACTCGAGATGTTGCTTTCAAGAAACTATCGCTCCATAAACAACAGTGAGAAAAGGACAAACATGCGGTCGTCTGGCGGGATGCGATGCGCTTGGTATCTCGGTCTGGGGTCGGGAGTTTACGAGCTCGCCGTCCACTTGATAAGACGCTAGCCGTCCCTCGCTAGCATCGCCGCAGCAGCGGCCCGGTGCTGGGACCTTGCGGATACATCCAGCCATGTGAAACATCAGCGACGGTCCTCTCGAAATACACACAACGGGGGCCATGGCCGTCGAGGTCAATCAATTACGGCCATGCATGACAATTCTTAAGGCATAGACTTTTCTGAATTCGTCACTGGATCCCCGGAGTTGCTAATGGTGTCCATACAGTACCCATGTTCTGAGACCACAGCTACGGAGTGAAAGGAGCATGTTACCATGCATGTCAGCTGTAGCTGCCTATAGGATGCAAGAACTTGATCAGGCTACTCTAGTGGAGAATTCACCCTCATATACTTGAAGAAGGAGAGAAATCCGGTATCTAACAGTCAGAAGGGCAACGTCTGCTGCAGAATATACAGGCCAACGTTCCCTTCTCATAGAGAACAGACATTTTCCTGGCCTAATACCTCTCATACCAAAACACGGATCCAGAGGAGCTCTGTAACAAAAAAAATACAAACTCATGTTGACCAGTTTAAAGGGAACGTCTGTCGATCGGACTGAAGGCCAAGGCCTAATGGAGATTTGAGATAGAACCTGAAGTCCTAACCCTTAAAAATGATGAGAAGAATGTCTTTGTTGTTGATAGGAATCTTAACCCCGTGTTCCGCATTCATCGATAGAAACAATCCCCGAATATCTATGCTCCCATTAATCTTGTTCTGAATATCTGTCGTGGACATCATATCTTTTTCGAGTGCAGTACGTTTGCATTTCGGACCGCTGGATGGTCAGTTCTTGTTGTCAGCGCTTGATGATTCTAGCTACTTGAAGATCCACGTAGGGCTTCGTTGTAATATTTCGAAAATTCGGAGTCGTTGGGTTCATCGACGGGGAAAAGAACTTCAGGAACGGTCTTTGATGAAGCCGCTGGCTTGAAGGACCTAGGAAAGGAAAGTAAAATATCTTCCTGCCAAAAGCATAGGTTGGGTTTTGTGACCCCCTCTCCACCAATACGAGGGTGTGAGCTTTTTGAAACTGTTCTTGAAAGAGCACATGCCATTTTATATCCTTTTCTTTTTGTTGATTTTTCTACATACTATGCGGGAATTCTTATGTATATGCATGTATGTCCATTCTATTCTATTCCTAACGTTTGCGTTAATCGTGCATCAATCACATCATGCCAATCTGATCTCATCTAACATTATATCCCTCGCATAGCAGAAACAATTGGCTCGTCTATTCATTATATCCGTCATAAACATAAATATCATCCCTATGAGCGTCGCGCATTCAACACATTGACTCGTAGGGGACAAAGGGGGGAATGAAAATCTAGTCACAAGAGTCTAAAACGCCGGTCATATATGCAATCGAAAATCTGAATCTAGGTGCCCGTGAAATGCACGAACAGGCAATGAAACGTAAGTCGTGAATACGTCACGTTATTCTTTTCTTTTCTCGGTCACAGAGTTCCGTTGTGGTGCTGGGGAAATCTGACAGGAGGGATGACACGCGGGTTGGGGGTTTCGGTCGGCTGCGGAGGAAGTGGCGGCAGATCCACGGAGGTTGTCTTCGCGGCGGTTGAGCTGGCGCTACTCAGCGCCTGGACCGGAACAGGCATGTGGTAAGTGACGTTCGAGCTCTTGATTCCGGATCTGTTCACGCCTGTTCCTACAGACCGCTGAACCGGAGTGTGGACGTTGTAAGTGGCATTGTAGCTTCTGACTCGGAGATTGCTTGCGGCAGTTGAATTGAGGTTGTCACGCACTGAGAGGGACGGGTAGTAGGTGGTGTTTGAGCTTCGGACTTCGATTATGGTCGTTGAATTGTATGTTTCATTTGTTCCCAGGGACCGTTTTGGGTTCTGAGCCGGAACAGATGCACTGTACGTTTCGTTGTAATCGCGGGCTTCGAGTCCATATCTCCCGGTAGTGTTGGTGTATTGGATAGACCTGGCCAGTCTTCTGACTGTAGCAGGCTCATGGTATGTGAGATTATTTGACTCTCTGCGGTATTTATGCCCAGAGACGTCAACAGTGACCGTAGACGAGTTCGTGTTCCAGAAAGGCACGCCAGTGCTTCCTGGGGCAACTGGAATAGAGGCTGAGGGTAGGTAAGGCGTAATAGGAGAGATCGAACTGGCTATGGCCTGCGCGCTGCTCGACGAAGAAGTCGGTTGGACGGTCACTGTCACAGGAGGCAGTCTGGGGCCCGGTTCTGTGACGGTCTTTGTCGCTTCTACCGTCTTGACCGTGGTCTTGACCGGGCCGTAAGCAGTTTGCGAGCCTCCATCGACGTCCACGACGGAATATGGCACTTTTCTTCGATGCAAAGATTCATCTGTTCCCTGCTGAGGGGAGACAGGAACAGCGTAGGTTGCTGTGATTGACGAGAAAGCGAGAAGCACAGCGGCCGGGTTGAGATGCATAGTCGCGTGGCGTGCTGGCAGATTCACAAGAAGAATGCAAAGCTGTTTTCAATTCGTGGAAAAAGTAGAAATATTTAAATTCTGAATATTGAATGTACTGTACACAGAATCAGAGACGTGAAGCTCTGGAAAGCGACTGCTGATAAAGTTTGAAGAGGATGGAAGGAAAGGGAGACATAGAAGATAGAAATAATACAAGGACAGACTAAAATTAAGAAGCACGCAATCCATTATCAGATAGACTAAAATTTGAGAGGGCTGGGGCAGGTGTGATTTGTCCCGGCGTCGCCTTGGAGATCTCGGTGAGCTTGGATGCATAAGGAGGCTGGGCAGCGCATCACCAAACAAGTTGTATGGCCCAGCCACGGTGATTTTGCTGCTGCACCTAGCACCATGCAACCACAGAACGTCAAGTATCGGATCGACGTTTAGAATGGTCCACAAATCTCTGGACCCTGCTTCTCTAAGCTGCTTGCTATACGCGATGCGGAGTAGACAGCCTGGTGCTAGTGAGGTCGGGACGACGAGCCGCAGCGCCCGATTCGGAGCCGGCGGGCGATCCATGTGGCTTAGTGTGGCTGGATGCCGAGCCCGGCCCATCGGACGTGCAGCCGACTCTACTGCAGCGTCGGTGGGATTGACAAACACGTTCTCACTGTGATGATGTGGCGGTTTGCGTTTCCACTTCATGTAGATTTTTAATGGTTATAATATGGCTGTTTACATCATAAAACATCACAATAACTCACATCCCCATTGGGCTGCAGGGAAGCCGGGAAAAGGAAGTGAAACCAGCTGCGGCCATGGGTCGGGAAGCCACAGTCAGCTCACATGTTTCCAGATGCTGGATTCAACCAGTGCTCTCTATGGAGTGTTCTCCACAGGCCACAGACAGTTTGCCATTACTGGAACGCGATCCAAAGCGCCCACCGTTGATCATAACGCCAGATCTTCCACTCTGACTAGCCCACATCCCATACCTGCACTTGCCCATCCAGCGCATCGTTGGTTCGGATTCCAAGAAAGTGCCGTGATATGAGTACCATCGTCGTAAATCGTTATGGTTACGAGACCATTGATCAGTTTTTCTCCCATCATGCTTCTCAGATGGCTAACATTCTCTGCTCGGAATCCATCATGGAATCTGCTGACGCCGGATGTTCCTTCCTTCTTGCCCTGGGCCCACTCGTGAGTGAACCACGTCTGCTGCCAATGTCTCTCCTTGGTATATAAGAGCCTTCTCAGAGGATTCACCGCAATAACCGTCCCACCCGTACATCCCATCAAAGCAGACGGATGCCAGGAGCTGCAAGGAGCCAACGCCGACACCGTACTTGGCAGCTTCGCCACTGTGGTTGTCGTGAAGAAGCGCCGAAGAGCCAGCAGTCGTACGAAATCGTTCTCGTCACTGGAGAAGAATGACTGAAGGAAGGGAGAATACGACATGTGCATTGAGCCCATTCGCATACGGGTCGTTTCTACCATGTCCTTCTGAGGGTCCAGGATAGAGAATAAACGTGTATGTCCATCCATAGACACAGACCCAAGGAGATGCGGATGGGTTGGATAGGCTGAAGCGAGGCTGAAGACATATGTCGAGTGCAATTGGTGGTACATGTAGGGAAGAGGATCTGATTCAGTCCCACGCTTATCTGAAGACGCGATGTTCCAAATTGCCACGAAGCCATTGGCGCAGCCGACGGCAATGTCACTTGGAGATAGCCAGGTCACACAGCTACAAACCGTAGAAGGAGGTTTTGCTGAGAAGGCAGGAGAAAGAACTCTATCTGTATCACAGGTGTCAGTCAAGAATGTATTGACCGCATTTGTTGGCTTGTATTTCTTACAGAATTCTGTTGCATTAGGATCTCTGCTCAATTTGATATCGAGAACCTTCACAGTGCCATCTCCCCAGACACCGGCCAGGAGACCAAGATTCTTCGAAATGTCTTCGTCGTCTTCCTCTCGCGAAGCTCGAGCCATCGGGCACCAAGATATTCGTCTCAGGTCGCCCCAATCAGTACACAGCACCAGCCGCAGCTTCGGCTTGAAAGTCATGTCAAGTCTTCTTGTAAAAATGTCGTCCTTTTTGGCTTTGAAAGACCAGATCTGCAGGGCTGCTGGATATGGTTCGGATGGTGTAAACGCCGGAGCACCTTTTGGCTCCGCTTGTTTCGTATACTCTTTCTTCTGCTCCTCGGTTATTGGGACGACAACAGCAAGGTATTGAGTGAGACCGCCTTGATTCGGAGCCCAGGCAAGACACTGGACCTTGTTCCCCATGTTCAAAATCCACCCTTCCCGCAACTTCCTCGGTTTTTGAGTGGAATCGTTCAGGGCCTCGTCTGCTACAGAAGATGAGGGATGCGTCTTCGTGTCTTCAGAAGGCTTCGCGTCCTTTCTCTTTCTAGCCTTCACCTCGCTCCAAGCTTCGCCAAAATCGAGACACTCTTCCTGTCCCAATTCAGTGACTATCCGGTTATCTGTCGGTCCGATGATTACGGTATGCTTCCCTTTCTTCGGCCGCGGCAAGTATACGCGACGGGCTTCTTCTTCGCTGATCTTCTCAATCTGCTGTCTCTTCCTGAACCTCCCACCAATGTTATCGTCATAGTACCAGTCCCAGCCCCTTGTAGCCTCCCGCTTCATCTCTTCAGGATCGACTCCAAACGTCTGCCCACAACCGTAATTCGACATAGTCTGAGCCTCGTCTAGAGACGCCCTGGTTGGGAAGGTCGAATCCACACCCCGGAACCACCGATCCCGTGCGTAAACCATCGCCAGGAGATCGCGCTCATCCGTTCCAAATGTCAGTCTCAGATGCACACCCTTCCCGACGTGCTCCACAGGGTTCCAAATGCCGCGATAGTGAGTCTCATCCGGGCCAAGCGCAAGCGTGCCATCTGGCCTTCTCTTCTTGTTGTACCTCGACCGCATTACCAGAACCTCTCCATCGGCTGCCTTCCCCTCAGCATCGGAAATTTCTTCGTCTTCGGAAACAACATCCATCCCGGGAAGGGGACCGCCTTCCTCGTCTTCCAAGACGTCATCTTCATTTGCGTCCTCAAAGTCTTCTTCCTCATCTCCGTCTCCCACATTGGCAAACTCCTCATCTGATGAGATGTCTCTGTTGGCCCTCCTTTTGCCTTTGCCGCGTGGTGCTCTGGCTGCTTCTTCGGAACCGGACTCTCCGCTGATTCCGGCAACCTCAAATGGGTCATCTGTGTACCTGGTTCTGGGCCCCGACAGGCGAGAAGACCTGCGCGCTGGGGCCATATCAAATGAAAAAAAAAAAAACCAAAGGAGATTACTAAAGTATCAGTGGAAGCCCGAATATTTCAGGTGTTTATGATGGTTGTGGCTGGGAACGCCGAGAAAAAGCGGCGCTTCAAGGCAGAATGAGATCACTTGGAGTGACATGCACCGATGAAAAGAGAACACCTCTGAGACAGACACTGCATCAAAAGAAGACGCACACAGGTGCTAAAATTATAGCTCTTTATGGAAACACATTATCTCATTTTTCCCCCTGTGTAGATGGATTGCACTCCGTTGAGATGGATGGTGAATGGCTCCCGCAGCTATGCCCAATGATCTTGGCATTCCGCTACATAAATTACCGTAGCTTAACATCGTGTTACCAATATTACCAATTCAATAATCCCCCCCCCCCGGCAGACAGTCATCAACTACCTTGAATGGTGGATGGCTTAGAATTAACTGTTATTAATACTTGCAAACTATTCCAATCATTATGCGTTTCGTCTAGCAGGGTTCTAACCAGAGTCTGAAGAATATTACACACCCAATTATCTCAAACCCCTGGAAATACGCTGCTAACCCAGCTCAGTAGACAAAGGAGGCTTCATGCTGTACGTGGATAATCGGAAGGCTTCAAATAAATCCAGCTAAGTAATCATGTATATATTAACAAAAACTCCTCGGTTAATCACATTTGTCTATTGTACTCGTTCTAACTGTCACATACCTACCTCTATTGGAACTCTATAAAGTACGACATGGACATGAACTAGGTCATAAGTGGCTGACTCACACGAAAGATAGGAACAAAATTGATTTGCCCTCCGGCAAAAGCCGTTGTCATCGCAGGTCAACCGTCGCATGGGGTTCAGGTTCTGGTTTTGGCAGAAGGGAAAACTCGACCATATCTCCAATCTCATCATCACTCAAGTCCTCCTCGTCCCCATAGAAATCTGCAGGTTTCCAGCCCGCTATCCTTCTAGCATTGTGCCTCTGTCTTGCCCTCCTTGCAGCGAGTGCATTGCGGATGACCCAGGCGCACAGAGCGAGCAGGGTTGCAGAGAAGAGGCCGATGAATAAGAGGAGCACGCGGGTCTTGGTTTTGGTGCGTAAGTCTAAGCTGCGAACCACATCGTCCCGTGATGGGTCCCATTTAAGCGTCGCACTGGTGCCCAGGACGTGACCCGAAGAGTTGAGAGCAATGACACGGATAAATGGGTGCGTGTTGTTCGCTGGGATGGGGATCATGGTCTCAAATCCCTTTTTAGGTAGCGCAGCGAGTTGGAAGTACTCGCTCTCGTCGGCGCCAGCAGAGTCGGCGCCCTCCATGACCCAGGTTACGACTTCCGTGGCCCCGTTCCAGCTCACGTAAGTTGCATTCTTATGTATAGCGATGTCTGGATCTGTCTTTGGGAGGCCGACCCAGGGATGCTTGAAGACTCGATACGAGAGGATCTCGTTCTGGCCGAAACGAGACTCAGGGCCAAAGCGCACGTCGCACAGGACATCTCCGTCTATCGAATACTCAGTCCAGGCGGCGTTGGAGCCGTACCCCACGAGAACATTGCCGCTGTCGAGAACTTGCATTGACCCCTGTGACTGGCTACTGATTTGGTGTGGATTCCAGTATTCGTGCCGGACTTTGACTGTCATATTCTCCATGTCCACATCCAAATAGAGCCCTCGACTGATATGTTCGGGAGCGTCGCTCCCGCGGGACGCATTGTCGAATAGGGTGATAGCGGTGCCATTATCGCGAAAGCGCGCGTGGTGCTGCCAGCTTATATTCGTGGCCGCACCACCGGAAAGGTCCTTAAACATGTTGTTCTTCCCGCCTAGCTTCCATAGGACCTCTCCCGTCTTGCCATCAATGTACGCGAGGCAACACATGTACCGCGATGAGACCAAGAAATTACCTTTGGCGTCTTTGTCGACGCTGTTGATGTGGAAGAAGTCCCATGGACTGTCCTCGCTTGTACCAGCGCCTTCGCGCGCGCGATAGGCTTCAGTGAAGTTGAAGTGCTCCGAGGCGCGCCATTGGAAGAGCAGCTCTCCCGTTTCGATGTCAACTTCCTGGAACGTGCCATCCCAGATCCAGCCTTTTTCGGGGCCATACATGGAGGTGAGATTGGCCGGAACAACGTCGTAGATCGTGAACACGGCAGTTCCGTCCCGAGTGATATGGAACTCATGAAGATCGGCGGGCAGACCATTAGCGGCACCGAGCTTATATACCTCTTCGTACGAAGAGTCCAACTTTCAGCGGTCAGACTCGAGTTGTGAAGACATTTTTCAAAAGACTATCTGTGTCTTACAAAGTAATAAGTCCCTTCACCGTGCCCAACCACGGCATCATTGCCCACCCAAAATGTAAGATACTCCTTACCCTTGAACGTGTGCATACTCAGTCCGTAGGTATGCCCGTAGGGCTTGAACCAAACCAAATTCCCATCCTGATCGAGAATCATCGGGCCGGGGTGTTGGACGCTAGCTCCTCGCGGAGCAATCATGGTATATTGTCCATCATTGCACCGGTCGCTGCGCTGTACATAATTCAGGACAGGACCGATCAGGTCTGAGGAGAAGTAGGTCTGGTTCGGCCACTTTCCGAGGTCTCCACGGTCGTAGGAGATGGACTGATAGTAGGGCCCGATATCCGCCAAGACACTAGGGGAGATAAGCAGAAGCAGGCACCCCAACATGATGGCACATGGAGGGGATGACCTCGATCTGCGCTGTCGATGCCGGAGTTGACTGCGCCATCAGATAAATGGTTTCAGGAGATGAGATCAATAATAAGACCAGCTGCTAAACTGGAGCTCCTTGGTCCGTCGTACCCATTTTCACCCCGGTACAAACGCCGGTATCTTGGCATCCGTCACGTTGGCAGTTTTTAACTGGTTTCGAGAGCCCCAAGTGGAGTAGGCGACGAAGCCTTGGGGCTTTGCTTCAGCAACTGAGCACGCGACCTTTCAAAAATTCACCGCCACCGGGAAGTCAACATGATGATGATGATAATAATAATATGGCACCTGATCAACGAAACAAGTCTTAACAGATTGTATTTGACCTTGCGATGTGAAGAGCATCAGTGCAAAGTCATCCACCAAAACTATGGCCTGGCCCGAGCTCAGGTTGGCGTCGCTTAGGAGCGTAGAGGATTATCGGTAAATACGGAGTACACATTGCGCTGTACACAAAGATGTGCCTTCACTCGGGCGTGTCTTTACAGCCAAATAATCAGCAGTTGTTCGGTCATAAAGCACGTGATTCTTGGACTGATTAGGTAGTGATCCGCTGCTGCCCCAACGTGGGTTGGCGAACTCGACATCAATGATCCCCGCGCCGGCATAGCAGACTGGCTCTACCAAGAATAAAGCGAGAACACCCAGGGAGCATAATATCAGGATCGCGAGCCAAGAAACAGTCCGCTTCAGAAGAGTTCTACTCGCCTGTGGTTCCATTCCAAACCCAATGCACTGAGATTATCCATAAATTGGTTGAGGCTTCTGATTTCCACGATTCATCATGACTCGTTACCCTGGGATTCTGCACCAATATGTATGGATCCATCGTCTGATCATTTTAATGCCATTGAAACCAGGCTGATGGATGTCGTTCTGTTGGTTCTAGTCTCCCAGACTTGTTGCATTTGAATATGCTGCGCATTCAAATGCGAGGAGAAAGCCCCATAGCCTACTCTTCATCGGGGGCTTATCAGACGGTTTCTCCACCGTCCGCTTTGTAGATGACCTTGTCGAAGCTCTTGAACCAACGGATTGGTCTGTGTTTCATGTACTTCTTTCCTCGTCTTATGTTGGATGGGGACTCGGCAGCTTGGGCAAAGACGTCGAGGAGATTGCCCAATGTGTGCAGTACGTGCGGAACTACAAAGCATCACAGCAAGGCGAAGAGTCTACTCCCGGAAAGGTTGTGATAATGGGCCATTCTACCGGTAGCCAGGACGTCCTGCATTACCTCTACGCTCCAAACCCGTTGCCTCAGAATCCCGATTTCGATGACGGTCTGCAGCACCTCACTCGCCCTGAGGTCGACGGGGCAATCCTTCAAGCACCCGTCTCTGACAGGGAGGGTTTGCTAGCTCTCATAAAGTCCGGAACGGCAAAGGACACGCCTCATGCCCTCCAGGGGCTCTATGCCCAGCTAGTGGACATGGCGAAGAGACAGACGTACACAGACAAGTTGGATACCCTGCTGCCTCTGTCTATGACGGCACGACTTGGATATCCACCTAATGTCGCCATCAGCAGTCGGAGATTTTTGAGCCTGGCCAGTCCCGATAGTCCAGAAAACCCCGAGGAGGATGATCTCTTCAGCTCTGATCTAAGCGACGAACGTCTGAAAGATACTTTCGGAATGATCGTACCACGGGGCCTCTTGAGGACCAAACTCTTGGTATTGTATTCGGGCAGAGACGAGTTTGCGCCTGAATGGGTCGATAAGGAGAAGCTACTTCAAAGATGGAAGTTGGCGGCAGATGGAGCAGGGAAGCACATCTGGGACAGCACGTATAGCGGAGTCGTCCCTGGAGCTACCCACGGTCTAGGCGGCGACGATGAAAATGAAGCTAGGCGCGACTTGGCCTCCAGAGTCACTGGGTATCTGAAAAGTATTGAATAGCTGTCTTGAGTCAACTCTGACAAGGGAACCATTGCTCCTTACGACTGGCGAGTCCAAAGTCCACCATGAAAGGTAGGCCTACTAGGCCGTGCAAGGTTCTTAATCTTTTCACAAACCAAATCTAGTATACATAACAAAACAAACATCATTCACCTGCACATGACATTAAGAGAACCACTAAAGCGCGATGCAGGCGGCAAGGAATTGAGAAAAGAAAGGGTATAGCACGAAGGAAATGGTAAGAAATCCAGGTGCAAGGAGAAAGCCAAGTGAAACACTTGACGGTTGTTTGAATCCCTGAAGGATTGGTATTGGTTTTCCTCCCGGAAACCAAGTGACCGAATGATCGATTCAGACTTTCAGCCACAATGAAAATACGCCCTTAAGATATTCCACAATCTCGTGTCCTCCGAGCTTGCTCTCTCCGTAGAGACGATCCACAAAGGTGATCGGGCACTCCTCGACCTTAAATCCCATCGCCTTGGCACGGACCATCATCTCCATCTGGAACGAATAACCCTTGCTCGTTGTGCTGGTAATGACTTTCTCCAACACGCTTTTCCTGTACAGCCGGTAACTGCCTGTCAAGTCACTGACTCCGGGCATCAACATGACATCCGCGATGAGGTTGGCTGTGCGCGACGTGAATTTGCGGAAGAGGTCCCAGCCATACACACCACCCCTCATGTTGCCGCGACTCGCGTATCTAGTTCCAGTAACAATGTCGGCGTTTGTCTCCTTCTGGATCTTGATCATCTCCGGGATAAACTTAGGGTGGTGACTGAAATCAGCGTCCATGATGATGACAAAATCACCGGTCGCAAACTGCAGGCCGTGCACGTAGGCGGTTCCGAGACCCAGCTTCCCTGCACGAGGCTTCAGGATGATGTGCTCAGGACCCCAGAGTCGTTGGAGCTGCTTCGCGACCTCGAGCGTGCCGTCAGGAGAGCCATCGTCGACAATTATGATCTCCCAGTTAAGGTTACTGTGTTCCGAGGTAGTTGTTAGGCGTATTGCACTTCAATTGAATAAATAATATATAGAAAATAAACAAGGATCCTCACTTCTCTCTGAAGGTCCTCTCCAGCAACCAGCAGATGATTGGGAGGTTCTTGCGCTCATTGTAGGTGGGAAGGATAACTGTGTACTTGTGCTCCGTGGCACCCATCTTGTTTTCAGCAAAGTCGCAAAGCCTGAAGAATTAACAAATTACCCTTCTTTAACGCGACAAATCAAAGGAATGTGGACAAACGGAGTTGAACCGGAGCTTGTCGCTGGTGTTCAGGGTATCGAGGCCAGCTTGCCAGATCCAGGAGGTGCACTCACCGCCTTGGGCAGAATGGAGCTTCCCTACATAGCTTCGCCTATCACTTATCGCGATGGATTGTGCTTATCCAATATTGCGATCCGGACAAACCCCAACGAAACAGGGTGGATAGGCAATTCAGCATGATCTGATTTAATTGTTCTTAGTGTGTGCGTGAAAAGAAAATATTTGTGACAATGGAATCCCAGGGGTCTAAACACCGTCGCAATCCCTCTGTCAAATGTAAGCGCCCTGCCAGCAGTCATGTTCTCCTGCCTCTTCCTTCCTGCACGAGATGGTCCTGTGGCATCTGGCATTGCCTTGAAGATATTGACTTGGCCACAGCCACCCGCCCTCGAAGTGTAACGAAAGGTCCTCTGGATGCAACTGACGAGTAAGCATGTATTCGATGATTATTGCTCTCCCGGGATGGCTTTGAGTATTTCTAACAGTTTGTCAGTCCGCTTGCTCCCTCAGAAAATCTCACCTCCCCTCGTCAGTCGCAAGTGCAGTCTCCAGTCAGTTCTGGCAGTCCTGCAAGGGCATCTCCTGCAGCATTGGACCATCTGGCAGCGGGTGACCTTGCAGCGCCGCGGAAAGACTTATCGTTCCTCCTCCGACCAGAGATATACCATCCCCTTTCACAACTCGAAATACCACCTCCATTTCGTTCTGATTTTCCAAATCCTCGTCCAGATGAGCCCTTGTCGTCTTCTCTCAGTACCCTCGACAGGCTGTTGGCAGAAGGCCATTTCCTCCACGCTGCGCACCTCTGTGGAGCTCTCTTGAGCTCTCCCGAAGTCTCCCCTACGGACATAAACACGATATTTACTTTGTTCTACACTCGGTTAGCATGTTTGGAATTAACGGGAAATACCATTCTTGCAGCTCAGGAATCCAAGGCATTGGAAGATTTAAATTCCGGCTTCTACTATCTTGACGCAGACCTCGATACCCCTGCCAGAGAGGGTGACCGCCGACGCCGTCCCCGTCACATCGTCCCCTGGCCTCTGCGTGTCCTTGCTGTGAGATTACAGAGCATCGGATTTGGAGATACGCGCAGAGGCATTGCTGGCCTGTACGAGCTTGGGCTGGAAGCGCGACGAGAGATAATGCGGCAAGGGGTTGACAAGGCCGAAAGAGAGATCTGGAAAGAAAGGCTAGCGGACCTTGGGATACGGAGCGTGAATGCGCTGGTCGAGATGGGGGATCTGGATGCAGCCAGACGGCAGCTAGAGAGCTTGAAAGGACCCGGGACTGAGGGCGACATCGACAAACTGAGGAAGGCACTTTTGTATTTGCGGATCGGTGATGTGGGGTCCGCGAAAGAGATTCTGAACGAGTCGAGCCAGCTCGGAGAAGGGATTTTGAAGCCTCTGCTGGCCATGGCCGAAGGTCGCTACGACGAAGCTGCGGCTGGGTGGAGGGGTCTCCTGGAAAAGACTTTCAACAGAACTAACGAGTCCATGATCGCTCAGAATCTAGCGGTATGCTTGCTATACACTGGGCAATTGAACGAGGTATGGCTATTATGGATCGGTTGCGAGCAGTCGGCTATCTCTGTTCAAAAGACTAATTTCTCAACCACAGTCTCGTGCGCTTCTCGAGTCCCTCGTATCTGCCAATAACTCCTTCCAAAGTTTGACATTTAACCTCTCAACGATCTACGAGCTCTGCTCTGAGAAGCCGAAGAATCTTAAGATGCAGCTTGCAGAAGAGATTGCTAAGCAGTCTCACTCGGGGGAGATTAATCTCGATCGGAGTAATGCGGACTTCAAGCTTTAAAGACGTCCGACGATATCCTTGCTTGGTTTTGAAATGCTTTTCCGGCGTTGGGTTCTAATACAATTCAGGCCTGTATGATTACGATTGACGAACAAAAGGTTAGGAGACATTGAATCAGAACTTATCTGCCCTGTTGGTATGGCCATTGTGCAATGTTCTGTGGAAACTCACAGTTCAGAACCCCATTAACTGCCCCCATGCGCCTGGAACTCTGCAAAACCCCATTCAACATTGACGAGCTCATCCGGCTTCCTTGATCGGCTCTAACTTCCTGGGATTAACCTTGGATTTGGGTTTCCTGATGATAATTTTATCGCCTTCCTTTTCCCAACCCAGACCTTCCTTCTCGGCCAGCTTCTCCCACGTCCAACCCTCCGTGTCCCCTGCGCAGCCCTTCACAATCCACTTGACATCCACGTTCAGATACGCGCTCCCAACCGCCTTGAGGGCATGCCTCCTGACTCTGTCCACTGCCCAGCCCGTCACCGCCCGCATATACCCGTCTATCCCTTTCCTTGCTTGCCAGAAAGCGATCCAGTTATCGTGAACGAGCGCCGACAGCACGCGGTCGACTAACTCGGAATGAAATCCATGCTTGACCCGTGCTCGTGCCCTCAACGCGAACGCAGCGACCAGATCGCTCTGTCGGCATGCATAGTCGAGGATCAGGTAGGAGGTAAACTCGGTCAGCTCGGCCGCGGCCAGAGGGTGGGAGGGGGAGTGCAGCTTGTCGAGGAGGTAGCGGAGAGATGGGAAGTATGAGGGCGGGTGCTGCGCAAGGATGGAGAGGCGAATTGAGAAGATGTGGACCTGCTGCGAGAACGAGACCGGGGTTGTGGAGGCCGTGGCGAGTATGGCTTCGCGCAGCTTGCGGAGAGAGAGGAGGAGGGTGGAGAGCTCGGTGGAGGGCGGAGGGATGTGCTGTTTTGCCTGCTTTCCCTTTGATGACAATGATGCGGAGGCCGACTGGGGTGACTCTGGAGGTTTGATGGAGGTACTGGGAGGTGTAGAGCGGCGCGGAGCAGAAGCAGGCCTTATGGGGAGAAACGCCGGCGGATTTCTGGTCGCATCGGCCGAAGCGCTTACCGGAAGAGAGGCGAACGCAGCATCAAGGTCTCTGGCATGATGAGAGCAGAATTGCATATACCGCTGGACGATCTTGTCGAAATAGTCCTCCTGGGCCTTGTGGTCTAGCAGCCTGCAGCGGGGTCAATACTGCGGAGTCGGGGCGTCCGTGACGGCACCAGACGTACTTCTTGTCGCCCTTGGAGGCGAACCCGACGCTCTCCAGCGGATCAGAGACGGGCTTCAAGCGGCTCCCTGCCGACCTCGCCGACTGCGGTGAACCAGCCATCCTCAGATCGGCGTTGTCGAGCGGAGTGGATGTGGACGCTGTTCGCCGTTCCTGCATATATCACACGTGTTGGGCGATCCCGCCCACGTGTTTGCCGCGTTTGCAGCGCCGCGGTCGGTCTGGGCCGACCCGGGAGGCCGATGTCTTTCCCGATCCGGCGCTGTTGGGCCTGCCGTCTCCCGCTCCCCACCCAACGCTCTCTTTGTTTTCATTTCCTTCTCTGTGCTTGCTCGTTCTTTCTTACTTTCGTTCCTTTTTTTCATGTACATATTTCCGTTCATTTGAATTGCGTTTGCAGTCTGTAAATATGTTTCCTCGCCTGCGTCGCTCCCTTTTACACCCGCAAGACGAAAAAAAGACCCTCCGCAACCATGCGGACAGTCAGTCGACTGCAGCAGCTATCGTTGAGCAGCCCACGAAGGCCATCCGGAGGCTCCTTCACTGGGATGACCTCCACCACTGGCAGCGTGATAACCACCATATCCTCACGGGCTACCGAGAGGCATCCTTCTCGTTTTTGGGCTCCCTGGAGTCCTTGACCTACCTCCACAACCAGACCGTCAACATCTACACGCATCTCATCCCCTCACTACTCGCTATTCCAGCCGGGATCCTTCTTCACAGAGCCCTGGTGCCTCGCTACGAGACCGCCTCTCAGTCCGATGTCATGGCCTTTGGATGCTTCTTTGTTGGAGCTGCCTTTAGCTTGGGAATGTCAGCGACCTTCCACACCATTATGGACCACTCACCGCTAGTTGCCCGCGTGGGGAACACCCTTGATTATATCGGTATTGTCGGCCTCATCATAGGCAGCTTCGTCCCCAGTGTCTACTATGGCTTCTACTGTCACCCTGCCCTGCAGCGTCTGTACTGGGGCATGATCTGTACCATTGGCCTTTGCTGCGCCTGTGTCTCTGTGATCCCGCAGTTCCGCACCCCACAGTGGCGGTCCTTCCGTGCGGTTATGTTCGTGTCTATGGGTCTGTCGGCAGTCTTTCCCGTCGTGCACGGAGTGAGGTTGTACGGCGTGGAGCAGATGGCCCGACAAATTGGCCTCGGATGGCTCCTGCTTCAAGGGTTCCTATATATCCTGGCCGCGAGTGTCTATGCTGCCCGGATCCCGGAGCGATTCCGACCAGGCAAGTTCGATATCCTGGGCAGCTCCCACCAGATATTCCATGTACTGGTCGTCTGTGCCGCCGTGGCGCACCTGAAAGGACTGTTGACGGCGTTCGATTACAGACATAGCGGACTTGCAGAGAGGTGTTTGCAACTCTGACGATGGACTTTGGCAAATATGGTCTACATCGAATACTGTTTGGCAAGCGTCGAGTTTGCCGCAAACAAGAAAGCGCCTCAACCAACTATTAACATAGATAGGGCTTACCTTTCATTTTGCAGGTATAATCCCAAGCGCTAGATAATTTAATGCGTACTTCCGGCATACGATTCGTTCGAAGAGGTGGATATTTCTTCAAGGGTCATACTTGTCCATGCTAACTAATACCAACTCCATTTTCACATACAGCAGCAGCTCAGCACGATCAGCCCATCCAGATTGAGAGAGAAGAACTTCAATCTATCTGTTATTGCTCAATAGGATAGCAAGCAGAGTCTACTCACCAAACTAATGCTTCAGCCGCCATTTCTTTAGCGCTGTCGATGCGCGAGCTGGCCAAATGTAAGATGTTTGCTGTTATGACGCAAATGGCCAATACGTTTGTGCTGCAGTAATCAGAGTTGACATGCTCCTGAAATCAATAAGTTGCTTTTCCATATTGACAAACTTGACGCTGCATCCTCCCTGTTACATACAGAAGCAGTACTACCAAGTATAGGCTCAGTAGTTTCAACCGTTCAACCGTTGAACAAGTCTCGGAATTTAAGATTCAATCTAAAGGCGCTCCTGGGAAAGTTTGACATCATAAGTTGTGGGGTAAAAGGAGCCCTAGTCCTGAATAAGGCTAGCTATCTCCACTCAATAAAGGAATCCTTAAACCCATCCAGGGTTAGCTTATCCAAATTGCTTTTAGAATTGAAACGTGGGACGCTCGCGGAAACCTTCCAGCATGTCTAATCAATTTTTAAAGATCTCAAAGGCCTGAAATCTACTGGATGAGTCCACCATTGTATGATCCAGAATGCAGATACTGCCGTAGACGGCTAGTGCTACGGATAAACAGACCTTGGCACTAAAGGCCCAGGCGCTGATGCTCTGGGGAGAGGGGATGGACCAGACCAGAACTCTGCGAGTGGGCTCCATTCCGTGGTTATGGAACGGACTTTCTGCAGTTACGGCGCAGGAACCATATTGTGGACAAATTTCAGCATTTGGGAACCGAACAATGCCTGGAGGCGTCCACCAGCCAGCCTGTTGAACGAAGTGAGGGAGCTAGCAGCGCGCACCGCTGAGGTTATGTCTGCTGCTCTCACACCACAAAGTACCGTGCATACTGTATTTAAAAAAAAGGACTTAGTGAGTCTGATTCAGTAGTATATGCATGTCCAGTACGTAGGGATAGGATTGGATTGCGTCTGTGTTCCCAATCCTACCACATTTGATTCGAGCTCATTGCTGTCATTATTTCGTCCCGGTAAAGGACTACCTACACACCCATCTCCGAAATAAAACAGCTGATGTGTTGCGGAAGTTGATTATCTCCGTGAGATCTAATTAACTTGAAATCATATACCTCAAAGACTACAGCACAACAAGTTAGTACCGCATTATCATCGGATGTTGGACGCTTTTATTCGCAGCAGATATTATTTCCAAAACGGCTGTAACGCTGTTGTCAAATTCCTTTTCTTTGAGTCTAACATGGATCAAAAACGAATCCCTCTGAGAGGTCTTTTTTTCTGGACAAGACGTGCTCATGCTCATAATATATATATATATATATATATACACTATTTCATATAATATATATAATACTCCTGGCATGATTTTTTTTTGGAAAAAATCAGATTTAACGCTAGCAACGGCAATCAAAGGCCACAATCCAAGTAAAGTCTTGAGCGACAGGCGTCCTCGGAAGATTGATGTAGTCGAACGGTATTTTTGGCCAACAGCTGAAAACAGATCGCCGCGCTCGGTCGGCTTCGGCCCGCGAGCGTGGGTCCTCCATCAGCCTCGGCATCTCCCCTTAGCTTTCAGCTATATCCGGGGAAATAGCCCGTCAATCCTTTGAACTCACCGCAACCAACTCTATCTTCCTTAGTTGTACAACCCCTCGAGGAAGCATCATCCCGAAATCACAATGGCCCCGCAGGACCGTCTTGCGCAAATCAACAAGCACCTCAACTACCCGCGGGGCCTGCTCGCGGGCCAGGTCGCCATCATCACCGGCGCGGGCCAGGGCATCGGCGCGGAGGCCGCGCGCCTGTTTGCCAACGAGGGCGCCAAGGTCGTGGTTGCGGACATTGATGAACGTAAGTAGTTTCAGTGGCTGTTGCGAACACCTGATACATACATACATACATACATACATATATATATATATGTACATGTACATACTACGCAAGTACCGGTACTAACTTCCAGCGCTACAGAGAAAGCCAACGCCGTCGCCCAAGCGATCAACGACGCCGAGCCCGGCCGCGCGATCGCCGTGGTCGGCGACGTCCAGGACGCCGACTACATCGAGACGCTGGTGAAGAAGGCGGCCGAGTTTGGCAACGGGAAGATCCACATCATCGTGAACAACGCCGGGTTCACGTGGGATGGGGTTATCCATAAGGTTCGTTGGCCATTCCCGATTCTTAACATATGCACATTTGCTCTGCATCTGATGTGGAGAGCCACGTAGCTGACATGATGATAACCAAATGTCAAACGGGTATGACAGATGACCGACAAGCAATGGGACACCATGATCGCCGTGCACAACACGGCGCCCTTCAGGCTGGTCAGAGCCGCGGCGCCGTACTTCCGTGTCAAGGACAAGGAGCCGCGGGTGATCATCAACATCAGCAGCACGAGTGGGATCCATGGGAATGCGTAAGCGCCTCCTGCCTCCGATCTTCCTACTATTTTTTTTTTTGATTTTTCTAACTACTTACCTATATGTAGAGGCCAAGCCAACTACGCCCTCGCCAAAGCCGGCCTCGTCGGCTTGACCAAGACCATCGCCAAAGAATGGGGCCCGCAGTTCGGCGTCCGCGCCAACACCATCGCCTTCGGCCATGTGACGACGCGCCTGACGGCCGCGAAGGAGGACGGCGCGTTCTTCGCAATGCCCGACGGCACCAAGGTCGCGCTGGGCATCCCGGCGAGGCAGCTCGCGAGCAGAGCCGGTGGCGGGAACGGCGAGCAGGGGCAGGCGTATGCGGATATTCCGCTGCGGCGGCCTGCCAATCCCGAGGAGGCGGCGAGGGCGATCCTGGCCGTTGCGAGTCCGCTCTTCTCGTACGTGAACGGGGAGACGATCCGCGTCACGGGGGGGAGGAATATGTAGGTAGATTTCTAGTTCTAGGTACATATATACTTTTGCATATCTGTTTAATGAGCGCATATCTGTTTAATGAGTAAAGGGAGTGGTTATTCTTGGGAAATATGGCATAGGTTTGATAGTATATGTTCGGCAAATTCCGAACTCGACATTTTGTGGGGTTTGCTTACATATCGTGAGCAGAGTTCTCTTGGGGATCGGGGGGGGTAAAACACACTCCCACCTACGCCAACAACCAACCAACCATCCATCCATCCACCCATCCTACAGGATGTACTGTACCTACCTACGTAGGTACATACAGTACATAGCCCGGAGGTACCTATCTCCGGCCAACCTCCTTCCAGAAATAACCACCCAGACACTAACTCTCTACGTATCACATGATATCCATCTCATATGCTTCATACCATACCATATCAATATCGTATCAAGTCACATCGATCAATCCAAGCCCCAGTCGTGGTCGGTCGGTCCAACCTTATGCAAGTTGCGTAAGTGTAAATCATCTGGCCTTTCCCTGCCTAACCTAACCTAACCTGTCTAGCCCGATCCCAGGTAACGGCTCCATTGCATCTGCAGCAGAGCAGCAGGAGCAGAGCAAGGTATTAGTTAGTTAGTTAGTTAGTTAGTTAGCTACCGAGGTAGTTAGTTGGTATGTACATGCATACGTCCAATACGTGCATACACTACTAGTACTGTACATCCCATTATTTACCACCAAGGCTAGCTACCCTAACCGACTACCTACCTAGCCTAGCCTGCTAGCCATGCTGACGCCCAGGCTAACAGGCTAACTCACCTAGGCAAATAGTGGATGGCTGGGACAAGACAGATGGTTGGTTGGTTGGAATGGTCAGTGAGGATACCTGCATGCATGAGTGCATACATGCATGCAGGTATCTGCAAACACCGGTTAGTTGCCTGCTGGCCCAGGTGTTTAGGCCCTCCCTGGCGATGGTGTTAGTCAAGGTTTCGACAAAATAACAGTACACATGACGGGGGCCGGTCTGTCACATGCATGCAACATCGACCGACATCGTCGAGGCTAGTCACCTGCCAGGGTTAGCGAGGTAGGTACTAGCAAGTCAGAGGCCGAGGAGATATGCACAGAAAGCGTTGGAAAGGGTGTTGGCAGACAAAAGCCGTGATGGCCAGTAAAGGGTGCAATGGTGGTACATCTACAACCAGCCTTGCATGCTGTGTTCCGGGATAATAGGATTTCATGTTCTGCCAACCAGGGGTATCTTATTCTTTTCTTCGTCATTATATACATGAAATTGCCGGAAAGCCGTTCAGATGAAAGTCCAGTGTTTCTTTTTCGAGGAACTCAGGATTATTCCACTTGGCGCGGTCACCCGGCAAGAGACAAATCCATCTAAGTAGGCATTAAAAGATCGTATGGTTCTCCCAGAACCGTATCCTTCACAGACATTCAACAGAAACAGAAAAAAAAGGCCAAGTGACGTCCAAGGGTCATATCCCTAGCCCAAGTCGGCACCTATACATTAAGGGGAAATGTAGAATGAATGACCATAACCGCCCCGCAAATTTTCAAACGATGGGGTATAAAAAGAATGGAGCTGCAACGTTCAAAGACCATGAAGCGCGACCGCACTGCAAATTTCCAACTCCAAATGCAACATTCCTGGATCCTTGGATATTTGGGCCTCAGAGTCAAACATCCCGACCCAAAGCGCTTCTCGTTGGTGACCAACCGAACGCCAAATTCGTCTCATGCGATTTTGTTTTTTTTTGGGGAAAAGAGAATGCCTCCAACCACCATAGCAAGAATCCACCCAAAATGGCAAAAATATAATAACACAGATCTCGGTCGTATATGGGCTCAAAGCGACCGCTCGTAGGATGAGCGGTGCTAACGGAACCAAGAAGAACGCAAGAACAAAAAGATCTAATGCACGTCCGAAGGTCCAGCGGCGTGTTTAGACCATGGGGATATTATCATCGCTGAGTATTAGCAACCGGCCCTGGTGAAGCATGGTTTATATCCAAGAATTAGGGGTCCGGTGGGTATGGCTGTCCAACGGGTCGTGACAACCTCCTCGACGGGGTATCGAGTTGGAGTTGTCGGCCCCGACGCGAGTGAGCTTTTTTTTTTCCCTTTCCGCAGGGTAAATATCCATATTAAGAAGGAGCAGGGTCGAGAGGCAAAAGGGACCACCGTAAACTTCGTTACTGCATGAGATGAGTCTCACAGACTGAGACTTGTCGCATGATGAATCCTTAATAAGCGGCAACCACGGGGCCCACGGGCTCATCCGGAACGAGGGACTTTTCAGCCATATCGGTCAGCTCCGCAACTGAGCTCCAGTAGTCGTGGGAAGAGACGCATCTGAATCCGTTCGCCTGAATCTCAGGCTCGTATTCCGACGTCGATGATGACGACGATGTCGATGAGATCGTGTCGTCATCGGTAAGAGACGTGTCGGAGACGGCGGAATCCGAGTACTGGGCGTCGAGGGGCTCAGCAGGAGGAGACAGAGGAGGCTGGGCATAGTGGACATATGCGGGGATCTGCTGGGCGTAATCCACCGTCTGTACATGTGGCTCACAGGGGCTACTGGATGACACGGTGAACCTGGGGCAGTCCACGATCAACCTGCGAAGCTCCGGGATGGTGATTCTCTTGCGAGGATCGCACTCGAAGATGCGCCTCAGGATGTAGTTCAACTCGGGAGACAAGGGGAGAATGGTTCTCAGGAACTGTGGATCCTTGAGGTAGGCACGGAAGGTGGAATCCTCAGTCGAGGCACGCTTCCAGGGATTGCGGCCACAGGTCAGGTTGACCAGGATGACTCCGAGGCTCCAGACATCATTGGGAGCTGAAGCATAGCAAGACATTGGCCTTGGGTTGGGCTGCTGGCATTCTATTCCGGTGTCAGTTTTCCCGTGGAAAGATGGATGGGATGGAAAGGGGAAGGACACACCTGGGGACATGTAGAAAGTGGATCCGCAGCCAAAGTCCGAGGTGTAGACGTCGGTTGTCGCCAGGCCAAAGTCCGCCAGCTTGACGGTCATCCCGTGGTCTGCTACGAGTATGTTCTCCGGCTTGAGGTCCCGGTGGTAGATCCCAATGGAATGGCAATACTGCACAGCATCCAAAATCTGGAGGAAAGCACGCTTGGCCAAAGGGTCGTTGCCCACGAAGAGGCCCCTCTCCGTGATGTTGGTGAACAGATCGCCCTCGGGGCAAAACTCAATGACAACAAAAGTACAATCAACAGAGTCCATGATGCGAACCAGGGAAACCACATTGGGGTGCTGGCTGGCCATGTGGTGGAGCTTGATCTCACGCTGCTGGAACTTGCGCTGCCGGGGGTCGAGACCCGCCTTGTTGAGGGCCTTGACGGCATAGGGGATGTTGGTGTGGATGTCGATGGCGGTGTAGACCACGCCATACGCACCCACGCCCAGGACGCTGGTGAGCTCCAGGCGGTTGGCCAGGAGCAGGCCTAGGCGGTCCTCCGGGGCGTAACAACGCATCACGGGGGACGGCGGAGGGGTGGGCAACATGTGTGGATACATCCCGGCGGTGGAGGGAAAAGTGGTCGACAAGATCAGGTCCCAAGCAAAACGGCAATCCGGGATTGAGAAACCAGAGAGAAACAAGGCCTCTGGGAAGCTGAAAGAGATCCTGGGAGGGTGTGATACAAAGGTCCTAGGGAATCCAAAAGGCCAGTGGTAGTAAGAAAGTCGTCCCAAAACGGATACGGAGCGCGGACAGACGTAGTGCCGTGTGGGTTGTCCCGACTCCAGAAAGGCCCGGGGATGGAAAGAGGGAGGCTGGCACACGCAGGAAGAAAAAGAGAAGGGGAGAAGAGAAGGGATGGGGAGGGAGAGAGAGAGAGAGAGAGAGAGGGAGGAGGACGGGTTCAACGGGCGAACCCTCGTGGTGATATGAAGGGCGCAGCAGGCGCGGGCGGGATAAATAATGTATGATGCTGGGGACGGCGGACGGCCGCGAAGCCGCAAATAGGAGGGGAGGGGACGAGGGGGCGACGGGCTGCAGCGAGGGAGCGGTGGCAGGAAGCAGCTGCCGGGGCCGCTCCTCCAGCAGCGGTGCGTGCCCCGAGTGCGTGGCGCGTGCCCGGCCGCGGCCCCGGCGCGCCGCCAATCCCGTCGCTGGGGCATGACGCTGGCGACGGCGGCGGCGTGGCTCGGGGCGTTGTTGCCCCGGCTGGAGCGTCACAGAGCGCCCTCAGCCGCGCAGGGAACTACTGGCCCTCCAGACTCCGCTCCGCAGCCTCCCGTCGCTCGCGGGTCGTGGCAGAGTCAGACCTCAGGCTCGATCCCTGCGGTGCGTCGTCCATTTTTGGAGGCCAATCAGCGAACGGTGGACCATGGCCCCTCCGTGCGCTGGTGGCGAGCCCGAGTCGCCGTTTCCAAGCGCTCCGGTACAGCCTGCGCCTGCTGGTCCCCGACACGCCACCGCCGGCGCTGACTGGCCGCGCTCACCGTCAGAGCGTCGGCATGGTGGAGCCTGCCGAGGGGCACTGGCCCAGCGCTCATCCACGACTCACGGACCCTGCCCTGCAGAACCGGTTGGAGCCAAGACCCTTGCGTCAACCCGATCCCTGACTCCATGACTCCACGACCCTCCCATGTCCTCCCCGAGGCGGCCTTCCTTCATCAGACGCTTTCCCTGTCCTGCCCCTCAGACGGCCCACGGCAGATCCTTCGCGACTGGCTCGTGGCAGTACGCAGTCCAACGGTCGGCGCGTTAAGGGCTGTCGATACGGGGGCAGATGCGCCTTGCACTCCATGCCTTCGCAACCTCCATCATGCTGATTCCTGTTCCATGGTTTGCCTCCGACGCCACTGCATCTACACTCATCAGATGCTGTGTGCGATGGAGGACTCCGGATACGGGCTCTGGCGCGGCGGATAAGATTTCGAAGATCATGGAACCATGATTCCGGCCCTGCCACCATGTGGACTATCATCTTTCTCTGGACTCTGGGGAAGGCCAGGCCGCCAGGCACAGCCCTCGCCATGCGGTTGGATCAAAGTTGTCGTCAAACAAAGTTGGAACCTGTCACGATTTGGGAGAATCTTGCAGCCCTTCTAGTCCTACGCACTATTACTTTCTGTTCGTAATCGATGAACCAAGTGGCAGACGCCGTAGCGGCCGATGGAGGCCTCTCGCCTCATGAAACCCTGAACTGCGCTCCGGTGTGTAGCCTTGCCATCTCCCTGAATACGGATTGCCTGAGTGGATGTCGACCGACATCGAGAGACCTCCAGGAGCGCCGCCATGTCGCGCGATCGCTGATGTCATTCAATCATTATTGAGATTGTCAGCCTGTTGCACTTCTTCCTGGTTGTTGCAGTGTACATTACAGGAACTGCGTACTCCATCGCAGTTCAAAGCAATCGATCGCGGTGGGGGTGAGTGTCGGTGTTCCATTCGTTGATGGTGGTTCACCGCGTCCCGACGCAGCTCTCCGTACATCCCCAACTCTTGACGGTCGCGGGCCACCGTCGCAAGTCCCCAAGCGTCCTGGCGCAGCTGTTGGTCACTTGGCTGCAGGCTTATCTTTGACCCGAGTTGGCTAGGCGCCCTGCTCCCAGGCGCGATGCCGTCGCTCTAGGCCAGTGCACGGGGCAGGGCCGGGGGCAGATCAAAGTGAGGCGATGAAGACACCACCGCCTTGTCTTCGAGAACATCGAATGACAGCATGGGGGGGATCGATCTCGCGACGGTCGACCGGACGCCTCATTGGGCGGCGTGAAACATGCCACGTTACGCACCAGCGGCCAGCCAGCCCCGCCCCGCGGCCGCTTGCGCATCGCATCGCTGCGCCGCCAGTCCCGGCCGGCCTGGAAAACTTCTCTAGTCTCTATTGCTCTGGACGTTCGTGAAGAGATCATGGCTGCATCTACCATTTGAGTTCTACGCCGTACTACGGAGCAGTTAATAAGAAGAATTAACAGTAATAACACCAGGGAAGCATGCGCGGATACGACCCGTGTCCCACTTTTCTAAATCTAACATTAAATTTATCAGATAAACTGTGGGCGTGGAAAGAAATAATAAATAGAAAATAGAAAATAGAAGATAGGGGTACCTTGCCTAGCGCTCAATTAACTTGCCTTAACCCGAACGCGCCCTCCTCATTAATTAGCAGTATTACTAAGCTTCTAACAACATTGCCCAACGCCCCAAAAAGCAAGAGACCCATCCATTCTAGGACCACTGTACTCCGTGCAAATAGAAAGTCGACAGATCGATCGAAAGCAGAACCGAGACATAGCCAGCAGGTATGGAGTAAGAAGTGAGCTAGGTACTCCGTACCTACTCGGTAGGTTTTAGGTACCTGTGAGTATGCCCAAGCCAGAGGCCGGCCCCGCCAGTCTGGAGCCTTCATAATTCACTTCACGGTTCAGGGCCTTCAATCATAATAATAGTGCCCCGCCCCGCTACACCCACTCCGTACTAAGTACTGCACCTGTACTGTACATAGGTAAGTTAGGTACCTAACCACAGAGTTAGGTACACAAGTACTGTACTTGCTAACTGTTCCTGGCTGTGGAGTAGGTAGGTAAGTAAGTAGGTACCTAACCTAACGCGGTAGTTACCGTACTCGGTAGGTAAAAAGGCATTAATTATTGGAACCCGGCTGCACCTGCATGACTGTCGCAGAGCGGACTGATTTTCCTGTGTGTCGTCTCTGCATTGATTTGCATTGACTGTTTTATTATTATTATTATTATCTGTTCCTGTCCGATTCGCCTTAACCGCCGCGGCCCGCAAGTGCGTGGGTACTTAGGTACAATACATGTACCTGGGCACCTAACATGATGTGACTGCGGAGTACCTCGTACCTGCTTGATGATCTGTTGATTGTTTCGATCCCGCCTTGTTTCCAGTCCAGCTCAGTCAGCGGGATCCAGCATTTTCCAGCAACGGACCCGGCCGGACCCGGCCTGGCCATCTCATCTCGCATGTCGGAGAGCTAACGTGGAGTTGTTAGGTAGGTACGGAGCGGGGTACCTGCAGAGGTGGCAGATGTACTGTACAACTGTACTCTGTACATGTACCTAAGTACAGGTACCTACCTACCTAAAGCAGGTACTCTGCGTTGTATGTACTGTGTACTCCGTAGTGCTAGCAGATGGGCTCCAGCTACCTAACTAACTGAGGTGTACACTTCACGTCCAGGAAGTCATTGGTTAGTTCCAATAATAATTCAATTATACTACGTGGCCAGGTATAGTAGGCAGACGGTAGAACCTGCTCTGTAGGTACCGTATACCAGTGCGCTGTGTGTAGGTACCCAATGCGTTGTACATGTACATGTACATGGCTACGTGTACCTACTTCAGGTACCGCCTAGGTACCTGGTACCCATTGCGTAGGTACTCCGTACTTGGGTATCTCGACAAGCCTCGATTCAGGTACCTTGCTTAGGCTCTGATCCAGCTACCCCTCTAGGTAATGTAGGTAATAATGCATTGATGATCATGGTCCAAGTGTCGTTGTTGCTGTTATTGCTGTGGGGACGTATTCCTTCCCTCTTCTCCACATCGCGCGACAGGTTCTCAATCGTAGTAATTGGTCAGACCGGTCTACTGCTGTCATTATCATTGTTGTGATCTCTGCTTTTGGGACCTGCAAGTTGAATGAAGGTAATAATAAATATATGATTTATTATTAATGTCTAGAGAATATGTAGGTTGGTATCTAAGTAGATAGGCACCCCGAACTATAGATATATATATATCATATCCAAATGGAGCTTTTCATAAGATGTTGGCTATTATCCGTGTCATTATTCTGTTGCAACGTAGCGCTCATTCTGGTGATTAATTGGTCTCTTTTACTTTCTCCAATGGTGGATACCCACTCTGGTAGATACCCAGTTTATTGTTTGTGAGTTGAGTACAGGATTTCAGCAGGGCACGGGTTTCGTGGCCTCGGTATGCTTGCGCTACGAGCTAGACAAAATCCATTCACTCTGTCTATCCATTCAGGGTATGCCTCGATGGATAATCGTCTAAATGCGTCTTGCTGGTGGCTCTGTAAGAGGGAAACTTGTCACCGCTATTGTACAGAAGGTTGGAGGCATTTGCCATTTGTAGCCTATATTCCGCACAAATTGAAGGTTGAGTGTGGACTGTGGAGTGTCATTGAGCCACTACTGATGAAGTTTCTTCATTCAAGAACTGCATTCAGCCATGATTCAGCCACTTTCAGCCGCGCGCAGTTTTCTTGAAGTTACCGCGCTCAGGCACTGAAAGGAAGAGAACAAGGTAACAAGGTTAGCATCATAGCTGGCGGCCGGATGTTCTGAATGGACGTTGGCGACGGTACGGAGTACACGTGTATGCGGGGCGGAGAAGAGTGGTTCACCGCTCACCGCCATTCTGGCGGTGAGGCACAACTCGGAGAGATTTAGAATTCAGCATCCTGGGTTCGCACACCGCACTGTGCAACGCAGTGCACAGTGTATAGACTATGGAGCAGTATTACGTGTAGGTCTAAAACCTTTTTGTGTTGGAGAAAGACCGGTGGTAGGCAGTAAATGCGGTGTGTGACTAGGTAGCCGATTTTTAAACCACCTCTGTTCGACAGATTGACTCGTCACCGCTGCACTAGGACGGAATATTATTATGACTCGGAGTAAGGTTCTTGAGCGCCCTGCTATGGCAAACGGGAACAGACAAAAAAAATAACGGACATACGCAGTAGTTGCATGTACCGCTGACCGTATCTCCGCAAAAGGTATGATCCTGTTTGGTCTCTTGGCTTCTCCCGCAAAGAGATCATTCTATCGAGTGATAGCCGTGCCATGACACATTGTGGACTGTGAAGAGACCGTACATTTGCTCATCGCGAGATATCAAGGATTACGTAGTGTTATTTTCCTTTCCCGGAAGATTGAGGGGTAGGAATCGCAGACGGAGACAAAAGAACGTGCGGGGTATCTGAAAAACGGAGGTAGAGAGTAATAATGACTGCGCAGCGTCCTCCTACGTGAACTTCGAAAACCAGCCGGATCCAAAGAAGAAATGTGAGAATTACTGCGCGTGTGGACAGGCGCTCAATCATTATAGGAGCATTTACTGAACTGGCCAGAGATCTCAACGGAGGGCTTCTCGGAATGCTACTCCGTTGATGACTTTGGATGAGAGACACAGGTTCGGGACCAACAGCCGAGGGCCCTAGCCCCGACGCTACCGAAGCTTGGCGTCTTCCCCACACGGAACCAGACTCGGGGTGGACGTCACGTCACGCGCTCCCACGTGCTCGGCGAGGTACCGTCTGCCTGTTTGTTGATATCATTCCTTCCCGCATCCTGCGCACGGCAAGAAACGAAGTACGGGCATGATGACGGACGACGGGGCAACATGCCAAGGCGGAAATTTCTCTCGGAGCGCCAACCGCTGCGGCACCATGCAGGTCTACAGCTCCAGCCCTCCCATGTCACCGGGGCTTTCTCTTTCTTGAATCCCACCCACGCGCGGTTCAGACCGACTGAGAACCTTGCGGCGCAGGGACTCGAGCAGATGCAGCAGGGCGCTATCAATGACGTACCCTCGCAAGAAGCGGCGACGCCGCAGCAAAGGCTGAATGATTCGTATCCGGAAAATGTCGAGTTCCTGTGGCGTTCTCGAGACAACAGGAAGGGACGACATGCCATACAGGTCAGATACAAGGACCATCCCGCAGAGAAGGCCCGATATCTCCTGCCCCAGAAGACAGCCACCGTGCGCTCTGTTCTGAAAGGAATCTGGCGGATGGCGACCGTCTTCCCTTACTGGGACATATCCTACCTGGTCGCCATCGCGTTCACCGTCGGTTCCTGCATCTGGGTTGTCAACTCTTTCTTTGTCTGGTTCCCGCTTGAAAGGCCGGACACGGAATTCCCCCATGAAATCATGGTGGGCGGGGGTGTGAGCGCTTTGCTCGGTACCACCACGTTCGAGATTGGGGGTATCCTTATGATGCTGGAAGCGATGAACGAGAACACGACCGGGTGCTTTGGGTGGGCCCTCGAACGCGCGTTCCAAGAGATGGAGAAGGAAGCCGGTGATATAATCATGGAACTGAAGCCCAGAAAGGACAGATGCCTTCACCACCACGTGAAGAAAACCTTTTTCAGCAAAGCTCGTAGATGTCCAACTGATTTCGAGACAAAATCTCCAGATACTAACTGCAGGACTTTCACATGGCTCCCCTCGCTCACAGAGCTGCGGAAGCAGTATCTCCATGAAATAGGGTTTATAGCTTCTTTGGCACAGCTAATCGGTGCTACTATATTCTACATATCCGGATATACTGGGTTCCCAGGCATCTACAACCACTTGAGTAAAGGTCTCACGGATGGGATATACTGGACGCCGCAGATAGTCGGCGGAAGTCTTTTCATTACCAGCGGGTATGTTGCTCGTCTGGTTCTGTCCTTTGTTGCCAGACAGTCGAGCTAACAGCAGGCGCTCCAAAACCCGCTAGATTTCTATTCACTATCGAAACCCAGAAGAAATGGTATATCCCAGAGCCGGGAGTGCTCGGATGGCATGTCGGTTTTTGGAACTTTATCGGGGGAGTCGGATTTACTGTTCGTCTCAGATACATCCCCAATCTTCTCCTTTATCTTCCATGGAGCTAATCTAAAGCTAATCTACCTGCCTATCTAAACCAGTTATGCGGAGCATTTGGCCCGGGAAGTCATCATAACTCCGGGATCAAATATCAAAGCAGCCTATGCACGTTCTGGGGCTCCTGGGCTTTCTTAACTGGCTCGGTCATACAGTGGTATGAGTGCCTGGACAAGTACCCTGTCGAGGAAAAGAAAAGCCCAAAGGAAAATGAACAGAACGACGCAGAATAGGACGCACGGGCACCGGGAAGTCAGCATCACCGCTGGATCGGTTTGCTGCGCGTGTGTCCAGAGCGTGAGTGCCATGATAACGCATGGCATGACCATCTTAATGAAGTAACGCGATGCTCGAGTCACGCCATGTTTGCGTGGATCTATTTATCTACTACATTTTCTAGGTGAGATGGATGCCCAAATCCGTTTCTTCTACACATCTCTAAGCTGGGTTAGTTTCTTGTTAGCTCGAGACGTTGCTATGAATAGGTATTTTTATCCAGTTATGCGGTATCGGAACGTATAGTGGTCTAGTATCTCCTTATATTTGGTTCGCATTCAGCAGTCTAGATCCCCGCACTCTGCATGTTACTGGAGTGGAGTAGGGCATTATTATGGACATTCTGCAATCCTGGTCTGTAAAGGTAAATTACTGTAGTAGGAAGGTGTTTGCCCACGGGGTAAACCCTGTTCTTAAATAGACAGGACCATCAAATTTAGGTACAGACCTATCTATTTTTATGTCTCTATAGGAGGGTGGTAATGCCTGTAAAGATTCTTTAGGTAAATGAAGTCTTTGAGGGGGACAATAAAGCCTAAATATGCTCATATAATAACAATATAAGCCTTACGAAATTGTTTTTACCAAGGGCTCTTTTCAACTTACTAGGGATGTTTGTCAGATAGGGTGTTCTACATGCACCTAGTTAGGTATGTAGGTCACTAAATTAGATTTCCTTTACAGAGGCTGTAAGTGCAGAATGTCTCTACTACTGCATGGCAGGCTAGGTGCGCGATGACATCCCGCTGCGGCGCAGCGTAGACCCTTGCACCGTGCACCGAAGCAAGATACACCTCCGAAGGTCACTTTTCCTACTGTGTAGACTTCCAGCCTTGGCTGCATAATACCACAACTCATTGACATGGCTCCTCATGCGGAGTTTGACATTTCTGAGCAAGTGTTCCGTGATAGCTCCTTGGTAGAGGAGATCCTTGCCCAGGACAAGTCCATGCCCGTTGCGATTGTGGGTATGGCATGTCGACTTCCCGGGGATGTCGTCAATCCAGATAAACTCTGGGATATGTGTGCTAGAAAGCAGTCCGCTTGGAGCGAGATACCCAAGGACCGTTTCAATGTCGACGCATTCTACCATCCGGATGCCGATCGTAACGGTTGTGTGAGTGCCCGACTTCTTCTGTCTAGTAATTTATGGAGTAGATAATAACTTGGAAGCAGATCAATAGCCGTGGAGGCCATTTCCTCAAAGAGGATATCGCTGCTTTTGATGCGTCCTTCTTCTCTATTTCTCCTTCGGAGGCGAAGAGCATGGACCCGCAGCAGCGCATACTTCTGGAGACTGTCTATGAAGCCCTGGAAAATGTGGCATTTCAATGGAATGTATAGCTGGCACGAACACGAGTTGCTTCGTTGGATGCTTCTCCCGAGATTACTATGAACTCCTGGGCCGTGATCCTGAGACAGCTCCGCTCTATTTGGCTACTGGAACCGGCAATGCTATCCTGTCGAACCGTATCAGCCATTTCTATGACCTGAAAGGGGCAAGCGTGACTCTTGACACAGCATGTAGCAGCAGTCTTGTTGCGCTTCACCTCGCATGTCAGAGCTTGCGGAATGGCGAGAGCAACACATCCATTGTCGGTGCCGCCAACCTTATCTTTTCCTGATCTAATGATCGCTTTGTCAAATCTTCATTTCTCCAGTCCGGATTCCCGCTGTTACACTTTTGACGCCCGGGGCAATGGATATGCTCGAGGCGAAGGGGTTGCAGCCATAATCTTGAAACCCCTGACTGACGCAATCCGAGATAAGTACCATTCGAGCAGTTATCCGTGGAACTGTCTGCAACCAAGACGGAAGGACTGCTGGAATCGTGTTCCCGTCCAAGGAAGCCCAGGAAGCCCTAATCCGAAAAGCTTATGACGAATCCGGTTGCGACCCAGCCGTTGTCGGTTATTTCGAAGCTCATGGAACAGGTACCCAGGCTGGTGATCCCATCGAAGCGGGTGCCATTGGCGCTACCCTCGGCAAGTTAGGCCTGATGGTGAAGATGGCAAGTTGTTTGTTGGAAGCCTCAAAACAAACATCGGCCATCTGGAGAGTTGCAGTGGGCTGGCGAGTGTCATTAAAACCGTCCTGAGCCTGGAACGAGGCGCTATTGCGCCAAATCTTGGGTTCGAGAAACCAAATGAGAGGATTGACTTTGATGGCTGGCATATCAGGGTTCCCACAGAACTTGTTCCCTGGCCGTTTCCGGGTGTAAGGCGAGCAAGCATCAATTCTTTCGGTCACGGAGGCACTAATGCTCATGCAATTCTTGACGATGCGTACAATTATTTAGAGAGCCGCCATTTGCGAGGATCTCATCGTACGTCGCCTGTTCCGTTGCTTTTCAATGCCCTCAAATCAGCAACGGCAATATTCTTCAAGCCGCACGGCCCTCTGAGAAGAGCCTTGCCAATGGCAACCATACTGTGACAAAGAAAAATCGCATCTTTGTTTGGTCTGCACACGAAGAAGGGGTTGTAAAGGCAAATTGAGAAAGGTATGCTGAGCATCTGAGCCTCAGAGAAGAACTTCAAGAGGAAGAATTCCTCAACAATCTAGCATATACGCTCTGCGAGCGTCGCGCGCGTTTGCCCTGGGCTTGCTTCATTGTTGCAGATTCTAAGGAAGACTTGGTTCAAAAGCTCCAACATACCCGGAAGAAGCCCATAAAGAAGGCGAACCAGCCCCCCAGGCTTGCTTTCGTCTTCACAGGACAGGGTGCTCAGTGGTCGGCTATGGGCCGGGAATTGCTGACTACCTATCCTACATTTCTCAGAACAATCCAAGAAACAGACAAAGCTATTAAGTCTTTTGGAAGTTTCTGGTCTATCTTAAGTAGTATTTCTATCAAGTCTTTCAAGGCAAAAAATCTAACCGGACGTGCAGAGGAGTTAAAACAAGATGAGGAGCATTCCCTTATTAATTCTGCTTTTGTCAGTCAACCCGTTTGTACTGCCATTCAACTAGCCTTCATCGAACTTTTCCGAGAATGGGGCATAGTGCCGCAAAAGGTAGTAGGTCATTCGAGTGGCGATATTGCTGCCGCATGTGCAATCGGTGCCCTCACGTTGGAGTCGGCAATGAAAGTCGCATACTTCCGAGGACTCTATTCTTCTCTCTTGAGAGAGTATACGGTACAGGTCGGGGGGATGCTAGCAGCTAACATCTCCGAAGCGGATGCAAATGACAGGATCTGCCGTCTTGCTCCTCACCTCGGGAAGGCGGTGGTTGCATGCGTGAATAGCCCGACGAGTGTAACTTTGTCTGGGGATGACTTAGCAATCGCAGAGCTAGAAGCTATACTCACTCACGAGAAGATATTTGTCAGGCGATTGAAAGTAAACGTGGCCTATTATTCACACCACATGCTCGCGATTGCGGAGGATTATCGCCGGTCAATTTCGGATATCACTATAGTACCATCAACCAAGAGGCTACCTATCGAAATGATATCAACCGTGACCGGTACTTCTCTGAGAGAACAAAATCGAGGGCCCGAGTACTTTGTGCAAAATATGATCGCTTGTGTGAGTTTCTCCGACGCTTTACAAGAACTGTTCGGGGAAATCCTCTGCCAAGAATTCGCCGCATATCGACACTGAAGTCGACGCTCTCATCGAAATCGGTCCTCATTCGGCGCTAGCAGGGCCTATCAAGCAAGTTCTCACTATGCCGACACTCCAAAAAAGTGGGATTTCCTATTATTCGTCCCTGGTTCGAAAGAGGAATGCTACTGAAACAACGCTGGAACTAGCTGCGGTTCTCTTCTGCAAGGGGTATCCTATTAAGATCCATGAAGTCAACTTCCCAAGTCCTGAGCTTTTCAGCCCTCAAGTTCTTGTTGATCTGCCCACCTACCAATGGAATCACAACAATCGATATTGGGCCGAATCCCGCTTGAGCACTGATTATCGGCATCGCCCCCAACCTCGTAATGACTATTTGGGTGCACCAGAAACGAATTTTATCCCAATGGAGCCGAGATGGAGAAATTTTATCCGACTAACTGAACAGCCTTGGGTCAAGGGACATCGAGTGCAGGGGTCGTTCGTCTATCCGGCCGCAGGATATGTCTGCATGGCTATCGAAGCAGCAAGACAGATGATACCAATGGCAAAGTCTGAGAAGGTAAAGGGATTCACCATTCGGGATCTCTCGATTTCACGAGCACTTGTAGTGCCAGAAACGGAGGCAGGTGTTGAGACGATGTTTTGCCTTCGTCCCTCCAAACGTAGCAGCACATCTTTATCTGACGTTTGGAACGACTTCGTTGTTTACTCGTGGACGCCTGCGGGTTGGAACGAACACTGCCGCGGGCTCATTTCGACAAATTACGACAAGCAGCTAAACGAGGTCGATGATGGTCGTGAAGAGGAACAACACCTGCTGAAGTGCAGGTCCGATCTTGAAGATGCTTGGAACTCGTGCAAATTGAAAGGTAATCCTGAGAAGTTCTACGCTGATCTCCGCAACGCGGGTATAGATTACGGCCGAGATCGTGACTGGCCCTGGGAAGGCTGTTGCAACTATCCAAGTACCAGACACGAGAGAGTCTATGCCTCAGAGATACGAGTACGACCATCTAATCCATCCCGCTACTATGGATAGCCTCACTCAGATTTTGCTTGCTGCCATAATTCAAAAGGAGCCATATATGCCCGTTTTTGTGAACGAGCTTTTTGTCTCGAGTAATATCTCGTCAGCTCCTGGACACCGCTTCAGAGGTTTTTCAGAGGTAACATTCACATCCTTCCGTGATGTCATTGCTAGTATCGATATCTTCGATGAAAGCTCGCATTTGCCTGTTTGCCGTTTCGACACCATTAAATGCATCTCACCAAAGGCGTCATCCATGGTCGATGCAAAGTCAGATTGCCTCAATGTGAAGAGACTGTGTTTCAATATTATCTGGGAGCCTGACATTGGCCTTCTATCCAGGTCCCAGGCTGACCACATTTTGACACAGTGCTGTGTGCAAGACACACCATCAGATTACATTGCAGAGCTCGAGATGGTGGCCTTCTACTTCTTTGAGCAGGCTCTTAAGAACGTCCCGGAGGAGCAGATCCCTTCGCTGTTGCCTCATCATCAAAAGTTCTTCGTTATATGCAGCATCAGCATGATAATGTCTGGGCGAACAAGGTCGAACATCAGAACTCGGATTGGAAGCGATTTGAGGAGCCAGATATCTGTAAAAGAATGGAACAGATGATCACGCGCGTGGAAAATGCAGGTTGCGAGGGAAAGCTTCTCTGCCGCGTTGGTCGAAATTTGACCTCCATCTTGAACAAAGTTGTCGATCCGCTTACGCTGATGCTCGAGGACGGACTGCTTTATGATTACTATAACTCAGTTCTTCCATCAGCTAATTCCTACACCCAACTTTCAAAATACATATCTTTGCTCTCGCACAAAAATCCCGATCTTGAAATCCTCGAAATCGGAGCAGGAACTGGGGGCGCCACTGCACAAGTCCTTAACGCCCTTGGAGGATCGAAAGCTCCATACCCTAGGTTTAATTCGTACACTTACACAGACATTTCTTCTGGCTTCTTTGAGAAAGCCGAGGAAAAGGTTCAAGGATTGGGAGCCCCTCCTGAAGTTTCGCAGGCTCGATATAGATGACGATCCCGATGAACAGGGATACGAAGGTCAGAAATACGATGTTGTCATTGCATCAAGTGTAAGTTGATGCTTAGTTTTATCACTAAAGCCTTGTACTCAGTCAAAGATACTGATATAGGTATCCTTCAGGTCTTACACGCAACACGCAACATCGACAATACTTTGGCAAACACTCGCAAATTACTTAGACCGTGAGTACTTTGGCGGCCCCTTCTGAACGTGACACTAAGTTTCTTTAGGGGTAAACTGATCCTATTGGATATTACTCATATCATGTTTCGAGTCGTTGTGATTTTTGGCATTCTCCCCGGCTGGTGGGGGTCAGAAGAGCCTTGGAGAGAATGGGGGCCCACGCTTACAGAAGAGGAGTGGAGGCCTGCGTTAATGAGAAACAATTTCAGCGATTTTCTGGCTAGTGTACCAGACAATCAAAACCCTCGAGATCAATTGGTGAGAGTCATGGTCACAGAAGCAGTCGAGGAGAAGGCGAGATGTCCCGTAGAAGCACCGACTTCTCAAGAATTTGTCATCATCGGCTGCGATGGAGTGAAATCTCAAAACGATATCGTTTCCGCATTGCAAAAGAGTCTTCAGTCCTTGAACATTACATCATGCGTCTGCGCCTTCGAGGACCTGAGCAACCAAGATCTGCGAGGGAAGGTTTGCATCTCTTTTGTAGAGCTCTTTTATCCTCTTTTGAAAGACCTGGACTCGATCGGTTTCGATGCGCTGAAACAAATTCTCCGGGAAAGCAGAGGCCTTCTCTGGCTCACCAAAGGAGCATGGGGAGAAACTGACTGTCCAGAGCGCTCTCTTGTCCAGGGCCTGGCAAGGACGTTACGTTTTGAATATGAGGAATTCACCTTCGTTACCCTTGACCTCGATTCTAGAGATGAACTTCCAGCTGAGCTTGCTGCAGAATGTCTTCTCCAGGTTTTGAAGAAAAGTTTCCTCACAGATGGCCCGCATGAATTTGAGTATTCCGAGAAGAGCAATGTTTTGCTCATAAAACGATGTGTCGAATCCGTGGAACTCAACTCCAAAATTTCTGACCAGAAACATTGCGCCAGGAAAGCACTCTTACTGGAATCCTTCAATCAGCACGGTCGTCCACTTAAGCTTAATATAGAAACTCCTGGTCTTCTCGACACTCTTGTATTTAAGGAGAACCCGGGTGTCCTTAGCTGTTGCCGGATGACCATGTTGAGATTGAGGTCAAAGCGATCGGTCTCAACTTCCGCGATATCATGGTTTCCATGGGCCAGATCAATGACGACTCTCTGGGATGCGAATGCAGTGGCATCGTGACAAAGACTGGACCCAAGGTTTCCAATCTGCAGATTAGGGACCGTGTTACAGCATGGACACTAGGGGCATTCTGCAACTATTTACACACTCCAGCAGCTTTTGTTCATCCAATTCCTGACAGCATGACTTACCCCGTGGCAGCTTCACTTCCCATAGTATATTGCTTACTATGCACTGGTTTACGTCGCTCGGATACGTAAAGGCGAGTCTGTCCTTATCCACTCTGCTGCTGGAGGAGTGGGCCAAGCGGCTATAATGCTCTGCCAGCTCTATGAAGCTGAAATATTTGTCACCGTGGGCTCAAAGGAAAAGAAAGATTACCTCATGTCCAAGTTCAATATCCAAGAAAATCATATCTTTTCCAGCAGAGACCTGAGCTTCTCTCACGGCATTCGCAGAATGACGAAGGGGAAGGGTGTCGGTATTGTGCTAAACAGTTTGGCGGGAGAAGCACTTCTCAGCACCTGGAAGTGCATCGCGCCCTTTGGGCGCTTCATAGAGATCGGGAAGAGAGACATCGAAGAAAATACTCGTCTGGACAAGGCTCCTTTCCGTCGCAACGTCACTTTCGCCTCTGTCGACCTCACTGTCATATTACGGCAGGATAAGCAGCTGGGGGCAGAGCTGATTTCTAACGTCATGTCTTTAGTACAGCAGGGAAAAGTGAAACACATAAATCCCATAACTGTATTCCCACTTTCCAAGATTGAAGAGGCATTTCGCTATATGCAGACCGGGAAGCATATGGGTAAGATTGTTTTAGAGCCTCGCGCGGATGACAAGGTGCCTGTAAGTTGATGCATTTTCTCACTTGAAATTAACATGGCTAACTCCAATATCATTATATAGGTTTCACGACAACGAGAAGAGAGAATAGAGTTCGAGTCTGATTGTTCATACCTGATCGCTGGTGGATTCGGAGGCTTGGGTCGCAGCATAGCACGCTGGATGGTCTCAAGGGGAGCTAGGAACTTGATCTTGCTCTCTCGCTCTGGTTGCAGCAGTGAAGAAGCCGCAATCTAATTGAAGAACTTAAACAAAAAGGAGCACGCGTTGAAGCTATCAAATGCGACATCACGCAAGGAGACGACCTTAAGACGTCCTTGGCCTCGTCACTCGAAAAGCTGCCTCCCATTCGCGGTGTAATTCAGTCAGCTATGGTCCTCGAGGTAGATTTTTCACAACTTCCAATTTTTGCTTTAGATGATTGCTGACAGTTGCTTAGGATAGAATATTTGAAAACATGTCCCTCGACGCCTATAATAAAGCCATCAGACCAAAGGTACATGGCTCTTGGAATCTACACGAAGCCACGCTCAAACAACCCCTCGACTTCTTTGTCATGCTAGCCTCTGCTGCGGGCATGGTTGGACACCCCGGCCAGGGAAACTACACAGCCGGCAATGCGTACGAGGATGCCCTGGCTCACTACCGTGTCTCTAGGGGCTTACCGGCAACGACTATCGATCTCGGAATAGTCCATTTTGCTGGCTACGTCGCCGAAAACCCCGAAGTGGAACGCAGCCTCTCTCGATTGGGCTTCCTGAGAATCGAGGAAGATGAGTTTTTCGCGATCCTCGAGATCGCCGTGAGCCGCGGCGGTCACTCACATCAATCATGTCAAATGTTCACTGGCGTCGGGACCCAGGAGCCCTTGGGACTTGACAGCAGCAGGACTGCCGACGTGCCATTTTGGCTCAGAGACCCAATATTCTCACATCTGCTTAAGATGCAAGCACACGACTCATCGAACGCTGACACCAAGGCAGCTGCTACTACTGCCCACCAGTTCCTTCACCAGCGCCTGAAGGGATGCGTTTCCATCACCGAGGCGGTATTCATCATCCTCGACGCGCTGTTGCTGAAACTGGCAAAGTCGCTCATGATGAATGGTCCGGAGGATTTCGACCCGTCCCAGCCCGTATCCGCGTACGGCGTCGATTCCCTGGTGGCGGTCGAGCTCCGGAACTGGATCGTCCGGGAAACAAAGGCTGATGTTCCCGTGTTTGAGATCCTGCAATCGAGTTCCCTGAACGCGTTGGCTTTGCAGGTTGCGGAGAGGAGAGGAGTCTCGTTAATAAAGGGAGAGAAGAGAAGACTCACGAGGACGTTTGATGGAAAACGCCGAGGAAGCAGAACTATAGATCCATTCCCTTTGATGGAAGGCTTCTGTTGGATTCATCAGCACCTAGTATTTGCTTGTACAAGGGCGGAGAAGTCTGATTTCGAATCCATCTAGGGTAATGAGTGATTTATATACATGTTGTGTTTGTGCGTTCTAGACTAATAGGTGAAAATAAGTGAGACTAAGCAAAGTGAACATGTATATCATCCATTGGAGCATGTATCCTTGTCAAGTGCTGCTAGATCCTAATATAACCTGATGATTGATTGATTGATTCTTATACAGGTAATATATAGTTGACATATCCCTCCAGTGCTTAATTCCTGTTCTTGTATGAGGTGTGACATGTTAATAAGACAATTATGTTAATAAATGACTGATGTCTTTAATATAATAGCAGCTCTATTAAATAATCTGCAGGCATATAGGCTGTTATAATTCAGAAGACTCATAGATAATAAGCTTGTATATTCTAACAAAGCTAATACTGATAGATATCAGTATATTAAAGCTTTACATAAATTATGAGCTTATTCTTCTTAGTAAGTAGATAATATCGTTTATCATTGAGTACTAGTTTGATCCAACTACGACTACTCTACATAAGAGTATACGTGCTTGTATGGCCTTGCTTCTCTCTTAGCTATTCTCGTTAGTTGCCTTATCGTGTCTGGTCCTGTTCTGACCTGGATTGGTCAGCCCAGTCTCGTCTTGTCTTGATATCCTGTCGAGAATATATTCAGGAATCGTATTACCCAGTCTTGTTGAGTTGCTAACTCATTCTTGTTCAGATACGCCGACTGTCACCACTTAACTAGTATTTAGCTTCGAGAGATCCTAAGGTGTGACATGTACCGCCTTAAGTATTAATTTCTCACTGTTAGTACGTCAGGTGCATGTCTTGATGGTCATTGCTAGGGTTATAACATGCGCCGGACTATCTAGAGCCGCCTAAGGTGATGTGTGGGCTGGCCCATGTAAACTGAGCAAGCCCAGAAGCCTGAAGCCCTAATAAATGAATCTGGTGTTATACCTGTATACGATGTCTTTCTATTCCTATTATGTTGGCGCCTGGCGCCTCAGGCATACCTGCCTCACTTGACCTCGCCTAGTTTCCTGCATCACACAGGTCTCTCGCGGCGTCTTCCTAGATAGACAAAACAGATTATGGATCCTCATTCTCCTAGCCCTTGACATATTATGATAGTTGATTGTAGCTTTGTAATATAACCCTGATCCGCCTGTTATCAGAGTAGCTGTGCTTAATCTAAGCTCACTGCTCAGTGGAGACGAAGCACGCTAACCCCACACATAATATCCCAACCCCAGATTCCGGCGCAAGTGGGGACAAAGCTAAATACTCCACCTCGAAGAAATAACATCTCGGTTCCAACATCACGCTCCAAGGAAACCGTGGTCGTGGTCATGGCAAATTCCCATGCTAAAGGTGGGCATGGGTGTCGTTCTCTGGTCTCTCTCGAGCATCGAGTGTCTCAGCAGAAGCACGGCGCTGTCCCCATCTCAATTCAGATTTGATCCCGTTTGCGTCTTTTCCGAAGGCCACTACTCTAGCATGAAGGAAAATCGTCCAGCAGGAAGTCTTTCAATCTGAAACCCCAATTTCTGTCTCCGTGAGTCTATGTGTTCATGAACCGCCACAATGCATGTGCAGACCACCAATCAGAAACTGAGGGCAGGCGAGAAAAAGGAATACGGGGGACAGAAAACCAAATTAAACTGCAATCGGTTCCTCCTCTCCTTTGGCAAGGGGCAATCTCCCACGGATATTCCCACCCATTGTGACTTGAGAAGACGGAGCTCATTTCAGTCAAGTGCTGAGATACGGCCAAAGTAAACAAATATGCCTCCCACAACACTAATTTTATATAAGAAATCGACGATATCGAGCGCCGCTCCGATAAGGCCGTATTTCACATCACTCGGCGCAATCAGAAGTTCCGGGGGACGGAGAACCCGAAAACTTGGTTGTGATTGCCTGACAACAGGGCATCGGTGCTTGCCACCCTACAGGGATACCCCGGACGTCACCCCCACAGCCCCCAGTCAGGTCCATCCACATGTGCTGCTCGAAGCCTTGGCCTTGTGACTACCCCGCATCAAGAGCGACATAGTCAGGGTTGGCTCTATTCCCTCCGAAACCCCAGCTGGAAGTCGTATATAAGCTGTACCGGCCGCAGGAGGAGACTGGGACCTTGTGAGTCTGTGACCATCCACACAGACACAGACGCAGCCAGAAACCTCAAACTATTCATTGAAAAGAAGCCGATCCACCATCGAATATGTCATCAGGTCAGATCTTACAAAACGTATTGTCTCTTCCTGCACGTTCCAGGCAGCAAGTTGGCACTTGGAACAGGTTTTGGTCTACAGGTACAGAACCTCTTCCATAACCCCCTAAACGCCGATATCAGTCAGCTAAAGACAAAAAAACTAGATAAATCGAAAAAGGAGGGACACTTACTGCGAACATCATTCAATATCCATCGACCAGTCTGGATTACTGCAGGAGGTGCTACTTACACGACACTGGCTGCTATTTATCTCACACTACGCTGCCTGCGCCACGTCTGATAATCACCACCGCCATCTAAATTTAGCATCTCCACCATTCCTCACCATCTACTTTATCAATATCGCGACCGTCTCGTTCACATACAGGTTTCTTCGCGATTCCTGCTCCGAAGACTACTGAGGTGATTGAGATATCGATTGATGAATATGAATTAGCGATGGAGGACTTATGTTTAGGCAGTGTCAATTTTGTTGATTTGATTATTTTGGTTGGTCTAATTATTGTAGCCACAAGATGGCAAGAAATGGAGTTTTCAAATGCTTTACTTAAAGTTCATAAATATATATTGATTTACTATGGAAATTCAGACTCATTATTGCCGGTCAGTTGAAGGGGCCCGATCGAGGATAACATGCCAACATTAGGGCGGTGTAATGTCGTGAGTGGTGTTATGTAAATAATAGCACTTCCCTGCCAAAACTGCTAGCGTTAAGGAAGACTGGCCCCTATTTTGCTGCATACTTTGGAACATTCCTGCAGTCTACCAGTATGAGGTCACGAGTGCCGTCCCCTAATCAAGATCCAGCAGTCCAGAATGTATGTGAAAGTGGGTCGATGTCCCTAGTTTTCCGTGTTTTACATCTCTCCATGTTTAAAAGCTTCTCCCATCCATCATCGCTCCTGCTTCCATTCTGGTAAGTCTCTCCTGCCATCCCAAATACAAAGAACAGCTCCTAAATTTGGTTGTTCGATGAGATCTATGGGCGGGTCAAAACCCAGATGCACAAGAGCTTCCGGCGAGATTTTCTACAAGAGGAATAGCTGAAAAGCCCAAGGGCGTAGCTCCCTGCAGCACACAGGTGTCTTCGTACAGTACGTTCGTACTCGACTATGAACGCTATGTCGCAAGCTGCTGCCAGGATAATAGGCGATCGAGCATCATTCACGGCTGCTACCAGTCTTCTCAGAAAGGACAATTGCACAGACTCGGATTGAGTTAACTGTTGCACATCCAACTACCACTGGTGAAAAATAGATTCTTTCATCTGAGAAGATAAACTCTCGCAAGTGTAGTTCGAGCTCGGTCTTCAAGGTCTCCTGGGTTGCGGCTGAGTAATGGTGGGCCCAGTAACAGGTTGCATAGGTATGGATATTTTTCATTCTGGAGTTCTGTCTCGATAATCCCGTTTTGTGAAATAGACTCGTCGCTAATATTCGGTCGGGACTTTGTCAACGAGAAATAGACAGGATTGGAACGGAGTGAGGAGCAACCTACATCAATTCCAGATCCCGTCCCTCCCCAATGAGAGATTTTGAGACATCGTCTAACAGCTAAGAAGTTGATTTGTGATACACCATACTTTGATAGCTGCTTCAAATATTCTGCGACAGAAGCATGAGCAAAAGCAAGTGTTCTTTGATCATGATCGAGCACAACGAAAGGGCAGCAGATGTCCGTCCACGATCGTATCCCGAGAAGCACTGCGGTCCTGGATACACAGATCAGTAAGAACGAACTAGCAAAAACAGTTGACAAACTTACCCGATGACTCATAAGGGAATCAATATCGAGCCCTCTGTTCTCAGTCACTGCGTCAATTGCTTCTGCTATCGACAAGGGACACTGGGCAGCCTCCGAGAGCCTCGACTGGGCTGTTGTCCTAGCATTAGGTGAGCCTGGCAGGTATACCGTTTCCAATATCGCATACCTCTTGATAAACCGCTACACACCATTTCCAGACCCTCAGACACGGCTCCAAAAGTTTTAATATCGTTGATGGAGATATGAAAAATCAAACTCCAGTCTATATCTATAACTTTAACAACTAATATATAACTAAGTTAAACAGATAGAATATAAACAGCCAAAAGCACTATAATAAAGTACTAAAAAGCCTAAGAGTTCAGATCTGTAAGTCTGCAGCATTAATTTAGGGCAGTCAGCTCTAAAATTTGACTCTAAAGCCCACAGAGTCAATGTGATAATAGATATATATATATATATATATAAATCGATCTCACTATGTTCAAACTCTACTATTCTTCTAAATCTAATTTAATAATTTATAACATTATGTACAGCGTGAGTGTGGGATGCACTCTGCCTCAGTGTAATAATATGTATCAACACCCAACCTAGACCTAAGTACTCCTAACGCAACTGTGTTATCCCATGCGTAGTAATAAATAATATAAAAAGAGACTCGCAAATAATCAAGCTTTTGCCCTCGTTATAAACGGATGCCTCAGCGCCTCCGCAGGTGTGCACCGCTTCTCCGGGTTGAGGTTCAAGCACCGATCGAGGAGATCCACGAAAAGCGCCAGCTCCTTCGCTTCTTCTCCGCTGAGTCCCTTTGCGCTCTTCCCCATCAGCCTCGTCTTCAGATCACGGCTAGGCTTTTTGAAGTCAAGGATCCGCGTGACCATCCGCCCCGTGATCTTGTCTTCTTCCGTACTCCGGAAGTTGAGCATCTCGTCGAAGTGCAGGTGGGTGAGTGTACCTCTCTTGAGCATCTTCGGAGGGAACTTCCCACGGCACTCCATGATCGAACGCAGCATCTGGTTGTTGTTGCGTCCGGTGAAAAGGATCTTTCCCGTATATAATTCATAGAGAGTGCAACCGATCGACCAGACATCGATGGCGTGGTCGTAGGGGATACCAAGTATAATCTCCGGTGCGCGATAGAAGCGACTGACGAGGTATGGAGTGATTTCATTCTCCGAGGTCGGCGAGGCGGAACCCAAGTCACAGACCTTGAGCACGTTCCTGTGTTCGTTGACCAGGAGGTTATCTGGTTTCAAATCCGCATGGAGAATGTTGCATTTACGAAGAAGACTCAAACCAAGGAAGATCTGCTGAGCATATGCTCGGATGGCTCTCAAGTTCAGACCGACATCACGTCCAAACTTCTTCAAGACCTCCCGCAGGTTCATGCTGAGGTTCTCGAATACCATGCATAGATGTCCCTTGTGATCGAAATGTCTTTCGAACCTGATGACGTGTTTCTTGTCTTCTGGGTCCGCAGCGCGTAGTTGCTCTAGAATTTCGATCTCTTTGAGCCCTGTCTTTCTCATTGTGTCATTGTTCCGGATAATCTTGATGGCAACGAGTTTTCCTGTCTTTGAATCCATGGCACGAACGACGGAAGAGAACATCCCCTTGCCAAGGTTTTGCTGAACATGATACCGGCCATTGATCAACTCACCCAACATTACATTGTAATAACCCTCCGGGTCATCCCAGTTGTCCATCATGCTCATGTCGAGTTCTTGCGGTTGGGGAGCAGCCGGTCTCGCCATGGCGTGCGTTGTCTTTGCTGCCTCCTGGGGCTCCTCGGCAAACATGTCATCATCATCTTCGGCGAACATGTCGTAGGGATCCTTCGCTTTCACTGGCTCAGGTTTTTGCTCGGTGGTATCAGGCATGAGCACATCTTGCTTTGCAGTCTTAGTTTCGTCATATGCACCAGAAGAAACCTCGTCACCGAAATGTTTCCTATCATGCCTCTCTCGATCCTCTCTCATGTCAGCAGTTGGATCATAGTCTGCCGCGGACGGCTCGTCCTTGTCGACGCCGTCCATTGGCTCGACACCAGCATTGGCGATATCCTCATCCTTCCCGATTTTGAACTCAGGAGGAGACTGCGCGCCAGAGGTGTCATTTTGTGTCCCTGAAGGCGAGAGACGCGGAGGCGGGGAAGCTGCGAAAGAACAAAGACGTCAGCGAGCAAATCAATTAATGAAAACTACTGGATAAAAACTCACCTGACTCAGTTTTATTCGTGACAGATGCATCGATACTAGGAGTAGAGGAGAATTCCCCTTCGGCTCCGGCCTGTAGTGCCTGAAGGCGTAATGGCGTTGCCTGGCCTCTATACTTAGCTCTGATAGCTTCACGACGCCTTCGACGCTCCTCCAGCCGAGAAGCCTCATCGACAGGCTCGGAAATCTGCTGTTCCTCGAGACTTTCTTGCGCACCTGAGGTATCCATCCTGGAGGGGGACAAAAGACCCCGTTAGCAACCTGTTAGTTCTCAAAAGTGGGAAGGACGTACTTATCTACTGCTGCACTGGGACCAGTATCGGGAGAAGCCTGCTGCTGCACCTGATTCTCTCGAGTTTCAGCATCTTGTCTAGAATCTTGAGCGACGACTGGGGTCTTGCCCCGTTCGCTCACTGACTGTTCAATTGAAGACCTTTTCCCTCCCCTATCCTGCCGAGCAGACGAGTCGTCGCTCCTTGGTTCCAGATCATCAGTCTCGTACTGCTTCGGCTTCCTCACGTCGTGATACGGCGAACGGCTGCGGGTTCTCTGGCGCTTTTCACGACGCCTGTCATAGTCGTCGCTGTATCGGAGACTCGCGCCGTAGCCGCCATCTCGATCGTAGTCGTAGTAGGATCTAGGACGCCGGGGTGGATAGCCTCGGTCATAGTATCTGTCGTCGTACCTCGATCCATAACGTCGTGAGCCATGTCGGGCGCGCCTGTCGTCATAGTAGTCATCGTCACGTCGCCGCTTCTCCCCTCTGTAGTCCCGGTAGGGGGAGCGGGATCGCGTTCTCGACCTCGACCTGGTCCTCGATCTCCGCGGGCGTGGCGATCTGCTGCTCACAGAGGGTGGAGATCTGGGTGCAGGTGATGCATAGGTTCTGGTCTGACGGTCAACGTTGGTGCCATTAAGGGAAGTCTGCGACGTAGTTGCCTTCGTCTCCGAACCTGATTCGATGATCTCACCCTCCGAAGGGGTCGATGGAGACCTCGACCTGCGCGAAGCCATAGTATCGGCTGTCGCTTTTCAAGCAACTGTGAAAGGACAGTCGGGACCGAAGGCCCTTGCAGGAGCTTTGAAGGTGAGAAGTCTTTCGGTTAGCGACAGTTTGAACACGGCGATGAAACTGGGTGTATTGAGGTCCAACCGGCTGGATATGCCTGCCTGTACTCCACGACCCCTACGTCGAAACTATCGCGCCAGATGCATGGGCCTGATATCTGGAGCGTCTACCTGACACAAGAGCTGGTGGTGATGAGCTGGCAAGCTCTGGTGTGGTTCCCCGGACGATGGACAGCTGGAGTTCTGGAGGAGGCGCTGAGGTTGTCGGATTAGAGATTTTGCGCCTAACCGGATGCGCCGCTAGCGCCGGCGGTGGCCGATCTTTTGCCCCTCTGATAAGCAGCGCCAGCGCAGCCCGCTCCAATTTTTCTGTCCGTCTCAACGCAGGTACACGACGCGCACATCTCTCACAATGGGTGGCATCTCAAGAGAGGGTGAGTCAGCATCCGTGTCCTGAGGACGGTTGAACTCGGTTTGCCAACTCCTCATCCATTGCGCAGGCGGCAAGGCCAAGCCCCTCAAGGCTCCAAAAAAGGAAAAGAAAGAACTCGACGAGGAAGACATTGCCTTCAGAGAGAAGCAAAAGGCCGGTACGTGGTCTCTCCAATGCCGTCCTCAGAACTATATCACTGCTCGCGCCATCGCTTGGAGTTTCCGCTAACTGGTGCGATCGACAAAACAGAAGCCAAAGCCAGGAAAGAGCTGGCTGAAAAGGCTAAGGGCAAGGGCCCCCTGAGCACTGGCGCGCAGGGTATCAAGAAGTCTGGAAAGAAATAATGGATACCGAGCAATTCCCACGGTTAGGCGAATTCGGCATGCAGTTGCGCACGGGCTGAAATCGATGGGAGTTAAGGAAATTACGAGTCCACGAGCTACGGGTCACGAGTGGGCTGTTTTTTAAGCGGGCGTTTATTCGGATTAGCTACTACCCGAGCGAGTCTTTACATATGGATGATACACCTTCTGCTATCTTTGCAAAGTGAAACGAGTGCATTTTCCAACAACATTTGCCTTCTGAATAACTAAGAAGTCAAAGAAACCCGCTTTATGGCAGCATAGAAAACATGGAAAGAAGAAACGAAAAATATACAAGAACCATATGAGGATGAGTACAAGAGATTAAAAAGCGGGAAAAGGATATCGGAACAGGGGTATCGTCTCGTAATCAGGATGTCGTGAAACGAAAATCGGAGAAGTTATCCATGGAGACACGGCAGAACTGTATGGAAATGACTGCCAAGTCACAGGCAGATATCCAGCCGTGAGAAGGTCAAATTGCAAGAAAGAAAAACTGTGGTCCAGCCAACGTGAGGCATGAGATACACATAAAGGGAAATGTCCTCCACGGCAGAGTCGAGAGGGCCCGACTTCAGCTGGTCACCCTCCTGACCCATAAGCCTGATCCATTGCCGTAAAGATCCTCTTCATCGCGTCTCTTCCAGGCTCGAAGGAGCTTCACGCCAATTTCATGCTCTTGCTTCTTGATATCAGCCAGCTCGTCATTGAGGATCGCGATGGTCTTCTTGACCTCATTCCTAGCGGCCATGTCATACGCGATAGAATTCTGGGTCAATTCGCGGATTATACTGCTGATGTTCGCTCTGCGGCGTGCAAGATCGTCTCGTTTTGCTTCGAGCGCATCGATGCGGCTTTGCGCCTTCATTTCTGGAGGGCACTGTGGCAAAGCTTTGGACGTCGCGGTGTCGAAGACGGAAGCCTGAGAAGGAGTTGGCTTTCTAGTTGTACTCTTCAACGGAGCCACCGCGCTAGGTATTGGACGTCCTCTCGCCATCACTGATGGAAGATTCTCAGAAACACGCGGGGTGCCAATATCTGTACTGATGCGCGGGCTCTTAGCCTCCGGAATTGAATTTGTTGTAGTTGCGCTATATCCGCTCGAAGGCCGATCTACTAAAGTCACATTCTCCAATTTAGCGGCAAAATCGGGATCAAACAGTTTGATCTCTTGGGTGGTGTCTTCGCTCAGAACCAAGGATATAGCTGGAGATGGCCGACCATCTGTCGTACTTGCATTGCGTCCCCCAGAGGCCGGGGTTTCAATAGACTGAGAAACAGTCTTTTCAGTCTGTACTTGTAAAGCCGGTAGCTGTTTATTTGCTGGATTGGTGCTCCTGTCTTTGAGAGGGGGAATTGGTTTGATGACATTGTCGGACTGCGCTTCACTCACATTACCCGCAGTGATCGTAGTAACTGTCGTTGGGGTAAAGCCAAGATGAGCTGATAAAACTGGACTGGCAGGTAGCGGTTTTCTAGCCGTCGAGGAGCGATTGTCGACAGTCAGTAATTGCGGCCTCGCACCTGGTTTCTCCTGAATCGGACTGACTATGGCAGAACGTCCAGAGGGCCCTTTCCAAGGTTCACGGAGTGGAGGTATCTGCGCGTGATCATCTTTGGTCGCCTGATCTCGATTCTCCACTACCTTCTTTCTAGTGAGTACTTGTGCCTTGCCTTTACTGAAAAGACTATGGTGCTGCGTCCCGGTGGCCTTGGAAACAGACTGTTTGTGAAAAGGTGTATCGCCAAGAGTCACCTGCGCCGCCTTGCCGGAGTCGCTGGTAGCCGGTTCTCCTGAAAAGTCACCCCACCTCATCTGTGAGCTTCGCTGATCTGATGACAAGTTCTTGGACTGTCCGCCAGGCGCGGAGCTATCTGTCGTCTTCCCAGGCGTAGGTTTACGCAACACAGGCAAGTGACTGTTAAATCCATTTTCTTTCTGAACAGGTTTAAATGGGTGATTCGGTTCCTCATCTATGGGCGACACATCTGGACTCTCCTTGGACAGTGCCTCATGAAGAGGCGAGTCCGGAGGAGAGATGTCTGGATGCTCACTCCGCGAATCGTATGTATCAGAATAACGGAGATCCTGGTTCTTATAATATCCATTGTCCTGATCAGCGTCGTGAGGAGAATATGCAGAGGACGCGACACAGGATCCAGCATAGGGTTTCCCGGCCGAGGCATTTGGATCTAAAGATTCACTAGAAGTAGATCAGATCCGGGTTATAACTCCCTTGATATATCATCTGGTAACAACTCACTGTGGCGGAGCTGGTAGATTCTTCGAGTCCTTGCTGGCCCCGGCTATGTCATCTCTTTTGCCAGGAACGCGCTTCATTGTCTGCAGCGTCTTCTCATCAACAGTTGTCTCGATAAGAGTTGGGTTCCCGATGTGAGGCTCCCGAGAGCGGGCGATTTGCATTCGTTTCCACATCTTGGCTGGAAATGTGGTCTTAGTCTTTACCTGCGACGTCGTGGAATGGTTGATAAGCATCTTGCCGCGCGTAACGCGGATGCCTTCGAGGGGTGGGAGGAGGCGGGAATAAAGACGGAAACAAAGCAAGTGAAGGGGGAAAGATTATCTCAAAGCAATTGCATACCCGGAATTGGCCTATGAACCTCTAGAAGCTTCAATCCTCAGTGGCATGAGAAGGGGGAGGGGGGGTAAGATGCGAATGGTGTGATTGTTGCGCTCGGAGCGTCTCAGCTTCGGGAAATGCAAACAACGATCTGAAGGGGGTCGCCGTGATCGAAGAGATCACGAGTTCACTTGACCAGAATTCACAAGGCAGTGAAGATTAAATATTCATCTTTCACAAAGAAAGAACGGCCACCGGCCAACCCATGGAAGAGAATGAAATGCTGGCCAAAAGGCCCGGAGATTACACAGGCACAGCCCACTCGGGGCACCCTTGAGGGTGTCACGGCCCCCGGAGGGCGGCAGAGACCGCGTCGACCCTCTTTTAATTTGCAGTGACGTTTCAGACGCGCCCCAGGCCTGCGGTGGAGGCCGGCAGAAAACGGCGGCGCGGCTCACCGCATCACGTGCAGGCTCCACCGCGGCGGGCCCCCAAAGCCCAAGCCTCGAGTCCCAACGGTGGGGAAAAGACATCCACCGCTCCGCAGGGCACGCTTCAGCTTCCGAGTGCATGCTCTGTGCAAACCGCAGCCGAGGTCACAGATAATCCATCTATCGCACCCATTGGCATTTAAGTCACCAAGATGGCTACAGGTACAGTTGGTTTTCAGGCCCAAAATAGCCCAGTCATACTGATCGTCCATTTACAGAAGAAGCAGTCCCGCCTCCAGCAGAAGCGTGAGTTCAATGCCTACATCTATAATGATACCGGCTATGCTTCTTTCCTCGCACGCTGACATTTGTTCGGGTCCGGCAGTATGTCAATAGCATCCCCCATCAACCTCATCCTCCTCTCCCTCTTCATCACCTTGGTATACTGGCACTTCCGGCCCAAGCCCAAAGTGACCCTCCCCAAGGGCCCGGCCCCCGTCGTCTTCCGCACCTTCACACCCACCACCTTGCTTCCCTACAACGGTGAAGACGGAAAGCCTGTGTACCTGGCTGTCCGCGGCCGCGTCTTCGACGTAACCCCAGGGAAGAACTTCTACGGTCCGGTACGAGAAACCAACCCTCTGCCAATAATCCCTCGTGTGACCTGAACTAGCCGGAGCAAAAACCGCTTACAAACCTGACCAGGGCGGACCCTATTCGAACTTTGCCGGACGGGATGCCTCGCGCGGGCTGGCGTGCCAGAGCTTTGACGAGGAGATGCTCACCAAGGACCTGAAGGGCCCTCTGGATGACCTCAGCGATCTGAACGAGGAGCAGCTCGAGAATCTCCGACAATGGGAGGAGAGGTTCTTGGAGAAGTACCTCGTGGTCGGGAAGCTCGTCGCTGAGGGCGATCCGGAAGCGCCAAAATCTTAAGAGGGTGAGACCTTCGGCATGCTCTTCGATGCACGCAATATATTGAACGGTCCCAGCGCCTTTTTTCTACCTTTTAGGGGGCGTGTGTTAGCTTCGACTGATTGCTGACCCCCTACATCACGGATACGAGTTTGTTAAAATATTAAAAACCTCAAAAATCTACAGTACGACTATAAGCTACGTCGAAATGCATCCCAATTCACCCCTGGGATATGAGAACTGGGCCTGATTACGTCATTCATTCCCACCTTACAGATGTATGTATGCAGGATTTATTCATTGGATACAATTTAAAAAGCCATATTGATATGATCCAATTTCGAACGATCTGCCTCCTCACATAGAGGCTTATCATGAGTATGCACTATTTGCAAGTTCAGAGGATCAAAGATGATATCGCATCACGGCTATTACAGGCCTGCGGAAATCAGCTATTTATCAAAAGAATTCATCACTATTCACATAGTTTTGTTTGCTAGGATATGCACATATTGCAGTCTCTGGCTTTCAACAGCAACCTAATCCCTAGGATGCCGCATTCCTATCCGGATCCATACCACATCCTTCGGCATGCCTCGAGAAAACATGATCTTTGCACAGAGCAGGGAAAAAAAGAATATGAAATAACAACAAGACTTATTTTTCTCCATGATTTTGGTACGAACACCAAAGGAACTAACATAAGAAGCCAAGGTAACAGTTGTCATCCAGTCATCTTCAATCTCCCTTGGTTAATCTATGTACTTTCTTACCCACCTTCACGCCAGTTGGCAGACGTGGCGGTCAGTGTCACTAGACCGCCGTCAAAGAAACATTCTACAGCTCTTCACGCAGCATCCCTGTAGCTTCGGCAGCCCTTTGTCTCACATTACCCGCGGCGTCCTGTCCCCGAACCCTACCGAGCGAGGCGCCGATTCTCAGCTTGTCCAGCACCCACTGTGAGGTACCCCTGAGTTTTTCAAAGATCGTAGCCTGGGCTGTGCTAGTTCCGTACTTGAAAAACTGTGCGTTGCGCCTTGCCGCAGCGCGCAGTTCGTTGGTGCTGGAACCCTGGTAGGTGGGAATGCCATACGAATCGAGATAGCTCTTCAGCTCTGAGCGTGACCAAGTATCGAACGTGTTATCTTTGGCAGCATCCGTTGCCGAAGCTAGGTAGGATGTAACAGTAGCATATGTCTGGTCTCCGGCTTTGGAAGCTTTGACGTAGGTGTCCTGCGCCTGCTTCACAAGATCGTCGCGCGTGACACCGGCCCTGTGAGCTACGTTCTTGTTCAAAGAAGACAGGAATTTCCTCGTATAATGTCAGCAACTTCGATATAAAAAACGGTTTCATGACAATTCTTACTTCAAATTTTCCATATTCCAGGTATCGAAAGTCCAGGCAGAGTATCCCGTGGCGGCCTTGTGCTTGTTCAGTCTCACTTTCGCGAGGAGTTCCTCCCTCTTTCCCCCGTGAGGGACAGGGATTCCTCGCGCATCCAAGAAGGCCTTGAGACGAGAATCAGACCATGTCTCGACCGCGGTGTCGAAAGCATCCTCAGCTTTCAGCTTGGCGTTATCCGTTGCTCGGGCGAACTCATTTCCAGCCTTGGATGTGGCCGCGCCAATGATGCTCGAAGCGGCCTCTGAGGCCGTGGAGGATACGGTTGATGCCCGGCTGAGCAAAGAATGGCGGTGTTTCCGCGCAAGGGCGATGAGCTCGTTCCGCTTTGATCCCTGAGGAACCTTGACGCCGTGCTCGTCAAGGAACTTCTTGAGATCAGAATCAGACCAGACATTGAATAGCGTGTCACTCAGACTCTGCTGTGCCGCAGCAGCCGAAGAAGCAGCCGCGGAAGCCATGCTGCGCGCCTGCAAGCTGGCAAGGCGTGAATTACGACGGACAGCGGCGATCAACATGTCGCGAGTGGTAGGCTGGGGTACTGGCCATCCCCGTTCATCAAGCCACGCCTTGAGGTCCGACTCGGACCATTGATCCCACAGCCAGTTGCCAGGGTACGCAGCCGTCTCGCCAAGTTTCTTCGCAATAGTCTCATAGTTCTCGCGAGCTGCTTTGAGAAGGACATCACGCTTGCGCGGCTGTGGGGCAGGAATACCGTGTCGATCGAGAAAGGCTTTCAACTGAGACTCCGACCAGCTGCATTAAAGTCAGCACCGTCACACGGGATCCAGTGTAGAAATCATACGTGTCAAAAATCCAGTCTTTCACATTACCGAGTTGCTGCGAGGTGTGCTCCGTAGCGTAGCCAAGAGGGACTTGAACCTTAGACTCCCAATTGGCCTTTACCAGGTTCTCTAGTTCTTTACGATCCGCTGGCGTGGGATATGGTATGCCTGCCCGAATTAGCTCTCTTCGACGGATCTATGGAGACAGCAACGTGCCGTGGTCAGAGAGCCATCGCTCCAATTCTGTCTCGTGCCATCTGTTGTAGACTGCAGCTTTGCGTCAGCGTTCTCTAGGACCATAGTAATCCACAGGTGAAACCATAGCGGAGATTACAAAGTACATCATCAAAGACATACCAGCTTTAGTGAACCAGTTTTTTGCCCCAACCACCTCAGTGGTTGCGAGCACGAACACGAGGCCGGTAGCCAGGTGAAGCTTCATCCTGGCTCGAATGTATGTTGTGTCCTTGGTAGCTCAGAAAGATCCTATGCACGGCGGGAGCTCATCTGAGGAACGGCCAATTAGTAGTGCTCGAGCAGGGCGAGATGTCGCGTAACGAGGGCCCCTGGACAGCTCTACGGAGCTCTTAATACTTACCAAAGAGTCATGTCAAGAGAAGATTCAAGTGTCCTTCCAGTGAGCAGATGTGACCAGCCGGGGGAGGAAGTGGCTGTTGTGATACCGGAAGGGAACATGATGATGAGTAGTGACGTATTTGGCTGCTGCGTTCAGCGGAACGGGGCACGAGCAAGCAAGGCTGCACAAAGCCTTTGTCTCAAGCCTCAAGGCTCCGGAGGTGAGCGCTAAGGCGAATTGAGACTCTGGAGGGGGCATCTTTATCCAGACGTATCAGATTTGATATCATATGTTCAGTGCATGATCTACACGGCTCCCACGCCCTTGGCGTCATCGTTCTGAACGCGCCGGTGACGATCTGGCGCGACGTCAGATCCCACTAAGCGCACGGACGGGGTCCGCTTGAGCTCCAGCCACACACCAGCCACATCGGCGGATGCTTCCAGGAACGGAAGTCCATGTATGCACTTTTTGTATGCTCTTATCTTTAAAACTGGATAATGCTAAATTATGCAGGATTTATACAAAATATCAAACTTTTTTATTTAAAAATATGCTCTCCATGGATGCACAGATGTACTGTGCTGTACAATAACGCACGTATGCGCTGGCACATGCACCGGCCCTAGCGCGATCACGAGACCGCGCTGACTACAGCTGAGGTCCGTGTAAGCAGCGAGAGCAACCTCCTCATCCCAGAAGCTCATCGCAGCTCGGGGCTCTTCTCTCCGCTCTCTTCAACGAGAGTTTTCCCCCGTGAAGCAGACCGGCCGCTGTCAAGCTCCATCCTCCCTGTCTCACCTGCCAACATGGATCCGGTGAACCCCCATTGCCGAGAGCTGGCATCGCCCGGCTATTTCAACTTTGGCCTCTCCATGTACGGCTAACTCTTCCTTTTCCCTCGAAGAATGACTCATACTTTGAACAATTGAACTGATCTGACAATACCTAGCCTCATTCTTATCGGGATCCTCGTCTCCTATCTCCCCCAGCATTACCGGATCATCTCCTTGCGGAGCTCCTTCGGCATCTCGCCCTATTTCGTTCTACTAGGAACCACGTCAGGAACCGCCGCCTTCGCCAATATCCTGGTCCTTCCTAGGAGTGCGCAGGATGTGGCCTGCTGCAGGGAGATCAGTGGAGTCGCATGCTTCGCGGCCCTGCTGGGCATCTTCCAGGTCGGGGTACTGTGGTTCGGTTTCAGCACCATGTAAGATGATGACATCCTGCATCCATCCAAATATCTCCACACTCTCTAACCTTTCCTGTAACAAGTCTTCTCCTCTTCCTCATCTACTTCCCCCGAGCTACCAACCCCACCTCTCCAACTCGCCCCATCTCATCAACCTCGACCTCGAAACCGTGCCCTGCCGAACAACCCTCCGCCCCAACCTACAGCACCGCTCTCGCAGTAACAGCCATCTGCGTCATCCACGCCCTAGTCATCATCATCATCTCCGTCTCCATCGCCCTCACGCAGCCCTCCCACCTTCAATCGTGGGCCAACTTCCTCGGTATCATGGCCACTGTCCTCGCCTCGATTCAGTACTTCCCGCAGATCTACACGACCCTGCGCCTAAAGCGTGTCGGAAGCCTGAGTATCCCAATGATGTGTATCCAGACGCCCGGCAGCTTCGTGTGGGCGGCGAGTCTGGCGGCGCGGTTGGGGATGGAAGGATGGAGCGCGTGGGGGCTGTATATCGTGACGGCACTGCTGCAGGGCTCGTTGCTTGTCATGGGCGTGTACTTTGAATATATCAGCCCAAGGAGGAAGAATAAAGATGCACTTCATGAGCGCGATGAGAGGACCTTGAACGGGGAGAGGTACGAGCCGGATGGGCACCCGTCGGAGGAGACTCCGCTGCTGCAGAGTTCGTAGTCCCCCATCATTTTCGCTTGATTTCGGTCGCACGTACATCGCCATATATCAAAGCACATTGATATCGTTTGGCAATGAGAAATAATCATCATGATATCTACGATGCCTATATGGCTCAATCGCGGTGATATTCTTGGAAACTACTGCACAGCGCCACATTTTTATGTCTGGAATTATAACGATACTGCATAATTCCGAGCAGACCTAGGGAGAAATAAAGTAGATTACAGCAAAGTAACCCTCTTATGAAGTTCTATGGAGTATGAGGCGGAAACGTGGCCTAAGACGTCTCGACGCGATGAAAGGGAATGACGTCATACAACCTCCACTGGAGATAACAGGTTATCTCAAGAGATGAATATCACAACACTACATTTGGGACGTTTGAACATGCATATGAAAAAGGGTATAATTATAAAAGAACAATTTGATCCTTCAAAGTCTGCCCAATTCACGTGGATTAAGCACATGTAGCATTAACATATTTTGCAAGACCTAGATTAGCAAGTAGGTCGAGAGGGTGTTCCCATAATCTGACATCCGCCATTTGAGATGAAGGACATCCACTTTGGGTGTGGAGACGGAGCAGCACCAGAGCTGGAATTCCTAGTAAACATGAATAAGGGATAAGTGCAAGTGCAAGAATGCAACTGGTGGTGCTGAGAACAGTAGCCGCATCGCTTGGAGAGTACCTTGTTGATGTGACAGACCTATATATAATGTGAAAGACCATGTTCTCATTCCACGCTTGAAAATAAGGATCAGGCTGCTTCAATGTGCATAAGTCTTTTTCTCCTCATTGACTTTCTCATTCTCAAGGTGCCTGATTTTTGGCTCCCAAGCCAGTGCACACATATGACTAAAATTCTCTAGTCGGTACCTTGTTCGGAACATCTCATCCAGTTCTTCAAGCGATCTGTCCTTCGTCTCTGGCAAGCAAAAATATACAAAAGCCATTGCTGCCACAGAGAAACTGGGTAGTCGATTGGGAAAGCTCTAACAGATATGCTCATTGATTGTCGAGATTCTGGGAAAGGAACACAAAGAGGGTGGCCAGGAAGCCGCCAAACGTGTTCCACACGGAGTACGCTATCAACAACGCACCTGGGAGATAATTAGTCCATCTCCCACTTAATATCAGAGACAACGACCACGTCAACTAGGCTCTGGAGGCCCCCTGATGCTCATATGCTCATATTATCAACCTCCCAAGCGCCTTACCACTCCATCCCACAATATATCACATAATTTATCATGACAAGTAACATACCTCTTATTCTCCCAGAAGCGACTTCTGACTGATACATAGGCACGACGTTGGAAGCCAAGCCGATTCCCGCATATACAATGATCCGTCCCACTATCAACTGCCAGAAGGATGCAGTTGCAGAGGCCTCCGACACAACGCCAACAGTCAACAGCCCTGCCATCACCAAGAGCGTTGACTTGCGGCCTAGGTGTTGACAAAGCCACGGAGCTAATAAACAACCCAGGATGATGCCTGCAGAACCGGTCCCAGTACCAGCGGACTGTTTATCTGACGGGATAACATAGTTATTTATCGCGGGATCAAAGACACCACACTTGCGTTCAAAGGGAGAGAGGCCAAGAGCGCCTCCTCACCAGGTATTGTCGAAACCGAAACCCAGAGCACCCAGGGAGACAAAACATCCGCTGAAGACCAGCCGAAAATTGAGCTCTCGAAAGAAGGTTGACTTATTGATTCGAGCATTTTGGAGAAATGATAATATTGGGATGGAGATTATCCAAACTGTACGACATGGAGATGCTTTGGAAAACAAGGCACCTGCAGCGATCGTGCATGTCCGGGGCCCCGGATTTTCTCCGCACTTTATATCTTCCATGTGCCGGGATAATCCTAAACTAAATCTGCGAAACGTGGAAGGGGTCTTGAAGCTCGTGCTTTATTTCTCTTTGATCGTTGCCAAGCTTTGGGTGAGGTCCCGCGAGAGAAGAGACGGGAGAGGTCGCAAATCACACCAAAGGCGTTAGGTTATCCAACCATAACCTTAGTATGTCATGGAGATTGGATGGGTCGAAAGCGAGCTTTAGCAGCGTTACCGAAGTGGCCCCATTCTGTTTGCAGTGCCTCGAACTTCCGAAAACGGCAGGGCAGTAGGGAGGCTTGCTGACAAGTTTTAGTCCATTTTGTTGGTTTTCGGCTTGGATTCAGCTTCTGTTCTTGGATGGGGTAAAGCGAACTTGCCAGCATCAAATGCACGCATTCATCATCGTTGCATAGAGGTTCTATTAAAGCTCGAGGGGATCTCTCTTTAACTTCGTTGGCGCAGATGCGGTCCAGATAATCCAAACTTCGGGGTCAATACGTCGATATCATAGCCAAAGAACTTATAAGCCGCTTGGCTAGGAAAACTGTGACCGAATCGGTTGACACAAAATGCCTGAATTCGCATGTTCCGACTGCTTTTGAAAGCGGCGTCGGCAAGGAAAGCTGACGACACGAGCTTCAACGTTATTGTTCGACCTCAATTGCTGTGCAACCGCCAGTGCAGAATCATCAATTGAGCTGGCCAGCGGCTTGTCCGTCAGCAACGTGTCTACTGTCACTCATCTTCGACCTCGCACATTCGGCCGCCGGCCCGTCGAAAATTAGTGACCGAAGAAATTAATTCAACTATGCAGTTAACACGAGGCTCGTTCCAGCTTGACGTTGATGAAGTATATGTTAGTTAGGTGATAGGATATCAGTTTTCACCGCCTTTTTCGGTGTTTCCCCTCTTTTCTGTCTTTTCTTTGCTTTGGCTACGAGTTATTCTCTCTGTTTGCGCCGAACAAACCTTATGCAAATGCTACAAGTAATATCATCACAATATTCGGGTGCAAAAGATCTTGCTACATGGTCTCACCTTTGCATTGATATATGTCCTCCAATAATTCTCTAGTAGAGACTTTGCTTTGTGTGGATTATTATTCGCTTGGGTGCTTTCTAACCGATTTTGCCAGCGTTGCACTTGTCTTTAGCGCATACGTTAAGTGTCTCAAGGTCCGTCTCAAGTTCGGCAGTGCCTGAACTAGGTATTAGTTAATGGATTTATCTTAAGTGAGCACCATTACTAAATTGGCACACTACTTTCGGTAATTGCTACTCCTAGCCATGAGCTTCGAATAATTCAGTTCCGGCTGGCTTGGACGACTTCCAGTGCTGCAGAATTATTTTCGAAAAACTGATGGTCAAAGACTCATCAACGACAGCACTGTGTATTTGTCTTTGCCAGCCAGATGATTATCTATAAGATCAAGTATCGAGGTTACTCAGTAGTGGTTGTTTCCTCCTGTCTCCGCAGCTCGCCTTGGCTGGTCAGAGCTCTGAACACAATAATAGCCAGTAAGGTATGGCGGCTGCACCATCGTAAGACGCCAAGAACACAGTTTCTCCTGCTCCTTGGTTTCAAGTCTGGTCCCGAATCTGAATATGGCAATTGTGGATTCAATTCATTCCCATTCTGTCCATTTTCAGGTAAGAGCTGCAAAATTATCGCCCAGCGTTTGATATAATGCACCTGATTCTATCTAATCACCGCTTCAGACTGGATTACCTCCCCCTCTTTGGCAAAAGAGCGCCTAGTGATTCCTATTCATGACCCTGTACGGAGTGTCATGGTTCGATATTTCTATCTAGCGCTATCGCTGGCGGTTTCAGGGAGTGCTCTCTGCAGTGCCAGACCATTTGCTGTCAATTTACGGCTGTAGTGTCTATAGCCTTGTCTTAATATAAAGGCCTTGAATTCCATGAATCGTAATCGTTCCTTCTCATCATCATCAGTCACTCAGTTTGTAATTTTTTTGACTTGAGTCTTTCTTTCCCTAAAGAGTTCTGCGAACTCTCCGTTCTTTACATTCTTTATTTTCTCAGCCCTTTTTTTGGCCGGTCCATTAGTCGTTCTTTGTCTTGCCGTTGTCAAAAATCAGAATCTTGAGCTGAATCTATCAGGATGTTCTCGCGTGCTGTTCTCATTTCCGTCATTGCGGCGCTGGCCGAAGCTCGCTTTGGCCAGGAACAGATTCCTGTCGCAGCCGTTCAAGCCGTAACCTCGTGAGTCGTCCATGGACCTTGAACTGAGGATAGAATAAATGACTGATTATACTCAGTGGTGGCCAGCCAGGTCAAGCCTTCACGTTGGCCGGCGCTGTTCCCGGCGTTCTCCTTGCAGCAGCAAACCCCTGTGCCAAACTGCAGCTGGCCGACAAGATCATTGCAGAACTGGGCACCGGAGACGATGCAATCGCCGCAGCGAAGGCTGTCGTGGCCGCGGAACAAAACTTTAACCCTTTTGTCGTCAATGTTCCCTCGATCTGTTCGGATCCCACCCTGCCCACGACGGCCGTTCTCCGCGGCATCGTCCCTCTCGTCGACCCAGCTGTCGTTGGTTCTGACATAGAGAACGCAAACTCCAAGAAGAGTCTCGAAACGCCCTTCAATGCTGACGGCATGAGTGTTGCTCAAGTCATGGCCGCCCATGGCTTCTCCAATTTCACCACCAAGGGTCTGGATGGCACAACTGGCGATGCACCTAATGTCGCTGCCGCTGCATCAGCTTCTACTGCTTCTTCTGCCTCTACAAGTGTCACGAGTGCCGCTGCTGCCAATGCCTGTGGAGTGCCTACTACTTTTGTAACCGTCCCTGTCCCCGCGACCTCAGCTACAGCAGCTGCATCCTCCACCTCCAGGGCGAGCACTTCATCCGTGCAGAAGTCCACAATTCCCGGCCTGGACTTTGGCCTGTGCGTCCCGACCATGAAATTCGAACCCGGTTTGAACGGTCGTCCGGTCACGGAGTTCACCTACCAGGCCATCGATCCACTGGTCAACAAGGGGCAGCAGGAGGCCCTGAACCCCAATATCATCACGAACCGGATCTGCGATCAACTGACCAACGTATGCCAGGCGAACGACGCCGCGAAGGCCGCTTGTCAGCAGGCAAAGGCACAGATTGCGGCGATGACTGTAAGAGATGTGACCGTTGCTGAGGCCTGGAATGCAGCACTGGGATTTGCGGGAGCGAACACGAACCCTGATAATGCTCCTCAGGTGAGAACTACCAGCCTTCTTTCCCCTTTCTTCAAGGTTCAGCGCTAACGTCGGATCTCACAGCCTGGACTGATTGGCCATACTTGAAATACTTGAAAGATCCCATCTACCCAAAGTCGGTGGGAGCATCGAGGAAGCCGTTGTTGTCATTGAAGGATTTATTCAGAATTGTAATTAATTGTATATATCTTATATATCTGAAACATTTTTTTCTGCGAAAGCTCTGGAATTTTCTCATCCGGGTACTGATGAGTTAATGAGATTGCTCAGTTGACTGCTCAATAAGCTTATGTTGCGCCCTCAGATAGCCTCATCAAGCACTGACCTGTCCTCATCGTTGATTTTGGCGAAGGCAGAATACATCCAGCATTATTAACCGAATTTCAAGGAAAAGCTGTATAGACTTTCACAAATTTTGCCCCGATTTAAAGAAAGCATTGACATGGATGACGATGACTGTTCCCCCTCCCAATCACACAACACTCCTAAACATCTCAGAATACAAGACAAGAGGTGAAAGAAAGAGTGTGTAATGCAGCGAGGTTGAGACCAAGTCCCTTCTCTACATGGCGACTTAAGCTGTCTGAGTCGAAGAATTCTGGACTTGAAAAATTGGTCACGCATATGTTCCCTCCTGAAATGGTGGCGGATGCCTTTCATCTTTGTTCTGATATCCGCAATGGAATCATCAAAGTGCGGGTTGTGGATGAGTTGGAAGCGACCTTGTAGAGGGTGGATAGACTGTCCTCACTAAGACCGTTTGTTCCCGATATTTATTAGACAGGTAGAATGACTTTAAATCAATACACGTGGAGATTGATTCATAGCATAAAGGTATCAGAGCCAGATGTACTGTAAAAAGAAAGAGGGTGAAGGGCTGGATGTATCCCGTGAGGCTTTGTGAGAGACATTTAGTGACAATTTTCGTTATTCTTTGGTGCTATCGCCTATAAGAGCTAATGGTCTTAGGGGCATCTTAAACAGGATGTTAGGTAAGATTAGGGAAGGGATGCCATCAAGTATTTGAGAAAGTCCCTCAAATGAGAGGTATTTAACAAAATAATAAAGAGTTCTTTGAGAATGCCAATGCTAATTCTAATTGAAAAGTAGCTTCTGAGATTATGCGTTTGTGAACCGTTCAAGCTACATTACAAAGTATCAATAGGAACTCAGAATGCCTAAGCCACATTCTTTGCGACCCGACTGAAACGCAAACCAATCGTCCAATGTGCAATTGCTCGACCCGTTAAACCCAAGTTTCTCCTCCCACCACGCTTTTCAATTACTGCATCCGAGGAGCTGGTCCTGCTGCATCCGGCCATCTGGGAGCTCGAGAAGGTGTCGTTGGTCATAGAACAGAGAGCGCGAACCAAGAGAGACGCAGGTAAGCGTGTCGAACCAGATAAAGGCGTTCATGACGAACTTCAGCGCAGCTGCGCTCTCGAAGGATAGCTGTCCCTCTTCTGTCGAGATGGCCCAAGAAGCAGGTGGTTGTGTAGTCTCTAGGCTCTTCGCAATGACAGGGATCAAAGTGGATGCAGCCTGGAGATGCATCGTCCAATGGCCTGTACGGCTGATGGTGAACTAGTAGGTTAAAACCAGACAATCAGAAATGAAATGGCCTTCCATAAGAGATGCAGTTTTTCGCGAGTAACACATACTTCGAGAAAGATCAACTGCATCAGACCTGCCAACGCATTGACGCAGCCTCTCAGGCTCTTCTCCTCACCCTGAGCATTCAGGGTGTTGATGAACTGCTGTAGCTCCTGCAGTGCCAGCATATGATGTCTCTTCTCGTCCTCCTGTAACGTGTGTCTGAGCTCCGGACTCTCGCCCTGGCCCAGCGTCATCCCCCAGTGCAGCGCCCAAGGCTCAACGCGGCGTAATACACCGGCTTTGTGGATGTAAGGAGCGAAAGCAGCCAGACCCTGCCGTCCTCGTTCGCAGAGGGGCAGTAGAACGGAAACTGGAGCTGGAAGACATGGTCGAGGTAGAACGTGAGCAGGCTGGCCTCCCGCTCTAACTGGCTATCCGGGAGATCGAGAGATGCTGCAGGAGAGTGGCCCAGCAATGAAGGATCGTCAACGACTGCGGTAAGCTGTTCGTCGGGATCGTCCAGCACGGCAAGATTCATGGTCGCTGGAGGATGCAAGAATGAACCGGCTGTGTGTAAAGAAGGCGAGCATAGGTAGGAGTCGGTTTTACGTCTGTCTGGTAAATAAAATAATACAATTCTTCAGCTGGGTAACTTCCGGCAGCATTTGTCGCAGAGAACGTATGCAGAGTTTCTACTCAGCGCCATGGCTACGAGACAGCCAAACAGGCGTACAGCAGTAGGTTTCCTATATCCACCATTTGTTTATATCTCAGCTTCGCTGCTGTTTATATGAGAAGTGAACCAATGTTCTCTCCAGCCAGTGTCACACTGCACAAGCCTCCTGTATGTTCTAGCCTATTTTGACGATGATGAGATCTACGTCAATATCAGACAATAATAATACCTTTACCGGAGAGCAAGTGAGTCGGAGGTGCGGGGAGTATTCGTTTGTATGTACAGTACTGTCAGAGAAAACAGCGGTCTACTGCAAAAAGAGGCCTTCTCATACACCTTCTACTTGCTATGACAGGATGTCTAGATATCTTTTTGTGGCCGAGCAGCATAACAGGCCATGACCGCTAATTGCAGTCAGAACTGGTATTTTCTGTCAACAAGTATGTACTGTACATGCTCTCTATATAACAGTGCTTGGACACAGCTTTTCATCACACTAAGCGGTAACTAGCGCCAGCCACGCTCGCTGGTTTGGTTTTCAAGGCATATTGAGTAATTAGACAATGAGTAGATACCTGCGAAAGAGGGCCAATAATAAACAGCTCCAACCTCTATACAATGTATGGGCTGCTGTGTCGGCCGCTCTAAGGAGTACTCCGTACTAGGGTGACAAAAGACATATCCACGGAGCATAGCAGGAATAAGCATTAGGCCACCCACCCAATCCCTGTCAACCCCGCTTCATTATTAGAGCATTAAAAAGACGGATCTGATAGATCATCTGCAGTCCGCGGTCAGCAGCTCTTTGGCACTCCATGAGGGTGGCCGTTGTGTCGTAAACGCTGAGACTTCACTCAGGTTTTTAATGCAGCCCAAGAGCAGCTCGAGCTGCCGAAAGGCCGCTGCAGGCTGGTATGCAGGAATTTCATGGCCGCTTAACTCGACCGTGCAGATTGTCAACCCATGCTCTCTCGTCCACCGGCCCAACTCCCCCGCTCCGGCAGGCAACGATGCTGTCTCATCCGGCGGGACATAGAACGGATTTGTCGGCGGCTCCGTGAAGCCCTGGGCGCCATTCCAGGTCAGATTCTGAAGTTTCAGGAGCGTCCCGTTCAGCAGTAGGATCATGTCAAGGGTTCCGTGGGCCACGGTCACGTTGTTCGTCGCCTCGATCACCCGTTGGGACGGCCCATCCGTCAGAGCGGACGGCAACAATTTGTCTGAAAAGTTGGCGATGACCGGCATGTCGGTGCAGAGCTTCCAGTCCGCCGCCAGCGGAGCGTGGATGGCTTCCTTCACGTCAGTGCGGTTGAAGTAAGGCTGATCCAAGGGAGAATCCGAGGTAAGCACATCCCCTGGCGTCGGGCACACTTGGCCGATATTGTAGATGTCGAAGCAGGGATTGAGGGAGACTACTGCACGATAGATGTCGTCATACAAGTCGCATCCCTCCAGCACGCTGCCGTCTGGACCAATGCCCGGTGGGGGTGGAAAGGGACCTGCTGGTGGAAACCGCAGACCGGCATCGAGAAACGAATCATAGCCGCAAGCGGTGCTGACGTTGTGGATGTGATTGGAAAAGGTCTCGTTGAACGGAAAGCTAGGGGAAGAAGGTCAGCACGATGCGGATCCGAGCCTGGCAGGAGACAGAGGGAGAACACCTGCTGTGATGAAGATCTGTAAAGGACGCCGCCGGGACCTGCTTGCTCACTTGCGGCCACCCGAAGCTGGGATCATATATCATGATGCCGGATACATGAAACCGGGCCTCGTCCTCCTGCTTGAGCATTGCATCCGCGATATACGGCACATACTGGCCTTGCAAAGCTCTCGCCAGTGATATAGATCTTGCGATGGTACAGTTGAAAGAGATCCACGAAGCTCTTCCAGAACCCAAGGGACTGCACAGCAGCGGTCTCCGACGACGTCGCATTGGGCGTGCCTTGGGAAAACCCAGTGCCTACCGGCTGGTCAACCCAGACGACGTTGGTCAAGTTGCTCCAGCTCCACGGGTTGCGCACGGGAGTATGCGTGCCTTGTCGCCAAAGAACAGGTCCTTGATCGCGGAGGAAGCCGTAGAGCGATGAGCATCCAGGGCCGCCGTTCAGCCAGATCGTGATTTCGTTGTCTGCCGCTGGATTGTCACTGGGAACGAACCAGAAGAAGAGTTCTCTTCCCGTATCGTCAATCGGGAGCGGCCGGCGTAGGATTCCCCGATGTCAAAGTCGACATCGGGCAGTGCAGAGCCGTTGACGGCGAACGGCGCAGTGGCATCCGTCCAGAAGGGGCTTACCACATCACTGAACCGACCATGAAACCCTGTTTCATGAGCCTCTTGGAGGACTGCAACATGGGCTACAGCATAAAGGGCAAGACAAAAGGCCATATGACATGGAGAAAACAGCAGATATTTGGAAAAGTAAACAGCACGCAATCGATATCAAGAAACAAAATTCTAAAGAGAAGGCGTCGAAAAAAACCACTGCTGCTGATTGATGATACTGACTCTGGTCTGATGAGAATCAGAAGAACTGCGCTGGACACCCCACACAGACCAAACAAACCAATTTGCTACTGGTCCTCTTCTTCCCTCCTTGTATACGTGAGAGACCACGAGTATCCTTGGGAACTATTCCGGAATGACCTTCCACTGCCGATGGAATTCCAGCAGCAGTCGACCTCCTTTCACATGAATCTCCTGGGGGCAATCCCATGAGGCCCCAAAGTGCGTCCAGCCTCGAAGAAGAAAACATGAAAAAGAAAGAAAAAAAGCAAGGCAGAGGGATTGGGTGTTTTGAATGAATGGCTCTTAGCAAAGCCTGACAGTGGTTGCAGTACTGAATGCAGGAAGCCTTATTGAAACGGGGAGCCTTATTATCCCCAGGACAGCCTGATTGCAAGGGCTCCCAATCCGTTGACTATGATTCACTTCCTCTCAATGTACGACTTTGTTCTTTGCGTCCAAAGGGTTTATTCTCCAACCAATTCACGGACGCAGTCAGTTTGACGTGTCTGCCCTCATCGTAGGGCTTCCGCCGACAAACCCTGTATGATGGAAATCATGGCAACAATTCATCATGATCAGGCTTTCAATGGCCCTCGGACTCGCCACGGAGCATAAAATCCCTTCAGCAAGATCCTCGAATCTACCACATGGAGAGAAGGCACTTGAGAACTCGAGGAAAAAGGGCGTGAGTCCATTGCACGGGTCGAGGTTTGTGTAGCGGGCAATGCTGACGGAAGAGGAGAATTAGTACTGAGGAAGGATGGATATGAGAGGGGACATGCCATTTCTGTCGGTGTCAAGTTTCTGCTTTATAGTCGCCTTTATTCTTGTGTTTGCTTAGGGGCCCTTCTCCGGCCCTATATCTATCGTTCATTTGGAAAGTCTATCACCGTGCTCTTCTCTATCTACACTATCACCTTCGGGAACAGATTGCTAAAGCCGTAGCTGTGGCTGTAGGTAGTAGTATCTTTCCGCAGCATGCATTCAAGTCCGTTAGTCATCCTGGGTTGTCACCTGGATTCGTGACAACAGAAGCAACACCTCCCAAGGCAATTATCGGGTACCTAGGTACTATATGTATTTACAGGTACAGTACATGTATAGTTAGCTACCAACTCAATGAACCGTCCCCCTCTCCCGCTCCCGCGCCTGCGCCTCCCCGCCGGGCTCGAAATGCCGGTCCTGGCTCCACCACCCCTTCTGCACCTTGCCGTCCTCGGCGATCTGGTTGTACGCGCGGTCGTAGCGGTGGCGGAACTCCTCGTTGTGCCTGCGCACGTCCTCGGGCACGTCCGCGTCGGGCTTCAGGTTGCCGCGCTCGTCGACGAGCGGCGACTGCCTGCCGTCGCTGAGCGTCGGGTGGGCCTGATTGGAGGGGATCGGGGGGGCGGCCTGTGGCCCGGCGGAGGCGGCGGGGGCAGCTGCGGCGGCTTCGGGAGCGGGTGCCGGGGCTGCGGCGGGCGGCGGCTCGGGGGAGGGTGCGGAGCCGGGCTGGGGTCGGGGCTGGGGATGAGGTCGGGATCGGGATAGGGGCGGAGGAGGAGGAGCGGGCCCCGACGGGGGGGCCGACTCCTTCGAGACCCGGGGAGGCGGCGGGCCTGGGAGTCTCCCGTTGGTTGGTGTTAGCGCTATCTGTCTATTCACTGAAGAGGGGGAACGGTTGGAGACAATGAGTCGGACGTGCCTGGATGCTCCAGTTCCCGGGTCCTGCTCTGTTGCTGGTACGTCGAGGTGTTGGGATCGCCATCCGCGCCGTACGAGCTGTAAGCGTATGTTCTCCGCGAGGGCTGGGAGACGGCTGATCGACGAGAGGCACGCGCGAGTAGGCTCCTGCTTGCTCTGGTTGTAGGGCGGACACGCAGGATCGCGGTCATCTTGGTGGTGTCTTGTGGATCACTGCATCTCGTTGACAGTAAGTATGAATTCAAAGAAAAAGCAAAAAAAGCTCTAGACAGTCGATGCGGACATACAACTTCGTATTTCAGAGGACCATGTCACAGGTACGGATGGGACGTCCTTAACTGTTTCGCAACGAGGTATGAAACAGCAGACATTGAAGGTCTGGTTCTAAAGGTCTCAAAGTGCTAGACAACTGTCATTAAGGGTCGAAGATTTCTGAGGTCGAGTTCCCTAACTACCTGAGAATCCAGTGGCGGTTGTTTCTCGCCGGTCCATCGTAGGGGACCGATGACGTTGAAAGCCTGTCATAACCGCGCAAATCCTCACCATGGACATGCCAGGACATGCCAAGACAACAACTGAGGAATAGCCGTGCAGAGATAAGGACAAAGGAGCAGGGGGGAAAAATTTAGAATGAGGAACGAAGAAAATTTATCAATATTGATTGTCTTGCACACTAACCCACTGAGTAAATTGCAGACATTGTGACCAGATCACATCATATTCCCAAAATCCCCTTTTGACAAATGACATCATTCCTAACAGACCCCATAGATAATGCCCTAGCCACCCGGAGGTGCAAAACATCTCAAAAAAAATGTTTAGTTACAATGCCATGGTACCGTGCTTGCACCGGAACGCCCAAACATTGTCACCGCAAGATAAAATATGAAAAAAAAAAAAAAAAACCATAGCCTCCAAAACTCGGATTAGAGGCAAAGAAACTAAGCGAAGGAAATATGACTGCGACTGATGCGCATGCAACACATAAGAACCAGCTATGTGACAGTGGTATAGACTGAAAATCAACACAAAAGGTGCAAGCAGATTAAATCATAGCCGCGTGATCAGTATCTCCCGCCGTGAACGCCTTACCGAAGTGATCCTGTGATGATGGTATCCCGACCATACATCCAACCCAATCAATCTGTAAGCCACACGCAGTAACATGTGCTTTCGTAAGATCCCCGTGCCGCCAATGTCTTAGTTGGAGTGGCATCTCTCTTATTAGCAACTGGACTCGTTGTTGTTGCCGGTGGTATAATTTCATCGATACCAATCTGAATTGGCGAAATCGGACCTTGCACAGTGCCGTCATTCATGACCTGCATCTGTTGGCAGTACGGGCGCTGCGCTGAGGGGTCGCCGCGCTTCTCTTCGATTTTGATCCTGCGGGGGTAGTTTGGGACATGGTCTCGCTTGCTCTTCATCTTAGTTGGGTGGCCGACATACGAAGTGCTCTGTGCAGAGGATCCGCTGGTGGTGCTCGCAGGAGGTCCCCCCGTGGCCGTAAAGGTGGTAGTAGGGCCTAAGTAAATGCCGTCACTGTCGCCGTCATCATCACCATCATCATCGTGGGTTGTCTCATTGATGTACAGGAAGAACTCCATAATAGTATTATTCCACCAACAAAACCATGGCTTATCACCTGGCCGGGCAGCCACCTGCTTGCGGCTCCACTGTCGGGCGATGAGATCCGCTTCCCCAACCGATCGCTTTGATGGTATTGTCGTAGGGAACACGTCCTCCTGAACAATAACCAACTTATCAAACTCGGTATAGAAAAACAAGGCGGGGCCTAGGCTCATGTCACCCTTGTCGAGCATCATACTCAGAGTCTGTGTGGGCGTGGGGAAGATCGGCGCCTGAGCTCCATAAGTGAAGGTGCTATCGATGGGCTGAGAGTAGAATTCGATGATCGGTTGCGTCGCCGTGCCGCTAACATTAACATCCAGAGCGCCCTTAGTCATGCAGCTCCAGGATGCTGTTAACGGAGATTTGGGTATGCAGAACTTTGACTGGTCCGCGATGCTGGCCGGGATCTGGTAATGGCCGGTGGGAACTGGCAGAAGGCCGGGCGGAATGGTCGCAAGAGGAGTCGCGTCCATATGCGCTGTAGCTGTGACCGTCACAACAGACGCATGCCCGCTTAGTGAGGAACTTGCGCTCGCTGCTCCAGACTTCTCGCCTGACTCGGTTCCGATTACACCGCCAATCGCACCCCCGATACCCGCCCCTATCAGCAAGACCACTGCTATGAGGACCAGCATCCAGATCGGCACTCCACAGCACGTTCTGTGCTTGCGTCTTCGTCCACCTTTCTCATCGAAGCTGTCAGCAGCGGCAGTCTCCGCTGCGACTGGCGGTCGAGCGGGCCGGTTTGCAGGACTTTCTTCCACCAGCGTTCTTGACGACGCAGAAGGGGGTGGCTCTCCATCGCCTAGTTGGAAGTCTTGATCCCGATTGGCACTGGCAATACTAGCGGGTCCCATCCCCATCTTGGGAGGTATGCCATCCGGATAGCGAGTATACGGCGGGAGTTGCTCCAGGTGCCCATCGGGTCCGATAATATCAGCAACATCATCATCGCCCTGCCCAGGCGCCCTGCGATATACCTGCGCATGCCCAGGGAAGCCAACGGGGATAGAGTGGGGATCAAACCCCTCTTCCACGACAATATTCTGCGGATACATCGCGTAAGGATGCTGTGGTGGGTTTAACCCGACCGGCGGGCGATCTACCGGCCGTACGGTCGACGTTGACGCTACGCTGGGAGAGCGGCCGACACCGACTTGGGGATACATCGCATAGGGATGGCTCGGACCCGTCGCGCCCGTATAAGGACTAAGGGCCCTGGGTATCGAAAAGTGCGAGGAGCTGCTCATGCTGCGCTGCGCTACAGACGGAGCAGTGGTGCTCGAGGCTGTTGTGACGGAGGAATTGCGGTTGAGTGCACCCCCCTTCCGGGGGAGACTCGATCGGTACGTTGTCTCGTCGAAGGACGACCGGGCATTGTCATCGAACGGGTTCGACAGCGATTCGGGTTCATCTCCAAAGGACTTGGAGGGTTTCGGGGGCGGGTTGGACGAACGAAGGGTGACGGAGGAGGCGGTGGAGGAGATGGACGGACTTCGGCGGATGTGACCAGGCTCGGGCGGATCGAGCGGTTCGAGGGAGTAGTCATCGGAGAAGACGTTGGGGTTGGAGATGCGGTCGGAGGGGTGGTCATGAGGCGGAGAATCCTCTTGCGGTTCTCGGGCGGTGGATTGAGATGCAGAGGAATGGCGAGAGGAGCGATCCTGCGTCTCTCGCGATGGTAGACGCCCAGACATGGCGCTGCACAGCCCTGTCGGGCCACCCTTCCCTTCCACTCAGGCAGCACGTAGGACGCAGGTCGCCTCGAGAGCGACGGGGACGGATGCCAGGGCCGATGACGGTCGTTGCGCGCGGTGAGAGGAAGAGAGGTGGGCAGAGGAGGATGGTGAAGGGGGGAGGGATGGGACGGCCGGAGGCAGGGAGAGCGTGGGCAGCGATGGTGGAGAGGGCTTTGGGGCACGGCCGAAGCGGCAGCGGAAGAGACCCTGCCGGCACGACCGCACCACTGCCGCGATCCGAACGGCCAATGCTCACAGCCCGATGCGCGTCTGGCTGCTCTTGGGCACGCTGGTGAAGGGCCGCGGAGCCCTGCTGTTTCTTGGGAGACTCGTTGTCGAGCTCGAGGGACACGAGACGGGCGCTGAAACGGAGGCCTGCTTAGCGCGGCCAAGACGAGCGTCGGCCGGCGGAGCTCTCGGCGAGCACCGCCCCCGGCCCCTGGCACGATGTATGTCTATCTTTTTTTTTTCTGTGGCTTTATCAGCTCCACCTCAACCTTGCAGATACGATGTCGACAGGTCTTCTGAGACTGCCAACGTGCCTTCTACCGTCTGATACTCTCTGCCTTTTGATATCCCGCCGCAGTATGCTCCGCCCTGGCCGTCGGGGGGCCTGCGCACACGACACTGATTTTGTGCCTGATTTATCAGCCACAGCATCAAGGCTCGGAAGATATCCGCTGCCAATCGCATGGGCTCTCAGCAGGCCCCGGCTCCACGGTGGCTCTGGCGTCTGCGGTTTGGCTGCCGTTCCTGAAACGGGTCTAGAGCACGAGGCTCTCCTATCATCTCTCGAGGAGGCAGTGGAACTGCGGAGTTCTTCACCGGCTCCGTCGATTGCTGCGTTAGAGAAAAACGGCCTAGGCAGGAGAATTATTATTAGCAATCTAGCACTTCAGACTAAAGTTGTGTTGTACTGTATATCTAAACGCCTGGGAGAGGGTCGTTCTGCTCGTTTCTCTCACTACTACTGTCTGCTGCATGCCGTGACAGAAGAGCGCACGGCCTCTCAGTGGCCAATCATGCCAAAGAGCTTGCAGAAATATGCGAAGCCACACCGGGAGAGGCGCGCCTTATCCAGACATGATCCTGGAGAGAGAAAAAAAAAAAAAAAAAAAAAAAAAAAAAAAAAAAAAAAAAAAAAAAAAGGGGGAAGCTTCCAAAAATCCAAGCCTCCGTGGCTCTGTACGTAGTCCGGTAATCTCTTGAGATAACACATCCAGAGCGATAGTGCGAACCAAGGGATAAATGAAGAGACAATGGACTTGGCCTGGATTCTGGGATGCCGATTTCTGAGCTGTTCTGGAAGCCCCTTCTACGCGTGATCCACCACGACACGATCAATCAATCCTTCTATTAATAACGACTCCGGCCAAGAGGGCGGCAGCGGCGTGAAGCTTCTGCCCACGGAATTTCTTTCTGCCGAGACACACAGCGGAGATCGTTCTTTTCGTCAACACAAAAAATGTTGAAGTTTACTACATGTGAGCGCCAAGAATTCCCATGTTCCTTATTACCTGGCAGAGATTCCAGATGTGTTCCAATCCACGTCGATCATCGACGTGAAGACAAGTCAGGATGATAAGCTTACCCTTAGAAAGGGCGCATCCGAGATCTCGAGACCCTTGCCCAAATTTCTATGCTATTTGGTTCTATCATCGACTCAGCCCAACAATTTCTGCGAGGGGTGCGGTGCAAGCTTAGCTGGTGGTAGAGAAATAATTCACGTACAGAAGGAGAGCTTAACAGCCTTCCCGATGAAATAATACCGATTCCGTCGAACGTTAGCTTATCGGTCTGCTTACACTCCCGGTACTTGTCATATTGTCTCACAACACTACTACAGTGTAAACTTTCTTACGACAGTTTGCAGCTTAGCTGCCTGGGGTCGTCAAGATGGATAACAATCTCCCCTCTAGTCACACTTTGCGCACAGTGGACTGCTGATCCCTGCAAACCAGCATACCTCCGTCGCTGCATAATCTCTGCAGTCAAGATAAAACAAGCTAGGGTCCTCCCCCTTTATATTACAACCTTCTTGGGTAAAATCTATTGCTCATATGGAGCATGGTCAAGTAGCTACTCTCATTGTCGCTGCTGAATGTGACCATCTCTAACACTAACATTTTTCCCCCTTCTTTGTCAATGAAAACCTAGCGCTGCTCTCCTTTTTCATTTTCCTTTCTTCCTTTTCATCTTTTTTTTTTCTTTTTGTCGTGTTAGTCGAATGAGATCGTTCTCAAATATGCATGCCTTTTCCATCGACAAATGACCCTGGTGCACAACCGCTCAACGACTTATCGCTGACTGTCACAGATTCCCACTGTGCCTAAGCGAGGGTCGATTTAACCTCCGAAGCCATGTTGCTGCAGTGCAACAGAGCAGGCGGTGTGTCCGGGGCCTGTCGCTGCGGGGGTGAAACCGGGGTTTGCCTGGCACTCCACACTACACTAATACTCCGGACCCCGTACGGCACTACCCCGAGGCAGCGCGGAGCATTTGGTATGGACATGAATACGCGGAATACTATATGTCAAGAGGACCAAGGTCCACGTCATGACAGTGCGAGGCCACGCTCGGTTTCTCGGGTTATGAATGCCCGAAGGGAGCGCCACGGATGGGCCAGTCGACGCATGCAGCGGGCCCCGAATATGGAGTGGTAGCTTTTCATTATGCCGTCCAACCCCGGAGCGCTATAGCAGAGCTGACTCGCCTTGCGATGTTCTCCCTGCCACTAGGCTGGGATTATTATGGAAGGAATCCCAGCGGGAAATTTGATCTATATTACAGAAATCTGTCGGAAAACGAGATTGCAAATACACGTTGAGGAGACTCTGCGCCAAAACTGCAAGAGCAAACAAACCAGAAGCCCTGGCGACCGACCTGAGAACATCAGCCGGAGAAGAACCGGCTTCCACCAATGGATGGTGTTTAGCTGACTTCTATTGGCTTTTCCCCTTCGGATGGTTTTGCTTCCAGAAGTCCTGGCATTCCCACTGGCGGTGTCATGGCACCCGTTGGGTTCGAGCTCCTCCTCGCTAGGCTCTCCCCCGAAGCCGAAATTTGCTTCCACTTGGTCCAGAGCGACTTGACATTTTCTGCATGATGTATAATAGACCACTGGTATTTTACCCAATCGCTCTCGTCGTTTCTTGATGATCTGTTCTTCTTCTGCAAGCAAAGTCCATCAGGAGACTGGAGTTTCCCCAAGTTTGAATACTGGGTGAATCATCCCAAGCACCTTATTTCCACCGCTTTGGACGTCATATTTCGAACTCACTCACGAAACAAAACCATGCGGCTGTACAGCCGAAAAATCACAGTCGCGGACGATACTGTTACCTCCGCGATCCATCTAACACTACGCCAATCTCTGGTACCCAATTTTCTCGGTAGGTTTCTTCGATCATGGACAGGGTCTACTTAATAAGCTAGTGTACAACTGACAAGATGTCATCTAGTTACCATTCTTTTCTTCCTATGGGGCTTCGCGTACGGGTTGCTGGACGTCTTGAACTCCCATTTCCAACGAAGCCTCAATATCACCGCGAGCAAGTCCAGCGGCCTGCAAGCCGCGTATTTCGGAGCATACTTTGTCTGCCCGCTGACGATATCGGGATGGATTGTCCGGAAGTTTGGGTTCCGCGTTACTTTCATGACAGGCAAGCTATAATTGACAGGCGCGTACCAAATATTGGTACTGACAACCATCCAGGTCTCGCCGTTCTGGCGGTGGGATGTCTCCTATTCTGGCCCAGCGGTGTTAAAAAGTCATTTGGAGGGTTCTGCGGTAGCATGTTTGTAAGTTCTATAATTCTAACCGTCTCCAAGCCCCGGTCTAATGACAATATAGGTCGTCGGTGCTGGTCTCTCGACGTTGGAAACCGCCGCAGACCCGTAAGTCGACATTTAGATAGGCAACTTTTTTTTATCCGAGCAGGAGCAGATATTTTCTAACTATATCAGATTCCTTTCCATTTGCGGTCCTCCAAGGTACAGCGAGATCCGTCTCAACCTGGCACAGGCCGTCCAGGGCGTCGGGACCTTCGTAGCGCCACTCCTCGCCTCCCGCGTTTTCTTCGCGCACACGATCGACACCGAGGCTGGGTTGAAGAACGTCCAGTGGGTTTACCTCGGAGTCGCCTGCTTCGTTGCCCTTCTGATCATCCTCTTCTTCCTTGCGCCCTTTCCCGAAATCACCGACGCGGATCAACAGGCGCTCGAGGCTCAGATCGCGGCGACATCGGTGGATCCGGGCCCCTTTAGGAAGCAGTATAATCTGTTCCTGGGGGTGTGGAGCCAGTTCTGCTACGTTGGAGCGCAGGTTGCTGTCGCGGGATATTTCATCAATTTTGCCATGGAAGCTGGTCGCGATGCTGCTCAATCATGTAAGTGAAGTGATCACCCTGGTTTATAATTATAACCCCATAAAAAGGTGGTGGACTTTTGCTAGAACGGATTGAATTTTCCCGCAGCGGACCTCCTCGCCGTGGCGCAAGGCCTGTACGCGTTCAACCGTTTCCTGGCCAGCGGCCTGATGATGATGAAGGCCTTCAAGCCGCGATACATGCTCGCCGCATACCTCTTCATGTGCTTCGTTTTCTCGGTTGCAGCGATGAACACCTCGGGCACGACGTCCATTGCGCTGTTGATCTTGGTCTTCTGCTTTGAATCTGTAAGCAAAGCCCTGTTCACCCTTTCTCATGACAAGGACTCTAGTTAATTAACTTGGAACAGTGCTGCTTCGCAACTATCTTCACCCTGGCCCTTCGAGGTCTCGGACGGCACACCAAGCGCGGAGGTTCATTCCTCGTCGCAGCTATCTCTGGAGGGACCGTCTTTCCTCCAATGATGGGAGCGGTGGTGGTACGTATTGTACATCCCTTTACAGCTCCACGTGCTCTGTTTCCTCTATTATATCATTATCGACGGCGGCTAACATATCCCTCGTCAACCAGACGTCACGCAACGCCCACGTCGCCATGGCGATCCCCATGATGGGCTACATCCTGGCCTGGATCTTCCCGCTCTACGTTAACTTCTTCAACAAGGAGAGCATGGACCTGCACCGTAACACCGACATCAACGTCACAGAGAAGGTGTCGGAGCTGGAGCGCGGTGGTGCAGAGAAGCCTGTCGCCGTGGCGGTGGAGGATGCTGGGAAGGAGACTGCTTGATTGATAAGTTTTTGATTGAGGTTATGTAAATTCAGCGGCAAATCTTGTTTGAATTAATTCAGTGCAACATTGTTGGACGATGGTTACATATTTTTTTGGTATGCCCTCAAAATGCTAAATTCATTTACATCTAGATGTAGTTCAGACGCATTCAAAATTACCGTAAAAAGAATCTTTCAAGTTAGGACGAAGCATCAATCCGTCCTCCGCAGACTAAGTCTGTATCAGATATCTTCCCCGGCCCTTCCTGGCCCCAACCAGCCACTCCAGCCTGGACATCAGGCCTAACGCGTAAATACCAGGTCCATACACGCCTGTCCAATTCTTCCTTGGTCCAGCAGTGTCGAGGCCCAAGATTCACATAGGAGATCAATCGCGCGTAGAAGGAGGCTTAGACATCTCTCCTTCTCGGCCGGTGATGCTGATGCTGATGCGGATTGTTTTAGTGAAACATTCGTGGACCTGGTGGTATCATTATGTATTGGAAAGGACTTGAGCAAGTACGCTGAAGACTGGGGTGTAGATTGAGAGAGCACTGCTTCTTCTCCCCGGCAGGCACTTGTGTGTGAGATTTCCGTCAAAGACCTCAGTGGTGGTAAATCAGGCATCTTGAGACAGACAGCGTGATAGTGTCTGGATTTGAAAAGAGCCATCGAAGCATGTATATTTATAGATTCTTTAAAAAAATTAGTAATCTACGAATTGCGACTCCTGGGTTCTGATTGTTTTGCTGAAGCTTGGAGATGTAGAGTTGAAGGAGAGTCGAGGAGAGCGTGCTGTCGAGACCGTCCCTGATAGGGCTGGCGGACAAGCCAACCTTGGAAACCCGCCCACTCCACCGCCCAACCGACTCCAATCGCCGACTCCGCGCCCAAGGCTCGAAACTTCACCTCCCCCCCCCCGCAAAACAACACGCCTTCCAAGGGCTGCTGCAGACTGCAGCTTCGCCACGATGCCGGACGACTCGAAGGTCAAGGGCTTCCCGGACATCTCGTCGAAGCTCGCCGCCGCCCCGAAGAAGTCGCTATTCGAACGCCAGAAGGCGGAGGCGGAGGCAAAGCGCGCTCGGGAACAGGCAGAGACAGCGGCGGTCTACGAGGACTTCGTCAAATCGTTCGATGAAGAGGCGGAACCGTTGACGAATATTAATAATAATAACATTAATAATAATAATAGTCGCCCCTCGGGAGGGGGATCAGGAGGAAGATTGAATACATTTGGTCATGGAAGCTCTGGGCCAGCAATCGGAGGTCCCGGGAAACGGCACTTCACGAGCTCTGGACCGCGACTCAGTGGACCGGGCAGTCTGGGACCGCCGCCGTCGCTGTCGCGGAAACGAAATCACGATGGATTCCAGAGAGAACGGGACTCTGCGCAGGGAATCTTGGGCTTCGAGAACTCCGGCTCCGGCTCGCAGGGTGCAGCTGCTGCGTTCCAGACTTCGGACGACGAGGACGACAAAACAGCAGAGACGAAGGAGGCTGAGAAAGCCGCCGCGAAGCCGACACTATTCCTTGCATCCTTGCCTCCAGGGACGTCTCCGGCCGTCATTAAAGCCTTGATTCCACCCATCCTCACCGTCGACAATGTCAAGATATTGCCACCCCAACAAGGACAAAATTCGACGGAGCGAAAGTCATGGTCGGCCATTGTCACCCTCGCGAAGGAGACGCCGGCCACGGATATAGATAGTACTGTGAGCTCCCTACAGAACAAATATCTTGGCTGGGGTTACTACCTATCGATCTCTCGGCATCTCTCCTCTGCGGCCATCAGCTCCGGCATGCCGGTTACTGTTGGCCTTGGTTCGAACAGTTCTCTTCCATTTGGTGCAAAGCCGGTTTCACAAGGCCCTGGGGGAAGCTTAAATCGTGCTCCTCCACCGGGGTCGCATCGCTTTGCCCCTCCACCCTCATACCACCGAAGTGGTCCGGCCCTGCAAGTCGAGGTTAAGCCGCCGTCCGATATCAAGCAGCTTAGGCTGATCCACAAGACGCTGGAGAATCTGCTTAAGTATGGCCCGGAGTTTGAGGCGCTGCTCATGAGCAGACCAGAGGTTCAGAAAGACGAAAAGTGGGCTTGGCTGTGGGATGCAAGGAGTACGGGCGGCGTATACTATCGTTGGAAGTTATGGGATATCATCACGAATTCTCGGGGCAAGCGAGGGCGAAGAGGTAGATCTGGGAATCCCTCTTCGTTGCTTTTTGAGGGCGGGGCAAGCTGGGTTCCTCCGGAAAATGGCATCCGATTCGAATATGCCACGCAGATAGATGAGTTTGTCTCGGATGATGACTATAATTCCTCTGAGGAAGATGACTCTGATATGGAGGATGATAGACGGCGGAATGCCGATGGTTCTGGGCGGAATGGCGATGAGATGGGATACATGAACCCTCTTCAGAAGGCAAAGCTGACCCATTTGCTGGCGAGGTTGCCGACGACGCATGCAAAACTGCGGAGAGGGGACGTCGCACGCGTTACTGCTTTCGCCATCGAACATGCCGGCGAAGGAGCGGACGAGGTTGTGGAGATGATCGTCGCCAACGTGCTGAATCCTTTCGCCTACACAGGAGCGAATCCGGATCACGCCGCTGAGAGGGGCGCTGCAAAGCAAGAGAGCACTGAGAATGCTAATTCTACCGAGAATTCAGCTCAGACAACCCAGGCACAGTCTAAAGAGAAGCTAGACACGTCGGCTGCTAAACTCGTGGGTCTCTACGTGATCTCGGATATCCTTTCGTCATCCTCCACAAGTGGTATACGCCATGCTTGGCGCTATCGACAGCTTTTCGAGTCAGCATTGAGGTCACACAAAGTCTTCGAGCACCTTGGGAGATTGGAGAAGGAACTCGGCTGGGGCCGGCTAAAGGCTGAAAAGTGGAAGCGAAGCATTGGGAATCTTCTGCACCTGTGGGAAGGATGGTGCGTTTTCCCGCAGACGAGCCAGGAACATTTCGTCCAAGTGTTCGAGAAGCCGCCTCTCACAGAGAAGGAGTTGGCGGAGGAGAAAGAGAAAGCAGAGGCAGAGAATGCGGCTGGCGTTTTTGGCGCGAAGGGCAAGAGTCGCTGGAAGACGGTCGAGGAAGACGCGTCCGGAGGGAAATTTGACCCCAGCAAGCCCCCCGAGCCGGTTGAGAATAAGATGGACATTGACCACGACGGCGTGCCCATGGCCGACGAAGACGCTGAAAATCTCGATGGGGAGCCTATGAGTGATATCGACGGTGTCCCCATGGAGGACAGCGACCTGGAAGACGTGGATGGACAGCCACTGGAGGAGGATGAGCCTGCGCCAGAAAGGAGGGAGACCCGACAAGATGGGGAAGCGCAGAAGCCGCCTGAGCAACAGCCTGAGCCCGAGCCTGAACCCCCGGCTCGAAAACGGCGGCCAAAAGCGGAGGATATGTTTGCCGATTCGGATTCGGAAGAAGAGGAGTGAGCACTCCGTTCGGATACCTCGTTATGTGTGTATTATAGATTCTTTCCAATAATACCATACTGGTTGGTTAAAGACGATTTACGGGACAATTTATGGATTCAACATTGCAAGAGGTTTACCACAAGAGACTTATGCGATACTCCAATACTGTGTAGCCTTTAGTTTATTCATGATCATTTGAATTAGATTAATGGAAGACAACGCGGTGCTACCCTATCTCTACAGAAACCCTGCTGATAGCGAACACAAGGAGTCCTTCTAATGACCTGCAGGCAACCACATCCCTACAGTACCTCAGAAAAGTGCGCATCTCTTTAAACCTTCAGCGCGAAGGGCAAACAGGCCCCACACGGTGAAACAGAAGAACCTCTAGCAACCTAATAACTGTCAGTAACAGCTATTTCCTCTCCTGAAGTTGAAGCCAGACACAAGAATAAAAAAAGAAGGGTTGCGAATCAGAGAACAAAAGGTTTCACTCCACGTTATAAAACGTCAGAAGTTATCGTTTGTTGAACATCATGCAACAACTGAAACAAAATGAGAGCTTCTTGATACTCACCTATGCGAAATCACAGAAAAGTTTTGAGATTGCTGCTGGAGAATAGACGTTAGCTCGACAAGGAAATTTCCTCCCACAATGTCCCAGAGCATTTTGCACTCTTGCCGGGAGGTGCCCAGGGTTGTTGTTCAGCTTTCATGACCGCCGATTTCAGAGCTATGCCTCATATCATCAATGAAGGCAGCTGAGGCAGGCCATCAGGCTGAACAGTGACATGAATTCTCTGAGGCAAGATTTCATGTTCCCTGTAGGAACAGCTCATGCAGAGCCGCCCAGGGAGGTTGTGGAAAAGAAGAGAAGTTGGGAGCGAGGAAAATTTTGGGCGGCTTGTGCCCGACTAGAAATAGTCCGAGTCGAGATACACCCCCACCGACAGCCCCACAACCTCCTCCCAGCCGCGAGTGTCGAAACCATCAACAATCACTTTCAGGTAGTCGCCTAAGCACTCCCGTGGCAGTTCTGTTCGTTCGTTGTCTCGCAGAGCGATCTCTCCAAAATGGCTGGTAAGTAGCTAAGCTTCCTGCAAATGCGAACGAGCCTGTGTGCTCCTGCACGCGTCGCCCGCATGCCACTCCTTGCCCCTCCCTCTATCCCGGATATGGTGCAGGTTCGCATTCATGGACAGTTATAGGATAAAGGCTGACAGTTTTTGTTCCTTTTGCGACAGACTTCAGGGCCGTCGCTGGTATGTTCCGACTGCATCTTTCCTCCATGATAAAGCCCATCTGCGGTGTGCGCAGCATTCATTCCAATAAATGCTGATCATCACGACTCTTCCGTTCAGAGCAATTCGTCAACTTCTACTACCAGACCTTCGACTCGAATCGGTCGAATCTCGCGGGCCTCTACGTAAGGAAATCCCGTCGAGATCGATGTGATAATGGCGACTTGTTCTGACAAGTGGAAATTCAAATACAGCGCGACCAGTCTATGCTCACCTTTGAGAACAGCGCGCACCAGGGCACCGCTAACATCCTCGAGAAGCTGACGGTCAGTTTTCGCTGGCATATATCTCCCCGGTTTATCTTTTCGCGTAGCAGATGCTTACTCCGGTGCAGAGTCTGCCTTTCCAGAAGGTCGTCCACAAGGTCTCGACCCTCGATGCTCAGCCCTCCAACGAGGCCGGTGGTATCTTGGTCATGGTGACTGGTGCTCTTCTGGTACGTCGGAACACATTGTTTTTACATATCTTTGTCTTTTCTCGAAATCTACGGGCCATATACTGATCGGTATCTCGCGGTGAAATAGGTCGATGAGGAGCAAAACCCCCAGGGCTACACCCAGACGTTCCAGCTCCTGCCCGACGGTCAGGGAAGCTACTTCGTCCTCAACGACATCTTCAGACTGGTCTACGCTTCGTGATGAACCCGAAATATGGCCGCTTCATCGATAACAGAGTGAGCGAAGGCAACCGGGACTCGAGTGCAATACCAGGCCTGTGATTTCTGGGGTTGAATATGGAAGGAAGAACGGGTATTCGCTGTGAAGCAGAAGCTAGGCATCCGCCTAGTGGCTACAGTCGTTTCTCGATGTTAGAATAGCATCATACTTGGACGGACATAGCTTACGGTCGACTTGCGCGTCTTCTTCGTAAAGAAACTCGGGATATAAAGAAGCTTATGACTCCAACAATGAAGCCAGCCACCGTAAGACGTCTTTTTATTAGCCATGATTGGATACCAAAATGCTGCGATCCTGGGCCGCAGCAGGAAAGACACGCGTAAAGTAGTGCCTGAGACATTAATGTCACCGGCAGATCCACTTTCAGGCTACAGGATTCTTCCCCAGAATCGCGACTATATCAACTTGGCGGAATGTCCGTTTCATGCGCCACGCAGTATTACTCCTTTTCCCTCGTTAGAAATCGCCTTAGATCACAGAATCGCACCCGCAGGACCGCAGTTTGTGGCGATTTTCCAGTTCGGTTCGCCGCTTGTCCCGATTCGAGTAGCTGCTGCTGCGGGTTGTCCGCAAGCGAGATCTGACTCCTGCGACGCTCCACGTCAGAAAGAACAGCGCTGCAGCCTGTCAAGCCACATCTCCCTGTCAAGACAGACGATTGAAACGAACGGTCAAGCCCCCGGGCTCAGGCGTTGGATCGTATCACTTGCCGCAGGTGCTTTGTTTCGCCTGTTTATCGGTCGCCCATAACAAGGGGGCATCTTCACGGGCTCCCTACCTAACCTAACCTACCTGATTCCTGTCACCGCCTGATTCGGGCGCGGCGCCGGACCCCGAACTTTCCACGTTGTTTACTTTGTCTCCCGGAGCTTACAGTTGGAACAAGACAACGACTCTTCCTCCTTTCTGTGCACGCAGATACAGCAACCAACGTCGCGCGGTGACCGAGATTTTGGGACGGCCTGGCGTCTGAAATAACTGTCGACAGAAACAGTGGACAGCAGCCACGATCCCTCGTATAGCTGCACGTGAAGGAACATCCTGCAGGAGGCCACCTGTAGTCTCCACTCGAGGACGCTGTCGCTCAACGGTCACAACAGTCATATCATCAGGCAGCTGTCGCGGCAGAGCCTCATACCGGTTTCCTGCTTTTTGATTCGAGATCCAGAGCGCCGTTCACAATGACGTTGGCTGAGGAGTTCCGCTCGAAGAATTTCAGTAAGTCTCCGGTGTGCTTTCCTGCGACGCGCCCTTTTTTGATCGCGCGGCGTCAAGGGTAGAGGCTGACAGCGTCACATGCAGGCATCTATGGACAATGGTTCGTACTTCGCATTCCTTCTGGTCCTCCCCTGCGTCCCTAGTATACGGGTGTATATACAGAATGGTGGCTGCCAGGATTCGCATGAGCCTTGCGTATTCGAACCCGCGGTGATTGCTGTTCTGAGCAGCTACCACGAGTTGGAGGAACACGAACGCGCTCGCGGATGCGGAGCTGGGCTCAGGATGGTTTGCTGATTATGACTCGATCTAGGACGGGTGTGCTGTGCATACTTCTGTGCATCGCCCTCGGTATTGCCAACATCTTTTCGTTTAACGCCCTGCGCATCGTCTTCAGTATAATATGCCTGTAAGTAGATGTTCCTGGCGTCTTGACAAGATGGAATGGCTAAGTCGGAACCTCCAGCGTCTCCGGATTCATTCTGATCTTCATCGAGATCCCTTTCCTCCTAAAGATCTGTCCTACCTCGTCAAAGTTTGACGAGTTCATCAAGCGCTTCACGACGAACTTCATGCGCGCGGCCATGTACCTGATCATGAGCGTCTTGCAGTGGCTCAGCCTCCTCTCGGGCGCATCCAGCCTTATCGTGGCTGCTGTCCTCCTCCTTATAGCATCATCCTTCTACGCGCTCGCGGGTCTCAAGAGCCAGGAGTTTGTTGGCAGCAAGACCCTGGGTGGCGCGGGACTTGTGCAGATGGTAGTCTGATTGCGGACAAGGCGGAGGCGGCTGTTGAAATAGCGGCGATTGTTCTTTCGACTTTGCGTGTTCCATTACTGTCGATTCAGAGCCGGGGAAACATATGCGATGCCATTCAGAGGGGAAAAAAAAATTGCACCGAGCAGGCTGGAATTGCTAGATCGCTACGAAGATGGGATACCAAAGGTTACGAGGATTTGCAGTATCTGGGCTAAGAGGAGAGACCCACGATGAGGCCGTCATCTGGTATGGACCTCAGAAAAAATGCGGGTGTGAAAGAAGAATCGATGAAGCTTATTTTACCTTGCCTCTCGACCTCTCGCTACTGTCACGGTGTCTCTTTCAGGCTTTTTTCCCCTTCACGACGATGCCGGATTGGACTGACTGTATTTCTATGTCTGATGTTACTTGTTTTACCAGTGCAGCTGTTCCTCGGGCAGCTTTCTGTATGAGGATATGCCGTTTTCTTGCCGCCAAAAAGGTCCAAAATTCCTCCCGTCAGTCTGTGAACGTGTATCATCGAGAGAGAGGGAGAAAGATTTGCATCTGCATTGGTGGTTTTTTTTATTCTGGTCTTGATACTACTGTTGATCAGTATGTTTAACCGAGGAATAGAACCATGTTTAGAGGGTAGTCATCTCTGCCTAGCTGAAGTTATTATTATCCACCGCAGCCCTGAACATATAGATCGATTGGCCCTCCTATGTCGCTTGTAATCCTGTCGAATCCACAGCACGGATATCCTGCGCCTGGGTCACTCAAATCCCCGGGAACATTTGTAATAAAAGATTGATTGATCGATTGGACCCACATGCTAGTACCCCTAGATAGGATAGTGCTTCTCGACAACATCGCTCAGCAGTAGAGAATGGTTCTCTGATATAGGATTGAGTCCAGCTGGTGTATGTGTAGAGCTAGATGCCCATGACATATATATAGATATCGATATATCGAAACATTCGAGAAATGATGATCCTTCCTTTCTCTCTTTTCTCCTTTCTTGCTAAGGAGGTGGCGGACTGCTGGGTTGGGTTGGTGGGAATCGACGTGCAGGTTTTTTTCCTTGCTCGCTTCGTAAATTTAAATAAATCTTAAATCACATAAAGGAAAAAAAAAAAAAAAAAAAAAAAAAAAAAAAAAAAAAAAAAAAAAAAAAAAAAAAAAAAAAAAAAAAAAAAAAAAAAAAAAAAAAGGAGCCTGGGCCTGAATGAGGACAAGAAGAATGATGTAGTGGAGGTTTTGGGGGAAAGAAGGCATTAAATGCCAGTTTGACATTTGTCAATGTAACGACAGGCCTAGATAACTAGACCTAAAAGGGCCGTTGGTTTATCTTGAAGACAAGAAACAAGGGGGTGGGCAATATAATAGTGAGAATAGCCTGTGTTACTAGCAATGTCTATATGACAGGTTGCTATGTGAGTCAACCACGAGGGTCGGATTCTGTCTGAAAGGAACGTCATTATATACATGCCAGTCTGCCTGGATTGATGAGTTCGTTTGGATCATTCTGGGTGTTTGGATCATGGAGCTTTGTTGGATCATAGGGCTTCGTTGGATCAGGATGGGGGGGTTTTGATCCATTATCACGTGCTCCCTGCATACCCCTCCTTTATGCCAACTCCGGCTATAACAGTCAACGACCTTGAACGTGGTTTTTCTTTCTTTCCTAATTGATTTTTGACATCCAAGTACATACATACAACTTTTTACCGAGCGAAAGCACTGAAGTTGAACCTTGTGCAAGAATAGATAGATCATTGCTGTTTGTTGAAGCAGCTACACACAGTCTAATTGAGATGGGAACTTAGGGTCTGAATCTGTTGGGGGTCTATGTTCGCAGCATGACATGACATGTGGAGAATTCTATAGCCAAAAGCTTTAAATGGACTAGAGATAGTACAGCAAATATTGTATCATCAACCACAGATCGGGAAAACTAGACAAAGAGCGATCAGGTAACAAGAAAGCAAAGAAAAAAAGACAGAGAGAGGTAAACACTGTAATGAAAGTGTCTCCTCAGAATGTAGGGTATCAGAATTGGAATACATGGCCAATCTGGGAAATGCTAATGTATGCCGTGTGAGAGTAAGAGCGTCAGAAGAAGTATGCACATGACTAGAATGAAATAAGAGGAGGACTAGAAACTAGGGGATAGATGAAAGCCACAAAACTGGATTGACGAGGATAAACTAAATCAAAAAGCCCAAGAAAGATACATCACACAGTCATTGGACTTAGAGCAACGCTCGGTTTGTGGTACAGGACAAAATGGGGCCAGCTTGATGGCACATCCTTGGACCTTCGAGTGGTCTGTTGAGAAACACTAGCGACGTGATCTCTTCGACTTTTTTTCCCTCATTAGCCTTTCTGTGGCAAGCCATTGTGCTTAGGCAAAAAGTAACTAACCATTGAGAACTTCTCGTGGTCACCCGCTTGCCTCGTAAACCTATCTGCAGCAGCATATGCGTTTTCGGCTGCTTTTTTGTGGCCCTCATAAAAATCTTTCGTTCTACGACCGATGTGGTCTTGATTGAAGGTTTCTCGAGCGGACGCTTCTCTATTTCATCTGTTAGTTTAGAAGAAGCAGACAGGATACAGCAATCTTCACTCTGAAAAGTGCGTGACAGCGTCGTTGGCTAGCCGGGCCAATTCACGGTGCTTTCTCCTGTCAGAAGGATTCGGGATCCCCGACATTGGAGGGTCGAATTCGGATAGACAATCGTTGTAGGTCTTTGCAGCATTTGCCGCCTTCTGGGCGGACTCTTTATACTCCTTGTACTGACGGCCCATGGGGCTATCGTCTGGAAACATCTCGGAGCGTGTGCTGTCGTAGCCGCTGCTGTTATGGGCGATCATGCTGGATGTCATGGGGTTTGGAGGAAATTGGCCATATGGATTCGGTTCCCACCCTTCTACCCGTCGCGAGGTTTCCCTGCCTCGTGGTGTCCGTGGTGGATAAGTAGATCTTCGGGGTAACTGCTCAGCTGCATATCTCGGGTCTTTCTTTCCCCCTCCAGCGGGAAGGACAGTATGGAGTTCCGACATTTTCGCTGAGAAATGTAATGATCCGAGTTATCGAGTTATCAGGACGAGACGATGGGAGAGACAAGCGATTGTCTGGAAACGGGACAGCAGTTTAGTAGACAGGAAAAAAATAACTGAAAGGAATAGATGCAGTGAAGACTCAGACAGAGGAATTGTTAATATTCACACAAGGGCCCGATATTCACCAAGGCAACATTAACCTATCTTCGAGCGCTGCCGGAAAATGCCTAACCTGTAGCGCTTAGAGAGAGCTAGGGCGATTCACTCATTGGGATTTCATAGTCCCTATAACGAGTTATATAGTGTTCGAGATAGAAATGGAGGGGCCAAGAATAGAGCGATGCTTAAGGCTTTCGAAGGCAATTAGACGCTCTTGTTATTTCGAAGAACCGATGTATCTGCGACAGTGCGAAAATCGGTTCGGAAGGTCTCAAGTACAGTGAATCCAAGTTCATTGACTGGATTTAGTTCTCGCTGCTATGCATTGAGGGCTTAATCCGACAAGAAGTCCTGGCTAGGAAGTTGTATAAAGCTGAAAGAGACTTTGCCTCGAATACCCAAGTCATTATTAGAGCACGAATCGCGAGAATGTATGTCCGAACAAGAACTGGTTTCTGGTGTGTGTGCATGCAGCGGTGCGTATGTAGACATGTACAGCTCCCAGAATACCCTCGACCTTAAACCGGGGTGCGTTGCAACAGAGAGCTACCTGAAAGTTCTTGTGCTCTGATGCTGCTTGCATTCCTGTCCAGAATTAGCATGTGTAGGGCATTCCAGGAGTATCAATCACCACTCAGTCCAAAATCTTAGCAGAAAACTGGTTAAGGGATTGCACAGATTGAAACAGCCTCGGCGCTTGGAGAAGCCATTAGTCTTCTTAAGTGCTGGTAGTGGTGTTTCGGATCCAACTGAAGCTGGTCGATAAGTCATATCTTTGGGTTAATTAGATAATTTACCCTGATCTACATGAGTACAAAGTCCGGTATTCACATGATGTGACTGGACAGTGCCCAGGGCGCCCAGGGTCGTCCCGTGCCGCCAACCACAATAACAGACCATCAACCTTGCGTCGCTGCTACTGATTTCCAGGCCTGATGCCTTTGTATCATCATCACTCATCATCACTGAAATGCGCCATCCTCCTAACTGATCTTCAAAATGGACTTGCAAGTTCAGCCGTTGTCAACAATCTCTCTTGCTTCTTTGCCCATTGAGTGCAGGCAAGCTATCTTGGCCCAGGTGTCCGATATCCCATCACTTCAAGCGGCCATCCTTTCCCACTCCTCCTTCTATCAAGCTTTCTGCAATCGGAAGAGTTTTATTATAGAAAGAGTCTTGTCTAATATTGTCTCTTATGAGTTGCTTCCGGAAGCTCTTTCTGTGCTCGACTCCTCGCGGATAGAGCCGTGGACACGAGAAAAGGTCCATGATATCCTGGCACGCCACAGCAGTCATCAGATCCCTCCCTCTTTTCAATTCACCATCAAGGATGCCCTCTGGATCCAAGACTTTCACCGCACTGTCGAATTCTTCGCGACTGACTTTGCAACAACTGCGCTATCGCGGCACCCTTTAACCGGGTTTGCCGAAATACCCTCTTCTCCTCTGTCTTCTGGTGAATGGCGCCGTATTGCCAGCAGCTTCTACAGATTTGAATTATGCACAAATCTCTTTCGAGAACGAGATCACCCGAGACGAAAAGTCAAAGATTCCAAAGACTTTGACATTGATGAGCAATGGCATATATTCTACAAACGATATTCTGTCTGGGAGATCGAACAGCTAGCTTGTGTTGGAGAGTATCTGTATCGTGAATTATCCAGACGTGGGTGTCCCAGTGCTGTATATTCATAACATGGCGTGGCCTTGTTCGCTGATAGCTGTTTTCCAGCTTTCAATGAAGTGGCCGCACATGATGTGAAATGGGGTGCTCATCAAGTCCCCTACGCAGATACAGAGGCTTGGGAGGGTAGGCATTGCTTTGAGAAGAACCATTTTGTCAGTGTTCCAGTCTGCCTTATTCCTTCAGTGGTAAATTAATATTCCTCCCAGCTGGATTGCGGTCTAGTATTTCTTCACAGAGTCATCACGGCAGAAACTTATGACGATCGTTATCGATTGCTGCAGTCAAGATATGGCTCGGTAACCTGGTCCCTTCCAAACAATTTGCATTTCTTAAATTCAGACGACGAGGACAACCAAGTCTTGCTTGAAGATTACAGCAGTGATGACCTTGCCGCTGCGCTCGGGACCCCTTTCATCGAGGACCTGGACCCCGGACCCGTCGAGGCATGGCGGTGGACACACTCACAATTAACGTGCGCATATTTCATCTCCAGCCTCTATCACGCAAATCTCCGCAAAAGGGGATATGTTATGTGGGACTATTCTCGGCTTGTAAACTGGGGCTTCTTCGGCTCCGTATGGGAAATCCCCTGTGAACTCGATTTCACAGAGCTGGAACGTCGAAAACAAGCCATGGAGAAGTCATGGGCTCAAAGAAAGCGGCTCTACAAAAGAGGGGCAGAGGGATGGTGGAGCGAGGATGATGACACCAGGCTCACCTGGACTAAGATTGAATGGTCGTCGGACGATGAAGAGTATACACTGCACAAACAGGAGGACGACACAGGACGAAGATCTCCGTGACCAAGGAACGTTCAAATTTTACGGATCCTCCATAAAGGTCGTTGCGTCTGTTCGAGTTAGATTTCATATTCTTGCTTCCCGGTCTATGCTTACCTCTGGTTTCGGGGCTTTCTGATTATGTGTAAATACCCCTGTACTTGCGGACTCCCTTTTTTTTCTCCAAATATCAATAACGGCTCTACAAACACGACAAGCAGCTGCCATCATTCAAGTACTCAGAGCGCATCCTGCACAGCAACGTAGATTGTGAGATGGCGCAAAATATGTACGGAAGCTATGGATATACCTCTCTAAGAGACAGACACTGCTTCAGCTTATGTATGAAACTTGGTTCCGATTTCATCGGTAGGTAACGTGCTAGTTGCTCAGGTGCCTAAGTAGATAAGCACTGTACTACCAAGGTAGACTAAGTGGTTAGTACCCCCTGCGCAGAATTAGGTATGTAGAAACCCACCTAGGTCGGTTATAGGTAGGTGCCTAGGTACATGTACATACTTCTCCATACCTCCATAACTTCATTTCAAATGCAGTTGCTTTTTTTTTGCGTAAGAGGGGTTTATAAAATATTGCACATGGAATGCAGACGGGGCAGTTTATTTACGGAACTTGCAGACCTGATTGTTGAGACTTTCCAGCCTTCCAGGCTTATCATTTTTATGTATCAGAGAGAGTACTCTATTCCTCCCTTCTTGGAATCTTGTCAACTGCTGAACTTTACTATATGTACTGTACATGTACTGTGCATATCTGAAGGTGGGGGGGATTAATTTCTTATTTGGACCTAGGAATTGCGTGTGTAGTACAGAGTCGTAGAAGTCGTGCGGGGACATGCAATCAAGATTACGATTATTATTATTATTATTATTATTATTATTATTATTATTATTATTATTATTATCATTATTATTCTTATACGACTGATCGGCAGCTGATGGTGGCGCGTATGTGCCTAGCCATAGAAACCCAAGAGATAACCAGATAGTGCAGTGGAGGCTCTGTTCCAGATCATCGATGATATCACTTATCATATGGATCTGGGAGAGCAGGAGATCTAGATCTATGGTAGGCACCTGCGTTTCTCGGCCAGCCTTGTGGCCGATGCATGAAGAGGTGGTACAGAGTACCCCGCACTCTGCATTAGCTGCACAGACCGCTCAGATAAAGCTTACCAAGACCAATTCCAGTAGTGTTATTATTGTTATTATCATTATCATTATCATTATTCCTCTGCATGACTGGGGTATAAATGGGGGGTAGAATGGCAGCCCCCGGCCAGCAGGTTGCTGTCTATCGTACTCGTACCTACGTCTGGCCGTGCAGTGGGAACTGGAGATGCCTCGGTTCTACAGAGCTTTCCGGATCCGTCCAGAAGATGACGCTCGCAGTTTGTCCGTCTGAACTCGACATCACCATCGTCGAAAGAGGCGGAAGAGGCAGACCGGTCTGCCTTCTCTTCCCGAGCCCTGGGCCCCGCAGGGTGTGGCGGCTATCGTCGCAACTTGGAGGCCACAGGTGTGGCGGCGTCGCTCGAGGGCCTGGTGGGCCGTGTGGGGAGCGGTGACGCCGCGGCCAGTGAGTGCTCAACGTTGTGGCTCGACCCCAGCAACGACATGGCAGGCCTGCGGTTTGAGTGGAGGGCTTTTTTCGAGTGAGTAATATTGGAAACAAGCGGACCTGGAACGGGTGGGAAAGAAAGACGCAAAAATTCGCTTTGTCTTTCCCGGAAGGTGGCCGACAAGGAATGATGCCTGTGGCAGGCAGGCAACCTTGCACGGTCTGCATGCAGACGGTTCGATGATAACCTTGCGGAGACCCAGACACGTCTAGCAGCCATACAGGGTGGTACAAGCAGGAACATGCCGATACAGAGGGCCAGGTCACCGGCTGCAAGGACCTGAGTGAGTCGGGGACATCCACGGGTCCTTCGAGCACGTCAGTAGCAGAACCTGCAATCCTGCACTGCCACGTGAGAGGTTTGATTTTTCTGTCTTTTCTTGACCTTGTTCCGCTGGCCGTGGCTGGGCCACGGTCTGGCCTGCAGCCGCCTGTCGAGGTACCTACGTTGCCCCAGTCGAGAGGACCGACACAGCGGCCGGCGCTGGAGGTGAAAACCTTAGCATCCGCCGAGGCTTTTTTTTTAATCTATCCTACGTGTCAGGAGCATCGCGGTGTGCGTGGTTTTGGGACTCAAGGTTCGCCCTTTCTGCGTTCTTTGGCACGCTGGGAACCTTGTTCTCGTAATCGATCACCGTGAATGGGAAAAGCGTCGCAGGCCCTGGCTGCTCTTGGCAGATCGAATCGAGATGCTGCCAGCTGCTTCGGGCGCACATCCACAGGGCTGCCGGGGCCGGCCAATGGGCGCCGGGCTCTTAATGCGACGGGCGCAGATCGTTGGCTTACTCACCGCATACGGTCACGGTACCGTCTCGGTATGGCTGCGCCCGGTGGCGGAACGTCGGGGAAGGCCGTCAGAGGGCGTCACACGACGGGGGGTGGGCCGTGGCCGCAAGGCGCGCCCCTCTCGTCCTCCGCAGTCCGGCTGCTCTCATATACATCACGGCCATCTCCATCGGCCTGAGTCACGGACAGGTACAGTATATACCGGACATGCTCCTCTCTGACGCAGCAGTCGTCCCGCTGTTGTCTTAGCATTGCATCTCCTACATCGCCCTATCCTCTCTTCCCCCCCTCCCCACTGCCGTCTCTTCATTCCCCTCCTAAAAGTCCCCGTCCGCCAATTGGAGCTGGTACCCAAGCCTCGGTCGGAGCTCTGCTGCTGCTGTGACCACTTATCACCAGGTAAGCAAGGACACGCAACAATGCTGTTATCAGCTTCCCCCGTGGCATAGCCTACATGCCATTGCTCCAACACAGCTCCCTGCCGCTTCTCTCTGCGGACGTCATTGAGCTCTTGAGCGCCGCTCCCAGAAGGCGGTGAGCTGGCTGCTCTCTATCTCTAACATCCCCCGGCACACGCTCCTGCATCCTGCATCCTGCGTGTCGACCTTTTTTTCCCCCCTCCATCACAATTGCATGTAGACAGTACGTGGTCTGTGCGAGTCTCAATCACCAGAAAGCCTCTCTTGAAAAAGGAGCACAAACCACCTTCTCACCCTGGAGCGGTGGAAGCACCAGCGTTATTGATTGACAGTACGGGTGTTGCGGAGATAGATCCAAGGAGCCCCCCTTCCGCTGCTCTGTTGCTCATCAACTCCCCCGGTGCAGAGACAGGCAGGACCTTTATGTGGTGATCGATTGACTCACCAGCCTGGAACAGAGGACTAACAGATCCAGCAGCCTTTGTTTCCAACACCCCTCCCTCTCAGCACCATCAGAATGTCGACACAGGCTGCCCCGGTCATGCCCCCTCGACCGTCACGGTCTCCGCATCCACACGGCCTCGCGGCAGCATCCTCAGACCTCCCTAAGATCCCTCCTCGTCCTGTCAACCGACGCCCAGACCGGTCCGTATCGCCGATACGCGATAGCTACGCACCTTCCCCATTGAATGAGTTGCCGAACGGTTCGGGTATGAGTCGCACGGCCTCCAATGAGGCCTCACATCTCCCGCACCGCCCCCCGAGCGTGACGATACCGTCCCTGGGCGAGGAGGGGATAGAATACGCGGATCTAGACTATCAGAACTCATCGTTGGACACTCACACCCAAACACCCGCGGAGATGAGGAGCGTGAGCAGTGATCTCAAGCTCCATGCGCCCAAGCCTTCCCTGCCCACATCCAGCGCCAAAGCGAAGGTGCAGGCCGTCACTTGCACAGATTCGCACCAGGCTGCTGCGGCGGGATTTGGCAAGGCCGTCTCCCCCAGCCATGAAGAGTCGGAGCGCCGCAGTCGCTCGCTGCACTCCAAGACCCCCTCGCGCGCGGGGTCAACAGCTTCCTCCGACCGTCGCCGGTCCGGTCACTTCGGTGACGAACAAGGTATCCCAGAGATCGGGCAGAGGGTCCCCATGTATCCAAACGCCGGTGACGTGCAGGCACCGTCACCCAGCCCCTTCCTCTCCGCCAACGGATCTGAGCGTCCAGGACGCCATCAGCGCACTCGCAGTGGCCGCGAGGCTTCCCTCCCCCCGGGCAGTTATGGCCTTCACGGACATGGCGTGCATTCAAACGACAGGTTTGAAAAGGAATGGTATGAGAAACATCCCGATGAACTTGCGCGCGAAGAGGGCCAGTATGGGTCAGGAATCGGTAACCTTCGACCGGACTGGGCATTGAGTAGCGAGGATCTTAACAAGCTCGTCCGAAACTATGCTGCCAAGGCCTCTGTTCTTGGTGAGTAACCTCTTATCGCCTTTATGGGGGAAAAGAAAAAGAAAAATGTATCTTGCTGGAGCTAACCGTCAATCAATCAAAGGCACTTCGCCAGGTGTCACGGGCACCCCGGAGGAGGAGCTGGCATATGTCGCTTCCGATGAGTACATCTCACGTTTGAACTCTCCAGCACCAGGTGCACACCGTGATACACAACCTGCTGTCGAGTCGCCTCTGCGCAAGACGACTTCCCAGGACTCCCAGGGTGAGGCCCAGGATGATGCTGGGAAGCGTAAGAGCGTCCATTCAACCAACGGTGAGGGCACGGGCGTGATCCATGTTGACGATCCGTACCATCCTCTGCACCACCCCGATGGCTACTGTCAGACTCCGGCTCCGGAGGATCGATCACGCACGCCTGGAGAAGGCGATCCGGAGTACGACGAACCCATTCTCGCGGCGGATGAAGTCCGCCCGGACTCTGCATTCCTGCATCCCGCCATCTCTCCCACGTTCGAGAGAAGAGCGAGTCCTGCCCCTGATCCGGCCAACCGAAGCCGGACGCCTAGCGCTGCGCACAGCCGCGCCAGCAGCAGGCCCACCAGTCTACACGGCGCTGTTCCCAATTTGGCAAAATACAACTCGCGCGGTGAGGAAGTCGACGACACCCACACACCGCTTGAGGACGTCGAAGAGTACGAGCCTCTCTTCCCTGATGACGACGCGGCAGACAACAAGCCGATTTCTGCCGCAGACCGCTTCAAGCAACGCCCTGAGTTTGCGAAGCACAGGTTCCCAAGCGAAGACCTCTGGGAGGACACACCCAACAGCCTACAACTGCAGGCTACTGTGACGACTCCGGATCTGCCGAAGCAAGACTCGGCCCGTTTATTTGAAACCCCAGAGCAGGAAGAGGCTCGCAGGAAGCAGACGGATCAGATCGACTCCCACAAGGTGGCCTCTCACACCCTGGAGGGCTCTCACCACGGAGGGGCGCCTTCGCGCCCAGATACTGTCAAGCAGCGTTTTCCCAGTCAAGATATCTGGGAAGATGCCCCTGATAGCCAGCAGCTCGTGACGACGATAGAGCCCTCCGAAGAAGCGGAGGCAAAGAGCCCACCACCACCACCGGAGATTCCCTCGAAGCCGGTTATTCCACCTCGACCTCAGAAGAAGACGCCTCCAGCGGTAGATCCTTCAACCAAGCCGGCTCTGTCAGCCAAAGATCCCAGTCCCGAAAAGACCTCGTCACCAACTGAGGAAAAGAAAGCGCCCGCCATCCCTGACCGACCAAAGCCACAGATTCCCGCTCGGCCCTCGAAACCCTTGTCTCGCGGATTGTCAGATAATTCATCATCCAAGGCACCGTCCGCCGGCGCCACGGGGAGCTCGGAAACGTCGAAAGAAGCAACCGAGCCGCCTGCCCCCAAGCCCAAGCCAACAGTGCCAGCTCGACCCGTGGGCAAGATCGCTGCTTTGAGAGCTGGCTTTCTGTCCGACTTGAACGCCCGTCTGCAGCAGGGGCCGCCGAAACCGCAGGAGAAGGAGGAAAAGGAAGCTCCAGCGGAGAAAGTACCGCTGAGTGATGCCCGGAAAGGAAGAGCTCGTGGTCCAGCACGGAGAAAGCCTGGAACTTCGGCCGTCACTTCCACCACAGAGACCAAGCTGCCAACAATACCGGAGATCCGCATCACGGAGGTATGGAGTGTGTGGCAGGTGGGTGAAGACGGAAGATTGGTCGTCGGGGAAGAGAAGAAGATCGACAAGGCGGAGCCCACGCCCACGGCCCCCGATGCGTCAGAGTCTGCTGAGGGCACAATAGCGCCGATTGCGCAAAACGTGGCAGGTGAATCAGCGGATCAGAAATCCGTCTCTGAGCCGCAGCAGGACGCCCCTGCCGCTGAAGATGCTATGGAGAGCAAGCCCTCGCCCGCTCCAGAGTCTGTTGCTCGTGATGCTACCTCATCCCCATCCGCCATCGCGGAAGCCACCCCTTCGACTTCCAGTACGGAAGATCAGGTCCAAACCGAAGCGGAGCCGGCAGTCGAGCCATCGACGGAGCGGGATGAGTCTGGGGCAGCGTCTCCTGTGGCCGCAGAAACAGCCGCGGAGACCAAGTCCTCTACGCCCTCTTCTACGGAGGAAGCGGCAGAGAAGGATCTTGAGACTGTGGCAGGATCTGCTGACGACAAGAGAGCCTCGGACGGCACTGTCGATGCTGATGCGTGAAGACTGTCGTTTCACAGGCATGTGAGGAGAAGACGGGGCTGTCCTGCTTTTCACGGTGTCTTCATGATACCTCTGTGCACACTCAGCTTGTCGATCGATTTGATATTTAATCTTGTCCCATTGTGTTAGTTGTTGTATTCTTCGCTGGGGTTACCAGTCATTGGGTTAGAGGAGATGCCGCCCGGAGTTAATCGTATCGTATATTTAATCGGATTTCTTGGTGAATTGGTTTTGACTTTGCATTTTCGATCATTGTAGCGAGCGGGAGACAATTGTGCAGTTTTTAGTTTTGAATAGCAGTTTAGAGAGTCAGATTCAATTCAGTCCCTTGAGTTACTACCGCCGAAGTAATTCGACTTGTTGATGTCTTAGGTCTGCGTGTGGATTCAGAAGATTCATTCAAGCTCAACTTAGTAATTTTCATCCTCTCCCTTCCAGCAATCCACCCCCTCTTCCTTCGCTCGAGATGTTGAAGCTAATTCACGGCGAGCTTCCTTCTCTTAATGACTACCCAGACAACGGACCAAGTCCTCTTAGGATCCCAAACACTTTTTATCTGATCGAGACCACCAACACCAAAGACAGAGCAGAACGTCAAAATAAATAAATACCAGTTACTCGTTATCATCATCATTCTTATTCCCGGACCACAACCACCGTGAAAAGTAACCCCTTGACAACAACGACGACCTCCTCGACTCCGCTGCGGATAACTCTCGCGTTTCTCCTTCCGCATCATCACCACGCGATTCGATCCCGGCCTCGCCCTCTGTCCTCCACTCCATCCCCTTCCCCATCCCCTTCCTCTTGTCTTTCTTGTTCTTCTTGTTCATGCCCAACGCGGCGTCGATGTCGTCGAGCCGGTGCCGGACCCGGTTCGATCCGTAGACGCCGTAGACGCCGAGGAGGTTGCTCGAGAGCACGGAGACGTGCAGGCAGAGGAGGAGCCAGCGGAGGAGGCGGAGTTCTTTGGGGACGGGGCTGGGGGCCATTTTTTTCTTTTGTTCCTGTCGTTTCTTTCGTTTCTTTTGTTTTGTTTTCTTTTTGTTTTATTTCTGGATGTATGGTTATGTTAATAAGTCCTTTTTGTTCGGTTTTGCAAGGAAAAGTAGGTAGGGGATTTGCAGGGGCAGGGACAGGTAGGCTCTTGTGGAGTACTTCTACTTACTTGCTCTCTTGGGGAGATAGGGAAAGAAAAAAAATGGACCGATCTTGTTTATTTCTTCAGGTTGTATTGGGTGATTTTTTGAGGAATAATCAGATTTTGGATTTTTCTTTCTTTCTGGAAGACAGATTTTTTTTACCCTTCTTTTTTTTTCTTGTCGAACTGTGTTCTGTGTATCAGAGTGATGTAAAAATAAAGGGAATATCAGAGGGAAGTTGTTCATTTGTCAACTTGAAGTAATTAATGAGTTACAGCACTATTTGGTAGCTTTTTTGCAATTATACAGGTACCCAGTAATTGCTTGCCTCTCCAGGCCAAGTCAACTTCTATTGGGAAACCTAATCGGGCCGGACTTTGATCGTTCTTACTAGTAATTCGAGTTGATCAGCTAGAAAGTTAGGTATGCACTGATATAACCTTGGTACAGTTACAGTAGCCGGTTGTTGTACCCTGGGCAGGATGGACTAGGTACAGTACAAAAGTGGTGGCCATCTGGGTTGAGTTCATCAGAGAGAGAGGGGTAGATCGATTTCATTGGGATATGAGCATCATCATCATCATCATCATGCTAGACATAGGCTGTTAGCGAATAGGGCTCCGGGATCTAGATGATGTAGCGGTGGTTAGTCTGTCACGTTAATTTTCTAAACGTACCTCGATAAGAGAATAATAAGAGAAAAAAAAATCCCCCCAGCCCTCTCCCCTTTTTGTTTAGGAAGAGTACCGCTCCAGTACAAACATGCATTGTTTGAAGTAAGTTGTCCCTTTATTAAGATAAATAAGATGGAAGTGCTGTTCTTTTAGGGTTTGCTTTTCCCTTTTTCTTTTGTACACATCACCAACACTCTCCAGATTCTGTCCTGATAGCTTACTGATTTCTAATCCTCTATAAATAAATTCAACCCGTCTTTCCATGTCTTCTTCTCGCGGGTTTTGGAGCCCTCTCTCCCTCCCTACCGTCAGGCAGATCACAGCCGACGTGAGATGGCAATTAAAGCTGGCGATGCAATAGCTTCTGCACATCCTCCCATGACAGACCTACGATGACGATCTGTCACAAACGCAGAATCGAACACAGTAAATTAGGTAGCAATACGCCCACCTACTACCTACTCCGGTCCGGAAGAAGCAGCTTCCCTTTTCGCTCCGACCTCCAAGAACATCCAAGTTGTACCTTCCACTTTCGAACGAACCCAGTTTCGTGAATGAACTCGGTTTTCTGGCCTTTCTTTTTTTTTTTCTCCTTCTCTCCTCCCCACCACCAAGCTTCATGAATGGACATTGTTGAATGAAGGAGCGAATGCTGTTCTCTTAGGTTTGCTTTTTTTTTCTCTTTCTCTTCCCCTCCCCACATATATCTATAATATATTCTTATATTCTTAAAAATGGCGTTCACATCTTTTTCTTTTCTCTCGCGCACGGAGATTCCTACCAAGCCTCAGGCAGCTCGGCCATTGGAATCGTGGCAAGTCCAATCATCATGGGGAGGTATGAGTGGGCGAAAGGACTCGATCAGGCGAGGCAAGAGGAGGAGAAGACGAGGAAGGCACATGCTCGCCTGACAAGGCCAATAGAAGGAACCCAGCAAGGTCCTGATGTTCATTCGAGTTGTGTGGTCAGGCATGCGGCTGCCCTACCGCCCGTTCAAGACACGGGCGGTCCCGAGCAGGAGGCACTGCGGCCTGACTCCGGTTAAGATAAGAAAGTCGATTTCTCGGCTCGACTTGTTTCGCGCGAGCAAAGGGGGGTCGCGTAGGCGGGAAACTGAAAGAAGGAAGGGCGGGGAACTATTGTTTGCGAGATAAATATACGTTGATTGTTTGGGCTTGCTCTGAGATCCTTGTCGGACTGCTAACAGGAGGATCTAATTAACAGGGGTCATCTATATTCCCTGTGAATAATTATCGACGCCTTACACACTCATCCATGTAAGGTCCGTGTCCTCCCATCTTGATTCATATAACGATGCCACAAGGGACGCTGTCGGTATCATGAAACAGAAGTCTATGCAGAAAATGGCTGTGAAAACGGCTATCTGTGGACTCTGGCGGATACCGTGATCGTTCTGATCTGTGAGTATATGCCGGCTGTTCGACTGATGCTGGTATGTGCTGACACAGTTATAGACTTCATTTTTTCCAACTCCCTTTCTATGATCTCTTGGTGTTTCGTTGGTGTTTTGTGATGTTTCGTGGCTGGACACCACCATGGTTAGTTTCAATGCCTTGAATACTGTTACTCGCAAGCAGCTTGGTATTCAGATAATCGAAGTTTATGGAAGTCCGCTGAAACAGTCAGCATCGATAGACGGCACGTGAAAATGATATGCGGATTCTCAATGAATGCTGTGATCAAGAAACGCTAAACTCATCCGACGATGAATTTCCCTTAAGACGACGTCTGTAGACCACGACTGGATGTCGTAAAATGGAAATTTGAAAAGGAACAACCTGAACAGTGACTGATCATTGGGCACCTTTCTGTTCAACCTACTTTCTATGAGTAATCAAGACACATTGAGGTTTATCATCGGAGCATTCTCGATAAGTAGCTGTCAGGGACTATTGGGTCATCTGGCTCTCCATCGCAATTAGAAAGGACCTGGATAGTAAAAGACCTTATCCATGTGGATCTTGAAGCTCAAGGTGTGCTGCTTGTCAGTATGTACAGTACCTAATGTCCAGTTCATGCATATCAACTTGTGGAACACAGACAGTCCGTGTTTTGTTTTCCTTCCCGAGCACATTATTAATATTACATTTGTTGGTGTCAATGCGATAATATCCAAGAGCTCGAAAAGTAGACAAAACAAACATACGCGCTTCCCTCATGGAATGCAATTATGGTGTCATACTGTAAAGCTTTCCAATATGATCGTAGGAGGGGGGAAAAAGGATAGGCATAAAATTCAAAGGAGCAGAGGAGGTGTAACTGATGGTGCAGCGGGGGCCCCAAAAAAAATCAACCAGAAAAAAACCCACCGGGCCCCGTCTCGAACTGAGACCGCTTGATGATCGCAATAAAACGCCTGACACCCCTACCTCCAAATCGACCCGGTAATGGGTGGAAAAAAAAACTGGTAGCTTCTCTTTGATTGAGCGTGTCATCCTTAGTGCAGGGGCCATGCTAATCTTCTCTGTATCGTTTCAAATTGACCAAATGCCCGAAGGCACTTGCAGTGTAATATAAGGGAATTGAATAGCGTCGCCCTTGACTCTGATTGGTTAGAAGATACACAAGACGCTTAGTCAGCAAGAAAGATCCGGGCGGTGGCAAAAAGAGAACTTTCGAAGTTCGAGTTGTTCTGCTCGGATCCTCTTTTCTCCGGTAGGGGGAATCGAACCCCCGGCTGCTGTGTGAGAGACAGCGATGTTAGCCACTACACCATACCGGATTTGTTGTTGTCTGTTTTCACCACACTCCAGCCTAAAACGGTTCCCTCAGATTTCACCTGTGACCGAAGGTAGCCCTCTTAACTGCAGCTTGCTATGTTAGTTTGGTACTACCTCGTGTATATACCTCCCTCCCAGTACAGTTTAATTAAGTCTAAGCATGAAGTTTCCCAAAGCCGTGTACAATTCCAGCAGGACACTAGGTAGGTGGCCCGCCAGCCAATCTAATATAGATAGAATAAGATCAAAATAATCAAATGTTTTAACAAATAATTGGGCATGTTGCATACATACATATATCCACAAAAAATTTCATTCCTAATCAACTCAATTCCAGGAAACCTTTCTTGAAGTTGACCATCTACATACGACTTCGCCATCACCCGCACCCTCCTCTTCTCAACCTCTCTCCTCAACATCAACATCGACATCACTATCAATATAACACCGCCTCCGCCTCCGCAAACACATCTCCCCCGGGTCCGTCCTCCAAAACTCCCTGGACCCTCAACCTTTTCTTCCTCTGCCCTAGCGTGCTTTTTGCTTGTCCTATCCGCATCCGCATTGACACTAGCACGAACCCGAACCCGGGCGTGGTAGTCAGCGGCAGGGGCTCCGGGAACCGGATAGATCATGACCGTCATCGTCATCGTCATCGAGACGGTGTACGGTGTACGGTGTATGAAGATTGGTGTACGGTAGATGGGTGTCCGGACAGTCTGGATCTTCATCTTCATCACCAGCATCATCATCATTATTATTATTTGACCGGTTCTGGGGTTGGTTCCGGTCTTGGCTCTGGATCCCATCCTGCGTTTGAGAAGAGAAGGTAGTATCAGGTATCAGTAGTTGTACATAGAAGCCTGCAGCAGCTGTGTTTCTGCTTCTGCTTCCGCAACGAACGACGACGACAACGACGACGACGCCACAGCAACCATGACCCCCGCAGCCAAAAAGTCCCCAAGACCTCATCTCGTCTCGTCAAACATGACATGAGACGACAGCCTTCCTGGGAATAGGAAGGACGCCGCCGTGCAGGACAGTCCATCCCGCGTCCCGCATCCCTCTGCCTGCCGAGAGAGAAAAGAAGAGAAGAGAACAGGACGAGAAACTCGTCTTCTCCTGCGTCTCCTCCTGCGCCTGGGGAGAGCTCGAGCTCTGTCTGTGCTGCTTCTGCTCTCGCCATCGTCATTATTGTTATTTTTTATTGTCATCGTTAATTATGAGTATAGCGTCGTTCAGGGCGGTGGTAGTAGTACTACTACTAGTGGTATCACCACCATCGCCTCCGCCGGCACTGTCATTGCTGCTCTTGTCGGTGCCATTCTCATTCTTCTTCCCCGCCGCTGCTTTTCCTACGGTAGAAACACCGCCCACGCGCGGAACGTGTTGTCCGTGGTACAGTACTTTGAGCGTCTCCCCGGTCAATAATAATCAATCAATCAGGGCGCAGCTGCCAGCTGGTCGTCGAGGGCAGTTTTAAAACTTTATCCGCGAATCAATAATTGGCCCTGATGGGCTGGAGGGATCTGCGCACCAGCGCGGCGCCGAGGGAGCGGTGAAGGGTGCTCGGGTCTCGGGGGATCTACAGTACAGGACGCGCGCGGACAAGGCGGATGATATTATTCTGCGCTATGATATCACAGGGGACTCCCCACATAACTAAGGTTTATTTACCGGGGCTGTCTTCCTCTTGCATCGACTAGGCCAAAGGGGAATGGCTCTACGATCAATGAATGGGGCTTTCTCGTTGCTTAGGAACAGGCGTCAGTTTGCCGCAGGCGCAGCCGAGGTACCAGTGCAACACCGCAGTAAAGATGCAGGAAAAAAAAGGCTGCTAGGTTTTCCAGAGACAGTCAAATTGCCTCGATGCATTATTATTAAAGTGCTCTCATGAAGCTCCAACAACGAGTGTCGACATGCAAAAACACATAACAGAGAAGCGCAAAAATTAGGGGGCGGACCACATACACGAGGGTCCGAATGCAAGATGGGATTGCAGATCAAGCCAACACCAGGCCATTCCCAAACAAAAAGCCATAACGCCCACCGCTAATTATATGTACAGGAACATTAGAAAGTGCGGTATTATGCTTGCTTGCCCCATCCTTTTATACCCGCCACGATATGAAAAAAAAAGAAACGAAAGAAAATAAAAAAAACAGTGAAGAAAAGGAAAGGAAAATAGCCGTATGGCAGCACTCCCAAAAAGATATCAAAAATCTATGCCTGAAATGACCGTGATCGTGAGAAAAAAAAATTGAAAAGAGCATGAAAGGGCTCCTCCCCAAAGGTCCCCTATATGATATATTCGCACTTCCGAGTTTTTCTTGTCTTTGCACGCTGGATCCAACCTCCCCGGGAATCAGGTCATGCACGGGAAATACAACAAAAAAAATATCAGGTGAAGTCCGGTCCTCACTTCCTGAAGCTCTCAACGCCCAGCATCGGGGTTTCCACCAAGCGATTGCAGGGAACGCCTTCGTCGCGTCTCCGTTCAAAGAAGCTGTCACACTCGGATACCACGTGCGCCCACTCCGCAAGAGCTCGACCGGCGTACTTGCTGGCAACTAACCGCTCATTCCGCGGCGGGATCGGCATTTCAGATCCGGACGTTTTTGCAGAGGCTTTTGCATCAAGGGTCGGACTTTTCTGTTCACCATCGGTGGCCTGACTGTCGTTTTTATCGTCGCCTTTCGACTGTTCCTCCAGGTCCGTGTCGGAACCAGATGCCGAACTTCTTGAGGCTGAGCCCGACTCGGAACCCGACGAGGCCATCGCGAAAGATCGACGAGATTGAAGGTACAGTTGTGTGGCAACAGGAAGACAAGGCGTGAACAGACGTTTGTTCTTGCTGGGCCATTGCGGGCGGTCCAGCCATTCAAGCGAGAATTTGAAGCAAAATGGTTGATGCGGCGACGGTGACCGCGACCGCGACCGTCCCCGGTCATGGTCATCCGGGCCTAAACTGGTCCTGTGATTCCCGTTCGTCGCATCCGGGTCGGGAGAAGTGCTGCCGGGAGGCGTTACTTCCCCTGGCTTGGGGTTCGCAGATCCGCTAAATATTGTCTTAAAGATGTTCCATCTGCTTTTCTGAGGTGGCTGCGAATCTGGAGGGAATCCGTTCGCATCGATCTTCAGGGAACCATGATTCCGGTACGCCGTGGCTTGTCCGGACAAAGAAGTGGCGGGGACAACACGATCGAACGACACGAAAAGATTCTTCGGAGAGGGTTGATTGTCACTTCTTATGATGATTATTCTGCGTCCCGGAGCTGGACTGCAAGGGGCAGACGACAGTAGAGGTCGGAGCTCCTTCTCCGCCCTCCATTGAAATGTGGTATAATATGCCCAGACCTGTCCCAGCCTATCGGAAAGGGTTTCGTATATGGCCCTAAACAAAAAAAAAGGACATTAGAGAATGCAGCCACAACAATCTAACGACCCGACAAAAAAAAATCACTTACGTGTCGACGGGCGACGGATCGCCGTTGTATCGAGCCAGCCTCCAACACAAGAGCCGATGAAAGTAGGCGCGGACCATAGGGCTCCAATGACTAAAGTAGTGGTAGAAAAAGTCTTCCCGTAATAGAAGCCCCAGACAGAGATCCTCCTTCCTTTCCTCGACGCTGGTCAAGGTGTTCCACACGCAGAAGAAAAAGGAGAACACGCGAACTTCCGTGAGAGAATTATGGCTCTGAGTCATCCTGCTGCAGACCTCGAGCCAGAATTTCCAGTCAAAGAGCTCTGTCTGAGTGGCTTGGGAGTAGCGAGTGATGATGGTGAGAGCTTCCTCGATGAAGTCGCACAGGACGAAGCACGCGTTGTGATCGAAGAGAGATGTTTTCCGGGCCGCGGCCTTCATGATGCCGCAGAACGATTCTGCGTACAGCTGTCGAGCAAAGCTTGGTTCAACGGAGGATTCTGACAACAGATCTCTCAGCAGAATGATCAACCGATTTTCGGCCATGGGGCGATGGAAGTTGCCGGGTCCGAGGGAGAGTGCCGAAACCGAGGCATCGGCGCTCTCGATGAAGTCGTCGAAGGTGATCGAACTCACTGCGTGTGGGTTGTCCGGTGGGCGTGGTACCGACTGGCGGTAGAGAGTATCTTCCAGGACCACCAGGAGCTGGCCATGGACCGACAATAAGCCTGGAGCCAGAATCCTCTTGGCCTTTTCCGTATTCTCCGGGAGAAATTCAGAGAAGAGCACATGAAAGTATTTGACGAACACAAAAAACAGATCCGTATCGCGGCCACACCACCGCGGGAGCCAAGGACCATGCCACGCTATCTGCGATAGATTGACGGGGACGTTCGGCTTCTGGCGTAGGTAGCGAACCAGGGCGGCGTGCGAGCTGAAAGCCAGCGACCTCACCGGCAGCGGAAAGTGGAGGGCAAGCTCCTGAGCGATCAACCGGGTGTCCGTGCCTCTGTAAACCGCAGACTCGGCGAGGACGCGTCGAAGGATGTCCGCCGGAGTGTTCCACAGCCGGACCAGGATATCCGCAACACCCGGACAGAAGAAGAACGCATATGCGCACGCTTTCCCACAGAACGCTACCAGACTGGCAGGCGCGTGCCTCATCGACATCCGCTCGACGACGAAAGCCATCTGGGACATCAGGTTCTGCACGAAGGTATTTCGAATGTTGTGATAGATCGATTCGATCACGAAATCCGAGCCGCCCGAATCCCGCGAACTGTCCGACTTGGACGTGGACGCAGAACTCGGTTTCGACGGATAGTAAGCGTATGACTGGGACGAAGGAAAGGGTATCCTCCACTCCGGCCGCGTCATGATGCCCACAACCGCTTCGAGATAGACGGGCCGATCGGTCCCGGATATCGACTGATGGTTCTTGCCATTGAGCATCTCGAGCAGGCCCGTCCACCATTTGTTCAGAATGTTTACCCTTCGATCCAGGTCCTCGGGTCTTAACGTCCTGTAGGACGGATGGGACTTGTAACGTGTCAGGAACGGGAGGAGCGCGGATCGGATGACGTTGATCTTGAGGGTGCTCGACTTGGATTGAAATCTAGGGAAGGTCAGCGACGGGAGCTCTCAGCGCCTCAAATGCCCGCAACACTTACTTGTGATAGTCCGCCTCGAGCCCTCTGAACACCCCCCACAGCTCATCTTTCTTTCGAAGATGATGCTCCACATGACGGGGCAAGGCAACTGCCTTGGGAGCCGGAGGCTGAACCGGGGCCACCGACGGCGATAGCTTTTCGAGGGAGCCCTTGCTCCGTAGGGAGGGTAACGAAGGGCTCGATGGGATGCTGGGAGGCCTGCTCTTCGCAACAAACGCACTGAGGCGTCTCGATTTCCTGCTGAGCACACTCCTCCTGCGGACCGGAGGCTCCGCCGGTGGCGGTTCGCTCACCGGCGCTGGTTGGGGCGAGGGGTCGGACGACGGAGCATTCGTCCTTGTCGGCGACTGCTCCCTGGAGCGATCGCTTTTCCGCCGGGAACCTTTGGCGGACGGGGACGGCGATCTTGACGACGACGTTGATCTGAATGGCTTCCGAGCCAGAGTGGCTATCTTGCCCGACATCGAACGGGTCTTCGTGGGACGTGCCGTTGGTTCCGGAAGCTTGGCATCCTGCGGTGTGTTGGAAGCATCCTCGGGCTTCGTCCCGGCAGCATCGTTGGATTCCTCCTCCGTGGACGCCGTGCAGCGGGATACGGTGATCTGAGGCTGGCCATCCGCGTGCGAGGACGGCCGTCGTTCACGGTCTTTGGCCGCATCCACGCCGTCGTCGGTGGACGGCTCGCACCTGGTAGCCAGGTTGACGTCCGAAAAGGTCCGCTTGACCCCGGGGGAGCCGGGCTCGGTCTCCAGGTCGGGCAGGTGGTTGTAGCTTGCGGCGCGGTGAAGGACGGGGGAGGGGACATTGTCACAGTCGGCCGTGCCGGTCGAAGAAGGCATGATCATGGACGCAGGACGAGGGAGAGGGTCGGACGGGGGGAGAGGGACATGGACGTCTCCCGCGGTGTGAGCCATTGGCGATGGAGAGGCCAGCTCTCCGCGAACGAGCGGACCAGGTAGGATCGGAACAGGTGTCAATACATCTAGCAGAGGGGGCTTGTCTGCACCGAACGCGAGCCAGTGAAGTGAACAGCACGTCGGAGAAGCGTGGGAGGGAGATGCAAGGGGAGTGAGGTTTCAGAGCGAGCGTGCCAGCGAGAGATGAGATGGAATGGCGTGTGGCCGGGGGGGGGGGGGGGGGGTGGAGTTGCTGTCAGTGTGCGGGAAGGGCGGGATGCGATGGGAAGTATAATGCTTAAGCACGATGACGACGGCGGAGCAACGGGGAGGAGCGAAGGTCGCGAGCTCGAGGGCACCGCTGATGGATCAGGGTCAACAACAATGAGAATAACGAAGGGCGGCCCGTTGCCTTTGAAACATGAAGCTGGGGAGAACAGGGGACAGGGGAAGGGGGGAAACGAGAGGAATCGCAGCGAGCGTGGAAGTTCCCAAGGAGGAGCAGAGTATCTCAAAGGACGACCGTCATCATCGACAGTCCGGCGGGATGGATCACCATCGCAGCAGCGCACCGGGTCCGCGGCAGCCGGCCAGCAGGCAGAGGAGACTTGAGGAGACGCTCTTGGGCCACTCACGACCGGCAGAGGGAGCAGAGAGCTCTCTCGACGGCGGAGACGATCGAGGTGGGACTTGTTCATGAAGGGCAACGCGGCGAACATGGCGCCAAACCGCCGCGACCGCAGGCTCCGCCACGGTGGGCCTCAAATCGGCCTGCTCGGCGATCGGATGGTCTGTGGATTTGCGCTGGCCTGTCTCGGGCGGTTGGCGTGCGATCCCTGGGCATGCCGTCATCATGATGATCGCGGACGGTCGGGAGCACTAGTAGAATCTCTGACCGATAGACCGTGTTGTTAATTAAAGTGAACCCTGAGCTTCTTCACCATGCTCGCCATGACGGCATCTGTGCACGCCGTCGCCGCCAAGCGCGACGCGTCCACTGTGCTTTTATTTTGGGAGGCCCTCCTGTTCTCTGCTCCCGAGAATGGATGACGATGATAATCAAAGGGCATCCTGCACAAAGAACCGCAGGCCTCTGGACGGAGCCCTCTTCCTGACAGCTTCGAGACGCTTCGCGAACAATGAACCCATGGGACACGGGAGATGACAGGAGCCTCCGGATTCCGGAAGCAGCTCTGCGCGCCAAGTCCGTGGGGCAGGCCTGCCGTCAGCACCTTGGGAACATCTCCATCGTGGTGTCCTTTAATATAATGATAATAATCTGAGAATTGCAACCAACGCCAGCATGCTTGATCAACCCATCTGACGATATCGTCGAGCTGGGGGGAGCCTGGCTTCGTGCCCCGTGCATGATGTATGCGGCTGAGGACTTCCCCGCTTCCCATGTGCCTCCCAGCCTCCTCCTCGTCACCGCCACAGTTGACGTGGGATGATAAAGCGTTCCACGCAATCGAAGATTCTCTGCGCTGACCCGCCAGCACACTTCTCGGAACCATGCAGCTTAGAGGCATGCAAGTCGGCAGTGCGGAAGCAGCAAGGGATTCCATCTCGAGTTGTCTAGCGCAACAGCCGGGGCGACGGCATACTGATCCTTGCAGCCGTCCGCGGGGAAAAGAGGAGGGGTCCCAGAAGGCCGCGAAGCCACCATATTATGCCTTGTCCCAAAGTGTGCAGCCACTGGACTCGATTCATATGGCGCTGGCCATTGGAGTTCTGACGGACGACTATAGCATGGCGGATCGTGCCAGATACCTTGCTCACCGGAGTACTGCTTATAAGCGCTGCTGTTTCGAAACCCCAAGGGTTCTTCCCGAGAGGCTTGTGAGAACGCTGACCAGATCCTTGTGTACAAGGGGAAAGGCATTCCCGCAAACTGACAGGCACATTATATTTTGGTCTTCAAACAGGCCAGACAGATCTCAAACGCATCTAGATTATCGATGAAGAGCCACACAGCAATGGTCAACTCTAGCAGGCTACGGAGGCGGTAGTTATGGACAAGGGTGTATAGACAAAGGCATTGGGTGTTCCCTTCCGAACCTGAGTCTATTGTTGCCCAGTGGCATTTGTTGACACCTCAACCCCGGCACTCTTGGACGTAACTGCACCAGTATCGAAGAGGCTCGGAGATAGGTGTGCTCCGTAAACATGAGCCCCTGGGCTCTGAGATATGTAGTCTTCATAGCAAGCAAGGTCTTAACATGCAAAGTATCATATTTCATGGAAGCTGCAAGACGTTCGCAGTAGTCTTATTTTACAAACTTCCTCGGAACTCTATATGAGGTCCATGCACGGTCATATGACGGACTCGTCCGGTTTTCCAAACATCCCCCAGATCTAGTGCGCCGCGGGGGCCTCCTCCTCCTCCTCCTCGAACCAGTTCTCCTCCACCGCAGCAGCCTCTCCGGTCGCGACCCGGCCCTCGACTTCAACCTCCTGGGCCTCGTAGGCCTTCAGCTGCTCGGCGAGGTTGGCCTCCTCGGGGGATGGGGGAGGCTTGGGCACGGTGAACTTCTGAACATAGGCCTCGGCCTCGCCAGGCTTGGTCGGAGTGGGCTTGAAGCCACGCACCTCACGAATGTACAGCTCCTGCACGAGGTCCGCTGCAGACGATCAACTCAGTCGGCGAACAGGTCATCAAATTAAAATGATGGGAAGGTCACGTACCCTGACGAGCGGCGGATGTAAGGAAGGTCCGGCGGGAGACAGAGACCTGCTGCCGGGTGGCGCGGCAGAGGAGAGATCGCTGTTCCGGGTCAGCAGCGGCATCAATGGCATAGGAAATCGGCCGGGGAGGTCCTCACCGATGCTCTGAGCGACTGGGACATCATCGCGGCGGTGGTGTCTCTGGGGGAAGACGGGGCTGCAGAGGATATGCTTCTTCGTGGAGGTCGGATGGAGGTTCGCAGCGACTTTTGGCGAGGCGGCTCGGGCACGAGGGCTTGGCGCCGCTCGGCCGCTGAGTCAGCCGCATGCGGCTCTGCCGCCGCCCTCAGGTCCGGGGGCGAGCGCATTTGCCTCCCGTTTCTTCTTCAACCTCCCTCAGCCTCCCCAGAACCCCCAGCCTGCGACGTTCTCTCCGCCTCACGGCCTCTTGTCCCGGACCTCGTCACCAGACGTTGCTCTGCTCGGTTCGATCGCTCGATCTCGTTTGCAGCAGCTCCCGGACATGGTTCTGTGACCTTTTTCGCGAGACCTCTGCTTTTAACATCTCCGTCTGACGGAGATCTTCCCTGGTCCTTCGCGGTTCTGGACAAGAGTGGCTAGGTGCCTAGACGCAGAATCTCGAGGCTTCGTGGTTTCGACAGCGGGCTCTGTGGAGGTTCTTCACTCAACTCGGTTGTCTGAGTTTTTTTTTTTCTCGTCTTGGAAAGGTAAAGCACCGATAGACTTGCTGCCTCGTTGGGTTTATGGAGTCCTTCACGACCGTAGACGGTCGTGAGGCAAGGTCACGGTCATCTCTACCTTTCCAAGGCCTCTTCCACATTGCTACCCGTTTTGCTTAAACTGAACATCAACCTTTGATAACCAGGCTAACACTATTGCTAATGACAGTGGCAGAGCAGCGGCCTTCAGGCATCGTTAGGCCCGAAGTGTGCCACTGCGATTCTCCCATTTTCATCACTGATTGAACCCTCTGGGACGTGGTCCCCTTCTCGAGTACAGCCGCCAAGCTGTATTCGCCACTCTTCGTTCGTATCTGCGCTCTCAGGCATAACCTGACAGTTACCCACAAGAAGATAAGAAAGAGACAGAAAGAACGATTCCAGTCGGCGAGGGCAAAGAAAATGGCGGCCGTGGCGCCTGGGACGACTCCCCAACCGGGACAATGGAGGAAGAACCTCGCGGCTCACCTCATCTGTCCTGAATGTAAGGAGATGCCTCCGAATCTGGAGTTTCCCGACTCCCACGAGACCGTTTGCGGTTCCTGCGGGCTTGTTCTGTCGGAAAGGGAGATCGACATGCACTCTGAATGGCGCACCTTCTCCAATGATGACCAGAACAACGATGACCCATCTCGTGTTGGAGATGCTGCCAACCCGCTTCTGAACGGCAACCAGCTCGAGACCCAGATCGCTGCTGGCGCGACCGGTCGTACTCGTGAACTGTACCGCGCCCAGAACAAGCAGTCGAGCGAGAAGACCAACAAGTCGCTGCTTGCGGCGTACAAGGAGATTGGCGCCCTCTGCGATGGTTTCAACATCCAGAAGAATGTCGCTGACACGGCCAAATATCTGTTCAAGATCGTGGATGATGCGAAAGCGTTCAAGGGCAAGTCGCAAGACGTGATCATCGCTGGGTGCATTTTCATCGCCTGTCGCCAATGCAAAGTTCCTCGCACGTTCACCGAGATTTTTGCGGTAACCAAGGTCACGAGAAAGGAGATCGGAAGGATCTACAAAGCGTTGGAGAAGTTCTTCACGGCTCAGAACTTGGAGAGGATCAACGCCGTTGTGCAGAATGGAGGTAAGTTGAGGCCGACCCTAGTTGTTTCTTTGCAGGTATACTGACAACCCATTCAGGCGTTCCTGACCCGAACGAAACCTACACTGCGACCACCTCTACCAAGCCGAGCGACTTGTGCAGCCGCTTCTGCAACCTTCTCGATCTGCCGTACCAGGTTACCAACGTCTCCGCTGCGCTCTCTGACCGCGTCACCACGATGGGCGACCTTGCCGGTCGGTCTCCCCTGTCCATTGTCGCCGCCTGTATCTACATGGCGTCCTACCTTATGGGCCATGGCAAGACGGCCAAGGAGATCTCGCAGGTCGCGCACGTCAGTGACGGAACGATCCGCGGTGCCTACAAGCAGCTTTATGCTGAGAGGGAGCGCTTGATTGATCCTAATTGGATCAAGGACGGAAAGGGTGACATGAAGAACTTGCCTCCTAGCTGAACCGCGACCGAAAGTCAGCGGGAGACTCTCTTGCTTGACTAGGGGTTGCTATTAGCAGATGATGCCTTTCCTATAGAAAGGAAAATGAGGACATGTGGAATTGGGAACCGAAGTCAGTCAGACGGGAAAGGAGATTTCTCCGATGTTGCTTCCATCCATGGTGGCTCATTTTTCCGTTCAACTCACTTGGGGAACTAAATCGTCACTGTCATCGGTTTAGTGGGTCTACTGATGCATTCATATGGCGATAAAAAAATCTGGAAATGTTCTCCAGGTAGTTGAAAGTTTGCTCCTGCAAATATATTCTCGTCGTTGGAAGACCCTGCTCGGGACTTCTGGACGTATTACTCTAGCCTGGCCGGGTGCCAGATGCAGTGACGAGTTGTTGCTCCGTGTATATATCCAAGGAGGACACTTAATAATTTTGAATTGAAGATGCATTTACCTAGATCCACTTGTTTGCATTTCCCACAGCGCCGGATAAATAAAGCGTACGCTGTCAAGGTCCCAGAATCAACTGTCTGCTACCAAGTATAGATGACTGAAATCCTCCTGTTAAATCTCTGACTCCTCCGCATTCGATAATAAAGATGATCTACAAAATGTGATTGGTCTGTTGACTCCACCTGATTAGACGAACAGGATGAGTTTGTAGGCAGATTTATCACACCGCTGACACAAGTACGTACATGAAAGGGACTTAGATCTTTTACCTACCTTTTTTTTCTCTTTCTCCTGATACTTCTCTTTTTTAGCTTTTTTTAATTAATTTTCAGACGCTTTAATTTAAGAGGGGATTGTCGCCAAACACCATGACAACCCCCCGCCTCCCCGCCCCTTCTCCTCCCCCTCCGAGGCCCGAAATCAAATCTCAGGCACTCCTTTGTAAGGTTAGATTGGCTGGCGCATATTGCAAAATGAAATCCTCTGAAGAATAGTCAGTCAGTCAGTCAGTCAGTCATTCGGTCAGTGCATCGGGATATTGCTTCTTTTTTATTTTTTTGAATACAGAAATTTCATGTATTTATGTCTTTTATTTATTTTCATTTTATTTATTTATCTATTTAACGAAAAAAGAAGAGCTCCCAAAACAAGTCACAGTCACACAGAACATGCTGATGCTGATGCTAATGCTAATGCTAATGCTAATGCTATAATTGCATTGTAATGTACTATACTGTACAAACAAACACACAAACAACACAAAAAGATGCCAACCTTTCCTTCCCTTCCTTCCCTTCCTTTCTCCAAGATAATTCAATAATAATTCTCCAGATAGACTCTCTCCTGCCTGTCTTCTCCGACTCTCTCTCTCTCTCTCTCTCTCTTTCTTTCTTTTTCCCGCTTCCACTCCCACTCCGGATTCCGGGAACCTTGGTACTAGTACCAACTAACTGCATGCATGCAAAACAGAACTAACAACACATCCAGAATGCAAATGATAAAAAAATGAGAGAAAAGGAAACAAAGAAAAAGAGCCTTACAGAAATGCTAACCCCCGATGGATAAAAGTCAAATCAAGACAAGATGGATGGATGGATGGATAGACAGACAGACAAACAGACAAAAGGACAGATGAACAGGCAGGAAAATGCGACACTAATTGCCACACAGAGATAACTGATGTATGCATAGCAGCGCAGAGAGATGGTAAATCTTGCTTTGATGATGATCACGATGATAAGGTGAAAAATAGGAGGTGAGGTATGGCGGTTTGGTAGTATGTGTTGGCGGCGGGGAGATAGAGGAAGAGGAGTAAGACGAGGAGGGGGAGAAAAGGACAGGGTGGTCGTGATGAAATCAGAGAGATATGAGAAAACAGGTGGAAGACGCGGACCTTTTTTAATTTAAATATTCAGCTTCCTGCTCGCCTTGGTGAGGATGTTAGAGACTCGGTCGATCCACCTCTGTGTTTCCGTCCAGTCGCCCGAGTCGATGGCATCTCGGATCGCGGGGAAGAAGGCCTCGTCGTAGCCGGACCAGGCTTGCGGGCCGAAGATGATGTGCTTGAACTGGGTGCGGTTGGGGATCTGGTGGCACGTGTTAGAATCGTGTATTTATCGAGCTTCAAAAATAAATCTCAAAGACATAGTTTGGGTATTAAAAAAAAGGCACAGAGAGAGAAACACTTACCCCACCACCTTCTTCCAGGTCCAGAACATGAGTCTCGAAGTTAGCCATGCGGCTGTTGTGACTCATGCGCTTGATCGCCATGACATTGCTCTCGAATCCGCCGGACCCGTACACAGTGTCCTGCCAGAACTGGTCCCATTCATGGAACTTGGCGGCGTTTTCTCGAAAAGCCGCCGCGGCATCGTGCAGCGGCTTCAGGTTCACGTACGGTCCAGGCTTTTCTGCACCCGGAGGGCCAGGATCCATCGGCACATTCTTCGATTTGGCATAATTCTCCAGGTCAGAAACGTATGTGGTAACGTATGCAGCATAAGCTTCCATGTCAAATGGGAGAATGGGGCTATCGGCAAGTGCGAGGACAAGGAGTCCCCAGATCTGGCCGAGAGTCCTGTGGTACAGGAAGTCGGGGTCCCCAAAGCGCATCATCCATTCAAAATTGTCGTAGCAGCTATGATAGGGGTAAGGTTCGCCGGTGAACCGTATATCAATGCTGGAAGTTCCAGCTATGTCCTGGAAGGCCACGTAGTCACTTCCCGCGCCTAAACCTTCGAGCTTCTGCTTTTTTGATTCCCAGATCTCCCTTAGTGTATGATTGGCAGCGGGAGCAGCTGTGCGCCCCAGGATCTGGAGGAGAACACGTTCAAAGAGCGGGGATGCTGATGCGTGGAATTCAGTTCCGCTTACGGCAACGTCAACATTGACGTAGGCGTAAGCATCTTTTCTAAGCGCTTCCAATTCCTTTTCCACATGTTCCGTAGAGCCGATGAGATTGTACTCTTCGCCATCCCAGCTCGCGAATTCAATGGTTCGGAGGGGACGCCACCCAAGAGTGCGAAGTTCTCCAAAGACCCGGACCAGCTCAAGGAAGACCGCAGTGGCGCCGCCTGGATCAGCGCCTCCAAGACACCAGGCATCCCGATGGTTCCCAACGATTATCTTCTTCTCAGGCTGCTCCAATCCAGTGATCCGGCCAAGAACGTTGTAGATCGGCTGTCTCTCCACCTCATCCTGCAGATTCATGAGGTTGACTTTGGGCGAGGATGCATCGCCAGTCCACCACTCTCCAACCTCCGGAACTCCGCCGACCCACTCGGGAGGCACCAAAGTACCATGTCCCTTGAGGGCCTGCAAGAGTCGCTGAGCATCGCGCCAGGCGATAGGGATGCTGGGGATCTGGTTAAGTCCGGGACTCTCTTCGGGAGACAGCCTTTTCTTCTCCTCCGGAGTCGACGCGAAGCCCGGTGAAAGAACGTCGCCTGCCACCCACGACATTAAGCTCACTCCACCTCGCTGAACTCCGTCTGCAGGCATATAACGTCCATCGGGGTACGCGGGGCCCCGTACAAATCCATCGTCAGCGGGATCAGAGTAGATAATGCATCCAGCCGCCCCTGCGAGCTCAGCGGCTTTGATCTTCAGAGCTCTGTCAGTTTGGGTGCCGTAATATCGAACCAACACTATCGAGCCGTTCAGCGAAATGCCCCGTTCTTGAAGAAGTTTGAAGTCTTCTCGGGAGCCATAATTGGCGTAGACGAGAGGCCCGGTGACATTGCCGGACTTCGAATGCCCGTGGAAGACCGGGGTCTCCTCCTGCTTCTCCTCAAGACTGGCCTCCCAGGCCATCTCGGGCGGTTCGACAATGGCGACCCTTCTCCCGTCCTTTCTCGGGTAATTGAGATACACCTGAAATTCTTCCATTTCAACATCCTCCAGACCAGCATTGGTGAATTCCTGTTCAATCCACTGTCCAAGCACATAGCTCCCCTCCGTACCAGCCATATGTGGGAACTTTGTTATCTTCAGGAACTTCTCTGCGATGCTGGTCTCGTTGATATGTCCCTGGACGAAGTTCTCCACGGACGCTGGGGTGTAGGACTGTCCTATGTTAATCCTGTTGCCCATAGAGAAGATGTCCGACACGACCACCAGGTAAACAATGGTGACGACGATCACGAGACCGACGATACGCAAGACGATCAAGCATCCTTGGTGCTCCCCGCGCAATTGATTGCGACCGAAATTAAGATTGAAATTGAACCTGAATCTCGGGAGACTCGGTAGATACTGCCGTAGTGGCAGGTGTATTGAGGAGAGGGTGCGGGTGAGGTCGTTGAGTCGTTTCGAGAATCGCTGTCCTAGCTGGGAACGCGACAGCCTGCTCGACCGCGGAGCGGCATCCTCCACGTCCATCTGCTCCAACTCCCTCTCCAGCTCCTCGAGCGACTGTCGTGCAGACTCCCCATCCTGCGAAGGAAGGTAATCCAGGCTCGACCGCGCGGATTCAACGGTTGGAGGATGGTACCCTTCGAAACGGGACCGGGAGCCGCCATCGCCGCCACTACTACTGGATTCGCCATTTCGGAGCAGGCGCTGTCTCTCTGCGTCGTCGCTTATTTCCCGGGGACCATGGCGCGATAGCGAGGAGGTTGGTCGGGAGGCTGTAGCTTCTTCGTAGGTTGGGATTGGGGGGGATTCGTAGTTATACTTGTCGCTCATTGCGGCCGGTCGTGCAGAGCTCCGGAGAGCTCGTGAAGATTGACAGACGTCAGGGAGTCCGAGGTATGCGGGGTCATGTTCTGGGCAGGAAAAGGACCGCCGGGAGAAGCATGATGCTTGCTTCTTGGGATTCGAAACAGGCTGATACTCGGGGGAGTCGTCCGCGACGGGCGTGGGTTCAGGTTGTCCCTGACGGCCCTTGGCCTTGCCCCGGACTATCGTTGGCTGTCAGGACCCTGTGGCGCAGGGATCCACGCCTGGAATCCTGCGGTCTTGGCCCCTGGTGCTCGTCCCCCATGCTTCCCCAGCGTGCAGTGCTGCAGATGGCCTCCATCGTGATGCGGAGATGATCTCTATCAAATATCCTGCATCGAGGCAGTGATAAAGTCGCGACCGGATACCCCAGCTGGGAAACTACAAAGCGCAGCTGTATAGCCCTGGAGTCCGTTCGACTCGCGCACATCATTGCATCATCCCAACAGCTGTATTGATAGCACTTCCTTCGAAAAACAATGCCTTTGAATCTTTTCGATGGAAGAGATTCCAAGGGGAGGTTTTCTAAGCTGGATGCTCCGCCATCTATCAGGCAGGCGATTGACCGGTTTACCCCTTTGTCTAAGTCTAGCTAAAGTATGCTGCAACCACAGCGGTAACAAGAATTATGTGAATTAAGTGATCGTCGAGCCGCAACTCTTTCATTCTCTGGATGTCATTTGACACTTAAGGACGACATTCATACTATTGGCTATTCAACATCTTAAGGCTTGTGCAATAGATATGGTAGCGCTGGAACTCGACGTCATGGCCAAGGATATGGTAGTCGTCCTACATAGCCGCACTGGATGATAGTCTGAGCTGTTGAAATGTGGAGATATCAAATGTAGAAAATATCTAGCTGATTGCTTGGGGAAGAAACCTCGAACATGTGGACGGTGCACGGATCTGACTCGTCGACGCTCTCCATATCTTGTATTTGACATATGGACTAAGGCATAGATGCCATTTGTATCTTTTAAATCTGTTAGATTTGGTGTATCACATGGAGAAACGACAAACTCGGGGCTCGATAGAGATTGATATTTAGGAAATGCTAGAAATAGGACCTCGGGAACTGGATAAAAGTATAAGGCTTCCATATTTGGGTGACCGCATGTGTAGAGACCTAAGTTAATTAGGTGAGATCTTTAATACGAATCCAGGCAAAAAGATAACAGACGATAGAAAATAACGTGATGAGATATAATGTCCCAGAATAGCGCTTCTTCATAACAGTCCTGAGAGCAGCAGAGGTTGTCTACCCTTTTTTTTTACGAGGCCGTTAACATATAGTATGGATTAGTTAAGCGATGAGACGATGTACAGTTATGTTGAGATTCAATCATGTCTACTCCGTAGTCTGGTTGGAAATCTTTCAAAGGCGTCTTTTCAACTGTTTGCCTGCCAAATCCAAATATCACGTAGTATAGAGTCCAGTCTCATTCAGGAGAGGCTGCCATCTCTATGTTTTGTTAATGATATTGGTAACCGGTCAAGGAAATACCGACTTTTCGACCAGACATAGGGTCTGCAAAGATCCCAGTCGTATTGGGACAAATTTCAGGCAGATCTGTTGAGGGTTGTCGGGGCATCTGGACTGCAGCCAACACCTGATAGAGACACTATTCCCGATGAATGGAAGAAACATATTGATAGCATGATTCTAGACGTGTTCTAGGCTTTCCCGTCTGCAGGTCAAGAGATGGCCAGAAGAACATGGGGAGCAGCTGGAAGATAGGAAAACGTGATCTAAGTCTTCTCTTTTCCCGATTCCTTGTCCCGTGGAAAAGGGGAAAACGAACACAATTTCAGTTGTCCCTTTTTCTTTCACATACTCTCTTGCTGAAGAACAACGGGGATATCATAGAGTGAAACTTGGTGACATGACTTGCAGGGTGCCTGTGGCGGCCGAGCTCCACCGGGCGCTCTCCGTACTACAAAGTACAGGCCGGCCGGAGCACGGGGCAGAGACCACTGGCCAGTCAGGCACGTGAGCCCCTGGCCTGTCCGCCGTGGCTACAGGGGCTAAGCTGCTAGCTCCGGTCGCCAAAAGGGGAAATTTGGCAGCGATATCGCCGCGCGTACCTGCGCCAAATGGATCCGTAATATATCCCAGCCGGTCGTCACCTCGTAAGGCATGTTACACCCCGCTGGCGGCCCGCTGCAGCGAATGCGCAGCAGAGAAATATCGCTGCCTGGGGTGTTGAGGCACCACACGGGCGACGCGGCGACGGGAGCTGGCCCGGGCACTAGACGGGCCAAGAGGCGAGCCACCGCGGATGGGGGAGCCGCCATTCGCCAGAGGAGCTCCGCGAGGCGCAGGGGGCAGACGGCCGCGATACACCGTGTGCTCCGTCGCCAGAAAAGCGTCGCGCCAGCACAGAGGGACCCGGCGGTCTATCGTGATATGTATGCTCGACCGTGCTTACGGTCCTGCCTGGATGATCTCTCTCTCTGTTCACATCCTCCCGGACACTTGGCTCCTTGAGATACGTCGCCGCCTAGCCTCCCACCCTGCACAGGAACAAGAGGTCCGCCCCCAGCGTCGTCTCTCGCCCTCCGCTTCGTTGGGGACACTGACCAGCTAGCCGCTCAGGGACTCCGATCTTGCTCCTCTGCCAGTTTAAAAACCCGTCCCGAGTCCCAACCGCTGCAGCGTCGCCTCAACTCCAGAATCCCCCCCTTCGCCGCCTCCCTCGAGCTTCCCCAGCCGCACGCGGTGTTCCTACTTTGCGTGCTTGCACTCCACGTCCTCCGCAATAGACACAGACTCTAAACGTTTCGAGGTCTCTGTTTCATCCCCACCGCCACCATGTCTGCCCGTCCTCAGAACATTGGCATCAAGGCCATTGAGATCTACTTTCCCAACCAGGTGAGCTCTTCATCGATTCCTGTTGTGACATTCTCTCGTCACAACAGACTGAATGGCAGACGAGGATACTGACGGCGTCCTAGTGCGTCGACCAGGCGGAGCTGGAGAAGTTCGATGGCGTCAGCGAGGGGAAGTACACCATTGGTCTGGGCCAGACCAAGATGAGCTTCTGCGATGACCGGGAGGGTATGTCCCCGTGAAATCCTCTGAGCTGGTCACAGGCCTGACCGGTTGTCCATCCAGATATCTACTCTATGGCCCTCACGACCCTCTCCTCCCTCATGCGTAAATACAACATTGACCCCAAGTCCATCGGGCGACTTGAGGTTGGCACGGAGACCATTCTGGACAAGTCCAAGTCTGTCAAGTCGGTCCTGATGCAGCTGTTCGAGCCTTCGGGAAACACCAACATTGAGGGCGTTGACACCGTCAATGCCTGCTACGGTGGCACCAATGCTGTCTTCAACAGCATCAATTGGCTCGAATCGTCGGCCTGGGATGGCAGGGACGCCATTGTCGTCTGCGGAGACATTGCTCTCTATGCCAAGGGCGCAGCCCGCCCAACGGGTGGCGCAGGCTGTGTCGCCATGCTGATTGGGCCGAACGCTCCAATTATCTTCGAACCTGGTCTTCGTGGAACCTACATCTCCCACGCCTACGACTTCTACAAGCCCGATTTGACCAGCGAGTACCCTGTCGTCGATGGTCACTTCTCGATCAAATGCTATACTCAGGCCGTCGATGCCTGCTACAAGGCCTACAACGCTCGCGAGCAGACCCTGAAGGCTCAGAACGGTGCGAACGGCACTGAGCCCGCTGATGAGACCAAGACTCCCCTGGACCGATTTGACTATGTCCTGTTCCACTCGCCGACCTGCAAGCTGGTCGCCAAGTCGTATGCTCGTCTGCTTTACAACGATTACCTTGCCAACCCATCTCACCCCGCCTTTGCGGATGTCCCGCCGGAGCTGCGCGATTTGGAGTACGAAAAGTCCCTCTCCGACAAGAACGTTGAGAAGACGTTCATGGCTCTGTCGAAGAAGCGCTTCAACGAGCGCGTGCAGCCCTCAATCCACGTCCCGACGATGTGCGGTAACATGTACACTGCTAGCGTCTACGGAGGCTTGGTCAGCCTTCTGAGCAACGTCAAATTCGACCCCAGCCAGCCGAAGCGGGTGGCCGTCTTCAGCTACGGAAGCGGCCTGGCTAGTTCCATGTTCAGCATGAAGATCGTCGGCGATGTGTCTACGATGGCCGAGAAATTGGATCTTCACAACAGGCTCAACGCCAGAAAGACCGTACCGCCTCAGGTGTACGATGAGGTAAGAATCGACGACCGTCGGACCCCTTCGATATAATCTCCGTGAGGTGACTGACCTGTTTCGCTAGATGTGTCTCCTTCGCGAGCGCGCCCATCTGAAGAAGAACTACAAGCCATCTGGAGACATTGACAACATTGCGCCGGGCACGTACTATCTGGTCGAGGTCGACGACATGTTCCGCCGAAAGTACGCGATCAAGGCATGAAAGACAGCCGGCATATGATGGGATATGTTGCAGTTTCTTTGGACATGATCATTTCCCTTCTAGCGATATTTTTGCACCTCGCGCATTTGTTTCTTCCTTCAGTCTCCATGCGATAGAGCGGGGTTGAACACTGAGGACTGGATGCAGCGGGCTGCGCGGTAATAGAACCCCTAAGGGGATTGATGCAGACCTTTATTATGATGGAATAATTTAGTAATATAATATTCTGGACACGATCCAACCAGTGTCGATGAATAAAAAGGTCTTTCTGTCAGAAACTCTGACTTACTGCATAGAACCAATTCAGAAGCGACTGGACGGCATACCACGATGATGGCGCCGTTCTGAGATGGGCCTCGTTCCTTGATACGGAGCACGCATATGTCGATGAGCGGGACCTTGTTGGCGTATGTTGTATCATTTGACACCCCACTTGGCAGCAGAGACATATCATATTCTTTCCAACTTCGGTTATCGCTTGATCCCGTCCCCCGATATCATGATGATTGATTAGAGAGCGTACTTGAGCCATCCACCCCCAGTACAAGAGAGTGCTCAGGATTCAGTAGAGCTATCTGGAACGAGACATATCTATCGGACAGGAGGATTGGGACGACATGGGACTATGAAGCAACTCATAGGCTGTAGCGCTCTTATTGGAGGTCGCAGGATAAGACGAAAAGAGGCGAATCAGCCCCATCTAGACGCGCAGAATCCACGGACGCGTTTGATGGAAGTAGTGACGCGTAGGGCAAGTAAACAAAGAGATGAAGAAGGTGGGATGTTCATCAAGTCCCCTCTGAAGTTGTACATGTACTGTACTTGGCCTGGGGTAGCTATGTATGTATGACTCACGAGGGGCACGGGTTGGAAACATGAAACAAACTGGCAATCCGATGGGGAACCTGCAGAGAGCACGCCCGGGGAGAGGGCTCAGCCTCGACGTCGAGCATGTGGAGAGATGCGCATGCAGTGTGGTCTTTGCGTCCGACTGCTGGTCCGTGATGGTCGTCTTGGATCGACGTCGGAGCATCTTTCGAAGAGTCCCGAACGCCTCAACCCTTCCCTGTTCTTCCCGTTGAGTCACGCGTTGTAGTACCGTCCATCTTTCTTCGTTGCGCCTCCAATGGCGTCCAGTGATGACTTCTCTTTTTCATTCTCTCCAGGTTTTGCCGTTTCAGATTCTCACGATCAGCACCGGGGTTGGCGTCGTTCGCGCGCCTGTCTGTGCTTGTGGTTCATACCGCCGATCCACTGAGCGGGCGTAACGCCGACCTCCACGCCCGGCGCGTACTCTGACCGCCCAGCCTCCCCCGCGACCCTCCAACATCATCCCAGATTGGGCACTATCAGAATAGTATCCCGTCTGAAACTATCGCAACCGCCGCATTTTCAAAAGAGGTCTCCGTTGGCGCGAACGTCGTATGCCGTCGCATTGCCGCTTGGTCCACTCATGAACCAGCCCGCTGTCCGGGCGCTTCGCCCTCCACCCACGGGCCACGCACCTCGAGAATCTCCACGGGCACGACCCATCTGAATCTTGGATTTCTCACTTTGCCGCCGAGAAGATCTCCTGAGGCGAGACGCCGCCAATTTTAAAGCCTTCACTGCTCAAAATAGTACAAAGCGGCCTGCTTCCGAATATAGTTTTCCTCTGCCTATGCGTACCAAACCAAAAGGGAAAGACAGGTGACGAAAAAGGAAACAGAGCAGACCAGAAGATGCAGAATTTAGCATCTTGACGCGCGACTCCTGGCGTGAAACGCCTTCTCATTCTTCATTCCAGCTTCCCGGATGACCCTCGTGTCACTGCTTCCTGGACCAGCGTGGGACCACCGGTTCGCGTATGGGTCTCTCTGTACTACTCCTGGTACCTCTATACCGGAAAACGGGCTGATTGGCGTCAAGATGGAGCTCTCTTCATGTTTCATGTTAAGCCTGCTTTGCTTCTCTCTATGGATTTCTTCTCTTCCTTGGCTCTGTGGGCTCTCTTGGTCTGGGAGCATTTAATATCCAAGCGTTTTCCGTTTGGATGGCCATTCCTTTGACCGTGCCTCGTCTTCTCCAAACTTGTCTTTTCTTCTCTCATCTACCAATGATGCTCTGAGTATATCATGATTTTCATTGGCCTATAACGAATCTCTTGTGTTTCGTTTCCTCTGTTATCTGAAGGACTAGTATCCACATACACTTGCGGGAAGCTGGTCTTTCCTGAAGAAAGCTTTGCAGAAGTGAAAGTTTTCCATCTCCTTCTTACGCGCGAGTCTTTTCCGTGAGTCTTTGATTTTGCCTTTTCATGCATGATGCATTAACTGTGGCCATTTCATACTGATTGGCCCCCAGACAGCATCATGTCTTTAGAATATTCTCACTACATGCCTACTACGCCTCCTACGGTGGCTTTTGGGCAGTTCATCGGCGGCCACAGCCGCAATACTTCCGATTCCTCTACCTACTTCAACGAGTCCTCTCCAGAATCAGTGATTACCTCCGCTACCACCCCGAGCAGTTCTCCTCCACGCCAACTTGGTCCCGCTCTGCTGCCCAAGATCAGACCGCAGGATGTTGTCGTTGAGCCTGTGTCCGCTGGCGGACCTCAGCGCCATCATCGCCGTGTCCTATCTAATACGCGGAACCCTCCTGGGTTCGTACCATATCCTTCGAGTCGTCCGCCTATCCAGAGAAGTGTCATCGACTCTGCAGACTGCTCCACTCTCATCTCTCCCATCTCAACGCCGTCGATATTCGGCTCCAGCAATGGCTCTGCTCTCTCTTCCCCAGTTACCCTGACGCCGTCTCACAAGCGCAAGACCTCCGGTGGACATTCCCGTTCCGGTTCCGGCTCAAGTATTGACGAGGCTACCTTGAGCCGGTATGGCTACCCAACCTACAGGCAGCTCCCGAAGTATATCTCGCAGTCACAGAACTCCCCTGCAATGCCGGTCACGTCGATGGTTCTGGCATATCCACCTTACCTTCAGTCTGTTAATTTCGGTTTGTCTCAAGCTAATCAAGTTTCGCACATGCAACCTATGTACGCCGTGTGTCCCACCACGCAGTGTAGCTATCTTCGGGCTTCTAGCAGAGAGCTATCTCCTGTCACCAACGTCACTTTCGCGGCTGACGATACCCCTTCGACTACTCTTCTTTCTTATCTCACGGCTCCTACACAGGCCATTAATCTAGTTCCTAATACGAGTTCCATTCCTACCCGTGGAATGCACAGCTATTTCTGGTGGGATATACGCAATCTGCGCAGCTGGTCGACTTTTTCTCTGTCCACATTCAACTCGATTGCTGGACTCACTCAACTTCTGAAGACCGAGATCCCTGCGTATCTGACCCCTCCCACCACCGTCCCTTCCTCTCGTCTCTCACCAGACTCGGAGGCCGCACTGATCGCTCTCATCCGTGACATTTATGCTCCGCGTATCAATGCTGCTCTGGCAGTGTCTCAGGGTGCTGATCATCTTTCGCTCTATCCCTGTCCTGACGCACCTACGGCCGGAAGCAGGAATAGCGGTGGGCCTCATTTTCTTGCAAACTATGCGTCCGACACGGAGCGTACGAGCTCTGGCTTGCCTCGTGGTCGAGTTGTTGGAATCGTCAAGAGTTTTGATCGTTGGAACACTGGCATGCGCAACGAGGCGCCTCACCGGAAGGTTGAGTATCTCAAAGGACTGGCCCACCTGCAGCATTGCATGCGTGAGCACTCATGCCGGTATGGCTTCATCATGACTGAGATCGAGCTTCTTTGCGTCCGTGCCGGTTGTGATGAAGGCGACGACGTGCCTTATTTCGGGTTCCTGGAGCTCGCAACTCCAATTGCGACCAAGACGTCATCGGCCACGTTTGACAGGGATGCCTCAGGAGTGGGAATAAATTCTGACTCTCCCAACGTCTCCAACGATTCCTCCCGCAGCGTGTCGCCGGCGATCTCCGATTCGGATCCCACCCCGGAGGGCCTAAATGTCCCAATGACCGCCAGTCTGGCCCTCTATTTCCTCCTCATGCTCTCAAAGTCGGTACCACTGCCGAACCAGCCATCTAGTCATCTAAACGTCGGGGGACCGGGTGCACTCACGCGGCAGCGTGTCCTACCCGAAGGCAAGGACAAGTGGATTCCCGAACCACAGATCGGAGAGCGCAGAGAGGCGAAGAGGGTCCGGGGTTGGGTGTGGCCTCAGGACGCCTGGCACAGGCGGGAGGGCGGAGGCGCGCCTCGGTCCAAGGCAATGGGTGGTGAAGTCAAGGTGAAGAAATGGCATAAATAGATTATATTCCCCTTGTGGATAGTACGGGATAGATCAACCAAATGGTTGAGTATCTTTGTCTCTACCACATTTTCAGTACTTGCCACTACTGTCTTATTTTATGTGTTCCTATTTCGGGGTTTCTTTTTTTTTGTACTGTGCTCGATGGCTCTTTCTTGGCGTTATCATTGTTGTCAGTCTCATATTCCAATTCTTGGCGTTGTCTCCTTTTCATGGCACGTTTGCTTACTGCTTCAGCTTTGCCTCCGAAGTAAAAAGCTCCTACATAGTATTTCTCCCTGTCTCTATGTCTCCATATCCTGCATGCATTCCGGTGGCGCTTTTCCAGAAAGGAACATGAGCATTTTGACATCCCATTTGTTTTTTTATCAATCAATTAATTATAAAGGATTATGTTTCGATTTTTTTTTTCGATACGAGGTTCTCCAGATCAGACGGGTTGTGTAATGCAGACTCTGGAAGTTTGCTCGAGCATCTCATTGCATGTTACCGGCTTGTTTGTCAGTTACGAACATCGTGCTGTTTATTTTCTCAAAGAATGGCAAGGTGAATTGAGCGCTGGAGTTAATCCTTTTTTTTTCCCATTTTGAGGATGCAATATTCTCTTTTTCTTGTACTCAATGATTACGCCGTCAGCAGTCGGCTAGCAACGTAGTCCGGATCAGATTCTTTATTTCTTGGAAGTTGATGGCGGTGTATGGAGGCTAGCAGTCCACAGTGAGGTTAGGAATAGGTGGCGTCCCCAAGGTCCCTGAAACCGAACTGACTTTATCTTCAGATTGGGAAATGGTATGATATCTTTATCTCCGCCGTGCCGAACATCGAGCGTGATCATGGTTCGTTAATTTCATATCTCCCCCAAGGTCCTCAGAGGGCAGAACAAAGATCGACTGGTCGAGCTGTACCTGGCATGTCTGATTAGTTGGACCTGTTGACAGACGTGCTCCAGATTGAGTAAGGACCTTCGGGACACACATGCGGAGCATGTAAGTAGGTAAGTAAGTACCTGGGGGATGATGACTGTTCATGAGTACCTAGGTAGTAGGTAGTGATTCCACTATAAATAAATGCTTCAAGGGCCCTGCTACTACTCCACCGTTCTCCGATGAGCGATACGCTCTTGAAGTCCCTTGACAACGACTTTCCCTTTTAAACCATTTCTTACCTGTGGATCACCCTTTCCTTTTCTTTCCTTTCAGAAATGATACCAACGGATCAGAGCTCCAATAATACTAATAATGATAATATGTCCGCAGACATCCTCGACGTCATCATCATCGGCGCCGGTCCGTGTGGACTAGCCGTCGCCGCGAGGCTCCACGAGGAGACGCCCTCGGCCCTCTTCACAGATGAGGAACACCAGCGGTACCACTGGATCAAGAAGCACAGCGGCCGCATGGCCCTCGTCCAGGCGCACAATCGGAAGATGAAAGGCGTGAGGGCGGAGAAATATACCGGTATCGGGAGTGGTAGCAAATCGGCTACTTCTAGCACGGAGAGAAGTACTAGTAGTAGCGCAAATGGTTCAGAGACATCTAAAGGGAGGCGACGGCCATCGTCACGATACTCGATGCTCGTGCTGGACAGCTCGGGAGACAGGTGGATGGAGCGGTGGCATCGCAACTTCAGGATGCTGGAGATCGAGCATCTGCGGAGTCCGATGTTCTTCCACGTCGACCCGGGCGATCGGGACGGGTTGCTTGCGTATACGCGGGAGACGGGACGGGAGAAGGAGCTGTGGGAGATCACGGGCTGCGTGGGGCAGGAGTTGAGCAAGCATAAGAAGAAGAAGAGGATAAAGTCACGGTGAGTCACGAGTCCGCCGTCTTTATCATTTGAATCTAAATAAGACGAAACGGGGGCCAGACTGACATGAGAGACAGGACGACTATGGAAGTAGAGATCGACGAGCGCGACCGCAAAGACTACTTCACGCCCTCGACGAAACTCTTCGAGGACTACTGCGCGTCGATCGTCTCGCGGTACGGACTGGATGTCCCCGGCCAGATCCTGCACCAGGAAGTAGAAGACATCAAATATGACATTGTCCGGGACCTATCGACAACGGAGAAGTTCTTCACCGTGACAACGAAAGAAGGGAGGAAATTCTACAGCCGCGCTGTGGTGCTGGCCATCGGTCCGGGAGGCGCCAGGGTGATGCCCTGGCAGCTCTCGCCCGAGGAGGAGATGGGGGCCTGCCATAGTCTGGATATCAAATCCTTCCCGAGTCCCAATGTGAGGAGTAAGATCAAGGACCATCGTGAGACGAATATTGTGGTCGTGGGAGGGGGACTCTCGTCCGCGCAGCTTGTCGATCTGGCTATCAGGAAGGGGGTGACGAGGGTTTGGTTTCTGCTGCGTAGTGATCTTAAGGGTAAGATTCAAAATCGAAAGGAGCCCGAGAACGAATATTGACTCCTGACGTAGTCAAACCCTTCGACGTCGGCCTGACCTGGATGGGCAAGTTCCGAAACTACGAAAAGGCCGTCTTCTGGTCGGCCGACGACGACGACGAGCGGCTCGAGATGATCAAGACCGCCCGCAACGGCGGCAGCATCACGCCGCGCTTCCACAAGATCCTGAAGCAGCACGTCGCCTGCAAGCGCCTCTCCATCCACACGCGCACCGTCATCGCCTCGCACGAATTCGACCCCTCGTCCAAGACCTGGCGAATCACCACCGACCCCCCGATCCCGGACCTGCCCCCGCGCATCGACTACATCTACTTCGCCACGGGCGTGAAATCCGACGTCGGCGAGATCCCGCTCCTGCGGACTATGAACCGCGAGTATCCCATCGAGATCAAACAAGGCCTGCCGTGCATCACGGACGACCTCATGTGGAAGCAGGACGTCCCGCTCTTCGTCACGGGCAGGCTGGCGGCGCTGAGGCTGGGCCCCGGCGCTGCGAACCTCGAGGGGGCGAGGCTGGGAGCGGAGAGGGTGGCGTGGGCGTTGGAGGAGACGTTGGGGAAGAGCGCAAGTGATGACGGGACGGAGGAAGAAGAGTCTTGGTCTCTGTCTTCGTCTACGCTGATTCGGTCGTTCTGTGGGTTGGGGAATCGGTATGCGGGACTTGTTAGTGCCTGAGTTTGTATGATTCCATGATTCTTTCCTTTTTAATGCGCCATGTCGTATGAGGATATAGAGTATTTGGACTGTAATCTGTATGTACTGTACTGTACATAGCATGCGACTGTTTTATAATTCTCGGAGTGATTTTTATTCTGTCCTGAAATAGATCTTTCGCTAAACTTCAGGATAAAAGCCCTAACTTTTACCTCCTAGCTACCGAAGATTATAGTTGCTTCTGAAGTAGTACTCCATGTATCGTACTGTGCATAATACACACTTTATCTACCACACTGATAGAGTTCTCAACATCCTCAAATTGTCATCATCCAAATTTCTGAAAGATTTCTGTAGCTGATGCTACGCTTTGTGCAAGGATCTAGAAACGCCGAATTTGACTCGAATCATTCCTCAGCTGGGTAAATAGTTTCATTCATCCGGGGAGGACTCTATAGTACTGTTGCCCTGTGCATATCTATTCTAATCGATAACGATCACAGTTTCTAGATAACTGTGTATTTACACGCATGTTGATAGGTTGAAGTGAAGCCGTCAGGCAGACCGAATTTAAACCGTTGAATCTCCACGCAATTGACCAATTACAATCCCTCGAGTATATGGAACATTTTGGGTCCAGATTCAACCCATCAAACCTGGAGATGGATGTGGCAATTCACCTACTAGATCCGTCAGATCTATCATCTACCCTATTTTGTGGAGATTGGAATGATTAGTCATACACCCTTTGTCCATGGATTTGTCTCTAGATAATGGCCAATAGTTGGATGATTGCTAGATCCAGAGTTCTCGCTCCATACGGATCTAAGGCTAGATTCACCCCGATCGCTGGGATCAGGGGGTTTCGTTCCGTTATATCGGCTTCCAATCAGAAGATCGCCCTGATGGATGTAACATGCATTGGGTGTTTCGGGGCCATCGCCGCCACGCGTTCCCTTCTCCAATTTGTAATTTTTTTGTTAGTAGCATGGGAGTGATCTGAGGAAGTGCATCTATTCCCACCAAAGAATACATGGTAAATCACAATCAATTTCGGCTCAGGTAAAGTATATCGCTGACTTTAATACTGACAGATGGCACCAACACTGGAAGGTATGCCAGCAGAGCTGCGCATATTGATCCTCCTCAATATCCCTGATATCCAGAGTCTTATCTCCATTGTTCGTGCTTCTCCAGTATTCTATCAAACGTACGTCGCTGCGCGACAGGATATCCTCAACGCCCTTGTCAAACGGCAGTTTGACCATGTGGACATCGCCGAGGCGATCGCAGCAGTCCGGTCGGTAGGTCTGCATGCCCGGACGGCATCAAACAAGGAAGAAATCATCGCGCTGTTGGATCGCCGTCGGCGCAGCAGAGAAACAATAATCCAGCAGCAGTCCACGGCAGATATGTCCATGTCGCCCACCAACGAACCGGCCAATTGCGCGGAAAGTGTAAGACTGCTGCTTCTCAGCGCCAGAGCCAACTTTTTTATGGAGGATTACTGTCGGACCATACCCTGTCCGCCATGGGTGGACAACACCAGATGGGCCTCCGAGGTCCTGCCGCTCCGACTCTCGGACAGCGAGAAGGCGCGCTTCCTCAGGGCGTTCTACCGCCTGCAGACGTATTGCAATATCTTCGGGGTCCCGGAAAACGACCCCGATGGAGGCAGCAGGTGGTTCGATACCTTCGACGCCGACGAGATGTGGGATCTGTTCTTTGGCACGATGCCCCCCTGGGAGGTGGAAGAGTTCGGCTGCATGTGGGCCTACCTTCGACGGAAATATACTCGGATCTTCGAGGAGATCGCTCTATACAGTTCGCGGTTCAAGGAGGACAGGCCTGATACAACGTCTCCTGCTTGCTTTGAACTTTATCCGGACTGTAAGTATAATACTTGATAGCTCCCCTCGGAATCGGTAACCTTTTTCAGAAGGAGTTTTTGACCAAACCGACTCTGTGTGTGACAATGACCAGCCCTCGAGGACCGCGAACACCGCGACCGCATGATCTCCCTCGGTCCAAGCTTCCTCTATAAGGTCCTCTACCAGGAATCACCCGCGAAGCGCCGGGACCTGGTCGCAGCGAATCTGTCTGGCTCTCACGCCACATGGACGGACCTCCTTCTCCTCGCCGGAGGGAATGACCGCCCCCTGATATACCCCGCGGAGAAATACGACGTGGACGATGTCCAGGACGTGCTGCGCACGCTGCCGCCTCTCGAGCGGCCGAATCATGCCTGGGTCCGGTTCTGGTTCGGGGATGGCCCGATCACGAATGTGAGGCTGGATGAAATGTATGACGCCATGGTCGGCGGCCAGAAGGGTTGGGAATGGGGTTATGCGTGGTGGGATCGCGAGAGATTGATCGAATGGCAAGCGCTGGGCCTCTATTTGGGAGGTCGGTTGACGTCTGCGTGATCTGTCTGTTCCAGGTAAAGATGTACTGTACATATACCCGCAGTTTGAAAAAAAAAAGGTTGATGCAAAGATGATGGTTGATCATCGTGGTATAAGGGGGATCATTGAGCATATCGTGCTATTCGATGCTATATAGAGATCCAAATCTTCCGCTGTAGCTATAACCTGCTTATTCATAATATTCTGTACAGGCATATACGATTCTCATCCTTCAAGACCACCGGCATTCCGTACATATAAACTCATTCGCATCATCCGACACACCATCATATGTACCCGCTCCCGTCCTGTAATATCCCTCATCACTTACCCATCCGGGCCATAAGCACCATTCCAGTGCTTAGTAGTTCCCCCCAGCCCCTCCGGAGCATTAGTTATATGGGTTCGGGACACGAGTGTTAGGGTCACTAGGGGGATTATCACAGCATTGGTTATAGCCGTCAATTAAGTCACCTAGTAATTGATATAAAGTTAGCCCTTCAGTAAATGGCAACTTTCTCTCTCTCTCTCCCCCTTTTTTTAATCAAAAAGAAATTCTCATGAAACCCGGTCCTGCCTACCACGTGCATCATACAGTTGTCTCCACTCGAAGACGACATCACCATAGGTAGTCGCTCGGCCAGGTAGCATCAAGCTCGCAGCCGGGCTGGATTCACCTCGGAGTCAGTCAGAGCTGCGGAGGGATTCTGGCGTAGATGGTGGCACTGCTACCGTCTGCCTCGACGGGGCTGCCGTGGCATGCTTTCTGGCCTTGATGTAAATAAACCCTTTGTTGACCCACTATATATGTGAGTAGAGTCAGGGTCAGGGTCTCTAACAAGGACAATAATAGTCCATGCATCCTGTATGTACAGTAAGTGTAGTACTTACGACGGTGGTGACTATATATCGAGGGCCGTGGTTGAGAAGGCCGCAGCTAAGAAAAGCTTGGTTAGGTGATAGTAATAATAATGGGTAGGCTCTGTCTTGCTCGATGTGTCTGATCAAATTGCTGATTGATTAAATGGATTATGCTTGTTTCCTGAAAACCAGAGATCCATCATCGGGTTGGATGGCCCCTTGTATACTGACAGACCAGATAATGCTATCTTGAACTATTCTACTCCGTACTCCGGAAACTACGCACCTCCCAGTCTTTCTTAGGCAGGATCTGCATCATTATCATCTGATCATTCTCTCTTCTTGAATGGCCTCCAACTTCCAAGATTAGGAGCACGGGTACTACCCCGTAGATGCACAAACTTCCATCCCGCGCTTTCTAACTCGAGATAGAAATGATATTTTGGAAATAATAATAAAAGCTATAAATGCCGCAGCGGTCAAAAATTGAATGAGGATGGATTGTTTTTGGTTCTTTTGCAGTGTGTACATACTACCACTACCCAATCCAGGCCATTTTTGTTTGTGGGTGCATATCTTGCTTTTTTTGCTTGGCCATCATTTGGGCTGTGTATGGAGTGATGCTCTCGGTTTAGTTCTTCTGGCCCTCTCTGACTGTCTTTACTTCTAATTACTGCTTGCTCTCTTCTTTTAATGTAGTCTTATTCTTCTCTCTCTGTCAACTTTAGATAATATCTAGAGATTTCGAAAGAACGTGCATATTGACAAAATCCAGAGATAATGAAAGAAGAGTGTATATATTTGTCTTCTAACGATGGAAATACTTCATGTGTTTGATTGCATACTTTCGCTTTGGTCGCTTAGGTCTGCATGATCAACATCTGCAGTGAACTGGTTGGATGCCAGTCCGATGCGAGCGTCTCAAAGCGGCACAGTATCTCCCAGGAGTTGCGCGTTGAAGCTGTATTATTCGATTTCATAACGGTTAGCAACCGAGAGAGACATAGTCATGTATAAAGAGTGCCTTTGACTTACGATGCCGGGACTCGTTTCCCTGTGAAGTTGGCCTGATTGACCGCATCACGAATCTCCTTTTGCTCCCCCTCGCTCAGCGAGATCTTCAGGGCGTCGAGGTTTTCCTTCACTCTCTCCACTGACCGCGTCCCCGGGATGGGGATGACCAGCTCATCCTGGGCGAGGAGCCACGCAAGGGCGACTTGGCTCGCGGTAGCGCTGTGTCGCGACCCGAAAGCTTCCAGCTTCTTCACCACCTCGAGGATCTTGGGAAAGTTGTCACCCGTGAAGCGGGGGATGTTCTTGCGGTACGGATCCGTCAGGTCATCGAGGCTCTGGATCTGGCCGGTCAAGAGCCCGCGGCCCAGCGGGCTGTACGCAACGACAGCCACGCCAAGCTCACGACAGGTCGCAAGCAGGTCGGAGTGGGGTTCTTCGATGTCCAGTATGAAAGGACTGTATTCGACCTGCACGGCGGTGATGGGGTGGACGGCGTGTGCCCGGCGCAGGGTCGCGCCGGAGACTTCAGAGAGGCCGAGATAGCGAATCTTGCCCTCACTACAAACATCGGAGGAAAGTTGGCAATGTACGTGCTCGTGTTCAACTGAGCAACAACCAACAATATGAATTCTGACTGACTTCTTCAGTTCAACCATCGCCGCGATGGTTTTCTCAATCGGAACCTCCCTCTGCACCCGATGGCAATAGTACAAGTCGATGGTATCGACTCCCAGTCGCTTCAGGCTCCTCTCACAGGCCGCCTTCACATACTCGGGATCAGAACGGACAACCTGCACTCCGGTGGAGTAGTCAATACCAAACTTGGTGGCGAGGAAGATGTCGTTCCGTTTGCCTGAACGCTGGAACCACTTGCCGAGGAGGTCCTCGCAGTCAAGGTAGACGTCGGCCGTGTCCCAGAAGGTTTGTCCCAGTTCGTAGACGCGGTCAAGGAAGGCCAGGCGCTGCTCTTCGCTACCTCGGTCCGCGTACGCGCCCGCGATGTTCATCAGTCCGAGGCCAAGGCAAAGACCCGAGGACTGCCACGACCTAACACTCGTGTGGGAAGAGCCATTGTCTAGGATACAGTGAATGCACGAGGACAATAGAAACGTGGAATGATTCAAAAAGGAACCGAGTCTTCTCGAAATGATTTGTCTGAGATACTGGAATTATGACCAGCTTGATCTGCTGAAGCCACCGGGTGACAGAAGATCTGGTCTTTATATCTCTGTCGACTCGGGTTTCTGACGGACAAAAAGACGGAGATAAAATCTCACCGCATGGAACTGGCCCATGATTCCCATAATCAGTGTTTTGCAAGAATCTACAGACTGTGCGGGAATTACCTGAAAGCGCTGCTGGCGTAAAAAGCCGCGCGTCTGACATCCACGGACTAACTACAACGCAATTGATGCAGTCAGGAATAGGAACGGCTTCTTACGACCATGGATGAAATCAAACGAAAACAAACAAGACCCTCGGTATGTCGTGGGCCTCATCATTATTGAATTGTACTGTGCTGTCTGGTTGTTTGCCAAGGTGCCCACATTCGACAAATAGCCAGATATAGTAAGTAATAATAGTATCGTGACATAGGTGAGTACATGAATAAGTGAGCTTAATAATTATACTTCAAGGTTAACTAACAGGTCTGGGGTCAGAGTCTGATCCACATCATCAACAGACCAATGGTAAGTCAAAGTTTGCGCGCACGCCAATGAGAGATGAGATGAGATTGATCAGATAGCGGAGATTCAGGCTTCTTCCAGGAACCAACCGGGAGTCCAGGACCTCGGAAGCCCCCTCGATCTTCCTACTACCTCCGGCCACGTGAAGTTGATCACGGAGTTATGGACGACTTCTTAGCTAGGGTCCATGGCAAGTGTATACACAGATGGAGTCTTCCAGCAGCAGTAGATCTTTTCCAAACCCGCCAGCCGGATCGGTCGTTTTTTTTATCTGGCGGAGCATCTCGTTATCTACTCGGCCACCTCATGGTCTATCTCTGAGGACTCATCTTTCGAGAATTCTGCATTTTGGATTTGATTGCTCACGTTCCAAAAGCTTAAGGAAAACTTCCTATTCTCTTACCACTAGGTACCTAGTCAAACTCTATCTGGGATAATTCCAAAGGTTGCACTCCATTCATTCGTACCGCTGAAAATGAAACGCGATTTGGTGGATATCAAGCAGATAGTGCGTGGAGGAGACCATGCTGTACGCTCGACCAAACCAAGTCAACGGACTGGGAGGTCTCGTGTCAAGTCCGGCTGTCGAACCTGCAAGTGAGTTTTAAATTCCATCTGATCCTTGGTTCTTCTGGTCCAGGCTTGCTCATTGGTCCTGACTACAGGACCCGTCAGGTGAAATGCGATGAGAAGAAGCCGGCTTGTCAATGATGTCTCTCAACTGGACGCGTCTGCGATGGGTATGGCATCTGGGGCGGTGGCGGCAATTCATACGGCAACCGCTCATCGCAGACCAAAATGAATCTCTTATGTACTTCCATGCTCAGCTCATGGACGAAGGGGAACCAGTTCCCGGCTTTGGCTGGTGTCGGTTCCGAGGAATCGACCTGTTTCGACTACTTCCGTGAACGGACCGTAGTGAAGATGCCCGGAGCCTTTGATTCGACTTTTTGGGAGAACATTGTCCTCCAGGTGTCCTCAAGCGAGCCTGCCGTGTTTCATGCTGTCGTGGCTCTGGCTGCCACGCAGAGAGGACTGGAGCTGCACGACAGTTGCCGGGATTCCAACGTGGGCGCGATCACAAACCAGTGGGATCGAGTCGCCTTGCAACAGTACAAGGCCATCGAGAATCTCCAGACCCATTTGCGGCTCGAAATCACCACTCCCTGCAGATTTCTCTGACTACGTGCATGATCTTCACGTGCATCGAGCTCCTGAGGGGATCATACGGCTCCGCAAACACGCATATCGACCATGGCATCAAACTTTTCCGCAATCTCCGTCAACAGTCAACAAATCGGAATCACGAGGTGGAACCCTCTCATAGGATTACCCTTACTCACCGTCTGAACCCTCAGTCTTTGGAGGATAATCTGCTCGAGGCATTCGCACGCATGAATATACAGTTCGTGCTGTTTGGGTTTCCTTCTTGTTACCTGCACGTCGTCGCCGAAGATCTACGTTCCAGGCAGCATTTCCATATTCCTGATAAATTTGATTCGTTAGAGGAAGCACAGCAGTATCTCGAAGTGCTGCTCAATGCGGTCCTCCATCTGGTTGAGGCCTCTCGATCTGGGAATTATACGCTCCTTGATGCCACTTCTCCGTTGAGTGACAGGCAGGCATTGCAAGCTTCCTTGAGTGCCTCAGGCGGCTTGATTCGTATGAGATTTCTGCTCCCACTTTGTTATATAAGCTCAATCCACGGACAGCAATTGGTCTTCCACTACTTCGAACATACCACATCATGACTTCGATCATGCTGTCGACGTGTCCCCGGCCGAATACGCCCTGGAGTGAGATGGTGTACGACAGCCACACGCATTCGTTCAGCAGCCTTGTGACCAAGGCCAGAAACATTGCTAACCTACAGGACTTGCCGATGCCTTACGAGCCAAATCCAGCGATCTGCCGCCCTGGCAGTGCCAGCTTCATTGTCGACATGGGCATCATTCCGCCCCTGTGCTATACCGCTATCAAATGCCGCGTCCCATCGACCCGGAGGCAGGCGATTGACGTCCTGACGACAAGCCCTCATCGAGAAGCGATGTGGGACGGAGCAATCGTTGCTGCGATAGCAGAACAGGTCATTGCTCTGGAGGAAGGAGATTTCTTCAGAAAGGACTCCTCGTCCTCGCTCCCTCCCGTGCTGACGAGGGGAGGAAAGCCACAGCCCTCTTCGCAGAGCTGGGGATCCGGATCATTGTCCCTTCCCGAGGCCTACCGCTTCGAAGATGTCCAGGTGATCATGCAGGATGGGACTAGGAACAAAGGCAGGATAATCTGTCGCCGCCGTCGACGGCATTCCGGAGAAGCTACCAACCCGTCGTTGTCTTCCTCGGGGTTGAATAGACTTGATTATTCGACTGCGAATGCAGATGACGCGTGGGAAGTCATAGAGGATTCATTCCACTGTGAGACATCTAACGTTCGCTAACTTGGCTTCTGGCATTGGTGATGGAGTATGGTTCAAGAAAATGATGGTGACGATCATTTTAGTCGCATATATGTATGACCATATGACTTGGACTATGCTGGTTCCATAGTATATGCTTTCTATTCAAGATGAACAATGAGAAGGGTATGCGTGGCGTAAGGGATCAAAGACAAATGAGGCTTTTCTTTCATCCGGTCCTTTAGAGCCGAGTGCTCCATGCAAAGAGCATGAGAGAATGGGAAATATGATGAAATATTGAGCAGCGTGTAGCAATCAGGAGGGGCAGGTAGTTATCGTGTCTTTTTTGCTGCAAGTCATGATCAAGCGGGAAGCGTTAGAAAGCACGGGCCGCGTATATGCGGGTGTCACATGTTCGGGAGGCTGCTCGATAAGATCATTTAAAACCTCCTGCAGAAGCTGTCAAAGTTGGAGGTAGACGGCGATCTGGTCGTCGCGCGCAAGGTCTGCATTCTCCGCGACTCTGGGAGGTGCCATGAGGAAGGGGGTCTGTGGTCTTTGGTCGCTGGCGCCCAGATTTGCAGCACCGAACATCTCGGTCCAGGTATCGTTCCTCATCGATGCTCCGCCGTATCCATTCGCACAGTTCCAACATCCTTGCTGTACGCTGAACTGATAGGATAATACTTAGGCCTCAAGAGCACGGATTCCACTCCTTCTGAACAAGACAAGAGCAAGAACCAACATGACGCTGACACGCTCCTCGGACCCGTTGGTGTGGATTGATTGCGAGGTATGGAGCTCCCTAAGGATTTTCTCCGAAACCTACCTGGCCAGGCTACTCTTGCACTCTGGCGATGGCTTTACGTTCTGGATTAGGACAATTGAAGTTCTACGAAGCTAACAGTTACCGTCCTTCCCACAGATGACGGGTCTCAACCCGGAAACCGACCAGATCCTTCAGATCTGCTGCTTCATCACCGATGCGCAGCTCCAGCTCCTCGAGCCCAACGGCTTCGAGGTCGTCATCCACCACCCCAAATCGACCCTCGACGCCATGTCTCAATGGTGCATCGACACCCACGGCCGTACGGGACTAACGGCAGCCGTCCTCGAATCCACCACGACCCCTTCCGAGGCCGCGTCGGCTCTGCTCGCCTATATCAAGAAGCACGTCCCGGAGCCCCGCACGGCGCTGCTGGCGGGGAACAGCGTCCACGCCGATAAAGCGTTCCTTTCGCGCGGACCCTACGCGCAGGTGCTCGAGTACCTGCATTACCGCATCCTCGACGTGAGCGCGATCAAGGAGGCGGTGAGACGGTGGGGGAGCGATGAGATGCTCAGGGACGTGCCGCCCAAGCGGGAGGTGCATCTGGCCAAGGACGACATCTTGGAGAGCATCGAGGAGATGAGGTACTACAAGGAGAAGTTGTTTGGAGGTAAATAATGAACAGCAACGGTTTGGCAACGTCTGCTGCACGGATCATACACAGCTGGGGCCCTGTGTTCTGCTCGACAGATGCCACGGGCCGCATGTGTCAGTTGCAGCGTTTTGGGCGCAGAATGGAGGGCATGAGCTAGACTTGCAGTCTCGACTTGGGATGTAGCATGCGTTGAGCTTTAGGAGAGTTCAGCCAACCTCGTTGTCAGTGGACTCTACCTGGTCTCTGGTGACTGGTCGAGTCAGAGGGCACTGCTGAGCTGGACTATCAGAGGAGTGGCCGGTCCCCCAATCCAATGCTTTTGTGTGTTTTCAGAGCCAGAACAACTCCAGACAGTGAAACGTGAGGATAGCTATGTGGACAACGAGAAGGGCGATTGACCAGTTGAGGCCAAATCATGGACCTCGTGCAGCTCTGCAGCTGCGATTCAGATAGGCTGTTGGATAAGACTCGCTTGCGCGCCGGGGTGTGGGGTGGGCTGTTTGTTTACGGAGTCTAGAACTGGAGGAGAATCCAATTGAGGACCAACACGACGCTGAGACGACCATCTGCTTCTCGACCATTCCACGCATCCATGCATACGGGTCCGTATACCTCGAAGAAACAGCCACGAGCGCGTGGAGGGGCGATGGCGGGCTCTGCACTGGTTGGCGCGGGACCGCAGCGGCGCCGGGCTCACGATAGTATGACGCAGGCGCCCCTCGACCCGCCCGGCGCCCCTCCACGGCCCACCGCCGCCGTCGCGCTCCCGAGAGCATGTACAACCTGTCCCCGATCACCAACTGTCGGTGAGCTCCTCCGTCTCTTATTATCGGCTTCCTCCCCTCCTGACGGCGTTTCTTCTCTGCTTCTCCGCGTCTTACCATCCAGTCCTCCAGGGCTGCTGCTCCCCCTCCCCGAGCTCATCAACCAGTCCCGGCTGCCACCTCAACAACAATGTCGATCCAGACCGTCTCGATCACCCCCTTCACGGACCAGAAGCCTGGAACGTGAGTGCCGTGGTTCCAGTCCATCTGTGGAATATACTGCCTGCAATGCGTCGTTCCCGCTGACTGACTCTCTTCAGTTCCGGTCTTCGCAAGAAGGTCACCGTCTTCCAGCAACCCCACTACACCGAGGCCTTCATCACTAGCATCCTCCTCTCCATCCCCGAGGGTGCAGAGGGCGCTTTCCTGGTCATTGGTGGTGATGGCCGCTTCTACAACCCCGAGGTCGTTCAATTGATCGCCAGGATCAGCGCTGCGTACGGCGTGAAGAAGCTGGTCGTCGGTCAGAATGGAATCCTGAGCACGCCCGCCGCCAGCAACGTGATCCGCAAGAGGAAGGCCACGGGTGGTATCCTGCTGACTGCCAGTCACAACCCTGGTGGTAAGTTTCTGTGAATGCATGCCCGACAATCTGTTCTGGTCCACTGATCCTGGGGAATGTTTAGGTCCTAATGCGGACTTTGGAATCAAGTACAACCTCTCCAACGGCGCTCCGGCCCCCGAATCCGTCACGAACAAGATCTTTGAGACTTCCAAGTCGTTGACCTCGTACAAGATTGCCGATCTCCCGGAGGTTGACTTGACCACCATTGGCACAAAGACCTATGGCTCTCTGGAGGTCGAGGTCATCCACTCGACGGCAGAATACATCACCATGCTGAAGGAGATCTTCGACTTTGATCTCATCAAGGAGTTCTTGAGCACCCACAAGGACTTCAAGGTCCTCTTCGACGGAATGCACGGCGTCACTGGCCCGTACGGTGTGGACATCTTCCAGAAGGAGCTTGGTCTGCCCGCCAGCAGCACCCAGAACTGCACTCCAAAGCCCGACTTCGGCGGTGGCCACCCCGACCCCAACCTGGTCTATGCCCGCGGTCTCGTCGAGGCTGTTGACAAGAATGGCATCCACTTCGGTGCTGCCAGCGACGGTGACGGTGACCGCAACATGATCTACGGAGCGAACACCTTCGTCTCTCCGGGTGACAGTTTGGCCATCATTGCACACCATGCCAAGTTTATTCCATACTTCAAGAAGAATGGCGTCTATGGTCTTGCGCGCTCCATGCCCACTTCCGGCGCCGTCGACCGGGTCGCGAAGGCTCTGGGTCTCCAGTGCTATGAAGTCCCGACGGGCTGGAAGTTCTTCTGCGCGCTGTTCGACAACAACAAGATCTCCATCTGCGGTGAGGAGAGCTTCGGTACCGGTAGCAACCACATCCGCGAGAAGGACGGTGTCTGGGCCATCGTCGCCTGGCTGAACATCATTGCTGGTGTTGCCAAGGAGAAGCCCAACGAGACGCCCAGCATCGCGTCGATCCAGAACGAGTTCTGGGAGACGTACGGCCGCACCTTCTTCACCCGCTACGACTACGAGAACGTCGACAGCGACGGCGCGAACAAGGTTATCGCCCACCTGTCCGAGCTGGTCTCGAACAAGGACACGTTCGTCGGTTCGACCGTGTCTGGGCGCAAGGTCGTCGACTGCGGCAACTTCGCGTACACTGACCTCGACGGCAGCGTGAGCAAGAACCAGGGTCTGTACGTCAAGTTCGACGACGAGAGCCGCATCGTTGCCCGTCTGTCGGGCACCGGCAGCAGCGGCGCCACCATCCGCCTGTACATTGAGAAGTACGAGAGCGACAAGAAGCACTTCTCGAGAGACGCGCAGGACTACCTGAAGGACAACATCGCGCTTGCCATGGAGCTCCTCAAGCTGAAGGAGTACATTGGCCGCGAGGAGCCTGATGTTAAGACCTAAGCGGTCGAGGAACGGCCAGGATAAGCAGCCTATGAAAGGTAGTAATAGTAATTATGGGATGTGGACGGAAAAGGGAGGTATGGACATAGAGCATATTCTCAGGTAGCTGGTACCTGTTACGTGATGCATGAACGACGGTGATAATTATAAACATAGTCCTAGTCTCAATATCCTGTCCTGGTAGTCTATTGTCCATTCCACATGTCCTGCTGGATATCATCCAGGGACTAAGCATTAATAATTAGACTCAGCGCTGTCCGCGATAGTAGTATTTCCGACGTACTGCTCTGTTGATTATTAACCATAAGCCATTACAATTAGGGTATATCAATCCATAAAGATATCGTAAATCGTAACCAATCGAGCCTGCAGACCACCGAATGCTCATCGAGAAGTCCACTTCTAGGTAGGTAGGCAGTGGAATGGATACCTCAAGCAACAGCAGCAACCTTCCCCGCCCACCACTCCCTCCACCTTATGATCTTCTCCCCCCTCCTCGCCTCCTCCGCCGCAAACACGACCGCATGGCTCCGCACCGCCTCCTCCAGCGTGCACCCGACGAAGCGCGCCTGCGCCTCGCGCGCCTCCCACCCTCCATTCTCGACCGCGTCGACGGCGCCCACGAACCCCCGCGTGAGGCCGTAGTCGCCGCCGCCGTGCGCCTTCTCCTCCTCCGGCGGCGGCCGCGGGATCTCGATCGCGGTGGAGGACTGCGTGCCGAAGTCGTAGATGCGGATCGTGCGGCTGTCGTAGGAGAGCTCGCCAAGGGTGCCGTAGATGCGGCCGCGGCGCTCGCACTGCTTCTCGGTCGGGGCGATCATGTGGAAGGTTGCTGTTTTGGCGGTCCTCCGGTTGCTATTATTATTATTACTCAAAGGGTCAGGGCCAGGGTCGTCATCGTCGTCCCAGGTGATGATCACGACCTGGTCGTCGCAGACATCATTGTCCGACTCGTACACGCACCGCCCGTACCACGGCCGCGCGGCGATCTCCGCGTCCGACGTGCTACTCCTGTCATAGTCCTCGCCCAGCCGGTGCAGCAGCTGGGCCTCCGCGGCGGCATGGCCGCCGGACGCGCGCAGCGTGTCTTCGATGTCCGGGCAGACGATGTTCACGGGCCACTCTGTTTCCCCCTTCGCGAGGTGCATGTCGCGGTAGATCCGGACCGCGCTGTAGTTGCATTCCCGCTCCGCGGGGCACGAGAGGCAGTTGGTTGCGTTCCCCGCGGCCGCGGGTTTCCGTGACCGGCGGAACTGCGTCAGTCGGCCTGTGGACATGATGGATCTTGGCTCGTGGCACGGATTTGATGACGATGACGCTGACGATGATGATGGGTCTGCAGGCGAGCACAGTAACCACAGGATAAAGTCGATATCGTGGCACGACTTGGTGAGGAGGGATCCGTCCCCGTTGGGGGTCTGCCGCCGCCAGTTGCCCCGCACGTAGCTGTGCGCGAAGTGCCACCAGCCGACGGGCTCGCAGTGTTCGAGGGAGACGATGTCGCCGATGACGCGGTCGACGAGGAGGAGCTTGCGCAGCTCGACGTTGTGCGGGCTGTAGCGCAGGACGTGGCCGATGGAGAAGATCTTCGATGAAGTACTCGGGAGGAGGGCCCTGTAGATGGAGAGGCAGTCGGCCAGGGAGGTCGCGAGGGGCTTCTCGCACAGGACGTGCAGCTGGAGGGGCGCGATGGCCTGGAGGATCTCGGCGTGCGTGTCGTCGAGGGTGCAGACGAAGACGCCGTCGACGCCGATGTCCCTCGTCTCTGTCAGCTCCTCCTCCTTCCCTTCGTTGTGGTTATTGGACGTGAGTCTCTCTCTCCGATCCAGCTCCCACCGCAGCCACTCCTTCCAGCCCGTAAACTCCTGTCCCTCGGACGGCTCGCCCTCACCCCAGATATAGTTCCGCCCGAACTCGCGGCGCTTGAAGGCGTGCGGCTCCGCGACGGCGTGGATCACAGCGTCTGTTGCGGTCGTGACGGCGCGGGCGTAGGCGTTGCCGCGGGATCCGGCGCCGATGACGAGGAATCTGAGCTGTTTCTTCTTGTTTTTCTGCTGCTGTTGTTGTTGGTGGTGTTCGGGGTGATCTGATGAAGTGCCGTTGCTGAGGGGTTGAGACCCCGCTTGTTCATGGGTTGGCATTGCTGCTCCCTTCTTTTAAAACTTTCGACTCAACATTCAGACATGATAAAAGAGAGTAATACTATCAGAGTAAAGAACGAAGACAGAAGAACAGCAGGCAAAGTAAGCAGATGCAACTATCTCTGTCCCACGTGCCGCGCGGCTGCTGCGGGGTATGGAGGTCGGGGATTGCGAATGTCTGCGCCGTGATTGGAAAGGAGTCAGTGGTGCTGCTGCTTACTAAGCCCCTTATCGCTGTCTATCGCGATATCATATCGATATCGAGATCGTGATCGAGATCGACGGTTTGTTTACAGATGTGTGGACTGTTCTCTATATCATTTTTTTGTCCCGTTTTGATTCAGGTTAAATAATATGTATGCTCTACATGCAAATATAGAAGAATCCCTATGTATAGGGAAATCAATAAGGATCTTTTGCGTCTGCCAAGCCATACGCCGTCATAAGCCCTAAATAAGTAGATCTATTACAATCTATGATTGACTACGGAGTACGGAGGTACATAAACTGCCTATGTATAGGCAACGGCTCAGCAGAGTAGAAATACCACACACACACACACACGACCTTCCGGCAGGATTTTCTACGGTGAGCTTTCCTCTATCAATATACTTGTGTATCTGTTTCAACCATGCAACATCCAAAATGAAACCCCACCATCAACGCCCCACAACCAACACGACCAGCTCGACCCCCCCCCCCCCCCCCCTCCTCCAGCGCGGTCGCCGGTCCACCCGCGACCCATCTACCTCATTTCATAATATATGATATGAGAGAGAGAGAGAGCATGGAGTGTTAGGAGAACGAAATTGAAAGATACTTACGGTAGCTACTTAGCCACAGACATGATCACAGCCAGCATTACCTAAGTAGTAAGGAATCCACAAAACCTCCCCCCCCCCCCCCCCCCCCTAGACTGATCACGCGGAGCTACCCAGGTAACATCATGTAAGTGCCAAACAACACCATGAATCAGATAATTCAGAAGAAAAATCAAAAGAGGGCATTTATCTCATATCAACTCAAGCTAAGAGATAGATGTATGTACACATAACTTAGCCGGTCCTAGAACTGTCAGCTCAGCTCAATTTGTCATGCTATAATGTTGTATATACACAGAAAGAGAGAAGCCAAAATCCCCCTGTCGAGGTCTAAATCTAGATCTACCACGTGACCGGCTCAGGCAACGTCTCCGGGGTGTCGGTTCTCAGGTGGCCCGTGATCAGATCCTCGAAAGTAGCGGACCAGGCCACGCGCGGGGTGAGAATGTCCAGATCCCACAGCTTCGCCAGGAACGCGAGGATGGAGGTGTGGGTGTACTCGCCCGTCTGGCCGACGGGCTTATTCACGACAACACCCTTGCCGACCCAGGGCGAGATCAGGAGGGTGGGTACCCGCGGACCGAGACGCTTGAAGTTGAACGTCATCGGCTTGCCGTCCGGGGCGTTCTCGGTGTAGGTGAGGTCGTCACCCGCGGGGACGTTGACGGGGGTGGGGACGTGGTCGGCGAAACCGCCGTGCTCGTCGAAGGTCAGAATGAAGAGGGTCTCGTTCCACTGCGGGGAGGCGCGGAGGGCCTCGTAGATGCTCTTGATGAAGCTCTCCCCCATGGAGACGGGCGACGGGGGGTGGTAGGACCAGTAGTTGCAGCATTCCGGGTTGATGTAGGTGAAGCTGGGGAGCTTGCCGGCCTTGGCGTCCTCGTAGAACTGGGACAGGGGCTTGACGTTGGTCGCGGCCTTGCCGGACGTCACGGTCCAGTTGTAGAACATGGCGTCGGGCAGAAAGCCGGTCGTGTTGGAGTAGTTGATCCAGGTGATGTTCTTCTCGGACAACTGCTCGAAGATGGAACGCTGCGGGAGAGCCGAGATGTCGAAATCAGCGTCGTTTCTGCCGTGGCCGTGCGACGTGCCCGAGGTGAGGTACGCGCGGTTCGGGTTCGTCGGGCCAGGGACGGCACAGAACCAGCGGTCGAAGAGAACGAAGTTCTCGGCCATGGCGTTGAACACAGGGACGTGGTCCGGGGTCAGGTAGTTGATCGCCTCAGCCGCGCGGGAAACGTCGTCGGTGTGGTAGGTGAGCATCTGCTCGGTCACGAAGCCCTGCATCGTGGGCTTCTCCTCGCCCGCCTCGACCGCGGTCTCGTTCGGGTGCCAGGTGCCGAACAGCTGCATGTTCACGCCGCTGATGCTGTGGTTTGGATCGTCTGGCGCGACGTTCTTTGCGATCGGCCGGGCACAAACCCTCCGCTTGTCGTCGGGGTTTGTGACGTTGACGGGGTTGCAGTATGGCTGTTTACGGACGCCATCGATCTTGGGGTTGTACTTCAGACCTCCAAGCAAGGTATCGAATGAGCGGTTCTCCTCGACGAGGACGACAACATTCTTGATGTTGCTTTTCCAGCTGGCCTGGGCCGTTGCGCCCAAGGCGAGGGTGAGCAAGGTTGCAAGCGACAGGACAGCCATGCTGCCAATAGCGAATGAAGAAGACGACTGTGACGCTCGAGATCTTGGTCCTCAGGCCATCTCATGGTGACATGAGCTGAATATATATATGCGTCTCCCCGTCATCTTCACGCGGGAAGCAACGGAAGCTGGAAAACCGCTGAGCCTGTTCACCTTCCTAGTTCAGCCTGTGCTGTCAGTCAACATGTACGCTTTTCAGATGAGGATCTCCACCACGATTGCCCCCTTTGGCAGGTCGATATAGAGCACCATGGCTGGAGTAAAAGAGAGAGATGCTTCCTCTGTGCCATTGAAGGCGAGAGATGCAGCACGTCCTGCCATATTGAAGCGGGGTGGAAAAGCCTGGAGGTCTGGTGGCTTGCTCTGACAGAGAACCAGCCGCCACGTGCGCGCCAGGATCGAGGACACTGGATCTGCTGGTCGAGGTCAACCGAGATTCCCTCCACAGCCGTTGCGGGCCAGATCCGAGGTTCTCTTAGGTCTCGGGTCTTGGAGCCATGCGAATCGGCGATTTCCCGATTCCCACATCCTTGTTGAATCCTTCGCGTATTCCCTTGATGCCATAGGGCAGTTAGAGTCTTGCTGACAAATATCTAGTGGTAATCCTTGGTATGTGTCTTTTGATACTGTCGTCAGAAAGAGTGACTGGTCTTGGGGGTTGGGAGGTAAGCAGTCTTGACTAAACCTTGGCTAAGCCAAGACGAGGTTAGGGGCCTTCTTAACCAGACTTCAACCGTTAGAAGGCGGAGGAAACGGCTTCCCGTACTTCGTACACCGACCGTCACATGACCGGGATCGATCTACCGGACGTCTCGTGGATCAAGACTACAAATTAGGACTGTGTAGCTCTTATATATCATTCCTTTGGAGAGTTATCGCTGAAGTCCTTCTTGAAACGTCTTCTTCCCCTACCAGGCACCTAGGTCACTTCCCTACGAAGATCATTCTTTGGACAAAGCAAACAAGTACTCTTCCGTCCGAAGACAAAGGATAACATACCCCACAAATATGGCTTCCACTAATCCACCCTAACAACCAGCGTAGAGGATAAAATAGTCTTGTTCAGAAACCGGAATCAGCCACAATCACCTATTCCCCATCTCAAAAGAACAGACTCAATGTGGTATCGCATCGTATCCGATTGGAGTGTTCTTCTCTAAATCGCAGCAACAATAAAATCCAAATGCACCTAGCTACCTTAGCTCCTAGCGCCTCTCGTAAATGAAAAGAAAAAGAAAGGAAATTAAAAGGGACTAAGTCGATCGATAAATTGATCATTGCCAAATATCGAAAGATCGAATGTTGAATATTGATCCATTGTGTGTGCGTGTGTGTGTGTGCCTTTCTCGACGTTTATATTCAGCTGTTCTGCATATGATATTCAGAGTAATATAGCTCATAGCCAAGGCTAAGGCAAGGTGGTGGAGAGAAGGAATCAATCAATCGATCATTCAATCATCTGAAATCTCATGCAGCTCAACATAAGACGTTCGTCATGTTCAAATAGGCATCATGAAGATATTGAACAAGATCCGCTTGTTCTGCTTGCTTGCTGGAAAGGCGAGTTCACTCCAATGGAAGCGAGAAAAAGGTTTCAAAGCCAAACGCTTTTACCTTTGCAAAAAATAGTATCCATGTCCATCCCCCCTACCCCAAAGACACTTCAATCCGACTCACTCAAATGGCTCGAGACGAGGATAATGGAAGATCATGTGTTGATCAGCGGCCGAAAAGAATGGTCATAACTCATGTATGATTCGTGTTTTACAGTTCTTCGTCTTCATCTTGCTGCTGCGGCTGCTGTTGAGGCAGTTGCCCTGAAGTCTGAGAGCCCCCAATGTTCCCACCAAAAGCACTCGGTGCGCCGTTTCCAGGTTTGTCCCCAGCACTGCCGGAGTTGGCCGACTCAAGAACCTCGCCGATATTTCTTGAAACTCCGGAGCCTATACGTCTCCGCAGATCATCCTCATTTGTACCAGATTCGTCCGCTTTCTGCTTCTTTAGGGGGCTTCCAATAAATTCACCATTTAACGAGTCAACCGCAGATCTCGCCGCCTCGGACGTTCCAGACGCCGCTGGAGAGGAGGTGGAAACATTATTCGATGCGGGAGGAGTAGTCCCCGAAGCGGGCGTGTTCGAGTTGGTCGTGGTATCTCCAAGCGGGTCGGCAGAATGCTGACGTTTCAGCTATTCAGCTTGTTAGTATCGCAATCGAGCTGTATTGCCTCTTTCCGGGGTTTTTCCCGACTTACTCTTATCTTGCGCACCCCTTCAGCGAGTTCACCCTGGCGTCTTATATCGTCAGGAGACAGATGAGTGTCTCCTTCCTTCGCTTCCTCATCCTCCGCCTTGCCTACGACGGACTCATCCTCGTCGTCATCACTGTCCATGTCGCTTCCACTCGCTTTCTTGGATTTCCTCTTGCCTTTCGCGGCTCCTTCGTTACTCTCTCTGAAGTTGACAAACCCAACAGCACCGCCAGGCTTAAGGGGTGGAAGATTGGAGAAATCTGGCTGTAAAGAACGTCTCTTCGACGCGTCCGATTTCGGGTCTTTCAGGATGCCCATCTTTTGTAGTTGACCTAAGATCCTGTTAATAGAGATGAATCAACGGAGACGCTGAGAGACTCACGTTCTCCCCTGTACATAAATGTAAATATCGCATACGGCTTATCCGTCGGATCGATCCCGGTAACCGTCTGAGTACTGATCGATTTGGGATCCAGTGTCTTGGGCTTTGCGAAGCTCGTTGTGTGGTCGATGTCCGCGTCGGCTCCATTAACCTGCCCAGTCTGAGAATCATCGTCGTCGTCATGTGCGTCGAATTGTGGGGAGTATTCGCCTCGCTTGATCTCCCCGGACGCCAGTACTCGATACAGGGCAACCTTGATCTGGCCAGCAGACTCGGGGATAGGGTCGTCGTCAGAATCGGACAGAGACGACATGTCTTCATCCGAGACGCTCTCGAGCGGCGACTTCTCGTTATTACCGTACCGCATAATCCCTCTCCCGCCTCTCGCGGGCTTCGTATCCATATCCATGTCACCGTTCTCCCGAGACCGATTGCTTGACTGCCTCTTTAGCCGACGTTTCTCCATCCTTTGCCTTCTTCGTTCAATCTTCGCCGCAGCATCCTTCCCCTCGAGGTCCAAGCCATTGAGCCACCTTTCTAGGCCAACTTCACGGAACAAGAACTCCCGCTCAGCGAGACCACCGCCCTCAGATTCCGGCACACTAACCCATCTCGAGTTCACCCAGGTTTCTTCACCTCTTCTCAGCAGCGTTGCAACCTCCTCCTTTTGTCGTCCGTCAAAGTAGATGTAGGCTGCTACAGTCTCGTTCGGAGAGTTGGTTAACGGCTGGTAAGGGCTTACGGTATTGCTGTCTCTTGACCTCTCGCCATTCGGACCCGGCAGGTTGCCCACAATCTTTGGCTTTGGGTGGGGATTGTCCGGTGTCGGTTTGGGAGTGGAGTACGGGACGCTCTGGCCAGGGTTGAGAAGGGTGATCGATATGGCGAAGGTGGATTGTTCTGGCTTGCCCGTGGAGGGGTCTGGTATCTTAGGCGGCGGGACGGGGATGTAGCAAGCTATCCGCGAAGCTCGGGAATGACGCTGGATGGAGTACTCCGGGAGGGGTCCGTCGGGGGTATGTATGCTGACCGCAAGGCCCTTGAAGCAAGGCATGACGGCGTGTCAGCGTGATGACACCCTATCTAAATCGTCCAGATCGACGAAGCTTGGGAAAGGCGACTGCGGAGGATGCTTATCAATTTCGAAGGAGGTCAGGACAGCGTTCCGACTGGATGAGGGGTGGCGAGGATCGCAGTTGGCAGGGACTGCTATATTCGACAGCGAACTGGAAAGCAAGAAGAGCCGGGAGCGATGCAAAGGAACACAGAGCCAGCTTCATCTGTCATCTGGTCAGAATCCTCCGATCCCTGACTGTCCGGAGAGTACTCCTGCTAGTAGGTGCTTCGGATCCACCTACATACGCACACACACAACTTGGACATTCATTTAGGAGGGACCAGCGTAGGCCGCCATCAACGGGGCAGGGGAAAGGATAGACGGAAAGTACACAGCTAGACAGGGGATACCTGGAGCTCTCAAGGAGGGGCAGGGACTAGGTGTCGTGTTGCTGGGACGGAGAACACATCAAGTTGAGCTCTGCCCTCCACTTGCTGGACCGCACTTTGGGTGACCCAGTGAGCGGCGGCGGCGGCGAAGCGCCTCGTTGTATGGGCCACGTGATGCACCTTATTGTCCGCGATGCGGATGCCTGGATCCGGCTTAGCTCCCCGCGCTCACCGCCTTCCCTTGCCGTCACCGCATCATCATGCCCCGCACTCACGCGGAGTCGCTGAGCCGCTGCGGAAATATACAACCTCGAAATCACCGTCTAGCTAGAATACAGTCATAATGCAATCGACAAGAACTCTTTCATCTCTTTGATCAGCTTCATTCGTGAGAAACTAAGAGAGGGGTATTTGATCCTTATCATAAGCCTGCAGAACATAGCCATATGAGTACGCAGGTAGGAAACATCATGATGCACCACTTCATCTAAAATACCGATCCTAGCCCACCTTTGAATATTATCCCTTGCCATTTTATTACCCATTCGCCACAGACCCGCTCCGTCATCCATTATTAAAACCATGAGGGTCCCACATAACCCATGTCTAATAGCAGGCGTCATGAGAGTGTCCGTATGCGCAGGGGGAAAAGGCAATAGAAACAACCACAGAGGAGAACCGAGACACCGTCTTGGCTTTCTCATGTCTAAACAGAAAGCCACCAATGTTACAGGTCCCAACGACAAAGGAGAAAGATGCAAATCTACTCTTTCGGCTGGGTAGAAACAACGCTCTTCTCGCGCATCTCGGTTCCAGAGTTCTCCTGCGTTGCAACGTTCTCGAACTTGTAGAGAGGTTCAAGGTGCACGTCCTGGCGGAAGATGTAACGTCTAATCCACCAGGGAAGCACTTTGAATACCTGGTAGTGCATGTGTGTCCTGGTTGGCACCGCAAAGATGTAGTCGAGTTCCTCAAGAGTGCGCTGCTTGGTTTCGGGAACCCAGAGGTAGATCATGACCAATGCAGCAACGTTCAGACCCCTATGTAATGTAAGTACACAATGATGAGCAACAAAACTGGTGCAAACAGCGGTTTACTTACGCATAGAAGCAAAAGGCGCCTGTTGGGGTCATGGCATCACGCATGCGTGGGAAGGTGATCGAGAGGACTGCAGCCCACCCCAGACAAGTCGCAACAGCCCAAGACATGCCAACCTCTGACAAACTAATCAGCAGCTGAAAGGTTGACGACGCAAGAGACCAAGAGGACTTACCTCGGTGAGACAATGGGAAGACCTCAGCAGAGTAGGTGTAGGGAACCGGCCCTTCTCCCGGGGAGTAGAAGGCCGCGAACAAGAAGACGAACAACGCAATGGTCGCCAGGTGCGCTCTGGACTCTTCAGGAATGTAAAAGGAGAATCCAGTGGCGAGCAGTGTCCAGGCCATTTGGGGGAAGGTGAAGAGTAGCAATGTCCTTCGGCCGTACGTATCGATAGTCCACACAGCCGGAAATGCAAATAGGAAATTCACCAGTCCAAAGCCCCAGGAGGCGAGGAGCGCTTCGGTGGCACTAGCGCCAGCATCCGAGAAGACGCTTGACGAGTAGAATGCAATGATGTTGATACCACACATCTGTTGGGCAATCATGACAGTAAACGAGGCAAGGGTGGCGCGCCTCACTCGAGGAATTGTAAAAAGCTGAATCAAGCGAGTGACGTAGTTGCTTTTTCCAACAATCTCTTGCTCGATCTGGATTTGCGCGTAGATATAGTAGAGATCACGAGCGGCCTGGAGCTCCGTGTTGCGCAAGCGGCAGAGCGACTTGTACGCCTTAACTATCTGATTATTCTCGATGAGCCTGGTGTCTACAAAGTGTATATGGTAAAGAGGGTCCCGAAATAAATTACCTGGCCTTTCTTGATATACCACCGGGGCGACTCCGGACAGAAGTAGACGCCTATCAGAAGAGGCACCGCAGGGATAAATGCCGAACCGAGCTGAAGACGCCATGACAATGCCCCGGTATCCTTGACGGCAAGATTTGCGCAGCATCCGAAAAAGATACCAAATGCTGTCCATCTGTGACATTGTCAGTAATTGTGATAGCTTGAACGCTGGAAAGAGCTTGGCGTGTGAAGGAGGATTCCGTACAGCTGCCAGGACATCACTAGACCACCTCGAACGGAGGCAGGAGTGTTTTCAGCAGAAAATATGGGAATGGTCGAAGCTTTCATGCCCATACCAAGACCCAATAGCACACGAGTGACAAAAAGCTGTTGCCAGTTCTGAGAGAGGGCAGAACCGATAGGAGCGATGGTACAGAAGACAGCGGAACCGAAGATACAACCGCGACGGCCAAACCAATTATTCAAGGGATCTGAGAGCCAGCAGCCCAACACCGCACTTGCAAGATACGGAGCGCTGTTCAGAATATTAATTTTTGGCTGTTTATCAAAAAGAGACTTGTGGAAAGAGGGGGGGGGGGTTACGAACGCGTTGACAACACCGACAATCCACTGATTTCTCGCGGCATTAGGGTTGTTGTGTTCAGGAATGCCAAAGGCCTCGGGAAAATCAAGATTGGCACCGTTGGTACCTGTCTGGTCCCACCCCCTGCACAAGGTTAGGAAGCCCTTTGGGCAGAGGCTGAGATGAACACCACTTACTGAACAGCAGCCCCAATGGAACAAAGGACGATCGTGAAGTAGAGGGCCATAGGCTGACGCCATCTGTGAAGAACCTCATCACGAATGGCGGTGACTTCATGCTCCGTCAAGCCTTCCACCGACTCAAAGTTGGCTGGATCACGGGCCACGAGAGCACCCTTCTTGAGCAGCGGCAAGATGTCATTCAGCTGGTACTCGTTGGCAAAGTTGGTCACATCTCGCAGCACCTGACTCCGAGTAAGGTCTGCAAGAGGGTTCTTGATCCTATTAGCAGAAGTTAGTAGCCGATTCCTCAACAGTCCCCAGAGATTGGCAGCATCACGCACTTGGCAGAAATGTTGTTGTTCAGGTTGACCTTCTCGATATGGCCCTGTTCGGCGTAGTCCTGGTCCTGATAGGAGCTCCCGCTACACAACATGTCAGTGACAGCAGTAAGATGCTGACGGGAGACTTCTCCCACGAACCCGTCTGGTGTCTTCTTGGAAGCTACCTTGGCCTTAGCCTGGGTCACCTCGTCCTTTGGCACAGAGTCAGTCATGATAGTGGTGATCTGCAGAGCTTCTCCTCGACAATCAGAGAGAGGATGAGAAGGTGCGACAATGACAGATTCACAAGAGCTGCTCTTGGTCCGCTCTGCACTACGGGAGGAAGAGGAGGAGGAACGACGGCGGCGGGAGACGCAGGGACGGTTGTTATATACCCCGGAAGATCCCCGTCACTGGGCACCTGGCACAGGGAGCCCGCCTGCGCTGCTGCACTCTGCGCATTCACCTCTACCACGCGTCAAGAGGCGTGTGCATGGCCTGGCAATGGTTGGATCAGGCTTCACAGCCCGGAGAGACGCCGCGAGCAGAACAGAGACAGCACGCCAGCCATCCTGGCAGGCCCGCTCTGGAGACCGCCTCAGGGCTCTAGCTCCGGGGCCTGGCGGGGGCAATAAGCTGCCCATGGGGGACGCTTCACGCGGACCATCTCAAGACGTTCAGCGTTGTGCCCACCATCCGCTTTCTGCACACTGGGCCGCAGAGCGGAGCCAAAGGCGCCTGCTCGACGGCTCTTGCAGGTCTCACACTGCTCTGGGGCAGATCGCATCTCATGGCAGGAAACAATTGAACTGTCTGTCACGGAGAGAAAGGCAGACAGCCTGTCGAGAGCCTCTTCAAACATGGAGTTTTTCCGGGACAACGATCCTGCGTACATCCCCTCATTCTTAGCTCTCCGGGGTACTGAACCAGTGCCTGTGGGGACCTTTCAAGTTTCAATCTTTCGGTAGGTAGCCATGCTTCTCATGACCTGCAAGACTATTTCCTTATCGAGGGCTTACCATGAGATAGGTAGGTCTGCTGCTGTCGAGTGAGTGGTGCTCGTATTTCGTATGTACAGTACATCTCTGCCCGTCCCTGTGCTCGTCTGTTGCCGTCCGCCATGGGCTCACTGTCTCGACCAGCTTTGCAATCAGACGACGATCTCCGTTGGGAAATCAACCGGGTTCCCCTGCGATCCCTGCCAGCACATCCCTCCGGCCGCGTATGTGCAAACGGACACTGATTCCTCGAGTTGCCGCATTTAGTACATTAGTAGTACAAAGAGGCTGATTTCGGAGAATAGATCTTCGCGGATGCTCAGCGGGCGTTGAGCGTTGAGTCTTGATAGCGAACTAAAACGCCCCAGGCTCCGCCCCCCCCCCCCCCCCCCCTCCCCCGGAAAGACGAGGTCCATCTCCGCCATACACCGCGCGGCAGACAACCCTTGCGACGGCGATGGGGCTCGTTCGTCTTTCTCCAGCTCGGGGCGATTTGGGAGCGGAGCGCTGCTGCGGAGAAACCGCGGGCTACACCGCAGGAGGCCTAGCTCCCCTTCCCTGCAGCGAGCGCTATCTCAGCGCAGCAACGACTGGCGGCCACCTTTCGCCTCAAGCAGATTCAGCGAACCGGAGTCCGGATGGCTGCAGGATATTTTCGACGCGTGGCTGATGTGATCCTCAACCTCCGCCTTCGTTTGACAACCGGTGTGTACTCTGTACGGAGTGCTCTATACTCCATAGATACCACCCAGCGTATCCCCAGGTTCGTCGTCCGCTCCGGTTCGCGTAAAACATCGCATAGACGAGAAAATAATTAGCGATGCATCACGCGTCATCCTGCGGCTGAACTACGACCGAATCCGATCCCAGATAGGAGCGCTGCTCACGCAATAATGCTGTAGGAAAGTGGTGTTAGTAAGATATACCCCCATCTCTCCGCTCGTGCTAGATCCACACGAGACTTCCAAGTCTCAGAGGAGGAGGTGTGGAGAAGTTTTGGCTAAACGGCTGAGAGCAGACACGACAGTATGCAAACTCACACTGCTCCGTGGAGCACAGGTCCATCCAGGCGTACTTCGGCAGCGTCCTTTGGAGTACATATGAACGGACGGATGCATAGTCGCGCGCCAAGAGAGATCTCAGCCCCAGAGTGGAGACTCGTGAGCAGGGAACAACCTTCCTGGGGAAACTGTTAGCAGGACAGATCCCGGAACGTGCGCTTTCCGGGGTTGGCCTCGCGAAGGGTCTGAACGAGGCAGAGTTGCGGTTCTCTCTCCTGGCACAATAACGGTCAAGGGGACCTCGGGGCCGGGATATTTTCGTGTCTCTTTTGCTCCCTTTGGTTGATACTAAGTGCAAGTGGATGACGACTAAGTCTTTCTTTCTCTACTCGGGACCTCTGCGAAGATCCCGTACCTACTACCAGGGGAACTGCGACGATTCTCGGCGACGCAGACCAGAGGAATCCGAAACGACCCTCGGAACCACTGGGAGAGATGGGATTTGCGCACCCGGACGAGCCTCACAAAAATTTCCCGGCAGATGACATCTAAACAAACGGTCGTGGTCAAGCTCCAGTGGCTGCCAGCAGTCGACTACCTTGGCATTCTCTGGGGTTTTACGGAGTAGTCGAACCAAGTGGGGAAGCTTTTTTTTTCTAAGGGGACGCAGGAGGTATACGGAGTACACTCCGTACTCCGCACTACTACTTAGACGTCCTCACGCCGGACGGTCGGAGTGAACTGTGAATCTTGGAGTCGGTGTCATTCCCCGTACAACAGCTGCGGCGCCGGTGTGCTCAGATGCCAGCATGCCGCCAATTAGACAGACTGGAGGACTCGGGATTTCCGCGGCGCAGTCCGGAGGCTGCAAGGACGGCGCGGCGCCTTTGACACAACGAGTTCTTCGTATGGTAAGTCGTAGGCTTTGATTCCTTGCCAGAAGATCCTCGTCGACAATTGTCTCCTGCGATAATCGCGCGAGGGTTGTCATTGTTGGTCAAAATCCCTCACGGACTCGACAACCTTGGCGTAGGGTGATGCACCAACGTGAACAAGGTTTGTCTTGAACCTCACCGATCGAGTCTACTCCTGCTGGAAAATTCCAAAGAGTTTTGGATTCTGAAAGTATTTGTGTCGAAGTTTAGAAAGCCTACGCAACTACTCCCTTATGCAGTACGAGATGTCTCACGCTGCAGGCCCTCGGATTTTTTCGGGCTTGACAGCTACAGATCCTCACTATGCAGGGGCATGTAGGGATCGCGTTGCTTCTATTGCAATTCTGGAAGCTGCGTAAGCCGCCATACATTTCACAGCATGCCTCTGGACCCAATTGCGGCGTCACTCTGATTCGTCTGGGTTGAACAGAGTCGCTGCGAACAAAGAACCCTAGGTCCCGGGAAGAAAGTAAGCAACAGAGTCTCTATTTTTGGAAATCGTTCAATAATGCGAGAAAAATCTTGATATCCAAATTTGCCTTCCTTCTCTCTTGTGGCCGTGTCTTCCGGCTTTTTTGGGGATTACTTTTCTTCACTAGTTTGGTTTTCTGCTACTGTACAAATGTCGTCCGTACGATATGTCTGTACAGTGTCGTGTCCGTCCCATCACTCATCGCGCGGTAAAACCGGTTCTGAAGAGGGATCTCCTCACAACAAGCTCTTCAAGACTTCTTCGCGGCCTTGGACGTCTTGAATTGAAATGGAGAGCAAAAGCTTATCGCCCACCAGGTTTTCTCTGTAAACTTCTCCCAAGAGCTCCGGGCGTCTTTGGGGCCAAGCATCAGTGGACCGCAGCATGGAAAGGTGCCAAGGTTACCAGTTTTGCTGCAGGAAAAAGCCTCATGTCCGCTCTCCGGGTGACGTTTTGTCCCATCAATGCATTATCTTCAAGCAGACCGGTTGTGATCATGAACCTCCAGTCCTGGGTGTTTATAATACAGGTTTAAGGATAGATGCATGCCTATGTGGAGGTGGCCTGCATGTCCCTCCTAAGGTTTCTCCGTACTCCGTCCTGCATATAAGGGCTGCGGGTCACACCATGTAAGAAATCGGGATGTATATGTATATTCTTCGGTCTTCATGTTCTCAACAAAGCAGATGGATGGATTATTTCTGTGCCTGCATCTGCGCTTGGGCTTCGAGTTAACATGACATCATTATGGTCTGCCGGCAGGCACAACAGATGAAGGAAACGACATATAGATACAATATTTCTGTGCGACATCTAACGCTTGTCATGTTACTACGCTTAGAAGTGTCCTTTCACCTGATCCTTCAACTCGAGAGCGCTATCCAGACTTGATCAGATCGCGGGCACCTGTGCACAGAGCTCCATGGGTACCGTGCCCTCAGCCGTCTTCCATCCTGACGGCGAAATCACCCTCCATAACTTGTCGATGCTTAATGGGGAACAAGGCATCTATTACTTGGAAAATCCAAGGATTAGTGGTTGACTCCACAGATGAATTTAGGTAGGTAACCGAAGCCCGGATCCTCGAGTCCTGGCCCAAAGAGAGCTCCCTCCCGCAAGCCCCAGCTACACATATTTTTGACCTGTTCGATTAAAGAGTGAATGAACAGAGGGGGAGATTAGGAAGCGCGGTGCCGCGTAAAGATGTGGCCCGCCGAAGCACGATGTTGGCCCCTGAAGCAGTTGGCATACATGGTAGCTTGCGGAGAATGTTCGCGAAGAATCGGCCCGATGAAAAACATGGGCAAGCATCGAAGGCTGACTACCACTACCACCATTAGCGGTTCTCTCGTTCCGTCGAGGGACCTACGTAGTGTGTATAGCTGTGGCTTAAACATTGCCACTAAACAATAGTGAAATCAATGGAAAGATCTTGAAGTACCTTTAACTCCCCCACTGTCGCCACTTACCCACCATGCTTAACCACCCCTGAGTACTGTAGGATCCAGCAGTCCCCATCTAACTCAGGTACACATTACATACATAAGTACCGTACATGTACCTAGTTACAACCCCAACACTCCACAGGCGATCTCGGACTCAGCGCGGAGCCTGCACTTCGTCGTTCGGCATCCAAGGTCAACAGCGAATGACGTCACGCATTCCGCGGAAATCAAACCGAGGTGCAAAAGCAAAGCTAAAGCCACATGACATGGAGAAGCAGCCACAATTGCTGCAAGTTTAAAGAAGCTTAATTAATTGATTAAATTAAGAATGTGGCGATTGCACCCACATTATTCCGTCTCCCGATGCAGATCCGGATGTCTTGACGGGTCGGATGCAGGCGGATTGGTGGATCTGGGCTTCGTTCCTGGACCTGCATGTGGAGGTACCTGGGGTAGTAGGTAATCAACTGATCGTAAACCCTACCTCTTAGGTACCTAGGTAGATATCCACAATCTTATTTAGGTATGTAGTATGTATTACTGCTCTTGGATGGGATGAGAAGTTCGAAGAATCGGAAACAACATTACACATTTCATTTGGATTGATCCAGACAGCTAAGGTACCTAGTAGTTGTGCTAGCTAAGCGGGATTTATGGCAAGTTTGCTCGAGAATAGTTTCCTTAAAACATAGTAAGCCTGTGCTAAGTAAAGATATCTTCGCCACCGACTGAGACTGCAAACCTATCTTCTTGTAGTCATTTGCAATGTAAGTCCGTTCATGGATTCAGATAGCCCGACTTTCAGAACAATGGACAGTTCGAACTGTGCTCTATGAGAAAAGCACATGGGCCCCATTGTGCATCAGATTCTTTTAGGTGGCCGTGCTACCATTTGGTACCTAATGCTTTATCTGTAGAGCTAGGTTTATGGAGACTGTAGCCTTAATCCCATGAAATTAACCTTGTAGCAACATTGTTAAAGCAAGCAACGAATTCATCATTTGCCTCTTCGTGTGGTGCAGAAGAGATTTCGATGACAAGAGTCCATGTTATATGTTTGAAGTTCCTCATATTGGACATCCGAGAAAATTAAAAAAAAAAAAAAAAAAAAAAAAAAAAAAAAAAAAAAAAAAAAAAAAAAAAACACTGGCATTTGCGCTTTTCTGTCCCAGAGATACTCTTTGTGACAATACTTACTTTCTTGGAGAGATCACGAAAAGTGCCTATTCACAAAGTGGTAGCTGGGGTAGGAGTCTAGTAGTCCTTTCAGGATGGAACTCTGTAGGAGACTGGTGGCTCAATGATAATTATACGTATATCTCGGGGCACCGCTCGGATCCAAGGTAAGGTGATAGATGTTCTCTAAATCGGTACATAAAATAGATAAAATTGAGGGAGAAGGAGCTTCCAAGGGTACCTTGGCCACTGCCTACCTAGGTAGATGGAGTAAGAGCATTCAAGTTAAGCGCTGTATATGATCTTGACGCTCATCATTTTCAGAGGGCCAAGACGCAAGGACTTCGCCTGTGTATGTTCACTTTTTAAGCATCGTGAGACTCCAACGCCTTGTGAAGCAATTTGCCTTGTTCTTCCAGGATCTTGACACCTCTGTTGAATTCTTGAACCTGAAATCTCCATTGCCTCTCTGCCATGTCTTTCACAAGCCAAATTATCGGATACATTTTCCCCTTATACATAGTCGATGTCGACAAGGATCTATCTTGCTGTCAGCACTTTCCCTGTTTCATGGAACACCTGACATGCCCGCGGGATAGACAATTGCTGCATCTGTGGCCTAGTATATATACCATTAGAAATACTTACATCTCCTTCTGCATGTTGGACTGTATTTTGCGATTGAGAAAGGGATGAGATGAGTTGCTTGGAGCATGTTCCTAAAGGGGATGTTGTCATTTCACAGCGTGCAATTGTTCATCCATTCATTAATCTCATCGTTTCCCCGTGTCCAAATGCTTGGTTCCGATAAGGAGGCATGAAGGCCCGTCTAGCTCCTACGGCGGAGCACTCTTCTTCGTCTTCATCCTCTTTTTCTATTACGGTATCCAAACATCCAATTTTTGACCTTCTCGCTTGTTAACGGGGCATTGAATTTATTCTTTAACTGCTGCACCATTTTCTTGTTAGTTGGTTTAGTCGTGTCCAGGAGCAACAGTCCTGTCATTTCCAGCCCCAATAAACTGTTCCCAATATCTTGTACCTCTTTTTTTTTCACTTGCTCTTCCATTATGTGCCACGACCTGATCAATTTTGCAGACTAGGTAAGTAGATTGAAGGATTGAGTCTATGGCTTGTATGGCAGTTTTGTACCAACCAGACCTCGTTTGTTTGAGGCTGAAGCAATGTCAATTTGTTTCGTAGTAGTCTTGACCGAAAATGAATGACTATAAAATTTAAGATTAAGAATATTTTTCTCTAGTCTTTCTTTCTTGATCATTTCCGGAATGAGAACTTCCCTTGCTTTAATTTCTTCAGTGTGTTCGGCCCGATACTTTCTCATACACAGCTTTTTTCTGTTCTCTCTCTCAGCTGCAATTTCTCTTTCAGTAAAGTCAGAGCTTGGAGGTAATTATATAAAGCGCTCAAGGTTCCTTTTTTTCGCGCCACATGGGCAGCAGATCTGGAACTGGTCTCTGACAGCATGCCGAGTCGTCCTGATTGTCAGCATGGAGGTATATGGCGAAGTATTCGGTATTTCAGGCCTTATCCATATCGGCGTGCGCAATCTGAAGCTACCGCTCCAGGACTTATAGAGCAAGGACCAGGATCATCTAGCAGGAGAGGTAAGGAAAAAAACATTTTCAGGAGGAAATTGTACCAACCCAACTTAATTCAGACGCTGAAAAATAAAATGAAATATCCAATCCTTTATGGCTTGAAATGCATATTCTCTCTGGACCAGGTGAGAGAACACACTGCAGAACGTGGTGAGAGTTATCGAAGCCACGCACACTCTCTCTGCTTAGTTAAAGCACTTCAAGGAAGTTATCATAGTCAAAATTTTCAATGGTAAGAGGTCAATTGGAACATACTGTCTGAATTCTCAGGCGAGGAATAAGTTCTTTGCTCTGAAAGTGATTTTTCCCCTTCTGCAACGTGAGATGATCCTTCCTGATTTCCACTGCCTTTCTTCGACATTCTTCACGAATCCAAACAGCCATCCCCGAAGCATATATAATGATATATCTTTGCGAGCGCTGCGTGTGTCTGAAGAAGAACACAGCTAGGAAGCTCGATCTCGATATGTTCATGTTGCAGGCCATTCAGGGCGGAGTGTCTGTCTTATGTCATCGTGGTGGTTGCAGATGGGATCAGGCAACCTTCTTCTCTCCAGCAGCTCCTGTACATAGCCAAGAAAGATATTTCTGTAGTGTTCATTATAGACGCTACCCTTCAGAACGTTTACATGCCACCAATGTGTCCCTGATGGCTCTGTAAAGTGTTTCTTGCTATCTATACTCAAGAATGGATACAAGAATAGAAGTAGACATATACAGAGCAAAGTGCATTAGTCGTCTGCATGACTGATAAACATGAAGAACTCGTTTACAAGAGCAATCGGAGGGGAAAGTTTAGGTACGTATTTATGACTCCGTTGATTCAGTAACCTACCTACATTCATCCTGAAGAGAGGAACTATGCTCCTATGGATGCATTGCCTGGTCACTCGAACGAATGAATGGGACATGCGAGTGAAGACAGGATCTCTCAAGAGCGCAATCTTACCGGTCCGTCTCTATGACCATCTTCGGGACTTGCGCGATACAGTATTCGGTTTAATTGGACTGCAGTTGGCAAAGCAAGATCGATGCAGGAGGATGTTCGAGTCCAAACGAGGATATATACATAAAGCTTATGGGAATTGCCATGACTATGGATAGTTGCTAGGTAATCGTATTGCTTTACTACAGGAGGTACGCCATTGTGAGCATTAACCGAGCTTCACTGCAAAGTCACATTCAATATCCAATGTCACTGCCCGAGAACGTCGAGCAGAGGAGTTAACTCTGAACTCAAACCCTTGAAGCCCGATTTCATATCGATAAAGAGAAAGAGAGCGCCGCAAAACACCCCACGTCAAGCTTCACTGGGCTTAATCTTATTAGCATCCAGCTCCCCCTCCGCAGCTCCTTTGATGATTGCATCCTTGCTCAGCCCGCTCTCGGCCACCACACGGCTGATCCTGCGCTCCTCGGCAAACCTTCTGCAGTCCTCGCGACCTTTCTCGATGTCCACAAAAGCGATGGTAATCATTGCAGCCGTGCATATGGCAAATAGGAATGGGAAGCCCATCCAATTGTTTTGCGTGTTGTTTATAATAGCCTGGATGACATTGGGTCCAACAATCGAAGACTTAACATTGGATCATAATTGGTCAGTAGAGCCACATAAGAGTAGAGTCGTTTCATCTTACAGCACGGTTAGTTATGCCGAAAAGGGCGAAAAACATATTGTCGTATCCACGCGGCATGAGTTCGCTGATCATCGTTTGCGAGTACTACATAGTGTGGTTAGAGAGTCAGGCAAGACCGGAGCTACTCGTCTTCCTTACCGCGTAGTATGGTGCTTGGAACAATCCAAAAATGATATTGTAAAAATAAAACTCCCACTGCCAGGCATTAGTGACGCACAACTTTGACAAACCTGTATATAACTCACCGTATGGTGATATCCAATTCGCGTCGTCCAAAGTCCCAGCATGCCCCAAAGCGGGATGAAGACACTGAAAAAGTTTGTAACCAGGAACATAGGTTTCGTCCTGATTTTGAAGTAGTTCTGGAAATACCAGAAGCCAAACGTTGATGCGATGGAACAACAGGCTTGAGCAATCCCAAGATAGGTGAGTTGCAGGAACGAGAAAGATACATAATCGTTCTGAATTATGCTATTTATTTTGGGATTGCCGAATTAGCCAAAGAGAATTATTTTCCGCTATTGTCCAATCTTACCCGACAAGCGACCCTACGGCCAAATGTCAACACTGCCACAACATATCAAGTCGAGATGCTCACCAGTAGTGTTAAGCCCATCGGCAAGCAGGAAAAAGGCAAGCAGGTAAAGAAAGGTCTGAGGTAGAGACCTAATTTCGCGGAGCGCAAGCCACACTTGCTTAAAACCAATGGTTGCGTAATTGGAGCCTTTTGGGATCTTCGGGCCAGGCCTCTTTTGCTGGAAGATAAACCACCAGATGCCAAGCACAACCCAGTCTGAGCACGAGGTGTCAGTGCCACGAGTATCCACATGATTGTGGGGGCACGTACATGAATTCGTAAGGCAAAGCGCCAAATTGTTAGAAAAATTATTATTCTGCAGCGGAAGAAGGACCGATAAGTTGATAACCAACGTAAGTAAGTACCCTATGTTGCTATGAGCAGTCGAAATATTGCTTAAAGCGCAGAGTTAGCTTCGATGGACGTCAGAATAAAGCGCATGGACACATGCCTAATGTGGTTCTTTTCCAACGATTCAATGGCATCGTATTCTTGCTGGCTTATCTTGCCTTCCTTGAGATCCTCCTCTCGGGCTTTGCGGACGTGCGGCATGTATCGAGCGAGTCGCGGAAAGGCAGCCGCGTAGAACACGAGTGTGGCCCCATAGGCGACGTACGCAACGATATACATGCCCATTGCTGCGGGCCACTGACTTGGATGTCTTATTGCCATCATGCCATACTGCAAGGCCCAGCACACAACGGTCAGGGCAAGGAGCAACCAACGACCAAAGGATCCGTAGTCCGCAGCACTTCCGAGCCAAACGAACAGGACGGTCATGAAAGCGAAGCAGAGACCGTTTGCAATCAAGACAACGGAGGATACAGACCGCGTGCCCCCGGCCCAAGGGACAACGCAGGCAGATGAATCTGTACAAGGCTTAGGAGGGTTGGTGCCAGGCTGATGGCCAGCGTTGTTGAGAGCCCATTGGAACCTGATATGTATTAGAGAGTCGGATCCAAGTACGTAGGTAGGAAACATACAATGCTTGGCTATAAGATCCAGGGCCGACGCCATTGTCACCTGGACAGATCAGTAAGGGATAACAATGATCTTGGAATTATATTAAGGAGGATACCGTTGTAGTAAAGATAGTAGGACCAGAGTTCCTTCCTCGTCGTAGTCGGCTGCTCGTAAGCGTCCTCGTCGACTCCAAAGAGACGCTCAAACTCCTCCAGATTCTGACGGATGCGTCTCTCTTTCGGATCTAGCTGGCTAAGATCAGCCGGCTGAGAAGTCGCCTCGACAGACGGGCTTGCTTTGGTGTCATCACGGGAAGCCGTGGGATCACGGACTTGCTCGATTTCAGACATGCTTGCCGCGGTCTGAAGTCGATTTATCCTACTAACGATGACGGTTCCTTCCTAATAGGATAGGTCGGGACGTATTTATGCAGCATCTGATATGTGATCGGTGCGGCTTATCCCATGGGGCAGGGACCGCTGGGGTGTACTCGGCGCATCCGCAGTACGCATGAGAGTGGAAGCATAAAGCTAAGACCAGTCCCCCAAATATATCAACGGGAACGATATCTGTGGGTAGGACGTAGTAAATAGCTTGGCTCTTAGAGAAGGTTGTCGATGGGGGACAGTGACGGGGACAACCCTCCGCCGCAGAATGATGACGGTTGCTTGTGAGCGGGAAGCGAGCAGCCGGCTGCTTGGAGAGAACGCCACAGGTCCAACCTCGCCCTTGTTCTCTGGACGGTGGTATCCGTGCAGGAACGATATCAATGGTTGTACAAGGACTGGCGGGGAGACCTGGAGCTGCCCCGGCCGACTCTAGCGCTGCGTCTAGCGCTGATGCCGGTGCGCAGGCGGAAGGCCCGATGCATGCCCTTATCCGTTTAGTTATGTCCATGCGGGGGAAGAGATAAGGGGCATCATGATCTGAGTAGCAACAGCCTCTTCTGTCGTTGCGAGAATGTCACTAGCGCGAGCTACCGTTGCAGCACGTCGAGCTTGAAGTGCGGGCATCGTTACGCGCACATCTCGGGCCCCATGATGGGCGGCTGGACCAAAGCAGGGAAACACGAGATAACGGCGTCATAGTCCTCACGACAGACACTGCGGTCTCCCATGCTTTGATGACGTTCAGTCCCGCTTGCAGCCCCCAGTCACCTCCCAGATCGTTAGGTGGACCCGTCGTTTAGGCGGGGTATTGGGGGGTCTTGACGACCTCGTTAGGTTGCTATACATAGCAAGGGCATGAACCGTCGACGATTCAAGAACACGCCACGACAAGGGAGCTAGCTCCTGACTCGACTCCATGGTTCACACAATGCAGTCCTCTGACCTACGGAAGAAAGTCGGACAGGTGAGCGAAAAAACAAGTGATACTGGAAAGGGGATATACACTGACGACCGAGTTAGCTTTTCGCCGTTGGCTTCCATGGCCTGACGCCCAGTCCGGAGATCAAGACCCTGATCCGTGACTATGGATTGGGCGCGATAGTCCTGTTCAAGAGGAACGTGCGAGATGTAGCCCAGCTCCAGGTATGGATGCATGTAATCTGTTAGGTTGAGTTCTCTCTTGAATTAACATCTCCTTAGTCTTTGACGGCTGCTCTCCAGCAGGAAGCCAAGGGCGCGGGGCACGAGCATCCTCTCTTCATCGGAATAGACCAGGAGAATGGACTCGTGACAAGAATTTCGCCTCCAGTCGCTGCGCAGCTGCCGGGCCCTATGGCCCTTGGGGCTACCGGCTCGACAGACTACGCATATGCCGTTGGGAAGGCGACAGGCAAGACGCTGAACTTCTTCGGCATAAATATGAATTATGCGCCAGTCTGCGATGTCAACTCCGAACCTCTGAACCCTGTCATCGGGGTGCGCAGTGCGGGAGACGACCCGGAGCTCGTTGGTCGGTTTGCCAGTGCTACGGCGAAGGGGCTGCGAGAGTGTAATGTCGTTCCGAGCGTTAAGCATTTTCCTGGACACGGGGACACGGCTGTCGATTCTCATTTCGGTCTTCCTGTCATCACGAAGAGCAGAGACGAGCTGGAAAGGTGTGAGATAGTGCCCTTCCGTCGGGCAGTAGCTGAAGGCATCGAGGCCGTGATGACAGCACATATCGCCCTGCCTGGCATTGGCGACAGCAAACTACCGGCCACGCTGTCTCCCGATGCATTGAATATTTTACGAAAGGACATGAAGTACGACGGGATGGTCATAACTGATTGTCTGGAGATGGACGGGATTCGCGCAACGTACGGCACAGTCCAGGGGTCAGTCCTCGCTTTGAAAGCAGGTAGCGACAGCATCATGGTCTGCCATACATATGACGTGCAGGTTGCATCCATAGAGGCAGTATGCCAGGCTGTCAAAACGGGAGAGATACCGCTCTCCCGGCTGGAAGAGGCACTCCGCCGTGTCACGCAGTTGAAGAGCCGCTTTCTGAACTGGGATACTGCCCTTCGACGAAAGGCAGATGAGGATCTGAGTTCTCTCAACGCAGAAAGCGCGGAACTTGCCAAAGAGGTCTATTCTCGGTCTACAACCCTGGTTCGGAGTAAGCCAGGCGTCTTGCCTTTATCGAAATCCTCGCATATCGTATTTCTCTCTCCGGAAGAGAAAACCCCTGCAGGCGGTGGTGCTGTCGATAGCGGAGAGATCGCATCGAGAAACCCCTACACGTCTGCTCAGTTCATTGACATTCTTCGACTGCACAATGACTCTATCATCGATCTCCGCTACGGTGGCATGGGCCTCTCGCCCGACGACTGGAAGATCATCGATGATGCAGAGGTCGTAATCCTCGCAACGTGCAATGCCCGCGAATTGTCTTACCAGAAGAATCTGGGATTGGAACTTGCGCAGAAAAAGGAGAAGCTAATTGTGGTCGCCACTTGCAATCCCTATGACTTTCTAGAAGACCCGGCGGTGGAAACATACATCACCACATACGAACCGACGCTCGAGGCGTTTTCCGCCGCAGCAGATGTCATTTTTGGCGTGGCCCCCGCAAAGGGAGTGTTGCCAGTTAGACCTAGAAAAGCTCTCGCAGCGGCTGCTACGGCAGTGGTGCCATTTAATGTTCATAGCGACCTCGAACAGGTCGCTAAGATCTGGAACGCAGCTTTACCTGGCTATCCCCTGCCGGCAGAGAGCCTGCAGAGGCTGCTCGACCGCTCTAATGGACATCACTTCGTCGCTCGAATCGGCTCCGCCGTCGTTGGTCTCTGCGCGGCCTATACAACGGTCAATCTGGGCAACACGACAGGCCAGATCTCCGTCCTGATCGTCGATCCCGCGAAGCAGGGCCAGGGCATCGGGACCGCCCTGCTGATGGAGACCCGGTCGTACTTCCGGACCCGATTCGGACTCGTCAATCTGACCCTGGGGAGTGTGTTCCCGCGTTTTTGGCCCGGCATCCCAACCGATCTGCCCCCATCTATCCCCGAGTTCTTCATCCATCGCGGGTTCCGGGTCAGCCCGCCGGAGGATACTGTTATCGACCTCTACCAGGATATCAGGGACTTCCAGGCGCCGCAGAAGTATCTCGACCGCGCGGAGGAGGGTGGATACACATTCGGTCCGCTCCTCCCGGAGCAATATGAGGAGTGTATTGCGGCGCAAAAGAGGAACTTTGCTTCGTATCCGGTGAGTACATCCATAACCCCCTACAAAGTCCTGTTGGCACAGTATTAATCGTGCCTCATGATCCAGGGCTGGGTCGAAGCCTACGAAACCCTCCACCCCGCGCGACACCCTTCCAGCATCATGACCGCCTTCGACCGCCACGGCAACCAAGTCGGCTGGACTCTGATGCTCGCCCCCTCCTCGCCGCTCCTGCAGCGCGACTGGGCCATGCCGCCGCTCTGCGGTCCCCAGACGGGCCTGATCGGCTGCGTCGGCGTCGACGCGGCGCACCGCAACGCGGGCGTCGGGCTCGCGATGCTGTGCCATGCGATTCGGGACATGAGGCGCAGGGGCGTGGAGGGGGTGTTTGTGGATTGGGTCAGTTTGAAGGGGTATTATGAGAAGGTGGGGTTTGGGGTCTGGAGGCGGTATAGGTCTGCGGAGATTTAGACGGAGTTAAAAAGGCGTGTATGTATAACTGGGGTGGAAAAAGAAGTGTATATAGTATGGTACAGACTGGAGGGGGAGGAACCGCCTTGAGAGACGGTTGAAGATGAAGAGCGCTCAAATAACGCGTGAGTACCTATGTGGGCATGTATTATTATGAAGTGGCCGGGCGACGCGCGGTTACTAGTCAAAATAGAGACAGGACAGAATCGAAAAGATACAGATTCTGTGCCTTCGACCATATTGATATGACGTCTATCATATTATATACCCGAATTCAAACCAGCATCCTAACATATATACATACGCTCGTCAATCGATCACTGCATTCAAAAGTAACCAATGCATTGATGAATTGAAAATTGAAGCATCAATATACTCCATGCAAGCCTCCTCTGACTGGCTCAGGAGAAAGAAAGAGCCCGAAAATAAAGACTCCTGCTTGTTCATCATGAAAAAAAAGTCACGTTTGGATTTTATTTTCCCCTCATCCCCGCTCCCCATTTTTCCTTTTCTCCTGCAGATCCGTATGAGCATCGTTTATTTTACAAAAACCCTAGACGCATCTCTCCTAGAAGTATCGATTGAAAGTCCAAATCTAGACCTAGAGGAAAAGAAACTCCAGAGGCGACGGACACAACACGACAATACTATATACTATCTCCCCCAACAACAACAATGTTTGACGACACCACGCCCTACAACTACAACTGCACCGGATACCGCACCCGGATCCTCTCCCCGAACCGATACAGCAGCAGAAGCGCGGGACAGAACCCCAGCGCCAGGAATCCCAGCAGCGAATTGCCCCACCCGAACCGCAGCGTCGCGTACATGCTCCGCCCCGCGAGCGGGAGCAGCGCGCCGCCGACGCTCCGCAGCACCGTGTTCGCGGCGAGCGCCGAGGCCGCGTACATGGTGAACGCGTCGACCAGGTACGCCATGACGGGCATGAAGAAGCACATGTTGCCCACGCCCACGAGGGCGGAGCCGAGGATCGGCACGATCCAGTGCGTCGTCTTGGCCTGCGCGGCCCAGCCGTACCAGAATAGGCCGCCGGCGATCAAGGGGCCCGAGAGGAGGAGTAAGGGGAGGCGGTCCTCGGGTCTGACGGGCTTGCCGCTTGCGGCGCGCGCGCGGATGTACCGGTCGCTGGTGCAGATGAAGACGAGCATGCCGAGGACGTGGCCGACGCCGAGGCCCATGTATGCCAGGCCGGCGATGCCGATGGAGAAGGAGTAGGTTTGCTGGAACACCAGGGGGAAGGTGGTCAGGAGGAGGTAGAAGATGCCGTAGATGAAGGCGGAGGCGGCCGAGAGGATGATGTTGATCGGGGAGAGGAGGATCATCTTTGTCGGGCGGACGATGGCGCGGAGGAGGATCTCGCGCGGCGGGATGCCCGTGTCGAGTTTCGAGCGGAGGTGCGTGTTGCCGGTTTCTTTCTGGAGGCGCTTGGTCTTTCTGGCGAGGAGGGTGGCGGCATATGTTTCTCTCATGAGGAGGAATTGCACAAGGGTTATGGCGCCGCTCTGCGGTTGAGCTCATGTAAGTACTTTAAGGCATCGAGAAGAGAGATAGAGTTCAAAGACATACAAAAATAGTCAGTATCCAAAAGATCCATCTCCATCCCTTGGCCTGCGACAGGAAACCCCCTGCCACAGGCCCAACGGCCGGACCCAAAATGGGGCCAAGGGTGTAGAACGACAGCGCCAGACCCCTCTGCTCGACTGGGAAGAGATCTGCCACTGTCCCTCCGCCGATGGATAAGGGCGCACTACAGCCCGCGAGAAAACGGAAGACAATCAACATGCTGATATTCGTAGACACCGCGCAAGCAAGGGTGAAGATCACAAATAAGATATTGCATGTCGAGTAGACGATCAAACGGCCATACACTTCAGAAAGCGGCGCCAGCACGAGCGGACCGAAAGCCAGTCCCAAGACATATATGGAGACAACGAAGCCTGCCAGGAGTTCATTCGTGTTGTTGAACTCGTCCATAAGCTGTGACACGCCAGGGGCGAACATGGAAGACGCGAGAGGTCTATCCATAGTCAGTAAATCATGAAGCGCTCGGTAAAGTCTTATGGACACATACGTAAGGAACGTGATCATGGACATGACGGAGATATTGGTCCACTTCTTTACGGCGCTCCAGTTCATAGGGTTTGCAGGATCATTGTCACCGTCCCACCAGACGATATTGCGGTCGTCTACTTCACGGCTCCGCTCTCCCACCAGAGATTCCTTTCGCTCAAGATCAACATCTCCGGCCTCGAGATCCTTTGTGCCATCTCGGACAGCACCGTTGTCTCCCAAGTCGACTGATGATCGGCTTTCTGCGGTCGAATCACTGTCTTCAAAGCTGCGCTTCTCCTTTTCAACGTCTGGCTGTGCATCTCTCCTAGAGATTGTTGGCCCCCGTGTCTAGACCATACATGGTAAGGGGAAATAATTGCTGCTTACCCAGAGCGAGACACCGTTATTTCCAGGCTCTGGGTCAGAGATAGGTCAGGCATGGTCGTAAACTGCTATAGACAGCTGTCCAATCGCAGCTGCTACATCATTTCTCTGAATCTGCGAAGGTTCTTATATAATAAAAAAGCCTCTCAATTTAGGGAGAGACAGGAAAATGCCACAAACGACGAAACATGAAACAGTCCCAACCAAGGGACTACCAGACGAAACGAAGAGTCCAAATAAGCAAGAGCAAACCTACGCAGTATGTCCCAGCCCAGCCCACCAGGCGGACCGCCTCAATTCTTATTGTGCCGCAGGCCGGGGTCTCAGCTAGCGTTGGCGGTCGCTTGCGGTAGCAGTTGGGGGCGGGGGGAGGTGGTAGCGTTGATAGACGGGCAAACATCCTATCTCCGGATCTCCCCGCAGCCTTTGGGCGACCATGGACCTTGATCTCGGAGAAAACATCCTGGAGAACCGAGCTGGACGTGAGGGCTGCTGACCTTCCATCCTATCGTAAAGCAGCTGGCAGGATGTCATGAGGAAGAGAGGGCCGGGATCAGTGGTCAGCAATGAGAACCCAACGGAATCCTGGAGAGACGAGCAAGACGAGAGGCCCGGTGAGGCCAGAAGACAGCGCCATTGGTAGTTTCGTACTTTTTTTTTATCAAGGTCGGATATGCAGGCTGAGATGCCGCCAGGGCATCGCACATGGGAGACCGGGATGCGGCCGTCACGGGTGCATCCGGCCCTAGCCCTGCTAGAAGGCAAGGCGACCAGCCATGCGGAAGACGGAGGACAAAGGCACGAATCGCGGCGGTCCTTTTGCACGAAGAAGGATCCGGGGGCTCGGGAAACCGGCATCGTCGCTTTGCTTATGTGTGGTCAAGCAGCCTATGTTCATACTTCCGACGGCGTGCTTCTCCAGGGGGTCTCAATGCGTGAGAGATCTTGGCAACCCCTCGCTGCGTTTCCTAGCTGTCGGGGGTCTGTTTCTGTGCATCGTCACGGATCCCGATTGGTCTTCTGGGATATCTATGGATCTGAGTTGACATACTGCATATGGAGTATATTGAGGGACACCTGAACTGGGATATCTTCCAGCACCTGATGCGCAAAAGCATGGTATATCGGGCCCCGCCTCCGCCTCTTCCCCGCATCAAGCTGTATCTAAAGACTACTACATACATGGCATCCATAGATGCCCTCCCGGTTCACTTCTGAAAGAGAAGTGTGCTCTCTAGGTATCCAATGGCTACTAGTACCATACCAATGTCATCGGAGCTTACTTTCCAGGTGGTTAACCCCAAGTAGGAGAGCGACGGTGCAGCCTATCAAGTAGATGTTATTACCAGTACTATAGTCTATATTGATGAACTCTGTTATTCTTTTTGCTTTCTATCTCTTTATCTCTCTCTGTTACCTTCAAGTCCCTCTGAATGAATGCACAACTTTGCAAAAATATACTGCCTTCTGAATACTACAGAAATACCCGAATCGGGGGGGGGGGGAGGGGGACGACACTTACGCTCCATATCTGGTGTTGGGGGTTGAAATAGGGTGATGGATACAGGAGGATTATCCGCATGGAAGGGGAAAAAAATAACTGTGTTTCTTGTACATAAATAGACTGATGTGGAGAAACGTCAAAGAATTTTGATTCATTCCACCAAATAGAACGTGAAGAAGTCCTATTATTTTTTTTCTAACGTCTATCTAAAGTAGCAATTTGATTAAAAGGTTAAGGGATAAAGAGAGAAGAGGAAATAAAAAGAAAACCCAAAGAACCCCTTATTAGTCTAGTTGGATATCTCATGACTTCACCACAGAAATTCTTGATGCCGAAAAAAATCAACCGAAAGGAATTCGTAACGCGCATAAAAAGGCCGAAAGAGGTGGATCATTATCTCGTCACATCGTGCGCAACATGAGATGTATGCTGATTATGTTGTCAAATGCCGAAAGTTTCCCTGGGGTATGGAACCGAAAGAAGATATAGAAGAAATTAGGATTAAAAAAAAACCTTGCATGGAGAGGACAGTCCAGTATGTTCACCGTCACTTTCTCTCTCATAGTTAAACACGCGGATTGGTAGACGATTCTTCCTCAGCAGCAGCGCGCTCCTGCTCCTTATTGCTCCGCCTGATCTTCCTCTGTCTCTTCCTCTCGTCGACCTTCTGCCTCCACTGCGCCCCGAACAACGTGGTGAGCCACACGAACGACCCGGCCAAGAGCAGGAACGACGCGCTGATGGTGCTGAACCATCCGACCCCGATCGCCTGGATGGCCGGGAGGACGACGCCCGTACCCAGAGCGGCAAAGACGTACCGGAACATGTAGTTGCCCGCGACGACCTCGGCGCTGCGGCCCTTGGACTGCATCACGTCCAGACAGTACGTGTTGAGGCTGGGGAAGCAGAACAGCTGCGCCACGCCCTGCAGGAACATGGCCAACACGGGCACCGGGATCCCGCCCACGGCCTTCTCGACGGTCCACCCGTAGATGAGGATGAAGCCCGGGATGACGACGCAGATGAACAACAGGCACGACTTCAGGCGGTCCTCGGGCACGCGGACCCCGTTGCGCTTGCGGATCCACTTCTTCACGATGTGGTCGGCCCAGCGGCCCCCGAAGAGCGTTCCGACCAGGTAGCCGCACCCCGGGGCGATGTAGAACAGCCCCGATTGTATGGGAGACGTGAGGTGGAGGCGCGGGTTCAGCACGTACCGGATCGGCGTCAGGAGGGAGTACTGGTTCCAGACGAGTGATCCGGCGGCGAGACCCGCGAAGAAGAGGTTCGGGTACGAAAAGAGCAGGATGCTGACGCGGAAGGGGGAAATGCGATGCCACAGAGTCTGCGCCTTCTGCAGAACAGAAAGCTCAGCGAGCTCGCCGTTGGTCTTGTGGGGAATTGTCTCGGGGAAGAAGAGAAAGACCAGCGCGGTGGCCAGTCCGCCCAGGGCACTCTGGAGCCAGAAGATGACTCTCCATGATCGGAAGGTCACAATCACACCCTTCACAGAACTGTCAGCCAGTGTACATCTACTTGCCGATTGGTTAATGACATACTCCAAGAAACGGACCGAAGGCAGGACCAACCAGGGTTCCCGATAGGAACCACCCCAACGCGGTAGCTCTGCTTGTCGGATCGTATACATCGCCAATGGCGGAACTCCCTACGACCAGGAACGATGTCCCTTGGAAGGCAGTGAGGACGCGAAATATGAAGTAGGCAGGCAGATTGGGAGATAATGCCGTCCCGATGCTGAATGCAAAGAATAAGAAGGAACTGGCAAAGCAAATCTAGATCTGGCGATGAGCATGTATTTCGAATATGAAAGCCGACAATACTTGACGAGACAACATAGTTGAGGGGAACTGACGGGACGACGACCCCAGACCTGGCTCAGCGGGCCCCAGAAGCTCGCAGATATTCCCATGAACGCCATGTACAGCGCATTGCTAGCATTGATAATACTTCCGGTGGTATCAAAGGTCTTTGCAACCTCGGGAATCGCCGACAGGATTGAGGTGGAAGAAATAGGGGCCAGGAATGAGCAAAACGAGAGGATGGCAACAATGACGATCTTGCGCGCAGGAGAAAAGCGCAGGTACTGCTCCGCATTCGCCTCTCCGTAGTCGCTGGTTGCTGCATGCATGTCCTGATGCGATATGTGACTCTGGACGAGGTCGAGCGGGTGTGCTGCCGTTCGCGTTGACGCGCCGGTCTGGACCTTCTCGATATCGACATCTGCTCGCTCAACATGCAGGGACTCCTCCCTTGTGATTGTCATTGAGTCTCGCGGAGAGTCTTCCGTCATGTTGATGTTATCCTGAGTTTTGGGCAGACTTGCGACAATGTCAAGCATTCCACGCAGCAAGAGCAGCGGACGCTTGTGCTGGAAATTGGGACGACTGAGGAGGTTTTCGAAGAAGCAATTCTACGGATTCTAGATAAGAATCATTCTCTGTGGATACATCAGACGACAGACAAAGCAATTGAGCGGAAGCAATCCCTGCACAAGAGAAATCTTGTCTCATCGGACAAAGAACGCCAATGCCGATCAATGCGGATATTGACACAAAAGATTGGACAGTAGGCAGATCAGCACTTATATAACATTCACTTCTGGAGAGAGAAAAGTGAGTCAGCAGAGATGCCTGCAACTGCAAGACGCAAAGTTAGAATTTTGACCGATTGGATTAACCCATTCTGTGGCGACTGGCGAGACCACGGCAACGCCGAGGGTCGGAAAAGAATCCTATCACTCGGAACTCGACCGATCAGAGGTAAGAATGGAGCGGTGACCTACAGAAGTCATCTTAGGAGGCAGCATTTATCGCGGACCCCAACGCAACCGTCCGGATGCCCAATGACGGTCGCAGAAACGCGAGACGGTTGCCACTCCGCCTAGGACATGCGTCGGAAGAAGCCGATCAGGGACATACTATCCTTGAAACATGTCCTCGAGGCTTCTGACCGCCATTGTGTGGAGACCTTTTTTGGCTTGGCCTTGACAATCGTACATGGACAATTCACCAGGCCAGGCGTCAGGTCTTCAGTAGAGGAGATAGCAGTATCTCGTGGCGATTTTTTTCGTTTCAATGTTGGGGATTATCCGAGTCAAGGAACATACCCGAACCGAGTCTTGGCTCGGCTTTCTCCCCGATCAGTGTGTTGTTCGACGGAATACGGAGCAGAAAGGCGCGCCGGGCCGTTTCTTGCCCAGAATGTGAAATTTTCCGCAGAAGGAATCTGGGGCGTCGGCACTTGGCTCTATTATTAGATCGATGCTGACATTCGATTGACCGCTGGGTTCATGAGATGCCTGTGCCTCAACCGAGTTTGCTGCTCTCAACGCGGCTGGGTTTTCCTAAAACCCACATTCTGGTCACAGAGACAACTTTATTGTGGTCAAGACTTGTATTTTATCCCATAGGACTCGCTGTCTTACCTATGGGTCTCACCTTGGAAGTAGCAGAGGTAGATCTCTTGATATCCGTACCAGTCGTGATCCACGCTTGAGCAGGCACACGACTCTTTCCCCGATAGGAGAACGGACAGAGAGACAGACAGAACCTGCTGGATTGTGCAGTATGACAATGATAATGGCCCTGCGATGAGATACTCGTCCTGTCGGGCGCGGGGTTTGGCCAAGACCCCAAGCCAAGCATCCCTTCCGAGCGTCGGACGAGAGATGACGTCTGGGGCCTGCGAGCGCGCTGGCAGCTCCACCGCGAAATGAGATCGTGGTGCCAAGTGATCCCTCGTCCTTCTCCCCCCTGTTCCCCACCGTCGACAAGGTTCTTGACTAAGTAACTGCCTCGGGGACCCTGGAGCGTGTTCCCGTTTTGTTTTTCCCAGAGACAGTGTGTTCGAAAGATGGCTTCCTCCAAGGACGCGGGTTCCAGTATTCCTTTCGCGAGCAAAAGCTCCTGGTCGAGCTTCCTAAAGGTTGGATTCCACTCTCCGCAAAATATCTCTGTCCTGGAGTGATAAAAAGAAAAGAAAAACCATCGATCACAGGATAAACATCATCATGTTTTCACTTACTGTTGGCTATGGGTCGCTGATTTTTCTGCTGTCTTTCTCCAGTCGATTGCCTCCTTCAACGGTGACCTGTCGTCCTTGACGGCTCCGCCCTTCATCCTCTCCTCCACCTCCCTCGTCGAATACTCTGCGTACTGGGCTGAGCACCCGACGCTGTTCATTGCTCCTGCCACGGAACCAGACCCCGAAAAGCGAGCCCTGCTGGTCCTGAAGTGGTTCCTCAGCACGCTGCACCAGCAGTACTGCAGTCGTAGCGAGAAACTAGGCAGCGAGAAAAAGCCGCTGAACCCCTTCCTGGGAGAGCTGTTTCTTGGAAAGTGGGAAGACAATGGCGTGACGGGCGAGACCACGTTGATCAGTGAGCAGGTCAGGTTCGTAGGGCTGTCATCCTTCTGCGGTAGCATATGAGCACCGACACTGACTCGTGTAGCCATCACCCGCCAGCTACGGCCTACTCGATCCGGAATGAGAAGCACGGTGTTGAAGTAAGTAGCACCGTCATTCCCAGCTCTTCATCCAACCCTGAACTGACGTCTCTCTGTATAGTTACAAGGATACAACGCCCAGAAGGCCTCCTTCGCCAGCACCATCTACGTGAAGCAACTCGGCCATGCCCTCCTGACGGTAACGCCGCCGGGCGCGAACAAAGACAACCCGGCCGAGAAGGAGACATACCTCATCACGCTGCCCAGTCTGCACATCGAGTCCCTGATCTACGGCACGCCCTTCGTCGAGCTGGAGAAGTCCACAAAGATCGCCAGCTCGACCGGCTACATCGCCAAGATCGAGTACTCGGGCAAGGGCTGGCTGAGCGGGAAGAAGAACACGTTCAGCGCGATCCTCTACCGCGAGAGCGACGGGGAGAAGAAGCCGCTGTACACCGTCGACGGGCAGTGGTCCGACACCTTCGTCTTCCGGGACGCCCGCACGAAGCAGGAGGTGGAGACGTACACCGTCGCCAACATGAAGACAAGCCCGCTCATCGTGCCCCCCATCGAGGAGCAGTCCATCTGGGAGAGCCGCCGGGCGTGGCACGACGTCGCGACCGCCATCGAGCGCGGGGACATGGAGGCCACGTCGGCCGCCAAGTCGAAGATCGAGAACGCGCAGCGGGAGCTGCGCCGGATCGAGAAGGAGGAAGGACGCGAGTGGGAGAGACGCTTCTTCAAGCGCCTCGACGAGAAGGATCTCTACGAAGACGAGGTCTTCATGCGGCTCGCCAGGATGATCGGCCTGATCAACGGCAGCGCAAGCGGCATCGAGAGCGACAAGACCGGTGGCGTCTGGCGGTTCGACCCCGAGCGGGCCAAGGATGCGAAGCCACCGTACCACAAAGAAGGCGGCAGGGGCCTGGGGCTCACTGATTGATTGATCGATTGATCGATCGATGCATGCATGATCGATCACATCCATGACATTACATACATATATGTGGCGGAATGGACGGTTGATGGCATTATTTTTTGAAAGAAAAATATGTCACAGGGATGATGACTTGGCAGTGCCGTAAATCCTTCGATATAGACAGAGAGAGAGAGACTTGCTATTTTTTTTCCTCTTTGAAGATCAGATATTATGTGTTTTGCTCGGTCCGACCACTTTCAACGCCTTTAGTTAGGTACCCAAACCTAACCTACCTAGCTGGCTCCGTGTATGTAATGTACAGTACATAGTAGATAGCATCCGTTAATGATGCCTGCCTGAGTTCTGGATTCCGAAGAATTCCAGTACCAGATCTATCTACCGTATTCGTTATAGTCACGATACCAATGTCATTGTGTTCGAAATGACTTCCGACACAAATGACACAAATGTACAATAGAACGTACTGTACATACATACATACGAAGCATGTCTGTACCGAGTGGACTGGTCAGGCACCTAGCCCTTATTATCGATAGAGGATACAGAAACTCGCCGGCCGGGATGGACTTAGTAAGGCAGAATGAATGAGCTGCACCTGTTTACAGTGAGGATGATGAACAGAATGAAGCGAACTCGGCACGACTGATTCATTAATTCATTCATTCATCCATTTTCAGATACTCCTACACATAAGGCTGTAATCGTCATCCCACCCACCCACACAGACAGACAGACAGGCAAGACATAAAAAAAGAATACGATCCATACACAGCACAAAAGACATGATACATCGTCATCATCAATCAATCATCACATTCCATTGATTGAAGGATTTTTTTTTAAAAAAAAAAGCCTAAGGGGTAAGCGACGAACCAAACCCACCCGTCCCGAATTTCTCATCTCGTTTCCTAATCTCATCCGATCAAACTCTGATGATGCTCTTAGCTCTCATCAAAGACGAAAACTAAGTGGTACAGGAAAAAGCTGGTAAACATAAAGTAGACATAATGAAGAAGATAGTAGAGAGTCATCATAAAGGTGACATAGCGAGATCAAAGAGTAGTAGTAGTAGTAGTAGTAGTAGTAGTAGTAGTTATAAGAGCATCATAAAAGTGGTTAGGTTTTTTTTCATCGCGGGCAACAAGCACAGCCCTTGCAAAAGCAAGACAAAGAGGAAAAGCCAGCCAAGCACCCATCGAGAGAAGAGATTACACATTTCTTTTTTGTGTGAAACCTAAACGCTTTGCCGGAGCTCGCCGCCCCTAAAAAGAGCTCTCATCCCCGCAATGCAACGCCATGATCCTTAGTGACCGTAATTGCCTCCCCAACCGCGTCCGGTGTTTCCGTAATAGTTGCTGCCAAAACCTACGCCCCCATAATTACCGTATCCAGTGCCCTGGTGGCTCTGGGTGGCCGCAGCCTGGTGTCCACCGAGGCCACCGAGACCGCCTCCATATTGCGGGTTAAGGTGAGGGTAGCCACCAAATCCCTGCTGGCCCTGCTGACCCTGTAGGGGTGGAAGTCCGGTCTGTGCCTGGGGCTGGCCTGAAACGCTGTTGGTGGCGGAGCCGGGCCGGTTTGCCTGAGCAAGGGACGGACTTGGTCCACCCGCCTTGGTCGCCTCGAAGCTCTTCGATGCCTCTTCAGAAGTGACAGGCTGTTGCTGAGCAATAGGCTGGTTTTGGCTGAAGCCCGACTGGGTGCGTCCAAACACATCCGTCATACCAGAACCGAAGGCATTGGTGCCTGCCGCGGACTGCTGGTTCTCAGAAGGCTGCGCGGATCCAGTGCGTCCATAGACCGAGTCACGACCGGGCAACCCCTGGTTGAAACCGCCCGCATTGGCGGGAGAAGAAGAGTGGTCGTAGGAGAACGCATGCTGGGGCTGTCCGTACATTCCACCCTTTCCATAGGGTCCGTATCCACTGCCATAGCCATACTGGTTGCTGTGCGGCATGTAATGGTCATCATATCTCCGGGCATCATCGTACATCGGGCGATTCCTTCCATACTGGTGCTGGCTCATCTGGCTCATGTACGAAGCAGCGTAGTGAGGGTTCGAGTAGTATGGGTATCCATAACCATACCCGCCGTGAGCACCTTGGGCTCCGGGGAGGTGCGCTGCTGATGGCTGGGCCTGCGTAGCACCGGGCAGGGTCGGATTGGGAGTGTTGTGACCACTGTTCGGGGCTTCAATGTGGCCATAGCGGTTTGGAGGCTGAGTTGAGGGAATATGAGGCTGCATTTCTGCTCCTGAGGCGCCAAAGCCGGCTGCGGCCCTCTGGGCGACCGTCGCATCCTGCGACTGGCCGTATGTACCATAGTAATTGTAAGGAAGACGCTGCTGATCTGCGGCATAGAAAGGTGAATATTCGCTGCCAGTGGTGGTGACAGCGGGTTGAGTAGGAGCCTGGTTCGAGAAGGGCTCTTGAATCTGGGGCTGCGGCTGGGTAACCTGCTGGCTGAAAGGATCATATGGCTTCTGAGCATCGCCAAATCGGCCAAAGTCATTGAAAGAAGTGTCTGCGGTTGTAGCTTGAGGAGCGGGGGGAAGTCCGGGGGCCGGACGAGAAACAGCAGTAGTCTCTGTAGGAGGCTGCGTCGACGGGGGTAAGGAGGCACGAGGGGCCACGGGAGAGTGCTGTGGGGGCTGTGCGCGTGTTTCCGGCTCTTCTCTCTCTTCATCGATATCAGGTTCGGCGTCTCCGTTCAATCCCATGCTTCCAAACTGAACGGCGGCACGATCAACGGCGTGATTCGCCGGCATAACCACTGCTTCCTGCTGGTCCAAGACCCGACGCTGGAGGCTTGGCACACGGCCAGTTGTTGGTTTCTGGGCAGTTGTAGCATAACCTGACGGCGCTGCTGTGCGGGCAGGGGTCGTGGCGGCTGGTGCGTTATTAGTTTCCTGAGTGCTGGCAACCGTGTTGACCGCAGTAGCCGCGGCAGGAGGAGCCGATACATCAGGAATTTGTTCGAGGTTCGTCTTGGTCAAGTCGTCTTTAGGAGGAGTAACGGTCTCTGATGGAGGGGCTTCGGGTTGCGGTTCAGCGGGGGTAGGAGCTTGCTCTTCTGGTGCCTTCTCTGCGGGAGGAGGAGCGGGTGTTGGTTCAGCTGGTTTCTGCTCTGTAGCGGCGGGTTCTGCAGGTTTCTCTGCAGGTTTCTCTGCAGCCGGTGCAGCCGGTGCAGCCGGTGCAGGCTTTGAAGCCTGTGAAGCCTGTGCAGTCTGTGCAGCCTGTGCAGCCTGTGCAGCCTGTGGAGGAGCTTTCTTCGGAGCTGGAGGAGGTGTGGGCTTCGCAAACAAGCTGGCCCATCCTTTCTTTGTACCTTCGGGTAAGGCACTGGTTTTCGGTGGCTCTTTTGTGGTCTCCTTCACACCGTTCGCTGAGGTATCACCGTCAGCAGGAGGCTCTGGCTTCGCCCCTGCCCCAGCTTCGGGGCCAGAGGCTGGCGCTTCCCCAGTGTCTGCCGCTGTGGCCACCTGTTTCTCTGCGCGAGTTCCGTTGGTGTGAGCTCCTGCTCTGCCTCCGCGGCCGCCGCGACCACGATCTCCGCGAGCGCGTCCACGGCCCTCGAATCCGCCACGTCCACGGCCTCCACGAGCTGAGGATGTTGTCGTTTCGGTCTGGGTGCTCTGGACCTCCTTGACCTTGGAGCGGGACCGGTCTGAGGTTTTCTTCTTAACCTCTCCCCACTGTGAAACATTACCTGCCAGACAGTCAGTAGAGCTAGCGTAAGCGGTGGTGGTCACCAGGAGCGGTACCTTCAGTTATGCGCTCAATCGCACTCTCCAGGTCGCCGTTGGAATCCTCCAAGGCAAAAACGAGATCATCTTCTGTCCAGTCCGGAAACAGCTCCTTCAGAGTAGGCAGATTGCTTGCGTACTTCTTCTTTAGCTGTCCGATCTCTCCTTCATCCTCGTATGATGGCGTCGGAGCAACGTTCTCTGTGGTGTCGGCCTTTGCAGACCTGCTACCGCCTCGACCACCTCTGGAGCTGTAGCCGCCTCTGCCACCGCGAGCGGAACTTCTGCCCCTCGGGGCAGACGGTCTGGATTGAACCTCAGACATGTCCTCGGTTCCGATGTGAAGTCCTGTGAGGGAGAAGAGTGGAGGTAGGAGTGGAAAGAAGAGACCGGAGAGTCGTCAAGGCGTGAGCGAAGGGGAAGGAGGAAGATGGTCGGGTGTGCAGAGTGAAAAAGAAAAAAGCGGGTGAAAGGGTGGAAGACGTCGACGATGCACCCTCCCAGAGAGGTCAGCACCAGAACCGCAGCAGAGAGGCCGCCAGATTCAAGATGCACAAGCAGATGGGCTGGAGAGGATAAGTAGGAGTTTGGGGCTGGTTGGTCTCGAGATGAGGCGTGTAGGGGAGAGGCGACTTTCGCGTTGGCTGCTTTAGCGAGCGGCGCTAGAGGGTCTCGGGAGGCTGGGCGGAGAGCGTCACTGACTCTGCCCGCTCTTCTCAACCACCGCCAGCACCGGCTCGCACGCTGTCTCTCGTGCCACTCTCTTTCGATTGGGACGTTCCTCTTCTCCCCGTGGACCGTGGCATCCGCCCTCCACAGGTCCAGTTCACCACGGCTGCGTTGGTGCATGCGCATTGGCCTAATCCTGTTCCGCCGCCCGCCTCGGGCATTGTCCATGCCACGCAGCTGAGCTGCCCCGACCTATACGATGAAAGGGACGTCGATCTTCAACTTCAAGTCATGGTCCAAGAAGATCCATCCGCCGCTGCCTCGCACGCCGCGGGAGTCGCAGCAGCTCCTCTCCGCCCTCACCTCTTCCTTCCGCCGCCAGCTCGATCGGGAATATCCTCTTTTATCCTCCGGGGACGCACCCAACGGGAATCCACACTCCTCCGCGCACTCCACCGACAGGCACCTGAGATCTATCCTCGATAACCCCCTCTTCAGGATCGCCCCGTCCAAGACCGCGATTCCCCCCGGCCATCCAAATGCGCAGAGCCTGCAGGACAAGAGACTGGCGGAGGAGCCGATGGCAGTCTTCGATGAGCTGGTTGCATCGGGCTCCGTCACCCGCAATGATATTATCAAGTGTCTCAAGGCCCAGCTCTTCCTTGCCGGTTCGGCTTCGGGAGATGGAGTTCGCGAAGCAATGAAGAATTCCGGGGCCGGCTCGAGAGTTGTCTCATGGTTCTGGGCTTCCGATTCGGCATCAAGGAAGATGCTGTTCAAATCACGCACGGCCACGGCAACCGCTCTTAAATTTATGGTCGCCGAAGGGCTGCATGACACGATCATGGTGTGGCTGCGGATGCTCAGCAAGCGTGATCTCGGAGGGCTCGATGGCCAGATTCCTGAGACGGCAGCGCCTCGCCTGTTCAACCATTTCCTGTCCGACTTCATGGCAGCTGAGATAAGCTACGGCCGTGGCGTGGCCTCTGCCCTGGAATACTACTCTCAGGTCTGCAAGATGTGCTCTTTCTTGGTGGATCGATACGGTAGTGATCCGAGGGACACGATGCTAGTTGCAGGAGGTACCTACTTGAGCCATTGGATTGTGGACCACGGCCAGAGTCAGGAGGTGAAGGAAATACCTCCGTCGGTATATGATGAATTCTGTGAAGCGATATCCACGCTGTCACCCATGCCACTATTGGCTGCTTCGGTCTCACTGTACCATCCCACGCGTCCTACGGCCCAGCCGCTCCTGGATTATGTTCAAAGGCTTCCGCCTGAAAAGCCTCACACCTGGAAGGAGTCCAAACGGGACATATTCTTCAGGGTCACTGTGGATGCCGTCCGGGTTCTGCTTGATCAAGGGAAATTCCGTGACGCTTCCTGGCTCGCTCAGCGCATCAAGGAGCTGTTCCCAAATGAAACATCTACAGCAAAGACATCGAACAAATCTCAGGTCTCCTCTGAGCAGGCAGATCTGCTGAATCACTTGGACGTTGCCTTGACCTAATAATCTTGGTGACAACTGAGGGTTCTTCCTTTACAGGCGTTACGCAGGGAGGAAAAAGCATGGTGTTTGTCTGGGTGTTTGCGGCGTTTCTCTTGTGGGCCTTTGTGTAAATGAGATGTTTGACCCCATGCCCCGGCCCCGACCGGCGCTAGCCGTGTTGGGCCTCCAGGTCTTGGCACGCCGGGGCTCCAAAAGCGGCGACGCGTTCCGGGGCCGGGGCCCGTGCTCGCCTGCCGTCCTCATCCATAAGCTTTCCCTTTGCCGACTTTCCCCTGCGCTGCGATCCGAGGCGGCGCAGCCGAGACCTCAGGCTGTCCAGGTTCCTCGAGCCACTGCCCAGCTGGGATTGGCCGCCTACCGCCCTAACCCCGTCGTCATGGACCCCGGCGCGACCTCACCTCTTCTCCTCTCCTCTCCTTGCACCGACCACCACTCAATAGAACCCTCTCTACTGAGCGCAAAGCCATTCTGGTTTGATCGTTGACGTCACCTGGGCCCTGCGATTCCTTCTGGTCTCACATTTGCCCTCGTCTGTCCCTGGAGCACTCGCGCGCAACGTCACCGCTGGGCTGCTATGGCTGCCGAAGGGATTCGGATTCAGAGCGCCCCGACAGCTCCTGGTACGTATCGCTGTGGCTGTGAAAGTAGCCAGCCTTTGTGTGTTATCTTCATGAATAGCTGCCTGGGAGCAATTGTGGTGTTAGATTCCTAAGCTCTCATCCGTAGACTCCTTTTGCGCGCATTATCTCATACGCGATTCGAGCTGACCATGCGCTGCAGAGACCAAGAAGCTGACTGGGTATGAAGAAGAAGAGAAGAAGAAAGAGGCAGAGAAGGAGGAACTGAGGAAAGAGGAGGGCAAGGGTGACTCGAAAGGAGCCGAGACCAAGCCCGCTGAGAAAGACACCGGTGCTGCCGCTGCCACTGGTGTTCAGGAACCCTCTGAGAAAGAGAGCGCAGCAGAGCCTAAGACGGGAGAGAAGCGGGAGCGTGACGGGACTACGGCACCGGCAGAGAACGGGACCACCGATGAGGCCGCTGATCCGGCCAACAAAAAGCAGAAGACTGAAGAATCCGCCAAGGCTGAAGAGCCGGCTCAGGCTGATGAACCTTCCAAGAGTAGGGAACCCGCTAAGGCCGAGGATGGAACATCCGGTGCCGCTGCTGAGAAGGAGGATACCGCAGCTGCCGCCACGAACGGCGAGAAGCCTGGTCGGCCCAGGAAGGGAGTGAAGGGCCTCGCGAAGAAGGTAACCCAGCGCGTCACTGATGGAATCGGAAGTAGAACGAGGAGCCGGACCAAGGCAGCTTGAATGCCAAATGATAAGGACCGGTGATCGCTGCTACCACGGCAGCCAGTGGGAGTGGAAAGGCAACCCCGACCATTTCTTTTCACGACGCCGACTGTTATTCTCCCCTTTCCAACCTGGCGTAGACACATGGAAAGGAATGACACGGCAACACTACACTCCGCTCTCTTTGTTCAGAAGAGGAACATGTCATCATGACTATCTGTGGAGCGATGGGAGGATATTCTATATAGGCTTCAAACCAGTCAGGACGATCCATTTACATTTTACTGCTGTATCTAGGTCTTTACGCCGTAGTTGCTTTGAATGGAATTCGATCTAGGGCTAAAAGCTTGTTGTCTTGAACCAGCAGAGCTACATCCGACAATTTTATTGGGGACGAGTCACCGGCCGAATTAGGGCAAGACCTGATCGAAAGCCATGCGTAGTTATCAACGTTACTGCATAAATGCTTCAAGAAGCAGCGATTAAATGAAATTCTGCTCATATATTCGAAATGTCCATTTCCGCTCATGCTCCGGTCATCCTGCGACGTTCGTCAACATCAACCCCTTTCGCTCCCTCATCCATGCATCAAGCCCTCGTGCCTTGGGGGATCTCTGGCCAAGTGCTTAGGCATATATGGTACCCGAGTGTTTGGAGCCTACAGGAATCTCCATGCCCCTCAGGAGGACCTACCTGAGAGAAACGCCGTCCCTAGATTTGTATGCACTGGCGGTAATGGGACATGCATCTCATGTCCATCCATGGGGCTGTCCGGAGGAGATGCCGGAGGACCGCTTACTAACCCGCCGGCCGGTTGGCCGACCACGGGACGCCGGCCCCGGAACAACAACGTCACCGGAGGGGAAAGATTCTGGTCCCGCGGGATGTGAGTAATACATGCTGCCCGCCCGATCTACCGTTGCACGCAACTGTTTCTTCTCTCCACGATACCAATTGACGCCCAGGATGTCCGGTACCAAAATCTGGCTGAGGGCTGAAACCAAGCCCGCCGAAGCGCGATCGGCTCGTAAGTATATATATTTCACGTTACTTCCTTTTGCCCAATTGCGACTTGTCACGCCTTCTTCCCCCGCCAAGCGGACGATCTGAATTTTTGACCCGTTGGATTGATTCGCAGTCACGCCGACCACTTGCAAGGCCCTTCTCGACGCCGGGTATGAAGTGATCGTGGAGCGCTCCAAGCAGCGGATCTTTGATGGTAAGATCTTTTCCCAATCCCGATTGATCAATCCGTAGTCAACTATGTACTGACAATCTCGCACCTAGACAGCGAATTTGAGAAGGTACGCTGGAAAAAGAAAATTCCGTGCACCACTGGTTTGGAAGAAATCTTAATTTTTGATGATATAGGTCGGAGCGCCGCTCGTCGAGGAAGGGTCCTGGGAGAGAGACGCTCCCAAGGACGCATACATCCTGGGTCTCAAGGAGCTGCCCGAGAAGGACTTCCCGCTGGAGCATGTCCACATCTCCTTTGCGCACTGCTACAAGCAGCAGGCTGGCTGGGAGAAGGTCCTGAGCCGCTGGCCGCGCGGGGGTGGTACCCTGCTCGACCTCGAGTTCCTGACAGATGACTCAGGGCGGAGAGTTGCCGGTATGAAAGCGATTTTTCCCCACCAGAAGTTATTGTTCAAGTTCAGAATTGCTGACTCCCAACGATACAGCTTTCGGATACTCTGCTGGATATGCCGGTATTCTCTCACTCTGGCGAATTTTTCCTACAGTTGGACGCATACTGAGACTGGAGACCAGGTTCCGCGTTGGCCATCAAGAACTGGGCGTGGCAGTTGACGCACCCGAACGGCGAGCCTCTGCCTGGTGAAAAGCCCTATGACAACGAGGCTCTCTTGATCGAGTCCGTGAAGGAGTCGCTGGAGGCTGGCAAGAAGCAGTCCGGCAGAACACCCAAGGTCCTTGTCATTGGAGCCGTGAGTCATCCCTCCAAAGCGAAACTTCAGGAATAAAAGGCATTAACAATATACAGCTTGGACGATGCGGCAAGGGCGCCGTGCAGCTGGCAAAGGATGTCGGTATCCCAGAATCTGACATTCTGCAGTGGGATATCGAGGAGACCAAGAAGGGTTCGTCGCCCTCCGTTGCTTCAATGCGTAGACAGACGGAGAGACTGACTTGACATTCTTGCAGGCGGGCCCTTCAAGGAGATCGTCGAGGACGTTGACATCTTCATCAACTGCATTTACCTCTCCTCCAAGATCCCACCCTTCGTTGACGCCGAGTCCATCAAGTCGCCGAACAGACGCTTGACTGTCATTTGCGACGTCAGTGCCGATACGTATGTTTCAACCTACCTAACCCTTCTGACCGCCACGATCCATCTGCTGATTTTATCTATCACCGTAGCACGAACCCCAACAACCCCATCCCCATCTACAACGTCACCACCACCTTTGACAAGCCGACCGTGCCCGTCACCCTGCCACTGGGCAACCCGAGCCTGCCACTGAGCGTGATCAGCATCGACCACCTGCCGTCCCTGCTGCCGCGCGAGAGCTCCGAGAGGTTCAGCCAGGCGCTGCTGCCCAGCCTGCTGCAGCTGAAGGACCGGCACAACGCACGTGTCTGGAAGCAGGCGGAGGAGCTGTTCAAGGAGAAGGTTGCTACTCTGCCGGAATCCTACCTGAAGGCTTGATTTAGGATACTTTTTTTTTCTAAATGATAGAGGGGAGGTCTAAATCCGCGTTAAATAAAAAAGTCGGTGATACAACTTCAGGAGAGAGAAAATTGACGGAGCGCACTGGGAAGTTCAAGAGTTCTACGGGGAAGATATCTCTTGTACATGCCACCCTTATTATATCCGGTCACATAGAAAGAGGTTATAACGCTAGCCCTGGAACATCGCACACAATGTCAATGTCAGCCCGATGTCATCGACTCCAAATGCTCTGTTGGAAGTACAATTTATATTGGTTACGGTGGTTATTGCGTCCATGCATCTATTGTCCTCCACTAGTCCATAATAGCTCAAGAGACAGCGTTGTACGGGTACTTGGAAACCTGTCACCCTGGTCTCGTGCCTTTTACCCCTGCAGAGCCGACCATGCAGGCGACCGGGTAGATACGGAGCACTCAAGCAGGTAGACATGCAATAGATAAGGCACGGTCTGCGACGATCGACCGGATCTTGTTACGGAGGACCGTCGATCAACGCATAGTTTATGACTTGTCTGGGGGGTCACCGTGGCACTGTCACTCGTGAGTCGAGGACATAGTAACTGCAATTTGATGCCTACAGAGGAGGTCGACAAGTCTACGATCACACAGTCCACGGCGGAGGACCCCCGACAGACGTGCATCATGGACGGCATGCGTCTCACATTCAACAACCCCGCGCGGCTGCCGAGCCTCAGTAAGGCGTCTCATGCGGAAGCCCCGGGTATGTCGTCCGCCGCCATTGGAGCAACAAGGGACGCGGACCCGGCCTGGCGTCTCACTTTGGCCTCGAATCTCGAGATCCGAGTCGATCTTCTCCATGCTCTTGCCTTTGAACTGCCGGATTGAGCCGGTGCAGGATGTGGGGATGTCGCTCTGTCTGGGGTTCGGCAACACCGCAACGAAACGCCGACGCTGAGAAGAAAACGGAGCGCGCTTGGTTGGCTCGGCCCCCGATGATGGGATACCTAACCCAGTGGATCGCTGACGCTGCCTCTTTTCCTTCTTTTCTTCTTCCTTCTCTTCTCCCCAGCATCATATGTGGGACGTCCTGCGCGACGGATAAGCATCTGAACCAAGCTCGTCAGGCTGGACATCCGCTGTCTGTCTCCAAAACCCCAGCGTGCATGCGTCTCGGATTCGGACAGCCGCGCTGACGCCCTTTTTCCCGCCATAGCCGCAGAGACACCAATTGACGCCTGAGCCAGCAGCATTATCTGTTGTCTACGGGTATTCACTACTTGGAAAGGGCCCTATATTAAAGAAAAAAAAGAAGACTATAACCGCGGGACGAGAATTACGTCTGGTCGTTCGCCCAATTACTCACGGTTTGCGCCCTTCCCGGAAATGGAGCAATGATCCCCACGCGTCTCTGCTGCGCACCACTCGTCTCCCTACAATACAGTACAGTACATATCAGCTAATCCCGCGTACATACATAATCGTCTATGCCTGACAAACCAGCGACCATCGCCGCCTATGCGGCTGGGGCGTCCCTCGCTGCGATCGCGCTCTTCTACGTCTTCGGGCCCAACTTTACTATCGACGGGGATGACTCCTCCAGCAGCAGCGGCCGCAAGAAGGGGGTAGTCGGGCTCTCCAACCCGGCCAATGATTGCTTCATCAACTCCGTTCTGCAGGCCCTCGCGGGTCTCGGGGAGCTGCGCCGCTACCTGATCCGGGAACTTCACCGCCGCGAGCTCGACGGGCCCGAGATCTATAACCTCCTGCCGGAGCCGGCGGACATGCCGCGCGGCGAGACGCCCGAGAAGATCAGGGAGCTGCAGCAGGGGACGATCACCAGGGCGTTGAAAGAGATGCTGGACCGGCTCAATGAGCGGCCCATCTACAGGAAGACGATCTCTGCGCGCCCGTTCATCCAGGCGCTGGAGTTCGCGTTCCGCACGCGCATCAGCCGCAACCAGCAGGACGCGCAGGAGTTTCTGCAGATCGTCGCGGAGCGGCTGTGCGACGAGTACCACGCCGGTGTCAAGGCGCGACAGCGAGTGCAGAGGCTGGTCGAGACGCCTGCAGGCCCAGGCGCGCCGCTTCCGCCCGTGCAGGACGTCGACGCCGAGCGCGATCCGGAGGAATCGGCGGAGGTGGAGGTTCGGCTTGATGATGGATCTGAGAAGGGCTTACCGGCCATCATAAACACGAAGCTGAAAGAGATCGACAACGAGTACGGCTTTCCCTTTGAGGGGCAGTTGGAGTCGCAGATCGAATGCACGTTCTGCCACTACCAATACAAGCCGAATCAGACCTCGTTTGTGAACCTCACCCTGCAGGTCCCACAGACGAGCTCGACCACTCTGAGCGCCTGCTTTGACGGCCTCCTCAAGACGGAGTACATCGATGACTTCCGGTGCGATAAGTGCCGCCTGCAACATGCCCTTGAGGTCAAGATGAGCGCAAAGGCAAAGACCAAGTCGAAGGACGAGTTGGAGCATCTAGAGATGGAAATATCTCGGATTCAGGAGGCACTGGAGACCGACCCCGAACAAGAATTGGAAGGGGTAACGCTGCCACCTTCGGAGCTCGCGCCGAAGCGCAAGATCGCGAGGCATATGCGCATTACCGTCTTCCCCAAGATCGTTGCCATTCATCTGTCGAGGTCCATTTTCGACCGGAGCAGCTCCACCAAGAACGCGGCCAAGGTGTCTTTCCCCGAGCGCCTTCCCCTGGGCGGGATCTTGAGCCGGAAGTGGTACAAGCTGCTGGCAATTGTCTGCCACAAGGGCAGCCACAACAGCGGCCACTACGAGTCCTTCCGGCGGAATCATGTATACCCTCCGTTCTCCACTCCCGATGCCTTCAGCTCTTACGCCCACAGTCGAGCGGCCAGCGAGAACCCTTCGGAGGTTCCCAGCCCACGGATTGCGGCGAAAAAGTCCTTGGATCTGGACCCGGGAGCAGCCAGCGGCTCTCCCGCGACTTCTTCTTCTCCATCGATGTCCAGTCTCTCGCTCTCGTCCCCTGCTCCGTCGACGTCAACATCGACGAGCCCTCCGTCAAGAGCACAAACCCAGCTGAGCCCTCCGCCATCGCAACCGTCACCGGCGACCACCTCAAGCCCTCGTGTTTCGTTCCAAAGCAGCCGTCCCGTGTCTTCTGCCTCCAAGCTCACGCCGACTCCGACGTCTAACCCCAACGGTCTGGCCCGAAGCGGTTCCTCCCCTGCCCGTCTAGGCAAGTCCCAGAACAATAGCTCGTCGTCCACGGACGAGAAGAGCACTCCGCGCACCTCCACGGATCAGCCCGCGGGCTCGGGCACGCGCTTCCGGCGCAAGCGCAAGCAGAGCGGTCGCTGGTGGCGGATCTCGGACGAGAAGGTCAAGGAGTGCAAGACGGCGGACGTCCTTGGCATGCAGAAGGAGGTGTATCTGCTGTTCTACGAGATGGAGAGGCCTGCCTCGGATGGAATCTGAGATGGCGATGTGTGGAGAAGTCGAAGGAAGAAAGAAGAACAGAGAGACTGCACATACGCATGCACATACATCCAGCACATGTACATGTCCAGGACATGCATATCACGTGCAGAGCACGAAAGACAGTGCCCAGGCGGGCCTTGAGCAAGTTGGGTACAGAAGAAAAGAGGAGAACGGGGATATACACGGTGATTTCAATGGATAACATGACTGAAGAAATGAAAGAGATAGAATGAAGCATGGTAGACGGGATCATTCTATGGATGTAATAATAAATAATGATAGAGGAGGTAGCGGTAAAGTCGATGACCGTTTGCATTTGCATCGTCTTTGGGATAGAGATTTCGGATCTGAAACAGGAGCCATGTACGAAGTACATACCTGGGTCTGGACTCATCTTGAATGCCAACTATGGAGCCGTCCACTGGGGCCGAAGAGGTCACATGGAAGCATGATCTTCGTGGTCTTGGCGAGCTTGGAGGCCGGAGGACGGGCTGCCTACCACGAAACTCGGGACTCGGTTATGGCTGGAGACGCGTCTGCTCTCCTGGCCGCAGTACAGGATAGTACGGAGCGGCAGCCCGCCGGTCATTGTCGGCATAGCAACCAGGACAGGAGCTGTCTTCTGATCATTGACTTTGTTGAGAGTCTGTGACAGTGGCGTGTACAGTACTCCTCCTCCAATCAAAGACATCCGGAAACGATAATGCGCATGCATGATCCTAGGGACCGAGAAACATCCCCATACTTGAGTGATATATTACTGAGCTATACGGCCGGCCCGCTCAGCTGACGAGGTCCCGGACGAGCGCCAAGTCGGGAGAAGGCAGGGGAAGAGGCTGGAACCGGACGGAGGGTGGAGAGAGACTTCATGGGGAAGTTGGTCCGGGGATGTTCCGAGTGGAGAGGAGCTTCACGAAAGAAACACGGAGACGAGGGAGCAGGTCTCTGGAGCACGGGGAAGAGCATGCCGTGGCGTGTCGTGATCACTGCTAAGGTTACTTTACGAGGTACCTAGGTAGTCGGTACCGAGGTGGCTATCACACGATGCATACAGACGGACAGACTGCAGGTGCGGGAGCTTGTCTCTCCTCTTCCACCATGTCTGCATACCATGTACTCCGTATGGACATGATAGATAGACAGAGGTATAGAAACAGCCGCGGCACAGCACGAGCTCCGCGTCGGGCCCATGGAAGAGGGCACAAGTCGGCGGCGCGGGGGTTTTCGGAACGTCATGCTGGCCCGCGCTCCCCCACGGCGAACAGCTCGAGCACAGCGATTATATCATAACGTCCGTCCGCCTGTCTCCTCTTCCTCCCTGCCACCGGTCAAGTACGACCTGTCCTGACTCGCCCCCCTGTTCCTCTCTTATATATTGGATCATCCTGACCTCAGCTTCCGCGCGACGGTCGCCCTCTGAGTCCTGCCCGTCCTTCTCCACCATCCGGTGAGTCGTTCGAGGCATGACGGAGCGGCTCTGCCCACTCTGGCCCCTCCGTTAGCGCTGGGCCTGTCCCCTCCACCACTCATTATTTTAACCTTGGCTTGCTGCGGTGTCGGCGCCGCAAAAGTCCTCCCTCGTACAACCTTTACTCGCGCTCACTCTCTTTCTTTCAATCGCTTCCTGGCTGACCTGGAGACTTCTTCTTTCAGATCCTTTGCTGAATTTTGAGAGATCTCGTCTACTGCTCCTCCCTCCGTCACCATGGGTATCCTCGACAAGCTCTCCCGCAAGAGCGGTGTCATCGTCGGCGACGACGTGCTCCGCCTCTTCGAGTATGCCCAGGAGAACAACTTTGCCATCCCTGCTATTGTAAGTAGACTTCTAGATGCATATATGAGATATAAATCCGATGCTGACGCGCGCAGAACGTGACCTCGTCCTCCACCGCCGTCGCCGCCCTCGAGGCCGCGCGCGACAAGAACTGCCCCATCATCCTGCAGGTGTCCCAGGGCGGTGCCGCCTACTTTGCCGGAAAGGTAGGTTCTTGACCCTGATCGAGAGGGGGAAAAGACGTCAGGAGCAGCCGCTGACGACCGCAGGGCGTCCCCAACGGCAACCAGGAGGCCTCGATCGCGGGTGCCATCGCCGCCGCCCACTACATCCGCAGCATCGCGCCGGTCTACGGCATCCCCGTCATCCTGCACACCGACCACTGCGCCAAGAAGCTGCTGCCGTGGCTCGATGGCATGCTCGACGAGGACGAGCGCTACTTCAAGCTGCACGGCGAGCCGCTCTTCTCCAGCCACATGATCGACCTGTCCGAGGAGCCGGTCGACTGGAACATCGAGACCACCGCCAAGTACCTGCGGCGCGCCGCCCCGATGAAGCAGTGGCTTGAGATGGTAAGCCTTTCTGCTACAAATCTATCTAGACTCTAGCTGACTCGTCAGGAAATCGGCATCACGGGCGGTGAGGAGGACGGCGTCAACAACGAGGACGTGGAGAAGAAGTCGCTGTACACGCAGCCCGAGGACATCCTGGCCATCTACAACGTGCTGAAGCCCATCAGCCCGTACTTCTCCATCGCGGCCGGGTTCGGCAACGTGCACGGCGTGTACAAGCCGGGCAACGTGAAGCTGCACCCGGAGCTGCTCAAGAAGCACCAGGCGCACGTCAAGGAGAAGACGGGGTCGCCCAAGGACAAGCCCGTCTTCTTCGTCTTCCACGGCGGCTCGGGTTCCACCAAGGAGGAGTACAAGGAGGCGATCAGCTACGGCGTGGTCAAGGTGAACCTCGACACGGACATGCAGTACGCGTACCTGTCGGGCGTGCGCGACTACATCCTGGCCAAGAAGGACTACCTGATGACGCAGGTGGGCAACCCGGAGGGCGAGGACAAGCCCAACAAGAAGTACTTTGACCCGCGCGTGTGGGTGCGCGAGGGCGAGAAGCAGATGAGCAAGCGGGTGCAGGTGGCGCTGGAGGACTTCAACACTGCTGGGCAGCTGTAGTCGGGATGGATCTAGTGTGTTTGATACTCTGTTAACACTGTACGGTGGGTTCATGTGGGGACGGTGTCTGTGGCATGTAGATAAGCATGGTCGAATGATAACGAGCAATCTCTGAACGAAGTATCTCTACCGCGTGATCTCGCCCGCCACTGCTGCTCCCGGTGGAGGAGACTGGACGGAGAGAGTGGGTAAGGGATCTGAGACAAGCGGGACGCCGTCGGGGGAGATGATGTGCACGCTGGGGCGCGGGCCACGAGGCATGTTCGCCCGGCGGACGCTGCTGCGCCCGTCTCTCAGGCCACCGCGTCTCATCTCCATGATGTCTGGAACTCGTGGGAGCAGCGTGCTCAGCAGCTGATGGCGGACAGCTGAACGATCGGGGCAAAGAATATAGCAGGGCCCGGCCACCCCGTGATCCGCGGGGCGGTGGAGCCGGCGGCCAGGGTTGCAGCCCTAACGCCCTCGATCGCCGCTTCGGGACAGCTGCTGCAGACCTCTGTCAGCTCGCTTGCTTTCTCTCTCTTCTCTCTCTCTCTCTCTCTCTTCCTCTGCTTCATCTCTGTCCGGCTCTTCTTTTCATCTCCCTCATCTCCTCCTCTCCCTCGTCCGTCCCTCTCCACCCGTCTCCTCCCCTCCCTTCATCTCCGCCCCTCGCTACCGTGTTTCATCGGTCGTCCCGAGCCAGGTAACGCTGCCTCTCGGATGCGCGCCCGACCCGCCCCGGACAGGCCAGGCCCCGTCGCTCCCCAGCCCTAGGCCGGCCCAGCTCCATAAAAGATCTCTTGCAGCCAGCGTCATGCAGGCCCGGTGCTGACGTCTCCAGTTTTTTTTTTCGTTTTCTTTCCTCTCCTGTCGTTTCTGCTTCTGCTTCGTCTTCTTCCGTTCGTTTACCCTCGTGGTCTGCTCTGTCGCTCGTTTGCATCGGGTCCGCCGGTCGATGCCTGGCGCTGCGCGAGCTGGGAAGCCGTGGGCGTGCCCTAGCTAGGTCCGAGTCTGAGACGGTGTCATGGCTCGCTGGGAGAGCAGCATCGTTGCGCCCCGGGACGACGGTCCTACGTCGCCGACAGACCAGTTCCTGCGCCTCATCCAGAACCCCTTCAAGTCGGCGGTACGTTGCGCAACATCTCTCCCTGGGTTGGATCGATGATTTAGATCACGGCTGACTGCGACAGTTCCAAGTCAACGCCTTCTGGGCCTCCCTGGGCACCTCCCTCGGCATCACCGCCTTCCTGGCCCTGCTCTTCTCCCTCTTCCGCCCCCGTCACACCCTCGTCTACGCCCCCAAGCTCAAGCATGCCGACCAGAAGCACGCCCCGCCCCCCGTCGGCCGCGGCCTCTTCTCCTGGGTCAAGCCCGTCCTGCGCACGCGCGAGCAGGACCTGGTCGACCGCATCGGCCTCGACGCCGCCGTCTTCCTGCGCTTCACCAAGATGTGCCGCAACCTCTTCCTCGCCCTCAGCGTCATCGGCTGCGCCGTCATGATCCCCGTCAACCTCAGCCTCAGCGCCGACGACCTGACCCAGAGCTTCTCCGCCTTCGCGACCATGACCCCCATGTACGTCTCCACCGAGGCCATCTGGAGCCAGGTCGTCTGCGCCTGGTGCTTCGATGTCATCGTGGCGTATTTCCTCTGGCGCAACTACTACGGCGTGCGCGCGCTGCGCCGGAGGTATTTCCAGAGTGAGGAGTACCAGAACAGTCTGCATGCCCGGACCCTGATGGTGCGTTCTCTCTCTCTCTCTCTCTCCCTCTCCCTCCCTCCCTCCCTCCCTCTCTCTCTCTCTCTCTTTTGACAGAAGAAATGTGGGCGAGCTGACTTTGTAGATCACCGATATCCCGCCCGGGATGAGGTCGGATGAGGGTCTGCTGCGCCTAACCGAGGAGGTCAACCCGACGGCGGCCCTCCCCCGCGCGGCCATTGGCCGCAACGTCAAGGAGCTGCCGCGGCTGATCAAGGAGCACGAGGAGACGGTGAGGCGGCTGGAGTCGGTGCTGGCAAAGTACCTGAAGCGGCCCGATCGGCTGCCCCCGAACCGTCCGACCATGCGTCCGCCGCGCAAGCTCCGGGGCGACCTTCCCGACGGCAAGGTCGACGCCATCGACTTCCTGACCGACCGCATCCACGAGCTGGAGGTGCAGATCAAGGACGTCCGCGACTCGATCGACAAGCGCAACGCCATGCCCTACGGCTTCGCCAGCTGGGAGTCGATCGAGCACGCCCACGCCGTCGCCTACACGGCGCGCAACAAGCACCCCCACGGCACGACCATCCGCCTGGCGCCCCGGCCCAACGACATCATCTGGGAGAACCTGCCGCTGTCCAAGGGCGTCCGCAAGTGGAAGCGCTTCATCAACATGATCTGGGTCACGCTGCTGACGGTCGTGTGGATCGCGCCCAACGCGCTGATCGCCGTGTTCCTGTCGGACCTGTCGAACCTGGGCCTGGTCTGGCCGGCCTTCCAGACCTCGCTCAACGAGAACGCCCGGATCTGGGCCGCCGTCCAGGGTATCGCGGCGCCGCTGGTCACGTCGCTGGTCTATCTGATCCTGCCCATCATCTTCCGCCGGCTGGCCGTCCGGGCCGGCGACATGACCAAGACCTCGCGCGAGCGCCACGTCCTCCACCATCTCTACTCGTTCTTCGTCTTCAACAACCTCATCGTCTTCTCGCTGTTCTCCGCGGCGTGGACGTTCGTGTCCGCCGTCATCGACGCCAAGAACCGCGACGAGGACGCCTGGCACGCCATCAAGGACGGCAAGTTCTACACCAAGATCATGAACGCGCTCTGCCAGGTGTCGCCCTTCTGGGTGTCCTGGCTGCTGCAGCGGAACCTCGGCGCCGCCATCGACCTGGTGCAGGTCGTCAACCTGGCCTGGATCTGGTTCTCCAAGACCTTCCTGGCGCCGACGCCGCGGCAGGCGATCGAGTGGACCGCGCCGCCCCCCTTCGACTACGCCAGCTACTACAACTACTTCCTCTTCTACGCGACGGTGGCCCTCTGCTTCGCCACGCTGCAGCCCATCATCCTGCTGGTGACGGCGCTCTACTTCGGGCTGGACGCCTGGCTGAAGAAGTACCTCCTGCTGTACGTGTTCGTGACCAAGACCGAGTCCGGCGGCAGCTTCTGGCGCGTCCTGTTCAACCGGATGGTGTTCGCGACGATCCTCGCCAACGTCGTCATCGGGCTGGTGGTCATGGCCAAGGGCACCTGGACGATGGTCTTCTGCATGATCCCGCTCCCGTTCCTGATGTTGGGCTTCAAGTTCGTCTGCTCCAGGACGTTCGACGACGACTGCACATACTACAACCGGGCCAACCTGAGCGACGCCGAAGCGCTGGCGCCCGGCAAGTCCGGCAGGCGGTCCGGCGACCGGCTGCTCATCACGAAATTCGGCCACCCGGCCCTCTACAAGCCCCTACCGACGCCGATGGTGCACGCCAAGGCCGTGGACGCGCTGAAGAAGATCTACCGCGGCCGGCTCGGCTCGACCGACCTCTCCGCGGGCGAGTACTCGGACATCGCCATGCAGTCCATGTCGACGTCGCAGCCGGGCAAGACGTCCCAGCCGTCGGGGCCCTTCGAGTTCGTCCCGGAGAACCAGCTCGACTTCTCCTACTTCAAGGACCGCGCCGACTTCCGCGACGAGTTCGGCGGCGGCATCTACGGCCGCCCGGAGGACCTCATCACGGAGCGGTCGCACACGCCCAAGAGCTTCATCATGAGCAAGGGAGGAGGAAACGTGGGCATGGGCGAGTTCTCGCCCAGCTCGTCGCGCGCGTCCTCGCCGACCCCGTCGCTCCCGCACGGCCGGAACAACCACAACCCGTACGAGGGTTTCGCCAGCGGCGACCACTACTACAACTACTCGGACCAACCACCGCCGCCCGCCTTCAGCAGGGCGCGACCACAGACCCCGACGCAGACCCCGGCGTTCTACCGGCACCCGAACGAGAGCGAGACGCGGCTGCTGAACTACGCGCACGGGCCGGCCGAGGCCGGGGGCGGGCACCCGGTGGAACGCTGGTGGAGCGGCGGGTACGGGCCCGTCCAGCAGGAGGATCCGGGCTTCACCTCGTACGATTACTTCCGGGGGCGGCGGTGATGGGTCGTATGATATCCTGATCTGATCTGATCTGATTTTATCTCTTCGCTTCTGTGTACATATATTATGGAGATAGGGGACGGCTTTTTGCACTCTTGGAACAGGTTGGGTAAGAGGGCTGGTAGCACAGGTATCTTGGATGGTCCATCTCTTTTGGATTCATTGGATTGACTGACGATGGTCGGGTCGAGAATATTGCATTACATGTTGTCCATTTGCCGGCGGCCATATATAACGAGGGATGGTTGTCTAAAAGCTAGTGATTGATCTTTTTGTGTTTTGACAATGTTTTGAACAGGATCGGTTGTTTTAGACGGAGTCTGAGCGGTGCAAATCCACGTGTGCAGGGAAAAAGATATCTAGGATACCTACATGCAACCAGGTAGTAATGCCTGGGAATCCATCAGATCATCTATCTATCCACCTACCTATTATCTATCTAAGCAGAAAGCTTTCCTGCAGATGTGGTTAATTGTATGTAATGTACTGTAGTCAACTGGCTGGATATGATCGAACTTGACTGGCTGAAGACCGCCACTTCCCCCTCCTCCCGCTCCTCCAAACTGTAGCACTTTATAAAAAAAATTGGACTGGACCAACCTGTGTGCGTTCTGGATCACTCCCTCTGGATACCAGTCCCCAAGACCCCCTCTCCCTACTCTCCGGGATCGAAATCACAGATACATATGTTTGAGGGAAAAAGATGATCATTACATGGCAGATTAGCGCGGCATTTATGCTTGCCGCATATATGTGACTTGTAGGATCAAAGGACAGGGCAAGATCACCTAGTTTGTATGTCAACTGATTGATCACACTAGGGGCTTCTCATTCAATTTCTCCAGATTCAAATCAAGGGGTGAACCATAAGTATTAGAGGTGCTGAACGGAATGGCTGGTTGACCCATGTCTTTGGGTACATTGGCTGCCAGTCTACCCGACGTCGCTGCCCAACTAGGCAAATTCGAGCCCCCCCCCCCCCTTATTAACGCCGTCTGCCTCACGCATCCTTCTTCGCGGCATGCAAATAGAAGGTTATGTTCGACCTTGTGCCGCCTATTAATTGTATGGGCTCCTCAACAGTCACGAGGCGTTTAGGCCAACAGAGTCTTTATTTACGGTCACCTTCTCCATTCTCCAGTCTCAAAAACATAGGTATTTACACTTATTATCCTTGCAGCTTTCCATAACTGTTTCAGCTATGCGTAGCTTGGTCATTGCCTCGCACGCACATCCCGCCAAATAAGGCCCTCTCTTACTTTCGTTTTCTTGTTGCAGAATACCAGAACTTGAGATGACAATACAGAATGATGATGATTTTCTCATCGTGCCTGGGGACGCGCCTCCTGATGAATTCCTTATCGAGGTTGAAACAGAGATCTCTTCTACCAAATCACCCTCGCTAAGGCGGTGTGGTAAGAAATGCCAGGAACTTATGTGCTATGGCTTAAAGGTGCATTGATTTTCCACAACTACAAGGCTTCACTGACTCCTATAGTTGCCCGAAGAAGATTGGTTCGAAAAGTACCTCGGTTGCTCCTTCTAAAGCTAAGAAAATCGGTGATACAAGGCTTATGCTATTCAACAAAAACCGACTTGGACGTTTTGTTCCCGGTCCACCTGGAACGGTGTTGATATACAGAGCTGCTACGCGCGATGGTCTCAATTCTGGAAATGGGTTCTTTGCAATTGTGCCGCGATCACATCGTATGACGGCCGGAGGGATAAAGCGAGCAAAATCCATATCAGTTGATCTCGAACCACGGAACGTTCTATTTCTAGCAGCGAATATGACTATTGAATATGTTACATCTGGTGGAGGTGTTGCTCTTTGCGAGGCCGTGTCAGCGTCTCTTGAGCTCGAAAAGGATGAGAACACGAACAATGCTTAGAGTCTGGAGGATCATGATCATGATCATGACAATCATGAGCCGGGAGAAAGTGCTGCAAGCCGCAAGCTGCTAGACAAGACAGGACAGGACAAGACAGGATGCCTGTCCGCTCGCTACTCGAACAATTGTATTACAAGAAGCGGGAAAGGCCTCCTACCCCAGAGGGCTGCAGACTGCAGATTATTATTGAGAAGGCTACCCGCGGAAGGAAAGGCAAGGAGGCTTGGAAGGCAAGGCGAGGCAAGATAAGACGTCGTGAAAGGCGCGGACTGGATATATATGAGACTTTTTTTCAAGGAAAAAAAAAAGGGGTAAAAGCTTGTTTCTGCTGGGGAGAAAAGAAAAAAGTGATATCCTTGATTCTTAAGATGTTTGGCGTTTTGTTCCCTTTTTATTATTATTGGGGCGGGGGAGATAAAATAGAAAAAAAGAACCCACCCCCGCCGGGACTCGAACCCGGAATCTTTGATTCGCTTCTTCCCGCTGAAGCGAGGGAGTAGGAGACCAACGCGATACCATTTCGCCACGAGGGCCTTGGTTCTCGGGAAGATCTCGCGCTGGTTCGCTTTTTCTGTGGCACTGCACTCACGCACGCACGCGCGATTATTAAGGTCCGGTGAGACTTTTGCCCGATCCCGCCCGGCATGCCGAGCCTGCGATCGCACCTCGGGACCAGATTGGTTCGCTTGCGGGTTTTGGACCTTTTGGTGGCGGGTATGCTACCGCTTGCATTCTTGGTCGGCTTTTCGGTAGTCCGACAGGACAAGTTTATCATCAATAATGCATAATTATTGCTAATGTTTGGTTGCATTTGAAATGATTTTTGAACACTATAAAATCATATATCAGCGTCCATGGCCCTCCTGAGCTGCCTTCTGTCTGTTCTATTTTTTTTGTGAAGCCTAGATAAATAAACCCCAAGGAACCAAGATGCCGCTCTCTAGGTACATGTACCTACCTAGCTGGTTGGGCCAAGGCAACATGTTATTTGGAAGGGCCTGAAATCCGGTACGATAGATAAGATAGATAGATTGATGACTGTTAATTATTAAGGGGTAAAGAGGATTCTTCCCGATTCTTCTCCATACAGTTCGTTATATGTATGCATGAGATACAGCCAACAGTCATGTTCTGTTTCTTCCTTGCTAATTGTTGTCCGCTGAAGATGGGGAAAAAAAGAAAACGGAGTCGCTGGAGTTAATCCGTGCAACCCACCCACCTAAGTGAGAAATATGCAACGTTAGTACCCTGGACCCAAGGATGATGAAAAGTTTAGATTAGATATGCAGAAGACATGGTATGTAAAAGCGACAAAGGCGCACTCCAATTGGAAAAGAGTCAGAAACCCCCCACATGCAAAACACGGCCACTGGGCTTAAGCATCCCCAGTGGCTTCATCTCGGCGAGTGAAAAGGAAGGGAGAGTTCATCACTGCTTGATGCTGAAGGAGTAGAGAAGGTCGATGTCGAGAGATTTACTTTCCTGCTGCATTGTTTGCTTTCAAGATCGCCGGAACTACCTTTAATTCCTCTTTGGTAAATTTGATGTAGCACATCTTTTCACCTGCAAGGGTCTAATGACTTAACGAGGAGAATGGGGAAGTATCATCGTAAAGTATACAGACTCATGAGAAAAACAAGGGGAGACAGGAGACTTGGTCAGTTATCGACGGAGAACTTCCAGCGGAGCAGACCGATTCCCATGATGGCATGGCAGTCGATGCATTTAAATCATTGGAAATGTAGGCTGTGAGCTCGTATACTATGCATCCCTGTAGACATTCTCCAGACGAGCTTGGCGAATACGACCGTACAACAGCGGCAGCAGCTGAAGGTTCCCGGTGCAACAACGCTAGCGAATACGAGGTGGAATAATGGATCCGGGTGAGTGACTCAAAGACTGCTCTGACTCATCTGCCATCTTTTTCTGTGGCGGGTTATTCTGGAGATGGCTGTTATTGGTGTCGGGTGATTTTCTTGGATAATATTTTCGTCCAATCTCGTGTCGCTACCTGTATGAAAGGAACTAACTTGATGGGAATGCGTTAGGTACCGGTTGTAGATTATGCTCAACGAGAGCCTAGAGGAAACATACCTACGCTATGAGCACTGGTTTATGGTCTAGGTAGGTGGTCTAGGTGTACGGGTTCACCAGTGGTAATTTCGATATATCTGCGTCGAATCTTGAATAGCATCATCTAAGTTGGAACCTCAGCCTTTGCTACGATAACAAAATACATGACATCAGAAGAAATTGGTGAGTAATGCTTATTGCTCATATATTGATCGCAACATACCTTCAGAAATTGCGCTTTTAAGAATCTTGGATCAAGTAGGAGGTGGTCTAGACTTCGCAAGCGAGACTGCCCAACAGCATTCAGATGAAGGGAGAACGCCAAGTCCGTTGCCATATATTAAAAGCTCATTTTATAACATTCTAAAAAAAGGAACTCCTAATGTTTACAATATGTAGTAGCGCCGTAGCGCGCAGGGCTGACTTGACAGTTCACCCGTGTACTTGGATTTCCTTTTTGGGATGCAGCGCGCCGGCTGCGAAGCTCCGCCGCCGCGGTCTCAGCGCGGGTGTTTTCTTCCGCAACGGTAGGGACCTAGCTCCCGTTGTCTTTCATTTCTCTCTTCTAGCCATGCACACTACAAATTTCTAATACTTCTTGCGGATACTGACTTGCGCAGTGTGGTGATCTTTCTGTCTCGACTCCGGTCACTTTTCCACGTGTGCTCACCTCCGCATGCCGCAGCTCCGCCTCGTCCCCGTGTGCAAGCTGATGTGCATACACACTTAGACATAGCACAGACACATAGAAGACGAGCCTATCTGGCTTTTCGGGATCTGCCTTGTCCTGCTCCGGGTCGTGTCGCCTGCACCGGTAGTGTCGGAAGAGGTCATAGCACTCTGCTCAGGAGACTCCGGGAGTTGGGCCAACCCGCGTTTCCCTTAAACACGCCAGGCCACTCGGTCGAGACACGGGGCCGATTGCTGGTCCATGAGACAGACGTGAGAGACTGGACGTGGCTTGCTGAAAGCGCGGGTTGAGACATGGCGTGGTACTCGATCCTCCCGCTGCATCTCACCACGTTCGAGACGTGGGTTGTGAAGTTCTTCGTATGTTGCACTCTTGTCTTTCTCCAAGCTGCCGCTAATCAGTCCCGCGTAACTAGATTCTCCTCGGGCTCCTCACCATCGGTCCCTGGGCCGCCCTCATCGTCTTCGACTTCCTCCTGTATGTCTTCCGCGTGGTAATCTATGAACTGCCCATGATAGGCGGCAGAGCGAGAGGCAGGCAAAGGCCTCGTGCTCCCAGTCTGACGGAGAGACCCAGCGGGCACCGTAGGGCGTTTAGCATCCGCGGCGTGGAACGGGAAGCTACTGGGACTCTCGCAGGTGCCGGAGACAAGGACAAGGGGCCGGAGGGAGAGAATAACCGAGACGCGGACGAAGGGTTGAAAAGAAGGAATAAAACAGAGACTTCTGCTGAGGATTTCCAGACGGAATAGCCCATATTCCTTCAACGGCCCGGCACTCTTGTTTTCCCTTCTATACAGCTAATAATGCTGAGGATAATCGTAAGCCCGGCTTGCGACCCAGGATTTAAAATAGCGCCGTTTGCGATCTCACTCTGTCGGTCACTGGTCCTTCCTTTTCTCGAATGCTTTGTGCGGTGGGTCTTCAGACATTTTCGGATGCTTCCGTCCGTTGATATCTCAGCCCACTTTCTAACCGTCGTGCTGGGATTACCTCTGGGACCAGAGACGATAAACGATTTACTTGTCACAAGCCGGTGACTGGATCAACGGTTTGTTCCCCTTGGGATGGAAATATGTGACCTGAGATCGTGTTGCAAGAAACTGCCAGATCCTTCGTTCAATGCGTCGCTCTTGAATTGGGCTGCATCTGCTATGCCGGGGCGTTAGATGTCTGGCCTGTTCAGGTCGATGTGCCGGAGCCGATGGCCGGATCGGACGTCAACCGATTTGATTGGCCTTTCGCCTCTCAGTTGATATATTTCTCTAATACCCATGATCTTCTGATGCTTTGCTCTGCATGTCTTACTGCATGTATAATTCTTGTCTTCCGGAACATGTGTTTTAGAATCCGATGTTTGTCAATTGCCATCCCGTGCTGCTCTCGTGGCTCCCTATGCATGATAGCCTTAATATTGCGGTCCTAGGGCATCCATACAGCTGATGATGGACTATTGATTCATGAAAATTCGAGGCTGAAGAAGGCTTCTGCGCTTCCGAGCTGCCCCATCTGCTGCACTGCTTACAGTCGTGCATAAGCAAGCAAACATTCCCGAATACCACGGATACGTCAACGCGTTTCCGGCCTGCTAAAATCAGCCGTTGTCCTGCAGTCTATTGCCCGGCCATCGCTTCCGCAAGGCTTGTTCAACCAGCCCAATGTGGCCCAAGATATCCCATCCCCCGAAACCAACGCAGGGAAGGCTTCTGGAGTAAATCAAGTGGTTCTGGGTAAGCAGGATTCCCTGCAGGTTCCCGTTTTCTGCATGTTGCATGCCTGGAGCGGTCGTATGTAAAACGGCAAACCTCGCGGCTGCAAGGTCTCTCCTTGTCAATTTTCACGACATTTCGCTGAGTTGCTGTCGCTGTTCTCCAGGTCAGGAGACCTGATAAGGCCAGGTACTTTTTCAAAGCACCGAATCCGACCATGACCACCTATTCCCAGACAGCCTCGAGTTCGTTCATGTATTAATAGAGCTACCAGCCCTTGGTCAGCTTCCGCTGATTAGTCTACACAAAGTCATGACCGGTTTTCTTTCCGGAAAAGAGAGATACAGAGTACTGCTTGGAGACTCCTTCGGCATGGATCCCAGAAACATCTCCGCCCACGATATCGATGCCGCTTTCGAACCGGCTCGATATGGCCTCCACGGTCCAGAGTACTACGGCGACGGGCTTCGATACGACGTCCCTAACCCGCTCGCGCCCCGTGCACCATTCCCCTCCGGCATTCCAGGTGCTGGCGGAGCTCGGTTCGCTGACATGTCAGGATACAGCCATGAGATGGAGCTCAACGAACGCGTCCGAAACACGAACCTGGCCGCCGCACCGGCGAATCACAACATCAGCCATCGAGCGCAGTTCATGCTGGTCCATCCGACGTTGTGCCCGGACGGACGGTTTCCCGCTGACTTTCCTGCCCCGAAGACGCTGACGGGATTCGCTGGTGGTCACCCACCCAACTACCAACCGCCCGGCGTGTGGCTTAAGCGCGGCCAATTCTTCGGTGGCAGTATTCAAGCAAATAATGCAACTCGAAAGGCGGCGTACAGAGCAGCATCCACACTATGATGCGAGAGGTGAAGTATCAAAGGCCTCCCACTATTATATCACGTGGAAATTGATGGCCCACAAAGGCATTCTTATACCTTTCATATGGCATTTGTACTGCTATCTTCTGTTCTTCCTGGGCTGAACACACACCACACTCCCTTTTGTACTTCTCAAGATTCTCCGCCTCAATACCATGTTGAAGGGCTCGTCCGCTACACTCCTAGGCCCACGCCTAACCCCTTTCTGGTAATTGTAATTCCAAAAAAATACCAGTGCAGGTGGTGAAATTCAACCTGCCCCACAGAACCTGATCTGACCTGATCCAATTTCAACCTGCAAAACCTGCAGGTCAGGTTTGAAGATACCTTAACCCGCTGCAGGTTGGCCAACCCCGTCACCCAACCCGCCCCGCGCGGGGCGGGTTATCAAGTCTAGCCCTATCTCCTGCCCTGTGGGGTATCCGCTCATATTTGTCACGTTGTTGCAGAGAAGGATCCGCAGATAGGCAACGCTACCTCTGCTGGTTCGAATGGAATCAGGATAACAGTTTTCTACCATGTGCAGGCACGATTATGGCATGAATTAGGCCTGATCAACTTCCCGTTGACCTCAGCCAGGAATGCGATCCCCCCATGTCCGACATGTCATGGGCAGTTTGTCCTGGCTGCCGACCCTGGATTTTTGTTCATACCGACCGATCTACGATACTTCATAAAGTTCGAACTCGACGACCGTGAACGAAGTGAGGGCGGCGGCGGAGAAGGGGATCATCTTTAAGCGAGAGGTCCCGACGGCGGAGATGTACAAGGAACATCAATTGGCAGAGGTGAAGATATCGACCAATGCGATAGGCGGACAGTACATGCCAATCTTCCTCAAACAGTACTTCCATCGGAACCGACTTCCCTTCAATATCTTATCCTATCTCTCAACTCCGAGGGAGTGGCATGGGGCTCCCCTGGCCGCTATCCGACGCGCCATTCCGATATTGGGAAGTGCCCGGCTCAAGGCTATTGACCGAAAAATCCGCCTAGAACTAGAGCAGCTTCGCGACCTCTACTTTTTCGACGATGATGAAGGCTCTCCAGCCATCAACTATCGTCATCCGACGACGCTGATTATTCAACAGGAAAGGAAACGACTGCCTGAGGAGGACCAAGGCTCACCGAAGAAGAGAACGAAGAATTCAGCAGGACTAGACTACGAAGAGGGGACAACGAACGGGGGCGGCCAGGCTTTGGGAACTAGACAATGTCCCATTCTTCGAGGGTTTCCGCCAGACTGGGTTTTGGGGCCAGACCTCTCAACAGAAGAGGTAGTGCGGCGCTACGCTCCTCTATTTGCTCGTGGGTGAAGGAATAATCAAATGCTCGTTGTGACTTAGCTGTGTTGCTTGTCATGCTGTTCTACCCTGTTGGTAGCATGGACTAGTTGTCCATTTCGATGCTTTGCTTATCGGAGTTCCGGAACGGTTAGGTTATTTTCTTCTCGGATATGGAATTGGCAAGTTTGGGGGGGGGGGGGGGGGAAGGGATTGATTCTCTATTATCGGGCTTTAGCAACTCTGAGCTTGTGTTTATATGCTTCATTGACTTGTTTTTCGGCGCTAGGTTACATTTACTGCTCCTGCAAGCAAACAAGATCTCCAGACTGACCTTCGTTCTATCCTCTACTAGACCGGCAACTACAGGTTGTGCTGTTCTACTCAGATGGCTACGGCCAGAAAATCGTAGCACAGAGGAATCAGCAATAATAATCGAGTTAAGCAACCGCATTGATGCCCCTGCAAGATGCGGGATGAGATTATGGAGCTACTGGCCCTTGTCCTCTTTCAACATCTTATCCCTGCACGCGAAACTATTATGAATTTACTCCGGTCGGTGAATTCAAGCCTTCATAGCCCACATCTTCAAATAGGCTTTCTAAGCGTAGAATATCTTTTGGAGGGTTAAGATATTTCCCTGTTGCTTGTAAGTTCATAGAATCCCCAAACGCCTTTGTAAGTTCATAGAATCCCCAAACGCCTTTTTCCTTGGGGGAAAGTAATGCATCGTGAAGCAACGTGGATACACGGTGGTCTAGCAATCACAAACTGCCAGTTCACTCCAGCCTCTATGGAGTTGTCTGGCTCTTCTTACGATTCTGGTCATGCTGAAGAAGCCCAAATGGGTAGGGAAGAAAGGCTGGAAGGGCCCAAAGAATGCCCAACCGAAAAAAAGTTGATAAATGAGGAGACTCGACATTGCTTCTTCTGCCAGTGGAGATCGTAACATTCTTCCTAATGTGTTGTTGTGCTTCATCTGCGGTTTGTGAACTTTCGGCCCTGCCCACAGGTCCGTCAGCTGACATACCCATAGATGAAGCCTCATGAAATGCAAAGTTCATCATATAACTTACATTTTTCATTCCCTGGCTTTAACCGATGATCAGTCGCACCCTTCTGGTGCAGGAGGATAATAAAGACGGAGCGAACTCGTTTCAAGCAGCCAGCAGGCAGGCAGTCTAGATTATTTACTCTTGACAAGGTAGGTGATCTCCTCGATGAGGAAGATTGCTAACCAAACGCTTGGAGACTAGATTTTGTCATACAGTGTATCTTCATTCACATTATCAACTGATTGATAGCTAGATCGGACACGCGACTAGCTATAGGTGTCTTGTCAAGAGGAACGACGGGATGAACTATCATTAGGTCCTAGCTTTGTCGCAAACGGCCACGCTAATTGAATATACTGAGCCGATACTATCTGTTGTCGACCCAGAGCCACCATTTCACCATAATGGATGTTTAATATCGCCTCCTCTAGGCCATACACCGTCAAGACCTACTACTGAAGCACTGATGAGAATTCACATTCGCGTCACAACGGCCCTTAAAAGTAGATCGAGGATGAAAGACGGACAGCCGCAGCCCGCCTACCAAGGCACGGTCCTCATCCGGCCTTCTTCGAACTCCCAGTGGGAGCCACCCTCGTAGTTGCGGTCGTCGTCGGCGAGCAGCCGGATAATGACCTCCGCGCCGGCCTCTGGCGACTTGCCGCGGGGCGAGTGGTTGGAGAAGGCGGTCTTGAGGGGGCCAGGGGCGCAGGCGTAGTAGCGGATGCGCGGCCTGCCAGACGGGGCCTCCTTCTCAGCCTCCACGCGGTCGTTCTCGGCGACCTGCATGTGGACGGTCAGGCCGTTCAGCCCGATCTTGCTGGCGCCATAAGGGGGCGAGCGGCCCATCTTCTTCGTCAGCGAGTTCTGGATGCTGCCCAGGCCGGACGAGACAGTTGATGACCTTGGGATCGGCCGACTTGTAGAGCAGAGGGGTGAAGGCGATGGTGACAACGGCGACCGAGGTGATGTTGATATTGAGGATCTCATTGTACGTTTGGCGCGTGCCGGCGAGATCACATTCGGGCAGACGACGGATGATGCCGGCGTTGTTGATCAGGACTGCCCGGGAGTGATCTGTGACGACAGGGAAAGCGTGGCGGAAGCATCTCACCGTCCAGCCTGCCGTACGCGGCCTCGACGTGCCTGACGGCAGCGGCGATCTGCTCGGCGTCGGTGACGTCTAGTTGAAGTAGATCGACCTTGGCCGTCACACCAAGGTCCCTGAGCCTCTGGACTGCCTGCTTGCCGGCATCGAGGTTCCGGCTGCAGAGGATATAGATGTAGCTGGGCTCGCGCAGGCCGGCGACCTGGAGGACGGCGAAGCCCAGACCCTGGTTGGCGCTGGTGCAGAGGACAACCTTGGAGGAGGACGACATGGCAAGAGCAACAAAGAAGCTGAAGGATGACGAGTATGCTGAGCTCCTGAGGCGAGTTAGGGCATGTATTTTATATATATAGAGCGCGGCCAGGCGGAGTTAAGGGCACGGAGTTAAGGACAGTAGGAGGATTCGATATCAAGGTGACGGACGGCAGGCTGATTTCTAGATGCAGTGGCATGGGATGCTGTGCAACCACGGAGAGAACCCTTGACAGGCAGCAAATAGGTAGAGCTAGGTGGCGCAACTTATTCCGTCAATAGATATCAAAGGGTTTCATTCAAGGCAATTTCAGATCAGACAAAAAAGTGACCAAAGAAAGCCTGGAGCAACTTCTAGTTTCTGAGCTCGAAACCGCTCGGGTCAGAGGAAACATCCACCGTCATGGGGAATCTTTGCCAACGCCGTCAGCTCGGGTGCGTTCCTCTGTAAATCCTGCGTGATGCTAGAGATGCGTACATTGATCGTCTCACTGTCTGGCAGGATCTCCTTGGTGAAGTGACTGCGTCAGCCACATGGATCAACCCACGCCAGCATCGTAGTTCTTGGCTGCTTACCCCATGTCGAAGACACCAAGCATGCGGTCTGGTCGGTTGCGGCTCACGCTCGCTCTCTCATGTGTCATCTTGCCATCTCGTTTGACCACGCGCTTGTCCTCGTGAGATCGAAAAGCAGCGAGTCAATCGGTCTGCCGCGGTAATCTAACCAAGCGGAGCTGTTTTATCTTGTCTCTTCCAGCGAGTTACCGCAACTGGAGAATTCATCGCGCGTTCAGTGTTGATTTTCACATTCTGATTTGAGAACGGAGCCCTCTGTCCCAGAATCTATGCGCTAAGGAGAACTGTTCAGATACCGTATGAAGGCCCGTGATAATACCCTTGAACGCATCCTCCATCTCTTTTTTTTTTTTTTTTTTTTTTTTTTTTTTTTCATCTAGAAGTCCATGAATCGATTGAAAGATGAACGAAGAGATCCTCGCGAGGCCCTTCCAAGTCGGGACAAGCGTCGGCCGGGGAAGAAGAGCGGCTCGGATCCCGATTGGGAAGTTCGGGCCTGAGATATCTGCGCATATCAGGCTCGTTATCTTCCTCCTCTCCCCATGTCTAGGAGGATGCAGAGTCGCTGTCTCTGCTTTTGCAGTTACCAGGTATTCTTATCCATCTCTGCATTTTATACTCTCTATTCCAGTTGATAGAGTTTTCTGTGGAGAACCGTCCCGTCCCCGCATCGGCGCAGGCGGATCCACAGAGCACGCGAAATAACCTAGGTATCCAGACGGGTGTCCAGCAGAAAAATTGCAAGACCGTGATTCATGAGAATTGACACCTACTCCTGCAAATAAATTTGCACAAGAAGCATGCTCGACACAGCGCACCTACGGGACCTGCTGAGCCAGGTCCCACAGGATGTCTCCCCGTGGCCTGAATTGCTGAGGACGAGACTGGCCGCGATGGACTCGCGGACTATCATCTTGACCATGGTGGTGGGATTGGTTGTGTGGAATCTGATGTCACAGATTGTATGTATTGCTCCTTATTTTTGTTGTTCTGTTTGTTAGGTGTTTTTTTATTTGGAAGAGTTAAGTTCTTCTGATTGTGTTCCCAATTGTCCCTCTGATGGTTATGATATATGGCTGCTCATGCATTTTATTTCAGATGAGGAGCTTGATATCGGATTTACAAGTTGTTATATTGACCTATGTTCACGGCTCGTTCTCGGTTATTTCGACACTGTTATTTCGAGTGACTATATAAAGGACCTCTTTGCATGCTCTGTTGTATTAACGCGCTGATAGAAGAAAGCCCGGAAAGCGTCTAGACATGGCAGGACCCTTGATGCACCAGATTTCCCACCGGTCGAGCCGCTTGAGGATTTCGACTGGAAGACCACCGAGCCGCTCAAGTTCCGCCCGTTCAAGCCCAAGTATCACCTGACAATGGGTATGTCTGTTGCCATATTCTATTGAGGAAGAAGCCCGGCCATGCAACGAATGAGAGTCGGATGCTGAACGGATGGCACAGCTCTCGAGACACTCCACCCGTCCGAGCTTATCCCCATGGACAAGACCTACAAGGAACGCATTGCTCTGCGTCGCGCACTCCTCAAGGAGCATCACGACGTCGTCGTCGCGGTGAACAACGACTCCGACAAGCGCGTCCGCGCCGCCGTGTGCGAGCTCTACACGTTCCTCATGGGCACGTACCTGCCAGGCCGCTACCCGACCATGTTCAAACTCCACCATGCGGAGTATGAGACCGGCAAGGCGGTGATGCTGCAGAATCTGGTAACGAGAGAGCTCTGGCCTGTGGAACTGAGTCCGGAGGCTCCGACGATCCGGGCGCTGGAGACGCTGATCAAGGTCGTCGACGAGGATATCCTCATCCTGTTGCCGGAGCAGGAAAACAACCAGAAAGAGAAACAAGGTGGGAAGGCTGATGGTGATACCAAGTACATCCTCGAAGCCTACGCCACATGCTTCCCTTCCGGTTTCGATACGCGGACGAAGCTGGGCCGGCGGCTGGCGGAGATCCACGAACCCGTCCCGGGGTACCACGAGAAGCTGGAAAAGAGCATGGACCGGTTCTTCGAGAAGCTCGAGGTGGGCAGGTACGTGAAGCGTGTCAACTGGAGCATCACGACCGACGCGGAGCTCTTCGCGGCCTTTGGGAGCGTGCATGGCGGCGAGGGGGAGAAGTTGGAGGCGATCAAGCCCGAGGAGCTGAACGTGGATAAGGTGCGTACTTTTCTTTTCGCCTTTCTTTTTCCATGCCCCGTTCTTTTATATGTGCAGTCACTAAATGCAACACACACATAGACCTTCCTCCGCTGCGAGCGCCAAACCCTCCACCGTCTGCCCTCGTCCAAGGCGCTCGTGTTCGCGTTCCACACGTACACGTACCCGATCAAAGAGATCAAGGAGGAAGGGCTTGGGGAGGAGCTCGCGCAGGCGATCGACGGGCTGAAGGAAGGCAGCGTTCCGCAGATACACTTCTACAAGCGGGGACCCGTGTGGGGGGAGGCCGTCAAGGCGTTTTTGAGGAGTTAGTTTGTGCATAATTATTACTGTAGCTATGAGCCTGACGCGGCTCGAAGTTAGAGTAGAATTCTTGCAGCTGACGTTTCATGTCATATCAATTATTTTTTTGATATCCTTGGACCTATCGGATCAGTGCCATTCTCAAAGAGCCTCCAAATTACATTTCGTCGACCAGAGAAATAAAAGATCTGACTGCAATTAGCGGTCATGGCCTCTTTTTGTAGTCAAGCAGTATTTTTCCCTTTGATATATTTATTTACTGTAAGTCCAAGTTCTATCTATCTAGTCGGCAGTTCCTGTGAACAAAAGCGTATGCGAAGCGAAACATACCACCGTCACCCACCGGCTGGGAACTGTCCATGCCGGCCTGATGGTTGTAGGGTAGAGGCTTGCTAAATAAAATAAACAACAGTGGAAAAATTTTTTTGACCTGGGTCTCTTCGAATCTCTTCATGCCTGCTCGCATCGTGTGTACAGTATTTACATAGCTACATAGGTAGGTGATCTATCTCCAATGCCACCCTTCAGATATTACACCGAGATCTGAAGCACAAATGATAACTAATGATTAAACAGAACCTCTCAAGGATGGCCTTGACTTGGAAATCCACCTAGACTCTAGCCCCAGGGTGCGTCAAAAGAAAACCACTAGACAGAAAAAAGAAGGCCGTTCAGGCCTCTGGAAACTCCGCCAGGCAAGACGCGGCCGGTAGCCTTTTTTTTAAAAAAAAAAAAAGGAAAGGTTAATGTCTCACACAAGCTTGGTAGTAAAACAGGAAGATATGCCATCGAGTTTCTTTCAGTTTGGGCACCAGGCAGTCCCTTCAAGAAAACAAGCCCCTACAAGCCCCTGAACGCCGAACCGAACCATGAAGGGCCCTGCCCATGGACAGACAGCCCTGGACACCAAGGTTGAGCACCCTCAGCCATATATGTGTATGTACAGTACAGAGGACATACCTTCTAATTACACAGGTGCCTTTCCTATCCCAGATAGGAAATATAGAACACATGGATCTTGATGGATGATGATGATGATGATGATCTTATTCAATGCACTATACTGGACACATAACACTCTCTATAGAGACGACCTTCTCATTTCATCTCATTTCAGACATGCTGCAGTTGTAACAGCTGGCAGGAGCAAAAAGCAAGAGAGCTAGGCCAACTATACCTCAGGATATAGGTTCGATATCTAGGCTTTGCTTAAAAACGCTGCCAAGACGCCTGCTACCGGTATAGCTCGCGGAATAAGTAAGATTCATGTGTCTTATTTTCCTTGTTCCTTTTTTCCTCTGTGTTTGCTTTTCGTATTTACATCCTCTAGAACGATGTGACTGATTGAGTATCGATGTTGAATTTCTTCTCCGTATTCTCAATCCATGGAACACATGGTCACCGAATACATAGATCGAGAAACAATAATTGAAAAAAAAAAGAAACAGTAGTTGAAAAAAGACATCATCTACATCCACCGCAACCGCTCCACAACCTTGATCAGATCCGCCGACACCCCCATGGCCGTGACCTCGCCGCCGGCGCCCGCGCCCTGCACGATAAGCGGGTTCGCGCCGTACCGCTTGGTGTAGAAGCTGATGATGTTGTCGCTGCCCTTGAGGCCCGCGATGGCGCTGTCCCGGTCGAACTGCTGTAGTCCGACTCTGACCTCCTTCTTGGCCACGTCGACGCTGCCCACGTAGCGGACCACTTTCCCGTTCTTCTCGGCCTCGGCCTTGATGGCCGCCATCTGGTCGTCGAATTCGGGCAGGCGGGCCATGAACTGCTCGATGCCGTCCGGGGTGGAGGGGAGGGAGGCCAGTTCCTCAGGGATGAGGGATTGGACCGGGAAGGAGGTCGGACTCTGGACGTCGAGGCCCGCGATGCGCGCCAGGATGGTCAGCTTGCGCGCGACGTCCATGCCGTTGAGGTCGTCGCGGGGGTCGGGTTCCGTGTAGCCGAGCTGTTTGGCCTGCGAGACGACCTCGCTCCATTTAGCGGACGAGGTGCCTGAAGCAGGGGCGAAGGTGTTGAAGAGGAAGGACAGCGTGCCGGAGAAGACGCCCTCGATGCGGGTGACCTCGTCGCCGGTCGCGACCAGGTCGCGCAGCGTCGAGATGACGGGGAGGCCGGCCCCGACGGTGCTCTCGTGGTAGACGAGGGCGGAGCCGGCCGCGGCGGCGGCGAAGATGTCGCGCCAGAGGGAGAGGTCGGAGGAGAAGGCCTTCTTGTTGGGCGTGACGACGGAGATGCCGGCGCGGAGGAAGAGCGGGTAGGCGTTGGCCAGGCTCTGGTCCGAGGTGTTGTCGACAAGGACGGCGCGGCCGGGCGCGGCGGAGAGGTAGGAGACGATCTCCTGGGGGGTCATGGGCCCGGACTTGTTGATGGACGGCGAGGCGGCGGCGCACGCCCAGTCCGACGGCGGGATGGCCGGGGCGTAGGCCGGGGCGGGCGCCGTCAGCGTCTGCGAAGAGCGCGCGAGGAGGACGAGCGCGGGCGCGTTGGGCAGGCGGGCGAGCTGGCTGAGAAAGGCGCTGCCGACGCCGCCGACGCCTGTGCATGTTAGCTTGATATTCCTATATCCCTAGATATATACATATAACACATGAAGGTGTAGTGGAGAGGAAACTCACCGATGACGCCGAGATAGACCTGTTTGGCAGCCATTGTGACTGTGTCTGAGCAGGAAATCAACTGATATAGCCAATTGACTCAGAAAGAAGACTGAAGGCGGCCTTCTCCGCGCTGTCGAGGGTCGACGGTGGTGTGAAGTCGAAAACACAGCGGAGGCCGCGGCGGGGTTTCGCTGCGGGGCGGATATTCCCCTTTTGGTCCTCCGCGGTCGGAGCTCCGCCGCCGCTAGCTCAGATCCGCATCTCATTATCTCCAACATCGACCTCCGCCATCTTTCTACATCACAACCACAACGCCCCCATCAAACACCTCCTCCTGTCCACCTCCTATGTCTCCCCACGATATCTAAAACCTCTACAGAATATCCCGCTAGACGGGACCATCGCCACCGACATCCAAAATGGCCACGGACCCCAGCTCTAACACCTCCATCCCCCTCTACGGCATCCACCGCCCCAAAAACACCGCCACCAAGAAGGACCTCATCTCCTCCTCCACCGTCGCCTTCACCACCCACCTCTCCTCCCTCATCGCCAACGCCAAGGACTCAGAGTCCGCCACCGCACGCGGCCGCGCCCGCCCCTCGAGAACCGCAAAACAGGACATCTTCTCGGTACACAACAAGGGCGCGCAGAAGCGTGCGGCCGCGGACGAGGCCGCAACGACGACGGAAAATGGACAGGTGCACCAGCGCGCCGAGGATATCGGGCGGGTGGACGACGCGACGCTGCAGCGGTCCAAGAGGCGGATGGAGGAGAAGGCGCGCGTGTATGAGGAGCTGAGGAGGGGGGCGTATCTGGAGGAGAGTAGCGACGAGGAGCAAGGAGGAGGTGATGAATACGCGGCCAGGTTGCGGCGAAAGGAGCGCAACGCGCTCGTCGATTTCGACCGCAAGTGGGCGGAGGAGGAGGCCGCCAGGAGAGAGCGCGGATCCGACTCTGAGATAGAAGAGGAAGACGAAGATGAAGAACGAGATAGCGACGCCGACCCCAACGACCTCGTCGAATACGAGGACGAATTCGGCCGCACCCGCACCGGCACCAGGGCCGAGGCCGCGCGCGCCGCCCGGCTCAAGCAGCAGCAGGAGAACGAAGCCCGCGGCATCCCGCACGACCGCTCCCGTCCCCCGCGCCCCGAGAACCTCATCCACGGCCCAACCATCCAGACCGAAGCCTTCAGGCCGTCCGAGACCGTCGCCGCGCAGATGTCCTACCTTGCCTCGCGGCGGGACCGCTCCCAGACGCCGCCCGAAGAGACGCACTACGACCCGGACTCGGAGGTGCGGAACCGCGGCACGGGGTTCTACGCCTTCTCGCGCGACAAGGAGCAGCGGCAGCGGGAGATGGAGGAGCTGATGAGCGCGCGCAAGGAGACGGAGAGGGAGCGCGAGGCGCGGCGGGTGAGGAAGGCCGAGATTGAGAGGGCGCGGGAGGAGCGGCGGAGGAAGATCAAGGAGTTGAGGGGGAGGAGGCAGGCCGAGATGTTCTTGGAAGGATTGGGAGATCCGGCGAGATTGATGGCGGCAGCGGCAGCGGCGAGTGGTGGAGAGTGAAGAAGGTGCATGATTTTTTTTCCCCCTCTTTTCCATCTGTTGTCCGAGAATTTGAGGGTTTGGTTTCTATTTAGTCTGTAACTATACAAGATACCCAGGCTCATGATAGATTTGTGAATTCAAATGCTCGATTTGATATGGTCTAGAACCAGACATCCTGTCCCATCCTGCAGCCAGATACGGAGAATCAAGTATCCAATTCCAAAAGTCGTGTCACAACCGCATCAACAGTATAGGCATGCCAACGACCCCAGGTAGCCTAGATTAGCGCCCCATAGGATGAGCCGGAAAGAAAGGATGCCCGAAACCCCCAAACACCGCAAGCAAGGGACATATTATATTCCTTTTATGTTGTATTTGAGCAGCAGAGCAACTCCATCGAGCATCAGAAATGTAAAATGAAACGAGAATGCCACCCAAAAGAGCCCCGACAACAAACAAACAACGGAGCAAACAAATCCAAGTGTCTAAGAAACATCCAATAGGAGTGTAGAGAAAAGAAAAGGAAAAGGAAAAGGAAAAAGAAAAGATGGACAGAGCAGAGAGGGAAAAAAGGGAAGGAAAGAAAGGCCTGAGCGGATAGGGAGATTGAAGCAAAGAAATAAATGCAAAAGCGTCTTTTTTTTGTTCCGTTGTCCAGTGGAAGACGGGCAATGCAAAGCAGAAAAATCCCTTTACTCCCTTCCCAGGCATAGAAATAATATAAGGTAATATTTTCCTCCCAGTTATGAAAAAGTAAAGAAAAGGAAACAACCAAAAAAAATTCGGCTGCGGAGTCCATTGTCTGCCACAACTGCCAGTCCACTGGAGGACTCCTGGCTAGGTAAGAGATAGGTCCCCCTTCCTGCCCTGCAGTATATATAGTAAGCAATAAAAATGGGTCGTCATCACTTATCTCGCTCGTATCGGTGGTTGTGTATGAGTAACAAGATCATCATTTACCCTCATTCCTCACATAGCTCACATAGATAGGAGGATCAAGGAGGATCAGATGGATATGATCTTCTGAAAAAGGCCCGGTCGTGAACTTCGTTAAACACGTCGAGTCGTCAAGTCGTTCATTCATTCATTCATTCGTTCATGCGTACACCCATACAGACATGCCTGTTTTCATCTCACATCATTCATTCCTTCATGAAAAGACGAGATGGGAACGAAATCCGTGGCGTCGTGTCATGATTTCTGGCCATTCGATTCGAGCCATCAAGTCGGTTCGGGAAGAGCAGAACAGGGAGAAAGAAGAGAGGCGGCGGTGCTCATTTCATGCTTTCTTTTCTTATCATCAGGAAGGTCGATGATGGTGATGACGACGACGATGATGGTAATGAGCTTTTTCAAGAGGTATTTTCCCTTCAACAATGGACGTGGTCGCGAGTTCGCCGGCAGAAGGGATTTATCTATTCATCGGAACATTCGAAGCGTCTCGATAAAAGCGTCGGCATCTACAGGGTCAACCTGTCAGCATAACCCTAGGAGCCAGAAAAAGCTTTACAAAAAGTGGCCATCAATCACCTGTCCTGGACGTAAACGTAAGAATGTCCTCCCCCCTCTGCGTCCGCTCCGGCGTGTAATCGTCGGAAAGGAAGACGGTACGACGCAGCTCGCGCAGATGGATCGTCCTGGGATCCACGCGGTTGTAAAACCCGCGGGAGGTTAACTGATGGGTGATGAATGCTGTCCAAACGGGACATCTATAGGGCAACGAGAAATAATATTAGCTTTTCTGAATCAGGCTGAGTGTCGAGATCTTAGCAGCAAGAAAAGCTGGAAAAGAGCTTACCGCTTCATCTCCCCGTCATGGACGGATGCCTGCAGCCGTACCGCGCCGGATATAGTATCCCTGTAAACGCGCAGGGCGTGGAGGTAGCCGTCGTCGACGATTTGACTGCATAGTGTCGCTGTCAGTATAGATACCTAGGCATATAGTTTGCAACAGCAAGGAGCAAGTTGGTGATCACTCACCCTCCAAACAACTCCTCTTCATCCCGGAGCTCATAATCCCTAATGTGCTGCACGGGTCTCCCCGAGTCCTGCGAGCGGAGGGCAAGAAACGTGCAGAAAAAGAGGACCATCCCTGGACATCGACAATCCTTATTAGATCACCAGACACATATACAGCCCGCTGCGTGCACCTACGCTCAATCGTGCTGAATTTCAAGTTCGCCCATAGCACCAACTCCGTGCCACTGCGACGCTTGCGGCAAAGCTGAAGGCAGGACCCTTCACGGACAATCTCCAGCAAGTTCAGCGGAAGGCAGAAGTAATCGCTAGGGCGTGAACTGTGGGGGACCTTGCACACGATCCGTGCTCGGTGGTCCGTCTCTCTCAGGTAGAAGTAGACTAATAGGTGATCGGTACCGCTGTTGAAAGCCCTAAAAAAACCCGTTAGGTCAACAAGGCATAGACATCCCTCTGAGAGAGCGGCGAGGGCTTACAGCTGGAATAGCTCTTCAAACCCCTCATCGGCAAGCCATCGCTTCAAACCCGTCAGGGGCTCACCGAAGCATCTGGAGCTGCGCAGGGTCAATCTCTCCGGACCAGACCATGGGATGCCCATATTGTTCTTCCACTCCACTCACCTCGGGCCCACAAACGGAATGGGGGTGGCTGAATAGTCGTTTGCAAACACCTTCTTCGCCCAATGGTCGCTGAGGGGACTCGACGCGGCCGATTGGCTGGTCGAGGCGGAGTTGGTCGTCGGGGAGCATGGAGCGTCGGGGGCGTACGGCGGGATGTCCGAGAACGTCGCGGACGAGGGTGACTGAGACGACGACTGAGGCGATCGGGGGCGCGGCCGGGGTCGCTCATACGATCGCCGTATCCGCGGCCCGCGTCCGTCATGGACGGGGCTTGGTGGCTCCGAGATATGATGACTCTCATAGGAATGTTCCCGTGGAGGTCCCAGAGCCATGGAGCCCAGCCGGGCAGCGAACCGACCGTCCTGCGCGACCAGAAGAGCACGGATCGTGCTGCGAAGCCCAGCCAGGTACGCCAGGTCTGGCGGCTTACTGTTCCGTCCAGGCGAAAAGAGAAAAGCGTCAGTCTCGATAATCGATCTGGAGGAAGGTAAGGTACAGGAGCATACTTTCTCATGATGGCTTCCAATTCCTTGAGAAACTCCTTATATTTCGCCAGGCGGGTGGCCAGGGAGAAATGGATCTCGTCGTAGAAGAAGGTGCACAGGTTGAGCCATGTCTGCTTGTAGGCCTCCCTGCTGGGACCCCTCCGCGAGTCGAGATCGCCAAAGAAGTCGACGACATCCTCCAGGGTATACTTGAGGCTGGCCTGGACCAGGTCCAGGTCGGGTTGCACGAAGTGCAGGTTGTGACGGTAGCGGCGCGAGCTGGTCAGCTCCTCGAGACTGTTCAGAGACGTGCTGATGGCGTAGAGGTCGGCCATGAGGCCTGTGATCTCCGTCGCGTGTTCAGGCAGCGGATCGCGGAACTGCCTGAAGCCAGCAGCAACGTCCTCTGCGTTGTGGGCGGACGTGCGCAAGGCCATGGCTTGCGGTCGGGAAACGTCAGGCCATCGGCTGCTCAGCTATAACAGACAGAGGGAGGTAGTAATGACAACTCTCACATGGGCGAGCGGAGGAGGGGCAATTCCACGGAGGGACAGTCGTGACGACAGAAGACAGGAGGTGTAGGCAAAGTGGGAAAAGGGAACCGCAGGGCTACAAGCGCAAGATCGAGGTCGATCCCGCGTCTACCTCTAAATAATAATGATAACGATAATAATAGCGGCCGCTGTGGGCAGGTCTAGCGGGCGTCTGGTGCATAATAATAATCGTCTCCTCCGTGCTCTGGGGCAGCAGCATCCGGGAGCGCTCGTCGTGGGAGCGGGATGGTGACTGCTTTAGGGCGTTGACGTGTTCAAGCCGGTCGCCCTGCGAGGCCAATGAGGGCTGCTCTGCAAGCATCGAGTCGTGCCGAGTCCGTTTCTGCCCGCACACGCCGTGGAGGGACACGCAGCGATCCGCCATCAAAATCGACGAGTGGACAAGCCCGCTGGGTGCTCCGTCGTCCTGCACCATGTATCCCGAACATGGGACGGCCCACAGGGCCTGGAGATCTCCTGGCCTCGTCCAGCTTATTTTTAACCTTGAAGAATGGCAGTGTCTGCAGCGCCAGCGGACCCAAGCGGCCGGGAAGAGGATGGTGCGGTGGGATGCTGCTGTCCCAGATGCAGGGCCAGGTGAGATGCTTGTATGTTCGAGTCTGGACGGGTGAGTTGGGGGTTGCCGTGTCTATGTCGGTCTCAGATGGTGCAAGGCATCCTGTCCGCCGGCTACCAGGGTTCAAGGATATATATATATATATAACTTGAGCTCTGCACGGTGGGACTTGGATAGCTGCCTAGTGTATGTCATGGTACTCTGTCTCTGCACAACGGAGGATCTGGTCGAAAAGATATAGGGCTGAACGAATAGCAGATTGGCAGCGGAGCACCTCTCCATCTGTCATCCTCCGGACGCTCCAGGCACCGCCAAGGCCCCCTCGCTGCGTCCGCTGCCTCCCCGACGCGTCCAGTCGTCCAAGGCGCGCAGGGGACCGGGGTCGGTCCCCCGCCGTCCAGCACCGTCCGTAGGCAGACCATACGATGCTACCCGATGCTCTACGATGTTCTCTACGTCCGATATACCGTGTCAACAGGGCAAGGGGTGTGACATTGAAGGCCTAGTGTACAGCAGTTCTCGCTTGCCCGAAGCACCATGCAGCTCCTCGTGGTCCCAGGTCGACTCTATGCCGCCCGCGCAGGGGCGGGGATGGAGATCGTCCACGCAGCCAGTTCCGTGCTGTAGAGAGGAAAACAAGAACAAGTCCCATGAAAAACAACCCTTCATGAATGATAAAAGCAGTTAAATAGAACCACCGTCATCCCATACCAGAAGCCATTGAGTGCAACAAGAAAAAAAAAAGGAAACAGACGAATACAGGTCACAGAATTAGCGCAACAGAACACGAAAGAGAAACGCCCAGAACGTCGGGATGAGCAGCTCGCGCGCTGGGTCATTTAGGACGACTCCTCATCCTCATCCGCGGCCTGGCCGTAGGTTAGCGCACGCTCGCAGAACAGGGGGCGCGGTCGACAGGGTCACATACGTTGTAACTGGCCTTCTCGTCCTCATACCGCTTCTTGTCCGCGAGGGCCTTCTCCTCGTAGGGGCGGCGTTGCTCGTCCGTCAGGGCCTTCCAGCGCTCTCCGAGGATCTTGCCGACCTGACCTGCAGGACCGTCAGAGAGACGATTCGGGGGCCGCGAGGGGACCAGACCTACCGAAAGAGATGCCGGGGTTCTCCTCACGGACCGTCTCGCGCATCTCGTTGGCGAAGAACATGTATGCGGAGAGGCCGCGCTTGGGCGCGTTGGGGTCTGGGACGCAGCGTGAGCGAACAGCGGCGCTGACGCTAGGAAGTCCGGGTGTAGCTTACCCTTCTTCTTCTTCTCGACGCCGCGGCCCTTGCTCTTGCGAGCGGAGGTCTTCTCCTTAGGCATCCTAATGGAGCGGTTGCTTGTCGAGCCGTCAGTACACCAGCCGCGCGGAACAGGGCCAATGGCACAGAAGATGAATCGCGGGATGCAGCGCGATAGACGAGGAGGCCGGACGAGGAGGGAGACGTAGGGGTACAGGAGTAGCGCGTGGTGGTGGGCACGAGGCGTGGGTGGGACGGCGGCCCAAACAATGATGCGATCGCGCGTCGCAATCAAGGGGAACGACAAAGCAGGAAAATGAGAAGCGACTCACCTGAAAACCGATGCAACGAGAACGCAAAGACAGTGGTAGAAATCAGGCGAATTGGCCTGCAGTGGTCGGCAGACGGCTCAGGTCAGCTGGGGCGCTCTGGACCTATATCACGTTGCCGCAGCTGCGCGCGACGGCGAGGTCGCGCAAACATGAAGAAATACAGACGAAATGACGCGCATGGGAGACGATAAGGCAGGGGGAACCAGGAGGGTGGAAGGGCGGGCGTGTTGTGGTGGACGGGGCGACGGGGCACGGGGGGCGGACGGGGACGAGGGAGCTCACCTTGGACGGGTTTGTATGGGAGAGATGTCTGGGGAGAGCTGGGTGAGAGAGGTGAGCAGGTGAGGGAGGCAGAGGAGGAGGAGTAGGAGAGGGAGAGGGCGGGCTGGCCGGCGTCAGCAGCGCGAGGGGGTGAGGGCAGGGGAAACGGGCGCCGCCTCGCCGCTGTTACTGGCTGCCCGCGTACCGTACGGACGCGTACGGAACCGTCACCTGATGCTGGCGTGCGCCCTGAGCTCTGCCGCTCTGGGCGGTGTGCCGGGCAGGAAGGCCGCCGGCCGGACAAAGGCAAGGCAGCGGATGCAGCGCTCCCCCGTCACGTCCCGTACCGTACCATCCCCATACATACCAGACGGTCCTCTCGGACCTCTCAGGCTCTCCTGGATTATATTTGCGAGCAGCCCAAATCCACTGATGGACGGGCCAAACGCTCTGCTTGCGGCCGCTGGCATCACCGCCGTAAGCGGAGCACGGTCATTGCCGCCGTCCTGACGTGCTGGAGAGACGCCAGAGCGCCCGCAGAATACGGAACGGCGTCCGGCACCTCAACGCATGCCACCACCGCCGCTCTCTGTGTCCCGCGCAAGGGCGCGCAGGAGACGCTCCCTCCATCGCTGCGCTGTTGATACAGATTTCTCGCTGCATCGAGATTCATTCGATGCTGCGCGCCCCGGTTGAGTATCGAATTTGCATTTGCTAGGATAGGAGACCGCTCAGTGATGGTCGCAGTGGATCATGTCTCCCCTCTCTGACTGGAACTGCACCGCCGCTCCTACGACTCTATAGTATAGCGTGATACTTCCAAACCCTCCTTGCTAGAGTCCACCGGGGGTAACTTCCGCGTTTTGCTTTGACGGTTAGCATCGTGTTACATTTCCCGTCCCTGCGGTGGTGTTTGTGGCCTTGCACAGTTGTCCACCCCGATGTCTGTCAGCCCGTGTCGTTGCCGTATACTGCTGTGTGTCCGGCGTCCGTTGCTGCATACAGACAAGAAAAAAAGGCGATATTGCATGGCCTTGGCCTGCAGAAGATCACAAGCTCTTTCATTCCTGCATCATGCAACTAGACGTTTGCTCTGCATAACTACACTGTTGCCTGCTGGACTCGTAAAATGAACAGTGGACGGACGCTGTTCGTATGCTCTCGCGCGTGGAAGCCCGCAGAGCCGCATTCTCGTTTGCTACTACTCCCGATGACGGTGATCGCAACAGGCAGTCTTTCTTTCTATTTTTATCAGTCAGTGTACTGTATCGGATATTAAGCGCTGACCTCATGCAGCCGCACATTCCCTTACGAGTGAGGTTGTGACTGCTGAACGGGTCCTTGATGACCTTGTAGAGGCGGCAGTGGCGGTTCAGTAAGATACTAACGATTTCCGATCTCCGTACTGGTGGTAATGCCACAGCATTCCTACCTACTCCGGGCGGGATCAGACAAGACGGAAAAGTTTAGTACGATGTATCGATGATAGACCAGCGTCATCGGGTGCTGCAGGCGCTCAACAATACCACAGGCTTCTGCCCCTTTAGCTTTCGCGCAGAGTGGGCTCTCTTGCCGCTCCTTGCTCGGGCGCAGAGAGCCAGAGACCTAGAACCCTGCCACGGAGAAGCCGCCGGCACTGCGGCACATCCTTCCGCCATCCTCCCGTCTGATACGTCTACAACCGTACCTTGGCGTCGGGATGCTATGTGCAGTACAGTACTACCTGGCTGTCGCGAGAAAGCTAGGGACGCGGATCGTGATTTGTGATGCTGGACGGGACACGGACCACCTCAGACCCATGTCACGTGCATCAAGAGACCAATGGGCAGCACGGGACCGGAGGCGTCAGGATCTTACCTAGGGAAACGATCGCAGCCTCGTAGGGCTTAAAATGCGCCTAGATCGGAAGTGGAGGCCCGGGGTGTAATCCAAAATCGTCCTGCGTCCCTCTGCTAATGGCAGGAAGTGGGCCCGGTGTCATAGATAGAAGCTGTGTTGCGTAAGAAGAACAAATGGCTTCTTTCCGGGGTATCTCAATTGCTGGTATGTCATCATGGCAACTACACAATACAGTACATGTTTCAAAATTGATATCAGTATATTCTCCAGGGGTCAATAATCCGATTCGTCGAGCACCAGTTCTCGAAGCCTGTCGTCCCGCGCCCAATCAACCCCGCTGCCAACGACAGCCGCGCTGGCGATGCTCTTGATCGTCTCCCACCTGGCCCTCCTCTTCTTGTGCTCCGCCTCGAGTTCCTCCAGCTGCGCCTTGAGACCCTCGTCCTCGATCCTTTCCTTCCACCGCGAGTCGTGGCTCGTGAGGTCTAGCAGCGTGCGCGCGAGCTCCTGGTTCTTCTTGTTGATGCGCATGTTCTCCACTTCCACGTTGGAGAGCGCCTCGAGCGTCGCGGCGTGGGCGGTCGCCAGGTTTTCTTGGATCAGGGAGAGCAGGTCGCGTCGGTTGATCAGAGGGACGAGGGCTCTGTGCGTTTCCAGTAAGCAGCAAGCGCGATGAGGGGCATGGAGAGGAGGAGGGGACAAAAGTATTCACCTTTCCGCAGGCGATGCAGCCTTGAGATGGATAGCCTTGAGGCTGGGGTCGGTCATTAGAACGCTCTCGACGGCCTTCCTCCTGACCGTGTACGTGGCCCTGGCCTCCAGGAGCTCGCGTTCGGCGACGGCGAGTTGCTCATCGATGTTGTCGCCGGACGGCTCTTCCAGCTCTGTAGATGCGCTTAGAAATCGTAACAATGAGAGAAAAGAATGACGGGAACGTCGCTTACCTTGTTCGAGAAGGGCCTTCTCAAGGTCCAGTTCCTGGATCTGGTCGTAGAGCCTCAGGATGAGCGCTTCCTTATCAGATAAAGACAGCATGTCCCTGCGGCCATCATCGGCGGCGAGATCCAGCAGAGCGATCTCGTCCGGCTCGAGCTGGGGCTGCTGGGCGCTGCCTCGCACATCCTTGATGGACGCCATGGACCAAGACCCCTGTTAGCGGTAGTAGAACGCGCGAGTCATCTTGCGATGATTATTATGCGGATGTGGTCGGTCGTCCAGGCCGCTCGGCGAGTTTTCGTGGATCCCGGGAGGGTGTGTGGGGATCGCCCGTGCTGGCACGTTGGCTGGGCCCGATCGTCCGTCCGTTAGTCGCCTAGCTTGGGGGAGCTTCGGTAGTAGTCCCCAGGGAACCCGACAGGTTCACGACCTCACCTTCACTTCCCAACCCCCCCTTCTCCTCTATGTACATCCGCAGCAGCACACCCTGAGCTGTTTGCTCAGCCGGTGAGGAGGGGATGTCCCTACACATCTACATCGCCCACACGGGTGAGCGTCTGCTTGCCGACCCAGTGTCGTTTGCCTCGTAGGTGGCCCCCCCAATACCATACATTTCGTCACAGTCACCGCGACTAGTTGGCTGACGCCCATCTCACATTTCTCCAGCCCCGATGCGCTGCGAGCATGGATCGCTCGCAATACGGCCATATCGCCTCAGAGGCAGATTTTGATGACCGCTCGGGGGAAGAATGTGAAGCTGCAGACGCTTGCCACCGAGGTATGGGAGACTCGAGGCCTTGTTTCGTCATCGTCGGGATGCAAACTCGACAACTGACCACCGTGCCAGAATGAAATCTTCGTCTACGACAGGCAATATGTCAGCGAACCGGGAAACTTCGATCTTCCGGAGATACCCCCGCCGCAACCGTTCAAGCCCGAGAAGCCCCCGGATTACCTCGCCGACCAGAACAACCTCCAGGCATGGCGGAACCTCTACAACGCCCGGAGAACATGGGCGTTGAACATCGCGGAGCGCTGCGTCCCTGTCAATCAGGCTATCCAGGAGCATAATGAGCACACTGACATCATACACAGAGCGGTTAGTGTCGCTCTGGAGAACCTCAAGTCACACGTGGGCAACCTGGAGCATCGGTTCCAGGAGGCCCAGGCCTGGGCAAACGACATTCTGAAGGAGCAGAAGATGGCTCTGGATGGGTGGCAGCGCGCGTTGGCGAAGCTGGAGAGCATCCCGGCCCGGAAGGACTTCACCTTTCTCGGTCGCCCGTCGACTCCGAAGAAGGGCAGAGACCAGTCAAGTGGCACGCTGCAGGACTTTGTGGATGTGGAGGAGGTACAACGGGCCGGATCCCAGGCGTCGAGCGTGTCTCAGCGCTTTGCCCGGCGGATGGACGAAGTCCAGAGGGCCGTCACCGACGTTGCTACCGACACCCAGCATCTGCTGGATGACGCCCAAGCTGCCCAGGTCGAGAATGTCGATGGGCTTCTTGAGGAGGTGGAAACGCTCGCGAAGAAAATCAGCTCCGATTACGAACATGTTCTGGGGTTGCCCAATAACCAGAAGACCCTGGCCAGTGTCTCGAGAATGGCACTCGGGCATACCCAGAACCTGCTACCGTCCCTACTGGAGATTAGCCTGGAACTCCAGGCCGGACTGGAGCAAGCTGTCAAGCGGCGCAATGCGGCCATGAAGGCTGCTGTTAGCCACATGCGGACTATATCCGCGATCGAATCTCGCCTGGCGAACGTTCAATCGCAGATCGCCAATCTGGATGTGGAGGGTGGCGATGTGTTTGAAATCCTGTACTCCGTGTTTCACATGCCCATGATCTACGGATCGGTGCTCATAGAATCCGTCCGCCGGCGCGAATGGAGCGAGAAGATGAAGACGGACTCTCTGGCCCTGGCAGAGGAGATGGCCGTGTTTAGGGACGAGGAACAGCGCCGCAGGAAGAAGTGGTTGAAGAGCATGGGCGATTTTTTGTCCATATCCGATGATAGCACTCCAGGAATTGAAATCAATATACAGGGCCAAGAGCATCAATGGCCGGAGGTCACTCGCAAAGAGGTCGAGCTATACATTGAAGAACTGAAAACAAAGGGCATGCCTGCGGTGGTTCAGGACCTGACCCAGCTTTACAAGGACCTGGATGCACCCACACGCCAGCAGAGGCGCAGAGCGAAGGCCTTCAAGCAGGGAAGCGTCTTCGATCTAGGACGCAGCTCGCTGTTACTCCGTGGTGACGACATGGTTCGGAGTCTGCAAGATGAAAAGAGCAAGCTTGAGGAGAAGTTAAGGGGCTCCGAGAGCCGCATCCGCAAGCTCGAAGATCTTCTGCACCGGCAGAGCCAGATGATGGGTCGACCCGTCAGTGGTAATTTTGGCCCCGATCTGCCCACCTCACCCGCCTCTCCCCATCCCGATCCGCTTTCGCGGAGGTCTTCCGTGTCGTCACGACGAATGTCAGAGAACCAATCCCCCGAAGACAAAGCCCTTGTCGAACGGATTGTATCGCTCGAGGCGGCACTAGCTGCAGAGAAGGAAACAGTGAAGAGGCTGCAGAAAGAGGCGCACCTGGAGCGCCAGTCTAGCACGGATAAAATGCAAGAGGTGCAATCCACGAAGCAGGATCTTATACAGAACCTTGAAGCCAGGCAGCGTGAGTTCGAAGACGAGCGGAGGTTCCTCGAGTCTGAAGCGAAGAAGTGGAAGCTTAAGCTGGAAGAGGCCGAAGAAGAGATTGACAAACTTTTAGACAGTCGGGAACACGAACGGCATGAGATGGATGAACGGATCCAACAGCTGGAGACGGAGCTTGAGAACGCTCGAGTCAACGCTGCCGATGAGGTGGACTATCTGAACGCACAGATCCTGTCTTACCGGGAGGAAGAAGAGAAGCTGAAAACGAAGGTTAGGGAGCTTGAGAGACAAGTCGAGGAGATGCAGAAGCGGGAACAGGAAAACATTGGCACTCTTCAGGCTGCATATTCGAACCTTTCGCCCGGGGGTTCACCGCCGTATAAGTTTGCAGACCTTGTGAAAGCGGTTGAAGTCCTGTCTGAAGGCTTGGCTATCCACGCTAAACGTTCAGAGGAGAGCGCTGCGAAGGCAGCCGCTGAAAACAAGGCTCTGGAGGAGCGGTTAACTAAGATGGAGGTTGAGGCTGAGAAACTCAGGGAAGTTTCCGCGGCAAGGGAATCTGAGCTAGCCAAGCTTCGGGATGAGCTTTCTCAGGAGAGATCCAGACTTTCTGCTCTCAAGTCCGAGTTGGATGAGGAACGGTCACAACTGGAGAGCCTAAGATCCAAGGTTGCGGCCGGGGAGACCGGCTCTGAGAGCCTTCGCGAACGCCTTGCAGCGGAGGAACAGAAGGTCGCTAGCCTTTCGGAGAAACTCGCTGAGGTTGACGCTCGCGCCCGCAGTTCGGGTGAGGAGCTTCTGGCTTGGAAGAGAAAGGCCGACAGTCTCGCAGAGTCCGAGCAGCGGGCCGTGTCCCGACTGAAGGCACGGGGCGTAAGAGCGCAGGATCTTTCCAAGCAGCTTTTTGCGCAGGTTGAAAAGCTCGGTCGCATGCTCGAGCAGCTCGGTTTCGCCATCGTCCAACAAGATGGCAACATTGTCGTTCAGAGGGCATCCAAGGTCAACAGCTCCTCTGGCATCGGTGAAAACCTCTCGTCATCTGGCATAGTATCCACGAAGCCTGACCCGGATCTCCTCTCCTGGGTGCAGACCGACGACCCAGAAGAAGAGGCGGCACGGTACGCTGCCTTCATGGAGGCACTGGCCAAGTTCGATGTGGATATCTTTGGCGACGCTGTGGTTAAACGAGTGAAAGATATCGAGGTGCTTGCAAGGAAGTGGCAAAAGGAAGCCCGAGGATATCGCGACAAGTATCACCGTGCTCAGAGCGAAGCTCACGACAAGATTGCCTACCGGTCATTCAAGGAGGGAGACCTTGCGCTGTTCCTACCAACACGCAATCAGGCGATCCGTTCCTGGGCTGCATTCAATGTCGGAGCGCCGCACTATTTCCTGCGCGAGCAGGATGTGCATAAGCTCCAGACCCGGGACTGGTTGCTGGCGAGAATCACCAAGGTGGAAGAGAGAGTGGTAGATCTCTCGAAATCCATGAACGGTGCCCACCCGGACCGCCGATCGCTAGGCGAGGTCAGCGATGGCACATCGTACGACGACGAAAATCCCTTCGAGTTATCTGATGGCCTTCGCTGGTATCTTCTGGATGCTGTGGAAGAGAAGCCTGGTGCGCCCAGCACTCCAGGTCTCGGCAAGAGTACTGTTGCACAGGCGCACGTCGACGCCAAAGGCAGTATCCGCCTGAAGCGTCCGTCCACTGCGGGAACCGCTGCCAGGACGCTGTCGAGGAGTCTCGACAGCCGCCGGAACAGCTCGGCTTCAAAGAAAGGGGCTCCCGCCCCTACTACGCTGCAGGCCGCGGAGTCCGCGGGCGACAATGTGCAGCCGGCTGCGGCGGACGCGGGCCAGCAGCCGCGAGAGGCGGCCCCGATCTTCGACGAGGTTCGCAGAGACCTGCTCCTGGGACCCTGAAACGGTGTCTCTCATGCCGATTTCTATGTACGTTGCTGGCTGACTGACCCATAGGGTACGGAACGGAAGCGCGAGCATGGGCGAGAGCCGGAGCGGGAACGAGCAGACACCACCACGTCTTCCTCGCCCGCGAGGAACGCTAGTGTCGATGGTCAAGCTTCGAACGGTTCCGCATCCAGCAAACGTAGATCTTGGGCGTGGGAGAGGCTCTGGTCCTTCGACTATCGGGTGGAGAGTGGGAAATGAGGTTTGAAGAAAGAAAGAAGAGAGACCTGCCCAGCTGGACTGGTTTTTTGTTTTGCCATTGATGGAGAAAATGAAGCACAACACAAGTCTTGGGGAGTTGGTCCTTGCGCACGAGTTCACGAGGCATGGAAATTGAAGCGATGGTTTTGGAGAGAGATACCCTTTCATTTCATGCGAAGTATCAACTATACATGTGAACGGTGTTCGGAAGGAATAGACTTACATGCCGTTGTTCAGGATCGTCCAAGGAAGGGACAACAACTGGTACATATACATAGGATCTAACTAGGGGGTATATTGGTTTATTTCGGTGTCATGTATGTACATACAAATATAGTTCGTATTTGCTACTTCAACATATCATCAATGGCGTCGCTAGCAGTGAATATCGATACAGCAGAATAACAAAACGGAAATCTATCCCTCAAACCAGGTCAGACAGACCGCCCGTTCCCCCGACTTCCTGCCAGAAGCGGTCGAAGTCGACCCCTTCCTCCTCGAACATCTCCTTCGCCTTGTGCATGGCCTGGTGCTGCCTTTCGGGGGTGAACCCGCCGGGCTGCGTGCTCTCGAACTGGATCATCTCCACCCAGCGGAAGAAGAGGTTCTCCTTGCCCATGGCGGCCAGCTTATCCCTGAACGCGACGATCTTGCTCCGCTGGGCCTTCTTCTCCTCGTCCTCGACGCGCCAGATCAACCACCCGTCCTCGTCCGTGTTGACCAAGACCGCCATGCGGAACTCATCGAGCTGGATCCCATCGCCCTTCCGCGTCAGATCGACCAGCGCATGCGCCCGCACCATCGCCTCGTAGTCCAGATCCCAGTTCGCGTCGACGAGCAGGTACCCGCTCTTCTTCTTGACCCTCTCGGGCGTGATCGCAGGCACGATCTTCTCCCGCACCGTGGCCTCATCCTCCCGGATCCACCGATTGCGGACCAGCTTCCGACTCCAGCCCGCCTGGCTGCGGCGCACGATGATCTCGCGCTCGCGGAACCCGACCGCGCGGCGCCATGCCAGGGGCCCCCGCGCGAACCGGATCGGCCACGCCACGAACAGCGTCAGCAGGACGTAGTCGAGCGCGAAGATGCCCGTGCGGCGGAGGACGTGGCCCGCGAGCTGGGCCCACGGGGTGCGCGCCGTGTCGACGCTCATGGAACTCGTGCGGCCGAGCAGCGTCAGCAGCAGCGCCGGGTAGATGTAGGCGCCGTGGTAGGCGCGGTAGAAGATGAGCGCGAGGATCGCGAGGTTGATCGCCACGGGGACGAAGAAGGCCTGCTTCTTGAGCCGGATCGGGGTTGTGTCGATGTGGATGAGGTAGACCTCGTTCGGGGAGAGGGCGTCCAGGAAGCGCTGGAGGATGGGGGGCGCCTTGACGAAGGGGAGGGGTTTGGAGGAGGAGGAGGAGGAAGAAGAAGAGGATTTGCTGCTGGAGGAGGGGACTAAGGCTGAGGAGGTCGAGGAGGAGGGGATCAAGGCTGAAGAGGAGGAGACTTTATCCTTCCCCGGTCGTTTTGTCGCCTTTCCAGCCATGGTGTCTGTCTGCTTTCTCTGGTACTGATCTCTTCACCCGTGTATCATGGACCGCAGTGCAGTATGTAGCTGCGATGTGTCAGGTTGTCCTGTCGACGACGCCTCTCGCGCGACGCGGTAGCTCCTTCTATCTCATCTCAATGGTCTGTAGCGGGGATGGACGGCCTGCCTCGTGGGAATCAACCTTGGAAGTCACATGTCAGCACGCTTTGCATGATTTCTGCAGAGGCATTGAGGTCTCTTGTTGGCCGCAGGACAAAAGCAGCATGCAGAACAAGGAACTACAACTCACCTATCCGTGATTGTCTGTAAATGTCTACCCAGGTAGATATGCGAAGGACAGCTCCGGCTCTCTCGACGGAGCTCTTCGCTGTACTGAGCAGTCCGCTGCCCGCTAACCCGTTTCGGGCGGACACCAGCCTCCCGTTGCCAGCTCCGCCCGGCGCGAACGCCGCGGCGACACCAACACGGCGCTTTTCTCCAGGCTCTCGCGGCGGCGGCCTCTCGTGTCAAGTAACCGACACAATGCTCCCGGAGGGAGTGCCTTTTTTCCAGCATGTCCACCCCCGACCACAAGCTCGATCGCTTTTCCTACTCCCGTCGCAACAATAGCAACAACAGCAACACCCTGAACTACGAGTCGCCGTTCCGTCGAGCACGCCTGGACAGCCGCTCCGCCGGCGACAACGGCGCTGACCCGTCGCGTGTACCCAGCCCGGGTGCTACGAAAAACGGTCATGGCGTGCGCCCGCGGAGGAGCTTCGGCCAGACGAGGACGCTGAGAGGCGCGTTTGAGGCCGCAGCGCGCGGGACCACAGCAACGGGAGCTGCCATGTCGACGGACGACAGCCAGCGGCCTCCGTCAGCTGCTGCTGCTATAGAGAGAAGGACCCCAAGTCCAAGCCGGGCCAGACGGCAGCGCAATATGTCGGTACACTCTGTAGCGTCTCCCGTTTCTCCCCCGCCCGGGGAGCTGATTGAGACCTACAGGCGGATCAACGACGCGGATAACCTGAACGATCACGTTGCCCAGGACGAGTTCGATGACCCGTCACATGAACAACAGCAACAACCGCTACGAGTGGATCGCACACAGCGCACATCGCCTGGCCTTGGAACACGGGCGTACCATGAGGACGCGGAGGATGCGTACGATTCAGATCTAAGCTTCTTGGACGATGGCTCGGACGACTCGCTGCGCAAGAAGCTGGCCAACCACGTCAAGGACCAGCAGCGGCTGAAGCGCATCTCCTCGAGGGAGTCCCCGGTGTTCAGCAGGGCCAAGGTCGGGCAGAGGGCGCTTTCAGCGGAGAGCCTGCAGCGCCGCGAGAGGGACGAAGAAGAGGAGCAGCTGCCGCAGCAGACGCACAATAGTAATGATAACGATGATGATGTGGAGCCGGCATTGAACCTGCCTCGGACTTGGGGCCGTTGGAAAGCACACCGCGAGCGGTTGAATAGTATAACTAGGCGGAAAAGTGTTTCAGCACCTCGAGATGATGCACCGCAGGGGAATAATAATAGCAATAACAACAATAATGCACCGGCTCCCGAGTGGGATGCCGATGCCGATATCGACTTCACCGCCAGGTCACTGCAGGTGTCCGACAGTCCGCCGGTGCGGAAGCTTGTTGAGACGCGAGCTGGAGCGGAGAGGAATCTTACGAGGAATCATAATAACAACAACAATACCCTTGCAGAGGACAAGTCGGAAGATACACACAGAAGGATCTCACAGGACAAGGCCCCGTCGCCAGTGAAAAGGAAGTCCGTGCCGAACTCCCCCGTCTCCGTCTACAAGGCACCGAACCGCGACAAACCAAGCCCCGCAAAGAGTGATTCGCACGAGCTGCTCCGCAAACTGGCCAGGGCCGAGAGTCCAAAGCAAGTCATGACACCAGAGCCGAAGCCGTATGAGAAACGCCTGCTGGAGATGAAAACGCCTGTTGTGACAGGGGCCTGGGTAGATACGCCCATGACCGAACGGGTGGCCGAGCCTCCTACCCCAGAGTCCCTGAAAGACGTCCCATCACCGAGCAAGCCTCCTCCTCCTCCTCCTCCCAAGTCTGAAGACACTTCTGCGAAACCGCCAGAAAAGCCGTCGGAGCCAAGAGAGCAGAAACGACCAGATTCAAAGGAGCAGAAGCCATCAGATCAAAAGCAGCAGGAGCCGTCTGATTCAAAAGACCAGAAGCCGTCGGAACCACAAGAACAGCCTGAGCCGGAAGTGAAGCGAGAGAAACGGAAGCTACAGTTAATAAAGCCCCAGCTGCCCAAAAGCGCGTTGGAGACGATCCTTGCAGACGCAAAGGCCGATAACCCTCTCGTGCTCGGGGACGATACAATCGCCTCCCTTCAGGGCATCCTCGACGATGAGCCGACCTTATTCAAGGCAGAAGAAAATGAAGAAAGAGAAATCAAAGCAGCTCCCGCCGCAAACAAAAACAACAGTACAAGAGCCATCGCGCCAGGCCTAGACGAGCTGAAGGAATTGACAGGAAAAGACACCGCCATCCTCGACCAGCTCAATGACAAGCTCCAATCCCTCGTCCAGATCATCCATGACGCTCGGAACGGCCTCTCCAGCCTCGAAGACCAGGTCGCCCGCGACACAGTCATCTTCGCCGCTGCGCAGCAGAAGCGACACTCCGGAGGGACCTGCGAAACGTGCGAGCGCTGCAGCGACGGCCGACACTACGTCGCGATCCCGCTGCCACGCCTCTGGCGCCGCGATCCGGTCTCGCATCGCCTCCGTCCCACCCGCCTGGGGTGGTTCGCCGCGCTGTTCCTGATCTGGTACGTCTCCGAGAGCGTCATGTGCGAGTTCTACTGCCACCCCTTCGTCGCGGAGGTCTGCGAGCGCAACTGCCTGATGCCCGACGCGCCGCGGTTCCCCTTCGCCCTGCCCACGATGCTGTGGCGGTGGTCGCACCTGTCTGCGATCATTTCCCCGCTGCTCACGATCCTCACGGCCTTCCTCAGACTGCTTGCGCAGCTGCTGGGCCTGTGGGACGGGTACGTCGACGACGCGCCGCAGGAGTGGTTCTTTGGCGACGTCGGCGTGCGTGCGCGGGTGCGTGAGTTCCCCGTCGTCGCGACCCCGGCTGCAGAAGTCCATAGCGGTGGGGATTTCTGGTCGGGCCAGGCTGCTTCGAGCCGGGTGAACGACGGACTCTCGATGGACGATGACGAGTATATCTAGGGTATCTACCTCAGGCAGTTACCTTATCTAGTTGATACGTGGTCGTGCTCTTTTCCCGTACAGCTTGCATCCTGCATCCCATAGATCTTGACCTTGTACTATACTTTATTTACTTTTTGGGGTCCGGTCTTGGCGACTGTGCTACCTTCATCCTGATCTGTTGATTCATTGGGCTGGGCGGATGGGTCGGGTGTTTCTTTCTGGGCTGTGATCTCGGTTTAGTTGAGCATAGATCAGGTTGCCATCATTATCTTATCTATGGATCTTAGGTGCTAGAGGAACCGGGACCGCGGGACAAGATCCTGAACCTGCATGAAAATCAGAAGTATATATCTATGTGGTAACAGAATCTATACGGTAATAGCCGTTGAACAGTACCTATGACTGGCTGCATGCATAGACGAGGTCCCTTCTCACTCCTAGAAACAGTAAAGGCCTATCCGGTTTATCTTCTGCTGGACTTGGAGTCTCTACCTAACCCCCCGACCTTATATTGCGTGCGCAAAGCTGTGGGTGTTAGAAGCATCGCCAAGTTATCACGGACCGGCGGCGGAGATACTTAGGCCCGGAAGGGGTACTCAGCCTGATCACCAAAAGCACGTGACAGCCCCCGATCATATTGATCATGTTGATCATACCGACCATACTGATCACCTTGATCATAGCCTCTCGATCACTCAGGCAAGGTATCATGTATAGAATGGCATTCATTCTAGACAGATTCAGACCCTCGTGGCCAACTCATGCAGCGATAGGACACCTCACGGTAGCAATCGCACTCTGTTGTTGGTAACTACGGCCTGCTTCAGTTTACCCATACCTGACGCCCTTGTCTCTTGTTTTCAAGATAAACCCCACGACCCTTAGGTCTTCCTTCGGCCTGTCGTCACAGTGGGTTTCACGAATTAAAATTGTCTCTCATAAATAAACTGTCAGACTGAGCGAACCTAGTAATCCGAAGGTATGATGATGAAGCCGTGATTTTCTTAATCTACCTATCTGACTAGCTATTTATTTCATGAATTAGGGGCCATCACAAAGGAAAATGAGCGATCATAAGCGAATATAGACCGGGGTAGTATGATGTTGCAGGGATTCTGACCTTCAAGGGCCCGGGTCGGCTAGTGCTGACTAGGTTGATAAGATTCATGGCATACCGATAGGTTAGAGTGGTAATATTCGGCTGACATAAACTCCGGGTGCAGCGGTCGCTTTCCTGAAGAGGAATAGAGAGGCTTCTCATTCCAACACTCGTTTCTAAGAAGTACATACGTCGCAGTTCATATCTATACAATTCACCGGAGACGCCCAATTACAAAATTCCGAGACGTGATCCCGAGGTAGCCCCGCTACCTACCTACCCACCTACCACTCGTTGACCAGCACGTAGCGGTACCTGGCCTTGCCGTCTTCCATGTCGACGATGGCCTGGTTCGCGTCCTTCATCGGCCTCTCCTGGATCCACGGCCTGATCTTCTTCTCCGCGGCGAGCTGCAGCATCTCCCGGATCTCGCCGGGGCTTCCGATGACGGAGCCTGCCAGCTTGACGCCTCCCATGATCAGGGCTGCCGCGGGGACCGAGAGCTCGCCGTCTTCGGGGGCCCCCAGCTGGACGAAGGTGCCGTGGGGACGGAGGAGGGTCAGGTATCTGGTCAGGGGCATCTGTGGGATAGATCAGTCTCTGTTGATGCTGAACGGGTCCATGGGAGATGTATATGATAGAACTGCCACACATACCTTCGCGGACGAGACGGTGGAAATGATCAGATCGAGCGACCGGGCATTGTTCTTGTCCCAGTCGGGATCCTCGTCCGTCGCGATGTACGCGTCCGCACCCAGCTTGAGCGAATCCTCCCGCTTGTTGCCCTTGCGCGAGATGGCCACGACCCGGTCGGCGCCCAGGGCCTTGGCGAACATGATGCCAAAGTGGCCCAGCCCGCCGATGCCGATGATGCCGACCTTCTTGCCGGGGCCGCAGCCGTTCCGCCGCAGCGGCGAGTAGGTGGTGATGCCGCCGCACAGCATGGGCGCCGCCTCGGCGGAGGGGATCCCGTCGGGGATCTTGACGACGAAGTGCGACGGGCAGCGGTGGTACAGCGCATAGCCGCCGTACGACTTGCCGCCGTTGAGGTGCACGGCGTTGTACGTCTGCACCATGTGGACGGGGCAGTAGTTCTCCAAGCCGGACGCGCACGCCTCGCAGTCGCCCCTGCGGCCCAGGCACGACTCGCTCTGCGCGCCGACACCGACGCGGTCACCCACCTTGATGCCGCCCTCAGCCAGGGAGCCGACGCGCACGGCGATGCCGACGATCTCGTGGCCGACGCAGCACGGGTACATGGTCGGGCCCTGCAGAAAGTATCCCGGTCAGTCGACTACTTGATCCGCCATGAGAGACTGGGGACTCACCCATCCGCTCCGCAGGGTGTGCAGGTCCGAGCCGCAGATGCCGCAATGCGTGATCTTGATGTCGATGTCCGTCTCCTCCCACGGCTTGGGCTCAAACTCCTTCCACACCATCTTGCCATCGGCGGCCGACTTGTCGAGGCCGAGCCAGCCCTCGAACTTGTAGTCTGTCTGCGCCATGGTTGATGTCGAGGTATGTATAAGGAGTATCTCCTGGACGATGCGGAAGGAACCCTTGGGATTGAAGACGAGATTGCTTTTCTTTCTTCTGAGATTGTCTCCCCCCAGCAGGCGACTCGACTCCCTTTATATATACCTACCGAGGCCTACCTGATCCAGCCGAGGCATGTAGCCGATGGTCCATGCCCGTACTACCGGGCGCTTTGGACGGCAGCCATGACCACGGACTGCTCACCTACATTACAAACCAGTCCCGTTGTCAAGGATCGACATGGAACGCGTTCGGAGAAAAACCCTTCCTCCTCCCCTCCTCCCCTTGGATCCGATATGTCCGCTACCTCCACCCGGAGAACGGGAACAGGGACTGGAACCGGGAACCGACGAAAAGAACTACTATCATTGATTGAAGCAGCGTGTCTTGTTTGCTGTCAGCCCGTCGCTCACTCACTGCTAACTCCACACAAGCTTGCGTCTGAATCCCAACGGTTTTTTGATCCATATACAATTAGTCCTTACTTTCCGGTGCTAACGCAAGTTGATTACCGGCCAGCCTGATCACATCCAATCATATCTGCGCGTGTTGCAGATGTCGGTGAAGCTTGTTCCACAGACACAGCAGGACCACACCGTGGAACCGGGCCGTTGCGTCCATCGGAGAAAACGGTTTTCTCATCTGCCAGTCGTTGACGGTTGTGGGGCCCGGCTGGTCGGGTCGGGTCACTCGGGTCACTCGGGTGGGCGGGTACTATGTGTCAGTGTACGGAGATCGCACCGGTAGACCCCCTGCAAAGGTACGGATACTGCACTAAAATTTGCACCGGGATAGATACCTACCCGTGTCACCGTGTGGAGTCGGGTGGTCTGTTTTCTTCTTGCAAGTTGCCACCTGGCATCTGTTTTGGATGATGATCAGTCGAAAGGCCAGATGGAAGCTCTCTTGCCATGGTTATCTACCTGAAGAAGAAGCAAAAGAAGAGGAAGAAGAGATGAAGCTATCCATACGGAGTACTCCATCGCAGCGCTCCCAGTTGATGAGGGGAGTTAACTTCAGATATGGCGGACCACAGCAACATCACCAGAGAGTCCATACTCTGTACTACACCAGTCTCTCATGTTGCTGGTAACAGCAAGATTGCATACAGCTGTTTTTTGTTTGATAGCTTATCGCTTCAGAGACGCTTATAGTAATACTGTGGTTGACTCGTTCATGAACTGGCCCAGGAGTCTCTCTCTGGCTTCTTGACACAGGCTATGCAAGCTCTTGCCGGGATTGGGTTCACCATGCAAACGTATATGGGATTCCAAAAGATTCCTCGAACGTCACAGTGGGTAAGTATCTCGGTGCAAATTTTAGTATAGAGGCATCTACTGCTACGATTAGACACACCAGATACTTTGTTGAATGCAGTTCAGTCTCCCGCTTCAACTTACTATGATTCTTTGCCTCAGATCCCGAGTGTTCGTGCCTGTTGAATCGCGTTTCGAGGCCGTAGATCTTCCCTAGCTAAAGAGCGACCTAGGATATAGCCTCGATTCTCGGCTGTCGTCTGGACAACTCCCATGCGCATGGCTGGATTATGTAATATGCCATGTGGGGAGCGGGCTTGGCAGGCAGGCAAGAGCGTCGTGGCCGAGGCCGTCTCGGCCCGGTCGGACGGACCCCCTATCCCCGAGAAGTCCGTCCCTGGTTTTTACTGTCGCGACGGTCGGGTTGATAACCAATATAGATATGATATATCCCGTGAATTGATAGTTGGTTGCTTTGTAGTGACTGAAAAAGCTCTATATATTCTATATAGAGGAGATGTGTGTTCCATGAGCAGAAAGAAACAACGCTGATGTCATGCCGGAGCGTCCCGTGGATCGGCCCCGTCCGGTGGGTCTGCGCGTCAGCCGCGTGCATTAGCGCCATCCTGCGTGAGAACCTTAAATGACATTAGGCTCCGGGGCATCGCGAAGCAAAGTACTACTACGTACATGGCCCGATCTGGGGTTGAGCTGCTTTCTGGAAGACAAACATGGAAGGACGGAGAAATGTGCGTCATTCACGCCGACCTCCAGCTGGTCCCGGGTGGAGTGATGCGGATTTAGGCGGAGCTTATCGGAGCGTCCAGTCCGGAGATGGTGCCTAGGAGTATGTACGTACCTACCTAGGGAATATGCGTCCTGTCAGCAGCAGTATATATATGAAGCCCGCTGTGACTCAGGCGAAGCTCCTGATTCCGCGACTTCCCGCAGGATTGCCTGCCTGGACGACCTTTTTCCAAGCAGCTACGACAGAGAAACCAGCCACGATGAGCGCACCAAAGACGGCACTCCCAATCGTCTTCGGCGCCATGACGTTCGGCACGCCTGGCATCGAGGGCGTCAACGAGATCCTGGACGTCTTCCAGGCCCACGGCCCGCAACTACGGCGCGGGCTCTCGGCGACAGAGTGCGCCCTGCGCTGGCTGAGACACCACAGGAGTCCTGAGGAGGGGGGCCCGGCGATGCGATCATCGTCGGCGCGAGCAGCGCGAAGCAGCTCGAGGAGATTCTGGTTCGATCTGGAGAAGGGGCCGCTGCCGGAAGAGGTGGTGCGCGCGCTGGACGCGGCGTGGCAGCGGGTGAAGGGGGTCGTGCCGAAATATCTCCATTGAGTTGGTTGATTTTGTTGATGGATGGATTGAGACGAGCGGACGTCTTTCGGCTTTCATGTAACGACACAGGCATATCTGAAGTAGTATACACTGCAATGAAAAAAAAAAAAGTTATGTTCAGTACAATTGGCCTAGAACCCATGGCATATAATTATAATGCTCAATTCTCTTTCAGATGACTCCAAAAAAATCATGTATTTAAACATATAAAAAACAGCCAACTGCCAGGTTTCTAGTCTGTACCAACAAAAATCTCTCTTCCATCACGATTGTATGTTCTGGGTAAACTTCACATTGAAGAATTGCAGCACAGACTCTTTATTTTTGCTATCTATCGGTGGCAGGCATCAACTACTAGCAGCTGATCCTGGAGATAGTTAGGTAAACGGTAATCGAACCGAGCAGTTCACGTCGTTCTCTTCATCTTCAAACCCTAGGTAGGTAGGTAGGTAGGTAGGTAGGCAGTGGCCTGGGAAATAAAAAAACATCAATGACCTGCCGGTTAGGCAGAGATTTCCTAATAATTAATTAATTAATTAGATAGGAATAATTGAGTCCCTGCCACTGGTGATAAATATCGTATTCGTTTTCTATTCTAGATACAGCGATAGATTTAGATTTCTCTCTTATGATCAGAGCTGACATATTCTTGCCAACTCTATATGGAGCAAACGGGAAGACAGTAATGTCTGCAGATAAAAATCAACTTGGAAAAATGGCAGGCCTTCTTTCTGCAAGGAACGATGCAGTAAGACCAACCCTATTTATTATATTATGGGATTAACATGCTGATATGCGGTATTCATCCCTTTGTCGCGGTCTCGACATGAGCAGTTTCGATGTCCGTGCCTTTCTTCGCATGCTTCGCTGCGAGACCGACGTCGTCGAGACCGGAGAAGTCGGCCACGCCGAAGAGCTCGTCCATGCGCTCGAGCGAGATCTGCAGGTGACACGATACGACGGTCAGTCATCTAAGTCCTCTCCATCGCTTGCTTTACTGTATGAAGACCACATGTCGACTGGATTCAGGAATATAAAACGAGAGTCTAAAACAAGGTAATAAAGTCCACTCACCCCCTTCGTCTCAGGCACAAAGAACGCCGCGATCGCCATGGCAAAGCAGAACGAGCCGTAGATGAAGTACGTGCCGTACCCGGTGGACCCGCCGACTTTCACCAGCATGATGGGCGTCACGCGCGCGACGACGAGGTTGAACAGCCACTGCGTCGCCGCGGCCAGCGCGACGTTGTACCCGCGCAGCCGGTTGGTGGGGATCTCGCTGACGTAGATCCAGCACACGGGGCCCCAGCCGAACTGGAAGGCCGCGGCGAAGATGTACACCATGACGAGCGCGACGTAGCCCGCGGGCGGGATGGGCGCGTCCGCCTTGGGCGGGTCGAAGCGCACGTAGAAGCCCAGATAGAACATGCAGAACCACATCACGAGCCCGGTCCACACGAGCGACCACCGCCGGCCCAGGGTGTCGGCGAGGAAGGTGATGAAAATGGCGCACGAGGCCATCTTCACGATGCCGTACACGCCCGTGGCCAGGAGGCTGTTGGCGTTGCCGGTCACGCCGAGAGCTGTGAAGATCTTGGGAGCGTAGTAGTTGATGGCATTGGTCTGCACGGAGAAGTCTGTCAGTCTAACTAGGTTGATAAAGATTGGGTTCTGCTTGACATACTCCCGTCCATTGCTGACAGACCATGAGTCCAATCGACATCAGCGCCCGCTTCCTGTTCCCCGGGATCAACCAGCATTCCTTCTGCAGAGCCCAGAACCCAGTTCCATGAACGGAGCGGCGTTCCTCCTCCAGCTGAGTTTTCAGCTCGAGCAGCTCCTGCTGCACGTATGAATGCTGCTCAGGGAGATGGCGCACATTGGCTAGGACCCTCGAAGCTCCATCCCAGTCGTCTTTGCTGGCGAGCCATCTTGGCGATTCGGGACAGAGCAGGATGCTGAAGAAAATGAGGGCCGGTGGGAGGGACTGCATCGCAAGCGGCACCATCCACGAGCCGTGGCCCTGACAAGCGAACAGGCGTCAGCGTCGTTCAGCCGCACAAATTAGTTATAGGGCATTGCTGAGATCCAACCTCGATGTGAAGCAGCGAGCCATAGTCAATGAAGAATGCAATCATAGCACCCATCGTTTCGAAGAGTTGATAGAGGCCAATGAGAAGGCCTCTGATGGCACGAGGAGAGTTCTCTGACACGTACGTGGGCGCCAGCATCGTGGCGCCTCCGAGCCCAAGGCCTTCGACGAATCTAATGTCGCTCAATCAGCTCAGCTCTTCTTCTATTTTCTCACGCCCCCTTCTTCAAGTTCTTTACGCAGTGGAAGGCCCAACGTGACGTACCTTCCAATGTAGAAGCAAGAAAGATGTCCATATGCAAAGGCTTGAAGGAAGCCCCCGATAAATGCGAATATGGACACGGTAAGCAAACCTGGCTTTCGTCCGAATTTATCGGCCAAGGGGTTGGCAAGTAGAGCACCAGCAAACGCCCCTGCTTGCATGACAGTGACAAGATTCGCAGAAAGGTTGGCTTGAGCAACTGGGTCGAGGCCCTCCAGGCCGAATTCTCTGCCTCCGTGGTCAGGTCGACGTGCAGACAAAATCTCCTACGACCGAATCTTACTTCTTGAAGTCGGGCATCGTCAAGACTCCCCCGATAATTCCTGTGTCCATGCCGAACAACGTGCCACCAAAACACGCCTGCATACTTAAATCAGTGTTGAAGCGCACAGGAATCGTTCGAGGTGACTACTGACCGCAGCGGCGAGCGCAAAGACCCTCCAGTTGTAGATCTCTGGAGGGTCCAGTGTGATGGCTTCATTCCGAACAACTCGGCGCAGGAACCCGTAACCGCTCATGGCCGCTCACGATGGACGATCGAGATAATAGAGAGTGAACGAGAGATGATGGCAGCAGGACGGGAGGAACAGGAGCACCTCGCAGGCAAGTCCCGGCAACATGAAAGCAGCGAAGGGCCCGATGGGTTAACTAAATAAAGCAAATACGAAGACTTAAATCGCCCACTACCTACTCTGCATAATTTGTCCGCCGCTACAGAACCTGTGTTGCTCGTTAGGGGAAGATCTGCCGGCATCCTGAAAGTCCAGACACGTTGCCGACTGCCGTTTAGCCTAAAGATGGGGTTTCTCCAGATATACTCCGCACATGCGGAATGCTACCCCACGAATCCCCGCGTCTCACGCACTCCACGATTTAGCCAAATAGCAGGCCAAGCTTTCCAAACCAAGCAAGCCAAGTCCACAGTCAAGTAAACCAGCCCAAGCCAACTACGGTTTAGCCCTGATTTGAGAGTTGAAGTCAGCCAGCCAGATATTTACCCCCTGACGTCTGGACCCTAGCAAATTCTCCACCAATCATGGCCGTTGCTGGCAACTATATAAGCATATCATTTGCAGTCATGGCTGCGCTCATGGCTTCAGGACAGCTTGACGGCCGCATCCAGACACAATATGGCTTTCCTGTTAAGAACGACGGTCGAAGAATGCGAAGAAGCCCATGGCCATTCGACTGGCCATGGGAGACTCAGATTCCGAATGAAAGAGCGTCCGTGTCTCTCCCGATACACTGTGATTAATATGTAACACCTCATTGCCCCTTCAAGCCGTCTGAGCGAAGCGACTAGAAGCCTCTTATTCGTGCGATAAAGCTGAGCCTAACTTTATTGGATTTTTTTTTGAGATCCATAAAAGTGTAAAGGGTGGAAGTCGGCATACATGAAGGCTTCTTTAGGTGATCAAAGCCCTAGGGGCTCTCTTTGGAGATTACATGCTCAGGTCTCGACTGGGGGGAACTCTCAAATTGTCAGTATTACTCTTGCAAGAGGAACTAAACACTGATACAGACTTTTTTTTTCAGGAGAAAACATCATGTTTTGGCATCTTTTATGAGCAGCGCGGCGATTCCGGCTTCTCTAAGCTCATTCTGAGTGATGCCAAAGTTAATATCCTGACTTAAGGATGCTCATTAGCCCTAGTTGTTGCATCTCTGGGCTCTCATTGGTGATCTCTATCACTAACCTTATAGTATAGATGAAGCTTCTATTCTTCCATTTGTGACGGAGTTGATTGTATCCTTTAGGATAACACAATGCACAATTAAATCCCTCTGTGAACCTTTTCCAGCATTAAATTTAGGACAGAGTTTTCCTGGCTTAGAGTCGCCATATCTTCCTTCAATCGACTACACAACCTGATGTGCACAGTTCTTGAGCAGCTCCAAGTTACACATACTGGCTACCAGGTCTTTTCCACACTTCGCACAAAACCTGTTACTGGTGTACTTCTGGGTTAGACAGATATATGAGATGAGTCAGATATCAGAGTGTCACCAAGACAAATAGAATAACAAAGCACAGAAAAGAGAGTATTATAGGTAGATAAGCATTGTTAAACAAGCAAGAGAATAAAGCAACTATTAAGCTATATGGGAAACACAATCCATAAACAGCTGAGGACCCGTTGCCGTCACACCACATGGTGTCCATGATGATCCCACGGCCATCTCTCCTTTTTCCCTCCTATGGCTAGGAGGGCGAAATCGAACTCCAAGATGCGGAACCGGACATCCGGGGTCAAAATAAGCACCTAAGAGGCATCTCGTCTAAAGTTGACAATATCAGCATGGCAGAGACACGGCATTACGTCGACACTGAGGGATGATGGTGCAGTTGCAACAGACACACAAGGCTGAGGCATGCAGTTGGGAGCAGAGGGAGAGCAGTGCAGCAGCGCGGGAGCTTAGTCAGAAAACTGACATTGAGGAGATAGATTTTCGTAAACGACATAGGTACTATCTACCTTTGGCTTGGCTAGGGAGTACAGTGCACTAGACGGGGACAGCTATCAGCATTCCTGGTTTGAACAGCCACTAACTGCTTAACTTGAGCTTATCTGCAAACCTTGATCAAAAAGACCGCAATTGTCACCCCATAATGCGAGTCTCACCAGTCCCATATCAGAATTTGTAGTCCACAGCCTTCTACGGAGTAGTGTAGAGTGCTCCGCCCATGTCCCGCTCTGCTCGGCTTGGCGCCGGCGGAGTTTAGCTTGATCCCGCCCTAACCCCGCCCGCTCCAGGTCTTCTCCGACTGGGCGCTCCGCCGCTTCTAGAACGTCAGCAACTCGCATAAGAAGCACTCTGGCCTAAAGAAAACGGCTTTGCGTTCGTCGCCATCTCACTCCAATCCGCCCGTGTCCCACCCCACGGCGCCAAAATGATACCATTCCCCGCCAGTGAGAGTGGTACCGTGCACGATTCTTCGCGCCAATCGAGCGAAAGACCCGCCTCAATGGCATCCCTGTCATCAATACCGTCGATGCCTCCACTGGGGCTAGTGCATGTCACCCGGCATCCTGGGGCGCTGACGCCGGCCGACGACTGGACCGGCCTGACGGATCCTGTCGAGCGACGAAGGCGGCAGAACAGGATCAACCAGAGAATTTACCGTAAGTGTCGCCCTGATTCAGCGGCGTCTCTGCTGCTTTTGCTGCTATCGTCGGTGTGACCTCGGGGCATTGTTATCTGACATGGGTCTGGTCGGCAGGAAGGCGGAAGAAACAACAGCGTGCCGATCATGAGGCCAGGATGATCAAGACCGGAGGCATCGTCGGGCACGGTGCTTCCCGGGGGTCTGACGATCGGATGATACAGAGATCCCAGCGGTCATATAGCCACTCGCCCGGTGCGAACAGTTCTAGTAGCAGCACTTTTGTCTACTGTCTGGCCCCTCCAGAGGCGCAGCGGCTGCTGGTCCAATTCGAGAGATCAGCCTACGAGAGTTACCTGCTCGGTCGCCCAACGACCGACCATCTGCTGACGTTGACAAAATTAAACGTGTATCGAGCGTTCATGAGCAACATCTCCGCGCTGGGCCTGACCATGGACTGGATGAACAGTGACGACACCCTTTCCCCCTTCAATACCTTCGGCCCTGAACTTGTTGAACAGACCTCCATCCCTCCGAGTCTTCGCCCAACCCAGCTGCAGCGCACAGTCCCCCACCATCCATGGCTGGACTTTTTCCCTCTCCCTCAGATACGGGATAACCTCTTGCGCGCCGGCGACTTTTTTGATGATGAGGAGCTGTGCGTAGATATCTTGGGCTTCTGGGACACCTCTGGCGGGGAGAAGAGCCTCATTGTCTGGGGCGATCCCTGGGATCCGTACAGTTGGGAGGTCACGGAGGCGTTTGTGAGGAAATGGGGCTGGGTGATCAGAGGCTGCACGGAGATTCTGCAGTCGACCAATCGCTGGCGGGAGAAACGGGGGGAGAGGAAGTTGTTTGCGAATATCCCCTAGACTTTATTTTTTTTTCTTTGATACCTTGTACAGTATAATTATTTCTTACTGGGTCTAAAAGAAGGGCTTAGATACATCCTATATGTCATTAATACTTATTCCCATAATCTTCGCATTTGTATTCGTCTTACAATTGTTGGCAACCTAACTAGTGACTGCTTTTTTTGTAGTTGTAGTTGTCTACATCGACCATGATATTATGATGCTTAAAATCGCCATACGTGAAGACGACTGCCGCGCATCCAGGTACTCCGCCTCCGAAGGGAACCCACCAGCCCAGGACGCCCTGATCAGGTACTCGTTGAACTCTTGCTCCGATTCACATGGACCAACACGGTGCATGGGGACGCGTACGCTGCGGACCGCGGTCCCAGAGATAGAACATATCCGGTTTCCTCCCCAAGGATTGGCCCACCGCCTCATCGTGCCCCAGGTACGTCTTCAGCTCCCGCACGATGGCTTCTTTGTCATCTTCACCCAGAGACTGGTACACCGTCCCCAACACTCTCCCGGGGACACGCGTCACGAGGATCGACACCGGCGCGTGCGTGCGGAAATTCCGGATATTCCTCTCCCCGTAGCGGAAAGATGACCCGTGGGACGGGGAACCCCGCGGCGCGAGCGACCTGCATCGCGAGCACCTCCTCGATGCGGGTCCCGTCGGACCATTTCAGGACGAGACCGAAGGGCAGCTTGGCGATCTGGTTGTCGTACGGGATCCCGGCCCAGCGGCAGTAGTGCAGGGAGAACGATCGCAGGTGCCAGTGGATGGAGCCCAGAAGCGGCGGAGCCAGCGCGGGGTGGGTCGCGGGGGTTGGTGGCATTTTCCCGTTGGTGTCGGTCGCTATGGGTTCATTAAGATTGGTATCTGGCCAGGTGAAGTCTGGCATGAGGGGGCGGGATAATATCGGAAACCAACCCATCTTTATGAGACAACTCAATAATAATCAGTGTCCGGATTTCTCATGGTATTATTATGGCGGTGACTGCCGACAGTTTTAACTCCCGAGGTCGATATGCAGGTTCGCCGGAGTAGGTTTAGCATGAAAACCTTAACCCTATCTTAGCTTATCTGTGAACCTTATCTTATCGTTCCTTCCGGATACGAGGATGATTCTGCTTCTGTCTTCAGAGATATAACACAAAACTCTGTCCTATCCTACTCAATCACCATCAGCTCAAAGAAGAAAAAAAACGCTTCAGTCCAATGCAATTCGATTCAGACTCGCTAGGGGTATTCTCTCTATTTGCTTTCCTTCTCTAGTTCCCTCGGGTAGGATTGACGGAATAGAATCGACACATAGAAGGTGCACGTGCATGCGACATTGCATTATTCATCGAGTCGTCATGTTATGTCATAGAATAGGACAAAAATAGTCGTGATTTCATGCATGATCATAATGTGATGGGGTATGTATGGTATAATCCCAGCCATTGACACAAAAAAGGAGTTCATCTCATCCAAGCAAGACGCCAAACGCCGACCTTCTCTACTGCCGCACCGCCGGACACGCGAAAAAAGAAAGCGATGAAAACTGGTGAAAGACAGATAGAAAGAAATGAAAATATCTGACATCACAGCTTCGCCTTCTTACTTGCGCGCCACCGGCTGACGAGCGCCTTCTCGCTCTCGACGCGCCACTCCTTGACCTGCCGCATCAGCTCCTCGACCTTTTCGTCGCTGAACGGGTGGACCTCGTCGAGCGGGATCTGCTTCGTCCACTGAAGCTTGTATCCGATGAAGGTGAGCTTGCCGGTGCGTGCGGCGGCCGGTTCAGCTTCCTCCTCCTTGGCGGTGCGCTTTTTGATGCGGCCCGCGACGGCATCGCGGCAAAAGTCGGCCAGGCCCTTGAGGCAGCGGCGCCCCGCAGGCGTCCCGGCGAGAATGAGGCCGAAGCAATGCGGCATTCCCTCGAACTGCTCGACGATGACAGGCGCGCCGGCCTGGTGGGCCTTGCGTGCGAGGAGCAGCCCCTCGTCCGTGAGGCCCTCCTCGCCCATGGTGATGAAGATGGGCGGGGAGTCCTTCCAGAGGTCTTTGCGGCCGGCGAGCGGCGAGACGAGCGGGTGCATGACGGCGTTGGCGTTGGAGTATATGTCGACCCGCGGGGGCGTGGTGGGCCAGAGGTAGTCTTCGGGGAAGGGCCACGGGTGGTAGAGCGACTCCGGAGGCTCAGGGTCGGCCCGGGACTGGCACAGCGGCAGCTTGCACGGCGGCGGGTCGAGGTAGTCGAACTTGGCGTTGGTGACGATGGAGGGCATGGTGCGCGTCATGTCGCACCAGGGCGAGAAGACGGCGATGCCCGCGGGCAGCTCGACAGGCACGTCGCAGCCGTGGAAGCGGATGGTCGGGGCGACGCGGCGCAGGGTGAGCAGCGTTTGCAGCAGCACGAGGCACAGGTTACCACCGGCGGAGTCGCCCGCGAAGACGACCTTGTTCGCGGGAACGGGCGCATGGAAAGATCCTGGCGGCGGATGCAGGACAGAGAGATAAACCACCAGGGCGTCAACGAGGGCCGCAGGGAAGGGGTACTGGGGGGCAAGACGGTAGCGGACGGAGAGGACGGGGGCGCCGGTCAGCTTGGAGATGCGCGAGGTGGTCTCGCGGTGCGTGCAAGGGTCCATCAGACTAAATAATCATTAGCTAGAGTAAAGCACAAAAAGAGAGGTGACGACTGACTAGTAAGCGCCGCCGTGGAAGTAGATGACGACCATGTCCGCGGGCGAGTCCTTGAGCAGCTCCCTGTATTTCTCCCTCTCCGAGATGTCGGGCAGCGTCGCCCACCTGCCGACGCCGCTGCGGTATCCCGTCCACTCGGCCTCGACGGGTGCGACGCCGGGCTCGTCGTACGTCTCGCCGCCGCTCTTGAGCGCGTCGATGGCTGCGCAGACGGCGCGCTGGACATCGTCCTCGGGGCGGGGGAAGCGGACCTTGGACACCCACAGGGGCCCACGGACGCCGGGGTCGCGGGTGCTGCGCTTCTGCTGCTGGGAGACGGGCATGGAAAAGCTGAGGAACGAGCGGATGACGGCGACGGTGAGCTCAGTGCGCAGGTCCTGCTTGCCAGTGACCGGTGAGAGGCGCAGAAGGTGCAGAACGACGGTCTTGAGGATCAGCGGGATGCGCACTAGCAGCGCGCGCAGGAGGGGGAGGAGGCGGAGGTTGCTCATGCTGTATGTACACGACAAGGAGGAGAGAGGGTGTAAAGGAGGACGATGAAACGAAGGACGACAGCAGAGAAAAGTAGAGAAGGATGAAAGAGATGAGGGGAGAAAAGTGAATGAACGTGAACCTCGGTCCAGCGCCAGGAACCAGACGGAGTTTAGAGATCATCTCCGTTGGTTGCGCTGCAGGGACTTTGTTCTTGGCATCCACCGACAAATGGTCGATCATAACATCAACAACCCTTATCGACCCCTCTCCGATCATGCATGGAGCACTGGTTTGTTCCGGTTGGCTTTCTCCAGTTCATCTTGATAACCATACTAATGAGGCACTAGAGCACTACACTATGTCCAGATTCATCACTAAGATCCTTTCAGAGAACTATTTGGACATCATCTATAGATAGCACGTCACTCTCCTATCTAGGATTTAATACTGACAGGAGAAATCCTTTCTCGCTCTTCTTCTCCGCGTTCCGTTTTCTCCATTGTCCTTGCCGAAAAGTACATTTCCAGGCTCATCCCCTTCATCTCAGGGAAGGAGAAGACGACCATCGCTCTCCACACCTTCAGCACCACCAAGACGGCATAGATCTACCACCTGACGCTCGTCAAGGCCGCCAGTGTCCCCATCATAACGATGAACTAAAAAAAAAAAAAAAAAAAAAAAAAAAAAAAAAAAAAAAAAAAAAAAAAAAAAAAAAAAAACCACTAGCAGATGCTGCCCAGCACAGGCCCCTTCCCACAGATCTGCAGTAAACGTATCTACTGCCTTACAGGCCATTCTGAACTAGTCTTCCAGTTACCTAGGCAGATATGAATTATTTCCATGCCGTATCCATCACATGGACCCACTACAGACCTATATTCCAGCTACTCAAGGTCAGAAAAACCGCCCAGGACTAATCGGACTCTGCTGCGACGCAGGAACCGGCTGACCACCAGCACCTCAGACTGTTCCCAAAGCATCTACCGCTTCTTGAGCCTGCCTACTATCTTGTATGTACCTCTCATCGCGTAGAAGACTGACCAGATTGGATATCCAGAACCTACAGCCCTGACCGGTAGACGTGAACTGGTACCTGTCGTAGCCTTTCTCCACGAGAAGAGCCACGAATCTTCCGAAAGTCAGGTCCAGATTTGGTGTAATATCAAGTCGAACTGTCTTCACGACGTCGTTGTCAGGGGAGTATGTGAATGCTGTTCTTCTCGTGACGATCGGCACAATGGAGAGATTCGGACCGGAGGGGGAAGGGTCGAGTTCGAGAGACTGGTGGTCCTGACTGATGGCGCAGTGGAGGGCCCAGTGGTTTGTCATTGTCGTCTCTTGATCTTGACTTTGGACTGATCCAACTTCTGCGGCGAGAGAAGAGGGGATGTATCTGATGGTCGACACGGTCAAGTATGGATGTATGTACTAAATGGAGGGGGAGATATTCAGCTGAGGAAGATATGAAAAGGTTTAGAAACCGAGGAGAGCGACCTTCAGTGACGAAGGATGGAATATGTATGCGACTTCCCGGGATCCTCACCAGGTGAAACGAGGGCACACTTATATTTTTTAGGGTGCTCAACAGAAGTAGGCAAACGCCCAAGTATATGCATCCTGACGTACGTGCATTCGATTTCTGTGACGCCAAAAGAGCACGAGTCGAAACATAATATAGGAAAGAGGAACATTGTGTGCTTAGATAGCTAAGCTCAACGTTGGAGGACCAGTCGAATGTACGGAGCATGGACGGCCAAGTGGTAGAAGCACCAATCCATCAAATCAAGCGACGTTGAAACATAGCCTGTAGTACGAACAACCATTTATTCGTCGCTATAAAAAAAGGGCAAACTCATGTGAGGCTAGAGCAGAAAGAGAGTCAGACAGGCAAATAGAGAGTTATAATAGTACTAAAATAATGCCCAAGGCATAATAATAGCACCTAATTAAGCGCCAGTTCGTAGACTGAAAGTCTTCGGCGCTGAGGTATACAAAAGCACACGGCATGTACACTACAAAAACAGACCCCAAAATTCAATCCACACTACTACTCACCATAATCTACGATTGTTTTCATCAACTGAGAAATTCTAACCGGTCCAGTCAATACCGCTACCTACCTACATAAAGCCCTTGAAAACCCGACCAAGAGGTGTCTGCCAAGCGCTAGGTAGGAAACATGACTTGGTTGCATTGCGCTCTTGCTCCACACAGGAGTAGAACCTAGACAACTTAGGTTGTACTCACCTAGGCACCTAATTCCAGTAATAGGCCTGGTTTAGCACAGTTCCCAAGAACATCTGTCACGATTCACAATTGAAAAAGGTCTCAGCACATCTGCGCCGCATTAGTATATCGGATATATGGGAGTACTCCATTCCATTATCACGAGAGGAATAAGAAAAAAAATATTAAATTACGAGAGTAAGTAGCAAGAAAAGAAACCTATTCCACTATAGGAATATAATATAGGACAATACTGTTTCTTTTATTCATTTCCTCTATCTAACGATCTTCCTTCGTGATGTATCTGCTCGAATAGAACAGGTACTTAACTAGATCTATCTTACGGACATTCATGGTTCAGCCATGTCATGACGTATGTAGCTGTCTATTATAACCCAGACGCCAGGACTCGCGCAGGATCCGAGCAGGTCCTGCCTGCTGTCAACAGGTTTTCTTTCCCCCCAGCGGCATTGATGCCTTATGACGGATAACGCCGCACTATAAGTTCAGGGTTCAGAATACTGTCCATTTTCCATCCTTGGAAATTTTGGCGATTACCCATGGAGGCCACAGAGTGCAGGAGCGAGCAGACAGGCAGGCAAGGCTAGACTATGGTTTACGATGAGGTTGAAAATGAACGTGAAAATACTGCAATAGATTCTTTGCCTGCCTTGGTAGTATGTATCTATGCATATCACAATTTGCATGGAGTAGAGATCAAAAAATTACAGTACCGCAGGCCCCTGCATAGACGGACAATACGTCCATATCACATTTCAATTTCAACGCGGCTGTTAGCTCGGAAAGGAATCTTTCACCCAATCATGGACTCGAATAGTAAGAATAAGTACATTCTTCCGAACAAACAAGGAATCACGAAAGCTCGTTGACTTCGACGTCCTTGTCGCCCTCTTTCCTCTCGCGCTTCAACACCTCCGGCCGGTCCAGGCCCGCCAGAGGCGCGCGATTGCGCGGATCGAGGACCCGCCGGTAGACGTCCTCCTCGCCCTCCTTGAGCCCCGCGCCGGAGGGGTCCCTGCGTATGAGGAACTGCTGCACGCGGGCCTCGGACGAGCTCAGCTGGCTGGTGGTCTGCTCGCGCCGCCCGGTCAGGAAGCGGACGGTCTTTTCGTTCATGTCCTGGATCCTCTGCTCGTAGGCGCCGCGGTACTGGCCCAGCCAGGAGACCTGGAGCGCGGTGCCGAAGAGGCTCAGCAGGAGCAGGAAGGTCACGAAGGTGCGGTGGTCGACGATGGCCCGCTGCTGCGGCGGGCTGTCGTGGCGGGTGTAGTAGTACCGCTCCCAGTCCTCCCACGTCGCGTTCGCGTAGACCGGGTCGTGCCTCGGCCTGGGGGACCGCGGCGGAGCGTATCTTCCGGCGAAGCCACTGCTGCTACTGCCACTGCCGCTATTATCCGGATGACACTGCCATCCAATCCCCCACTTGTCGTATGCTTCACGCTTGACCGGGTCGGAGAGGATCTCGTGGGCGGCCACGACCAGCCGGTAGCGCTGGAGCCGCACCTCGCGGGAGAGGCCCTTGCACAACGGGTGCCCGTTGCAGGGCATGTCCGGGTGGTAGATCTTGACCAGGGCGTAGAAGCGGGCCTTGCAGTACGGAGCGTTGCGCTCCTGCTTGAAGATGTCGTAGGGAGTGAACGTCGGAGTGGTCGGCCATGAGAGGTCAACATCCGCCGGCTCCTCCCGGGCTGTAGCATAGAATCTCAGTCGGCATGGCTGAACGAGCGGCGGTGGTTGAAGTCGAGGACGTCCCCGCGCTGCTGCCGGGCGAGGCGATGGTGGCGCTCGTGACGACGTCGGAGGGGTCGAGTTCAGGAGCTGGAGCCCGGCGCAGCAGAGGACATTCGATTTCCTGAGCATTGCCACATATCCTTAGGGAGAGAACGTCGCATTGTGCAAGGAACCTCCCGCGACGAGGAGAAACGGGGGCAGCGACGGCATCGAGCGGAGGCGCTGAGTAAAAACCCGCGCAACCAGAAGGTCCCCGACGTCGCGATCCCCGGCGTCACGTGTGCTCCGTCGCGACACCGCTCGGCGATCAACAACAACCTGGAACCTGAGACCATTTACCGGTACAATCCACATCCACCATGGCCAGACCAGAGGACGACGACCGTCCGAGCCGGGCGCGCAGTCCCGACTCGCCAGACGTCGACCGTGACCGACGACGGCGGGACCGAGACGAGGAATACGACGACAGACGCCGCAGGGCCGAGCATCGGAGCTCCAAGGACGACGACAGGAGACGCCACTCCCGGAGCCCTTCAGACAGGGACAGTCGCTATCGGAGAGACGATGACCGGCATCGCGAGCGCAGGGAGCGCTCGCTGAGCTCGGACGGAGGCAGAAGACGGCGGAGGAGCACGTCTCGAGACGACGACCGGTACCGCAGGCGACACCGGGACCGCGACCGCGACGAGCTTGACGACAGAGATAGGGACAGAGACAGAGATAGAGACAGGGCCTACTCCAGGAGACACCGCAGCATCTCAGGATCCCGCTCTCCAGCACGCAGACGCTCTCGGTCCCCTGCCACAGACTCCCGCGGCGGCGTCCGATCAAGAGGTCCCCTCCCCTCGCAGAAAGACGCATTCTCCAGAGAGATCACCAAGAAATCCACCCCCGCACCACCAGACAAGGACAAGGGCAAACCCAAAGAGAAAGACAAACCCAACTTCAACCCGACGGGCCGCCTCGCCGCCGAATCCAACACCGTCTCCGTCAACGGCACCGCCGTGGTGCTCAAATACCACGAACCGCCCGAGGCGCGCAAACCGCCCCCCAAGGAGCCCTGGCGGCTGTACGTCTTCAAGGGGCCCGACCTGCTCGAGGTGGTGGAGCTCTCCGAGCGCAGCTGCTGGCTGATCGGGCGCGAGCGGCTGGTCGTCGACTTCCCCGTCGACCACCCCAGCTGCTCGAAGCAGCACGCGGCGATCCAGTTCCGGTACGTCGAGAGGCGCAACGAGTTCGGCGACCGCGTGGGAAAGGTGCGGCCGTACCTGATCGATCTGGAGAGCGCCAACGGGTCCACGGTCAACGGGGACCTGGTGCCGCCGGGCAGGTACGTCGAGCTGCGGGATAAGGATGTACTCAAGTTCGGGCTGAGCTCGCGCGAGTACGTGCTCATGCTGCCGCCGCCGGATTGATTGAGCGGGAGTCATCAGAATATAATAATAATGATACAGCGCTTTTTCCCCTGATGTATGTACAGTACTATATGCGGGTTGAAGAAAAGAAAAGAAAAGATACTAATCAGCTCCGTCCGCTGAGCTGAGATGATACCGAACACGATCCACTTCTTTTTTTTTTCACTTCCTATATATCCTATACACATATACACATACACACGCAGCCGGACAAGTCCACCACCGATTCCATCCTAATAATCACACAAGGAACCAAACCAGCCAGTTCCTTCCGCAATCCAGCCCTTGGCTCGCTTACCAACTATCTCCGAGAAACTACCTCCTATACCAGACCAGACTTAAACCTTCTCCTGCGCCTGCGCAGCAGACGGCTGTGCCGACGCCGCCTGACCCTGGCTCTGTCCCTTCGCCTGGGCTTGCACCTGTCCCTGCTGCTGACCCTCGTCCTGGCCCTGACTCGTACCGACCGTGTCGCGGATCTTATCCCGTGCTTGTTCTGGATACAATATCAGCTTTGGTTCCCTTTCACGAAAATGTCTTCGACGATATCCACCCCCACCCCCCATAAAACGGGGCCAGCACAGAGAATTTGACTGTTGAGGGGAAGGGGAAACAAACGTACCGCCCTTCTCGAACCCCTTGAGCGCGACGTTGGACACGGCGCGGTCGACGCGCTTCAGCGCGTCCTTGCCCAGCTCGACGGGGCCCCTCTGCTGCTGTTGCTGCTGCTGCTGCTGCTGTTGGGTGTTGGGGATGGTGGTGGAAAAGGGCCTCGCGAAAGCAGCCAGGGCGGGCCCGGCGGATGATGATGATGGTATCCGCGCCGCAGCAGCAGCGGCGGAGGAAGAAGAAGAAGAGGCAGCGGTAGAGGCAGCGGCGGCTGTAGAAGGGGGAGCGAAGAAGCTGCGGCGTGCGATGAAGGACATTGCGTTTTGTGTGTGTATTATGTATTTGCTCGAGGTATATGTCCTCGGAACTCGGAACTGAAGTGGAAGAAAATGGGGATGGAAGCCGGGAGGGACCATATAGATAGATGGATATATTGTATTTCTGTAATGTATGTATGGTACGTAGGTATATATATGTGTACTGTACCTAAATCTCTCTCTCAAGGCAGGCAAGCAGGAAAGACCAAAGATAATACTAAGAAGATAGAAACAAGAGAAGTTAGTTCCTCCAGTATGTACTGTTACTCTGCGTCGCACGGCGGCAGCAGCACACGATATGACTAATTTGATGAATTAATAGTGATATAAATGGCGACAGCAAAGATCGCCGCCTCCAATCCAAGATGATAAGGAAATACAGATATAGCCCCTTCCTTACTTACCTAACGCTCTTGCCCCCCCTCCTTCCCCCCTCCCTTTCCCAAGGACCAGATTCTGCTGTTGGCCCACACAGAGACTGCGGCGTCCAGTTCAGGACCGACGTCATTGCCCCCGTCGTGGGGCAGCCTCTCCCTCTTACGTCGATGTGCGGTCACTACGTCCGACAGATAGCCGCCGAACCGGGCAATCGGTGGCTGAGCTTGCCAAGCGTCGTCTCATCTCACCACTTGCAGAACGCAACACGAGAACAATTATAATTATAAGGGACGGGAGGATGGCTGCTAGATAAATAATCAGATCAGGTAGGCAGGTAGGTACCCTTTTCAAGAAAAGGAATAAAGGATTTTATTCCATTTCATTTTAATGATATATCCGACTTGAGAACAAAAGATAAAAGACAAAAACAAACGCCAGCAACCTCGACACCGCACCCGGAATCAAACCCCTATATAGATAGACACAGAGACTGAACTCTTTTTTATTCCTTTTCCGGTTACCTGTCCGGTCCTCATCCATTTCATCCGTATGTATCATTAAATATTCATCATAATGCACTCGAGTTCCCCGAGGGAAAAAAAAAGAAACCTTTGAAAAGCCACATCAACCAGCGCCAGGACCATACTGTACCACGCTAATTGATCCGTCCTCAAACCCGGAGAAAACAGATAAAAAAGAACACAGAAACATAACTCACGCAAGACGCCCGAAAAATGCAGTTGCAGACAGATATGGCACAACACCGCAGAATCAGATGGATGGGTATCGAACAGGCTTTTCAACTCCACTCCACTGTATCGAATTCCAACCCGGTCATCTAATGTAGACGGAAGACCCTCATTTTAACTTCGTTCATGCGCCAGGTAAAACACAAACTCCGGAAAGAAAGCAAACAAACAACTCCGATAGCAGCCGAACCCGTCACAGCCGCAACCCAAGTCCGACATCCCGGGAAGGAGAGCTGCCGCGCCGGTTGGGGTCCTGGTCCTGCAGTGTGCCTTGGCGGGCTCCCACCTGGGGACTCGCAGGATCCGGACCATACGGCGGAACGTGTCGCGGGGCCGCAGCTTGAAGTTGATGCTGGCGTTCCCAGTCGCGCACTCTCTGGCGCGCGTCGCGCACGTTGATGGTATAATCGCCCAGCGTGAGCAACTGCGGCTCGCCGCCGCACTCGATTCTTGCCAACTGGTGGTCGGCCGCCACAGCTCCGGGCCTGGACATGCCGCCAGCCACGTAAGGAGCAGCATCAGGCTGATGGGGAAGGGCAGTGTTCTCGTCGAAGGGTCCGGCCGCCCAACCTCCAGCTCCAGACACAATGTGCTGCTGCGGAACGGTTGTCAAGCCATCCGGAGGCGTGGTTTCGATAGTGGGAGGCCCCATGGGGGACATTGGAGAGTACCTCGGCGGAAATCGAACCGGTTCTGTCTGCAGGGACTGGTACGACTGTGCAGAAGCATCTCGGGAGAGTGGCTCGGACGAGTAACCGGCCACCGGGGGCGAGGTCCCTGGCATGATTGCAGAGGGATGAGCAACTGGCTTGGGGCTGTGCCCCGTTGGACCTGGGGCCACATTGGACGGCCTGGAAGCGGAGTGCACCCGGTGAGAAGGAATCATTGCAAGGTCCCGCTCGTATGGAGGAGGAGGAACATTTGGTTCCACCGGAGGACTGGTCAGGATGTCACTATGCCTCGCGGAGGGGTGACGAGAGTGGAAACGCGAGCCCGGCGCAGATTTCGGATCCAGAGCGCTTGAGGGCGGCAGGGGAAATCCCAGAGCTGCTGGTTCGCTGTGAGTCGACTGAGTCAACTTGTCAAACCTGAATTCGGATAGCGGCGACAATTGGACATTGCTTGACCGACTCCTAAGCGACTCCCGAGAGGAATTGGTCTCCAGGCCTCGCGCAAAAGGAGGTATTATTCCTGGCCCAGGAGACGGCGAGCTTCTTCCCGACGGTATGGTTGCCGGCCGTGGGCTCTTCGCTGCCACCGTGGCATAGGTCTGATCGTTTTCCTTCTGCAGCGCTGAGCGCCCGACGGCCTTGATGCCGGCACGCGACGGAGGCGGGCTGGAGTGATGAAAAGCTGCGAGGAGTGTTTCCGCTTCGGAGCCCAACGGCGACGGCATGTGCCCAGCACTGCCCGGCATACGGCTGGACGAACCCTTGGCTTGCACGGAAGACAGCCTGGCCAGCGGCTGCATTGGTCTGTATTCGCCCAGATTGCGGGAGATTCTGCCCCTGTGCCGTCGGCGCCGCTCTGGAGGAGAGAATTTTGAATTTCGCCTCACGATCTCCCAACCTTCCTCCTCCGGCGGAGCCTGCTGGCGGAGAGCCGGCGAAGGCTGCGGCTTGGTCACTTGGGTCGTCTGGGCGAGAGCTTCACCATCGGTCTCATACCCGTCGTCATTCTCCCTGTAGATGTGCAGGGGTGCCTCCCTGTAGATATGTGGGGGGAAAAGACCCAAGTTGACACGATGCTGCGGAATGAGGCGCTGAGGGGATTCCACTCGAACCACCCCGGTCTCCGGGTCCTGGTCCCAGGTCGACCGACGGGAGGGCCCCTCGTCCAGCGAAGACGACTCGGGGACGGAGGAAGAGCTGCTGCTCGAACGGTCAAAGACGGATTTTTGGCGGAACGAGTCCTGAGACGAGTTGGGCCACATCTCAATCTCCGCGTTGATGCTCTCGATCGCCATCTGCAGATTCCCACGTGCTTCCCGGACAATATAGGGGGCCTTGTCCAGCGTCTTCGGGAAGTGCTCCACGAGTCGTTCGGCATGAGTCCCATACTCCCGGTAGTCCTTGACCGTTCCGGGGTCTCCTTTCATCCGGCCGTGCGCGTTCTCATACGACTTGCAGAAGACTCCGACTGCGACGACCAGCCAGGAATCATAGTAACCCGCATATTGGAGGCCTCCCTCGACGCCCCTGCCGCGAGGGGTCTCTGTGATCTGCCGTTCGCGGTCCATGATTTTGAGCTCATCTCGGCAGAAGCCCTGCACGACACTGTGGACCTTGATCACGTCGAGGGAACTCTGATGTACCGATGAAAAGGCCGTCTCTGGGCCGCCCTCTTTCTGAGGAGACTCGGACAGCTCCGGCGTTGTGTGGCTCGAGCCGTAGGGGTGGTAGACCCTCTCGATGAGCCCGTAGCGGATGAGGATGCCCAGAGTGGTGTCGATATCGCGGCGGTCCCCCGATCGGCTGCTGGCCAAGATCTCGACGTTCCAGGCCTCCAAGGCAGCTCTCCCCAGCTTGATGAGGCCAACCGGCACGCGGTGACCGAAGAAGGACAGCAGGTTGATCAGGCTCAGGGCTTCAAAGTGCCCTTCGCGATAGAGATCATGCATGATGCCCAGGATCGGTTCGGCCAGCCGCCCGTCGGTCAGGTGAGAGTGGATGTGATACTTCTCGATCGGCTTGGCTGTCGCGCTGAGTCGATGGCCGATGGCATGGATGGCCAGAGGCAGGCATTGATAGTGCTCCACCAGCTCGGTCGCCTTCTGCATCTGCTTCGGCGTCGGCTTCTTGATCCCCAGATCCTTGAAGAGGAGTTTACAGGCATCGTCCACTCCGAGCGGCCGGACATGGAGGCAGTACGGCTCGAAGAGCCGTTGCTTCTTGCGCAACGTCTGGTCCTTGGACGTGTAGATGATGCTGCAGTTCTTCCGGAAGGGCAGGAACTGCTTGAAATACGTGATCTCTTCGTCCTTGTCGAAGCTGAGCCCGTCGAAGACGAGGAGCCACTCCTCCCTCGACTCGAACCACTTGCGAACCGCGTCGACGTGCGTCCCGGAGGCCGTCCACTCCGAGGCTGGGAAATCCTTGCCGTCCGCGAGAGCCGCCGCTTCGGCAATCTCCAGGAAGCACTTGGCCGTCGATTGGCGGGATTTGGCATCGACCCAGAAGATGCCTCCGGGGTAGTCCGCGCGATGGGTGTAGACATACTGCCGCGCCAGATGCGACTTGCCGCATCCCGGCGGGCCGCAGATGAGAACCGCCACGAGACGTTGCGCGCGCTTCTTCGCCTTGAAGAGCCTGGTGTGCAACTCGGTGAGTTCCTTCTCCATTCCGACAAAGGCCGCATTCGGATGAAAGCCCGCCGGAGCTACGAACAACGGCTCCCGCTGGATCAGACGAGACCCTTCAAGCTCCGAGCTGCGGGCCAACGGGGACGCGGGGGAGCTCTTTCCGCCCGAATGGGGGGATGAGAAATATGCGATGGCTCCGCCTACGTAGAAGGGAGGGTCAGCCTGGTCTGACTGCGAAAAAAAAAGACTATGCTTTTAAAAACAATCATATTGCAAATGTTATCCCAGGTCTGCTCATCGCAAAAAAAAAAAAAAAGAAATTCTCAGCGCCGAGTTACAACAGGAGTTTTCCCATAGGAATCCACGCCCTCAACATCATCATCGCTCAGCGTGGCTACACTGCCAGGAGCAGGAAGGAAATGTCGTGTCCTACCCGTCGGAACCAAATTTTCAGACATGACTCCCTCGACGGAGCTACCTGTGTGTGCTGCGCCGGTCAGCAACGTGGCTAGAAAACACAGACGGACAATGCAGGGAGCTTACAGCTAAGGATCTCGTGCGCCTTGGCTTCCTTCTCCAGCCGCCGCGTCTGTTTCTCCTCGAGCCACCGGCCTGCAACCGTCGCGGGAGCATGGTCGGAGTAGCGGAAAAGCGCCTCGGCGACCGCCTCGAACCCCGGAGCGTTCTCGTCGTCGAACTTGCACATGTGGCTGTGGTCCGCCTCGATGCCCATGCGCTCGACGCCCTCCAGGACGGGCGCCGCGGAGGTCTCGTCGACGATGATCTCGCGGGTGCCCTTGATGTCCATGGGTTTGGTCTCGTGGAAGAAGTAGATGTGGAAGCGGGGGACGATGTCGACGAAGAGGAGGTTGATGTTCTGCAGGAGCTCGTTGTTCGCCTTGAGCGCCTTGATGAGCTGGGGCGACGAGTCCATGAACTTCTTGGGCAGCACCGCGCTGCAGATGTTCTGCAGCAGGTGGCCCCATTTGGCCACGTCGGAGCCGTTGTGCGGCGTGCCCAGGAACAGGATGCCGTAGGTCGAGACGTAGATGGACCGGAGGTTCTCGAGCTTCTCGCTGGTCACGCTGCGGCAGTACAGGAGCGCGCGCTTGACGACGAGGCCGCCGAGGGAGTGGCAGACAAAGACGATGGGCCGCTCCAGGCACTGTTGAAGCTGCGGAGAGAGGTCAGCATCATCGCCCGCGCGGGGAGCAGGGGATCTCACGTTTCGGTTGGCGGCGAGCTGGGCGGCCAGGGTCTCGGCATGGTTGTGGAGGTGGTCCTTGGAGGCGCCGTCGGTGAACGCGGTGACGTTGGCGTTGTAGCCGTAGGTGAGGATGCGCACGCGTTTGCGGGCGAGGATGCCCGGGAGCAGGTCGGCGGGCCAGAAGACGCCGGACGGGCTGGTCCAGGTGTTCCTGGGATGGCCGTTGAGCCCGTGCACGAAGACGATGCTGTGAGGTCCTGTTAGCTCGACGGACGGATCTGGGGGACAGCGGACGGGTGGGGGAGCAGCGTACTCGACCAGCGGCTCCTCGACGGACTGGTAGAGCTTGGTGAGGCCAAACTGCTTGACCTTTGTCGCGTCCGACATGGCTCGGGGTGGAGGTGGTGTTCAGGACGGACGCCGCCCTCGAGGCCCCAGATATATATAGACGAGCGTCTGGGACAAAGGAGCAGCTGACTGGGCGGATCAGGCTGCCTGGCGGGCCCCGTGAGCACCTGGCTGGGCGTCGTGATCCCCTGCCTGCAGCGCCCCGGGCGGCCCCCGGACGGCCCCCGGACGGCAGGCGGCCAGAGGTGCGATGCGCGTCGCCCGCGGACGCGGCCGATCTCCGGACGCGGATGCACATCAGCCGTCTGCGCCAGGGCCCTGAGCCGCCCGGCGAGAGGGCCTGTTCCTCGCACGCTGACCTGAAGTCGTACAGGGAGCGCTGCGATCTGCCAGGGCGGACCGCCCGCGCATGCAGGTCCGGGGTCGGCCCGCCCTGGCCGATCGCGGAGTGGATCTCCGATCGTGCCCCGCATCGCCCGATGACGCCATGGCCCGCGGGCAGCGCCTTCCACGGTCCTCGCACCACGGGACATCGGCAAGCGGGCGGCAGGGCGTGTCACGCTACCTCGAGAGCAAACGCACTTTTGAGCGCATTTGCGACAGATCATGTCTGCAGCCTACGCAAGTTTCAGTTCGCGCGGTGGGATGGTACCGACGGTGTTGGACTCGGTTCCTGCCTGGGCAGGACGGCAGGCGTGACCGCACGGCCCCGGTCTCGGTTACACGGCTCGTCATCCGGAGGTTCACATATGGTAACATTGTCTATTCGTGCAGCTTCCTGTTTGCCATCGGTTCCATACTGTACGTGGACACAGATCATCCGCTGGTAGTGTGGACACGAACATCACTCCCAAGCATCCCCTTCCCCAGTAACACTCTGTAGATCGCATGTTTGCTGGACCCAATCCTCGTGAGAGCCTTCTCCGCCCCATTCCCCATTCCACTTCGACCACGACGAACAAAGTAAGAAGTAGTATTTGCCCCGAGCCGGGCTGGGGCAACGGCACCCCATGATGACCGTCCCATATAGAACAGCACCCCGAAAAAAAAAAAAAAAAGGGATCACCGCCCCTTGAAGACCGGCTTCCGCTTCTCCGCGAACGCCCGGAGCGCCTCGAGCCGGTCCTCCGTCTCCATCACCCCCGCGTACGCCTCGTTCTCCGCCTCCTCGCCGCGCTCGAACTCGGCCACGGCCCTCAGCGCCTGCTTGATGGCGATCGGCCCGCCCTCGCAGATGTCCAGCGCCAGCTTGATGCTCTCCTGCAGGACCTTGCCCCGCGCCGCCCCTTCCTTGCCTTCCTCCTCCGGCGTCACCTCCACCAGCCGGTCGCACAGCCCGATAAAGTACGCCTCCGCGCCCGACACCCGGCGCCCCGTGAGGATCAGGTCCCGCGCGCGTGTCGCCCCGATCAGTCGGGGGAGGCGGTAGGTGCCCCCGGCCCCGGGGATGATGGCCAGCCGGGTCTCGGGCAGGCCGACGATCGCGGAGGAGCCAAAGACGCGCAGGTGCGTGCACAGCGCGAGCTCGAGGCCGCCGCCCAGCGCCAGCGACGAGACGGAGGCGATGGTGGGGATGGGCAGGGCGGCCAGGTTGCTGAACGTTCCCCGGAGCTTGGTCAGAAACTGGTTCGTTCTGTTTGTGGTCAGCACATAGCCTCAATCGGGACGGGGGGGCAAAGACGCACTCCTCCTTACTCATCCCCTTGCGCTCCTTCAGGTCCGCCCCCGCGCAGAACGCCGCGTCCACGTTGCTCGCGACGACCAGCGCCCGCGTCGGTCCGTCCCCTCTCTCTGCCGCGATCGCGTCCACCTGCCGCGCCAGGCTGTCCAGCAGCTGCCGCGACAGCGCGTTGCGCGCCGCCGGTCGGTTTAAGAGAAGCACGCGGACGTGGCCCGACCCCGGTGCGGGCACCTGCTGGACTTTGATCACTTCCTCTTCGGTGGTGGTTGTTGTGCTGAAGGTTGCCGCGTTTAAGCGCGGTTGCAGTCGAGGAACAAGAACAGCAGGACGGAGGGAGAAGAAAGGTGAGGGACGGAGCACCCGGGCGGCCATGGTGGTTGCGCCTGGCTGGTTGTGGGATGCAGTGGTTTGTGGGATGGAATTGGTGAGGTTGATCTGTGAGAGATCGATGGATGGATGAGCAGAGAGGAGTTGTGATGATGTCGGGCCTCGGCGGGTGCGGGAAGCCGTCGGGAACCGCGACTGTGGGGAAGCTCGGCCGGCTGCGGGGGGAAACGGGCAAAGAGTCCATTCCGGCGCTCGCCGGATAGCTACGATAATGTACAGTAATAATACACCGAATCGTCGGAAGCCAGCATGGGTATCAAAGTAGGATATCATTCATAGACGTAGTATACACATCTATGTACATTGAATCGTCTCTATATACATTTCATCTACAAGGATTCTGTCTCGAGAGAATCCCATGTCATACAGACGAGTCCCAGTGGATGTACTCGCGAACCTCATCGTCCGTCGGCCACGGACCCCAGAGTTCCGTCGACTCGATGATGTCGTAAGCCTCTTGAAGGTAAGAGTCGGCGAACATAGCGCCGTCATCCTGATCAGGAGACGGAGTCTTTCCCGCGCCGCCCGTCGTGGACGATTCGTTCTCAGCCAGACGGGGCGAGCTCCGTTTGACGCGTCTCAGCGACCCAGTCGCCCAGAGACCCTCGAGGAAGACCCGCACGGCGACCAGCGTACGCCGCATCATCCTCTCGCCGTTCATCAGCTCGTCGGCCGCCTCCTTCAAGGCCGGGGCCGCTCGACTCATCCAGCGGAGTAGCTTCAGCAGGCCATCATAGTCCCCTGCCGTCCCGAGAGCCCGGACGAAGACGTGCAGGACCGCCGGATAGGGGGTTTGAAGCATGGGAGGGATGGCCGACCGAGAGCCATCGGGGTCCCAGTGAGTGCCGCCGCCCTCGATTTTCAGAGATGCTGTCCTTGAGCCCGGGTGAACAAGCCGATCGAATTGGCTCTTGAGGATCCCAAGCCCGCTGTGAACCATTTCCTCGAACGTGCGACAGGCTGACGTGGGAGGTTCCTGTCCCCTGCGCAGGAACGCTTGCCTGATGAGAAGCAGCCCCTCCTCTGCCGCGTGTGGATCCCTGAGACCAGCCATGACGGCTCTTGTAAAAGCCGTGCAGAGGACATGGAACCCAGACATGCCAGGATCAACGTCGATCTCGGTCATCCAATCCAGTACCTCCGTAACCTCGTGCCAGGCGAGAATTCTCTGCACGTTTCGGGACATCCTATACCCAGGGACCTTGATCCGCTCGACGCTGAGAGCCGACAGGAGCTTGATCCACGGTGGAGCATATCTTGGTTTCCGCTTTTTCATCAGCTGGACCGCATGCGCCAGTGCCTTGGGGTGATGGCCGAGATCATCGCTGCGAAATACCCCACTGTAGGAGAACAACGTCGTGTGGTGGTTCGAAACTTGGGTGTCGCACATGACAATGGGGAAGAGATCTGCGGCGCGGATGTCATGCCTGGTGACGTACACTTGGTCAAAGTTCGAAAACTTGCAGAGGAATCCGATGAACGCCGCGAAAATATAATCAGGTAGGCGATCCAGAGCCTCTGCAAATTCATGATCATCCTCTCGAGACCGGACAGTGCATAGAGCCTTAATTTGCTTGGTCCACAAGTCGCTGCAACAGAGGTAGTCCAGGCCGGAGCTGAAACTCGTCGCAGACTCGAGGAGAAAAGCCAAAAACCGGCCCGATGGTCGGATGCCCTGCGACAGCATCTGCTTCAGGAGATCATCTACAGTCGGAGGCTCGGTGCGCACATATATCACATCTCGGGCAGAGGGCGGTTCCGGAAAGACTTCCCGCGCGTCACCTGGCAGGGCAAGACTCTTTTCATCAAAATTGCTCTCAATCGCTTTCCTCCGGTAAACCAACTTCTGTGCCATCGCAAAGTAGATCATGCCTTGCGGAGGGAGACCCCGGTCCTGATACGCCAAAAAGCACGCCCAGGCTTCGCGCACAGTCCTGGTAGCACGGATGCGAGCTGCCCAGATCGCGGGATTATTGGGATCACTTCCGGCAGCTCCAGACAAAGACTGCGGAGGGGGCATCAGCGCCCGTGTCTGAATCGTTGGGCTTTGGTCGGTGTCCCATCCGGCCAAAATGGCAGCAACCTCTTCCCAACGGGTATGGGAGTAACCTGCCTCTCTCATTTGGGATATCACTTGCATCGCGCGACTTTTCAACCCCTCGTTGCCTCTTTCCGAGTCGATTCCAAGCTTCTCTTCCTTCCAAGGCGGCCAAGACAAGGCTTTGTACTCTGCGGATTGCCTTTCAGCTAGGGTCTTCTTGTGAGCCAATTGGACCGCAATGATCCCTTGATAACCTCGCCGGGTGACAGGCAGAACAGGCCGATGCGCTGCCATTGCCTTGAGAAGCTCAAACTGTGCGCGTTGCTGGATCGAGGCCGAAGCAAACGGGGCAGGCTTGGACGGCAAAGCCAGCAGCCAGAGGCATGTGTTGAACTTGTGGGTTCGAAATCGGTCCATTCGCCATGATTTCTTCTGTGAGCCACTTTCCCCGACACGCATGTTAGTCAAGAACGAAGCGAACGCGCGTGCAATGGTGAGCTGTGCCTGCGGCCACACGTTACGAGCATGTCTGAGGAGACGGACAACAAAAGTCATGCACATAGTGGGATCGATAAGCGGTTTTATATCCTGCGATTCTGGCTCCGTATCGATGTCCGGGTCATCTGCAACCGATTTAATGGCAGAATGGACAGTCGGAAGCGGCCGGCCAGTCATCAGATGCAGGGAATAAAGTAAGAGTAGACGAAAAGTTTTAGCATCCAGGTATTTTCGACGCAGAAGGTAGAGTGGGATGAAAGGGGGCACTCGGTTGGTGGCGAATCCCTTCCGCATCCCATATTCTTCTTCTAGCATCAGCAGTCTCAAGGTTGCCTGATAAGCGCGCTCACTCTTGAGTATCCATGCCCATGACACCACATCCTCCACAGAATAGCCTCTTGCAGTCAGATATTTGAGGTCATCTTCACCGAAGGCCAGTTTCAAAGCTTTGTCCGAACGGGACTGAACTGCGAAGGAATCATCGACTCCTGTCTTAGCTGTCTGCGATAAAATGGAGTCGACATTATATATGTAATTAGCAAGGATCGTCTGTAGAGAGATTCTAGATGGTTTCGTTCGTGCCCACTTAGAACGGTACTTGTACTTCTGAAGTGTAGGCCCAGAAATCGCCTGGTAAGGGGACACCCAGGACAGATCGACTCTTGATTCCCGAGACGCGGGGAAATCGACATTGTAACCAGATTCCCGAAGAGCTGATGTCAGATACTCAGTAGGGGTCTGCTCGAGACGCCTGGTGATACCATCTTTGCTTCCAGCTGTTGCAATTGCTCTTGGTATTGCACCAAGGTCCTCCTCATTACTGCGGCCACGCCGCGTTGCCGCAGAATGATGGAGCTTTGAGGGTGCTCCCCGCTTCCTTGACTGGTACTGTCCAACAGGAAACCCCGGCTTCGCTTGAGAATCCACATCTCTCCGGGGTCCATATTTTTCTTGGCAATGTTTCTCGTTGCTTGGACTTGACGGCTGCGAGAAGCACTGACTCAATGGTGACTGTCTCCGTTGCCAGCGCCACCAAGAGATAGAATCAATCTTAGCATCAGAACCACTGTGCACATCGCTGCGCAGCCGGTTTTCATCCGAGCTAGCTGTCGACAGCGCCTGCCTGAAAACGAAAGAGTGGACCCCAGCTTTGTGCGCGTAAGGTGTTCCTGATAAATAATCAAAGCCCTAGAGACAAGACGATCAGCTAGAGGAACGACAAAGGGGTCTCTGGATGAAGAGAGACACAATGCGCTTACCTTCTGCCGGCGACCGCTGCTGGAGCGCAGGCACGCCGTCCTCAGAGCTGGTACACCGAAGTGGCACGGTACATGATTAAGGACCGATGACATCCATGAAGATAAACATGGGTGGATTCTGCAGCTGGACTAGGATGCCGCTGCAGAGAAATCCACCATGCGCCCCGCAAACCTCTGGTGCTGTGTTCATGAGAGATCCCGCTGGCGCACCGAGGGCCGTAACAGGCGTCGGACACGAACAGGTGGGTCACGTGACCGGTGACCTTCACGGCCTGCGTTTCTGCCACAGCGCGCAAGCGTAGAACGACCTCCCTCCCTCTTGGCCCGCCGGAGCAACCTGCCTCTGCCACAGGCCTTCTCCAAATCTATCTGTCCCTGTTCTTTTCCATTACCTCCCCGGGTGCCTGTCCGTTGTACAGTCGTTCCGTGCTTGCCGCGGCTGTGGCGTTGGGCGTGGAGGTTCATGCTGTAGCTCCAGTCCCTCGTCGCGAACCTCGCATCGCCGCATTGGCTCGCAGATTCGAGGCGCCTCGACAGCATTGCCGCACCTGAAAACAAGACTGCGGGGCGCACAAGACCCATCTTTCGAGACACTCGGCGACTCCTTCTCCTCTCACCTTTCGTGGGCGCCGGGCTGTGGCGGGGGTTCAGCTTCCGTCTGTTCTCGAGGCGTGTATTGCGCTCTCCGCGTCCACCATCCGCGTCAAAGTGTCTTCCAGAACGGCGCGACTCGCGAACTATGAGCAGTGACGAAGGAGGGGAAACGGCCACGATGCCCGCTGCAAACGGGGAACTCCACGCCTCATCTGTCGACGCATCTGCGCTCTCGACGCCAGGAAAGCGAAAGCGCATGTCGAGTCCTGATGATAAATCCGCCCAAGATAAAGCTTCCACCTCCCTCGCGTCGCAAGAAAAGAACAAGGTTGATGAGACACTGCGTTACCTTGTAAAGATATTGTCCAAGTTAGCACCTCCCCTTTGTGCTTCTACCAAATTTCCCTTTCGCTGTTAACAATTTCTAGGGACGATACGGATCTCCAGCTTCTCAAGTTCCCTTTACCCACGCCATCTCCTGCCAAACCACGTTCAAAACGCGCGAAACTTTCAGACGAAAGCCATGAACATACAACCATAGAATCGCGGGTCGCCTCTGGTCATTACAAGAGTGTCCAGGAATTTTTAGAAGATGTTGAAAAGGCTTCCACTGGCCTCATAGAGAGACATCAATCTCGAGGAGCTAACGGCGTTCGGGATCATACTGGCGCAACACCCGTCACGGAGTTGGTCAATCGTATAGCAGCGTTCAAGAGGCACATGAACAACCTCCTCCGCCAGACATCCTATCTGACCAAGCCAATCGTCAAAACAGAGCCGTCTGAAGAAGATGCGGAATCATCAACCGAGCCGCATGCTCCAAACACGGGAGGCCGAGAAGATAAGACGGTTCTGACATTGTTCGGGAATCCTTCGAATCCAAAGCAGCTTTTCTCGAGCCTTCAGCAGTCTACGAAGGTGCCTCTTGCTTCCTCGGAAGGAGGAGTGCAGCGATATGTGGAGGTACAAGCACCGCTGCGCGAGAACGCATTGCCAAATGGAATCTCCATCACAAAAGTCGTTCCATACAATCTCGCAACCGGTGGCCAGTCCAAGCCGACCAAGACTATAGGCGAGGTGTTTGCGCCTCGCCCGGGGCTACCCCAGCTAGAGCCTCCCCGCAGAGCCAGGTCCTGGGCTAGGGACTCTTCGAGCATGTGGATCGACCCGTTTGAAGCGGTAACAAATATCAAATCCTTTCCGGGTGAACGAAATAACTATTGCTTTGCATCCCTTCCATCCGGCTATTGGCTGCAGTATGGTGGTATTACCTCTTCCCCCTCCTTCTGGGACCGCAAACAGAAGCCATCTGCAGCCTACAACGGCGAGGGTGATCCTGCTCAGAGACAACAAGAAGAACTCCTGCCCCTCGAGGATGATCCGTCTGTTCTTCAAGGCGTCTACTCGTCTTTTGCTCCATCGTTTGACAGCTCAGGGGCCATCGTGCAGGCCGATTCTAAGGATCTGGTGTGGTGGGCCAAGCGGGGAGCGAAGCGCTTCAGACAATTACTGTCATTAGCGTACACTGATGCTGTAAGCGAAGAGCCTGTCGCGGAGCTTGACGAGGACTCCCTCGAGGAGACGGTCAAAACATTCAAGCCCGAGGAGATTTCTGAAGAGGTGGTCGAGAAACCCGTGGATGAAAAGGAGTCCAAAGAATTGGATGAAATTCTGCGCGAAATCTCGGAACTTCTGGAGACTCTCAATTCCTACCAGCAAATCCGCAATCTCGACTTCCCCCCTGCCGAATCCCAAGATGCGTTGAAGGACGTGGGTACTCCTAGTACCCCATCCGCAGCAGAAAGGAGTGTCTACGAGACGTTGAAGTCCAGCCTAGCTGCTCTCATTGCTAATCTGCCTCCGTATGCAGTCGCAAAACTGAACGGTGAGCAATTAGCGGACCTGAATATCAGCCAGAAGATAGTGGTCGAGAACCCGGACTATCCCGGGACTATGGAGAAAGACGATTTCACATTACAACAGGAACGGATTGCAGCAGCGGCTGCTGCAAATCGGGCTCCAACACCAAACATGGCTTCAGCCTCCCGCCCTGGAGGTTACCAAGGACCCCAGACTCCCGCTGGCGGGTATAATCAGAGGGCGTATCCCCCTAATGCTAGAGTGCAGCAACCGCCAGGGGGCTACCAGCCACCACAGCCGTACTATGGTGGCCGACAACCCCCTACCTCGAGCCCCTACGCTCCAGCGTCCGCTCCGAACTACGCCGGGTCCCGCCCACAGGCGCCTCCATCCGCACAGCGTCCTGGCTACATACCGCCGTATTCACAGCCTGGTGCCCCGTATAATCAGGCAAGCACTCTGCAGCAATACCAACGGCCAGCGCAGAATGGTTACAGTCCATATCCTGCGCAACAAGGGCCGCCATCGGCTCAAGGCTCCCCGCAGCCGTATGCACAACGGCCCGCGCAACCAGGGCCATATAATGCGCCCTACGCTCCACCACGAAGTGCCTCTCCCCAGAAGCAGCCTCCATATGGCACGCCTCAGCCACGGACGCCTTATATGAATCCCGGCCCCGGCAACCCGCAACAGCGATACTATCCCCCGCAGCAGCAACCACCTCACTACGGGCCTTATCCTTCGTCGCAGCCTCCAGCGCCTGCGACAACCTACGCAAATTCTGCAGCTGCTGTGACCTATGCTCGAAGCGCAGCTGAGCAAGCTGCGTTAATGGAGCGCAATAAAGCACAGATAGCCGCGAATCAGAATCGGCAGAGCTCCGCGACACCACAACCGCCTGCTTCACAGCAGCAGCAGCAACAGCAGCAGCAGCAGCAGCAGAATAACGAACAGAGTGGCTCGCAGGAGAGGAGTGCAACACCAGGAAACAACCAAAGCAGTACACCTGTTCCAGCAGGTGCAAGCCAATGATGGGTGTCAAATGTGGAGGTCTCCGTCCGCTTAGAAAAGCCTTGGATACAGGACAAGGGATGGTAATCGGCCATTGTCTCAGATTTCCCATCCATCCCTTTTTTTTTCAGCCTTGCTGTACACTTTCTCTTCCGTAACTGTTTGTTTATTCAATGGTTTTTTTCTCTTTGCTACATTAGCGGTATGGCGCAAGAGTATCAAAGATTGGTTGGTTGGGTCAGGCTATTTGCTGGTGCGTGGCCGCGGGTAGGCGATGGTTTTAAGAAAAAGCCTTGATTATGTATGCTGTTCTTTACATCTTGCTATAAATGGGGTTTTCTTCTTCTCGCTGTTGAAATTACTTTATTCAAAGTCGTCATCAGATCACTGTGTGTGTGTCATATATCTGCCGAGCTGGAACTTGTGAGTTAGGGAGAAGAGACCTTTCGTTTATAGAAAGAGGAAGTGTGTCTGCTTCAATCGCTTCATCTGCAAGATGAGCTATGAAAACACTGCACCTATCTATCATTTCAGGTCACATACCGACCTACCGACCTAACTTCCATGCTTCTAGCTGTATGTCACTCTTCATCTGTACGCACGACATCCAACGAATCGAATTCCCCCCCCCCCCCCCCCCCAATTGTTACACTCGCGGACAATTGATTCTGATCTGGCTTCTCTTAGTTGTATCTTTATCTTATCTTATCCACCTCTACTACCACGAGGACTAGAACCCCTTTGTACCGTACCGTACTTTGTCTCCGTCTTTCTCTCTACCTCTTACTGCACCTGGCCCACGATACAGTCAGGCAGGCAGTCAGGTCAGTCAGTTGCTCTGTCTGAACTGAGCTGGACACGTCACACTCGTCACACATGAGAGATTATGTTATTATTTTATCTATCTTAGATAGATAGATAGAGGTTGTGGGTAGGTGTTGGTTATTGGAACTGTTTATGTTTGTTATGTACAGTGCCCAAATAAAACCTTTTTAGGTAGGTGAAAAAAAAGACGACCTCAGTTTCCGAGAAGAAAAGTGAAGAAATCGAAGTAATTGATTGATTTATTTGCACATTATTGTTTGCTCTTGCTTTTATCTACGTACAAGACGATTCATTGACCGAGATTAACGAGTAACTCCAAGCTAGATCATGTACCATTGAGATAAATGCTATATGACGGTACCTGATGTGAAGTAAAAGACCAGATAACAACATATTCCCACCAAAGTACATTAACTAGCACATTTAAAAGTGCAAAATTAACGTAACTACCTAGGCAGATAGATGTACTGTAGATACAATAGACCCAAACAAAAACAAAAACTTGCGCCGTACTGTCTGTGTCCGGCCAAAGGAAAGATACGAGTCTGACCCTGTTCTGTTTCCAGTCCGTTCTGAATTGAATAGAAACCGTGCTAAGACTTACTGCAGACTCACTTGTTCCTTCTTTTCCAATTTCAACGTCTCGTACGCTTGCGTGTCTTCGTTCTCAGTGAAATGAAGTATATAAGATATTCGTGACGGAGAAAAAAAATAAAGACCGCGGTCCTTTCTAAGGATGATGAGATCTCGTTTAATAGACAGGCCCAAAAAAACGAAGAGCAGAGGCCGTTATGAAATTCATAACGTCGTTAAGAGTCGTCAAAGGTCGTCAAAGTCATCATGTCGTCGTGGTCGAGTTCGTTTACCGAATAAATATCGCAGCTATGGTCATGAAACTAAAGTATCTGTAGGGATCTGGTTAGTCTAGTTGTCTGCATTGACAGGCCTACGGCCTGTATATTCAGTTAATAGATGGAAAAGGAGGACAAACATTGCAGCACATCTCCATCCATCCCGCGGGTCGATCAGACGTTCTGCACCGGCATTGGCAGCGAATATGGTCGTCGCGCCCCCGATGATCATCACCACGACCATGCGTCCGAGAAACTCAGAAATCGTGCCAAATGCCAGCAGCGGAACCATGATCGCGGCGGACGTGATGGCGACGGTGGAGTAGATGGCGGTGGTCAAAACGGGACGCGGGGAGAGGGAGATAAGGTCGAGGTTGTGCTCGAGGAAGCGCGTCTCGGGCTTCGCGATGGGACCGTTCTCTTTCATCCAAGCACGGTAAGTCTCGATATCCCTCTCAGACGCATGAGGCAATGTCTGGACCACTTTGCTGTAGGCGCAGAGTGCGTTGTCTTTTCCCAGCCACGCCGCAGAAACATGTCCCGAGTGAGTGTCCAACCAGACCAAATACTTTTCTTCTTGTTTTACAAGTTCACAATAGAAAAAGGAATAAAATGATGAAAAATGATTGCTTACTGTATTGTTCTGTCTTGAGGATGAGTTTTCCTAGCAAGTCCATTCTCCTCTGGTGAAGTGACGAAAACGATTGAGCCTGCGCATCCATACGTCTCGAAGCAGGCATAGGCTGTATCCCTTCGTGCTGGGCCGCAGCGACTCGGTGCATCTCCTCGTATTCATCGAGGACCTGAAGGTCCTCTTCCATCTGGGCTATCTCATCCTGCAGATGAAGCAGGACGCGGTGGTTCAAAGATTCGAATTTCCTATAGAGAGGGGGCAGAGGCTTTTCACCATCCTTCGACGGGGTCAGTTTCGATGCAAGATATTCATATCCAGCTCTGACACTGTATTTCTTTTCAATCTTTTTCTCCTTTTTGCTATCGGAACTGGGAGTTGTTCGTCCACTCTCGGGTATCGGCGGCGATGAAGACTGTTCCTGTTGAGGGTCTCTCTCGCGCGAAGAGATATAGTAGTTCTCAGGCACAGAAAGGTCGAAGTTTTGCTCCTCTGTCGCAGCCGGACTCTCGACCGGACTCTCTACCGGGCTATATGCTCCTGCCAGACGTAGTCTCTGGGTTCCAATTTGGTCTCCGGCTAATTTCAGCGGAACGGTGGCAGGGGAGACGTCAGGTGGAGTAGCAGGTTGAAAATCCGTCGACTCCTTCGACGTCACTGACGATGTCCGATCCGGGCTCTTTTTCCTGGTAGGTGTCCCTGGATCGAAGGAAAATCTAGCAGGAGAATTGGCATTCTGACGCGGTCCAGCACTTGAACCCGTGATTTGAACAGTGGATGTCCTTGGATGAACTGCTTCAGGGAAGCCGCCCTCCTCTTCCGACGAAGAGTCATCTGACGATCCATCCTTTTCGAGAAACTCGAAGACATTTGGTGGCACTCTCGCGGTCTGGTTTTGCTTTGCTGTTGCTGTTGACTTTTCAGATGACGTCTCTAAAGCACCGGGTGTCCATAGGAACAAGGGACGAGTAACTCCATTGCTTCTAGGACGAAGCCGAACTGTGGAGCCACCAGCATTGGAACCTTCGGAGGAGCTTCCAACTGATGCTCTGGAGCGGGGAGCAGCAGAAGGTATCGATGTCTGCTTTACCGCATCTCTCCTTCTGTGCTTGCTGTGACCAGATATAGAACTGTGCGGCATTGTGGGTGGAAGAGGGGGGCTGAGATGAACACTTCCGGGCTCGTGTAATACAGTGAACAGTCCCTGTGGATACTCTAAATATGGGGAACGCAGTATGAAGGCCTGATGTTCTTTATGATGGCTCTACCAAGGGAGTACGGGTATCGTTGAGACGAATCCGGTGGAGAACAAAAGATACCCGGCTATCTAATCCGGTGGGTAGGTGCGGGGTCCGAAACAAACTTGCGACGATCAATGGGGCCCAAAAGAGATCTGTTCTGTATCAATTTGATACCCCCAAGACTGTCCGATGGACTATGGGATCCTTTATCAGTTGGGCTGGCCGCAATCCTCGGGCCAAAGAAGCAGTGTCGTCCTGCTGGGTTGGTGAGCTGGGCGTATCCGGCCCCAAATAAATGAGACAATCTCAAGGAGACCCAAAGGACGAGAGCGTCAGTGTGCTCAACACATACGTCGTGGCTCTGGTCCAGCTCGTCGCGCAAAGCAAGGGGCGTCGAGGCACTCTTTCGTATGGCTAACCGCCCAACCCCAGCGAAGACGTTTCAACGACAAGGAGCTTCCCTGCAGCGCTGCATTATCGTCCCTCTGCCAGAGCGTCCGGCGTCTCTGCTTCTTCAACAGTGGTTCGAAGCACTTGTGCTCGAGGTTGCTCAGCAGTCGAATCGGCACACTGCTCGGGACACATGGAAGCCCGCCGTGGGACTCTAGATGCATCATCCCGCAGAGATGGCCCGAGCAGGCACATGAAGCCTGCTGTGCTGGCCAGCGTTGACTCGTCTGGCAAGGAATCCCTTGCGTCGAGCTGCCCAGCGGGGAATCCGAGTTCTAGTCCAGCAGACGAAAAGTTGAGAACTGCACTGGTGCACGGTGAGTTGCGAAGACATCGCTGCGCCCTATCTGGAAGATGAGTGGGATAGTCGGAGGATTTATCTGGCAGTGCAGCCCAGGTCCATGGACAACAGCCCCCAGCATCAGTCAATGATAGTCCCGGGATAGCCAGGATCACTACGGACTACTATAATAGGTACTTGGTACCTAACTGTGCCTCTACATCATCGCTGTCATGGCGCGAACAGCGCCGCTTTCTGTGGCTGCGAACTCGTGGGACATCGTGCTGCAAGGAATAGAACACACACATCTGCATCATCCCGCAGCCATCCTCAAAGAAAGGATCAGACAGTCCAGCATGGAGAGTTGACCCCAGGCTGGTCGATTGTCCTGCTCTACAGTCGTGGTCGTAGACTACACGCCCAACTAGCTCCTATGACGGACCTTGCGCACAGAAGATGTCGCCGTTGTTGCCAACAACTCACGCCCTTCTTCTTTCTAGTCTTCAGTTCTTTTTTCTTGCCTCTTATTCCTTCTCCGTGTAGGAGATGCTTTGTTGTCATGTCCATCCCGAGTTTCGACCGACCACCAATACACTTTGTGGTTGCGAGGACTGTAAATACGTTACCGACGGAAGTCCTTCGCCAAGCCCGCTGATATGGCGAGGTCGGGAATGGACAACTGCGTCGACAACCACGGCGGAACAGCAGAAACCCCGGAAGATTTGCTTCCTCTCCCTCCTTTTCACGGCCTCCCTCCGCTCGGCGTCGGATAGTGTCTACACATGCTGCGGCCATGGCTCCTCCGGAGCACTGGAGCCGTGCGCTATCGCCGCTGCTCACGGTGTCTCCCGCTCGGTGACCAACAGCTCAGAACCTCCGCTCTGAGCGCTGCCCAAACCTCGTCGCGCCACTCCATTCGATGTCTCCAGACTTCTGCTGCCGCTGCCGCTGACTCACAGAGTCCCGTGCCGCTGCGGAAACAGCTCAAGGAGGAGGCCAAGGCCCTCAAGGCCCGGAAGAGGGAGAAGAAAGAAACCGAAGAAGCTTGGAGGCGGGGTTGGGAGTTGACGGTGGGAATAGAGATACATGCGCAGCTGAATACCCAGTCGAAGCTGTTTTCAAGTATGATCGCCTCCATCTGTCCTGGAAGGAAAAAGAAAAGTTTTTCTGACCATTGATAAGGAGCTGCAACCTCAACCAACGACATACCCAACACCAACGTTGCTCTGTTTGACCTGGCATTCCCAGGTAGCCAGCCGGTCCGTGACTCAGTGAGCACATCACTTGATGCGACACCAAGCTAATTGGGATCAGGAATTTCAAGCAGAGACCTTACTACCTGCGTTGCGCGCAGCTCTCGCCCTCAATTGTGAGATACAACCGGTGAGTCGGTTCGACCGGAAGCATTACTTCTATCAGGATCAACCGGCGGGGTACCAGATCACACAATACTACGGTTCGTCTGTCCAGATATCCCTTGTCGGTTTGAAGCGAGACTGACTGTCATGTAGAGCCCTTCGCAAAGAATGGATTCGTGTACCTCTACGACTATGATGGAATTGCGCCCGAAGACGGGAAGAGCGTCCGCATCGACATCAAGCAGATCCAACTGGAACAGGACACCGCCAAGTCGCAGGAGTATTCTCCATCGACGCATCTCCTCGACTTCAACCGCGTGTCCCATCCGCTCATCGAGATCATCACCCTGCCACAGATCCATTCGCCTGCCACCGCAGCAGCATGCGTCAGGAAGATACAGGCCATCCTGCAATCCGCTTGCGCTGTAACAACGGGTATGGAACTGGGAGGTCTACGAGCTGACGTCAACGTCTCCGTTCGGAGACGAGGCGAGGGCCCAGGCTCACACCAGTACCACGGGATCGGTGGACTCGGCCAGCGCACCGAGATCAAGAATCTCAGCAGCTTCAAGGCGGTGGAAGATGCGATCACCGCGGAGATGAACCGTCAAATCGCCGTTCTGGAGAGCGGCGGTGTCATAGAGGGTGAAACGCGAGGGTGGACCATCGGCACCACAGAAACCCGCAAACTCAGAGGCAAGGAGGGCGAAGTGGACTATCGCTACATGCCAGATCCAGATCTGGGGCCTCTCATCATCAATGAGGAGCTTGTCAGGTCGCTCAAGGAGAGCCTCCCCAGCTTGCCTGATGAACTCGTGTCCATGCTCACTGGGCCAACCTACGGACTCTCAATCGAGGACGCCAAACCACTGATCGAGCTCGATGACGGAGCGCGGCTGGAATACTACCAGGACGTGGTCGATTCCCTGACCGATCTACAGAAGGACCAGGACCAGAAGGCCCTCGAATCTCTCGGAAGAACGGCCGGAAACTGGGTCCTGCACGAGCTCGGGGCGCTCCTGACCAAGGCCGATCTCCCTTGGGACTCGGAGCGTGTCCCATCGCAGACCCTAGCGGAGCTCATCGACCAGCTGCTGCGGAAACGCATCACCCGCGCGAGCGCAAAGCTCGTCCTGGAGATGATCTTCGCGGGGGACAAGCGCCCCGTGAGGCAGATCCTCGAGGAGGAGAGCCTGATCCTCCGCCCGTACTCCCGGGAGGAGTACATCGCCCTGGCGGAAGCGGCGATCAGCAAGAACCCGCAGATGGTGGCGCAGATCCGCGAGAAGAACCAGCTGGGGAAGCTGGGCTGGTTCGTCGGGCAGATGATGCGCGAAGGCGAGAAGGGGCGCGTGGAGGCGCAGAAGGCGGAGGAGGTCTTGAGGGAGCTGATCCTGGGGAAGCAGCAGTAGGGCCCGCAGACCACGTAACGATGTACAGTACCATAGAGACGTGTAATGATACCCTCGTAGAGTCTTCAGGCTGCACCGCAGTTCTTCGCAGTTCCGCGTGACCTCTAGTGTTGTTGCTTAGACTCGCGCGTCGTCTAATCTTGCTCTTAGGGTTCAGGTCCTCCTCCGCCCTGCTTGGGATCGGCGCTGAAATTGCTCCGATTCAGGCTCTCCGCAGCCGTCTACTTCAGTGGGTCCGACGTTAACCGCCTGTCAAAGCTCTTTGACGAAGACATCTATCTGCTAGTCTCGCTAAGTGTCACTGATTGATTAGATTCTATCCCATTCCCTCAGATCTATCCCCTGGACTATTGAACCTGAAAAGGCTTCCGTCCGCAATTCGACAGCATCATCGGGACGAGATCTTCTGAGATCCTGGGAAATAAGAGCTCCTTCTTTCCCTCTTTCATGCATTTCCTTTTTTTTCCAGACGTAGGAGAATTTCTGTATTGTTAGGCTGCTACATGCATGCTTGACGTTCGTCTCAAATGCCACTTCCGCGGCACTCCGTAGATTAGATCTAATGAAAAGCTTTTATGTTCCTGCGGCCTGCGTGCTCGGAAGACCTCCGCTGAAGACGCTAATTATGGAACCGCATGGCAGCTGCAGGTCCATAAGACTTTTCTCTCTATAGATGCTTGACTTGTATGCGTACACAGTAAACACTGTTTCTATGTAGTACGGAGTACATACTAGGTTATGCCCGCGGAGCAAACAGTCTCTCGCATCGCAGCTTGGCATGACCTAATGATGCCATCATCACGGATCGTCCATCCTGCACTTCGTACTCGATGCTGTCCCGAACGTGGGATATCACGGCCGGACGCGCGTGGACGGTGGGACCGCCAGCCGCGGCCTTTTAAGCCCACATCCCCTAAGAGCATCTGCACCCGACCTCTTTGTCACCGCAACCCCTCCAGAACCACGGACGCCCCACGGCGCTCCTGCGCGGGCTGCCCTGCCCTCCAGAGGGCGTCTGGTGCCCTTCTTCTTGCGTTGTTTGCGGTCTCAGATTAATATATTAATTCTTCTTCTCCCGGAAGTTGCGGGCTTTTCCTTTGTGCAACTTCGACTGTGTTGATTTCGGTGTTTTTCCTGCGTTTCCTTTGCTGCTTGTTGTGTCTGGTGTACCTGTGGTACACGGTACTAACCTCTCCGCTCCTATCTCTGACTTTTGCCACTGCGAGGAACAAGGCTTTACGTCTCTTTCACTGAAGTCCTCAGCAACCAGAGGAGGCCACGATGACGCAGCCGTCGACTATCAAGCAGAGGTTCCTTGAGAGGCCCAACGAGTTGGGCGTCATAGCAGTTGGCTTTTCCGGTGGCCAGGTATAACCCCAATCCCTCTTTCTCTCTGTGTTGTCCATGCCCACATGGCGGAATCTTTCCCCGAGAAATGAATGGCCCTCTCGTTGCTGACCCGGTCTGTCGTCCCCCAGTGCAAACCGGGAGTCGAAGCTGCCCCCGCGGCCCTGATCGAAGCCGGCCTCCTGGATCAACTCCGCGACGATCTAGGCTACGAGATCCACCATGACAACAAAGTCCACTCGTACGAGGATATCATCCCGGCCTCGGATCCGGACTACAGAGGCATGAAGAAGCCGCGCTCCGTGAGCGCGGTCACGGAGCGCCTGAGCCAGCAGGTCTACGAGCAGGCCAAGCTGGGCAGGTTCGTGCTCACGCTCGGCGGGGACCACTCCATCGCCATTGGCTCCATCTCGGGCACCGCTAAAGCCATCCGCGAGAGGATGGGCGGGCGCGAGATGGCCGTCATCTGGGTGGACGCGCACGCGGACATCAACACCCCCGAGACCAGCCCCAGCGGCAACATCCACGGCATGCCCATGGCGTTCCTGACGGGGCTCGCCAAGGAGGACAAGCCGGAGATCTTTGGCTGGCTGAAGAAGGAGCACCTGGTCAGCGTGAACAAGCTGGTGTATATCGCGCTGCGGGATGTCGATCGCGGTGAGAAGAAGCTTCTCCGCGAGCACGGGATCAAGGCGTTCAGCATGCACGACATTGACAAGTATGCTGCATAAGTCTCTCTCCATCAGTGGCCACTGCTAACGTGTGACAGGCATGGCATTGGACGAGTGGTCGAGATGGCGCTGGCGCACATCGGTAACGACACTCCCATCCATCTGTCCTTCGACGTGGACGCTCTGGATCCGCAGTGGGCGCCTAGCACCGGCACTCCGGTCAGGGGAGGCCTGACCCTCAGAGAAGGTGACTTCATCGCCGAGTGCGTCCACGAGACGGGCAACCTGGTCGCGATGGACCTGGTGGAAGTGAACCCGAAACTGGAGACTATGGGGGCCGCTGAGACGATCCGCACGGGATGCTCGTTGATCCGCAGCGCGCTGGGTGACACGCTTCTGTGAGTCGCGATTGGACCAGGTTGTTGTGTATGAGTACTATGCTATATTGTGATCTTTCAGATGAGATATTTTACATACAGATATGCATCGCTGGGTGTGAAGGACGAGTGAGATCGCACCAGCTATGGCTAGAGGTTCGAAGACTGTGGTCCAATGGAATTAGACATGGAAGCCTGCCACATGGCCCTTACTGAGAGTACTCTGTTGACACTGCAACATCCCGTTATGCATTGACGAACTGTAGGTACCTATATAGTTTCAACCAATCGAGTACATTGAGAGTCTGTGATGCGGAGTACCTCAAACAACACGCTAAGTTACCCGTCGACACGAACATCCTGGTACGGTACCTTTGCCCTAATTGACTACAGAAAATGGACGTTGATACCTCTAGAAGTACATCATGCTCCGTAAGTCGATATTAAAACCCTTGGCGGCCATCTGGAGGGGCCTATGGAGGGCGTGGAGAAGCATTATTGAACGGGAAGCCCTGCCACCGCATTTTTCCACCATCACCAGCCTCCCGCCTTTCAGGAACCGCCTAGCGATCAGAACCACTAATACGGGCTCCCTACTGCGAACTGCTGTTCATCATCCTTTTTTTTTCTTATTTCAGCTCTATTTTCATCCTTCCAGTTCCATCTCTGCAGAACTTCTGGAACATTCCTCTTTCATATCCTCGAATTTTCCTGTCTTTACCGTTGATTCTTCATTATCCTTCAGCCCTGTGTACTGTCCTGCCCCGCTATCAGTTATCGCGCCCCTCGAGCAGTCGAACTAGCTAGCTTAGCTGTCTACAGCTTATGTAAAGAAAGACAACAGTGCCAGTAGCTACTTCACTTGCAGCAAGCGTCGTGGTCGACTCCAATCCGTCCGTCCGTTTCGTCGTGAACTTTCCACGGCTGCGATCGACCAGCAGTGCTTCTTACGCACGCTGTCGTGTCCTGCTCATATTGGCATTTGGATCGCTGCATACTAGCAATTAACACAGAACTAACATACTGTACTCCGTACTAATTGCATCAGCAAGCATCTACCTGCAGTGCGGCCCGAGTTCAATCAAGAAACTCAACCCCCCGCGGGGTCGTTTGACGTCAGACGACTCAACTTTGTTCTCAGTACGGAGTACTAGTTAGTCGCCGTTGATGATTGCAGCAGCTTGTTGAATGAATGAAAGCTTAAGCTCGGTTTTTGTTTGAATTCTAAAGAGGCAGTGATTTCAATACCGTGCTGCTGCTGCTCCTGCTGCTCCTGCTGCTGCCAGTCTTGTGAATCGAACGAATGTTCTGGCTCCAATCTCTGCGGATCGCGATTACCGCCGGTTGAATCGAATTGATGTGTTGAACTCTGTCGTTGACTGTGTTTGCGAAGACTGCTTTCGATCTTCTCCTCGACCACTACCACTGCCCGCGCCGTTGAACTCCCAACCTGGATACTTCTAGGTACAGTACCTAGGCAACCGAGCAAGATGGCAGCCGGACGGAGATACTACTGGCCCGAACTGCAGCTGAACATATGGATCCTCGTCGTGCTCGTCGGGTCTGCGACATGCATGGGCATCTTCGCGTGGTTCCTGACGGTGCAGGCGCAATTGGAGCTGGGGACGCCGTGGTATGCTGATGCCAAAATTCTCCATACACATACCTACCTAACCTTGACCTGAGGGGTCACCCATCACTCCTAACTACATAGGTAGATAGCTAACTGCTAACTGCTACCAGGCTATTCCCCTACATGGTCACCGTCGGCGCCCTGGGCGTCGTCTTCGTGATCGTGATCCTCATCCTCGCCGCGCAGCGCTTCCTCCTCCCGCCCATCATCATCGTCGGCAGCTTCATCCTCTGGGTGCTCTGGCTGACGGGGCTGATCGAGACGGCACTGCAGATGTTCGGCGGCGCGGCCGACGTCAACTCCAACTGCCAGAACTACGTGACGAACATGGAGTTCAAGGGGAACAGTGTGGACACGTTGGCGTGGTTGACGCAGAATAATATCTGTACGTACAGTAGACACCTGCGGAGCAGACTAGCCTATATATAGGCTGGCAAGGCTAACGTTGAATGTTTGATCTGGTACAGGCAACTGCTGGAAAACAGCCTTCGCGTTCGAGGTGGTCAACACCGTCTTCTTCGTCTGGATGATCGTCATGTCGTGGCAGGTCAACCGCGACGTGTATTGACTGATGTGTCATGACAATGTCTTTTTACGTCCGCGCATGAAGCTCTATGCTATGTTTACGTCTCTCTCGACTGATACGGACTACGGATTGAAAACGTCTCATGTTTATGTCTTAACGATTTGGGAAATGAGCTACGATCTATACTGGTATGGAAGAAATCGCGTCATATATGATACGATTGGTGTTCGATCTACTGTCACGATGACTTGGTAACAATGTATGTATGTACATGTATATCATCACTTTGGTCCAGTGGCCCAAAGTTTCGAAACACGGATCCTGTATAGTATATTTTATTATTATGTGAGAGATTAAATTTACAATTACAAGGTGCACACGCTACATGATAACAGTCAGAACTTGTCTGTCTCCTTAGACAGAGACACACGGAATCTCTTTTGGGGCATTGTTGCTTGTTGCTCGTTGCTCGGTTGATTGATTATCGGATTTCAGATAACAGATAAACAGATCAGAGCAGTACTTCCCCCACGAAAACATTAATGAATCAATCGAAATTAACGCAAGACGGAAGTATAGGAGAGAAAAAAGACACCAAGGTGTAAAACTACTTAGAGAAGACGAGGCGCCGCCCTCTTCATTACGTATATATCTACACCTCTTACTCAACGGTCTCAACACATTATTTGTAGGATCTGATCATATTGCACACCCTTCTGCCCGTCTGCATTCACAACCATTGTCTCCTGCAATTTTGTATGTGAATCAGAATTAAATGTTCCTTGCAATAGATTGTTATACAGTTGATAAGATTTCCCACCAAGGGCAGTAAGTCATGTGATGTGGCGCAGCAGTGTGGCGAAATGTCATGTGGGACACATCACGTGACTTGTATCCTTGATTCTGAGGTCACGTTACTCCGCATGTTGTTCCGGAACAGCGAAAAAGTTAACAGTTCGAATGTGATGCAATCCAACACCTTTTACCTCCAAGATAGCCATTCTAATAAACCATCCGCCATAGTCTAAGGCACCGCGGACCTCACCCTCTCTTTCCTTTAACTCTCCCCTCCTTTATACAGACTTATTCTTGGTTTCCTTGACACAATGGATCACTCCCGCGATCCCTGTCCCTGGTAATGATTTTCCTCAAGCTGTAGTATCTCCCATCTCTGAAATTAATTACTGACTCGATTTGATGACAAGGGTCGCGTTGTCCGACTTTGGAGGAGCTTTTTGCATGGGTGTATGTAACATTTCCTTACTCTATAATCGGATTTTTTTTGTCGCTGACTTGTATAAGGCTATCGGTGGTGCAGTCTGGCACGGCGTCAAAGGCTTCAGAAACAGCCCCTACGGCGAGCGACGGATAGGCGCCATCACGGCCATCAAGGCGCGCGCGCCCGTGCTCGGCGGCAACTTCGGCGTGTGGGGTGGCATGTTCTCGACGTTTGACTGCGCGATCAAGGGGATCAGGAAGAAGGAGGACCCGTACAATGCCAGTATGTCGTGTCACGTCTACTCTTGATCAGTGTCATATACTGAAGGACCTTCTCTCTTAGTTATGGCCGGTTTCTTCACCGGTGGCTGTCTCGCGATCCGAGGAGGATTCAAGGCCGCCCGGAATTCGGCGATCATGTGCGCTCTGTTCCTGGCGGTGATCGAGGGCGTCGGGATCGGATTCCAGAGGATGATGGCGGAAAACACAAAGCTAGAGGTGAGATTCTTTTTCCCCCACTTGGATCCATGGTCTCCCTGCTTTTTGGAGGTCCTTGAGACTGACACCACGCGCATCCGAATCTAGGCTCCTCCTCCACCACCTCAAACAGACAAGGCAATTGCTTGACTTTTTTGCCTCCTATCCTCTACGATCGTCGCTTCGGGATTATCTCTTATTACCTTACACCAATGCTGTACAGCCTTGTATCATATCATTACCTACTCTTCTCTTTTTTCCTCTGGTGTTTGTTGGGTCTGTCTGGGTCATGAATCTAAAGAGGCATGGCGAGATGTCTTTTCTTTTTCTCGTTATATACACTTCTTTCTTGGTTTCAGAGTTGCTTAGAGATAGATATGCTTTCAAGTGTTCCTATTTCCACTCAAGATAGATAGCTATGGGCGGGAGCTCGTTGTAGAGGAACTGACTGATGCCAGTGCCGTTTTCATCACCATCTTCTTCTTCTACATGCTGTATTTATTATTTCTTTATCCTCCTTGCGGCCGAAATGGGGACGTGTTTTATTCTGATATTCTGGGAATAATAAGGAGGCTCGCTTAGATTCAGAAGCATTTAGTGGTAAGTAATGTTGCGGTTATCATTTAGCATCATTATCGTCGCCATCGCCTGGAAAAGCTACTGGACTGCGTACTACTACTGTACATCTTGGGGCCAGTCTTACCTGAATATTGGATAAGGCTTTGTTAGGGGCCTTCTTAACTGAACTAGACTTTAACTAAACTATTACAATACCGTGAGAGCCGTGTGTATAAATGGATCCCCATATCGGCTGCAAGGGGTTAAGGTCCATTGCAGGCTTCTACAACTACTGGTCCTATTTTTTGCCATTTCAACAGTCAGGAGTTGTCCACTCCTAGCAAAATTCCCAGTTTATTGTATGCCAGATGCTGTGGTTGCTCTTAAACGAGGATTAGAACGATATTAAAGAAGGTGAGCTGTACAGTACATATATGGTATAGTAGATCTAATCTGTAGTACTAAGTACATTCAGTGTAAACTGGTGCTCCACGATGTTGTTCCTTTCTCTCTACATCCTGCTCTCTCTTTTTCCATAACCACTCTCATCAAGCAATTCAGTCAGTCAGTCAGTCAGTCTCAAATACAAATCTGTGCGCTTACGGTGATACTCGATACAAACATCTTCAAGAAACGTTCTCATTCACGCAGCGTGTGAGTCCCTGATAATAATAATAATAATAATAATAATAAGAATAATAATAAGAATAATAAGAATAATAATAAGAATAATAAGAATAATAATAAGAATAATAAGAATAATAATAAGAATAATAAGAATAATAATAAGAATATACTTATAACCTGGAAATCTATCATACCAGACCTGAGTCTGAAGATAGATACATACAGCGGGCGTGCGCTCCTCTGCAAGGGGGCGGAAGTCCGAGAGAGGTTTAAGTATTCAGATGCGAGCGCAGGAGATGTGGAATGCATAGTCGGAGATAAGAGTGAGCCTGGTCCTGAAGTCAGCATCAGGGACAACGTGCATACCTAAGTCCAAGGCCCACTGCACGACGAGTTTTAGCTAAGGTTCGCTGCAGTCCGGAATGTATTGAAGTTGAGTTGATGGGGTAAGTAGTATAGTAATAACTGTCCAGGTATCGCCTAGATAAGTTTGTTTCTTTTGCAATAGAATTTGCTATAAGGTATTTTGCAGCTATTGTTGTCGTATTTCTTTTCATTGTATTTCACTCTCAGTAAGGAGATCCTTTTTTTCATCTCTCAGACTCCAGATATTCTCCACGTTAGCTGTTGGAATGAGATAGTTTTTGCTGCCGCGACCATTGTGCTATGCCCATGCTTCCCTCTTTACTCCCAGTCTGACAGTTTGAAGCAATGCGCCGACTGTCATCGTTACTTAAATTCTCTGAGAATGGCTCAAGTCGTTCTCTGTGACAAAATTATCGCCAGAAAATGGTACTCCTTGGGTATTGTGATTGTTAATCTAATAATGGAAGACAACCTATCTAACTTTTTTTTAAAAAAAGGCGTCCTCTACTCCCCACTGTTGTCATATTAGCATCTTCTAAAATTACTATCTAGTGTATATTGAGATATAGACCCTAATCCCTTCCCTGCTCAGCACGTTCTACCGCGAAGTTCCCCTGGATCTGTTAGCCACTAAAGCAACCCGAGTTCAGCAGGATCAGCACCCCGATTCCCAGACGCATCCAACCGTATCGTACTCTGCTCGATGGACGCCATAACCTTGCTCATGTAGGAAACCACCCCCGCTCCAACGTACAGATTCCCGGTATCATCGTCCCCCGGCCCCCACCAGCCGGTGACCTCTCCGTAGAGGAGACCGCAGATGGACCCATCTTGGTGGATAATCAGCGATCCAGAGTCGCCGGGAGCGCAGAAACTGGTTTGCTGCCAGTAGGGTGTTCCGTCGATCCATGTTTTCTGCTTCTTGCTCAGGATGATGAACTCTGAGGTGTAATGGTGACAATGATTTGAACTTTCTGATGATAATCTCTTTGTTGTGACCTTGTTTTCTGTTGTGAAGGCCATCATCATTATATCGAAGGCAGTCTGCCTCAGCATCAGAATCGGAATCACTCCAGCGACAGTTACGTATGCTTCGACGCCGTTGCATACGCCTGCCGTGATCTCTGTGGTGCGGCCGCACTTGAAGTACCTTGCGCCAGGGATAATCTGCCGAAATCCCCTCGCGGGGAAGCCCGCGCCGATATAGTATTGCCATTCGTCTCGGGTATGGACATGAGGGTGTTGACTCTCTGGTACTCTAGGCAAGATATTCGGTCGGAAGATCTGGTCCCCGTCCCGCTGTTGGCCACAAGAAGAAAGCTCGACAAATGCCCAGTCAATGATGTGCTTGCCATCGACAGATTTCCCCGACGATGATACCAGTACCTCGCCCAATTCCCTTGGCATGTCACGCACTTTGTTCAACATTTTCAGACACGAATCTATCATTGCCTGCGTATCGTTGATCTTGTCATCCAGATCCGGTAGCGGTTTCGTCCTCTGAGCGATTTCTCGATTGTGTTTTTAGTTTGTCAAGTCTCTGTGTTAGAGCTTTCAGCAAACGCTCCATGTCTTCTTTCGTTTCTTTGACGTCCTTGGTGGCCAGGTAGTGAACACGGGTCCTCGTCTGGGAGGATCCATGTCGATCAGCATGTGTAGACGATCGGACAGCACTGTAGCTCGTGAGAATCCCCTTGTAGATAGTATCTTCTATCTCGAGGGTAACAAAGCCTCCGAGGGTGCCTGCTCCTCCTCCTCCCTCTTCTTTTCCATTACCGTCACCTTCACTTGCGACGCCAATGCTAACCCCCATTATTGGGCGACAATCGTCTTCCATCTTTAACCGAAATGATCTTCCAGGCATCGGTTTGATTTGCAGGAGACGCTACCATCTCTCCATAACAGCATACGTAACCCGGCAGAAACTCGACATTTATCACTGCCATACATTAAGTATCTCGGGGTGTTTTTGCTGCTGCACAGGCCAAATAGCCATTCATAATCTTCTCCCCCAACCGTCCCCAATCGCACACCATCCCCGGACTCACAATCACAACAATAGTCGCATCCGTCTCCTCGTCCCTGACGAGTCGGTATATGGCCACGGTGGGATCGCCAGGAGGGATCGGGAAAATGGACGGCTGGAAGCAGTCGCGGGGACTGACCACCTCGACTGCAACGTTGTTCAATTCGCCATCACGATAACCATTATTCGCATTCAAAGGGAAGATCAAGATGCTCTGGATATCATCCACAATCGCACTAAACTTGCCCTCAACTGCGTTTTTACCATCATCATCATCATAAACGTCAACACGTAGCGTCGTGACCGGCTCATCACCCCCATAGCCGTCCCCACAACCGCTGGGATACCTAATCTTGTCGACGTCCCAGACAGAAAGCACGTATCTGGAGATACTCCGAGCACGGAGGACCCGGCGTACCTCCGGATAGAGCCCTTCAATCTTCGACTTGATGCGCTCCGGGCAAGCCTCGGACGGAGAGGATACGGGAGCGGGTTCGGGGACGTGGTGAACCGGAATGAGTCTGTTCGGACGAGGTATTCCTCGATGCTCATCGGGCCCCGGGTCGACGGGGACTGGCGGAGGAGTTGTCGGCGCCGGGTTCGGGTGGTTGGGGGTGGTGTGGTCTCCATTCGTTAGGGTAGGTAAGTAGGGAAGGTAACCTTAAGAAAGCTAGCTAGCTGGGCAGGGGAAAAACGGGAAATTCACGGAGAGAGAGAGAGAGAGAGAGAGAGATGGGTATATTAGGAGGTAGATATGGGATGGAGGAATGATATATATTAGTGTATAGGCAGTAAGGGAGTATGGACAAGAAGGGAGATGCGGTGAAGGAAATAGGGTAGGTGGATACTAATCTATTCTATTTAATCAAGTACAGATACCTAGAAATTAGAGAGCAAGAAAAGAACGCCAATATCATGTAGATTAGATGAGATCTGGGATCTAGGTACAGTACCACATCCTAAAATAAGACACACTTGCAGATAGAAAAATAAAATTCTAGTCTCCCTCTATTTCCACGAATGTACAGTACTATCCTATAGGCAGACACATTATCAAGCCTGTACCTTTCTCTCTTCGAGGTGTAATGCTGACACAGTTAATTATCATTCTTTAGGGTTAGACATCATCAACATGGTCCACCCGAACCATACTTTACCTACCTACCTACTCCATGTGCCTGTCCCGTTTACGAAACAAAAAGGAAAAAAAAGGGAAAAACCAGATTCGAAGAAAATTGTCACATTTTTTTACTCACTTTATCCTTATTTATTTATCTAGACAAGTAAGACAACTAAATAAATAAAGCCGACTCGCTCATCATAAAATTTATAAAAAGACTCACAGACTCAAAACTCAACCTCACTCTTAGATCTCCACTCATACAGTACATACGAAGCCAACGCGGCCATGGTATTTTATTTGACAAGATTAAAAGAAAAAAAAACAAGGCAGAATAAATAGAGCACTAGAATAGAAACTCCGGACTCCAACATAACATGACATGACAAACAACAGCACGGTACGGTACGGTATGGGATTTGAGGAGACAAGACGAGACGAGACGAGATGAGATAAAAACACAGCCCAACACGCCAGATGAAAAAAAAAAAAAAAAAAAAAAAAAAAAAAAAAAAAAAAAAAAAAAAGAGAGAGAGAAAATAACACAGAACAGAATTGAATTAAAAACACGGCAGCCATCAGCACATTGCCATACGATACGACCGTCAAGTTTCGAGGCTCTCTCAAATCTCAAGAGAATAACAGACTCCGAGTGAAGAAGCATCGAGAGCAGAGGGGGTTATGGTTGATTAATAAAAAAAAAGGTATACTGCATGTACTGTACTGTACGACACGCCCAAAACGCCATCGCTATGCTATGCTTATGTCTTGCGTTTGTTTGGTTGTTTGTAGTCGATGCCGATGCGAATGCTGAAGACAAGAGGAGGATTCGAGGAGGATTTGAGATGACGTGTGACGAGAGAGATGGCTGACTGATCGGGAGAGATAGGGTGTGATATCCTTGGACATCATGTCGTCCGACAGGGTATTGGTATTAGGAGGTATGCAATATGTACGGTACGAACAGAGTATGGAGCACGGAGGTGTAGTAAGTATATACGGCGGCACAGGGACAGGTCTTTGCAGTCGGAAGGGCTATCTCAGCCAATTTTACCCATTTTCCGCCGCAACGTCCTCGTCCGCCTTCTCGTTATATTCCTCTTCAAGAGCGGCCAACATCTCCCTCTCGAGCTCGTCGTCATCATCGTCCGGGTTCTCCGGGTAGCCTGCAGGGGCCTCATCCTCACCTTGAGCCCCAGCTTCGCCTTCGCCCTCTGGTTCGACTGGCATCTCTGTCGGTTCCCCGAGGTCGGTGCTGCCATCGTGGGACAGCTTGAGCCTCCGCGGCAGCCGAGTGCGATGCGCTCCCTCCTCGTCTTCAGCATCCTCGTCTCCTTCGCGGATCTCATCCTCCATCTCGTCCCCTTCTTCGCGCTTGCGCTTTCTATTCGGCGTCTGTGGCTCACCGGCCAGGAACGACAGGTCACTCTCGCTCTCACTCTCGTCTTCACTGCCCAGGAACTCCCGGAGCTCTTCGTGCACGGCGGCCTGCTGCTCTGCATCGTACCCTATGGGCGAGTGCGCCGTCAGCCCGGACGACTTGAGGATCTCCTCGTCGACCTCTTCAAGGTCGTCGTCCTTATCATCTTCCTCGTCCGTGAACGACACTCCCGTGTCTTCCTCTGACGACGAGAGCCAGGAGCTTTCCGCCGCGTCTTTCGACCCCGGAGAGCTGACCGACAGGATCGGCTCGGCCCGGTCCTCGGGGTGGACGGGAACCAGATACGGCTCCTCATCCAGGTGCTTCCACTGCGTGAGCGAGTCCAGGAGCCATTGCGTGGTCACGATCTTGATCTTTGGATATCGCGTGGCCTCCCGTACTTTGGCGGTCCTATTTCGCCCCGCCACCAGATGAGTTGTCTTCGACCCTATCTTCGTGGCGATAACGGCGCCGAAACTCTTCGCCCACAGCGAGATATCGGCGTTCTGCGTGTCCGTCCCAAGCGGGAGCACTCCTGAAAACACCAAGACCACCCCGTCCAGGACCTGTCGCTTGATCTGCGGCATGATCACCTTGATATCCGGGACCAGCTTCAGGTCGATCTCCTTGTCCTTTGGTGGTGTCTTGCCCCCTAACGACATCGCACGTCTCCGATCGTACTCTTCGAAGAACTTCCGATGCACGAGCTCCAGGCGTTCTTGGAGATGATAGAGCTCAGTATCATTGTCCACGAGCAGGCGATGGCGAGGCCGTTGGGACTCATCCAAGCCGGTGTCTGTGTGCTCCGCAGCCGCCTGCGCCTCTGCGGCAGCTTCGTCTTCAGCATCCAATTGCTTCTGCTTCTGCAAAAGAGGACGGTCCTCGACCTGGTGCATGATGGCCTCCTCCTGCTCTGTCGCCTGCTCCTGCAGCAACGCAGGGTTGTCGCCACCGCCCATGGTGACCAGCTGTTCCAGGGTCGAAACTTCCGCCTCTGGATCAGCGTTCAACCTTGAGCCGTTGACGTGCGGCTTCGACTGCGCCGCAGACTCCATATCCTTCACTGGCTTGGGAGCGCCCTTGATTGGGGGCCCGGCCCCTAATTCCGGCTTCTTCGGCAGAAAGCTCGAGTTGATATCACCGATGCCGACGAAGAAATCGTACGGCGAGACCTTGATCAGATTGGGACTCCACTTCCACACATCTCCCCTGTCATCGATAATGACCACCATTTTCGTATCCACAGGGAACAGACGCTGGAGGTTCTTCGCCGTCAGGCTCCCGCTCTCGTCGCGACTGAGGATCCTATCCCCGAAGATCCTACGGTCCGGGTCCACGATGTTGGCGATATTCTGTGCATAAGCCCTCGTACCCATTGTGTAGATGTGTAGTTCGTAGAGCTTCGAGATGTTCTGCAGGAACTCCTCGAGCCCCGGGCGCAGCTTGATGTAGTACCAGCAACCGCGCATGCCAGGCGCATCGTCCATGAGCTGGAACGCGCGCACGTCCTTGACCGCCTCATGGTTCGGATTGTTCTTGTCCTCCTTCCACTCTCCGACAGTCGGGTCGACGGTCGCATGGATGATCGTCTGGTCCAGATCGACGACGAGTGAGAGCTTCCTGTTCGCCAACAGGCGACGCTTCGCGTCTTCCTCCACGCGCGTGGCCTCCCTCTCGCTGACAGTGAGCGCGGTATTGTCGTGAACCATCTGGATCGGGGCGCGCATCGAGTCCATGACATCTGTATTGTAGGTGGCCTCAGTCATGTCCTTCCCACACTCCGCGCACATTCCTCCGAACTGGATCTCATGCGCACATGGCTCGTCGATCTCGAGGATGTGTATTCTGCGGCAGTCAGCTGACAAGCCTTTCTTGAAATGAGAACAAGAGGAAGGGGAGGAAGCACTTACGGTTCCTTAATGACCTGACCCTTCCTGATCTTCCACTGCACGACCTCCCCGTCGACGGTGGACTCGAACTTGGTGGGGAAATCCCGCAGGACCTCGATCTTGTTGCCCAGGCCGTCGCCCTCGGTGACGGTGGTCTGGTAGACGTACCAGAAGATGGGCTCATCGCGCCGGACCCTGTCTCCTGGTTTCTTGAGCAGCGAGGTCACGGTGATCGGGTAGTGGAGGGTGGGCGGTAATCGGAGCAGCATGCTCCCTCTCCTCGGACCTCAGAGAACTCTTGTTGTTGGGCTTTTTTTTCTTCCGCTCTCCCGCAGACAACTTTTTTTCTTCGCGCTTTGTCTTCTCCAGGACTCTCTCTGCAGGGTCAATGTCGCGGGAGGAATTAGCAGCGCGATTTAGTCGGCCATCACCTCCGCGGCGCAGAGGCGAGTTTCGGATGTTGAGAGCGCAGGTGGTTGTAGGCAGGTCGCGGGTGCGGAAGGTCGTGGAGAGGACGAGGAATCGCCACAGCGCGACGCAGGCACGCGCAAATCGATACACGGGCGGAGAAGAGGCGGGATGCGCAGGCAGAGCGCAGCAAGACAACGAGACGGCGTGGGGATGGGGAGGGAGAAAGGAATTGCCTCCAGAACGAGAGCAGCGGAGGCGCGCGTCTGCGTGTCGGGCAGGGTCTGGTGCGTGGGTTCGTGCGCGGGGAAGCTTTGCAGATAACCGGCGATCGCCAGGCCCGGCGGCTCCAGGGCCCAGGCCGCCTCGCCACTCGCCCTCCGCATCCAGGCCGATGCCTTTGTCTGTCTTTATCGTTTCTTACGTCCGTCCTTGGCATGTTCCTTTGTTCTCAAGATGTCCATTTAGAGATATACGTGCTGCATTACTCAACAAAGCTGCGGAACACTCTAGAACTCGACTGCAAACAAAAGGAACGAAACATCGGAGACGCCCTACGAGATCCTCCACTGACTAACCATAATCTGTTACGTATGCTTCATAGGCAAAATGGCATGTCCAGATCGCACTTCAATTGAAATCATGAGGCGCAGAAACGCAACAAGGAGCAAAAGACCAACGATCGCGCGCGCTACGGAAAGGACACGGAAAAGCGCCGCCCCGGTCTCAGACGTCCTCGGGGCCCTCATCAAACCGTCCGGGGTCAATCTATCATCGCGACATGTATACATCCATCCGTCCAGTCTTCGCCTCATGACAATGGGGTTCAACGTCAATCGTCTACTTGGACTTGGCCAGGCCAACGGCGTTGTTGCCCAAGTCGTACATGCTGTACCATCTCCTCAGGAAGGCGTCACCGAGGATAGCAAGCGGGCCCACGGGCTCGGGGAAGTCCATGCCCATGAAGGCACTGATGCACGAGCCCTGCACCTCCAGGATGTAGTCGTACGGCCCGATGGTGAAGTTGTGGCCGGTCAGGGTGAAGGTGAGGTCGGGCAGAGAAGAGCGCTTCTCGCAGTCGACAGAGTACTGGCCGGTCCACGACTTCTTGGCTCCAATCTCCTTGTTGCTGGCGGGCAGTCAGTATCTAACCCAGACACAAACACGGTAATGGCGGAACGGGGCAGACTCACAGAAGCTCAGCAAGAGTGGAGGGCAGAGCAATGAGCGAAGTGCCGGTGTCCAGGATGGCACCTGTGTTGTCGAGCTCGGCGGCATTGTCACCGAATGCAATGGCATCGAGGTCAACCTCCCAGTAAGCCTTGCGGCGGAGGGGGATCTTGACCAGGTCGCCAGTGAAGTGGTTCTTGTCGATACCACCAAACGTGGCCTCGGACGTATCACCCTCCTTGTTGGTGTCACCCAGATAGAAGCCGAAGACAGGCTCGTCGAGCAACTTCTGGTTGATCATGTTGTAGAAGGGCGGGACGATCCGGTTGACGGAGATGGTGTCGTAGGCCAGACCCAGGATGCCATCGAAGCGGCCAAACGCAAAGGCCAGGCCAGGCTCGCTGGTCGCCTCAGCGAAGTCCTGGTCCTTGATCTCCAGATCGCCGATGCGAACGACGTCGTTGGAGACGAAGCCACTCAGGCTGCCCGAGCCGTAGCGGATGCTGAACTCGGAACCGTTCTTCTTGTAGGTGGACGACTCGGACGAATCGTACTTGTTGTGGAGGTAGCAGGCGATGGAGCCGCACTGAGAAGACGGCACCCACAGGTTGGAGCTGCCGGTATCCAGGACGACCTTGAAGTTCTGGGGAGGCGTGCCGATGGAGATCTCCGAGAAGTCTAGAGGAACGCATTAGCCCTGCCGTTCAACTCTTCCCGTGAAGGGCAAAGAAAGGACATACACTGGGCGTTCAGGAAGTTGTCCACGAGCACGTCATGACCGCCCTCGGGCTTCAACGAGGTATCCTGGAACAGGTCCCCGTTCTGGGAGGCCCGGAGCCCCATGTACTTCTGGCCCAGGGAGCGGACATGGGCGTCGATGCCGTGCTTCTCCTGGATGGCAGTCCGTCAGATACTAAAAAAAAGATCCCTGGAAAACGAGGATGATCGATGATGACTTACAAACTGCTCCGACAGCGGCACCTTGTTGAGCTTGAGCTTGTGCACCCCGGCGGAGGCGGAGCCCAGCAGCGCGGAAGCTGCGAGCAGGGAGACGGTCCTCATGATGGATGCCTCTCGCGGAAACAATCCAGCAAAACAGAAACGTGCAATGCAAAGAACGAAGGGGAGATGGAGCGGTGGGTGACGTTGATGATGATGATGGATGATGAGGGACCTAGAGATAGAGATAGGGGGATGGGAGAGGTGATGCTGCGGTCGTCACCTGGTAGGTTAGCGGGAGCGACCGCCGGACTAGGGCGAAACGGCGGGGAAGATGGAGCGGCTGTAGGGCCTGCTGTGTTGTCACGGGCCCACGCGGCCGCCGGGCCCCGTGACGCGCCGGCCCACCGCGACGAATAGAGCCTGGAGCTTGGCACCGCCAGCCCCAGGTCCCCGGCCAGCCACCGCCCGACTCGGACATCCTACAAGCTTACTAAACCTGCGAGTCTGTGGAAGATCCCTTACTAGTAGCACAAGTACATTGCACTGGATCGTAATAATATATCTGAATGGTTGCGATCTATCATTGTATTATATGTGATCGACCGGACATCCATGTTACATCCAGACCATCTCCCGCCATGCACAAGACCCCAAGAACCAGCGCCAAAGACCCCGTTCAGCGGTAGAAATCGAACCTGTAGCCATTCGTTTAGCGTGTGCCAGCAAGCAAGGAACCCCGGGAGAACGTACTTGTCTGCTTCCTGCGCCCCCTTGACCTGGCTCGCGTATGCATCTTCCAGATCCGACTGGATGATGTGGTAGCGGTTTTTCCGCACCGCCCGCAGACCCGCCTCCTGCATGATGGCCGCGATCACCGCCCCGGAGAGCGGGTCGTTGCGGACGATCAGCGAGTCCAGGTCGACCTCGGGCGACAGCGACATCTTCGACGCGATGGTCGTGAAGATCAGCCGCCGCTCTCGCCGATCACGCAGCGAGGGGAACTCGATCTTGCGGTCGAGACGGCCGGGCCGCAGCAGCGCCGGGTCCAGCGTGTCGGCTCGGTTGGTGGCCATGATGACCTTGACGTTGCTGTTCTGGTCGAAGCCGTCCATCTGGTTGAGCAGCTCCAGCAGGATACGCTGCACCTCACGGTCCGCACCGGTCTGCGCGTCGAACCGCTTCGTGGCGATGGCGTCGATCTCGTCGATGAAGATGATGGCCGGGGCGTTCTCCCGGGCCATCCTGAAGACGTCACGGACCATGCGGGGACCCTCTCCCAGATACTTCTGGACGAACTCGGACCCGACGACTCGGATGAAGTTGGCCGTGGTGCTGTTGGCCACCGCCTTGACAAGCATGGTCTTGCCCGTTCCCGGAGGGCCGTAGAGCAGGACACCGCGCGGGGGGTCAATACCTGACTCTGTCAGCATATATGTTATATCTTTCGGCAGTAGTTGCACTCACCGATCTGCTTGTACAAGTCGAAGTGCGTCAAGGGCAGCTCGACCGCTTCTCTGATCTCTTGCTTTTGCATGTCCAGCCCACCAACATCTGCATACGTAACATCGGGCTTTTCATGTGCGCCCAGCATAGCGATCGACGAGTCGGCTTCTGGGGGGAGGATGTCAACGAGAGCGTTGGAGTGGCGGTGGAGGGCGACAGAGGACGAGGGCTTCAGCTTCTCGCGGTCGAGTGTGGAGAGAATACGGACGACATAGTTCGAGCCTGTCGAGGACTGAACGATTCCAGTGCTGCAAAAGTTTAGCAAGAGGTTCATCCTGGTCAAAAGTATCTGGGGCCATACTTCTGATCTATCGCCTCCATAAACTGCCCTATCACTAGAGGCACGCTCTGTATCCGCTTGATCTCCTCCTGTGCGCGAACAAGCTCTCTCTTCAAACTCCTGTAACGGCAGAACCACTCTGTCAGAAAAGAGCACATGCTTCAAACCGTCTGAAGGTCGGTGGCGCCAAGCATACCTCTGTTCATCTTTGATGTATTCCTCTTGTAGCTGGATGTACCTGTTTTCGGCGCTACGTCAGCAACCACTTCAATGACAGATCCCCGCGAGCGCAGTGCACACATACTCCAGATGCCTCTGTAGCCTCTTAAGAGTAGCATATTCGTCGCCCCCTTCACCACCAACACCCTCGAGGGTATCGACGATATTCGGGATGCTGTCCACCGGAAACGGCTTCTTGTGAGGCGTAGCGCTGTTGTTCGGATGCTCCACGGCAACGTCTCCCATGACGAACGGTGTTTCTCTGGAAAACTCAGGCAATCAAAGACAAGAGAAAGAAAGGAGTAATGAGAGGCTTGCTGAACCCTGCAAGAGGCGTTGGTGGTTGTGGGGTGAATGGGGTGTCGTCGATCCGTCGGCCTGGAGCTTTTGCCAGGAGCTCCTCGCGGATGATATAACGTGCCATGGGTCTAACCCCTTCGGGTTTAGCCACCCTACTGGCCGCAGCAATCCATGTGCATGCCTTTGGCATCAAGCATGCCAGCTCCATGTCAATTCCATCTCAACATTAATTTCCCAGTAATCTTGATCTCATTGCCATCTGTACTGTTAAGATCCTCTGTGCTTGTATGTTGCACTATACCTATCGATTTCGACAGAAAACCCTGTCCACACTATTATAAACTGCATGAAGTGGTGATAGAAGTAGTATTTCGTGTAATGGACCGCCCGACGCCTACCAAACCGTTCACGCCCCGAAAGCCCCATCGGAAAACGAAAACTGGATGTACGACCTGTAGAGCACGTAGGGTCAAGGTCAGCGCTTCTGATTCAAACCTCATACACTTTATGGTTTTATCTCTGTTCTGTGGCTGTTATCTCTGAAGCTGATGAGTGTGCCGCAGTGTGATGAATCCAGACCAGCTTGCAAATATTGTGCCAAGCACAATGTGCCCTGTATATATACATCGGTAAAACCAAACATGTCTCCGGAGTCAGGGACCTCAATGCCAAGTGCTGCAGCCTCTGTGACTTCTTACTTGTCACCGACGACTCTGAGTCGGGACTCTATCTTCCACTCGACTCCTAACTACGGATCTCAATTCAGCGTTCTGCACATGGAGCTGCTTCATCACTATTCCACTTCCACATGCTACACTCTCTCGCAGAACCCCGCCATACAGACAATTTGGCAAGTCACGATCCTCAGATTACCTTCACCGTCGACTTTTGCTTAGATGCAATTCTATCTTTTGCAGCGCTGCATATGGCCTACATCAAGCCTCATAAGAGAGAGATGTACGTTCAGCACGCCCTGCAGCTGCATGAAAGAGCCCTACGAAAGGCGACCGCGATCCTTCCTAACGTGACAGACGAGAACTGTGCCACTCTGTACGCTTTTGCCGGCCTGACATGTTTCATCTCCTTCGCAAAACCCAGAACATCAAAGGAGTGGGGTCCCGAAATATCCGACTGGCTCATAGCGTCTCGGGGTGCGCGGACCATCATTGATTCTACTAAAGATAGGATTCATTCTACTTCTCTTTCTCCCTTGTTTACCATTGGCAGTCACCGGGCGGCACTAAGAGAGCTCGAGACATCTAGTACTGTTGCTCCGTTGACAGATTTTCGATTCATTACAGAGAAAGTCGCGGAACCAGAAATAGTGGAAATATATCGTCTCGCGATCGAGGAGCCATCAAAATCACTAAGTATGGTTTCGGAAATGACACGGTGGGGAGGTTGCGAGACGACGGACGTCCTCGTCTGGTTGTTCCGGATCCCGACCAGGTACTTTGATCTGGTGAGCGACAGAGCTCCAGAATCTCTCGTGATTCTTGCGTATTTCTGTATTGTAACTAGAGAGCTTGAGTCCCTCTGGTGGATGGAGGGATGGAGCTCCCATCTTTTGCATGTTATTCACTCACTGCTGGATCCTGAGTACGCGGTCTGGTTACAGTGGCCCATCGAGAAACTGGGATGGCATCCTTCCTAGAACGACAGGACCGTTTCTCAATGATCGCGTCTGAAGATTCATCCAGCTTTGTGGCATTTGAGAAATTCTGAGACAGCGAAATTTCCGGCGGTCAACTGTGAAACGGAATCGGACTTTTTGACTACGATGCAGGTAACTCAAAGACGAGATGAGACAGATGAATTTTTTTTCATCCCATTTAAGTCACAATGTAACATGTTGAAGATACACGTTGATTGTTGCAGGGCCCTCTTGAGGGTGAATTAGGGCAACATAATACCAGAGGCTCCTTCTTAGGGAAGCTAGTCGAAGGAAAGCGGTTTCCGGGCAGAGAATATAGCATTAGGACAACTAGACAGGAAGCGAATGATGAAGAATAAGACTGAGCTAAATGTATATAACACACATACACAAGAATTCCACTAGACAACGAAGAGAGCCATCCAGAGCCATCTAGGCCTGCATACACCTAGCGAAGACGCGTCGAATGACAGTCTTCTCGGCGACGCATCCAAAAGATAAATTGATCACACGTAAAGAAGCATTGTTGAAGATGACGAAGATTAATGTTATTCTTGCCCTGTTGAAGGGCTCCTTCGGGGAATCCATCCTCCACCTAAACCCTGGCACTCGGCCTAAGTGGCTTCTCGGCAACTAAGAGTCGCAGGAGAATGCCCCAATACAACGGATTCAGGCGTATTCCACCTTGAATCCGCCCAGCATCAGCTTCGTAAAAACCATGTCGGGATCGTACTTGGAGCGAATCTCCTTCGACCGCTGAACATTTTCCGCCGGATACGACTGAAAGAGACTTGCTCAAAATCTCCCTTCAAATAGGTCAAGAAAGGCCATCTGGCAGCAGGCACATGGAGCTAAACAAACATAATATAGTTGCTCCAGTGAAACCGATAGGGGCGGAATGTAGTTGCTTCCACCCGCTCCCAGAACCAAAGTTGTATGTGTTCTCTCTCTTTTCATTATTAAACACGGCTGAATCACAATTCATCAGCAGTAACATCTATGATCGATTCAAATTATTTGATATTCTCCCGATCCCGTCCTGTCCTCAAATGCATGCATGTGCATGTGTCAGGTTTGGGACTCTAAGCAAGGAGGCTCTGGAGGAAATCCGTTCTCAACAGCTCATCCTCCTCCTCCCTCCTTCAATTCTTCCCTCTTCAGACGCTATCACGACAAGATAAAATAGATCGCTATCAAAGCGTAGCATTCGAGATGGACGAACTCCGAAAGCAATATGAATAAAGTGGGCTGAGAAAAACATCAGGGACATGCGTCCAAAGCCATTTATTGAAATAAACAACTAAATTACTCTCTAACTGCATCTGCAGCTTTTCGAAACAGAAGCCCATGATTACTATACTGATGATATTCGCGAAAGCCTCCAACTCCAGGCCCGCTCGTTACTAGTATGCTGGTGAAGATCGGCAGTGGGGTTGAGTAGGTACCACAATAATCCAATAATCTAATGGCACCACTAGGTTCGGGGGTGGAGGGGGAAGGGAAGAGGGGATCTGATCTGAATGCCAAGTCTTATCACATGATTTTCCATCTTCAGAGTAATGTCCAGCCGGCCTTTAAGCGATGTTGACTTGAGCTCTGCCTGCATCGTTCTTATTGCCATCATCATGCTGTGAGGACTGGACTGCTCATGGGTGTTTTCCCTCTCTTTCTCCATGCCACAATGTTATCCTTAAAATGCTGCAGGATTAGGTCAAAGATCACCCATCTTCGAACGCCTGCACAATTCTATCCCTATGATCTGTGTCCTGGGTACCCAGCTCCTGTTTCAGTCGGTTGGTCCAGGCCTCCTACAAGGTTAATAATAATAAATGGAGTCTGATGGAGTCTTACTCCATAACTCCATATTATTACGGAGCGCTCCGTGCACCCTCGATGAGCGTGTGCCAAGGCCGTAGACACCATACGCCGTAGGACGGCGTGCAGGATACATTTCCTTCACGGTCTATCCGTCCAGTGCTCTTAGCAGCAGCAGTAGTTTGATTCCTGACTCTCTCGTGTTCCCTGCTATTGATGTGTCGCCCTGTTTGCTGTCGACGTGAATTCACTCTCGACGACGAAACCCCCACCGGATGGGCTGTCGGGTTTTGGGATCAGGATGGCGTCATAACTTCCCGCTGAAAAAGCATGGATAGAGATGCAGGTTTGCTGCGTACTTTGAAGAAGACTCGGTCAATATGCCGTCCGGCACTTCGACAGCTCGTTATGTCCTTATCGCTTGCGGAGCAGATCGCAGCTCTGCATCTCACGCTGAGGCGCTGCCTCCTAAATATATCGCGTCAATATCGTCTCAGAATAGCCTCAAGGTCACTGCGACAGCTCGGACTGGTCTCGAACAGCCGCATCGAAACAGGGAGGCGACCGAGTGCTCTTCCAATTGCGGCCCGGAGACGGAATGCGGCAGGAATAATTTATCAGGATGCAGGAGCCTCTCTCGAGCCCGACGCTTGGCGATTGGACCACGCCACTCTTGGTTCCTTTGGTACAGGGAAATCCAGGGAAGAAACTACACAGTAGTACCTACTCCGTACAGCCCGAGAAGTCAAGAAAGTGCGAGGCTGTGGATGTGATGCTGAAGAAAGCCTGGGACGCTTTCGAGTTTCGTTTGATGAGGGGCTCATTCCGGGATATGGTCGTGCGCCAATAGTCTGGTCCGGTCGTCAGACTCGAGTCCTGTCTGAGATGAGTTCGCTGATCAAGGCGTTGGGCCGCGCCTCCATACTACTACCACTACACGACTCCGTACTCCGTAACTCCGTACGCATCGCAGTCACCGGCTGCTGACTGCAGACTGCGTCATTTTCACGCGACCGGTAGACGAGAGGGATAAATGCCACTGACCAGAGGCTCCCGGACGGCGACGTAGTTGGGTTCTATACAGTTCAGTGATTCATAAAACTTGGGCCGCGACGTCTCCCACCGTCCTACCGCGTCTAGGGACCCGACTCCACAGATTAAGGCAAAGGCTGAAAACCCCAATCAGTCGCGGCGGTGGAGCCATCGCAGGACGTGGCAGGTGGGACAGGGACAAAGACAGCATCCGCATCGAGGCGGACGCTTGCAAGGATTGGAAGGGGACTCGGGTCTCGTTGGGCGGTTCTTGATCTGTCTCTGTCTCTGGTGACTTGCAGAGGGCGAGATGGTCGGATGGAACGGACAGGGCATATAAAAGTGAAGCAGCCGCCCTCTCCCCGTCCTCCTTCCTGCTCATTTATTACTCCCTCTCTGACCCTCTCTCTCTCTCCCATAATCTTGTCTTCCCTCTCCTCTCTCCCCGTGCCTCTCCAGTATGCCTCGTCGTGCGCATCTGGTTGCTGTGGGCGAGAGGGGCGGTTGGAGATGGGGATAACAGATCCGGGCAGACTAACCTGACTAGGCAGCATATTCGGGTGCGAGTGGATGGCACATCGAGAACCCAGGAGGGTCTCGACAAGGCTACACGATGGGATCTGTCTTCTACGCCAGGGAGAGAGAGAACAGGATGCCTCTGCTCTCGCAGGAGATCCGCTGCGAAAAAGGCCTTCCAGGGAGTCTGGGGGCCAGGCAGACAGACGAGAGAGCCCGTGACAGAACATGACGAAACGGGGCCGGAACCGTTTGAATGGATCGCGGCTTATCTGGAAATAGAGCAGGGCCTGGCGCCCGCCCTATCCGCTTGAGAACCCGGCCGGGAAAAGGCGGCACCAGCACCGCTGGACGCAGCAACTGACGGAGTTTGCAGAGACGATGATGATATCGACAACTGACCTGCAGCTGCAGCAGAATCTCAGACTCCAGAGACCGACTGACTGGCAGCAGACAATGGAGGGGATGGAGGGGACAGAAGGGCGAGTCCAAGGGCTGGGGCGGCGGGCGCCGGAGCGAAGCGGCGTGCCATGACCGAATGGGGCGATGGCGCCAGCCATGGAGCGACGCGCCCTCCGGGCAGAGTTGTGCTTCTCTGTTCTCTGCTGTCTGAGGTCGATCTGAGCCTGCAGCAGGACCCCCTCACTTGCTGCGTTTCTTGGTCCTCTCTTTGAGCCAACCCAGGGCTGCCCGAAACCATCCAGTCCCCGAGGAGGTCTGTCTTTGCCACAGCACCGTCTTCCCGTTTCCCCTCCTGTCGGTCCCGGAATCCTCCCCTTATCCCGCCAAACGCCTTTCTCTCTCTCCACGCCCGTCCCAGTCCTGCCTCCCCCGTGCCTCCACTCCCCCCCCAAAAGAGGCTCTGCGGTGCATTGTCTCTGTCAAGGTACGCCTGGCCAGTCCCCCTGCACTCTCTGTCTCTCGGGTCTGCCTGCTCGTTCCTTTGCCATGCGCCTCGGGTCTGCTTGCGTGACCCGTGGCCACGCACTAGCCGCCCTCTGTCCTGCCTCAGCGCGACACACGGGCGCCGCCCTCCCAGTCCCCGGTCCCCGTGTCGCTGCTGTTCACGTCCTCCGGGGCTTATCATCATCATTAGTCCTGCCCTGTGCTGATGGCATAGCATCCGCAGCAGCATCTCCGTCGTGCCTCTCCACGGTCGCCTGTCTGGGCCGTCTGCCTCGCGGCCTCCCGTGCTCGTGGTCCCGTGACCGGCCTCTCCCTCTCTCTTCGCGGTCGCTGCCTCTGACCGCTACTATTTTCGGAGCCGGCTTCAACCTCTTCGCATCTCGGCAACCCCGTCAGCCAACCTTGTCGGTATGTACCTGTCTTTTTTTTTTTGTTCCCCGATCCTCGCGTCCCTTGTTGCATCTGAGGAGCCGATTTCCCCAGACGGCGTCGCTGCGTCTATGGTGGGAGCCGCGCCTGTCGCTGCCGTCGCGACGTGCGCTGCCCTCCCCCGACGCGTCTGGAACGTCTCCTGATGCGACCGACCCGCCCTGAGCCCATCTCGAGAGAGACGTATGCACCGTGGACGATGCCGTCGCTGATCCTTCTGATGGCCTGTTGATGGACTTTGGCGTCTGTGACGGTTTGCTGATCGCTTTTGCTCCGCAGATGGGTTGGTCCAACCACGCGACATGAATGCCTGGCTTGCCGACGCCTCGAATGTCCCCAACCATGAAAATGGTGCCTTCAACCCTACGATCGATCCCTCCATGGCCTTCATGCAGCCTTCTCCCTCCCCTCAGGACCCGAACCAGTTCCAGCGCATGTTCAATGGCGTACCGCGAACCGTCTCGCCTGGCTTCCCGAACCCCAACCAGGTGATCCCGTCCAAGCGGCCACGACCGGAAGATGGCATGTCGATGTCGCCCAGGCAGGCGCCTGGCGCGATGCCGGTATCGCGATCGCAGACTCCCCACCAGGTGCAGTTTGCAGGCTTCCAGGCACCGCCCAACGGCGCACCGCAGTTCCCCCAGCACCCGACTCCATATCAGCATCTCCCACAGCAAGGAGGCGCCGCCCACTCGACCCAGTCACCGATCATGCAGGACTTTGACCAACATGGCGTTCAGAGGATGCAGACGGCGTCCCCCAGCCCGTTCTCCCCGGCTGGTCCTCAGGTTGGCCCCCAGATGTCTCCATCGCAGTCAGACAATCGTAGTAGGGTGAACACGCCTCAAAATAACTCCTTCATGCCGGCGCAGACGTTCTCTCAGGGCATGGCGCCCCAGTTCTCGCCCGCGCCGGCTATGACGTCGGCTGCCGTGCAGGCGCCCATGCAGGCACAGTTCAACAACATGCCCTACATGATGCAAAGCGCTCCGTCTCAGGCGATGGCTGCACAGCAGCAACGTCTGTACCAGATGCAGCTACAGAACCAAGCCCGGCAGATGCAAGCCGCCAATCAAGCCATGGTAGGACGCCCTGCCAACAGCGGGATGAACCCCATGATGAACCCTCAGATGGCTGCGATACGGCAGATGCAGCAGAACATGGCGCGGCCCGCGAACCCCGAGGGATTCATCCGGTCGCTTCAGAAGTTCATGATGTCGCGCGGTCTGCCTTTGGATCTCAATCCGATCGTCAGCGGCAGACCCGTGAATCTGGTGCAGCTTTATGCTACCGTCATGAGGCTGGGTGGATCAAAGAAGGTTACAGCTGCAAATATGTGGCCTGCGATTGCGCAACAGCTGCAGTTTCCGCCCATGCAGTACCCCATGGCGCCACAGGAGATTCGCGACATTTACCAGCGGAACCTCGCCGCGTATGAGCAGGCGTTCCTGAGCTCGCAGCAGAAACAGTTTATGGATCAGATGCAGCAGCAGAACTCCCCGCAACGGCAGCAGGGTGATGCAAGTGGGATGTCTTTCCAGCCCTCACCTGTGAAGCCTGGCCAGGGCTTTGACCTTCCCCAGCAGTTCTCACAATCCCCTCAGCCCGGTGTGCCGGTGCAAAACAACATGCAGCAAAATGCGGCAAATGGTTTCATGACTCCTCCGAAGGTGCAGAACAAGCAGCCGCAGCACCAACACCGGCCCAGCATCTCTCGCCCGGCTCAGCCGTCGGTGCCGCCCCATGACCCGTCTGGACAGTTTCCAGGCCCCTCACCCACGCAGCCGGGGAAACAGCCTGTCTCTGTCCCTGGAAAGACGCCTGGAAATCTCGAACAACCGTCGAACCAATCCTTGCAGCGTCCCATTGAAGACCCCTTTAAGCCCATGGTATTGCCTGAGAGTAATCTCCATGGTCCGATCGTCGTGGATGAACTGTATCAAATCGGTGAGGATATCACGAGGCTGAAGCCTAACGTGCCAAGTTTCTCCGAGCTCGGCGTTATCGACATCCACGCCCTGACGATGAGTATCAAGTCCGGCATACACGCTGAAATGCGTATGGCTTTGGACACTCTCACGACCATATCATGTGAGCCCGCAATCCAGATATCTCTTGACAACTGCGAGGATCTGGTGGAGACGCTGGTGGAATGTGCCGAAGACCAGGCGGAGTTGCTCGCTGAGAACACAGCTGAAGTCTCGGATGTCCTGGTCCTCCCTTCGTATGAAGAGGTCATGCGCGGATGCCGGATGGAAATGACCTCTCTTCTCGACGTCCCCGAGTTTGGCAGCCTTGACTATGAGCTTGATCGCGCCGTCGACAGGCTCATCTGTATCACTACGATCCTGCGGAACTTCTCGTTCACCGAGTCGAACTTTACAATCCTAGGGACGCCCCCTGTTGTCAAGTTTTTCGCCTCCATCATCCGATATCTGGGGACGCGGAACATGTTTTTGCGGACCCACCAGAATGCCCTGGACTTCATGAAGGATGCCGTGATATATCTGAGCAATATCGCTCACACGATTCAGCTGCCCGGAAAGGAAGAGGCCCTCTGCCTGCTGCACTTCCTCCTGTCCTTTGCACCTTGTCCGGCGCCAACCGTCGGGCCCGAGGGCGTCATGTTTACTGCCTATAATCCGACTATCCACAAGTACACCCCCGCCGCAATCGACAGCTTAGCTAAACTGCTGGCAAGGGACGAGCCAAACCGCATGTATTTCCAGGCGATCTTTGCCGGTGACGGTGCCACGGGACCGCAGTACGAGCTGCTGACCCGTACTTTTGGGCTTGCAATCTGTCCCATCCCGGATCAGCCGCGGAAACCTCTTGCTATCGCGGATGCGCGCAAAGTGTTCCTTATGCAGGGGCTTCTGGCTGCGGATATTCTCGCCGGCTTTGCCGACGGTGCGTTGGCGAGAGCCTGGCTTGAATCCGTCGACGGATTCGCGATACACCTTCTCAGGCTGTCTTGTCTGCTGAGCACTGAACGTGCGTCTCCGGTCAATCAGCGTCAGACACAGGCCGCAAGAGGACAAGCGGATGCGGATGCTCAGGCGTATAGCTCGATCATCAATCGGGGATTGACGATCCTCCGTCGGCTGGCCCAGAAGTCGAAGAGTGTGGACGGCGCTTCCACGTTGCGCGTTCCATCCGGCGTACTTCCAAAGAAGGAAAGCCTTCTGGGTGCGTTGTTAACGCCGAATGTCGACCCGAGTGTCGTTCGACAGCTGGTAGACTATGCCGGGCTGGGGGATTGAGGGTTCTTTCACAGTGGACTTCGTCTATACAGATTTCCGTGTCCTTATCGGGACCTAACTCTTTCTCTTCTCTTACTGTTTTCTTTCCTGAAGTATCCTTTTCTCGGCGCTGGCGAGGAGACGACTGCTGTCATATGACGTACTCATACCGCTTTGTTTGACCATGTACAATGCTGAATTGAATTCCCCTTGAGCGGCCATGCATGATGTGTGTTCCGATTTCTTCTCACCTCGGTTGTTGGGTTCCATATCTGTCCGTGCCTAGATTTACGGCATTTCCCGCGTTGCTTTTGTTTTCATGTGAGCCATGTATTGTGTGGGGAAATCGATATGGGAAAGGCGGGTATGGCGAAATGTGTGGAGTGAAATATAACTGGGAAGAGACCTGCCAACTTAGTTAAAATAAGAAAATAAGTTGGATATGATATAGTGACCGCTGTTCCTTTTTCTTTGGGGCATGAATAGAAGGAAAATTGATGATGTTTTTGCATTCCTAATCCACGGCTTCGGAGGATTAAGAGCAGTAACATTTTGGCATTGTCCTTCCACCATTTACGGGTATTGAATGTAACCGAGCGACGTGATATTGTCTTGCAATCAGACGAAAAATGAGGCGGAAGCTGCAGCTGTCACTCTCAGACTTAACTGTTTCGAACTTTGCATGTATATATGGTTAGGGCGTAGGCTATATTGATGGACGGATAGAGCAAAAATGTCTTTTATACGAATGCTGAAAACAAGTCATTTCAATGAAATTTTTTTATTTCTGTATTTTTTCTATTTATCATGTTTTTTGTTTGTCTGCTGAGATAGATGGCTTGAAGTCCTACCTACCTACCTATGTCCATGACCGACCGACCGACAGACAGGGAGGGAGGGAGGACGGGAAACACAACCTTATGTACCCTATTACCCTGCTATATATAGTATACTCTACTGATGATTGAGATTGAGATTGAGAGTTGCCAGGATGGATCTCCTGCTTGCTTGGTTGTTTGGTTGGTTGGTTGCTTTGCCTGCATGCTTGCCACGGAGGCGCCCTTACATGCACTGCAGTGCAGTCCAATGCAATGCAATGCAATACAACGATTGTATTTCTTTTTATTTTCAAGTCCCTTTTCATTTTTCATTTTTATTTTCATTTTCCAGTCCCATGCTGGATTAAGCTATGCTACCTGTCCACCTGTCCTGTCTTGTCCTGTCCTGTCCTGTCTGTTCTGTTCCATTACATTTCATGTATCCATGTACTGTATGTATCCTTCCTGACCGGACAAATAAGATGAGACGGAACAGACAGATAGACGGACGGACAGACAGACGGACAGAAGCGTACCACACTGCATTGCACTGTTGATGACTATGATGCTGACGAGATTTATGAGAGCTAAAAAAGGTCATCATTCAGTTCAGCTAGGAGGGATATACAGGCAGCAGGTACCAGGTAACAGGATCACATTGCGAGTCCTGAAAAATGGTAGTTGTAGTGTAGGGCAGAGAACATGGAAGACATACTCCGTACAGACATGTTCAACATTTAACCAAGGAAGGATGGAGAGCAAGAAAATGATATCAAGAGGGGTACATACGGTACGTACACAACACATAAGACCGGAGAGCGGAACCGACTAACTTTTTTAGAAACAAAACAAAAAAATAAAAAAGAGAAAACTGACAATCGAATCACAACATAACCGGAAAAAGGAAGGGAAGAACAAACACATCCATCGAGTTCATCGAGTTCAGGTTCAGGGAAAGGAGATGGCAGGGTCACACCCCCTCCCCTCTCCCGCTGCAATTGGCGTTGAGAAATTCATTTTTTGTTTTCTTGTTTTGTTGTTTCCTGTTCCCTTCATCGCCTTTTTTTCCCATGATTTTTCCCCCCCTTTTCCCTTCATTCATTCGTTTAGGGTCACCAAGTCCGTATCGCGGAGGTGGTTTGACGATCCTATATGAATGAGTTTCTTTCCGGGCTTGTTTACTGTACTGCGTAGATGGATGGATGGATGGGATAGGATAGGTTGGTCGGTTTCAGATTAGGCTAAGAAGAAGGAGTGGAAAGGAACTTTGTATTTCAAAAGTTACGCTCCAGGAGGAATTTCTGAATCTCGGGTTTCCGCCAGCCCTGTAGTAGTAGATTGTCAGATGTTAGCAATTGTATTGTATATATAAGGATTACCGTTTTCCCCCTTCCGTTGCCCGTGGTATTATATGGAACGCGAATTGGGCACAAAGACCAGAAACACAAGGTGCAAAAGAAAAGAAGGCCGTACCTTGACAATGATATGTCCATTGAGCTGGTTGATCGTCACATCGGGGCTCTTCTTCCCACTTCCATCCGCGGGCTCCAGGCCAAGTGCCCGTGCCAGATCGGTCCGGAGCGCCTCCAGGTCGCCCTCCGTCTTCTGGATCTTGGTCTGCCGCTTCGTGCCGCCAGCCTTGGTGACCAGGTACACAGGGAGATTGTTGGAAGGGGTGCGACGGACGAAGTAGGGGAGGTTGGTGAGCTGCAGAGGAGGGTTTTGCTTCTGCTGCTCTGTCTGCTGTGTCTGCTGGGGCTGCTGCTGGGCTTGGGTGCTCGGAGATCTGCGGGCCAGCCTCGCGAGGAAAGTTCGAGTTTGACGAGCAGGGACGGCTAGTTTAGAGGAAGAAGGCCGGACGGGGAATTGGAGGAGGTTCTCTACAGTATCGTTAGTATAAATTTTCTTACCCTCTACTCCGGTTAGGAGATAAGAGGGGGAAAGGAGTTGGGGAAACGGCAGCTTACGCGATTGAGTGCATCTCTGCTGTGAGCAGACCACGGAGGATGTACTAAATGGCTTACTTGACGTGATGAATTGGGTCGATCTGAGATACGGCGACACGCAAGAGGGCTGCTGACGGACGGCAGCTGATATGGAGGGAGACGACCGGAAGGAAGCCATCTGGAAGGAGATTGGAGCCGAAAAAGAGGCACAGAGCACAGGATGACCGTAGTCAATGGGTCCGGGGGCCGTGCCAGATGGGCTGGAGCAGAGGGTTGCAGCAGCAGACGCGGGGCTCTGTTTTTATCTCTGCTTGTGCTGCTATCTCGGCTCTCTGGATGCGATTCTGCGCTCTGCCCGGCGCTTGGACGTTCCGGCGGCGCGCGCGCCCCGCATCCGGTCTAGCGCGGCGCCGAGCCCTCCCACTCACATTTTCGCCGGCAAAACTCCAAAGTCGCACATTTCACAGGCCGCTCGAGTCGCCGTCAACGACCGACACCTCCCCTCCTCGTCTTCCCCTCCATCCTTTTTCTGTCCTTCGTCTCTGCAACTGCCATACCTTCGCCATGGCAGACAACGCACCCCCGTCCGCGGAGACCCTGCTCAAAGGCGCCGCCCACCCGCCCAAGACCGCAGAGGAGATCGCAAAGGAATATGACCTGCTACCCAAGCTGATCCCCTACCTCGACCGCCACCTCGTCTTCCCGCTCCTCGAATTCATCTCGGGCCACGATGACGAGAACCACAGCATCACCCGCGCGAAATATGAGCTCCTGAAGCACACCAACATGACCGACTATGTTGCGAACCTGTGGCAAGAGATCAACAACTCCGACACCGTACCCGAGGAGTTCGTGAAGAAGAGGGAGGAGGTCCTGGCGAAGCTGCAGCAGTACCAGGAGGAGAGCGCCAAGATCACGGAGCTTCTGCAGAACGAGAGCGTCGTGGCCAACCTACGGAGCGACAAGGTTGCCAACTTGAAGTTCCTGGAGGAGCAGCATGGCGTGACCATCGACATGGTCAACGTCCTGTACGACTACGGCCGCTTCCAGTACAGCTGCGGCAGCTACAGCAATGCTGCTGAGCTGCTCTACCAGTTCCGTGTCCTGTCGACCGACAACGACAAGGTCACCTCCGCCACATGGGGTAAGCTGGCGTGCGAGATCCTGACCACCAGCTGGGAGGCTGCCATGGAGGAGGTCCACAAGGTGAAGGACTCCATCGAGACGCGCCTCTTCAACAACCCGCTGGGCCAGCTGCAGCACCGCACCTGGCTGATCCACTGGTCGCTCTTCCCCTTCTTTAACCACGAACCCGCCCGCGACGTCCTGACCGACCTCTTCTTCTCCCCGGCCTACATCAACACCATCCAGACCAGCTGCCCCTGGATCCTGCGATACCTCGCTGCGGCCGTCATCACGAACCGCAGCCGCGCGCACAAGAACACCAGCCTCTACCAGAAGCAGCTGAAGGATCTGGTCCGGGTCGTGCGGCAGGAAGGGTACGAGTACTCGGATCCGATCACCGATTTCATCAAGGCCCTCTACGTGGACTTTGACTTCGAGGAGGCGCAGAAGAAGCTGAGTGAGGCGGAGGAAGTGCTGCGGAGCGACTTCTTCCTTGCGTCGACTGCGGACGCTTTCGTGGAGTCCGCGAGACACCTCATCTCGGAGAGCTACTGCAAGATCCACCAGCGGATCGATATCAAGTATGTTCGAGACATTTACCTTCACTTGTGCGTGAAATGAGGACTAACGGAGCTCTAGGGATCTCTCCACCCGTCTTGGTCTGAACCAAGATGAGGGCGAAAAGTGGATCGTCAACCTCATCAGAGACACCAAAGTCGATGCCAAGATCGACTACAAGGAGGGCACCGTGATCATGAACCACCCTCCGCAGTCGGTGTACCAGCAGGTCATCGAGAAGACGAAGGGTGCCTTCTTCCGGACGCAAGTATTGAGGTTCGTATTTCCTTTGCTATATCTCATCAGCACAATGCTAACTCTGTGTATAGTGCGGCTGTTGCCAAATAGATACGACACGTGACAGAGTCGTTCTTTTCGGTTCTGTTATTTTTTAATGTCAGACCATGAATTGCGGACTTCTTGAGTGATGGGACCAGTAGTGTGGCATTAGGGCTGGCGTTCAGGCGGTCCACCTTTTCTTCTTTTTCCGTTTCGACATTTTGTTTTCGTGCTCCCTCGAGGTCGTATATTCAAGCAGACCTCAAGGGGCGGTTGATTGAATGAGGAAGATTATAAAAAAGTCAGAATCTACTCGGATGAGCTCGTGCCGTGTGACACCCATTGGTCACACGAAAATCTCATGTGATCTATGCTGTTACGGATAGTCTATAGAGACGAGTGAAGAAGACGATTTTTTGATGGACCGGGACACCGTCCATTTCGCTGTCGCACGCGGGGTTAGAGCACCGGGGTGTGGTCTCCACGCATGTTCATTATGGATAATGAAATGCCATTGTCCTGTGGATGCTTCATGGTTACCGGCGGTCTCTTCCAAGGTTTTACTTTCGATTAACACCTCTGATGATGGACTACGTATAATAGATACAGTGGTACATACTTGACCAGCAAAATAGATATGGCGTTCAAATGTGAGTGAATTCAAACAGGATGCAAGTATGATAATTGATCGAAACTCGCGCGGTCTCTGCACATGTGGACATACTTTTGCTGCATATAGATGGCAAAAAGTCCGCTCACTCAACGTGCACGATTGTTATATTAAGTAGTCTTTTGTGGCCTTTAGTAATAGGGGATAGTTGAGCCCGAGAGAAGAGAACGCTGCAATTTGGTTCTCTGCATGGTCCGCGACCGGTATCTGAACTCTTAAGCTAGGGCTCCGCTTGACAAGCCCTAAGCGACGTCGACCGTGATGCCGACTTTCAGACACCATGCCGTCGATCGCTCAACGTCGATAATCACAATAGATAAGCATGTCGGAATTATCGACTTTCTCAACTTCCCTATTATCGATTTGGACGTGTTAAACTCTCGGCCAGGAACCGCGGGATACCTATCGTCGTGCTAGGCCGTTATCAGCCATAATACGCAGCTCGCATTAATTCAACGCGATAACGATAAGAGTCGTGGACCGTGTTTAAGGCCCTGCTTCACCAGGGGACCTTGTGGAACCGTGCCTCCGTCCGCTGTGCAGGGGAAATCTCCTTCAATAATTGCATTGAAGCAAGTTCTAGGTACCACCATCCGTGGCGCAGTGGTAGGACTAACGCTGGTTTCTAGAACGCGGCCGTGGGACAAAGCTGTGTCATACCGAGCAAGTTACCTACAGAGTACTCCGTACTACGACTTCTCTCCCAGTCGATGCAACACTCTTCTCGCCACGATGCTGAATAAGTTGCAGAGCGTCGGTTCCAATTGGGAGCTGAGACAAGGGCCCAGCATTGGCGCAGTCCCTGGTCTCTTTGACATGCGCTGATCTGTGGCTGTTAGGGATCCCTGAAGTTTCTTATCTATGCCTGTCTGGTCTGACGGTCTTGTCACCCAATGGCATCCGTCAAGGGTATCTCAACGCGTGCTTTGGCTCCCGATGGAATGGTGAGGTGTGGCGGCTATTACTACCTTTTTACCGAGTACAGACGGGAGTGGTAATAATTTTGGGAGAATTATTCGATGCATTCTGGTTGCGATTCGCAGTTGCCCATGCTCCCCCGCTTACATGGATCTAATCCAAAGATGGGTGCTCCTTGGGCTTATCCGCACCAGATACATCGATATATCTGTAGCTGATAGCCCGGATGTCACTCCTCCCGGCTCGTCTACCTACTCTCGTGCAAGTTCAAGTTGCACTGACTGGGGTCGCTTGCAAGACTTTTATTCCTGGCACTCTTCAGTATCCTTTAAACTGGAGTCTCTAGTTTCAATTGTTTCTCTTCTTTCTCGTTTTACCTCGTTCGAATAACCAGTATGGGATCAAAGACTAAAGAAGCAGCCGATCCCTCTACCCCGGAAATTGAAGACGTCCCAGGCTACGGCGAGGTCGTCGAGAGACGTCACGTAATTCGCGCCAAGATCGAGTCTGGTCTCTACGATGAAAGATACGAGGTGACCAAGCGCGGGCTGAAGAGCCGTCATCTCCAGATGATGGCCCTCGGGGGCACGATCGGTACAGGTCTATTCGTCGGTAGCGGCCAGGCACTGTCACTGGGCGGTCCTGCATTTCTGTTCGTCTCCTACATCATCGTCTCAGTATTGGTCTTTTTTATTGTGACGGCCATCTCGGAGGTGGCTGCGTACCTGCCGGTGCACGGAGGGAGCATGAGCTACTATGCGTGCCGTTATGTCTCGAGCAGTTTGGGATTCGCGATGGGGTACCTGTATTGGTATTCGCTGGGGATCTTGGTGCCGTACGAGATTACAGCGGCTTCTCTGGTGATTCAGTATTGGGATCCTGATGGTCATATATCGATAGCTGTCTGGATTACGGTTCGGCCTGTCTAGTAAGCTTGCGTTGTTATCATATGGAAGTTAATAGTCTCTCTTCAGGTTATGTTGGTTGTCATCATCGCGTTGAATTTACTTCCGGTCAAGTTCTATGGGGAGTCGGAGTTCTGGTTCGCAGGTCTCAAGGTCATTCTGCTCGTTTGCCTGCTGATGCTCTCCTTCATTCTCTTCTGGGGCGGAGGACCGAATCGTCAGCGATTGGGATTCCACTATTGGAATAGCCCTTATCCGGCTGGGAAGGAATATATCGTCGATGGAGACGCAGGGAGATTCGTCGCTCTCCTTCACTGCATCATTCTGAGCGCTTTCGCATTCATCTTCGCCCCGGAACTGATCGTCATCGGAGGAGGTGAAATGGAGTCCCCTCGTCGCAACATCCCCCGCGCGTCGAGACGGTTCTTCTACCGCCTGGTATTCTTCTACATCCTGGGAACCCTCGCTATCACCGTCATCTGCCCGTCGGACAACCAGGCTCTCACCAACGGCGGCGCCGGCGCCGGCTCTTCCCCATTTGTGATCGGTATCAAGAACGCTGGGATCCCGGTCCTAGACCACATCGTCAACGCAGTCATCCTCACATCGGCCTGGAGTTCGGGAAACTCCTTCCTCTACATGTCCTCGCGGTCCCTCTACTCCCTGGCCGTCTCCAACAACGCCCCCTGCGTCTTCAAGGCCTGCAACCGCTGGGGCCTCCCCTACATGGCCGTCGGCGTGAGCGCCCTCTTCTCGGGCCTCGCCTACCTCTCCGTCGGCACCTCCAGCTCCATGGTCTTCAACTGGTTCGTCAACCTGACCAACACCTCCGGGTTCATCAGCTGGGCCTGCTGCACCGTCATCTACTTCCGGTTCCGCAAGGCCGCGAGAGCGCAGGGCGTCGAGCTGCCCTACCGCTCGCGCCTGCAGCCCTGGGGCGCGTACATCGCCATGACGGGCTCCCTGTTCCTGGTCCTCGCAAACGGGTTCACAGTCTTTTTCCCCTCCAAGTGGTCCGTGTCGAGTTTCTTCACAGCGTACATCGGCATCCCGGCCTTTGCGCTGCTGTATGTCACGCATAGGATCGTCTTCCGGCACGAGCCATGGGCGTGGGCGCCCGAGACGGTCGATCTGCAGACGGGGCTGGAGGAGGTGCTTGCGGCGGAGAAGCCGGAGCGGATTCGGGATACGTGGTGGAAGAAGGTGATGATTGTTGTCGAGTAGATTCGTTACGGAAGACAGTGGTTTAGTTTATTAGTTCGACTCTTCTTTTTGAATTGTTTATGTCTATTTATTTTGTTTATTATGTCTCGATATATACATACATGAATGAGACTTTCCCACTCCTGTTTCGATTCTGCATTGTTGATTAAATCAATGTCCGCAGGTAGGGACAAAATTAGCAGCATCAAAGCGGCAAATATCTATCTAGGTATATTGCATTATACACAGCAGAATCTCGAATTTCAGTACTTAAGTACTAAGGGCCTCCAGCTTGCCCTACCTACATCTAGGTACGGAACATACATGTACGAAAGTCACGGCAGCTGACTCCTGCTCTTCTATGACTTTAGAAGTGAGCAGCACTGCTGTTTGAAGAGCTTTTCTGAAGATTGTTTGAATCAGTGCACGTTTTCGAGAATAGGGGGAAATATCGATTTATCTTTACTTCAAAAGGATGCACTTCTTTCATACATCTGTTCTGTCTACTGATCATTTTCTGATCGTTGTAGGAGTCAGCAGTTTTAGTGACCTCAAAACAAATCGCAGTGGAAAAAAGGAAAGAAAGAAAGAATTTTATGTAAAACGTCGGAAATCGTATATAGTAACGCTAAAATTAATTGTTAAGAGTCATCCGGAGTCTACCTGGTCCGGGAGTCATAGATTGCTGGTCCACGTGTTATAGATTGGACTAATATGGCAGGTTGGAACATACCAGCCCAGCGGCCAGTGGTACTTTCTGAGAAGGAGGGATCTTTGCACAGGACGCACTACTAAGCTACTTCTTTCTCCTCGTTGGATCGCATATGGGACTCTTCCACTCGCAGTGCTTACTCCTACCCGCAAAGGACCGGGTGGAGTGGCTTCTTGACTCCTGGAATATAGAATTGCGTGTGCGGGCACCGCGGGCTCCTCCGTTCCTTCGGGGCAGCTCACCACGATGGAAAGCCACGGAAGGGGACACCAGAGACGAGCTCGCACTTCTTCTCAATGCTGGTGACTAGTAGCCCTCCCGGGTGAAGTCAAGACGAGCTCATAGAACCGGTAAACATGCAGTCGCGCTCTTGCCCTCTCCGAATCCTGTCTCCGCGCAATTTGCTTCGGCGTCTTTGATTTTGATCGATGATCCAGGATAGAGATGAAACAAAGAAGTGAAGATCATGGTTAGGGTCTACTGGGTTCCCTGATTAAATACCAGAAGAAGGTCTTGTCGACAACTTAGGCTAGCCACGTACAAGGTCCTGGGCAGCCTATCCCACAATTAGTGATATTCCAGCTTCCGTTTGCTTTGATTGACGTCCTTTTCACAAGGGTTTCTCCTCCTCTCTTTGCATGTTCAGAGCCGCGCTATAGCTGAGGGCCTAAAAGTATCCTTTCCGCCATCCTAGTTCCTCATCTCGACAGTAAGCTTGGTGACTGGCGATAGATAGCTTCAAAGGTGGAATGAGCTCACCAATCTTCGTTGCTCAGCAATTCATAGTTTGATATTGATTGATGATACCAGGACCTGTCAGTACGCGAATTTTCTTTTCCAAGATTCCTGATGACTTTGAAAGAATATTGTTTCCCACGTGCGCTAAGAGTGAACTTGAAGTATGTTATTAAGGTCTCACATATCGAGCACTTAATGTATGGTGGAGGGCGGGCCCGTGTCACCATATAGAGGGTAGAGACTGGTCTCGATAGAGTTGTCAGGACAGCAATTTATGGGCGTTCCCTTTACTGACCGCTCTATGCTCTCGGACTTTATGTCGTACTGAGTCCGAATAAGGAGGTCACCGCTGTCTAGCAGAAGAGGGTTGATTTTGATATAAACCGTTGCAGACCGATAAGTCATTGAGCACTCATGCCAGAGGTACGGTTTGCTCTCACTGGTGACGAATTTGTAGTCGTCATCCTTCAAATTCTCCAAGTGGGCAACGAGTCGGAGTTTATCTCAGAATGTCAATCAAATACAGGGGCAGAGTTCGACAATGCCTAGCCAATGCCCAAAGATGCAGTACCTCCATTTGCAAGAGGTCCTGAGTTCGCAGGTGGAGAATTCCTCGACCGGATGGAGCTTGAGACATTTGGAGCAATAGCGCCAGCAGTCATTCTCCAATAGCCGAAGAAGTTCACACCTTACAAATCATCGGCTTGTCGACCATCCAGCGACTTCTCTCATCGTAGACTATCCGTGGAAAACGGAATTCCTTTGCGCGAAGGACCGAGCCCACGGTTTCGAAAAAGGACCGACAACTCAGAGCGAGGCAGGCTTGGGATGCCAAAGGAAGGAGAGAATTGATTTGGAGAAGGATTTCAGTCGGCAGCTGGGTTATGGGACTTGTTGAATGCGTCGAAGACGCTTCCTGCGCGTCTCCAGGAGAAGATGCAGACTTGGTCTCAGCGTATTGAGATGAAGAAGAGGTGTTAGGTTTCCGTTGTGCACGACCGAAGAGAAACAGTTTGAGTGCGACCAAGAGTGCAAAAAGTGCAATCATACTAGCCGTCTTATTACTATACAATGGAAATTCATATAGAAAAGTAGTACATAAGACAATCTGATTAATATGATTGAATGCCGAAAACTATGGGGTTCTCCAACAAGTCAGTGCAAAGAGATTCGAAACTGGCAGAGATTCTTGGCGGTGACGCATGGATGAGAACAGGCATTTCTTTCTTGCACGTGCAGTGTGGCCCAGGGTTGGTCATCCCGCAGTAAATACTTGAGGATTTTTCTGCAGGTACTCCGTAGAATGGTCCTTTAGTAAGGAGATGGATAGACCAAGACCAAGCCAAAACCAGCTCTACGACGTAGCTGGCTCGACAATGAGGTCATGTTTGCTTGGTTGTTGCGCGGGGTTGGGCGGACCAGGCCAGTGAGAGCAAAGTCAGGCGGTGGTCAGGAGATGATCTCACATGGACCAGCCCTAGAAATCCTGCGGGAGAAAGAAGAGCCATGGTAGTAAGGAGGGGAGTTAAGAACTTAAACCCTTCTGTTCCGAGGTCTGCTTTGGCAATAGCCCGGCGCTGAATGGTATCCCTAAAGTCGGACCTCGGGACCAGTCGAGTTGTATACGGAGTTGGTAACTTCTGTGTCTTGTTCTTCGGACGATTGCTAATAGGGACGACTGCCGGCCACGTGGTAAAAGAAATACGGCTTTTTGGTTTCAGAGGAGGAAGATACAATGTCAAGAGTTGATGGACGGACGCTTGCAAGGACATGGAGAGGAGATAAACAACCTTGACTATCCACAACCTGCATGACAACAGAGATTGAAAGGATTGTATATATTCGAAAAAAGGCAAAGCCCTTCACCATTCACAATTCCTAACAAGAACTAACAAACAGACGAGAAATGACATCTATATTCTGAGCCACAGAACTTTCACAAAACTTTGCTCTCTGTTTTGCTGCTGCCGGTCTCAGTCGTACTGTTCGATCTGACACAGAGACAACCACCGTGGCTCGGCCAGGAGGACATCCCTTGTCCAGTTCGAGTCGTCGTATGACGAGAGACCGCGGTTCTGTGTACCCGGCAAAAAAACGCGAAAGGTTAAGAACACGTAATGTGATTCTTAGCCAGTGCAATGAACAAGAGAGCCACCGAGAGTGACTTAAATGACAGGATCATCAAACTGATCCTGAGGACTTTTGAACAATTCCCCCTTTTCCAGGCTGCTTGATAATTTTTCATCGGTTACGTGGGTTATCATACTCCGCCGGTCTTCTTCGAGGGCGCTTGCCAATTGGCACCAACTCATTGATATATGGCTCTTCAAACTGCCCTGACCGTCTGTCTAAGCTGTCGATGCTTGCAAGGCTGGCCATTCTAATGGCCTCTTGGCGTTCATATTCTCGCGACATGGCTTTCAGGTCGTCGATTTGTTCCTGTGTCGAAGTTAGGGAATAACAGGATCGCAATTAAAAACATAAAGGGGCGTTATCTACTCGTGTGAGAGGCACTCCGACAATCAGATATCCTTCGCGGCCCTTTTGAAATCGATCGTCAGGCCCACTCTACCCAACTACCATGGGGGGAATAAAGGCTGGACGCGCCAGGACGACGTTACCTGATAACTGTACGGACGGACCGTAGCAGACGGCCCAAGGAAGTATTGAATGTGGCGCAGTACGATATGCCGTGAGAGTCCGTATCCTGGAAGCCAATATTCTTGGACACGGGGCATTTTTGATACAGTGAGTTTCTGGGCCAGGCCGGACATGAGAGACAGCCACGATCACAGAATAGATGTAAATTAAATTCCAATGTCTAGCCTTCTGTAGACTTGGTGGTAAGAAGATATGTCAGCTTTATAGTGATGTAGGGGGGTTGTGGCCAGGGAGCTGAGAGTAGCCACAGCAATATTACCCAGCAACAACACTGACAGAGCAGCGAATCTTGAATGACCAGGGCAGGACAATAGCCACGAAGGCCTAAGCCAGTGAGCGCCGCTCCGATTTCGTTTCTCAAGATGTTCCTCGCGGAGACTTTTCCGCCTCACTCTCACACACGATATTGTCCTGTGGAAAAGTGAGGCTGCAGTCGTCCGAGCCACCTGAGGGGCAGCCGCAGTGAGCCTCCGCCCTCGGTCAGTCACTACAGGACTCCCATGTAGCATGGATGCGCAATGCCCTGACTTCCCTTTCCTTTTTTGCTTGTTTGGGGCTGTCTGTGGCGGCCCGAATTTGGTTTCTCTGCCGCGATGATGTCGTTGCCCCATGGATCGACGAGTTGGTCTTCCCTAGAAATTCCCTGCAGCTCTTGGCCTACATAGCGACTAAGAAACCTACAATTTTGCTGATGAATGTTTATTTTGAATATTTCCGCGCTCACGTTGCTTGGAGTCGCAAACGACGCGCCCGGTATGTTGGATTTAGGACGTACATCTTAGCCGGGATATCTCTCATTCATCCTTCAACCCTGTCAAGAAAAAAGGAAACTGCAGGTCCCCGTGACAGTCCCTTTCACAGTCAGCTTTGCGCTATTTCAGTGAAATACGACGATGACAATATTCACTGCCCCATAAGCGGTCCGAAGGAAGATGTTCTGCAATTCTCCAATCGGATACTTGAGGGATTGGGGAAGCAAAGCTATTGGACGATTCATATCACGTCGTATGCAATTCCTTCAGCTTAAAATCTCCTCCAGCGGTCCACTGAATTTCTTCAATCCTTCACTCCTGCAAGAGGCTCAAACGAGGAAGAGTGTCAGCACATATTCCGGCAATTGAGGGCCACCTGCGGTCTACTCCAGAGGCGCGTACTATCAGACAAATCCAGATGATGGTTCTACCCTATTCCGATGGATACTACCTACTACTACCAATCTATCTGCTCAGGTATGCATCTGACTATTGATGTCTATTCCTGCATGAATTCGGATCAGTGATGATAAGTTCAGATCCTCGCACCAATAGAGAAAGGATTATTCCCAATCCAACCTCAACCTATCTCGCAGCATGAGGTCTTTAACCCCATACCCTGGCGTCAGGATGCCAGCCATTGTCGAACGTCATTGACATGTACGGGAGTAGTGCAGCAAGCAATGATTGATAATGTACAATCAGATCCCTATCCTATCTGACATGCATCATGACTCTGCCATCTTGAGGCAAACCGAAGCCAGTAACCATTCCTTGCTCGTTCCAACGTTTGGAAGTGAGGCGTCACAGGCGCGGGTGAAGCAGGCCTCTCTTTCTTTCTCTATTATCAGTGGTGACAAATTAAGTTGGTGTGCGACAGGGCGAGGTTCCAATCTCACGGTGCGTAAAAAAAGAGAAATGGTCACAAGCCACTTTTACAATTTCCGGGCTGCTTTTGTGTCATGTCCAGAGAGGGTAAATTTGATGAGAGAATCAAAAATGGAGGGAACATATCCCCAAGAGATACGTACATTACCTTTGGATCGACATCAGGTCGACATGGGAACGATGCCCTTTCTCTAGTATACCTACTGAATCTCCTTGAGCCGTGAACCAGAGTAAGACCTAAATAAAGGAACAATTGGCATGGTTGTTTTCAAACTCTATTATCAGCATATTGTGCGAGTCGAAAACCAGACGAGACTGAAAGCCAAAAAATGCAAAATACCAGTTCTCGCTGCAATTAGCGTCTTTGACCTCTTTTTGTAGTCAAGCAGAATTATTTTATTTTTGGTTGATATAAGAATATCCCACCGGGGAAATAATCCAGTGGGAAGGATCCCACACCAAGATTAATCTCTTCTCCTATCACAACGAATAGTCTGTTTGAAGGCCCCTTAAGGTGCTCATCACACTATCCTCAGCCACTCAGACAGAATGAAGCAAAGAAACCGGGCTAGGTAAGTACTTTGTATGTATGTATATATACCTATGTATAGTACCGTACATCTTATAGTCTGTGTATCTCACGAAATGTACAGTGCTTGCTTAGACTGTAGCGCTGGATCAGATCCTCAACCGAGGGTATGTACAGTATGAGTACTTCCTACCTATGATTCTCAGCGATCTTTGGGCGTCAGATGCCTAAAATAAGGCGTTCAATGGTAGTGAACAACTCTCTATCGACATCGGATCGGGTTTTATGCATGCATGTACTGTACCTGTACCGGTACCTACTACCCAAGTACTAATACTAATGCATGCATACTAGCTACCTAAGCCTCTGAGGTCCCAGTCGAGGCGAAGACACCATACCCGAATCTTGCTGTATATGCATATACGTATCTAGCTAGCTAGTAGCTACTTAGGTAGCAGTTACTTAATACCACGTAATCTTATGTACAAACTGTCCCTTTAGTGTCTGTCGAGTGTTGCAGAACGCTAGGTAGTAGAGAGCAAGAGAGAGCCCCCAGGGCATGCGTATGCGTAGGACTCTTGAAGAGAGGAAAGTAGAATACATACAACAACTGGTCTTTCCTTTTTTTAAAAGAAAATCATATCGGGATGGGTGATAGATTATGATCATTTAAGGTGGAAGGAAAGCGATTTATTGGAATTTTTTATTTCCTATTCTCGTCTCGCCTCTATTAGAAATAGAATAATAGCTAATATTAGGTAGTATATACAACCCACACCATCATCCCCCGGATCCCCCCCAAAGTTGTAGGGATCCAATACCGAGACCAAGACCAAGACATTACACAAACACAAGAGAACTACAGCAGTCCGTCCCATGACCTACGCATGGGCCCTATCTATCCTCTTTTACGCAAGACACCAATCCGCTTTCTTCCCACTCCCTAATTTACCAGGGACGAGCGGTTCGAGACGTCTCAGTCTATGATGTCAAGTATGTACATGTACGCGACCAAATCTGATTACGAAATTACTGTAAAGACTGAACTGGGAGACAAAGAAGGAGAAAAAAAAATTAAGGGCGTGGGCAAAAAAAGGGGGGAAAAAAAAAATCACGGCTGGCTGGCTTCCCAAAATTCCAAATTACATATGTACATATACTCCCCGTATGCTATGCTATGTTTCTAGCCAGCCTTACTTCCCCGCTCAGCCTGGATCTAGAAGTCCAATGCTGTACATAGTATAGAGTGGAGTCAGACGGGATGATTGGTGTTGAGGATCACCATCCATTGACAGTTCTCATGACGGACGAGGCCCTAGACTCCAGTTGCCACTCAGAAACCAGTCGATAAGACGATCAGCCCTATGTCTAAAAAACCAGGGCAAAAATGATAAATAGTTCTTAAGACTTCCGAATAACTAACAAAATCGACCTCAACAGACCCACCTGATCTCTCTCTCCAGTGAGATCGTCGGGTCTCAAGGCCGCAAATGGGTATCGAGTGAGGCACAATGTTTGAAAGTGGTAAATTTCCAGCCTCTTCTGCGGGGCGAAGTCTCAGCTGGCGTAATGTACTGTCTGGAGCCGTTCAGAGTGAGGCGGGGTGGCAATATATCTTCAAGGCAAAGATGAGGCGAGAAGAAACTTGAGGGCAAGGGAGAGGAAAGTGGAACCGCTACGCAGCTGAGGATATGCACAGCCGGGTCTTGTTCCATTAAGGAAAGATACTGCAGAGTAACCAGGAAAGGTGTGGAAAGGCAATGAGCATAAACATAGAAAATGGATATACTGCGTCAAATGACGCCTTTCATCAATTAATGTCTATCCTTTCATGACTCGTCTCCGTAGTATCTCAGATATCCACATCACGTTCGTTTCTAAATATACGCTCAATCGGTCTCTGGTGGCACATATGGGTGAATGAGCATTTCGCTAAATCTGCAACACACACAGCATGGTTAGTCATCGATATCGAACCAGATCGTTCCGCTGGGAGCTGCACAACTACCAGCGGCACGAAAGGTCAAGGGAATAACTTACTTCTCCAGCTTCTCCTTCCCCCTGACCTCCTCGACCAACAACGGCATCTTGACCACGTTGAAGTCCTCGTACAACTCCTCGATCTGATCGAGGTATTTCTTCTGCATCTTTCTCCGCGCATTGCACTGCTCACAGTCGCTTCCCTTCTTCGGGAACAAGAGCTGATTGACGACGATGGCGTGTGAATCGATGTGGTAGCTCGCAAGCTCCTGGATCATACGCTCGGTCTCGTACAGAGACAGGAACTCGGCAATGCAGACGCAAACGAAGGTGGTCAGGTCCGGGTCCTTGAACTGCGCGTTCACCTCACTGATCGTTCCGCGCAGAGACTCCATCTTCTGCAGAAGCTCGTCCAGGTTCTGTCCACCGGGGCCGCCGCGATTACCCAGAAGGGAGTTCAACATCGGCCCAAATTGGTTAGAGAGTTGGGAGAGCTTGGCCAAAGCTTTCTCAAGGACGGTGGGGAATTGCAGGAAGCGGAGCGTGTGGCCTGTCGGCGCAGTGTCGAACACAATGACATCGTAGGACATGGACTTGACTTGCTTCAGGACCTCTGCGAAGGACATGGCTTCATCGACACCGGGTATCTGCGCAAGTTAGCAGACTTGATTAGAGACAGGTCTATAATGTGACCACGCGTTCGACCGGGTGAAAACTTACACTGAAGGCCAGATCCTGCATCATGCCGCCAACTCCCAAACCCGCCAAGGGATCATCGCTCTGGCCGTCGCCACCAGCGAGAAGTTCCTGGATGCCCCCCTTTGGATCGATCTCCATGGCGCTCAAGTTGGTGAAGCCATCAACCAGCCGCGCCTCCTTGCCAAACTTCTGTCCGAACGCATCGCTGAGGTTGTGCGCAGGATCGGTGGAGATGATCAGGACGGACTTGCGGACCTTGGCGAGCTGGATGGCGAGCGAACACGACGTGGTCGTCTTGCCAACACCTCCCTTGCCGCCGACGAAGACCCAGCGGAGTGTCTTCTGGTCGATGATGGACTGGAGGCTGGGCTCCATAACGTCGTCCGCGTTAACGAGGGCGGTGTCGGACATGGTGGGGTTCGTGGAGGGGCAGAACGGCTGGAGGAGGGATAGGCTGCAGGATTCGAGAAGGTCAGAGACGAGAGGAAATGTAACGAACGCTTTGCGGACCGCAGAGGACGGCCGTTGGAGGTGTTCACCACTTACTGTTCCTGGGTACTCCTGACAAGCTAGCTGCCACGCGGGGAAAACCTCGCAGATCGAAGTTTCCGGAAGGCAGTTGTGCAGACGCCTGCGGTTCCGTGGTTCAGGACACGTTTCAAGGATTGATAGGCAGCGGAGCTTCGATATAGAAAGGTACCTTATAGCACCAGGAACGAGCTCAGATAGGGGATATCAGAGAGACCTGGACTTGTTCTTCTCCATGTACTGGGGTTAGTTGCTGTATTCACATGTGTTCCCGGGCGACGTTTCCCGGCGGGGGCGGGGTATTTCGCAGAGGACTCCTTGAAACCCGCCCCAATTGCATGGAATGAACAAAAATCGATAGGAAAACTGTACTTACCGTGATCTGGTATTCCTTGGCCAACAGCGCCCTGAGTCGCAAGCTGGGGAAATGGTTGTTGAGCCGGTGGGCGCGCGGGCTCGCTGTGGCTTTTCACCCACCTGTCCGTTGACGTCGACGCCGCTGTGGCTTGCGGCTAGTGCCCCGTGTGGCGCATGCTGTTATCGATAACCTCTCCGCTCCTGGATATCCAGTCCACCTCCACCTGTCGCCAGCCTGATCGCAATCAAAGAGAGATGGAAGGAGACTGTAGCCAAGAGGCATCGGTTACCAACTTTAAACAAGTATTTTAAACATATCGAATATGCCTGAAGCCTGCGTCCACGAGACTGCTCCTCAAGACGATGTTCAAAGAGCGCAACCACGGACCCCACCTAGCGCTCGACAACTGTCGGAGGTCTCCGATGCATCATCATCTGCGGAGTTAAATACCCACTTACTTCCACGAGACACCAACAAAAACACTTCCAGATAGGTGTTTCTCTTCACTTTATGCTGAGCAGTAGCGAGAGCAAATCTCCATCTGGCCAATTGAGAAAAATCGCAGACCGCCTCACGCTCTACCAGCACCAACTCGACCCATCCTCCCCGGTACGGACAGCAGAACCACCTCCGCCAGCGGCTCCAGCTTCAACAACCATATCAACCTCGATCACAATAACAACTATGACGCGCGACCCCATCACCTGCCACGTGCTCAACACGCTAACGGGCACTCCGGCCGCGAACCTCCCCGTCACGCTCACCCTCCTCTCCTCCCCGTCGTCGCCGTCCGGCAGCCAGGACCCGATCACATTCCATGCCACCACCGACTCCGACGGGCGCGTCAAGACCTGGACGCCCTCGGCCGGGACCTCCATCACTCTTCCCGCCGTACTCTCCGACCTGCCTGCCGCAGACTCCAAGACAACCTGGTCCCTCCGGTTCGAGGTGGGACCGTGGTACGAGGCGCAGGGCGTCGAGAGCTTCTGGCCCGAGGTGGAGGTGAAGTTTACGGTGCGGGGGCGTGGCCGCGAGGGCGAGGAGGGATGGCGGCATTACCATGTGCCCGTGCTCCTCGGCCCGTGGAGTTACTCGACGTATCGGGGTTCGTGAGTTGTGTAATTCTGAGATGGCTTCTTCCTTTTGAAGGAGAGAGGGGAACGATCCTTGGCGTCAGGCGCATAAGCAGACTGCATACTACGGCACATAGGTCGGGCCTGTCTGTTTGATAGCGTCTCTATTACTGTGAGTGCCCATGAATGGGGTAGGATACATCATCAGATGGCAATTGGCAGTTGAAGGGTTGATGTTGTGTTTGCCTAGCTAGGGTCGGGTGTCTGGCACAACAAAGGGCGGTGTCATCAGTGACCTTGAGAGGATTATGATATTGTGGCGCTTCGATGATTACAACGGGAGATGAGCTCATCTTGTGCGTTCACTGCAATAATGAGACCCCTTCATGACATGAACAGAAAAGAAAACAAACGGCAGCAGAAGACGTTTCCCCATACTAAGGCGCGTGGGATGTGCCAGCGTACTCATATTGGAGCCATCAATGTCAGTCTGAGCTGTATCCAGCGATACCCCTCTTGTCCCCTTGGTTCGGCGGGGAGAATGGGGGAGGGGCAGGTATCATGTGCCAAGCTATGTAGATTCAAATTCAATGTTTACAGATGACATCATTGAAAGTCCCCCTGTAAGATCTGATCTGCACTGGCAGATCGCAGGGGCGTAGCAGCGAGCGGGTTGGTGACGAAGCAAAACCTGGGACCCTGGAATGTGCCGAGCACGGAATGCTCCGTACTCCGTTAGATAAGATAAAGATGCCAATATTATCATCTGCTACATATACATACGCAGGCACGGAGTATGGATGTGGAGAGACAATTCTACCATCTGAACTCTTGTTTTAGAGCGCTGGATCCCCCGTGACGGTAGATCACGAGGACTCCAGAGTGATTAGAAGGTTCAGGCCGAATGGGGGGTATGCCGGACCCCAGCACAGCCTTTGCGCAGTCATCGTCATCTTTCAGGCGGACATGGAGCATGGACAGAGCCATGGCTTCTGGAACCATGTCCGCAGGCCGTACCTGCGTCTGCTTACCGTGGCTATGATTATTATCGTGGACTACTTTTCAGGCCAGGAGCACGCGACACTGCAGGGGTACTGTACATGGAGATCAGACGATGTTGGACGGAAGCGGGAAAGATAAAAGACTGTTAGATGGCCCTGGCAGTCGAGAATCTATCACCACCTGCCCAATTCGAGCAGTGAGTCTTCTCTTCTTTCCGGACAGAGTAAGACGGGGATCGATCGACTGGAAGCAGGATGACCGTGCTACATGGGGACGCAGAGGCGGTCTCTGGCCCGGGCAGGGAGCGCACCGGATCAGTCGATCGGACGGGCATCACGTGACCCGGCAGCCCACCGCGCGCGCGCCCGGAGTGGCCGCCGGGGCTCTTTTCGGGATGCATTGCGTCATCCAGGACGGGCCAATCACGGGCGGGTGGCCACCCCTGAGAGGCGCAGGAGGGTGACAGAAAAGCGACGCCTGCAGCCATTCGCCCGCGAGCGCAGCCTTCCGTGGTCGAGGGCGCGGAGGGCGCGCGCTGAGTGGCCCGCAGCCCCCCACGGCCAATGGGCGGCGTGCGCTAGGCCCAGCGACCCGGCCGCCGCGTCGAGGGCGCCCGCACCTAAAAAATTCCTGCCGTCGTCACCGTGATCTCATCCGCAACTCTCCTCCTCTGTGATCGTGCATCGAGTACACCGTTTCTACTTCCTGTACGGGCGTCCGCATCCCGGCTCTGCGTCGCGAACCCTAGGCTGCCTCTGCTCGTCCTCGTCGGCCTGCGTTGCTGCGTTCCCCGTTTCCTCTGCCACCACGGTCCGGGCTCCCGCCGCCCCGGCCACCGCATTGGTCGAGACTCTCGCCCGCACCGCCCGCCGTCTCCAGGTTCCTCCCAGCATCACTCGTCTCGTGTAGCGTGTACCCAGCGGCCCCGTCGAAGGACAGCGAAAAAAAAGGCCGGCCCGTCTCCATCGGCGTCGTGGTGGTTGTAACTCGTCGCCGCTGCCACTGGTGGACACGCTTAGGTAACCCGGACGCTCCCCGACCGACTCCCCTCTCGCACGCCCCCCAACGCCCTCTTAAGCCCGACTACGTCACACCTCTTCCTCCCCTTCCTGCACCAACACCAAGACGACCCCAGACTGCAAGTCGATCCCCCCCGGCCGGCCGCCTTTCTTTTCTACATCGTCCTGTCCTCCTCGTCACTGCTGCTGTCATCGCCACACGTTCTTTTGCTCTCCCGGTCGTCGCGGCCTCCTTCTCCCCTCCCCCAGCTCGACGTCTGCTGCCGTTCCCCGGAGGGTCTATATCACCGCGTATCTCGTCTTGTCCAGTCGACCGTGCATCAGCCCCGATGGACTCCAAGAAGAACGGGTTGAAGTCTGAAGGTTCGTATGCTGTCTCCCTGCTGCCGTCTCCCCTCCTCCCCGGCCCCCTCCTGCGTTTGGTTTTTCTTCCTCTTCCGGCATGGTCGTCCGCCTCAATCCCTCGCGACGCTCACCGTCGCTCCTGCCAGCGGGATGACCTCACGATTACCCTTATCGATTGGGATCGTTATCGGACAGCCGTCTGACACTCTCTCGTCGCAGACAATGCGAAGACAGAGTCTCCTCTGCAGTCCAACGCAGTCCCTTCGTCGGGTATGCTGCTGACACGGCGTGCTGGAAAATTTTACGCCCCTCCCCTGCACTTGCGCTGACCGTCCTGTCGCAGACTCGCAGGCCCCGTCCACCGAGTCCAAAGACCAGAAGCCCGATGTAGACACCGCGCAGACGCTGGCGCCTCCTTCCCGGCCCGCCGTCACCACCGCCGCTGACACGCCCGACTACTTCAACTCCGTCCACAACCCCTTCTCACTCGAGCCCAATCCCTTCGAGCAGTCGTTTAGCAACCCGTCGAGTGAGACGCCGGGCAAGTCTCTGCTGCCGCCCGTCGCGGCCCTCACATCGCCTGCCCTGCCTGGGACCAGCTCCGCCGGTTACAACTGGTCCAACTCGCTGCGCTCGGGACCGCTGAGTCCCGCGATGCTCACCGGCCCAGCTTGTTCCAGCGGGGACTACTTTGACAGCATCGCGAGGGGCTTTCCGACCCCCAACGAATCCTCCCTGCGGACGGGGCTGACTCCCGGCGGTGGGGGCTCCATGTTCCCGGCCCCGAGCCCCAACTCCCAGGCGATCCTGTCGCAACTGCAGAGCGGCGGTGCGACACCCTCGACCCTTGAGTTCCACCGCACCGCCCTGAATGCGGCGAAGAAGAGCGGTCTCAATGCTCCCACGTCGAACCCGACCACGGAGTCGGAGCAGCTGAACCACATCACCACCATGGACACCAAACCCCCTCAGCCGGCTACGGTTGACCCGTTTACGCACCACGATGCTGCTGACGCGGCCAATGGACTCTTCATGCTCGCCAAAGGTGGCCAGGCCGGCAACAACCAGTTTTCAGTTCAGACTCAGTCCTCCATTCCGCCGCAGACCATTCAAAACAGAGTACCAGAGCAGCCGCAAGATGACAACGCCGCCAATCGGGGACCTCACGCCGTCAACGGCTCAACCGGTAGTGGTCGGGAAATGAGCGGCGATGGTTCGGACACGCAGGGCGAGCAGGCCAAGCCGGCTGCCAAAGGGAAGGGCAAGAAGAGCACATCGACCAAAACCACCACTCCTTCCACCGGACGGCGGAAAGCGGAAGATTCACCTGCCAAGGCCTCGAGTAAGAAAGCCAAGGGCAACGACGGGTCCGCAAATGAGCAGGGTGAATCTGGTTCTGGGGAGGAAGGACAGGAGAAGAAGGAGGAGAAGAAGGACCCGAAGAAGATGACTGATGAAGAGAAGAGGAGGAACTTCCTGGAAAGGAATCGGTAAGTCCTGATGCGATTCGAGTCCGGATCCGCATTCATCGTGAACCGGTTCTGATGATCTTTTCACAGTGTTGCGGCTCTCAAGTGCAGACAGCGCAAGAAGCAATGGCTCGCGAACCTCCAGGCCAAGGTCGAAATCTTCACGTCGGAGAATGATGCACTTACCGCCACCGTCACCCAGCTTCGTGAGGAGATTGTCAACCTCAAGACGCTGCTTTTGGCTCACAAGGATTGCCCTGTGTCACAGGCGCAGGGCCTTGGTCCGCTCATGATGAATGGCTTGTCTACCGGATTCGATCCACACCCGTATAACATTACGAACAATATTACCAACAACATGGGAATGCAACCGGGCGCGCCAATTCCTACCCAGGGAATGCGGAGATAGGAATGGGTGCCCCGCCTCTAACATTACGACCAACGAAATGTCTAATGATGGCCAAAAGTTCGGTCTTTGATTGATCTCTGCTCGTTCAACAGAAACCCTTTGCTTCACGGCGTTTGCGGGGCTGTCCTTCCCTCCACCGGTTGATGGGAAACGCCCGAATTTATTTCCTTTTCCGATCTTTCTTTTTTCTTCGCTCAATGACGTCACTCGGAGCTATGGCATGGGTGGGTCTTAACGATGTATACGGACTAACGCGGATGGGGGAGGATAAAGACGCGGTGGGACATGGCATGGATATCATTTCTCACCCGTGGGGTGTGCAAAATCTGCGATTCGTTCGGAAGACTTAATATTTTTTTGCTTTCCCCTTTCTTTCTCCCGTGTGTGTTTTAATTGGCGGTGATCTTTTCTTGACCAGGTCGCGCTTCCGGTGTTTGGCTGTGCCTGATTTTTCTGTATCTTCTATTGTTACACCTTCCTCCCCGGGACCTTCGATTCTCCTGTTCGATATTCTACGGCGTCGCACTTCCCCTTTTCTCGGTTTGAGGTCCACGAATCCTGGGCGGCGTGTACTGGTGGCTCAATTTTGTTTTTCGATCCGACGGCTACGTGACCGCTCCAGCTGGCTATGCACATTTGTAGCTAGGCACCTTGGACTGATGATAAAAAAAGTGAACAGTTGCACAACTCTGCTCCAATACTTCGTAAAGCATCGAATCCATGTTCAGAATATTGTGTAGGAAGTTGTCGGCCAGGGCGAGGGAAGGGCGGTCAACCCCGACCCGCGGGCCTCGACGGGCGGCGGGCTTGGCAGGGGGAACCGGCTTGCCGAGACCAAACAGGACAAACAGAGCCGTCCCAGGCGCGTCGCACGCTCTCCTGATGCGACACAGGTCGGCGCACAACCGGGGTCGCCGTTCGAGGACGCGCCATGCGATAACCCAGCCCTCGACAGCCAGGGGACGAGATGTGCAATTCAGCTCGGGACTTGCTGCTGCGTCTTCCTTTGTTTTTGCGCGCCAGACCGGGCTGAGAAAGAGCCTGACCCGACCGCCGCAGCGTGACACGGTCTCCTTCCCGCAATCAAGGGCGTTCGCTTACGAAGAACTACGGATCGCTCACGGGACCTGGGATTACTGTCGCGCATCCAGAGAATCGGCCAATCCGACATTGATAGAGAGAGAAACATCGATTCCAGAAGCATAACACGGGGAAAAAGGGGGTGAGGGAAAAGAAACCAGCAATGTCCTTCCATTACGCGTCCTCGTCCGCCCGCCCGCGCCGCATCGACGACGCTCTCTCCCAGCTCGTCGACGCCTTCCTGCCGCCGCTCTCCCTCTCCGCCCTGGGCGACGACTACTCCGACGACGAAGCCGAAGATGCCCTCGCGGCCGCCGAGGAGCGGCGCCACCGCGACATGCTCGAGCGCGCATGGCGCATCCTCGACTCGCATACCGCCGACGCCGCCGCGAACAACAACGACCCATCCGCACCATCATCCGCCTCCGCCGCCGGTGGTCGACGGGGGAGTCTGATGAACGGGGACAACGTCAACAATGCGTCGGACCTCATCAAGCGCAAGCTGCTCCGCGAGAACGCGAGCCCGGACAAGGCGGTGCGCTTCTCGAACCTGTACTCGCGCCTGCTGACACAGCCCGTGCTGGGGCAGAAGTGGGCCATCCTGTACCTGCTGTACAAGCTTTCCGATTCCGGCGGGGAGGATGGCAACGGGGTCGATGAGGCGGAGAGGAGCAGGACCCCGCTCATGGAGGAGGGGAATCTGGAGAACATGCTGTTCAAGTCGCGCAGTCGGGGGAGGACAGGAACGGGGATCAGCATGTTGAAGAGAGGGGAGGATGTCGATGATGACGGTCCCGCGATCAGTTCGTCGGTGTCGCAGCGGGGGCTGATTGAGAGGAATGCGTCGATGAGGAGAGAGAAAGAGAGAGAGCGGGAGAGGGAAAGGGAGAGGGAAAAGCTAAAAGAGAAAGAGAGGGATCGAAGACGGAGTCTGGGTGAGGCGGTGAGGGAGTCAACTCGCGCCAGTCGGTCCCAGACTGAGAGCAGATCCAAAGATGCACCCTCCGCGAAGGGGGAGCAGGTCTCTGCTGGCTCGCCCGCTTCCCAGAAGCGGTCGTCGGCGGACGGGGAGACGGGCCTGAGGGCGATGAAGCCGTCCGAGTCGACCCTTCTCCGTGACCTTCCGTACAATCTGCAGGGCTTGTCTTCGGCGAACCTGGAGTTTGCGTCGCCGTCTATCCTCAAGCTGCCGCAGACGCTGCCGATTCCGATCTTATCGCTTCTACACACTCTGGCGGAGCCGTGTTTGTTGTACAAAGGGCTGTCGACGTTCGTGGAGGGCTCCGATGGCGGGCTTATCAGTCAGAGCCTGCGGGCCGCGGTTGGAAATGAGCTCCGTTCGTATCTGGGATTGGTTGCGACGCTGGAGGGTGAGATCAGGAGGGCTTTGGCCGCCGTGACGGACCAGAACGAGCCCAAAGGCGTGGTCAAGGGCGGAGTTACGCTGAAGCGCTGCGTGATCTGGACAAGGGATGCTACGATGGCACTGCGGCTGATGAGTTTGATTGTTGAGGAGGCTAAGAGTAAGCTCGAATTTTTTTTTATTTCCTCATTTTTTATAGGCCTTGTACGGTTCTAACTCGGAGACAGACAAGAAAGGAGGTCAATTGATCTCGCTGATACATGGCTTCTCAACCTCACATGGAGATCCCTTTGTCTGCGCCTTTGCAGAACGGCTCCTGGGCCATGTGACACGGCCGTTTTACGATATGCTGCGGCAGTGGATCTACGACGGCGAGCTGTCAGATCCATACCAGGAATTCTTTGTCGTGGAGCCGGAGTTCAGGCCCAGCACCGATCCGCGGCGTATAGCAACCAGTGTCTGGGAGGACAAGTACAAGCTGGACGATGAGATGGTTCCGTCCATCATCACGCCGGAGTTCGCGAAAAAGGTATTTCTGATCGGCAAGTCGCTGAACTTCATAAGATATGGCTGCGGCGACTCCGCGTGGGTCGAAGCATATTCGAAGGAGGCGTCCCATGAGTTGCGATACGGCGACACCGCGGGCTTGGAGACGTCCATCGACGAGGCTTACAAGACGACCATGGCACGCCTGATCCACCTCATGGACACCAAGTTCAAGCTCTTTGATCACTTGAGGGCGTTGAAGAAGTACCTCCTGCTTGGTCAGGGAGACTTCATCGCTCTGCTGATGGAATCGCTTGCCTCGAATCTGGACCGTCCGGCGAACTCCCAATATCGACACACTCTTACGGCCCAGCTGGAACACGCCATTCGGGCATCGAACGCGCAGTACGATGACCCCGATGTCCTCCGCCGTCTCGATGCGCGCATGTTGGAGCTCAGCCATGGCGAGATCGGCTGGGACTGCTTCACGCTCGAGTACAAGATCGATGCCCCGGTTGACGTCGTCATCACCCCGTGGGGTTCAACGCAGTATCTCAAGGTCTTCAATTTCCTGTGGCGCGTGAAGCGCGTCGAGTTTGCCCTGGGCAGCACCTGGCGGCGGTGCATGACAGGCGCCAGAGGAGTTCTCGGCGCTGTCGACGACAAGGTCGGCGCGGACTGGAAGCGTGCGCGGTGTGTCATCGCCGAGATGATCCATTTCATAAACCAGCTGCAGTATTACATTCTGTTTGAGGTCATCGAGGCCAGCTGGGACCAGCTGCAGGCCGCCATCTCGAAGCCCGGGTGCACGCTCGACGACCTGATCGAGGCTCACACGAAGTATCTCAACTCCATCACGCACAAAGGCCTCCTAGGTTCCGGTTCCCGGAGCTCGTCTTCCTCGTCGTCCAGCAAGCAACCGGAGGAGAGCTTCCTCAGCCAGCTGCACCAGATCCTGAAGATCATGCTCGCGTACAAGGACGCCGTCGACGGGCTGTACTCGTTCTCCGTGGCCGAATTCACCCGCCGGCAGGAGCTCAGCGCGAAGATCGAGACCCGCACCGCGCAGGGACGCTGGGGCGTCACCGAGCGCGACCTCTTCCCTTCTTCCATAAACAGACACAGACAGGGCCACAAAAAATCCATCTCCTCACCATCCATCTCCTCCTCCGTCGCCGCGACGCCCACCGTCGACAGCTTTGGCGGCGGCGGCGGTGGTGGTGCCTTCAGCGGCATTGACACCCCTCTCCTCGCTACTCCCCACCACCTCTCCGCAGACGACCACATGTTGCCCTCCCTACGGACCCGCCTCCGCGACCTCTCCGCCGACTTCCGCTCGCGCCTCAACGTCCTGCTCGGCGACCTCGCGTACCAGCCGGACGTGGACATGCGGTTCCTGGGCGTCGTCATGAACTTCAACGACGTGTACCAACCCGCGCGGCGCAGGAGAGGGACTGCCTCCGGCAGAGACAAGGAGAAGGCGAGGCGCAAGGCTGCGGCTGCGGCTGCTGCTTCATCTGCTGGTACTACGGCTGCTTCTGGAGTGACTACCTCCGGTGGTGTCAATGGAGACGCGAGCAGCGCTCAAAAAGAGCAAGATAAAGTGAGGGAGAAGGGAAGGGAGCAACAACAGCAGCAGCAGCAGCAGAGCGGGACGGAAAGTGGAGGCGGAACGGGCAATGCGACGGGGGCGTAAAAGAAAAATATGATTCCCGTCGTGATTGGTTTGATTTGATTCGGAGTAATAATACCCTGGTATGTCGTTTTCTTTTTCGGCTTTCAAGTGCTTGATTTGTTTTATTATTTTATTATTTTTTAGTTCCTCTCTGGAGTGGAATACTGTGAATACTGCGTGTGTCGGTTGGAGTGCGGTACAGTGGTTTCACATGTGACAGTGAGGGCGAGGTACATATGGTGGGCGAGCGACCGAGTGGTGGTTTGGGTCTTTTTCCCTTTCTTTTTTCTTTGCTCTCTTGCTCGATTATCATGAGCATCAAGCTAGGTAGGTGTGGCCAGGAGGCATGTGTGCATGTACGTTATGGGAGGGATATACCGATACCAATACCAGTTTTTTTTCCTGTTTCTGTTGAAAGGAGGTAGTTAGTTTAGTTCTATTCAAAAAAGGATGTATTCTATCGATTCGTGGTAATATAATATTGATATTCATTGTCGCAATTCTATTCTATTCTATTATCCCCCTTAACTGATGCATTCTGTGTATTTTATCGTTTCTTTCTCCTTTAAAAGAAGAGATCTATTATCTCCGCGCGAGCGAAGGATATCCGTTCTGTGTCATCTCACACTGCCTGAGTTTCCTCTCTCTCCCTCCCCCCCCGACCTCTGCTTTTGCCAACCAAATAATCTACATATTCAACCTACTAGATCTGACGATGCAAATAATCTGACAGTACTATATACTTATGCCCTGTATGATATGCGTCAGCTGCATTCGCAAATAGAAAAAAATATAGAGATTTTTTGAAAAGAAAGAAAGAAAAGGGAAATGAGTGGGATTTTGAATCTGACCGTTGAGTTGAGGTGGCTTCATGATGGATGTGATGCATCAGATAGCCAAAGGTAATAACTAACTACTCTGTACGTACTGTGCGGTACTTTAAGTGCAGGTGTCTACGGTGCAGTACCTAATGTATGAGGGGAAAAGAAGCGCTAATGAGAAGCCGGAACAGGCAGTGGGCGCAAAGCAAGCAAGCAACTTGAACTGATGCTACAATATCATGCCATGTACTGTACTGTACTGTACTGTACATATTCATGCGACCGAAGCGGATAATAATAAGCAGTCATTAGAATCATCCAAAGCCTGATAATAAAAAGGGGAGCCCGGTCCGCTATTTGGAACTTGAGACAGAGAAGTATGAGAATATATACATACAGGACACGCAGTACTAAGGTGCTGAAGAATTGTCCGTGTATTGAAATTCTCTTGGAGTGGCCCTTCAACAGGAAAGGGATGGCCCTTTTAATTCTTGGTCAAGCGCCATCGATCACTTGAAGCCAATGATCTGGACTGCTTCTATAGGACACCTGATGGCATCTGTCAGCCTTAATATGACCCTCATCCTTTTTTCGTGCCCCATGGCCGGGTGCTACCTGACCTAGCGATCCTAGCCCTTTGGACAGGGATAACCGTTGGACAGAGATGAAACCAGTGGGCATCCCTCCATGTACAGTAGGGTATGTGTCAAACGAAAATAGCCAGGATGGCTGGAGTCCACGAACCCAGTCAGAAATAGTCCCCATGGATTGGAATAACACAGACAACGAATACGGCAAAAAGTTGCCCTTGCGATCATCAGACTGCCTGCTGCCGTGCCGGTGACCGATCCGAGGTACGGCGGAGCCATTCTGATTAATCCGGGTAGGTGTGTTGTTTTAATAGTCGTTTTTTCCCTCTGAAGAATGACTAAATTCTCCTTGTAGAAATAGTAAGGAATTAATTATTTTTATTCAGGTAGACCCAGAGGCTCCGGGGTCGGTAGGCTGTTAGAGCAGGGGTTCCGGCTCAGAAACATAGTCGATTCTCAGGTTGATCCATCTTCCGTGCGAGTAAGTCTCTCCATGTTTTTTTTTTTCTCTCTTCAAAATTTTGGCATTTCACCGTTTTTATATGGTTTATATATGTTGAGATTTGTTCGGGACCCTGCCGCCTCGGAAGATAAATACTACGACGTGATAGGATTTGATTCCCGGGGAGTCAACAACACGACTCCCCGGTACCAGTGCATCACAGAGCCATATTCACGCCAACGCTGGACCCTGGATAACCGGTTTCTCGATCTCCTTGGCAGCTCAGACGTGGCTACGGAGAAGGCCTGGGCGAGGGCCATGGCATTGGCAGACACATGTACCGGGGAAGGCGGGCCGGAGATAGGTGAGTTCATGAACAACACGCCGACGGTCGCAGATGTCATTGAGATCATCGTGAGACACGGAGAGTGGCGAGAGAAAGAAGCCAATGCCCTTCTGGAGAGCGAACAATACAAACAGATTCGGAAAGACAGGCCATCCGCGATGCGACTCGATGGAGACGGGGGGAGGAGCCCCTACAGTACTGGGGCTTCTCATACGGCGCAGTTCTCGGCGCCACATTCGTCGCCATGCAACCTCACAGGGCCAAACGGATGGTGCTCGATGGGATCTGCGATGCGCGGGCAATGTACTCCGGTTTCTGGAACACAAGCATCTTGGACACCGACAAAGTCATGGAACGGTTCTTCGAAAGCTGCCAGCAGGCCGGACCGGAGCAGTGCTCCTTTTCCACCGGTGGCACATTATCTGACCTCCAGATGGTCCTTGAAGATACTCTGCAATCGCTCAAGCAGACTCCCCTTGCCGTTCCGGGCACGGAGACAAGGGGCCTGGACGTCAACGTACAGCGACGTCATGCGACTCATCAAGGACGCTCTATACGATCCCTTACGGTTGTTCCCAGTGTTGGCGGACATGCTCACAGACGTGTCGCGGGGGAACGGCAGCGCTTTTGCGGATATGAAAATGGCGGCTAAGACGTCCATCTGTCGTCCACCGTCATCCAGTGATGGCGGTGACGACGACTCGGGATCTCTGCCCACCATATACAGACACCATCCTCGAAACCCTGGTGTCAATCGGCTGCACCGACGGCTCCGATCTCACAGGGCTGACAAAACAAGATTTCTTTGACTTTACGACGTTCTCAAGGGGCAGAGCAGGTGGATGGCGGACATATGGGCCTCTTGGACCATCTCGTGTTGGGGGTGGAAGACGAGGCCGAAATGGAGATATGAAGGTAATTTAATTACAATTGAGATTTGTTCCTTTCCTTTTTTTTTCCCCTTCCGTCTTTTCTTTTCCTTCTCAGTCAGTAAAGGCACCGAACTAGCTAACCCGACTTTTAGGACCTATCTCAGGAACCCCAGCGCACCCAATCCTCTGGATTGGAAACACCCTGGATCCAGCGACACCACTCAGAAAGTAAGCTCCTTGTATTTCCATCTCATTGAAGGTTTTTAGATTACTCACTGTGTTTTTTAGTGCCTATGAACTGGCCGCTGGATTTACTGGCTCCGTGGTGCTTGAACAAGACTCCATAGGAGTAAGCAATATTTTAAAAAATTTCACCAGCATCTTCTTTCTCTCTGCATTAGCTGCCAAGAATTACTGATGTTATAATATATTTTCATATAGCATTGTTCGTATACGTCGGATTCGGTATGCACTGATTCACATGTTCGCAGGTATTTCCAGACCGGTGTACTCCCCGAGCCTGGGACCCGATGCGAGCCTAACGAGATGCCGTTTGGTGTTCAAATACGACAGAGAGTTTGGTAAATGAGAAACAGTAACGAATTTTTTTTTCCTTCACTGGTTCTGGTTTATGTTGCACTTCTTCATGCTACTAGCGGCATATGATCATTGTTGATGGTACTGAATGAGGGGGGAAATGATGATAATAGTAACCCTACAAACTAGATAGTTTGCAGACATGGTTTCCCTTCACCTGCTTGATTCAAGAATCCCCTTTCCCACCCTGTGTCTGTCAGCGGACCCCATGAATAATATGAAAGGCACAGTCCCTTATCCACTTTAGACCATTCTTCCTGAGTAACTGCTGCGCTTCATGCGCCAAACCCGCCTTGACGGGTCTCACTCCTTCAGCAATTGTGCACTGTTTCTCTGTCACAGGACTCCTACTACTACTATCCTCACCGTCTGGAGAGGAACTAGTGGACGTGACAAGATCTCCAAAAAGCAACAGTGCATCCCGCATCCTTCCACTCTTCCTAAGCCATGTCGCAAGCGTCAGCCTCACCCACATCGTCTCCCGATTCTCCGGAGGCCGCTGCCTCCCGGCGACGGCAATCAAATCGCGCAACGACAGCTCAGCCGCCTGTGGGTCATCGTCGTAGAGAAGCAAGGCCTGCAGATGCTTGATCTGGCACACACGCTCGAAGTTCTCTGGTCTTTTTAGCGTTTCCAGCGGCAAGCACAACTCCAGAAGCGCGGCCGTTTCCCCCTTCCGACAGAGCTCACGGTATACATACGACAGACTGATTGCTAGATCGACGCACACATAGTTATCCAGTCCCACGGCGCGCTGGCGCGCCGCGAAGCAGATCGTGTAATGCCTCTCTGCGTCGGTCAGCCGGCCGAGCTTGCGGTACGCGGATGCCATGGCGCTCTGGGTCATCAGTGTAGAGGGATCATCGGGCCCGTTGAGTTCCATCCAGACGGAGTAGGCGCGCTCATACTGTTCTCGGGCTTCTTCAATCTTGTTCTATCCCTCCAGTGCGTAACCTAGGTAGAATTGGTTGTGGAAGAAGACTCTTGCGGTCGGGGGCCCTGTGGCCAGGAGACCCCTGGCTGCTTCTTCCCCATACCGCTGCGCGACCTCGAAGTTTAAGAGGTGGAAACTACACAGGCATTCGTACCTCAGGCTCATGTAGACTTCTCTGTGCTGACTGCCCAGGGTCTTGATGCGTTGCTGCCGAACCTCGGCGTGTAGGTCTGCTGCATACCTGTGACGTCCACGGACTAAGGTACCTGGGCGAAAAAAAGGAGGACGTCAATTGAGGACTCAATCTTTCAATCATTCGCCTTACCGGTTGCAAGATCATAACGGGCCATTAGCGTCATCGGTCAGTCCATCCCAACTGGTCCTCAAGGCCCTGGGATGCAAGAACAAGCAAATTAAGCCCCTTCTGGCTCAGATCGCCCTTCCAGGCATAATACTGTGCAAACCTCGATCGAAGAAAAGCCGCTCTAAGGCAGATTCTCTTAATCTTCGATACTCCACGTCCAGCTCGTCATACGCAGCTTCCACGAAGACATTCATCTGCACAATGTCTCGAGTCGACGGCGGTTGCAGAGCAAGCCAGGAGTTCAGATAACTGGCCACCTCCATTGCCGGAGCACCGTAGCTTCCTTCTTTCAGAAGGAAGAGGCTTTCTGCCCATGCTACTAGCTGGCGGCTCTTGAAGAACCGTGCAACCATCTTGAGAGTGACTAAGGGTGGCCGCGACAGAGCAACGAGGTGTAGATGCCAGCGCAGCGCCGCGTTATCTGTAGAAGCCGTGCAAGGTGGAGAGTTCCGAGCCAGGACCGACGGGAGAACTGCCCGTTGCTTCCAAATTCATACTCCGGTTGAGCACCCGAGCGATGAATTTAGGATCACCGAACTCCTGCAGCATAAGCATACAGAGACATCGGGTCACTATATATTGATGCATTGTCTCCTATTGGAGATTGATGGATGAGGGATTAAGCATCTGGGTTCTGGTGAGATAGTCCTTTGCTGATGCATGGATCAATCGAACGCTTCCGTCCACTATGACGATGAAAGGAGCGCAGGGCTGTGTCAATTTGCCCTCAACATTGAAGAGCCTTTGGTTTTCGTCAATGACGGTCTTGAAAACATCGAGACTGATGGCGGTTGCGATTTCCTCCGTCGTCAGAAATCGAAAGGTCCCGACGATCAGGGAGAAAAGCTCTCTGCGGAGCTCAGATGCACACTGTCGAGTCCCCTACCTGTTTTGACAATGAACTGAGCGTACATAGAGTCCAGCCCAAGTGGGAAACGCTCCAAAATTCCTAGCTGAGCTTTGATGTTCGGCGCAGCCTTTACCGCGTCAAGCATGAGCCGAGCCCAAAGGAACATTCCCCCAGCGTTTTCCGCGCATTTGGCCAGTAATTTCTCCTTTATTGTAGCTAGATGTGGCGTGCGCTCAATTTCAACCCTCACGAGCACTTGAACATCAGCACCTATCTGGCCTGGTTCCATACAGATAAGATCAGGGTCACCGAGTGAGCTGGGTCACCGAGTGAGCTGTGGATGGTGCTCCCGTACCGAGAAGAGACAATTACACGGGCATGAGGCATTTTAGCTATCTGGGAGAGGTATTCCAATAACATTTTTTAAACTCTTGTCATCCGGACATTCGTCTATTCCGTCAACTATCAGGACGAATGCTGGACAGGCCATCATGAGCGACTCGAAGATTCGCCAGGTTGCGTCCAAGGGACAATCGGTGGCCCTCTTATATCTGTCCATGTAACCTCCAATACTCGCTGTCATATGGAGCCAGGGTTTGCTCGAGCCTTCGATGAGAGAGGACATCGGCTAACACCGAGCATACTAGGGCAGATGGTGTTGAGGAATCCTGCGATTTCTGAAAGAAGTAGCCGTAAGAGCCGCCAGGGATTTCGGCAGATGTGAACCCGTTTTCCATCAGGTACCTGGCAAGTACGCTCTTTCCACATCCTAGGTACACAAAGATTGCAAGTTCTCAATTGTTGTCGTAGTAGGTAGCCACAACGACTGTGCTTACCGGGAATTCCATGAATCCACAGCGTAGTCTTACAACCAGTACCCACCCAGTGCAGAAAAACAGGGTGAGTAAATATCCACTTGCAAGTATTTTCTTCCCAATGTGGAAGATCGAGAGACCTTTCATCCGGTCGAAGCCAGTCAAGTACAGTATGAACTCGGTCTTGAAGGACGTAGACTATGGTATCATACTAAGCAAAATGGTACGTAGATATAGAGCAGGGATCTTACTTTCAGAATTTCTTAGATACGTCATCATGGCAGCTGTAGCGTCTCGCTGATCTGTGGAAAATCTCAGATGGCTGTAATAACTTGGCTTAGCCAGAGGACCTTTCCTACCTTCATACGATCTTTTTACTATAGCCACAAACTCATCGCCCCTTCGTTTAATATTATCCAGCGCCTTAGAGTGATCTGGCAAGAGATGCTTAGAATGAGGACACAGCAACGCTTGACATCATCTCTACCACCTACCTTCGTTAAATGCCGATTGCCTTCTACGATCCTCCGAATTCAAATCAAATTGCCGTTGTTGCGCTAATGAAGTTTGAGCGACGGTTCCAGTAGTGCCATGTCTGGAATAATTCCCGTCCAAGTGCCTCATACTTACCGGTGTATGCAGCGAGCTGGGCTTCATTTTCTGCATTCTCAGCAAGTTGCCTTATCTTCGTTAAGATTCCATCGATCTTTTCGTTAAATAGCGTAAAGGTAGCTTTCACGTATCGTTCTTTCATCTCACCCATCAGCCCAGCTGCGTGCATCCCCGCAATGAAGCTTTAGGCAGATTGCCATATTGTGTCGCAGAAGAGGTATCATATACACTAGTGGAATTATAGATTGACAAAAGACTTACTGGTTGTAGTTTGTTCATAATACAGCCTTGCTCTCACAAGGAAACTGATTACCTGCGAGAACAGCTGGACGAGTGTGGCTGAGAGACGTTCGGTGGCTGGCCACAGTTGGAGGTATTCTTCCCATCGGCCGATCTGTTGTAGCACTTCCAAGACACTGGAAGCAATTTTCCCGGAGACGTTTATCTCCTGAATGGCCACCTAGTTCATTCGAATCCACCAATTAGTTATACAGACGCGTCAGTATTAGTATGTGCAATAAGGGCGGACACACCGACAGCAAGACTCGAATGCCACCCCACACAAGAGAAGTGATGTGCGGTTGGTGCCGAATCATTGATCAACCACTGCAGTAGAGCGGGGTTAATCAGTCAGAGTGTACTTTTTATGCACGAGGCTGCGGGCGGGAAGGTTGCGCTTACCGACAGTATATCTGTTAAACCAGAGAAGCACCTCATCGATTCGGCTAGAAATCTTACACTTTTTCTGTTCGCAATTCCTTTTAGCGGCAAGGGTAAAGTTAATCAGCTCATCTCTCTCAGCAAATGGATCGTTGCTGTTTTGCCCTTCCCCATTTACGGGGATTCTCTTCTTAGGGTCTTTGGTCAAGGTTTTGTTGTAAAGCTACGTGAAATCGCTGTTAAATCCTCCGTTTTACACTGGTAGCATGTATAAACTCCATACTGTAGCAAGGACGTGGAACTTGCCTCTATTGCCCTCACCCATTCAGATGTGCTTTTGGTGTCCATTTTCGCTTCATGACAAGAACCTTGTAGGCGATCATATCGAGATCCAGAGTAAAGATGAGACCACAAGAGATCTCCACAAGGCTACATGATCCTCATTTAGCAAGCGCCAAGTGCATCTTATACTTTCCATCGGCATTCCAAAGCCTAGCTTCTGTTGGTTCATTTTGAACCTAACTGGTATGTATGTGCTATGTGCCCAATCTATCCTTTTGGAAAAGACATCCAGTTGTGAAGCACAAATATCATGAAAGGAGATTAATGCAGCAAGGCAGTCATAAGGTGAAGCCGATGGCAATGTTCCATATGTGTAGTTACAGCCTTATTCTCGCCGACAATGGATGGTTGGTCCCACACTTACCATGTTCTGTCCGGCTTTTGTGTGCTCAGAATTGCCAATGGATGTTTTCTGCTGCATCGAATGTAGCGTAGCATTCTTCTGGAAAGAGCCTTTCCGAGGCCTCCAGGCGTCCGGGTCCAGAAACGAGGCATTATTCCTAAGCATCCGACGATCTTGATATCTGGACATGACAGGCACAACCTACGCCACAAAATCGATGATGGGTCAACCACATAAAATTAGAGTGGTCAGGTCATCACCGATGAGCGCCAGAAAATAATATTTGAGGCTCTGCGTTGTTTTTTTTTTTTCGGTTGGAGAGTTCTTCTGGCAGACGTCAGCTGCCACCCTGAAGAGCAGGGGGGACGAGGCTGTCGGAGCCGCCATCAATACCCAACGCCCACCGCATTTAGCGTCTTTGAAGACCTCAGCTTCTTTGGATGTCTAGAAAACGACCATGCCTCAACCAAAGGTTGACACAAGGACTATTTTGGCACACCTTCTCCACTGACAAACCACTTGCAGAATTCTTTGCAGGGGATAGATTGAACATATGATTGTTGTAAATGCGTGAATGTGTTGAGTTAACCCTTACCCCGCTCCTGAGAACCCTCCCCGGAGGCGTCTGGAATGAGGCTGAAAATATCAGAAGTGGTTATAAAGATCTCAGCTTGTTTCGCCACCTATGTAGAAAACGGATCCTTAGTCATTCTTTCTCGTCCATTAAAGTCCCCTATGCACAGCCATCACCTGATAAAGCATCGTCACATTGGATAATTTCGAACGCAACGATTGAATATCTGAATCATGCCTGACGTCAATTGTCCGGGCCCTAAACCAGTTGTATGTTTCGAAAAGGGAAAAAGCTCTATGAACTTGATCAAGTTTCTTATTAGATCATGGATAGTGCGCTGCCAGCTGCCTGCGACCTTCTGATTGCAAGTGCGGTTTGGGATATGTGACCGAGTCCGGGCTGGCGACGACGTTAGGGCAGGAAGAGCGCCGCCAAAGCCCGAAGGGAAGCAGCAGGCAAGTCCACTTCAACCAGATCCAAAATTGACTGCTTATGACATTGTCCAACTGGGTAAAAAAGACACCTTCACAGATCCAGACACTTTCAAACGTCGAGATGGTCTGACCGCCGTTGAGGTGGCTGCGTACACAGGGGTTTTGTCCGTATACCGCTTCATTCGACCAAAGTCGGATCCGCTCATTGCGAAGATATCTCTGCTTGTCCACGGGGATACATGCCAACATATGTATGAGAACAATTCGAATGGAAAATGGCTTTCAGGCACACATGAACGCCATTTCCCGCTAGTAAATGTCATCGTACAGCCTCCTTAAAGCGCGCGGAAACATGTCGAAAACTCCCATGTATTTGTTGAAGAAGCGATTCAGTCACCAGATCCCGCCTTTTCTTTCATCCCGCCGTCTGTAGATGCTCACTCCTTGAGACCTATCAGGATGACACGGCGTGCTCCACTCGTCCTGTTTCAACAGCATCTCCTTGTGTCTCCATCCGTATTGATCTTTTCTTGGCTTGTTTTGAATGTGGTGGTCTCAGACCACTGAAAGACCTGTGCGTGGGTGGCTGTGTGTCCCGAGTCCCGGAATCCAGGATCCAGATCATCATATCCTTGGTAATGGAAATATCCGCTTCTTCAAAGGTCTGTTTTGAAGCCACTAATGCAGATAAGTGGATCAGTCCAAGGCTTCTAGAATTCTCGGAAGCCATCAAAGAGGTGGTCTTTGCTATATGGTGGCCAGACATCCTTGCAGAATGATTCTTCTCTTCCTCATCCCATGAACCCACTGGTGTAGTCCCGTTCCATTGCCTCTGGGGCCACTCGATTGCTTTCATTCTCATGCATCTTCACAAACACAGCAGAATAGGTAATAGTTTTCAAAACAACAGAGGATAGGAGAAGAAGGGTGTTGGCCGTTTTCCAGTCTTTTTTGGCAGCAGGGAGGCTGTCCACTGCTACCTTTCCTGTTTCTTTATTCTCTGAATCTTGATTTCTTATTGATGTTGATGAACAAGCGGAATGCATGTTGAAGAAGGACCACAGAGAGCCAGGTGAATCGGTGACGTTGCGTGAGCAAACATCAAAGACATGATCTGATCACCTGACTCACCCCTTAAAAGTTGCCAAGTCCCAGGTGAGTAATGGTGAATTGCTCGTAGATTCTGAAGTCTAGAGCTTCCAGAACGATTTGAAAAATGCCTTTGGGAGGCAGGTATCTGTCAGGCCAGAAAGGACGGTGAACGAATTGCTGACTTCCTGGCGGTGAGAAGTCCGAAGGCAACACGACAGACATTACGAATGACAGCTAGGCAACTCTATACTAATAGATGGAGCATGTCCACCGGGCGGGGAATCATGGGACAGGGCATATCTGCCTGTGCGCAACGGACTTGCCACGTTCAACCAGCGGATTATTAATGGCAACTCCGAAATAAGGGGATCTCCAGCGCGGGTGGAAAATACATATTCCGTCTGCTTATTATGATCTATTATTACGGAATAGGCAGGTTATGTGTCGCTCAGGCCGGCGTAAATCGTCGAGAGATATAGACACCGGGATCCCGGCCCCTGTACACATCGCTTTCGGAGTACGGAGCACTCCGTGCACTCCGCATCAGAGCAGCGTCGCTAAACACGTAGGCCAGGAATCCGGTTGGGTGGCCGGATCCCAACGAAACAGGATCCGCCAGGGCAGGGATGTTTCAAGACATCTCTGACACACCACCGGCAACCCTGCGGGACTTCCCACCGGAATGGTTCCATCGACAGGGATCAGCCTGCACGAGAAGTCTGCTAACTCCTTCGACGGCCCTTCGACTGTGGGCTGCTTGCTTAAAACAAGGACCCTTTCCGGCTGTACGATTCCGGAGGCAAACTGATGCATATATCGCACATATATTAATGCCACAGAACTCCATTCAATCCAGCTTCAAGGCTACCCATATATACAAGTGTATCCAAGTATTCCATTGAAACTTGTGAACGCCCTCCAATCCGACCGCAGTCTACTGCTTGGCCGATCTGCGAGCAAAACACACTTCACGATCCACGATGAGCGAGCCTGTTAAAGACGCGAGATTGTGTCCCATGAACCCGCCGACGGATCTCAACCTCTCCAACTACCAGCGCTACTGGGAGGAAATCCACCAAAACACCGTGAAGTTGATCCAGCAGATCAAAGGTCAGGAGCACGTTTCTTTGTGCGCGGTCATGTGGACTAAACATCAGCACAGAAGAAGAGAAGGCCGAAGCTCGACATAAGTCTCCGCGGAGCGGTTCGGATACCAAGACCTGATCTCCTCATCACCAGATCGCTCACAGCTTCGTGATGTGCCAATACTGTATCCCAACAGAGAAACGATTTCGCAAACATTTGCTACTCAGCTCCGTGATGATATAATGACGTCTCCGATGATACTGGTTGTTCTTCAGTCGCTTCTGTCTTGCTTGTTTATTCTTTGGGCTGGGTGGACTGGCGTCATGTGTGAAAGGAGTCACTTTGGGTAAAGGTTCTCAAACCGGCGTTTTTGGGGTGATATTTCTCCATTCAATGAAGGTACCAATAAGGATATTGAGCTTCGGATCAATTCTCTCCTAGTCATACATATATCAAACTGCAGGTGCATAGATGGCGGGATCGAATACAAAATATACCCCTTCAATAACGGTGCCTCATTCCATATCGATACATGTGACTGTAATGTAGCATGAAATCTTTGGGTATTATTCATTTGGAAGACATATTGGGGACAGCTGAGACACTGAGAAGTGGTCACTTCCGCTGTAATAACCAGAAAGATGTAAATGTCGGGTATCCGTTGAAATCAATCCGAGTCTGAATCACTATCTGAATCGGAACCGGAAGATGACGTAGAGTCGGAATCGGAATCGGAATCGGATGATGTAGATGATGCTGGAGAAGATGGAGATGAGGACGATGATGAACTCGAAGAGCTCGCAGAGTCGGAATCACTGTCGCTGCCGCTGCCGCTATTGCTATCGCTATCCGAGTCCGATTGAGATTCACTCGAACTTTCGCTCTCGCTACTACTCGATATCTCCACAAAGGCCGTCCTGTTCTTTCTCTTCTTCTTAACCGGCACATTGACTGCAGCCCTTTGTCCATTTGTTTGGGGCCCATCTTTCTTTTCTGAGTCAGACTCAGATCCACTCGAACTTTCGCTCTCGCTGCTACTAGATATCTCCACGAACGCCGTCCTGTTCTTCCTCTTCTTTTTCTTTGGTGCATCAGTCACGTTTGATGGGGCACCATTCGGTTTCTCCTGCTTCGATGGTTTCTTCTTTTCAGCCGACGGCGACGGTTCGAGCCTGCCGTTGATCGCATACAGCACAAGCTCGGCCCGTCTCCTCCTTTCGAGCTTCTTCTGCATGTCTGCATCCATGCCGTCGGGGACGCCGACATCAAGGTCCCACTTCTCTTCTACTAGTTTGGTTCTAAAGGCTTCAACGGCGTCGTTGTATGCCTTCTTCTTCTCCGAAATAGAACCATCCGTCTCCTGTTCCGCCTCCGCCGTTTTATCTTGAGATTTATTTTCTTCCCTATCAGCCTTGATCACCTCTCTAGCAGCTTCCTGAACTCGCTGTTTTGCCCCCTCACTCTTTAGTCCCTTTAGATAAGCGAGCAACGCGGGATTGTATCGTGTAGGTATGTGCTCGAGTGAGAAGAGGTGCTTCAAGATATGCGTCTCGCGGTTCTTCTGGAACTTCCAGGAGGACCGATCATTGTAGAACCGGCTGAGGTAAGAAAGGATGGGAGTCTCATGAAAGTGCGTCGTTGGTGTCGTAGACGTGGAGGCATCCTGCTGTGGATTTTGACCCTTTTGCTTTTGCTTCTTTTTCTTCTTCTTTTTGCCTTCTCCTGTTTCAGGCTTCGGTTCCTCCCCAGACGCTTCTCCGTCCTGAGATTTAGACTCCTGCACCTTTGTGAGCTCATCATTGCTATCGCCATCCTTCTCCTTCGTGTCCGGCGTAAACGAAACGCTTTTCTTCTGCGGTGTCACGGTCTCTTGCTTCGGGGCAGGTGAGGAAGACCGAGCACCGCTCGGTTCGTTGCCATCGTCTAGCCGTCGCTTCTTGCTGCTGGTGGCTTTTTCAGCCTCTTCGGACGACTCGCTCTTTGTCCTCTTCCCGTTGTTTTTCTGCGGCTGCTGAGGCTCCTCATTTTTCGGTTCTGGAGTGGTCACATCCTCATCGGCGGTCTCTTTCGCGTATTTCAGCTTGAGACCTAGCCTTTTCCATGCTGGGATATGGGGTTGCGCGCCGGTGCCATTGCTGGACATTGCAACGGTGCTATGGGTCCTCTTTTGATTGATAAGCTTGATGGAGGATTCTGCCTCGATAAGAACTTGTAGGAGAGGGTTCTGGAAGGGAGAAGTGCTGTGCTAGGATGGGAGGGCAGTGTAACTTTTGCGGAGTTCCTGAAATTTTCCATGTGAGCTCCGCAGGTCGTCCACAGTTACGTGATTGGGTTTAGCGTACTTGAGCTTGTATATGCCTCGCACCCGGGACGTTTTTTTTGCTCTACTTCATAAGTATGGATCAAGGCATCTTAACAATATACAAATGGAAGACCCTAAAAGTTTTCAGTCGGGAAAATTGCTGTTGAACGGCTCCATGGTCTGTACAGTACCTATATCGTTTCCCCGACCGACTTTTGACGGCCAAACCTCACGGCTGTGCCCTCAATGTCAGCTGCTAAATTGCCTCCAGAGTACAGGGGCTCAGATACGGAGTATCAGCACAGAAGCTGAGTAATATCGGTTCTGGCCGTCTAAAAAGCCAAAATTCAGCTCTCTTTGGGTATTCCAGGACATTATTGATGCTGCAATAACTGGAAACTGCTAATTCCGTTTGCTAAAGGCTTAAGCGCACCTTTCTCCCCGGAATATGTCGCCTAAGCACGTAACTGATGCCATTTGGATAGTAGTCGACAACGATGCAACCGCAAGGGTAAGAATGACGGGTATCGATAGCCAATGGAGGTCTTTAGGAGCAGAATTTCGGCAACTTGTAAATTGCGTAATACTCTTCATAGAACCTCGAGAGTAAGATTGAGAAAAAGAAATAAATGAGGCCTATTTGAACTTGAAATCAGTCAAACAGCCCGAAAGAGCCATGAAGGCATGTCAATTCCGTATTTGGGAAAATGGTGCCTAAGGCATGAACAATGAATTACATAAGCTGTTCTGTCTTTACCAGGAAATTCACCTTAGATTTCAAGATTTTAGCAATTGTGACCTAAATATACTGGCAGAAAAAGAAGCTTCTATCGAATAAGCAGAGTATGCCCCATTGCAGGACCCCGGGTTCCTGGATACTGCGTCCAGAATCTTAGGTATCGGAAGGCGGTGGACGGGGTGCGGAGCTTACTCGATCGGGAGCACGAAGCTGGCGGGAGCTTCAGACCAGGCAGCTTCTCGCACGCGTCCCCCACGTCAGTTCACCACGGCGACCCTCCATCCCTCCATAACCTCACCTTTCCAATTTTGAATCTCTCGTCAGAATATCTCATAGAATTCCTTTCCTTGTTCTGACCTTTCCTTACCATCGCCATGTCCGGTAGGCGCCCTGACCCGCTGATCGTTGTTCCACGCCATGACTTCATCGATGACTGACTAGTATCGACAAATAGGGAGCGCAGGTTACGATAGACACATTACAATCTTCTCCGACCAAGGTCGCCTGTACCAAGTCGGTCAGTATTCTCTTTCCCCGGGATCCCGCTGTCTATATCATTCCTCTTCCCCCTACAATCAGCGCACTTTGCTGGTCCGCAGGTGACGGAAATTCAAATCCGATAGCTGACACGACTGTTGACGCAGAATATGCATTCAAGGCCATTACTGCCGCAAACATCACTTCCATCGGGGTGAGGGGGAAGAACTGCGCTGTGGTGCTGTCTCAGAAGAAAGTTCCTGTAGGTCAGGCGGCTACAATTCTATCGTGACTGGTGGCCTGACGATCTCCCAGGACAGACTGATTGATCCTTCTTCCGTCTCCTACATCTTCAAAATTTCTCCTTCTGTCGGCTGTGTCATGACTGGCTCCATAGCAGATGCCAGAGCGTGTGTGGACCGCGCTCGCGGAGAAGCCGCCGAATTTAAATACAAATACGGATACGAGATGCCTTGCGACGTCCTGGCGAAGAGAATGGCCAATATCAACCAAGTTTATACACAAAGAGTTGGGCTTATCCCGTTCTGAGATCCGTAATTGGATGTTTGCTAACAGAGAATTCATAAAGGCTTACATGCGCCCTCTCGGAGTTTCCATGACCCTGATCTCAGTCGACTCAGAACGAGGCCCCCAGCTCTACAAGTGCGACCCAGCAGGGTACTACGTCGGTTACAAGGCGACCGCTTCTGGACCTAAGCAACAAGAGGCTTTCAACTATCTGGAGAAGAAGCTGAAGAACAAGGACTACGCGGAAGGTAGCTGGGAGGATGTTGTCGAATTAGGCATCACAGCTCTCAGCAGCGTGCTTAGCGTCGATTTCAAGAAGAACGAATTGGAAATCGGAATCGTCGGGGGGCCACGGGCTGATGGGCAGGAGGGGACAACCACTGAATTCCGGAAATTGACGGAAGATGAGATCGAGGAACGGTTGCAGGCTATCAGTGAAAAGGATTGATCAAAAGACGTATTTGCTGGAGTAAGGTAAAGAGAGATGTTATGCTTGACGCTTGATGTGGGCCTTGGGTCCTATGCAGATATACCAAATGGCAAGATATTTCCTTGCAATTGGCCAGTCTGCCAGCTTGCTCTTCTCGTGGCCTTTTTTTTCTCGTGTACCTTTCAATTTCTCTCCACCAGTCTTCTCGTACTCCCCTTCTGCGACATGCTCTATTAACATCTAGGCGCGCTCTCCTGCTCCAGTGGCAATTACATGCGATAAACCGGCACGGTGGATAGCTGATGCATCTCAGGACGTTCAGCGACGGTGGTGCACAGCCATGCGATAATGTGATGTGCGCTCTCTAGTTCTTCCTACCTTTTCCCTGTTCCGGAAACTTCGGTAGCCCTCGACCCTGCCCAAGCGACAGCGGATCTTGATCGAGTTGATCCTCCTCTCTCTTCGGGGCATCTTGGCGGACCTGGTTGCACGATAGGGTCATACCATCCGGCCTTGTAGAGTCCTCAAGGTTCCTCAGATCCGCCACCCGCGTTATAAAAATATGGTGGAGAGGCATTCAGCTTCGTCGTTGCGGCTAAGCTGTGGCTTTCACTGCCTTCTTTTCATGCCTTGTTTTTCTCTTCGCGCTCCACAATGCCGTTTGCAGGTTGGCCACGGCAGGGTTCAGGAGCTTTTGGTGTGGCACCGGCAGGGCAGCTGTGCGCTGGCCGCAGCTAAGCCGGACGCGGGCTAAGCGGCCGTCGGACCCAGCCCTGATCGCAGACTCCACCACCAGGCGATTCCACCGACCCCGCAACGCATCCACAGAGATCCCACCCGGGGGTATGGGCAGAGCCTGTGGCGTCTTTGCTTTTGGCTGATCTCAAGAGCTTCTTTGCATACCAGAACCAGCTGTGCACGAATGGTCGCAGCAGCTTAGTCTCATGCTTGCAGTCCTCAGCTTCCCAGCAATATGCTTAGCTCGATTTCCCGAGTACGCGGCTTTTGTGATCTTTTTATTTAGATCCACTACGATCTCCTGAGCTATGATGGCTTCTAACACCCTGTGATATGTTACTCCTCAACGTCCAATGTCCATCGGCGCAGCCAGCCACTTTTTTGATGATCCATTGACCATCTCCGCGATGGGTCGGCTCCTCAGCAGTTTTCCGTCGTCATCAGCTTAAAAATGATAGCTCGTCCTCAATCACGTAGGATATAAACATGGAGATGAGTTACTCTTTTTTTGACTGGACGTTGTGTTGTATTCTGTGGCCTTACTATGCTTTCTTCTAGATCAGACGAGAGGCATGGCTGACGGACGTGAGTAATATCCTTTCTACTAAAAAGAATACTTCTGCGGCGCCGCGTGAGAAGACAAGGCTGATGTCCGCGACAAAGTTAATGAAGCACGGGCCTTGAGGGTCGCAGAACTGATGAATGACTATCGTACCCTCCAACTACACATCGCGCAACAGAAGGCAGATCTACCCCCGGAAGATAACGGGGAAGAAGGCTATGGGGTGATGAGGGAGTGCCTTACCGCTGCCCAGTCCCTGTTGTCTTCGAAATACAACCTTGCGTCGACACAAACTCAGGGCGGGGATGAAGAGACTCGAAAGGCACAGCTGCAGAGGTACTGATAGTCGCACCATGCAAATTGACGCGTCTCCGAGTCCTGATAGTTTTGCAGGATCATTCTTGACTCGAGCGCCCGTCGATTCCAAGCACACAAAATCTACCTCCGAATCGCCGCCGCAAGGAGGTGGGTCATCAACCGTGAACATGTCCTCTGCGGTCAGAGGCTGGACGCGTTTCATGCTTCTCGGCTTCGGGCAGTGGATGATCTGTTGCGGGAGGTACTATTTCCGTCGGTTTCTGTGACCATAGGTGGCATTTATGACTGACATTCAATTCTGATGAGCAGGAACTTGCTAACGTTACCGATCAATACGTCGTTTCTGACCTTCGAGCGGCTGACGTTCGAGCTGGCCACTGGCTCGATGAAGATCCTTCTCTAAGCACGATACTGGATTGGATCCAGTCGCAAAACCAATGAACGGACGCTGTTCCTGTCGACGATACGTTTTTTTCGACCAGCTGATGGATGGCCAACCTAACTGGCATTTCCGAGCATCATCTCTATTTCTGACGAAGCCTGGACCGCTTATATTCAGACCGACTGCATCTCGTTATGCGGTTTGATTCCCATGCTTCTGTCGACGGGCATTTCCACTGGCGCAGGTCGCCACATCGTTGATTTTTACGTATTTCGCATGCTAGGGACCACAGCCCCTGCATCTCTGTTTTCGGGTTATATTCATTATTGTTTTTGGCATCTATATGGCCTTTTGCATTGTTTCCCTTTCTATATTTACAACGCTGGTCGCAGTTACGTGGTTTTCTTGTCAAAGCTTCCAGGAATTGAGTATAGAATAATATCAATTGTCTTTTCCCTTAGCCTTTTTACCTCTTCTGTTATCCTTGCCACAATGTTTCCCACCTGTCCGGCCAAACTTGGTGTGTCTTAACTGCGTCTTTGTAGATTCATACAATACTGCAAGATGTTTAGATTTAGGCTGCCATATTTATCTAGCAGCAGAGACTGCATACTAATGCAAGAGTCAATATATTTTGCTATATAACTGGGATGTCCCCTCCTTCAGATATTGAGCCTTAACGACCGCTCTGAATATCGAAAAGGTCTAACTGAAAAAAAAAAAAAATAGTACCTGACAATGGAATTGCGCATTATTCTACGAGAAGACCTAGTCTCTAGACGCGGCTCCTCCCTAAGGAACAGGGGCTGACATACAGAGGTGTCTTCAGACTCAATTGGCCCAGAGCTGAGCTGGATAGTGGCCGATCGAGCCATGACAAGTTGCTCTGTGCGTGAACGGAGAAGTTCGATGGTGTTCGTGCCTCGACGCCGACGGTCCCTGTCGGGCGTGGGCGCGGCGACGCCAATCAGCGGCGCGGACGGGCAGGCCCGCCATCAGGGTTCAGCTGAAGCGGCGTCAACACCGGCGTCGCGGACACGGTGGAGAGCTCCCGGCCGGGGGCTGGCGGCTCGGGCCTTTGTGTCATACGGCGATCTCCAGCGGAGCACAGCCTTTTTTTTATTTTTTAATTCGATCGATATTTTGATGCAGATGTTGGCGGTGGCGATTTCTTTCCCGATACTATCAGAGTCCCCTTCTGACATGCTTACAGCATGTTGGCATCCTTGTCACAGACCATACATAAAAGTATGCAGACGTGCAGTGCCCCGCGATCGAGCTTTTGGAGCCAGGGTATCCATCCATCTACGCTACCCCCAGCAGCAATCTTCTTCACATTTGCCACCTGTTTCTGTACTAAAATCTGAGCTATGTTTTGGGGCTGGCTAGAGGGTCGTCCCTTCAGATCTCTCCGCAGCGAGGCTCTGCTTGGAGACAATGTGGATGATGAAGTTGTACAAGCTGTGTCCTGAAGGCCATCTATACTAACAATTCCTGGATTCGTATGACATAATGACAAGCTCGCAGATACTAAAGCCTTGTGGCACTAGCTCCCTAGGGTGCACCGTGCACCCAGCCTGCTGGAGCTTTCCCTTTTTCCAAGTTGGGACTATGACGATGATCAATTCAATCGCTTGCAGCATGCATCGCCAGTGACCCCTGCAGAATTCTGCTCCGCCAAGGAGACCATAGTTAGCTGATAATGCTTGCGAGCTGGGCTCGGTAGACTAGAACCGGAGCAAAGATCTCCACCGAGATGTGTAACTAGATCCGTCCAGACGTCCCCGAGATAATGTGTCCTTTTTTGAATTACCCACAACGACGGGTATCCGCTGACCGACTGATCTATTGGCGCTTCAATGCTTCAATTTATTTCATAGCACGCAAGAATTATGATATAGGACCAGGCAGGAAGTTTCTAAGGTGAGGAGTTTTGAAAAGGATGCATTGCGCAGCTGAGAGATCGAGCAGCACAGCCTCATCGCCTTCAGATTAGATATACCAGGGGTACTGTCCAGGAGCTTAGATTGGGCTGAGGCTGTGTGCAACGAAGGCAATCCACATAGGTATATTCAAGATTCCAAGACTGCATATGCAGCTAGATCAGCAAGTCTACAGACATTTCCAAGAACGTCTATGATCATGCTTTGGAACTCTGACAGTGTTCAGCTGAAAGAAACCTATTTAGGAGAGTTGAGGTGATCCAATTATTCAACTTCACAGGGATTCAGTATTTTGCATTGACGGCATCTAGGCAGTCTCTCTCGGTCAGGGCAGCATGTTTTGGGCTCCGAACTTTGATTTTAACAGAGAACGGAGCCGTCTTATGCTCTTGCCACGGGACGGCCATGGTGTCAATGGGCTTGTCCTGAAGCGAGAGTTAGTCTGATCCTCGAAACGACAGATAGATCTAAGTTTACCGGATCTTGCTCGAAGTCGAAACAGTAGATGAGCCGTGCAACAGCAATCCAGAGATTCGTTGCGCCTACGTTCCATCCAGCACACACGCGTCTTCTGGTAGCAATGTTGATGAGTTTGCGTGCCATTCATTCTGATTTGACAGTGTCACAGGCAAATTAGAATGCTTACCTGCCCCAAATGCCCAATGACATTTCATAGGATTGTCAAGATCTTCGTTTAAGAATCTTTCCGGGTAGAACCGTTCTGGGTCCTCATATTCCCTCGGGTCCAGGGCAATCGACAAAGCATTCCATGTGAAGATGTTCCCGGCCGGAAATTTATATCCTTCGTACTCGTCGTCCTGGGTGAGCACATGTGGCATACCTATCTCGGCGAAAGGCCTCCATCGAAAGCCCTCCTTGACGGCCGCTGTAATATATGGCAAGTTGGATTTATCATCGAAAACAGGTAAACGCTCTGCGTCACGACAAACATCATCAAGCTGCTTTCTCGCCCTTCCAACCCAGTCTGGATAAGTGGCAGCAGCGGCAATTACCTGGCTTACCGACATGCGTGTGGTGTCGCTGCCAGCTTCTATGAGAGAGCCTAGAGTAAACAGTTTTTGCGTTTCATCGAAAGGAAAGGAGCCCCCATCCGCTGCCTTCAGAAAATCAACCGCGAAGCAAGGTTTAGCTGTTCCATTCTTCATCTTTTCAATCAACCGATTCACCTCACGCGGGTATACCCTGCGATGAATTTTAGGTCTACGTTTTCCTTTGTCTAATTACTCTGTGCGTCGACTTACTTCACTGTAAATTGATGCCATCGCTCACCATAGGTCGCCACCAGTGAAGAAACGTTGGCAGCCTGTCGAGAAACTGGAAGCCATCAACAAGGTTGGCACCTGGCTGCAAATTCTCCAAGAAATTTTCGCTGCTGTCAAACAGCTCTTTCATCTCAGGATCGTCCAGTTCCATCCTCCGTCCAAAGACCACACTCATGATCACCGAATTGACAAATCGTTGATTGGCAATGTACCACTTGTCCGGCTGATACAGGTAGTCGTACAGCAGCTGCTTGGACTCGAGCTCCTGGTACGGTTTAAACTTGTCCGCCTGCCGCGTATTCAGGACCTGATGCATGATCTTCCGCAGCGCCCTCCATCTGTCGCAATACGGCATGAGGACCACGCGCGAGTTCCCGGACAGTAGCTTCTGGGTCATCGGGTATTCAGGACCGGAGGAGTATATCGGAGCGCGCTTCTCCAGGAGGTCGGTGACCACGCGCGAAGAGTTCAAGAAGACCCAGGTGTTGCTGCCGAACTGACAGGTGAACCTGCCCATTTCTGTAAGGATTTAACAGGATACAAAGAAAAGAAACGAGAAGGTAGGTCCAGAGAAAAAAAAAGAAAAGCAAAAAAGAAGGGAACGTCTACATTTCGCCATATTGCCTCGCTTTCTCCCTCGCCCATCTCCCCTGCTGGAAGACTGGCACCTGGAAAGTGTTCTCAAAGAACGGAACCCCAAGAACCCGCGGCGGCAGCTTGTATTTCGGGTTCCAAAGGTACTTCTGAATTGACTTGTGGATGAGAAACGCGGTGACCGCCGCGATAAGCGTGAGCAGGACCAGGGAGCAGCATAACGTCAACAACCTGCCACGTTGATATCCTCTATCCGGGTTAGAATGCTTTGTATCGACAGAATAGATGCAAACCTGTCTTCTAGATCAAAAGAGGAGACAGGCACCAACAGTGGACTCAAATCTCAAGTTTGTGGGGGAGGCAATGTACAGTAACATAGATAAGGAAGCGGGGCTATAGTATTCATATTATAAGGTCTGGATGGCATGCATACAAATTACGAACATCCTTGGTCCGATTTGCTTTCTGAGTTAGGTAACCAACCCCTGTAACCTGCTCCGCAAAAGGCGGGGTACCTGGCCTTGAATCTTTTCACCTGTTCTTGTGATAATAACAAAATCCCATCTTCAGTCAGGTGGCTTTGAGCCTGGTTCTGATGTACTGTACAGCAGGTACCTACTTACTATGTAGGTAGTCTCTTGTTGGATTCTGCCCAAATGTTGTGTTACCTTGTGCAGGGAAGATTAATATTAATAGTAGCATCCAGGGTACGTGTGAGCTGTAGGTGGACACTGTGGGGCCAGTAGGTAGGAAAGCACATCTAAGATTCTTAGCAAAATGAGGTTCTGATTCCGAAGTCAACTTGATGGAGTGTCGTCGCTTGGTTTGTTTGACCTCGGGATCGGTGACTTGGGCGTTGAAGGAGTTAATCCATTACATATATCTGTCCAATTAAGGATATGTATGATAGATGACTTCGTCCAAGGAATCTAAGGTGGATAGGACTGTTCATTTTCTGTTGCTTACTTTGTACCTATACATAATACAAGCTTAGGTTCCGATGCTCTCTTTCATGCTCTTACACCATGTAGCAGAAATGCAAATGTCAATGCTTTCCACCCCCAGCATTACCACCACATACAGTACGTGTAACTTTTTTCCTCGCTACTGGTTCCTTTCTCCAGACATCTCCTGGCCTGGTTTCTTACAGTGGAGCTTCCCCAACCTCCTCCAATTTCGTACAGATGTGGCGCTCGGGGAAGCAGCATGTAGGATATCGACCCGGATTGGAAGGTGGTAGTATCTCAAGTCGTGGTTTCGCATTATTTTATCCTGTTTAATCCAGTATGCTGCCGCGTATATAGTAAAAAGATCATATTGTGACACCATGTCCGCTTCATCTCATCAAAGTCTAAGTACTGTAAAGAAATGCTGTTTCATTCCTGCAATGTGAAGAGATAATTAATATCCGCTACATAGCAATGAGGTATTAGGTATTGGAAGAAATTGATATAGGTCATATAAATTATTAAAGTATTCCACTTCCTGTTCAACGAGCGACATATAAAAGGGATATCTCTGCAATCTCTGCTAAATGAATGTCTAATAAAGCTCCAATAGCACCCCGACGACAGTTCAAATTCTGAAATCCAGCCAGGATAAATTGAAGAAGATTAGGGATTAGGTGGATCTTTGACTTCATTAGGGAGTCAACCAAAAAAGCTTCATGAAAAGCCCACAACCAGGCTTTGGTGCTGGTGCACAAGGCTACCCAATCGCAGCATGGGAGGTTCACATCTAATGGCCAGCCCCATACCGAATCAACATGTGTAGCATAGGAGGAACACGGCTTTCTAAAGGTTAGAACCGCAGCCACATGCCCTCTTTTGCAAGCCGCTTGAATCCGTAACCTGGAGATTTCACACGTTAGTTAGTCAGGGAAATAAATAGTTCCGTTTTCTCTTTCGTTATGTTTGCGCCATGCGGTAAATTGCATTGCTAAGTCAAGGTACTACACTGGGTATGTATGTACTGTACTCACCTGAGTGCAGACGCAATTTTGCCTCCTATGGCACTTGAATCGCCTGCAGTCGTTATCGGTTTGACACACTTTTCCCGTACATCTCTGTTGTAAAGATCAACCGCGTAGGTAAGTATTAGTATTTTTTGGACATGCGATTCTCGTGTATGTCAAATAATAATCTCAAGATCAGACGGACAACTTACAGCAGTAGTCTCAATCTCCTCACTTAGGAGGATCTGGTCATGGTCGCGGTCACGGTCATGGTTGAAGCAGGAGCCTGCTGATGCGACTGCTGCCGTGTAGGCGAGGAGAATAGCCAGAAGGAAGAGATAGTACTTCATTGTTCGAATTCGATGTCAGGTCGATGGTCGTTGTGGTTCTATATAGATGCCTATTTGGAGCGTTGGTTAAAATTGAAGGAAGAGTCTTCGCCATGTTACATTTTACTACATGATCCTTCTGAGACCCCGCACAGGATGACATTACTATGATGGAATTGTTATTGCTATCAACCACGCTCAACATGCTGTTTTATGAACAGGATATGATGCTGTCCTTGACACAAGGTTACTCGTCCCGTAATCATCCTGATGATATATGTAAAACAGCGGCTTAAGTGTTAACGACGCAGGTACATGTGCTCGGCTCGTTTGGATCAATGTCCTGGTGGGAATTCCGCAATTAGCACTTTTTTTCCTACCTCCCTTCATTTTACTTTTTATTCTTTCGCATGGGAATCTGGCAAACTAATATTCATCACCCACCGGAATGCAGCGGCAGGAAAAAGTGTTCTGTCCCTGTCGTGGAGGGAAACAGATCAATCCAGCGCAGTCGTCATCGTTGTTGCACACCTGGCCCGAACATGGCTGTTGGACACCACAACATATTTCCAGTATTAAAATCTGGTAACTTTTGGTATTCAAATAAATTAATTCGAGATCAAACACCTCCGCCAGGCTTGTTAGCGTTGGGACTTGGGTCCGCAGGGCCGGCGGTTGCTGCTGCCCTGTACGCGAGGAGAAACGCAAGAAGATAGGAAGAGTATTTCATTTTGAAGATTGATTGCTCTATAGAATGACTGATTGATGAGTGATGGCACTGATGGGTTCCTATATAGTACTCGCTATAGCGGGTGATTGAAGGTCCTTTTATATCTTATAAAGATGCCATACAAACCCAAGTACATAAGATGGCACTGTCCTCAATCACGCTTAACATGCTGTCTTACTACAGGACATTAGTGGCGTAGAGCTGGTGACTCGTGACCCTGCTTGTTTGATTATGTGACTCGAGTACCTACTACCGAAAAAGGAAATATTTCCTCTGATTATACCCTTAGGTACAGTACCTAGGTGTGTACTTGCTGAGTATGCATGCGTCGTATTATTAAAGGTCACAGGATGTATATTCCTAAAGCCGAATCGCCTCTCGTTTTGTGGCTTAAAGAGTTCAAGTCCAAAGAATCAGACTGTATTTATGTCCTGTCCGAATCCACGGAGTTAGGAGTCCAGGATTGTGAGGCCGATCCAATTGAACGTGATGATGCATTGACAACAATTCTTATGTGACTTCTATGGAACGAACGGAAAGGACAGAACGGATCAGAAGATGCGGGGTGGGCGGGGGGAGAAGTTCGTAAACTAGCTTGTAGACTACTACATCATGCTTACTGGGACTAGTATGCTATTCAGTCCAACGATGATCTGTGAGTGGGTAAAGATTGTGAGGTTTCATTTCCTCATAATTAACGAAATACTTTACTATTGTCTTACCTCAGGTGGTGGGAGCGAAGCCCGAGTTTCCAGCTACTTACTCCGGTAGGACTATAGGTAGGTACTAATTAACATATATATTTGGCTCAGATCTTTCTTCCATATTGGTGACAGGAGCAGGACCTTCAGCTGACAGAACAGAAACCCCGCACCATTCAGATTCAACTGATTAGATACCCCAGTGGAGCGCCGGTTCTCACTGCAGCACGCTGCACAGCCGTCCCTGCCTAGTGGACGCGGCATGGTGGTAAGACTCCGAACGCTAAGCTTTGCGCCAAGGTAGCGAAGCAATGGCCAATTGAGCTTATATTGGATAATTTAGATTGCTGTACGGAGTATACCGCTCAGCGCCAGTTTAAATAGATAAGCGCCAGAAAAGAGAAGAAATAGTGAAGTGGACGAGTCCACCCTCCACTCCAAGCCCTCAATCCTTCTCCAACTTCGCTGATCGCCTACAACATCCGTTACAGTAACGACTAGTATCTTTTTCCAACGTGAATGAACGGTGTGTCATACAGGTGCAGAAACAGTTAGCTTAGTCATCGTTGCTGCTTCAATAGCGCTGATTAAGGAGAACTGCGGTACGATAGTCAAAAGTAACTGATTCGTTCATCAGCGTTTCTAGCGTTGAATCTGTTCTTAGTGTCGCTGACTTCATGAATAAGCGTGCAGGATGCTGCTATGGATTTAGTTCTGTACGTGCATGTATATGTAGAGGGAGGATAGCCAGTCGAGCTCGATACAGGTACTCACTATCTGGGTAGAGCCCCTCTCTTGCGCTATCTACAACACCATTTAGCTCGCTTATGCCTTTTACGTCCGGTGGAACGTGCTAATTCAGTGTATCCTAGAACTTAGTGCTCACGTAGAACGTGATATGTTCTGGACTAAAATAGATAATTCTATCCCAATACGCCTGGGCAATGTAAGTGCCTTCACAGTATGCCTCTTAAACTTTGACTAATTCGGGCTATTTTGCATCGACTCATTCCATTGTAAGCTGACGACATTAATAAACCGCGCTTTGTACAGTACATTAGGGACACATGATCAGGATTCTGAGACTACGAAGGGAAAATAAGTCCCGACTAGTAATTTGCGCTGCTCTTCAGATTATCGCCTCTCGAGCACATAAAGGGAACGAGATTCCTGTTGATCGGCTTAGAGGCATTCATTCACTCGATAAGTCAAGGACTACCTACCTTGGAAAAGGAATCTCTATTCACTTCTTGCAAGAACAAACATGGTTGCTCTCACACACCCGCTCGTCGGAGCCGTATCCCAAGTGGCCAAGAGGGCCTTCATTGGTTGCTGTTGCCGCCCTCGCCGCTGTATCAGGGGTCTGTAGCATTGGAAAATTCCTGAATTGCCTTGTCGCGGCAATTGCCTCCGTGACGGTGGTGATCATCTCCGGGTTCTGTCGTGGCCAGACTGGGGAGACCGGAGCTGGGCTGCTGGACAGGTCAGTGGACTTGCTCTCGACGGTCCAGCACCATTTCCCCAACGGAACGGTCGTCCAGGGCTTCCAGCCGGCGTGGCTGGAGGTCGGGCGCGACCACAAGGTGACCGTCGGCAACCACTTCGGGACCATCGCGACGAGACTCGAGTCGGGGCACGTCCGCATCTCAGCCAGGGTCAACCAAGGTCAAGGTCTAGGTCAAGGTCTCTCCAGATTCCTCAATATTTGGACCCGCACCGACGACAACCCCGGAGACACGGGGTTTATCGACGTCCAGTTCAACGATCTTGATATTGGCGGTACCGGTCTTCAGAACGATGGAGGGACCACCGAGCTCTCGAATCAGGTCGGTGAGGCCGTCGCGAGCACGATTATCAACGATCAGGCGGAAACCGTGTGCGCTGCGCTAATCAACCCGAACACCAATGGAGAGATCATAGCGACGGAGTGGTTTATTCGAGCAGGGGATGGGAGTTCTGGAAGCACGCCGTCAGATGCCTGCGACAATGCTTGATTGATGTCAAGTTGTTTGGAGCAATTGTCTTTTCACAAAGCTGGGAATAAGAATACTCATGTGGATCCCAAGGGAGAATCTTAGACCGTATGTCAAGGCAAAGCTATACAGCTCCTATGCTTGATCTGGGCTTTTTGGGCTTCTATTTGCTGGAGAAGCACTCTTTTTAGCTTCTATATTTGTTACCCATGTCTCATTTTCTCAAATGTCTGAGCGCTTACAGATATAGAAAGGTAAATTAGGGAGCTATTCTGCTTGCGCAGCATTTTGTACAAATCAATTCCGGTCTATGAACTATAATTTTCCCATTTCAAGCATTTTTCTCCTCGAGAGGGCTATTTAAGGCCAGCATCATCTCATATCCTGCTCCATTGAGTCAGAGCCCTTGTTATGCTGTAATGAATTTCGGGGCCTTTGATGTCCCCGCCGTACACCAGAATCCATGCTTCGGAAATTAGCTTTCGTCCTCAGATGGTGAGTGTTCTGGAGATAGGTCAGCAAATGCATGCTCCTGATATCATCCTGTGAGCATCAAAGAACACCAGTCGCTCGATGGCAACCCCAGGCTGCTGCACCGCAATTCAAAAAGTATACACAAGAAGATCAGGCGCAATTCTGAAGGGATTATGACACCTCCACAGCACTACTGATGGAGTTATTCCATCAATCCGAGGCAGTTTCAAGCACCAGCTGCCATCCACAACCCCAAAACTAGCAATTTTTAAAGAGATGACAGGTCGAGATATAGACTCGTGGAAAAGCTCCAGAATCATCTTCGATGCCATGCTTGGTGTTTGAGGGCCAAGGATGCTGTGCCGCAAAGTATACTGAGACGACCTGTTGCTCTCATTGCTTAAGAGCATCCACGCGATGCAATGCCAAAGTTCTCATGACCCAATGCGCGATGCCCTTCGGTGCATAGCAAGTATCGTGCTGCGCCCAGCTGTGAATTCGATCTGCAAAATACTGTGTACCTGCCATTCCGGTCCCCTCGCAATTTCCAAGAGAGTATTGCCTTTTGGTCATACGGTAAACGCAGCCAAGCCCATACGTAGTATCATCTGCGGGTCTACCGTGTACTGTGGTCAACCCTGGAAGAATTCCCTGGTGCGCCCCACATAGAGGGATTCTGGGCCAATTCCAGTCTTTGATGCTGCCTTTTAATATTGTTGTTGGTCATTCTCACCGCCTTCCCATACTGAATGTCCAAGATCATTAAATAATATATAGTCTTAATATACCTCTTCCATTGATCTAATATGGCTATATATAAATTAATGAAGGTCTTTTTTCAAGCATCAGAGAGGACTGATAAGCAGTTTTAGAGGCCTTCTAAGAACTTTCTGTCTGTCAAAATCTCAAAGCAGCATTAAGAAGCTAACCCCTGTCAGTGTCTGTGCTTGTGGGGCGCACCTGGGAATTCTTCCAGGGTCGACTACAGTAGGCAGACAGACCGTGTACACAGTAATAGCCTTCTGTAGAGGTGGTCCTAAAATCAGACGGTACCTATCATGTTGGAATGTTGGATGCTCCTAGAAACAGCGGTCAGCCTTATTGTCCTTGCGCGCTTCTTGGCACCTGTAGCCCTGCTCCAGTCATGCATAAGCGTATGCAGTCCATACCTTCTAGAGGTTCTCGAACTGCCTGGAGGTATCTGGTGACCGAATCGTGAGACCCCGAGGAGCTCGCGCTGCGGAGCTCCAAGCAGTGTCCAATGATCATCTGAGGGCGCCACAGGGCGACACGGTGAACACGTTGCAGGGCTGCCAGGGGCAATTGACCGCCTAGCGAGGGCGACGATGATGGGTCTCCCCCTCCACTTTGCCAACTTCGCCAATGTAGGAACGCGTCACCCTGTCTCGACCGACTCAGCTGAGCAAGCTCTAGTGAGGCAAGAATAGGGCATATAAATCGCACCTGGACCGCGTTCTGGGACCGTCGAGCTCAGCCTGCGTCCAAGCCACAGTGACGCTCCTCAGCCACATCTCCGCCCCCGCCCTAGCCTATCATCTGCCTGCCTCAGGTCTCCGTCCCTCGTTAAAGAAACCGGTACCCGACACCTACTACGGAGTATGTATACCAAGTTAATGGTACTCCTTGCCTGGGTGGTGCCTACAGAACATTGATATATTATTTATTAAGTACCAAACTCACCTGCTCTCAAACAGTCTGGTGTCCAACGGAAGTCATTCTTTTGTTTCCTCGTCTATTCCGCGGCGCTCGCTTTCACAGCATTCCTTGTAGGACGATATACAAATCCAAACGTTCTCGGTGTCTGCATCGGAAGCATAGACCGGATACTCAGATTCGGAGATAGTACTGTATAAGTACCACAAAGGAACTCATGAAGGAACTCATAAAAGAACTCACAAAAGAAATCGCGAAAGACATCACGAGAGACCTCACAAAAGAGCTCACAGAGGATCTCAAGAAGGAACTCAAGAAAGAGCTCACGGAGCAACTCAAGAAAGAACTCACGAAAGAACTCACAAAGGAACTCACAAAAGAGCTCACTGAGGAACTCAAAAAGGAAATCACAAAGGAATTCAAGAGGGAAATCACGAAGGAGCTCACCAAACAACCTACAACAGAACCTACCAAAGAACCTACAAATGAGCCTACGAAAGGACCCACGAAAGAACTCATAAAGGAATTCACGAAAGAACCACAGTCATCTGTCAAAGTGACCATGTCTGGCATGAGATCCGTGGTGTATTTTGTCAATTGGGTATCGTTTTCCCCATTGGCTCACCTCCCGTTGAATTCCCGCTCAGATTTTAAATATACATTGCTAACCGCATACTAATAGGCAATCTACGGCCGCAACCACCATCCTCAGGACTTGCCAGCGGAGAAACTAACTCACGTTCTTTACGCATTTGCCAATGTCCGTCCGGATAGCGGCGAAGTGTAAGTACAATTGACTCCTCGTACTAGCGTAACTCAATTGAAATGCGCATCTAACCCCGTATGTTTTCAGGTACTTGACCGATCCATGGTCCGACACTGACAAGCACTATCCGACCGACTCATGGAATGACACCGGTAACAATGTCTACGGCTGCGTCAAGCAGCTGTTCCTGCTCAAGAAGCGCAACAGGAATCTGAAGGTGCTTCTTTCAATTGGTGGCTGGACCTACTCTCCGAATTTCGCTCAGCCGGCAAGTACCGATGCTGGGCGGACCAGGTTCGCAGAGACTGCTACGCAATTGGTCCTCAATCTGGGTCTTGATGGTGAGCTGTCGCTTAGGAGTCTGAATTGGTTTCCCGCATTGGCTGACTATTGTTAGGATTGGATGTCGACTGGGAATACCCCAAGGGTGAGTTCAAACCGAAGAACGAGAGAATCGGACAGTGCTAAATACCACATTAAGATGACAACGAGGCCCGGAACTTTGTTCTCCTCCTTCAGAAATGCCGTCAGGTATGTTTCCATGAATCTCAGCCCTATTCGGCATAGAGATGAGTTGACGCTGACAGCATCCAGACCCTGGATAGAGCTGGCGGTCCAAATCGCAGGTTCCTTCTCACCATTGCTTGTCCGGCTGGTAGGTGGTCTATTGAGCTCCCATATTATATTTCACACTGAGAGTTTCATACTAAACTACCTTTGCAGGTCCGCAGAACTATACCAAACTCAGACTTCCTGAAATGACACCCCTCCTGGACTTCTACAACCTCATGGCCTACGACTACGCCGGTAGCTGGGACAGCATAGCCGGCCACCAGACTAATCTCTACCCGTCAAATTCCAAGCCCGCCAGCACTCCATTTTCCACTGTCGCGGCCCTGGACTACTACATCCAAGTGGGCGGTGTGCCCCCTTCGAAGATGGTCCTGGGCATGCCGCTGTACGGGCGCGCGTTCACCAATACTGATGGGCCAGGCACGCCATTCTCCGGGATCGGAGAAGGCAGCTGGGAGCAAGGTGTCTGGGACTACAAGGCTCTTCCCCGGCCAGGAGCGACCGAATACTTGGACCAAAGCATTGGGGCATCGTGGAGCTACGACCCGGCCGCCCGTACGATGGTCTCGTACGATAATGTCGCGATGGCACAAATAAAGGTGAACTTTATCAAGCAGCGGGGCCTGGGCGGCGCTATGTGGTGGGAGAGCAGCGCTGACCGCGGAGGTAAGACTGCTAACAAAGCCGATGGGAGCCTTATTGGAACCTTCATAGATGGGATTGGTGGGACAGCGGCGCTGGAGAAGGTCTCCAACGCGCTGGAGTTCCCCGAGAGTAAATACGATAACTTGCGGGCGGGTTTCCCGGGGGAGTAGATGAGAGCATTGCAGCCCACATCAAGAGGGATGGACTTGTCCTCTTTTATTTTGAAACATCTTACGATCCTGCAGTGCAGTGACAGAGGGAGATCATGTAGGCGGGAGGCAATCTGTATTTGTTTATCCAGCAGCTACTACCGCGCGCATATGCCAGCATCATTGCCTTCTCATAACAATCGTATCAAGCACATATTCCACCATAGCGTGCCCATTTTCATGAGCACGGCTACTCCCTGATTGGTATCCAACCATCAAGTGGCGGAACAGTCCGATCGATCATCATTCGTCTATTTCGACTCGTCGAAGACGTAGGTGAGGTGGCACTTGCCACAGTACTGGCGGTTGTGCATGGCAGCCATGAAGACACCGGCACCGCACTGAAGATACTCGTTAGCCCCTGATTGCAACGGGGCAGGGTATGTTTGAACTTACCTCCGGAGACGGGCACTCTCTGCGGAGGCGCTCGATCTTGCCGTCGCTGTCGACCTTGTAGTACTTCAGGACAGCGAGCTTGGTCTTCTTGCGCTTGTGCTTGATCTTCTTGGGAGTGGTGTAGACCTTCTTCTTGCGCTTCTTGGCACCACCACGCAGGCGGAGCACAAGGTGGAGGGTCGACTCCTTCTGGATGTTGTAGTCCGAGAGGGTGCGGCCATCCTCCAGCTGCTTACCAGCGAAGATCAGACGCTGCTGGTCTGGGGGGATACCCTCCTTGTCTGTGTGGGGAAAAAAGTGTTAAGTCAGAGAGAGCGAGCGCGATAATGACATGGGAACTAATAGCGCGTACCCTGAATCTTGGACTTGACAGTGTCGATGGTGTCCGAAGACTCCACCTCAAGGGTGATAGTCTTCCCCGTGAGGGTCTTGACGAAGATCTGCATCTTGATGAAGGCCTAAGATATAACAGTCAGTATCTAATCTTTACATTTTTGGTCAAGAGCGATATGTCATCCCCCGGAAGCGCCCAAGTCCCGCACGACGAGTGAAAAACCGCCGGCGAAGGGACATGGGTGCAAATAATGACGTCGGGGTATGGCAGTGATGATCGGAAATGATATGGGATTCTTGTTGCAGGCTTACCTCGACAAGATGTCTTCCTCAACCTTCAGTGCAAATCGTGGTGGAATAATCGTAAATTGTGAAGGGCTCGCCTGATTAAAACCTTCATTGTGTGATCACGTGGTCTGTCCACCGCCCGGGTCCCCTCCGGCGCGGAGATAGGATTTATCCGAAGATAGGTCACCACGTCACGTGCAAGCTTAGATAGGGAGTCTGTTTACCCGCAGACCGGATCCATGGATCGTGGCGCAAGTGCTCCGCATCGATGAGATCGCACCGTGCGGAGTGCTCCGTATACCGAGATTGACACACATGACATTCGATTGTAGGCACGACGTACTTCGTTGAAAGTAGAGACCGCCGGCAAGTCTACATATGCGCAGAACATGCTAGGAAGCCAGCGTAGAATCCGAAAGACGCCTTCGTCGCGTTGGCATGCATGGACTTGCATCACAGGTGGTCTGCACTAGAGGGATCTCCTTGCAGCTTGGACCAATGATCCGATCGAGAAACACAGACCACGATGTTCACCAGGCGCCCGATAAGCAGCTGAAATCGATCCACTCTTGCGATTTGCTGGGTCGGCGGTGGGTGCTGCAGGTCCATGCTCGAGCGGGTCCTGGTTGCTCGGACGCGTGTTGCTGGGACAACCGATCCATTGTTGTCCGATGTAAGTAGATCTAAGTAGCCGGCGGCTCTACAACTCGAGAGCTTCACCTTTCTCTACAATAAGCTCCTCATATATTCTTATTCTTCTTCTCTCGAAAGAATTCGAGGGAAGAACTTTGGCCCCCTGGAGAGGGAAACCTCGAGGGGACGTCTAAGCTGGTGACAATTTCATTCCGTCAATTTGATAGAGGTCTACAGCGCGCTGGTTGAAGACTTTATATCTGAGGAAGAGCGGAGGACTTCCAGGTTTACGTCCTCAATCTCTCTTTGCCAGCAATCCCTTTCCCCTGAATGAATTTGTTAGGACACGGTTACTGAGCGGTTTTAGGGTCTTACGAGTGTAGCCCGGCCGAACAGCTAGCGCCGCCAAGTCCGCTATTATATTCCTGAAAACGTCGAATAATCTGTATACTTCCCCTTTCTCCCTTCAGTTTCGGACTGTTCAACGGAGTCTCCGGGACCGTGCATTTGTTACCATGCTGGCAAACCCGAGCGACGACCTCCAGAAGCCACAGCGGCAACATCGACGACAGAATTCAACACCAACTGTGCTCGAAAGTTCGAAGGTGTCCAATCCTCCTGCAGCAGCAATGCACAGATATGCAGTGCATCGTCGAGGCCTCAGCCTGGATCAACAACTATTCGAGCATCAGCGATTCCAATCCGCGCAGGCGCTTTCGACCGCCAATCCAGGTCTCTACCAGCACGTGCTGCGGGAAGCGCAACAGCAGCGACTGGCTCAGCCGGCCCATCCATATGGCCATGAGCAATCAATGCCAACGTCCTCAGCAAATGACTGCCAGTCATTTGGCCAGGGGGACTTGCAGGACCTCAGCAACAGCAACAGCAACGAAAACGCGTATGATAAGAGTTTAATGTGTTCAGATATCAATGCTGATGGTCAGAACTCCGGCAATCAGCGCATGAAGACGATGTTCGAACACATCCAGCAACCGCAATTAGGAGAAACTGCAACGCCGTATATCAATTTGGATCAACAATACCTGGATAGCAGAGGCTGGGGATTCTACCCGAATGAGAACATGCTTGCGGCCCAACAGTATGGCAATGGGGTTCCTGACAGCATGAGGCGACTGTCTGCACAGTCCGACTTTAATCCACAAACGCAGCGACCACACACTCCTACCGAACGGATCAGTTTCAGTAAGTAAACGTGAAATGGTATGTATGAAAAATGTGCCTGACAAGTCGAAGCCTACTTCCCGATGACTCCAGCGACAACGCCCTTCAAAAGATCGGCGGAGCTTGCTGGCTACAGTCAGGATATCCAGCCCCCTCCCGCGAAGAAGCAGAATGTCAGCACTCTCGCTCCACCGCAGCCATCGTTCATGCAGCGGGCAAAGTCACTTCAGGGGGTTCCTGGAACCACTTTCACCCAACAGAGAGCCGATGTGCCATCGCCCCCAAATACTGCATCATTCGATGTTCAGAGTTTCGATGTGTTCGAAAGTCAGAAATCCGACTTCGAGAACGCAGGGTCACTTCAAGTACCGAAAATCCAGCCGCCATCTTCTCCAGGATCATCTTCTTCTCAGTCGGCACCAGAGCCTTCAGACAAGCCTTCCTCCCAGGAGAGTAATGGGAAAGCGCCAAAGGTTCCAATTGTTCCTGCGACGACTCACCGCCCGAGTCCAAGGAAGCCACCAAATCCACCACCGAACGGCTCTGTAATGAAGACCAAGCTGTCCCCCCGGGTCGCATCAATAGACAGCCTGAATCTAGACTCCAGGATCCAGGCATCCATTACAGAGACCGGTATCACGTTGGAGGAAATCGCCTCGTACATCTATGGCCCAGACCCCGAGGACGGAAAATGGGTCTGCCTGCACCCAGGATGTGAGAGGAGGTTTGGAAGAAAGGAGAATATCAAGTCTCACGTTCAGACTCACCTTGGTGATCGCCAGTACAAGTGTGACCACTGCGATAAGTGCTTTGTTCGTGGACACGACCTCAAGCGACATGCCAAAATTCACACCGGAGACAAGCCGTACGAGTGTCTCTGCGGGAACACGTTCGCCAGGCACGACGCGTTGACCCGCCACAGACAGCGAGGAATGTGCATCGGAGGATACAAGGGCGTTGTGCGCAAGACAACAAAGCGTGGACGACCAAGGAAACAGAGGCCGGAGATGGAGGAGAGACAGGACAAGGCAACTCGGACCCGTCAGAAAGTGGCCGAAAAAGCAGCTGCAGCCCCTGTCTCGGGATCTGACATCTCCTCTAAGTCGTCTACGGCAGAAGTCGCAGAAAACACGAGCACCCGCGCAGTGACTCCCCGTGAGGAGGCCCCGATGTTCCAGCCAGATAACTACGGTCTGCCACCGGACGTCTTCACCTTCACCCCTCCTGCTTCCCCTGGAGGCAGCACTGGGAACAAGCCATCATCAGCGACCCGAAGCTTCAGATCACTCACTCCAGGTGTTGATGACGAGATCTTGCCACGTTCTCAGTCCAAACGGCGGCTGGAGAACATCCCCGAAGAGGTGCCCGAGCTGCCTCCAGTGTCGGATGCTGATGCGTACATCGAGAGCGATGCTTCTCCGCACTCCGTCCCCACACTCGGTGGATCAACAAGTGGATCCGAGCTTGACTTCTTCTTCAGCCAAGATGCTGCCTCCTCCTTCGACAAGAGTGGACTTCCTGTGATCAACGACCCCGATATGGCTCCCTTCCCGGATTACAATACCTCGAGCTTTGAGGGCGAATTGGACCTGTTCCACGGCAAGACTATGGCGGACCCAGCCACCATGAATGACGACTTCTTTCTCCCGTTTCAATCTGACGACCAACTTCCATCCGATGCATTCTTCAAACCCTTCCCCATGGACTAAAAACCGAGTTGAAGAAGGCGTGGGACTGTATTAATTATTTACTTTATTTACGACTTCTTTCTTGTTGCAATATTTGGCCATACTGGAGTATAATTCGGACGACGACCTCATCAGACATGACATGACATGACCTGACACGACAAGACATGACATGACACGAGTCATGAGACGATGACAACTTATGTGGAAACAATCTTTCAGCAAATGACGTCCTTCACGATGATAAGGCATGCCATGTTATGAGGAATTCCATGTTCATTCCTTTGTGACGATTCATGTACAACACTTGCACGAACTTAATGACTTTTACGCTGACGAGAGGCGAGCTTAATAACGGATTTCTTTGGTGAAAAAGGAAGGAGTTCTCCGGTCGAGTCTTTTTTTCAGTTGAAACCGCTCCTTTTATGCATTTCCTTTGTTTTTTATTTTTTTTCTCCCAGTCGATGATTCGGTACATAGTCGCGCGACGATTCATTTTCCTTGTGTGTCTGACACTGGTTTCTCTGGACCCGGGTGGCCTGTACTTCTACTACTAGCAAGCGCTGAGAAATGGACCGATCTTGGCAATATCTCCTTTTTTTTGTGTCTTTATTTAGCTAAGCTAGGCTATTATTAGCTCTTGGAGCATTCAATTCCCATGGATAAGTGTCACTTAGGACCAGTACGGTTTGGGGATGTAGCAACCCGCGGGTGGCGAATATATATATATATATATCCTTTTTTTCAAGTCTTTCCTCACTAGAGTGCATTTGTGTAAAAATTATCATTCCCTCTGAGTGCCCCATCTATCGATATATATATATATATATCTATACATTCTATCCCCAGTAGTCCCAGTGACCGATCGATCTAGTGGCATTTCTATAGGTGTGCATGAGTGTGCAAATTATTGCTGTGCTGCCTCCCTTGTAGTAGTAGGATGGTAACGCCAAAACTCCCACTGGAAATGTGCTACAGATGGACAGACAACGATGGTAATAATGATAATAATAACAACCAGAGCCAAGTTAGCTACTACACCGCGTACCAGGCGATTTCCAGCTCTATGGCGTGATCACCGCCCGATGCGAAGATGCGGCTCTGCACGGGACCTTTGGGCGCTTTGTCCGCGAAGAAGGTTGTGTTTCCGTTGTAAGCGAGTTTGTTATCAATGGCCTGGTCACGTCGTTAATATCAGATATAACTGGAAAAAAAGCAGGTGATATGGTTGGGAGGATTTGTTACGTACTGTGAATACAGCAGGATTGTCCACGTCCAGTCCGCAGACAAGGACGGCGTCCTGGTCGAATGCACATGGCCCTTTTCTTGATTTCAGGGTGAATCCACCTGTTATAATGAAAAGGAGCATTAGTCAGTCAGGCCCAGAGGGTTAAATTAAATCAACATGTGAAACTGGATTATTCTTCGAGAAAATGGAATTGTGGTATAACCGACCTGAGACTTTCTTGGCTTTGAACGTTGCACACGTTCCCGACGTGAACCAGGTGCCACGGCCGATGATGCACCCGCGTCTCTGGTTCAGCGTGAAGACTCTCAGGTTCCCTTTACCTTCAAACGGTGTCCCCGTGGGTGGAGATGGTGCTGGGACAGTCGGATCAGAACGCGGTCTCTTGGGCAGATAGCGGATCCCCGTCTCAGGACATTCCGACTTGGGACCATCTAGGTGCCGGTAAATCGTCAGACAAGAGACTAGAAACCAGAGAGTGGACTTTCAAGTCAGATGACGATGGACAAACCTGGATCGGTGGGGACAAATTCTCCAGTTTGTAGTCGGCCAGCTACATTGAAGTGGTACCATATCTCGTTCAGTGAATCATACCGGCATCGAACCGTGACGTCGGCTCCGTGGGCTTTTCTAAGAGCGGCTTTTATCTCGCTCAACGAGTACGTCCGCTCGTGGGATGGGACGATCCCAGCTTGAGCGAGAATCTGGCGCCAGTCAGTTTTTATCTTGAAGTTGCATGCAACTTTCTCAGGGGCATGTAATAATGGACGCACATCGTAAGAAGGAAGCTTCTTGAAAATCTCGACCGTCTTGTCGAAATAGTCCACCACCTCCTGTTGCGGGTAGTAGTCTACATAGCACTTTGTCTCCAGCGTGCTGATGCAGGTGCCGTGTTTATTCCACTCGTGCTCCCACAGGCTGAGGTCGTCGCCGCGGAAGTCCTTCCAGAATACGTTCATGTACTCGAGAAGGTCTCCGCGGCCGGAGTCGATGAGGATCAGCGAGATATTGCTATACAGCCTTTTCGGGTCGCAGAACTGATCGAAGCTACCGTCGCAATGGTCTGGCCTGAGATATCTATTAATCCGAATTCAGCCTCGTTGGAGAACTTGGTTAGACTCACCACAATCCGTGAACGGTCCAGGAATCATCAGGCCCAACAGCAGGATCGGCGTCCCAAAACTGCGTCTGGAGGATTTGTCCACCGGGGTAGTTGAAGCAGCAGGTGTCCTGGTCTCTGAACTCGGTTTGGCAGCTCAGCTGCGGTTTCGGGCAGGCGGAGAATCCACCATCGTCTGACGAATGCAGCGTGGGATTTCGTAACCCTGAACCGGAGAGAGCAAGGGTGCCAGTCAAAGTCTTCAGAATCTCTTGCGGTCCTGGAATCCTCTGTGGGATGATCTGTTGCAAGCCCGACATGACAGCGGGAAAGCCGCTCCAGGAAGAAGCGGCGGTGACGTGCATTGATTGATTGAATTCCGCCCTTTCTCGAGGCGATCCTAATCTATCAGATCTCGAAAGTGGAAAATATACTGGAACATTCAATGCAGAATATTCTGAACTCTAAATCTCATGATAATGACAGGTGTGTAAAGCCAATGATCTGTTTGAATTGTCTCTACACCAGTGCCAAGGATCCAAGTACACCGAGGTACATCATAGTACCCCTAGCTAGATACTCTGTTGGGGAAACGTGACGTGTTGATGACTAACTTGCCAAAACAAAGCCGTTATTGGCCAGATAAGATAGCAACCCCATACTGGAGCACTGACTTCACGCCGTTAAACTTAGTTTAACTTATGGTCATTGATCTCCGCCTTGTCGGTCGGGATGCGAACTATCTGATGGTACTTGTTTGCTTGATGCAATACCAGTTGCAAGATCCCTGGTTTTGAAAAATTTATTTGGATCTCAGGCTTCTTATTTTACAGGAAGAATGACATCAAGACTCCGAGGGCTAAAACTACCTGGGAGCGGAGGGTATCATGAAGAAGACGACAATCTACTAGTCTGACGGAGACCATCCGCATCGTATAACAATAAGCTAATCCAAAACCCAGAGTACCAGCCAAACACCTTTATTTCGCATGTTCCGCCCGTTTTTCTTCGTCATGGGCTCTCTCTTTCCATAGCCTCAACACCTCAAAGCCTACTTCGACGGCAATGAGTAGTATGATGGTCCACTCCAGCCTGAGGCCATGTTTCTCGCTCAGCCTCTCTCGGAGCACACTCGCGATCTCTTGCGCGTAGTCCATCTTCTCATTCAACACCTTGATGCGTACCCCGACATCCAGAGCCCTCCCGACCTGTTCGTAGTAGCCTTCGAGGCCAAGCTCATGTCGGCTATCCCAGAAGATGTCTGGCAGAGAGTCTGTGAGTTCGGAATAGAGGTTGAGTTGCGCGCGAACGCTGAGGAGCTGGCCTGTCTTGCGCAAGATGAAATCTCGCGTGAAAGGTAAGCGTGCACCTTTAGACAGCAACGTCGGGATAGTGCGAGTGGATTCAAAATAGTTGGAAAGAAGGCTTTCCAGTACGGCGAGCTTTGTACTGCGCGCCAGTCCCGACGAAAAAGCAATCTTGGTCAAGACCGTATCCACGGACTGCCGGACAGGTAACTTCGCGTCGGACTGCTCATGCTCAAATTTTGTCCCGAGAATAATTGTATCGCCCTTTATACAGCTGTTCTCTCGTTGGGGATCCTCGACGTACTCAAGGTCTTCTGTCTCAAGGTCTTCGATATGGGGCCCCTCGGCCGCTGGGAGCAAGGTTCTCGTTGCGAGATACGATGTAAATCCCTCTGGAAGGGACCAGGCGACAACGGTTCCGGACGGGAAGACAAATAGGTCACCGACTTCATCCGAGCCGAGATCCGTCGAGTTGGGATTGCTGATGCGACGCAGGGAATCAAGGGGCACCTGGATGTGAACGACTTGAGGGTATAGACCGGTATCGAAGGGATCTGGCTCATAGCCCTTTTCCTGAAGGATTTCCTTCACTTTGGCAATGTTAAATTGTTCAGCAACAGCGTACGCAGTGACTGTCTTTTATAAAAATCAGCGAATAGAGTCTTAGTCAGAGCTCGAAATTTAGAACCTTAGTCTGGTATAGGCCCTTCTCTTCTGCAAGTTGGGCCTTTGATAGAATTCCATCCCTCGATCTTTGGGCCTCCACGGCAACCCGCCGTAAGGAAGTCTTTGTCGCTGGAATTTTGCCAGCTCTCCGCTTCTGCTTCGGGATTTCGACGACCGGCTCTGCAGAGAGCTCTTCTTTCTGTCTCAGGTGAGCGTTCGAAGAGAAGAAGTCCATTCGTCGGGGAAGGCTTAAAGGCGATAGTGCATGGAGGTGTTGATTCCGCGGCTGTCTCAGGACCCCAAAGACTGTGGGCTTTCTACAGCCTGAGCAGATGAAGGGTCGAGCAAACATGGTGATGCTTATGTGTCTTTTTCAGACGAGGAGAAAAAAGATGAGAAGACTCGGTTCACGGAGTAGCATGGTCTATCCGGCTACCCAAACTCAGTGGATACAGCATATCTCACTGCTAGGTGGGCAGTCTGAAGGACAGTAGCACGAAAGATCATATAATATTTGTCGGCTCCATCAAGATAAGCGATGCATCCCGATCGTCCCGAAATCGTGGATTCGGTCCTCGATGTCCGATGGTCCGTCCGTCCCTCGGCACCGATCACGAGCCTGCTGAGTCAGCGATCTAAGTACCCCAGCTCCCGCCGCCAGCTCTCACCGCAGGAGCTCGAGATACGAGATACGCGAGGTCACAGAAGCCTCTCGCCATGGACGCGCCTGGCGCGACAGAGGCAAAGGGCAGTGCCCATGATGAAGGTGAGGAACTAAAGGAATCAGGTGCGGAGAGTGCACCAACCTCCAAGGATGCCCGACCTGATAGCCGCAACGAGGATGCCCCTCCGCGCAGCGAGGATGAAGACGAGGACGAAGATGATGATGAAGATGAGGAGGACGAGGATGATGAGGAAGAAGATGACGAAGAGCCCCGGTTGAAGTATGCCTATTTGACCAAGCATATCAATTCTGTATACCGTAATGGAGACGCAACGAGCTCGTTCATCACCGGAGGGGATAAGATGGTAGGCTATCCTCCAGCTCTTGGATCTGTGAGATGTGTCTTAAGCTGAGAATATCTAGATAATCGGAACGCATAATGGCAATATAGTGAGTTACTCTGAGGGGAAGAGTTATCTTCGTATACTGACGTGTAATAGCATGTACTGTCACTGCCTTTATTTGAGCCGCTCCGCGTGTATCATGCGCATTCGGCCAGCGTCACCTCCATTTCTATATCACCATTTCCCCCTCCAGTGCGGACCAGACCGGATAGCTTGAGCAGGCTTTCTGCTGAGGAACTGGCTTCCTCGATAAGATCCTCTGCCGGCTCTATCAGTTCCCTTAGCTCCTCGAGAAGCCCGCGTCCGCCAGTCCTTCCCGCCACTCCCTCCAATTCAATATACATTGCAACATCTTCTATTGACGGGAACGTGTGCGTTGCATCTCTGGTAGACCCGAAAGATGTCATGCTTCGGAACTTTGGCAGGCCAGTGCAGGCTGTTGCGTTGTCTCCGGAATATAAACATGATAGGACTTATTTGTCCGGAGGCCTAGCTGGGAATTTGATTTTGACAGTTGGCGGCCGTGCCGGTACGAGTACAACTTCCACCACAATTGGAGGCGCAGCGGCGGCGGCGTCAGGTTGGCTTGGTTCTCTTGGCCTTGGAGCGAACACTGGCAAGGATACCATACTGCATAGCGGAGAAGGCTCTATTAGCACGATTAAGTGGTCGCTATCGGGAAAGTATGTTACTTGGGTCAATGAAGAAGGGATAAAAATTATGCGAACAAACCTGCATTTGGATTCGTCTGATTCCGAGTTGGCCTGGAAGCGAATTAGCCATATTGACCGCCCAAACCGCCCAGGATGGGAAGAAATGGCGAGTGTCTGGAAAGCTCGCGCTGAGTGGGTTGATGAGAGCTCGCTGGAAAGCGACAGTGATTCGATCTCACACCACGGTGACTCGACGCCATCTGAGGTATCGACGGTCGGCGAGAAGGTTGAGAAGCTTGTAGTTGGCTGGGGTGGTACTATCTGGGTCATCAATGTTTACCCTGATAGATCAACTGGCGGAAGAAAGACAGGCTCTGCTGAAGTCGCTACAATGTCAGTTGTTTCATTTCCGTCCAGAGCAGCAACTAACCGTGTTATAGATTGCGGACTGATTGTATTGTTTCCGGAATTTCGCTGTATACTCCCAGATTGCTTCTCGTGCTTGCACATATCGAAGCAGAGGACGATGAACCAGAAAGCGAATCTAAGCGGTCCAGGTCTCGGTCTGGAACTCACCGCAGGCCGAAAGCCTTGGAGCCCGAGCTTCGTCTCATTGACATTGAGAGCAAAGAGGAAATCAGTGCAGATACGCTTTCTGTCAGTCGCTACGAGAATCTTTCTTCAAACGATTACCATATGAGCGTACTACCGCCTGCAAAGACCCCGGTACCCGCTGCTCAGCGAGGAGCCTTGGGAGCTTTGGGAAATGGTCTCTGGGATGCAACTATGTACCCTGCTCGGCTATTCAGTTCTAGTGCGAGTATTCGGAGCAGTACCAGCAGTGGCGATAAGGGTTCTGGTAGAGCTCCGAGCTTTTTCGCTTCCAGAAGACTCTCGGGTATTGAGAACAAATCCAAAGAACTGCAAGCTCTTGCTGGAGCTGGTGGCATGAAAATCTTCATTCACAGTCCGTATGACTGTGTCGTTGCCGTGAAGAGGAACCTTGCGGATCGACTGGCGTGGCTAGAGGCACACGCTAAGTACGAGGAGGCGTGGAAGCTCATCGATGAGCACCCCGAGGCAGTGAGCCCATCCAACGAAGGGCCTGCCAGCGTCTATGGGACTTCCGCAAAGTCTCAAACGAGTCTCGTGGAATTCTTTGCTGACGACGCCTCGTCGATCACGACCGTTGGTCGCACGGTGGATTCTGCCGCCGAAAAGGAGAAGCGCCGCATTGGCGACTTATGGATTCAGCAGGTCATTAGCACAGATCGCTGGAAAGAGGCGGGTGAAGTCTGCGGTAGGGTTCTTGATACGACACCCAAATGGGAGCACTGGATATGGGTTTTCACAAAGAACAACAAGTTCGATGAGATTACTCCATATATCCCGGCCAATATCCATCCCCCTCTTCCTTCCCTCGTTTACGAGGTCGTCCTTGGGCACTATGTCTCTCGAGACCGGTTCAGGTTCAAGGAACTGCTGGACCGCTGGTCGCCTGATCTCTTTGACACGAACAGCGTCGCAGCTGCCATCGAGGTGCAATTGAAATCGGACGACGTCGTACCGGATTCAGAAGAATGGCGAATTCTAATGGATAGTCTTGCAAGGTTGTTAGTGGCGGGCGGTCGCTATCGCGAAGCTCTACATTGCTACATCCATCTACAGGATGCTGAAGCAGCCATGGGATTGATAAGGGATTATCGATTGGTTGATGCCGTGGCAGACGACATTCCTGGATTTATTCTGATCCGTGTGTCAAAGGAGCAGATGAAGTCGGCTCCCATCTCTGAGCTTGAAGAAGCGACTTCCGAACCCATCAAACTCCTCGTGAGCGACGCGTACACGGGAATCGTCCGCCCACAGACAGTCGTCGAGCAATTGCAGGCTGCAAACAAGCCTCTCTACCTCTACTTTTACCTGCGGGCACTCTGGCGGGGAGAATTCTTGCGGTCTGAAGCCGAAAAGTCTCGCCTCCGCGGCCGGAGTCGCCGCATGAGAGAGGAGGCGGACAAACTTGCCGCAGATGAAGGCAAAGCGCTCATCGACCCCTTCGCCGACATTGCCGTGGAGCTTTTCGCAGACTACGACCGGCCGCTGCTCATGGAGTTCCTGCAATCTAGCACCGCATACTCCTTCAGCGCCGCGAGCACGATCTGCGAAATCCGGCACTTCATCCCGGAACTGATCTACCTCCTCTCCAAGATGGGCCAGACCAAGAGGGCGCTGAACCTGATCCTGTCGGATCTCAAAGACATATCCCAGGCGATCGCCTTCGCCAAGTCCCAGGATGACCCGGATCTCTGGGAAGACCTCCTAAACTACTCGATGGACAAGCCGGAGTTCATCCACGCGCTCCTCGTGGAGGCCGGGACGGCGATCGACCCGATCAAGCTCGTCCGGCGCATCCCGAGCGGCCTGGAGATCCAGGGTCTGAGGGAAGGTCTGACCCACCTGATACGGGAGCACGACGTCCAGGCCAGTATCAGCCAGGGTGCGGCCAAGGTCCTGCAGAGCGAAGTCGCGGTTGCGATGGACACGTTGCGGAGAGGACAGCGGCGAGGGATCAAGTTCGACATCATCGAAGAGACGGGTCCGAAGCTGGAAGGAGGAGCTGCTGCTGCTGATGCAAAGGAGGGGAAGGAGGAGGAAGCCGAGCGTGATGAAGAGACCGAGAATCTTGACGGGGAGAAGGTCAGAAGGAGAAGAAGATCTCCTGCTCTCCAGCCAGGTCGATGCGCAGGTTGCCATGAGGCTTTCCATCTGAACGGTAAGCTATCTTATTACGCACTTACTTTCCCCGTCCCATCCCATTTGAACATCCAGAAAAGAGATAAAATTAACCTAACCCGTCCTCCACGGAAAACAGAAAAAGAAATCCTCATCGGCTTCGCCTGCGGGCACGTCTTCCACCTATCCCACCTCCACCCTGAACCTCCACCCACCACTACCGCCGCCGCAGCAGGCGGACCTCCTTCTCTTCCTCTTCCCTCCGCAACAATGCCAGTCGGAGAGGAGCCCATATTATCACCATCATCATTCGCCATACCCCGCACCGTCGGGCCCAAGGTGACCACGGCGCGCCTCCTCAGGGACCGGATCGGAGACGGGTGCCGGATCTGCGCCTTGGGCAGGCAGGTCCAGAATGCCGTGGATAGCGGGGAGTGATAATGATTATAATTTAATTAATTAATACGATAATGAATGCAGTGCATAATGGCATAAGAGTAAGTGAGTTACTAAGAGAGGAGAAAGGGGAAAAGGATATTTTTAACTTTTGGGGACCATAATGGAAGCGCTTTCATCCCCGCCCATCTGAGGAGAAATCACAACGCTGCTTAGAGTTGGGAGTTTGCTCTTCGCGATGGAGTTTCTTCTCTCCAGCCTTTTTCATATTAGGGTATGCTCATTGACATGTCGATACATCACGGATGTGGTACTTTTGGAACCGAGGATTAGGATACGTATGCATTGCTATAATACTTGGAAAGCACGGTGACAGGTCCTTGGTTTCCTCAGACTGGTGAGTCGGGTGGCTCGATCTCAGTCTTTCTCGAGGGAACAGTTGCTGACCATATTTTCTTTGTGCAAGGGGATGCAAGCGAGATATGAGGGGCAAGAGTGACGGCGCGCTACGTTACATGATATGGTACGTTTGGAGGCTATTTTCGGTACGAGTCGATGACATAACGGAATGTGACTTGATGTGTTTGCCCCAAGATACCCAAGGTAGTCAGGTCTTTTAAAGGCGCTATTCCCGAGTTGAAATTAAACTTCTTGAATTAAAAACGGCGAAGATTAGCCGTATTAATAAACTAGAAGCTCCATACAATTCCTCGATATTATGGGAAGCAAGTGAAGTATTTCCCTTGCATCCTGAAGATAACGATCAACTGAAACATTTCTCCCGCTTTTCGAAATCACAAAAGACACGGCCAGTCATACCACATGCACACTCACGTAACAACCGAATGGCTTATGGTGCTAACAGATGCTTTCTACCGCGCTCCTGCTACTTCAGGAAGACAAACACCACTCGGCTCGTGCAGTCGAAGGATGCTTACATCATAACGAGAGCAACGAGTCCAACCGCCATGGCGAGCATGGCAGCAGTCGTTCCCTCGTTGTGTGGACCATCGTTAGAGACCACGGTGGTGTGGGAAGGAACAGGTGCACTGCTGGTGGCGCCTGCAGCAGTCGAAGCTGGAGGAGAAACTGCAGTGGCCGACACACCGACTTCAGCAGTAGAGCTGGGGTGTTCCTCAATCCCGGAAGTGACCGAAGTTCCAGGTGTCTCAGCAGGTGGAGAGGGTACTGGGCTCACGATGGAGACCGTAGTTGTCGGAGCAGCACCCTGAGTCTCCGTCTGAGTGGTGACAGAGGGAACTGGGACATACTCGGTAGGAGAGACAATAGGAGTGACAGTCACAGTGGACGGAACCGGACCAGGCTGGCTCGAAGTCTCGGGGATCGGACTAGGAGTAGTCTGCGGTCCGCATTCGGTCACGGTGACGGTGACGACATCTGGGAAGTATCGTTATTAGCAGCTAGGCAGACAGAGGAACACCAAGAAACGTGACTTCGATGGTTACACAGCGTCTACTTACCGCCACGAGGGAAAAGCTTGCCGAGCTTCGCGAAGAACGACGCGTCATTGGCTCCGTAAACGTTCAGATTGTCTACTGAAACTTAGCAGGCAAAGCAAAGGAGGTGATGCCGCCACGCTTACCAACGTGATCATCGATCTCGAATCCGTGGGCCTCGATGGCCTCGAACTCGCGAGGAAGATCTGGGAAGCCTTTGTCAGTCAAATGAAACGAGTGTTTCACGGTGCGTTCTCGTGTATAGACTGGCAGACTACGGGAGATGGTGACTCTGCATGTCGTGGGACAGGACTTACTGGCGCCAAGAGCGAGGGCTGCGAGGACCCAGCTAGCCACGAACACGACGAAGTTGACGTGCATCTTGAGCATCATCCTGATCTTGGTCTGACGCAGATGAGGTGAAACGAGCAGTGAAGGATCAAGATAACTGTCCGAACGAGCGGAAGCGGATGGAGAACGCAGGATGTAGACGAGCGTGACGATAGGAGATGAGGATGATGAGGAAGAGAGAAGAGAAGAGAGAGGGAGAGAAGTGGAAGTGAAGGTTTTTGAACTTGCGCGTTTGTTGTGTGGGACGAGAAAGGAAGGCGCGGTCAGAGTGAATTCAGGCCGCGCTGTTTACGCTCGCGGGAGGGCGCCTGCCGCGGGGGATCGCCCGGGTTCCTGCGTTGGGGGTCTCTGGCTCCTTCCAAGGCTGCTGCCCTCGACGCGGTCCGCTTCCTGGGGCTGAGCCGGACTGCTAATGCGGCGTGTCTCTCGTGAACAAGTCGTTCAGTTCAGGCTCCTGGAGAAGTCGCGACGGATGCCTGCAGCCAGCCGGGGCACAGGTATCCGGTTGGCTCCCTTTACTCTCTCTCCTCCCTCTTCTTCATGCTGAACGGCTTCCTGAAAAGACACATGTCTGTCCCATCTCTGTCTACAGGGTTCAGTTTAGATACCCCGATCTTCTGGCATAAGGCTCCAGAGAATCAACGCTATCACCTGGCTACGGCTACCCACGGAAATATCCATCCTCTGGCACGCAGAAATGAAAACATCAGGTGGACAAGGTCCACGTGGAAGCGGGGTGGTCTTCCAGAAAACGCTCTTCTCGCTCCTTGCCTGTTGTTCTGTCGGTGTCTCTGACTTCGAGTCTACCATGGACACACAACAATTCAGGACCAATAACGCCAAAGCAGTCGTCAGGTCTCGCGTGGTTTTGTGAGTTACTGCCTCCTTTGAGACGTGTCCTCTATCACATTCTGACGATTGTGAACGTAGTCGATGATGTCCTTTGATATCCTTCCGTTCTCCGCGCAGCAAAGTACACGCAAGCCCTAAATACTTCACCGTGGGATGTCCTCGACCCCCTTGGGCCACGATCCCTCGTGTATATATATATCCAACCTATATAACTGGTCTCCGTGGCCAGGATCTATATCTTTTCAAGAGACGGACTATCCTTTACTCCTCGAGTTGGCTTCGTTTCTCGCAAATGTAGCTCGATTTATTCCTACTAGCAACATCTTCTCTAGCTCCCCTACTACCGTTCCCCTCGGATAGCCATTTTGCCAATTTTAAAATAAGTCGAACACAGCCTTGTTCAATCTCACGTCAGTTGCACACAGTTTCAAAACCGTAGAGTCCTCTGTTCCGTCTATTACTGTTTTCTTCGAAGGACTATCGTTGCTTTAAAGTTATCGATGCCAAGAAGCCGAGATGCGTGGCTAGGCACCGGTTGCTGCCTGCTGGCCAATCCCCGCCAGAATAAACGCGTCAGGGGCGAATCAGACCAGTTATCTGCTAGAAGCGAAGAGCGCTAGATGATGGACTCGACACTTGACAGAAAAATAACGGTGATGATAACGATGGAGTGTCAACCGGAGTCGTTTACCATAAATCAAAACTACGGCTTTCAAAAACCACTTAAATCTATTGTACAGTGCTTGCAGGAATTCTATAGACAATGCCATAAACTTAAACTGCCCTCTCATAAATCTACACCCCCACACATTATTCTCTTTCTCTTTCCCTCTCAACAGGAAAGCTCAACCCAACTCATACCGAGGTTGACTGTCCCGTCCAGTGGGGAACTCATGTAGGCAATCATCGCCCTCCAATTCTCCGCCGAAGTAAGTACGGCGAGGTTCTGCGGAATCCAGTTGCGAGTCTTTGTCGACGAACGCCGCTGTCGAGGAAGGAGGAGGACAAGTCTCTGCAGCCGCGGCAGCCTTTTTGTTTCGTGATCGCCGCAGAAAATAGAGAATGGCAGCGAGGGCGAGGAAGAGAGGAACTCCCAGGCCAACGCCCAGACCGACCCTGAGACGGGTCTCGTTGGTTATTCCTCCAGCTTCCGTCGCGACTGTGGATGTGGCGGCGGCGGCGGGAGGGGAGGAGGTGGTGGCAGCAGCTGTCGTCGGCTTCGAAATGGTGGACAGAGCACTTGAGATGGTAATCCGGGTGGTCGTCCTGGATCGGGATGAAGTAGAAGAACGAGTGCTCGAGGTCGAGACAGACGGCTGGTCTTTCGCAGGGACGTAGAAACCCGCGCTCAGGAATCCACCGGCCAGCTGGTCCTGGGTCGTCCCTTGAGCGTTGACGATCCGAAAAACGAAGGGGATCGAACGATTCGCGAAACGCGGTGGAATGGAGATCTGCCACTCATACCAGGTTGCCGCTGTGTTTACTATATAATGTATTTCGCCATGTCAGCAGCCCCGTAGGTCAATAAAAGATCACTGATCTATTCGCCCAGGTATACTTGCCGACGATGCCCCGTGGATTATTGAATTCTGACCCGTAGATGAGGTAAAGATTGCTATTATTGTATACTGTCTGCCAACTGATGTTCATCGGAGTGCCCTCACCGAAAATCTCAGGATGGCCGTTCGGATAGAGGAACTTGCCATCCGCGTACGTCGCGGGAGGAGGCAGTCCATATGCGAGTTGACAGAGAAGGGTGAAAGGAGATAATATCAACAAAAACAACATTATTCTTCAGTGTCCTCGAGGTAAAAAAAAAAAAGAAGAATATTACTATTATATTATAGAACTTGGGGTCGAATAGACATGGTGTTCGACGAGCAGCGATCGGGCCGCAAACACAGCAGAGCGACAACAGGAAGAATCTGAGAAGAGGCTGCGATCTGGGAACTGTACCACATATAGCTGAACGCCCGAGAGTCCGTCGTGCAAGGGGCCGCTGGCCAACGGAAGAGTTTCACAGCGCTCAATGTTCTGTCGCTCAAGCGTCGGTGTAGTATTCCCCATTTGCTCTCTCAACGCCATGTCATTCAGCTCACCAAATGAAAACTCGAAGAGACATATGCCCTGCTCACCCGAGATAGTCATTACTCCTTGAAACCAATGTGCATTGTGGGAAGACAGACTCGCCCGAGGTAACACTGAAGTCAGCCGCTTTAGCTGAGGTGCTGAGGTCCGTCTACTTTCACCTGGGTATGCTGAAGACTACTAGTTGCGAAACACTCTTAAAATAGACTCTAACAGACTTTGGTCAAGGCTTCCCCCAGATCTGGGGCCTTCATGCAGGAAGCGGGCGGAAAGGCCGTAAATCCAGGCCCCATGATACCATAGGCAGATGTACGCAGTCTGCTCAGATATATCCCCGCGGGCACGACTCCATTTATTTTGAAGTATTGAATTGATTGGTTGATCTTGTACTCTTCCGTGCGGCGCAGACTCCGAATCGAACAAGGCGGCTATAGATTGACCACTGCATCCGCGTGCCGAACAAATCAATTCCAACCGTCTTTGCACGCGGTACAGGGGACGTCCCTTATCGGATGCCGCGCCAGGCGTGTGGCGACCGGGACATTCACTCGAGCGCTCCTGGCCACTATGGTCCCTCCGCACTCTCTACACGTTACACAGTGTTAGCTCGCGATCCGGCGCTTAGCAATATGACCGCTGTCCGCGTCATGTCGGCAGCCAGAATTCTGATCGACAGGGCAGGTTGAACGCAGATCACGACACCCTACCCAGCGGCTCAGCTGTCTTTTAAGTGCGTTTGTTCTGCTGTGTTGAGTCAACCTTAAGGGAGCGCCAAATCCAGCTCCCCTGATAATCCTTCATGTCGCTCGATCAACCCGCAACATGCTTGATCCATAGTCACTCCTGTACTGTACAGTAGGTCCTTTCACTTGGATGCTGGTTTCCAGGCTTCAATTCCAGGCTGTTTTTGGCCTTCCTTCCTGTACTCATATCAGTTATTCTTTGCATTCAGCCTCTACTCCACCAATGCATGCCTACTGCTGGCGGTGCCCTCATTCACGTCTCTGGATCTTTGTCATTTCCCCCATTCTCGGCCTTCTCTTGCTCCACCATCTACTGAAACCCCACATCCGTGCACGTTCGCCGCGTTTGGATGGGGAGACACAGACCATGCTTGGCCACAATGATAGTGGCCCGTCTAGCTGCCACCAGCTCCATGGCATGGACGATGTCCTAGTCATCATGAAAACTGGCGTTACCGAGGCGCTGGAAAAAGTCCCTGTGCATCTTCAGACCACTCTCCGCTGTGTACCGCACTATGCCATCTTCTCAGACTTTGAAGAACAGATTTCCGGGGTCCGTACTCACGATGTCTTACGCAATGTCAGTCATGAAATCAAACAGACAAATCCAGATTTTGGAATCTATAACCGCGTGCGCATGTATGGAAGGAAAGGGCTCCAAGAAAGTGATTTGGTGAAAGATGTGAACGGCCCTTCTGGAAAGCTCAAAAATCCAGGATGGAAGCTAGATAAATGGAAATTCCTGCCGATGATCGATGAAGCTCTTCAGATACGACCTGATGCCAAATGGTATTACTTCATGGAGGCAGACACGTACCCGTTTTGGCCGAATTTGATGGCGTGGCTTGAACAATTTGATCCGGAAAAGCCGCTCTATATCGGCTCGCAGATGCAGATAGGAGACGTAGTATTCGCTTACGGTGGCTCTGGAATCATCCTCTCCAACCCGGCGATGCGTAAAGCTTCCGAACGCCGTGCCGCTCGACTTGCAGAGATTGACGAGTATACAGCCGGACACTGGGCCGGTGATTGCGTGCTTGGAAAGGTTCTGCATGATGCTGGCGTCAATCTTCTCTGGGCATGGCCGATGATGCAAACGTCAACAATCTGGCGAGTCGATCTCATTAACGAAGCATATGATAAAAAGCCATGGTGCTATCCTGCGGTTTCATTCCACCATATGACTCCTGCGGACGTAGAGCTCGTGTGGCAATTCGATCAACGCTGGTTTCGAGAGGTGTGTACCCTATACCATCCCAATGTCAACCACGTCTATCCCAATATGCTCACACACAGCTCCAGAAGCAACAGTCTTTGCTCCTGCACAGCGATGCATTTAGGGAGCTTATACAAGAGCACATTCAAGCTCCCCGTGACGACTGGGACAACTTCTCTGAAGACGGTGGAGAAGAACAACCCTCCATCTCCCTTGCCGATTGTGAAGCGCGCTGTGCGAACAACACAGAATGCATGCAATACTCATACCAGCCGGGCAAGTGTTTGACGTCGAAAATAGTGAAAAGGGGAATCAGCAGCTCGGGAGTGCACTCCGCGTGGATGACGGATAGAATCAATGCGACGCTCAGCAAGCTGGGCTCATGTTCCACGGCAAAGTGGGTGCTGAAATAGCACGTCCACGCCATGAATGCATACTACTTGAATTTAAACTGTACAGAGTATGTGTCTATATCTCGGTGTCTATGTAATTGAAGCATATCGGAAATGATTTTTGGGTCTTTCCCAGGTGGAAAGTGGATAACGAGTGAACCTGTCTTGCCTCAGAATTCATCCTCTCATCGATGTGCGTATGCTGAATTTGGATACAAACTTCAAGTCCACATTTCCTGACCTGCCTGCTGTAGCTGACATTGCTTTTCCAAAGACTTGGCTCGAGTAGGGTAGGGTTTGCCGTCAATTGTTTGTCTAACATCCACGCATCCGAATGTTCCTTGTCTATTTTCTCGACACAACCCCCCCTCTCGTTTTATGATACTCGAAACTGCCTGCGTCGGCCATGAAATTATTGTCACCTGGAGGTATCTTATGATCCTGCTTCTGACGCAACCTTCTGCCTCGACGGGTGCTTCGACCCGTTATTGGTTCTTAACCTCTCAGCCCGGATGACTGGGTCCAATCTTGCCTGGAAGAAACCAAGCATTTAATTAAAGTTGCTGGAGTGTGCCTGCGTATAGGTGCTCCGACGAGTTAACCACGACTAAGCATTCATCTGTTCACTCTTTGCGACCTGTGACTCGTTCCACCTGTGCACAGATACCGTTCTCATCTCTCATCTCTCCTCAGCACAGCATCTTCTTGTCATTCCGTCCCTCCTACAGCTGAGACGAGCCCTTTACCTGTTTCTTGAGTTCAAGAAGTCATGGCCCAAACTTTCCGACTATGACCCCTTGTCTACCTGGGCACCCCTCTAAAACTTCAGAGTTCTTCGACAAAGTAGTCAACGCTCAAGGAATCGCTTGGACCAAACAAAACGCCATGCGCTTATCTTCGTTTTCTGGTCTCCCTCCACATTCCCAAGGTCCCATTGTGGATGCTTTTCAATCAAACTCTGTTGCCTTTATTATCATTCGCGCATCCTGGGCAAGATATAAATGTCTCTCCTGTATGTACTGGAATGTACACTTGATTTCCGCTAAGATTAAAATTACGATTTCCATAGAGATCCAACTTTTACAGTAGAGATCTAGATCCAAAGGAAGTTCTCGCGGCTAGCTACTGTACCACTAACTGAGGTACTGCACTGCACATACTACTGTGTACTCTCAATCCACATCTTCAATAGACTCGTAGATAATGTTGCTAGTTGCGAGGTCAGCTGTCAGCAACCCATGGACGGACAGTCCCACCCCGCACGGAGGATAGTGCTCCGTAGTCCAGATATCTACACTACCTACCTACCTACCTAGGTACTCTACTGTACTAAGATACCGTGACAGCACCTAACCTAGCATGCTGCATACCTACAGAGTACTAAGGCACCATGCACAGCTGTCAGCTGTCATTACGGTAGAGTAGAGTCTGAGGTCCATGCACTGTCCATGTCCATGTCCACCTCCCCAAACAAGCAGGTGCTCCTAACCGACCGCCAAGGCTCAAGCGGGCCGACGGGCCGTTCCCGTCGGCGGTGATGCCGGCGGCACAGCGCCCCGGAGCCCGCGCGGTGACGTCATCTCCCGGCGCGGCGGGCTTTTTCTTTCTTTTCCCGCTCTTTGTCGATTGGGACTTGGGGACTTAGTTGAGCAGATTGTTACAGTGCCAAGTACAGCAGTAAATAGTGCATCTGCAATCTGCAGTGCCGGCAGCGGGCAGCTGCCCCAGCCTCCAAGCTCCAGATCCCGCGCATGTACTAGTTAGTAGTAGTAGCTGCACCAGCAGCACCTGCTCAGAGAGAGAGACAGGCACCATGCCCAGCTCAGGTCCGTGTCTGTGTCTGTGTCTGGGCTTCAAACCTATGATCCGCGCCCGGCCCTCTACCCGCTCGAGTCGAGGCTCGAGCGCCCTTTTGAGTTTGACCGTTTGGCGGCTGTGCCTTCTCGGCGCGCGCGGTCGACAAATCGTTTGCTGCCGCCTCCAACTGGCATCCGCCGTCAGGACCCCACCGTCAGAAAACTACCGCGTCGCGGCGTACCTGATTTTTAATTTTCCTTGATGTTGATCGTCAGATCTGCCGTTTAATTTTAATCTTAAAATCCAAACCAAGCCTTGGTCAGCCCACGCAGGGAATTGAGAAAAAAAAGATTGAGAAAAAGACGAGCAAACCAGATCAGCTAGGCATTTCCTGTATATTCTATACCTATGCTGCTGCTATACACATCTGCTCAACAGACGCATTCGGACACCTCTCCACCACCCAGCCCCGTAGGCCGATTCGGACTTTCTCTGACACTGTGATACGAATCATGGGCTGTCGAAAGCAGGCCGACATCAGAGGAAGATCGGATTGGGGCATACAAGAGGGGAGAGGCAAGAAGAAGATAGTCTTATATGGCTGTAAACTAAAAGGAAGGAACGGGGTATCAACTTCGCGTGCTTCATCCCAGATCATTTTGTATGTAGGCAGGACAGAAAAGGAGGTTTCAGACACAGCGCGCACCGCGGCGCTGATCATTACACTCAATAAACCGCTTTCCTGCCGTTGCCCGGGGACCCGTGTATTGCCTCCAGGGCATTGTCAACGCCATTTTTTTTTGAAAGTTCATGAACACGCATGCATCACGACCCATAGACGTGGGTATCATTGCTCGGAGATTCGTGTATTATCCCCGTACTCAACGCCCCGTGTAAACCCAGAAATAAACCCATAACCGCATATAGGAAACGTGCTCCAGAGGCGAACCCAACGGCATGGCGCATCATAAAACACATGCCAGTGACCCGCGACTGGCAGGGTCATCACAGAAACTAGGATAAGCGGCAACCGCCGAACCTCAGGTCAGACGGCCGATGCTCAAGTAATAAAGACAATCACTTCAGAGTCATAGAAGCGCCCACAACACACATAACCCAGTACACGTCGTATGTGATTCCAGGGCAAGATTCAAGGCGGCAAACTGCAGCAAGATAGGTCTCTCGTGACAGGCTGTTATCGTTTCAGAGTCGGCCATCAAAGGTTCAGCTGCATCGAACCTATAGTGTAGTACCCCTGACAGGTACGCAGCCCCGTCAAGGAAAGGCGGACATGACAGTAGCAGCGAAGATATGAAGACAATCTATGAAATACATATGTAACCTTGGATGCCGTTCTATATCGTTCTAGTATGTTAGTTTAACTTCGACGGCAGATGGTGGCGCATCAGGGTTGGCGATAGGATCCTCTACTCGTGAGGTTTCAGAGAACTCGGCAACCATATCCTGGCCGTCAGGAAGTTCTCGCACCACGTCGTCATCGACCATGATCTTCAGGCCCTTCTGGTTAACGCGAAGCACTCGAACGATCCGCCCAGGGTCGATTTGGCCCTTCTCCGAGATCTTGTTCATGAAATCCCTAACGGTACGTTCGGTGAGATAGATGGCTCGGTAGTAGTCGTCGGTTTGCTGGTCACTTCCCTTCGGAAAACGGACGTAGAAGCACGCAACTGTGAATTCGTCAGTAGAAATCCTAGGTCATCTAGCCGGGGCTACTTACTCGGCTTCGGTGGTCGCTCTGACGGAGGCCTGTATGTGGGGTCGATATCGACAGCCTCTATAAACCCGTTGGAGATGGTCGAGCCTTCCGCTGGAACCTTTTGAACCTTGATTGGCCGATTCGAGAGTACCTTCTCTCCAGAAACAACGGAATTCTCTGACTGCTGTCCAGATACACTTGACCGATCCCTCGAACTATCTCGCGACCTGTAGGGATGGAGAGTCGAAGGACTAGTCGGGGAATTCATGGACACGCAGCTGTCTGTCGGGGAGACGGCATTCGAAGTTCCCGATGTGGCATCGATGCTAGGTTGTGATTCTCGGGTGCTCTGATGAGCAAGAGCTTCGGACTTGACGGAGTCATGGGGCTCGCCAGGCAAGCTGACAGGGAACAAATCCGGATCGTCCTGCTCATCACCTCTCAGGTTGAGGACGCTCACCGGCCGAGGAGACGAGAACATGTCCTGCATCATTGCCAATTTCAGATGGAGATCTTCCTCGACAGAAAGCTTGCTGGAGACATCATTCTGCGAGTCCATTGACCATGTCCTCCCGTGCTTCTGGATCTTAACTGGCCGGTCATCTGTTCCTCTCATGGTAACGGAGCCGCTGCCACGCTTTCGCTTTCCGAAATTGGCACCTAACTCAGCCTGCGCGATTTGCTGCTTGAGCTTGTCAATTGTCTTCTTGACGTGGGCAACATCGTTGGACAGCTTCCGTTCCGCACCGTGGTCGCGGAACAGTTTCACTTTACAGTAGCACAATTCTGCCTGATTCCCGACGTCGGGGTCTACATTGTTAGGAGACAACATCTCTGTCTTTGCACACAGCCTAACAGGAATCCCCTTGACGCCCTTTGAATGACTGAAGTCAGTCGAGAGGAAGTTGAAGCGAACCGATATCGCACAGTCAGAAACCCCGGTTACGGGATTAGGAGTCCACGTCACACAGAATCCGTCAAATGCAGCGCTCTCCAGCTCGACCTGGGGATGTCTATGTTCTGCATCTCCGCCCTGGATCGGATCAACATACTCTACTGCCAAAAGCGTCCCACCTCGCTGCTGAGCCTCGTTCAACCCACGGCCTTCTTTCCACAACTGCCAACAAGCTGCGGGCTTCGACCGCTGTTGCTCCTCTTCGAATGACACTCTAACATACGTTCGATATTTGACAGGATGAGGCGTGTTGTTTGGCGGCGGGGCTGTATCCACTACGGACAGTGAATAAGCCTGTCCTTTGTTCAAGTAAGTCACCGGGATCTCGTCCGGTTGCCTGATCATGGCGGTCGGTGCATGAAGCGTCACATTATATCGAAATCTGGGAACGGGTGTCAGGTCCGTCCGTCCAGGGCCACGAGGTATGTTGTTGGGTGTCTAAACTTACTTTTCTCCTACCGCGGGATGAAGATCCATGGGTTCCGAAATGTCAGGCACAGGCGCAGCGACGTTCAAGGACGTGTTTACCTGCATGTTCACATCATCCAGCGGTGCCTCTTCACTTGACTTATCCAGAGGGTCGTGAGCTGAATCTCGATGGACGAATGTACTCGGAGCATAAGATGCCTGTTGTCCAAACGGATTCAGATTCTGAAACTGCTGTGGGAGGTACTGCTGGTGGAAATTATTTAGATTCATCTCCGCAGTAGGATCGACTGCAAGAGGGCCACTGATCGGATCGGGCATAGAAAGCGGGGTGACAATATTCAATCCCAAGGTAGGCGTGTGTTGGTCACCCACCGGGTGATGATTAATTGTACTCACACCACCGGGGTTGGGTGCATAATAACCTGGAGGCTGATCTGCAATAGACATAAATGTAAAGGAGTTGGGGTCCATGAGAGATGGTGCAAATCTGAAATCCTGCAACGCTCCAGGAGTGGGCTCGGTAAGCTTGACGTCCTCATTCCCCGTAACGGGCCTGGATGAGAAATCCACGATCAGCACTGGCGAATTGGATCAACGGGGACCGGTGAGATAACGATGAGAGTTATCGAGTGCAGACGCATACAGCGAGAGGGTGTACCTTTGCATCACTGGCTCTACGACCGCTTGGTCCAGAGATGTCGCGTTGCAGGTGGCCTCTGGGAGAGAGGTCAATGCGCCGGAGACGACATGAGGGAACGCCTCCTTGAAGCTGCATATAAGCTCGTCATTCGGTTTTTGGGAAGTTCTCCTGCGTCCCAAAGGGGTCAGCTGTTTCCCAAAGCAACCCACCGCGCGAATTCCTTCCTTCTGGACGAAACGCGCAATCATACCTGTTGCAAAACATTTGGGGCGACTGAAGTCGCAAAGACTCTGGTCAAATGGAGTGATTAGAGGAGAATCATAGAAAGGAAAGAGAACAAGGTTGGGCCTTAGACAACATCCGGATGGAAAGCCAGCATCTGATCCGCAGAGGATCGGAACAACAGCTCCCACGAGCTCTCTGCTTCTTTTTCCTCGTCTTGTATATACTGTACTTGCGGGAAGAGCGGGTCACAGCGGCGAGCAAGGTCTCCACGCGACTACTACAACAACTGAAAGTGAACACAAGGATCAAGGACGTGCCTTAGTCCATCAAACAGCAGGATTGAAGATGACAATAGGAAGGAATCGCAGTGCTTGCAGAGCGGATGAGGATAGTGATGGGAATTGATCGAGGGAGGTGGGCGATGGGCACGGGAGGGGCCTGCCGCTTGGTGACAGAGCTGTCCGTTGCCCGAGTTCTAAAATGATCCCCGTCGATCCGCCGCAAAGTTCCAGAACCCTTCCAGTCTTCGTTCGCGACACGGCCGGAACTGTTCGTTTGCGAGGAGGGGAACAAACGACGGCCGCAAGTCGGACAAGGCCAATGACGATGGGGGAGCCGGCGGGATGGGTACAATGCCCCTTTGAACAGAGCTGGAGAGCCACGGACGGTGGAAGACAGGGATGGGTCCCTGTGGATAGCGGAGCTCTGGAGGAGCAATGATAGCTCGACCAGGGGACCACACGAGAGGTGGTGACGTGAAAGACGCCGGAGAGCGTCGAGAGGCAACGGACGAGGACGACAGCGAGGGCGACCGGGGGGGGCCGGGGGAAGAGGCGATGGTGGGGAGGCCAGCAGCGGCAGGGAGCTAGGGAGCTAGCTGCCACTGGCTGCGCCCAGGAACGCCGTCCGATCTCCATCCTTAATTGACTGCTCTATACGGAGTGCATGATGATCATACACTACTAAGGTGTTATGTCTGTATCGCGGTGTGTATGGACAGCATGGATGTACGGAGTATGGCTGCAGTCATCGTCCACTCGGCATCCGTCCGTCTGCGCCATCTCCGTTGACCTCTCAGCGGGTCTTCCGGCTGTGAAGAGATCGATCGCTCACCTTGAATTCTCACAATTAGAAAAAAAAAAGCTCAGGTACAGAGTGCACCGGTGGGTACGCCGTGTAACAACAGATAACGGCGCATGCCAGTCGCTGCCCTCTCTTTCCATGCTGTGCGTCGTCCACTTCAAATCATCCTTTATGGTTGTTCTAATAATATTCTATCACACCTTTCCAGCCGCCAGCTCAACCCACGGGGCAGATGGCGGATCCATCTGGAGCTACTGTCAAGGCCCATTGATCAACTCGGTTCTCGTCGGCGCAAGCTGTCTGGACGCTCCAAGTTTCCGTACACATCGACCCGACGAGGGTCATCATCCCGATCGACCATCTCAAAACTCTCATGGTCTTCAAATAGCCACACTGCGCCACAGGTGTCTCGGAGCAGGCGATTCTCGGATCGAGCTGAAGGATGATCCCAGAAGATCGCAGGCATCACTTGGCGCGGATGATGCAGCAGGGAAGCTCCTCCGCGGCGCGCATCCCGAGCGCTTGGCGCTTCTCGCAGTCGATACTAGCCGAAGAGCCTTTGTATGTACGCCATCTGCCATCAGAAGTGCACTGTGTCACTCCATAAGGGAAACTGTCAGGCTCTTCCGTCAGGGGGTTTTCCGTCGTCAAGGAGAAGAACAATGTCTATGACGTGTGTCTCCCTTGTGGACCTCTTCAGAGTATGGTAAGGGTACAAACGGGGCAACTTCTCTATTCGATCAAAGGCATTCCCCTGTTCTATCTGCTGCGAAATTTCATCATCTGTACGCAGTAGCATGCTCAATTCCTTTTTACTGTTCTGTTCCGACAGGATATGCGGGAAATAAATATTTTGGGTTGTTTCCATGGGACTCGCCCGTGGGTCGCGGAGGGGTTTCGGGATCTGATCTGAAAAGCATCCTTATCCCCACAATTGTTGGGTTCTCCTCACGGCTCTCGCCACACCACGATTGACACTCCCCGCAGGCACTGATCATGGTGAATCCTCGAATTCGAGCACACCGCCCACGGGCCGAAACTCCCCCGGTCACCCTACTCCGTACCAAAGGGAGTACTCAAAAGAGCAAATCTGCAAGAAGGACTGGGGACTGCAGGTGGGGGTTAGTCATACTACAGCACTTTCTAATCCTGCGCTAGTAGCATAGCTTCGCCACGAATGGATGCCAGCACACGAGATGGCATGATGGCATCCGCCAGTTTCTGCAAAGCTCTCAGGATAACCCCCCCCCCTCCCCGGGCTGCAATTAGCCGACGCTGGACGGAAACAACATGGACATTGTCATTTTTCAATTGGAGCTCGAACAATGGGGCCCTTGGACGATGAACCACATTCCTGCCCGCTTCGGTTAGCGACAGCAAAAACGTCCCCGTTTAAGCGGGCTTCCGCAAGCAAATAATCTTATTCAGTAGTTTATAATAATGTGAAGTTCAGGCTAGAAAGCCCACTGAGCACGGCGAGTAGGTGTCCTATTCGATCTCGTCTATTGGTAGACCACAGCTGTCGCAAATCTCACAGCTCACTATTGGATCGCCCTACCCATGCACCTGTTGAACTGGGGCCCCCAGCGACAGATGGATGCCACTGCCAGAGCTGAAAAGATAGGTATTTATGACATCACATCCTGCGCAGGTTTCTGGATGGCAGATGGAGATAGTACCCGTCCCGCCATATGGATTTCGGTTCTCTATTAGGCGCGTATACCGCGGCACTTCCCAAAGAATCAATCTCAATATCCCAAACTGACCCAGTGGTATCTGCTAAACTTGATCGCGTACTGCAATACTTCAGATCATTGCTACTGACAATGTCAATACTCAAACTGCAATTCATCCATCTTTTAGTGTATTCTCCAAAATGACGGTCAGCGCACAATGCATTTATTTTTTTTAGGAAAAATGGCCCGCGCGGCTAAAAATACTAGCTACTTTAATTAGGTTATATCTTAAGGCCTTTTAGCTGCATCTAAGCGAAAGGCCAGTTATCATAACCCCTTTCCGTTTATGGGATCTGCAAGATGTTCCCGAGCTTTACCCGCCGCGACTTGCTTCCCCGAGGTAAGACTTCCTAAGACCGAAACGCCATCTCCATATGATGGAGCTGTGCTAAGCAATTTCTGCGATCACAGCTCTCTCTTTTTGAAAAGAGACAGCAAATCTAAATATATCTTTCTTCTGTGGTTGTTAAATCATGTGGAGCAACCCCACCCATCATGGACAAAGGAGGCACTACACGGTACACCTTAGTAATTACAGAGTAGTAATTCATAATTCCGCCCACCTGTCCAAAGCGGCAGAGAAGAAAAGAGCTAAAATCTTAGGAGCGTTGTGTAGCTGACGTAGAAAGAAATTTCTCGGCGTTCCAGGCATGTTAAAGCTACACCACTGCACACAGTATGTATGTACAATATTTTACGAGTCAATTCTGATCAATGACACTCGAAGTCTCAGGCCTGAATCATCATCTGTAATGTCTAGGTGGTCTTTTTTGATTTCTAGAATAGGAAACACATGTACTGTAGATTAGGTAAACTATCATAGGGTTTGTGAATACGCCACTGCTTATGATATTCTATCAATTCGATTTTTTGATAATTGCTAGAGAACTGCGTCTCAACAGCTGATGCATGAATGCTTCCTTGATGCTGGCTACAGAAGCTCAATCGGAGAATTTTTCTCCCCGTTGTCACTTACCCTCGACTGACACTCTCGCCACTCCAGGATTCCTGTACGATTTCCTACATCATCTCATCCTCCCATGTTATCCGAGAGTATTTGCCTACCGTGTGTTATCGTCTTCGGGAACGTGAGGATCGTGTCGAATAATGCCCACAGAGCGCGAGAAGATGCTCCCTAATCCCAGTAAACAAGGTGGCAAGATACAACTTGTCTGATAACGACACGGAGGGCTCGGAGAGTAGACCCGACAAATCAGCAACTACAATCAGCACCGCACGGAGTGATGGTTGAAACTGTTATTATTCGCAATGCAGCATTGGAGATCGTCGCTTGAGTTGAGAGCCTGACACAGGAGGGCAGAAAAAGAACGTTCGACCTAGGAACTGGCGAATCGGTTTTCAAGCATCGCGCCCTCTCTCTCTCTCTTCCGTACGCCTCACTTCTGCGTGTCTCACGCTTAACGCCACGGGCGATCCATGGCCCGGGAGGAACGCCTCAGTTGCCTAACGAGGTACCGAGGCAATCACAATCTGAGCTCAGCCCTGGGGATGTCTGCACCACATGCATCTTCGCCTCACAGATGGATGACCTTTATCCAGATCGATGGAATCAATTACTAACCTACCACTCAGCGTCTTCAGGTAAACACCGAATCCATGACCAATTGACATCTTCCCCACTGTTGCAATCGAGAGATCGAACAATCAACCCCTGCTGCTGCCATGGTCACCGGAATTTTTCAGCTGCAGCGACCCCACAGCATGCATCAGATACAGACAGCATCAGAGTGACAAGAGTGACAGGGGTACAGGAAGGAGACTTCGGATCCCCTCCCCGCATTGCACTGCAATCTGCCCAGCTGCATTGCTGCAAGCCAGAAATACAATCCCTGACGCGCCAAGTCAGCCACCTACGACATCTGATTTTAATCTCGACAGCAACTTCAAGTGCTGCATGGGGTCCGACGAGTTCAAACGGCTGCATGCTGCACGAACGGAACCCCCCCCCCTTTTCCCCCCGCCTCCCCTGGTCCGCGGAGAAAGAAAGGGGCGGCAGTAGTGGCACAATCCATCCCCCCTGTCTGTGGACAAAAAAAACATGGAGGAGTTCGGAGAAAAAAAAAGATCTCTCGGTCTCCATTGTTCCGACTCCAGTGTGTCATGGCAAAGAACCCCACAGACAAGGGAAAGGGGGGGGGGAACAAAAGATCTTGGACCTATCGTCGTCCACGATATCTGCCACAGACGTCGTCGCCGCTTGCTGGTCCCGCACTCCTAAGACCCTTTCGTGTAACTGTGGCTGTCTGGAATCATGGTGTTGGGATTTGCATTTCTGCTATATCCTGGGGGGTCTACTAACTACTATGCAGCATCGATTGTGGACTTTTTTTTTTCTAAAAGTTATGCACAGTAAAATTGTGTCACAGCCGGACGGTGCATACATATGGTGAATGCATGTACAGTACAGTACATACTGTACAGAATATTCCCTGACCGAACACAGGATATGTTTCCCATTTTCTTCTTCTTCTTCTTCTTCTTCTACACAGTACATCCAGCGCTTTGTGACCAGTACTAGATGTGTACACGTACTGTTACATAGGTACAGTATCTAGGTACCTAGGTAGCTTAGTACGCATGCACTGTACATACATACATGCATCGAGTTTGAGATGAGAAGAGATATATCTCAAGATACTTGCATCCCATTCTCTGAACACCCTCCTCTCTTTTTCTCTGAAGGTACCGAACTCCATACATACGTCGCGGATTCATTACCTATATATCTACACAATCTATCCTGAGATATTATCTAGAGGTTAGATTCAGGTCCGGTCCGGAGGAATTGTTCAAAAAAAAAAAAAAAAAAAAGAAAAAACCAAGCTCAATCCGTCAGAAAAAAAAAATCGGCAATCTTTCCAACGTTTTTTTTCTCTTTTTCTCTCTTTTCAATGGTGGGGGGGGGGCATTGATCCTTATCAGGAAAAAAATAAACAAGGATAAAAATAAAGAAAAAGGCTAAAAAGATAAAAGAATCAAAAGATGCAGGAATAGCAAAGAAATGTACCCAGAATCCCTCCCACTTTCAGAATAATAAATCAATCCTGCGTCTGTCTTTACCCCATTGTTTTCTTCTTCACTGCTGCTCCTACCCAATACCATGGGACCCACCAGTAAGGCTAACGTAAGGTCGTGCTTAAGGTTATCACATATGTTAGTAGTAGTAGTAGTAGTAGCATGGGAAAAAAATGACACCTATATACCTACCTACCTACCTTGGTATGTACATGTACATACAGTACACTTACGACATCATACCAGTGTCTAGAACCGATTCTCACTTCACTTCTTGCATGTATGCATGGTGTGATGTGATGTATATAATATACTATATTAACCAGGTCTCAACTCCTACCAAACTAAACTAACATCTATCTAGACTGGCCCGGCCTCTTTTTTTTTCTTCTTAACTTTCAAGATTTACAGTAGTACGGTACATGTACTGTACTTCCTCACTCGACAATGGCTGACCAGGAAAGCCTCAAATGTGAAAAAAAAAAAAACCATTGATTCGATAATCTGCTTCTCACCTTCCCTTACAACTACAATCCACCTGCAGATCCTTCGCCGTTTCACGGATAGGCACCTAACCCAAACTCAGACCTGCCTGCCTCGCCGCCTGAGAAGCAGTGAGCTGAACAACCACCGAAGTATCTCCTTCCACCATCTCCAGTAAACCTTGACAATCGGCTGAATTTCAGCGGCCAAACTGTTATTCCTGCCATTCCTTGGACTACTTGCTTCACACAAGAAACCGGTTGTGCTCAATCTGATAAGCAAGTGTATTTCGAGAGAAATACCATTAGCAATTAATATCAATTACAAGAAGCCACGAATTAGTCTTAATTGCCAGTAGCCCACAATACCAGACTGCGCATGCCGTCCTATCTATGGCAGCGTAGAGCTGCCGCATGGAATAAAAACACAAAATAGAAATTCCCAATCCAACTTCCAGAACGCCACCTTGCAGAGGACACTGGGGAATTCAGAAGTAGCAACAAGGGTACCAAGGAGGAATGAAATAAATGAGATGTACAGGGACGGGATATTTGTAAACATCATATAGGCCTCGATCGTGCCCCCCTCCCCGGATTTATGCACCGTGCCGTCTAATGTAAATGACAGAAAACGAAATTGAACAACCAATGGGTGGTCGAGTGGTATTATTATGTAGCATGCGAACAAAAGAACCAAAGAGCCGCCGGGCCGAAGACTGGAAGGAGGCACTTCTCAGAGAAGAAAAAAAAAAATCTGGCAGTGAATAATGTCAGATCCGCTGGATTCCCCAAGAATACCGGTTATCGCACGACAGCTGAGGCCAGGAATCCATTGAGTGATCGAAATACAGTCCACGGAAGGATTATCTTGTTTCGGTGTCCGGGTGTTGCAGAGGTCCATATTAACGAGTAATTATCAACGAGAATCCGTCAACCCAGGGTCCGCACGAACCCGCAACTCCTGCAATGCTGTAGCCCCTTGGGGGTATCAAAGTATGTCTGGAGAGAGGAAGCCCGTCAGCGGAGCATTCACCATAGAACACAGCCCAGTGATCTGCACCAACTGGGCTGCAATATAAAGAATATATCAAGGTTGTCAGTGGATGCGTACCCAGATCCCCCCTTCGCGTTCCCAAACACACCTGATTTCCTTCCCAAGCTTGTCAGGATTTCGATTCCGTCGATCCAAAGACCAGCTCTAACGTAGAAACCCAGCAGGATCTCCCCACGTCGAGTATCTAATGCACATTGCCAGACCATGGTCAGAAGGCGCCGTTGAAAATGTGGGAGTATAGAGACAGCGCCTGGAAAACTTACCTAGGACAAATTCGTCACCACCGGGCTTCCCTCCTCGTTTCCCAAACAGCTGGCTGGTCGAATCCTCGTAGAAGAATTCCAAGCCATCCAACGCATAGCCGTGATAGACTTTAATAGAGGTCAAAACCTTTTTCTGATTGACCGCACATTCCAGAATGACCTGCTCGGGCTGGGACCCTTCCATTTGAGAGAAACCCAGCTTGTTACCCCTGTAACCGAGTTGCCCGTTTGGAAGTTTCACCAGCGAGTATTTCGACTTCAACTGGCTGAGGTCATCGATGGTATGGCTGCCAAGGCCGCCAGAAAATATTACAAGCCGTATCTTTTTGTTCCTCTTGTCGCTGGGCAGTCGCTGTCGTATTTCGCTTTCCGTGACGGTAACTTGCTTCGGGATTCCGCTGTTGCCCATGTCGCCGTTGACGTACTCGACAAAGGTGCGACAAATATCGTCGCTTTCGGTGTAGATCTCCATAAACGCGACGCCGGAAGAGGCCGTAATCAGGATCTTCCCGTTGTCGACAGGCCATACCTGGACGCTGTCGTCTGAGCTGACGGGAGGATCACTAGGTAATCGGAAACATGGGTGGAATCGAAAGCGCAAGGTGTCGAGTCGATGCCATCCACATTCATCAGAAGGCAAGCACGGCCTCAGACCCGGGGATTTGGTGCGAGTTGAAAACGGCTCCCGGGTCGTGAAGGTGCGGTTGAGCCGCACATAGTCTCTGAGCATTATGCCAGACTCCTGGTGAGGACACCCGAAGAGATGGCCGACCTCGTGCAGGTGCGCCCCTATCCCAATGTTGGCTGCTTCCCAGTTACTTCCGGCTTCACCGCAGTCGTTGGCGACGTAATTCGTATCGGTGCGCGTGCAGTCGCTGAATGCACCGACGACGTCTTCCAGACTGGACGGATAGCTCTGGAGGCAGTGAGACCCAAAGATGGCCAGCTTAATGTTGTCCCCGGCAGAGCCAAGAGCAGCATGGCCGGTAATGGTTTGACGTTCTTTGTCCCAATGGGAGTCAAGAAGCAAAACCGATACGTATAGTTTCTGGCCTGGTTGGGGTTTGAAATAGTTTTCGACAGCTTCCTTGGCGATCTTGAAGAGCTCATCCTTCCTCGTGGCGGGCCCATACTGCTGAGCGATATCGAGGTCCCGGAGCTCCGCAACCGTCTTCTCCGTACGGATGACGTGAATCTTAGCCTCGTTCCTCATCTGCCCGGTGATCTCATCTCGGCAGCTGAGGGTGCCCGTCTGCCACTCTTCCTCCAAGCGGAAACACCGTCTTCCGAAGTTGTGGCGGAACATCTGTTCCCCAGTGAACGCCTGCCAAAGATAGGCGGCCATTCGATATTTCCGTATCGCAGTCTGGAGGCCGTTCCCTTCCCTCTGTATCCTCTCCGGAACAGCGTCAAAGGTGCCTTCGGAGTCCTTTCCCAGCAGAATGGCCAAGTGCAGTGGCGGAGCATTCACCAAAGGAAGGTAATTGATGGTCAGGTACGACGAATGAGTGGGAACATGGGTGCTTCCTGCGGACAGTTTTGGCGAGGTAAAGTCGAATCGTAGTTTATTCGGACCCGGCACCAGATGCACGAGCGCTTTAAAGTGTGAATCCCAGACGGGCCAGCTGATGGAAGGGAAGCTGTCTTGGTTATGGAAGACCGTCAAGGTTCCGTCCAGCGGATGCTGCCTTGGGTCTCCAATCTGGCCATAGATGAGCAACACCTTCTGGTGCACCTATTTCGAGAACAGTGGCAGTTAGAATCGGTTCTCAGATCGGTGGTCGAGTGCGCTTTCTCCATACCCATGAATTGTCAGAGATAGAAATGATCCGCGGTGCGTATGGAGATACGGGCGCAGGCGGCCTCAACAACCCATTGCTACCCTGTAAGAGATGGCCATTAGTCTGGTGCTCCTGAGATTTCCAAATCCAAGATTACACGGGGCAACACTCATCGGGTTCCGTACAACAAAGCTGTTCCTGTTCGAGTGGGGTGTGCTGGACACCGGCCGCTGTTGGGGGGCGGGCGCCAACGTGGCGGAACCGTTTATGCTGCCATTGGAATTGTTTATGGGAAGATGGGGGGAGGACAGGCTGGGTTTGAGCGAAGACGGAGGGGTGTTGGAGCTGTACGACGTATCCAAAGTGGAGGAGGATTTGCCCGACGTCACATCGCCGTTGGACTGCGGCTGCGACTCTGTGGAGGCGTCTGTTCGAAAGCTGGCCTTGGACCGGCGACGCAGCTCCTTGAACAAAGGCATTGTTGATGGCGATCCAGGGCCGGAGGTCTCGACAGAATCAACACAACGTGAGGATCAATATCACGGCGGCTGCTCTGCGGGACGAAACGAGCGGCAGGCACCTGGAAGGACCCTGGAAACGAAGCTCACGGGGAAGGAGAGCGTTTGCGGTCGCAGCTGGCAGACAAGTGCAAGTGAATCGCCCCGCCCGGAGACCCAGGCACACCGCGAGGCAGGAGAAATCGAAGGGCAGGACGGCTCATGGGACGGAGAAGCGAAGAGGGGGCGCGAACGGAGAGAAGGGAGAGAGAGCTACGAGAGCGAGCGACAGTGGGTCAGCAGCGACATGGAGAGTGTGTCGAGAACAACGGCCGCGGACGGTGTCCTCGTCGCCGATAAAGCTCGAGTCGACAGGATTCCACGGGCGCACGAGGGCATTATCAGCGTTGCAGGATGGACCTGAGCTGAGGCTAGTTTCACCTCTTCACGGCGCCGTGGGGCGGGAGCACCAGCCATCCTGCGTGGGATTCCTTAGGGAGTAGTGAGCACTCGCTGTCCCGGGCGCCGCGTCGTACAGTCCAGTGCACGCTGAACACTCCCAGGGACAGTGCAACGGCGGGCGGTTTGATGTCCAGACAGCATGACTGCAGTGGCGTGCAGATCCACGCCAGCTAAGCACGCCCGTCCACCCCCTCCAGCTGCTTAAGCGCCCCTCTGGGCAGCTAGCTGGATGCGGATGTGTCCCTCTGCGCCGGCGTCTGCATGCCCGCAAGCTCTGTCATGCTTTTGTCAGATCGCCCAATGATCGTGGTGAGTCGGCAAGGGTGCGTTTATCTGCCCCGCTCTCTCAATGCTCAAGTCTCTTTGCCAAGCGGGACTCGCCCATTGAGAATTCTAGGGCTGGAGGATCTGAGATACCACAGCTGACCTCTGCCACAGCAAAGTCTCATCATGAAAATACGCATGCAGACAAAACCTCCGAGCACCAGCACCCAATTGGTGACGCCGCATGGCAGGATGACTGTCAGGAACACAGCGAACAAGGAAGGGTCGCAGTTGGCGTTTGGATGCATCTGGGGGACCCTGTTCAAGTTGTAACACTGCCTGGGCAGAGTACGCAATCGGGCATGCCACGTTCTCTTTCCCCCTGGTCGCATATCTCTGGCATTATTACCCCATCTTTCATGAAACCACTGCCATCCCGCAGAAGGTTCTGTGCCGTCCTGCACTGCATGGATTCTCTCTGGAGGCTTTCATCTTGTTGATCTGCAAGGCCAGTGAAAAGAATATGGCTACGAGCGTATACTACAATATGGAGAAATTACTGCGGCAAACTCCAAGGGCAGGCGCTGACCACTTGACAAGGGGCCCTGTGTGAAACGGAGATTTCAGGCCTCGGGTTGGAAGGCAGCGATTTGGCATGGCAGATCCGTCGAGATAGGATCAGTTATGCGGGCCAGAGTATCTTTTTGGTTATTAGATTTCCGCTTTCGGAACTGCAAGACGAGCGGACTGTGGTGGAACCAAGGTTCTTTGTAGAGTAGTTCCAAATGGCCCTGCCTGTCGCGGGAGATGGGAGACCATAGCGTGCTATGGATGGCACAGTCCGTATGCCTCTTAAATGACCGGCTGGAGCCTGCATGCTCTCGCAGAACACTGAAAGCAGCAGGACTGGCGGACAAGAAAGCCGGCGCCGCCAAGCCAGCGGTCCCGACCGAGATGGCTGGGGCACGGCACGGGTCTGGTCCTCGCGCGTTGCTCTGTTTGGCTTCAGATCCACCTTTAAGGAACACTGAATTTGCTTTGATGTTCTCTTCCGTCCTCCAGCCATCGGTGTCAAACCTCTTACTTTCCCCAGAGTCCAAAGCCTCCTATCTTCCTGCGTCCTGCAGGCTGCATAAAATCGTCCAATCTCGCTCCCGCCTCTTTTCGTGCATGCAATTGAGCTTGCGTCTCATCCTCCCTTCATTATCGAACTGCCTCCCTTGCGTCCTTCTAGCGACCTAAACAACTCCGGACTCCTAGATCCTTTCAGCCACTCCAACAGACCATTATCGCATTTTGCGATCATAAGAGCTTCTGGATCTTAATGAATTAGCACAACTGCTGCTCAGAACCAAACATGTCTTTCTCGCGTCCATGCAGCTCTCCTGAGAAGACAATCCGGAAAATCGATATAGCTCAGGTGAGTTCCGACAAAGTCAATTTTTATGCTCCTTCCCAAAGGGCTGGGGTCTCCGCATCCTGGCTTTAGTGTTCCGCAACTGACGTGACCATTTTTTATAAGGTGTCCCTCAGTCTACAGGATCGCCTAGGCCTTGCCAAAGTCAAGTATCAGAATGGCCGTCTCCGTGCCTTGGAATCCCAGGACCAGAACCAGCAAGACAAGAATGGGTTTTTGGGAAGCGGGAAACCGTCCGATTCCTCGTCCCACGAGACAACATTTGCCTCATCCCCGGTTCGAGGCTCGGCGTTCTCAAAGGAATTGCCGCGCTCGGCGCGGAATAAGCACGCTGCAACCTTCAATCCGGGGATGATGCATCCCATGCTGACAGAAAGCCGCAAACGTGTCCGGTCAAACTCCATAACCGATCGCCCCGCAAAGACTCCTCGAGTCTCCTGGAAGAGCTCCCACCGATTACCAGAGTCGTCTCCCGGTTTCAACAGACCTCACTCGATGTACCATAATTACCATTCCTTCGCTTCGGAAACCGCCACTATCCCAGAGCTCTCCTCTCCGACTCTGCGCGGCCACTCTGACGACGAGAATGATCCCGATCTTCCTTCGCATAGTTTCCAAAACGTCAGCTCCTCCATGATCAGCTCTTCACCTCCTCGCACCCCGCCGCCGAAGCATGCTCGTCTGCCGCGGAACGACAAAACTACACAGAACCAAGACGACGCCGATCTCCTGCTCTACCTTGCCAACTCTCCCACCCCTGTCAACATGGGCGGCAAGACTCAGTCCCGAGATTTCCTCCCATCGACTCCACCCAGCCAGCACGCTGTCCTGCCGTCGTTGACTCCCACTCCCGGCGGCGGTGGTGGTATATTCGGAAACTTGAGTACTCCCAAGGAGCAGTTCAACTTTGCAGACTTTGTCAACGTGACTCCAAGCCCTGCACAGCGGCCATGGGGCGGGCGTACTCCCGGTGGCCCCTCCAGGACCCCACTTGCCACCAAAGACGCAAGGAAACGGCTCAATTTCGATAACATGGGCCCGCCTACCGCGGAGAGTCCCAAGAATCGTGAAAAGGAATCCGGCATGACTTTGCAGCTGGGTGAAGAGCTGCGGCCTTGAATCGTTCGTCCTTTTGTGCATTTCCCTTTTGCTGGTACTAAGTAATGGATCTCGGACACGACCTCTATGATGCATGATGTGCGTTACGATGTGTGATTCTCCATCATCATCATCATCATCATCATGTTTCCGTCGACGCGTTAATTTTGCTTTTCCTTCCTTGCATCCACGGTTGGTCACTCTTCCTTCTAATCATCTTGGTTTTCCTGCGCATTCATGTCCCACATTGTCCATACATCCTGCATCTTTGTTTTGCTACGGATACACCTACCACCACCACCACCACCACCACCGCCACCAGACACACCTGATCTCTGTACCTGCACCACACGGTTTCTGTTTCATTTCCCCTTGTTTCCCCCTCACAACGCTCTCCCACTGCAAAAGTCTCCAACTTTTGGCTATTCTTCTTCTTCCAGCCTTGAGCACCGGCGGGTCAATCATCTTCTGTATGAGTACGGATGGCTATGGATGGGCTACGGCAATGGCAAAGTGCATGTGACGATGTGACTTGGCTGCTTGTTGCTGGCACACTGGATACCCACGCATCAACCACGACAACAGTCTCCTGCAGACCTGGATCTGAATGCATGTACTGTACATTCCGAGGTAGCATAGCAGAGACCGGAACCATAGCTAGTTCTTACAAATTAAAAAATATCCTCAAAATATAAATGACAAAAATCAATCATAGATTATTAGTCGAACGTATTATTACAAGTATTCCGCGCTTTCACCGGATCATCTCATAGTACAGTAGTTGGTGGACACCGGGACACCGACATTTTTTTTTCACCGTCTCTACAGTGACCAGCGTGTCGACTCACCGACCGAGGGAGTCGGGACAAAACAATGCATACCTACTGCAAGGTATTTAGTAATTCCCCCACCCCCTCCCCCAAAGACGCAAGTTAACCGAAGTGGGGTTGGGGTTGACGGTTGACGTTGACCCGACGACGCGCTTCGAGACCGCGTTCGCGTCGTTTTCGCGTCGGTCGCTATCTCCAAAAACGGCAACGATGCTAAATTTAGGCGGGGATCTAAAGTGAAATTCTGACGGGAATTTCCATTTTCCAATGAGATCCCTGTCCGGTTTGTCGGGGTTTATCTCTTGGCGGCAGATCCTGCGTCGGAAAAGACGGTAAAAAACCTTCCAATCAGCCAATGGGATTGTGAAATTGGATATCTATTTTTGATTGGCGCCGCCGGGATGGCGTCTGCCGTGAGCCAGGCTAGCCAGCCGAGGCAGGCCTGCGGGCACGTGTGAGGGGTGCATGTCTGGAAATTCGAATCACGCGGAGTGACTTGAGTGAACCTCTGACTGCAACGTCGCACTGATGATATATCCTGAGCCCATGCCATTGCTATTGATGTCGTCGGACGTACTCCGTATGATCTGACGGGAGGCAGCTGGGCGCGTATCAGCTGCCGACAGTGGCAGGAACGGGAGATGCCCCCAGCGTCTTCACAGCTCGAAGCCTATTGATGATGTTGACGCTTCAAGACGGAGCTTCAATCCTCCTGCAAGTCAAGCTCATCATCCTCTTCTTTCACCAGCTGACTGTCTTCCACCTTCGTCCGCTCCACCTGCTTCCTCCACAGACTAGCGAGGTGATCCGACGTGCTCGCCTCCTCGATAGACTTGTCCTCGCGGACCCGCAGAAAGCGCGGAAACCGGAGGCTCAGCCCTCGCTCATCGCTCACCAGCCCGATCGCCGCCGTGTACGTCGGGCTGAGCGTGATATCCGCAAACGCGACTTCCCAGACCTCCTGCGGCTCGAACCACACGTCCGGTTCGGGGCCGTAGTATTCGATGTAGCTGGGCCGCGGGATGACGTTGTGGCTGCCTTCGGCGTACTTTTCCTTGTTGGCCTGGTAGAACTTGTCCGAGAAGCCGGTCATGCACTTTGTGACGGCCTCCAGCATCCCGGACTCCGGGTTGCGGACGGCCATGAGGATGGGGGACCACCATTTCGCTTTTCGGCCCTGTCCGTGCCATCCTGCGATGGGAATCAAGTCCAGGGTGTCGAAGGACGTGGTGTAGTCTTTCTTCACCTTCAGCCAGGACTCCAGGCGTTTGTCTGGCTCGTATGTGGACAGTAGAGCTTTCCGTCGGGATCCCTTCTCTTTGGTCTCAGCGGGCTTCGGCTTTTTGGGCTCAGGGCCGCTTTTGTCGACTTCCAACTCTGAGTCGACAATTTCCTCTCCGCTGTGTATGACTTCGGGTCCCCTGACGAGATCTGGTTTCGAGTCATTGTCAAGGACCTTCACCATGATTCCTTCGCACCTGTTCTCAGTAGCACTCTTGAAAAATTCCAGAACCGCTTCGGAATCAGCGGATGTCGCATCAAGACTCTTGACCCAGGTGAAGCGATTTGGGATTTCGACAAACAAGCTTCGAAGCAGGTCCCTTCGCTCCCTGAAGGACCTGTCAAGTAACGGTTCACCGTTGAGGTACATCAGGTCAAATGCAAAAAGACACACGTTGACCTTGATAGACTCTAGGCCAACGTTCTTCTTTGCACGATTCGTAAGGACCTGGAAAGGCTGGAGTTCTCCTGTCTCCTGATTGACGGCAACAACCTCCCCTTCGAGGATGAAGCTCGAGACGCCTTCCCCTCTAAACTGCGGAACCAGAGACACGAGATCTGGATACTTTTCTGTCATCAGTTCCAGGTGCCGAGAGAAGATAGATACCTTCCCCTGGGCGTCACAATGGACCTGCGCACGTTGCCCGTCGTACTTGTATTCGCAGCTGAAGTCCCTTCCTTGAAGTTTTGTAAGCATCTCGGGGAGATCCCGCGTGATACTGCCCAGCATCGGCCTCAGCGGCACATGGAGGGTCAGCCCGCACCGCACCAGGAGCTCTTCCGTGACCCCGATCTCCAGAAGACAAGGGACAAGATCATCGTAGTTCGGATGTCGGGCATAGGACGCTTTGACGATCTCTTCAGCTCTACTGTATATCTCGGCAAGCTCCTCTTTCTTCAGACGCGCAAGCTCCTCCGGCGAATAGACGGAGAACTCTGCGCCGGCTGGCTTTGAGTAAAGGAAAGCTCGAGCAAGTGCGATGAGCATGGTCGTCTTCACCGCCCCGATTCGCAGGTGCTGGACAAGGGTCCTGACGATATATCTGCTCTCTTCGGCCCCCCGCGTATCTTGGAGCAATTTCTCGACGATCCGCTGCTTGGTCTCCTGACTGCCGGGTCCCTTGCTCTTGGCGATTTTCAGCAGTGACTGATACACACTTTTGATCGTCAGGGGCTTGGGCTTTTTCAACGTATAGGTCTGTCTTTTCTTAGCCTCGAAGGCAACGTCGCCAGCGTCTCCATGCTTGTCGTAGAGCGTTTTAAGCCCCTGGCTATTTAAACCGTATATTTTCTTCAGCGCCTTCGATATTGCGGAGCCCCCCAGACCGAGCTCTAACGGGACATACGGAGGGGCAAATGAGTTCGTCGCCAGCCAGACCGCGGGGAGAAGGCTCGAGGGATCTCCCTCGATAATGACCCTCAGGACGTTGACCAGCGTATCGACGATCTTGATGCGACTCTGGGTGCTGTTTACAAGGACAAAGCCCCTCGTCAACAGCGCATATGAGGCGTCTCCGCCATCCGCGGCCCAGTGCTTCTGGAGCTCTCCCACGTACTTCGACGGCTCAAAGGTCAGCGGGCTTTGATCGAAAGGGATAGTCGAGCAGATGGTGTCTTCGGCATTGGCGGAGGACTGCAAGGAAAGCGTGTCTTTCTTTGGCGGAAGACTGGCTGGTTTGGCATCAGGACTTTTCGGTTTCCCAGGAGCTGGAGCATCAGGCTTCAATTGCTCCGATTGAGTCACTTCGAGTCTTGCTGAGGCCTTATCGGTCTGCGACGCAATGCCGTCCTCCTGATCCCATTGCGCCTGAAGCTTCCGGGCAAGCGCCTCGTCAGATAAAGTCTCATCCGCATCTCGAGGCACTGGCTCTCGCGGTTCATCGTCTTTCTTGGTGCGCTTAATAGCTTCTCCTTTAAAGAAAGACTCGATGCTCCGCATGCGCTGCGGAGAAGTCTCCGCGTCATTCCTCTTGCGTTTCTTCGCGGGGCTGGGCATAATCGCTCATATCTATGCAAGTACGGAAAAATGATTGCTGAGCGACCCCAGCGAGTCGCAAATAAATTAATAGATTTATTGCATTTTGGTGGCGCGCTCGTATGCTCGTGCGACGCGGTAGGTGGAGAGTTGCGAGCTTCGAGCTCCAGCTCCGCGGCGGCGGTTGACGCTGACGTTGATGGCTCCGTCGGCCGCGGCGCGGGGGACTTCGTGTCGACAACTGGCACATCTATCTCCCTCTCAGCAACCAGACTTAGAATGGCGACCTCAGTAATATCCAGGCTCTCGCCACAAGAGAGCGCAAGGGTCGAAGATTATCTAAATGACAAAATACAGACCGCCGCGGACTTGGAGAGCCTGGACTCTCTGCTCGCGAACCTCCGCGCGCAACAAGAGCTTCAGCGGAAACAGGTACGGACTGCCCGATATTTATCAAATCTACAAATTCGATTAAATACTGACTCAAAATTACAATAGTTAGCCGAAGCCCAGGAGGCACTTGAAAAGGCGACCAAGGCCTCCAACGACCATGCCGACGCCCTGCGAAGACAGGCCGAAGAGTTTAATAGACAGCAGGCCGACATCGACAGGCGCTTGAAGATCATCACACAATCCGACACGAGCGATGACGCGGTACGGCATTTCGAGGCGAGCATGGAAAAGCTCCGACGGCTCGACGTTTCGAAGGGGTATATGGAGCTGCTGAAGGAGATAGATGGGCTCAGGTATTAATTAGGCTCCCATCTCCAGTCGTTGACAACTCATCCGCTGACGCAGTCGCAGCAAAGAAGCTACAGAGAAGGTCAAATCCGCTCCCGGTCTTGCCTTGCAGCCATACACCCGCTTGCGGAATATCACGTCGTCGTTGAAGGACGCTCAGCCTGCGGCCGATGGTGCGGCTCCGCATCTGGTCGACTATACGGAAAAACTGGCGTCTGGGCTGAGGGAACAGTTAAGGAGGGATTTCAGCGGTCAACTGCAAAGGGTCCTCGAGAAAATGAAATGGCCCGGAAAGGAGTTGACGCTCACGGATGGACTGATAAAGGAATGGATGGATTGTGTGCGATTACTCCTAGATTTGCAGGAACCGTACGTAGCATTTTTCAGCCCACTTCCCATAATGCCTATATCAAGAGAAGAACCTTATCCGCTAATACCCATACTTGCAGTGAACTTGAACCACGACATCCAACTCCCGGCAGCCAGGACGCGGAACCGCGTGTTCTTCTACCGCTGGAGGTGATGGTACATCCGCTTGAGCTCCGATTCAAATACCACTTCAGCGGAGACAAGCCAACAAACAGACTCGACAAAGTATGAATTTGCTCTGATAATAATGAAAGACATTGAACACTAATTCTGATCATCCAGCCCGAATACTTTCTCTCGCATGTTCTGGACTTGATAAACACTCACAGTGGCTTCTTCGCATCGTATCTCCAGCCGATCTTTGACGAAAGGGCGCAGAAAGTGGGATCAAATCTCGAGTGGAACTACTTCAACTCTACACACGCCTTTATTACCGCTCTACTGCCCATGCTGCGGCAGAAGATCACCACGTTCCTTCCGCAGATTTCGAATCACCCCCAGCTGCTTAGTCACTTCATCCACGAACTCATGAATTTCGACAACGAGATCCGCGAGACGTGGAACTACCTGCCGGATCCGTACGCCGAGGAGAACTGGAGGGGTCTGACCTGGGAAGTCCTGACCAAGCAGGGTTGGTTCGACCGCTGGCTCCAGGTCGAGAAGGACTTTGCCCTGTCACGCTACAAGGACATCATCGACGCCGCAGACAGCGGACACATCGACTACGACGGCGTCGAGCCGACAGCCACAAAGCCCACGAAGGCTGCCATCCGCGTCAACGATCTCCTCGAGACGATCACGGAGCTGTACCGCCCGTTGTCGTCGTTCAGCCAGAAACTGCGCTTCCTCATCGACATCCAGATCACCATCTTCGACAAGTTCCACGAGCGTCTGCATTCGGGTCTCGAGGCTTATCTGGCTATGACATCCGCGATCGGCCGGACTGTGCAGGGCGCCTCCGCAGAGGAGCAAGCCAGCCTCGGAGGCGTCGCAGGGCTCGAGCGCCTCTGCCGCGTCTTCGGCAGCGCAGAGTACCTCGAGAAGAAGATGCAGGACTGGAGCGACGACGTCTTCTTCCTCGAGCTCTGGGCCGAGCTGCAGGAGCGCGTCCGGAAGAACAAGGACGGCGGCCGGAACGTCGCGGGCCCCATGTCCGTCGCGGATGTCGCGTCGCGGACCTCACAGGCCGTCACGGAGAACAGACACAAACGGACGCAGAGCGCCATCGCCGACGGCGCCCTCTTCGACGAGACGGCGTCGGCGTACCGCCGGCTCCGCCTGCGCTCCGAGTCCATCATCACATCGACCCTCACCTCCAACACCACCTCCGCGCTTCGCCCTTACGCCCGCGTCTCTACATGGGCGTCCCTCTCGTCCAACAACACAGGATACTACCCCCTCCCCCCCTCCTCCGACCTCGCACCCACGATCCGCACTCTCTCTCCCAGCGTCTCCTTCCTGTCTCGCGCGCTGGGCGTCGCGCCCCTGCGGCGCATCACGCGCCAGCTCCTCCTCAATATCCAGGCTTACATCTGGGACAACGTGCTGATGCGACACACCTTCTCCGGCGCGGGTGCGGCGCAGCTGGCCAGCGACGTCGAGCACATCTGCAGCGTGGTCGACGGCGCGATAGGCAGTGGCAATGGCAATGGCAACGCGGGCTCGGGCGAGTCGTCGGAGCGGGTGATGAGGAAGTTGAAGGAGGGGCTGGTGCTGTTGTGTTTGCCGGTCAAGGATCAGCAGAAGCGGAAGCAGGATAAATTAGATGATGATGAAGAAGTGGAAGCGGCCTGGCTGGCGGAGGAAGAAGAAGGGAATAATGGTGAGACGGAACAAGAACCGGAACCGGAACCAGAGCCAGAACCGGTGGAACCGGGCCTCGGTCTGGATCTGTGGGAAGTCGAGAAGAGGCTCTTCGCGAGCAACGAGAGCGCGAGGGAGGTGCTTGCGGAGCTGGAGATCGAGACGCTGACGGAGGCGGAGGCGCGGGCTGTCTTGGAGAGGAGGGTTGAGATTCGCAGTTAAGCTGATGATGCGAACGCCGCTTGGGGAACCGGAATATGATATATGATATTATCTTAGATATCTGGGTGCTTACTTACGCACTTACTTGATGGACGAGAATATAGTGTCTCAGAGGGTTTCCAGGTAAATATCTATGTTCAAAAAGAGTCGTTATTTTTGTTGTGAATGGAGATGAGATATCATTCATAATTGGTGCAAATATATATATATATATATATACCCGGTGGAGATGGTCTCAGTGTATGATGTATCTATCTACGGATATCAAGTATCAGCATATACATATACATATACATCGATGATGCAAACGTTTCCAAATTCTGTTATCCAAAAATCAGATAACCTCCTGTCCGCTTTGCGGTCGGGTTCCATAAAAGGAACAAGACTCGCACGCGCACCACGGGCCCATGTCTCCTCTCACCTGGTCTCCTCCGGGGTACAGGACCAAGCGGCTCAGATACCGAGGCAGAGGTAGAGGAAGAGGCATCCTCGGCAAGTAGAAATGGAATGGTCAGAACTCCAGACGCCCCTCCGCACCTCCTAAGAATCTCTCGACTTCAACCGCTCAACGACGCCCGGCCCGACCTCCTCGATAGCGCGAACAAGCGCCTCCGCCGTCTCCCTCCTCGTCCGGATGTTGACCACGCAGCGGAAGAACTTGCCACTTCCGACCGCTTCGTCGTCGCCGCTCGGGGGCGCAAAATCGATCATGAACCCTTTACTCACGATCCCGCGCGTCACCTCCTCGGTGACCTTGCTGTTGCGCCTGCCGCGCTCGACCTCGTCCGGCACCGAGCCGGGCGGGAAGACGAGCTGGCGGCCGGGGGCGTAGTAGAAGCAGACCTGCAGGCAGGGGGGCGGGTTCTCGCTGACGAGGATGAAGTTGGGGTTGTCGGCGACGAGGGCCGCGAGGTAGGCGGCGACGTCGCAGGCCGAGTTGACCTGGCGCTCGTAGCCCTCGGAACCGTAGTAGGTCCAGCCGAGGAAAAGCTTGAGGGAGTCGGCGCGCCGGCCGCACTGCAGGGTCAGGTCGGCAAGGTCCCAGACCTCCGGGGAGTCGACGCGCAGGTCGGCTTGGTCAGCCGGCTTTCCGCTCGTCACGGGCTCCGGGTCATCATTGTGGAAGAGGTAACCGGCGGGGAGCGTGTTGGCGCGGTGGAACTGGCGGATGTCTGCTCCGAGGAGGAACGAGCATGTCACGGGGACACCGAGCATCTTGTGCGGATTGATGGCGATGCTGTTCGCCTTCTCCGCCCCCGCCAGTTTGTGTCTCTGGTTCCTGGAGAAGACGAACGAACCACCCCACGATCCGTCGACGTGGAACCATAGATTGTGTTTCTTGCAGATGGCGGCGATCTCCTCGAAGGGATCGAACGAGCCTAAAACGGTCGTGCCGGCCGTGGCGTTGACGTAGAAGGGCGTTCTCCCTTCATCCTTGGCCTGCTGAATGAGCCTCTCCAGCTCCGACGGGATCATGCGACCCTGCTTGTCGACGGGGACCGACCACACGGCCCTGCTACCGAAGCCCAGCATCTGAGCTGCCTTCTCGATGCTGTAGTGGCCATGGGCGCTTGTGAAGAGCACAAATCGGCGGTCGCCGTAGCCATCCGTCTTGGTGCTGGGGAATAGGTTGTTCCGCGCAATGACAATCGACGTCGTATTCGACGCCGAACCGCCCTGGACGGAGATACCACCCGCATGAGGACCGGTCAGGCCGAACAGGGACGCCAATTGCCTTGCCGTGTGCTTCTCGATGACCGAAAGGGCGGGCGAGACCTGGTAGACATGGACATTGGTGTTCAGCGCAGCGAGGATCAGCTCCGCGGCGACACCGGGCGCGTTTGTCGACGCGTACAGCTTGTCCAAGAATCCCTGATGCCAGGTGTTGACGGAGTAGCGCAGAACCTTCTCCAGGATCTGGATCAGACCGTCCTGTCCCTTTCCTGCCGTCGGGAACTCCAGCTGTAGAATATCCTGCAGTTCCTCGGGTCTTTTGTAATCCACCAAGGCCGTGCTGCGCTTGCCGGCATGGCCATTGACGCCGTTGCGCTCGGTCTTCTTCGCATCGAACGTGTCTTGATCTGCGGAGCGGATGAAGGGAATGATGAGATCTCGAACGGCGTTTAAAAGCTGCGATGCGACAAACACACTGTCAGTCAAAAAGGCACTTGACGCAAACCCGACACGGACAGTAGGAAAAACATCATACAGAACGAAACGGTTGAACCGGAGAAAGGACATGGGCTCATCGCGTTTGACTCACATTTCGCACTTCCTCAGCCCGATCCGGATTCTCGTCCGGTCGAATGTGCGTGGAGGGCGGAGTATCCACGGCCATGGAGGAATAATGTGCGATGTCCCTCAGAGCCGCTGATGTCGTGGGGATACTGGGCTGGAAGAAATGAGGGCGCAAAGACCGACAGCGCGCGCGTCCGTTTTGATGTTTAATCAGCATCAAGAAAAAGTTCCCGGGGATTGCGACATCGGGCCTAAGGGTCCTCGGGATGTGGCGACAGATCCCGCCGGCGTGACATCATCTCCACGACCCTCTGCGTCTGGGGATGCGCGTGCATCCGGGGGATATTCTTGAGTCTCCCGTTCGCGAGGGATCAAAGAACGATCGGGGTGCAGAGAAAAGGCGCTCAGCGGCGCGTCACGGCCTTTCGCTTCTGGGATGCACCCCTTCCGCGGGGCACAAGCCCATGTGAGGCTCTGAGGGCTGCTCGGGATGTGCCAGCCCACTCGAGCGACGGATCCATGATGCAGGCAGGAGACAGTGGAATGGAGTGATATCCGTTCAAGACTCGAGGACACACGACTGCTGAAGGGAAGATATAGAGCAGCAACACTGTCGTCTACACCTCGCACACGATCCAGGAACACGCTAGCTGCGTCACATGACAGGGGCTGCCATCATGTGAATCCGCGATGAGTCCATTGGATGCCATCAAACATCTAACCACACTTAAACAGAAAACAAAAACACCCTTATTCCTAGCCCAGGGTACTTTTTAAAACTGAAACTCAAGCTGTACACGGCATGCTATTTACAGTACAACTAAACATAACCCATTAGAGCTTTTTATGACTTAGCCGCAACGACCTTGGGCGGCTTGGGCGGCTTCTGCCTGCTCTCGACAGCCCTCGCACGCTCCGCCCGCTGGGCAAACCTCGCCCTCGCTATGTCAATCTTCGACTTGGGCCGCTCCGCCGCGCCGTCGCCGTCTGAACCCGTCGGCCGGCTGTTGTCCTGGCCCTTGGCTTTCGCCTTCCACTCCCCCCGTCGCCGCTTGTACAGATCCATCGACCAGTTTCTCCACACGGCGCGCCCGACGAACGAGTCGCGCAGCGCGTACTCGTTGCGCGCGAGCTCCTCGGCCAGCCGCTCCTTGACGAAGAAGAGGTCCTTGGTCGCGGGCCACAGCGCGTCGGCCACGTGCGAGCCGCTCGTGTCCAGCGCGAGCTCGCCCATGTGCCCGAAGAAGCGGGGCGTGAACTGGCGGCGGAACTGCGCCGTCGATGTGGGCAGGGTGAGTGCCTGCTGGATGACGCGGGAGGCCATTGAGTCCGTGGCCATGCGCATGATGGCTTCTGGCGATTTGGCCAGGAGGCCTGAGTAGATGAGCTCGCTGAGAGGGCCGGGGACGGTCAGCATTGCCTGTGCGAGCAGCGAGCCGTGGACCCTCTCCGGCGGGATGGCCGTCTGATTATTTTCGGCCTTCTGTTGCTTCTTGCGAGATTCCTGCTGTTCGTTTTCCTGTGATGACGACGTTGTTGATGTCGTATCCAGACGGAGGATCTGGTTCAATCTGGTAGACGGATCCTTGTCGTACGCGGACTCTAAAGCTTTTGCCAGCGGAGCCGTGTCGACGCCTCGCACGACACATCGCTCGATCAGCACCTTTGGAACGATCATCCTCGACCGTTCGACCAGAGTAGGAATCTCGGGAAGAATCAGCCCCATGGCGTCCTGTAGATCGTCCTTTCCAAGCCGCTCCAGGACCCGGAGCACCACGTAGCCAGCGGTCTCGCTCCGCGCCAACGAGGCAATCCGGTCCTTGATGCTGTTCTTGTAGAGGTTCTTGAAGATCTTGCCCGGAGCGCACCGCACCATGGTCTCCAGCAACCGAGACCCAACCGGATCGTAGAGCAACCCCTTGATGAACGCCGCGCTCTGCGATCCTTCCTCCAAGGTCTCATCCGGAATAAGCCTCTTCGTAAGCGAGTTGGCGTCCTTCGCGCTGGACTTGCCAAAGTGCAACAGCTCCAGGGTCAGCAGCACCTGCAGGACCGGGTTCCCAACGGGATGGGTAGCCAGCGTGCGGAGATACGTATCGTCCATCACGGACGTCATGTCCTTCATGACCTTCTTCAGCGCCGTCTCGAACGACTCGGGGACGGGTCTCTTCTGCGCGATGGCGCTTTCGGCTTGCGATTCTGTTCCGCCGGCAGCAGCAGCACCGAGACCCAGCCTCTCCTTCTTCTTGCTGGCGACGACGGAGTCGTTCGAAGCGATGTCGACCGGCTCGCCCGCCAGCACGAGGAGTAAAATCCGAATGGCATGCGACGCGAACTTCTCCGTCAACAGGTACCCCCAATTGCCCTCCAGCTCCTCGACCACCTTCAGAAACATCTCCGCCAGCGACAATTCCCCTTCTCCAGCTTCACCACCACCACTCGACTTGTTCTTATTCTTATTCCCACCGGCAGGTTTCGAGATCTTCTTCGTCACCGCGGGCGCCGCATGAATGAACAGCGTCTCGCAGCAATGGCTCGCGAACCGATGCTGCACGAGGTGTAAAAAGTGGCCCAGGAACTTGCCGAACAGGCGCCGGATCTGATGCACGTCGGACAGGGAGATGAGCTTCTCCATGAGCCGCGAGCACGACTGGCTGCAGGCGATCTTGAGCTCCTTGCCGTCCGCCTCGGCGTAGACGCCCTCGAGGAAGAGCCGCCTCTCCTCGGCGTCGCGGAACTGGTTCAGCTCGAGCACCTCGTTGGCGCGCGAGAAGTACTCCTGCTCCTCGGCGTCGAGGAGGCCGTAGAAGGGCATTTCGGTCTTCGCTCCATTTCCGCTCCTGTTCTCTTCTAATGGGATGTAATCCGGTGCTTCGCTTTCATGGTTCTTATCGGTCTCGTCGGTAGATGGCTTCTGCCGCTTCGCGGTCGGTGGCTCATCGCCAGCGGCGGCGGCTTCTTCGCGTTTTCGCTTCGCGGCCGCGCGGCGGCCTCTCTTCTGCTTCTCGCGAGGCATGATGGGCGGACCGTCGGGTCGCTCTGTAACAATGGTTTTTATGGGGAGGTTATTGCTCAAGCCCGCCGCGCAGGAAATTTTTGGATAAGCTACTGGTCCAAGCTCCGCCCCTGGGCGGGACGGCCTGAGGTGTTTGGCCTGTTTGCATCTCAACCCGACAAGGCGGAAACCGCCTCGAATATCAAGTGCAGATGAATTTAATCATTGAATTTTAGTGCCTGGAGAATAAAACTGGCTGATATAACGAGCAGGTCATGTCTAGATCATAATATCGTACGTCTGTAGCTTAGATCTTTCAGGCGCACCTCAAAAGATGGCGAAAGGCATTATAAGGAGTTGTTACTGAAGTAACACGTGCAATAATACATTTTCATTGATTTTCAGTAGATCACCACCCATTTTTAACATTTCGTACGTCATACAGTCGACATGGGAAAAAAGAAAGTCATAACACATCAGACGAAAGGAAGCACCAAGATGTTTTACACGCCGGAGTATACGGCCGACACATGTTTTCCGCACTCGATACGTTGCTCCATGGTGACCGTCCGATTGCCCACCTTGCCCTTGTAGTGCGGCACGACCTGGAACCGCTGCTCCTTGTCGCTGTCCGGATTCTCAATGTCCGCAGGAGGTCGTATGTGTGTCGGAGCAGGGACGTTGTTTCTCTTGCCGGTGCCGAGTTGCCAGAACTCGTTTCCTCCCCAGAAGAGAGCATCCGAACCGAAGTAGGTCTCATTCTGCGAGGCATTGTTGGACACGCTGAGGTGGGTATTGTTGGCCAGAACCGCCGAAGCATGGGTCGAACCAACAGAGATCCGGTGCAGACGGATGGGTAAGAGCCTCTTCGTCTTGTCGTCGTATTCGTAGAGACCGCTCAGAGCTTTCACCTTCGTGGGTTCATCCTGCAAGTGCGTCCATCGTCCGTTTCCAAGAGTACCGTAGATCCCTTTGCCAAAAGCCCAGGTGTCCGCCGAAATGCGACCCAGGTCCCGCACTTCCGACGGGTCCTCTTCGGGTCCGAGGATTCGTTTGGCGTCCACAGTGAAGAAGCTGGTCGCACCACCTGCCGCAATGCTGGTCGCCTTTGGAACCCATTTCTTGCCCGGGTAGAGACTCTGGAGAGGCAGTGCAGTGGGTTTGTCAATGAATGGTGCCGCAGGATCGAACTCAACACCTAGCTGACCGAAACCGTTGTCACCGAAGACGAAAACGCGACCATCCTTGCTAAGCGCCAAAGAGTGGTAGTCCCCGCTTGCAATCTGTACGATCTTGGTGCCGCGAAGTTCGGTGATCTCATGGCAACTGTCGACGGGTCCCGCAGGTCGCGTCGCCCAAGTTAGCCCGGGGATGCCGAGCTGACCCTTGGAGGGGTAGTGTTCAGTCGCTGAAGCCGCGGAGAAAACGCGGCCAGAGCTGGTCAACAGCAGAACATGCTCTAGTCCACCACTGATAGCGACAACCTTTTCACCCAGCCCCAGGCGCGGTTGAAGGAGACGGTAGCTCAGCCGCGCTCTGCCGGCCCAAAAGGGCAGCCAGGAACTTTCCTGCAACTTGCGGCCAGTCCGCTGGTCGTCCTTGGATATGGGTAAAGAATATACGCTTCCATTGGAAGAAAGCGCAATGATCCGGTCCCGAGACATGCACAGCGAGACGAGATCCTTGCCGGTTAGAGTCTTCGTGGGCTTGAATTCAGTCTCAGAGAATCCCTTGCCCCACTGAACCAAGTCGCCGTTCTCGGTTATCGCAGCCCCCGATCTCTCATCTAGCTTGAGGTCTCTGAGAAGTTGGCCGTTGAAGTAGGATATCCTCCGCGGAGCCTTGATGATGGCTTCATCCGAGTCCGGGTCCACGACACGACCGCTGTTCGAGCCCCAAGCATACACCCCGGGATTTTCCAAGCTTTTCTTCACCTGCACATGCTGAGAACTCAACCGCTCCCGGACCTCTTCCGTCGATAGAGCGCCGTCCGCCCTCGGAGTCTCAAAAGTGATATCGACAGGCGCGGTCTTGGGTGCAACATCCTCCTGCTTGTTTCTTCCAATTAGATATGCAACAGATGCCGCAGAAGTTACGCCCAACACGCCCAGGGTAATCCGAAACCACGGAGAGGAAAAAGGGGAATTGTTTGGAGCTCGCTGATTATCGCTGGAGTAATGCCTGCGCCATTGTAATCTGACAGGCCGGGGAGTGGTGGAGAAGCCGGGAGCAAAGGCGACGATCCTTGTCGCCTGCCTTCGTGTCCGATTTGCAAGCATGGCTAGGTGAGAACTCGATCGGGCCCTTTAGCACTCGCTATCCATCACTTAAAAACAAGCCTTGGAGAAGAAGGGCGGCAGAGCGCAAGACATCAAAAGCTGCTCCCCGCGGGAAAGGAACTCCATGCCGCTAGCGCGGGCGGGCGTGGACGGCAGAATACCGCAGGTCGCAGGATCCGGAGTCATCCAACTGGTCTCAGTGGACGACGGTCGAGCAGCTCCTGATGCATGGCCTGGGCGCAGCGTGACTCCTTTCTCTGGATTCTGATAGCGGCATAAGTCCAGGTCTTCTCGGCGACTCCCATTGGGGCCTCATTTTCACCATGCATCAGCAATCCGACAGGCAGCGAGCACGCCGCCCAACCGATCCGTCTGGTCTATCGCTGCGACCCAAGATCAGGGACCCCGACGTGGCCGAGACACCCCAGGAGGTGCGGAAATCCGTCAGCGATATCAGCAACGAGCTCGAGTTTGCTCGATGGTATAACGAGATCGAGGATGGCCTGCTGGAAGCCAGCTATGAGGAATATCAGTATGCGCAATCCCCATTGCAGATATGATTGCTTTCGTGTTTCCATTGATCTAAAGCTAACATTTAATATCAACAGGTCTTGTCTCGATGAGCTTCAGACGTCCAAAGCCCACCTTGACACGCTCCTATCGGATACTTCCTCCACCCTCGACCTGCTGTCGAAACTCTCTGAGTCGTTCCAGGCCGTCGAGTCGAAGACCTACGCTTTCCGGAAACAATGCGAAGGCCTCCTCGCCGCGCAGAAACGCAATTCAGAGCTGGCTGAGAATATCCGCGATAACCTCCAATACTATGATTTCCTAGACCCCGCCTCCAGGCGGCTCAATGCCCCTGGCGCCGGAAGTAGCGTGCGTGAGAAGGAGTTCTCGGACATGCTCAGGCGCCTTGATGAGTGTATAGATTACATGGAAGCCCATGTGAGTGGTCGCTTGTATCTGATGCTGAAACCCGACAGCTAACAGTGTGCAGCCCGATCAAAGGGAGGCAGAGATATACCGCTCTCGGTACAGGCTGCTATTAACACGCGCCCTCACGCTCATCCGCGGCCATTTCGTCTCCGCGTTGCGAGAAATCTCTTCTGACGTCTCAAAAAGAATCGCCGATCGACAGCTCAATGACACTACCATGTCGGCTCTTCTATATGCCAAGTTTCGCGTCGGGGCCGCTGAATTAAAACAAATCGGTCTGGAGATTCAGAAGAGAGCTGTTCCACCCGTCGATGCTGAGCCGGGCGCCGAGGCTGAGTATCAGAGTCTTATGAATGAACTCCATACAAGTTTCTCAGCAACCCGCGGGAAATTAATTATACCGCTGGTACGGAAGAAACTTAGCGACATTGCACAGGCGCCTAGCACTTCCAAAGACCTGGTAGCCTTCGCCCGTGCTAGCATTAGTTACATTCGCGGCATCTGCCTGGATGAGTTTGAGCTGTGGGGCGAGTGGTTCCACGGCCAGGCGGGTTTATATGATTTCTTAGAATCCATCTGCGAGCCGCTCTATGATCACCTGCGACCTAGGATTATTCACGAAACTAAGCTCATTAAACTCTGCCAGCTATGTACCCTGCTGCAGACGCGATATTTGCTAGATCCGGAAGATGAAACGGAGTATACCGATCCGAGTCAACTCGACTTTTCCGTTCTAATCCAGCCTGCTCTGGAAGATGCTCAGACGCGTCTCGTCTTCCGTGCGCAGGCGATTCTCCGGGATGAGATCGAGCGGTACAAGCCCCGTCCCGAGGACATCGACTATCCAGCGCGCAATCGGCGGGCCACGGCATCAGCATTGCAGAATCAGATTTCAGGCCGGAAGGTCACGTCGACTGAACCTGCAACTCCGCTACCGAAGACTCCGACTGTCGTCGACGAGGACTCTGATTCACAGACGGAGCGAGATGTGCGGTGGGATTTCGATTCGCAAGCCGCGGCAGAGGGATGGTATCCTACGTTACGAAAAGCTGTATGGCTACTTAGCCGAATATACCGGCTTGTTAATGTATGATATCCTATCATCTTCTTCACACTCATCCAAAAGGTCAAATTTTTTATTGCTAACACTGTGACAGTCCACTGTATTTGATGACCTTGCCCATCAGATCGTCCACCAAACAAACCTATCTCTCCAACAAGCAAGCTCCCTGATCTCCAGCAAATCCTCGCCAGTGGACGGACAACTGTTCCTAATCAAACACCTACTCATCCTGAAGCAGCAGATCGTCGCGTTCGACATCGAGTTCGTCACGCCAGACATCTCAATCGATTTCTCCGGCGTGACCAACACCTTCTGGGAACTCCGCGAACGCGGAGGCCTCTTCAACCCGAAGAACCTCATGCGCCTCGTCGGCCAGGGCCTACTGCCCCGGGTCGTGGAGAACATGCTGGACGCCAAGGCCGAGCTGGACGGGATGCTGCGCACCGTCATCAACGACTTCACCAACACCTTCGCGACGCGGATGACGGCGTCGCTGCCGACCAAGTTCGTCGACACGCGCACCACCACCACCAACAACATGGAGCGCGGCGGCGCCATCATCAGCCCGACCTGCCGCACCATCGAGAAGGAGGTCCCCGTCCTCCGGCAGATCCTCGACGACTACCTAGACGACGTGCGCACCAAAGAGACGCTGGTCGGCGCGGTGCAGGACCGCGTCATCCAGATCTACGAGGACTTCTTCGAGAGGTACCGCTCCGCGGAGAAGAGCAAGGGGAAACCCGTGAGCAAGAAGGGTAAAGGGCGCGAGGACGCCGTGTGGGACGTGGATACCTTCACGGAGTGGAGCGAGGAGGTCTTCCGCGTCGGGATCGCGGGGATCAGGTCTCCCGATAACGACGATCCTGATGATGAAGATGACGATGAAGAAGCTATAAGCAGGAGCGCCAGCGTGTAATGTAATATATAATATATAAATAATTCCGCAGCACTTTTGTGGATTTGTTACGAAAACCCTCATTCTTGATAGATAGATGGGTAGATAGATGTATACACCTCCACGCACGCCGATGGCACGATGAGACGAGGACGAAAAAATCAAATAATGATAATTAATAACGGAGTTAAATAAAAAAAATGCTTGTTCAGGATACTCGAATTACTACTGTCCAGACACACATAGCAACATACCGCTCGCGGCGAGGCGTAATAGAATTTGACTAGGAAGATTAGTGGGGATCAAGGCCACTATCCTCGACATCCATGAAGAGACTTGTGCTTCACTACTAAGCAGAAAGCAGAACACAGCAAGAGAGCTGAGCATAGTAAAAGCATCTTGCTATCGGCCAAGAGTTGAGTGTCCAGTACTATCTCAACGACCTATTTACGGATGTCGCTCCGCAGTCTACACTAAATAGTGAATCAAACCCACGAGAAGAATAGCGAGCGGCTTTGATCTTGATCAAAAAGGTGTTTGTATTCAACACTTACTGATTAAGCTCGTGCTTGGTTCTCTGAACAGTAAAGCTAGGCTCGACCAAGAGTTGAGAACAATAGGATCCTTATGAGCGACGGTTCACGGAAATGGATTGAAAAAAATGACACGCTTTATGGTGAGGAAGAGAGCCATCACGCCTGCTCTGTACACCATATCCAATAGGATATTTATACCAAAAAAAGAAATTCCTGAGAACACGACAGTTTTCGGGACATAATACAAACAAAGAAATAAGCAGGGAAAAAAAATGACAGGGCGCCAGTGCATCAAGTGAGGAAAAGTGAAAAGGAAAAATCCTGTTCAAAGAACATGTCGGATCTTAGCATACAACTCAGTGTCAAAGAAATTAAAATTTGGATCGGGTTCACAGAACGGATGTCGCGAAAGAAGCGTCTCGGCTGTTGGACGCTCGGAGCTATCCCTAAAGTCGCTGTTAGAATTCGACCACAAGCGTGCAAGGCTCAGCTGTACTCACACTGTGAAGCAGTCATACATAAAAGCAAGTGCTGCTGGACTGATATTCATGGATACATCCTCAGGAATAGGGGGTGCTTGGTTGAGACTACCGAGTTTGAAAATCGCACCAATGGCTTCTTCCTTGCTCCATGGCCGACGCCCAGCGAACATTTCCAAGACCACACAACCGAGAGACCAGATATCGACTTTCGCGCTGTAACCCTGTCCTTGCGATTGGATAACTTCAGGAGCCATCCAAAATACTGAACCCTGCATCGAATTGGAAGAGTCGTTGCCGTAGATATTATCGCTCTTCTTGGAGATACCGAAATCCGAAATCTTGCAGGTTCCATCAAGATCCAGAAGAATGTTATCTGCTTTCAGATCACGATGTAAGATTCCCTGATCGTGGAGGTATGCCAACCCACTCAGAGTCTGGCGGTTAAGGGACTTGACAACACTCTCCTCGAATTTGCCATGCTTCCGAAGACAGCTACCAATGGAGCCACCAGGAATATATTCAAGATAGATCGAGATGGAGAATTCGCGTCGCTCGCAACCCAAATACTGCACAATATTTGGATGGTCGAGATGCTGCATGGTATCAATTTCTTGATTCATTGCAGCTACCATTTCTTTTATCCGATCTTTGTCCTGCCCGGCAACTTTTGGGTTGATCTGCACCTGCTTAACAGCCAGGAGCTCACCAGTATCTGCGTTGATGCCAAGGTATACCCGGCCGTATGTTCCCTTCCCAATAAGCTGACCGCGAACGATACGGAACGTAGGCTGTCTCTGTAGGGTACTGCCTTGGGGCGCAGTGTTTTGAGGAATAGGATCCAGCTCACTTAATCGACTGCCAGGTCTCGGACTGATCTCCATAATCTTTGCTCCAAACATTTTGGTGCTCTTGCGCCTGAGGATCTGGCCGGAATTTGCATTGCTAGAAGAAGTCACACTACGATTTCGGTGGACTTGATGTGCCCCCTTAGCGACCTCTCTGATAGATTTCATGCGACCAAGTCCACCACCACGGGTGGCGTTACGTCGAGTAATGCCGTTTGTCTCTTTTGCCTTCACATTAGAATCATCGGAGCCGAGGTTACCGGTGTTTTCATTGTTAGGCTGCGCAGTGTAAGGATGTGTTGCCGGCTTGTCTTTCAAGTTCACGTCGTTCTCGGCAGAAGCCCCAGCGGAAACTGCGGTAGGGGAGGAGGGTGGTGAGATCCCGTTTGGTTCCAAGTAGGGTTCATCCAGATCAATGTTAGGGAAGAAGTCGTCCAAATGGTCGATGACGCCTTCCACAGGAGGTCTGGTGGCCCAGACATCTTCTCGAGCAAACGAATCTCTCCGTGATGGCCTATCGTCATCAGGAGAAAACTCGGGGACCTGCTCGAACTCAGAATGGATCCCCCCTCTTGAGTTCCCAGGGTCGCTAGCAGAGCCCTGGGTTGATGGCCCTGTGGACGTCTCCCCTCCGGTACTTGGGGACTTAAAGCGCACAGACAGCCCTTTCCGTAGCCTTGGTTCGGTGTCAACAGTAAGGGAGGGCTTCTCAGACTTCTTCGGTGTTTCAGGGGACCCTGGGGTAGCTCGCTTGCCCTTAGATTGATTTTTGCTTGTCGACAATGGTATTGCAAAGAGACCATCATCAGAATCCTCATCCGAGTCCTCCTGTGGCCGAGGCGACTGTTGGAAGGAGACCTTCGTTTCTTCGAAATCAAACTCAGGACCACAGGACTTGCGAGACTCCATCACTGGCTGTGATGGTCTCTCGGATGCAGGGCTTGCTACTGGAGACAGGTCAGCATGATAATTCGCGCAATTCCGTGGTCTTGTCCCACAGCTGGTTTTGGAGAATCCACTAGCTCTCCGTGACTGCGAGATGTCTTGAACAAGGTACATTTCACTTCTAATACGAGCTCCTGGCTGCGGGGAAACCTACCTGGAGTTGTTCGGCTAAATCCATTTAGGCCAAACTCACCCGACTGCAATGCGTGCTGCCGTCCAGGATCAGCATCAAACACACAGGACACTGAGTGCCTAAGGAAAGAGATCCGTACCGAGGGCGATGGTGTTCCAATAGCAGAAGTCATCTTGCCCACACTTGCTATGGCTGCGCCGAGGCCATGGCCTAATGCGGATGTGGTAGCCACTGGCTTTCGGTTGTCGCGTTCCACCATCTCCTCTGCGATAGTGACTTGTTTAAAGGGTTCTGTCTGAGTTGTCTGTTGTGCACGGCCACGCTCACCGTGCTTTTTACTCAGAGAGTTAAGCCTGGTAAGTGTACTCGATTCCGCCGGTGCCGATGGAGGTTTACGAAGAGGAACAAGTGTCTCGGGCTTTTTATCTTCAAACGGAGAACTACGACGCGTGTCGAAATCAATGACCCCTTCGCGCCTATAGCCAATTTCGCTGTAGTTCTCCTTTCTCGGCGGCTGCGATGGCGGTTGCTTTGATATATGATACGCCTTTTGTTTCCGTTCGACTTCACGCTTATGAGCCTCATGACGTGCAAGCAGATCAGCCTTCTCTGGACTAAGACCTTGTTTTGTTTCCCGGGCTCCATCCACAGGAGAAGCTCCAGGAAAAGGTGGAGGAGGGTCGTGCGCAGAATCAGTAGTTGTGGGCTTCAGGGTAGGCTGCCGAGACCCAAGCGGCGGAGAGGCAGATCTGGGTTGAGAATGGGGTGAGATTCCGAGGAGAGCGTCATGGTGCTGCCCAGTAATTGGAGACGCAGCAGACTTCTCCGGAATCGACACACCAAGGCCGGTAAATTGTGGTGGAATATTCGCCCCAGAATTCGCATATGTGCCACGCACATAGAATTTCAATGTACCAATGGAGTCTGATTTTGTTCGCCAGCTATGAATCAACATGGTATCGTTTAGTGGCTCTTCATGGTCGGTTTGACCAGGTTCAGTTAAGAAGATCTGGGCGCTCGTCCAGTCCGCAATTCCCAGATTTTGACAAACAGCGGTACGTAAAGCATCCGCGGAATCAACATCTGTTATGTCTACCAAACGGTAATTCCATCCGTCCAGAGTTGCAAAGGCATACTTCTTCTCTTTGGTAACGTTAACGGATCTTCTCCACATTGTCATCTTCTCGTGATCCGACATAGATGCCGAGGATGGGCGCTCTCCCAGAGACAGGTCACTAGAATTATATCCTGGTTTTGCGAACGGTAGGTGGCTGCCGTTTCGCGTATTCACTGGACTGGTGGGAGATTCGAGATTCTGTTCCTCGGGAGACTGATGGGTAGAATCTGTGGGCTTAGGCTTCTTCTTGAAAATATGCAGGAAACCCTTGCTATGCTCTTTGGTATAGGAAGAATGCTCCCCACTCAACTGTCGAGTATATGAATCCTGCGCTGATGGGCGTACAGTGTCTTGCCCCTGTCTCCGGGCTTCGTAATACCGACTAATCCTTGGTGCCTCCCCTGGAGCACTGCCTGTCCCGCTTCGACTTGTGTTGTGGCCGGATGCATGGCCTCTGCCGGAACCCATATTAGAATCAGTGCTGTTTCCTCTTGAGTGTTCAGATTTGACACTCAAGTCCCCTGTCGATGATGATGTCAATCCAGGTTGAGAGAGGGTTGCAGGTTGTATGGCCGGGCTCCCGCTCTGTGGACTGTCTTCGTATGGTCGAAGAGAAGATGCTGCGGAAGGACCACCGTCGCTGCATATCGAAGGGCTTTGTCTTCGATGTTCTAACCCAGATAGTGTATTTCGAGAATGGTCCGATCGAGAATAAAACGTAGAGTCAGCTACGCTGAGTTCAGCAGATGTCGAATCTTGACTCGTTGTAATAGGCATTGTAACAGAACGGGGTTGCATGCTGTGTCTTTGGTTGAAACCAGGATGTGAAATTTTTAGAGCATAATGTTGGCCAGGACTATTTTCCACGTTAGTCCTGGGAGCAGCTGAAATGGACTCCCATCCCAGATTGGGAGAATGTTCCAGCCCGCCCTCAGATGAAGCACTGGCCGCGGGCGGGTGAGACCCTCGTCGCTTCTGGATGGCTATCCCCGCATCAGTGCTCCCATTCTCATGGATCTTACGGATCAGCTTGCGCATGCGCTTTCCTTCCTCACGTTCACGGGCCTGATCCCATCCAGTTCCACTCTTTTCACACTCCTTTGCTAACTGGGGATAAACAACCTTATGCATCTTCCCTAGGTTTCCTCTTCCATTCGCCCCATGACCAAGTTCGATGAAATCAGCCCCTTGGATCTCCAGGGCCTTAAAGGTCTCTTGCCAATCACTGGAGAAACCGTTGTCGGCAAGCCACTGTAACACGCGCTCCAGAGGCCATTGAATAGCAGCTTCGCTTGCCGACATACCTCCTAGTGACGGATTGCTGCTGTTGTGACGATGACTCGGCGTTTTTGACAGCTCAGGACCTTGACCACTATTTTGGGGCTGAGGATTCTGTACCGTTGCCGTTGGAAGTCCGGGTGACGCTAATTCGTGGACATTGTCGTGCAATACAAATGACGAAGGGATATTGCGATTCGATGTAGGATTCTCATCTTTCCTGTAGGAAGAGCCGTCCGAGGTGACATTTTCATATGACTGATGTCTATCGGCTCCTGTCGATTGTCCATATCCATCATAGCCGGAGCGCGAATGCGAATCAAATAGCGGGGGGATTCCAACACCCGGTCCAAAAGATTCCCCTGCTGGAATGTACGTAGCAGAAGTAAGAGGCTGGTTTTCACTTTGAGGGGGGGGAGGGGGTATCGACAGAGGTGCAGGTTGTCGGTTGTATGCTAGATGCTGGTTCTGCGTCTGGTTTGCCTGGAGAATGGGAGGCGGTGGAGGAGGCGGAGGAGGAAAGCCTTGCGGTAGCCCCTGTCTTCCCCAATTCTGCTGCCAACCCGAGGACACCCCGTAACCGGCTCCTGGGGGCGGCCCCGGAGGTGGCGGAGGTACTACGGTGTGAGATTGCGCTGGTGGATGTCGGGGAGGCGGCGGCGGCAATGATATGATGTGCGACTGAGGTGGCTGCGATATCGAGGGTGGTGGAGGAGCGGGTATGTACTGTTGTCGCTGCCCATCCATGGTATTTGTCTTCCAGATGTTATCGACAGTTAGCGGAGGTGCACAATGAAAAAGGGCCCTGGTAGACTTTTTGGCTCACAAAAAACCAGCTTGTTGGAAATCTGTTTCGCAATAAACGTCGGACTTGGTTTCCAGAGCTTTACAACAGCTAATGTCCAAGCTCTGCGCACGGATAATACAGTTCACTTCATTGTCGATCGCACTGCCCAAAGTTGGCACACTCAACTGCTGGAGTTCGAGCTGTCAAAGAAGGAACCCAGTGCTTGCACAGATTAGAACGGTTGAGTAGTTATTAGAAGCAGCTTCCCACAGCTATAGTCGGGCATCAAGCCCTATTGTGTGATCACTGAGGCACTCTAGACCACCATGTGATTCATCGCTGCAATATCGACTCGGGCCCAATTAAAGCGAGGTATGATGGAAAAAGGCAGTGGAATTATTGACGCGGACGCCTCGCACGTCGGTAACAAGAAACGTTCGATACGCCGATGGGTTTTAAATGCCCGGTGTCAGTGATCGCGAAGAAAGCACCGTGTTGGGGGATGAAAGCCGTCGAATGGCAACAGTCTGTATTTGTTGAATAGGAGTCAGCGATCATATTACTCCACAGAAGTATGATGGGGAGCTCCGCATGAACGTGTGGACGAACCTTCGACGACGAACAGTTGCGATCCGCAGCAGAGAGCGGAGAAGCAAGAGATAACAACTCTCCACAAAGCCACTGTAGTCCACTAAAACCGTAATCAAGCTCTCCTTTCCTGAGGGATAAGGGACATCATACAATGTCTATAAGAAAAAATGATCCTTCCTGCTTCTGTTCGAAGCTGGTTGTGATCCATCAATCCCTAGGGGAGGTTCACGAGCTTCGTTGCTTCCAAGCGGCTTATCAATCACGTGGCATTCCCTACGAACTAGCGCACGCCAACACACACGCCAAGCGGCTAAGGCGGCCAGACACCCCCGAGCTGACCCCCTACTACTCCTTAGCACGAGCAAGATCTCCATAATAGGTAGGTAGATCTCGGAATGGATCCATGGGTACTATGTTGGGAAGTACTAGGTACTTAAAGTATGCATGTGCTGTACATAACAGACTTGTGTATTCCATATTGATTTACCAAAGGGATAATCAAGGTACAGTACATAACTGAACACCATCTCCCCTCAGAAAAGAACGAATGTCACACCTCTATCCCTTAGAGCTTCTCGCGGAAGCTTCTGTCGTCATCTTCAGCGCTGATGGCGCATCTTCTTGGGGCATATATAGTTCAACCAGCTGACAAAGTTAGTAGAAGGGTCGATATCAAATTCCTCGACCAATTCTATTGCTCACCTGGAGACACGGAGCAGATGAGAACACCTTATCTGCAAAGAGATTGGTCAATTCCTGTCTCGTTCTGATTTGGTATCCCTTGTAATTATCATCGCCTTTTGCTCCAAATGTCAAGGGGATGTCCTTGAACTTCCATGGTTGAATGTCATTGTAACTTTCTTCCCACCCATGGATGTAACGCTCAATGGTGTAGCCGTTGTTGCATATGACAAATCTATATTCTGTTAGCTGGTTGTCCTAGGAATAGCAGTATGATGACGGAATACACGTGCGAGCCATACATGATCGGGTTTAGCCCTAGTCTTAGCATTGTGCTTATTTCCTGTACAGTGAACTGGAAACTGCCATCTCCAACAAACAGAATCGTTCGACGGCCATTGCGTTCCTTTGCGGCCAGTGCAGCACCTTGACAGGCTCCAACTGAGTAACCAATACTGCCCCACAGGACTTGACTCACAGCAGTGACACCTTTGGGGAACCTGGTGTCCCATATGCCAAAGTTTGCAGTTCCTGTTTCTGTAATGATAATATCCTTTTCTTGTAGCCATTGACCGACGGTGGGCCACAACCATGCATGGGTTATTCTCTGGTCAGAAGAACCATCCTCCTGACGCGGGAGCGCGTTTGATATCTTCGGAACGGGTGTAACACTCAGCTGTCCCATTTTTTGTATGACCTTCCGTAAGACACCTTTCATATTGATGTCGGGGTACTCTGAGTATTTCACACGCACATAGGTGCTATGGAAGTCAATGGTATTCAGTTGTCCAATTCGATAGGTGAAACCAGCAGTATTGAAATCGGACTTGATGGCGCCGATACTGAGAATGAGATCTGACGACTCAACCCGCTCGCGTACACCTGCATTTGAGCCATCACCAGCATAGACACCTCCATAATTTTTGTGACTCTCATCCACTGCACCTTTACCCATTGGGGCCACAAATGTTGGCAAGCCAGAGGCTTCTACCAAATCATGGACCTCTTGAAGGACACGGTGCCGAATAGCGCAGGCATCAACCAAAATGATTGGCTGCTTAGCAGCATGCAGATACTTCAAGATGACATCAACCACGTAGTCTTCTTTCTCGGGCTCATTTTTGGGGAGAGAGAGATCGATGGGATGCTTGAGTCTTTCCCCTTCGACTTTCATCTTAACAATGTCAATTGGAAGAGTGATGTAAACAGGTCTGCTTCGAATCCAGCACTCTCGGATAGCACTGTCAATAAGAGTCGCTGCCTCTCGGGGATCATTAAGTCTCGCAACCGAACAAGAAATGCTGGCGTTCATGTGTGTAAAAACATTGAAGTCACCATTTCCAAGCGTATGATGCAGTAACATCCCATCCCGCTGTGACCGAGTGCTTGGTTGACCGACAATGTGGATGATTGGAACGTACTCTGAATAAGCGCCAGCAATGGCATTGAGAGCCGAGAGCTCGCCCACGCCAAAGGTGGTAATAAGGGCACTGATGCCTGTCACCCGAGCGTAACCATCGGCGGCATAGCCTGGGTACTTCAATCAGCGAGCAACTCCAATTTTGAGCACGTAGAACACCCAATTATCAGGAGGAAGGGACGATTTGCGGACCGGCGTTCAGCTCATTGCAATTCCCAATCCAACTTAGGCCGCACTTGGGAATATAATCCAAGGCTGCTAGGTTATAATCACCTAGAATGACGCCGTCAGCACCCTATCAGAGAAGTTTGTACCTATTCATGGAGGAAACTTACCAGGAACACCATGAATTGCACGGATTCCAATTTCATGGAGTCGTCTGAAGAGATACTCTGCAACGTCGATGGGAGATTTGAGCTCTCTGATAGCAATGTCGGTGGCCATTATCATGTATGTGATAGTAGACGACTCCTACTGTGGAAAGCAACGGAAGCAGAATTTATATCGATGAGAGAACCAGATTTCAATGTATCATTACACAAATGGGCAACCTCTGCCAGGCCAGCAGAGGACCATGATGATCTTCAGCATGGCCCCTGGATATTCCATGATTGGGAGGTGATGTCATTACTCATACCAAATCCAAGCTCTGCCGACTTATGCCTGTGACGTTTCCGCTGCCCGTTGTCCTTGCTAACAGCTTATCACGTGAAGAGACGGGCGCAAGTATCACCAGGATTCGTTGGTGCGTAGACATTCTAGGTGGCCGTTGTCATTGTCATGCTTGTAGCTTTGGCTCGTAGTATGTATTTCTTTCTTGGCAATACTGTGATAGGCTTTTGCATCGTTGCCGAATTGCCATCTTGCAGGACTGCGATGGAGGTCATGGTTGCTTCGGTAAATGTGCTCCGTACTCCGTAGGAGTACTCTGAGGTACCCGCTAAAAACGCCCACTAATAGAAACGACCGGGCAAACCCCGCCAATTAGGCATTGCGAAAGGGTTCTGGATCCCAGATCACACACCAGCGCCAAAGAAGATTCGTGCCTCTGCAACTGGAGCACACAAGGACTCCCTCGGTCTCACAAACCATACATCTTTCGGTTCTCAGAGCTTGTTCAAATGGCTGAGAAGGGGAAAAGAGCAATTGCCGATTCCGCATCCCATCGGTCCTCGAAGAGACGAAAGGTGAGTAATATAACATACAATACCTCCAAGCTTGCTGTAGCGCATACTGCTATGAGGCAGTTTACGGCGTTTCACTTCTTCTGCCCTGGCAATCTTCTCTTTATTTAGTTGCTCTGTTGCTCTATTGCAACAAGTAACTGACTCTCTGTTAGGGAGGGGAACAATGGCGGAAACAGCAGGCCGCAAAGAGCGGCCGAATCATGATTGAGAGTGGTGATTCCGGTGTCTTTGTAACTTGCGACATGGGTAGAGAAGGCAAGTGTACAGCTGAAGCACTCGATCTCTTCTCTCAGGTCAGTAATGCAGAAGCATTTCCTCTTCTCCTATGCATATTAGGATTATCTTCTGCTCGTCGCCTTCGCTGATGCATCTTGGCGAATAGAGCGTCGAAATATCCCATGAAAATACTGGGAAAGTTGAAGAATCAGAAGACGGCGATGATGATATCGAGGCGCAAATCAGGAAAGAAGTGGAAGGCCTGAAGCCAAAATCAGAAGCCCGTCCACTCTTTCAGGCCATCAGACTAGATATTCCATGCTGTGGGTCAAGGCAGTTTCTTTTATCCTAATAGCGCCAAATCCCACATGATTAACTTTCTGTAGTGATCTTCATACGGGTGGATAAATCCATAGACCCCGTTCAGCTGGTTCACCGGTTGTGCGCCGAGGCTCAAGCAAATCCTGAAAAGAAGAAGAGTCGCTGGATTAAGCGGATGACCCCTGTCACCTCGATTCGAAAGACGCTCAGTGTTGACCTAGAGAGCTTTGCGAAGGAGATTCTTAAGCCTCACTTCCACGCCGGGGGACCACCAAAGAAGGTAAGTCCGACTTGCCGCTGTCACAGCCAGTCTCATGCCCAACAGTTGAAGACTTGCGGTTGGGCCACGCGATGACGGATTGACGGAAATATCATTTTCGCTTTTTTGGTGATAAAGACTAATTAGATGACATAGTATGCCATTCGTCCCACAGTTAGAAGCAACGATCAATGGAAAAGAGACGATATCATCAAAACGATAGCGGACGTGGTTGGTCCTGGCCATAGTGTCGACCTCAAACACTATGATTTGATAATTCTGGTTGATGTTGTCCAGGTGAGTTCCTTTCAAATAGGGAGTCCTTCCGTATCATCCCCCCCCTAACTCTATACCATGTAGAATGTTCTCGGGATGAGTGTCGTTGGAAGCGATTATGACCAGCTGAAGCGATTCAATCTCGCCGAACTTTATAGTCCAACCCCGAAACCGCAGGGTCCTAAGAACGACCAAAATTAGACCACAGAAATAAGTCCCGAGTCTGAAGATAGCTTCCGCATGTACACTTGGCGCTATAACTCAAACCCAGGCGCTCTTCAAGAGTATGGAACACGGAACTAATGCATGTAGCGTCCCGAATGAACTGGTCTGGCAATGTGAAAAGAAGCTTAAATGATATTTAAGACGACACTGTCAACTTGAAACGGCAGCGTTCTATGTAACCTTCCCTGCTCAACTAGACGAGCCGACGAATGAACAGATGAACGTGCCATGCTGTGAAAATTTCAACACGGCGTCATCTCTGCAGATACACCCGAAAAGCAGAACATGTCCAGATGGACTCTGACGCAGCTGGCCTGCGCTTCTAAATAGCAACAAAGAGCCGTCGGCAGGACGCCGAGGAACCTTGCAGAGAGATTCCTTCCAATTGAAAGATACAAATAGATGAGGCGTCTCAGACCGCAAATGAGACAAACTTAATTTTTCACCAGTGATAGAACTGTATCCACAACGGGTTTTTAATGCTTTGGAGCCCTTCAGATCCACGACGACTTCGCCGAAGCAAGCTCCTGATTGACGGAAAGCAAGCGAGCCTTTGCGACAACTGTAACCAGTCCAGATCCCGCCTTCCTTACAAGGGGGATTTAGGCGACTGATTGCAACAGACATCTCGGGCTGTCTGATTCGTTCCGAGAATTTGCTGGGTGCTGGCTCTTCTGTGTCATCCTTTCGAATGGTTCTATGCGCGCTATGGGTCGTCTCCTGCGCGCTGCCACCTAGCGCTGTTCTCCTTAGGCCGTGTCTACCTAGGTACATTGATACTATTTCTCAGATGCTTTCTCGCATTTCCGGTATCGATTGGACAATGGGAACTGCTCCATCATCATTGCTACCTAAGTGCTAAAGACCTCTTACCCAAACTGTTTATGATGAACCCCTGAAGCTCCCAATGCGCTTTTGCTCACTACTCGTGAAGACTGTTATCACTTTATTGTTTGATCGTAAGAAGTGCTGGTGGAGATTCATATACGGCCCATATTTTCTGGTATAATAGCCCAATAGTAATAGTTTTCGTTTTAACGACTTATGTGTATAATTTCCCCTTACTCCTTGCTCTATCTTCTTATGTTTACAAAACTGCATTTAGCTCTAGATATATTGCAATGGTCCTCGCCTTTAAAGGCTCGGTAATACTCTGGCATGCCCTCCCTTTATCCTACGCTTTCCCTCCGGGCCCTCAGAAGGCTCCAAAATATAATCCAGTCACTCTTTCCACCAACAGTCCATATTCAGGATGTACAGATGTTAGAGAATCACATCCATCTACTTCGTCTTCCGACATTATCCAACGGGCTGCCGCTGATGTTAAAAACCCCGCCGCGACCTACGACCGCCCTTCTACGCCGAGAACGCCAGCCGCTTGAAACTGAGGCCAGAGTCTTCGCTCTCCTTGGACAATGTGCAAATCCATGTATCCCACAACTATTTTATCACGATCTCAAAGGCGGCTCTCCGGGCTCAGCATTTCTGTCGCGACAGTACATTAGAGGCCCAACTCTCCACGAGATGGAGACCGTACTCACAGCTGAAAACAGGAGGGATATCGATGAACACCTGGGATTTTTGGCCAATATGATCGGCCAGAATGTGGCGGCATCCTTTGGACCTCTCGACAAAGTTGCATCCGGGACGGGAAGTCCTTTCATGGCAGCATGCATTTATCACCCTCTTCGAGGGCGTACTTTCTGACGCGGAGGACATGCTCATTCACCTTCTGTACACGGAGATCCGGCAGGAAGTCACCCGTCTAGCACCGGGAAGAAATTACCCTCCTACGACTCGTTACCGTCGATTTCGGACGATCGCCCAAACTTCTCATCGATCCAGAATCAAAGCAGTTGTCTGGTGTTATAGACATTGGCAGCGCGCTTTGGGGAGATGTCCTGATGACGGAAATCTTCGAGAATCCATCCACTGCCGCTATTGAGGCTTTTGTCTAACCCAACCAACGGCAGATCAAAAAATATCTGACTTCTTCTGTATAAGTGTCTTGAGGGCTACTGGTTTCCAGGGTGCGTCGCTCACTGTTTCCAACTACGCTCGCTGCCGCTACGCATATAAGATCACTGAGTAGTATTACCGCAAAAGAAACGGCGCAAGTGAGATTCAGGCACGGAGGACGCTAACGGCGACCCTCGAAAATAGCCGTTGTGGAATAATGATACATGGTCTTTGATGGGGAGGCTTGGTGCCTCGCGATAACGACGTCACACCTCTATATTCATAGAAACGGCGCATGTTCTGGGGAAAAAAAAAGAACTTAATCAGGATGTTGATTGTTGCCGTATACGGACGTATGCGCATAGGACTGATGCCTCGTCTTCCCCTCCTTCTGAGCTCAGTCATATTAGATACTGCACCCACCCGAACCCGGAGCCCTCTTCCGTCGATCTTAACAACCGCAGCGTCGATGGCTTGCTTCTCGAGACAAAATATCTCGCTGTGTAGGCACTTGCACGTAGAATGTACCTTAGACATCTATGGACTAAGTCCAGCCTTTGTCCGGATCCACGGGGCGCGGGACGTGATCATGTCAGCCTGAGCGGGGCGGATCGGCAAGCCACATGCCGTCAGGGCGCTGCGACCCCGCGAGCGGCGGTTCAGCAGCCAGTCCCCTCCACCTGGTGATCTCGCCCTTGGTTTGTTCGACCTCAGGTCCTCAGCCCTCTTCTCTCCCGACGCTGTCTTCTCATCCTCTGCTGTCGCTGGAGATGGCTCATTTTCTGAGAGGCAAGCAGGCCGGCATCCAAAATGACTTGTCCGATGGCTTGTCGCCGGACCTCTTTGTCCTGGATGATGTATGTATTTCTTTGCCCGCCTCAGCTGATCCGCAACACCGTCTTTGCCCCGAGGACATTCAGAGCTAACCACTGATTTCTACATAGTTGGCGCGATACGGCGTGAATTCACGGATCAGCGCCCTCGCATACGATCCCGTTCAATCCCTCCTCGCTGTAGGCACGAGTGACACGCAGTATGGTAGCGGTCAAATCTACGTCTTCGGCCAGCGCCGGGTGTCAGTCGTCTTTTCCTTTCCCCGAAAGGCATCCGCCAAATTCCTGCAATTCTGCGCCGACAAGCTCGTCAGTGTCGACTCGAAGAATGACGTGTGTGTCTTTTCGCTCGAGACGAAGAAGATGCTAACGACCTACGCCCCGCCGAATCATGTCACAGCTTTGCTGACGGATCCGAGTCTCGACTACGCATTCATCGGGCTGCAAAACGGTGGGTATTGACTTCTATACCCTCCATTGGCAGGACTCGACTTATGTGCTGATTGGGACAGGTGATATTATTGCGTACGATCTCGACCGTGAATCGTTAACGCCGTTCAGCATACCTAATCTCTGGAAAGAGCGCAATCCACGGTCGCGGTTAACCTCTGTCGTGGCCCTTGCTTTTGCGCCCCGTGACATCGGCAAGCTCTTAGTTGGGTATCCCGAAGGCGCAGTGATATTCTCGTTTAAACAGAACATACCCGTCAATTACTTCGAATATGAGGTTCCAAGAGGCGCGCCTGGCGGCGAGTCTGATCCTTCGTTGTCCCGCGACGTCCGCAGACCTAGATTGACCAAAGCTCTGTGGCATCCAAATGGATCATTTATCTTAACAGTCCATGAGGACTCAAGCCTTGTCTTTTGGGATGCAAAGGACGGCCGGGTGTTGATGGCGAGAACGATCCAAGACACCAATGTTAACCAGCCGGGCTCGAGGTCGGAAAGTCTTGGGTCGACGCCTGGCACGTTCTCTCTCAAGGAGCCAATCTATCAGATTGCGTGGTGCGTAAAAGAGAATGCTGATGAGACGGGAATTCTTATTGCTGGCGGTCGACCGACGACTGAAACGAACGAGGGTCTGACCTTTTTCGATCTCGGTCCGACTCCGAATTATCAGACATCCTCGTGGCAGACACTGTCGAGATACTTCGAGAACCCTAAACGGCAGATCACACTACCAACTCCTCCAGGCGCGGAGGTTGTTGATTTCTGCCTCATCCCTCGCGCTTCACCATATTACGCAGGCGCCCATGATCCAATTGCGGTTATCGCTCTACTGTCCTCGGGAGAATTGGTCACAATGAGCTTTCCCAGCGGACACCCGATTACAGCCACAAATATGCTTCATATTTCTCTGGCTTTTGTCCACCCGTTTGTTAACAAGATCTCCCTGGATTCTATCGACAGAAACTCCTGGCTTAATCTGAGAGAAAGGCGGGTTCAAGGTCCCAAGTTTTTGATCGGAGGCGCGGAGGCGAAAAAGCAATTGAAGCGTTTTGAAGATCGTAATATTGTTTCAATGGCGCATGCGGACGGAATAGTGCGAGTCTGGGATGCCGGTCACGATGATGAGATCGAAAACGGAGATGTGATCCAGGTGGATTTAGCTCGCGCCGTTGGTCGAATAGGAAATACTGAAGTAACTCAAATGTCTATGGCAGGTCCAGCGGGAGAGTTGTCTATTGGTCTCAAGAGCGGAGAGGTTGTGATCTTCAGATGGGGCCGCAACCAGAACCTTGGCAGCGATATCCCGGCTGGTCCAAACGAAGGTCCCGGGAAATTGACAGACATCACTCAAAGAACTGATCCCGGACTAAAAGAGGGCTTGCTTCCACTAACCCTCTTGGACATGAAGCAAGGACCAGTTACCGCATTGAAGCATAGCGATATTGGATTCGTCTGTGCTGGCTTTGAAAATGGCGCCTTATCAATCATTGATCTTCGTGGCCCAGCAATCATTTACACGGCTCATTTATCTGATTTCATAAAGCCGCATAAACGGAGCAGCTTCAGGAAGAGCCGCGGTCCCGAAGATGCTCCTCCGGACTGGCCCGTGTGCATCGAGTTTGGAGTATTGACCCTGGAAGAAGAAGGTAGGTACATACCTCGCCTAGGTTATTGGGAGTGATAGTAATTTTTGTCAGATTACTCTAGTATTTGTTGCTTCGTTGGCACCAACCGGGGAAATCTTGCGACATTCAAGATCTTACCCGCAGGTGATGGAACCTACTCGGTCTCTTTCGCTGGTGCCACCACCCTTGATGACAAAGTCATACGAATTTGTCCAATCGACGCAGACTCCGGCAGTCCTGCCCTGGCCACTCAAACAGCCGTCGCTGGCCTCAGAAACGGATTTAAAGTTAATGGGATTGTCGTTGCTGTGACACCTTCGAGTTGTAGGATGTTTAAACCTCCAACGTCCAAGGGCGCTCACAAGACGTGGGATGATTTTCTGTGTGACTCTGCTGCTGTAGTGAAAACTGAAGGCAGAGGTTATAGTCTAGTAGGCTTGTTTGGCGATGGAAACGCACGAGCATATTCGATTCCAGCTCTCAAGGAGATCGGATGCGCACAAATCAGCCATATCTTAGACATGAGGCGGCTTTCGGAGGCTATAGTCTCCCCTACAGGCGATGTTTTAGGTTGGATTGGGCCGTCCGAAGTGGGAGTGTTCAATGTTTGGGGCTCTGGAATTGCACTGTATGTAATCCTAACCGATCTTAACTGTCAAGAAGAGCTGACGATTCCTTCAGGCAGCCTTCCGGTGACAGACTTTTCAATGATCAGGCACTTATTCCTCCTCGACCAACCATTTCGAACCTGCAGTGGCTTGCCGGCACTCAATACATCTCTCCTGCTGATATGGACCTTCTTAGTACGTCGCCCGATATATTTCTTGTCTCTCTGATGTTTTTGTTTCCCTCCGTTCGATGTCGCGTAAAGTCTAACACCCTACATGCAGTTGGTGGTCCCGATCGCCCGCCTTCGAAGCGGATGCTGGAACAGATGCGAATCGAAGAACAAGAACGACGCAAAGCTGCGCGTGAAGGACGGCAGCCTCCAAACCCAGCCCCAGGGCGAGGAAATGAGGAAGGTTACTGGGCTTCTATGCAACGGCAGCTACAAGAGAGAACAGAGAGACTTTCGATCATGGGAGACAGTATGGACAGGCTTGAGGAAAGTAGCAGCAACTGGGCCAGCGATGTCAACAAGTACATCCAGTCTCAAAAAAGGAAGCTGGCCCTTGGCGGTTAGTCCCCTTTTCATATCCTGTTTCTTATATAGTGTAGCTCGAATGAGTACTGACGAAATAAACAGCTCTCGGGTCCAAATTCGGCTTCTGATCGCCGAGTCTTGTACGGATTATTACAAATACATGTAGAACTATCGTGGCGTGACCTATGTGAATTTTTGTATTGCTTAATGATACCACTAGGATTCCCACTATTGATAACATTCTCCTTTTTATACTTGCAATGCACTTGGTTTCGGCAGATATAGATTCCATTTTAATGTCTATCTAGGAGGTATGTGTTTATGTATGCAGACCGGCATCAGTACCAATGTACAGTACACAGATCCACGGGACCGTTCAATCACCGAGTACCTGGTATGAATCCCCTCATGAGATCACCAGCCAAAGCCGGACCCGGATCCCCCCATCTCCGACTATACGTATCCCACATCTGTTCCGTTCGAAGCCGGTATGTGTTCTCCGCTCGGAGCTTTGCCCCCCGCAGCGGAGCACACGCCTGCAGTATATATCCGCTGAACTGGGGCCCTCGGAGTCTGGGATCCGTCTCGATGGCCCGAATCTGCCGGTTTATCTCGTTGATATCGGCGATCAATCTCTCGATAAGCATTCGGTCCAGCTGGACATTGTCTGGTAGTGGCAGGTCTTGCAGAGGCAGGGGATGCGTCGACGTTCGGGAGTCACGTTCATGTCCAAGGCGCCGCGCGGCATAGGGCAGTTGGGCTCGGGCCCTGGTGTCCGCAGGTGAAGGTAAACATGGTTAGGCTAGGTCCAGTAGGTAAGATATGCAGGTATTTCTTTGCCCCTGGTCATGGGTAGGTAGGCAGGTGAGACTCGGTTCTACTATGGGGGGGAGGTTTCCAAGACTCACGCGATTACTGGGTCTCGAGTTTGTTATGGTATTCTGACAAAGAAGAACGCCTTTTGATGACGTATTATTATGTAGTCCTCAATGAAAGTTGGACAATGGTGTTCGGACTGACTGACTGACTGACTGAAGAGTCTTGCTGGAGAATGGTATAGAAAGACAGGTAGCACACAAGAGACTCCATTTTATACAACGTGCTATTACTCGATAATTGATGATATTATCACCGTGGTACATTTCACCTTCCTCGGAGTCATGGCTTGACTCTCTTAGAAGGAGATCTCCTACTGCTTTTACCAATTCCCTATTGGTGGTATCCTTCAGCCCCCCCCCCCCCCCCCCCCCCAGGTTGTATAGTTAATTTCGCCAAAGTCAGGGAATGAGAGCGCTTATCTGAGAACATACAGGAACACCGACGCATTTCGGGTCATATTAGGCGTTTCCTAGTCGTTTATCTCTCCTTTGTAATTAATTTGTCGAGCTGTGGGCAAAGGAACTTGTTCTCGTAGCCAGTGACAGGGAACGGTGTGCTAGTGAATTGAAGATATGCCAGAGTGGAGCGGACTTGAGATCGCCTGAAGGGTCTGGAATGTGGATAAATATACGATGGTTCTTATATTAATCGGAGTTGGGTAGAAGCACTCTCTGTAGTAAGTCTATAGAGCAGCAGGTCAATGGGCACAAATGGACATTAATGAGCATGTACAGTACATACGAAAACAGGCTGCGCGAGTGGAATATAATATCTTGCATTGCAGAGTGAGACATAAGTAAATTGCGCGTTCTCCCCAGCATCAGAACTAACTCTATGGGAGATCTCGGATAACGTATATTTTCATATTTTCGAAAAGATAGAGCGGCATGGTATGGGACATCCTGGACTCGTAACACATTCGTCGGGTGAATCATGAACCGTTCTAATAAAAAATCCCCAGAAACCAACCAAAACCGTAGAAAGAAGAATGAAGAAATCAGTGAACCATCAGTTCGGGCTGCTGATGCTGCTCGTGCGGCTGGGCAGTGCCGCCGGACTTGGTGTTGTCAGGTTCGTCCTTCTGCTCGGAGTCGTCACCCATTTCAATATCCTCGTCGCCATCCGCAGTCTCCTCTTCGTCAAGATCCTCCTCTTCGCTACTCTCCTCGAGATCCTCGCTTCCGACATCTGAATCGTCGGTGCCTTCCATGTCATTATCCGAAGCCTGCGCTTCGGCCTCGGCAAGCTCCCTCATGAGCGCAGCCTCGAGTTCAGCTTCTTCGGCACCGTATGCAGTTCCGTCATCGTCAAGTAGGTCGGCTTCTGGTTGATCAGGCGGGTACTCAGCTGGAGCAGATTCCTCAGAGTCCCTAAGACAATGGATGTTAACTCCCGGAATCTGACATATAGAAGAATTTTTGGAATACTAACCATTTAATCGCGAACCTCGTCACCCTGGGCTTCTCGGCGAGCACGTTGCGACGGATTCGTTCGATGATAGGCTTCGCAGGGGGATCTGCGTTGAGTTCTTCGGAATCGTATTCGTTGTTCACATAGTATCCCACACGGACAAACTCTCTGCCATCATAGCTGCATGTAAGGAGGATCACGGTCACTCCAAGAATCTCAGACGTGGGGATCCGTCGGAGATCTGGTGGGTCGGCTTCGAAGATAAACTTGTTAACCCCGACTGGGATGGGGCCAACTAGTAGGGAGTCGAGCTCTTGGTCATACTCAGATCTAACAGGTCAATACGCGCCCGAAATCCCATGTCTTATTTATGGGTGCAACTCACGAGGTCGCGGAGCCGACATAGGTAAGCTTCCATTCCAGATCTGGATCCTGTCAGTTACGGATACGTGAAACACCAGTAAATGCAATCTCTTACCTTTCTGAAGCTGTTCGAGGCACTCGAAAGTGATCTCAAATTCGTAAGGCGCGAGAAAGGGAGCGGGGTTATTAAGAATCTTGACCCCGAGAAGGGAGACAACAGACATTGTGAAAGGTGGGATATATGTAATCCGTTCCTCTCTTTGATCTATGAAAGAGCTTGCGAGCAACAAATCAAGTCCTGAAAAGTGGGAACAGGTGAAGAGAAAGGTGGATTACACCCTGTGAGGGGGACGGAATCTTAAAGCGACATGAGGCGAGATCGACGCGCTGGATCATTATTGATCGCGTTCCCGCATCTCGCGCTGGCAGTCTGTATCACGTGAGGCGTTCCTCGCGCGGTCGTTGGTGAGAAGTGAGAAGCCTCTGCAACGCTTTCCGACAGCCACAGCGGGAGCAACACCCAGCGACCTCTGGGATACCATAGCTCATACGCACACCTCTCTGGAACGCCCTAATTGTTTACACATTCCCAGTAAAACAGCGCCTTGCTCCTTAAGCCTTCTCTTACCATTCCAAACTCAGTGAGTCCGTTCTCCAGATATTAGATTTGTATAGTGCTAACTTTTAAAAGCAATCTAGGTTGATCGTCCACGGTTCCTTTGTCCTGTTTCAGACACGCGTGCCCCTACCATGGCGGAAGACGAAGCTGAGAAGGCTTTTTTCCAGGCCCAGGTGATGAATGCGGGCTCTGTGGGTTATAGTGCAGCTGAAGAACAAGGCGCAGATAGTTCAGATTCAGATGATTATGATCCTTCAAAAACACTGCAAGACCAGTATTCTGCCCCTTTGACAGATTCCAAGAACAGTGAACTACAAGATGTCTCTTCAGATATTGCTCCATCCACTTCAGACCCTACAAAGCAGAGTTCCTTGCTCCGAGAGGTGGACTCGAACCAACCGCCTAGTGGTACCTATCCCTCCCAGACCCCGTCCAGAGCTGAGTCAAGAGCGTCGTCATCAATTCCTTCATCCAATCTTCCTGTACAGCCGAAGACTCGAACAATGGGGGGCTTTGTTGTTGAGGATGACGACGAAGATGACAAGGGCGAGGCCGAGTATGAGCCGCCAGCTGTTCTGGGTGGTATTGAAGATGTGGGAACTGGTTCTGCAAGCATGCCTCAGCATTCTCTCTCTGAAAATGCAAATCAAGCTGTTTCTACTTCTGATGTATCATTACAGCCAGCTGCGCCTGATCTGGCAAACTCGAAAGATGTTTCCAATAGTTCTTATTCTCCTCCTGCTCCTGTTGCCCCACAAGGTGATGGCTCTTCTGCTCCTGGCCAAAATCTGTACAGTGCGCATGCTCCGCAGGCTGGGCATGTTACTGATAGTCCTGCACCGACTCCCCCGTCTGCTGATACGTCAGCTCCCAGAGGTCGTCTCCCTCACGATCGCGTTGGTATACTGGAGGATAGGATTAAGGAGGACCCCCGAGGCGACATTGCTGCGTGGCTTGAGCTTATCAGCGAGCATCGCAGTCGCAATAAGATCGAAAGCGCTCGCGAAACGTACGAGCGGTTTTTCAAAGTTTTCCCTCAAGCTGTAAGTCCCTAAACAAGAAACCGTCTCCGTGTGTAAGAAGACTAACCAGCTACAGGCAGAGCAATGGGTCGCGTATGCGAATATGGAATCGGAGAACAACGAGCTCTACCGCCTTGAGCAGATATTTAACAGAACGCTCCTGAATATTCCCAATGTCCAGTTGTGGTCTCTGTATCTTGACTATGTCCGTCGACGAAACCCTTTGACTACAGATACAACTGGCCAGGCAAGACGAATCATCTCGTCAGCGTATGATTTTGCCCTCCAAAACATTGGAATTGACAAGGACTCTGCATCTATATGGATAGATTACATCCAGTTTATACGCTCAGGGCCAGGTAATATCGGAGGTTCGGGTTGGCAAGATCAGCAGAAGATGGACTTGCTACGGAAAGCGTATCAGAGAGCCATTTGTGTTCCCACCCATGCCGTCAACACTCTTTGGAAAGAGTATGACCAGTTCGAGATGGGTCTCAATAAGCTTACGGTAATCCTTACCTCCTCTCACTTTTTTTCAAAGGAAGCCTACGATCTAATAATCTCATGCATTAGGGTCGGAAATTCCTACAAGAGCGTTCGCCAGCATACATGACCGCTCGAAGTTCCTACACGGAGCTACAGAATATTACGCGGGACCTTAACCGCACAACGCTACCTAGGTTACCTCCTATCCCTGGGTCCGAGGGTGATGTTGAATTCAACCAACAAGTTGAAATATGGAGACGCTGGATCAACTGGGAGAAGAGCGATCCGTTGGTTTTGAAGGAGGAGGATCCTGCTGGCTTCAAGGCTCGCGTGTTGTACGTCTACAAGCAGGCGCTGATGGCCTTGAGGTTCGTGCCAGAGATATGGTTTGAGGCGGCAGAGTTCTGCTTCCAGAACAACATGGAGACAGAAGGCAATGAGTTTCTGAAGCAAGGAATAGATGCCAATCCAGAAAGTTGTTTACTTGCGTTTAAGCGTGCTGACAGACTGGAAATTACTTCAGAATCTGAACAAGATCCGAAAAAGCGAGGAGCCAAAGTTAGAGAACCTTATGACAGGCTTCTTGATGCACTTTATGACCTGATTGCGAAAGCCCGCGCCCGCGAAGCCCAAGATGTTGCTCGTATTGAAGAGACTTTTGCCAATATGCAGGCCAACACTCAACCTCAGGATGAAGATGACGAGGATGACAGGAGTGAATCAAAGGCCAAAGAGTCCGCGAAAAAGAATCAGATTGAGGCGGTCCGAAAGGCACATGCTATACAGATTGGTATTCTTTCGAAAACTATCTCTTTCGCCTGGATTGCCCTGATGCGCGCCATGCGTCGCATTCAAGGGAAGGGCAAGCCCGGGGAGTTGGCTGGCTCAAGACAAGTTTTCGCGGATGCTAGGAAACGGGGTCGCATCACCAGTGATGTCTATATAGCCAGTGCACTCATCGAGCACCACTGCTATAAAGATCCTGCTGCGACAAAGATTTTCGAACGCGGTGCGAAGCTCTTCCCAGAAGATGAGAACTTCGCTCTGGAATACTTAAAACACTTGATTGACATCAACGACGTTACCAGTAAGCTTATCACAGTCGAAATGTGATATCATGAGCTAAATCCTTTTTTCGCAGATGCGCGGGCTGTTTTTGAAATGACCGTCAGAAGGTTGGCTTCCAATCCTGAGACCGTCCATAAAACCAAGCCTATCTTCGCCTTCATGCATGACTATGAGTCCCGGTACGGCGATCTGGTCCAAGTGATCAATCTGGAGAACAGGATGCGTGAACTCTTCCCTGAAGACCCCACCCTGAAACAGTTTGCGCATCGCTATTCCACTCCCACTTTTGATCCTACAGCTGTTCGACCGATCATATCACCCACTCAGGCAAGGCCAAAGGTACAAGCGTCGACGGAGCAGACGCCATCCCGCCATGGTACCCCAGGTCCACGGTACCCCGATGCTCCATCAACGAATTCACCGAAGCGAGCGTTCCCGCTTGAAGATTTTGACGACGATGGTCGACCCCGCAAGTTTGTCCGTGCGGAATCACCACTCAAGGCTGCCGCAGGACGGCGACAGGACCAGCAGAAACGGACTCAACAGGTCAACGGCGGCCAGGCTGGAGGGCAGCCCAGACCTCAACCCTCACCGGCTCCACTTCCCCGGGACATTGTTTACCTCTTGAGCATTATCCCTCCAGCCTCTGCCTATAATGCGGGCAGATTCTCACCAGAGAAGATGGTTGATCTAATTCGGAGGATAGAAATACCCTCATCTGTCTCCCAGCTTCGAGTGCCGCCACCGAATTTGCACGGGATGGGTGTTGGACAAACGCCTTCTATGGGCATGCAGCCATATACAGGTAAGAAAGGGCTTCCTTTTGTTACATTCTAGTTTTGATTAAGTCGACGTGAAGCGTTTTAACTTCAAATCCCCATTTACCTGTGATCTTCCTACAATATCCCATCATAGAGATACCTTTGTCGATGTCTTCGCTGATGCTGAAATCCTATATAGGCGGCTATCATCCGGGTCGCTGATTTCTCTATCGCGAATCACCGTCAACACCGATGGCATGTCAGCCAGCACACTCAATCCGTGCGTAAGCACTACGAGTCACTATCAAAGCAGATCCATCGTATCCCTCCTATTGCCCGGCGATGGTTTTCTTCGATATTGACTCTTTTCTACTTGTTCCTGCTTTATGAAATGTACAGTCTGCATACATAAAAAGTATTTGCATGCAAAGGGTATGGCGTTGGGTTGGTTTTGTTTTTAAGCTGGATGATCCGATGCACCAGGGCGCGGAGAGACATGGAACTGTCGACTTCCTTTTGGGTCTGATGATCTGATGGATAGGGAAGGACATGTGCAGTCTTGGGAAGAGGCAGCGGAGGCCGATGATGAACTGGACGAGCATTGGGGATTATAGTTGTGCTGTACAAGATACTATTTCTGATGTAGCTTGTGTCATAACTATACTTAGTGGAATCCGAGATTTCTTCAAAGTATCTTCATCCTATATCTAGGCTATCATGTTCCTGGTGTTCCAGGCCCATTTGATAGGCAGCTTCTCGAAACTGCTCCTCATATATTTGCACGTTCTGTCTTCATCTGCAATTACCTTCTACTGAGTACAACCCCGAGACTTGTAGTATGGTCACCCTGCGGTCTGTTTGCCTTATGGCGAGGTGGCCCCATGTGGCATGCTGTAGAGAAATCTTGGATATTATTTATACCCGACCCTTGAAACAATGGCCTGAAACGACAAGCGAGGCAGAATCAGTTCATCAGCTCGGAATGATTAGATTTACGTGTTTACCTCTGGACTCTACTCCAATTCCCATCGGCTTCTTGCGACCATCAAGTTTCTCTGCAGCCATCCGTCGGGTCGGGATTTTGAAAGTATGTGGCCATCTTTCAGACGTCTCGCATATTTTCAAACAGGCCAACGTGCCTTTCCGAAGTTGCAAGCTTTGCTGTCTGCCTTTATCACCTAGGAAAAAGATAACACTTAGTACCATGATCTGTGGGGAATTCCTTTGTTTGCATGTCTCACTGTGGCACTATGACCAAGGTCATTTGTTGGCTGGACAAAGTGTTTGCTTCCGCCAGCTGTAGCTCCCCTTCATTGTCTGAATAGACGCAGGCATGTACCTTGAGTAGATAGGGAGGTTTGCATCTTTGCATCGTAGGAGTGTTTCGAATAGCAAGTTCCAAGGCCAGCAGATTAGGAGGTACTTCCTATTCCCGCCCTCTCGGTCCTCATTTCAAATGTTTCCTGATACCGGGGTACTCGGCTTGTAGCAGTTCGGGAAGATGGGTCGGCTGGGACGAGGATAAAGCGTTTGTCAGCGTTGCGCGCAGATAATGGCCATGGTCTTTGGCAAGAGGAGCCATAGTTCTGTGCCTTAGGTATGTACAGTACTTTAGGGAGGAGGTTGTGTGCAGCCTTAGGACGCTAGGTAGTCATGACTGAGGTACTCCATCTGAAGGACTACCGAGTATTGAGAGATCAAGCCCACCAAAACCGGCAACGCAGCCACACATCGAATTAACACGTTCTAGGCTGACCTGAGCTGTTCTAAAGAGAGCTCCTGAATTTCAGACGCCAGTGTCATTAAGGTTTATCTCGTAATTTTCTCAAATTGCTCACTTCCACTGCTCTTGGTGTGCTTCTGCAAGCCTCACCCGTAGCCCTAGTTTGCGCTTATCGACAGTTCGAGATCCGACCTCTTCGAGTCCTTTCCCAGGTCTCGAGCATTATCACATCATCCTCATTGTTTCTGCTACTTCCAGCTCACTGCCATCATCTTTGTAGCAAAGCTGGACAATAGTGGCGGCAGCAGAGATCACATAGGAAGTCCTAGGATCTCCCTATACTGTACTTCGCCCAGGAGACAGTCAGCTTGTGGACAATACTGCTCTCATCCTCACAGATTCAGACACATTCGTCTTACCTGGGTAACCGCGTCTGCTCCTGCTTCTCTGCGACCGGCATCCACGAAGATGACCTGATCGGGAAGGCTCTCGTGGGTCGGGCAACGCGTCTGAGATCTCCGTCTCGTGGGATCTGCACCTTCCTTTCTTCCTCTTAAAAACTCATCTTCATCTTCTTCTCTCTTTCCCTTCTTCATCCACCAACCTCCTCCATCCCCATCCTCTTCCTCTTTCGATCTTCAACCTTCTCTCCTCCTCTTGGAACCTTCAACCACTCCACCTTCCCCTCTCCTGGAGTCGTCTAGGAGGGCTTGTACGCCTGAAGACTCGCGTGGTCTTCAACCCACCTTCTCTTGACCTGTCGTTTACCTTCCTCAGGTCATCATCTCATACGCGTCTCACTTCCTCTCGACGAACCCCAAGTGCGACAACCCAAATCAGGTAAGCATCACGCGTTCCTCTGAAGCCCCTAGCTTCAAAGACAATGCCTCGAAGCCTCCACGAGATCTCTCCTATCTTGCTTCGGAACGTGGGCTGTCTCTGAAAGTTCCCACATCCTGGCCCTGAGCATGTTTGGTTTCTTCTCATCACAACCTGTCTCGCTGTCCAAGATTGGCTGACCGGCCCAGATCCTCTCTTGTTTACAGTTCATCGCTATCGCGTGTCCAGATTGTAGTTGCTCCCTTGCAACACCCGCGGCAACTTGCCGATATAACCCATCATGGCTAGCGGTGGCCGGAACATGCCTGGGTCCCCTCGGGGCCCGACAACCCCGTTGAGGCTGCAATCACCCATTAGAGGTGGCCAGTCTGAAGCTCCGAGAGGCGATCCGGCCTTGGAGCGCCCAAGGCTCGCAACCGATATGTGTCGCAATGTGGACCTTCCAATGGGAGCCTTTGCTATTAATCACCTGGTAAGTAAACTTGACAGTTGATTGAAACAGCACATATACTACCTACCCTTTTTCGATGTCCTCTTGCCTCCCCATGTGTGTGAAACCCTCAAAATGTGATGACTATCCTGTGGACAAAGGGAGAGACAGAAAAAAGGATAATAGGTTATAGCTTGTTTCACTTCTTTGCCAGATTCTCCTCTTATGAACTACCTTTGGTTCCTGGCACTGTCTTATTGTGACAGCTTTATCCCTCTATTCTCGCCTGATTCTCTATTGTCAACTAGATGGTCAAACATGGTGCAAGGAGCTTTTCGCCATTCACTTTATTTCTGGCACTGTCTCTATCGTGATGGTTCCATATATTCACACAGGTTTCCCGCCTTCATTGTCTGCCGGTCAAACAGAGTGTGGGAACTTTTCCATCATTCACCGGCTACCAGCTTGCAATGGCTGCATTCATTGCCATTCGTTTGGTAATGTCTGACCAGTATGTACTGGCTGTATTCACATTCACCCTTCCCCTCGGATATTTATACCCCCTCCTAGCCCTCCCAACCTGCTTCTTTTCTCTTTCCTCCACATACCTCGACAACCTTCGTCGACTCCCATCTTCTACAACTAGCAACTGCCTTTCTACTTTGCCTTTACCTTTCTACTGCTTCGGACAATTCCTTGTGTGCCTTTGGAACTGCCCTGGTGGCAACCAACCAATATGCCCCCCCGTCTTACACCTGGTGCTCCTACACCCATACCGGGTGATCTTAGCAAAACAATCGAAAATCTTCGTCAACTCTTCCTTTCTAACCCCGATGATGAAACGAAGTATGCGGTCCCGATCGAGCCAGTTCCGCGCCCCGGGTACAATACCACCGGCAAGGAAGTTGAACTTCTTGTCAACTGCTTTCCAATCAGCAATTTCCCAAACAAGGTCATCTACCAGTACGAGGTGAGTCTCATACCTTCTCCTAACGTTGCATTGATGTTGGACGCCTTTGGTAGCACCTCGACAAGAGGGTCTAACAGAATGCTGGAAACAATTGTTTGGTAGAACTGTGCTGACATGATGTAAAAGGTCCAAATCGGAAACGGCGCGGAGAAGCGTGCCGTAAACAGCAAGGTCTGGAACTCCAAGGCGAGGAAGGAGCGCCTGAGCAATACTATCTTCGACGGAAATAGGCTGGCGTGGTAAGCACATCCTCTACTATGATGGATTGCCATATTTGGTCATCAGCTAAACATAAACAGGTCCTTGAAGAAACACGATGGCGCGAATTTCATGGTCGATCTGGACGCCGAGTATGGCCGTCCAAAGCTCCCTGACAAGAAGCCGAATGCGTTCCGCCTGTTTGTTCGTCCCACCAGGGTGGTGAACTTGGCGGTTATCGATGCATGGCTTCGCGGGCAGACCTCCTTCAGTGAGGCGGTCTTGGAGAGCCTGAGTAAGTATCTGGTATGAAAGCGAGAAAGAGCAATGATTAACAAACCATAGACTTCCTCGACCATCTTATCCGCGAGTGGCCTTCGAGCCAATACCTCGCTATCAAGCGATCTTTCTTCAACCCACAGAGCAAGCCTATGGATTTGGGAAATGGAGTTGTGGCGTTCAAGGGTATTTATCAGGCCATTAGAGTGGCCAACGTAAGTCATCCTTCCTTCCACCTGTCGTTGCGATAAACTGACATATATTCTAGCCCGGTCGGCTTCTTGTAAATGTCGATGTCTCCAATACGTGCTTTTGGGCACGAACTTCCCTCACGGGGGCTTGCATGGCGATCTTAGATTGCCGTGATTTTCAGCACTTGATCCACTTGCTCAAGCCGATCCCAGATGGCTATGGCGGCATAACCGAGTCGCAAGGATTCTACGAGGTGCACAAGCGTATTCGAAAACTTACAGTCCAGCCTCACTATGCAGGCTGTCCTGTGTTGGGTCAAAACTTTACCGTCAAGGGTCTGCTTAATGGCAATGCTCGTACCTTCACCATTGACGTCAAGGACCCTGCGACTGGGGTAAAGAAGAAGATGAGTGTCGAGGCATATTTCAAGTCCCGTTACAATATCCGGCTTGACTATTGGGAGCTACCCATGGTCGAGATGACCAAGAAGGGAGTGTATTATCCCATGGAAGTCTTAACTATCCACGACCTTAACAAGTACAACTTCAAGCTGAATGAGTATCAGACGTCGGCTATGATCAAATACGCAGCGTCTCGTCCGGCTGAGCGTCTGCAGGCAGTTCAGTCATCCAAGCAGATGCTTAAACATGGCACCGACCCTATTCTTAATGCCTTCGGCCTTAAGATCGAAGATAGGATGTTACGCACCAAGGCTCGACTTCTGCCAAACCCCGAGATCCAGTTTGGTGGAAACCAGAAACATAATCCCGGGACTAATGGACGCTGGGATCTTCGAGGTAAGAAGTTCCTCAGCACCAACAAGTGGCCACTCGTGGCCTGGGGTGTTGGCTTCATGCCCGGCAAGCGGAATGCGATCAATAGGACTCAAGTTGAGGCCTTTGTCGATGCCTTCGCGAAGAGTTACATTGGACATGGAGGCGAGGTTTCAAATAGGCCTTTGATCGTGGAGCTAAAGGAGGACGTCGCTGCAGCAGTTAAGCGCCTCTATGAGTCTACTGGGGTGAAATTCCAGCGGGATCCCCAGTTGGTTCTGATCATAGTCCCCGACAAGAACTCGTTTACATATCTTCGCATCAAGAAATCTTGTGACTGCCGCTGGGGAGTTCCCTCCCAAGTCCTTCAAGCCGGCCAGGTCGTGAAGATGAATCCACAGTACATTTCCAATGTACTGATGAAAGTCAACGCGAAACTCGGTGGCACGACCGCTCGTGCCATTTCCAAGGTGCCGGGCGCTGATCTCCGACCTAGATCCATGATCATTGGCGCCGATGTCTCCCACGCCACTCCCGGGAGCCATGCACCCTCGATGGCCGCAGTGTCCGTTTGCATGGATGCCTTTGGTGGTCGTTACTACGGCGCTTGCGAGACTAACGGGGAGCGCGTTGAGATGATCACCCAAGCTAACATCCATACGATGTTGGCGCCGCTCATCCGTGAGTGGATGATGAATACCGGCAAGGGCATGGCCCCGGAGAACATTTACTATTTCCGAGACGGTGTCTCGACGGGTCAATTCCAGCAGGTTCTCCAGACGGAGGTACCATATATTATAGGTTGCCTCAAGACAATCACCGAGGGCAAGTGGGAAGGGAAGATCACTGTTATAATTGCCAACAAGCGCCACCACGTTCGAGCCTTCCCGAATCCGAACGACCGCAACTGCGCTGATCGGAATGGCAACCCACTTCCCGGCGTCCTGATCGAGCGCGACGTTACAAGCCCACATGAATGGGATTTCCTTCTCTACTCCCATATCGCCCTGCAGGGCACTTCTCGCCCTGTACACTATCATGTGATTCTTGACCAGATTGGTCACAGACCGCACGAGTTGGAGAATATGATCTATAACCACTGTTACCAGTACATGCGGTCAACGACCTCTGTTTCATTGTGTAAGTTGACACTTCCATCTCCTGTTTTAACTGGCTCGGCTAGCTGACAAGCTCATAGTTCCTGCAGTGTACTACGCGCATCTGATCTCGAACCGGGCTCGTCACCATCAGAACGTTCCGGCTAGCTCTGGACCTCAGAGCGGACCTGAGATCAAGCTCACGAACCCTAAGCCAGAGAAGCCGACGCATACCCCGACGCTGCTACCAATTCACGGCACGACCAATCGGCTCGCCTTCGGCATGTGGTACATCTAAACGGATACCACTCTCCCTTCGATGGATGGCCTCCGGGCAACCACTTGTGTGCCGTGTCTGGAACATCGGCTAAAGCAAGTTGCTCAACTGCCCATCGACAAAACCTTCTCTATCTTTGAACTGGTGCAAATCATGAAACCGTGGAACGACGAACAATGGGTTGTTTTATGTCCTGACTGTGGAGCCTTGAGCCTGCATTCTTGGTTTGGGGACAGGATTGATTGGAACTGTTTGGACCCTATCGGGACCGAATGGATCTGAAAGATCTAGTTCTGACGAGGAGACCGGTCCGTAATCCATTTGGATCCACATCGGATAGGTAGTAGGTAGATTCTCTAACAGTATCGGAAAATTTCAATCCATTGCCTTATATTTTATCTCTCTGTAGCTCTCCTCGTAGAACTAGTGTATTTCCGTAGCTATGTCCACGGTCGTTGGTGTGCGACATGACTTCTAGTTTCTGGAACAACAACGGAGCAGAATTCTATCCCTGCAAAGGAAGCTGGATTTGGATTCTATCTTGTATTCGCTGGGAAGTAGCGCAACTATCCTCCTGTCTTAATTGTCCAGCAAGCTTCGCAAGGCGACAGTCCTTCGTAACTTTGAAGAAAACAGATACTTGGCATTTACGACCGTGTACAGTACTTTTACTGCATTCTCATATCCAACCAAGTCCAGCCGGCGATTTGATAAGACCTATGCCCAGTACTACAGTAAATACCTACGTCCTTGGTAGGTGACCAGTGAGCGGGCCTCCTGATACGTAGATCAGCGCAGACATAAGTAGTATACTTAACTTACGACCTAGGTAGGTAGGCGGGTGGGAGGTAGTCGAGTGAGATACATCTTGTCTGGTCTTATATGTGTACGGTACATGTATATGGCATGGAGATGAAGATGGAGTTGCAGTTGGATGGGACTTTTTCTTAAGATGCGATACAGGTACGGGTCTGCTCAGTAGTAGGCGGTAGGTAAGTGCTTAGGTACAGTACTTAGGAGTTGGTGGGTGATGGTGAGTGAGTTTATTAGTTGGTTGGGTGATGGAATGGTACATGTATCTACAGTACGTAATTTATTTACATGTTATCTCTGCGTCTGGGTGGTAGGTAGGTAGGTACGTATGTTCTTGTACGCAAGTCAGTACTCTCGCTCTCCACTTATGTATGCATGTATGTAGCAAGTGTAGGATATTGATATTATGGACAAACCCGCCGATCTGGTTAAAATAAGAAAGTCCCATGGGAGTTACAACTGGTAGGTGGTGGTTGATTCGTGCTGGAAGGAAGAAGAGTGATCTGATCTGATCTCAGCAGGTCTTATTTGAATCCCGGTGATGGGGCTGGGACATGGGACATGGGACAGTATGTACTCTACATACAGTACAAGTATACTTGCTCACTTACTTACTGGAGAGTCTCTTGTTGATATATTGATGTCGATCCATCTATGCTATCATTGAAGAAACTGCATTTTTGAGAGAGAGGGGGAGAGAATGGAGCTAACCACCTATCCAAGAGAAGCTAAACCACTAATTCTGCTCTGCTGTACTTGTACATCCATACGTAGATACATAACCAAAAGCTGCGCTGGGGAAGGCGAAGCACCACTTTCTTTCACTTCATAATAAACCTCTTCATCTACGTTACGTCGAATATCAGTCAATCACTAAAACAGATAGACAAAAGGCACACGACGCAAATCGCACCGAGGGGACATTCATTATAATGATCAACTCGCATTCATTTCTTTTTATGTACTGTACGTATGGTACTGTACGGTGAAACAAACAAACAAACAAGAAAACATCACGGCACCCACCCCACCCAATCAATCAGCAATAAGTAGTAGCAATAGTAATAATAAGTAGCATGGGCGACATGCATGCTTGTATGTAACATGTGGACGGTTTCCTTTGCTTTGTCGCGTGAGCGAGGACGACCACCGGCGGAGTAATTTTTATAGTAGATATGATAGGTAGGTTAGGTAGATATGGAGGAATGACGAGTGAGGACAGTGAAAGTAGTAGAAGAAGAGGAAAAGAAGTGAAAAATAAAAGCGGAAAGTGCGCGAAGTTCGGGTGCGACTTCAGCAGGGACAATATGACGAGTGACGACAGCCACATTCGGGACATGACGAGAAGAAAACACTACACATGATATCAAAACAAGAGAAAAAAAAGGAAAACAGTAAAGGGACAATGGATAGTATGGCAAGAGTTTACGCATTGGCGTCACCTAGATACTTGACAGCCCATGTCCGGTTGAAAGACAAGAAGAAGGGTGAAGAAAGACAAAAAAAAGAAAAGAAAAAAAGAGGAATCAAGAAAGGCCGGTGTAATAAGAGCGGGATACCCGATACCCATTGCTGCGCCAACCGACTTTCCGCCATCCCAGATGCAAATCATGTTATGCACGTGAAACCGCCAGATCATAGCGTTACCGAACCATCACCAAATGCAGATATCCCAACCCTCATTGGAATGCCATTAATTTTTTTTTTGTTGCGACGCGAGCTGGCCGAGTGCTTTTTTTTTAAAACGGTGTATGATGCAAGTCCTATCTCGACCCAAGAAGAAATCCCCTTATGATTCTCATCCTCCACGTTATAGGACTTTTAGAGCGATATTTACCGCCTGCGCGCGCTGCCTTTTCTGGCAGTCCTCGAACGAAAGAACAAAGAGAAACAAGAGGAAAAAAAATAAGAAGCAGCACAACGTACACCACATCCTGTTACAGAGACTCGGGAGCACATAGATATTGCAGATAGGAAACAGGTGAAAATAGATGCAGGAGATCATGACTGGCCGTTGATGCTCTCGGGACTGATCATGCCAGCGCCTTGGTTTCCTGAACCTTCGGCGCTAGATGCAGCAGCCGTTGTCGTCGAAACATCAGAATCACCAACAGTCCCATTGGCCACGGGTGCGGTAGTACCATTGGTTTTATTATGGTCCTGACTGGAGTTGCCGACGGACGCACTGGTCTCACCCCCAGCAACATCGGACACAGAACTGTCGGCGCCGCTTTTCGCACTGCTATTTTCCGTGGTTGGACCAGCAGAGCCTTCGTCCACAGAAGGAACGTTGAGCTTCAGCTTCGTCACAGGCTTGCCCACGGCCGGAGCCTTGCCCCCATCTGCGTTGGTCGCCTCATCACCAGCACCGTCACTATTCGATTCAGGAACGCCCACACCGATACCACTGTTCTTCTTGGCCTTCTTCTTGCTAGGCTCTGATATGCCAGATTTGGCAGCATTTGGTTGGCCAGAAGCAGATGGCGGGAGTGGTCGCTTTTGGGGGCTGGAGGTTGGCGCGCCAGGGCCGGAGGGGGGAGGGATCTTGCCCGACGCTGGAAGGCGAGGTCGAGCAGCCGTTGGTCTTTGTTTTGGCGGCAGCTCGAGATCTTCCACAAGAGGTTCGTCGTTGTTCGCACGCAGTTTGGCACGGAAGAAATCTTGAACCAATCCGATCTGCTGTGGCAATGTTTGCAGGGAAATACGCGGATATGGAGGGGGAGGAGGGAAGGGGGTAGTTGTTGCATGTGCGGCACTAAACAGGGGACAGTCAGTGATACTTGTTTAAGTCCAAAGCAAGAGACAACATACCTGGAATTTTGAGCCTGGGCGGCGTTGTACACCCTGTTCTGAAGTAGGTGAAGCGGAACGCTGAGACTGGAGAGTCCAAACTCCTTGTCCAGTCCAAGCTCTTTGAACCCAAAGAAATCCTCATCTATATCCTCGGCGAAATCGCCTGCAATGAACTGCTCGCTTCCATCGTTGAACGCGCCAGAACCATCCCCGGAGGTATCGTTGAAAGCAGGCCGGAGTAATTCCGTCAGGTGAGCTTTCAAACGTTCATGGACAGTAGCGAGTTTCGTTCCAAGCCGTTCCACATCGTCTTTGATATAAGACTCCAGCGAATCGACATCCATTCCCACCGCAGCGAGCGTGTGAAGGATGATCTCTTGCTGGGTGTATGCCGGCTTGAACTTGATGGCAGATGACCCAGAAGTATCTTGAGATTCCGTGACAGGGACCTTTGGGACCTCCATATACGTCTTGAGCGTTTGGCCGATCTTCTTGAAGAAGTCCGAAGCGATGTCCGTAACTGCGTCGAGAGCAGATGGTTGATACTCCTCGAACCCAGCATGGTAGAAAATCTTCGCAACGGACCGTTGCAGTGCAGCCTTGCAGACCCAAGGAGCCACCACTGGTCCGTTATCATTCATCACGTGGGGCGGTACATCTTGCTCCACGAAGGGCTCTGGGTTATACTTCTGGAACTGGTTTTGATACATCTTGAAGGTGTTAGAACGAGGTCGATATGGGATTCATGGGTGACAGGAAGAATCCTACCTGAGACTGCAGCTGCATCTGCTTCACGATGCCGATCTTCGAGCAGATCTTCCTGGTGTCCTGCATCTGCCGCATGTTGGCATCCATCTTTCGTGTGAGCTTGCTGTCCGGCTGCGTAAATGAGCCTTTGGGGAGCATCCGCAGGAACTCTTCCGAATTATCCACGACGTTGCCCTCAGCATCTTCTCTCCACTGCAACCGCTCAGGAAGGTCGGGAATGCCAGACGTCACGTCGTAATAATCCGGAATCATCCTATCCTCTTCCTCCTCTATCCCCTCTGCGAGGGTCTCGCCCCCAGCCTCTGGCTCCATTGCCTGGGCGCTCGGTTCATGAGCGTTGTCGACTTCAGAGCTGATCTGCTTCTGATTCCTTAGCCATCGTCTCATGCCAGCTTTGGTCCTCAACAACGCTGGCTCATCTGGATTCAGCTTGTCTCCCTTGAATAGACGATGTCGCTCTGCGGCGATTTGAGCGCGGTCCTTCTTTGTGACCTGCTTCCAGATCTTATACTCCGGGTCTTCATATTCAATGCCGGCGGCAGGTACGACGACGGGTTCGTTGTTGGACGGCCCGATGCCATCTACCTCCATTGCGTCACCCTGGCTTCCTGGAGCGCCGGTTGGGGCTCCATTGGGGTCGAGTGGCGTTGAAGTCCCAGGAGGTGGTGTTGAGAGCCCGTTCTGACCCCCCTCCATAGGAACGTCCGAGTCCGCGCGCCCTGCAGCATTTGCTTGAGCGGGTTGAGCTCCGGATGGTCCTTCGGATGCTCTAGGAGTTTTCCGAGCAGGAGCAGCACCCTTCTTAGACGTTTTCCCTGGAGCCTTTCTGCCTCTTGAGGACATGATAGGCTCATCGTCGCTCTCTTCGCCCCCATCAAGTTCCGCGAGTTGCATTCGACGCTCCTCTGCTTCGACCTCCGCGCGGTCCCTGATGACAATGTCCGGAATGAGGGGCACTAGCTTCTCTGTTTCTTTTCTCATGTACAGGGCGTGTTTCCGGAGGTAGTGATCGGGGTTGGTGTTGTACTTCAAGCAATTTGACCAGATGAGATTGAGATCGTCCACGAACTCTTGCTTTGACTTGTATTGCAGGGCCTTGAGCTTCTTCGTCATAGTTCCGAGGTCCATCGGATGCTTGATAACTGTCAGGGATTAGTACAGGGCTCGAGGGGCACTGAACTCGACGACCAAACCCACCGTTATAATAATCGGGAGCCTCCCGCTTGTTGACCCTCGTCAAGAAGGCCGTCGAGTGTTCAGTCTGTGCTTTGAGCTCGCTGAGCACCTTCTCGCAGGCTTCGTACAGCTCCTCCTGGCCGATCTTATCTTCACTGGCCCATTTACTTCGGTTTTTGCGGACCTCGCTCATCAAGCTTCGGAGCTCCGCATCTGAAGCTTTCACCAGGTTCCGCTTCATGTCGATCCGGGCAATCAGGTTCTTCAGGGTCAAACTCGAAGCGCCCAGGTTGGCATTGCTCAACGAGCCGTAGCCACTTTGCCCGGTATTCGCATTGGCGGTGCCGGGAGCTTGTCCGGACATCTCCGCCTCGACCTGCCGTTCCGATTCCTCCAGCCGTTGCTGGTCAAGCATGGCGTCTCTGTCATTTTCCAGGGTGTAGAACATGGTGTGGAAGCTCCTCTTGGCAGCTTCCTCGGTTGCCTTCTTGTCCTCCTCCAGCTTCTTCCGAATCTCCTCAAGCGACTCCTTCTTCGCGTCCCTCGAGCTGTCATTTGAGGTCGTAGCCGTGACGCTGGGACGGTGACTCGGGGATGGGATCCCACTGGGTTCCCGCGCAGGCCCAGCGGACTTGGCCTTCAGCGGTGATGCGGACGAGTCGACGGCCGAGTCACCCTCCTGCTCCTTCTCCTCCTCGTCGTCGTCGTCGTATTCGTCGTAATCATCATCGTCGATCTTCCGGGCGGGCTTCCTGGAGGGCGCCGCGGGACGTCCCTGGTCGGCAGCGGGAGCCGTGGCGAGCGGCGGCTCCTCGACGGCGATGTCAGCGGCGTCGGCGGGCTCGAGACCGGCCTTGTCCTCGCTGAACAGCGCAGCAATCTTCGCCTCGCTGCGCCTGTAGAGCTCGCGGAAGATGGCGATGCGTGGATCCTCCTCCGCAACGGTATCAGCCTCCGATATCAAATTGCCCGCCTGCGCCGGGTCCGCGCTGGCGGAGGCCCGCGTCTGAGGGGTGCGGGCCCCGGGCGGAACCTTAGAAATGCCATTGACAGACCGCGCATCGTGATGATCATCGGGCGGCCGGAGATGCCCTGGTGGCGGCCAGGCATGGTGGTGACCGAGCGACATGGTCGCTCCAAGACCCCGGTACTGGGGCGGGCGAGGGGGTCCGTCTCTCCACGGTTTCGAGCAGGATGGGGAGGCGCACCACGGGGGATTCTGGGGGCCGGGAAAAGGCACGGCGGGCAAGCAGAGGACGCCGACAGGAGCGCGCCGATGTCTCTGGGGGTGCGGACGATGGGGGGGTCGCGGCGTCGATGGGCAGAGAGGGCTGCTCCGAGAGGTGGTTCTTGCGCGGACGAGCGAGATGAGGTTGGCCGTGAGAGCGGCGCGGCCGCCGCAGCGCTTCAGACCAGAAGCGCAGTTTGGCCCGTTCTCGGCGGGCTCGACACGAACAGCTGCGGATAGCCTCACGAGCGCTGCTTTGGGGCGCCGGGGAAGCTGCTGGTCCCTGCTTGCGTGAGGCCTCGCGATGCCAGCCTGACGCGTTGCTCCAGGACCCTTCGGCCTCTGTCTCGCCCGTTCGTTCGGCGGATCCCTCTTCGCTGCACATGACGCAAGCGCTTCTGCAACACCACGCTTCGCCTCGATCCCGACCGCATCTACACCCCAGATAGGCCACCGCACGCCTCTCCAGCCATGCGAATCCGCTATCCTTTTGCGGGTGAGTGTTGTGTATATCCCTCCTGCCGTGCTTCCGCCCGTTCTTGCGCGGTCCCTCCACCGGCCGGCTCGTCGGTAACCGAGCTTTACTCTCTCCAACACGACCTACTACGACACCAATCACACAGAGAAATAGCTACTGATAAAAACAATTCCAGGCGCATTCCTCCTCCTCCTCTTCCTCTCCGCCTACATCGGCCTCCTCCCGCACGGCGACCCCGCCGACTCCGCCATCCCGCCGCAGCTCCAGCCCAACGACAAGTTCCTGCACCTGCTCACCTTCTTCCTGCTCTCGCTCATCTTCTACTGGATCCCGGACACCACGTCGCGCCGGCGCACGCTACAGCTGACGCTGCTCGTGTGCACGCTCGTGCTGGGTCTGGGGTCCGAGATCCTGCAGGGCCTCCTCCCCAACGGCCGCGCCTTCGACCCCTTCGACGTCCTGGCCAACATCGTCGGCAGCCTTGGCGCCATCGGCCTCTGCAGCTGGTACCACCGGCGCATGCTGGAGCGGCGCCGCAAGGCCCGCTTCGGGGCGCTGGCGAGCGCTGCAGCCGCCGGCGCCGGCGACGACGACGTCGAGCTGGGCCTGGCTTCGGGCCCCGGTGGTGGTGCACATGATGGAAGCGGGATCGGACCGCAGGAGAGTGGCGTCACGACTCTGGAGCAGGAGGTCGACAATTGGGACGAGAATGAGGTGGATAATTGGGATACGGAAGATGGGCCGGACGAGGAAGACGCGCTGGCGGGTACGAGCAAGAAGAGCGGCGATGCGGAAACGACGCAGAAAACCCCGCAGACCAGCACCACCGGAGTCGGGGATACGAAGAAACGAAGCGATTAATCTGGGCGGGGGAACTTATTATTCTCTTGTTTGCATTTCAATGTGGCTAAGGCGTGATTGGTGTCGATTGCGGACGGACTCTCCATCTCTCTCCCATTCTAACACGATATCTTCAACTACTGCTTCTGTCGCCCTTTCATGAAGTCTCTGCCGTGCAAGCGTTACGACGATAACGTGAATATGTGTGTATGGATATATGTACGCTATGCTTGGGTCTTTTGTCCGTTTCTCTGACTATTCATTTCCTCACAATTCAAAGGTATTCATTTTCCATACAGTAACGCACGCGGGGACGTGTGCCTCGAGTCTGTAAATATCATGATCTGTCGCATGAGTTGTGCAGAATACGTCATTATATGTTAATACAGGTGTTCTTTGAGGCCGAATTTATGGCAGCTCTGTTCCTTATATTGTATTCCTGATAAAATGGAGAAACCCCATGTCGTCGGTGTAAAAGATACACTAGCTCGACCAAGCTCATATCTGCTTCCCTGCCTCACTTCTGATTGACACAGTCGAACCAGAGAAGGCCGGTACCTCATAAACATGGTGACCACGGGAATCGTCCAAGGTCGTTCCACTCATTCGAGTGTTCTGCCACCCCCCATTGTTTGGGCATCGAATCGCAGTAATGTACACAGCTCTAGTATCGAGGAGAGTAAAAAGAGTAAAAAAAAACAAATGCAGAAACAAAAAGAAGCCGCGTGAGGAGGATAACAAAGGGTATACCTTTCCTGAACAGGTGGGTTAACGGATACAGAAAATGGAACAGGATACCTATGCAAACTGTGCTTCGTTCAAAGGCAAAAGAACAGAGAAAGAGATGCAGAATCGATTAAAACAATGTAAATGAAAAAAAAACCCAGACATCCAGAAGAGTTTGTGCGCTTTCATGCAAGTCATAAGAGTGAGTGCAGAATGTAAGAGAAATACGACTCTAGGACTCGTAAGCGGTCGTAAAGTAAGTGTGTGCATGGACGGCGTTCTTGTATGATAGCGCGTGGTAGCATTGCTAATATGAGGGAACAAAAAGGCACTGCCTGGCTGTTTACAGCTGTGAAAGAAGAAAAAACGAATCATCCCTTGCGACTCTGTCGGGGTGGCTCTCGAAAGAGGATCTCTCACTCGTTGTCAGAGACCTCGGGAGTAGCTGACCAGCTTCTGGTAGGCGTCGAAGCGCGATCAGGAACGGGCTTCAACTCAGGCTTGCTGGGCACTTTGTAATCGGACTCGGAGGAGAGTTTCGCAATTTTGGGAGACCTGACGTCCGCGTTTTCCCCTTTCGTACCATCGTCACCGATTTCTTTTACCTTCCCAAGCTTCAATGCTGCCTGTTCACGGAGGACTTCGTAGATGAACTGCAGCTGCATCTCGTTGTACACCATCATCATCCTCTGCTCGCGCAGCTGGTTGACTGTGTCGAATACAGGATCTGCATCCGGATCAGTCACCTTCAACAGCGCACCGGACTCAAGCTCGCGGAGGAGGTGGTCAAGCGCGATGAAGGTGCCGGTACGCCCGACTCCAGCACTGCAGTGCACGATGCGGGGATTGTCTGGGGTACATTTGCTTGCAGATAATTTAAGGAGCTTGAGGAGAGCCTCACGGTTTGCGCCCTCGGGTTTCGAATAATCTGCCCAACCAGCGAACAGGAAATGCCAGACGATCTTCGATTGCGACCCCATGGTGAGCTCGAGTTTGCGAACTTCAGAACGAGACTCCTCGTCGAACGTGGACTCCAAAAGAGTTATCTCCCCCAGCATGTCTTCATTGACTCTTCCTTGGCCTTCGTCGTTTATAAACGGGTCCGTCTCCTCCACCTGCAGAACAAACGACGGATTCTCCTCATCCAATGGGAAATACTGGGCACACTTCTCTCGGCCAGACTCGACAGTCTGCGTAAGCATGACTATCACCGCAACCTCCTTGGTCTCGTGGAATACCATGTGCCAGAAGTGCGCAAGGTGGCCCGATTTCGGTCCCTGATTAACGGTCAGCAAACAGAAACCAGACGCACGGCCTCTCAAAACTGACCTGTGTGGCGATGTACCTCATCTCCTCCCCCGTGGTCGAATCCTTTAACACAATCGGCGACGCGTTGATGAAATCACACTCGCCCTCTGGTACCCTGAGATGGATCCGCGAGTTTGCCCACGCCTGAACGTTGAGATACCGGTTCCGTGCCTTAACCTCCGGGTCGGACTCCAACGCCCACCGGTGGGACGGGTCGTTCGCCAGCAGCCCCTCCGCAAGACGCGCTCTCTGAAGCCATTCGAGTTCTTCGAACTTCTTGTGGATCTCTGGATAGGGCGACACACGGTTAGCTTCCCGGACAACAGACGACGCTGACATCGAGTTCCCCTAGCACGCACCTGTATATGGCTGACAGAGGAATGCAGGGATCCCGTCATCACCAGCTACTCCCGGATCACATGTCTCCTGCTCGACGGCGGGACAGGTCTCGGAGGCCTCGTCGCTGTCCTGAGGCCGCCCACGCTTCGTGGACAGGACGTTGGTATCGATCCTGACGGGCGAATGCGCCATCCTGGCGGCAGCCATCCTGTGGAAAGCCCGGACGCGACCGAGGACGCTGCGCGCCTTTCTCGAAGCCCGGTTCCCAGTCGATGCGAGCTTCCGGGATCTGCCCCGAGGGCTGAGCGTGTCCGGAGAGGGGGCGCGGGACAGCCCCGTCGCTGTTTCCCGCTCGCTGCCGTCGGGAGAGCCAGTTCTCACGGTGTCTGCTTGGGACGCCAGGGTTATCTGCAGCGATGACAGGTCGGGGCAGCTGTGGAAGCCGCTCGGCGGAGGTTGTGCGGCCAGGTTTCCAGGCCTTGCGGGCACGAATGGGCGTCCGGGGAGATGAAGCCGCAGGACCACTTTTGCGGGTGCGTTGGGCACGCAGAGTGACTCTGGGAGGTGGTAGAGGAGGACAGAACGGGGTGCGTGTGGGACAGACTGCGGCCCTGGTGATTAATCAGAGCAAGGTGACTTCAGCCGGATGCTAGGGATTCTCCGCCTGTGCCAACAAGAGTTGCTGTCGGACTTGGCCAGCAGTCCGGCGTTGGGATTTAGAAAGATAGACAGCCAATGATCAAGACGTAAGAACCGTGCAATACAGCGAACAGAAAGAGAGCAGCCGTTGACCAAACGATGAACCAGTCCCGGGACCGTCGAGGAACTAAATATTAAGACATCACAAAGCCGAAAAAGGAGAGAAATTCCACCTGGAGAGCTGATCGCTGCCGCGCCCAAGGGCATCGGTTGGACTTATTTATGACCGGGAGCGGCGCTTGGATCTCACTGGCTGCGCGGCGCCTTTGCGCCACCTTATCAAGCTCCGCCGGCCACCCACACACACTTGCTCTTCCTTCTTCCCCTCTTGTTCATGTCTAGCCTGAGGCCTCCTCGGTCTCGCTGCTGAACATCCATTGTGCTGTCAATGCCGCAGCCTGGCCGTGATTCACTGCAGTCTCTCTGAGAGGCGTCAGGATGTGGCGCTTTTTCTTTGGGTTCCGGCAGCTCGGGCTGCGGTCCCTTGAAGTGAGCACTGCAAATTTTTGATCCCCATTGTCCATTGTCGACCGACGACTGACGGTCTCATCTGAGCAGATCTGGCTTACTAGCCGGGTATGTACACCCTCTGCTGATCTTCGCGCTATTCTAGAGACTTCTCTATGACGGACGATATCTGTCTAAACTGACTGGTCGTTCCTTCGCGCAGCTACTGGAGAGCCCGGCCTTTCACAGGATGGTGGGAAAGGTCCACAGGAAGGTTCAACACCTTAAACATGGGATACCCCCGGAGGAGATGGGTGGGACTGAGTTAGAAAATAGAGGTAGGGGAACCCCTGGTCCCTCCCTTAATTTTTATTACAGTACTAAAACGTGGGCTTCCCCAGGACCTGGGATCAAGCAGTTCCTGGAGTACTTTAAGGAAGAGATCAAGGACCAGCTCAAGGGAAAACCCCCGAATAAACTTTAGCCCGTGGATTGCTCGAGCCATGATGACCATATGAAGATAGCGATGACACAGAGATACCCATTAATTGCAGAATGTTCATCCGCCGGCGCGAAGACTTTTTGCCATCATCATCACACTCTTCTTTCGCAGAACGGGGTCTTTGGTGATCCACCGGATATGGATTGGGTTGCAGCTCTCTCGCACCATGGGTTGCGTCCTTCATACTATCCGAAGAAGGAGGTTGTTGCTTCATTCCGCTTTGTCTAGCCGTCTCTGCGGTTCGGCTGGAACTTGAAGTTCGAAGCATACATCACTTGCTAGACTCCCTTCATGTCTGTCTCCGTCGTCGACTACGTTGACGTCCTATAGAGCGCTGTTTGCTTAGGGCTACTGGAGAGGGTGTTTCAGCTGTACTTAGCGGTCTCCACTTGCATCGTAACCTCGCTAGTTGACAATGACCAGAGCAGATATTAATCCAATATAGACCAAGAGTCAAAAGAGTTTGCTTGGGTAAGACGTGGATTCGTAAAATCTGAGGTCTACTGTGTAGGGTATAGATTATCCCTTAATCGGGAAGAAGACACAGGACCGGTAACTCCTTCAGCAATGCAAGCACTGCATAAATTGTGCACTAGGTGCCAGCTCTTAAGCGAGATGTCGCACCGTGGCTACGGGCATGTCCGGTCGCAGCGTGTCTGTTCCATGCAATATGGCTGTGCTCGTTAGGGCTCTGGAAGATCTGCCCGAGCACGCTCAGCAGCGGATCTCGATGCAACGCCGGACGGACCAGGCCCCCTGCAGATCTCTGGCCTCGAACCATCTCGTCAGCGCCTGCGATCGTGACTCTGACGCTCTCTACGGCGGTATTATCATTGTCACCGTGAGATGGAAGGCCTTGGTGACTCCTTACAGTTAGGTAGTCGCCAGGTCCTTCGGCGCGTGCCGCAGAGGCCTAGGGGAATTCCGGATATTCGGGGAATCTGGACCGAGGATGGATTGATTATGTAAGGCACGGCGGACGGAGTTACTCCGTGCTCCGAGCGTTCCCTGTCGGGCTGGCGAGGGCGCGCGATGATCGCGGCGCCGCGAGGCGAGACGCTCGACGCCGGCCGTGCAAGGATCGGCGGCGCTGAGACGGGGTGTCGACTTGTCTGGATCTGGTAGGGCGCCTGGATGACGGGCATGCGCTGGACGGACAGCGCGTGCCAGGGGCATCCGTGATTTATTTGATATGATGCCCAGGCGCGCCGGTGGAGACGTCCTGGAGAGGTTGTAACAGTCGTATTTTTAGGGAGCGGCCTCGTTCGTTTCCTCCTGCCGGCCCCGCCCGCTCGAGCCTAGCCGCTCCAACGAGTCCCGTCCGCCGCCCTCCTGATCTCGCTCCTCTGCTCCTCTGCCACTCCCGTCCGTGCCAGCCGTCCTAACACACACTACTCTCTCCCACTCCTCGTCGCTCGTTATCTCATCTCCCTTCGCCGGTCTCTCTCTTCATCCCCAGAGTCCTGAACACTGTCTTTGCTCCCCCCGTCCTGCCGCATCGTCGTGGTCACGCCGTCTGATCAGGCCTTGTGCGCCGGTTCCTCTCCCTCCGGCCGCCAGCCGTCCACAGCCAGAATTCGCGACTTTCGACTCCCCATCCACCATGCGTCGACTCTCGAAACTCTCGTTTTTGCTATTCTACTTGGCGGTCTGCGCCGCTGCGGCTGCAGATCCCGCCAGGCTCGAGAAGGACGATGTCACCGCGGCGAACCTGCTGTCCCTGGCCACCCCGACCAGTGAGAATAAACCATCGTCCACCTCCGAGTCGTCGAGCAGCAGCTCGTCGACACAGGAGCCGACCACGACCAAAGCCGCCGAGACCACGACCAAGTCGACCGCAGAGCCCACCACCACAAGCTCGTCATCGACCACGAGCGCCGCAAAACCCACCCAACAAGTTCCGCCCAAGACCACCGACACATCGACGACTGCCGCCGGCGGCAACCAGCCTGCAACCACCGGTGATTCCGCAGCCACCACTGCTGCGGCCCAAACAACGTTTACTCCAACTCCCCAAACCATCACCACCGTCGTGACCATCAGCGGGACCCCCGTCCAGCAGACTATCACCACCACCCCCACCGCAGCGGCGTCAACGGGCGCTCCAAGTCTCAACTCTGGCAGCGGATCCGGAGACTCTGGCAACTCTGGCCTGAGCGAGTCGTCGAAAAAGGTGATCATCGGTGTCGTCGTCGGCGTCGGCGGCGCGATCGTCGTTGGTGCACTCGCTGTCGTGGCATGGAGAATATGGGGCCGCAGGGGAGACACTCACGGTGCGGATGACGACGATGACCTCATCAATGGTACTGCAGTCGGCTCTGCCAGCCGTGAGAAGGCTCCCAGCCCCAGCACGCCGTTCAGGGCAACGCTGGATCAATACCACAACCCCGGTCCGGTCAATGCCGCATCCAACTTCTAGTCTGGAGCCGCATCACATCGGATATGTTGTTCAGCATCTTCTAGTGTTCAGTTGATCCAGGCTCGGCTGGAGCATTCGAACGTTGACTGGAACACTCTGTTGTTGGATACTAGTCGAAGCTTGTGTTTTGCAACCATTTTCCACGGTTATTATGGGTTTGTTACTGGCGCGATTGGTTGGGAAGGGTCAAAGTCACGACTATTCTGCTTTTCTTTTCGAGAATCGCCACACGAGCGGCATCTTGTTATTTTCTCCATTCCTTCGACACATAGACCGGCCTGCTGCCATTCTTTTTCTGAAAACACTTTTGGAAGTCCCTACTCACGACTACCATTGTCTTCGACTATTCGGTCCGTCATCGATCATTAACATAGCTACCAAACGCATTTTCGGCATTCCTTCCGGCATTCCGTACACAGGCAGGTCGCCAAACCTCCGGTTCGTCCATTTTCGGCTGCATTTGTTGGATCATGGGTAATTCGCCGCTTCGACTTGCGCATTTCGGCATCGCAATACCGTGGAATCTCCGTCTTGTTCTGTAACCGATCATCATTGTGTTTTTAACTCTCGGACGGTCTGGACTTGGACGAGCAGATCTGAGACATTCAATGCCCTTTTCCGCTCAAAATTTTTTGTTTTTTTCGCATGTATATAATTTTCTTTTGACGAGAGTTAAGCAGATCAGACCAAATAGTGGTATTCGGAATAAAAATATTTAAAAAAAATCTGCGCAGTCTTATTCGCCTTCCGGTGACATCTTGGCACATCCGGAAGCACTGACGAAATCGACGTATTTTAATCTCTCCCCTCCGTATGTAAATTACAAATGGGCGCAACTGAGTAATTCAAACTTTATCGTGGGGGCACAATTGCCAGCGATCTAGACGCTCCAGTATCCGGCTGTATTATTATCATGAAGCGCATATATATACAGAGTATGATATAGATATGGAGCAGAACAGGACGTCCATGTTTGGTTTCCCTTCATTACAGTATGTACAGGACTTATTAGTAGCCAGCCTTGCTTGCTTGCTTGCTTGCTTCTTTTTCTGCCAGAACCGGACTTAGGGCATTTTTTATATATCAAGCTTCCATGGATCCAAGGGTCCCCCGTCCGTCGGTGTCTGTTTTGTTCCGGCTATCTAGTCTAATCTAATCCATCCATCCAGTCAGCCAGCCAGCCAGCTCAGGTACCGTATTTAGGTGCCTGTTGACAATGAACAAGTTAGTTAGTCAGTCAGTCAGTCACCCAAGTTCCAAGATATAATTGATTGATTGATTGATCGAGTGAGTGAGTGAGTAAGGTCAGGTCAGATCAGATAACAAGCACTCGATTCAAACTAAAACGGGGCTGGTGGGCTAGTTTCGTTCGTCTATCTTCTTGTCGATGGTGGAATGAGTTATACATAAATTATGCGGGCGTTGTGTGGGGGGGGGAGGCTTCTTCGTCACTCCAACTACTATAAATGGACTTAAAGGGGGTAGTAGTAGCCTGCGAACGGTGCAAGGAGTGCAAGGAGTGAGTACGGTAGTTCAGAGGCTCCTGTTTGTTTACTTTGTACATTCACCGGAGTGATTAATTAAGCAGGTACTGTTCGATGCATCATGATGGAGTGAGTGGGCAAGCGGCCACCGACCTGCACTCCGAATCTGAATCTGAACGTTAGAAAAAGTTGGATGGATGGTGGGCTCCCGGAGCAGGTCTAGCAGATAGATACACCCCTGTGATTATGTTTATAATCATCACATGTACCGTACCCTCATCAACATTAACCATCTACTTAAGGTCCGTGGTAGAGGTCTAAGTACAGTACATGTCCTGTACCTATGGTACCTAGGTAGTGTTCCACAGATCGATGTCTTCCAGATCCCCGGATCCAGATGTCTTCTCTTCTCTTCTTCTACGAAGTAGGGCCCCGCCGGCTCACTCACGCCAGCGGGAAACGGACAAACTTCCCCTCAAACCGATTCCACCGAAGCGTAGTCAGCATCGCTTTCAGGTCGCTGTCTCGCAGGATCTTGCAGGCGTCTTTGTGGCCTTTTTCTTTCCAGCCGACGAGTTGGCATTCCTGTACCCATTGTTTCATTATTATGGAATTTCTATCTATCGATATCCACGGCCTAGGTAGGTTGGATACTCACCTTATCACAGTACCAGAAGAACCCGCACTTTCCGCATCTCTGCAGAGACGCCTTGCGTTGGCCGCATCCGTGGCATGCGCGCTGGCCGTCGACTTTTGTCGAAGAGCAGTGGACCTGGTCGTTCAGGCGGAGGAGATCGTTCAGTGGCATGGGAATGATCTAGCCGGTTATAAGTAGTGATTAGCCTGAGTAGGTACAGTACTTATAACGCAAGAACCGTGGAACATAACATAAACGACAACTCATCAATATTCTTAGATAGGTACCTAGGCACACCTAAGAACCTAGGTAAGTAGGGACGTATATACCTTAATCGCACTCTCCTCCTCCAACCGAATCCCAACCGTGAGATCCAAAAACCCATGCTGCTGCGCATACAGGATGGCAACCGTGTTCCCCGCGCGCAGCTGAGACCGCGCGAACTCCCCGCCCCGGCCGTCCGTGTAGAACGCGACGGGCAGCTCGCGTCCCGCCTTGTCCCGGACGAGGAGCCTCACGCGGATGAAGTGCTCGACGTCGGTGATCTCGGCCAGGAAGCACCAGTGCTTGGTGGGCACGTAGCGGAATCCGTCGAGGGTATTGTAGAATTCGAGGTCGATGTCTTTCTCGTCCGGGAGGTGGGAGAAGGGTGGGAAGATTTTGTGGTCGCGGAGGTTGGCGAGCTTGGTGTCGTCCATTGTGTGGGACTTCTTTTCTGTTCTGTTTGTAGAGACCAGAGTAGATTTAGAGATATGAGTAGAATGAATTAATTTCAAGAGACCTTGAATATTGAAGAAGGTGTCAAGTTGGTGAGGAGCCTAGAGGCTCCTAGCAACCTAGGTTGCAGAGATGGTAGGTAGGGAAATGCCTATTTAACATGCCTACATTGGACAATAGCAAAGCAAAAATGCGAATCTGCAGGATCCCGCCCTCTATCTAACTGGAAAGACCCTTTCATTACATCTATTCCTACGGATACTTCCTGCAGAAGATAGGCAGTTAGCTTGATATTTCCCTTCTCCGTGGTAAGTTCCATAATGTAACTTCGCAGCAACACACTCTGTACAGTAGAGCTGCATAAATCATTTATTAGTCATTTATTCTTCACCTGATTGATGTGGGATTATTCATTTCTCTGCTAACAAAGGAAAAAAAAATTTAACCCATTCGAAGCGTAAAGAATTGGAGGTGGATCATTTAGCAGGACATGATCTCTACGAATAGTTCCTAACCTAGATATTTTTATGGACATTTTACCATATATTTCCCCATTGTGACATAATTTTGACTAGTTTTGACAACAGTCTTGGGTCAAGGGAGAAACTCGCCGTTTTGCGTTCCAGGATCTCTCTCCTTTGCTACCCGCCTTTCAACCATGAAGCCAGTTCATATGATATGGAATCGGCATCCTCCAGCTAAGCTTGCCGCTGGATTGGTAGATGTGGTCACCAATGGCAAAACAACCTGTCTACTGCCGAAATATCTCACTGGAGTCCTAGAACTACGGCTATCGTATTCTTTAAGGATTTTCTACCATTTGAGGTTATTTTCCTTTTCTTCGTTCTCATATCAGAATATTAGATAGCATGAAGCCCAGAAGCACGGTCCGAAAACCTAAGAATTAAATCCAACTACCGAGGTGGGTAATATTGACTAGATGAAGAAGTGTATTGATTACCCATCATGATAGCTACCTCAAGGATCTTTCTCGAGACTGTTTATATGCCAATTTAAGTTCTTTGACGCTCCAATAGATTCCTTCGATCCCCCTCATCTGCCTCATTGCTGACTGCACAAAGGTTGCACTAGCAGGAATAAACGCCAAGAGGGACAAAAAAATCTAAAACAATAACCCCATATACCATGAAATGAACAATCAAATACCATAATACCACAATGTAACAATTAGCGAATCAGCAGGGGTCCTCAGTCTGGCCGCTGGTGGTTAACCGCAAAAGGCTCACTCAGACGCATCTGAAACCCTAACCAAGACAGCTTCCCCTCCCACCTCCACGCTCCCCCTCCGACATCACATCTCCACAGGAGATTATGCACTCCGTATATTGCGGGAAGTAAGTAGGAAGAAAACCGCTTTTTCTTTCTCTTTCGGTGTTCTTTTACTGCGTGGAAGAAGTTGCATCGGCCTGGCCTTCTGTAGGATTGATCGATCTGTTGGGGGTTTAGCAACATTGAAGGCTACGATTCAATCATGGTCTCGCGACCACACCAACCCGCAACTACCCTCCCCACGTACTTCATTTTTCTATTCCTGTTGATATTGTCGAGCGTCTCGATGGCCGCGGCTTTCAAGTTGGAACCCATGGTGATGATGATCATGGGGCATTCGCCGTTAAAGAGGAGGGAGGTCGAGAATCTACAGGTTTGATTCTCCTGAGCCCATCTTGTCCCGGCTGTATTGGTTCCTATTTTATTTCCATCTATCTGACAAGCTGCATGCAAATGAGACAGACGTTCAAAGAGGATCTGGGTGGTGCTGCTGCGCCTGAGGTACGCTTGTTTCTAAATCCCTATATATCCGTGTAGTGAACAGAACATGCCCATCTCTATCATAAACATACCTGCTTGCCTGGTTTCTGCGAAAACTTCCGGTGCAGTCTCATTAAGATGGCGGGGAACACGATCGAGGGGAAAAAGAAAGATCTTAATCTATCCGAATTTGCAATACACCCTGCTCATGAATCAATTCATGCAGATTACCAATACGGGAGACCCGAAGCGCCCATACGGGGTAGACGGGGATACGTTTGTGAGTTCAACCGGCTGCCAGGGCTGTCCATCGACTTCGACTTTCGGTCACTGATATCGTATATTGCTCCATAGCCGGATTTTCCAACAGCAGCTCAGAGAAGGTTGGTAGCCTTTGGTTATTTATTTATTTGTACAATTTCTTTATTCTTGGAAGCGAGATGGGGAATCTTCCGGCTGGCACTGGCAGTTAGTTGCTAACATGACAAAAATGGACCCGCAGTTGCGATAACCAATTCAACGAATGTCAGAAGGTCAGATAGCCAACGTACCTCCTGGTTTAGTCTATCAATAAACGCCTCGAGCGCATTTACAGAAAAGGAACAAGTTCTAACGGTCTGCATACAGATCGCGAACAGCCAGAAAAGCGGCTTTAGCGTTAAGGACTGCGAAGCCCAGCAATGTAAGGTTTTCGAAACTTTATCTCCAATGTTCCAATTCAAACAACAGCGCCCAAAAGAGCAGAGCTGACTTTGGATTAATTGATCGGCTGTCAAGCACGCTGCCTCTCAGCACAGTCGAGCGCTGTGGTGACCACCTTCCAGGCCGCTGTGGCTGCGACCAGTACCGTTCCTGCACCAGTGCCCCAGCAGACGTTCCCATTTGATGACGAGTTTGACCTCGTCTGCGAGCGGCCGGATCTCGGATGATCATGAATTGGACTGCTCAGATTCATTTCATAGGCACCTAGGTGTCCAGGTTATATAACATACACGTGAGCAGGTTTGGAAGAACGACGGCTACTTGTTTTTCATTATATTATACTATCTATTAATTATTATCGATACGGGCGTAATTCCTGTATTAATATCAGCAATCGAGCAGGTAACGAGTGGCTTCTTTCAAATTGACATCGCGTGCAAAAGAAAATAAACAGAACTTCAACCAGAATCTGGATCTGGCGGGATCCATATCACTGTGCGATGTCACAGCCGCATATCAGACATATCAACAACATGGCTCCGTTGACTGCAGCCGAACTACGGTACATATGGATCTCGAAACTTGTCAGGATTCCGATCCAACGCGAGCCTTTTCAATCGTTCTCTGGTTTCACGCGACATGGTAGGAGGTGCCTCCAGCTCTGCCACCTCTGGATCAACGCGAACAGGACGCGTACTTTCAGGCCAGAATAATGTGGAGTGTTCACCCGTGGACGTTGTTATTGTGTCAGCTGTGTTTGCCTGTGTCTCTGACTCGACTTTTTTCTCCTTCCAGTCAGGCTGCAAGAGAACACCCTGCTCCCGCCAGCGCCGAAGACGTCTTTCCCTGTTCTCCTTCGTAGTCAGAACGACAAGGCTATTGCCATAATCATCTTTTTCCTCTAGGCAGTCTGCCAGCTCGCGGAGGCATAAACTCAGCGTTATTACTCTGAATATTGTAACCTTGGATATCTCCTCGATCTTCTATGTATTAAGGCATCATGAGGGGAACGCACACATAGAAGGATGTGGATGAGTCATTCCGAAGTTAGAATTGAAAAGCTAGCTAGCTGGAAGGCTGGAGAAACCCATAGCTGCCCTATAGTATACATGTCCATCCGTGGATGGACGAAAAAAGTAGGGCTGGACGTGGAGTGGATGCCATATACCTGCCTCAGGAGTGCTATATGCGCGAAACAGGCGTAGCGCGGTCGGCGGAACTTCGCGTGACGTCGAGTCGACGGGGGTCTCACGCGTCGGGGATTGTCGCGACACGACCGCCCGGCCACCTGGGGAAATCATCAACGCGCCGGAAGCCTAGAAACCCTTCTTAAGCTCCGCCGGCCGGCCTAATCAAACAAAGAACCAGACTTTGGAGAGAAAATCTATCTTATCAGAAGATACGGAGTACAATTGATTCTAATTCAATTTCTGACCATGTTCGCTACACTTCTGGAACCCCAACAGACTCTCCCGCTCCAAACATCATCATCATCATCATCATCATATTCCTTCCACTACGCGCACGCTCCCGCGCATTCCTCTCCGCTGGCTCCGCGCAATGTGAACGTCCCATCATCGTCGCACTGCTCGATGTCTCAGCGGTCCTCGAAGATCGGGAGCCATCCGTCCCAACAATTTTCGGAAGATCAGGGAAGACGCAATGGTGGAAATGACCACCGGCAACTATCCTCCCCATCCCAGCCACGCGCAAACGCTACCACTACCCCGTACGCGCAGCGCTACGCAGCCAAGATCTCGAGCCCGCTGAGGAATATCTCATCCATCTCGCCCGCCGCGCGCGAGAAGCGACGCGACATCTTCCTCAGCAGGGTGAAACGCGACCGGGAGGCCGGCCGGTTCGACGCGCGCGGCGAGCAGTTGATGATGATGGAGTACGTGGCCGAGCAGAAACAGTGGGGGGAGGCGATGCGGAGGGATGCGGAGGGGATCCACCGCGCGTACAATCTCGAGGAGGCGGTGGAAGAAGAGCAGGATCTCGTTCAAGGTAAGTCTTGGCTGTCTGCCCGTTTCCGTCCAGACCGCTTGGACTGACGGTGTCATTGCTCAGATGAGGCGGAAATTCGCGCATTGGACGAGTATCTCTCGCAGGAGCAAGAGATGGAACAAGCTCTCGTCGAGAATATAATAGAACTGGAACAGTCCGGATGCAATGGTCACGCCGGAGCAGCGGCCGGATCGCCACGCAGCGATCGCAGCTCATTCTACGGCGATGATGATTATGAAGACATATTCATGGAGCTCGTCGACCAGATGGACGGCACGGAGCAGTTCCAGCATAGTCAGGGCATGGATACGTCGAGTGGATAAGCAGCGGAGTGTGAACATGTTTCATTTTCTAGAATGGCACGGCGTTTTATTGGGGGTCTCCGGTGTTCTGGGATTCAGGGTTATGGCGCATATTGGGTGCAGATAAGGGTATCGAGCTGATCATATGTACAAAATGTGCTGCTGGGATATGTATAGACGCAGCAAAAGGACATAAACCACACAAAGTCGTTGGGAAGGACTCGTGCTTTCCAATCCACCGTTTCAGGACTGAGGAGAGGAGAACGGCTTTAAGCCGCGTCGTAGACGCAGTACGGAAGAAACTTGGAAAAGTCTATGGCAGAGGTGGTCGTTTCATCATTGCTGCGGGCAGTCTGGCAGTTCGCCGCCCTCACGCAGTTCCTCCATCAATGGGTTTGCGATGAGATCTTCTGGTGGACTACCAGCGGATTGCATCTGCAGGGCGTTAGCATCCTCGACCATACTAACTCGATACCTATCTGTTCGATGAAGAGAATACGCACCTCCTGCATCTTCTCCCAGATGTACGCCCTGCATTCAGGCCTGTCATCCGAATAACCCTCCTCCTCAAACTTGGCCACGATCTCCCCCACAACCCGCGCCTGGGTCTCATACCGCGCCATATCCTCGGCAGAGTACTTGCCGGTGCCCTTGTTCTCCGCGAGCCAGGGGCCGAACTTGGTGTGGAGCTCCTTGATCGGCTCGTACAGCATGTCCTTGTTCGAGAGCTGCTCCATCATCCCCATGAACATCTTGTTCAGGTCGAAGTCATCGCCGCTCGCAGCCGCGCCCGCATCGATGGCCTTGAGCAGTTGTGCCAGCAGGTCTTCTGGGACATCGCCGTGGCCTTCTGTCGCTGCGGCCGTGGCACGGTCCCCGGATTCCTTCATGCGCTCCATCGTTCTCCGGATGGCATCCTGAAAGGCGTCATCACTGCGCGAAGCGGACCCGGACTTGGAGGTCGAGGTGCCGGCGCCTGCGCCTGCCTGTGCACCTCCTCCTGACTTGGAACCATCACCGTCAGTCCCGCTTGGCAATATCGTCTCCGCAAGGAAATGTTTCAGGAAATCGTGCGGCTGGATGCCGCTCTCTTTCAGCTGCTTCGAAAGCTCGTCGATCTCCTTATCTATCGCTTCTTGCACTGCGGCGTCCGCGGCTGATGCTTGTCCTGCGTCACCAGCGTTACCGCCGTTAGCATTACCACCGCCCATCAGAGTGGCCATCATGTCAGCCTCCAGCTGCTTGAGGAATGCCTCCTCGTCGAACTCGTCCGCTGGAGGCGCACTAGCATCCGGCCTGCCGGGGCCCGAGGCGGCGGCTTTTTCTGTTGATGGGTTGGGCTTGGAGAAGTCATCTAGGACCTCTGTATGTTTTTATCGTCTAGTTAGTATCCGTGAAAATTTCCCTCCAGATACATATGTGTTAGAAAAAGAAAATAACTACATACCATCCAGCTCCTCCCAGTCAGACTCGTCATCGTCTGTGGCGGGAGCGGCACTGGCCTGATTAGCGGAAGGTTTCCCACTAGTGTTGGCGGCATTGGTGGCAGCAGCGTCAGGTGCAGGCTCCTTGCTGGCGGCGTTTGTCTCGTCGGGCTTGTCGCCCGGTTTGGTGGATGTCCCTTTCTCCATGTTTGTCACTGGCTGAGGAGGAAGGGAGATCTAAAGTCTGGATGAGGCCGTGCGACGACTTCTCTCAAGGAACCCGCGGCGAGTTTACAGTGTACGGACTCTGTCGCATCCACCCCACATGTCACATGTGACGGGCGGGAGGTGTCGGCGGGGAGCGTTCGCCGGGCCGACCGCCGCTGTTGGCCCGAGCGTTGTGCGACGCCGAGGTATCTACCACAAGTACAGCCGCATCTCTTTGAAAAGGGAAATATAAAAGATTCTAGGACTAAAAACCTACTGCATGTCTTCTGTATATCTGAGGCCAACTTTCTTGATCCGTATCAGGGCCGTTGATCCTTTGAAACAGATGGTGAAAGTTTCGCGCAACGGGTTCCACTCGTACACCTCGGCTTCGCTTCCTCGTCTACAAGTACGCTCTAATTGTCTTCCCGAGTGCCGATGGGCACGTTGATGGCGGAATTCTTGTCGAAAAAGCCGACAGGCTTCAGTGATACGAGCATCTTCTCGGCCGGCATGACGGGCGTACTCGCAGAATTCGGAATACTTGAAGTGGTTGGATGAGGGGTACACCAGAACAATCTGCGAGTAAGGATGAGCTTATAGCCCACCTGTCCGCCAGTGACGGGATTTTTGACGCTCTCGTTGATTATCTTGAAAACACGGCATATCGAGCGACGCTTCGCTCTCGATCATCTTGCCCGCATCTCCGTAGAATCGACGTACGAGTGAGGGGATCATCTGAGCTTTTAGTGGCTCCGAGAGAAAGAGTCACAACTCTGAAGATGAGTTTATCGTTCGAGTAGGCGTCTTCAAGGCGACATACAGCCTGACTTTTTGGTTGTTTGGTCTAAATAAAAAAAAGGCACTGGAGTGACTTCCAGCGAAATTTCCTGAGGTTTAGAGGATCAAAAGGATGAGGCTGTGTGGGGGACAAGCTGTGCAGATCAGATTAGTATTTTATTCCTCTCTGTGCTATATATCGACCAGTGTCTATTCGGTAGTCTGCAACAATCATAAATACATTCTAAATCTTTGAGAAAAGCCAATACGCTCTGATGATGACCCTGGGCACCTGATATATGATGTCCATTTTGGAGCGGGGTCCCAGAGATATACACTGTCACCGCGCCGCCTAGGAATTTCTTGGATACCCCCCCAACATTTATAATAATGAGGTGATCCCTCTAGCTCTAACTTCTGCCATGCATCTACCCAAGTAGTCGGTACGCCTTGCTTTTCTTTTAAAAAGCAGAATACGCTGAACCTTTAGAGGTAGTAGGCTGATACGGACTGAGGTCTCGAAGCGATACAATGACGATAGACTTGATAGGTGATAATCGCCGACGGCGTTTGTCGGCGACTGACTTGACGGGCGCGCTATCCCCGATTTAGATGCGATGTAGACACTCAGAGTCTCAGACCATCCTAGATGCAGAGTCTGAAGTTTTCTGAATTTGAAAGGTTTTCCTTTTTCACCACCTAGTTCTCATGGAACGTCGACGGAGCAAAAAAAAAAAAAAAAACATTGTATTGGAAACGATATGAATCCCTATGCCAGATCAGATCAGATCGTCAAGCAGGCCAAGAAGTTAACTGTATATTTGGATCCTGCAAATCTAAAAATAACATCTCCGTCAGGGATTGGTATGCCCCCGTCCTCAAGGTCCCTCTTTTGAATACCTATTCAGGTCCCGTACAGATTCTCTGACTACCTCACATAATCTATCCTTGCGGAGCTCAGAGGCTTTCATAAGTTGACCGTATCTCGACACTGCAAAGCTTTGATTGCCTGTTTGTATCGTCTTTTATCACCACATATAACATGTGTTTACCGTCAAGAGATAAAGAAAACGATCATTTTGTATTCCGGTTGCACCTTAACATCAGCAATTGATGATGGACCTGAACAGTATCTGCTGCGGTTCAATGAGTGGGCATTGGCTTCAGTATGCCACTATCCGTGCAGACCTCTGCTGAACTGTAACCATCTTATGTCATCGGGTCAGCATACTCAGCCAGGGTAAAACAACCTGCTTTAACATGCGCAGCGTCCGATTCAGTAGATCACAAAGGGCAAATATAGGCCAATGTAAACTGGTTGCTAGTTGGACTTGTATGTTCATGGCCACGGTTTCAATGGAATCCTGAAGGGTTGGAGAAAATCCAAGAGCGTTTAATAGTGGTGATGAGGAAAAGTATCAATTAAATCGTAGTTTGGGCCTGGGATGGGAAAGGATCCCTCTCCCGGCACAGCGTAACCTACCTAACGGTAGTGCCAACGTTGGGCTGACACTTCCACCTTGCTCCAGGAAAACGATTTGGTCAAGTGTTTTAAGCCTGGCAGGACTGTTCCCGGTGATTTTGATCAACAATAATAGTTATGATGAATTCGTCGCCGGAGATGATCAATATGTTCCCTTTCAGCGGCCTAGGACCACTCATCATCAACGGGCTCTGCATGAACTGGCCAGAAATCTGTCTTCTGGCCTCTGAGTCCTGCCCTCATCAACTCACGCACGAGGGCACCTTGATATACTTCAGAAAACCGTCACTTCCTTTTTTTTCTCAGCGAGCAGTGCGGTATCATAGCGTGAGCAGTTCCGCGGAGTTGGTCCGGATCTTTCATTTGTCGCAGTTTGACGGGATGGAGTCTAAGACGCGTGGGGAAGTCGAAAGCGAAAAAACTATCCTCCAAAAGGACTTGGCGCCAGTGCTGCGAAGCTGCCAGCAGCCAGCCCCATGATGCCTCTGTAGACAGTAATCCGGTACGGGGGTACCCGGGGTAGGTACCTTAGACATAGGCACCACTGCGTGAGAATGGGCCGCGTGGACGATGTAGTACAGTACCTGCGCCGTAAGTACACGTACTCGCGGAGTGGTCTCCGAGAAACCCGTCGTTGCGAGACTCCGCCAGGGGCTGGTCCTCGTGATTCCTTCGAATTTTCCAACCCAGCGCCACTCCCAGGTTTGCAGGAGCAGATGGTTTCTATATACACCGCGAGTCACCGGAGCGCCTGCTGACGTGACATCCTACTGGCTGCCCGCATCCGCATCTTTTCACCGTTCCGGGACTGATGCGGAGACGCAGGGCATGACGACGTCTTTTCCACACGCCCTTTGCTAAAGATCCCAGGCGGCCTCGAACAACACAGTGGATGGGCCGCATCACCTGGGCAGGGATCAGCACGATTGAACGATCAGTTTCCGACACCGCCGGATAGGAAGCCCCCAAGGCCCAGAGAGCTCCGGGAAGCGTGACTCTGCTGGAGTCGTTAATCGTCCTGTTCTTGCTCGGTGAGGAGGGAAAAGAATATGGACTCCGTGCTGCGCACGGGGGTTTTAGGGTTAACATGGCGGATTCCGTTGACAAGAGCATGGCATGAGACGGCGGCGGTGTGCTCCATTCGCAGTGGTTACCCCGTACATGGCAGTGACTGGGCAAGCCCCGCGTCAGACTGATGGAAGAAGGCCGAAGGGCCTGTCCACCGGTATCGGCACCGCGGCCGTGGCCAACCAGGCTGCCAGGATGGAGCGGAGCCGGTGGCAGGCAGGACAGAGGACAAGAAGAGCTCTGTCTCCGGCCAAGAAGGCGGTTCTCGGTGGCTACCGCTCTGCGATGCGCTGCTGCGGAGGACTGGGCTGCGGTTCTAGAAGAGGTACCTAGGTACTGGGGCACAGAACCTATGTACGGCGTAGTCCCATCATGATCACCCCCTCCGTGCCTATGTCTCTTAGACGGTTAGACCGTTCGACGAGGATGATGTGCCTGACTCCAGATCCAGATCTGCTGGCCCTCTGCGTCTGCTCTCCGCGGACCTTCTCTGTGCAGCATAGCGGCCAGACGACGGGCCAGCCGTCAGCACACGGCTGGCCGCCCTCCATCTCCACTTGGCTCCTCCAACAGGCCACTGGTGCTTCGGAGGCCCTGGCCAGCCGCCCGCGATCCGCTCTGGCACGATCTTGAGCGGACGGCTTCCTCGTGCCGCCGCTGCTGAAGCGCAAAAGCAACGAGCTCCGGCCAGGCCCATGCACCAGAGCACGCGGGTCTTAGGGTCTGCCTGACCCGAAGACTTTTCTCGCCCTCCTCCGCCTTTTTTTTTCTTAGTAAATAATTTTACCTCACGTCTTCCTCTCATCTTCCCTGATCTTCTTATCTGCCTCTGTCACGCAATTTCCTTTATGTCACTGGCGACGCCTGCAGTCCTCCTACTCGCTCGCATCTCTCGCACGTTCCCTCCAACCGCTCCAGCCGCGCGTTTCCTGCGAGTCCCGCGCCTGAAGCCCCGCGGTGGTCGATTCTGCCAGGGGCCGGTTCCCGACATCTGGCGCCTGCGGCTTCCGTCTGTTCTGTGAGCTCCCCAGCTTCTCGCGGCCATGGTCTCGACGGTTGAGACCACCAATTCCAACAGCAGCAACAACACCAACAATAATAATGACACGGCCACGGACACGGTCGTGCCCAAGACAGAGCCGACGCAGGACGGCTCGTTGAGCTCGTCGGTCTCGACGCCGGAGCCGGAGGCGGAGACCCTGACCCAGGACGTGGCCCAGACGCAGAAGAGGAAGGGCGGAAGGAAACCTGTACGTAAGATCAATTGACCTCGTCCCTGCAGATCATCGTGCTCGGCCGGGGCCCCGGATTATTGTTATTGCCATGTGTCCGCCACGCTACTGACAGCTGCCCGCACCTCTCCTTCCCCCCCAGATCTATGCCACGTCTGAGGAGCGCAAGCAGCGCAACAGACAGGCCCAGGCGGCCTTCCGCGAGCGGAGGACCGAATACATCAAGCAATTGGAGACAACCATTAAGCAGAATGAAGAGGCACTCCAAAGCCTGCAACAGAGCCACCGTAATGCTGCAGACGAATGCCTGATGCTGCGCTACAAGAATTCCTTGCTGGAGAGGATCTTGCTGGAGAAAGGTAACCTCCCAGCCCTGCCAGCATTATTATCCGTGGCCCGCAACTGCTCACCGTTCGCCTAGGAATTGACGTCCAGGCTGAGCTGCGCTTGAGGAGCGGTGCTTTCGGCGTAGGGCCGCTGAAGCCCAATAATGTTATGGCCCCTAAGCAGCCCTCACCACTGGAGCGCGCAGCACTCAACAGGAACCCGGCCCAGACGCACAAGCCTGGGATTGCTCCAAAGACGGAGCAACCCAGTATGTCTCAGCGGCCTCGTGAAGGTCCCTACGCCGTACACTCCCCTCAGCTCCAACCCACCCCTCCGTCTCACGTCTCTTCTCCGTCGAACGCGAAGTCACCCGGCTTTGGACTCCAAGGTGCGATGTCCCCCACGGGTGCTGATTTTCAGGCTCAGCAGCAACAGCAGCATGCGCGCCCGCAGTTGCTATCGCAGCCTAGGGGCTTTAACCAGGCGCATCCCCAAATGGGAATTCCTCATTCCGAGTCAATGGAGCCTGTCACTTCGCAGCCTATGATGCCAAGTGGCTCAGCGGCAATGACTTCCCGTATGCCCTCCGCATACTATCCGTCGCCATTCCAGAAACACTATGATCAATTAGGCAAGCTGACCCGTACCTTCTTTCCCCTCTTCCCCATGGAGCTTTGTTCGTCCTAGATTTAATTCATTCTGTACAGAACAGGAATACGACGCCCAAGCGGACATGATAGACGAACCCGAAAACGACGATTCGGTGGACCCCGGCTCGTACGTACCCGACTTCAGTCAGCCTCCCGTGCCGACCGGCTCTCAGCGCATGGGACTCCACGGCCAGAACACCTTCAATCCGCACACCGGCGATGTAGACAACGGAGTCTACGGAGGGACAAACTCTCTCTTCGGTCACTTCGAACCGATGCTGGACACGGACCCATTTGGTCTGAGTGCGAGCATGCACTTCCAGACCCCATACAGTTACGAGCAGAATCATCTCCGCCAATGAACCAGAGGGCTGAGCCTTTCCTGCGTCGATTTGCATTCGTCTGTATATCCATTTCCGAAAAAGCTCTTTTTCCTTTCTGCTGGAAACACCGCATCCTCCGATGGGAAACGGGAGACCAAAAGTGTGTTTGAGAGCATTGCTGGGCGTTTGAGATCACGGTTGATACCACTTGTTTTGTCTTTGGGAGACATTTCCTCTCTACTTTGTAAAACGAAATGACATGCACTGGCGCACGCTCGAGTGACTCCCTGGAGTCTGTCTTCGACTTTCTTTTTCCTTGATGTCTCTAATGTCGCACCACCATGTACGCACTGCGTATCTCCTGGCTGGATGCGCGCGGGGAGCACAGATACCAGTGCTCGAGGAGATGGGTCTAGAGATACCCTCCCGCAGTCACCAGGTCCGGGAGACGGATCGAATGTGATGAATGCCAAGGACACATACATGCAATAAATATTATATTCCCTGCCCAACAGCTCTGTGATATACCTAGCTTTACGATCTAGATACTATACCGTAGAGAGACAGGCCGCACGGACGCAGTGGGTCGTGCGCATCTTGTTCCCCAGGTTGCTTGTGACTCGTGAGAGCCTGCGGAGGACCGCTCCGAGCGACTGGAATCCTGCCAGGCGAGGGCCGGCCCGGCCATCTGCAGGTCCCGGACGCCAGGGTTTACGCGCCGCCGATACCCTAAGCCCTAACCTTACGCAAACGGCCTCACGCCCGCCAACCAACGAACGAGCCGTCAAAATTCGCTTAACGGACATTCCACCTTTCCCTTTTGTCTTCCAGACCCTCGCGGGCCACAACCACAAACGTCGCCTCGTCTCCAGCGACCGCATCCGCCCACATCTGACCTTTCCCACCCCTCCTTCTTTCCACCACCGACAACCACCCCTCCGAGAGGCCGAATACCTACTTCCCTAGGGTTCTGCCTTGCTCGACCTTTCCGTTCTCCTTTCTCTCCGAATTGCTGCGATAACAGAAAGCCTTCCCAGGAAGGCATCTTAAAGCCAGGCGTCATGGCGGACGTCCGGTCCAAGGTATGACAGCATCCACCTCCAGCCCGCCCTCCCGTGGCCTCCGTTCAAGCGAATTGATCGAAATCCTGCTGGCACTACGTATCAATCAATGCTGATCTTTCTCGTCTGCGCAGAATCTCTACGAGCTTCTTGGTATTTCACCCTTCCTTCCCTCGCTTGCGCGCCCTTGGCGCCATTATCACGATTACATCATCATCTAACCCATCCGCTTCCTCGCTGTACTTCGCAGGCAATGACCCCGAGCTGGACTCCGACAGAGAGCCATCACCACCACCGAAGGTCGTAGAGAAGCCTGCTCCTCGGCTTGGCAAGCGCGAAGCTCCCAAGGAGGCTCCCACCGCGCCCCGTGGCGGCGGCGCCGGTGCGCGTGGTAACCGTGGCGGACGTGTGACCGGTAACGAGGCGGGTGAGTTATCTCCGTCTTGCTGAGAATAAGATCCTCCGCATTCTGAACGCGTGCGGGGTAAAGTTGGGTGTCTTGCGAACTCACTGTTGACCATTCCCCAGCCTTCCGTGACCGCCAGGCTGGTAGCTACAACAACCGCAACAGGCCTATCGATGAGCAGAAGGAGGCTCAGAGACGTGGCGTGAAGGCGCGCGAGGACCGTGGTGCTCGCGTCCGCAATGATCGTCATCCCCGTTCTGGCGAGACGTAGGCATTCCCCATTCTAGTGTCATAGTCACTGCGGTATTCTGACACCAACCAGGGATACCCACAAGAGAATAGACCAGGGCTGGGGCGCCACTCGCGGAGAGTCCCGCTGGAACGACGAGAAGGCTGGCGAAGCGATTGCCGAGAACGACGAGAACGAGCCTCAGACCCCCAACGAGCCTGCCGAGGAGGAGAAGGAGCCGCAGGAGAAGACCAAGTCCTATGCTGAATATCTCGCTGAGAAGGCTGAGAATAAGCGCGAGGATCTAGGCGTGAAGGCTGCCCGTCCGCCGAACGAGGGTGTTAAGATTGACAAGAAGTGGGCCAATGCTAAAGAGCTCAAGCGGGATGAGGAAGAGGAAGGATACTTTAAGGGCCTGAAGGAGGAGAAGGCTAAGCGTGAGAAACAGCGCAAGGAGAAGACCTACCTTGACGTCGACATGCGCTTCGTTGAGCCGCCCCGTAGCCGTGAGAACGGACCCAGGGGACGTGGTCGTGGAGGACGTGGACGTGGGGAGTTCAGAGGCAATGGCCCTCGTGGCGGTGGACGTGGTGCTCCTACCCCTACTGTCGACGAGAAGAACTTCCCCAGCCTCGGATCCAAATAGACGTGTGAAAGACCACGTTCCGCTGTCTGCGTAACCGGCGATGTGGGCCGTGGGACGTTTCTTTCCGGTCTTTGCGAAAAAGACCAACATAGTCCGATTGAATAAAAAAAAAGGCGGGTTTCTTTGTGTACTCTCTACTCGGACTCGTAATCGGGTATCGATAGGAGGTTGACGCTTAAAAATCCGGCTCTTTTTTTTTTCCCTGTCAAATCAAACAAAAATCTCATTGCACATGCTTTTTTTCCTGTGTGTCCCTTTTCCCCGTGTTTCTCTGATTCGAAAAGCATCACGACCCAAAAATTTCAAAAGGCGTGCTTCTGCGGTGAGGTCGCCGCTGTCTTCAGGATCTGTAGAATAGGCGGGCTCTTGCAGCAGCAAATGAATGAAAACTGTCTCTATTATTTATCCCTCTCCTTTTTGGCTGCGGCCTCAGTCTATTGCGACTCGTGCTGTCTGCTGCCTGGCTGCCAGAGATCTGTCTCCTTCCAGTTGAGATTGGTCGTTCCCGCATGCACGTATACTTGATCCACGCTTGGTACAGTCAAGTTACTTTCGTCTCATATATTTTTCCCTCCAACCCTCTTTTAATCGCCGCTGTGGCCATGTATATGAATGTCTTGCTGACCTGGTCTATGGAATTTCTTCGCTTGTGACAGTACTTCGGGTCATCCAGCGTTTTTGAAAGGGACTCTTATGGGTCCTGTGAGTCGAAGTGCTCGAGGAAGAGTCATACATGCCCTTACAATTTCACGTCTCGACGGCTGAGCCTTGCTCTCTTTGAGCTCTTGGAGCTCCTACAAATGGGACGGGTTTGAGATCTGGAACTAACAAAAGTCAGGGTGTCGTTTCCAGGTCTGGATAGCACATGCTGTTCTCAGATGGGATTTCTGTTAGCTGTTCCCTACTTTTTAGAAAGCCATCTCGCTGCTGCACAGATGATTATCCAGATAAATGGATATCTTTTATCGAACCCTTCAGTCCGAAGGTCATTGTTTTCTTGCTATAGCTGGAGAGCAAAGAAGGACCGTGACGATTTGTGTCACCTCAGTGAATGGGGAGGGTCTGACGCTGCATCAAGGCACCACTGGCTACTATGGTATTCACTGTCTTCACCAGCACAAAGCCACCCAGCCTCCTGCCATTGTTTCTTTTTTGATAATTCAATGTCGTTCCTTGCCCTAATGCTATTGTGTCCTCCTTTGGACCCTACTTCGCACAATTCAATATTTCCCACAGTCGACTGCTTTTCCTCTTTACTCTTCTACAGGTCTCTACAGATCTTCGTCCTTGGATATTCTACTTATTCTCAGGCTTCTGTATTCTCTTTGCTCGATATCCCATCGTCATCTACATTCATTTTCACAAGACGAACCTTTTCTTGCCTCTCCTATCTAGCGTTCTCAATTCAATTGAGGACGACAGGGGAGCAGGATCGAGATATCGATCTCGGCACATCTTCCTGTCTACCAGCTAGACGACTTTGATTGCGTCTCAAAATCTCAGGAAATGGTCTCGGTAGAAAGGTATAACACAGCGACTGACAAGATGCCTTCTATCCGCGGAATCAGCATCTCCCTCGTTTCTCAGTCCGACCTGCTCACCGTCCCTGAGTACGTCGATCCGGCCAGCGGTAAGGTCGGTGCTATGCAGGGTGGTGTTGCGAACGCTACTCTCGCTGGACATGGTGGCAATGAGCCGGCCGTCGTGACGGTTTACATCCCGACATACCAGTCCACCATATCCATGGTTCAGTACCGGGTCGCGGGCCCCCACGAGACCGAGTCCATGTTCTTCTTCAAGCTCTTCGTGGATGGGAACCACACCGTCAGCTGGGGCTGTTCCAACGAGGACGGCTTCAGTGGCAGTGTGATGTTCGATCTCTTCGAGTCTGAGGCCAACAGGACCTACTACAGGTGCGTGAAAGAGCTCCTGGAGACGCGGGCCTTCTTCTACCCCTCCGCCGGGGAGGATGCTTTCCGCGGAGGAGCGGCCGTCATGGATTTTAAAACTGTCGACAGCCATGTCCTGGAGATCTTTGTCTTCCGCGCGAAGGGACGCAAGGCGGTCGATCCGGAGATCCAGGCTTTCGTCCAGTCTCCTGTACGCCGGGGTAACCATGGTCATCTTGGAGATAAGTAGTAAGTTATATCCTGTGTTATCTTCTTATCCCTCTACCGTCTTAAGTTATGTAGTGTTTGGACTAACACAGTTTCGCTATGTAGTCTGTCTCCTGCTAGTCACAATGACCTTGGTGACTATTACAAGTACGTTCTTGTTGATCCCAAGGACAAGCCGTACGCCACTTTCCGTTACCTCTCCCAGAGTTGGGGTGAGTCTGACATCGGATACTTGTATCCTGCTTTTCACATCGAACCGCGAAGAGACTAACAGTCGATCTCAGGCCAACTCGAGAAGAGTCACCTCGTCTACCTTCATGATGATCCTTCTCCTGTTGTCGAGTACAAGGGCCCTGGATTCGTCCAGCCACACAACGGCACGCCCTGCATCAAGATGGAAGACGTGGGAACTTCGCCAATCGCACAAGCCGTCGCGTACGAGTATTGCAAGAACATCGCGGGTCTGAGGGGCCCAAACGACCCTTTCCTGACCGAGGCGGGCACTCCGCTCACGCTGTCTACTCCCATCGTCGACGTGGAGACGCAAGACGTCCAAGTCGTCCTCCCGGCAGACATTCCAACCCCAACCTCTTCCGTTTACCTGCGCTGTGCTGGGCCTAGTCCCTGTCAAAACCACTACACGGACGGTCCTTTCTGCCTTGCTCCCTCTCTTCGTCCAAATCCCCCAAGACAGAATCCCCCTGTTGCCGACCGCAAGCCCGAGACTACCATCCCCACCGTCGTCGTGACTCCTCCACCTGTCGACGACGTTCCCGAGCTCTCCGTGGAACTTCCCTCCGGCGGCATCATTCATCCGCGCTTCATCCTCCTCAAGCCCGCCCCGACGGCCAAGGAGTACAGGGCGGCCAAGGCGCGCAAGGCAGCCCTGCAGCTGCTCAAGATGCAGCTCCTCGGCGCGGGCAAGGTCCGCCGCCCCCCGCGCTCCGACATCGCCGGGTCCCGCGAGATCTTCGAGAACTCGCTCCCGTTCCGCGCCTACCAGGACGAGTATAATCGGGAGCTGATGGAGAGGCGCGCGAACAAGATCAAGAACATCAGCAATGTTTGCACCGACGTCCAGTCTCCCTCCCACGTCCGCTCTGACTCCAGCGGAACCGAGACCTCGAACCAGTCGTCCACGGTCACCAACACCACGATGATCACATTCCCCGACGACGACGGGGACGACGCCTCGACCGTTCTCCTGTCCGACGATGACTCCTCCTCCTCTCTCACTCCCAACCCCACCGCCAAAGTCACCATCCACAACACCTGGTCCGCCGATGCGGACATCCCCATCGACCCTCTCGAGGACCCGGCGTACCTCGAGGCGCGCCGCGCCGTGATGGCGCACATGCGCGCTCTCGCGATCTCCAAGAAGAATGAGTTCTACCGCTCTGCTGCTGACGCTGATGCTCATGTTGATATTGTTGATGGTGTCTCTCCCCGCCGCGAGCACGGCAGGGCCATGATGTCGGTGCTGCTGCGTCGGATTGGGAGGATGGATGCTCGTCAGGCTTTTGTGTGAATGAGAATGTTAATGAGGGGTGTGTGTACTTAATTTACTTTACTAAGTTGTATCGGTGATGGTCTCTAGTTTCAACGGATACGGATGGATATCTACGAACATACCTAGGCAGGTTATGATGCACTCAGGTTGATATGATATTGGCACTGGCGGGCCCCTCGACGTTATTAACTTTGGAATTGTTTCATTTCTTTTTTTTAAGCAATGGAATATGAATATTTCCAAAACGCATAACTTAAGCAATAACGATGTGCATAGTCATAGCAATAATGGAGAGAACCTTATCCTGATCCTAATCCTGAACTGAACATATCTACGTGATCGTGACTATACCAATGCCCCTACCAATACCAGTACCAGTACCATCGTCAGTACCGTCATAGCTCCTCTCTTTCAGAGTCATGGAGATACTGCTGTCCGTCCGACTTGAACTCGGCAGCTGCTTGTGAGTCTGCGACCCAGTCATCATATATACTCATTCCATCATCGTTGTCGTCACTCGCGTCTGAGGACGTACTGTTGCCATTCAGGAACGACAGTCCGTCCATGGCGCGCCCGCCACACGCCCGCTGCAAGGCCAGGAAGGCGAAGTGTCCACCGACGACGGGGCGGGCGAAAAAGGTCGGACCTGGGAACCCGCCGTCGCCCTCCGTGTTGTGAAGGTCGGTAAACGGACGGTCCGTCACGGTCTCGTTGAGCCATCTCGCTACGGACTCCAGAATTTCGCTTCGGACGTACTCGCTCGCGACCGCCATGGCGAAGAACTCCCAGTCCGTCTTGGTGTAGAGGTGGCGGCTGTCGAGAGGGAGACCATATTTCTGACGGACATAGTGGTACCAGGTCGACTGCTTCTGGTAGATGTGCTGGGGCACGAATCCCTGCTTTCCAGAATTGATAGGTGTCTGTCCTCCTCCAACATCGAATGTGTCGTCTCTTCCGTCGAGGTGGAAGCACAAGAGAGCATCTGCATACAGATTATATAGCGTGGTCCACGAGCCGTACCAGTCGTAAGCGAGCTTGGCGTGCGTTTTGTCTCTCGACATGCCGAATTCTTCCCACTTGGAGATGTACGTGTCCGAGATATTCTTCGTCATGTCAGCAGCTATCCAGATCTCTCTCTAGGAAAGACACACAACAGACCTTATAGTACGATGACTCCGTATCAAACCCGGCTACTTCAGCAATTTCGCTCATGGCATTGATACCAATGATTCCCTTGAGTGCTAGGTTGGTTTGAAGAGCAAGCCAGCCGGCAAAGTCGTCGGTCGAAACTGTCAATGGTAAGCAACAGTCGCTTACATTACGAAAGCAAAGAGCTCTTACGTTGGTTAGCAGGCTCCAAGGAGAAGTCCACAAGGTAACCAGTCCACTGTTGCCAAAGTGGGTAGCTTCTGCGGACCCATCTCTGAGCCAGTTCCAAGCCTTCCTGTGCACCACCCCATTTGCTGTCTTGTTTGTCAATTCCGGACAAGACTTGAAGGTCAACAAGTGGGAAAAGGCCCGAGTTTTCTTCTGTCGAGAGTCTGGCCGGTTCCCCCTCAGAAGACCATATAGACCAGGCAGCATCATTAGTGGAGTAGCGGAGCGAATTAACAAGAGCAAGACCCATGATGAGTATATTCCCACATTCTTCAACAGGCATATACTCGTCTTTACCGTCTGGATGACCGGTTGCGTTGGGAAAATGAGTTCCCAGATCATGCATCGCGTAGGTATTCGGGTATTGTCCACTCAGCATATGCTCGATCAGTGGTTCCAAAAGGTAAGCGAGCCACCGAGGGCTAGTATACAAGAAGAAGGGGAACGAGGGGAAAATGACATCTATCGTCTGGAAGTTGCCATTGGAAGAGATTTCCTTCAAAAATAAGATTGGATTATCCGCAGTTCCCGAGAAGCTGGTCGCTCCGAGGACTTGCCTTGCAGAAAGAGTGACTATATCGACATAGTCTTCCGCTCCAGATTGATAAGCATCAATTGCAAGCTGCTCAGAGTAATTTGAGGAAAGGGTTTTGGCATTTTCGAAATCCGTGTAGTGGAATACAAGAAGATCCTCCTCGGTTTGGAACCAAGACTTCCAGAGAGGTCGCATCAGCGTCAATCCGCGGGCTGAAGCAAACTGCACCACGGGATCCTGAGTGTGCGCAATGGTAAATGTGACGCTATCACTGCGTGCGGTGCCGTTCAGGGCGAACGCTTTCGAGAAGGCGAAGACAGGCTCTTTGTCCATGATGGCGCGGAAGGCGTTGTCGTTCACGTTCTGCAGAGTTCCGGTTCTTGCAAAACGCTGCCTAAGAACGGCCGACGTCCCCGACTCATATCGGACATCCTATATCCTCGATATCAGTCTTCGATATAGCTCCTCGCACGGCCTTTCAGACAACACCTACCGCAGGTCCTGTAAAGTGCAGGGTGCCCCATTCTGCGCGATCGCGGATCTCCGAAAAGAGCAGCTCCGTTTCTCTTCTGACCTGCCATTTTCTGAGGCTGCCTTTGTGGCCCTCCAGAATGACATTGTCGAACTTCCAGACGATCTGGCTGCCACGATCCCCACTCACCCACTGGCCGTTCAGATCAATGTAGATATTAACATCAAAAACACCATCGACGTAGACGGTCACATACGACGCAGGAATCGCCTGACGGAGTGTCGATGTTGGAGTGATAGGAGACAGAAATGAAACTGTCAGCTCCGCGGGGGAGCCCGCAGAAGAAGGCGCGGGGATCAGGTAAGTCAAGTTGGTCGTCGAGGCGTCATAATTAGCTCCAACATAGGTCGCATACGAGACGTTGTAACTGGTCCCCGTGTCAGCGCAGTTTCAGGCCCGGGCTTGACAACATTGTTCCATACCCAGAGTCCGGGGTATTCGGTAACAAAGAGTCCTGCGGCTTGCCAACCAATGGGTACACATTGCCCGTACTGGGGACGTATGCCATCAACGAGAGACCAATTTCTTCTCCGGTGTAGAACATGGGCCATTTCGACCACGGGACGTCTCGTGCATTTCCCAGCCAAGTACTGAGGTACGGGTTCCTCACGATCAACGGAAGTACTGGCGGAGTAAGCCTGGAGGCTTCACTAACAGTCGAGTGCAGCAGGGCGGCTGCTAGCAGAGACACAGGCCACCACATGGCTCCAGCTCCACCGGGAAAGATAGCAATACACGATACAGACCATAAATAGAGCCTCAAGCAGAGCCTTGAGGGAGAAAACGAGCGTGGATCAGGAAGAGACGGTGAGGGTCATGGGAAGAACCGGCGGAGCAGTATGTACAGTTAAGTATGCGGGGGACGGGCCGGCGACGGCGTGTCTCGCACTGGGGCTGCCGGCGCGAAGGTGAGGTCATGCGGAGACGCGGCGGCCTGTCAGCAGCGATCGCCGCGCCGGCATCCTCGCTAACTCACCACCTCATGCATCAGCATCCACGGTCCAACGCCCTGGCATTTCCCCGGAATGCGCTGCAGCCTGTGGTTGGCCTCGCTCACCGCCATGCCGCGGCTCATCGATGATCTGTCGCCAGGTATCCTGCAGCCTGCAGGGCTTCCTGGAGCAAGGCGCTGCAGCCAATCCCCCTCATCATCATCCGCACCGTGGGCTGAGCTAAGAACAGATGCCGACCCTTGAACCGCTTGATGGGCTGACAAGTGAGAACATAAGATCAGAGTCTCAGATGCGATGTGGTCGGCATTCAACGTGAATACACCATCACCCAAACGGTACTATGCGATGCCAGGATAGTTTATCTGGATGTGCTGGATGTCTCCTTGTCCGTTCTACGCATGCCTATACGGAGAAGACAGGAAATGGGCAGTCCACGTTGATGCCGGGTTCTTCCATTTTACCATGCTTCAGTTTCATTCACTGCTTCTTCAGGGCCTGGCCAAGGATGCCAGGCTTGGGTCAATCCTACACCACCAATCCCACATACCGATTGTCTTCTCGGAGTCTAGAGCTTAATTTCCTTGGGAATGGGATCATGGAGGAATGGCACTTGGGAACAGAAGCTTCTTAGACACGAAGGCCTGGACCTCCGAGACATGTGCTCAGCAACTCCAAATCTCTCATTCCAGAGTTCGACATCACCCCACCTTAATTGTTCGAGAATACCACGAAAGAAGATGACAGTGTGCCAGAGGAACGACGCCATGTGTGTGGGATGGGATAAGCGGCTGCACTGCAGATATGCTCAGGAGTCCTAGCCGGGACTCAATGCTTACTGAGCGAGAAGCTTTCTCTGTACTCCGTAGTAGGACAGGAGCCTAGGTTCTTCATCTACGCTTCGTCCACGAGAAGTGTTGAGCTGCACGCGTCTTGGCTGCTAGCACTCGTAGATAGCTAGGTCAAGTGTGGGCACGCGACGGGAGCGGACCGCAAGGCATACCAGCCCTAATGGCTGTTGAATGCCTGAAACGCGAGTCTTACCCATCTATGGTGACCAACTCAAACCAGCTGCACCCGCGACTCCGCGAACGCCACGAACAACGCCCCCAAGACTCTGCTAGACGCGGTCAGCGTGCCGCAACACGGACACGCTCGAGGCGTGGATGGATGCGCTGGTCCAAGCTCGTCGCCGCCCCGGGCTCCACCTCGTGGTTTTTCCGGGCGGGATCGCGGGTCCTGCAGCTCCATACAAAATAGACCCCGTTCACGCGAGTACAACGCGCCATTGAACGCTCCTACGTGCTGGTGACGGTCAATGGACTTAATTGACCTGTCGTACTCCCGTCCGGAATCCTCCTGTTCTTCCTCCTATTGACGATAGTCTCGCGATTCACCGAGGGAGGTTATATACGCTACCTAGTTCCTACCTATACAGATACGAACTACGAGTGCATACTCCGCGGTACCGCGAAGCGGCCCTCTGGTCCCCTCCACTATACCCACGACTTCGAACGAACCTCTTATCCTTCGCGACCTTTCGCACCCTCCGGATCCAAATAATGGAGCCGCCACCAGTGATATTGAGCCCTGTCAAGGATGGCAGACGCGTTCTCGGCGAGAAGACCACCAACGCGTCAATGTCACCGACACGGAGACAACGTAACGTGGATTCTGCGGTGACAGCCGATATTCCCCTGAAACCTTTGCGTGAATCGCCGTCACCTAGAAAGATAATCTTACCCCGTTGCCATGCCGGCCAAAAAAGAACAATTGATGAGGTGGAAGACACAAACAACCCCGAGCCCCGGACCAGATTGTTTGCTGGACTCAAACAACAACGTGAAGAGGGGTGTGAGATCCACAACAAAAACACACAATCGACAGTGGATTCTGAAGATCAGGTACGTGGTCAGTTGCTGAACAAAGCACAGGGCTCAATTTGTACTGACGTTGGGCACTGTTACAGAACATGGCAAACTGTGATGCCACAGAGGCTGCTACAGAGGCTACAGAGCCTATCACGGAGCCGGAAGGAGATGCTCATCAGCAGCCACGTAGAGAGCCATCTCAGGAGAGACTGAGCATCACTTCGATTCTGAACGAGGCTGATAGCCCTCGACATGTATCGACGCCTGAGACCACTGTCCCAGTCGACCCTGAAGCGCGCAGGCTGTTCATTCAAAAAGTGAGGCAGTTCGCGGCTTGTCCTCTCGACGGTTCCGGGTTAGCTGACTGGTAGCAGAAAGCAGTGCAGCTTCGCAACAGGATCCAGGCTGCGATGCGTCATGTCAAGGACTATCAGTTTGACCGCAGACTCTCAGAGCTAGAAGCTCATAGTCGCAAGTTTCCCAGACTATCCGTCCCTATCAGCCCGCCTCATGACTTCACGAAGCAGCCGGTCTCCGCCCCGTCGGCGAAACCTGCAAAGCTTCTCCCAGCGCCGGAGTTGAAATCAGCGTCCCACTCCACTCGCCGTGTTACAGACATGCCGTCCTCTCCTCCAGCATCGGCGGGCAATGAGTCTCAGGACGACGAGAAAACTCCGACACAGAAAAACCCGCGCGGCCAGCCCCGCACCCCCGGATCTCCTGTTCAGCTGAGCAGTCCTCCTAGCACAGTCACTCGCGCAAACGATGACCGTAATAGGACGGAATGTCTCAGCAACAAGGATGGATACACGAACGAGGTCGATAAGATGGTGGCAGCTGCACAGCAGAAGGGCACATCCGATGCGGTAAACGGATTGCTCAAGCTCATGAAGACCACTGACAAGTACGATAACTTGGACAGTTGGACCGGATGAGCAGCGATGATGGAGGAGTTCTGTTTCTGTTTGATTGGGCGGGCGGCAAGGATCTTGTACAGTATTATTGTGTCGAACAAAGGAGCCAGAGGCTCTTCTCTGTGTGGTGACCTATTTCCATGATGTTTCTTTTTTCCCTTTCTGGTTGTTGCAAGATCAGATCATGCGTCGATCAAGATCGTCGCAACTCGGAAAGCGATACGAGTTGATATCCATGGTTCCGTGGTCTGTTGACAGACTGTAATGACAGCGATTATGTTTCCCGAAGCGTATGTCCCTTTAAATGATACTCGCCAGGTCGTTATCACCACGTGATAATCACGTGGAGTAGACTTCATATCATGAGTGCTTATCGAAAACCAAATATCAAGCGTTTACGCTTGCCCAAGACTACTACCAAGATGAATCTCTCTACGAATCTGGCTTTGTACAATTGTATACGGTCCTCCCTGGTAGATTCGAAGCGTTTACATCGCCGCCCTTATATCAAGCTTGACCTTGGAAGCTGGCAAAGACATCATAGTCATAGCAATCTCGAAAGCTTGCAATGGCTCCCTCGATTTTCTTGATCAGATCTTCACGAAAGATCTCGGTAGTTCTTTCTCGAGTGGAATTAGTAGCGAGTTCTTTGATAGTTGTTCTATGTTCCCACTGCCTTTGTTACCTGGACTTTAGCTCTTGCTGATTCATTCCTCAAAGCTAAGAATTGCTCTACTATGCTCATTGTTCCTGAAATGCACAGCCCCGAGGTCATTGATCTCATTGAATTTCAAAGATTTGGGATTGGTTGATTCTGCATCCTCACAATGGATTTCTGAGACAGTTTCTTTGACATTGCCAGCCTATCTCCCTGATCCCGTGATATGGCCGTGCCCCAATCTCGCACAGAGAGACTCAGAGTGGCGCGTTCTCCAGAAATTCACTTTACTGACTCATTCAACGCGTTTCTTCCTGGTCTCTTTTCTTTTTGCTTCTGTTCTAGCAGTATCGATTCATTTTCCTTCACATTACCGTGTTCTCCCTCCTAATCTCTACCTCCTTGTCCGCTTCTATAGCTTTATCTGGTGCAGACTGCAACCCAGTTATAAGGCTGAAAACTATTTCTGTGCTCACTTGAACGCTATATCTAGTCTTCTCAAGACTGTCTGTGCTCCTAGTCTCGCTGTTTTCTAAAAATACTCTCCTCAATCTTTCAACACTGTCAATTATATCTCGCACTTGTTTCACTGTGTCCAAATCTTGAAATCTCAAACACGAAATGGAGTCTGCGGTCGTCACTAATACTCAGATCAAGAAGTATGTAGTCCTTAGTCTGATGCGGAGACGCCGAGACTTGTGGTGTTAACCTCAATCCAGCCTGCTGAACGGACCTGCGGTCACTCTCTTTTTTGTCGCGGACCCTGGCGCAACAAGAGAGGTCCTCTGCAGTGGAGTTCCCAAGAACATGCTTACCCACTTCTCGGGATACTTCAAGAACCGCTTCCCAGATGCAAACGAGCACCATGATCTTCCAGCTGGGGCTGATGGCAAGACCTTTGCCACAGTTTATGGCGGCGCCAAGCAGGCATACATGGTCATCATCAAGTGGATGATCGAATCCTGCAAGGCCAACACCATAGTCCCCGTTGCGACAGAGTCCTTCTTCAGGAGTATCTATATCTTGCAGGTCGCAGAGGCTCTCTCTGTTCCGCTTGTTGAAAAAGAGATGCAGACGCGTCTTGAGAGAATTGCCGCTGTTCAGATTCCGATCGCAGACCTGCGTCTGATTTATGAGCACTTCCCCAGGGGCACAAAGTACCGCACAGTGGCTATCAAGAGTATTGGTGATGCTGTTTTTGAGCGTCGCCTCCGTGGCTGGGCTGTTTATAAGAAATTCCGTGACGAATGCCGTGAGTACGACGATGACATCTACGCGTATGTTGAGACCAAGAAGAAGGAACAGCGGAAGCTCGAGAGAAAATTAAAGGCAGCTGCCAGCAAGAAGAAGCAGCAGCAGCAGCCTTCTGTTGTCTCTGCCACTATCCCAAAGGAGACCAAGGACGCCACAAGGGACAAGGAAATCAAAGAGTCCAAGGACACTGAGGAAACCAAGGTGACCAAGGTGCCTAAGGACACCAAGGAGTCTACCAAGCCCAAAGAGCCCGAACATGAAAAGGTCGCCACGATGACCGTGTCCGCTGCTGTCGTTCGTAAGGGAAAGGGCTCCAAGCCCACTTACGTCAAACTACCCTTGCTCGAGCTTAACATCGTCGACATCCAAGTCGCCACTCGCAACGAGCAGCGTGGTAGGGCCGCGTCCGGTTCCACTAATTCAGACACTTCCGCTTCCTCCGCAACCGTTTTCAGCCAACGTAGCCCTACGACCAGCGTCTCTTCCGTGGAAGTGCGTCCTCTGAACACTGAGCCGCACGAGAATAGGAGTGCTGGTAATAAGAAGACCAAGAAGGGAAAGAATCGAAAGAAGTACGGTAAGGGCCCTGCCAAGGGCAAGGTTGACGGAGCAGCCGAGGTCGTCGAAAAGAGAGAGTAGTGCCCTGGTGCTGGGTCTAGGGATTGATGGCTGATGACTGTTTTCACTCCTCTTGTGTGTTCTGTGTCTCCCTATCAGATACTGTGACTGAAATTTTCCAAATTTCCTACACGTATTCTAGCTTAAGCATAATATCTTCCTTGACCTAACAAAGGTTGGAAGAGAGCTAGCTATCTCGACAATGGAATGAAATTGCATTGATCCTTCTATTCGAGAGTCTTATAGACAAGTTACTGAAGACATGATCTATTGTCTAGCTATTCGGAAGTACTGCAAACAAGTATTGAAGGCACCTATTGTCGGCTCATATTGCCTTGCTATCAATAAATCGATCTTTCTATTCGAGAATCCTGTAGAAGGGCATTGACAACGTCAACTGTCTGCTTCGTATTCTTCGTTACTGTCAACGGGCATTTTTCCCGTACTCTCTTGACTTCCTCCCTCTTTCTCTTCCTCACCACTCTACATTGAACTGCTTTGAGCAAGGAGACGCTATCGAGACTCTCGATGACTCCTGAGCTATCCTATTCTACTTTCCACGCGTGTTGAAAGGAGCTTCTGTCCTTTGTTCCAGACACTCCCTCCTTTGTGACTCCTAACGAACACAAGAACTCCTTCGAGCTAAGCTGCTGAATCCGTCTTTAAGGCTGTCCAAAAATCAACACATTTCTGCTCTGCTTGTTCTGCAAGAATCCTTCTTCCAATACACCTTGAACGTTGTGTGGATCTTGCTTCGAACACGGAGCTACTGTTTTTCAGGATTCTCGATACTTCTCGGCTATCATCATCATCATCCTTCTACGCGCGTCTAAAAGAGTTGTCTGCCATTCGTCCCTGTCATCTACATCTTTTTTTAACTCCTGGAGAAGTTTGATGACAAGAACTCCTACGAGCCGAGCTGCTAGATCCGTCTTCGAGACTGTCAAAGACAAACACAATACTGCTCTGCCCTTTCTGCAAGCTCCCTTCTTCCAATCTACCTTGCGTGGAACTTGCCTCAAACGAGAAGCTACTGTTTAGCACTGCTGAGACTTCTAAGCGATTATCTTTCTCATACGCGTGCTCAAGAGGCTTCTGAACTTTGTCCTAATCAACTACCTCCTTTCTGACTCCTGACGAAGTCTCTGATACGAACTCCTTCGAGTCGAGCTGCTGGATCTTCGAGTCCAAACGCAACACATTACTACTGCTCTCTCCGCAGACTTCTTCCTCGTCCTCCTTCCTACCGGAACCTCGCTACAAGCCTCCTTTCTTACTCATAAACCTCAACGTTAGACGGAACTTGTCTCGAACGAGGTGATATCGCAAAAAAAAGGAGATACTGAAGACTTCCGATACTCCTGAGCCATCCTCTTCTTTCTCTTACGCGAGTCAAAAGGCTTTCCGACCTTCATTCTGATAAACTAACTACCTTCTTTCTAACTCCTAACGAAGTCTGACACGAACTCCTACAAAACACAGCCGACACTACGACTCCCGCGAGACTCCTTCCTTGCTCCGGACCCCTATCGACTTCTCTACCTCTTTAGTCTCCGGGATTTCGACCTTGCTGTTCCTCTGCTAACGAGCTCTGCACCTTTTTTCATGTCTCGAGGAGGCCTCCAGACCATCGAAGAAGAGCTTGCTGTTTCTCCTCCTGCTCTCCTCTTCTCTCCTACTACAACTACACCTACAACTACCTCCACGACAATTACTCCTGAACTTCACGGCGCGTTCCTTGCTTCCGTCCCTCCCGCCTTTCACTCGTCGGTACCTACTGATAAGAGCCGACAAGAAGGGTAGTGAATTCCGCCCATTCAATTGGACGGGTAGGTACAAGTACCTCGCAATAAGAGGTTGCAAGTCTTTTTTCTTCTTTTTCTTTTTCTCTTTATACACCTTACGTATATATGTTATTTATGTTCATTCCTATAGACACATACATGCTTCTTATACTTCTTTCTTATACTTCCTCCATATCTGGGACTATCCCGCGATGGGATAGGTTCAGACCACACTGTTCTGGATACACTCGTTTGATATACTCTTTCTTTTTGCTTTCTTCAAAAAAAAGAAAGCTTTATATACAGACAATGTCTATTGTCTCTTCTTTCTTGTGCTCCCGTGGATATCATTACATATATACATACACGACCACCTCTCTCTTTTTGTCATTTCTTCCTGCGCATTCTCTACACACAACTCAACAAAAGACAAACCGAGGAAGACAACGAGGCTAAGTTATAAGGAACCGAAACAGAATATACAATGCCTCCAAAGAAGGGAGGAAGGAAGCCGGCGGCCACCAAAGCCGCCGCGGCAGGAGGAGCGGCCCCGGCCCCTGTGACCGGGGCCCAGGGAAAAGAAAAGGGAAAGGGAAAGGGAAGGAAGAGAGGTGTTTGTGCTCCCGCCACTGCTGCCGCCTCCACCGACGTCCCCCTCAAGACGACAACGCAGAGGAGGACCAGGACCCGAAAGAGGCCGGAGGCAGGATGCGGCAGGGCCCCGGTGCCGGCTGGTCCGGTTAGAAGTGAATTCTTCCCATTTTGTATTCTTCATTTTGAACGGATTGTATATCCCTGTTTGAGGTTGATGTGCTGACTATTTGCGTGTGTCTCAGGGGGCTGCCGCATTCTGTACTCCGGCCAGTACTATGGCAAAGGGCAGTCGGTGGAGGAGTGGCGGGAGTGGTTGAGCTGGTTGGGGGACGGTATTCAGTATGTCTCCTTTTTCTAGCCTTTCTTTTCTTCTCTTTTCAGTTCAATTTCATTGTCGAAGACCACAACGTCTCCCTGTCCCAACGCTCGGCTTTCTTGATCCGTGACTGATTGACTGACCCTTCTTTTTTCTTCTTTCCAACAGAAGGACCGTCTACCACCGCTACGAAGCGGTGGGAAACCCCACAGAGCCGGGGCTGGACCCCACGAATACGAGATACGTGTGGGAGATAGAGACGGGGAAGTGGGTGAAGAAGGCGGGGGAGAAGGGAGCTGGCCGCCCTGCCCCTGTGGAGGAGGCGGTGCCGGCACCTGCACCTCCACAGGGGAGGAAGAGGGGGAGGGAGGAGGACGAGGAGGAGGGGGAGAAGGGGGAGGGGAAGAAGTCGCCTGCCAGCGGGGTGGGCGGCAGGCCCAAAAGGGTCCGTCGTCCACCCCAATGGTATGGCGACTTCTAAGGGAGGAGGAGGAAGGGGGGCGGGGGAAGATGGATATCCACCAGGCTGGACCTGGTGGATAAGCAGCACAAAAGAAGCGATTCATACATATAGAAGTTGTTGAAAGAACCAAAATGGCATCGCGATTTCGATCAGCTCAGCGGACCTTCTTGAGCTTGTGCACTCTACGTCCCAGCACGTCTCGTCCCTCCTCGATCTCTCCAGCAGCCTCTCGCTTGGCTTCCCCGACTTCCTTCAAGATACCGCCTCTCACGATCCGTCCTTCGATGCTGACTCCTTCCTCCTGCCATTCCACCATCTGTCGACCGACTCTTTTCTCAATGGCCAGGACCAGCTGAACGTCGCGCTGTCCCACCAGGGTAACCGCCTCACCCTCTCGTCCGGCACGAGCAGTACGACCAACTCGGTGAACATAGTCATCAGGATTGCGGGGCACGTCGAAGTTGACTACCAGGCTGACAGTCGGGATATCCAGACCACGGGAAGCAACATCAGTCGCGACCAACAGGCGAGCAGCCGAGGCCCTGAAGCGGGAGAGATTCGCTGTCCGTTCGGACTGCGGTAGGAGACTGTGGAGGGACGTCACCCTGTGTCCGAGACGACGGAGGGTCCGCTCCAAGAGATCCGCCGTCTTGGTACGGTTGCAGAAGATGATCGCCGGTTTCGAAGAGTTCCCTTCAGTCGACAGGAGCACATGAAGGAACGCCTCGCGGTGCGTCATCGGCACTTTCAGATACGTCTGCTTCAACGTCGGCGGGATCGTGGCGTTGTCTTCGGTAGCGATCTCGGTCACGAAGATCGGAGGACGGTTTGGAGGACGCGGCATGGACTTGAGCGCTCGAACCTCCGGGGTCACGGTCGCCGTAAACAGGAGGGTCTGACGCTCGCTAGACGGAGGGAGTGCAGACAGACACGTTTCAACGTCGGGCAGCATGCTACCGGGGCCGCTGGCAAGCATCCGGTCCGCTTCGTCCAGAACGACCATTCGAACACGCTTCAGCCCGCAGACGGTGTCCTCACCAGAGGTCTGTATATGATCTGCCAGACGGCCGGGGGTCGCGATGACCACATGCGGTCTCTGTGCAAGTTCAATTGCTTGAGGGCGCATCTCAGTGCCGCCGGTGACCAATATCGGTTTGAGGTTCTGGGGCGCCGAAATCGCCTTGAACTGTTCATAGATTTGGAGCGCGAGTTCTCTTGATACGAGTTAGCTAGACTGTACAGCAATCAAGTAATTAATTTCCCCAAAATAACGGTAAAAAAAGTATTTACTTACCTCGTCGGCGTCAAAACGACCGCAAAAATCCCAAACGGATCCTCCGCCCACTTCTGCAATATAGGCACCGCAAACGCAATCGTCTTTCCAGAACCCGTCCGACTCCCACCGATACAGTCCCTCCCCTTCAAAATCTCCGGAATACACGCCCTCTGGATCGCCGTCGGCCTCTTGATCGCCATGGCAGCCAACGACTTGACCAGCCACGGCGCGACATTGAGCTCCGCGAAGCTCGACTCGCCGATATGCATCTGCAGACCCATGTCGAGCGCGTCTTTGCTCGTGACGGGATCGTCCCCGACAGTCACCACCGGCTTCACGTCGTTCGCGTCCTCGTCCGTCTTCTTCTTGATACGCGAGGGGGGAGCGGCGAGAGGGGCCGGCGGGGGAGGGACGTCGGAATCTGAATCCGAATCATCAACGTTGATGTCGATGTCAATGTCGTTGTCATTGGATAGTCTTCTCCGTTTTGAAGCGCGTGCTGGAGGCTCTGCAGTCTGTTCATCTTCGTCGATGTCGTCGTCGGACGATGAAGAAGCAGGTGAGGAATAGATGTCGTCGAGGGATGGCTCTGTGGTCTTGGTTTTCTTCTTCTTTGCTGCGGGCGCCATTGTTGTTGCCTTTTTATTGTCTGCGCCTGCGCCTGCGCCTGTGCTCTGTTCCTTGTTTCTTTTTTTTTTTTAATTTGATTCCTGGTTGCTCTCTGTCGAGCGAAAAAAGATGCGCTTGAAATTCCTCGGCAGAAAAATGGATCGATGTCGAAGGCGGTGAGAGAGAAACAGAGAGTGGAAGTAAATGTCACGTGCGCGGCGTAGCCCTTTCTTATCTGATAGACTTACTGATCATCAGAGAACAACCAGAGGAACAATGGAAGATCAAAATTGATCCCATAGCCTGTTGATGGGTTGATTTTTAGTGAGTAGGCGGTACAGTAATAGATAACCTTGGTAAACCGCTTGGTCTCTATCCATTATTACAGCGTAGCGCTCCTCTCTCGAGCTGCTTCCCTCCCTTTGTCATCTCGGGGAGTGAAAATCCCGGCTTCCGGCGTCGCTTCGGAAATGTTCTCATTGTCTAGTCATAGAGTCATGACCGACTAACTAAGTTCATTGAGTCCTCACCAATTGTCATGGTCAAGGAGAACGAGAACAAAGGTGACGTAAAAAAAAAAAAAAAAAAAAAAAAAAAAAAAAAAAAAAAAAAAAAAAAAAAAAAAAAAAAAAAAAAAACTTTGAATACAACCAATTCAGATTCATAACAAGAAGGCCAAAGAGGTCGTATAAGAGGGTATTGAGTAGGGCTAGATTAACTTAACAGCAGATTGATGGGTGAGTAGGCTCTGCCTTCTCTTAGGTAATTAGCAACAGGAAAGATTCTTTTTTTTTTTCTTTTTAACTTTCCTTGGCTTGTAAAAGCAGACTTTCCCCAGTCGAATCTATTTTATGCCCTGATCTATTTCCGAAATTAGTATCACTCTTTTCTCTCTTTTTCTAGCCAAATACCATTCCCTCGTCTCTGAAGATATGGTGTGTACGTGTACATAAGACGCATACTCAAGGCTTGCCACCAGTCGTGCTCCTTCTCCTCATAGAAGACCTGGTCTGCAGCTCATAGAGCTCGCCCCTCTCGAGATCATCCTCGACCGAGGACTCAGAGCAGTCTCGCGAATCATCTCTCCGCCCTAAAACTCCAGACCTGTCTCCTCCCGACGAGGTACCGCCGTGTCCCCCTTTAGTGGTGGCGGTGGTGGTGTTGTCTTCCAACGTCGTACTGCTGTCTGCGCCCTCATCCATACCGTAGGTGCCGCCGACACTCTCCATGGTAAAGGGGCTGGCGGTGGGCGCGTCGAGGATCGAGAGTTCCTCTCTCGTGAACCAGCGTGGTAGGAGGAACGACCGCACAGGGATCAGGAGGAAAATGATGACCGGGAACCCGATGGCCGCGATGGTCTGCGTGATGGCGAATGTGCCTCCGAAGCCGATGAGCTCCAGCAGGACAAAGACCCAGATGGCGCTCCGGCGTTCGATGCGCTTCAGCGGGTTGGACGCCGGGGTGAAGTGCCTGTCCTGCGCGAGGAAGAAGAGCTTCTGCGTGATGCCGTTGCCCTCGAGGGCTTGGACACCCATGATAAAGAAGAGGCCTGCCATGACACCCTGCGGGATGAGGTGCAAGACGACGAGAAGTGGGCCGCTCATCGTCCCGAGGGTGAGGAGGCCCTGGGCCAGGTTGCTGACGCGCTGTTCCACGACGTGGTCGGTGACACGGACGGCCTTGCCCTTGTTGGTCTCGTCCTCGTCAGCGACCTGGCGCGTAACGCACAGTGCCGCTGTGTGGAATGGTGCCTGGGGAATAAGTCCGTTGGGAAACGGGATTCCCAAAAGTCCAGCGACGCCAGTCGTCAGGCCTAGCAAGAAAAAGTCCCAGTGGAATCCAGCGGGCTTGCGGAGCGGGAACTCTGTGCCCTGTGCTATCAACGACGATACTAGAATAATCTGTTAGCTGATGAAGAAGACAGAAGAAGAAAAAGAAAGAGCTAAAAGAGAACCATTGTGATCAAAGTAGAAGAGGATCGTCAGGAGAATGGCGAACGGGATCGCGAGGAAGATGTCGCGGACATCGATATCCCAGAAATGGACGAACCAGCCTCGGTCGGTTGTCGGGAAGAAGGACTTGCTGGTGGGAAGGGTCTCAACGTGGACCTCTCTCATATGGCCGATGTGGACGAAGCCCGTGAAAAACACGATCGTCAACGGCGTGCCGTAATCCTCGATGAACTTACGGACGTATCTCTGGAACAGGCTGCTGTTTCCGAGAACACCGCAGAGATAGCCGCTCATGAGGACGAGCAGAGCGACCATGACGCTCAGATACGCAGATGTCTCGCCGGCCATACCCCACTGCCTGGTCAGGACCTGGATGCCTTTCTGCAAGTAGATAAAGGCAACGTAGAATCCGAATATATCGCACGAAAACCGAGTGACATAGGTGAGGCCATTGCAGGCATTTGTGATGGCAAGGATCCAGTGCATTACGAGCGACCAGCTTAGAAAAAAGGGTCAGCTTACTTCCGGACAGCCAGGCGACACTTACAGTCCGATCCAACACATGAAAGCTAGATAGTTGGTGCCTCTGGGAGTCATGATGTCGTAGACGGTATAGTTGAACACGGTGATCGGACCTAAAGAGCGCGATCAGCACGAGGGAGAAACCCCTTCCCGTTCATCGAGAGGTCTTCCCCCCGCGGCTCAACTTACCGGTGACGCCGACGATGACCAGCGGCTGGGCGGCGAAGAGGGAAAACACCACAGCTCCCAGGACGGAGGCCAGGAGGACCTCGTTAACTCCATAGCTTTGATGTGTCTTCTCGAACATATCCAAAGAGAACGCAAGCGCGGGCAGAATGCTGTTGAGCCAGTAAGTATTCCCATCGTCATTCAAACTGCTTGTGAGGGTACACTCGATGGCTTCATCATGTTCGTTCTATGTTTTAGGTAGCTCTGCTAGAGTAAATTCAGAGGGATTGGAAGGGAAAAGATCTGGGTGGACAAAGATGGAAGAAGAGAAGAAAAGAAAATTAGTTGCATTGACTGCGGGCCATACTTTGCAAAATACATATAGATCGTAGCAGGAACGACGCGATAATCCCACGCATCCGCCCAATCGCTCCAGTAGTACGGCGCCCTCCTCTTGATGTCGTTCACCATCCCTCGAAAGAAGCGTATCCTCCACCACCTTGCCGTCTTCGAGGTGGCGTCGCTGGCCGCGCGGCTCTGCTCTCGGGCGACGGGCTCTTGTCCCTCACGACGCGACGCATTAGACCGGACAGAACGAAGCGACGAGATGCTTGGAGCCTGCCAAGACTTGCGCTGGGGATGCGACGGTCCGGTCGAACTCGAAGGGTGGAAGTTGGGCCCCGAGGGAAGAGCGAAGTCGCCGTGCGACACAGGTTGCGACTGGCTGGGGCTCTCCATGTCGCACAGAGAAGGGGTCAATTGGACACGGCAGATCCAGCGCAACGTCCAGGAAACATAAAAACCAGGGGGTAGAACCCGGGAAAGTGGGAGAAACGCAGGGCGTCCCCGGGGACAAGGGCGCGATATAGATAGAACGTTGAAAAGCGACGATATGATGCAAGCGGAGAGGGTAAAAAGCGGGCCTTAAGAAGCGCCGCGCTGCGGAGGGCGGTGAACCATGGAGTCGATCGGGTGGACCGTGCAGGCTTGGGCCAGCAGCTGGAGTCAGGATCCTGGAGAGCTGGAGAAGCGCATCTTTCCATTTGATTCTCCTGGCCTTCTGGCAGAGCGACGGAGCATCTTACTGGCCGGATGGAGCTTGCCACCCGCATCTCCCCGAACTTCCGACCATGCTGATCGGATAACAACAGACTGAACCAAGCAAGAACTTACAAGATGGAACAAACAGGCATATTAGCATACGATTCACTACGATACGCCAGAGCTGCTAATCTGAATCACACAGAGGATAAAGCGTCCAATTTCAGAATTAATTACACAGCACGAGAACCGAAATGGGGTTTTCAAACTGTCCAAGCGTATCAAGAGATGATACCTCTCAACGAGGCTACCAGACAAGCAGGACGTGCCGCATAGGGAAACCATTTCCAGGCGTCCCCCATCACGTGCATCAACAAACGTCAATATAAGGACCAGGAACCTGGAGGATAACATGCATCGAATCACGCGGGAGGAGGCGGGGGAGGAGGCTGCTCGCTCGGGGGCTGTATAATCGTTAGTAACGGTCATCCAATGGGCGCCTGGACGGATATACTTACCGGAGGAGGTGGACCTTCGCCCGGCGGCGGAGGTGGTGGGCTGCCAGCGCCGCCATAGTACATCGGAGGAGCCATGCCTGGGGGAGGAGGTGGTGGAATACCAACACCAGGAGGAGCTCCCATATTCGGGGGAGGTGGCGGAAAGCCCGGGTACGGGGGATATGGATAGCCGCCCTGTCCACCAGGGGGCGGAGGTGGTGGTGGAGGCTGCTGGTGCCAAGGAGCCGCTCCTGGAGGAGCGTAGCCAGCACCATGAGAACCGTATCCGTAGTCGCCGCCACGGTTCTGGGCCCATGGCGGAGCGGCATTGTCACGAGAACCATAGTCGTCGCGAGGACGATCCCGCTGTTGTTTCCATGGAGCCACATCGCTGACGGGAGGAGGGCGGTGCCACGGCCTCACGTCGTCACCTTGGTCATGTCCACCCTGTCCTCCTTCGATACGGCGAGGAGCTTCGCCATCACCCGACGGTGCATTGCCAGAAAGTTCTTGCATGAGTTGCTGAAAACATGTTAGTAATGTCATTGTGGCATCAAAGGGATGAAACGTACCTCCATCTCGCGATCGACGGCATCTCCGCCGCCAATAGCCCGGTTACGCCCACCATAATTGTTATTACGCCAGTCTGTACCCTTCTGGCGATCGGGACAGTCGCGGGCCATGTGTCCGGCATTTCCACAGACACGGCAAATGATGTTTGCCGTGAAGTTGCGCTGTTCGGGGCAGTCGTACTTGCGATGCCCAATTTGGCCACCTGAAAATGGAGTCAGAATAGATCCTGCGGCGGAAGGACGAGAGGGAGCAAAACTTACAGTTCTGGCAAGCTTGGTTTTCATCATCACGAAGGGTACCGTTAAGGGCAGCCAACTCTCGAAGTTGGTTCCGCTTGAGCTCGTTCTGACCTTCCGGAATCGACGCGGCCTGTGGAGCGTTAGTTTGCCAGAGAGTCACAATACAAACAAAAGAAAGGGAAAGGAAATGAGAACATACCGTTTCGATGACATTGTGAATCAGCTTCTTAGCTTTCTGGACCTTTTCTTCGGTATCGGCCATGATGAGACAGTGCAGATCTTCTTCCTGGTTGCTAGAGTGAGCGGCGTCAGATCGACCTTTTCCTTCCTTGACGGAGCCTTTGCCTCGGATAGCAATCTTGGCTCCCGATTCAGCTTCCATCTTCTTCAAGGTGTTTCCACGAGGTCCGATAAGTAAGCCAACTTTAAAAAGTAACAAGGCGCTAAGTGTTAGTACTTATCAATTCTCACAAAAAGCAACAAGCACATCAAACAGGGTTAGCAAGAAACGAGCGGAAACATCGGGCCACCGATGTTCCCGAGCCCGACTCAAATGAACAAGAAAGAACGGGAAAACGGTTAGGAGTTAGAGGGTTAGTTATCATACTGAAGTTAATCTCTGGATAGTCATTCACTGGAACATAGACCTTCTCCTGGGTCTTAGTTGGACGCCTGTAGTCAGCAGGCGGGCGGTAGTTAGGAATGAGCTTCATGGCCTTCTCGACGAGCTTGTGGCGCTCATCTTCCAGCCGCTTCCGGTAACGGTATTCCCTGGTATTTACACGTCTGCCGAAGTTATCGTACTGCGGAGGCGGCGACGGAGACCTGCATCCGTTAGCAACCGAGTACCATTAAACACGACAAGGGGATAGGGCACAAACCTGTCACCATCCGCGGGGACGACATCGTTGATGCGAAGCTTCTGGCTGATCTCCTCAATCCGAAGATGCAGGGTATAAGCTTCGAGCTGCTCACTGGTGAAGTTCGCCATGATCATAGTCGGGAGGCCCATGAGACCGGCAGCCTTGTTCTCTTGAACATCTCCCCAACGGTTGCGCTTCTTGCGCTTCTTCACGCCGTCGGGCGGAGGATCTGCTGTAGAGAATTGTTAGTAAATATAAATTCCGACCTTGAAAAAGTTCAACTGCAGAACGTACCTCGAACAGGGCTTCGGCCACGCTTGATCCCATTCTCGCCAGCCGAGGACTCGGGCGTCGAGTTGTTGTTCCCTTCATCTTGGGCCTCGTCGCCTCCGAACCTGCGACGGCCGAGAGGGATGTTGTTAGAACCAGTAACTCCCTGATTATTGCGCCAGGACATGACGCCTCCCAGACCGCAGAATTGATCGCTTCCGGATGGCTAGCTGGTCGGCTGCAAACGAGGTGAAAGTTGACGATGGCCGCGAAACAAGGAGTCGGGCAGACAGACATGTGGCGAGCTTTTGAACGTGTGGCACGTGACGGGCCGCTGACTAAGACCAGGCAGCGATGTGATTGGTGTACCGTGGTTCCCGTCCCGTCATGCATTCTTGGTTCCATTCAACGTTTCATGAGCCGGCTCATTATTTCTATGCCAACTGTGGACGTGTTCTCACTGGATTCCGGGAGGAAATATCCTTCAATTGGGGGTCTCGATCCCATATTATCCGATGATCTCACCGAGCAAGGCCTACGGCGCCTTGAACATCGCAGGTGGCACTCAGTACTATCAAATGAATGAATCCAGCCGTCAAAGGCAAACAATTACAAATTATTCTCTGTCGTACTGTGCCTCCCAACTTTACGCCCTCTGAGCCGAGGCCATGCAGTGCTACCTACAGCCATAAGCACAACCCTGGGCTGAAAATCGTCACGCGCTTGAATCATTCGCCCCTTCGACGTTTGTAATGCTAATTGGACGATTTATCAGGGGGAGAATGCCTTCTCTCATATTCCTGTGCATATATCAGGGTCCGGAATTAGCGTTCGCAACAATTCATAGTGTACTGCTGTTCTAGTCCAGACGAATTCGAAAGCAAGGTCGTGTTGCGAATGCAGGATCCCTCGCGCGCTTCAATGGTTTCCTGGTCCATCACAAAGCTGCTGAAGCTGACTTTAGCACCAAAAATCAAGCGCCATTCGTGCAAGATGTCCATAACTTTCTGGAACCGAAGAGACAGCAAGAGGTTGCTCAACTTTGATCGAGTGAATGACCGGGCATATTCCACTGATACTGTAAAACGTCCATTGGTCATCGTGAGTGATCCATAGTTGAAACCTCTCGAGAAGTTCACCAAATCCAGAAAAGGAATCATAAAATCCAATGGGATTCACTGTGAGTAAATCTTGACCAGCGCAGTAATATCCTTATGTGTTTCTGTTGAATTTAACCACCGCGTTTAACAGTATCACGCGCAATTTGGGTACTGGAAGGAAAAAGGAGCGCAGAAGATTGGAAACTAATGACTCCGCCTGCCCAGCCCGTTCCGCCAGGGGATTCAAGGGGATTCTTCCATTTCCCATTAAAAACAATTGTGACGGCCGCATGGAGCGCAGGGCTACTGTACGGAGTACATGTACATGTACAAGCCGAGGTGAGGAACAGCAACGCGTGACGAGTTAGTTCAACAAGAAGCCCGCCCTTGCATCAATCCAACGCCAGCAGCCTGGAAGAAAGGCCAATTATCACTTGTTGATCCTGTAGTATTTACAGGTGGCCTTTTGAGTAGGAGAATTTGTCGTCTTTGTATACTGCTCAGACAAAGACTGCTAAGGAGCCCTTCCCGGTGATGATACCAGATCATGGCGAAATATTACCTCTATATGTATCTAAGAGAGCCTCCTATTCCAGAATGTAGGAGGCACCAGTTTGACTTAAAGGGGATACTGGTCTCTCTGAGCTGAGGTGATGCAGTGCTACCTACAGTAATAAGCACGGCCCTAGATAGGAAATTGTCACATGCTGGAATCATTCGCATTTTTCCTTAGTACTTAATATGTCCCCTTCGACGCTTGTAATACTCATTAGACGAATATATGCAGTTATGTGATCCTATGGTCGCTTATTTCTTCGCATCAGCCGCCATTCCCTGCTGGATCCAAGCCCGAGACTCCGCGGCGTGCTTCTCCATGGCCTCCTTGTCCTTGAGGAGGTCCTTGATCGTGTGACGATCGGGCACATGCCTTCCCTTCTCGACGCCTTCGCGCTGGGCCATGCGCTCCTCCCAGGCCTTGAGGTGCGGGAACTCGTCGATGTCGACACCGGCCCAGCCGGCGGCGGCGACCCACCCCCAGAGTGAGATGTCAGCGATGGAGATGTGGTCGCCGACGAGGTACCCGGACTTGGAGGTGGAGAGGTGCTTGTCCAGCACGCCGTACAGGCGCCTTGTCTCATTCACATAGCGGTTCACACCATATTCTATGCGCTCTGGTGCATATCGCTGGAAATGACTGATGAGTTAAAATAAATTAATAATTGAACTTAAAAAATTACAATTCATCTTTTTAACAATAAAGTAGGGGTAGTACTTTGCCTGTCCCTGCATTGGCCCAACTCCAGCGTTCTGGAAGAAGAGCCAATTGTTCATCTCATAGTACTCGCGGGTGCCCTTCGGGTAAGAGATCTTGTAGTCCTTGTCGTACTGCTCGACCAGGTACTGAAGGATGCTTCCGGACTCGAAGATCCGGATCTTCTGGCCGTCATCGAAGGTGTCCGTGATGGCGGGGATACGTCCATTGGGATTGATCTCGAGGAACCAGCTAAGAAGGGGGTTTACTCAGTTAGTCGCTCGACTACACGGGGCAGGGGGGAGAAGGGGGAGGGAGGGTGGGAGCCCTGCGAAACCGGATCAGTGACGTACTCCTCCTTTTGGACGTTTTTGCTCAGGTCGATCTTTTCGACCTTGTAGGGCAGTCTGGGGTAAGTCAGTTTCTGACAGATGAAAACGATAGAGGTTAGGTGAGGTCATACCCCAGTTCCTCGAGCGCAATGGAGATCTTGATTCCATTCGGCGTCTGCGCCGTGTAAAGTGTGATATCCGGTCTCTTGGCGCCGCTCATGTTTCGTACCTGCGTAGCTGCGGAGAGATGCTGGAAGTGCTGCCTGAGGCGGGAGAGCATACAAAAAAAGGATACAAAGATTCAATTGATGGATCGCTTGGCAGCGACGTGGTACAGCGAAAGCTGCTGGAACTGAGGGGTGTCGACCCCGCTCCGCAGTGTTTATATGTGCCTGGGTACGGGGTACATCATGGTGGGTCGGCCTCCCGCTGGATTTATAATGCGGGCTTACAGAACTCTCCGAAAGGGCAAGCGCCACCTGACTGCTTACATATATCCGCAATCGATGTCAAAGCACCCGCGGCTCTGTCTCACAGGAAGCTAAGGGTTGGTCTATTATGCGAACCTGTGATGTTGCATCATCTCATCGAACTGCCATGAAGTAGTATGTATACGAGGAGCGGCTGGGTGGATGACACTGCAGACTACAAACGACAGCCTATGATAGCATCAACGGCAACAATGGAGAACCTGGCTCCCATCCATTTCGTACCTAAGCTAGATGCTACCTTAGTCTAGCGTCCAATCCAGCTATGTGCAGCACTCAAGAGAAAGGGCAAAAAATAAACAGAAAATCAACAAACCATGCACATACCAAAATAGGTAATAAACAGGAACACAAATGGAGAGTCAAGAAGCTGAATTCACAAGAATCATTAAAAAAACAAAATGGAAAACAAGAAAAGACTAATGTAACAATGGGCGTTGAAAGAAACAGCAGTGTCGTAACTTTTATAAAGAGACCTAACGATATACACGTCAAATAGCACCAGGCTACCTTCCACGAATCTCGAGAGATTCATGTTCGGGCATAGATCTATGAGTGTAGATCTAATCGAGTACCAGTGCAAGGGACAGTGATGATGGACCTGGAGCGGGAATAACTGCTTATCATACGTGTGACGCTCTGTCTACATGGACCGACTTGACATTGCCAGATCATGGATCCAAGTAGCCAATTCCATGTCTCTAGAACAAGTGCAAAGAGCACCTCACCAAGTAAAGCTCTCCTCAATGAAATCGATATGGGTTTTTGTCTGTCTCTTGCGGCACACGCGTCGAACATCGTCACTCATGCTGCCGTTACCGCAGACGAGTACGCCCATGGCACCAATCTGGTTCTCGGCCTCAATGCCAACCAGAGTATCGATGTTCGGCCGGCCTGGGAACATCTGGACGGTGGCGCTCGGGCTTTGTATCTCCTTGGTGTTGCGTGGACGCGAAATGAAGAGCATGATCCGGAGGATCTCCCGACGGCGTTCCATGCCCAGGATGGTCGTCATCCATGGCCGAATCCACTCGAGGTGTTCAGGAGACTGAATAGTCCACACGAGTGTGACTCGTCGAGCTGCAACGGTGCCCTCTGCGTAGCCGGCAACAAGGTGGCGCACGAATGGGACGATGTGTGTGATGCCTACGCCGCCAGCGAACAGGACGACTGTCCCATAGGAGTCGAGGGCATGTATGCTTCCATAGGGCCCTTCGACAAGGGCCTTAAGAGCAATTCGCCCGTCAACGCTCCTCTCAGCGCGTTTGTAGAGCTTATCGGTGAATCCCGTCCGGCGGCGAACGAGAAGTGAAAGCGTTGGCTTCTGAAGCGCGAGGACGTCTTGGCGGGACATGACGATGCCCTTTTCGTCAGTAACGATTTCCTCGGTCTGACTCCATGCGACTGAGAACGGGTGTGACGTCCACAATCCGACAGACGGTACGTAGAGATACATATGCTGGCCAGGTTTGAACCTCCATGGTCGGGCCATCTTCAGGGTGATCCGCATAGCGTCGCCTGGCAGGGCTTCAACAATGGCAGTGGTTCCTCCATTGCCACAGTTCCTGAACACGATGATAACAAAACGTGCAGTTCGCTTTGGACTGTTAGTTTTGCCCGTTCTCTCTCCGCTGGGAGAAATTAGTAGAAGCTACTGACCTCAAGTGCCCAGAAAATGATGGCAACAAGCAGATAGTACTGCTGGGGATATCCATCAAGATGGACCCAGAGGAACGCAAACGATACGATCACAAGCATGATGTGAAGATGAAGGAATGTCTCGTAGAACGCATGCCTAAGAGCGGAGAACGAATGTAGCATCAGGGCGACGAAGCCAATGGCGGCCTGGCGCAATCAGTAAGGAAGGATTCATTTGAAAGGTTCTTCGCATTACTCACCACCAGGCCAGTCATGATGAAGGTGCTTGCCTGGATTGATTTCTGGACAGAAACCCAGCCAGCTATTAAAAATAGTCAGCATCACTCAGTCGAGGAATAGACACAGACAAACTCACTTTGCTGTACTTTTGGGACCATCCAGGCCAGGACATGGGCGACTGACTCCAGGACAACGATGCGCGCAAGCCAGCGGTGGATGAGGTTCCAGGTATCGAACGAGACGTGCAAGAGAGAGATCAGCGGGTTGTTTCTCCCGACCATAAGCAACAGAGGCATCAGGTTGACAGTGGCCATGGTGCCGGTGCGGTTTCTGATAATGCCTGAGACCGTCTTCTCCGGCGACGGATAGGGAACTGTCACAACGCAGAGGACTACGTTCATGGCAATGATCCCTATCAGAATGAGAGTATGGAAGCGACTGGGCAGCGTCCCCATGTTGACCGCGCGAGAGAGCTGGAACTCGCGGTTATGTCGAGTCCGGAACAGAGGCGCATAGACCAAGTGCTTCTTCAGCCTCGCCAGGGTCAGATCTGGAAGGATGAAGTAGCGCTGGGTCTCGTTGGTGAGACTCGTCAGCCGCCTGATATGGCTGTGGAAGCGGAAGGCAGTCTGCCAGATGTAGACAACCGCTGCCATGCATCCAAGAACGAGGATCGCAAGGCGAGCCAGTCTGTCGTTGAGCATCTCGTAGAACGATGCACCGTTGTTGTCTCCTCCACTGCCGCCATCCCTCTTCTCCTCCTGTGCTGCAACAGCAAACCCCGCGAGGGGAATCAATGCATAAAGGTACCTCATGGTGTCTTAACCTTGTCCGCCACCAATTTCATAGATTTTGTAGTATGTGTCCGACTGGGGGTGAGACCAGCTCAGCCGAATTAAGTTTGAGAAGACAATAGGCCCTGCCAAGAGAAAGTCGAAATTGGCTTTATTGTTTGTAGCGCAGCCACAAAGCAGGTTGACAAAGACGATTGTTAAAAAACGGCCCTTTGTATGAATGCGCCCACCAGGCTTTAACCCAAAGGCAGGACAAGTCCAGAACTTCCGCGTTGACAACGACCGTAAACATTAAGATATGTCGGGAAAGCCAATCTGCAACAAGTCAGACTGGCGGGGAAGATCTCGATCTCCGTCGGGCGGGCAACAAAAAGGAATGCTGTGATGTGAACCAGTCACTGGAGCGGGCCGTGGACAGAAGGGAAAAGTCACGAATGTGGGAAAAAAGAATGCAGCAGCTTCAAGTGGAACTTGCCAACAAGAAACTGCAGATTGAAGAAAGAGAAGACGGAGTCAATCTCCAACCAGGGAGGAGAAGGGCAGTTAACAAGAGCAGAGGAAGAAACGGAGATGAAGGACTGCATACGTGGGCAGCGGGCAGCGGAGCAAGGGCTTGCACCCATGCTGCGCTCCGAGCGCCTGACCACGGTGGGGAGAGGCTGCATGGGCAGGGAGCAGACAGCCAGTAGGACCATTCACAGATTACCGTCAACTGCACCTTGAGCAACAAGGTTGCCATTGTGCATGCTCCAGCAAGGGACGCGAGCGGACTCGATCTCCGTCCGCCGTTCATCAAGTCCATCGGCCTCCACAGCACCCGGACGGCGGGACCTGAAACCGCCCGAGGATCACGACATGTTTCGACACCCTGCGGCCGCAGCCAATCCCCGGCAGGCGCCATAAGATCTCTCATCTTCGTGGATCGTCGGCCCCGCCGTGCGACAGGCGCAGAGGCCAGCAGCAGATGCAGTCATGACAATCTCTACGCAGTGGCCAGCGGATGTAGACAGTAGACTCTTTTCTGCAGCCTTTCTGCGCTTCTATATACTGTGTAGTCGTTTATTCTCACAACAGACGTATGTCCCGAGCGTACAAACTATGCTAGCACGCTCTGTGACCAGGATATGACCAGGTTGATTGTTGCACCCCAGGCTATTATTATTTAGGCTATTACGACAGCGCCGCACAGCCTCCTGGCTGGACCTTTGAACTTCAAGGTCCTGCTCAGTTGCCAAGAATCATGATCAAGAATCTTGGGCTCATCCCGAATCGTCCGACGTCCACCCTTCGGAGCTAGAAATGTTTACTCTCTCTGCATGGCGTGTCGCCGTGTCCACAGCGTCCTTGCGGAGTCCGCCAAAGCCGGGCCGCCGGCGCCCATACCACGGACTGCCTAGGTGATTAGTCAAGGGGAGAGAGAGACATCGATGTTCAAACTCGAAACACCTCCCGGCAAAAGTTGACGAAAAAAGGCACAAAAAATCGGACGCTATCTGACCGTTCAGAGATAACAAACTGATGAGACAGCCAAGCTCCAACTCAAACTCAGCATTATGTTACGATAACTGTTGCGCTTAGTAGCCGCGTCATGTCTCGAGACCACCCGGAGAGTCTGGAGGAAAAATGGCTGGTGTGCGCAACACCAGCCACTACTTCACAAACATTTCGTGACTCAGATCCACTTCACCACGGGGTCATCGCGCGTCCAGTTACCAACGACGGCGAACCACACCCGCGGACACGTCCTGGACGGCTCGGGTCCGCGACAGGGTTGACGTCGTCCTTGTACCCACGCCTCTTGGTGTGCCGTGTATCAGCACGCTCGAGAAAAGTGCTTAATTCCAATAACTCTAAACGAGGTACACGAGTTCTCTCCATGTTTTAGGTCCGCTCTTTTCGCAGATAGCGGGGCCTGGGTCCGGTTCTTATTGTACAGTACAGTAAGTCAAGTTCGGACGGGACGGCTCCCCCTTGTCTACTAACTACAAAACCTCCGAGGACGCTTGTTTCATGCTAATCGTGAGTTCTATCTGGAACGCGTCATCGGCTGTCGAAGCCATAGGACTTAGAGCACATGCGTATGTAGATATCTTCCTCTCTTAGGGTGAAACGGAAAAGAAACAGGCTGGTTTGATCTGTGATACCTGTGACGGCGCCCAGTCATAGTATTATTAGCTAAAACTATGGTAGCTTGTCATACAGAATCAAAAGCATGGAGAAGAAAAAGAGAGAAATCATGGCATCGTGGGGTGGTTGATATCGCCAAGTAGTCCCGGCAGTATCTCCCACCGCCTACTTGTCCGCCACACTGTCACATCACCCCCCCCTTCAAAAACGCCTGCCCGCAGGCGTTCAGGGCCTAAGTAACTGGCTTGTTGTCATCCCTATGCTCCTCCGGGTCCTCACCATCCTCCCAGCATCTTAACCACTCTTTTAGCCGCTTCGGGGGTCCAGGCAGGTCTGGGTAGCGCTCATGGAAGCTTTGTAGGCAGTGCGGTGAGCCTATAAAATTTGCTGCCGGGTACCATGTTGGGTCATTGTCATAGCCTACCCACTTGACCTTATACTGCAGCTTCCCCTGATGCAGACGGACTGCTAAAATTTCTTCTACCTCCCATTCATATTCCCCATTAACCTCTATAGCTGGGGGAGGATCCTCAATCTGGCCTGGAAGGGGGTCGGTGGCTGCCTTCCAGAGCTTGTCTGGTGAGAACACTGGATGCACATGGATTGAGGCTGGTAAGTCCAGCTTATAGGCATTACCAATCTGTTCAACAATGCAGTAGGGGCCTGCCATCTGGTAGTCCAGCTTGCGGCTAGGACAGTCTGTCTTCCAGGTACAGGCTGACACCCATACCATATCTCCTACCTTGAAATCAACAACCCTCCGGTGCCGATCTGCCTGTTGCTGCTGGGAGTCCTGAGCCTTCTCAATGAGCTTCCGGGCATAGTTCCAGGTGGCTTCTAGGCGCTGGACCCATTTTTGGGCATCATTCCGGTTCAAACACTCCATGGCAGATTGGTCTGGGAGTTGGGGCTGTTGCCAGTCAAAGGAGGTCTGCGGTGTCACACCTTGGTTGATCAAGAATGGTGGGACCCCAGTTGACTCATGAGGCAGGACTGCCGCCGCAAAGTCCATTATCAGTAGCCAATCTGACCAGTCATCCTGGTAGTGGTTAACAAAGGGTCTAAGGCGCTGTGCCATATGCTGGTTTATTATCTCTGTTTGGCCATCTGTCTGGGCATGGTTCGCAGTGGAGAGCCTCAGCTTCACACCTAGGATCCAACAGAATTCATTCCAGAAGTCTGAGATGAATTGGGGTCCCCGGTCTGATACAATGGTGTCCAGGGGTCCGGTCCACCAGTAGACATGCATTATAAAAAGCCTTGCCATGTCTCAGGCTGTGGTGGTCTTGTGGCATGGGATAGATATCGGCCTTTTCCCTAAGCAGTCTACCACTGCAAAGACAGCATCGTAACCATGTCAGTCCTTAGGAAAGCTTCAGAAGTCCATTGAGATATGTTTCCATGGCTGGTCTGGTATGGGCAGCGACTGCAACAGTCTGGGGGGCTTATCACGCGGGTTCTGAATCCGCCGGCACATGTGGCAGTTGGCAACATACTGATCAATGTCCTGGGTCATGCCTGGCCAGTAGTACCTTTCTGCTAGCAGTTTCCTCATCTTATTCCTTCCAGGGTGGGCAGTAGAAGCCTGGCAGTGCATCTCATTCAGGAGCTGTATTTGAAGATTTCCCTCATCCAGCACCACCAGCTGATTCTGGCCATACAATAACAGATCTTCCTCTAGGGACCATGGAGCCTTTCCTTCAGCAGCTGCTGCCTGGAGGTTTGTCAGGGATTCATGGGTACAGTTGGCCTGTAGCAGGCGGTCTGCTAGATGCAACTCCTCCTGGATTGGTGCCAGCTCTGCATGGGGGTTTTCCATCTCTTGTACAATGTGAGGGTCAAGCCATTCTGTCTTTAGGAGCTGCTGGGTCCAGTATTCCTTTTTCAGGCTATTCTGGGCTTCCACTATTGCTGGCTGCCAGGATAGGGCATCTGCTAATGGGTTCTGTTTCCCTGGGCAATATTGAATCATGAAGTGGAACTGGGTGAGATACTCAGCCCACTTCACCTGCTGTGAGGTCAGGACCTTAGTTGTCATGAAATATTCCAAAGCCTGGTGGTCAGTTAGAATATCAAAGGGGTCCTCCTGCTGCAAGCCTTCCAGCTCCAGTCACCATTCCTCCAAGGCCTGTATGATGGCTAAGAGCTCCTTATCATGGATTGCATAGTTGCACTCTGCCAGTGCCATAGTTTTTGAGAAATAGGCCACTGGGTGCCATTATCCATCCCCATCCACATCCAACTGAGAGAGTACTCCAGCAACCACCCCATCCAAAGCATCAGTCTCCAGCTTGGTTGGTTGACAGGGGTCATAATGGATCAGTACCAGGGCGGACATTAGCTGTTCCTTAAGCAACTTAAAGGCCTGAAGACACTGGGAGTTGAAGTTAAAGGGCATGTCCTTTCTTGTAAGGTTAAACAGGGGTCTCGCAATGCGGCTATAGTCCTTAATAAACCACCAGTAGAAATTGCAAAAGCCTAGGAAGAATTGCACTCCCTTAACTGTGGTTGAGGGCTCCCAGTTCTGGATCACTGCCACCTTCTCTGGGTCGACCTCTATTCCATTAGTGCCGACAATGAAGCCTAGATACTTGGTCTGGGTAACATGGAATTCACATTTCCTGATGTCTGCTTGAAGCCCTGCCTCTCAGAGTTGATTCAGCACTCTGATAACATGCTCCTGGTGCTCTAGTTCATTCTGGGAATAGACTAGTATATCATCAATAAAGATGGTCATAAACTGGTCCAGATAATCCAAGAAGAGGTTGTTCACATATCTCTGGAAAGTGGCTGGTCTGTTGGTGAGCCCAAAGGGCATCACCCGATATTTGTAGGCTCCATAGCAAGTCCAGAATGTTGTTAGGTCTTCTGACTCAGGATCCATCTGGATCTTATGAAATGCCTGCTGGATGTCAAGTTTAGTGAAGATCCTTGCTCAACTTAGGCGTTCTAGGGTCTCATCGATCAATGGCAGAGGGTAGCAGTTCTTCTTTGAGATGGCATTTAGCTTCTGGTAGTCCACACAGAGGCGCAACCCCCCATTAGCCTTGCAGACAAAGAGGATTGGGGAAGCAAAGGGAGCTCCACTAGGGACTATAAAACCCTTGCCCAGGTTCTCCATCAGGTATTTCTTGGTAGCTTCCAGTTCCTCAGCAGATTGCTTGTACAAGGGGCTATAGCCTAGAGAGTTCTTCTCAGTGAGCTCAATGTGGTGGTCATAGGAACAGTGTGGTGATAGCTGATCAGAGGCTTCCTTAGAGAACACATCCCGCCAGGGACAGTAGCATGCTGGGAGGTGTTTGTCCAGGTAGGCCTCTTCATCCTCTTCTGTTGGTGGAGGTCAGGTTTTTTCCTCAATGATCCAATCAATCTCATGGAGACTGGTAATGAAGGTTTTGCTCTCTCAAGCCCAAGCAGAGTGGTGGAAGCCTGCAGCCCCAACCAGGACAATGTCAATCTCCAGGGGTTTCTTTGGGGGTTCCTTTGGAGGCTGTGGGCAGTGCTGTTTTACAATAGGTCCTATCCCTTGAAGGGCTCGGTTCATCTTGGCTAGGTCCAAATGCCTATCCATGGCAGCAGTTTGGGGCGGTTGATACCTAGCAGGTCCAGCATCTGGAACTTGCTGCTGGGTATTTGCCTCATCTCCTGCAGCCATGAGCTCATTGAGCTCTGGGCGCTGGTCCGGCCAAATCAAGCACCTATTCTGTACATCCAACCAAACATCTTGCTCCTCACACCACTTCCAGCCTAGAATCATGTCATGATGCCCAAGGTTGGCTATGAGCATAGGCACATTAGCCTGCCGGCGCCCATCAACTGCCAGATGCAATATAATTGCGTGGGTGATTTGTTCTTCAGTCTGGCCATCATAACCCCGGATGCGGCAATCAGAGTTCAGGGGCACCACTGATGTTTGGAAGTATTTAGCCACATCCCTTGCACAAGAAGTATTAATGAATACAGATCTGTTGGCTCCAGAGTCGACCAATGCCTTCAGTTCCACACTTAGTCCATTTCTTGACACATGACTAAGTACAACAAAGTGATTGCCGCCAAGCAACTTGCTCATGTCCAGCAAAGACAGGTCAACCTCATAGCTTTTCCCTAGGAAGGAGACTTTCCCTAGGGTAGAGCTTTTCCCAAATCCTGATTCTCACCTGATACTTTCTTCTTCTCTTCCAGGGTCTTAATCTCCAAGGCCTTCTTGCGGGGGCAGTGTGGGGCAATATGGCCAGTCTCCTTGCAGTAGAAGCACTTTCCTTCCCACATCAGTTCTGCCCTCTGTTTATCATCTAGTCTGCTAGCCTTGGAAGCTGCAGGTGCAGCAGTCCTGGTGGTATGCTTGTCACAGGGTTCAGCAGCAGGAGCAGTCCCAGCAGGTTTGTAGGACTTGTTCCAGGCCTTGGACTTTTCAGCATTGATCTGCAGAGTGTATGCTGCCTGAGAACAGGCAGTAGAGAATTCATTGAAGGTCCTGGAGGCATGGTAGTCTCAGGTGGTCAGGTTCCAAAGTTTGTCTGTGAGCTTGTCAAAAAGCTCCTCCTTGTAGTCTTCTAAGTGCAGCTGGGATTCACCTGCCAGATGCATGAATTCTGCTAGGAAGTCATGGTATTTCTGGTGTGATTCCATCTGGAGGTAGCGCAGTTGGCGTCTAGCTGTCATGCAGTGGTTCAGATCAAAGAAGATTGATTTCAGGTGCTTGAAGACCTCATCAGCGGTCTGGTACTGGTTCACTGAGTCTTCTTGGAATCGGGGAGCTGCATGTCTGGCGGTGCGCCCACTAAGGCGACTCTGCACATATGCAACTTGGAGCAGATTGCTGGAATAATGGTCAGCATTGGCATTCAATTTGCCTTTCATCTGAGCCATCCAATCATCGAACTTGGGTTCCTTTCCGTCAGTTAGGATGGGTGGGTCTGGGAGCTTGACAGTGCGCCTGGGTTGATCAGGGACAGGGGTAGTCCTACAATCTCCATGGGTTCTCACAGCCATCTCTGCAAAGGCATCTCAATATTTGTCTCATTTGGTGATGAGTTCAATGATCTGACTTTCTCGGGCATCAAGTTGCTGGTGGAGGTTCTCAGTGCAACATTCTGCACAATTGATCTGATGCTCTTTGTCCTCCTGATCAGCCTCCCACATGCGAAGAAGGCCTTCAAAGAGTTCTTCTGGATCATTTTGACATTTGGCAAGGAATTCAGTCTTGGTAATTGTTTCTGGCTCATCAATTCCTTGAGGGAGAATGGAAATGCATCAAGATCCTTCTGGTTTGGGGGATTCCTCAACCGCACTGGTTGGGTTGAGGCTTGTAGGCTTGTCAGCAGTTCAAGCCATCTTATTATTCTTCTGGGTTCTGGGTTCTGGAGGTCCTTGATCTAGGCTGCAAGGTTCTGGAGTCTTGAAAATTGAAAGAAAAAGGTTTGTCTACCCCAAACGCGTGTAAGGTCGCTTATCACTCTGGATCGCACACAACATGTAACTAGGGTAAACAAGAGGGTTTGGTAAAGTAAGAAGTTTAGGATTGATGCTTTTGATTATGTGACGGCGCCCAGTCATAGTATTATTAGCTAAAACTATGGTAGCTTGTCATACAGAATCAAAAGCATGGAGAAGAAAAAGAGAGAAATCATGGCATCGTGGGGTGGTTGATATCGCCAAGTAGTCCCGGCAGTATCTCCCACCGCCTACTTGTCCGCCACGCCGTCACAATACCTGATAAAGCCCGGGACCTATATCCCGAGCCCTAAAAATGCTCAGCGGGAAACGCTCCTGAGCAGCCAGGCATGTGACAGCGTGCAGAACCACCAGCTTGTGAGTCCATTACGCCAATCAACTTATGCTTGTTCATGCTCTGATATTCTTTACTAAGTCGACAGTCTTCTTTAATCGTATAGTTCCGCCCAACTGGGATTCTCCAAGCCATGCCTCATCCCTTCCTATCCAGTCAAAAGTCGACACAAAATGGCCCAAAAATTTTCAAAAACAATCATTGATATTGTAACTAACCTAATAAGAATAAAGCCAAAACACCCAAACTTTGGGATCACGGGCTCAAAGGCTGAACCAAGGTAAAGGGCCATCCACACACGACCATTGGTAGTCGAAAAATTGGGGGTATCACTCGTACATTAGTCCATGCCTAGAATCAGACAGGAAACGTGGTTGAAGAACCAAGACGTGCTATTCTTCATCCGCGATCGCAGCTTAAGGGGCAAAAGTCCTAACCGAACCAGCCAAGCCCAGAATCTGAACTTCAAGATGCAGAACCAACGCTGTAGCACCCAAGACACGGAATCAAAAAATCTCCTAGGAATAAGGGTTGAGGGTCTAGCCCGACCTGAACTCCAAAATAAGGTTTCCCGGATAACAAAGATTAATGCAAAAATAAGTAAAAACCAGAGGGGTCAAAAACAAAAGTCCAACCGGGAAAATTGTGGAGAGGAAATATTACAAGAAACTTAGTTCATCCTCGCTCTCGTCATCTTGAGAACAGGGTATAACCAAAGGTCTTCTCGGAGCCAGAGGCGGTGCGATAACTTTCCTAGGAGGATCTGGCTTGAGAGGCTCTGACTTGCGAGGCCGACCACGCTTGCGGACACGCTCGCGGAGTTGTTCGACCTGCTTCGCCGCAATAGTAGGTTCCTTCTTTTTATTGACGACCACGACCTCGAAACCTGGGTTCCTCCGCGGCTTCGCGTTTCCCATGCCCAGGTTCTGCTGATTGGCCGTCGCGACCTCGCGCAGAGCACTGCGTCTGGTACGAACTGTGGTAACCGTCAACGGAAGATCTAAATCGCAAGCACCATCAAAGGGTGACGGTTCTTGAAGATCGTCTTTGTCCGTCGCATCATCATTATACACCTTCGGATAGCTATTTGGCGGTTCAGTTCGAGCGAAGGATGCCGTTCGGGCCTTCTTCTCTACCTTCTCAGGTGGTCCGTCGTCTCTGAGCTTCCTCTTAATGGACACGGATGGAGAAGTTGAGGTTATGCTCGAAACATAGTCTCTAGACGGAGACGATGAATGTACATTACTGCTTGACAGCTGTACAGGAGAAGATTGCCGTTTGGGAATTATAACCAATGGCTTCAAAGGCGCTCTGGCTGTGATCTTAGGAACCGGTGTGCTTGCAACCCATTCGCCAATGCTCTCTTCCCACCGAAATGAGCCCGTAGTACGTTCCGCACAATGCTGCTTGCGATCATTATTCTGGAGCTCAAATTGGCGCTGACAAGCAGCGACTTTCTCCTGGATCTCCGCGGCGAATGCATGATCCTCAGGGTCCTGACTCGATTGTGCAAAGTCCATGGCAACCTCCACAGCTACCTTTCCGAGAAATAAGGAGAGACTTCGCACGTAATCCTTTTCGACGAAGTGCGAGAGGTTGGCGCGGACCTCTTGAGAGGTAGGGCTGCGACTCCGTTCACTAGCACGTTCGCAACAGCGAACAACCTGTCCGACCAAGACAGACAATTCCTTTATCATGTCCTGCTGGTCAGCCAAAGACTGGAAAAAGGCTTCAAGATTGCGTGTCAGGAACGGATCCGACTGCTCCGCCGTCGTTGAGAGAGACGGATTTCCGCATTGCAATAGGTAGTTTCCCAACAGAACACAGCCGCGTCGGAAGGATTGGAATGTTGAAATCTCGCTTTTGCAGAGCAATGGTCGAATTTCGATCTCACGCTGCACCATGAATGCAAGACCCTTGACTATGTCTCGTATTTTTGTGCTAGCGAGATTTTCACCATCGGAAGTGTCGCTTGATCGGACAATGTGCATTCCACAGAGCGCAGTTACGAGGCTCAGTACGAGATTATTGAGAGCGTCTTGTATCGGAAGGGGGCACGGAGATTGAGTCGTCGGTAAGTTATCCCTGTTCACGGCGGAAGAACGAGTGTCTCTCTGACCGATATGACGCAGCGAATTTGAGTTCATCGGAGGCCCTGGTGCGTTTCTAGTCGGATAGATGCCGCTGGCAGAAAGTATGACTGCCTCGATTAGACGCGTTGCCGCAGCAGAGTTGCCATCGTTCCTCGACAATGAGCCGATCGCTTCTTCCATGCATTTCTTCCAAGAAACAGTGACCATCCATTCTGGCGGGAGTGCTCCGCGAAGTAATAGCTTTGCAACCTCATCGAAGACGTAGGACATCCGTCCAGAAGACCACCAAAAATACATATTCAACACTTCGAATGTATCGTTACAAGGAGGATCATGAAGTTTCGACGTATGGAATGCTTTAGGATGATCATAACTCTCAATGGTGAGGAGCTGGTTGGAAAGGATAGTCTCAAGAGCGTCATATTCCCGTCGATATATGCATTCCTCGAGAAGCCGGCACGCGACAGGGGAAATGACCCATTTTTTCCTGAACATCTCAGACACTAAATGGATACCCTGGGCACGGACAGCCTCGCGGAGAGGTGGCCACCCGCCGCTCTCAAAGCCATAAAATGCTTCCAATTCGGTGAAGTAGGCATCGCACATATCCACATCCTCATCTTCGGTCGACTCATCATAAATCCTTTGTTCCTCGGCGATAAATTGCGGAAGGCGCCGCATTACCATCGACAAGAGCGATGGGGTCTTTCCACGTCCTTCCGGTCGACATGAATCCGGGACACGGGTATTCTCCAAGAATTTAAGAAATACCCGATCAAGGCAGTGGGCAATATCGATGAACCCCGGGTCGTTGGACAAGTCCAAAACTTCTCTCCACCATCCTTTATGCCCCGGGCAATTGAAATCCTTCAGTTTCACCGTCTTTCCCGCTTGATTGGCCCCGGACTCTGCAGAAGACATGGGAATCGACCCGTACAACGGCGGCTTTCCACGTGGTAGCGTTTCTGGTAGCTTTCCAGTGATCAACGGCGTGCCGATCTCGATCGCACCGGGCAATGTCTTTTGCACCTCTGGGCTGCGTATGACCAATCGAGAGCGCGGTCTGCCGCGATGTCCTTCGCCTCGTGAAGTGTACCTGTGTTTTATCCGCCGTTTGTCGGTCTTTCCGGGTATCCATGAAGGGTCATCTCTGCCGCTTTCTGAATCGGAATAGTTGTCATCGTCGCCGACCGCCTTGCTCGGGCGAGAAAACTGCGCGCCGTTGGTCTCGGACAGTTCCTTCTGTCGCTGCTGAATGGCAACATGTGATTGGCTTTCCCTGTATTTTTCCAAGCGACGATAGATAGATGTCAAAGGGCGCAACACCCGCTTCCCCCATCTTGCGGTCGGACGAATGTCTTCCATGTTCAAGGGTGTGGATCGTGGAGTACCCTATATTATATAGAGCATCAGCTGCTTGTTTACGACTGTAACAAGATTCCACTGTGTATCTCAATACCTGATGTTGGGAATGCCCCTCCTTTCAGGCCCCCGGTGTCAACAACTGTCCATGATCGAACTTCTTCTCAATTGAGCAACGCGGTCCTTCGCCGGCGCGCGGTCGTCAAGGGATCAGGGCCAGGAACGGTGGGAAGGGTATCTCTGCGACTGGTAAGATGCGCGCTATTCCAATGGCACAAAAATCAATGTAGATATGGAGAAAAGGCTAAAATACGGTATTTTTGATGTACCAGCTGCAGATTAAGAATAGATGAATGAGTGTAAACATGAGAGACAAGGCGGAGTTAAGGTGCGGGACAGGGCGAGCTCTAGCCCGTGCCAGCCCAGGCGTACCATTCCCCTTGTGGCACCGAGTTTTCGGCGCAGCACGTGTGGCTCGGCACAACCCCTGGAGGCTGCAGATCGTGAACAGAAGAGATATTGCACGCTGTAAACAACCCTGTCTAGTGGGCCAGCGAGCAATAATAGAAAGATATCATACAGAGAAGGAGTTTACCAGATGTGTGATGGGAGACAACACACCTTGTACTCTTGGATACAGAATTCCACCACAGAAATACCTGCTCCAGAAGAAATTAGGCTTGCTCTCATGTTTATTTATATCATAGTGGTCTCCAACACTCCCTTGGCCGTTCATTAAATTACAACATCACAGGATCGATGAGCTGGAAGGGGTATACAACACCAACACTGAATATTAGCCGCAATCCTTTTCAATAAAATAACATGTTCCCAGTTGTACCAGTCTATGACTGGGCCCTGGTCCTCTCAACAATTAGGTACTCGAAGTACACCTGCAGGTAAGTCAGCTTAGAACATTATTCCACTCCCCAAGCTCTTCTGAGACCAATACGCTCCAAATATGTTCCACATCTCTTTCGAGATGGAACTACCCTGGGCTACTTTGATTTCAAGGCCAGATGGATTATACAAAAGCAAATGTGTACCATCCTTGATCTACATACAGAACAATATAAGGACTGATCCAATATGATAGAAGCAACCAGCAATGCTGAGGACCAAGGTGCCCGAGTTACCTACTCCTCCCGAGACTGTAGAAGTCAAGGGAAAATATCAATATGTTGAGGAAAAAGACAGTAGAAGCCATTGCAAGACAAAGATTGTGAGAAATATAGTTATTATTATAGTTACAGCCATACTCTCATAACCGACTACCTCGTATACATATGGATTCGAGCTTCGCCGTGAAGACGCACTAGCAACCAGTACCTAGAGCAAACAAAATATGACGTTCTCGCCTAATGCATGAACTACTCAATTGGTATTCAAGCTATGCAGAAAGCGCAAAAAGATCTAATTGTTCAGACCTCCTAAGCTGGACTCGCGGGGAATCGAACCCCGGACCACCCCCATGCTAAGGGGGTATTATACCACTAAACCACGAGCCCCTTTGCTTGAATACACGAGGCCCTTTAAGCTCAGATATTGACATTGGAACTCGACATCGGTAAAAAGTGACATATCCATCCAATTTTCCGCGAGTTCAAAAGAATATTGGAGTTAATTTTTCCTCTTTCGGTGACCTACCTTTTCTGGTTAGACTTTTGACAGTCCTGCCAGTCGGATTTTCACCCAAGTTCCCGAAAAGGAAGGTAAAATGATTTTTCCACCCATAGGCCGGCGGGTCGTAGCAAGAGCACCTACGAAAGCATACAGCAAGAACATCATGGAGCAGACAAGCCCGAGGAGCTTCGTTTCCCAAGAGGACGGCATATATGCTCTAAGCCGACTTTAGGTACAGGAATCTTGGCCGGAAAAAAAGACAGAAAACCCCCCAGTTGCTATGCAGAGCCCATTTTTGAGACAATAGAAACCATAGTACCCAGAGTAGAGATGTCTACAATACAATTCGTCACTCATACATCTAAACACAGTCATCCAGTTGACAAGGTATATAGTCGTATTTTTTTTCTTTAACAAACGTCAGGAGAAAAGAACATCTAGCACTGCATTGCTCCCAACGAAACCACTCAAGGTTCGATTAGGCCTTGGCAGCCGTTTTCTTCGAGCCTCGGAGCTTCGGGTTGTTTGCGGCGGCACGCTTCTTCTGCTTGGACCCTGGAGTACTGGACTCTCCGCCTTCAATGAACTTCAATAGCTCATCGATGCTTCGAGAATCAATCTTTGGCTCTGTGCCGTTCGCTTCCTGCGCGGACTGGCCGACCTGAGGCTGGGGCTTGGTTCCCAGCGAGACACGGGTTGACATGTTGAGCCTGCGCAGTCTGCGAGCCTGAATGTCCTTTGCGTGCTTAGCAATGGAGACCGCGTTCTGCGTGAGCTGCTCAAGCCAGCTCTCAGCCTCCTTGGTGTTTCGGTCATTGGGTCCGAGTTCGTTGAGGAAAATGTTGTAGGAATCACGCATCTTGTTGACAGCGCCCTTCGAGTCCTGGTCGAGAGCCAGCGCTTGAGCAAGCTGGAACAGAATCGTTGCAGTGTTGATGGACTGCTTTCCGAAGAGCTCCTCGCAGACAGTGAGGGAGGCCTCAAACCACTTGCGTGAGTCCGAGTACTGCTTGAGGTGCTGCAGCATGACGGCAGCGTTGTTCATAGTCGTAATGGAATCAGGGTGGTTAGAACCATAGATGATCTTCCAGAGATCCAGAGCATGCTTAACATACACCAAAGCGTTCTTGGTGTTTCCAGTAGCATGCTCAAACAAGCTGAGGTTGAGATAGCTTAGAATGGTGTCCGCCGAGTCGACACCCAATGTTCGCTCAGTCACGATAACCGCTTTGCGGGCTAGCTCAACTGCAGCATCTTTCTCATCGGTCTGATAATAGAGCATCGACAGTTGATGGTACAGTTTGGCAACCTCCGGGTGGAGAATACCATAGATCTGTTCATGCAAGGACAGAGATTCCAAAATGAGCTCCTGGCCCAGCTGTTTCTGGTTCTGCATCAGGGAGATGCGACCAGCTTCCAAAGCCTCCTCGGCCAAAGCGCTCCTGGGAGTGGCATCTTTGACAATAGGTACGATGTTAAGAATGTCATCCGGGACAAAAGTAACGGCAGGCTTCTCATTCGTTGCCGGACGGTTCGGGGAGGCGTTGTCACCACCCTTCTTCTTTTTCTTCTTACCCTCGTCATGTCCGGCACCATTGACGCCGTTGGCAACCGGAGGTTGTTCCTTGGTTTGGAGCTGCGATTTGGTGAAGACAAAGTCACGGGCTCCGAGCTGGAGACCGAGTTTAATGGAGATATCACGCAGCAGTTGCAGACGTCTCAGGGAGTTGAACCATTCTGGGTCCAAAGTAAATCGGTATCTGATCTTCACCTGCTTCTCAATATCCGCTCGGAGGGTCGCGGGGTCAACTTTCTCGAACGAGAAGTCACCCTCAGGATAGATCTCCCGCAGCGATTGGTCGATATCTGGCTGCGGGTTCGGGTTAAGATCTGTTCCGAGCAGACAGTTCAACAGGTGTGTGATGCAAGAGGGTGCAAATGGAGCAGGGAGGTGGCGAAGGTAACGGTTAGCGATGTGCTTGAAAGCACGGGAAATCATCTCCTGGATGACCAAAGAAGTCAGGGCTTGCAGGCGTGGTCCCTTCTCTCGGGCCATCTGCGCCAACTTTCCGAGGTACCGAATGTTGATACCACGCTTGTGCAGAAGTTGGCTCAAGGACTGGCCATCCATCGGGAAGCCCACATCTCCATCATGGAGATCTTGGATCAGCTCGGGCATAACTCTCGATCTCAAGAAGTCGCAGGCATCCCGAACTTCCTTTTCATCATGAGCCCATTCCTCCTTTTCTTCCTCGGTCTGAGGGACCTGGCCGCTGCAGACATCCGGGTTAAGCGCAAATTGGAATCCAGAGATATCTACCCTCTCCTGATCAACGGCCTCCTCACTCTTCTCTGAGGGACCCCGCTCCTTTGAGTCCTCGCCTTCGGGCTTTTCTCCATTTGTGGAGGCCTTCTCCTCCGTCTTCTTGTTCTTTCGGCGCCGCTCAACCTCTTCCTTCACGTAGAGGCTCATCTTGTACCTCCAGTAAGATTCGACCAGCTCTAGCCTAAGAACTGACATGCGGTGAGGGTAGTTTTCATTTCCTTCATCCTCTAGCCACAGGACATCGAGGGGAGTAATGCGGTACAGGTCAAGGACGTATTTCCTCCCGTCGGTACCCAGCAGACCCTTCGTCTCGACACTACCCTCGAGATCGTGGCGCTTGCCTTCTTTGTCCCAGACAGGGTGCTTCTTGACCCTGAGAGCCTTGGACAGCTTTTCAAAGACTGGTACGAAATCAGGATGCTCCGCAACGACCTCCTTGCCTTCCACACCACCGTAGTCGATCTGGTGCTCCCCGGGCTCCCGCTGTTTGAAGATACCGGGCACAATGCTTTGGCCAACGATACGTTTGCCAAGGTAGTCCACAACAACAGTTCCAGGGGTGTATAGGCCGGGAATGTCCAGCTGGTTTACTGCCTTGATTCCCAAGACGTCCTTGCCAACGGCGACCCGTGCAGCTTCATCGCCGCCCTCAGAAGCAAAAGTACCAACACCGTCGGCGCCGAACGAGTAAAAGATATTGTTATACACGAATATTTGAGCATCTCTGCCCTCAGTAGGGTTCAGAGGCGCGACTTCACCCCTGGCGACGAGTACTGCACCGCGAGCAGCAGCATCATTATAATCGGCAAACAGTTTTGAAGTCAGCCGTTCCCTGAATACTCTATCTTGAATAGCTTCGCGGGGCAGCTCTCTTGTGGTCTGGAACTCTTCATTCCAGTCCCGGAGGGTCTCCGCATTGTCAACGCCCGAAATCAAGAAGTTCTCTTGAGATCGAGCAACATCCGGCTGGTGAGTGTTAACAGCGGATGAAGTCGGTGGCACGAGCCACGGGTTATTCGGTATAGCATTCTGGAAGGGGAATGTCGTCAACAGATCTTTCTTGTTGTTGTATTCCTGCAGAGCCTTGAAGGCGTCATTGAAAGAAGGCGACAATTGAGAGATCAAAGTGAGCAGAGAGTGAGCGCTGTAGTTCTTGGGTGGGGGCCGTGGAAACGGGTCGAACTTGCTGTTCGAGCACTTGTTAACATAGAAACCCGAGACATGGGACGTAATCTGGTACTGTTCTCCCTCGTTGGTGGTGACCTGGAGGTACAGGAGATGACCCTTCTGCCGGAGGTGGTACGGAGGAGGGTTCCAAGGGGATAGCGAAATCGACTTGACAGTCTTGGGTGGTGGAGTCTGTGCCCTCGGCAAGATGGTCTCCAGAGAACCGGGAGCATTCAAGTCATAGCCTACGAGAGCATGCTCCTTTGAGGCTTCTCCCTCAGCAGCAATGGAGTCGTGCAGGGACAGACCAGCGCAGATCCCATGCAGATTGTCGACTCGATCTCCCGCGGCGCCTATCAGCTCTCTGATCCTGACCACATGCATACGAGCCTCCTTCTCGGTATATGGATCCTCCACCAGGACGATCTCAGAATCTGCCTTGAGGCCCTTGACCTCGGACAGCTCGATGAAATCATTTATGCGTTCCCCGTTGAACTCCAAGTGGAAGCAGGTGTACTGGAACGTGCCCGGCAGCTCGACAATCGACTGACGGACATCCTGGACCTGCTCCTGGCTGGAAACCTAAAAGCAGGAAAGCAGTCAGAAGGAGTTGTTTTCACAAGTGTCATAATCTGCAAACCCACCATCACTTGGATCTTATACGGCTCATGAGGAAGCTTCACGGAGATCTGGAAGAGACCTGCGTCGAGGAAATGTATTAGTTGACGGCGAGAGCAAGCAAGGGCAGCCTAAGAAGAGGGAGATGTACCTCCGTTCTGGTCTCCATCACGTCCTTCCTCCGGATTGCTCCCGTTCGTGAGCTGTTCCGCCGGCTGAGTTTGGGGAGACTCTGGAAGAGTGAGTGTTAGCTCTACCACCAACTTTTTTTTGGAGTGTGCTGGAAGTATCGCTACTCTGTGCCGTCAGATAAAAAAAGGGCACAAAAAATATGCAATACCTTTTGAGTGCTCCATATCCCCATTAGGTTGTGCCATTAGCGCTAGTGAGGAGTAACTCGAGTCGGTAGCTTGGTGGTGTCGGAGGGGTAGCTGCTACGAGGAACAGCCGTCTAAAGAGCAACGCACGACAGGAGAAGAGAGGGAGGAATATGGTACATACAAGGATGAGGGGCAATTGAAAAGAAAAACAACCCCAGATCCCCAGAACCGACGAAGACGACAAAGGAAAGAAAGAGAGAGTAGTTTATCCAACTTGGTCGTGAGGAGTAGAAGATGGTGACCAGCACATGAGAAAGAAAATTTCGTACGGAATACCCTCGGAAGGCCTCGGGTGGCTACGACTGGTCGGTCGGCGCAAAGGCATTGAGTGTGCCGAGACGAGGACAACACATGCGGGGCAGGCGAGGGGCTACGGCTTTCGGAGTGGCGGGGTGGACGGATCATGGTGGACGCCCGGAGATGGGATCGTGGTGCTCGACGAGAGAGGACGGCTATCCGACCTGGTAAGATTCCGGTTGGCATCTGGAGGAGGGTCTTCGATCCTCCGCGTTCTCCAGAAGCCCGTCGCCGATGGTCGATGCCGCGACATTCTACCCGGATACAGTGGACCACGATGGACTTCCCTCTTTTTCTTCGCCTATTCACCGGAACACGATTGGCTGGGCTCAGAGAATCCTTTTCTTGAGCTTTGCAGAATCACAGACGGGCGGATTGGCTGCTGGAACCTCTGGTCTGGGATCCCCAGGACGGCTTCAGTGATCTCTTCCTAGCGGCCGACGGCTCCCAACTGCTTGGCGCTGCCAAGCAGATCTGTCCGTGCGGACGATACACAGACAGGGGCAGCAGCAGCTGGCCACGTTTCCAACAACTTCCCGTACAATTAAACTGTAGACTTTCATTATTGTTCAACCTTATTTTGTCTACTGCCTTTCTCTTCTTCTGTTTCCTGGTGCAATTTGTCAAGTAGCTCATTACGCGAACCTTCACTTTTCAAGTTTGGATCCTGCATTGCCTCCTCAGCCAAACCAGGCGCTGGTCAAGCTCCTTACCTAACATACAATCTATCACCATCTTTGCCACTAAGGAGCGTGGTCACTATTCTCTACATCTGCTCATCTCTTCGCTCCTTTTTGGGTTGCATTTTCCCTCAGTTCATATGAATTTGCACATCTCGTCTACTGAATAAACCGTACTCAAAAAGAAAGTACTGTGTCGCGTTTGGATTCCCCATGTGCTCGTACCAAATGCTTCAGAAATCCCTTGCGTCTAATGTCCGAAGAAGCCTGATCAGATCGTATCATCCAAAATGGACTTTGTCATCTTACCTGCGACGACTTAATTCTCAAAATGCCGGAGGGATCCCTGCCCCAGGGGTCTCTGTGCTTCCGCTCGGGCAAGATGGCCCAACTGAAGACAAAGGGAAAGGCAAGGGTGAAAATTCCGAAGCAACTTTCAAATCCACATTCTTCAAGATGCTAGAGTCGGTCGCCACGACCTTTGCTTCAATTGCCGTTATAGGGTACGAACAGGCCTAATTTATGTCCCCGATTGGTTATCCAGGTCTTTCTAATTAATGTCTTGCAGTGTTGCCGGATATTCGTACCATAAATATTACAAATATCTGATACTAAAGAAGATGGAAAACGCTTTCAAGCCTGGAGACCCGGCGCTCGAGATGGCGGGTGTAGACAGTCCCGAGGAAGACACAGAGCACTGGATCATGCGAGAAGAACAGGAGAAGATCGACCGCATCGTATCGGGGAAGGCAGGAGGGCATTACTATCTCCTCGTTGGTGAAAAGGGCACTGGGAAGACGTCTATGCTGTTGGATGCCATGCGCAAGATTCATGGAGAAGGAGTCGCCATGTTCGAAGCGCATGCTGATCCGGAGATCTTCCGCATTCGGGTGGGAAAGGCATTGGACTTTGAGTTCCACGAAGAGTACGTAAACCCGTTTTCTTCTAAATTTTTGATGATGAGTGCTCACCTGTATTCGCAGCTACATTGGCAGCCTTTTCAGCATAAAAGGACCTCGTGACACCACAGCTTTGCTCGATATCGAGCGTGCATTTAATAAATTAGAGAAAGTGGCTCTCGCGAGAAGAAAAAAGGGCCGCACGCCTTTGGTTCTCATCATCAACAGTACCCATTTGGTAAGGGATGACGAGGATGGTAGAGACCTGCTTGAAATGATCCAGCAGAGGGCGGAACAGTGGGCAGCCAGTAATCTAGTGACTATAGGTGAGTTCATCACTGAGCTCACTACTCATTTCCAATGACTTCTGGTCCGTATTAACGACCATCAGTATTAAATAGCGATGATTATTGGGTATACGAGCGATTGAAACACAATGCGAGCCGGATGGAGGTGATACCTGTGCCGGATCTGCCTAAAGACAGAGCGTTGACCGCTCTTCGGCGGTATCGCAAGAAGTTTTTTGGGGAGGATCCTCCGCAGGAGATCCTGGAGAAGGTTTACGACCAGGTTGGCGGACGGCTCGCCTTTCTGAGTAGGGTTGCAAAGTCCAACGATATGATGAAGGCTTGTCGCGCGATATGTGAGGCGGAGAAGACATGGTTCCTCAACAAGTGCTGGATCCTGGGAGAGGAGATGGATGATGACGTGATGGATCAGCAGAAATACGCTGTGTGTATTCCACCCTAGAACGTCCCGATGCGTCCTAACTGACACTGTTGCAGTCTGCTGCGATGGTTCTAGCAAAGGCTCTTGTTGACCGCGAGAAAGAAATGGAGAAGACGAACGACCCAGAGGTAGGGCACATTCTGCCAGAGATACCTCTCCACGAAGCGCGGCAGATCATGACGAGAGCCGACTTTATCCAAAGTTACGACCAAGAGAATATCTTCACCATTGACTCCAGGGCTATGGTCCGAGCGGACTCTGTGCCCATGCAGCATGCGTTCCGGGAGGTCTGCTCGCAGCCCGGTTTTGACGAGCATCTCGAGAAGACCTTGGATCGGATCGGAGACATTGAGAGTTTGGGCAGGACCCGCGAACTGACAATCAAGGATCTTTGGGATCAGGGCAAGTATAGAATTGTTGTTCGCGATAAGAAGGGCAGAGAAAGTGGAACTGTGGAATTCTCTGTGGTGGAGAAAGATGACAAAGAAGAGAGTGATTAAACTTGCCGATTAGAAATACCCGATGGCGGAGAGCTGCTTTTTTTTGTACAGTATTTTGTAGACATTGTTTGTGCGAGTTACAGTTGCCTAGCATACAATTGGATATAACATTTAATACAATTGGATATAGCATCCTTCAAAGACCAAGACTAACACATGTCAGCAAAGCAGAGATTTATGTAGAAACGCCACAGGGAGACTTAGATGTGCAGAAGTGATCATGACGAGATATGAGTACACGGTTTGGACTCCTGCGCCCGGTTCAACGTTAAGCTACCTACGGTGACATCACCAAATGGTCAACGAGCGTTGAGCGACCGCGTAACAAAACCACCCGCCAGAATCTCCGCCCCCAAATTAGCGGCAGGCCTTCTGCACCACAAGCTGCAGAACCAAAAAAAACAGGGCTTCCGTGCGATATCCAGAAGAGTCAGAAGGAGTGTCTGCAAGATTCACAGCAGCTGCAAAACAATGTCCCCTCGCAAAACCACCGTCGTCTCACAGACGGAACCGACAGCGCCGAGTCGCGAATCCGCGAACGATGCGACGACCGCGCCGCAACAGCCCCCTTCGCGTCTAACGAGGATCCCCTCGCCCGTGAGATTCGTCCTGGTCGTGTTCAGCAGTCTGGCCTTAAGCTCCGCGCTCTTCACCCTGGCCTCTGATATCACCGCAGGCGATCTCGCGCCCGTGAGCAAGCACCTCGAGACATGGTGGGAAGTGGGCGGGTTGGTGGCATGGAGGGCGGTTGAGCTGGGATTGGCATGGATTTGGGGCTTTGATGGTGAGTTATTACTCTACGGACTTTAGCATCGATTTACGAAAACAAAGACAAAAAAGCGTGGTAGTCATTCATTATTGACAATCGATGCCGTGCAACAACAGGTCGAGATGTAGCATACTTCACTCTCATCACCCACCTCCCGTCCTTCTCCCTCCTCTCCTCTTTCTACGGAATCCGGCCCACGACGACCCTGACCTCGTTCATAATCACCCTCGTCTCGATGACCGTCCCCTTCGTTCTCCTGCGCCAGCCCAGGTCCGTCCACCGCCTCTCGAGCGCGCCGGCGGAATCCGTCCCCAACCGCGCCATCCTCCAGGACCGCCCGACGGCAATCTACACCTCGGTCGCCGCGACCGCGGTCTACGCCGTGGTGCTCTACGTCAGCTTCGCGACATGGCTGCCCGCGCACCTGGTCACGCACTTCGAGGGTATTCCTGACATTCGCACCCTGCACGCGGGAGTCGAGGGTTTCCCCGTCCTGTTCCTCAGTCTCCTACCGGCGGGATATGCCGCGCGCGACTTTCTCTTCGTGAGCTCCGCCGGGTGGTCGGCGGAGTCGGACTGGCGAAAGTCCGAATCCCCAGAGGACCGACAGGATGAATATCTCATCTGCACGGTGTACCGCCACACGTGGGGCGCGCTGTCGAAGAAGGCAAGGATCCTGATTACACGCACTGTTATCCTCGCGGTGATGGTGGTCGCAAACACGGTCGTGCAGGGTGCGGGAACGATCAAGGGTGTCAGCATCGAAGGCGCGGCGGGATGGGGCGCGATCTGGGCTGTTGGGACCCTGATCATTGGGCTGACTTATGGATGGATTGAGGCGGTCGAAGGAGTATGATGACCGTTTTACTTTCTTTTCTTACTTTCTTCCGCTGAATCTCGCGACACAAAAGAAATGAAAACGAGGGAGTTACTTTGTTTAGGTATCATCTCGCGTCCTGCAAGGAAATCATGGCGTCCAAGCTGCCATATTTCATTGGCAAAATTCAGAAATTCTCCGTGTGAAAAGTGTCTGCGTCTTATTTTGCAAGTTCCCCTTGCGTGCCTCTTAGGGGGTGTGTGTAGGGCTGAACTGAACTGGAAACTGCCTCCGGATATTGGTCTTACCTTTGTAAATAAGATCATGCTTTACAAACCGATTCTCTTAATTAATTAATTCGCTGCAATTGGAGCGGCGAGACGTTCTCATATATATATATATGTAACTTTAAATTTCCTGCGGACAGTTTGGCGCGACGGGGAAGTCTGCAACAGATGTCTTTCGTGTAAAGATGTATACGCCTTTGCTGTGCAAGAGAATTTACTGTTGGAGAATTCGAAGAACATGGGCGCGAAAGCAATATAACGATTGATAAAATCCAAGTATCTGGGTTGAACAGGGGTAAAGCAGGGATCATCCTGCAAGTCCTGCCGCTTTACCGAGGCAAATGTGCCTCCTTGATGACTTCAGAACGTTCTAGGACGATTTTTGCCAATCCTCCTACCTGCATTCGAGGTTTTAGTAGCTTCCCGAGACCTTCGAAAGAGCCTAATAAAGAAATGATATTTTCATAAAGAAACTGATCTAGATCCTGGATCAATGCATGCATGGGTCTGCCGCGAAGGCCCGATGAAGATGGATAAAGATTTTTTCGATCGATGGTCTGAGACCGGAAGATTCATTCAGCGCCCTCAACGCTAAGCTTATGTTATGTCTTAGACTAAAGTAGTTAGTAATTTGCCGGGGAGAAACGTATGCCTATGCAGGTAAGGATGATATATCTAAGATTTTAATCTATTTCCAATGAATGAACTTCGAAACTGAAAAACCGCTTCCCGACATGTTTGATAAGCTCTTATATGGTGATCGTTTGATTTCGGTTTTTTATTATTATCCCTCCTTCTCTCTTTCTTCTCATCCATGAATCTATTTCTTCTTGAATACCCTTTTGGAAGACTGTGTGGCATATAAACCGATATAGATCTCCATCATCTCCGGACTGCGTTATTTTGGGTACCTTCTCTACTGCGCTAGCCATCTAAGCAAGCACCATGTCAAATTCAGAGTCATAATTAGGAGTTTTGGAATTGTTGACGGCCTTCGAACTTGGCATCCACCAGCCCGGGTGGATGAAGTTGAAGACTGCAACGGCCAGAACCATCATGGCGCCGTCGAGCGCGATGAAGTACCGCTCCGTGGTGATGAGGTATCCGTCCCAACCCTCCAGCAGCTCGATCGTCCTGTAGATGCTGCGGATATAGATACAGACGATGGAGAAAACCATGGCCCACAGGAGGGGGACCATGGTGTCCCTCATCGTGTGCAGCACGTTGCGTCGCACCGCGCGCCAGACGAAGTCGGCAGCACACACCACAAAGACGGTGATGGACGCCATCTGGAAGATGATACCCGCGACCATGATGTGCGTGCCTGTCGAGGTGTCGCCGTCGATCTTGTTCGACTCGGCGGAGGCTATGCCCCCTCCGATGGCTTGGATCACGAGGGAGAGGATATCGCAGGTACAAAAGATCCACAGGTAGAGGGCGGGACTGAGAAATGATGAGTCGCGCCCCAGGATATTTATGAAGCGGCCGAGAAGGATGTAGATGCCGGCAGTGAAAAAGGTCGGGGCTGACATTGGAGCGTGAGCAGAGGTGTTCCGAAAGTTCCGATGACGATGCGGGTCTCAGGAGGGAAGTATATATATAGGGCACTGTGCATCTGCTCACCTATAATCAATGTCGAGATCTGCATCAGAAATGCAGTCATCATGTACGGACATCGAGAGGACCATGTTCGGCCTGCCCATCCCAAGACCTCGGCTACGCAGAGCAAGTCAGACGGCTCATCAGACTCAACAAGAAAACTGATGTCACATACTGAGGCAGCCAATGGTGAAGACCACACACCACCAGTTTCTCTTCCAAACTAACTGCACGGTATGGGCAATCATCGAGAGACCAAAGAGGACACAGAAGACGATTCCTGCCGCTAGAGATGGCTTATAGCCATATGGAGGATTCACCCCCGGAATCAGCGCATGGCAGCTGTCCCTCAGAGACTCCCTGGTCACAGTGCCCGTCATGGTGAGAGATGTATGTATGTACAGTACTGCGTGACTAAGAGAGAGGGAATCCGGAAGCCCGGACGTTCAATGACACAGGTAGGGAAAGAAGATATAAATACTTCTTTAGGGCTCAAACTAGTAAAGAGAGAGACGAAAGCTGAAGGGCCCCCTCCTTGACAGCAGACAGGTTTAACGGTACGATGAAACCAATGAGAGAAAGGGAGGACGGCCTCGTAAGGCACCCATTGAGGCTGAGCTGGACACAGTGAAACACTTATCAGAATTCACAGAGGGCAAAAGGAAGCAAATTCATGACATGATAAGGCGGGGACCCGGAGTCATGTTTTGCTCCGGTCCGTCTGGAGCCCTCGGGAACGGAGTTGTTCTTGACATCCTGTGAGGCTGTGAAGCGGGTATGCAGCGGCACCGCCGAAGATGCCCAATATCAAACTCCACCTTATGCACGTAAATCACTCTAAGATCTCGGATCCAGGCTCTTCGACAACTTGGCGGGTCCGGCGGCAGAGCAATGAGTGGCCGCGGACATCCGGGCCGTGGGGTTCTTTTTGCTCTGGATGCCTCATGCCGAGAAGGCTTTTTGCGATGCTCGCAAGCGTTGGTCGGTTCGGGTTTAGTCTCGCCTCGGTTGGCTCCGAGAGTCCGACGCCGCTTTTAGGTCCCGTAGGTCCACATGATTAGTAATATAGAATATCAATGACGATGATCTCACAGTCCTGGAATCTATATCATATTGTGAGTGCAGTTCAATTGGCCCCTGGATACGGTGTCTGAGCCTCTGCGCATGAGATACAGCTCTATGGTCATGCAACGGGGAAGGAGATGCGCTCATTGCTACTATTCCTGTCAATGCGACAACCGGGCACAAGGGACTTGTACCGGAACCGCGATTAACACCTCAAAGTTGCAGGAATTGTATGGATAGAAAAGCCAACAAGGTACAGCCTCTTGCGGTGGTTGCATGGACTGCCGTAGAGAAGTTGCGCTGAACAGCCCCATCAACGCCTACACCGTTGCATGGAAGCTCTCCCCACCCTACCCCGCGGTGGAGTCGTACATCAAACGCGGAGGAATCGCCTGCGGCCTTTGTCAACACTCCATCTGGGAAACCTGATGAGACGTTGCAAGATTTTTGAGATTCGTTACCTGAGATGTTTTCATTGAAAGCCGAGGACCTCTTCGAATTGGGGCTACCTGAGACGCTGAGCAAGTCAAAACATGACTTCATTCACAAGCTTCAGATTGCCCAAGGGCTGTCAACACCTTCTTCTAAACCTTGCTATCAGGATTCTTGCCAATACTAATTTAGCCCATGTTTATCCCTAGGCTATATTCCAGTAAAAGATCCTCCAGCAAGACTTGGATTAACTGCAGTGAATTCCGTTGCGATATCCTCTGAAGAAGACGGCACTGCTTTCGCAAGATATCCTGCGCCATCAGGTGCAGACACCGGCGAGCGTTTCCTGCAACGTCTTGTTGGCATCGAGACTACGCATCGGCTGTCTAGCCGTAAAAGGCGCTTCCCCGCGCCTGGCAGCGTAGGACAACAACCAATGTCGTTTGCCGGCCCCCACGTTCGATGTATTTATTAACGCCTCTGGGGACGGTGCGCGAGCGTGGCTAACCTTCCGAGCCTTTCTTCGGGATATCGAGCGGATACTTATCTCTGTGACGAGACTTCCATGCACTTGCCCCATCTTCTGCAGTCCTCAGTTCCCAGCCGATACGTCATTAATTTTGCCTGAACAAGAGTAGAGCAAAATGGATAATAGGGAGACTAAACCCCGCGTCGGTGGTCCGGAGGTTCCCACGCGAGACCTCTTCAGATTAGACGGTCGAACAGTGTTGAGTGAGTCCCGAACGCTCATACGAACGCAGGTGTGCTCCGCATACGTAGACATATAGGCTGACATTGCTGCAGTAACGGGAGGCGCAGGAGCATTAGGGCTCGAGGTTGCGGGCTCAGTGCTAGAAAGCGGCGGAGATGTTATCTGCATTGATCTTCCAGAACTTCCTCCCGAAGCTGGTTGGGGTATGTCTAAAGCTCTAAAGCTCGCCTGCCTAGCCAGACGCAGCAACAACCTGCTTCGAAGTGCATAGTTGACGATTCATCCTCTTGCCTCAGCCAAGGTCCAAGATATTGCGGAGAAACATGGCACGAAGATCACGTATTACAGTTGCGACGTGACCGACGCAGACAAAATTCGCATCCTTTTCGATGAGGCCATGCCCAAGACACGATACCCATTGCGAGGAGTCGTAACTTGTGCCGGCATCTCGGGGAGAGTCCCAGCCGTGGACTATCCTATTGATGATTTTCGTCGAATCGTGGACGTCAACCTGGTGGGCACATTCGTCGTTGCACAGGCTGCTGCTCGAGAAATGAGAAAGCAGAACGTGCCCGGTAGTATGGTGTTTGTGGCTAGCATGAGCGGTTCGGCCACTAACAAGGTATGAATTTCCAAACGTTATTCGCTTGACAGTTGAAGAGACATGCTTGAGGGCCGTATCTCACACGTTGGAACAACCAGGGACTCGACACGGCCGCGTACAACTCCTCCAAGTCTGCCGTCCTCCAACTCGGCCGTTCTCTCGCCGCAGAATGGGGCGGCCGGCCAGGATTTCCTTCAATTAGGGTGAACACGATCAGTCCGGGATATATCAAGACACCACTGACCGCCGAGTCTCTGTCCAAACCGACACAGGAGCAGGAGTGGTCAGCGGAAAACATGCTAAACCGCATATCGGCCACCGACGAATACCGGGCACCAATAATATTTCTTCTGGCTGACGGAAGCAATTTCATGACCGGTGCGGATTTGAAGGTAGATGGCGGCCATACAGCTTGGTAGACATCGTTCTTGTTCGGACTCACGCTCCATACCTAGCTCTGGGGTACCAGAAGTTATCATATGAGAATATAGTATGAACAGTGATTAGAGACCTGCCAATGGATCAGGCATATCATTCTGGAATAAGTGTGGTACATTCGTAATTCATATTCTAGATACTGAACGCTTATACAACAGAGGAAGGGTTCAAGGGCAAACTAACGAAGCAGATCATGACACCGTTATCATGTATCCAGCACATAACTGTCTCATGCATCGTTTCGCAACAGACGACCTATCCTCTAAAAAGGTCCCGCTGCTAAATATAGGATAGTTCATCAGCAAATGCCGTTGTTGCCTCCTGAACTGTTGTATGGAGCGCGAGCCGTGAGTTGACGATAGTGAGGTCAGCCCATGTCATTTCCCTAGAATACAGTTCTTCACATCTGGACTGACCTATTGTCAGAGTCATATGGCTTTCCAAGGATATTTCGATCTCAAATCGCTGGAATTTAGAGAGATCAACGTTCCCCCGATCTGACACGCCGAGATCCGCCAATTCCCTAGATGACCTGTCCGAAGCACTCACATGGGTTAGCTACCTACGTGCTTTTTCAGCATATGTCCATTATTATCTCATTTAGCCCGCTAACTCAATCGAGTTAATTGAGTATTGAAGTCCCCGCCTGCTTTCCCTGAGCCGGTCAAAGCTGTGATTGGACCCTTGAAGCTAATAATCAGGAACAGAAACCAATTATAAAATGCAGTCTCATTTGTTTATATGTTACCATTTACTTATATAGTTCAATAATATACCGCAGACATTGATTTTGCAGAACTCAGGCATGTCCAATTCGGCTCAATGCAGACGAGTGCTATTTTTTCTTCCCATCATTCAGTCAAATTTTGGCATGAGGTACATGTCGTCCGGATCTATACACAGAAATCAGCTACAGCACACATGGTATAGAGAGTATGAAATTGCAAAGTAGGCCCGGCTGAAAGCAACTATGTGGACGAACAGGTCTCAACTTACCTTTCCGATTCTCCATGATGAACTTCCTCGTCTCAACGATATTCTGATCCAACTCCGCGAGCAGCTCCTGCTGACGGAGCCTGACCCTCTCGTTCCGCTTGGCGCCTCCCCTGACCGCTGCCTTAGCGACATGGAACCGCGAGACTTTATTCACCAACATCATGTCGAAGGGCGTCGTCGTGCTCCCTTCCTCCATGTAGCCCGCGATGCTGGCCCGCTCGAGGTTCGGCCGTCCGAACAGCAGGCCCTGCAGCTCCGTCGAGTACCCGTGGTAGTTGAAGTGGATGGGCAGATCGGGCGTGAAGAGCGCGTCGAACGAGTCACTCGTCAGGGCGTGCGGGTGCGACCCTTCCGTCTCCAGGATCATCAGGTCTGTCACGTTGATCACCCGCACGCGGAGCTCCGGGCACCGTCGCCTCAGGATCGCGGCCGCCTGGATGACCTCGAACGTGAGCTCGGTGCCAATCCCGACGAGGACGACGTCCGGGTTGAGTCCATCGTCGGTGCTGGCGAATTTCCAGACGGAGGCCCCTGCGCGGCAGTGGTTTCCGGCCTCTTCGGGCGACAGGAAGACGGGGGTCGGCTGCTTCGCGCCGACCATCAGGTTGATGTAGTTTTTGGATTTGAGGCAGTGAGCAAGCGTCGAGAGGAAGGTGTTGGCGTCCGGGGGAAGGTAGACTCTAGCGGCGGTGGGCTTGAGTTTGAGGACGGCGCCGATGAAGGATGGGTTCTGGTGAGAGAACCCGTTGTGCTCCTGTCGAGTCCAGGTGCTGGTTTCGATGTAGTTGATGCTTGCGATGTCGTGATGCCAGTTCGTTTCTCTTGCCTGTGATGGTCAATTGTCGGGACAATGTTATAAAGGGCAGGTCCGAAAAAGAGATAGAAGCGTACCATCTTATTGAATTTGCTGTATTGCACCATCATGGTGTGAACAATCCCAAGGAAACTCTCATAAGAAGGAAATACTGCCACGCGACCAGTCAGAGTATAGCCTTGCATGAAGCCCTGACACATATGTTCGCTCAGGACCTCGATGACACGACCGTCTTTTGCCTTGGAGTATTGATCCCATTGGAAGTTTCTGTAGGTATGCTCGAGGGAGGTTTCCAGTTTGTTGCTCTCCAGCTCGTCGGGCGAGAATAGTCGCACGGTGTGCGGGTTTTTGACGAAGACCTGATCGAGGAGTTTCCCAGCGATCTTCATTGAGCTCTCCAAAGTGCCTTTCTCGACGCCTAAATCCATCCAGTTCGGCATATCAGGCGGGTAGTACACCCTGTAGGCCTCCTTTCGCTGGCCAAGCTTCTTTTCGTCGTCCGGGGGAATGATTGATTTCACTTCATCAATGACATCTCCTGATTCTTTGAAAAGTTCGTGAGGTTTATACCCTGAGAGCCATTCCTGGAGAGCTTGTAGTTCTTCCTTGTCCTTCTTCGCCTTTGGAAGAGGAACTTGGTGTGAATTGAAGGAACCTTCCACTATTTTTCCATGGATCTCTTTTGGTCCAGACCATCCCTGTGGGCATAGGTTAGTAAACGAGCAGTGATGATCTCCTGTCTAGAGATACAAACCTTCGGCGTTCGTATTATTATAAGTGGCCATCTCGGTTTTATTATTGGGTTCCCAGAGCGGGCCGCGTACTGGATCTTTCGGATCTCTCCAAGAGCCCACACCATGGAACAGTGGAGGTCGGCATCGATTTCGTCCAAGTTGGCCACCATGCGGACTTGGTACCCAAAGCCGGTAAACAGAGAAACGAGTTCTCTATCGTCCATGCACCCGTAAATGGTCCTCTCGCTGATCTTGAAACCATTAAGATGTAAGATTGGCAGCACAGCGCCTGATTCCGCCGGATCGATAAACTTGTATGAATGCCAGGATCTGTAACATGTCAATTTGGTCGTTCTAATGCAGTCACAATTGACTAGAAACCCACGCAGCTGTTGGACCACTTTCTGCTTCGCCGTCTCCAATCACGCAAGCAACAATGAGATCTGGGTTATCCATTACCGCACCGAATGAGACGGCCAAGGCATATCCGAGTTCACCTCCTTCATGGATGGAGCCCGGGGTCTCAGCGTTGATATGGCTGGAGATGTGTCAGTAGATAATGATATCGATGTAAAAGACTAGAGGGAAAGTCTGACCTTGGAAGTCCGGCCGTTGTACTGAACTTCGAGATAAGATTCGTAAGTCCTCTGGTATCGCGGGAATACTGTGGAAAGAATCTCTCCAGAGAGCCTTCTATCCAAAGAGCGGCCAGGATTGCAGGTGCACCATGACCCGGCCCAACGACAAACAGCATATCAAGGTCGTACTGTTTGGTTAGGAAATTCAGATGCGAATAAACGAGGACCAGTCCAGGACATGTTCCCCAGTGGCCTTTAATGTTGTCAGCAACTCGTGGTATTTCATTCGTTTAGGGCACGACTGATGCATATGCTATTTACCAAGTAATCTCGGTTTGATATCTTCGGGCCTGAGTTCTCGTTGCAGATATACATTATCTTGCAAGAAAATCATTGCTGCAGAAGTCCGACGTGAGTTAGTCTCAAACGTTATTTAACAGTATCGAGCAGTTCTCACCAGCTGCGATATAGCATGCTGCCCTTCGGAACTTATATAATGCATCGCAGGCACTCTGATCCAGAGAGATCTTGTCCAATTTCACCCACAGCTGGTCGACAACATCCGGGATGTGTGACGGCAATGGCGGTGGATTTGGCCTGTCGATTTCTTCGCCTGGCATCTTGTCTCGATGGTGAGTTGGGCAGTTTACTTCAATTACCTTTGTGCAAGCGGGATGGTGATCCGGAACAGGAACACCGCAATTGCAGAACAACACGAACAACACATCAAAATAAAAGCGCGAGATGACTCTCGCGATCAATTCAGAAGCTGAAATAGCTTTGCAGCATCATATTCAGGGCATTGACGATAAGTGGCCAGGAAATGAGGCCACCGTTGCTACGTCACCATGAACTGCGCTGACATCACAGGGCATGTATACACAGCATCGCCGTGTTTATTCTGTAGTTTTGGACGTCGCGCAAGAGGAAATCGTGCAATGCGGGGGGTAAATGGTCTTCAGAAAAATAATCATCTCCCTTAGGAGGCATCGATTTTATTCAAGCATGACAAAGACAATCCTCTCCGTAAACGCGGGCTCTTCGTCCGTGAAGATCACCTTCTACACACTGGAACGGCCGCCGAAGATGCTCGCGAACGCGGAGGTCTCGGGGTTAACGGCGCCCCCGCAGACCCTCAAATACGAGCGAGGAGACGTTAAAAATAAGGAGAAGATCCAGGAGAATTTGACAACTCCCCAGGACGGATTCAAGTACCTGCTCCAGCGCTGCTTCACCGATCCAGACCTCGAGGGCGTCGCAAGCACGGAGGATCTCGCCTACGTATGTCACCGCATCGTACATGGAGGGGATCTTGAGGACGCTGTTGAAATCGACAGCGAGAAGTACGGCCACCTTGTGAAGATTGAGAATCTTGCGCCCCTGTATGTCTTGCATTCTCTGTCGTAGGCCACAAAACTGGATGTAAATAAGTAGCTGATTGTCTATTTCCAACAGACACAACTACTCCGCCCTAGAAATCGTCCGCACATGCATGCAGGAACTCCCCAACGTCAGGAGCATCACATACTTCGATTCTGCCTTCCACAAGACCCTGCCCGACTACGTTCGGACGTATCCGATCAACCAGGAGGTCGCGACGGCCAACGGGCTGCGGAAATATGGCTTCCATGGGATCAGCTACTCGTTCATTCTCCGCTCCGTCGCCGAGTTCATCGGCAAGCCGATGGAGCAGACCAACTTGATCACGATGCATCTGGGAAGCGGAGCCTCGATATGTGCCATCAAGGAGGGCAAGTCGATAGATACATCGTAAGGGTTGGCCCCGTTCGCAGAGACAAAGCTCTCCTGGCTGATGTGATTACTGACAATGTCCATGGATCTATCATAGAATGGGACTCACTCCCCTTGCTGGGTTACCGGGTGCGACACGGAGCGGAGATATAGATCCTTGGTAGGGTTCCCTTTCACCATTGTATATGATGACCTTTTTATTACTTTTCTAACATCCATGATCGCACAATAGTCTCGTATTCCACTACACCAACGAAGCAGGAAGCCTTAGCCCTGCAAGCACCAAGGAGATGCACATCAGCACCGTGAGTCTCGATTCAATCCCAACCAGAAAACAACCAATGCACTCCCTAACCAACCAACCCAAAAGGCAGAAGAAATCCTCAACAAAAAGTCCGGCTGGAAAGTCCTCACCGGCACGACCGACTTCTCCCAGATCGCCGTCGAGGACTTCCCCTCCCCGAACCACCGCCTGGCCTTCGACATCTTCGTTGACCGCATCATCGGCTTCGTGGGCAACTACTTCGTCAAGCTGGAAGGGAAGGTCGACGCGCTGGTCTTCTCGGGCGGGATCGGCGAGAGGAGCGCCCTCCTGCGGAAAGCCGTGACCGAGAAGTGTCGGTGCCTCGGGGTCGATCTCGACGTGGAGAAGAACAATAAGGGGCCCGAGAGCGAGGGGCAGACGGTGACGGATATCTCGAAGGAGCCTGGAAGGGCACCGAGGGTGCTTCTCTGTCAGACGAATGAGCAGGTGAGTTTCGATGTATTGTATTATCTATTGCTCTGATCATGGATACGATACATACCCTTTCACTTTATTATTATTATTTACTCTGGTGCATCCATCCAAGACGTTTGCAGATAGACGAAAAGAGAAGAACGGGAAGAACACTGCTAACCGCAACAATTTTCTCATCCTGCAGTTCGAAATGGCATATCACACCATAAACAATAAGCTTTAGATGTTGACTGGTGATAGAGAGAGGGAGAGAGAGGGAGGGAGGAAGGGAGAGGGAGAGAAAGAGAGAACAGTATGAACAGTCCAGTTCTATTCCTACGTACCTAATAACGTCGTGAGCATATTAATCTCAAGCACACGCGCTGATGATCATGATATGATATGTATGCATGTATGTACCTACAGGATTTAGTACAGTCGAGCGAAGAGAAAATGACAACGACTCAACCACCTGCTTTCCTCTCTTCTCTCCTCTTCTCTAGTCTCTACTTGAAATCTATTCCATGGAACACAGCCATCCATCTAATCCCAAAATAAAACGATCAGTCAATTATCCAAGCAAATAAACATACATAGCGCTGAAACTTGGGCCTGGTCTGGTCTTGGTCTAATCTATTTAATTAATAGCCAGTCAATTAATTAACACCAAATAGTATCCGCGCTATGGTCCTCTAGTCAACTACACAGTACACTTATAGTCGACATCATTATAAAAAAAAGGGCACTGAAAACAGGTCCCAACCAACACCTTAGTATAAGTCCCTCACTAAGTGATCAATCAATCTATCTATTCATTCAACGGAGAAAGATAATTTATTCGTTCCAATCAATTAACATCTTGCTCTAGATACTACATTAGGTACACTACATTTCCAGTATTTATAATTGCTGTGCACATAAGCGCCTATCCTACACCTAACAATGCATAGAAAAACGAGACGAATACTCTTCCGCATGCAGCCTAGGCAGCAATGAATGGAACCTGGCCTGTATCCTTTGATCTCACGGACCTGCATCTCAACTTAAAGAAAGAGGAAAAAGAGAAAAAAAAAGGACAGTCTCAGTCGATTCTGCCTTGTTTCCGCCATATAATGCATGCATTGCCATGCTCTGGTCTGGTCCAATAATTATTATTGCCAATATACTATTTACTGTATGCAATGCACATACACAGCCATTATTCGAATTCCAACAACATACACAAAATAAGTTGGATGTTCTTTATATATATATATCATGTGCATGCATATGTATGCATAAATCTCATATCCATGGTTGGTTAATTGATTTTTTGTAAGAAAAAGAATGAAAGAAGTACACATTGACACAATTAATTGGTAGAACAGCAAGATAATAAAATGACAACACAGCCTCGCATTGCAAGTCTGTAAAGCATGTTTCCAAAAATAGATTAAACTAATTATGCACGTGGATAAATAATGGAACAAAAAAATCTCATAGTATTTCATCATTGTCATGTCATATGGTCATTCATTCATTCATGGATGATGGAGGGGTATGCATGCATGCATGCCCGTGCACAGCCGCCTGTTCGAACAATGGCGTGGGGTGTTAATCGCGGGGCTGGACCATTTAACCTACATGCGTTGCAGTAGAGGGATAACAACCCAGAGGGAAGCGATAGGAACCTTTCTTTAGCATTTTTTTTTCGAGGCGCAAGCGGCCCGATCCGTTAGGTCGACATACCTACATATAAAGAAAGAAAAAGATACATATAAGCCCTGTCGACACGTGCAGGATGTTGTACTGTATGTTGTACCGTGCATCGCGTCGCATTGCATGGACATTCCAGAAAAGAAAAGAAAAAAAATAAAAAAAAAAAACAAAGAAATAGGCGCGGACAACTCCCAACGGTTGGAAAATGTCGGGATTTATGCCTCAGATGACCAATCCCAGTGCGCGGACTACCAACATTAATTCAGCAATTGGATGATAATAGCCGCTCCCACAGTACTCCGTACCTGGATCATCTGCACTGAGCCACCCGCGGACAAAGGCTGCGCCGTGTTTTCTGAAAGAATGGAATCAATCGATTAAGCGCCGCGGGTTTATCTCGAGTTCAGACAGAGACGAGGACGAAGGCCTAGAGGAAAGATCGCTCTCTTTGAGCGGTGTAGCTGTAACCTGTAGTCCGGAATTGGGTGAGGTCTCCCCGTGTCCTTTGTTGGTGTGGCTTTGTTTTCTTTTTTTTTTCTCAGGAGACTAATTAACGGACAATGATAATAATCATAATAATTGAACGAGTTATAACCATGACTCGAGAATCGAGTGCGGGAAGGAAAAAGAAAGGAGAAATTCGGGGGTATGGGTGGACCGGCGGATAGCTATCTTCCTGACGCAAGATTAGCTGCGACAATGGCGATAAGAGTGCTGTAGCGTCTTCAAAGTAAGTCAATTTTAAATGAAGAACGCCATATCGCGATACCTGTCCAGTTATCTTCCCGGGCACCTCGAAGTTAAGGCACCGTGTGATTGGCGCAGGAGGAAGATGAATATAAAAACAGACTATCGATTGGACGTGTCTAATTAACGCGCGGGTGGCGGTTATCGCGTCCAGACAGCCTCATCTTCAAGTCTCCTTTCCTGAAATATGCGATAATCTCATCGATGCGAGGCAGGGTTCGCTGCGCAAATTTGAGGCTGGAAGGTCATTTGGTTGTATCTACGAGGTTCTCCGGATGTATCTCTGTAGGCATAACATTACTGCGTTATAGCTCCGGTATCAGATCCATCAGATTAATCAAACTTAACGGAACCGGAGGCTCTCTGCAAGCAGCACCGCCGCTTTCGGTGCAGAACCTGCAGGTGGCTGGGAAGGAAGGTTAATGTTGTTTTATGCATCCATATCTTTGGATCGTGTAGATGCAAGTCATAGAAATCAGAGACTGTCTTTCTTCAGAGCAGTGTTAGGAAGATGCCAAATTGCTCGGCTCGCAAGACTGCAGTGCAAGATACCCCCAACACTCCATGCCCACCTGGCGGTTCTTCTTGTTGGGACATGTGAAAAAATGGGTCAGGCAGTCCTGTGACAAGGGATAGCTACTATTATTTGGAAAGACGGAAAAAAAAATAGCCAGATGACAATACCCTTGTGACTTGTGAGAGACAGCAGACCGTGATACGGAGCACTGCGGACTTTCGGACTTCCGCACCCCTGGCTGCCTGACAGGCTGGCTGGCCGGCCCTGGCAACGCCTCACTGTGCCCTCACACGCTAGGGGTTAAACCTGCTGCTGCGACGACTTGACGAGTCAGCGGCTCCGAAATCGACCAGAGAGCTTCCAGAAGCGACCGTCGGATCCAGCACCGCGGACATGGCGAGTGGGACGGTACAAGTGGGGAGGGTTAGGGATTTAACTTACAGTAGCGCTGCTTCGACTGCTTCTAGCGCATGAACTAAGCCAGCCACCCCGGCAGGGAGTAGTAACGCAACGACTAGCGAGCGATAAAGTCCGATAGTGAAAGATAGGTACTTCAATAATTTAGTAGGTGCTCCGTATTGTTGGTGCCTGGATTGAGACAGCAGGCTAAGTAAGAGGTGCGGAAACGCCCGCCGCGAGGTAAGATCGGGACAGCCTAGGGAAACTCTCATCCCGCACCGCGTCGAGGGCACCTGACAAGCCGCAAAAAATGTATCTAGTACCCTTCTTCCAAATAGCAAGGCATTCTGGAATCGCGAGTAAAATAATAATGTTATATTATTAGTTTGATCTAGTACGGAGGTCCAGGGAAAATTGCAACGCAGTCAGCAGGATCGAGGTTGACCAGATAGAGGTTACTGGACATTCAAAGGCAAGAGGGAAGGGGACGCCGCTTAGAAGCGAGAGAGTCAATACGCTTCGTCTTGTATGCATCATATTATTGTACGGAGTGGATGGATCAGCTGACAGCATCTAACCGTAGCAAGAACGACAACCAATTCGTACCGTGGAGGTTGCTAAGGCAGCTAAGCTCCTTCTCTGGCCATGAAAGCTAGGTCCGTCTCTTTTGCTCTTCTCAATACTATATAGGTGGATAAGGTAAGATTGTCCCATCTCCGGACAACCTCGTGTCGTAAGACTAGCTCTGTCGGATTTTTGGTCAGGAGCAGAGTACAGGAAAGGCTGGAGGTTATTCGTTTGATGTGACCTGTCTCACTGAGAAAAAGTGAGAGTCCGAATCCCTCAAAGATCATCCTATCAAGTTCTACAGGGAAAGGTTTGGTACTGCATCTACAGTAGTAGTATGGAATACGAGAGATATCAACGTTAGTAGTTGCTACCGATGTACTCCGTATCCAGATCGCATCACGTTGCATCCAGACAAGTCAAAAGTCCGAGAGTATCCGACAGGGATGAGCGCTGTACTTAGGAGCTCACTATGGAAATCCTTCGTGTCATCTTTGCCATCTATCGCGTTAGTATATTTGTCAATTGATTAAGACTCTTCGAGGTTGTAACAATGTCGATCTCTCCCACAAGAAGAATGTGGTGGCGTCTAGCGTATGCAGATTGCACACTCTGACGGCTGGAGAGTAGGGCATCGTAGAAAAAATGTCCAGTTCTGCTATGCTGAAGCCTAATCTAGGTGGCACCTGTCGCCCGCAAAGATCGGTTTCGATCTCAATGCAGCTGACCTCCGAAATGGACCAGCTGACTAGCCTCTTGGCAAGCAACTAGAACACAATATTCTCCGATGCCTGATGCCTGCTCCGTACGGAGTACACCCGCCCTGCAGGTGGCTGTGCAGAAAGTGACCTGTAGGGCCTAGGGCTGCGGTAGACCTCCTCAATGATCAACATGTCAAGGAATTCTTTGGGAACGACGGATGTTTACAAATGGCCCGGGACGTTTCCGTACGGATAACTCAAAAAACGCCTCATATGCTCCACTGAGTTTGGGTATCTGCAGCTTAGCTGAAGAGGCTAGCGCCGCTTCCGGATGGTCGGATTCACAGCTTCAATGTTTTGAACCGTGCTCACCCTGCAGCCCTGCCCGTGAGTCGTGAGCCTTTTGCTCATTACAGAGTAGTCCAGGGAACCATGTCCACGGCGGCACGGACCCTGCAGGCTAGACTGCTAGTTGACTGTTAACCAGATTCGGACTGCACATGAAACCAGGATATCGGGATGTGGTCCCTAACGGCCAAGATGCGACTCGCGGGCTCCGAGGGGACGGAAAGCTGCTTGTTCTATCCACTTCTAGCTGCCTGTCTGGTTCTCGACCTGCAGACGGCGATCAACCCCGTACTCTCCGCGTTTGCCGTTGGGCTGTTATTTGAGAGAGGCTGTGAGATCATACGGAGTAGATGATAGGACAGCCAATGATGCAGCACTGCTCAAAGGAGTAGTCCATCTGGAACACGGCACAAAAAGATGCTCTTGCTGTACGGAGTACACAGTTGCTTCTCCCCCGTGGTGTGGAGAGAATCTGTTTCAGGAGAAGCGGACAGTGCTGTGATGTTCTGGAAGAGCTGATAGAAGCAGCTCCACCTGCAATCCTCCATCGTACAGTACTCCGCCGGGAGACATGCTCTGGCCGCGACGGAGCTTCAAACAGGGTTCTACACAGTACTGGGTGGAAATGCTTACTCCGGAGAGGTGATCGATGCGGATCGCGGGAACAGAGACGGGCGACGCGAAGCCTAAGCTGCTCAGGGGATCCCGCACGGCGGGTGGTCGCATCGCAGGGTGCTGCTGCAGGTACAGGAGCCGAGTCCCTGGGAAGGATTTTGGGCCGCGCATCGAGATTCTAGGGGGCTTCGGCCGCGCTTCCGCGGCACTAGTGTCAACTCGACTTGCGATCCATGATCCATCCTCCTGCGACGCAGCGGAGCCGAGCCTGCAGGCTGGCGGAGCGCTCCCGAAACCCTCGCGCCCTTCTGGAATCTAGCACCCCTGTTTCCCTACGGAACCAGCACACGGAAGTATGTGCGGCTTCATGCATCGCACGGCAGGGCTGCAGCTGAAGAATCGAGCCGTCCAAGGCCCTTTGCACTGTTTGCAGAGATCATACCAGTCCGATCCGGGTTCCCGATCTGGCGCTGCTCTTGCGATATATGCCTCGGCGTTGTGCCCGAAAATCAGCCATTGACACTGCACAACCCCAGCGATTGACCTACGATGTCTCTGGTGACGAGGCAGCAATTCCCTTTCCTGACGATTTGATGCAGCTTAGCGGAGTAAAAAGAAAGATCCCTGCGCTGTAATCCGATTCCGACTCACTTAGTTTGGAGCTCTGTTTGGCTCTTGGCAAGCTCTGTTGGTGGCAAGTACCTAAATTTTCGCTTTTTGCGACGCGTACGTGCGCATCTGTAGAAATCTGGTTGGCCGTTGACAGTCACTCGCTGATTGTCCATGCCAAGCTCGTTACGAGGCTTAACTGACTGGGGGGTTTTTCGCGGCTTAGTGTTCCGAGTACGGAGTACTCAGACAAACACAACAGGGACGACTGCATGCTCTGATAGAAAAAGAAAAAAAAACGAAACCGGAGGTCTCAGAGCTATCGGAAATATTTGGTTGTCGTACGGAATAAAGTTGCCTCAATCATGAGAAGCGTCATGGTTGACATAAGAGGATACCGTCCGAGTCATGCAACTATCCTCAAACTCACAACCCTGTGTGGTCGCCAGGGAATATGGAGACTCGGCCTGCAAATCTGGAGACGAAGGCGTTGACCCGCCGGATCATCGCCTAGGAAGCGTCCCGTGAGGTGAGCCATGGATGTGAGTCCCTCTCCCGTCACGGTCCGAGTCCGACGTGCAATACGGGATACTGGACATCCCGACAGGCGGCTCTTTTCCCAAATGGGGCATTCGTGGAATCCTTAGGCTGGTTAGCCCGGTGGGCTACGACAGTGGGAATTCTAACGGTCGATTGTCTGAGCTGCTTCTAGCGCTGTTCTAGCCGCACGGCGGGAGGAGCCAGGACGACCGTGTCGGCATGGGAATGATGGGATGCACTCTGCCGGTTCTCGTGACATTACTCGGCACGGTGAAGGGTCTGGAAGGGAATTTTTCTATTTTCTTCTTCCCCTTTGTTATTTCGAGGCGCGGAGTTGGATCCTCGGTGAACCCAAGCCAACAGACAACTTTTGCCAAACAAAGAGCGTTTGTTGAAGTATTCAAGTTGCGCAACAACCAAATTCGTTGGCTGTCGTTTCGAATATACATCAAATGTTTGTAAGCGCCACAAGAAGCAGTTTTTGGTTTGTCCGCGGCTGCAAGTCAGAGGCAGCGCGTCTACCAGTCACAGGAAGGTATTCGGGCTATTCCTGGAACGAATGTGAGGTGTCTCCAAATAAGCGATAGGCGATGGTTTGGGAGCAGTCGCCACTGGATAGACGCCGTCGCGCCATTGTCCAGGAGCAACCGTACACTCCACCAGGATCCCTGTACCCCGTAGCATTGGGGCAGATTCAGCCTCTACGCGGCATGCAACCCAGAGGGGCTTTGCTGTCTGCTTTGAGTGATAGATAATGAGAATGTTGTTTCTTCCTTTCTTTGACTGGTCGTATGTGCGAATTCTGCCTTGTCAGGATACATGGTCTCCCTTGAGCTGCATGTCGACCACGGACCGCGGAGGGCAATGACCTCCGGTTATTAGCACACAACACTCCTGTACTTTATTTTGGGGCGGCAAGGGATTATGATGGGTAACATGAAACGAACATGCTGCTAATCTGGGGTTTCCCAGGTGCGTGGTGGGCTGCTGGGCAAGGAGTGATGCAGCGGTGGCACAGCAGGATAACGGACAAGCGTCCGGAAAGAAGGACAGGGACGGCTTTTCCGGGAGCGAGAGGACTATGGCTGTTGAGTAGAAAGAGAGCGATGAATAATCAATACGCCGCCGATTGCCGCCCATGGAGATGGATCGATGAGTTAGGATCACGGGTGTGCTGTCGCAGATCCAGTCGGGCTGCAACCGTCTCAGCGTCATCCACCCAGCAGGCCATGTTCCGGGGCAAGACCCAGCGACTAGAGCGAGGCTAGAAAGGCTAGAAGGCCGCGAGAAGGAGTGTGGAAAACGATTAGTGTGCTCCGGCCCTGGATGGCTCGGGCGGGTAGCGGGTGGGCTCCTGCTGACTGATCATAAATAGTCGGCCCACTGGAGGAAACCCTGGAAAGCCGTATGTCTGTAGCCTGGTCCCCAAGCAGAGTTGAACCGCTGATAGTTCGCCATAGTAGGGCACCTTGGGGTTTGCGCTCTTCCCACGCGGTGCGAGAATGCTGGAGGCTGGGCAGCCTACCAGCGCAACGGTGCTCATGGGACTGGGTACATCCGCAGTCGGGACTCTGGTGCAATAGTCCGCCCCGAAAATCAGTTAATTAGCGGGACTACTAGGCCGCGGGGATCGCTAGGAGCAAGACACCACGCGAGAGTCGAGACAGGGCAGGGCGTTTGATTCCTCCGTTCCTGCGACGGCCCCCACCAGCAGCAGCCCGTCCGAGAAGTCGGTTGCGCCATCATGGCGGATGCCGGCCGGAAGGTTGATTCCTGACCACCGCCCGGCGGGTCACCTCCGCAGGGCAACACAACGAGAAGTCCAAGCCATGCCAAACCAGACAAAGAAAGGGGCTGCGTCGCGTTCCTCTCTCCCGGGACGGGCTCGTCGAGCCTGTGCTAAAGAAAGCTCGCTGGGGAAGCGCCGTTCTGCTCAAGTATATCTATGAGCCCTCCCCCGTCCGCCGTCTGGGCTGTAGAACAGTTGCCTTCGTCGCTGGCCTCCATCTCCCGGCGCTCCTGTCCTGCCACATCTCCTCTCTTGCTCTACATCCATTCCATCCACTGGGCCGTACAGCAGCCGTGTCACGTCCTGCCAGCGCCGTGCTCCTCCTTACCATCTGCTGCATTAGCCTCGCCAATCTTCTGACCTCCGCTTGGCGTCAGATCGCGGCCGATAGACGGTGCTGGACATTGCATCCGCTACTGGCGCGATCCGTCTCCACCTCGCGTTTGGCGGTCCAATTTCCGGGGCGTGTCGGCGTCACATTCCTGCCCTACCACCTGGCACCTGGAGTGGCTTCGTTCCCCGGGCTACCCTGCGCGCGTCCTTCATAAGCATCGTCTCTTCCGATCTCACCTGCATCTACCATAGACGCCTGCGTCGTTGCCCTGTCCTTGTCGGGGATCCCTGAGATTTGCCTGTGGCGCCGAGTCAGCTGGTCTTAGAGCTACATCGACAATCGTAGCTCCGTCAGCTATCTCCTTTTAAGACCGCATCGTTTGCGCTCAAGGTGTGTCAGCTAATTTCATTTTTGTTTTCAGCTGTACTCGAGGCAGCTTATATATTCCCCTCGTCGCCCCGTCTCGCCTCCACGGTGTCCGGCTGTTATTTCTAACAATGGCTGTTCTCATAGAGTCCATGATGATGCTGGTTCGGGACCTTGCTGCGGCCAACATGGGACGAGGAGCCTACGACACAACCGGGGTCAAGAAGCCCGGTGCACCACCACCACCACCAACTCCCCGGTAACGGCCTGTCTTGACAGACTGCCTCATAACTGCCACGTCCGTTTATTGCGATGCCTACGATCCACGTCCTTTCAATGGCCAACGATTCCTGCTTCCCATGTTTTCGGAAGGTCGAAGAAACATACGTTTAGTGTCGTGAGACATCGCATTCTGTACGTGTTTCTGGAACTTCTAATAATATACTCGTGTTGTCATTGATACTGACTGGGAGTACAGGATCATGTAACATTGTCGATTACCCTTCGCTCGGTTTCAGCCTCTCGGCTAGCGCCTAATCTTGCGTCCAACACATCTTTTAATAACTAGCGTTAACCACGTCATCTGTACCAACACTACAGTCTTGCTCGCGACCATATACCTTCGTCGGTTTTTGCGGTTCGACAGCACACTACTCTTTTCTAATTCGCGGACATGACCCGTCTCGTTCGATACCGGAAAAGTGGCTTGTTTTTGTTTTTGTTGAGCCGGCGTTTTGACATAGACGGGTGGGTTGCATCATGGCAGATATGGGAGATACCACAAGAGTTAGAATTTTCCGACTTCGCGGTCACCTCTTTGCTTTCTTTGATTAGTTGTGGGATACTCGTGTACAATATGCTGGGAAAGCTTCGATCCCAAGATTCGCCTGGTCTAGCTCTCCGCTCTGGGGAGCGCTTGACTAAAGCAAGACATGTGTCTACGAATCACCTTTGACCATATTGGAGCCTGTGAATCTTGGGCACGCGTCACGAACCTGGTTTGTTGGCACTGTTTATGGGGCGGGCCTCTGTTTTGTTTTAGATAGAAACATCTCGGCAGATCCGGTACGAACCTAATATATCATCGTCATCCTCTTCATCATGTGCTTCCCTTGAGTAACTGTGCCTAAGACCCCTGTTGTGTAACGTGACTCTGCAACTCTGGCGAACACCCTACAGGGGTTGAATCCGTCAGGAGCCCGGGGACGACGCCCTGGAATAATGTCACCTGTGTAAGATTGGTACAGGCTGCAGATGCATTCAGTAGGCACTTTTCCGGCATGAGATCGTGTGCCTGAAGTGATACTCGCCGGTTGAGTCGACGTTGCGCAGGCGTAGGCTGAACTGCATGTGAGAAATGACCGATGTCCTGGACCTTGCTGGCCCTTGTGAGCTCGCGGAGCCTCACAACACGTTTCCAGCCATCCGGCGAGCCAGTCGGGGCGTCCCGTGACTTGCGTGTCCGGCTCCGCGGCGCCCGCCTCCATCATCGAGGTCCGCGACAACCTCCAACATCTTCACCCTCTTTATCGCCTGGTCATCCTGAACCCCGGCGTTCGTCTGCTGTCCCTCGTCACGACAGGCGTTCTATTCTTTTTTGCGCTATCCGTCCTTTTGGTAACACGACCTCTGTCAGGACGAGCCCTGCCTGCGATCCGGCTCCGCATTCGTCCCTGCCCCCCCCCCCCCCCCCCCCCCCCCCCCCGTTCTCCACTTGTGCTGGTCTACGTCGCCCGCCGGAGCTGAATCACTACCAGCGCAATCTATCCCTCTTCTGTGACAACGTATCTGCAGAACGCTTAGATCGCAGACGTTCCCGCGGCCATGTCCGACTCAGCCACGACAAACGCCCCGAAGCCAAGCAGCAGCGTGAAGCTCGTGCTTCTGGGAGAGGCGGCCGTTGGCAAGGTATGAGGCGGTCCATCTTGCCCCAGCTTTTAACCCCCCCATCCTGCACCGCCAACATCCCATCGCCTGGATAATGGCCAAACTGACAACTGGCGCTCTTGCAGTCATCGCTGGTCCTCCGGTTTGTTAACAATGACTTCCAAGAGAACAAGGAGCCGACCATAGGAGGTAAGGCTTTCGCTCAGAGCTACCTGATGCCACCGGGCACTCTCATCGCGTTATCATGCGCCCATCCGCGGGCTGCGGCCCGTAGTTACTTTTGCCCATAACGAATCCTATCTGTCTATAATACCAGGAACTGGCTAACTGCTCCGCTGTACAGCCGCCTTCCTGACGCAGAAATGCTCTCTGCCCACACGTACGATCAAGTTCGAGATATGGGACACGGCGGGCCAGGAGCGCTTTGCCTCCCTTGCCCCCATGTACTACCGCAATGCCCAAGCGGCCCTCGTCGTATACGACATTACCAAACCGTCCTCTCTCACAAAGGCTAAGCACTGGGTTGCTGAGCTCCAACGGCAAGCAAGTCCCGGTATCGTTATCGCCCTCGTTGGCAACAAGCTGGACTTGACGAGCGATGGCAGCGGCGCCGACGAGGAGTCCGCCCCTAACGGTGGTGAGAATGCGCCATCCGGTGCTGATGCGGAGGGAGATGAAGGTGCCGGTGAAGAGAACCATGAAGAGCAGGCCGACGCGCCAGGCGATGCCAGGAAGGTCTCCACGCGCGAAGCGAGAAGCTATGCAGAGGAGGAAGGGTTGCTATTCTTCGAGACGAGTGCGAAGACCGGCGTAAACGTCTCAGAGGTCTTCACCGCCATTGCCAACGCGATCCCGGAGTCCAGCCTGAAGGGACCGCGAGGTACCGGCGCTGGAGCGGGCCAGACCGGACTGGGAGGACGGTCAGGAGACGACTCGCGAGTGAACCTGGGAGATCGCTCAGCTGCAGCCGCAAAGGAGAGCTGTGCCTGCTGATCGCCTGTATTCGAACGTTGTATCGCTTGTTTGGATATTGACCCGTGTACGGCCGTTGGGAGATGCCTCCCCTGGTGCGGAATGGCGCGTCTCCAACGGCTTGTTTGAAGAGAAACCCTACTTAATCCGTCTACCCTTATACCGTGTTCGTGTTTGGTCTGCACAACTCTGAGGCATCATCACCAATGTCGATTCTTGATTCTTATCTACCGCATGCTGCTCGCGCTGTCGTGTTTGCACAGACTATTTTTCCAGCTCCTTTTCATTTCGGTGTTGATTACATTATTCAGGCCTTTATGTGTATATTCGTTGGGACCGTGAAACGTGCTGCTTCTGGGGGGATTGTGCTCTGCAGTACTTGGCAACTCGACCACCATGTCTAGGTACTCTGAATGAAACTATCAGCAGTATGAGTAGCGGCGCTGAGTCATACTTACTAATAGATTTGAGGAGTCTAAGATAACTTATTTGAAAGACGCACGACTTTTGTTATTGTTGATGCTGTTGTTGATCTATTTACGAATTTGATTATATTACAGCGCTCTACTGGACTGATGCTTCTTTTCCCACATCACTTTTTTTTTTTTTTTGCTATGCTCAATGCTGGTATGATACGGTTCATCGAAGGCAGCATTTTTATTAAGTGCGGTCTCATGGAACACTTTTAATATTTTAAAGGTTACTACTATCATCTAGGCATGGACGTCACAAGCGAACTCGAAGCGGTCGAGTTCCACAAATTTCAGTACCGGCTTCCTGGAAGTCTCATCCTCCCTCCAATCAAGGCTTAGCGCTGATCACTACTAAGATGGAAGGAAGCCCGTGTATCTAGCAGATCGTGACCTTAACAGGACACTGCCGCAGATCTAATTGTTCGTTGCAGAGATATGTATCGCTTGCTCTCCAACTATCAATCATATCACCCAGCCCAAGAGTGATGCTCGCTGTCATAAGCAGACAAATCGTGCTATTTTGCTCACCGTGCCGCGTTGTTGGCGAATTTTGCATTGTTGTCCGGTGGCACAAGGTCGTCTCCTGGACGGAGTTTCTGCCGCTCCTTCTTTACTACTCGGACGACTTGGTCCGTGGATTGTGATATCAATACTAGATATGGGATATCAGGTAGTACATACCTTCTATTCCTTTGTTTATCATTAACGTCTGATAAACCTCTGGATAGGTAATAATGACGATGATGGGCGCGACTTTCTCTACCGGTACACATCCGGAAGGTAGCTGTGGAACAAAGAGGCGCAACTAGCCGCCCGCTACGTCAAATTCGACATTGACGCTCTCTGCCGTGTTGCAGCTGAGTCGGTGGGCTCTGCGGCATGTACGGATGTCACGAAGCTTACCGAAGGCAACTTCAACAAGGTCTCGCTTCTGACCATAAGCGATGGGAAAGAGGTCATTGCGAAGACCCCAAATCCCAATGCGGGACGTGCTCACTTTCTCACTGCGAGCGAGGTGGCTACAATGGATTTTGTGAGTCCGGCTATATCCACTCCTTAAGTTGAATTGACTTTGATCGCTGTTTCTAGGTGAGAAATGTATTGCATATCCCCGCTCCAAAGGTGTATGCATGGTGCTCCAGGGCCAACGAAACCCCAGTCGGTGCCGAATATATTATCATGGAGAAAGTGCCTGGTATTAAACTCTCCCATGTGTGGGAGGACATGCACATCTTAAAAAAAATAGGAGATTGTGACACAACTTGTCCAGTTTGACAAATGTCTTGCGTCAAATCCATTTCTGGCATACGGTAGCCTGTATTTTGCTCAGGACACTGGTCGGAATGACAAGTATACTGTTGGTCCCACAAATAATCGAAAGTACTTTGATGATGGGAGAGGAGCACTAAATTCGGACCGTGGCCCTTGTGAGTAAATATTCCAACACTTGAAACGGAAGTTTCCAAGCTGACCTTGTTTCAGGGAGCTCAGTTGAAGAATATGTTATTGCCAATGCACAACGTGAAAAGGAGTCTATCACCAAGTTAGGTCATTCGTCGCGGCCACCACAAGACCTCTTCAATGGCCCGGGACAGTATCGATCCTCTAAGGCCGCCAAGCTTAGAGCATTGGACTGTTATATGAAGTTAGCACGCCACTTACTTCCCAAAAACAAAGCAACTCGTAGACCTGTTCTATGGCACTCTGACCTCCACACGGACAATATCTTTGTTGATCCGGAAGAACCGGCAAAGATCACAGGTGTGGTCGATGGCAAGCTGTGCACATCGCCCCTTTATTCCTCCAAGTCCACCGTCCAGCCCTCCTTGACTTTGACGGTCCTATTCCAGAAAGACTCAACCCCTCTCAATTGGCAGAAAATTTTGACGAATTAAGCCCAGAGGAAAAGCTGCGGGCAAAGAAGCTTCACGCAGCTCAGGCAATGTATGTGCTTAAGTATGAAATTGAATTGCTACAGCAATGCAAAGACGCCAGTCGTGTTGCGGGGGCCGGAAACACTGGTGAGCCGGATCACTGGTCTGGCGGGATCTCTTTTTACGAATGGTGAGCCACATGTCCTGGGTCATCTGATGCAAGCCGTGGATAGATGGGCGGAGATAGTTGGACAAGACGCAGAAGGACGACCCTTGGTCCCTTGTCCGATCCAGTTTACGGAGGAGGAGAGAGCGCAAAAGAGGGAAGACCAGTTGAAGTGGGAGGAAGGGGTCGAGGCAATGGACGAGATCCTTCGGGGATGGGTTCGTCAGCCACGAAGACTATAAACGCATGAAGAGGATGGTGATGGATTTCCGAGGTCTTTCTGCAGCGTGTAGCTGCGACCGATGAGGAGCGGGAAGAGTGGATCAAGGTGTGGCCTTTTCCTGTGTCGTCTTAGGTGGTATACATAGTGGTTGAGTAATGGTACAACTATCTGCAATATATTTGAGAAGAATTACCAAATTAGGTAATATACCTAAGTTGAGGGCGCGGCAGGTCACGGGACCCGCCGTCCCCTACGCACCGCGCTAGCCGCATCGGGCCAAGCGGCGCCCTAAGCGAGCGCCGAGCGCCGAGCCCACACCCGCACGACCAGCGCACACTGAGCGCGGTGTATCTGGTGTGGACTTGCTCGCCTGCTCCCAAAAGTTCAATTCAACCTCTCCTCGACGACTGCCCCTCTACCGACAGGACGCAGCACCAGCAGCACAGCCCGACCTCGCTCGTCTGCAATCATGGCTGCTCTCAACAAGATCGCCGCCAACTCCCCGTCGAGGCAGAACCCCTCGGAGCTGGAGACCCAGCTCGCCAACGCCCTCTATGACCTGGAGAACAACACCCAGGACCTGAAGGCGTCTCTCAGGCCCCTGCAGTTCGTCAGCGCCCGTGAGGTAAGCTCCGCCGTGTTCTCTTTTCGATTAATTGAAAATTACGTCTTTTCGCGGGGTTTTGAACGCAACGGAAACCGATTGAAGGAGAGTTCTGTGGGCCAATATAAAAGTGTTATCTGTGCGAAAAAGGAAATATTGCTGGTGTTGGACGATCTGGAAAAATATCTCTTTATTTTATGAGTCGAAAAAAGCACCCACAAATGTGGCCATTGAACAGGTCTGACCGCTGCCAATTTTTGCTATATAGATCGAGGTCGGCCACGGCAAGAAGGCCATCGCCATCTTCGTCCCCGTCCCTCTCCTCCAGGGCTTCCACAAGATCCAGCAGCGGTATGACAGCCGTACCCTCCAACCGGGTCAGTCGCAGTCGGAAAAGAAAATGCTGACATCTCTCTCTCTAAACCAGCCTGACCCGTGAGCTCGAGAAGAAGTTCTCCGACCGCCATGTCTTGATCATCGCCTCGCGCCGCATCCTGCCCCGTCCCAAGCGCTCCGTCCGCGCCCGCAACAACCAGAAGCAGAAGCGTCCTCGCTCGCGCACCCTGACCGCCGTGCACGACGCCATCCTGTCCGACATCGTCTACCCGGTCGAGATCGTCGGCAAGCGCGTCCGCACCAAGGAGGACGGCAGCAAGGTCCTCAAGGTCATCCTGGACGAGAAGGAGCGCGGCGGTGTCGACCACCGCCTGGACGCCTACGCCGAGGTCTACCGCCGGCTGACCGGCCGCGGTGTCGTCTTCGAGTTCCCCACGAGCTCCATCACCGACTACTAAACGTGATTGATATTGATGATCGGGTAGTCGTCGGTGAAAAGTTCGCGCGTTGGTGATGTGTGGCAGTTGGCTGGTGGTTACCCCAAGTGGTCTCTCTCTGGTCTGGTCTGGTCGGGAGTGTGATGAATATGATCTGGTTGTTGGGTTGGGCTGGTTTTTGGTTTGGTTTGGCGCGATAGAGCGGACCTGAAATGAAACCAGCACATCCTTTAAAAAAAAACCGTCCCTCCGCCTCCCTTATCTTTGCCATGTCATGGTCATGTCGTCGTGTCCTCAATCAGATCAAGGTGTACTGGTACTTCTTCGTCCTCTCTGGAGCGAAACAAGAAACCCATAGCCCCTGGAAAAGGAAAAAGCAGGGGAACCCAAAAAAGGAATTTCAATGAACGATTTTTCTCTTCTTATTCTTCTTGAGAAAGGATAGACAAAAGGAATTCCCAGGACATCGAGCCCCGTCCATGCATCATAATGAATGACAGGCGGTCCCGGACCATTGATGGTGCTTCCAAATCATACTGATTCTCGCGTGCTTGATAAGATAAGGATCGTATGAGATGGCCATCTATCGACCCTGAAATGGATTGTATCCCTACCTTACTACCCCACGTAGGTATGTATAGTGCAGTACTGTACACAGAGGATTAAGGTTAGGCAAGGACTTCGTAGTATGCAGACACCTGCCTACAGCACGTGCATGATGTCGAGCTGGAGCGGACCATGTATCTTATATTTCATCTATCGACCAATCGATCTATAGATCTCCATAGGCTAGGTAGGCACCTTCATCCATGCATCGATTGACGAAGAGTTGTCATCATCACATAAAAGAAAGAAAAAAAGTCTATATGGTATCATCAACCAAGCAAATCATCAAACCACACACAAAGACCTAGCATAACATGACCGAAACACAGAAAGGTTTTCGAGAAGACAAACGACAAGACCAAGAAAACGGAGCTGGATTGATCGTAATTCATGACGCTGACGCTGACGCCGACTCCGGCCCCGGCCTGATTCTCCCCACCCCCAGCACCATCCAGTACGCCAGCTCCCGCTTGACCATCTCCGGCTTCTGCCCCTTGGCTACGGGCTGCTCCATCTGGTTCTCCGAGTCCCACTCCAGCCGCACGAAGACGGGGATCTCGAGCACGTCCTCATCCTCGCGGAGCTCTTTGTCCTTGTCGGCATTTTCCCCGTCATCCTTGTCGCTATCATCGTCATCATCGTCGTTGTCATCCTCGTCGTAGCCATCGTTGGTGTGGTTGTCGTCGTTATTGTCGTCGTTTTTGTCGCCTTCTTTCCTCTTCTTCTTATGCCCCGGCAAGTTCCCCGGCACGACCTCCAGCACGATGGTCGTCCAGTTCCGCCCCTTGTCCCAGACTTTGCCAGCCTCAGCGACCTTCTCGTACCCGGGGACGCCGCCGGAGCGTGACGAGCGGTCCGCGGTCGTGGAGCCGCTGCCGCCCTGCAGCGCCTCGTCCCAGACGTCGCTGTTCGCCCCGATCTCGAACTGCGGGCAGAGGATGGTGACTCTCGACGCGATGCGGCCGGGGGTCCGCGACGGCGTGGCCAGCGTGACGCGCACGGGGTCGAACATGTGGTTCTTCAGCGTGAGGAGGTACTGGACGGGTTTCTGGGGCTGGAGGGCGTCGAGGTTGGGCACGGGGAGGGAGCCCGAGGGCTGGCCCGGCTGGGGGCTGAAGGCCAGCGGCCGAAGCGTCGGGAGGGGAATATAGCTGAGGGCGATGAGGCGGATGCGGAAGCGCGTCGACTGCGGCTTGAATTCGGGCTTGACGAGGATGTGCTTGCAGGCCTTGCAGCGCTTGGAGCGCTTTGTGCGCAGGAGCACGGGCAGCGGGCGGAGATCTTCGACGAAGCGGGCGTCCGGGGACTGGAAGGCGCGCTGCTCTATCGAGGCGAGGCCGTCCCAGCCGCAGTCTGGCGAGGACATGCGTTCGATGATGGCGCCTTCAGCGTCGGGTGAGGCGATCTTCAGGCCTTCTGAGGCCGTGAGGGCTTCCCGCATCACCGGCGGCTTCGATTTCGGCTTCTTGCCGGCTGCGTAGATGCCGCCGAGGGTGGATGAGTAGAGCGACATGATGCGGCTCAACGCACTGGGGGAGGCGAACCCGGCTCCAAAGTCGGTTCCCAGAGGGTCTGACGGGGACGTTGATGTCTCCGCGATCTGCGTGCGGTAGAACGATTTCAAAGCAGCGAACCTTGCGTCATGGTCGAGTGCCGGCTGTTGCTCCTCTGTAGACTGGCCGCGTTCGTTTTCCTTGTCATCCAAGGGAGGGAGCTGATCGCTAACAGACGAGAAGCTGGACAGAGGTGACTTCATATCCGAAAACGCCTTGGAAGTCTTCCTCCCTCCAGAACTATCCGTCATCTTCGCAAGCTGGGTACGGATGTTTGTGGGCTTGTCGAACTTTATCCCGATGTCAAGAGTCGTCCACATGCAATAGGCGCAGGCCAATACCCAGGGACCCTGCTGGGTAGCACTGCCTCCAGAGGTATTTTCAAGAGTAGTTACCGCAAGAGGGGCGGTGCATATGGGACAATTGAAACAATTCCTCGCGCATCTGCCAAATCGAACTCAGCCGCTGCTCCATCTGATGGTCTTAGGCAAGAACACCGTAGTGTTGAAAGACAAGAAACAGCAATGTAAAACATACCGATTCCCCTCACTCCGCACCATACTGCTCGGAGTCTCGAACAGACAGTTCGGACAGTACCAGCACACGATCTCCTCCGTTATACATCGCGGACACTTGATCTGGTGGCAGTCTTCGCAGTAGAGCAGTTGTTCCGGGGGAAACAGCGAGAAATTCGCGCGGGGAGATCGCGGGTTAAACGTCTTCTCTTCCTCCTCCTCTCCCGCCTCAGGGACGTGGAACAGCCCCGAAGCTCTCTTGTTGGAAACATCGGGGTCGGGGGTCTCGGAGCACGGGCACGATATGTAGGTGTAGGGGAACGGACGCGCCATGTCGGAACGCACTCAGACAGGATAGATGCTGGCGAAGCGAGTAATATTGCAATAATCCCAGATCACTGCACAGTCTCTAGCATGCTTCGTGGGCCGTGGCTCTTTCTCTCTCTCTCTTTTTCCCTCAGACGACCCGACTGCCCTCGGTCACGATTCCGCAGAACGATCGCAAGTGCGCCGCTGTCCGACGCGAGGACTGGAACTCTCCGACTCCGAAGACACTCCCACAAGAATATGCCAATGGGTTCGCGATCACGATTCCTGCTGCTTTCTTTGTGCTCTCAGGGGCAGTTCGCGCCTGCGCTGGTCGACCTGCGTTGGGCAGGTAGTCTGCGGTGACAACTCGGTTCGAACAGCAACCGTGGAATCGTAAACAGAACATATAATAAGTCCGGATCTGGTTTCAATCAGACGGCCGGGGCGTGCGCAGGCATGTCAGGACTCGGGTAGTGCTCTGTCTGGACCCTGGAGTTCCGTGGAGTCGCGGGACTCGTGGGGTTGAAAGCTGCATGCAGCGCCGCCGCCGCAGTTTTGTTTTGTCCCAAACGAACAATTGCGGAGAAGCAAGAAATCTCCGACGTCAGTCAAGAACCTAGATCTCCGCTTTAGCACCAAACAAACTCCCCGCGTTTCTTTCTTTCTCCTTCTGTCCGAGGGACTCCCTTCCCACTCAAGATGCCCCTCCGTCTCTTACAAATAGATAAATAATTAATCAATTACTCAATTGATACGATCATGTCTCTCCGCGCATTCGTTCCCCGGGCTGCGCTCCCGCGGCGAACGTGCGCCGCAGCGGCCGCGGCCATGACGACGACAAGGAGCTACGCCATGCAAGGGCCAGCGAGCCCGTCGCTGGAGGTCTTCAACCGGAAGACGAAGCACCTGCAGAAGGAACGGGCGGCGCGGAATGTCGAGACGAGCCGCAAGACGGACTACCTCAAGGACGAGGTGGCTACGCGGCTATGCGAGCGGTTACTGGTATGTACGGCAGCATCCGACATTCAATATCATTATCCACACTTGGGATCTATTGCTAATCCTCCGAGTCTGATACCTAACAGGACATCAAACGCACCTTCCCCCACGTCCTCGACCTCGGCGCCAACAGCTGCAACATCGCGCGCGCCCTGACGGCGCCCAACCCGGACCCCCACGACCCGCAGTCCCCGACCCCGATCGCGACGCGCAACGGCGTCACCAGGCTGACCTGCGTCGAGACCTCGCGGGCGCTGCTCTACCGCGACGCCGACCTGCCCTTCAACACCAGCGTCAAGGACCTGACCATCGAGCGGGAGGTGATCCCGGACCTGGAGTCCCTCCCGTACAAACCCGACACGTTCGACGCGGTGCTCTCCTCGCTCTCGATCCACTGGATCAACGACCTCCCCTCGCTGCTGGCGCAGGTGAACTCGGTCCTCAAGCCCGACTGCCCCTTCCTCGCGGCCATGTTCGGCGGGGAGACGCTGTTCGAGCTGCGCGGGTCGCTGCAGCTCGCGGACCTGGAGCGGCGCGGCGGCGTGACGCCGCATGTGTCGCCGCTCGCGGACGTCAGGGACGTTGGCGGGCTGCTGACCCGTGCGGGGTTCAAGATGCTGACGGTCGACGTGGAGGATATCGTGGTGGAGTTTCCCGACACGTTTGCGCTGATGCAGGATCTGCAGGCCATGGGGGAGGGGAATGCTATCCTGCACCGCGAGGCGGGGCCCATCTCGCGGGACGTGCTGCTGGCGAACGAGGCCATCTATCGGGAGTTGCATAAGGAGGAGGGTGCGCGGGGGATACCCGCGACGTTCAGGTTGATCTTCATGATTGGGTGGAAGGAAGGGGAGGGCCAGCCGCAGCCGTTGCCCAGGGGCAGTGGTGAGGTCAATCTCAAGGATATACTTGGGGGTGGTAGCTTTGATGGGACGTGAGGTCCTATCGATAATATAAATCAAGTCACGAAAGATGCCTAGGTGCCTAAGTGTTCCATTTGTATATGTAATATAGAAGCGAAAGGGATATATCCACTGCGGTTCATGTCGGTACGCCATGCCCAGCTCTAATTCAGATAACAGGACCGAAGAAAAACAGTAAGCTTCCTTTTCGCCGCGCCAGCGTGCAGAATCAAGTATCAAGTATCCACTCGTCACTTTGCTCAATCTCTAGAAGCGACATGTTAAACCCTGTCGGAAAGGCCATTTCATCCAATGCACCGAACAAATATGTGACCCGTTCAAACCGTTCTCCGATCCGTCATTACTCGGACGATCGACCCGAGACCGGCGATCTCGACCAGCTTCTCGTGCCAGCTCAGCAGCACGCTCATCTGCTGCCCGGCGCCGGTTTCACCCAGGTTACGGGGCTGGATCTGCGAGAACCCCGACGTGCCCGTAGGCTGCGGGGAGAGGGGCTTGCGCGCTTGGCCGCTCGGGGAGGACCCTTGAGCCATGCCCTTGTAGCTGTAAAAAAAATAAAAACCGTAAGCTAGCTGCCACCATAAAATCATACAAATAGAACGGATATGGAAGCACGTACATATACTTCATCAAGCAGTCCGCCCTCTCGGAGCCCCCTTGCCCGGTACACACGGCCTCTAGGATCCTCGTCATCTCGCCCTGCCGGATGCCCTGCAGCACCTCGATGACGGTCGCCAGATGGACCTCCTTGGCGCGGTCGTCCCCGCCCAGCGGCGCCGTGTCGAGCACGTAACGCAGCGCGCCCTCGGGGTCCCCGCCCCGGAGCATCTGGCGCACCTGCGTCGCGACGCCCGCGGCGGTGTTGGCGTCCGTCGGCGCCGGGAGGGTGCTCGGGAGGAGGGTGTCGAGGGGGAAGTTGACCGACGACTCCGGGTCGAGGACGTCGACGTTGATGGTGCGGTAGTTTACTTGCGCCATGGCTTTCGTTCCCTTCTTATGGGCTGTGTTCGTTGTATTCGGTGTAGAGCTGTATGGGCGGTGGGCGGTTTCAGCCTAGTGATCAGAGCAAGAGAATTGGTCGTCTAGGCGACTGAGAGACAAAGGGATTTTCTTCCGGAATAGGAGATAGGACAGGTGAGAGGGCTCGTATCGTATAAAGCAGCCGTCCACGTGGAGGGAGCGGGGAGATACAAGTGACGTGGTGGGGAGACGGGAGACGGGTACCGGTCGGTCAGTCGAACCGTAGATGATTTCTGCCTTGCAGGGCACAAATGTCCGCCGCAAGGCTCTCAGTCCCCCGTTGCAGAAAGAGAAGAAAGCAATAAAAAAGGTGAGGTGAGAATTGGAGGGTGGAGGAGAAGGTGGCAGACCGAGAGGAACGGAGAGGCAGAAACGGAGGACAGCGCGGAGGCTGAAGCTGCAGTTGCGGGCGGTGATGGTCGCCCGTTCCGGATTACAATTGAGGGTGCCTCAGGCAGCGTGAGTGCCCCTTCCAACAAGACAATCATAAATCATAAGACTGCCTTGCTGTTTTCCCTGGCCAAAGATGTTCGAAGACGCATTAAGTGGTCCATACCTTGTGTGTTTCTATATTGCCCTCCGCGGGGAGTCAACTCAGCCGAGGCTCTCGCAAGGCTACGTCGTTGGCGGAGTTGACAAGGTACGGTACAAGTGACTATCGTCAGGACACTATATTTAACTACTCTAGGCTGCAGAAATATGGATCGTATATTTTCATTTATTATTTGTCCCGCAGATAGATGCATTAATTTTGTGCGTTTTAGCGGATATACCCAATCCCTTGGTCCAGTAACGCCGTCGGAATCTGCCCCAGATGTAGTGTACAGTGTAGACAAACAACAAATTCAAAGAAACAGTCGAACAAGGCCACCCTGTAGACTCTAAGAAGAACCAGCGAAGTAATAAAACCCCAGAACCAGAAGTAAATCCAACCCTATCGTCAACCCGGAAACACAATGATTTCGTAAAAGTACATGAACCCCAGACCCACCACCATACATTTCACTGGGATACCCAAAGATGGAAACGCGACCGTCATCAGCATAGTTGTCGTCAGATCAGTAAAATAAAACAGAGCCATCGGGAATTCGTAGTGTACATGTGAACGAGAACGAACTGAGGGGAACTTCCTTAAAAAGGAATTAAAAAAGCCGAATATCCATCCAAGAAGTTCCTTTCGAACATATACGTAAGTTTCATGTGCAGAGACGTATGACATGTCTTCGTGTTGCGAACAAACAGGATCACTTCTAGTTGGTAGTCGTAATTGTGATGGGAGGCAGATTCGTCGGTGGTGTCGGAGTCGGCTGTCGATTCTGCTCAGTCAACTCCGTAGCCTCCTCATCCTGACTGACAAGGTTCTTGGCCCTGTCCTTTCGGAAGAGACGCATGATGGTACGCTTCAAAGGCATCCACATCCCCCGAATGCTCTTGCCGATCGGGTTGAAGACTAGTTTGAGACCTTTCATAATCGGCCTCAGAACGAGCGTCACGGAGTCAACGACAAAGTTAAAGACGACCGCGAAGTGTCTGTCCGGGATCATCCTCAGGACGACAGCCCATGGCATACAGCATATGGCACATATAATGCAGATGGCCCACTGTACGCCGTTGAGCGGAGTCACCCCGAGCGCAACGCCGCCGACGAATATGATCATGATTTGACCACCAATCATGATGCAATTGATTCCGATAAACCAGTAGTTCTTCAGCATCCCTTCAAAGATGTTGAAGTTGTTGTCAAGCCTGCGGTTGTTGAACTCGTTGAAGATCTGCATCCAGACAAACGTGTTGAAAACGATGGTATCGAGCTCAAGCTGCTTCTGCGAGTCTCGAAGATCGTATCCAAGAATGCGGCCGCCAGCGAAGAAGAGTGTAAAGGTCACAGCAAGCTGATAGACAGCCTGTCCGATGATCATCTTCCACATTGTCATGGTGAACAGTGGAGCACTCTTCGGAGCAGGCTTCCTGTTCAGAATTTTCTCAGTCGGGGGGTCAGTGGCCCTAGAGAAAGAAGAGTCAGTAGAGTTATAGCATGACGATGCGAAATCGTAGACTTACAAGGCCAAGGCGGCAAAGGTGTCCATGATCAAATTGACCCACAGCAGCTGCACTGCGTTCAAGACGCTCTCGTTGGAACTGCTGTAGACGGCAGATACAAACGTCAAAAAGACAGCAGTGATGTTGACAGTGATTTGGAACTATTTTTTTTTGAGGTTAGAACTGATACAAAAAGATATTCCAGAAGACGACTCACCTGCAGAAACTTGGAGACTGCATCATTGACTGCCCTGCCCCACGCGATTGCTGTGACAATTGACTTGAAATTATCGTCAAGAAGGATAATCGAACTGGCCTCCTTTGCAACTTCTGTGCCTGCGATACCCATGGAAAAGCCCACGTCAGCGGTCTTGAGTGCGGGACCGTCGTTTGTTCCATCTCCCGTCACTGCAACCGTTTCGCCAAGGTGCTTGAGTCGCTCCACGAGGATACGCTTGTCTTCAGGGGAGGAGCGAGCGAGGACTTGGAGACGCGGAATAACACGATCCATTTCTTCATCTGAAAGTTGGCGGAATTTAGGTCCTTCCATGACGATACCATCATCGGTCTTGATGCCGCAGGAGGACGCGATTGCGGTAGCTGTTGTCAGATTATCGCCTGAGACAGTCGTTAGCCGTCGAAGGCTATTCGGTGTGATCAATCGGGGAAAGGCATACCCGTAACCATCTTCACCTGGACACCCGCATTATGGCACTTCTTGATGGCAGCAGGGACTTCTGGTCTCAGTGGGTCCTGGATACCGACAACGCCAACCCAAGTCATGTTCTTAAAGACGTCTTCGAACTTGGCTGCAGACGGATCATCCTCCAACGTCTCAACGCCCTTTGGGGGCCAGCTTGGAAAGTCCCTGTAGACCATGCCAATTGTTCGGAGAGATCTCTCTGCGTACGAGTTTATCGTGTCAAGGATGTGTTTGCGAGTCGTCTCAGAGAGCGGCTCGGTCACAATCTGTTGCCCGGACATTTTTGCAAGCAAAGAGGAGGATTGGCCAAGCACCAGTTCAGCAGCTCCCTTGACGAGAAGCCGATAGCCAGCGGAAGGTTCACGGTAGACGACACCCATACACTTGCGCGCAGAATCGAAGGGAATCAACTGTACGATCTCAGCGCTTGCCCTCTCCTCGGTTACATTCAGACCAAGGTGGTCCTTAGCAAGCTGTAGGATTGCGACTTCTGTCTTGCTGCCGACGAATTCTTTGTGACCATCCTTTTCCTCTTCGAAAGCCGTCGAGTTCAGGGCGATGCTTTTGATGATCAAGTCTTTGATAGCGACGGAGGATTGCTTGAAAATCTCCGACACCGTCGTCGTAGGCGTGCGATCGTTTTCATCAAGCGGAAGCTGATTGAAGCTCTCATCAGAGCCCCATGTCCCTGCCACCACTGTCATCTTATTTTGCGTGAGGGTACCTGTCTTGTCTGAGCATATCACGGTGGCGTTACCCATCGTTTCACAGGCTCGGAGCACTCTGACGAGATTGTTCTCCTTCACCATACGCGTCGTAGCAAATGCAAGAGCAAGAGTAACAGCCAACGGAAGGCCCTCTAGAGATCGATCAGTTTTAGGCCTATAGCTATGATGTCTACCGGAGTAAACTCACCAGGGATCGCAACGACGATGACGGTAACGGCAGTAATAAGAATATCCACAAATTCCTTGCCCTTCTCAGCCGAAGAAGCATGATTGCCCGGCAGCTCTGCAAGGAACCTAAAGAGAAGCACGAAGAATAGAAGCGTGGCGGCGCTAGAGCCTGCGTTAGTTGACAACACAGCAATATCCCAAGACAGAGATTTACCTTGTACCAAGCCCACCAATCCAGTCCGCCAGCCTTCCCAGCTTGACCTGAAGGGGGGTTGGGTCATTTGCCGTCTGCAGTGAGAGGAGAATCCTCCCATAAGTCGAGTATGGTCCAACGCTCGTCACCAAGTACGTTCCGACACCTTCGAGGACCTTGCTGCCAGAGATGATGAAGGGGTCGAGTTTCTTCGTAGCGGTCCCGTCCATGATACGCTGCCAGACCTCATGTCCACTGGTCTTTTTCATCTGATCGGATTCTCCAGTGGCCGAAGACTCGTCGCATTTGACACCATGCCCAGAGATGAACACTCCGTCTGCCGGGACGGAGTCACCGGGCTCTAGGTAAAGGACATCGCCAACGGTGATGTCAAAGATAGATATCTTGACGGACTTCCCGGAGCGAATGGCTTTGACTTCACGATCGTTTTTCTGTTCCAGTCAGTTTTCATGTCCATAGTGTCCGCAGGGAGGAACATACCCGTCTGTTCAGCTTCGCAAACTGTCTCTCCTTCTGCCAGTCATTTGCGGCGGTGACGACAGTGACGATCAAGATGGCTACACATATGGCAACCCCTTCAATCCAGTCCACTGAAGATCCTCCGCTGAACGTCTCGTATAAGCCTAGTGAAAGCGACACCACGGCCGCAATGGTCAGTAGAATGATGATTTTATCATTATAGGCGTCCCAAAACAATTTCAGAAAACCGGCGCTCTTCCGTTCCGGTAGTCTATTGCAGCCAAAAATTCGGATTCGATCAACGAATCGAGATTCCGCATCATTCGCGTGTGTCTCTGAGCGGTCCGCGTTCTGCGATCCATCATGGTTGCTCTGTTTTGCACCACGGGCGCGAGTTGCTTCCTCAAAGCTGATAGTACCCTCTAGTCGGCCTTCGTCAACGGACAGGCCGGCAACTAGATCTGTTCTAAGGCCGTACGCGAGACCGTCCAATCCTCCCAGGGCCTGAAAGGCAGCCAGGGACTTGGGGTTCAGCATCTTGTTAAGCTGGCCAGGAGAGAAGGCAAACTTGTTGTCCTCAACGTGAAAGTCTTTCTCATTGCGAGGATCAGGTTTCAACGCTTCGGAGAGAGGAACATCATCATAAGCAGCCTTGATCGACTCGACATTGGGGGTTGAGTTTGCGGTCGAGTTTGCCCTCGATCTCGCAAGCGTGTCCGCAGCTGAATTGAATGAGCCATTAAACGAGCCCGACCTGGAGCGAAGGGTCTCTCCGTCCAGCGAAGAGACGGTTGGAGAGGGCGCATGATGAACCGTCAGCCGACTGCCATCATTACTAGACGGTCGATCCGGAGACGCCTGCTCTGAGGTTGTGGGTCGCGGGGAAAGCTGTGGCTCAGAGGCATCAGCAGGTAATTTCTCCTCGAGATTCGATCCCAGTACCTGTGTGTTCACGAAGACGGCAGGAGGGCCCAACAGCCGACTGTTATTGTTGTTGTTTCTGTCCGCCATGGTCGCGACGGAGTAAAGGATGTAGGATCGACGTGAGAAAAGATCCAGCCACAATCCATAGATTATGGCAAATATGACATGTAGTCAGGGAGACGATGTTCGAGACGCCGGCCGTGCAGGCGGCTGGCGCTCTTCTAAAGTACTCCGTACTATCTGCCCATGGATTATCATTGAGGCTGTGCATGTACCTCCTTAGTCTTAGCCCTTGGCATCCGAACCTGCGCGGATGAAGTACCTAGGAGGTACCTCGGTACCCAACCAGCGTGGGGCGCCAAGTCTGTATGTATACGGGCAAGGGAAAATCTCATAAAAGCGCAGTGTTTCGGAGCGTGCAGAGACGAGCCTCTATTCGCAAGAGTTGTCTGCCTCATCACCAACAGGAAGCTCCAGCACGGAGGAGCTCTCGCGTCTCGGGTCGCCGTCATGATGCCCCGTGTCCCAACGCAGGCCGTTCAGGGGCGTGGGGCGACGGGGTCGAGCAAGCAGAGCGAGTGAGTCGACGGGCTTTGGCGCCGGTCGAGATCTCGATGTTGATTCTTGACCTCTGCAGCGACTGCTTGGCGCCGCGGGCCAATGGGTGCCAAGAGCGGCCGCGATGCTGTTCCGCCTGGCGCTTCCTCTCTTCCCACGTCGCCTGCCTCCCGCCTTGCCGCCGTTACTTGGGCCACATGGTGATGCCGCATCGCTTGTTCTCGTCTGAACCCGCTACACGCGAGGTACATCGTGTCCCGGAAGCGCTGAGGCAGACGTGCTGATACGCCATGGACCGCTGAGCCGCCCCAAGGCTGGGATCCCCCCGGGTCGTCTGATACAGAGCAATCCACGGGTCGGCAGCATCATCCTGGTGCCTGATCCGTTCGACCTTGCCGCTTGATAGGTGAACGCCGCCAGGCTGCTCTGGAGAACACCTTTGCCTCCTTCTGGTCTTCGGAAGACATGCTGCGCCTGTTCAACCTCAACCAGAAGGCTCGAGCTGAAACTACGTCATTCCGGGATCCCGCCACGCGGCTCTGATGGTGATCTCTGAGCAGGAAATACGGGTGCTGCCTTGCACCGCGAGTCGATCGAAGCTGGCCAAGCACCAGGTTGCAGGGAGGGTGGGACCGGCGGATGCGCGCTGCTTGTCCGTATCCCATAGACTCCCTGGACGATGAGCTGCATGTAGCGACTATCAAAAGTCAAGGCGCACGCAGGGACCAGCACGCTGCCAGTGCGGAGGCGGCGCGGAGATCCCACAACGTGCAGCGCGTCTGCCCGCGATGCCGCCTCGCCAGCCACGTGAGCCGCCGCGTCCACCTCCCTTTCCAGCCACACCCGCACCGCCACTGCTGCTCCTCCATGTGGTGGCGGTGCCATTGTAATATCACGTGATGGCAGGCGGTCGCTCACTTCGACCCCAGACGATACTGACATCGCGTTCGCTCTTCCCAACATTCTGTCCTGCCTGTTCGCCTCGTCTGCGATCTCCTGCAGGCTCTACAGGGGCTTCTATCATCCTCCTCCTTCGTGATTCTTGGCTTCTTTCCATTGGTGCAATGTCGGACGCCTGGCCTGTCCGAGCCGTCTGACCTAAACATCATTAAACATCTACAGTTGTACAGGCAATATCAACAGGCTCCGCCCAGGTTTGGCCAATCCTGTCCTACCGCTGCGCCTTCAGGTAGGATCTGTTTCTGCCGATGACTTCATCAACAGCTCCGCGACCGGATAATCCACGCTTGGCAACTTTCACAACAGATTACTGGGGCTCCGCCTCCACTGCTTGAAAATCTCAACATCACAGTGATCACACCTTGGCATAGTCTCTCCCATCCTTCAATATTTGACTTTTGCTCAAGACCATGCAAGGTCTCGTGGTGCTGGGACTGTTAAGGTAGGTTATCGAAAGCTGATTTGTCTGTTGATTTGCACTGCCTCGCTCAGTCTCCACCCCAAGCTCGCGAGTAAACCGCTTTGGGATACATGTCGAACGGGCCAGTGCGGAAGTCCTGACTGCTGCCACCCGTTACATGCGGTTTTTTTTTCTGAGTCAAGTCTTCCTAATGCCACTTTGACCGATCTTTCGAGCCCTGGGACTCTCGGCCGGTGGCCATTTAGGTACTTTGCACTACCTATAGTGCATCCTCTATCAGTTCTGCAGCTCCTGCCGGTTGCTATGGATATTCGACGGACGGACCCTCCCGTTGACACCTTCTGACTTTGGAAAGGATGCCGGTTTCTGTTAACCTTATCAATAGATTCCTCCTGGATGGAACCCTATTATCTCGTTTATTTTGGTATAAAGAATCCCACAGCCACGCTTGGCCTACTGGCCTTGCACCCTTGTTGTGATGACAAGACCACTCGTGATTCTACAATACGACTACTTTTTCAGTTTGGACACGTGCGCTGGTCGACTAGCACACGACAAAACCCGTCCGGGAGAGCGACTTGGAGAAATTCAGAACATTTCTCGGCCGAAGGACCTGCTCATGTCGTCTGCACTGAATCCCGTTGCACCTTGGCATCGTTGCCAATGCTGCTACAGGTTATCTAGCCACGGCTCCCTTGCGGCATTATCCTGGCCTATTAGCTAATGGCCCGTACTCCACGATCGAACGGAATTTGACCTCGCTCGGGCCAGCATCCCCTCTTTTTTTTCGTATGCAGATGCCTTCAAACCCATTGCAGTCGCTACTGTGACCGAGGCTGTGTAGAGGAAACGAAACAGCCTTGTTCTACGGAAGGCAGAAGGGATCGATGAGAAATCAAATCCATCCCAACAATTAGACATGGTACCCAAGTCAAGGCTGTTCTCGAACTTGCTACCTGAGCTCGCTGCCACCCGGTCCGTTTGCCATCCCTCGAGTGGATGACGACCGCGCTCGGTCTGAGCCTCGAACATCCGTCATCGAGTTGCCATCAACACAGCCCGTTTACATCCTGCCACCTGGCATGGCAGAGCAGGCAGTAAGCAATCGGAATCCGAGATCATGTCCGAAATTCGGCCATCGGAGGATCCTCCGTGGATAAAAACAAGGCTTTTATACTACCTCATAGTCGATACGAGCACAGGCACAAGGCGCTCCGCGCGGCTGTCTGTCTATCCGTCCGGAATCTTCTCCCAAATCCGATCCCCATCCCCATTCCGCGTCTGCGTGAGCTGCATGATGACATTATGTAACTCTCTTGACAGATACATCGATACTGTGGGACTGCAGATCATATTACTTACCCCATCCGTCACCGACACTGACATTGTCAGGCTCTGTGCGCACATACACAGCCTCCTTGCTTGCTCATTTCGTTGAGATTCTCTCTCTCTCGACGGCACTGTGTGGCTACCTTGTGTAGAAAAAGATAAATTTTCCATGAAGGGATGAATGGATAGACGAATAGATCAATCCATCAATCGTCCATATCGATATGAAGGAAAAGAGAACTCCTCTTTTTCCCTTCTCCCCGTTCAGGCCACAGCCACCTAGGTAATCGCACACCCCTCTCTCTCTCTCTCTACGTCTACGTCTACATCTACCTACGTTATCCCAGAGGATATGATATATAGAATTTCGGGGATGCATACATGCCTCGAGAGCAGTTCCTTATGTCCGACTGTCTATCTATCTGGCTTAGGCAGCTGTTTGTTTCTTTTCGTGCGTTACATGTATACAGGAAGGAAAGAAGGAAGGACAGAATATCCATTCATTTACTTAATCAGAATCTATCATTCTATCCATGGATCTATCTACAGCACAGTATGTACATACATGGGAAACAAACAAAACATGCAGAAGACAGAACCACCCCTGTGCAGCCTTCGCAAGGCTGGCAATGTCATGATGTAAGCCTTAATTAACTAACTGCTTACCTAGATGCAGTACCTAGGTACTGTATGTACTGTACATTACCTAGGTCTATTTTACTTATCTAGTTGGAGACTACTTAGGTTATCTATTCAGTCATCCCAGGGTAGGTACCGAGTTGACTTGAGTCGACAGGCAGATATATCTACTGTACAGTATAACTCACCGTATGCAGTGGAGACAGAAATAAATCTATAAGTCATCTTGTTTAGAAGATAAGTAAGCAAGTAAATAGATTTCTATGCCCACAACAACAGATAAAGAGTACCATGCTTTTTTTGCCCCCCTTCATTCAGATCAACTATATCAGAACAAAAATACCGGTCAACTATCATAAAAAGGCCATGAGCGCTAATTGCAGTCAGAACTGGGCAGCACAGATACAAAATAAAAAAATAGAAATAAGAATAAAAAAAAAGGCAAGACCATGACCCCAAGTCGAATTCAATTTCAATCCCCAATAGATAGATAGATACCTTCCTGCCCTACTTACAAGTCCATCAACGAGAACAGAGTCACAGAAGAACAAAAGGCAGAGGTCAGTTAAACTTGGAGTGTAGGGAACAATGATATATCCTTACCAGCTGATATATAGTAAGTAATTAAGTAGTAGGTAGCCAGGATCTACTTTAGTAAGTACCCTTCCTCCCCATCCAGAGTTGACGTCATGGCAGGTACGTACAGTTTTACAGCACGCACGAGCGCAGTACATACGTACATAGGTAACATACCACTACCACATTACCATGGGCCCAGATCTTGCTTTCTATGATAAGCAGGTTAGATACATACACAATACCAACTAATCTGACCCTTTTTTTTATCTGCATCTTCATCTTCGTCTTCAAACCTTCCCATCACAGGAAAATCGCATTAAGACGGCGAAAGACAGCAAACACAAGAACAAGATAAGAAATCTTGACATGAGAAGATAGGTCCACATGCTGATGTGATTAACCATGTCCATCCTATCCGAGCTTAGCGGCAAACATTTAGAAAAAAAATTCAAAGATGGTAAAAAAGTAAGGGGAAGAAAATCAGCTGCCTCAACTCAAAACTGCTTTTGAGTGGGTACAACCGTACAAACCGATCAAAACGAAAGTGAAAATAAAAAAACCCCCAACAAGCTAAATACATACTAACACTACATAACTACCTACAATAGATAGATAGATATGGACGAAAAGACAAACAAACACCATGCCTTCCTCTCCTGAGTCCTGCCTGCTCCTTACCCTACCGGCATATTTTCATCCAGCTCTCTATAGCCCCGTGACGAGGGCCTCGAGAGCTATATAAATCATCCTCCCCAGCAACCTTCCTTCCCCCAACAACCAAAACCAGGTGCGTAAGAAGTGAAAGAAAACCCAAACACCCCGATCATTTTTGGAGGGAGGACCCCACGACGTGCAGAACCGTGGGATAAGAAGAAGCCCCAGAGAAACGGTCGTACACAAACATCAACGAAATAAGAAGGGGAAAAAAGGGGTATCCATACAGAAGTAAAAGGTAAATTGGGGCAGCATAAACTAAAAAGGGCAAAGGTACTGAGGGCCCGGGCGAGACTCGGACCTGGCTTGCTTCCCGCCTCCGCCATCCACCTCCTTGTTGACTTGGACTGTATCCTCCGCAGCTGCAGTGCAGGGTACAAGACAGCATGAGTTGCCTTGGAGGTGAGGAGACAAGCGGTGGCGGAAAGCATGTACCAATATCCGATTCCCGACCTTAGTCACCTCAGACAATAGAATGTACCAGACGAAACCGAAACAGAGAGTAAACGACAGCTGGGAGTACCCGTGGACGTAGACATATCGAGAAGAGCGGAAGCAGCAGCCTTGTCGCAACCCGTCAACGAAAACGCCTATACCTCGAAGCAGAACCATGCATATTCACAAGGAGACTTGGCTATGTACCGACAAAGGGCAAAGCGTCAGAGAAAATGTGTGCGCCAAAACTGGACAATCGAGCCAAAGCAGAGGTAGCTGTCAGAGACTCTCTGTGAAGCGACTGCCTCTGCTTCCATCAAAGCTTGGATGGCTTCGGCCCACCAGGTCCGGTCGTCTCGGCGCAGTGAGATTCCCTTGCGTTTGCTGCGTTTGGATCGATTGACCAGTTGCAGGGAGGTTGACGGAACTGGCAACGGGAGTCCTGGCAGGCGACGGGCGCATGACGGCAATGCCCTCGGACTCCTCTTCATTCTCTCTACCGGTACTGACGGCGAAGGACGGACTACGGGGTCCCGTTGGCAGACCCGGAGAAGGCGGAGGTGGGACGATATGTATTGGTGATGATGGGGACAGAGGATGGCTATTCCGATCGGGACCAGCGACAGGTGATTCCTCGATTTCATCATCACCATAACCATCTCCTCCGGTCTCCAATACGGATCGGATTTTCCTCCCCGAAATCTTTTGAAATCCGCTTTCGCTAGGCGCCGTCTCCGTCGTGCTCGTGGTCATCGCGGACTGCCTCCAGCGGTTGATGAAGCCCGTGGGGGACAACGCAGCAGCAGCAGCAAGTGGCGTGACGCTAGAGCGCTGAGACATGATCTCCGCAGGTCGTGACACCGACTCCTGCCCGGCTGGTGCATCTCCCGCACGGTTACTGGACGGAAGTGCTCCACGAGTTTTGCGGGCATGCTGCTTCCTCCAGCGGAGTAACAGGAACGCTAGTAGGCAGAGCACGGCAGTTCCGGCAACACCTCCCACGACACCACCAACGATTGCAGGAGTGTCGACGCCACCAGACGAGCCGGAGCTCTGAGACTGAGATTGGGTCGGAGAGGCTGCTGATCCACCAGCTTGGCTCCCAGGGGAAGAACCTCCACCCGATCCAGCACCCCAACCGTTCTGATCTGGATAAACAGCGGAACTCGTGGAAGACGAGGTCGCCGAGCTGGTAGAACTAGAGGTTATTGTTGAGGAGGGTGAGACGGTGGAAGAGGAGGAGGAGGAGGAGGAGGAGGAGGTAGAGGACGAGGAGGAGGAAGTGGTGGTGGAGAAGGTGGCGGTGGAGGTACTGACGGTGGTCGTGGTGGAATCGCTTGATGTATGGGATACAGAGGAGGTAGAGAAAGAAGAAGAGTAAGAAGAAGAAATTAGAGACGACAGGGAAGCAGTTGTTTGCGACGATGAGGAGACACTAGCTGTGGATTGAGCGGATATCGTCGAGAGTTGGGATGCCGTTGAGATTTGGGATACCGTCGAGAGCTGGGACACTGTCGAAAGTTGACTGCTGTAAGTCAGGGTTGAACTTGCAGAGTCATGGGTAGAAGAATGGCTGGGCAAGGGCGAAATGGAACCTGCAAGAGTAGACAAGCTTGGTGCGATGACAGGGGAATTAGTTTCCGCCGGGATTGTGACGGGACCGAGGATCGAATGCGACACAACAGTAGGCAGCGTTGCAACGGTGAACTCTCCAACTGTATGAGAGCTCCTGTCCACGATGTTGACCACGGTAGTCACCACAGTCGTCACCGCAGGATCCTCCGACTGCGACGTGGGCGACTCGCGACGCGCTACGTCCGGACTGCTCGAGCTATCGCCATCGACTGGGATCCTGCTGGAGCTTCTTGGTCCATGAATCACCTCGCCGTGATTCATGGGGGTGGCGGACGGCACAAGATCACCGCTTCTGCTTTGGATATCCGAGCTATCCCAGGTGCTGTTCGCCATCGCTCTCAATCTGTTCCTCATTGCTCGGCGCATGAGAGCGTCTCTTATTCTTCTCCCGTGCCGGGTCATCTTGGCATCCACAATCCCTGCTTTCGCCTCCTGATGTCTTTCTTTTCTTTTCTTTTCCTTTCCGTCTCAACACTTGGCAGGGTGGACCGATAGCAACAAGCGAATGGCAGAGGTCATCCGCAACAGACTGAACGAAAGTCGGGTCCTAGATCCAGCGAGACAATATCGGCCAGCTAGGGCCTCTTCGAACGAAAGTGCAAAAAGTACGTCTCGCGGTAAATCACCAGCGGGCCGTGGCAAGAAAGGAACGGTGTGTCTGCCTGGACCACACTGCTGAACTGAGAGAAATGGAGATAAAAAAAAAGGGAGCGGATTGGGCAATTGAAGCGCCGGATCTTGCAGAAGAGCCTCAAAAAGAAGGGTGGGTAAGTGAGTGAACGAATCTTCTTGGGTCAGGACGTCTCAATTGGCCGACGTCAAGAACGCTGCAAAGGCTGAGAATCGGGGATTCAATCCACAATGGGGTTTCATAGAGAAGGATTCGAAGGAGCGGACATCAGCCGTCACCGCGCGGCCAACGATAGCGAAAGAACCGAAGGTCGATGAACCTGTGGAGATGGGACGAAAATAATGATCAGCCATGCTTCGTGCGCGCCCATGGGGGCCCGAGTGTCAGGAGCGCAGCGGCAGTCATACCTTGTATAAACGAACGACAGAAAGTGGCTAGTTCATGCTGCCATGGAGGGAGAAGGTGAAGGTGAACCGTCGAGGAGCGAATTGAACGGGCACGAGGACCGGGCGGAACGGGCGACGACGTTCGGTGTTGGGGGCCTTGGACGTTCTCCCTTGCCCTTTGGATCGGGGAACCGCACCACCAAGTTCTAGACCGGCGACAAACCACGCTCGTCGTCTCCAGGAACCGTGGGTTCGCCAGGCACATGGGATGGCAACCCTCGGCACACACGCACACAACTCGACCACGGGGAACGCGCTCGACGTGCTCGCGGGGCGGGATGCTGCTCGTCGCTGTCGTCGAAGCTCCGCCTAGGGTCAGGGCGAGAGGGACGCTGGAGGATACGGGGAGAAAGAGGGCTTTCGTCCGAGCTCGGCAAAGGGCCTGGAGAGGCCACGCGAACGGGCCCGGCGATCGAGGGCACGTCAGGCGCGCGCTCTGACTGGCGGTTGGGCGCTCTGGGGGCCACGGCGGGCTGCGTGGAGGACGCCATGCCCGACGCGGCCTAGCGCGCCGCTTAGCGAGCCGCTAGCGCGCGGGAGCCGGCCGCGCCGTCAGGGCTTAGGGCTTGCATGCGGCCGCGCTAGGCCCGATCGGGACTCATGTTTAATTGCACCGGGCCGCACGATGCATGCTGACGCCAGATAGGAGGAACAGAGACAATGCAAGGGAGAGGAGAAGCTTTCTTTTTGCGCGGTGCAGATAGACGTGGAATAATAATACTGCACCCAGATGGGATCGACAGAGTTCTGCTTCCGACCAGCCATCGGCTCACGCGACTCTCTTCCTGATCCGAGTTCCGCGCGGACATCTCTGTCATGATGGCTTTGGACCTATCGTGCTACCTCGCACGGGTACCTGCATAGTGCTCCGTACTCCGTACTCCGTACCCTTATCATCGTCCGGAGCACATGCTCTATTTTGGTGTCCCGATCAGCGTCACCCCCACCAGCGCCCACGTACGGATGGAGCCCTCGAGTTGGACGTAGCTTCGTTCTGGAAAGGGATGGAAGGTCGAGAGACGCCCAAGCTCGTGCACATCGATGGACTTTGCGACCTCATCGTCCGCTTGCACTTGACTCACTAATGTATGCACCATGCGCATATACTAATCAATCATAATATAGGCCGTGTAACTCGGCCCCTGCAGCTGCACGCAGTCGCTTCCCTGCACGTGGATGTTGGCGTGCCACGCGCCACCCCTTTCTTTGCGTCTCCGCTCCAGCTGCTGCTCCAGACGCAATCTTTGCGAGGCCCTGAGGATATCAGCAAGACAGAGGACGTAATATTCCCATGTGACTTGGAAATGCTCAATTACGTGTCCTCAAGGTCGGTCCTTGGTGTGCAGACGGGAGGAGCTTCGAGGGCTGCGTAGGCAACCCCTTCCTTCGCTTGCAGCATAACATGTTCTACCGTCAAGCGACGGTTGCCTGGGCCGCCCACAGTCTACTATCACAACCGAAAGCAGAGCAGAAACACACGACAGCGTCTCAAAAGGAAAGTTATTATTTCTCTAGCCGACCGGAAAATATCCACACGAGCGACCTCCGCCACGAAAACACAGGGAGTATGCATTTGCATTGCCATTACAGGTGGTGCGCGGTAGTGCAGTCTGTGCTGGTGGTCTTCCCCACCAGACTCTTGTTATGCTGCTGAGGCCAAGAAAGGGGGAAGACAAAAAAGGAGGATGTGCCAGTGAGATGGGTATTAATTGGAAATGACGGCTCTCGCCGGCGGCTCTAGAAGGTCTCAAGCTCTTCAGGGGCTGCTTCGGCTTCGGGGATCTCGAATCCTTCCTGTTGGAAACGTTAGCCATGATTCCCTTGCCACATCGATTCTGTACAGAACGTAGAGCGCGAAACTCGCGACCCGGGATGGAAGGATCGTACCTCGGTCGAGTATAGGATAGCCTGGATTTGGCCGACCAGCGAATTCTCATCCTTCTCCAGCTCCGGATCCTGCTCCACCGCTTGCTGCAGTAGCACTTCGATGTCTCTCAGCTTCGCAAAGTAGAAGTCTCTTTCCTTCTCCAGCCCAGCGATGGCCTCCTTCTGTTGCGCGATCTCCTGCTGCAAAGCAGCCACGTTCGCTCCGCCCGCGCCGGCTCCGGCTTTCGGCCGCGCAGCACCCGTCGTTGGAGTCGTTCCCCGCCGTACTGCACCTGCGGAACCCGCGCCGGAACGGGTGGTGCTTGAGCTCGAGCTGGCTGGAGGAGGAGCACCGGAGCCCTTACGTCGCCCGATCGCATCGTACTCTCCACCGGGGTAGTGCTGATCCCAGTATCTCTTGGTCCACTGAAGGAACTCAAGGTTGTCCTGCATGCGGCATTTCACAAGCTGCTCGACGGGAATAGGCTTGTCGATTCCGTGACGGTTGAAAACATCTGAAGCAGTGTCAGAGCAGCGCGTGCGACAGTGGATCGCTGTTCACCCCTGAGCTGAGAACGTACTCTGGAGGATCTTGAAGTTTTGGAGATAAGCGTACTCGGTATTAACATTGAATTTAACTCGCGACATGGGTACATCCACTGTAGAAGTGAACAAGGACCCATTATTAGCTGTCCCCGGACAAGGAGAATCGGCCCGACTCACTGTATATCGAGTCAAACACCTGACAGAGCGCGGCTCTGTTCAAGTAGACACCGTCAGCTCAGCGAGCCTCGCCCCCTCAGATGCAACAGCCCTCGATGATATGCCCGAAAGTCCATTCCCGGGCTGGAACGCCAGAGGATCGATACGGAAAGGAATTGTGTTTACGGAGGATGGAGAGGTAGGTCGTACCCGGTTCCGCACTGCTCGATCTTGGTCATGTTCAGCTGAAGCAGGTTGTTCAACCATGCTAGCAGCTCTTGCCTTCAGACAGCATCCCATCTGTCAGTAGAGTTTCGGGACACGCCATTGGAACGTGGATTCGACTGGGGTAGTAGCTCAAGGCCGTACCTGGATTCCGTCATGGCGGGGTAGGCGGATGAGGATGTCGGATTCCTGGGTGAAAGCCCCTGTTGCACAACGAGGTCTGCTAAGTGATGTCCAGAATAGAGAGGCAGATGGAGCGAATTGTTCTATCCCAAGGGATTTGTTTATTGTCGGCAGAGTGAGAGTGTGAGTAGACTGGAAGTTTTGTTGTTGCGCCCGACAAAACCACGGCTCTGCCAGACGCTAAAACAGCCAGCCAATCAGAAGCCGCCACTCTACTTCCCCGAATCCCCGACGAGCTGGGTCGAGCATCCCCATTGCTTGAGCGGTCTGGCCCGTATCATGTATGTGTTAAACAAACCCTGAACGGTCCCAGCAAGCAGCCACCGGTCAAGTGCATCAATCCAATTGTCTATGAATTAAGCGGGCAACCGTGATGGTGCCAGGATATGTCATGTACTATACACTCTTGTGCGAGAGGTCAAGACAAAAATATCTATCGTCTTCAAGACAAGATCCAAACCGAGATTTCGACCAATCCAAGCGAGATCCCAATCAAATCCAAAGACGCCATCCACGGATGATGAACAAGCATATCAGAACCGAAATGGTGTCGAGGCGCTAGTGCAACCAATGTGTGGGTATTAAAGATTAGATACGTAAAACGAATCCAAAAAGGACGCTCCAATTCATTCCTCCTCCAGCAACTCAATTCCGTCCAGCCCATACCCAAAATCCATTATGACTGCGCGCGAATCCTGACTCGTAGCGACGATACGTCGATAGTCCGACTTGGCACTCAGCATCCAGCTTGTGGTCCAGCCGGGTAGGTCGATCATGAGCTCCCCGGAAGTTGCGTCAAAGACTTTCACGCTCATGTCGTAACTGCCGCTCACAACGCGATTGTTCAGACAGTCCAAGTGCAATGACCTCACCAGTCCGGTGTGGCCCTTCATTTCGTTGACCAGCTCGCCCGTGTTGGCGTCGAACTGGTAGATAACCTGATCGTTCCCTCCGGCAAGGATCGTTCGGGCATCCTCGCTGAACTCAACACACGCTAGCCCCCGGTCTTTGCTCTGGAATTCCTTGATACAGAGACCAGAGGTTATGTTCCAGAGCTTGGCCACACCGTCTCCGCTGGCGGACACGATCAAGTCACCACGTAACTGTACCGCGTTCACTGGTCCACGGTGACCAATCAGCCTTTTGACCAATTCACCAGTATGCCGGTCCCAAACGCAGATAGTGGTGTCTTTGGAACAAGAAACTATGTATCGGTCGTCGAAGCAGACGTCGAGCACGCCTGCCTTGTGGCCAACAAGGCGACGGATTGGCTTGTAATCATTTCTGACGTCCCATACGATGCAGGTGAAGTCGGAAGAGCCGGTAACCATGATTTCGTCATCATATTGTAGGCAGAGGATCGAGGCACTATGGTAATTAGAGGCATCCTCCAATGGTGCTGCAATTCCTGCCGCAGGTCTGCAAGGAGGGCAGATGGTGAGAAACGGTGATCTTCCAGGCGAAGGAACCGCATGATTCGCGGGCATGTTCGCTCCAAGGCCGGTCATGTCCCCTGGGGGTGGACCGATGATTTTGAGACACGTCCAGGGGTAATGAGCATCCCAGATCCGGATGGTCCGGTCACGAGATCCCGTGATGATCTTGTTCCTGGGATAAAGTTAGGCCTGCACTTCCGCGCGTCATGGAAGGAAAAGGAAACATACTCATCGAATTGAACGCAGTATACGCTGTCTGTGTGCCCGTGTAGATAGATAGCAGCAGCCTTGCCCTCCTTCCATCGACGTTCTAGGGCTTGGCGAACCATGAACATCCTCTTCCAATCCTGGTTGGGGAGCGTCTTCCCCAGTCCTGCAGACTGCTTCTTTCTCTTCGTGGTCGTCCCACTGTGCTGGCGACGTCCAAACTCCCGACGAAAGACATTTCTCCACACGTGGTGAGAGGAAGCAGCTTCGCGCCATGAACGCGAAACAAGCTCCGCACGCATAAGAGACTGGGGGTCCAGATACGAGAGGATCTGAGCCATGAGTTCCGTGGGCAGATAGTGCACAGGATCTACGAAACGTTAGCAGATTATATATTACCACGAGATACCTTTGGGCAATTACCTATGCGGACGACAGCCAATTCGCTCTCAGAGAGCTCGGAGTGATCCCTTATGTCAATTCCAATGCCACTCTCAGAGTCTCTTATGAGCTTCACGTCGAAAATATTCGAGTCTCCTCTGAAGGCAATCCGTTCGGCTTTCGCCATCTCATTCAGGGCCGCAGCTGCGGCTCGTGCCGCCGCACCTCCAGACAGATCAAAAGGCAGGATTGGCGGCTCAGAGCCATTTCCAGGAATGGGAGCAGAGGTATAGCCGGGTGGCGCGTAAAAACTCTGCAAGGCAGTCACACTATGGAGCGATGGTCGACGGTTGATGCTATGGCCCTTGAACCAGGCATTCCTCGATCTTCCCTCCCAGCTTCCTCCCGCTAACTGGTGCCTCGTGGCCGCTTCATCCGGATTGGCTTCTTCGTGTGAAGTACGGAGAGCATGCTTCGATGACTTGGTGCGCAGCGTGACAGAGAGACGACGGCCTAGGGCCCGCAGTCCATCCACGCTATGACGCAGGCTCGAGAAGCTCAAGCTCTTGGGACGACGCCTACCGACGGGTGCAGGGGCCATTGTTGTCTCCTCCAATACCGTATCCTCCACATCTTGATATCCATCAAACGTCCGACGTTCAAGCTCGTTTTCGTGCTCGTGTTCGTGCTCACGCGCGTGGTTGTTATAGCTTCCGTCCTGCTGAGAGCTCCAGACTCCGGTCAGGGGCAATGCGGGAACCTGGGGGACAGTCCCACCAGGGGCTGCCGTCCGGGGGCGAGACCTCAAGTGTAACGAAGACCGTCGCCTAGCTGAAGGGACGGTGCCCGTGTGCGTGGGAGTCATGGAGTTGGAAAACCGACAGATCCTGAAAGGAAGACGACTCGGAAAGAGGGCGTAGACAATCGCACGACGCGGGAAAAGGCGAATTAAAGACTAAAAAAGTTCCTGCGACTGAGACGAACGTGAAGGTTGTTTGTCGAGATCGCAAAGACTGTCGAATAAGATGTAAGGGGCGCTGCGAGGGTGCAGGCCAATAAAGGCTTCCCCGCGAGAGAAATAGAGAACTAGGGAACCGGCAGGCACCATATAACTCCAGATCCAAAGACGGCCCAAAATCCAAGAAAACAAAAAAGAGTGTAGAAGAAAGAGGAGGGGGGAGAGAGCGGACGCAGAAGGCGACGTCGAGCCCCGGTCAGGATAAGCTGTTTACATTTTTTTGGAGGCGAAAGGCCGCTTCAGCGGCGAAGTCCGATCAGGCAAAGTCGCACAGGGGCATCGGCGGCGGTGGCGCTGCCTGAACCTCCAGGATTTTCTGTTCCTGTACCGTAGGACCGTTGAACTTTACACCGCCCTGTGAGCCACAGGCAGCCATGGTCCTCGCGAGGGATCTCTGGGTGTTCTGTCTTTGCCATGAGGTCAGGACCGTCAGGCGTGGTCAGTGCTTGGAGTTTAAATGGACATTGTAGAAGGGAATGTGAACTCGGCGTATATATTCGAATCTATACTGTCCGATTCCAGTAAACTCCTGAAGTAATCAGGACCTTTCCCCCGGCAATCTGATGTGCTTAGTAATCTAGATCTCTCCCTTCGTCGTGGAGCTGAGATCCGATGGACATCCAGATTCTCTCGATCCAACCCGGTCCCCTTCTCCACTTCTCCCCTTTGGTTCCACAGCACAAGCCGGACTCGTGCTTATCTACCGAGCCCGCATCTAACGATAGGCCTTGTGGCTCTACAGAAGCAGCGTTCTTTGCATTTTGTCCAGTTCTTTGCATTTTCTGGACAAAATGCATACGCGCAAGGTCAAGGTCAATTCCCTTGAAGTCTAAGGAGACCTTTTGTATACTTTCCCTGTAGCATACCTTGCGTGGTTCGAGTTCCCTTGCGGGCCACCGATAAAAAGATTTTCTCTTGTACGGAAGGATAACTGCGGACCTGTACCAAGGTTGCGTTACGGAATTTTTGTGACCACATTCGGTTTATACTATTTATCTACCGCAACGAGTTTCATTCTATAACAGTGCCGTAGCAGAGACTGCTACTATACCCAGATGCCAAATAGTGACTATGACCAGCCTATGACCGTTCAAGGCCATTTGCGGATCCGGCAGCGATTACCTGGCGACATCCACGGATAATCCAACATCTGTATACTCCGTATTCACTCACTTATATTTCCAGTTACTGAGAAATGCACAGTGATAGGTGACAGATGGACGTTATGTGGTCAACGCCTCTCCTTTGATATATATATCTGCACAGGATCGGATCAGCGAGGGGCGCGAGAACCTCCAGATTGAGAGAGAGGAATCAAGCGTTCTGGACGGACCGAAGGGAGACCTGACAATGTGGGCAGCATGTGGAGATCCCATTATATGCCACTCTGGGGAATCAGGTCACATTCCGATTTCTGTGCTGTGCTACAGTTGCAGCTACCGCAGTTGCTAGAGTATCACTTCGGTATCTTCTCCCATTTGATATCATTGGACCTTACCTATTGACCTATCACTTGATCTGCCATTTGACCTACTTTTATTCGACCTGTCATTACCACGTATAAACCTACCATTATTTGACCTATCATTTGGCTCGTAATTCAATCTACTATGTATGCATAATAGCGCTGTACTCCGTATATTGGAACGGTAACCTAGTATCCATCTGGGATCTAGATGAGTCTGCATTCACACTGACCGCTCCTGCTATTGCTACAGCATACTAACAGTGAGCTCACATTTGCCAGCGCAATTACAGACAGAATTGAAGATCTGCAGGTACAGTACAATGAAAACTATAATGAGCAATAGGCTGAGCGAGCGCCAAATGCTATGCAAGTGCTTACAGTAGTCTAGACATTCGTGGAGAAAGTGAACACTTCTGCCTATTTCATCAAGTTAGCCAAGTGCGGTGGTTATCAACGGCCTGTCTTTAGTCAAGTCTGGCATATAGATCTACGATGGAGTACTACTATATAGCAGGTAGTCCTCCTATACTTCCCGGCTTAAAAGGATCACAAAACTGTTCAATACCAGACCATTCTATATCTTTTCGCTATCTATCGCCCTGCCCCTATCCCAGTTCCAGGAGAACTTCTCTTTACTTACCCCAGGATCTTTAAGAATTTAGAGCACGAAAGCAATCGAGTAACCCCGGGAGCAACTGAGCAGTTGATTTGATCTGTCTACTTAAGCTATGCAACTAAGTTGAACAGTAGCGAAGAGGGAAATAAGTATGCAAGGGGGTCCTGCCATCCTTTATCGGTCGAAGAATACACCTACTTCTCCGTGATGGCTTCAGAATATTATGAGACTCTTTGACTGATTTCTCATCACCCGCATATAGGGTCTAGGGCGTCCTGTCGGGAGACCCTCAAAGAAGCCCAATAAGAAAAGGGAGTATTTCCTTTCACGACGAACCTGATCTGAATCCTGGAATCTAGCATAATTTTCTAACCGGATCAGAACTATGCAGATAAAGGTCTTCCAGCGGCCTGAAATCGCCGGAATCAACAGGTCTCCACTGCATACAACCCAACGGCCTATTTGCGCAATGAAGGTAACCAAACAGCAGCAGTTGTTAACTGCCTACCTTCGCATCTTCTTCTCTACTACATATGAAGCCATCCTGCGTCTTTCTGACTTCTGGCTGGTTTCTGTGCATTCCTCAAACCGAAGGGCGTACCTTGAATTGCTAGATCTCGCGATCCCCCGCCCTCATCAGAAATCGATACGGCCACAGAGATAGCCTTGAGACAGCTGGAAGACGTATACATCTTCGTTGGCATGATGCAGGCTGTACTTCTGCGGTGCACGGGTACGGACGATATCCGCATCCTGCGCGGGCTGGTGCTGTGTATTACTGCGTTGCGGATGCTTTACATCTGTACGGTTTATGATTACTTCTGGGAATATGAACCGCTGGACGGTGTTTACCTGGGTAAATGTCGTTTTTGTCTATTTAGAGACAGCTTGGAGGACCGCGTCTTTCAAGATTGTTGGCTTCGGTTGGCCTAACAGCAGGAGAGCGAGACTGATGTCGAAACAACTACTCCGTTCTTTCCTGGACATGACACTGAAGCGCGGGCAATGGGGACGAATTCCGGACCAGAATCTGCTGCAGTGGCCTCCTCTCTCCGTCAGTGGAGTTCATCGAACAGACAATATTAAATTATGATTCAATGAGACAAATTAGGTCAAGCATATGTCATGGCATTCATTGTGCTCCAGCAGCTTGAGGACCTTGTGGGCTAGGAGGTATTCCACGGAGGATACTAAGTTCGGTGTTCTCCCACCAGAATTGGCACTTTTTTTAACTTCTATCAAGAGAAACTATTTTAATTTCTATCACTGTCTTTCCGGAGATCATCCCAGGTTCAAACCATCATGCGCATCTCACATATTTCTTTTTTTCTAGTTCCCAAACACCTTGTCGTATCCAGTCAGCGTGAAGCGGTAGCGAACATCACCCTTCTTCATCCGCGTCACAGCTTGCTTCAGACCCTCCTCTCCGATCTGAACCTCTTCCACCCAGGGCTTCAAGTCCTTGTCAGCTGCCAGCTGCAACATCTGCAGCATTTCACGGCGGCTTCCCAAGTGGGTCGCGCCGATCAAGACTCCGTTACTGATCAGGTTCTGCGCCTTGATGACCTGACCTTCCTCCTCAGGAAGACCGACGCTAATAAAGTGGCCGTGGACATCCATCATGGAAAGGTACTTGGCGAGGTCAAAGTTCTTGGACGAGTTGGCGCAGTTGACGATCAGATCGAAAGAGCAGAGATGGGGCTTCTCCCAGCCCTCCTCGGAGGTTGCAATGAAGCCATCTGCGCCTAGCTTCTTCGCGTCCTCCTCCTTGGCCCGGGTACGCGAGATCGCCCAGGTTTCAGCACCGAGCGCCTTCGCAAACATAATACCAAAATGACCGAGACCACCTAGACCGACAATGCCGACCTTCTTACCAGGACCGCACCCGTTGCGGACCAGTGGAGAGTATACAGTTATACCGGCGCAAAGCATAGGGGCCGCAAGCTTGGTTTCCAACTTCTCCGGGATAGGGAACACCCAGTGTTCATGCACACGAATGTGCGAAGCATAACCACCTTGGCTGACAATTCCAGTGTCGGGCCACTTGGAACCATAGGTGTTGATCAGGTTGTACTGGCAATATGTCTCGTTGTCGTTTTTGCACTGCTTGCAGGTGCCGCAGGAGTAGACCTGTGCGCCAACACCAACACGCTGACCTTCCTTGATGAGAGTCACCTTCGGACCAACGCGAATGGCCTTCCCAATGATTTCTGGATGCATCGAGGTGAGCGGCTGGCTAATGCCCAGGCCAATGCGGCTTTCCCTTAATGGGAGTACTTACCATGGCCGACGCAAAGAGGGAAGTGCTGCTCTCCCCACCCACCTACAGTCCACCACATCAGCTCTGGATTCTTATGGTCTGTGCCGGTATCGGTTCCTACCGCTAATGGTGTGGACGTCACTGCCGCAGATACCACATGCCTCGATCTTGATATCGACATCTATGAGTGGGAGATACGTCAACGCTGAATTCCTTCAGGACAGGAGTATATCCTCGGTTTCGACAACCTACCATAGTCTCCAAATGGTTTCAGGGGGAACTACACAGTGCAAAATCCAGTCAGCACTTCCATCTCTCGGAATATGAAGAAAAGCAAAGCGGAAAGAACCCACATAACGCTTGTGGAAGGTGGTCCAGGTTTCAGGGCCGTCAACTTGAAAGCCCTCTGCTTCCTCTGGGTAAGGCATCCTTGCTCTATTTCGTCCTTGGTGAACTTAAAATCGGGATTCTATTCAATTTGTCTGTCAGTTATTGAAGATCGAATACACTCCCTTGACCTCGAATGAGGGCGGGGACTCACAGCCTTTTAAATATTTGTTTGCTGCTGATGTGATATGGAATCGCGGGAGCGTAACAGTGAAAGGCGATAGAAGAAAGAGAAAGTTCTAATCGAGGGGCAGAGGCCAGAAGAGAGCAGGTCGCCAAACCTAACACTCGGACATTAAACGGTCTTGCTGCGGAGCAATCGAGCCGACACGACGCGATGGCTGCTCGTTTGGAACGCCCCACAGGATAGATCCAAAAGCTTTTGCAACAGAATTTCTAACCAAGATGGAGCGACCCTTCTCTGCATACGACGATAAAGCCTCGAGAGGACAGTATGCCGATTCGGATCTCGGACTCTCCATCATGGGCCCCTGGCTGCATTATTTCGCCCTACTTATGGAGGTGCGATATCTCGTTTCCATCCTTGTTCTGGATCCCGAGCCGATAACAGATGATGCCGGGTGGCTCTCTGCGCCGAGTAAGACTTGAGATTTCGGACGGAGTGGATCCGCCTATCCCCGTCTTCTGTCTGGCTTCTACCCCTCATGGCTCAACATCATTGTCACCCACGCATTGGCCTGCCCTTTTTCCCGGAAATAATTATTAAGCAGCTGCTCGACGTACCTGAAACGGTGTTATCTCGGCCGTGTTTGGGACGCAGGCAGACTGATTCCAACGAAGAGTCCGGGACATGTAATCTCTAGCATTAGTCCTCGATGGCAAGCAAGCATTTAGGCCTCGCATATTATCTTTCGAGAAACCCTCATTGCATTCAAAGACCTCCCCGGTCTTCAGGGAGAACATGTTACCGGCAAGTTGGCAACGACGTTCCTCCATCCGCCAGTGAATGGGTGGAGTAAGTCCACCTATGAGCATCCAGTCTGCTCCGACACATACTGTGAGTAGTACAGAGTAGTACGACGGCCATAAGCGATCAGTGGAGGTGCTTCCTGCGGTGAGCGCAGTCTAAAGACACGATGGTAGCATTTCCGCGACATCGTGAAGAAGATGCCAGATGTCGGTGGGCCGGACTCGGGCGAGAGAGTCCCACGTTCTCTGTGCTCCGAGTCTCCGACTCCGTACACGTCAAAGGCATCATTGCCGTGGCGGGGCTCTTGGAGAAAAAGGGCAGGTTCTCTTTGCGCCGGTGAGGGGTAACTTAGGGCTTAGGGCTTGAGCGGAGGGCTGTCTCCCGGCTGAAGGTAACTATTCCGAGTTCAGGGTTGACATACTCCGTAAGCACGGGTTCTACCCGACAGATCTACAGCGTATATCTTTCGGTGAATCTAAGGAGGATCCGATAATAAGGACTGGATTCGTGGTTTCTTCAGACAACTGTGCTCAAGAACAGGGATAATTAAGCTTGCGCCGGAACAGAGCCAACGCGCTCGTCCTGGGGCCATTCTTCAGAAGACCAGGGCGATATGAACACGCATTCGCTCTGCAACGTCGTTCTACTTGCATATGCAGGCTTCGCAAAAAGGGATCTCACTTGCTGATACCTGGGTAACTGATATGCAAGAGCAGCCTGCGCCATTTGCAGAGCAGGAATGATACCCAGACTTGTAGGGCTTCTCAGTAGCACGTAGAGGTTTGAAGGGTGCTGTTATTCTGTTCATGCGAAATCCGGCAGCTTCAGCTCCACCTCCATCGCTTCCTTGATTCCATCCGCAACGGACTTGACCTCCGCCTCGCTGAGCCTTCGCAGCGGCCGCCGTGGATATCCGCCGTAGCCGTAGTAGCTCTGTATTGCACTCTTCGTGCCCGGGATGGCGGTTTTGCTGAGCACCCAGTCTCCCGCACTGAGCAGCTTCTGAAGTTCTACTGCCTCTGCGATGCGCCCACTGCTCCAGAGGTTAAATATCTGAACGCAGGTGCGAGGGAGCACATTAGCGCCTCCTGCAATGATGGCAGAGCCGCCGGAGATGAGCGTCTGAAGTGTAAAGTCCGCCATGCCGCCAAAAGCGACGTAAGGGTGGTTCTCGTAGGGTTTCGAAGTTGAAGCTGTTTTGCTGGCGGGCTCAAACGGGGACGGTGGTGTGATAGCGTTGAGGGCCCTCGCAACACGGGTCAGCTTGCCCGTGTTGGCGCAGGTGAACTTGGTGCCGACAACGTTGGGGTGCTGGGAGATGCGGATGATCAGATCCGAGTCCATATCAATGCCAGCAACGGCGCCGGGGTAGTTGTACAGGATCACAGGCAGCGGAGATCCGTCCGCCACCCCCGTGAAATACTCGTACAGCGTGTCATCGTTGCCCACCGCGTAACGGTAATAGCTGGGGGGCACCACGAGAACGTACTCTCCGCCCGCCTCAGCGGCTTCCTTGCACAGCTCTATTGTACCCCGGACGCTCTGCTCGCTGGCGCCAACGATGACCGGGACGTTTTGGAAGCCGGCTTCATCAAGCGCAGAACGAGTCTCCCGTGTCACGACCTTGCGCTCCTCCCGGGTCAAGTGCACTGCTTCTCCGTTGGATCCCATCGTCACCAGTCCGACTAGACCGGCCTTAGCGAGCCGAACCGCATGTTTGCGGATTGCAGGAATGTCCAGATCTTCGGTTACAGGGTCGAAGAAAGTAGGGGTCGGCGCGTACACTCCCGGGCGAAGAGGAGTCCGTGTCTTGGTGGTCGACATACTTAAGGTAAGTATGCAATTGTGCTTGTGTTGCGATGACGGAGCTTTTCCCTTTTCAACAGGATTGCCTCCAAGCTCTTTTGTCTTGCTGTCGAGTTGTCTTCACCTTCTTGATCCACCCTGAGGATGTTCTCTCCCAATTCTAAATCAAAGGAATTATCAATTGACATGTAAAAGAGAGTAAAATAGCATCTTTAAATCAAAATATAGCCAAGACTGCTCGGATAGAGAGATTTCCATAGTGTATATAGCTGTCCAGGGGTCTTCTAGCCGGCCCCGCTCTCTCCAAGACAGTGTTAGTAAGAGCGTGTTTGAGAAGAGCTTGTCCAGAGAGGACGTCGGGTATCTATCCGCCTTTCCGCGACATGGACGGCCTTTCAGGATCGCGGGCCTTTGGAGATGAATTATTCCACCAATAGAGAAGCTCACGGGGACGGCCTCAGTTGCCGTTAATCGTCCCAATCAGCCTTATCTCAACGAGGGTTGCGGGGCTGAGGGGCAACCCGCGCTAAATTGCCTGGAGCTTTCGAGAGCAGTTGATCATCAAAAGCCGACAGATGCCACGAGGGCGAGATCGAGGATGGTTTTCAAGCAGAGAAGATGTAGACAACACTATGTACTCTGGTATTAGTGTGTCAGCGCCGGTTGTTCCTCGTTGAAATGTATGATCGCGACAAGCCTGGCGACGGCGGGGTAGTTTGTGATGGTTGTGCCCCTGCCATCCCCATAGCCGCAATCCAACCACGCCATACTTCTTTGCTGGGCCTGTTCGGCTATTGATGAGACGGACAAATTGCGATGAGGCGGTTCCTCCGTACAGTCCCATTCGAACTCCATAATTATTACTTGCATTAGGTGCAGCACACATATAGGCTATCAGACACATCGTCACGAGCTCCAAGCTCAGCTCCGTCTCAACATCCCCGCATATCTGGGTTCAACCTCTTCGCTCGCTGATATACCCACCTAGCCTGTAGGCTAACTGATTATCAGTAACCGGCCATTATCGCAGAAGCAATAACGAAGCGATAACAATGGCTCCTCCAGACGTTCTTATGGTGAGCTTCGAACGAGGATACGTGCTCATTTTCTTCTTGGAATTGGAGCTGACAATGTACAGGTGGGCACGGGAGAGTACACCACCGGCTTTGTGGGCGGTGGTGCATCGGGCTCCGACAAGAAGATCGGAGTAGTCGGTCTGACAATGTTCGACCTTCGAAGGAGAGGCAAGGTTGGGAAGCTGAGCATGGTCGGAGTCTCAGGCTCCAAGTTCCCAGGGATCAGTCAGTTCGCGATCTCCTTGTTTCCGGATGATAATAAGAAACTCCAGTCCTGACCAACGCGGGATGCGGTGCATACTACAGGACAACACTTTCAAAAGAACATCTCGGAGGTCTACAACGGTCTTGACGTCTCGTTCGAGTCCTTCCCCGCAGACGACAAGACCGACCCCGAAGCCTACAAGACGGCCATCGACGCCCTCAAGCCAGGCTCCGCCATCACCATATTCACGCCCGACACGACCCACTACCCAATCGCCCTGTACGCTATCCAGCGCAAGATCCACGTCCTGATCACCAAGCCGGCGACGAAGCTCCTCTCCGACCACCTCAACCTGCTGGAGGAGGCGAGGAAACATGGTGTCTTCGTCTACGTCGAGCACCACAAGCGCTTCGATCCCGCGTACGCTGACGCCCGCGCGAAGGCGCGCACCCTGGGCGACTTCAACTACTTCTACAGCTACATGAGCCAGCCCAAGAACCAGCTGGAGACGTTCAAGGCGTGGGCGGGCAAGGACAGTGACATCTCGTACTATCTCAACTCCCACCATATCGATATCTGCGATACCATGGTCCCCGATTACACTCCCGTGAAGGTCACGGCCTCCGCGTCCAAGGGCACGGCAGTCGGCCTGGGGTGCGTCCCCGAGACGGAGGACACGATCACTCTGCTCGTCGAATGGAGGAAGAAGAATGACCCGTCGAAGATCGCGACGGCGGTGTATACGGCCAGCTGGACCGCGCCGCAGAAGGCGGGCGTGCACTCGAATCAATACTTCCACTGTACGTATACCATCCAGCATAATACTCTTCCTGACACCAGACATGACTAACCAAGAGATCAGGGATGGGCTCCAAAGGCGAAATCCGCATCAACCAAGCCAAGCGAGGCTACGACCTGACAGACGACGACCAGGGCCAGCTCGTCTGGCTGAACCCGTACGTCACCATCTCCCTCTTTTCATCCATTCACCCCACAACCACACCAGTACAGACGTATCTAACATCTCTACCCAATCTGCAGCTTCTACATGCGCTACTCCCCCGACGAGGAAGGCAACTTCGGCGGCCAGAACGGCTACGGCTACATCAGCTTCGAGAAGTTCATCGACGCCGTCACAGCGCTCAACGAGGGCCGCGTGACGCTCGAGCAGCTCGACGCCCGGGGGCTCCCCACGCTCAAGAACACGATCGCCACCACGGCCATTCTGCACGCGGGCCGGATCTCGCTGGACGAGAAGAGGCCGGTGGAGATTGTGCACGAGGGCGGGGAAAAGTGGTCTTTGAGGTAGGACCCATATAGTGCATAGGTGGTATCTTGGGTTAGTAGTTACTAGTACATAGGAGATACCTGGGAAGGCAGTATGCATGTATCAATGAACGATGTATTAAGACACATAGTGGCAGCTTTCCAATCGTAAGGAAGGAAAATGGATTAGTCCTTCACGAATAAATTGGGCATAAATTAGGTATACTACTCACTCGCCTGTGCTCGGTCCTTGAAATGAACGGAAGTTGTCTACAGTACTCTGTCCATAGTAAAACTTTACCGAGCATCAGATTAGATCCGTTCTGATTGGGTCTTATCTTTTATGATTTAAGCTTACGGTATATAGCTGTGTGTGGTATGCATGTGCACCTAACACCTAACCTAGTAGAGCACACAGTTTTGCTCGTTCATCACCGGCTTCTCCGGGTCACAGAACTGTTGATGCAAGCAGCGCTTATGTTCCATAGCTATGTGTTATAGAGAGAGAGAGAAAGAAAGAAAAAAGAAAGCCTCAGTTAATTACACTCCGTTCGGTTTTCTACCTAATACTTCGTGTATGACAACCTGCCTCGAGCTTTGTCAGCACTTTGAACGTTGGAGGACCAGTTAAAACGATAGATCTGGGACCGCTTACTTTCCTGAGTTATGCCACCTCAGAGGAGGAGAGAGCGCGTGTATCATGGTGCCAGTGGCAATCTATCCGCAGGTTCGCTACGTCCTCTGTCCAGAACTGCCACCGCAGCCTGGTCCCTCTTCTTGCAACTTCTAGAGGAGAAAGTAGAACAGCGACGCCTGCTTCCAAGGCATCAGCGTACTTTTCAAGAGTTATCTCTTGCAAAAGACGCTGGTTCACATAGGAAACCCGTTGCAAGTTCTGAAGCTCTGGATATTTCAATTCCTCGCTACCTATGCCCTAAGCTACGGAATCCGGGCTCCCCAGATTCAGACCCCATATATTCCATTCACAACGCAACCCCTCAACAGAACCAAGGGCCTCTGGCTCAGTGGTTAGTTGCCTGGCAACTAACTGCATATTGCTAGAGCCCTGGGTTCGAATCAGACCCCGGGAGGCGGAGATGGCAAAGGACCCTTACCTCCAGGAGAGCAAAACCCTGCCCACCAAAAGCAAGGCGGGGTTTTCGTAGCATCCCTCCCCCACCACTAAGTGGTGGGCTGGGGGTGTGAGCTTTTTTGTCAATTTTACCTAGTGATTGATGTCGTTCTACCTTTCTAGGAAACCCTATTGAGTATCCATTTGGATGTGACACTTGGACTATCCAATGAACATCCAATATGCATAGTGAATCATATCAAAACCAGAGCATGTTTATTATTGGAGCTCTGTACTCCCGGGCCGTGCAGAATGCCGCGAATACGCAGTCTCGGGCGTCGGAGGATTGTTCGGGCGCCATACTTCCGGTCTGTATCTCGTCCATGCGCTGCTTGATGAGACAGCTTATCATTTGGACAGGCATTTAATCCAGTTGTTAAATGTTGTGAGAGTATTCTTGGTCAGTTACATATCGCATCTCATATAGCAAACCCGCTTCAGTTCACTGACGAAGTCTTCTTTTCTAGAGAACCACCAAGAAAGGATCCCCAATAGACGATCGCTGCGAGCTGCAACCATGTCTGACTTCACATCTCAATCTCCCCGTGTTCCTCCACACCTCTTAGCCTCGGACTCAGAAAGATCATCGGAAGACCCGGTCTTAGAAAGCGACACAACGGTTTCAGAAGAATTTCATAGATCCGATCAGACCGGGTGTTTTGTAAACCGTATAGAGGCAACTACCTTGCAGGACGAACTGCGCGAAATATTCTCTGAAAATGTGACAGCAAAAGTGTGGAGAGTGGCTGTTCGTGAACTTGAGCAGAACGTAATAACTGTGAATCTCCCTACCAAGTTCCTGATGCTAACCACGGTTTATGCAGAATCCGCCAACTAAGTTTCCTGAATTTGTACCCAAACCGGTCCTGATTCAGGCAGATATGTCCTTCGCGAGGCGGAATTCTGGACGTGCAGTTTCTTCCCAGGTCTCTTGTACTCTCTGTTAGAAAGAGCAGTGAAATATCCTCAGGTATTTCTCGATTTGGGGGAAGATGAGAACCAGAGCGTCTCTTGGCGAAGTCCGCATTACGACAGCAACTCCTGTCTCTATGCCGCGCTTGGGCTGAACCGATCCATGCAATGGCGACAAGAACAGATACCCACGATATGAGTTTTATGACGATTTTCTCGTCATCATCGACAGCCTTTGCAATCTCGACCTCTTGTATTATGCCTCAGCCCATCTATCGGATCCCACTCTTGCTGAAATTGCGACTCAGCACGCTCGAACCCTTCTGAGTACACATCTACGTCCTGAACCAGCATCAAATCCTGGAGAAGCTGGCCATAAATATAAAGGACGAATGTATTCCACGTGCCACGTCGCGAATTTCTCTCCGGTGACAGGCGCTTTGAAGCGACGACTCACTGGTCAAGGCTACAGTGCCACCTCGACTTGGGCACGCGGCCAAGCCTTGGGAATCCTTGGCTACGCGCAGGTGTTTTGCTTGGACCAAGGATGATGTTTTTCTCTCTGCTGCGTGCGGACTGGCGGAGTACTTTCTATGGAGACTTGAGACATCGCCAGCGTGTGTCGAGGTTCCTGTCACAGAGGATGACAGAGATAAAGGGTCACCATCCAAGAAAAGAACTATTGGACGCTACGTTCCGTTGTGGGATTTTGACATACCAATCGAGGATGAGCAAAACCCGCTGCGAGATTCATCGGCAGGTATAATTGCCGCCAATGGAATGCTTGAGCTTTCGCAGGCTCTTGCAGGAATGGGAGATCAGGACCTTTCGGAACGATATCGACGCGCTGCCATTACAATTGTCCGCGACACTCTATCATTTTCGCTGTCTAGAGAGAAAGCAAGATTAATTCTCTGCCCCGATGCCACTGCCGGCGTGCGTGTTGCAGTTGAGGATGTTGAGGTTGGAAAGTCCTTTGACGCGCTACTGAAAAATGCAACAGCTAACAACAACGCTCGGGATTATCGGCGGTATTGGGATCACGGACTCGTGTACGGTGACTACTATCTTGTTCAATTTGGTAGCAGACTCCTGAAGATGGGCCTTGTGTAAATGAGCAGAGACAAATCCATTCAAATCCACATTACCTAGCCAATGATGATTGAGCTTTTCTTTTGGGGGGGGGGGGGCCGGTTTGCGTCAAATGGTTTTTATATACACATGCCCCAGATCCTTAAGCTTTACTTTTCATTTTCTCCTATACCATACCAGGAGGTTGTCATCAGGGGTTCCCTGTAACGTCTGCCGTGAAGTAGGCGTTATCCAAACTGATGATCCGGTCCATCCCCGAGAACTGCTGGTCAAGCAAAATGTGCGAGATAGCTGTCAGCTCATCAGGAGTGCCAGTGTCAGAGGCTATTTGGACCGGGAGATTATTGGTGATCATAGAATGCTGCTCCGATGGTATGTTAGGTCTCGTTGGCTGCATTGGAGTTTGAGGCTTCATGCACAGTGTTTGTACCGCATCGAAAGCTGAGAAGCGCCGCTGCAGCGTTGATGAATTGGAAGATGTCAATTGTCGGTCTGCAGGCGAGGCCACTAGGTTTGCATGCGCTCCTAACGACCTCATGTCTGGTTCGTTCAAAGATTGCATATCCCCATGGCGTCTTTGGGGGCTCGATGTTGGATTAACATGTGAATATTGTGCTTCTTCGTTCCCCGCTCCCTTATCATTCCTATTAAAGTCAAAAGCTTCTCCGTTGTGTTTTCTTTCGCAAGAATCGAAGGACCCGATATCACTGGAGAAAAGTGATCACAGCCAGCGTGACATGGTATCCCTGGGGAGATCGCATCTGTGTGGATTGACACTGTTCTAATTCCTCCAACGGACCGCTGGCCGGACTGGCATCTTCGTATACATCGGATCCGAGCTCACGCACCTCTGACTACGCTTCATACAGTTGAGGGCGGCTTTGCCATCTCCGGACGACGAAAAATGGATGGAAAGCCACTCCCGTTATTCAACCTCACTGAGTGGCAAGAGAACCGTGGTCTAGCTAGGTCTTCCAGTCCTCCCATTGATCTGACAGAGGGTGTTTACCAGACATCAGAATCCTGCCTTGTTACCTCGGCTGCTGAGGCGAGTGGAGTTTGTGTTCTGGGTTCATCCCCGCCCTCAGCCACTTCATGCTCCGCGATGAAGCCTGACGCGAATACAAATCTCATGTGCCAGAGTACCCTGATTCCCGTTGTGATGGGTAACGCGAAGCAACTTGACTCTGGCAACGAGTTTACTCTTGTCATAGGAATATTTGCTGTCTCGGCAGCGGGAGCAAAGAAGCCTAGAGATGATAGGAAGGGGAAGAGCATATTGGACCGCTGGCTTGATGTTCCGGTGATTCATATTCCGAACAAGATCAAAACTCCTTCCCCTTTCGGAAGCTCCGAGACAGATGCAATTACTTTTCTGTAGTCACAAAACGCTGACCGATTGTCAAATGGAGGTGATTTGAATGGAATTTTCTCAAAGAGGCTATTTAATGACACATGTGCAATATGAGTATACTTTATGTGAGCCTAGCGCAAAGTGACTGAGGAGCGGTCTCCCATGTCGTTTTCAAAGAAGAACCTGAGTCAGGAGCTTGCTAGGCGAGGTAACGTAGCCTGGTCAACTCAAAGCATCTATCATTTTCTGAAGACTGTTTTCCACAGTTACTGGAGATCGCACGGCATTCCATTCATGATTCAATAAACCTGTTGTTATTACCTAGTCAGTACCAACAAACCTTGTTCAGTTGCTATTTAAGTAGTAGATGTTTTTGCTTACCCCATGTTTCATCTTCATCCTGGATCGACACACCGCTCCTCGTCCGCACATAAAAGCTTCCAGAGAGCTCCCATTGGAACCAACCCACCTTCCAATAGTCCACAAACTCAATTAAGCACCGGTTATATGTCGTTCTGTTCCAGTACACTCCGTCTTGTGCAAATCCCCATTCAGTGAGGACTACCGGAAAGAGAAATTTGGTCTCTGGATTCCGGTCATCCACGGCCAGAAATCCTACCTGGGATAGGCTGTTGCCAAAAGAGGAACAGCTAAGTTGAGTGTGCTCGAAGTCGTATTTATGGAGCTCCAGCACAATCTTCTCTGCGTAATCGAAGGTTGTGGGGTCAAAATATGCCGTCTTTCCCCCCGTTGCCGTTCTATCTGTCCCGTTGAGAGCCTGTCCGAGCGGGATCGGCTGGACTGTAGTGTCAAAATTGAGACCGGAAAAGAAAATGAGTGCATTCGGAGCAGCTTTATGAACTGCTTCCGCCGCTGCAGTCATATGTTGATACCATGTGTACCAATCATAGGGCTCTCCGCTTGTAGCAGACCGAAGTTCGTTACGTAGGCCAACTGATGCAAAGGACGGCCAGTTCTCAGATGCCTGTGTCGTGTATCATTGTTATTTCTCAGAGAAAGGTAAAGGAGTTAGTTATCCAGAGAAGAACTTCATCATACGTGATTTGCCATAAACCCCCATCCACGGATCCATCTATCCACGTCGAAGTAGATTTCTCCAAACCAGCCATTCCCGTCATTATTTCCGCAGCACCATATCGCCTTGGAGACATGGTTATCCAGGTGCAAGATGATGCCCTGCCTCGCCAACTCCCGTGCCACAGCGTCGAATACCTGCGATTCTCATCTCAGTGCTCTCCGTTCACTCCACAAAAGAAAGAAAAACGCGAAGGCACTGACCTCCAACCGAGTAGTATTGGCAGTGAACTCCTTGTTCTTCTCTAAAACCTGAGCCAGAACTTTCGTCCCATTTGTCTCCCCCAGCGCCCTCACCAAGGACTCGCCAATACCAACATCGCCACCCTGATCCAGGATCTCATCCACCATCTGCGTTGCGTATGTCAAACGAACCGAGTTCAGCCCCAGTTTGACGATCCAGGACACAATGTCCTGAACAGAAGAATATTGCAGCCCTTCGGGGATCATGACCTCCTGATGTCCGGGCCAGTTGGTCCCAGCATAGTAGAACTTGCTGCCGTCTGCCGTGACGATGTCGCGGCCTGATGTACTGAAGGGAAGTGAGACAACAGGAGATAGTTGCCTCGCAGGGAAGCCATATGCAAGTGGGAGAAACAACGAACACAGCACAGAGAGGACGTTCATGATGAATTGGGGTTGCTCAAGCTCCTAGGCCCTTAATCTCTGTATCCGTCATTACTATTATTGTATTATCATCATCATTCGAATATCGCAACAGTCCTTGACATACGATACTAATATACTTCTGTCCGGAGACAATCTGATAAAAGTTCAGCAGCAGGGATAGTTTCAACCCCGCCAAGTACATACTACGTCGGGTGATTTGCGGACAAGATCACTCCGAGACATTATCCGTTGTCAACCCCGCATTCTTCTCTGCTTGGCATGAACCAAGCAGGACTCGGAGTTGATTGTCTTGGTGGGAAACTTCTTGTCAGCAGATACAGCAGTGACGTAGTACCTGTGTAGAAACTGAACTGCGCCCTCAATATGTACAGTATATGACTTGTCGGTCGGAGCCCTTCCAACTCCCTAATTTCTATGAATAATATGGAATAAAACTGCAAATTAACGATTAGATAGAAATATGAATTCTAGACTGTCCATGTTTTAGCAAATAAATCAGGTAGATAAACGAGATATTTGACGGTATGATTTACTCATTGATCACTATGAGTGAGGCACTCCCTACAACAAACTGCTTTCCTAAGTTAACTGGTATGATCCCTGAAAGGTGGAAAGTCAAAAATCTCGTCGTCAGACCTCGGGAGGTCGAGGATCCGGCTTCGGTGCAGATGACAATCCCATGCATGTGCCAACCTACAGAGCCACGTCAGGCTGCGTCTACAGGCACTTATATCGATACCAGATCATGCCTATTGGACTGCTATCTTTCCGGGAGCGCTCAGAAGGCCGCGAATAGGTGGTAGAGCCGAGGCTGGACGGGATGTATGTACAGTACATATATGTACATTGTTGGGTTCGAGGCAGAAAAAAAGCCTTGCTGTACACTGAACTTCGTACCTAAACAATAGTTAAGCATGACTCGACTAACTAAGGCTTAGGTACCTATAGAGTAATCATCTCAAGTCTGCCGGGCAGGGCAGACTACTTAATCTTTGCTGCCCAAACTATGACACCTTTTTAATTAACCATTTGACTTGTAGGTGAACTATGAACAGTTTTGTTAAGCTCTAGTTAAGAAATGCCCGCAAATCTCGCCTACGATTTATTGAAGTTGCCCCTAAGACCAAAGGCCGCTCTACGTGAAAATATTAAATCACAACGAGGGATAACCACTAAATAATGTGTTTAACTTGAGCTTGCTATTTCCAAAACACAAGGCGTCAAGATATCCACAAATGGGCAGCAGGGGGAGTAAAAAGGCAAAAGAGAAAAGGCCACCCAAGTGGGCGGTCTTGCCAACCGTCAGCGACAGGATTCGAACCTGTGCGGCCGAAGCCAACAGATTTCTAATCTGTCTCCTTAACCACTCGGACACACTGACGTGATTGGTTGAGGGATGTGAGCGCAGAATGTCTGAAGAAGAAAAAAGTGGAGAAGGAGTATTTTAGCGAGGCTAGACTGCCAAGGCGGTTGGTTTGCGTCCGTCGTCGGGCCCGTGCTCATGTCTACACAGTACACTGCGTAGAAAGCTTCATTGTCAAGTGATTGCTTGTTATGAGCTTTTTCCAACTACAGAAATGTCTCTAAAGAATGGAAAGCTGTGTCAATACTGACAACAACGACAGACCTAATAAGAGCGAGAAAGAAAACCCTGCCAGTCCGGATTTGACGAGGAAAAAGGATCGAAAAAGACTAAAAGAAAACTCAACGACACCAGACGGATTCGAACCGTCGCCCCCGAAGGGAATTGATTTCTAATCAATCGCCTTAGACCACTCGGCCATAGTGTCGTAACTCATCAAAGCTAGGCTATTAAAAATTCTTAACCCGCGCCTCGCTAAACAATTGGCTCCGCGGGCGAACCCAAGAGATTCCTACAGTAGTCTCTTCTTTGACAACCACTCGGGATCACATGCGAGCTCGAAGCTGCCCAGGCACTAAGAATCCTAGGTCTACCGGTCAATCGGCATCCGATGATGCTGTGGTCGGGGTGGTATATGTAATAATTTGCCTAGTTGTTATTGTTAATCATTATTTTGCTGCCCAAACTATTAAATATTGTGACCCTCTGTCGATCAAATATATGGATAAATAACCATTCTCTTCTTTCCTGCCCTTCCATAAGCCCTAGGGGCCTACCTGCCTAGGACTGTCAGAACCCACGCAGACCATACTCCGTCTCATAGATCTGTTATGTATTATCCATCTTCGTTATGTGATAAGATGATTAGAACGTTATATGTATGGCGAGTGTTATGGCTTTGAGACGTTGACTACTAGAAGTTTGTAGAACCTTAATATATAAGTACCTAGGTAATATGAACCCCTGAAACGCCCAGCAAGGGCCATTGAGCCATTAAGAAAATCAATTAATGGTTGCTAGAACGGTCATATGACAGCTCAAAAACTCCGTAGACTCCGGCTATGACCTAAGTACCTGTAATTTGACCCCTCGATATGTGAGACATTTACTTGTCTACGGAGTACATTTATTATTGTTATTATTTCTTTGCGCTGGACATCGCTCGTCTTCTACTCCCATAAATCATGGCGGAGTGGTACCGGAGATGCTCTCAGGTCAGCCCCTCGTGCCCCGTCGAGGCCACCACCCTGGGCTACTCTCCCAACCTGGGCGCCAATGTCTTCTTCTGCGTCACGTTTGGCGTCTGCGCTGTGGGGACGCTCGCCGTCGGGGTGTGGAAACGGACCTGGACCTTTGCCCTTGCGGTCACGGCGGGGTGTTTGATGGAAGTGATTGGTAAGATATATAACCCTTTACCATATAAATACCTGACTTCGTAAATTACTTTATACTACAAAGTCCACGGACTATCAGTGACGAAAAGATAAAGGCTACGTCGGCCGCCTCCTGCTGCACCGCAACCCGTGGTCCCTGGACGGCTTCAAGGTCCAGATCGTCTGCCTCATCCTGGCGCCCACCCTCATCTGCGCCGGCATCTACCTCACCCTCAAGCACGTCGCCCTGGCCGTCGGCCCCAGGCTGTCCCGCCTGCAGCCCCGCCTGTACACCTGGATCTTCATCCCCCTCGACGTCTTCTGCCTCGTCCTGCAGGGCGTCGGCGGCAGCGTCGACGCCTCCGCGGAGACGGACCCGGAGAGACTGAGGATCGGGAACAATATCATCATCGCGGGCATCGTTCTGCAGGTGGCGGTCCTCTCCGGGTTTGGACTGCTGTCGCTCGACTTCTTCTGGAGGGTGCGTCGTCATCATCATCAGCAGCAGCAGCAGCAGCAGCAGTGTCACTCGCCAGTTGATAATGATACCGAGAGCACGACGACGAAGAGAAGGGTCTGGAAAGACCCGCGATTCCGGATCTTCTGCACGTCCGTTGCGGCTGCGTATCTGGGGATCCTGACCAGGTGTATATACCGGTACGTTGCATCTGCATTCAACCGTCGGAAGCCCCGTTACATACTGGGGCCTGGACTGACTGGATCGTGACCATGATGGCTAACTGCATCGTATTTACTATGCTACATTATACAGGATTGTCGAAATGGCCGGTGGCTGGGCGTACGTTCCTCATAACCCCCGGACACATATAGTTTTATATACACTACCCACCCAATTGGATGCCATATATCTGTTAATTAATTAATTAATCCACTCCTCCTAGCTGACTGTCTGTCCTTCGCAGGAACCCGATCATGCAGAACGAGGTGGATTTTATAGTACTGGAAGGAGTGTACGTGAGATTTCCCTTTTCACTGTTCTGTTCCAATCACCTGCAAATTAGCGAATCCCAGAACAGAACCCTAGCCACTAATGCTACATATTCTATACACAGAATGATCCTCTACCCCGCCATCCTCCTCACGGTCGTCCCGCCCGGCATCTACTTCCCCCAGATGGCGATGAACAGCAGCACAACGCGATCCGACCACGAGGATGGTTCTCCTCCGGCGTTGGAGGAGGAGGAGCAGCAGCAGCAGCAGCAGCAAGGTAGTAGCTCTGTTGGGGCGGTTTCGGGAGACGGGAAGATGGGCCTCGTGATGAAGGAAGCATGAATATATTAAAAAAGATGGGGTTGGTGCGACCTCGATTGAGCCTTCTTTTTTGTATGTATGCGTGTCACGAAGTATGTATGTACATGTACATGACCAGGTCTATGTATGTATGTGGAACGAACATATAATGCATTATTGCCTCTATGTATATCTTGGCTGGAGAGAGATGGATTAAAAAAAGGCTAGACGAAGCATAAATCCTCTGCAATATATTATAATCCATATTCTATTCCCTTTTTCTTTCTTCAGACCAAAGAAAAGCGTAATCGTCCGTTAACCATCCATTCCGGTGGAAGAGCTTGATCAAGGATTTCGACACACGACACCGGCTCACATCTATCATTACAATAACTCAAATAAATATAACACAATGGCGATCAATCAAATGAGCTAGAGGCCTCCCACCTCCGGCCAGAACCTCTCCTCCGCCCAGAGCACCTGCTTCCACCAGCCCAGGCACTTGCCCCTCTCCCTCTCGCCCTCCTCCGCACCCTTGATCTTCCCGCCCATCTCGTCCACGACATCGTGCAGGCGCGTCACAAAGTCCTCAAACTCGGGACTTGTCCAGTTGGGGATGAACCGCAGCCGCAGCGCGCCGCCGTCCGCGTCCTCCTTGCCGCTGGGGTCCCCGCCATGCCGCTCCATCTGCTCCTTGGCGTACCGCCACGCGCGGAGGTAGCAGTACTCGGTGGCCCACAGCACGCACATGCCCTCGAGCAGGTTAGCCCCGGGGCTGCCCGCGGACATGAACAGGTCGATGTAGGCGCGCGTGACGCTGTTGGGGCCGAAAACGGTCCAGCCTTCCTCCTCGCGCGGCAGCGCCGTCAGGTCGAGCCCGAACTCGACCGCCACGGCCTCGAAGAAGCGCAGCTCGCGCTGGATGTTGGTCAGCGCGTCGACGAGCACGTCGAAGATGCGCTCCTCGGTCTGCGGCTCGCGCAGCTTCGCGCAGTCCGGGTTCCGCGGCGGGATGACGATCTTGGACAGCAGCAGCCCGATGAAGCGCAGGTAGGCCTGCGCGTAGAGCCGGTCCTGCGAGAGCCATTCCGACAGGATCTGTTTGGAGATGCGGCCCTGGCCGGCGAGTTTGAGGAAGGGGTGCGTGATCACGCGCTCGAAGACTGGCGTGAAGGTCGAGAGGAGGAGGGACGTCAAGGGTTGGCAGGACATGATTCTTTTGTCGTTTTCGCCTTTACTTTCTTTGTCTTTGCCGTCCAGTCTGGCCCGGTCCGATTCGGAGGGTTTGTGTTCCCAGTTCCTGCTGCTGTACCTGTTCGCGTCGTGCGGGGTTCTGCGGTATGGAGCTCTTGATTTTCCTTCTTCCCTTTGCTCCTCACTCGTATCTCGTCGGAAGAGGCAATTCGCGGGGCCTAATCCACCAATACCCCTTCCAGCAGGTCTTCAGGTTGTGGGAAGTTCAGTACGTCGGGATCGTATATCAAAGTCGTTTGTTCAGGAGTCCGTCGAGACGCGGCGGGGTGGAGTCTTGGCGCCCCGGAAGATGGACGGGAGACGAACTGCGCTGGGGTGGGCCTGTAGTCGCGTATCAAACCCGATATCGAGATCTGGTCGGGCAGATCACTGTCTGGGGCATCGAAAAGCCTTAAGGATGGCGATCCGCGACCTTCGCGGCGTTCTCGTCTGAGCAGGAGAATTTCGACTGCGGTGTGACGTCAATTCTCCGAGAGGGCAGTTATCGCTTATCTCCACTGAGGTCTAGAATGGATTGGACTTCCACGTGCATCATGCTTGGCAAGTCAAAGAAATGACTGATGACTTGAATCTCGACTTCAATTGATACCTAATGCTACCGAACATAATCATTCTCCCGAAACCTCCACTACCACATCCATCAAGGCCAGTTTGAAAGGGGATACATGCATCATAAAAAAGGACATGAACAGCAACAGCAATTGAACCCCGACAGCAGTCCCCATATCGACCAATCTCATGCAGAACTACTTCGCCTCCGGCCACGCCCTCCCCTGCTCTCCCGGATTCTTCGCTGCCCTCATCATCCGCTTGTTCTGCTTGATCCGATTCTCCTCTTCCTTATTGCTCAGTGAGATCCCTTTACCGTCCCCTCCATCCACATCCTCGTCAGCCCAGTCATCCAACTCCCATCCAGTCGCTTGTTCCCAATTTGCGCAATCGTCGCGGACTTGAGCTTCGCTTTCGGCGACGGCCTCTGCAACGCGTTGCTCAATTTCCGCTTTCCACGCCTTCTCGTGGGTTGCCGAAAGGGCGTTCTCCTGCTCCAGTTTGGTCTTGGTCGGGGGCGTTCCAAGTGGCCAGCTGCTCTGTTGCGTCGCCTCGTCCTGAGTAACCCCGTCGAGCAACAGACGTGACTTCAGCGCAATGCGGATCATGGCCTCCATGGTATAGCGTGCGTCGTTCCCGGCATTGTGCAGAAACCAGCCGGTTATACCAAGGTCAAGAAGAACGTGAGCCAGGGAGCGAGGCGCCGTATCACGCTTGAGGACGCGGAAGAGGGTCGCGGTATCTAAAGCTTCCAGGAAATTTGGCTGCGGCGCCATGGACGACTTATCAGCCGCGGAGGACGAGTATAAAGCCTCCGGAGTGTCACCGAACACGGTGCTGCCCAAGGTTTGCAGGTAGCTGATGTCAGTACGGATGTCATGGCCCAGGAACAGGATGTTTCGAGGCCGCAACTTATACTCGGGAATGGCATTTTCCGTCTGCATATCCTTGGAGGTCTCCTGGATCGATGCTTCAGTGGTCGCCCGCTTTCGACTCCCATCCTTCTCCTCGCCTCCGACCGTGAATGCAACATGCGCCGAATAGGGGGGTTGGAAACATTCATCCACGACTTTGGCAGCGTCTCGGATTGAGACCCACTCGCTTTGTCCGAATTCGAACCTGTCTGGGCACCCTGCGACGTAGTCCTTGTTGACAATATACGAGCGTTCCGTGATTCGGAAATGGCGCGACCTGATGCGAGATATCCAATTCTTCCCGCCCTCCCCCGGAGGGACGCCAACCAGGTCAAGGGTGTCGAGGACAGAAACCCCAATTTCCGTGATCTGATCGTGACGATGCTCGTTGGACTCGACGTCAACGCAGATGAAGATTGGTTCACCGGAGAACGGGAATGGAGCAGGCTTGTTCACATCGAAGGGCAGGAGAATCGTACCGCAGGCAAGACCGTATGCCCGTTCCGCTTCCTGTCTCTCTTCCCAGGTCGTGTCCTCGTTGAATTCGGGAGGAGCGAGGCCACGAGGACGGCGCGGACGGAGACCAAGATAGCATTGTGTCCTTTTAAGAGCACGGGACCACTCTTTCTGTCTCTGGATCTGATCCTGACGCTTCTTAGCCCTAGCAGCTTTCGATTTGTTCTTTGTAGCGTCCAGAGCAGCCTCGATTTTCTTTCGGAATGCAGCAAACGAGCGGTCCACCTCGGGGCTGCAACCGGCAGGGGGGTTATGGTCATTCATATCACCAGATGGTGTGGGGATTGTCCATTCCAGCTTCTCCTTCGTCTCTCGACTGGTGCACTGGCCAAGAAACTTGGGTTGAGGGGTTCCGTCGTCATGAAAAGGCAGAACCAGCCCTAGATGACTGTCAGTCGGAAGAGACAATTTGCACTGAAACGCGTCGTTGATTTCGTTAATTAATTGTTGGACTTGGACAGCTGGTACCAGGAGAAGTGGACGAGAGGCCATGTACGGAGGAGGGTGGATGTAGTATCTGCGGGGAATGTGTTAGCTGAGGTGAATATATACCTAGGAGACTATGAACCAGCCACATGTCTGGATTCGCTTGGCACAGTGACGAAGATTCTCAAACTCAAAGCACCTCGAACTGCGTCCAAGGAGATAGGATCGAAAACACGGCAGCTGAGATACTCACAGATCCCAGCATCTGTTCCAGAATTTCCCTTGATTAAAGAACCGTTCAGCAATCGGCTCGGATGCCTCGGTGCGAATGTATTTGTAGGGCAGCCGAGAGACAGCAAGTAGCGGACAGAAACACGCTGAAAGAGGTGTCTCGGGGGTCTCAAACATCTCTGATGCGCTCCGTCCTTTATAACCCCGGCCTTGTTCTCCGTTACGGGCTTTCTTGCCTGCCTTGCTGCCGGCTGTCAAAGACGCGTTCCTCAGTGCGTTCTGCAGAGCCTCCTCCTCCCGCCGCTTTGCAGTCCGGATGCAGGCGGACAGGTACTCGTCAGATTCCTCATCCGAGTTATTTGCCATGGCCGGTGGTCGATCCGGCCCAAAGGGAATAGGCTGTGAATTTGCCTGGTTAGAATTCACCTCTTTTTCAAACTGGACTGGGGTTGCTGTTCCTGGATCAACCTCGGGAACAGGAGCAGGGGCAGGCAGCATTGGATTTAGACGGGTATCTGAGGATAGAAGGGAAGTATCATCCTCAAAGAGGAGTTTCAGACGATCCAACCTGCCCATTGTAGGACTGGTTCAGAAGAAAACTGACAGGAAATAGTGAGTTAACAGGGAAACTCAGTAGTGCTGATTGAAGAGCGGCGGACCCCGGGTGTCAACGTGACATGCAGAAGCCTGCCACCCCAAAGGACCAAACGGATGAACGGGAAATGACAAAGAATCCAGTTCCAACAGTAGGTGGAACTACGAAGCACTGATTGCAGATTACCATGTCCCATACAATGTGCAGAGAGCTGTTAGCCTGAGCCGTCCTTGGTTGATGTTTTCTGGACTGAGAAGCAGAGTTCGATAGAGCGTGCAGTGGTTTCACTTCGGTCTGAGCAGTTGTCCAGAGCTGGTCGAAACCATTGTCATCTGAATAGTGATTCCTTGAAGAATCGAAGAAGCAGGGAGACTATTGTGGATTGTAAATAGTCAGAGGCATGCACCACATGCACCACTCCAGTGCTTTGAAGGGCAGCGCAATTCGTAGCGAGAGACTTGTCAGGTAGACAGATCTGTACGTTAGGAGCTCCAGGAGATCAGAGTCGTCTCATGCCAGCCATCATCCACGATCTCCGTCCGATGCTGGGTTGTTTCCCTCTTGGGAAGCGAGGAGGCGGAGCGGAGAAACGTTGGGCCGCGGGGCTGGACCGCGCAGGCGAACGGCCGCGTGAGGAGAGCGAGGCGAGCACGGGATGCGCATGCTCGACCTGCTCTGCTCGACGCCCTCGCCCTCGCCCGTCTCGTGTCTCTCTCTAATTGACCTCTGATTCACCTTTTCCCTCTTTGCGCGCACTGCAGGCTGACCCAGCCTGCCACAAGTCTCTTCTTAATGTTTCTGCATTGACTACAGGATCTCGACGGCGGCGCAGATGGTGCCACCCACCACCTAGCACGCTTCAACAGCTATCGCGGACCTTACACCGACCTGCAGTCCATCCCGTTTACTCTGCAGCGTCTTCTCAGGTCCATGATGGGGGATGACACGGAGGATAGCGGCGGGATCATCCTGGAAGGTCCTTACGACCCCGACGCGCAGGCGACCGTCACCGATTTCATCGACTACACCGAACACCTCCCCGCAGACCTCGTCCGCTCCCTGACCCTGATCCGCAAACTGGACGAGACCTATCTCGACGCCTCGCAGAAGGTCCATGAGCTGACCAAGATCTACGGGCGGCTTCCTGACATCCCTCGCGAAGTCCGACCAAACGCGCAGGAGCTGCGCAAGCAGATCTCCAGACAGCTCGACCGTGCCATCAACGCGCGCGAGTGCTCATATGCGGAAGCGTGTCGCCTCTACGATGTAGTCGATCGCCATTTCGATCGCCTGGACTATATCAAAAAGAAGCTTCGTGCACTGCCGAAGCCTCCCTCGCGCGAACCCACACCGGCTCCCGCGCCGCCTTCCCCCGAGAACAAACGTTCCAGAACTGGCAGAAAGGGCGAAGATGGCGCATCCACGACGCGGATCACCCTGCGGGTCGATGGCCAGGAGCAGCCCGCAGCTGCAACGCAGAAGCCAAGGAGCCGACGCTCCATGCTCACTGGCTTCAATCCCGATTCGCCCATTGCCAGTACCGAGCATTCAGACGGAGAAGCAGAGCCCAAGCCGGAGCCCTCAGAACCCGCTGCTGAGCCGGACAAAACTTCCAAGCCGCCGAAACCCAAGAATGAGAAGCAGCCAAAACGAACCCGAGCCCCTCGTGCGGGCAATAAATCCGGTGCTCCAATGTCGACTAGCACTGCTTTGGCGATGCTCAACCCGCCTCCGCCAGACGCAAAGTTGGGCAGCGAAGATCTGCCTTGGCTGCGTTTGACGGAATGGGAAATGACGAAGCTCCGCAAAAAGATGAAGAAGAATGCCGTCTGGCAACCGAGTGAGGTGATGATCCACCGAGAACTCGCCCTTCGCGGCCGCGGATGGGAAGGTTACAGAGCTGCCAAGGCCCGAGCGGAGGCGACTGGCGAGGAGTTCATCGACTGCGACGACATCCAGAACAATTACGTGCCTGGAAAACTCATCCGGAAGAGCGAGCTTACGGAACCTGTGCCGGCGGAGGAGCCGAAGCTGAGCAACCGGGGCATGAAACTGAACGAGGCGAAGAAGCTCAAACGCGAGAACCTGGCGAGGGAGCAGGCAGCTCTGGCGGCGGCGGAGGCAGAGGCGGCCGCGAAGCGTCTTGGAGACATTGGGTCGACCTTCAAAAGCCTGTTCTCGACTCCTGCAGACCATTCCAACAGCGTGCCTGGGCTCGCTGGAACTTCCTTGAAGGCTAACACGGGCCCAGCGAAAGACAGTGAGAAACCCAAGACCCCAAGGAAACGAAAGCTGGAGGAGGGTTCTGCAGCAGAGGCCCCTGCCCCCAACCAGGAAACCGAGGCAGGCACCTCCGCGCCAAAGTCTGCCAAGAGGCAGAAACCCAACAAGTTGCCTCCGCTGAATACGAACGTTGAAGCTGCTGCTGCTGCTGCAACGACGACGACGGCTACTCAGCCTGCTACAGCGGCTCCTTCGACGGAGGCGTCTGGTGCTTCGAAAAAGTCGCCTCCCCTCCCTTCCCCCACAGGGTCAAAACGTTCAGCTGCTTCAGCAGCTCCGTCAGCGCCGGCAGCGGCAACGGAAGCGCCCCCGAAAAGTGCAAACACGCCTACTCCGCCGGCTACGCGACCGCCGTCTCGGCGCCGTTCCGCGGCAGCGTCCGCTGAACCGGCCAGCGCCACTTCCACCGTCTCAACAAGGGAGCACCTACGTCGCAAGAGCGCCACCCCTGCGGCAAGGACCCCTGCGCCCGAGCCTGCTCGAGCCTCGAGTGCAACCGCTCAGACGGCAGCTAGCCGCAGGAGCAAGCGGCCAGCTCCGGGCCCGGTGTCGTCGAGCCAGGACGGCGGCGCGGCAGTCAGCTACGGGCGGCGCAAGGCGAAGCCGGCGAAGAAGAAGGCTGCCCGGGACCAGGGCCACAAGGAGAGCTCCGTGCCCAAGGAGGACATTCGCATCGACGAGGATGGCGTCATCGAGGAGATTGACCCGAACGAGCCACGCTACTGCCTCTGCGGGGATGTGAGCTTCGGCACGATGATCTGCTGCGAGAACAGCGACGTAAGTGTCTTCTTGTTTTCGCACTGCCATGCTCTTCAATTTGTATACGCTAACGTAATCGATACAGTGCGACAAGGAATGGTTCCACCTCGAATGCGTCGGCCTCACCGATGTCCCCAGCCGCACCGCAAAATGGTACTGCCCGGATTGCCGCGTGAAGCTGAACAAGGGTCCCGACGGGATCGTCAAGGTGGGATCGCGTCGGTAAATGTCATTTTTAGGGCATTCTTCGGGATTTGGCTTGATTTTTTACGCGCGTATGATACCAGAGCGTTGATTGATGCGTTTGATGCGTGGGATGAGCATGGTCTGGCTTCTTTTTTTATAGCGGGACGGAGTCGGAGTTCTGGCGGTGTTGTCTGTTCGATTTCCGATTCCCCATTGTTTTGTTTTGCCATCCGCCTAGGCATGTACGAGCATGTTATAGGAGAGGACCAACTGACGTCATGTTTCGGCTTGCTGCGCTCTTGATTCAGAACCCGGTAGCTCTTCGTATGTGTGTACAGCACATATAAGCAGGCCGTACACGTGTCCAGTCAAGTTGACATTGTGACAAAAGTAAATCCTCACAGATGTTCTAACAGAGAGGACATGTGGTTGAAGCACTCCGTACTTTACGGTGGTCTGTTTGTCAGTCCTTGACTTGAGGCCGTGCGAGTTGGAAATCATTTCCCAATTGACCTGACCGCGTTACATTATTTCCCTCCCTTCCCTCCGACTTGGTTTTGGTGCGAAGCACCCACTACACTGTGGACAATTGAGCGCCTATATATTATATAATACACATCATCGACCCAGGTAGCTACATAAAGCTAATAATGTAGAATTGTGTTGCTGGCCTGGACCATGACCCATCAGACATAACCTGTTCCTGCAGAAGTCCGCCATGGACAGGATCCCATATGCCCAAAAAAATCTGGCCTGAGACAGCGTGGATGTGTACATGTTTCTTCACAAACTCTGTTGCAGCGTCAACTCGGGTAGCTAGGCTAGACCTGATACCTACATAATATCTACCAGGTACAGTACCTAGGTAATTATAGTCTTCGGACTAGTCAATCGACATCCACCATCCATCCACTTCGTCCAGCCGCCATTATATACTCTACAGACAGACAGACAGACAGACAGACAGTACACGCATACAATGTATGTACATTTCGAAACCGAACCATTAGGATTATCGATAGATTAGAATTAGAATTAGATAGACAACTCCCCCACTCCCCCCCTCTTCCAACTGCTTACATCTCCATCTACATATACGTATAGTCTACGACGACGACGACGACGTCGTCGTCTACGACGCCCGCCGCAGCTGCTCATATATGAGCACGCCACACGCTCTCCGCGAACCGTCGCCACTCGTCGTCCGTGAAGACGAAGTCTGTTTCCTCCCTCCGGGAGCCTTGCTGACCCTGACCCTGGCCCGCAGGAGCAGCAGCAGGAGGACGGAGGAAGACCTTGTCGAAGGGGAGGATGGAGGTTTGGGGGGGGGGAGGCCGCCGGTGACGGCAGTTTTAGTCTCAGGTGCAGTTGCAGCAGGCTGCTGCTGCTGCTTCTTCGGATTTGGATTCGGATGTGGATGTGGAGGAAGAGGAGATCGTTACCTCCTGGACGCATCTCGGCGTTAGAAGCTGTCGTCGTTGTCGATCCGGATCGGATTCAGATTCTGTTGGCGATTTGTCGATTTGGATGGAGCAACAGGAACGCGCTCCCATCTCTGAATCCGGATCACGATCTCCCTCTTTCCTCCTTCTTTCCCTTCTTTCCCTTCATCCCCATCCTTTTCTCCTTCTTTATCTACCCCCCGTTCAGTACCCCGGCTCACAATAATACCAATGATAATAGCAACCGCAACCCGCACATCCTCCCCCCCGGGACTCCTCCAGCCACCACTTCATGTCCGACTATTCCCGAATTTAGATCCCTAAGGGGGGGGGGGGGGGGGAGCGACGGTCCCAGTTTGGCGGTGTTTGACCGGTCCGTATATATATAGTTAGGTTGTATTGTAAGACATGACGCAAGACGCCGTAATCCATACTACCTTCCCAAGGTATTTTTTTGATAGCGGGATCTGCTGCGAGTTGGTGGTGAAAAAAAGAGTATTGCATATAGTTCTGTACAGACAGTACAACTATATACTACCTCCAAGTGCCAGCGAATGGGGGGAAATTCTATATTGACAACTTCTATACATACATACCATACCTTGAGTTAACTTTACCTACCTACCTACCTATCTACCTGCCTAATCAAAGAAAGAAAGAAGGAAGGAAAGGAAAGGGGGGAAAAATAAAAAAGAAAGAAAAATGGCAGAATCACCAGAACAAGTACTTCCTCCTCCTCCTTCTCCCAACCACAGGGGCAGCTGCGGCCGCCTCCTGCTGGACAATCTCAATCTTCCCCCCGGAACAAGCACCTACAGATACCAGGGCAGGGACTACGCGGAAAGCGCAATGCACGGAGAGACCAGGCTCTTCGAGCAGGACGACACCGGCGCGAGGAGTGAATACGTCGTCTTCACCCACGTCCCGCCGGAGGAGGTGATCTGTGTCCCGCGGCGGCGGCGGCAGCAGCAGCAGCAGCAGAAGGAAGAAGAAAATAAATCCCAACGGGAAGAAGAAGAAGGACCAGACGAAGAACCACCATCGACCACCACCCTATTGAAGAGCCGAAACTTCACCTACCTCGAGGACGGCAGGATACTGATCGTCAGGATGCGGACCCTGTCCCACGAGAGACCCAAGTTCCAGTTCGACCGGCTCCTCATCACGAAGCTCAACAACATGGGGCTCGGCGACAAGATCGACGGCCGGGTCGGGGCAGCCGTACAAGGGACGACGCGGACCAAGGCTCCCGACTGCTCGTACGCGCCGAGGCCTCTTCCAGCGGGCCAGATCCGACAGGTGGCCGAGCATTGTCGTGGAGATCGGATACTCAGAGTCGCCGAGGAAGCTCGAGTCGGACGCCAAGTGGTGGCTGGAGGAATCGGGCGGCGACGTGCAGCTGGCGCTGGCGATCCACATCAAGAGGAGGACCGAGACGATGGTGATGCAGAGGTGGGAGCGCGTGCCGTCGCCCACTCAGTCCGATCCGCAGCGGCCGCTGCCGCGCTGCGTGCAGGAGATCACCATCTCCAAAGGGGCAGCGGGCCAGCCCGCGACTGTCCCCGGCGCTCCTCTCAACCTGCCATTCGAGAAGGTGTTTCTCCGTCCTCGGCGAGGCTCGGATGCCGATTTGACATTCTTCGACAACGAGTTGAGAAGCTTTGCAGACGGGGTGTGGATTGAAGGCCCTTTCTTGGTGTCTTCAAAGGAACGTAAATAATAACATGACCTAAGCACCTAACATACATCCACAGGCTAATAGCCTAATAATAGCATAATAGGCATGAGTAAGGCAGTCTAGCCTAGTAGCCAGACGGTCATAGCATACATACAGTACATAACAGAGGTAAAATAACCTAGATATACACATTTCCCCTATCCCTATCCTCCCATCTCCGATATCCACCGGGGCGGCCCTCCAGGGTTGATGAGTGGATAGTGGATACAGGACAGGACACGACGGGACAGGACAGGATCTCCCAGCTCGAAGCTCTCCCAGTTCTCGAGCGAGGCCCTCAATCGAAAACGCCGAACCTAGCCTGAGCCCGAGCCTCCTAAGCCTGAGAAAGCAGAGCAAGCCTATCGAACCTTGGAAGTAAGTAAGAAGTAAGTAAGAACAGCCCTGAAGCAAAGCAAAAGACCGCCACACCACACCACACCAGCGACGAAACTCCAGGACCAGTGACCAGTGACCACGTTAGAAACAGAGATATACATGCCGCAAGCGGACTGGATTATCGTATCGTATCGTGAAGCAAAGCAAAGCAAAGCAAGCAAGCAAGCAAGCAAGCATGACCTCGTAGCGCTCGCGTGAGCAAGCCGTCATGCTGATATTTCGTTCCGGTTCCATTCTATTGTATACTATCCGAATTACCAATCACTTTGGAGTCATAGACGTAGACGAAGGATGAAAGGGTCGTTAGTAAGTAGGATCTAGTACTTTGCAACGTAACAGGGCTCCGAGGCGCCAGAAGAATCGTCGGGCGATGGAGTGTAATACAGGGATCACCGGCCTACGACGTGGTGGCGCTCGCCCTGGCCGCCTGCAGCTGTCGGTGGTAGGAGCCAATAGGTTGGAAGCCCCTGTTAGACGTCAGCAATTGACCTGATTGCACAGTCGCGACACGAAAAAGAGAGAGAGAGAGAGAGAGAGGACTAACCTCGCAAGATCAAACTCCTGCTCCTCGTCATCGTCATCATCACCCAGCCCAGGAAGAGTATTACTATTATTATTACTGTTCGACTTCTTATCGCCGTTCTCCGCACGGGCTTCCGCATCGTTGTCCTCGGGCTTGAGCTGCTCCAGCCTCCGGATTCCCGCCCCGTTGCCGGACGTGCCCGGCTTGCTCGGGCTGGCAAAGTTGGGCGGCGGCGGGCTGCTGCTCGGGATGAGCCCCGGCGTGCCCTTGAGCGGACTCATGTCCGGCACGGGCCGCGCGGGCGTGCTGCCGAGGTCCGCGAACTTCCAGAACTGCGCCGGCGAGCTCATGGGCATGAACTTGGACGGGATCTGCGCGGTGCTCGGCGGCGGCAGCCGCGGCTGCTGGCGCTGCGGCGCCGGCGTGATCATGGACGAGGGGCCCTCATCGTAGTACGACGACGACAGCACCGGCGGCGAGTTGACCGCGTTGTCCGACAGACCGTACGTGCGGCCGAGGGTGTTGTCCTTCGAGCGACTGGGCAGCGGGGACGTCTCTTCGAAGTCGTTGCGGTTGTTGTTGCCGTTGCCATTGTTCTGGGGCAGGTCGGGGCCGCCGCGACCAGCGCGCGAACCTCTTTCGGGGGTGTACGCCTCGACCGGCGCGACGGAGAACGAGCTGAACCTCGGCGACGGAGCCTGGGGGGACGCTGTGCCTGCCGAAAAGACACTCTCAAAGCTGCTGCTGTTCTGCTGCTGCTGCTGTCGCTGCTGCTGCTGCTGTTGCTGCTGTTGTTGCTGCTGCTGCTGCTGCTGTTGCTGTTGCTGTTGCTGCTGTCGCTGCTGCTGCTGCTGCTGCTGCTGCCCATTGGCTTTGGAATTGCGGGACGAAGCCTCCTTCGCGGCCGGCGAAGACGGCGCGGACGACTGGTTGGTCTTGCGCAGGTGCTTCCTCCAGTACTCCTCGCGGTGCTCGGGCGCGATCTGCCACTTCATGCCCTTGCCGGGCTCGTCGGTGCGGCGCGGAACTTTTTGGAACGCCTTGTTCAGGGACAGGTTATGCCGGATGGAGTTCTTACCTCTGTTAGCTACAAACCCACTGAAACTAGACCAACCATTTCGAGAGGAAAGAAGAGATCCTCACCTGCCAACCGCTGTTGGAATAGCGGTAGAAGGCGTACTTGTCCATGATCCACTGGTAGATGCTGTTCAGCGTGAGCTTCTCCTCCTCGCTGGAGAAGATGGCCTGCGCGATCATGGTCGCGTAGCTGTAGGGCGGCTTCAGGTCCTTGGCCGAGTCCTTGCTGTAGTCGATCTCCTCGGTGCTCTCCATCATCATGCCGCGGTTGTACAGCGGCGACTGCTTCGACGCCGACGCGCCCGCGTTGTCCGGCGACCGCCGCGGCGGCGTGACCTGGCGCTTGTTGAGGAAGTTCGGTGCGGGCGCCAGCCCTGGCTGGCCAGCCGTGGAGGCGGAGGCCGAAGCGGTTTTGCCGGAATTGGCATTATTGTTGGAGGCCGGCGACGTGCGGCGCGCGGATGACTGCTGCGACGGATGCGCATGCTGCGAGCCGTCCCACGGCTCCTCACCGGCCGCCAGACGCTGCGCGCGCTCGACGAAGCTGGGGTGGATGTTGGCCTTGTCGCCGGGCGTGACGAACATCATCTGGGTGTTGGCGATCTCGATGATGTCGCCGCAGCTGAGGACGGCGTCGGCGCCGCGCTTCAGCATCACGTTGTTCAGGCGGACGCCATTGCGGCCGTTGACGCGGATGTGCCAGGCGGCCGTCTGCTCGCCGTCGTAGAAGATCTCCGCGTGCAGCCGGGACACGAACTTGCTGGGGCCCAGGTCGACGTGGATCTCGGGCAACGCGCGGGCCGCGATGGTGACGGGGCTCGACTGCTCGTCCAGCTTCTGCTCGCGGTCCGGGGGACGCCCGATGTTGACGTGGAGCGTCTTGACGTAGTAGGTCCAGTTCCGTCCCGCGATCTTGGCGTACGCGCGGATGCTCCTGTTCTCCGTCTTCGCGTTGGAGTGCTCGCGCGCCACGTTGACCTCCTCGCGGGAGACGTTCAGGCAGGCGATGACAGAGTCGACGAGGTCCTGGTTGGCCTGCAGCTCGTTATCGGGCGACGAGTCGTCCGCCTCGTCCGCGGAGGCGGGCTCGGGCGTCTTGACCTGACGGGGCGGAGGGGTAGGACGACGATGCTCGACCTGGGGATCCCGCGAGCGTCAGCAAAAAGAATCATTAGATCAACGACCCGGAAAGACCACACCGACCTTGCGCTTCTTGGCCGAGGGCCGGCTGGGCGACGAGTCCGGCGCCTCCGCGTCGGACGTCTCCTGCAGCTGGCGGTCCTTGCGGCGCGCGCGACGTCTGCTCGTCGGAGGCATGTTGTGTTTGATGTTGAAGTTGGTGGTGGTGGTGGTGGGTTCGTTATCCCGTTATCGCGTTGATCCCGACCTTTTTTTTCCCTCCAACCGATATAGAAACCTCCCCAACTGACCGTCCAAGCGTTATTCGATGTTCGTCCCGTTCGAGGGCGCGTGGGGACGCGGTCGTTTGCGGCGGACGTGATCTCAATTCAATTCCTGTCGCAGGCGAAGAAACGAAAAAGGTTTCACACGAGACGCGCGATAAGGTGACCGGCAGCGGATGGATGGGATGGGGGACCCGGGGAAAAAGAGGGGAGAGGGGGCAGAGGGGGGAGAGAAAAGAACCCCCCCAAACAAGCCAGCGACAACGGTTTCACTGGATTTGCCTCCGTCGAATCCTCGGGCCAGACAGGGCGTGCGTGGAGCGGATCAGAACCAGTCGATGGGGGGGGGGGGGGGGTTCGCCACCGCGCAGAGGGCGGACGGGGCACCCTGGGATCGCGCGCGGGACCGGGCGGAGCCAAGGCAGCGACCGGACCAGCCAGAGAGGGAAGCAGAGGCAAAGGACCAGCGATTTATCGTCGAGAACACGAAGCAGAGGGCGATGGATGTCGAGGAGGCGCGGTGATGGACGAAGGCTTCCGCTTTGGGCCGGGGGCTCTGGGCGGTCGGGCTGGCCGGGTCGAGGGTGGGCGACGTGCAGGGTCGCTGGATCGAGGCGCTTCCCCCACCGAGCAGCCTCCAGCGGGGGCGGGCGGTGACGCACTGGCGGAGCAGGCCTGCAGAAGAAAGAGATGCAGAGATGAAGAAGGAGACTCGACAGAGAGACGGAGAGAGGCACGTAAACAGAGGGGGGACAGAGACGGCGACGGGCGCGTCTCTCGATCTCTCACTGCTGCTGCAGCGTTCAGGCAGACCCGCGGCCCCACCGTTTGCCCGCGTGTGGAAAGGCCCGACGTGCGGTCGATCCGGGGCGAGATATAGAGATGATAGGGAGATTCTTATAGACAGCACTCGAAGGTCGATACGATGCCTCAGGTGGAAAGATGCAGAGAGAGAGAGACGTCCCGTCAAGCATCGCCTTCACCGGCGGCGGCTCCGTCCAGGCCGTCTGTACAGGTACAGCTACGGATCTCTCCAGACGTCACCCCCGCTTTCGGCCTAGCGCCCCGAGCCCTACGCCTTGCACGCGTCGCGCTTACGGAGACACAGCACAGCTTGGATCGATACGGTACTGGTACATACATACATACATGTCAGGTCCCGGAACGGGAGAGCGAAACCAAACTCGCCCACAGAAAACACATGCTCAGTGAAGCTCGCCCATCAGCGAATCTCAAGGCCTTTCTGGTCTCGTCCAGAGACGGTAAAAAAAAAAAAACAAAACAAAACCACGAACAGCTAAACACAGCACCATTCCAGTCGTCATGTGAGTCGTCGACGTGAAAGATCAGAGGGTAATGGGAAGAGATAACAACCAGGAAGGGAAAAAAAAGGAAAAAAAAATAGCAAAGAAAAAAAAAGAAAAAAAAACAACGCATCATCGCTGAGCAGATAAAAGTGCGGACAGGCCCGCAGACCGCAGAACGAAATTGAAGAATCAAAGTAGTCATCCCATACCACAGCAAGGCCGTCACAACCTACGCACCGGCGTCCGTCATCTTCGAGTCTCCGTCGTCCACGCCGCGCAGCGTCGGGTACAGGCTCCCACCGCTCGGCTCCGTCTTGACCGGCGCGTCCACCGGCTTGGCCTCCTTCTCCCGCTCCACGCCTTCCATGTGGCCGTCGTGCCCCGTCCGCCCCGGGTCCGGCCGCGGGCTCGCCGCGGGACGCTCCTCGTCGTCCTCCTCGTAGTCGCCGTGCTCCAGACGCCAGTGGATGTACTTGCGGAGGTTCTCGATGAGGCGCACGTGCTCGACCCACTGCTCCTCGGCCCGGTCGGCGGCCTCGGTGGCCTCGGTGGCCACCTGCGCCGCACGCAGCGCCGTCTCGGGGTCCGGCGAGGTGCTGCGGTGGAGGGCGGGATCGATGAGGCTGGCCGAGATGCGGCCCGGGGAGTCCGTGGCCCGCTCCTTGGTGTGGGGGGTGCGCGCGCTGTCCTCCGACACGTCCATGTCCTCGGAGAGCTGGCGGTCGTCAGGCCGGGCACGCTGCAACGTGCCACCCGTGTAGCGCCGGCTGCCGTCGTTGTCGAAGATGCCGCTGAGGGTCGAGGGCGGGGCGGCGCTCGAGGTCGTGGGGTAGCCGGCCGACATGCCGTCCTGCACGGTGGTGGACGGCAGCCTTGGGTACATGCCGGTGCTGGTCTCGCTCTGGCTCGGGGAGACGCGGTGCGTGGATGGCAACGAGACAGGCGAGCGGCCGGATGTGTACGACTGGGCACTGGAGGGGGGCGTGAGGGCCGGCGTAGCGCTGGAGGGAGAGTGTGCAGAAGAGGTCGTGGCCATCATCGGCGCGGACGTGGTGGTGGCAGTAGCGTGGCTGGACGGGAGCTGCGTGGGAGGAGAGTTCGTCGTCCGGTAGCTCATTCCGCCGTGAACATAGGTTGCTCCGGGCTGGGCGACACCCGCGGCGGCTACATGGTCGTCGCTTTCGTAGACCGTAGCCTGCATCTGTTCCAGGAACTGATCGATGTTGATCAGATCACTCTTGGTGCGAGCGTTCGACATGGGCGGGAGATGGTATCCTTGAGCAGGGATCGGGCCGCCAGAACTGTAGCCGCCAGGACCACCGACCGCAACCGCCGCGGGGATCTGCTGGTAGTCCGGCACCGGGCTGTTGATCAGAGGAAGTTGGAGACCGTGGAGGCCAAGCAGACGCTGACCGACCGCCGTGTAAGAGGTCGGGTCAAACTGGCGCCGTTTCAGGTCGCCGAAAAACTCGTTCAGAGCGTCGTAGCCGCGCTTCCGGGACTCGTATGACGCCTGCTGGTTCGCATCGCTGCCGTGGTTCAAGGTGTAGTACACATTTCCGTACGACGGATTGGATGGGGGCTGCTGCGGCTGCTGTGACTGGTAGTACTGAGGCGCAGCATGGTAGCCTTGGCCGGGAACGGGGTTCAAGCCAGGCTCGAAGTAGTGACCTGCAGGAGGATAACCTCAAAACGAGATATTCGTCAGCTCGATGGATCGATGGAGGAGGAATCGTAACAACTCTGTTCGACTCCGGCCGGGACGCGTCAACTCACCTTTGGCATTTCCAGGTACGCCAAAGACGACATCGGGGTTCCTGGGCTCGGGGGATCGAACGAGGACAGAGTCATCTGCATGGGTTTTGACATGCTTCTTGAGGTCCTGAGGGCGTTTGAAGGCCTTGCCGCAGAAATCACACTTATGCGGCTTCAGAGGAACGTGGACCCGGATATGAGACGTGATGTGGTCGCGCTTGACCGTCGTCGTCCGGCAGTTCCCCCACTGGCAGGTGAGGTTCAGATTGTTGGTGCTCTTGCGACCGACATGGCGCTCGCAGACGTGTTCCTGGCGGCTGTCAGTCTCTGTCGTAATACCTTAATTTCTCATTAAGAGTTATCATCGAGTCATTTCATGCACAGGTTTTCTTCACAACGCGGGTGCAGATGACGGCAGCGACTCGAGACGCGACCGTAGAGGAAGAATATGACAACAGCAGCAACTGAACAAAGGGGACGTGACAGATGAAATGCAACTTACATAGAGCGCTTCTGGAGTCGGCAATCTCTCCGAGCAGCCCTGCCACATGCAGACAAGGCTCTGATCGCTGGTCTGAGCCTGAGTCTGGGTCTGAGTGGTGTTCCCATTGTGAGCAGTAGTAGTAGGAGCACTGGTGGTAGCCTGAGGCACACCGACCGCGGCCTGAGCCTGAGCCTGAGGGGCTACATTCGACGACTGGTCCGTCGTCTGCTGCTGCGGCTGCGGCTGCGACTGGGCGGGAGCAGACTGCTGCTGCTGCTGCTGCTGCTGTTGAGGCTGCTGCTGCTGCTGGGCGGGCTGCTGTTGTTGCGGCTGGGCGACGGGCGCGGGCGCCGCAGCGCTGCTGGTGGTTGCTGTCGTGTCCTGGGTCTCCGACATGGTCGCCAAGAAAAATTTCTTGTCCTTCTTGGTATCAGCGGAGAGCGGCTTGGGACGGGCTCCTCGGCCACGTGCAGAGACTCGAGGCAACCAAGGAAGACCGAAGACCAGCCCGAGGATGTCAGACGGTAGAGGGGTTACAAAGAGAAGAGAAGCAGCACGGCGTCTGGCGGATGTGTGAAGAAGGACGTGTCCGTCACGGATGTGCGGATCGTTGCCAGAACAGTAGGGAGAGCAACCGTGCCGTTCCCTTGCGCCGGCAAGAGGGTCAGACAGCACGACTCAGGCGGTCAGGCTGTGTTGCACCTCTCTGCAGGCAGTCTGGTGGAGAGAGGGGATGACAAGACAGATGGATGCGATGAAAGCCTGAGATCACGGGACCTCACTACGAAGAGAGGGGTGAAGCCTGCCGGAGCAGAAAGGCGGAGAGGATGGAGAGGGAAACAAGGGAAGGGGGAAGAGCAGGAAAGTGAAGGGAGGGAGAGGGAGGAGAGAGAGGAGGGCAGCGGGGGCTCCTGGGGTTCTTGTCGTGTTGCGGGAGGACAGGAGGAGGGAAGGGGGGCCCAGACGCCCAGAAAAAGCCCAGACGGCCCAAGGGCGGAGGGCTTGTCCCTGTGCGGGCCAAGAGCCCAAGACGCTCTGGGGCGGGCCCAGCGTGTGTGGCGTCTGGCCGGCCGGCATGCACCCGGCGGCCCCCGTGACTGGCTGAGCCATCAGAGGCGGTGCGGCGAGCCAGGTGGGGAGCCGCCTGCACACGACACGCATCCCTCACCAGCCGCTCTGGGCCACCTTGTATGGTCTGGATGCCGAGAGACGACAGCAAGAGATGTGTAAAGGATGCTGTTCCACAGCAGCAGCAGCAGCAGCAGCAGCAGGAGTGTCGAGTACAGAGTGGTCTGGAGGCTGCAGAGTGGGCAGTCTGGAGGTGAGGGTGCACCGGTCTCGGCCCGGCATCTCCCGTCCCCCGTCCATAGGCAGATCCTCCTGCTTCCGGTGCGCACCGCTCCAGCTCGCCCTCTTGGCACCAGCTCTCCTCCGGCCAAGCACTCCCAAGACCCAAGACCAGGCCAGGGGAGCGCGCGCTCTTGGCGACCGCACGGCGGGATCCTGGAGGAGAGCACACGGTGGGACAGCAGCCAAGCATCGCTCCACAACTCCTTCCAGAACACGACAGCGTCAGCAGCCAGACCGGTCTCGAGAAACGAAACGGCTCCAGAGTGGAGGACAAGGCCAAGTCTCGGTCGTCGACGCTCCTGCAGCGTCGCTCCAGGACGCAGTAGCTGCTCTGTACGCTGCACCCTGCCACGGGAGAGCAGCGGCACGCCAGGATTCCCCCGTTGGCCATCTGTCTTACGAAGATGATCTCAGATCTTGCACGGTCGGGTCTGACCTGACGGCATCAGGCTGTCCCACGATTCCCAACATACTCCAGACACCCATCTACTACAACGAGCTTGGCTGGCTCTTCTGTACCCCGTAGTCCTGTTCTCTACAGACCGATGTGCTCCAATGGTAGTGCTAGCCCGGCGTCGACACTCCTCACATGTCTGTCTTCCTCGCAGCTCCCCTCCGGAGAAGCTGATCAGTCAGGCAATCATTCTAAGTAAGCGGTCCATGCCAGCCTTGCAAGGCCATATTGCAGTTCTGCAGTCATGTCTATCCTGGGTAGAAAATCTTCATGTGTATATATATCGTCATTGCATATAGACATAAATAACGGTAAGATAAAAACCCTTTCCATCATTTACCCTGCCGCGGCGACGCCGGCTGGTACCAGCTCCAGATATTCAGCCCGACCTTGGTCCCCGACGTGACCGGCAGCGCGGCATGCCACGTCTCCGGGTACCCCGTGCCATCCGCCCGCAGGTTCTCCCAGAAGATGGCGTTGCCCTTGATGGGCTTGAACGTGACGCCTTCGTGCCCCTGCCTCCCTTCCTCCTCACACTCGATAAACCGACACCACTTCTTCTTCTTGTCCGCCGGCGGCATCCTCAGCCGCGGGAAGTTCGTGCCCCCGCCGGTGCAGTCCGCGCTGAGGTAGACCATGAAGGTGCTGACGCGGTCGCCGCCGCGGCCGTTCTGCAGCGAGCCCGTCCAGTCGTAGTGGTGGCGGTAGTGGCCCGAGACGTTGTAGCGCTGCGCCCACATGCGCTCGATGTACAGGGCGGGCCGCCAGCCCTGGAAGGCGCGCGCGCGCTCCTCGATGCAGCGCACGACGCGGTCGCGGTCGAGCAGGGCGCGGTCGGACAGGCGGGTCGTAGGGTCGACGCGTTCGGAGACGCCGTCGTAGACGGTCGAGGGGGCGTATTTGCCTTCGCTGGAGGGAGCACCATGGGCGTCAGCCGTTGTTGAGGACTGTCATCTCACGGAGAACATATATATATATATATAGATGACATACCTAGCACGAACCAGATGATCCGCCTCCCGGTCGCTCAGAAAGCCCTCGATGTACATGACCAGCGGCGCCCGCGAGAAGATGTGCACCCGGTACCGGTCATCGTCCGCGGGACAGTCGAGCGTCCCGTCGTTGTCCTCGGGGCTGATGAACCGGTCGTCGCTCGCGTTCAGGGCCGGGACCTGCCCGTCGTAGCCGTAGCCGTAATCGGCACCATCGCTGTAGAGCACATCCGCGTGCGCGGGGAAGAGGAAGCGGACGAGCGGGGACAGGACGAAGATGTACAGCGGGACCAGGTAGAAGAACCACGAGACGACGGTCGATGCCTTGGGGACAGACGCCATGGCTTGCTTTGCTTCCTTGCGTTCAGTTCATAGATTTCATGACTACTTCCGGTTTATACTCTCCAGACGCATCCACGACTCAGACTCGCATGGCGGGATGCGTTGCAAGGGCTCGCGCGTGGTCGAAGGGGAAAAAGAGAGCTGAGACTCGAGACAGACCGCCGGACGTGTTCCAGAAGATCCTAAAAGCCATGGCGGACGCCAGCTGCAGGAACGCGTGACGGTGGGTCGAGGCTTCGCTGGCACGGCAAAGGGCTATTTAAGCAACTTAGACAGCACACTTCGGCCCGGCAAACCGGGCCTTCCGCAAATCCTCGCTCATCATCTCCGAAGCTACGACGGAAGACAATGTTGACATTATCATCGAACCTGTGGAATGCATCCAATTACTATGTAGCATTATCTACACACCGCTATATGTTCTAGAATAACATCGGGTTTGCCAAGCTCAACGCCCCAAGTACAAGAACCATGAGCTCCCTTCTCCGAGGTCACCATCAACCGTGTCCTTCTGGCGCCGATAACAGTCCGCAGAAGATAGATAAATCCCTATTTTCTTTTCCACAGAGCAGGTCAAGAAAACCAAGGGGTGTATCTTTTGAAATGTAGCAAAGACGTCGCCAAAGATCGAAAGAAAGCAGCCAAGATATATCAAACAGTCATCGCATATCCCGCATCATCCCATTTACCAGCCGTTTTCCCTATGCCCTAGTCCGTAATAACAAAGAAAAAAAAAATTGAAAACAGCAGTACCGTGCTCACTCCCGCCAGCCCAGGCGGTCTTCTCACGTTCCCATGCTCATCCATTGGCCCCAATCGTCATTTCCAGAGCCGCTGGCGCCAGCTCCCCCGCCGAGATTGAAGAGGTCGTCAAGGCTTACACCCATATCCATGCCCGTTCCCATGGGGCTGAATCCGTCCATGCCCGTACCGACGTTTCGCATGTCATTCGTGCCTGTCATCTGCTGCTGTGATTGCTGCTGGTCGGTTGACAGGCTTGGCTGTTGGAAACTAAAACTCTGCCACATGAAGTTTTGGTTGGGGATGGATACGAGATCGGGACTCTGCACCATGTCGGCGGGGGTCGAGGTATGCGAGGGCGGCGACTGCACCCGGGATGGGGTATGATTCAAATGTTGGAGGTGAGGCGGAAGACCACCGGCCACCCCACCGGGAGGCCCGCTGGGGAAAACGGGGATGTTGGTGTAAGCATCGAAAGTCGGCGTCGAGGCACCGACCGCAGCACTTGTTGGAACGGCAGATGAAGTCGAAGGAGCTGTGGCTCTTTGCGAACCTGGCTCGAAGGTATATTGTGCAGAATTCCCTACACGGTCGTTCTTGAAGTGGTCATCCTCCAGGGTTGACATGGGCTGGGTCGGGTACGCGAACGGGTCGCCGGACGGAAACATGATTGGCATCAAATCGGGGAGATTGCCGGAAGGATCAAACGGTTGAGATACGGACGGTTGCGGTTGCTTCTGTTGCGGCAGCGAAGAAGGCAAAGAGGAAGCCGCGGACGATGGATTGCCTCGATCTGCTGCAAACGACATTGACGAGATCGACCGAGGCCCCGTTGAAACACCAGATGATCCGTTCGTCATCCATGATGACGTACGAGTATACGCGTGGCTATCATCGACACTCATCGGCGCAGAGTTGGTGGAAGGCATCAACTGCCTCGAGGCAGGTTGTGTCGGAAACGTGCTGGCGCGCTGCGGGGCACTGAAGGCAGGCCCCCCAGCCCTGGAGGCACGGTCGGGGGGAGTGAGCGTTCCTGTTACTTTGACAGGTGTGCTCGACGGGGATGGTCGCTTAAGATTGACAGCACCAGCTGCGGTGCTCTTTCGATTCTTTAGCTTTTCGGGGAGGTACTTGAAAAGAGACTATGGTGACTGTCAGCTCGCCGAGATCTATTGACGAGGGGGGGGGGTGAGGGTTTTCTTGGGCAATGGCAACATACATTGAGACTCTGCGAACACCGGTCCGCCGCCATGCTCTTCTTGGCCAGCCCAGCCAATGTGTTTTTGCCTTCGAGGGCGTCTTTGAGGACACCATCCTTGGCTGTCGGCGAATCCGGGTTCTCAAGAACGTAGAAGATGAGGGACAGGATGGCGAAATAGGTAGTGTACATCGTGAACCAAAAGGATCCGTTGAGGAAACGCCTCTTGTACATTCCAGCCGTAATGTGGACGACGTTCCGTGATACGCTCACACAAGCGGCAGCGCAGGCGTATGACCTCTTATCGACGTTCTGGCAGCTACTCGAAACATAGTGCAGAAACGGTCGGTACATGACCATCTGGACATGCGCGTAGCTGATCCGTAGCAGCTGCCGAGTTCTGATGCCAGTCAGGTCGATTCAAAATCCAGCCGCGTGAAAGATGGGGGGGGGGGAAATAAACTCACCGTTCCAGTTCCGGAGGCGCCTCCTCCCCCGGTCGGAGTGCAGGCGGCAGCGCCTCCATCCAGGCCTGCAGATCGCGTTCAATCTCACGGATCTTGGAATGGCTCACCATGTACGTTTGATCGTCTTTGGACCTGTGCTTCGCATTTTTCACAGGATATATATATTTCACCACCTTCACGATGATATCTACAAGGCGCGTGTGGGCGTTCGGGCCGGCCATCCGGGAGGTCCGGCCGGGCGGCATGGGTAGGATGCCTTCGGCAGTGATAAACTCGTCATCGACGTCCAGAGGGTATTCCTGGTCAATGTCTTCGTCGTTTAACATCTGTGGCAACCCCAACAGAGTGCTGACGTATACGTCCATCTTCCTAATCACCCAGAAGACACGTTTTCGCAGCTCTCTCTCGATGGGGTTGAAATTCGCTGTAACCGAACGGTGAAGGCCGAGCCGCAACGCTGCGCGCAGCGCAATGCCAACGTACGAATAGCACGTACTGAGCTTTGCAGATGACTGAAGGAAAAGAACCATAAAACAGATGGCTTGTAGCGAAGTCAGATCACGGCAGTCTGTGATATCGAGTAGCTGTCGTCCCGCTTTGAAATATTGAAACCTGCAACAGGGGGTATCAGCATCCCGCGTGTAAGGGACCGCAGCAAGTCGGGAGCCAACTCACCCTTGGCCGATTGCGCCTTCGTAGCCCGCTATATCAAGAGTGCTGTCCATGTCATTAGAAAATAAGCATCCGACAGAAATGACGATGTACAGGAGCGGTAAGAAAGAATGTTCCTCGTTGGTAAACTGCTCCGGCGGGGTATCATATATGCGATCAAGCATGGCATAAAACGAGGGTTCGTGCACGAAGCGCATCAAAGCGCATGCATCGTCAAACGCATTCTTGCAGAGTTTCCGCGCGACCTCCCTCGACGGCAGATCGTGCGTCGGGGGAAGGTTGGAGTCCTGCGGAGACTCCGACACCGATTTCGGGCTTTCCAGGATCTGCGAGATGGGACGCGACTTGGGCAGCGTGGGCCGGAAGTCGGGAGCCACCGAGCTGCCGAGCTGCTTCCGCAATCGCTGCATGAAGATGATGCCGGACGAATGCCCGTGGTAGTCCCAGTGTCCTTGGTCGTCGAGATCGAGGCATCCCGAGTTCTCCACCATCGTCTCGAGCAGCGACTCGTCTCCCTGGTCATCGGCCCCGTCGGACGGCTTGGCTGCGGCCGGCACGGTCTCCCCCGTCCTCACCGCGGACAGCAGCTGCTCGGCAGCATGCACGTCGAAATTGGGGTCATCGAGATTCAGATTCGGCAGGACGAGTCGAAGCAGAGCTTCCGCCCTGCGCAGACGATTCTCGAGGGCCTCTATGTACTGCGGCGCGGGGTTCCGCCGGCGGTTCGAGGGTTGATCATACGTGCACTCTGCGGACGACCGTTAGGGTCCAGAGACGTCTTCCCAGCGAAGCCGTGGAGCGCTTACCGTAGCTGTACACGGTGCAGTGAGTGCAAGGCTGCTTGCCGTCGCACTTGATCTTCTTGCGACGGCACTCATCGCAGGCCCTTGTCACTCGTCGCCTCTTCTGCATGGGATGAGCCTGCTGCTTGGGCTGCTGGGAGCCGGAGCCAGGCTCGTCCTTCACCGGAGGGTCCTGGCCATCCTGGGTGTCCTGGGCGTCTGCATCATCCTGCGTGTGGTTGCGGGAGTCGGTTACGGCGGTTGGGTCGTCCTCGTTCTCTCCGGGAGAGGAATGCACCGGGCTGGATTGCGAGGTCATTGCGGGTGACGATCGATGGTACGGCGAGCGGGATCATGGAAAGAACAGAGATCCGTTCAGCGCAAGGACCAGGTCAGAACAGCACATGTCATCACGCAGAGCTACAAAGGAGCGCCGTCCACGTGTAAGTCTGTCCAGGGGAAATTCCCGAGTTCCTCTGGCGAGATCAGGGACCAGCGAATGCGGAAGCGTCAGCAGCGTTCCAAATGTCTCGAGTCGGCAAAACACCGCGACAGGGTCAATGCACGAGGGGAAAAAAAAAGCGCGATCCACCGTAAGCACTGGCGGTGTGTCTCTGTCTCCTGCAAAGGAAACAAAAAATAAGAAAAGGGTATAGACAATAAAAATTGTAAGGATATCTACAGAGGCGGAGGAAGCAGGAGGCGGCAGCGAAGTCCGAACCAGTGGGACCCAGATAGGAAAGCTTCACCGTGGATACGGGCGAAAGCGGTGTGACCTGCCGAAACGAGAGGGCGAGGATCGGACGGAAGGTCAGGATCGAGCAAGGATCAGCGCGGCGGCCTTTAGGGCCCGGACGGAGGACCGAACGACCCCAGAGGAGCGGAGAGGGGAGGAGCAACGAAGAGGAGGGGAGAGTGTCCGCAGGAAGGGGAGAGGAGAGATTTGCAGCGGGCAGAGAAGAGGGCGAGGGAAAAGACGAACAAGCTACCAGGTCTCCGGGAGGGGCCCGGAGCACGATGGGGCCGGCGGGCTGCAGCGGTTGGCAGAACGACTCATGGCGCGCCGGAGCTAAGATCGAGGAACCAGATCCGCAAGATGCTTGGCAGGCATGGACAGCATGAACCCGTCGGACGTGCGAAGATTCCCTCTCGACCCAGGAGGTCCGCCGGCAGCGTTCAACGGGCCTGTGTCTGCCAGCGTGCAGCAGGGGTGAGGTCGGAGGCAGAGAAAAAAAGAGACAGCGGTGCGCTCCTCCGCTGGCAGGGGACGAGGGGGAGGGGAAGCTGAAAAGGCGTAGACCGGTGGGTACGCCGCCCCAGGGCCTTGCCGCCTCAGCCTGCCCAGACCGGGGGATTTCCAGCACGCCGCGACCTAGGCTGCTGGGATGATATCGATGTATCGCGGGTCCAGGAACCATCCGTCCAGCACCGACAGCAAGGGAAACAACCCGTACGACGTCGCATACTCGAGTGACTCAACATCCCTGGCATCCTGCTTGCGGACGCGCGCTCCACGCGAGCTGCAGCCGGAGCATCCTGCAGACGCCATCGCGGACAAAGCTCTACAAGAATGCCTCTCTGCACATCAACCATGATATGTGCAGTACACCCATACGTAACAATTACCTCGATGTCGCGGACTCGAGGTCGAACAATCCCTGTCAGCATCCATCCAGAAGTCTGCAATGGTGGAGAGTTCCGCGCTCCCAGGCCAAGAACCCCAGACCGGGTACTGATGTCACCGACCTCGAGCACAGACAGCCACCGACGCAGAGTGCCGTTCTGGGCAATTGGAGAACGGGCGTCCGTTGACCTACACAGTGCATCAGTTACATGAGCTCTTGTCCTGCTGCTCAACGGGCTCAGGGTCGTCCGTTGCTGTCGAGGGTCACTTGACTGCATCCGGCATGACCGTTTCCCTGCACGGACTGGCAGGGTGATAAGATCTTCTGATCCGGGCGGCTTGTTGCGGTCAGACAAAGGCCGGTCCAGGCTCCGTCCACTGCAGGGGGCTGGCCAGCACTCGAGCGGTCAATTTATCTCCGACGCAGGAGACCGTCTGTATGTCCCGCTGTCGCAACGCTGCAGCAGCACCGGGAAGAGCGATCAGTCAGGAAGCCGTAGGACGGGCTCCTCTCCAACTCCAGGCACCCTCGTAGGTACATATGTACCTCCAGAGTAGTGAGTCCCAAGCACTCCGTGCCCCGTACTCGGTCGCGTCCTTCTCGGCGTTGAAGGCGTCGGAGCATCCGACGCTCACGCTGCGCCAGACGCGGGACGGACCAGTCGATGCGTTTCACCTCACGCCCTACTTCGTGCTCGTCGTCTGCGTAACGTCAGGGCAAGGCTCCTGGACCAGGTCTCCCAGGACTCGGTGCGGAGAAAGACAGCAAGGGTCGTCCACGCGCTGCTGCTGGCAGCTGTGCCACGAGGGCCGGTGACACCAGCGACGCGCACGACAGATCCCGCGCCCGCGGCCTGGGGCCTGCCAGCTCTTGGCTTCCAGGCAACGCCTGTCTCATCTGTTCCGGAAACGCTCTACTCCACCTCTGTTGATGGGATACGAAGGACCGAGTACTGTGCTTGCTCCGTAGTCCTGCTGCTGGCTTCGCTTCGAGCGCTGATCCCGGGCGTCTGCAGGGAGCACCCCGCAAGGAAGATTCTGCTGCACCTGTGACCGTCGGGACTCGGGCCTCGGAGGGCCGGTGCGGTTCGACCGTTCGCCAACTACCGAGTCATGATATTCAACCTTTCTTAGCCAGGCGAGAATCCAATCCACGCGGGATTTTTGGACAGCAACCTCCGTCCAGGCAGACTAGGAGTTGTGGCCCGCCGCCCTGCTGGATCCAGGCCTCGTAACTCTTGAAGCTTATCGTCGCTACTGTGGCTCAAAACAAAGCAGCAATACTCCAATTCAACCGGTTTGACGTCTCTACGCGGTACAGTACAAGGCATGGCATGATCTGAATCGCTCGGCGCGTGCTCTCTTCGATCTGTCATGAGTTTTTATGATTCCTTGCTTTACGGCTGACGGTATTAGGAGTTAATAGCTGAGATCGACACATGCAATCTGCGTCACAGCCTGAAACTCATCGAGTTCGTTTCTTCCCGAATCATGGCTACCATATTCAGCTCTCCATTATGGTCTACACAGCCAGAATCAGAGAACCTATCAACTCGTGTTAGTCGAGAGAATAATACTACTAGGTCAGATGAAACGACGCGTTTTGCATAGCTGCTCAAAATGCAGAATCATGGCCAATTGGGTTCAGTTGGGAACACGGATGTGGACCAGCATAGCTGTACGGAGAACGCGTACGCTGAACGAGTCGATCCTCCATGATCGCCCAACGCCGCTTAACAATACTGTATCTACCTTCCTCTCCACAGGGTCTACAGTCTACACTATTCTTCCACCCTACGACCCTACGGGCGGTACCTATGCGGTTGTAGCATGTTCCTTAAAGGACGCAAGGTATACAGAATAACTTAATTAACTATCTTTTAGAAGCAGCTTGAATGATAGCTAACGTCGATCAGATTTTTTTTTTATTTTTAAATAATCACCATTGATAAGGCTGTGTTTGAGACCCTGGGCCTGGCCTGGGTCCGGGGAAGCCCCATCTACACAGGTCCGTACTACTACTAAGTACTGTACTAACCCACTCCCCTGAGACTCTTTCTTAAGTTATGCCAATTACCGCCCATCACATGTCTCGTCTCGTGAGTAAAAGCAGTCGTTATCGTCGAAGTAGACCAGCCATTTAAAGAATTATGCACGCTGTCACGGAACCTCGAACCTCAACCTCAAGAGCCCAAGACTGGAGACCTTTTTTAAAGGGATTGCTGCTTGCTCACTGGCGACCATCTGAGAATAAACAAGCAGAATTGTTCCCCCTTCTCCAGCGGACCCGCTTAGAGCGACTACCCTATACTACGTAAGCTCATGCCCAGTGCCACTGGCAGTGGCGGTACCTACAGTACTACTAGTATTCTACTCCATTAGTAGTAGTAGTAGTAGTAGTAGTAGTAACTTAGTTAGTAGTAGTTAGGCACGAATAAATAGTAAGGATCTCTCAAGTCTTTTTTTTAAAAGGAAAGAATCCTTCCCTAATCCATGAAACATCAATATAACCTATGTATGTATTGTTTACTACAATAATGTTATCTACTTGCTTCCTTTCAGCAAGGAGAGACAGCTTCTTACATGGAAGCCACTCACTTTCACTGTACCCACGGAATCTTCTTTCTCTCGCTCCTGTAGCCAGGCACTTTTGATTGAATCAACATTCTCTGGTCCTGCTGAGGCAATTTCTGAATCTCTCGGCGAAAAGCCTCGCAACGTTGGCGTGGTTTTTCTATCGTGGCTTCATCAAGCATCTGAGCTGTGCCATGGAAGGAGTGCTCGGTGCAGGTGGTCTGGGAATGGTTTCTCTTCGCATCCAGTGACAATTCAAGGACCGAGTCGTAACCTCTCGTCCAACATCCCTGAATCAGCGGACCGCAAAAGAGCCCGTCTGTGTGAGGAAACTGGCCTTCGACGAATAGCCGCTCGACTTCTTCGTCATTGTCGATGTCATGAAAGGGAACGCGCCTGGTCACGACATTGTAGATGGTCGAGCCAAGAGAAAACAGGCCGCTTTGAGGTCCGTCAATCTCTCCATACTGTCTTGCGAAATGAGTACTGTGAGCTTTCAGGCGTTCGCGCGTTCGCCCCGTCGGACTGTGCCGTCAGATCCTGAAAATGGCTTGTTCTTCCTCTGTCGTCTCCTGGCGATACCTGAATGCCTGGTCTGCTCTGGCCTGTCGGACCTTTCCCTCCTCGGCATCAGCGTCGCTGTAGAGAACGACGTGCCGCCTTGCAGATTTCACAGTGATAGATTCATCAATAGAGCGTACGACGCTGGTTGCGCCATATTGGACGACATTATTGCCAAATAGCAACGTTGGGTAGGCGCAGGAGATATATAGTTGAAAGCGCTCCGGAGGCCGCTCGGCCATTATGTCGGAGGAAACTGTATTCTAGGTATGTGTCCACCAGCGCCTCAATTCGGGGAATGGCAACGCAAAATAATATGAAACGCACTAAATCATTCCAGCGGGGTTCGATCTGCAAATACTAGAGACCCCGATATAGTGAACTCTTTGGAATTCGGGAACGCATATCAAAGGAGGAATGGGGTCCAAATGGCAACGCGCGAACAAACACACATCCAGTTGTCATTCACCGTCACGTGCAGGTGTCGTCTGGTTGGTTAAGAATGATACTACTTGGCTACTGGCCGTAGAGGCAGTCTTAACTAAATCTCAGTTAAGATCTAGGGGCCTTCTTAACTAGACTTTAACTAAACTGTTAAAGTGCACTGGCATGTCAGATGATTGATCTACAAGATGTCTCTGTTTTGTCCTCAAGGGGATCATGTAACATAATCTCGAGCGTCAAGAATTAAGAGGAACTTGGCAAGTCACTTGATTAAAGATTTTTTGGTTAATTTTTTTTGTTTCTGGAGACGAGTTACAACTCTTTCTATCCGGTAGTACCGTACACACCTAGCTGATAGGCGCCTCCAGGCAGCAGGTAGCTTTAATGCCAGAAGCTCTTTGCAAACGACTTGATGATTTCGAGCCTAGCATCTCAAGCATCCATCACATGGCTATAAAGAAGTCAAAACATCGTCCGCTCAAATGTCAAGCGCTTGTATTATTTTAAATCTGGGTATTCCAGGGATAATGGATGTCGGTACTCAAGCGCGAACAAATCGAGAACTGATACCAGAACCCAGGCCCACATATGAAATCAAAGGTCGACCGTACTATGCTAGCCGAGGGTGAACCCTGGGAATAGTTAACGTAGTCAACCACCGAGCGGGCCACACCACCGAACGGGCCACCCAACCACTACCAAATATTTTCAAATTGCAATTAGACTATCAACGCTGCAAGTATTGAAGCTATATACACTATATATCAATTGCTTAGCG